>BNJU01001947.1_pt1 | contig 1004983 bp, 1579 predicted proteins | sample 8539281 | NCBI WGS metagenome assembly BNJU01 (sample SAMD00202456, study PRJDB9452) | human saliva metagenome | isolation source: human saliva | place: Japan | reverse complement strand
TCAGTTACGTATTGTTGCACGCCGACGCCGCTGCAGCGCCTTCACGTGACGGATCGATGCTGCTCTGGTCGACCAGTCTCTTCCAGCCAGGGGTAAAGCGGGCATGTTGACTCGGGCACCACGTCACGCGGGTTGCGCAGGTGGGCACCGGTGCCAGTCGTCGCTGTAGCGGCCGCCAACACGGGCCAGAGTCCGGACCGGTGTTGCTGCCCCACTGGAAGCGTGATCCCAGACGACTCGCCAGCCACCGGTAGGGGGCCGTAGCGCAGCGTTTCGGCGCGAACGGACGGACCATCTGGCGAGCGGCAGTGAGCAGCCTCGCGACGAAGACGCGCGGCCGGCCACCTGCAGCGCGCTGGGCGGGCTCACGCCCGGCAGCGGCTCGTGGTGGAAACGCTGAAGAAAGGCGCACGATCTGAACCGGGCCACCGACCGACACCACCAGCACGATCAGGGCACGATCATCAGCCAGGTTGGTTTCAATTTGTTCTGTGTGAGAGTTTTCACCGAAGCTTCCTCGAAGAGGCTTTATGCGCGTAGCTGCCTGTGCCGGTCCGGAGACCGGCACACGGAAGTTCTCAGGGCAGGGGCCCGCCGGTTCAGTGGCTCGGTGGCGTTCAGCTGTGGTTAGCAGCGTGACCGTGCTGGTCTCGACCGTGGCGGGCGCAGCGCGGAGGCCTTATGTGTCACGCACGGTACGCCAGACGTTGCAGGCTATGACGATCATGCCGCTGAGTAGAGCACGCCACCGATCAGACGAACCACGTAGTACGCGGGAAGCCTGGCCTGACCGACTCAGCAGAAGGTGTGAGTCAGCGTGCCGTCCGGCTCCAGGGCGCGCCACATCAGACCCTGGGACGCCGGCCACCCACAGGGCGATGGCGTCGGGGCGATGCCGATGGTGGCCAGCCAGAAGTGCAGCCTGATCAGGTTGGTGCTGTACATCCGATCACGGCCCCAGAGGCGCGGGATCAGGTCGTAGAGGCTGCCCATGGTGATGAGACCGACCAGCCCAGCGCGCCGGGAGGACGTGACCGGATGGTCCAGTCCGTGTAGTGCGACAGCGCGTTGACCCGTCTTGATGGCTCATCATCGGGCCTTCGAGGGTGGACATGCCGCGAAGGACAGGGCCACGACTGCGGAAGCGAGGATGTCTTCACGCAGACGGTGCCAGGCGCCCGACAGGGCTCCGCGGATGTTGTTGATCATGCCGCCCCAGGACGAGTGCGAACAGGATGAGTGAAAGGGCCATGCCCAGCCGACTGGTCCAGTCGGGCAGGGCGGTAGCAGGGTGGTGCGGACCGGCCCATGTACGTGAAGATCAGCGCCTCGGGAAGTGCACGATGGACGACGGCACGAGTAGATGGGGCGACCGATCTGCTTGGGCACGAAGTAGTACATCATGCGGAAGCCGGCGGTGAGGAAGAAGCCCACCGCATATGGCGCTACGCCTATTGCAGTAATCATGGCGTCCCTGCACGCCGCCTGGAGACCGGGCTGGACTTCGCGAAGCCGGCCGGAATGGAGATGTTGTTGACGATGCGCAGCAGCGCCGCGGCCAGGATGAAGCTGCCGTAGAACCAGTTGGCTACGTAGATGTCTCGACCTTGCGCTTGACGATGGTGCCGAAAGACGATGGCGAAGGCCGCCCGAACGGCAGCGACTCAGCAGGGTCATGGGCCATTCCAGCTCGGCGTACCCTTGGACTGGGTGTACTAGGGGCAGGGAGATGATGGCGCTGTGATGATGACGGCCTGCCAGCCCTAGAAGGAGAACGCGGCCAGCTGGCGCGAACAGCAGCACTGTGAGGTGCGCTGCACCGCTGGTGGCGGTGGCCACGAGGCCGCAGCCCTCGAAGGCGAAGATGACCGCGTTGGTGTGCAGCGGGCGCAGACGGCCAGCTCAGCCAGGGAACGCCCATGTTGAGCCGAAGGCAAGCTCGCGGCGATAGACGCCCAGCGTCATGCACCAGCCCCAGGACGATGGTCATGATGGAAAACTGGCGGACGACGCGGTCGTTCCACGCGATGGGGGTGATGTGAGTCATGTCGCAGTAAGCTGGCGAAGAGCGCGCCAGAGGCGCGATGAGGTGTTGCGACGGCGATGAAAAAGGAGCTCGGGACAGACCGCTTGCCCTCGATAGGTGAGAGCAGCGCCTGTCCAGGCCACCATGGGCCTGTCGGTGATATTCGAGAAATGCGGGCAGCAGCTGGAGCGTTTCCACGCTGGAGCGGATGTCTCGGCGAAAGAAAGAATGCGCGAGCCCGCACGAACTGCTCAGAAAATCCCTTGCTGGCTATGATGTTTTATATCTGAAAGATCGCCTGATATAAGTCAAGTGAGGTCCGCCTGAGGGCGCAGCGCGCGCGTCGAAGCCGCCGGACGGCTGGAAGTCGTCGCTGGGCACGATGAAAAGACGTGAAAGACGTATTGTCCGTGCGACAGTGTGGGCAGGGCGACCGGCTGAAGGGCTGCTCGGAGGGAGGCCGAAGGGCGCGGCGGCGGGAAAGGTCGGTGGGAAAACCTGTCCTGAACGTGAGTGTCGACTGCCCGGCGGCAGGCGGTGCGGCTGGCTGAGGAGCGGCCTTCGGCATGGCTGTGGTGGGGCGGGCGCTTCGCCGATGGCGCCGCGGACGGCCGGTCGTCGTCCAGCAGGATCCGTTCGGCCTCGGTGTCCAGGTCTCGAACTGGCCGGATGCACGGCCCATGTGCCAGGGCAGCAGCCAGGATGGCGAACACCGTGACGACGGACAGGGGAATGAGGGTAGAGAATGTCCATGATGAGGATCGGGCGGCGCGCAGCGCGTTGAGCACCACCACTGCTGAGCTGCCGGCTATGCCCAGGCCGCCAGCCAGGGCGGTACCAGGCCGACTGGCGGCCAGCAGGGATGGCCAGGACACTGTAGAGGCAGGAAGATCAGGTTCTGGTGGGCACGATGCGCAGGGCGCGACGGGCGGCATCGCGGGCCGCCAGCAGGCCATCCAGGCGTCTCGGACAGCAGGCAGGATGTCGGCATGGTGCTGGCCAGCGGGGCGGCACTGGCCAGCGAGACCGAGACATCGGCGCGGCTGAGCACCTGGGTGTGCGCTGACGCTGTCGCCCACCATGGTGACTGCCGACCCCTGCTGCGAATTTGCGCGCATGAGGTCGAGCTGTCCTCGGCGGGCGCCGGCGCGCTGCGCCCTCGGGGAGGCAGGTCCAGCCGTGCGCATGTGGGTCACGCGATCGTGCATGGTCCGAGACGATGCGGCACTGCACGCCGTCGGCGCGCAGCCGGGGCCAGTGTCTCGCCGCTGCCGGGGCGCAGGGTCTCGGTCAGGCGGAAAGCGGGCGTGCAGGGCAGCGGCAGGCGTGCCAGCGCGTGTCTGTGGTGCGGCGTCCGCCGGGTAAGGGGTGCGGACTGCGTGCTGTCCGGCATGCTCATCCGGTTCTGGCGAGGAACGCAGCGTGTTCGTCGAGGCTGATGTTTCCCTGTGACGATGACTGGAGTTGCAGGTGATGAATGCCTGATCAGGGACGATGCGGGCTCCCAGGGCGTTGCTCGATGTCGAGTCGGCCCGCAGGCCGCCGGCGCAGGCTGGTGACTTCACGAACCGGGCCCGTGCGAGCAGCGAGGTGGAGCGGCTGCGGGGGTGTCGGCGGTGCCAGGGGCTGTCACTGACGGAGGCGGCCGCGTGCGCCGCTTCGGCAAAGGCGCGGGCCACGGTGCGAGCGAGCTGCGCTCGATGGCGAGCGGCCAGCCAGGGCGCGTCAGCCCGGAAAGAGCCAGGCTGGTGTCGACCAGCTCGATGCGGGTGCTGGTGGATGAGGGTGCCGGTCTTGTCGAACAGCACCACGTCGCTGCGGGCCAGGGCTTCCAGCGTCACTGCGGTCGATGATGATGCCGCGGCGCGCCAGGCCGCCCAGCGTGGCCAGCAGGGCGGAGGGGCGGCCAGCGCCAGTCGCGCACGCAGGTGACGATGAGGATGGCGGCGGCGATCCGAGGGGGCGCGTTCCGGGTCGATGAACCACCAGACGATGCCGGCGATCAGCCACCAGCAGCAGCAGACGAGGAAGGCCCGCATAGCGGTCGGCGGTGCGCAGCACGGTGGGCGGCTGGTGGCGGCGCGCTCGATCAGGCGGTTCAGCTCGGCCAGCCGGGAATCGGCGGCACGGTGGTGACTCCCACGACCAGCGGGTTAGGCAGATTGAGGCTGCCCGAGACGACCGGCATGCCGGGGCGCGCGGCTGGGGCTCGGATTCGCCGGTGAGCAGTGATTCGTCCACGTCGCTGTGGCCTTCCAGAATGCGGCCGTCGACGGCGAAGGTGGTGCCGGCCGGGACCGAGATGCGGTCGCCGGGCTGCAGGCGGCGGCGCGAGACGCGCTCGATGCCGCCGCTCGGCGCGGCAGGCGGTCGGCGGCTTTTCGGAGCCGCGCCAGGCTGTTGCCCAGGCCGCTGCGACGCGTTCGCGGGCGCGGGATTCCAGCCAGCGGGCCACCAGCAGCAGGCCGATGATCATCGTCACCGAATCGAAATAGACCCCGTGCCCCTGGTAGAAGGCCACCACGCTGGTGATGACGGTGATGGCGATGCCCAGTGCCAATCACCGGGTGTCCATGCGATGCGCCCTGTCGGTGTCACGCCAGGCCGCCGTGAAGAGGGCCGGCCGCAAAGAGCAGTGCCGGATGGTGAGCATGGCGCGGCCCAGATCATCAGCTTCTGCAGGTCGGGCGGGATGGCGTCGCCGCCGATAGCGGGGACGGCGACACATGCGACCCGCATCATGCAGAAGATGCCCGCCAGCATGCGCCAGAGCGCCCGGCGGCGGGGCGCGGATCGGCACGCTCGACCATGTCCAGCGGCAGGGGGCGCGGCTCGTAGCCGATGTCGACCATGCGGGCGAGCAGGGCGCTGAGGGCATGCCGGGCGGGATCCCATTCCAGCCGGGCGCGGCGCGAGACCACGTTGACCTCGATGCGGGCGTGCTCGTCGTCGATGGCAGCGGCGATGGTCTCGGGTGCAGGCGGCGCAGTGCACCGCGGTCCACGGCCAGGATGGCTTCCGGCGCGTCGGGTCGCCGGGCCAGTGGCCGGGCGTACTCCATCAGCTCTTCGGGGTCGTCCAGAATGGCGAAGCGGCGGTATCCATCACCATGGTGAATGTTTCGTGTTTGGTCGGTTATGGGGTGTGGGGGATATCCGACAAAGGTGGCGGCCCGCTGGAAAGAGATGGGGGCGATGCCGGACGAATCAACAGGACGATAGTGTGAAATTCTGCAGCATAATGGTTTCTGGTTCAGAATTGAGGGGCGCAAGGTTGTCCAGGAGCCCTGGCGGACGTTGCTGCGTGCAGCGACATGCTGCGCTCGGCCGATGGCATCGGGCCATCGGTTGTCTGGACGTTACGCCGTCATATTAGGGAGGAAGCTGCGCCATGATCACCATTCCCCGTGCCACCAAGATCGTTGCCACGCTTGGCCCGGCATCCAACTCGCCCGAGATGCTGGCCCGACTGTTCAAGGCAGGGGTCAACGTCGTTCGGGTCAACTTCTCGCACGGCTCGGCCGAGCAGCATACCGAAACGGTCCGGCTGGTCCGCGAGGTGGCGGTGGGTCTGGGCACCGACGTCGGCGTGCTGGCTGACCTGCAGGGCCCTGAAGATCCGCATCGGCAAGTTTGCCGAGGGCAAGATCAACCTGAATCCGGGCGATCCGTTCGCCTTCGACATCCATTGCGAGTCCGGCGACCAGGGTGTGGTCGGTCTGGACTACAAGGATCTGGTCAACGACGTGCATCCGGGGGACACCCTGCTGCTCAACGACGGCCGGATGACTACGCGGGTGCTGCGCGTCTCCGACAGCCGCATCGAGTGCGAAAGCGATCCTGGGTGGCGTGCTGTCCGATCGCAGGGCATCAACCGCCAGGGCGGTGGCCTGTCGGCACCGCGCTGACGGCCGAGGACATGGACGATATCAAGACGGCCGGGGCTTCCAGGCCGACTTCATGGCGGTGTCCTTCCGCGCAATGCAGCCGATATGTACATGGCGCGCGAGCTCAACCGGGCAGCGGGCGGCAAGTCGCTGATGATCGCCAAGATCGAGCGCTACGAGGCCATCGGCAGCCTGGAAGAGATCCCGAAGTCGTCCGACGGCATCATGGTGGCTCAGCGACCTGGCTGTGGAGTGGGTGATGCGGCGGTGCCTGCGCTGCAGAAACGCATGATCCGCATGGCCAAGAGCCTGAACAAGGTTGCCATCACTGCCACGCAGATGATGGAGTCGATGATCGAGGCGCCGGTGCCGACCCGTGCCGAGATCTCGGACGTGGCCAACGCCGTGCTGGGACGGTACCGACGCCGTGATGCTGTCGGCCGAGACCGCCACCGGCGTACACCGGTCGAGACCGTCACGGCCATGGCGAGCTGCCTGCGCCGAGGCCGACCGCGCCGATCGCTCGCACACCCTGGATGCGGGCCTTCCTGGATCGCACCTTCACCCGCATCGACCAGTCCATCGCCATGGCCGCGCTCTTTGCGGCGCACCACATGCGCGCCAGCGCCATCGTGAGTCGCTGACGCAGTCGGGCTCGACCGCGCTGTGGGTCACCCGCATCGACTCGGGCATCCCGGTCCATGCGCTGACGCCGGAAGAAAGCTCGCGTCGCCGCATGACGCTGTTCCGCGAGTGCCACCCGGTGGCTGGGACGCAGTACCGCTCGTAGGACATGCGCCGGCCGTTCTGGCCGACGTGGAGCGGCTGATGCTGGAGAACGGCCCGTGGTCAAGAACGGCGACCTCGTGGTCATCACCGTGGGCGAACCGGTCGGCAAGTCCGGCGGCACCAACAACCTGAAGATCGTCCGCATCGGCAGCCACAGCTGATCATCTGATCAGGTCGGGGAAGGTCCTGCCCGATCTTCCCGTTGTGGTCATCCCGGTAGCCGCACGGATTGCCTGTTAAAATTCTTTTGCAGGCCGTCCGCAGCCATCCAAAGTTCCTTCAAGAGGAGAAAGCTCCGTCGCGTCTATCACCACCGAACAACGCGACCGCGTCGCCAAGGGCGAGGCTTCATCGCTGCTCTGGACCAGAGCGGCGGCAGCATCGCCAAGGCCCTGAAGCTGTACGGCGGGACGAAAGCGAATCAGCAACGACAAGGAGATGTTCGAGCTTTCGTGCACAAGATGCGTGAGCGCATCGTCTCAGCCGCCCGCTCAATGGCGATCGTGCTGGGCGCCATCCTGTTCGAGGTCACGCTCGACGGCAAGTTCCAGAGGCAAGGATGGCCGGTACCTGATGGGAAGAGAAGAGGTCGTTCCCTTCCTGAAGATCGACAAGGGCCTGGAAGCCAGGCGCAATGGCGTGCCAGATGATGAAGCCGATTCCCGGCCTGAAGGATCTGCTGGCTCGTGCCAAGGCCAAGGGGCGTGTTCGGCACGCAAAAGAGCGCTCGGTCGTCTTCGAGAACAACGAGAAAGGCATCAGCGACGTGCTCGACCAGCAGTTCGCGCTGGGTGAGGAAGTGCTGGCCGCCGGTCTGGTGCCCATCATCGAGCCGGAAGTCGACATCAACTCCCCGGGACGTGCCGCCATCGAGGAAAACGCTGAAGAAAGGCATCCTGGCTCGCCTGGAGAAAGTGTCGGCACCGGTCGTCCTGAAGCTCACCATCCCCGAGAAGGATGACAGCGCCTGACGAGCTGGTCGCTCACCCGAAAGTCCTGAAGGTCGTCGCTCTGTCAGGCGGCTTCGAGCGTGAAGAGGCCAACCGCCGTCTGGCCCGCAACAAGGGCATCATCGCCAGCTTCAGCCGTGCGCTGTCCGAGGCCCGAGCGCCCAAGCAGTCCGACGCCGAGTTCAACAAGGCGCTGGACCAGTCGGTCCAGTCGATCTACGAGCCTCGATCGCCTGATCGTCATGTCGGCTTCGATCGATTGATCGATCGGCGGTCCCCTGTCTGACCGGCGCTACGCTGGTCTGTCGGGCCAGCACTTCCGTCGCGTTCCTGTGCATGGGCGGATAAGGCCGGCCCTTTGCGATCCGCAGATCGGAAGCAGAGCAAGAAGGCGAGGCGCACGTCAGCAGGGGTCAGGTGTGCGTCAACGGGGTCAGGCAGGACGTCTGAGGGCGACAGAGGGCCCGCATGATCAGCGGGGCGCTGGTCTCATGTACAGCGATCCGCGCGCGCAGATGCGCCACGGCGCCCACGACAAGGCCGGTGTGGCTGTCGAGAGAAGAGGCTCGAGAGCTAGGGGCCCTGCAGGCCCCACGGCGGCACCCATCAGGCCATGACGTAGCTGAGGATAAGGAACAGCACCGCCGAGCACGCCGAGACGGGCACGGTGACCACCAGGGCGGCGGCCATGTGGTGATGAAGTGCGAGCGGCGCACCAGGCGGCGCTTGCGCTCTTCGGGGCCAGCACCTTGCCCTGCACGGCGCCCAGGTGCCCGTGAGCGGCGTGCGGCGTGCCATTCGCGGTGAGCCCACCCCGAAGATGGCGCCCACGGCGATGTGGGTGGAGCTGACCGGCAGGCCAGCCAGGAGGCGAGGATGACGGTGAGCGCGGCTCGACAGCGCCACGCGACAGGCGCGCATGGGGTTGAGCTTGGTGATCTCGCTGCCCACCAGGCGGATGAGCTTGGGACCGAACAGCATCAGGCCGAAGCTGATGCCCAGCGCGCCGATGGCTACGACCCAGAACGGGATGGACACCGGGTCATCGAAGGCGTCCCGCCTGGACGGTGTGGACGATGGCGGCCAGCGGGCCGACGGCATTGGCCACGTCGTTGGCGCCGTGGGCGAACGAGAGCAGCGCTGCCGAGCACACCAGCGGCACGGCAAACAGCTTGCGCACCGATTTCTTGCGGTTCTCGAGGCCCTGGGACTCGCGCAGCACCGTGGGTACCGACAGCTTCCAGGAGGCCAGCCCGACGACGATGCCGATGAGCACCGAGACGCCCAGGCTGATGTGGATGAGGGCCGAGAAGCCCTTCAGGGCCAGATAGGTGGCAAAGGTGCCGGCCATGAAGCCCACCAGGATGGGCAGCCAGAAGCGGGAGGCCGCGATCTTGTCGTCGCGGCACAGGATGCGGGCCTTGATGAGAGGCGAGCAGGATGGCGGCGATGATGCCGCCCAGCACCGGGGAGATGACCGCTGGCGGCGATGCCGCCCATGCTGGACCAGTGGATGGAGTCGGCGCCGGCGGCTGATGCCGGCCCCACCACGCCGCCGACCACCGCATGGGTGGTGGAGACGGGGCGCCGATGTGGTGGGCCAGGTTCAGCCAGAGCGCTTGCAGCCAGCGGCCGCCATCATCAGCAGGATGAAGGTGTCGGCGTTCTGGACGACCTGCAGGCGAGACGATGCCGGAGGCGATGGTGTTGACCATCTTTCGCCGCCCGCCAGCATGGCGCCGGCGGTCTCGAAGATGGCTGCGATGAGCAGTGCGCTGCCCAGGGTGAGTGCATTGGCCCACCGCCGGACCCATGTTGTTGGCCACGTCGTTGGCGCCGATGTTGAGCGCCATGTAGCCCCCACCACCGTGGCCACCACCACCATGAAGGTGCCGGGCTGCACGCCGGTGAGCCCCAGTGCGGCGGCGCCCACCAGCACCACGAAGGCCGAGGGCGATGCCGGGCGCCACAGCGGCCGGGCCACGAAGGCGGTGGCCTGCTCCAGCAGCCCGATGCGCTTCCAGGTCGTGTCGAGCGCTTTCAGCGCCGGGGCGCTAGGGGCGGGGGAGACGCGGCGCGTGCGCCGGGACGGCGGGACGGGCACGTCGGCGAATGGGCCGACGCGGCGACCGTGACGCGAGGCTTTGCCTGCAACCGGTGAGGGGCAGGGTTTGGAGTGGCCGAGGCCGCGCCTGCCTTGCCGCCAGCCGTTGCAGGAGGAGAGAAACACCGCCGGTGGATGCCGGGCCGCTGAAGGCCCTTGGCCGTAGGCTCGTTGGACGAGGACATGCGAGGAGAGTTCTCGCTGTGACTTGTATAACTATAGAACAACGGGCGAACGACGTGATGGCGATGGGGACACTGCTTGATCGGCCCGGCCTGGTCGGCGCGGTGGCCGGCCTTGCGCGACCCGGATTCTCGCCTGAATTCGGCGACTCTGGGCGCAGGATGGTTGGCAGGACGCAGAATGACTGGGCAGAGGGCGTCAGAGGGGGTCGACAGTCCGGGAAAGGCGTGAAGCCATCGGTTGGCCTGTCGTTCAGCGCGTGTGCCAGGAGGCGGGCGCATGCGGTAGCATGTCCGGTCCATTCCCGATCCATCCGGAGAAGGCATTCATGCGCTGGTCTCTGGTTCGCCGCCGGCTGGCTGATGGTGGCGTTGGGCTTCATCGGCGCCATGCTGCCGGTCATGCCCACCACCATCTTCCTCATCGCCCAGGCCGTGGGGTGCTTTCGCACGCAGCTCGCCCTGCTTCGAGCGCTGGCTGCTGGACATCCGCGGTTTCGGCAGCCGCTGCGCCGAGTGGCGCGAAGAGGGGGCCATCAGCCGCAAGGGCGGCCGCAGGCCCTGCCGGCATGGCGGCAGGCTATGTCATCTTCTGGATCGGGGCGCGGCCGTCCTGGCTGCTGGCGCTGGGCGTGGGCCTTTTCTGTGCTGGGTGCGGCCTACGTGGGCACGCGGCCGCTGCCACAGCCAGGAGCGGGAGCCCGGCGACGGGCTCACGGATCGGGCAGTAGAGCGATTTTATTTCTCTTCATATTTCGTGATGGAAATCTTGCCGCTGTCGTATTCGGCAAGAAACACGTCGCTGGCATCCTCGATTCCCAGCTTCTTGAGTTCGGCGTCAGCCACTCTTCGTCCTTGTCGATCATTTCAAGCGTGCTTTTTCTGAACGCTTCCGTCGGTGATCAGCGGATATTTCGGGTTCTCTTCTCCGAAGGACGTGATGATGAGCTGTCCATCCTCGTTCGAGGATGGCCTGCTTGATGTCCTCGACGGAATAGATGCCCGCATGCGCAGCTGAAGGACAGGTCGTTTGCGGAAAGAGCCTGCCTTGCGCGCCACTTTCACATCGATCTTGCCGCGCGAGATGAGGCGTGACGGGCTTCCGTCCACGAGCTGCTGACCATGGGTTGTTGTGCTTCTTGAGCCAGCGAAGCGACAGGACTGCTGCAAAACCAGATGGTCAGAATGACAATGAAGACGAGGATGGAAATGTCATCGTTATGATGACCGCCCACGATTCCGCCGAGTGCAGGTTCGATACCTGGTCGCTGTGCGAGGCGGGCGCGGGTGCCCATGCCGGTCAGATTGATGACCATCACAAGCGCCAAGGCCCAGGATAAAGCTTGACGGGCCACGATTGCACAAAACATCAGCATGTTCCTTCAGAAAACGGACTGAACCAGGTTCAGTCGGGAAAAGTTCGGCCTGAGCCGAGATTCAAGGTAGTTGGAAGTACCGGCGAGGCCTGCGATGATAGGACGGCCATGGAGAAGATTGTGAGGAGATTGGTGAAATCCGCGCAGAGCAGGCGCCGCGTCGGCCGATGCGCTGTTCATCGGGGAGGAAAAGCCCCTGGGGGAGGACGGGGATCTGTCGGGCATCTTCAAGGAGCGTGTTCGCACCATCGATGTGAGCGTGCAGGGCGTGGCCGGGGATGTGCAGGTGGACAGGCGCTATCACGGCGGGCCGGATCGGGCCCTGCATCAGTATCCGGCCGAACATCACGCTCGGCTGGCCGATGCCTTTCCTGCGTTGCGGGAGGAGTTCGTGCCAGGCAGCCTGGGCGAGAACGTGTCCTCGTCCGGCCTGTGCGAGCAGGATGTCTTCGTGGGGAGTGTGGTGCGGCTGGGGACCCTGTCTTTTGCAGATCACACGGCCGCGCACGGTCTGCCTGGCGGATCGATCACCGTTTCGAGGTGAGCGGGCTGGCGAAAGTTCATCCACGAGCACGGGCTGACCGGATGGCTCTATCGTGTCCTGGAGCCGGGGCGCGTGCGGGAAGGGATGAGGTCGTGCTGGTCGAGCGGCCGAATGCCGCCATGTCGTTGTCGGACCTGCTGGCGCTGCAGCGGGAGCATCGCCCCGATCCGGCGCGACTGCAGGCCGCTTCCGAGCTGCCGGTTGGCCCAGGTGATCAGGCGGCGGTTCGCATCGCGGGCAGCCTGGTTGCGGGACCATCGCTGAAAGCGATCGTCTCTGGCCCCGGATCGGGCTGCCTGCAGCGCAGGTCCGGCTACCGGACGATGAGGGCCTCCAGCAAGCGCTGGAAGAGTCGGTCAGGAGGGGGCTGACGAGGGTGCCGGGACGGCATCCGTCAGCGGATGCGCCCTCCGGATGCTTTTCAGGACGCTCTCAGGATGAATCCCGGTCGTCCTCAGGACACTCATTGAGGAGTTCTTTGGGTCGCCCTTCGGGATGCAGCCAGCTGCATGGCCAGGCAGCTTTCGGCGGCCGGCGACAGCACCAGTTCCACGGCCAGGTTCGAGCGGGTCATGCCCACGAAGAGGGCGCGGCGCTCGCGTTCGGTCAGCGTCTCGAAATCCAGCTCGGTGATCACCACGCCGGCGGCGCTGCGGCCCTTGAAGCGGTGGATGGTCTCGACCAGCACGTCGCCGTGGGTCCAGATCGGGTCGCCGTCGGGGGTGTAGTCGCCACTGAAGCGGCGCGTCTCGAAGGGGCCCAGCCAGCGGGTGTTCAGGATGGTGGACGCAAAGCGGTCGCGGCCGCTCAGCACCACGATGTCCTTCATGGCGATGCCACGGTGCAGCAGGTTGCGCACGGCCTCGGCCGTCTCGCGCACCAGTCCTTCTCGTTCTCGTAGACGCGGAACGAAGGCAGCTCGCCGGCGTAGGGGCTGCGCGGGGTGATGGCCTGGTCGGACAGGTGCAGGGCGTTGATCACCTCGCAGACCATGCGCGGGCTGCGGAAGTTGTCGTTGCACGTCAGCGTCACGGCATCGGCCAGATCGAAGCGGGCGCGGTCATACAGGCGCTGCGCGTCGTCTTCCATCAGGGAGAGCCGCCCGGAGGCCTTCAGCTGCGGTAGCAGGCTCTCGACCCAGGCGGGCTGGAAATCCTGGCCTTCGTCGATGACGATCAGGTCGTAGGTGGGCTTCCATTCCTCGGCCGATTCGCGTAGACGCGCGCCAGCAGGTCGAAGATTGTCCGGGGCGGCAAAGTCAGGGCTCGCCGTAGTGCGCCGGTGTAGGTTCACGCACAGCTCGGAATAGCTGGTGACGTCCGCCACGGGCAGGGCCAGCCGGCTGATGTGGTCGGCCAGCGAGCGGTTTGAAGCACACGTCACAGCGCCCGACCGCCCTGGGTGACGGCATCGTTGAGCAGGGCGCAGTGCCAGCTGGGTCTTGCCTGAGCCGGCCGTGGCTTGGATGCGGATCAGGCCGTTGGGTGCCTGGATGCGCGGCACCAGGTGGCAGCCCTTCGGCCAGGCGTGGGTGGTGCGTTGCAGCTGCTGGTCCGGGCGGAGAGATCCACCGAGACCTGGAATTCGTTGGACGAGGAAGCGGCGCAGCGACTCGATGTCGCTTTGCGAGTCGCCGTGAGCGCATCAGTTCCTGCACGCGGGTGCCCAGGAAGGGGAAGTCGGCGGCGTCGATGATCCGGTCGCGCGACGAGGCCACGATGTCGCCGGTTTCCAGCCGGTAGTCGGGCAGCGCACCAGGCAGTGGCTCACGAAGGCATGCAGGCCGGCTTCCGTGAGGCGGTGCAGGAGCGCGGCGCGCTGCACGGCCAGCTGGCGGCGCACGTCGTGCTCGCGGCTGCTGTAGAGCTTGAAGAGTTCGCCGTCACGCAGCTGCACGCCGCCGGACTTGATCTCCATCAGCAGCAGGTGGCCGGTGGGGCCCAGCACCACGATGTCGATCTCGCCGTGGCGGTCCTGGCCGTTCTCCACCGAATGCCAGGCCACGCTGTGAAAGATGTCGTAGCCTGCCGGCAGCGATTCCTGCAGGCGTTCGAGCACGTCCAGTTCCCGGTAGAGACCCGTGTCCTGGCGGATGGCGTTGAGGCTGGGCGAGTGTGGCCACGAGCGGATGCAACCTGGTGGCAGATGCCCCGGATTGTGCGCATCGCCCGCGCGACCCTTGAGGGGTGTGACCCTGAATGACGGTGCCGGCTGCCGGGTGGGGAAGGTGTGGGGGCCACGCCACGGGGTGGCAGCTGGCGAACAGCGGGCCTGGATGCGGGGCTGACGCCAGCCTGAGTGTCCGCTGCACATCGGCTTCGTGGGGGCGCTCGTGCGCCCCTTCAGCGTGCCTCAGTCGAGCAGCTTCCAGCTCACGCCCGTGATGAAGCGCCGGTCCATCTTGTAGATGTTGGTGCCGGGGTCGCTGTTGTAGCGCAGCTCGGCCGCGGCGGTCAGCGCCAGCTGGCGGGTGATGGACACGCTCAGGTCGGCCTGCAGCTCGGCGCGCCGGTCGTGATTGCGGTTGAGCGCGGGGTAGAACACCAGGCGCTGGTGGGCGGTGGTGGTGTCGGTGAGCTGGTGGTGGGACTCGGTACCCAGTGTGAGTTCGGCGCGGCCGTAGCGGGTGCGCAGCTGGTCGGCCACGATGGTGGGCACCGTGTAGCGGTCTTCCGAGTAACCCAGACCGGCGAACACGCTCCAGTCGTCGTTGGGGGTGGTGGTGACCTGGTAGCCCCGACCGAAGGCAGCGGCCAGCCGGTGCGACAGGTTGGCGATGCGGTCGCGGTACCAGCTGGTGTTGGCAAAGATGTAGTGGCGCTCGTCCAGGTTGCGCTTGCCGTTGAATTCCAGCGTGTTGTTGTGGGCGCTGGTCTTGTGGTTGCTGGTGTTGTAGAGCGCCTGGGCGCGCAGCGCCACGGTGATGGTGGCGGGTCTGGCGGGCCAGGTCGTAGTGCAGGTTGAAGCTGTTGATGTTGCTGTTGCCCGAGGCGAACGAGGCGCCAGCCCCCAGGATCTGGCGCCAGTGGCCATCGGGCTGGGTCTTGATCTGCGCCTGGGCCAGGCCTGGCAGAAGCAGCAGGGCCGCGAGGCCGAAGGTGATGGGACAGGTGTTCATGCTCATGGGAAGAAGATATTCCGTGCTGGATCAGGGATCATTCGGTCAATGGGCTACTGTACCGGATCACGACTGTTATTCTTCGGAGTTGTCGGTTCCGAGGCCCGGAAGGCTGCGGGCAGGCGTGGGTCCGTTGTATCCCTGTCCTGTCTCCTTGCACCGTGGCACCGGCCGGCACCCCATCCGCCCGAGGAGTTTCGTTTCATGAGTTCTGCGCCGTCCCTGCGCCTGCATTCGCTGCCGCTTCTGGGCAGTGGCAGGGTGCGCGACAACTATGCGGTGGGCGAGGATCGCCTGCTGATGGTGACTTCCGACCGGCTCTCGGCTTTCGATGTGATCATGGCCGAGCCGATCCCCGACAAGGCCGTGTGCTGAACACGCTGGCGCTGTTCTGGTTCGACAAGCTCAAGCATGTGGTGCCCAACCACCTCACGGGCGAGGCGCCCTGAATCGGTGGTGCAGCCCGACGAGATTCCGCTGGTGCAGGGCCGCTCGATGCTGGTCAAGCGCCTGAAGCCCATCCTGGTGGAGGCCGTGGTGCGCGGCTACCTGGTCGGCTCAGGCTACAAGGAATATCTGGCCGAGGGCAGTGTCTCGGGCATTGCGCTGCCGCCGGGCATTGCCCAGGCCGAGCGGCTTGATGCGCCGATCTTCACGCCAGCGGCCAAGGCCGAGCTGGGGCAGCACGACGAGAACATCTCGTTCGACGAGATGGTGGCCCGCATCGGCGCCGACCTGGCCGAGCAGATCCGCGCCACCAGCCTGACGCTGTACCGTGAGGCCAGCGAGTATGCGGCCACGCGCGGCATCATCATCGCCGACACCAAGTTCGAGTTCGGTCTGGACGAAGAGGGCAAGCTGGTGCTGATGGACGAGATCCTCACGCCGGATTCCTCCCGCTTCGGCCGGTGGATCAGTACCGGCCCGGCATCTCGCCGCCCAGCTTCGACAAGCAGTTCGTGCGCGACTATCTGACACCATCAAGACCTGGAACCAGCCAGGCGCCGCCGCCGCCGCTGCCGCTGGCGGTCATCGAGGCCACCAGCAGCCGCTACCGCGAGGCCTATGAGCGGCTGACCGGCCAGTCGCTGTAAGCCGGGGAGACCATGAATCCGAACACTCAGACGCAGGTCACGCAGACCCTCACGGCATGCCGCCCGTGGTGGGCGTGGTGATGGGCAGCAGTTCCGACTGGGACGTGATGCAGCACGCCGTGCATGCTCAAGCAGTTTGGCTGCCGCACGAGGCCCTCAGTGGTCGTCGGCGCACCGCATGCCCGACGACATGTTCGCCTACGCCGAGGAGCGCGCCGGGCGCGGCCTGCAGGCCATCATCGCCGGGGGCAGGGGGCGCGGCCCATCTGCCGGGCATGCTGGCGGCCAAGACCGCGGTGCCGGTACTGGGTGTGCCGGTGCCCAGCCGTCACCTGCACGGGCAGGATTCGCTGCTGTCCATCGTGCAGATGCCGCGGGGCATTCCGGTGGCCACCTTCGCCATCGGCGAGTCCGGGGCGGTGAATGCCGCGTTGTTTGCCGTGGCGCAGCTGGCCCTGTCGGATCCGGATCTTGCCACGGCGCTGAACGCCTATCGTCGCAGCCAGACCAAGGCCGCCCGCCAGATGGAGCTGCCGCGATGACCGATACCCCATCCCGTCGCCACGGCCGGCCTGCGAAGCTGGCATTCAATGAGCCGGCTCCTGCGCCGGCACCGCTGGACTGGAAGCCGTTGCCCCCGGGCGGCTGGCTGGGGGTGCTGGGCGGCGGCCAGCTGGGCCGGATGTTCTGCCAGGCCGCCCAGCGGCTGGGCTATCGCGTCTGCGTGCTGGACCCCGATGCTGACGGCATCGCCGCCCGGGTGGCCGACCATCAAATTCGCGCCGACTATCTGGACGACGCTGCGCTGGTGGAGCTGGGCACGCTCTGCGACGCCGTCACCACCGGATTCGAGAACGTCCCGGCGGCTGCGCTGGAGCGGCTGGCTATGCTCACCGGGTCGCGCCCACCGGCGCCTCGGTGGCCGTGGCCCAGGACCGGAGTGGCCGAGAAGGCCTTCTTCACGGGGGCTGGTGTGCCGGTGGCCCCATGCCGGGTCATCGAGACCCTGAAGACGTTGATGGCGTGCCCGACACGCTGTTCCCGGCCATCCTGAAGGTGGCGAGGCTGGGCTATGACGGCAAGGGGCCAGGCCCGCGTGGCACACGTCAGGCAGCGCGTGACGCCTTCGAGCGCTTCACGGCCGCTGCTGCCGGCCGGGCGCCGGTCTGTGTGCTGGAACAGCAGGTGCCGCTGGCGGCCGAGGTCTCGGTGCTGCTGGCACGCGGTGCCGACGGCCAGGTGGCCGTCTACCCGCTGGCTGCCAACGAGCACCGGCAGGGCATCCTGGCGGTCAGCACGGTGCCGGCCGCCGTCTCGCCGGCGCTGGCCAGCAGGCCCGTGCCGCCGCCGTCAGCCTGGCCGAGCGGCTGGAATACCGCGGCATCCTGTGCATCGAGTTCTTCGTGCTGGAAGACGGCCGGCTGCTGGCCAACGAGATGGCGCCGCGCCCGCACAACTCGGGCCACTGGACGCTGGATGCGGCCGACTGCAGCCAGTTCGAGCAGCAGGCGCGCGTGATGGCAGGGCTGCCGCTGGGCAGTACCGCGCAGGTCCGGCCGGTCATCATGCTCAACATCCTGGGCAATGCGTGGTACCCGGTGGCGCCGCCGCCGGCAGAGCCCACCGAGCCCGACTGGTCCGCCGTGCTGGTGCATCCGGGCGCCCACCTGCACCTGTACGGCAAGGACGAGGCCCGCATGGAGCCGCAAGATGGGGCACGTCAACATCGTGGCCGATCACCCTGGACGCCGCGCGCGAGCAGGCCGCCGCCATCGGCCATCAGGTGGCGCAGCCGCTGGTGGAAGGTTGAACGGCGTGGCGGATGGCACGATGACCGACGCTTCGTTGGCCGAAGCGGTGGCTGTATTGCAGGCCGGTGGCGTCATCGGCCTGCCCACCGAGACCGTCTACGGGCTGGCGGCCAACGCCGCCGATGAACAGGCGGTGGCCAGCATCTACCGCATCAGGGGCGTCCGGCCGACCATCCGCTGATCGTCCAGTGGCGGATGCCCAGGCGGCGCAGCAGTGGGCCGAGTGGACGCCGAAGCACAGCGCCTGGCCGATGCCTTTCTGGCCCGGGCCGCTCACGCTGGTGCTCAGGGCGCCGGGCGGATGCACCGCCCTTTGCCAGTGCAGGGCAGGGACACCATTGCGCTGCGCGTCTCGTCTCACCCGGTTTTTCCAGCGCCTGATGCAGGCGCTGGCACCCGGTGAGCATCACCGGCCCTGGCCGCCCCTTCGGCCAACCGCTTCGGCCGCATCAGCCCCAGCCGCGCCGCCCATGTGCGCAGCAGGGCTGGGCAGCGCCGTGCCGCTGGTGCTGGATGGCGGCCCATCCGAAGTGGGCGTGGAATCCACCATCGTCGACCTGTCGCGCGGTGCGCCCGTGCTGCTGCGCCCCGGTGGCATCAGCCTGCAGGCGCTGGCTGACTGCCTGGGGCAGCCGGTGCGTGCTGCGGATTCGCAGGCCACGGGAAGCGGATGCGCCGAGGGTGCCGGGGGCTCTGCCGTCCCACTATGCCCCGTCAGTGCCGCTGCGGCTGCTGTCGGCGGGAGCACTGGCTGCGCTGCTCCAGCAGCGGGCAACAGCCCTTTCGGCTGCTCAGGCGCCGGTCATCGACGGCCTGCCCATGGGGCGCATCGCGGTCTGGCGCCCGGAACCGCCCCGGAGCAGCCGGGGCTCTTCTGGCGTTGCCAGCCCACCGAGGCGGCCCTGGCGGCCCGCCACCTGTATGACACGCTGCATCAGCTGGATGCGCTGGGCGTGGATGCCATTCTGGTGGAGCAGCCGCCTGTCGAGCCGGCCCTGGCGCGCGCCGTGCAGGACCGTCTGCAGCGGGCCGCGGCTGCGGGCTGAGCCAGACTTTTCCCCGCTCTCGGCATACCATTGCCCTTTCTGCCGTTCGTTCCGGAGACCGCCCGATGGACAAGGAAGCGCCGCGTTCCGAAGACAGTACCGAAGTGGTGCTGTCCAGCATCCCGCGTGACTACAACGCTGCCCACGACCTGCTGCAGCGCAACCTGCAGGCAGGGCCGCGCCGACCAGGTGGCCTTCGTCGATGAGCGGGTGGCCGCGACCTATGGCGAGCTGGCCCGGCGGGTGGACCACTTCGCGCGTGGCTGCACTCCCATCGGGGTGGGGCGTGAAGACCGCATCATGCTGTGCCTGACCGGCACGATCGACTGGCCGACCATCTTCCTGGGGCCATCAAGGCGGGAGTCGTGCCGGTCTGCGTCAACACGGGGACTGTCCAAGCACGACTACGACTACATGCTGCGCGATTCGCGGGCCAAGGCGCTCTTCGTCTCGCGTTCGGTCTACCCGGCACTGGACGGTCTGCACAACTCCATTCCCACGCTGTCGCGCCTGCTGGTCTCGGAAGCGCCGCTGGCCGATGGGTGGCGACATCGGCGCCATCCTGGAGGCCGGTGCCGAGGACGATCACCTCGAGACCATCGACACCATCAGCGATGAGCCCTGCTTCTGGCTCTATTCCTCCGGCATTGACAGGGCATCCCCGCGCCACCATCCACTGCCATTCCAGCCTGGTGCAGATGGGCGAGCTGTTCGGGCAGGGTGTGCTGGAGCTGACCCCCGTGACCGCTGCCTGTCGGTGGCGCCCCTCACAGCGCCTACGGTCTGTGCAACTCCCTGATCTTCCCCATGGTGGCGGGCGCCATGGCCGTGCTCAAGTCCGGCCGCCGCACCGTGAGCGATCTCATGCACTATCTGACGGGGCTGCGCCGGCCGGAGTGGTGGGGCACGCCCGACCGTGCTGTTCGGCGTGCCCGCGGCACTGTCGGCGCTGCTGGCCGATCCCGAGTGTCCCGATGACCATGAGGTGTCGCTGCGCCTGTGCGTCTCGGCCGGTGATTCGCTCTCGGCCAGCCTGCAGCGCCGCTTCGAGGAAAAAGCTGGGCACCCCCGTGCTCAACGGCTTCAGCGCCACCGAGATGCTGCACATCTACCTGTCCAACACGCCGGCGGAGACGGCCGAAGGACGGTGGGCAAGCCGGTGCCGGGCTTCCGCATCCGGCTGGTGGACGAGCAGAATGTCGACGTGCCCGGACGGCAATGTCGGCACGCTGCTGGTCAATGGTCCCACGGCTGCGCTGGGCTACTGGAACCAGCGCCAGCAGAGCCGTGACGTGTTCCTGGGCCCCTGGGTGAAGACCGGTGACCGCTTCTGGCGCGACACGGAAGGTTTCTACCACTATGCCGGCCGTTGCGATGACCTGATCAAGATCTCCGGCCAGTTCGTCTCGCCGGCCGAGATCGCCAGCGCCCTGCAGGCCCACGACGCCGTGGCCGAGGTGAGCGTGATCGGCGCGCCCGAAGAAGAAGGCCTGATCCGGCCCAAGGCCCTGGTGGTGCTCAAGCCCAACGAGACACCTGACGAGGCCATGCAGCAGCGCCTGATGGCGTATCTGGCACGACAACCTGGCCCAGTACAAGCTGCCCAAGTGGCTGGAGTTCGTGGACGTGCTGCCGGGCAATGAGCCCATTGCATCGCCGGAAGTCAGCGACACCGACGGCAGCGTCATTGCCGAGACCGAAGGGCTCGTGCGACACCGGCCAACCCGGAAAGCTCTGGTGGAAAGCGTGCTGCACCAGGCCGACGCGGCGCACCAGGCGCTGTTGCAGGGGGATGACGAGGGCGGTGAACCTCAGCGCAACGCCTGCTTCCGGAAAGGAAAAAGGCCTGCCGCTGAAGGCGGGCCTGACTGAATCGCAGCCCTGTCGGACAGGTGTGCCGGCCCTGGTGCATGGGCCTGGCTGAGCATTCGCGACGCGCAGGAACAGAACAAGCCCCGAAGGGCTTGTTCAGCTCTGGAAGGGGTAGCCTGCGGGATGCGGGCCACCTTCGAGACCATCACTTGGCCAGCGAGGCCTTCAGTTCCCGACGCCGTGCGTGCAGGATGGGCTCGGTGTAGCCGGCCGGCTGTTCGCAACCCTCGAACACCAGGGTCGGTGGCGGCCTGGTAGAGCGATGCCGTTGCAGGCCGGGGCCATGTTGCGGTAGGCCGGGTCGCCGGCATTCTGCTTGTCCACCACGGCGGCCATGCGCTTGAAGGTCTCTTCGACCTGCTGGCGGGTGACGACGCCGTGACGCAGCCAGTTGGCCATGTGCTGCGAGGAGATGCGGCAGGTGGCGCGGTCTTCCATCAGGGCCACGTCATTGATGTCGGGCACCTTGGGCAGCCCACACCTGATCCGCAGCGGACCGCATAGCCGAGGATGCCCTGGGCGTTGTTGTCCAGCTCGGCCTGCTTGTCGGCCTCGGACCAGTCGGCCTTGGCGGCAACGGGGATGGTGAGGATGTCTTCCAGCTTGGCGCGCTTGCCGCGCCCTGGCGATCTCGGCCTGGCGGGCCAGCACGTCGACCTGGTGGTAGTGGGTGGCGTGCAGCGTGGCGGCAGTGGGGCTGGGCGCAGGGCGCAGTTGGCACCGGCGCTGGGATGGCCGATCTTCTGATCCAGCATGGCCTTCATCAGGTCGGGCATGGCCCACATGCCCTGCCGATCTGGGCGATGCCGGACAGGCCGCAGGCCAGGCCCACGTCGACGTTGTTGTCTTCGTAGGCGTGGATCCACGGCTGGGTCTTCATGTCGCCCTTGCGCACCATCGGGCCGGCTTCCATCGAGGTGTGGATCTCGTCGCCGGTGCGGTCGAGGAAGCCCGTGTTGATGAAGGCGATGCGCGAGCGGGCTGCGCGGATGGCTTCCTTCAGGTTGACGGTGGTGCGGCGCTCTTCGTCCATGATGCCCAGCTTGACGGTGTTGGCCGGCAGGCCCAGCACCTTCTCGACATGGTTGAAGATCTCGTTGGCGAAGGCCACTTCCTCGGGCCCGTGCATCTTGGGCTTGACGATGTAGATGGAGCCTTTGGCGGAGTTGCGGGCGCCACCGGTCTTCTTCAGGTCGTGCATGGCGATGAGCACCGTGCACATGGCGTCGATCATGCCTTCGGGCGCTTCCCGGCCTTCCTTGTCCAGGATGGCGGGGCTGGTCATGAGGTGGCCGACGTTGCGCACCAGCATGAGCGAGCGGCCCTGCAGCGACAGTTCACCCTTTGCCGTCGGGCGTGGTGTAGACGCGATCGGGGTTCAGGCGGCGGGTGAAGGTCTTGCCGCCCTTGCTGACTTCCTCGGTGAGGTCGCCCTTCATCAGGCCCAGCCAGTTGCGGTAGACGTCGGCCTTGTCCTGACCGTCGACGGCCGCGATGGAGTCCTCGCAGTCCATGATGGTGGAGACGGCCGCTTCCATCACCACGTCGGCCACGCCGGCCGGGTCGGCCTTGCCGATGGGGTTGTTGCGGTCGATGCGCAGGTCGATATGCAGCTGGTTCTGGCGCAGCAGCACGGAAGAGGGCGAACCGGCATCACCCTGGTAGCCCACGAAGAGGGAGGGATCCTTCAGACCCGTGGCGCCCTGGGCCGTCTGGGCCACCAGCTTGCCGTCGAGCCACCTGGTAGGCGGTGACGTCCTTGTGGCTGCCCTGAGCCAGCGGGGCCACTTCGTCCAGGAAGCGCTTGGCCCAGGCGATGACCTGCTCGCCGCGAGCCGGGTCGTAGCCGCCGCCCTGGGCAGGCTGCCGATGGCGTCGGTGCCGTACAGGGCGTCATACAGGCTGCCCCAGCGGGCGTTGGCGGCGTTGAGCGCGTAGCGGGCGTTCATGACGGGCACGACCAGCTGCGGGCCGGGCACCTTGGCGATGGCGTCATCGACGTTGGGCGTGTCGATGGCGAAGTCGGGGACCTTCGGGCACCAGATAGCCGATCTCGGTCAGGAAGGCCTTGTAGGCGGCCATGTCCTGGATGGGGCCGGGATGGGCGCGGTACCAGTCGTCGAGCTTCTTCTGGATATCGTCACGCTTGGCCAGCAGGGCGCGGTTCTTGGGGCCCAGGTCGTGGATGAGGCTGGACAGGCCTTGCCAGAAGGCGTCGGCGCTGACGCCGGTGCCGGGCAGTGCCTCCTCGATCAGCTCATGAAGGGGGCGGACACCTGCAGGCCGAGATCTTTCGACACGATGGGTCATGGGAGTCTCCGTGGAATTGACGAATTTCCTGAGAACGGAATCGTTCAGGTCTTATGGGGATAATACTTTGCTGGCAGTATACCCGCCCGTCCCGCACGTCACGGCGCGGGCTGGCCCCGTTCCGGCAGGCCCGGCCATCGGGTGCGCCGCACCTCAGTTGGGTGACATGGACAGGGCACGGGCGCGTTGTGGCTCGATGTTGTCACGGCGTTGGGGTGGCATTCGTTTTCCGGAGTTTTGGCGTGATTTCGCGTCGGGTTTCGATGCGTTCGCCTATAATTGCACGATGTTGTCATCGGTGCCAACAGGGCTCCGGCGGCTGTTGGTCCGGGACGGTGCGCACACGCTGCCACGCCGACAGTCTGCCTCGGGCCGGATGGGCTGACCGTCTGTCCGTCCGGGCATGTGCCGTGGAGTGCAGGCCTTTGAGGGGCACCGTCGGCTGCCGGTCTTCTCTTCATGTTAGTGAAACGCGTTGAAGTCTTATGAAAAGCGGTCTTCCTGATGCAGGCCTCTCGGGCCTCGTCCATTCCGATGTCCTTGAAGAAGCTCTTGCCGAGGCTTCTGCCGATACGGTCGCCGATGCAGCGGACACCCCGGCTGCCGGCAACCCGGCTGCCGATGCCTCTGCGGTTGCCGCAGCCGATGCAGCCGTCGGTGAGCCTGCTCCTGTGCTGGCAAAGGCGGATGCCCAGGCTGTGTGACTCGTCCTTGCTGCCTCCGGAAGATCTGGCACGCATCCGCCGGCTGGAAGCGCTCTATGAGGAATGGGCCGAGGTCCCTGCCACGCCTGCAGGCGGCCCAGCGGGAATGGCGGACGGCCCATGCCCGGCTGCAGGAGCTGCACCACTACTATTTCAATGGTGAATGGCGCCGCGACTATGAAGCCGATGAGGCTGGCCGGCTGCCCGAAGACATGCCGCGCGGCATCCTGTGCGAAGACACGCTGTACAACGCCTTCATTGCCGAGCGCGAGCTGGCGCTGGAATGGGTGCAGCTGGGCGCTCAGGCCCTGAAAAGACGGCTGAAAGCTTTAAAAGATCGCATCGTCGGCCACTTTTTCGGGCCCTTTCCCGGTACAGGGCCCGGGCGATGCTTGCGCATTCGGATGGGGGCTGCAAGACTTCCGTCATCGTGTGAGCTCTTCCGTCACTGATGAGCTTTTTCCTTTACTGCGGCGGCCCCGTGTGGGTCGCTGCCTGTTCTGTTCAACCCGGTGTCCATGAATTTCCCTGCCTTCCGACTGTCGCTGCTGACCCTTGCCCTGACGTGCGCCTGGGGCGCACAGGCTGCCACTGCACGTACCGATATCGCCCGGCCGACCGATTTCGCGGCACAGAGCGTGAGTCAGGGGCCGATCGTCTGTCAGAGCAGCAAGGTCAAGACCTGCGGCCGGCGGGTGGCGGGCAAGCTGGGCATGCCGGCGGGCAGTGCGCCCAAGTCGGCCTATCGCTTCGTCGAGGAGGAGTTCCTGTTTGACAGCGGCGTGGCCATCTTCCTGGAGACGGCGGTGCCGGAGAACCGCAATGCCCATGCAGGCTGGCGTCGCCGCCTGGCCTTCAGGAAGACGGCTGAGGGCTTCCAGCTGGTTCAGGTGGGCATTCAGTACCGTTGCCAGGGCGGCAGCTGGCAGAAGGAGGCCTGCGGCTCGGCCAGCCAGCTGGTCCGGCGCAAGGCCGACAGCAAGGGCACGGCCCAGGCCCAGGCCCAGGCCGGTGGCGCAGCAGGCCGGGACTCCGTCCGGTGCGGCCAGTGCGGCAACGCAGGCCGGCGCGACCGGGTGCTGCAGCGGCCGCGCAGGCGGCTTCCGGGGCAGGGGCAGGATGCGCCGAACCGCATCGTGAGCGCCCGTGCCTCTGCCGGGCAGCCGGTCAGGGGCAGGACACCGCCCGGACTACCGACGGTCAGGATCCGGCCGTGCGGGTGCTGCGCTCCCGACCGTTCGGATGCCGGGGTGCGCTCGGCCACGCCTGTCGAGACCATCAGCCCCGAACGAACAGGAAAGCCGTGCCCGCGCTGGATGCCCGCTGGCGTCCGCGTCAGGATGCCATCGAGCAGGATGAGGCCGTGACGGCCGCCTATGACCAGAAGCAGCGGGCAGCCGAGGCAGAAAGCCAGCGCCATGCCGCCGAGCAGGCCGAGGCTGCCCGCAAGGCCGGGACCTCGGATCGCGCGGCCGATCTGGATGCGCTGCGCCGTGATGAAGCCATCGCCAACCGGGGCCTGTCCGAGGAAGATGCCCTGGTGGCCGCCCGTGAGCGCCAGAAAGGCGCGGCAGGTCAGGGCGCATCGCAGACGGGTTCGAACCGGTCTGGCGCGTCGGTCTCCGGATCTGCTCAGGGCAACGCAGCAGGCCATGCAGATCGCAAAGGGGCCCAGTCGGCCCATGCGGCGGCCGACATCGTGGCGGCCAATCCGTCGATCTCGGCCGATCAGCTGAAACAGATGCACGCGGCCGAAGCCTCGCTGGCACGGGCCACGGCGGGTTCCGCGCCGGGCGTGGTGGACGCCGGCGCAGCACCGTCCGATCAGGAAAGTGCAGACCGGACGCAGTCCGGGCCGGCCATGATCGACCACCGGACGGATGCCCGGGGGGCCGGGGCCGCCGACCAGGAGCCTGCAGGCGAGGGCGCCGGACAGCGGACGGGCAAGGAGGGGCAGCCGGCCGCTCAGGCCGGTTCAGCCCAGGGGAAGTGGCAAGGCCTCCAGCGACCCGGATGCCCGGCGCGGCTGGCAGACGGCCGTGATCGAGGCGGCGGGCAGCAACCACGGCACGCGGGTGCCGGCCACGCTGCCGGCCACCGTGCGCACGGCCGATGGCTTTGCACCGATGGCGCTGTCCACCGAGAACGCCGCACAGCTGGGCAAGCCCTGCGAGCAGCCCATCGAGATGTGCGGCAAGCAGGGTTTTCGAGACGCTCTTCCCGGTGCAGGCCAGCACGCTGGCTGCGCTGCCGGTCAACCAGAGCCGGCGCGAGAGCTTCATCTACGCGGACGGTCCGGTCACGAGCGCGGTCTATCTGGTGACGATGGCCAACCTGCCCGACGACAGCATCGCGTCGCAGCGCATCCGCATCGAGTTCGTGCGGCGTGGTGCGGGCTGGGTGGCCGCATCGGCTGGCCGCCAGTTCAAGTGCCGCGAAGGTGAGCTGGTGCGGCAGCAGTGGACGGATCGGTCCTGCCGGTAAAGCTGAAAAAGGGCTGGCCAGGGAGCCGGGCAGGTGATGGCAGGCGGCCGGGCCAGACGGCCTGTCTGGGGCTTACAGGGATTCCTGGCGGACCAGATTGTCCGCCGGGGCAGTGTTGCTGGCGGCCGGGCGGGCTTTGGCGCCAGTGTCATCCGCCGGCTGATTGCTGGTGCACTTGGTGAAGTCGTTGCCGCAGATGCCGCACGATTTCTCGATACCCAGGTTGGCAATGCCGCCGCAGGAACCGGCGATGGGCTTGCGGCCGGCCATCACGCCCACGGCCATGCCGGCCACGACCAGCAGCATCACGACAAAAACCAGAAGCCAGACAATCATCGGAATCTCCATTGGCCCGTCCATGGGCCTCGATCAGTATTGAACCATGACGGCACCTTGTGCCTGTGGTGCCGCCTCAGCAGCGCACGGATGTGGCGTCAGGGTGCAGTGGGTGCCGGAAAGCGGGCATCGAAGGCCGGCGTGGTGCGCGTCTGAAAGCCCTGGGGCGTGCGGCTGACCAGCAGTGCCGCCAGCTGGTGGCGCACGGCATAGTCGTAGCCGTGTTCGGGCCCCAGCACCATCAGCAGGGTGGACAGGGCCGTCGGCCCGCATGGCTTCGGGGTGATGACGGTGGCAGCCGCCAGCGTGTGCTCGATGGGGGAAAGCGTGCGCGGATCGATCAGGTGCGAATAGCGCCGGCCGTTTTCCTCGCGGTAGTTGCGATAGTCGCCCGAGGTGGAGATGGCCTCGTCCTTCAGCTGGACCAGGCGCTGCGCCTTGCGGTCATGGTCGAGCGGGGCCTCGATGGCGATCAGCCAGGGATGGCCACCCGGTTTCTCGCCGGCGGCACGGATCTCGCCCGTGACCTCGATCAGGTAGTCGTGGATGCCCTGGTTTGCAAAGCGTTCGGCCAGTCGGTCGATGATGTAGCCGGCGGCGATGCTGTTGAATTCGACGGTGATGGGGGCGTCCTTGCACAGCCGGTCACCGATGATCTTCAGGTGCCCCATGCCGGTGTGGGCGCGCAGGCTGGCCAGCGTGTCGGCGTCAAGGGAAGGGCGTGCAGGGGGCGGCGAAGGCTGCTTCGGCGCGCCGGGTTGCGCCATCAGCTGGTCCACCGTCAGGGGTTTGTCGCTGCCGGCAGCAGGGGAGCGTCGCTGGTTCCAGTCGCCTTTTGCTGGGCCTTTTCGCGTGCGCCTTCGGCCCGAACTTCCAGGCGTCAGCACGGGTAGCAGGGTCACGTCGTAAGCCCCTCGCTGTCGGCGGCCAGCTGCTTCGCGCTGCGGGCCAGTTCCAGCGCCATGGGGGCATCGGCTGGCAGGTGCCGGCCGGGGCGGCATTGAAGCGCGCCAGGTCGGAATCGTCGCGATAGGTGGAGACGGCGGTATCAAGCTGGTCGAGCTGATGCCGGATCTCGGCCTGGATGGCTTCGGGTTCGGGCGTGCCGCTGGCACGCACATAGCTGATGTGATAGCTGCTGCCCATCGTGGGGCCGGACAGCTGGACGACATCAGGCTGGCAGGCCGCCAGCAGGGGGCAGGGCGGCTGCCAGAGCCAGCAGCCGGGGATTTGGGGGCGGCGGGGGCGGCGGGAGGCCGCTGACCACAGAGCGAACCGGACGGCGCGCACCGCCCTCTTTGCCTGCCTTGCTGGGCACGGCTCAGCCCCGAAATCGTCCAGGAAGATGCTGTCGCGCTCGACGCCCAGGTCGGTCAGCATCTTGATGACGGCGGCGTTCATCACCGGGGGACCGCACATGTAGAACTCGCAGTCTTCCGGCGCCGGATGGTCCTTCAGATAGTTCTCGTACAGGACGTTGTGGATGAAGCCGGTCGGCCCCGTCCAGTTGTCCTCGGGCAGCGGATCGGAGAGCGCCAGCGTCCAGGTGAAGTTAGGGGTTCTCCTTGGCCAGCTGGTCGAACTCCTCCACATAGAAAGCCTCGCGCAGCGAGCGCGCACCGTACCAGAAGCTGATCTTGCGCTTGGACTTCAGGCGCTTGAGCTGGTCGAAGATGTGCGAGCGCATGGGCGCCATGCCGGCACCGCCGCCGATGAACACCATCTCGTTGTCGGTCTCCTTGGCGAAGAACTCGCCGAACGGACCATACACCGTGACCTTGTCGCCCGGCTTCAGGTTGAACACCCACGAGGACATCTTGCCCGGCGGGATGTTGTCGCCGCCCTTGGGCGGGGCGAGGCCACCCGGATGTTGAACTTGACGATGCCTTTCTCGCCCGGATAGTTTGGCCATGGAATAGGCCCGGACGACCGGCTCGTTCACCCGGGAGACGAAGCGCCACAGGTTGAACTTGTCCCAGTCGGCACGGAACTCGTCCTGGATGTGGAAGTCCTTGTAGGCCACTTCGTGCGGCGGGCATTCCAGCTGCACGTAGCCGCCGGCGCGGAAGTCCACGCTCTCGCCCTCGGGCAGGGCGCAGCGTCAGCTCCTTTGATGAAGGTGGCGACGTTGAAGTTGGACTCGACCGTGCATTCCCACTTGCGCACGCCGAACACTTCTTCGGGCACGCGGATCTTCATGTCCTGCTTGACCGGGGTCTGGCAGGAAAGGCGCCAGCCTTCGGACGCGTCACGCCGCGTGAAGTGGGCTTCTTCGGTGGGCAGCATCTCGCCGCCGCCGGATTCGACGATGCACTTGCACTGGGCGCACGATCCGCCGCCACCGCAGGCCGAGGACAGGAAGATGTCCTGACCGGCCAGGGTCTGAAGCAGCTTGCCGCCGGCAGGCACCGTGATCTTGCGCTCGCCGTTGATCTCGATGGTGACGTCGCCGCTGGAGACCAGCCACGAACGTGCCACCAGGATCAGCACCACCAGCGACAGCACGATCACCGTGAACATGCCGACCCCGAGCAGGGATTTCCGAATTCATGAAAAGGCTTCCTCCTGCAGGGCTTGGTGAGGGTTGCGTCAGGGCATCACAGCTGGACCCCCGGAGAACGACATGAAGGCCAGCGCCATCAGGCCGATGGTGATGAAGGTGATGCCCAGGCCCTGCAGGCCGTCGGGCACGTCGCTGTGCTTTGAGCTTCTCGCGGATGCCGGCCAGCAGCACGATGGCCAGACCCCACGACAGGCCCGAGCCCACACCGTAGACGGCGCTCTCGGCGAAGGTGTAGTCGCGTTCGACCATGAACAGCGTGCCACCCATGATGGCGCAGTTGACGGTGATCAGCGGAAGGAACACGCCCAGCGCGTTGTAGAGGCTGGGCACGTACTTGTCCAGCAGCATCTCCAGGATCTGCACGATGGCGGCGATCACGCCGATGTACGACAGCAGCCCCAGGAAGCTCAGGTCCACGTCGGGCAGCCCGGCCCAGGCCAGTGCACCGGGCTTGAGCAGCCAGGTGAACAGCAGGGTTGTTGGCCGGCACCGTGATGGCCTGCACCACCACCACCGCCACGCCGAGGGCCGATGGCCGTCTGCACCTTCTTCGAGATGGCGATGAAGGTGCACATCCCCAGGAGAAGGCCAGCGCCATGTTCTCGATGAACACGGAGCGGAAGAAAAGACTCAGATAGTGCGCGGTCATCTGCGTTGTTCCTCGTATTCAGTCATCCCGGACGTCCGGGTCAGCTGGATGTCCATGCTCAGTACTCCTCCTGGCGCGTGTGCGGGGCCAGCCGGAAGGCCGGCGTCTCGCACTGCTCCTTCTTCCAGGTACGCAGGGCCCAGATGATCATGCCGATCAGGAAGAAGGCCGACGGCGGCAGCAGCAGCAGGCCGTTGGGCACGTACCAGCCGCCATCGTTGACCACCGGCAGGATGGTGATGCCGAACAGCTTGCCGGCGCCCAGCAGCTCGCGGATGGTGCCCAGCAGCATCAGCATGGTGCTGTAGCCCAGGCCGTTGCCGATGCCGTCCATGAAGAGAGCACGGGCGGGTTGGCCATGGCAAAGGCCTCGGCACGACCCATCACGATGCAGTTGGTGATGATCAGGCCGACGAACACCGACAGCTGCTTGGACAGCGAGAAGGCGTAGGCCTTGAGCGGCTGGTCGACGATGATGACCAGCGACGCGATGATGACCATCTGCACGATCATCCGGATCGAGCCCGGAATCTGCGTGCGCACCATCGAGATGAACATGCTGGAGAAGGCGGTGACGAGTGTCAGCGCGATCGACATCACCAGCGCGGTCTTCAGGTTGGAGGTGACGGCCAGTGCCGAACAGATGCCGAGGATCTGCAGCCCGATCAGGGTTGTTCTTGATGATCGGGTCGAGAGAACCTCGCGGATGGTGGGTTTGTCAGCCATGCTCAGCGTCCTCCCGTCGATGCCTGCGATGAACCCTGTGCGCTGTCACGCAGGTTCGCGATGAACGGCCCGAAGCCCTGGGGGCCCAGCCAGAAGTGCAGCAGGTTGTCCACGCCCTTGCTGGTGAGCGTGGCACCGGCCAGTCCGTCGACCTGATGGGCGGCCTGCGGGCTGGACGGATCGACCGAGCCCTTGATGATCCTGATGTCAGCCTTGCTGCCGTCGTCGCTGAAGACCTTCTTGCCCGGCCAGCGCCTTCCAGCGGGGTTGTCCACCTCGCCGCCCAGACCCGGGGTCTCGGCGTGCTGGTAGAAGCCCAGGCCCACGACCGTGTTCAGATCGTTCTTCAGGGCGATGAAGCCGTGCAGCGTGGACCACAGCCCGTAGCCGCGGATCGGCAGGATCAGGGTCTCCAGCTGCTTCTGCGGGCCCTCGACCTGGTAGACCACGGTACGGTGCTCGCGCCGACGGATCGAGGCGATGTCGTCCTCGCCGGACAGGGCCGACGACTGGGCCGGATCCTTGGCCGCCTGCAGCGGGTCGAAGGTCTCGGGCTTGCCGTCCTCGACGAAGCGGCCGCTGTCCAGGTCCACCAGACGCGGCTGGATCCGCTCGCGGAAGACGCGCTGAACTTCCTGCGCGCTGGCTTCCGGCTGGATCAGGCCGGCGATGACGAGGATGTTGCGCTGCTTGTCGAGCAGGCTGTTGGTGAGCTGCACGGGCTTGAGCATCACGGCCGCGCTGGCCACGATCACCGAGCACACCAGGCACATGACGAAGGCCACCAGCAGTGTCCGGCCGATGGATTCTTGCTGTTTAGACACGGCGCTTGGCCCTCCGCTTGATGTTGGCCTGGATCACGAAGTAGTCGATCAGGGGCGCACACAGGTTGCCGAACAGGATGGCCAGCATCATGCCCTCGGGATAGGCGGGGTTGATCACGCGGATCATCACCACCATCACCCCGATCACGATGCCGAAGGCCCACTTGCCGGTGTTGGTCATGGAAGCCGACACGGGGTCGGTGGCCATGAACATCATGCCGAAGGCGAAACCGCCCAGCACCAGGTGCCAGTACCAGGGCATGGCCAGCATCGGGTTGGTCGAGCCGGCGGCAAACAGGTTGAAGAGGGTGGAGAGCGCCACCATGCCGATCATCACGCCGGCCACGATGCGCCAGGCGGCGATCCGGGCCAGCAGCAGGATGCTGCCGCCCAGCAGGATGGCCAGCGTGCTGGTCTCGCCGATCGAGCCCGGCATGAAGCCGAGGAAGGCGTCGGTCCAGCTCAGGCCGTTCTGCGCCAGGGCGCCGACTCCGCTGGTTGCGGCCTGGCTCAGTGCCGTCGCGCCGGCATAGCCGTCCACGACGTTCCAGACGGATTCACCGGACAGGGAGGCCGGATAGGCGAAGAAGAGGAAGGCGCGGCCCGCCAGTGCCGGGTTGATGAAGTTCTTGCCGGTACCGCCGAACACCTCCTTGCCCAGCACCACGCCGAAGCTGATGCCCAGCGCCACCTGCCACAGCGGGATGGTGGGCGGCAGCGTGAGCGAGAACAGCACCGAGGTGACGAAGAAGCCCTCGTTGATCTCGTGGCGGCGGATGGTGGCAAAGAGACCCTCCCAGAAGCCGCCGACCGCGAAGGTCACGGCATAGATGGGCAGGAAGTACACCGCCCCCTGGACGAAGTTGTCGTAGAGGCTGTTCGGGTCGAAGCCCGCCAGCATGCGCACGATCTCGATGTGCCAGCCGGTCTGCGCGGCCAGCAGCTCGGGCTGCTGGGCAAAGACCAGGTTGGCCTGATGGCCCACGTTCCACATGCCGAAGAACATGGCCGGGAACGTACAGAGCCACACCAGGATCATGATCCGCTTCAGGTCGAGGCTGTCGCGCACGTGCGCCGTGGTGCGGGTGAGCAGCCGCGGCCGGTACAGGAAGGTGTCGGCGGCCTCGTACAGCGGATACAGCTTCTCGAATCGGCCGCCCTTGTGAACCAGCGGCTCGATCCGGTCAAGCAATGCTCTCAGTCCCATGGGTCAGCCCTCCTTCTCGATGCGGGTGAGGTTGTCCCGCAGAATCGGGCCATACTCGTACTTGCCGGCACAGGCGTAGGTGCAGAGCGCGAGGTCTTCCTCGTCCAGCTCCAGGCACCCCAGCTTCTGGGCCATCTCGGTGTCGCCCACGATGAGCGAGCGCAGCGGCTGCGTGGGCAGGATGTCCAGCGGCATCACCGCCTCGTAGGTGCCGGTGGGCACCATGGCCCGGGGACTGCCGTTGGTGGTGGTGGTCGTGGCCAGCGGCTTGCGGCCGAACAGCTTCCAGACGAAGGCGCCGCTGACCGAATGCTTGTCGAAGCCCGGCCGCAGGAAGTGGAGCATCTGCCGCTCGGTGCCTTCACGCAGGCAGCTCACCTGCAGGTCGTAGCGACCCAGGAAGGCACACGCGCGCGCGCCGTGCGACCGCCCAGCAGCGAGCCGGAGACGCACGGTTCTCGCCCGGCTCCAGCTCGTTAGCCACCAGCTCGTCCAGGCTGGCGCCCAGTCGGGTACGCAGCAGCCGCGGCTTCTTCACCACCGGGCCGCCCAGGGCGATCACGCGTCGGTGTCGAGTTCGCCCGTGGTGAACAGGGTGGCCGATGGCGATGACGTCCTGATAGTTGATCGTCCAGACCGTGCGCGTGGCATCGACCGGATACAGGAAATGGATGTGCGTGCCGGCCAGACCTGCCGGGTGAGGCCCCTCGAAGGTCTCGGTCGTCACGCCCTTCACGTCCTCGCCGGGCAGGGCAGAGCCGGGCGCCCGGCACAGGAACACCGGTGCCAGCCGCGTGAGCACCGCCAGCCCGTTGCGGAAGTCGTCAGCCCGTTCGGCGATGATCGGGACGGGATTGGCCGCCAGCGGATGCGTGTCGATGGCGGTGACGAAGATGTGGGCCGGCGTGGCATCCACGGCCGGGATCTTGCTGAACGGCCGCGTGCTGCAGCGCCGTCCAGAGCCCCGAGCGCTGCAGGTTCTCGCGCACGGCCTCGCCGGACAGCGACGCCCAGCTTGTCGGGGCTACAGTGGGCAAAGCGCAGGGCGGCGTCCGGCGCCGATTCGTCGCCCACCTCGATCACGACCGACTGCAGCACCCGCCGCTCGCCGCGATTGATGGCGCTGATCGTGCCGCTAGGCCGGTGCCGTGACCTGCACGCCGGGGTTCTTCTTGTCGGAGAAGAGCGGCTGGCCCTTCTGTGCCGGTCCCCCACCTGCACCGCCATTGTCGGCTTCAGGCCGTGATAGTCGAAACCGATCACCGCCACGTGGTGCACCGCGCGGGCAGTCTCGATCCGCTGCTCAGGTGCACCCGTGATGGGGATGTCCAGGCCACGCTTGATTCTGACCATCTCGTTCCTATGGTTGCTGTGTTAAGTATTCAGTCGTCAGCCCGGATTCTACGAACAAACCGACCGTCTGTCGGTTCTGAACGGTATAAGAACCCCGACTCTGTCAAACATTCTAAAAACCTGGGCGATCGTGCGCGCGCAACCGTCCGGACCACTAGATGGAGGTCCCAGTGTGAAGCATCGCACGGCGTGAATCGGGGCCATCCCCTAGGGATGCGGGTTTCCGATACGGGCCGCTTGCCGGCCCTTCAACTCCCCAGGAAACCGTCGTGATCCGCTCCTTCCCGTCCGTTGCCGTGCCCGACCACCTGCGCCGCAAGGCGCTGGCCATTGCTTCCGTGACTGCGTTGCTGACCCTGGCCGCCTGCGGCGGAGGCGGCGGCGATGCGGGCACTCCGCCTCGTCCGGCGGCGCGATTGATGCCGGCCGCGGTCTGGCCGGCTCGCAGGCGCATGCCTCGCTGGATGTCGACGGTCCCCAGGATGCCCGGCCAGCCGTGCCCAACGAGGGTATCGACTTCAGCGCCGAGCAGAACGTCGGCACCCTCCCGGTGGCCGATGAGGCGGCCGACGTGAACGACTCGGTCGTGGCCCGCAAGGCCCTGCCCGTGGCCGCCAAGGCCGCCACCGAAGGTGCCTGGGGCGGCCAGATGAAGTGGGCCTTCATCCCCATCCACGTCGTGGTGCTGCCCGATGGCCGCGTGATGACCTATGGCTCGACCGACCGGGGCGAGCAGGGCGCCAAGTTCTACTACGACGTGTGGGATCCGACGCTGGGTGGTGACGACGCCTCCCACCTCACGCTGCCCAACACCACCCAGACCGACATCTTCTGCTCGGCCCAGGTCGTGCTGCCGCTGACGGGCGACGTGTTCATCGCCGGTGGCGACATCTACAGCGATGCCCGCGGCCGCAGCATCAACCAGCCCATCAACGACACGACCATCTTCCGTCCGGGCAGCAACACCATCGAGGCGGCGGCCAAGATGCAGCGCAAGCGCTGGTACGCCACCGCCACCACGCTGCCCAACGGCGAAGTCTTCGTGCAGGGCGGCAAGGGCGGCAACGACCACCCGCGAGATCCGTCGCAACGACGGCAGCAACTTCCTGCTGTCCGGCATCACCACCTCCGACCTGCGCGAGGACTATCCGCGCAACTGGGTGGCCCCTGACGGCAACATCTTCGGCTTCTCCAAGTCCCAGATGTACCGGATGAAGCTGGACGGCAACGGCACCCGTACCGACCTGGGCACGCTGAACTACAAGTCCGACTGGGAAGGTTCGGCCGTCATGTTCGAGCCGGGCCGCATCCTGCTGACCGAGGCGCTGGGCAACCGTGCCGCCATCATCGACATCCGCGGCGACAAGCCCGTGGTGACCGATGCCGGCACGATGAGCAACACCCGCATGTGGCACAACAGCACCGTGCTGGCCGACGGCACGGTCGCCATCAGCAGGGGCGCCGAGTACTTCGACTTCACAAGGCCACGGCGCGCAATCCCATCTACCACCTGGAATTCTGGAACCCGAAGACCGGTGTGTGGACGCGCGGCCCGTCGCAGAAGCGCATGCGCCTCTACCACTCCACCGCCACGCTGCTGCCTGACGGCTCGCTGTTCACCGGCGGTGGCGGCGCCTACGGTCCGGAGAGCAACCTCAACGCCGAGGGTCTACTACCCGGCCTATCTGTACAACGCCGACGGCACGCCGGCCCAGCGCCCCACGCTGGACAAGGCCCCGATGGTCGTGCAGCCCGGCGGCAGCATGGTGCTGGAATCCGCCCAGGCCGAGACCATCCGTCGCGTGACGATGGTGGCCACCGGCTCGGTCACGCACTCGTTCAACATGAACCAGCGCTTCATCGAGCTGTCGTTCCGCCGCGAAGGCAACCGCCTGGTGGCCAAGCTGCCGTCCAACGTGAACGACACGCCCCCCGGCTACTACATGGTGTTCATCCTGAACGAGGCCGGCACGCCCTCCATCTCGAAGATGGTGCGCGTGAACGTGGCCGGTCAGGTCACCGTCGATCCGGACGTGGTGCCCATCTACCGCTATGCGGCCAATGACGGTACCAGCCTGCGCTACCGCTACAGCCCGGACCCGGCCCTGGGTGGCGAGTGGGTTCGCCAGGGCGAGGCCTTCCTGGCCTACGCCAGCCAGAAGAACAACACGGTGCCGGTGTACCGCTACTCGGCCACCACGGGCGGCAAGACGCGCTACAAGTACACCACCGACGGTTCGCTGCGCTCGGCAGGGCTGGCTGCGTGAAGGCATCGTCTTCTACGCCTACAACCAGCCGGGCGAAGGCCGCACGGGCGTGGACGAGTACAAGCAGGTGCGCGGTGGCTGGTACCTGAACTACGCCACGGCCGGCAACAGCGCAGGCAGTGGCTGGGAGTTTGCCGGTCACATCTTCCACGTGCCCACGAGCCGCGCCCAGAAGGAGCCGGAAGCACCGCGTGACACCGAGGCGCCTTCCGTGCCGGGTGGCGTGCGCCCAGGCCCCGGGGCAACGATGCCGTGCAGCTTTCCTGAGGGCAAGTCCAGCGATGCGGGTGGCTCGGGTCTGGCCGGCTACCGCGTCCGTCGCGACGGCATGGACATCACGCCCAACCTGCTGCAGACCGAGAGCCTCATCGACCGCGACCTGAAACCCGGCGACTACAGCTACACGGTGGAAGCGGTGGATGGCGCCGGCAACACCTCGGCCGTCTCGGCCCGCGTGCAGGTGACGCTGCGTGATGCCCAGGCTGAACGGGATGCCGCGCTGGCAGCCGCCAACCTGGTGCGTGTGTATCGCTACGTGGCCCCTGGCGGTGATGGCGACCTGCGCTATGTGACAGCGCCGATGCGTCGGTGAGCGGTGAATGGACCCGTCAGGAGCTGGCCTTCTACGCCTACGCCAAGCCGCAGCGCAACACCGTGCCGTGTATCGCTACCTGGCCCGTGGCGCCGACGGCACCGCCCGCTACCTGTTCAGCATCAACCCCTGGCTGGGCAACGGCTGGACGCGCGAGCACGTCGTCTTCCATGTGCTGCGCTATCCGCAGCGCGGCGCCCAGGCGGTCAACGAGTTCTACCGCATGCGTGACGGCTGGTATCTGGGCTACAGCACCCGCTCCAGCTTCGGGGAGTCCGGCAGCTGGCGCCGTTATGGTCGCGTGTTCTACGTGCCGACCTTCAACGAGAAGAACTGAGGGACGGGCAGGTGGATGCAAGTACGCCCCGATGAAGCGGGGCGTACCGTGGGGCGGGAGATCCCGCCTGCATGAATCCTGATCGATGCCGGACCTGTCGCAAGACGGGCCCGGCATTGTTCGTTCAGACCATGTAGTCTTCCACCTCGTCGGCGATGTCTTCCATCTCCTCTTCCTCGATCTTCTGCGGACCTTTTCGGATCGAGCGGGGTGAACCAGCCCAGGGCGGCATAGATCAGCCCGATGAGTGGCGAGAGCCAGCAGAACAGGGCAAACGGTGCGTAGAGGAAGGTGCTGATGCCCAGCGTGCTGGTGACGAAGGCGCCCCCGTTGTTCCAGGGAATGAGCGGCGAGACCAGCGTGCCCCAGTCCTCGATGGTGCGCGACAGGATGGACCGGTCATAGCCCATCTCGGCGTACTTGGACTTCATGAGGCGGCCAGGCAGCACCAGCGAGGTGTAGACCTCACCGGCCACCATGCCCACGGTCAGCACCGAGCCGGCCGAGGTGAGCACCAGCGAGAAGCGCGAGGCAATGACCTTGTTGATCTTGAGCAGGATGGCGTGGAAGGTGCCATAGGCTTCCAGCACGCCCACGAAGGCGAGCGACAGGAACATCATGGTGATGACCCAGCCCATGTTGAGGATGCCGCCCTTGGTGAGCAGCTTGTCGACGTATTCCTGACCGGTGGTGGCGGTGTAGCCGTTCATCAGGATGCCGGAGATCTTGTCGAGGCTCACGCCCTGGTAGAACACGGCGATGAGCGCACCGATGAAGATGCCGGTGCACAGCGTGCCCATCACCGAGTACTTGCGAAAGCCCATGGTGATGACCACGACCGGCGGGATGAGCGTGACCCAGCCCAGCTGGAAGTGGCTCTGGACCGTGTTCTGGATGGCCTCGCGCATTTCCAGGCTGCCCATGCCGCCATCGGTGCCGTAGTCCATGCCCACCCAGGTGTAGATGATGAGCGTGAGCGCATAGGCGGGGATGGTGTTGGTGAGCATCGACCGGATGTGGCTCCAGAGGTCGGTGCCGGCCACGGCCGGGGTGAGGTTGGTGGTGTCCGACAGCGGCGACATCTTGTCACCGAAGAAGGCACCCGAGACTACGGCGCCCGCTGCCCAGTACTCCGGCACGCCCAGCGCCTGGGCAATGCCCATGATGGCCAGGCCGACGGTACCCACGGTGCCCCACGAGGTGCCGGTGGCCAGCGAAACCACCGTGGCCAGGATGCAGGTGGCGGGCAGGAAGATGCGCGGGCTGAGCATGCCCAGACCGAAGTCCAGAATGGTGGGCACCGTGCCGGCGGCGATCCAGCTGGCGATGACCATGCCCACACACATGATGATGATCATCGTGGGCAGCGCCACCTTCATGACCCGGTACATGTTGTGTTCCATGTCGATCCACTTCCTGCCCTTGAGCGACATGAAGAGCCCGGTGATGCAGATGCCGATGATCAGCGGGACGTGCGGCGTGTAGTCCTTGAAGATGAAGAACTGCACCATCAGGATGGCAGTGGTCAGCAGAAGTGGTGCGACCTCGAACCAGAACGGATAGTCGCTCCGGTTCCTGAAGCTTTGCAGCATGGCGGGGGTCTCCTTGTACGAAGGCCCGGGAGAACCGGGACCTCGCTGTCATGTGAATGTTTATGTGACCCCATTGTCAGTGGGCTGGCATGAATTGTGCAAGCGACACCCGGCGGTCTTAGGGGAAGCCCTGATGGGGACCACCCGGCCGCACCCGTCGCGGCACCGATGCTCGATCGGGCAGACAGAGCTGCGCCGGAGCGCAGTGCCTGCGCCCGATCCCTGAACCATGGACGGAACGGAAGTCTTCGGGTCGTTGCTTCCATTGCCGATGTGGATTTGCCGGGCCGCTTTCAGGGGCGGGCTCATAATGCGCGAAGCGCCCTGCCATGGCTGCGGACGATGTGCCGTCGGCCGGGCAGTGTCCTGCCGTCCCTTTCGAGCCAGCCCCTCGTTATGCCAGAAGCCGCACCATCTTCCGTTTCCGAGCGTACCCCGTCGCCAGCACCCGATTCGGGTGGTCCTCCGGCAGGGCAATCGGGTCGCGCCTTCACGCTGCGCCCGATCCTGTTTGCCTACATGTGCGGCACCATGGCGATGATGGCCTTTGTCTCCATCGTCGGCTCGCTGTCGCGCCAGCTGGGGCTGGCACCGTGGCAGGCCGGCATGGCCGTGACGGTGAGTGGGGTGCTGTGGATGCTGATGGCCCCGATCTGGGGCCGGGCCAGTGACCGCCTGGGCCGCCGGGCCGTGATGCTCACCGGCTTTGCCGGCTTCTTCGTGAGCTACTGCGCCATGAGTGGCTGGCTGGTGGCGGCCATGCGCGTGCCGATGAGTGTCGGGCTGGTCTTTGCCGGGCTGGTGCTGACGCGCGGCGCCATCGGCGGCTTCTATGCGGCGGCGCCCACGGCCAGCCAGGCGCTGATCGCCGACAACCTGCCGCCCGAGCGGCGTGTGGCCGCGATGGCATCGCTGGGCGCGGCCAATGGAGCGGGTCTGGTGCTGGGGCCTGCACTGGCGGCGCAGCTCACGCACTTCGGGCTGGAGGCGCCGCTCTATCTGACGGCGCTGCTGCCGGCACTGGGATTGGCGGTGCTGTGGAAGTTCCTGCCGGCCACGCCGCCGGTCGGCGCACGTCCGGGACAGTCGCCGCGCCTGCTGGATCCGAGGTTGCGCCGCCCGATGGTGGCGGCGTTCACGGCGCTGTTCACGGTGGCCGTGGGTCAGATCGTCGTGGGCTTCTTTGCCATCGACCGATTGGGCATGACGCCGGGGGAAGGGGCGCAGGCGGCCGGCATGGCACTGACCACCGTGGGCGTGGCGCTCATCATCACGCAGATGGTCGTGCGGCGGGTCATGTTGCCACCGGGCCGGATGATCTGCATCGGCATGACCACGGCCGGCATCGGCTTCGGGTCGGTGCTGCTGGCCACCGGCGTGCCGACGCTGATGCTGTCCTACTTCGTTGCAGCGGCGGGCATGGGCTTCGTGTTTCCGGCCTTCACGGCCATGGCGGCTAATGCGGTGCAGCCGCACGAGCAGGTGCGGCAGCCGGTTCGGTAGGGGGCGGCCCAAGGGCTGGGCAATGTGCTGGGGCCGCTGGCCGGTGCGCTGCTCTGATGATTTCGCCCACCGTGCCGTATGCCCCGGCGGCCGTGCTGCTGCTGGGGTGGCCGCCTGGGTGGGGCGTACAGGGGAAACCGGGCAGGGGAAGGGCGAGGGCTGAGGCCGTCCTGTGCGTCCGTCGGGCCTTTTTCCGGAAGGGCCTGACCCATGGTGTTTCCGCCCTGGCCGCGGGCGGCACGGATATTTCATCAGGCCGATGCCATGCGGGCAGCCAGCTCATTGTCCAGTGCCACGGCGCGGGCGAAAGGCCGGGCGCGACATCTGACGCTTGGCGTAGGGGCCCAGGACCGTGTCGTCGATGGACAGCACCGGACGGTTGCGCGGGTTGTCGGTATCGGTGCCCCGCGGCTGCATGAACTGCATCAGCAGGCCTGCGTAGTAGAGGTCCAGCATCGTGGTGTGGTCACCCACCAGATACTCGCGCGTCTTCAGGTGTTGCCCGCAGGGTGTTGAAGGCCGTGTCGAAGTCGCCATAGCCGACGGAAAAAGCGGCGTTCGGATCGTTGTCCGGGAGCTGGAACCGGCGGTCCATGGCGGCGTATTCCAGATGGAGCGCAAAGCACATCCAGCGGTAGAACTCGCCCCGTTCCACATGGCCTGCGGGTGGGATCAGGTTCTTCTCCGGGAACTGCTCGGCCAGCCAGGTGCAGATGCCCAGCGCCTCGGTCAGCACGGTGTCGTCCACCTTCAGCGCCGGTACCTTGCCCATCGGGTTCACGGCAGGTAGGGCGGCCGACTTTCATCGGCTCGCCATGGGGCACCGGCACCACCTCACGGTGGCTTCGCATTCTTCCAGCATCCAACGCACCATGCGGCCGCGGGAACGGGGGTTGGTGTAGAGGGTGAAGTGGCTCATCGTGGGCTCCTGGGGTGGGGAAGGCCAAGCGCTTCCCGGACGTGAAGCCACTATACGCCGGGCTGCTGTCAGTTTCTGTCAGGAGGCGGCAGGTGACCGGACTGCCAGACGGACTCACGATTTTCTCAGGTGCTGGTGAAGCATCTGCGGGTGGCGTGAGCACGCCGTTCGGCTGCGGGATCCGGTCTGGGAAATGCCCTTGCACGATCACGGATCGTACCGGCTCAGATCGACGCCGGTGTGGCGCTGCCATTCGGCCAGCATGCGCAGGCAGGGGCGGCGGGCAGGGGCCGGCGGGCTGTGCGCGCTTCATGCGGTCGGTGCGAAAGTGGCGGAAGTCCTGGCGCAGTTCGCACCAGGCGGCCAGCACCGGGGTCTCGTCGAAATAGCCCAGTGCCAGGGGCCAGACAATGCGCTGGCTGGTGTGGCCCTCGGCGTCGGTGTAGTCCAGACGCAGACGCTGGTTCTCGCGCAGGGCAGCGCGCACGATGGGCAGCACGCCGTTCTCGTCGCTTTCGGTGTTCTGCGCTGCCGTCGGCCGGCGGGGTAGAGCGCCTGCTCGTCGAAGATGGGGGCCAGCCGGGGTGGCAGGATGGCACCGATCTTGGAGAGCGCCGAGCGGGCATCGTCGGCCAGGGCCGGGTCGGCGTGCTGCCCCACCCAGCGCAGCCCCAGCACCAGGGCCTCGATCTCGCTTTCGCGGAACATGAGGGGCGGCAGGGTGGGGCCGCCCTTTCTCAGCACGTAGCCCACGCCGGCCTCGCCCTCGATGTCGGCGCCCTGGCGGCGCAGGGTCTCGATGTCGCGGTAGAGCGTGCGGACGCTGATGTCCAGCTGCTCGGCCAGTGTGTGGGCCTGCAGCGGCTGCCGGCTGCGGCGCAGCCGCTGCATCAGTTCCAGCAGGCGCTCGGTGCGGGTCATGAGGCAACCGGCTCAGTCGTCGCCATGCGGCCATTCCTCTTCTTCGCCCCGCAGGGCGGCCTGGACGGCCTCGCGGGTGCTTTCGCGCTGCGCCACGACCAGCTCGGCCATCTGCTCGTTCTTGAAGGGGCCGAGCGTGGGGTCGTAGACGCGGGCCTGCTCGATCATGCCGTGGCGATCGTGGCGGTAGAAGATCTTGCCGACCTTCTCGGCGTCGTCGCGGCTCATGCCCAGCCTTTCCAGGGCACGCTTGCCGGCACGGATGGCGGCGTCGAAGGTCTCGCGCACGATCTCGTCGGCACCGGCCCGGTACAGGTCGAAGGTGTGCGGCCGGTCGTAGGCACGGGCCACGATGTCGATGTTGGGGTTCACCTCGCGGGCGAAGCGGGCGATGGACAGCGCCTGTTCCCGGTTGTCGATGGCGATCACCAGCAGGCGGGCGTTCTCGATGCCGGCCGTCAGCAGCAGTTCAGGGCGGGAAGCGTCGCCGAAGTGGGTCTTGATGCCGTAGCGGTTGAGCCCGGCCACGGTGGTCGGATCCAGGTCGATGACGGTGGTGCTGTGGCTGCTCATCTGCAGCATGCTGTTGACGATCTGGCCAAAGCGCCCCATGCCCACCACCGGATCGGATGGTGTTCGTCGAGTGTCGGCCTCGCGCGCCTCGCCGGCCGGGGCTGGTACCGAAGCGCTGGTGCAGGACCCAGCATGAGGCGGGCGTGATGGCATCGACAGCACCACGATGGCCGCCATGTTGGCGTTGACCGCAGCGTCGATCACGCCGGCACTGGCATGCCGCGGACAGAGCACGAAGGCGAACTCACCCTCCTGGGCCATCAGCGAGCGCGCGGTCCATGCATCCGCATGGTTGCTGCCGGCCAGCGGGCCACCCCATAGACGCAGAGGGCCCTGGTCACCATCAGCGCGATGACGCCCGAGACGATGATGCCCCAGTTCTCGGCCACCACCTTCAGGTCCAGCGCCATGCCGACGCCCAGGAAGAAGAGACCCAGCAGCAGCCCGCGGAACGGTTTCGATGTCGGCTTCCAGCTGGTGCCGGAAGCTCGATTCGGACAGCAGCACGCCGGCCACGAAGGCGCCCGCATGGCTATCGAGGGCCCCCATTTCATCAGCAGGCCGGCACCCAGCACCACCAGCAGCGCGGCAGCGGTCATGACCTCCCGGGCACGGCTGGCGGCCAGCACGCGGAACAGGGGGTTGAGCACCCAGAGGCCCGCGGCCACCAGGGCGGCCCAGACTGAGCAGGGCAGTGCCGATGGTCTGCCACAGCGGCGTGGCATGCGCGGCGCTCATCGGGTGTGGCAGGCGCGAGGGGATGCACGATGGCCAGCAGCGGGACGATCAGCAGGTCCTCGAACAGCAGGATGGAAACGATGCGCTGACCGCGCGGCGAGGCCAGTTCCTGCCGCTCGCCCAGCACCTGCATGACGATGGCGGTGGAGGTGAGCACGAAGCCGGTGGCACTGACAAAGCGACACCGCCCACGAAAAAGCCGAAGAGCACGCCGACGAAGGTCAGCAGGATCGAGCAGAGAATCACCTGCAGGCTGCCCAGCCCGAAGATCTGCCGACGCAGGCCCCACAGATGCGAGGGCTTCATCTCCAGACCGATGACGAACAGGAACATCACCACCCCGAATTCGGCAATGTGGATGATGGCGTGCGAATCGGTGACCGACGGCCAGACCGTGAGGGGACCGATGGCCAGTCCGGCGGCCAGGTAGCTGAGCACCGAGCCCAGGCCCAGTCGCGAAGAGGGCACGGCCACGACGGCGGCGCCCAGCAGGGGAGACGACCTGGATGAGGTCGAACGAGGAACTTTCTGCTGCCATGAAACGGGAGTCGAGGAGAGAGAGGGGATGCGGTGGTCCCGGGGGACTTGCGCAGGGAAGAGGGAGGCTATGGTAACGCCGCCGACGGGGAGTGAAAGCGGGCCCGCCGATTTCAGTGGGCCGGGAAGCCCTGTCCAGTGGGGGGCCGGAGGTTCGGGAGTCCCTTGGGACCGGGGTATCCTGATTGGTCAACGAGGAGGAATCATCATGACGCCACGGAATCCTGGCGAGTCTTCATCATCCACGGTTTCGACGCTTCGCCCGAGGAGCACTGGTTCCCCTGGCTGGAGGCGCAGTTGCGGGAACGGGGGATCCAGTCCACCCGCCTGCGGATGCCGGACAGCAGCCACCCGGACTTCGACCGCTGGCAGGCCACGATGCGCGAGGCCATCGGGCAGCCGGATGAACACACCGTTCTGGTGGCACACAGCCTGGGCACCATCAGCGCACTGCATTTCGCCAGTCAGTCCGGCGCGAAGAGGCTGGGCGGCATCGTGCTGGTGTCGGGCTTTGCGGGGCGGATCCCGGGATTGTCCACGCTGGATGGCTTTGACGTGGATGCCTACGCCGATCGGGCGAAGATCGATACGGCCACGATTCACGCCATGTCGCCGGTCCTGCATCACGTCATCAGCACCAACGACTATGCGGTGCCGCCGGCCGTGAGCGAGCAGCTGGCGCAGCGCCTGGGCGGCACGGTGCATCGGGTGCCGGACGCCGGCCACTTCCTGGACCGCGAGGGTTTCACCGAGCTGCCGGTGGTGCTGCAGGCGGTGGAGGATGTCGTTCAGGGCGCCGGGGTGGCGGGGAGGTAGGGGGCAAAGGACGGGCCGTGCGTTGCAAGACTCAGCGGACAGTGTGAGCGATGCCGAAATCGTTCTGCGAGGCTGTTCAGTCTTCTGTCGAGCGTCCAGAGCTGGGCGTTCTCTGTCATCAGGGTCGAGGCCAGCAGCATCAGATCGACGAGGCCGCAGCCCAGACCGTAGAGACGATGGCGTTCAATGAAGGCCATCAGTTCGTTCAGACTGCATATCTGGGTGCTGCGCAGCTCGGCCAGCCAGGCGAGGACTCGGGTGCGATCAGGCGGGGTGCCGCATGCGATTTCACCGATGACGAAGGGATGCACCAGACACGATCCTGATGAAGCAGCGTTGTCGGTGCTTCATTGCCATGCCTGAAATGATCAGCAGACGCTGCTGTCTACGAGGATGGCGCGTGTCGATGGCAGTGACGGAAAACCATCTTCGTTTCGAGAAATGGCGGGCTGGGTGTGGACGGATGAAGGATCCTCGGAACGGGAGTGCCGAGGCGGAAGCTGCATCTCTGGCATGCTGCCTCCCAAGGCGGCCAGACGCTTGGCCGACTGGATACGGACGAAGTCTGACGGCCTCCCGGAAGAGGTCGGCCTTGTCCATGTCAGGGTCGGCAACAGCGAGCGCTTGTTCGTAAAGTGCGTCATCCAGTCGTGACCGTAGTGCGCATCGGAAGGCCCCATTCGATTTGATGTCATTCTGCATCAGGATTGATGATTCCTGCAATGCCTATCAGCGGTGCCAACCTTCTGCGCTGTGTCACCGGTCCTGAATCACGTTATCGGCATCAACAACCCATGCCGTCCCGCCGGCTGTGAGCGAGCAGGTGATCCGGCTGCTGCATGGGTGTACTTGCAAGGGTTTTGCGCTCAAGATGTCGATGATCACACTACCATGATCGAAGAAACACCCGGGAGCGCTGCTGACCAGCCCTCCCTCATGAAAGGAGACGACGATGAGCAAGAAGATACTGGTGGCCTATGGCGTGGACGTGGATGCCGTGGCGGGGTGGTTGGGATCCTACGGCGGCGAGGACAGTCCGGATGACATCTCCCGGGGTATGTTCGCAGGCGAGGTGGGGGACACCGCGCCTGCTGGATCTGTTCGACCGGTATAAGCTGAAGACGACCTGGTTCATTCCGGGGCATTCCATCGAGACCTTTCCGACGCAGATGCGGGATGTAGCGCGTCGCGGCCATGAGGGTGGGCGTGCATGGCTACAGCCGCGAGAACCCCATTGCCATGACGCGCGAACAGGAAACGGCGGTGCTCGACCGTTCCATCGCGTTGATCACCGACGTGACAGGCCGGCGGCCGACGGGTTATGTGGCGCCGTGGTGGGAGTTCAGCGCCGTCACCAATGAGCTGTTGCTGGAGAGGGGCATCAAGTACGACCATTCGCTGATGCACAATGACTTCCACCCATACTATGTTCGGGTGGGCGACAGCTGGACGAAGATCGATTATTCGAAGCATCCGGATCACTGGATGAAGCCCCTGCAGCGGGGCCAGGAAACGGACCTGGTGGAGATTCCGGCCAACTGGTACCTGGATGACCTGCCACCCATGATGTTCATCAAGAAGTCCCCGAACAGCCATGGGTTCGTGAATCCACGAGACATCGAGCAGATGTGGCGTGACCAGTTTGACTGGGTATACCGCGAGCATGACTATGCGGTCTTCACCATGACGATTCATCCAGACGTATCCGGCCGGCCCCAGGTTCTGTTGATGCACGAGCGGCTGATCGAGTACATCAATGGCCATGAGGGCGTACAGTGGTGCACGTTCGACCAGATTGCAGACGACTTCAAGGCGCGTCACCCACGCGGCTGATGTCGAGGACGGGCATCTGATGTGTGGGCTTTGTGGACTGCTGGGTGAAGATCGACATTGGAGCAGCCTGCCAACGAATGGGCAGAGCAGCAATGCCGTGCTGCGTCGTCTGGCCCGGAGTCGCCGTATCGCTATCGTCAACCGGATGCTGGACGCACGCCGGATCCGCGTAAGCGACTGGCAGGGCAGCCAGTATCTGGTGAGCACGGCAACCGGCAAGACCTTGCTGGCCATGAATCTGCCGGATATCTGGCGTGCCGTGGCCGAGTTGACGGGCAGCCCCTTCGATCCGCTTGGGCAGGAGGGGGCTGAGCCGCCAGCTCAGGCGATCCGATGAGGCGGGAGGACACCCGATCCATGGGCCTGTCTCCGGGCCGAGTGCTTCGGAAAGGGCGGGGCCATGATGAGGAGCTGGGTCGTGAGCAGGGGCCGATGCGATGAATGTTGAGCTTTCCCGACATGACGGCGATACCCGGATTCCTGTCATTGTCCTGACGGGTTTTCTGGGTGCAGGGAAAACCACGGTGCTGCGGCAGATGCTGGAGCAACCTGGCTACGCCGATCATGCAGTATTGATCAATGAGTTCGGTGCGGTCGGTATCGACCAGCAGGTGGTGACGCCCATCTCTCCGGATGTGGTGCTGCTTGATTCCGGCTGCCTGTGCTGCCAGATCCGGGGTGAGCTGAAGGAGGCGCTGGTCAGCATGCTGGACCAGCGCGCCCGAGGAGTGATTCCTCGTTTTCGGGGGATGGTCATCGAAACCAGTGGCTCGGCGGAGCCGACCCCATTCTGGCGACGATGCAGGCCGATCCACTGCTGTCTCACCAGCTTCGCGTGGCACGAACGGTCACGATCGTGGACGCCATCAATGGTCTGGCCACGTCCGAAGCGTGTCTCGACGAGGAACGCGCCATCTGGTGGCATCAGGTGGCTGCGGCCGATGCCATTCTGATCAGCAAGGGGGATCTGGATGCGGAGGCAGCGCACCGATTGCGTCTGTTGCTGCAGACCCGGTTGCCGGTGTGCCGGTGATGATGCGGGTTCGAGGCAGGAGTACCTGATTTCGATGATCTTGCCTTCGGGCCGGCAGAGTCAGCTTGGCCAGAGGCGGGTGCGATGCGTGGTGATCATGTCGCTGTCGACGGGATGGGGGCACGCATCGATCGATGACGCGTCTGGAGACTACTCCGGTGCAGGGGCCGGGTTTGCCTGCCCAGGTACAGTCCCTGGTTCTGACGGCGGTCACACCCATCGACTGGACCGCATTTGGTGTCTGGCTGTCCGCACTGCTGCACGTGCATGGTCGAGCAATCCTGCGGGTCAAGGAATTCTGGACATCGGCGAGCCCTATCCGATACTGATCAATGGGTTCAGCATCAGATACATGCGCCGATGCATCTGGATGCATGGCCGGGGCAGGGGCGCCGTTCCACACTCGTCCTGATCGTGGTGGGCATCGATCCCGCAGATCTGTGCGCGTCGTTCCAGCGTTTCGTTCATGCCGAGGCGATGCCTGCAGCTGGACGGCTAGAAAAATAAGGGATAATCCTCCACAGTTCTCGGCCGGTTCCGCGGCCATCATCATCACTGAAGGAATCGTCATGACAGCGCAAGTCGTCCGGCCAGTGGCCATCTGTGTGTTCCGGCATGAAGGCAAGATCCCGGTGGCGCGGGGGGCATGATCCGCACCGCAACGGGGGCCTACCTGCGGCCGCTGGGAGGGGGCATCGAGTTCGGCGAGTCCGGCGCGCAGACGCTGGCCCGGGAGCTGAAGGAGGAGCTGGGCGCGGAGATCGCCGAGGTCCGCCTCATCGGCGCGCTGGAGAACCGTTTCAAGATCGGCAATGAGCCGCGCCACGAGATCGTGCTGGTCTTCGATGCCCGCTTCGAGGATCCGTCCTTCTATACCCGGGAGGTGATCCGGGGCAAGGAAAGCGATGGCACCGACTTTCTCGGCCATCTGGCACCGGCCCGAGGAGACTCGGGCCGACTGCCCGCTGTATCCGGAAGGGCTGAAGGAGCTGCTGGCATCCGTCCCGGCCCCGGCCGTGGCGAAGGCGCCCGCCAAGCCGGCCCGCCGGAAGAAGTCGCTGGTCGATCTGCTGCACGCACACCGGGCCGACATCGAGCAGATCATTGTCCAGTTCGAGGAGGCCATGCCGCCGGCGCCGAAAACGGCGCTGAGGCAGGGCGCTGAAGATACGGCGCTGAAGGCATGACCGGCCCGGATCCCTCGGGCGGGTGCTCAGACAGCATGAAAAACCAGGGCCTTGTGCCCGGTTTCTTTATTGGGACCGTGCCCGCCACGGTCTGGCGAGACCGTCCGGCTCGGGCCCATCGGGTTTCCGGCCACGCCCCCGCAGGGACGTGGCCTTCCGCCTTCAGGGCGATGACGGCGATCAGGCCATCGTCATCAGGCTGGCGTTGCCGCCGGCTGCGGCGGTGTTGATGCTGATGGACCGTTCGGCCAGCAGGATCTCGTTGCCGTAGTGCTGGCCGCTCTTGAGCTGCGCCGGCGTCAGGCCTTGCAGGGTTGACGATCGGGCCGCTGCGCTTTCGACCAGCGCTGGTTCAGGGCCTTGAGCTGCTCGGCCTCACCCTCGAAGAGCGCACCCTCGAAGGCAGCGCTGTCGATCTCGGCGTCGGTGATCTGCTTGACCTTGGCGCGCACCGAAGCGGGCAGGCCGGTCAGCACGTCGGCCGCGGCGCCCGAGGCCACGAACAGCGCCCGGTTGCCGGTGGCCGCAGGGTGGCCAGCTGGGCCACGGCACCGGCCGGGCTGCTGGCCACGCACAGCACGCGACCACGCCCTTCCTGGCGATAGGTGTTGCTCTCGCCGGTGGGGCCGGGCATGGTCTGCTCTTCGGTGCCGATCTGGGCGTCGTCCAGGGCCTTGAGGTACTGGCGGGCCAGGGTGGTGTCGGCCTCGACCAGACCGGCCTTGGGCAGCCACTCGTTCAGGGCCGCCAGGGCAGCCGCGCTGTCGGCCGTGCGCGGGATGACGGTCGGCGGACGCTTCGACAGCAGGCGCTTCAGGTACAGCGGACCACCGGCCTTGGGACCGGTGCCCGACAGGCCTTCACCGCCGAAGGGCTGCACGCCCACCACGGCACCGACGGTGTTGCGGTTGACGTACAGGTTGCCGGCGTGGATCTGCGGCAGCACGCGGTCGATGGTCTCGTCGATGCGGGTGTGCACACCGAAGGTGAGGCCGTAGCCGGTGCCGTTGATGTCGCGGATCAGCGATTCGAGGTCGTCACGCTTGTAGCGCAGCACGTGCAGCACGGGGCCGAAGACTTCGCGGCGCAGGTCCTTGATGCTCCGGATCTCGATGAGCGTGGGCGGCACGTAGGTGCCGGCGGCCATGGCCTGATGGTCGGCGCGTGCGCTGGCGGGCTGGCTGACGCGATGGCCCCTGGCGCGCATCGTGTCGATGTGCTTGACGATGTTGTCGCGTGCCTCGGTGTCGATCACGGGGCCCACGTCGGTGGCCAGCACGCCGGGGTTGCCCTGACGCAGCTCGCGGGTGGCGCCTTCCAGCATGGTCAGCACGCGGTCGGCGCTGTCTTCCTGCACGCACAGCACGCGCAGGGCCGAGCAGCGCTGGCCGGCCGAATCGAAGGCCGAGACCAGCACGTCCTGCACCACCTGCTCGGTCAGCGCGGAAGAGTCGACGATCATCGCGTTCTGGCCGCCGGTCTCGGCGATCAGCGGGATGGTGTGACCTTCGCTGTCCAGGCGCTGGGCCAGGGTGGCGGCGATGAGGCGAGCCACTTCGGTGGAGCCGGTGAACATGACGGCGGCAATGCGCGCGTCGGCTACCAGCGGGGCGCCCACCTTCACGCCGTCACCCGGCAGCAGCTGCAGCACGTCGGCGGGACGCCGGCCTCGTGCAGGATGCGCACGGCTTCGGCGGCAATCAGCGGCGTCTGCTCGGCCGGCTTAGCGATGACCGGGTTGCCGGCAGCCAGTGCGGCAGAAACCTGACCGGTGAAGATGGCCAGCGGGAAGTTCCACGGGCTGATGCACAGCACCGGACCCAGCGGCCGGTGGGTGTCGTTCTGGAACTCGGCCGTCACCTGGTTGGCGTAGTAGCGCAGGAAGTCCACGGCCTCACGGATCTCGGCGATGGCGTTGGGCAGCGACTTGCCGGCCTCGCGGATCACCAGACCCATCAGGATCGCCATGCGGTCTTCCATCAGCTGGGCGGCGCGCTGCAGGCAGGCGGCGCGGTCAGCCGGGGACACGTCCTTCCAGGTCTTCGCGGCGGCTTCGGCCGTCTTCAGCGCAGCCTCGATGTCGGCCGGCGTGGCTTCCACCACGTGGCCCACCACGTCCTGGTGATCGGCCGGGTTCAGCACGGGCTTGGCATCCTCGGGCAGCTTGGCGCCCTTGCCGGTGGCGGGTGCCGGGCGGTTGCCGGGCTGGGCCAGCCAGGCCTGCTTCGTGCTGGCCAGCAGGCCTGCCGACAGGGTGGCCAGCTGCTGCTCGTTGGCCGTCGATGCCCGAGGAGTTGGTGCGCTTGCCGAAGACTTCGGTGGCGTACAGGTCGACCGGCAGCGGGATGCGGTCGTGCGGGGCGCCCACTGGCGAGATGGAGGCCGCTTCCTCGATCGGGTTGGTGATCAGCTGGTCGATCGGGAGCGACGGATCGCTGACGCGGTTGACGAAGGAGGTGTTGGCGCCGTTTTCCAGCAGGCGCCGCACCAGGTAGGCCAGGAGCGTCTCGTAGGTGCCCACCGGGGCGTAGACGCGACACGGCCGGCCCAGACCGCCTTCGGAAACGGGCTTGGTGACCTGCTCGTAGAGCGGCTCGCCCATGCCGTGCAGGCACTGGAATTCGTACTGGCCCGGGTAGTAGTTCTGGCCGGCCAGCTCGTAGATGGTGGCCAGCGTCTGGGCGTTGTGGGTGGCGAACATCGGATAGATGGCGTCGGGCACTTCCAGCAGCTTGCGGGCGCAGACCTGATAGGACAGGTCGGTGTGCACCTTGCGGGTGTAGACCGGGTAGCCGTCCATGCCGTCGAGCTGGGCACGCTTGATCTCGCTGTCCCAGTAGGCGCCCTTGACCAGGCGGACCATGATCCGGTGGTGGCTGCGGCGGGCCAGGTCGATGATGTAGTCGAGCACGAACGGGCAGCGCTTCGGTGAGCCTGCACCACGAAGCCGATGCCGTTCCAGCCGGCCAGCGCCGGGTCAAAAGCACAGCGACTCCAGCAGGTCCAGCGAGATCTCCAGCCGGTCGGTCTCTTCGGCGTCGATGTTGAGCGGAATGTCGTACTGGCGGCAGAGCAGGGCCAGCTGGCGCACGCGGGGCAGCAGCTCGGCCTGAACGCGATCGACCTGGGCACGGCTGTAGCGCGGGTGCAGGGCCGAGAGCTTGATGGAGATGCCGGGGCCCTCGTAGATGCCGCGGCCGCCCGAGGCCTTGCCGATGGCGTGGATGGCCATCTCGTAGGAGGCCATGTAGGCCTGGGCGTCGGCTTCGGTGGTGGCCGCCTCGCCCAGCATGTCGTAGAGTAGCGGAACCCCTTGGCTTCGTACTTGCGGGCGTTGGCCAGGCTTCCTCGATGGTCTCGCCGGTGACGAACTGCTCGCCCATCATCCGCATGCCCAGGTCCACGCTCTTGCGCACCAGCGGCTCTCCGCCCTGCTTGAGGACGCGGGTGAGTGCCGAGGCCAGCTTGTTCTCGCTGCTGGTGCCCACCAGCCGGCCCGTGATGACCAGGCCCCAGGTGGCGGCGTTGACGAAGATGGACGGGGACTGGCCCACGTGGGCCTTCCAGTCGCCGTGGCCGATCTTGTCACGGATGAGCGCATCGCGCGTCTGGCTGTCGGGAATGCGCAGCAGCGCCTCGGCCAGGCACATCAGCGCCACGCCTTCCTGGCTGGAGAGCGCGAACTCCTGGATCAGCGCCTCGACGCCGCCGGCGCGTGGTCGGGCACGCAGCCCTCGCTCAGACGACGGGCCAGCTTAGGACGCGCGCCCGGAAGCCGGGTCGGTCAGCGGGGAGTCCTTGGCCTGTGCCAGCAGCCGGGTGACACATTCGGGCTCGGGGCGACGCCGGGCGGCCGTGATGGCGGCACGGCGCGGGGTCTGCGGCGACACCTGCTGGGCAAAGGCCACGAAGGGGCCGAGGGCTCGCCCTTGGCGCCCTCGGGCAGCTCCGGCGCATCGGCGCGGGGCGAGGCAGCTGGTCGGGCGGCTCCTGTCCACGTTCGATGGCTTCAGATAGCTGACCAGCGCCTGCCGGGTCAGCCATTGAAGACTGCGGTTGTTGCGGTCCGCAATGTTCTTCAGGCGATTGTGCAGTGCTTCATCGACCTTGATGTCGAGGGGGGGCGTGCTCACGTTTCTTGTCTCCGATGTGCCGGTATCCAGGTTGGGCGCCCACCGGGGGTGTCGGCAGGCTTGCCGAACTCGGGGGGCTGCCCGGTCCCCTCCGGACCCGGTACAGCCAGTGCTTGGGGTCCGGACTGCGAACCCCGCCAGTAAAAATGGCAGCGTATCATTTTTTTTACGAAATATCCTGGTGTCTCATATTCCGTAGAATCGGGGTCCCTCCGCGCGCCATGGTCAGACATTCGTCGCGCCCGTTTTACGACCGCCCGATTCTTTTCCAGACACCCCCTCGAGCATGAAAATCACCACGATCGTGTCGCTAGCCGTCGGGCTGGCAGGCTGGCAGGCCACCGTGCAGGGCGCGATGTCGTGCCGCAGGCCCGGAAGGGCGCTTCGCCGTCCGTGGCCCAGGCCTCGCCCGACACGAACATGGTGCTGATCCCGGCCAGCCAGGCCCGGGACATCCAGCGCGCCGCACGCGAGGTCTCGGACTGCGTGCGCATCGAGGACGACATGAGTCGCCTGGGGTGCTGACGAGGGTGATGGCCCGGCGACTGCCGCTGGCCGGACAGGGAGCTTCCGAAGCTGAAGGCTCGGGGTTGAGGATGCCGGCCGGCGGGCAGGGCGGCCAGCAGCCAGCCGATCGGGCCGCGCAGCCCGTTGGCCCGGGACAGGGGTGGGTCTCAGTCCGCGACGGCCAGCGGCCAGCCGGCCGGGCAGGGCACGGGCGCGTCCGGTGCATCCGGCAGCGCGCAGCTCATCCGTCTGCCCAACCTGGGGGCCAGCGATGACACCCGTGCCGACGAGAACAACGATAGCCCACGCGGCAAGCTGCTGCTGGACGGCTCGCATGTCTCGCGGGCCGTGCAGGACGTGCGGCGCTCGCTGGGTACCGACCTGACCGACCATTGGGGAACTCGACGACGACGCCAACCGCGGGCGCTTTCCTGCTGCGTCCCTACAGCCGATGTACATCTCGTTCGTGGACTGACGACCAGCCTGAACGGGGCGCCGCACGCCCAACCCGCTCAACACGACCGATGCCGGCAATGCCTCGCTGGCCAACCGGGGGCGCCGCGCCGAGACCACGTTCCAGATCAGCTTCAAGTCGAAGGTGGCCGAGAACCTGTTCGGCGACAACGGTGACCTGTGGGTGGGCTACACGCAGCGCTCGATGTGGCAGATCTATACCCAGAAGCTGTCGCGCCCGTTCCGTGAGACAAACTACGAGCCCGAGGTGATGGCGGTCTTCCGCACCAACTACCGGCTGGGCGGCTGGCATGGCCGACTGGCCTCGGTCTCGCTCAACCACCATTCCAACGGCCGCTCGCTGCCCCTGTCGCGCAGCTGGAACCGCATCATCTTCCAGGCGGGCCTGGAGCGCGAGCGCTGGACCCTCCTGCTGCGGCCGTGGTGGCGCATTCCCGAAAATGCCAAGGACGACGACAACCCCGACATCAGCAATTTCTACGGACGGGGCGAAGCTGTGGCCATCTACCGTCATGGCGGCTACGAATGGGCGCTCACCGTGCGCCATTCGCTGCGGCTCAACCCTTCGCGCGGCTCGGTGGGCCTGGAACATGCCTTCCCGATCAGCAGCTACCTGAAGGCGCACGTCAACCTTTTCCATGGCTATGGCGCCAGCCTGATCGATTACAACCATCGCCAGACGCGGATCGGCATCGGGGTCTCGCTGACGCAGTGGCTCTAAGGGATCCTCTGAACAAGTCCTCGCGGCCGTCGCATTCCCGGAACGGGCGCATGACTACGTTGCCATTTATCGTCAATAGCCTTTCATTGACGATAGCTATCGCATTGTCCTGCGTCCCGTTCTGTGTGTGGCGCGTCTGCGCCTGGAACTTATTCAGAGGAGATTCATGGGCGCGGGAACGACGTTTCCGACATGACATTTCCCTGCAAATGGCAGGGGCTATTCCGACACCTGCTGCCGACACGGGCTGCAGCAGGTACCATCGGGTCGACATCCCTTTTCCTCATTCCTTCTTTCTGGAGCGTAGCGGATACATGGTGGAATCGACGAAGAAGCAGGGAACGGCACGCCAGCTGGCCCGCTGGATGGCCGGAGCCGCCGTGGTCGGCTTCCTGGCCGGTGGCATGGCCGGTTGCGGCTACAACGACATCCAGCGTGGCGATGAGGCCACCAAGAGCGCCCGGGCCGAGGTGCTGAGCCAGTACCAGCGTCGGGCCGACCTCATTCCCAACCTGGTCAATACCGTGAAGGGCTACGCCGCCCAGGAAAAGGAGGTGCTGCTGGGCGTGACCGAGGCGCGCTCGCGCGTGGGCCAGGTGCAGCAGCAGGCCAACCCGACCGATCCCGGCTCGCTCAAGCAGTTCGAGAGCGCCCAGGCCCAGATGAGCAGCGCGTTGTCGCGGCTGCTGGTGGTGGCCGAGCGCTATCCGGAGCTGAAGTCCGATCAGAACTTCCGTGAGCTGCAGGCCGAACTGGCCGGTACCGAGAACCGCATCACGGTGGCCCGCAAGCGCTACATCGATTCCATCAACGCCTACAACGTGCTGGTGCGCGAGTTCCCGGTCAACCTGACGGCCAAGGTGATGGGCTATGCACCCAAACCGCAGTTCTCGGTCGAGAACGAGGCTGCCATCAGCAAGCCGCCCACCGTCGATTTTCGGCGGTGGCCAGTCGGCACCGGCTGCCCAGCCGGCGCCAGCGGCCCAGTAAGGCCCGGGCTGTTGCCGGTCGGCGCCTGCCTTGCGGTGGGGCGCTGCCGGTCTCGGTCCCTTCCGCCGGGCGTACGCCTTCCATCCCATGAAGATGCCGAACCGTTCCGAATGCCCCGCCACCGTGCCTGAACGGCCGGTGCGTGCCGGCGTGGACGGGCGCGGGCTGCGCGCCTTCCTGCTGGCCGTGGTGCTGGTGCTCGGGATGCTGTTGGCAGTGCTTCCTGCCGGGGCGCAGCAGCTGCAGGCCGTGCCGAAGCTGTCCGGCCCGGTGGTCGATACCGTGGGGCTGCTGAGCCCCGACACGCGCGAGGCCCCTGCCCGGCAGTTGCTGGCCCCTGCAGGAACGCAAGGGCAGCCAGCTGGCCGTGCTGGTGGTGGCCACCACGCAGCCGGAACCCATCGAAGCCTATTCGATACGGGTGGCCGAAGCCTGGAAGCTGGGGCGCGGCAAGGCGGGACCTTCCGGTCAGGACGTCGATGACGGCGTGCTGCTTCTGGTGGCGCGCGACGACCGCCGTGCCCGCATCGAGGTCGGTTACGGCCCGGAAGGCGCCATTTCCGACGGCATTGCCAAGCGGATCATCGACCAGCAGCTGCTGCCGCACTTCCGGCAGCAGGACTGGGACGGGGGCGTGCGGGCGGCCGTCGACGCGCTGCAGGCGCGCATCGATGGCGAGGCTCTGCCTGAACCTGCCAAGGCGGTCGATCCCTTCGACACCGGGCCGAGGACGTGCTGCCGCTGATGTTCTTCCCCGGGTATCGGCGGGGTCATCGCCTCAGGCATCATCGGGCGGTGGCTGGCCTCCATCGGTGCTGGCGGCGTTATGGGCTTCTCGGCCTTCGGCATCCTGGGGTCACCGATCGTGGCGGCCATCTGCGGCGCCGTGGTGCTGGGCTTCGTGCTGCTGGTCACGCTGGGCACGTCGCCCGGCCTGCAGCAGGTGGGTCGTCACACGTATCGTAACAACCGTCGCGGTGGCGGCTGGGGTGGCGGCTCGGGCGGTGGCGGTGGTTTCGGCGGCGGATTCGGTGGGGGTGGCGGATTCGGCGGAGGCGGCGGCTTCAGTGGCGGCGGCGGTGGTTTCGGTGGAGGAGGGGCATCCGGTGGCTGGTGATCCTGTCGACGGGCACACGCCGGGCAAGCCGGCATCCGTGAAGGCCAGACGGCGCAGCTGGCCTGCTTCTGGCGTCACAGCGGCTGGCCCCTGATCCGGTCGGCCGTGCCTTTGACGATGCGGCCTTCGATCGCATCGAGGCCGCCATCGTGGCCGGTGAAAGCCGTCATCGGGGCGAGATCCGCTTTGCGCTGGAGTCCCGACTGGCTGGCACGCGCTGCGCCGGGGCTGACGGCCCGCGAGCGGGCGCTGCAGGTGTTTGGTGAACAGCGCATCTGGGACACCGAAGAGAACACGGGCATCCTCATCTACCTGTTGACGGCCGACCGTGCTGTCGAGATCATCGCGGATCGGCTGGTGCATCAGCGTCTGCCGGCCGGTATCTGGCATGAGACCTGCCAGCAGATTGTCAGCACCATCAGCCACGGCAACCCGGTCGACGGCGTGGTGTCCGCCATTGAACGACTGGGCCAGGCACTGGCCGAGGCGCTGCCGGCCGTGCCGGGCCGCGCCAATCCCAACGAACTGGACGACCGTCCGATCCGCCTCTGAGGCGGTGGTGGCGTCCTCTCCCGGAGCGTCATGATTTCCGATCGTCGCCGACAGCTTTCTTCATTCCTGCTGGGGAGTGCGCTGGCCCTGCCGCTGGGCCGGATGGTCCGGGCTGCCGAGGCAGCTTCGGGGACGGCCGGTGCCGCAACATCCGGTGCGAAGCCGGCGACCGACAACGGTGCGCCCGTTCTCACCCGGGCTGGCGGTGCCCGGTCTGCCGGCCGCGGCCTTCACGCTGGATTTCGATGTCTACTACGGTGACTACTCCGGCAGCGGGGTGGAGGTGGCCAGCGCCACCTATCGTTTCCAGAAGCAGGGCAATCGCTATCGGCTCGATACCGAAGCCCGCGCCAGCGGGGTGCTGGCCGTGTTCTATTCCGGCACGCTCGTGCAGGTCAGTGAAGGGTGATGAGTGCGCAAGGCTTTCGTGCCCGCGCGCTATTCCGAGAAACGGGGCCGTCGGCCCGAGCGTCGCTACCGCTTCGATGGCCCGTCACGGCACGTCCGCCAGGAAGGCGACCCGGCCATCGATTTCGCCTATCCGGATGGCACGCAGGACCGGCTCACCATCTTCTTCCAGCTGGGCCTGCTGGCCCGAGCCGATGCCCAGCGCTTCAAGCCCGGCCAGAAGTTCGTGCTGCCGCTGGCCGGCTCACGCCGCATCGACGAACCCTTCTTCCGGGTGGTGAGCCAGAACGGATGCGCACCAACGCCGGCGAATTCGACGCGCTGCACATCTCCGTCGAGAAGCCCGGCGACCAGGACGCGCCGCGCTTCGACATCTGGCTGGCCCCGGAGCTGAAGATGCTGCCGGTGCGCATCCGCGTGTTCGACCATGGCGGTGGCGGCAAGATCGTCGATCAGGTGCTCAGGCGCCGGCCGCAGGAGATCCGCTGAATCAGAGGATCCCCAGGGGGCTGAGCGTCGTCAGGCGAGTGTCGTCAGGCGGTCGTGCTGGTGATCGGCACCAGCAGCCAGATGGAGCCCACCAGCAGGGCAAAGCCGATCAGTTCAAGGCGGGCACGGATTCGGGGAGAGCTGCATCATGCTTCTGTTTCCTCCGGGATGGGTGTCGCGTCTTCCCTGGACGCTCTGGGCCGAGCCGCGCGCAAAGGCGCTGGCGCTGGGCTTGTCCACGTACACGCAGCGCTTGCCGGTGCGCTTGCAGTGATCCTTCACCAGCCAGTAGGCACTGTGGCTGATGCAGCCCGCCTGGCAGATCACCAGGTCGGCGGCGGCCAGGCTGGCATCCAGCCGGTGCACGCTGTCTTCACGGCCACCGTCGTGGTGGATGAAGCGACCGCCTTTCTTCTCGACGATGCGGCGATAGATGGAGATCGCCGCGTGGCGCCCGCCCACGCACAGCACCGCACGTGAATCCAGCTGCTCGGCCGTCACCTCGCCCCGGGCCACAGCGGCCTGACGCGGGCAGCCGGTGGAAGCCGGTGCTGCCGGGGAGCCGTCTGCGGACCCGGATTCGGCTGCCTCGTCCAGCACCGGAGCCGGCTGTTCGGGGGCGGCCAGGTTGCGGCGCATGTCGACAATGCGCTGCATCAGCTCCTGGTTGCGCTCGCTCAGCCAGCGCACCTGTTCGGACAGCTCGATGCGGCTGTCCAGGTCCTCGGCGTTGCGGCGCAGGGTTTCCAGCTCTTCCTGCAGCTGGCGGATGGTGTTTTCCTTGCCGGCGTTGTCGGCGCGCAGCCGCTGCAGCTCGCCATTGAGCGCCTCGGTCTCGGCCGCTTTCTCCACCCTGCAGCTGCTGATAGCGCTGGCGGGCCTTCTCGATGTCCTGCTGGCAGCGTGCGTGTTCCTCGGCCAGCGACTGGTAGCGCTCGTCCTTGTCGCGCGAGGCGGCGCTGGCGTGGTGCTGCAGCATGTGCACCTCGCGGTAGATCCGCTCCAGCGTGGCGGCATCGCAGCGCGGGTGCGTCATGCAGGCCCAGAGGCCGGCCGTGGCTTCGTTTCTGGCCACAAACTGCTTCCACTGCGCATGCAGCGCCTCGGCCGTCTTGACCGAGGACAGCTTGCGGATGGTCGTGGCATAGCGCTGGTCCAGCTCCTTCTGCAGCAGCTCCGACAGCTCGCCGCGTCGGCGGCACTCGTTGACCGCGTTGACGTGCAGCTCGTAATCGTCCTCGGGCAGAGGGCTTTCCATCGTGCGGGCAGCCAGCTTGCGCAGCGTGTTCATTGACAGGCACAAGCCGACGATCGGACAGTGACAGTGTGCGGCCAGATCCCACAGCTTGCGACGACGTGATCCGTTGTCGGCCGGCAGCTTGGCGGGCTGGCGCATTGTCGGCTCGAAGTTGCTGATGTCCAGCGCGCCTTCGGTCGGATTCTTCAGGATGGCCGGGGTCGGCCGATCGCCCAGATAAAGTTCACGGTCCTGCATGGTGTGGTTCTTCTGGAAGGAAACGGGGACCAGGGGGCCGGTGACGGGGAAGGGCGCGGTGAGCGGAAGTGCCCGATGAGACGTCCCCTGAGACGGGGATGGGCCCGTCCTGCATGGCCGGCCCCATGCTTCGTGGTCAAGTCGTCATAGTCTACTGCTACTCATTATCATTAGCAAACTTAATCCCTTCACGGCGCCTGGGGACGCCGGGGACGGTGAAAGGTGTGTGGGAGGGCTGGCGGGAAGGGGTACGGGATGGCTCGGCTGTTGGCGTGGGCGGCGTGCCGGCAGCTGGGGAGGGCGTGCGAAGGTTGTCCACCGGAGAGGCGGGTGCGGGGAGGAGGAAGGATGAGGGGGCTGGGAAAGGAAAGGGCCGCCTCGCACGTGGCGATGGCGGCCCTTGTCGTGGCGTTCACGGTCAGGGGGATGCCCCCGTCGTTTCAGCCCTTCTTCTTGCCGAACGAGGTCCTTCAGCGTCGTCACCCGGTTGAACACAGGCTTGTCGGCCGTGTGGTCGAAGCGGTCGGCCACGTAGTAGCCCTGACGCTCGAACTGGAACTGCTGCTCGGGCTTTGCTTCGCGGATCAGCGGTTCGGCATAGCCGATGCGTACGGTCTTCGACTCGGGGTTGATGTTCTCCAGCGGATCGCGTCCACCCGCATCCGGCTGGGCGTCCGGGAAGAGCGGCGCGAAGATGCGCAGCTCGACCGGCACGGCATCGCTGGCCGATACCCAGTGGATGTTGCCCTTGACCTTCACGCTGTCGGCGCCGGGCGTGCCCGAGCGGGTATCGGGCAGATACTCGCAGCGCACCTGCAGGATCTCGCCGTTGGCGTCACGGTCCACGCCGGTGCAGCGCACCACGAAGCCATGGCGCAGGCGCACCATCTGGCCCGGGGTCATCCGGAAGAAGCCCTTGGGCGGGTTCTCGGCGAAGTCCTCGCGCTCGATCCACAGCTCGCGGCTCAGCTCGAAGCGGCGCACACCCCGTTCGGGGTGATGCGGATGGCGGGGCGCCTCGCAGATGATCCGCTCGGCCGGGTCCATGTTCTCGATCACCAGGCGGATGGGATCCGTGATGACATGCAGGCGGTCGACCTCGGGGTCGAGCACTTCGCGCACCGTCTGCTCCAGCACCGCCATCTCGATCAGCTGGCTGGCCTTGGAGATGCCGGCGCGTTCGCAGAACAGCCGGATGGCGGCCGGCGGAAAACCGCGACGGCGCAGGCCGGCGATCGTCGTCATCCGCGGATCGTCCCAGCCCGACACGATGCCCTCGTCCACCAGCGCCTTCAGCTTGCGCTTGCTGGTGATGGTGTAGGTCAGGTTCATCCGGGCGAACTCGATCTGCCGCGGCAGCGGCTCGTCCAGCATCCCCGTCTCTGCCACGCGGGCCAGCAGCCAGTCGTACAGCGGCCGGTGGTCCTCGAACTCCAGCGTGCACAGCGAATGCGTGATCCGCTCCAGCGCATCTTCCAGCGGATGTGCGTAGTCGTACATCGGGTAGATGGGCCAGGCGTCGCCGGTGCGGTGGTGGTGCGCCTTGCGGACCCGGTACAGGATCGGGTCGCGCATGTTGATGTTGGGCGAGGCCATGTCGATCCGCGCCCGCAGCACCATCGAGCCGTCGGGGTGCTGTCCCGCACGCATTTCCCGGAACAGACGCAGGTTCTCTTCCACCGGACGGTCACGGAACGGCGAGTTGCGACCCGGCTCGGTCAGCGTGCCCCGGTTCTCGCGGATCTGGTCGCCGGTCTGGCTGTCCACGTAGGCGTGGCCGGCCTCGATCAGCTTCAGCGCGATCTGGTAGAAGGTCTCGAAGTAGTCGCTGGCGTAGTAGAGATTGCTCTCGCCATCGGCAAAGTTCCAGTCGAAGCCCAGCCAGCGCACCGAATCGATGATCGCGTCGACGTACTCCGGTTTTCCTTTTCGGGGTTGGTGTCGTCGAAGCGCAGGTGGCAGCGCCCGCCGTAATCGGCCGCCAGCTCGAAGTTCAGGCAGATCGACTTGGCGTGCCCGATGTGCAGGAAGCCGTTGGGCTCGGGCGGAAAGCGCGTGCGGATGCGCGCCGGATCCGCCTGGCCTGCACGCTGGATGTCAGCCGTGCCGGGCTTGCCCGCCCAGGTGCGCCCCGCCAGCTTCTGGCTGGCCAGATCGGCATCGATGGCCCCGGCGGATGAAGTTGCTGACCGTGGCGGTGTTGGCCTCGGCCGGGCGGCCGGCAGCCGCCCCGGAAGCATCGGATGTCTTCATTGAGTGCGTGCGCCGATCTTTTTCAGACACCCAGCAGTTCGACATCGAACAGCAGCGTGGCGTTGGGCGGAATCACGCCGCCCGCGCCGCGGGCACCGTAGCCCATGGCTGCCGGGATCAGCAGCCGGCGCTTGCCGCCGACCTTCATGCCGGCCACGCCCTCGTCCCAGCCCCGGATCACTTCGCCTGCGCCCAGCGCAAAGACGAACGGCTGGTTGCGGTCACGGCTGGAGTCGAACTTGCGGCCGGCGCGACCGCCCTCGGCGGAGGCGGGTCGGCTTCCCACAGCCAGCCGGTGTAGTGCACCTTCACGCGCTTGCCGGGGACGGCCTCGTCGCCCGTGCCGACTTCGATGTCCTGGATGCCGAGGCCGCTTGCCTTGATGTCGAAACTCATTGTTCTGGCCCCTGTTCTGACTGATAAAGGGAGGGCCAGCACGGCCTTCCCGAAGGTCCAGAGATAGCACGCCGGGCGCCGCCCCGGAGGTGTTCCGTGGGCGGCGCCCGGCGTGGTGTGCGTGCTGCTCGACTCTGGCAGGCGTGGAGACTCAGCGCGGATCGACCGTGGCCCAGCCGTGTTCAGTCCGCGGGCTCACGTAGGTGTCGTAATAATCACCCAGTGCGCTCAGTTCGGTCAGTGCGTCGAGCTGAAGCCCTGACGGTTGCCGCGGGTGTCGATCAGCAGGTCGGAGAGCTGGCGGCGGAAGGTGGCGGGGCTGTCCCAGCTGGCCAGCAGCCGGTCCAGCATCCGGGGTGTTCCTTGGCGCAGTGCAGCGGACGGGTCTCGGCGGGCATGCGCAGCAGGATGCGCTGGGCCTGCAGGCTGAGCTGGGCCAGCACGTCGGCCGGCACGTTCAGGGGAGCAGGGGGCTGCGGCTTGGCCTCGGGCACCACGGCCTGGAAGGCGACGGCGCGGGGGACGATGCGGGGAGCCGATTTGCTCGATTGACGAAACCAGTTGAACATAGCCGTTTGACCAGGTTGATGCCAGTCGTCGGGCGCCATCGGGCGCTTGTTCCGGGACCGGCTGTTGCGGGAGCCGCTCTTCATGCCGAATCGACCGTCAGTCTAGAAAAAGTCCAAGTGCTTCGGGAGGAATTTATTCATGTTTCAGGCGTATGACGTGGCACCGGGTGGGCAGGTGCGGGGCGACATCCGGGTGCCGGGTGACAAGTCCATCTCGCACCGCGCCATCATGCTGGGCGCGCTGGCCGAAGGCGTGACGGAAGTCCATGGCTTCCTGGAAGGGGCCGATGCCCTGGCCACGGCCCAGATCTTCCGGGCGATGGGCGTGCGCATCGACGGACCGGAGCAGGGGCAGGTGAAGGTGCATGGCGTGGGGCTGCATGGCCTGCAGGCGCCGGCCGGCGACCTGGACTGTGGCAACTCGGGCACCTCGATGCGGCTCTTGTGCGGCATTCTGGCCGGTCAGCGCTTCGCCACCCGGATGGTGGGCGATGCCAGCCTGTCGCGCCGCCCCATGCGGCGGGTGATCGATCCGCTCTCGCGGATGGGCGCACGCATCGACAGCCAGGACGGCAAGCCGCCGCTGCAGGTGCAGCCGGTGGACGGGCTCACGGCCGTGGATCTGAAGCTGGCGGTGGCCAGCGCCCGGTGAAGTCGGCGCTGCTGCTGGCCGGGCTGTATGCCGACGGCGAGACGCGCGTCACGGAACCGGCGCCCACGCGTGACCATACCGAACGGATGCTGACGGCCTTCGGCGTCAAGGTGGGGCGTGAGGGCGCCACGGCGTCGGTGCAGGGCGGGCAGGTGCTGCGCGCGGCGCGGGTGGACGTGCCGGCCGACATTTCGTCGGCGGCCTTCTTCACGGTGGCGGCGGCCATCTGCCCCGGATCGGATCTCGTCCTGCGTCATGTGGGCATGAACCCACGCGCACCGGCGTGCTGCACGTGCTGCGGGCCATGGGCGCCGACATCACCGAATCCAACCCGCAGCTGGTGGGGGCGAGCCGGTGGCCGACCTGCACGTGCGCGGCGGGCGTCTCAAGGGCATCACCATCGATCCGGCCTGGGTGCCGCTGGCCATCGACGAGTTCCCGGCGCTCTTCATCGCCGCGGCCTGCGCCGAGGGCGTGACCGAGCTGCGCGGGGCCGAAGAGCTGCGCGTGAAGGAGTCCGACCGCATCCAGGTGATGGCCGACGGTCTGGCCGCCGTGGGCCTGCCCGTCACGGTGCTGCCCGACGGCATGCGCATCGAGGGCAGGGGCGGCGAGCGCATCCCTTTGCCGGTGGCACGGTCGAGGCCCATGGCGACCATCGCATCGCCATGTCCTTCACGGTGGCGGCGCTGCGCAGCCGCGGGCCCATCCACGTCCGCGACACGGCCAACGTCGGCACCTCTTTCCCGGGCTTCGTGGCGCTGGCCCGCTCGGTGGGGCTGGACGTGAGCGTGGCGGAAGGGGACTGAGCGGACGGCCCGGCACCGAGGGGCCGAGTGGGCCCAGGCCCCTGGATCGCACCGCAGGCTCCAGCGTGTCCCGGGCGCCTGCTTGGCCCGAACCGGCCTGGCTCGTGGCGGCTGGGCACGTCACGGCACGGCGCGTGGATGCGCCCGGCAGGTGTATCCGGAGGCGGACGGTGAGACAATGAGATCTTCCCACCAAGAGGATCCACAAGGAGATCGTCATCATGTCTTCGTCGCGTGCCCATTCCCATGGCCACAGGGACGCCGCGCACCATGGCATTCCCGTCATCACCATTGACGGCCCCACCGCCTCGGGTAAGGGCACGGTGGCTGCACGGGTGGCCCAGCGGTTGGGCTTTCATTATCTGGACAGCGGCGTGCTGTACCGGCTGGTGGCGATGAAGCTGGTGCAGGAGGGCGAGGATGGCGCCAACGAGGACGCCGCGGTGCGGGCGGCCCAGACGCTGGAGCCCGAGTTCCCGTCCGATGGCCGCATCATGCTGTCGGGCGAGGACGTGTCGGCCGCCATCCGCGCCGACGGCATCGGCCTGCAGGCATCGCGGCTGGCCGTGCATCCGGCCGTGCGCGAGGCCCTCAACGTGCTGCAGCACCGTGCCCGCAAGGAACCGGGCCTGGTGGCCGACGGCCGCGACATGGGCACCGTGGTCTTTCCGGATGCCCCGCTCAAGGTCTTTCTCACGGCCAGCGTGCAGGCACGCGCCGAGCGCCGCCACAAACAGCTGTTGGAGAAGGGATTCTCTGCTACACTTGAAAAAGATTTTGCATGATCTGAAGGCGCGTGACCACCGCGACGCAGGCCGCACCGTGGCGCCGCTCAAGCCCGCCGAAGACGCCTTCTGGCTCGATTCGGGCAACCTCACCGTCGACGAGACCGTCGACCGCGTGCTGGCTGCCCGGCAGGAGCGCCAGAAGGCTCAGCCCAGGCGGGTCTTCATTTCTGCGTCTTCGTCTTGTCGGCCGTCGTGTCCATGACGGCGGCCGCTGTCCCCGGGCTGGCGTTGCGCTCCGTCGTCCCGGGATTTTCCCCAACACCGCTGGTTTGCCGCTGTCCACATGGATGCAGCGCGGCTGGCGAGAATCTTTTGGATATCATGAGCACTGAAGTTACCCAGAATCCGGCATCGGAAGACAGCTTTGCCGCCCTCTTCGAGGAATCCCTCAAGCGCCGGGAGATGCGGCAGGGGTGAGGTGATCACCGCCGAAGTCATCCGGGTCGACCACAACTACGTGGTCGTCAACGCCGACCTGAAATCCGAGAGCTACGTGCCGGTCGAGGGAGTTCTACAACGACCGCGGCGAGCTGGAAGTTCAGGAAGGTGATTTTGTATCGGTTGCCATCGACTCGCTCGAGGACGGCTTTTGCGAAAACCCGCCTGTCGCGTGATCGCGCCAAGCGTCTGGCTGCCTGGGTGCAGCTGGAACTCGCCCACGGGGTCCGGCGATCTGGTCACCGGTACGGTCACCGGCAAGGTCAAGGGCGGCCTGACCGTCATGACCAACGGTATCCGTGCTTTCCTGCCGGGTTCGCTCATCGACACCCGTCCGGTCAGGACACCACCCCCTACGAGGGCAAGACCCTCGAGTTCAAGGTCATCAAGCTCGACCGTCGTCGCAACAACGTCGTGCTGTCGCGTCGTGCCGTCATCGAGCTGTCGCAGGGCGAGGAACGCGCCAAGCTGCTCGAGACGCTGACCGAAGGCGCCGTGGTCCAGGGCGTGGTCAAGAACATCACCGACTACGGTGCGTTCGTTGACCTGGGCGGCATCGATGGTCTGCTTCACATCACCGACATGGCATGGCGCCGTGTCCGTCACCCGACGGAAGTGCTGCAGGTCGGTCAGGAAATCACCGCCAAGGTGCTCAAGTTCGACCGGAGAAGAACCGCGTCTCGCTGGGCATCAAGCAGCTGGGCGAGGATCCGTGGGTCGGCATCAGCCGTCGCTACCCGCAGAACACCCGCATGTTCGGCAAGGTCACCAACATCACCGACTACGGCGCGTTCGTCGAGATCGAGCCGGGCATCGAGGGTCTGGTGCACGTCTCCGAGATGGACTGGACCAACAAGAACGTCAACCCCAGCAAGGTGGTCAGCACGGGCGACGAGGTCGAGGGTCATGGTTCTGGAGATCGACGAGGATCGTCGCCGCATCTCGCTGGGCATGAAGCAGACGCACGCCAACCCGTGGCAGGAGTTCTCCGAGAACCACCGCCGCAACGACCGCGTGAAGGGCTCCATCAAGTCCATCACCGACTTCGGCGTGTTCATCGGCCTGCCGGGCGGCATCGACGGTCTGGTGCACCTGTCCGACCTGTCCTGGAACAAGTCCGGCGAAGAAGCTGTCCGCGACTTCAAGAAGGGCGACGAGGTCGAGGCCGTGGTGCTGGGCATCGATGTCGAGCGCGAGCGCATCTCGCTGGGCATCAAGCAGCTGGAAGGCGACCCGTTCACCAACTTCGCCTCCACGCATGACAAGGGCTCGGTCGTCACCGGTACCGTCACCAGTGTGGACGCCCGCGGCGCCACCATCCAGATCGAGCCGGAAGTCGAAGGCTACCTGCGTGCCTCCGAAATCTCGCGCGATCGCGTGGAAGACGCCCGCACCCACCTGAGCGAAGGCGCCACGGTCGAGTCGATGATCATCAACATCGACCGCAAGAACCGTTCGATCGCCCTGTCGATCAAGGCGCGCGAGAACGCCGATACGGCCGACGCCATGCAGCGCATGGCCGAAAGCTCGGCGGTCAGCGGCACCACCAACCTGGGTGCCCTGCTGCGTGCCAAGCTGGACAACCAGGATCGTTCCTGATCGTCCCGCACTGCCGCCCGCTTCCGTCGGGCGGCAGAAACTCACCTGAGACCGGGCTGCACAGCCAGCGTCTTCGCGGTTTTCTCCCTCGGCCGGTTCTGCTGGCGGGTGGCCATCCGCCTTCCAGCAGAACCGGCCGATCAGCGCCCAGGCTCCTGAGCGCTCGCCCGTTGCGCCCGTGTGGCGGTAGGGCAGGGGTTTACCCCGTCATCCGGACAGGTGGGCTGTTGTCCACTATCATGAGGCAGGTGGCATCCCGTTCCCGGGTGAAGCTTTCACACCTCCTTCCGTTCCGGTTTCTTCCGGTTGGTTCCTTTCGGACTTTCCCGACGGCAAAAGATGGCAGTGACCGATACCCTCGACGCGGATGACCAGTCAGCCCCGGCACGATGACCAAGTCGGAGCTGATCGCCAAGCTGGCGGAACGCTTTCCGCAGCTGGTGGCCAAGGATGCCGAATACGCCGTGCGTACCATCACTGGACGCCATGGCCCGTTCCCCGGCCGACCGGCATCGCATCGAGATCCGTGGCTTCGGCACCTTTGCGCTGTCGCACCGCCATTCCCGGATGGGGCGCAATCCCAAAGTCCGGCGAACCCGTGCCCGTGCCCGAAACTGGTTCCCATTTCAAACCCGGCAAGCAGTTGCGGGAAAGCGTCGACCGGGCGCTGCATGCGACCGCTTCCTGACACTTCGGTCCTTTGCCCATGCAACTCATCGCCCGGCTGATCAAAATCGTCATCTTCATCGCCCTGCTGGGTTTGCGCTGGGCAACACCGAGGTCGTGCACCTTGGCGTGTTCGGCAAGCAGGAAGTCGGCTTCGACGCCCGCTGGTGGTCTTCCTGCTGGGCTTCTTCGCGCTGGGCATGATCGTGGGCCTGCTCACGCTGGCGCCGCGCGTCATGCGTCAGCGTCGCCAGGTCAAGCGCCTGCGCCGCGACGTCGAGCGCCTGCAGGAAAAACTTGGCCACGTCTCTGACGACGCCACGCTCATCGGTTCTTCCAGCCGCCTGCCGGCCCCCTGATCCATGGAGTTCGAATACTGGTGGCTGCTGGCCATTCCGCTGGCGTTCGGTCTGGGCTGGGTGGCCTCGCGCCGTGAAGGGCGCTTGGACGAGCGCCCCGCAACCATGGGCAACGCCTACTTCCGGGGCGTCAATCTGCTGCTGAACGAGCAGTCCGACAAGGCCATTGACGCCTTTGTCGACGTGGTGCGCATCGAGCCCGAGGCCAGCGAACTGCACTTCGCCCTGGGTTCGCTGTTCCGCCGCCGTGGCGAGACCGACCGTGCCATCCGCGTGCACCAGAACCTGGTGGACCGCCCCGACCTGGACGATCGCACCCGTGCCCACGCCCTTTACGAGCTGGGTCTCGACTTCCTGAAGGCCGGTCTTGTCGACCGCGCCGAAGACAGCTCAACCGGCTGCAGGGTACCGAATACGCCGAAGCCGCCTCAAGGCAGCGGCTGGAAATCGCCCAGCGCAGCCACGACTGGGAGCGCGTCGTCGACTTGGCGCGCGCCACGCCGGCCGAGCCCGGCTTCGATCGAAAACTCATCATCGCCCAGGCCTCCTGCGAGCTGGCCATGGCGGCACTGCGTGCTCGTCAGTTCGACAAGGCGCACCAGTTCGTCGAGCAGGCCCAGCAGGCGCTGCCCGATCATCCGCGTCCGCTCGTCGTCGAAGGTGAGATCGCGCTGGCTGAAGGTCAGCCGGCCGCAGCCATCGAAGCGTGGACCGGGCTGGCCGACAAGCACCCCGAGCAGGTCGAGCGCGTGGTCGACCATTGGCTCAAGGCCGCCGATGCCGTGGGCGGCGACGAAGGCGTTCGCCTGGCCATTGCGCGGCTGCAGCAGCTGGATGTTGCCCAGGCACCGGAAATGCTGCGCGCCATGTCCGAGGCCATCAGCCGCCTGGATGGCAAGGCCGCTGCCGCCCAGTGGGTGCGCCAGCTGGTCAACAAGCATCCCACCCTCAGCGGCCTGCAGGTGCTGCTGTCGCTCTCACGTCGCGGCGACAAGAACGGCCCCGCCACGGTGGAAGACCTGGATGAGGACGCGCTGGCGGCCACGCTGCGCAAGCTCACCCAGCGCATGAGCCACTATGGCTGCCGTGTCTGCGGTTTCCGCGGCCAGCAGTACTACTGGCAGTGCCCGGGCTGCGGCCGCTGGGACAGCTACGGTCCGCGGCGGGCGAGGAAAGCGTCTCCTGACCCTTCCTGCTGTTCCACACCCCTTCGCACCTTTTCGCACCTCCTGTTGGCCGAGCATGACTCGACCACTTGGCTGATGCGCCGGCCCCGCCAGCGCGCTAGGGCTCTCTCCCTTTGGCGTGCCGCATCCGCTCGGACGGCACGGCAGACGGGAGTTCGCCATGCAGACCATCTTCCGGGCAGGGGGCCGCCCTGTCGCCACCACGAGCCGACTTGCCCGGCTCGTTGCCGTCCTCCGGACGTTTCTGTCGCCGTTTCTGCTGTTTCCGTGGCTGCTGGCAGGCGGTGCTTCCTGCATGGGCGGCGGACCTATCCCCTGCAGGGGGCGCCAGCCCCGTCGTAGCAGCCGCCACCGTTCCGGATACCGCCCAAACGGACATTCCCGGCCACGTGGACGTTCTCGCTCTAGGCAGCCCTCCCGACCTGGTGGGACTCCCCGACGCATCCCTCGCTGCCAACACGGCCATCGACGCCAACCGTGCCACGGCCGAGCAGCTGCAGACCCTGCGCGGCATCGGACCGGCCATGGCGGCACGCATCATCGCCGAGCGCGAACGTCAGCCCTTTGCCAGTCTCGACGACCTTACCCGTCGGGTGCGCGGCGTGGGCAAGCGCCGCCTTCGTCAGTGGCAGGAAGCGGGACTGGTCCTGTCGTCCCGGCCGTCTGCTGTTGTGCAGGATCGTGCCGTGCACCGGCATCTCGGCCATGCCCCGAGTGTCGGTGCCGGGGAGCTGATACTCAAGGAACCGAGGTCCGTGGCGCCGGTGTCCAAAGTCCCCTATGCCATAGGGGCCAATGCCCTTGCACCAATGTCGAGGGCGTCCATGCTCCGGGTACCCAAGCTCCGGGTACCCAAGCTCCGGTACCCAAGCTCCGGTGGGCGGCAAAGTGCTCGCGCCGGACGTGTCTCGACCCATCCGCCGCGCCATGCGGGGGCCGCAGGTCGCACCATCGAGGTCATCCGGGGCAACCCGCGTCTGTCCTCCCGAGCCAGCACGGCACGTCCGGGGCGTGCGACCAAGGGGCGGTCCGCAGCCGGACGATCCTCAGCAGAGATGGCTACAGCCGGGCGCGCAGCAGCAGAACGATCCCCGGCCGGTCCGCAGCCAGGGGATGCCGCCCAGGCCCTGTCCCGAAGCGCCTCAGCCACGGGGGCACACACGGCTTCCCGCGCCCGAGGCCCTCGTGCGGATGATCCCTCCTGCCGCACGCAGCGCCGAATCCATCAGCGCAGCCGCAGCGGGAAGGGTGCCCAGGTCCGGCGCAGCAAGGCTCCGTCGCTATTCGAGGACCGTCCGCTCTTCGATTGCCGCTCGATATTCGATGAGCGTTCCAGACTGCTGCCACGGGGATGATTCGGTGTCTCATTATTAATGGTCCCTTGGCGGGCCATAATGTCGTCATGACCCGTGGTTCCCGAGGGGGCCGGCGTTTTCCCTAGGGATCCTCTGAACAAGTCCCTGCGGCCGTCGCATCCCCGTAACGGGCGCATGATTGCGTTGCCATTTGCTGTCAATAGCACTGCTATTGACAGCAAATATCTCCTTGTCCTGCATCCCGTTCCGTGGCGCGCCGGTTCGCGCGACTTATCCAGAGGATCCCTGGAATCCGGCGTTTTCCCTAATGCCGTCCCGGGCATTTTTTCCGACAGCGCCGCTATACTCTGATCACGCTTTCCCTTTGAACCCCCGCTGTCGTTCATCGACACAGGACCTTTCCATTACCCCCCATGAGCACAAGAACCGAATCGAACATTTCCGAATCCGGCCTCGACGAAGGGCTGGTCCTGGTCCTGAACTGTGGCTCGTCCAGCATCAAGTTCGCCCTGTACGATGCTGCCGAACATCCGCTGCCCAAGCGCCCGATGTGGAGCGGCAAGGCGGTGGACATTGGCGGCCCCAATGTCACCTACGAGGACTCCGATACCCCCTGCGGCCCGCTGCGTACCGAAGATGACGGCCGCCGTCCCTATGTCGCCGCGATCGACTACATCCGTGCGCGGGTCCGCAAGCGCGTGGGCAAGCGCCGGCTCATCGGTGTGGCACACCGCGTCGTGCATGGCGGCCCCAAGTATTCGCATCCGGTGCGCATGGATGCCGAGGTGCTGGCAGACCTGAAGAGCTACATCCCGCTGGCCCCGCTGCATCAGCCCTACGCGCTGGAAGCCATTGCTGCACTGATGGATGGCGTGCCCGACCTGCCGCAGGTGGCCTGTTTCGACACCTCCTTCCACTACACCATGCCCAAGGTGGAGAAGCAGCTGGGGCTGCCGCATGAGGTCTGGGACAAGGGCCTGCGCCGCTATGGTTTCCATGGCCTGTCGTACGAGTACATGGCGCTGTCACTGCCCGAGCTCTATGGGGACATCTCCAAGGGCAAGGTCATCGTGGCCCACCTGGGCAGCGGCGCGAGCCTCTGCGCCATGGAGGACCTGAAGAGCCAGTCCACCACCATGGGCTTCTCGGTGCTCGACGGCCTGATGATGGGCACCCGTCCCGGCACCCTCGATCCCGGCGCCATCCTCTTCCTGATGGAATCGGAAAAGCTCAGCCTGAAGGACATGACCCGCATGCTGTACCACAAGTCGGGCCTGCTGGGCGTCTCCGGCCTGTCGCCCGAGCCCAGGTGCTGCTGGCCCGCGAGAACGAGGAAGGCGAGGTCGGCGAACGCATCCGCGACGCCATGCGCCTCTACGTGCGTCGGGTCATCCGCCAGATCGGTTCGCTCATTGCCATGATGAATGGCATCGACATGCTGGTATTCACCGCAGGTGTGGGTGAGAACAGCGCCGAGATCCGCCGTCGCATCCTGGAAGGGATGACCTACTTCGGCATCAAGGTGGACCAGGAAGCGAACAAGGCCAATGCTCCGGTCATCTCCACGCCCGACAGTGCCGTCAAGGTCGTGATCCAGCCCACCAACGAGGAATGGATCGCCGCGCGTCACGCCGTGCAACTCCTGCTGGGCAAGGAACAGCAGTGACCGACACCCCGCATCGGGCGGGCATCCCTGGTTGCACCGGCTGGGCCTGTACGTCCGGCTGGTGCGCCTGCACAAGCCATCGGCATCCTGCTGCTGGTCTGGCCCACGCTGTGGGCGCTGTTCGTGGCCAGCCATGGCTGGCCGCCAGCCTATCCCCTGTTCGCTTTCTGTCTGGGCACCGTGCTGATGCGTTCGGCCGGCTGCGCCATCAACGACTTCGCTGACCGCGACTTCGACGGCGAAGTGGCTCGCACCGTCGACCGGCCGCTGGCCCGCAAGGCCATTGCGCCGTGGGAGGCCGTGGCTGTCTTCGTCGTGCTCAGCCTGCTGGCTCTCCCTCTGGTCTTTCCCTTCGGGCCGCTGGTCTGGGGGCTGGCCGTGGTGGCGGCCGTGCTGGCCGGCAGCTACCCGTTCTTCAAGCGCTTCTTCGCCATCCCGCAGGCCTACCTGGGCATCGCCTTCGGTTTCGGCATCCCGATGGGCTTTGCCGCACTGACTGATACCGTCCCGCTGTCGGCCTGGATCATGCTGCTGGCCAACATCTTCTGGACGGTGGCCTATGACACCGAATACGCCATGGTGGACCGCGACGACGACCTGAAGATCGGCATCCGCACCTCGGCCATCACCTTCGGACGTCACGACGTGCTGGCGGTCATGAGCTGCTACGGCATCAGCCTGCTGCTGCTGGTCTGGGCCTTTGCCCGCGAGGGGCTGTCGTCTGGTACTGGGTCGGCATCGTGCTGGCGGCTGGCGTGGCCGTCTACCACTACTTCCTCATCGTCACCGCACCCGCGAAGGGTGCTTTGCCGCTTTCAACCACAACAACTGGTTTGGCGCCGCCATCTTCCTGGGCGTGCTGCTGGGGGTCTTCTTCAAGTAGTCACACGCCGGCCGCCCGCCAGTTTGCCGCTCTGCCTGTCCTCCGTCGGAGCCAATGGCGGGAGGATAAGGTCGTCGGCGGGCGGACAGAACAACTCGGCTGGCAGACCAACCTCTTCACCACAGCCGCCGGAGGTGCGCCACAGCAGCGACAGTCCCCAGCTCCACAGCTCGTCCATGAAGGGCGGACTTCCGGGCACGCTGCCCTCACGCCAGCGCTCCATCTGTTCGCGCTGGCGGTGCTTTTCCTGCAGATAGCCGGCCTGGTGTCGGGCCAGCGTCAGGCTGGCGCGCGCCTCGGCAGGCAGGGCTTTCTCGCCCAGCGTGCCGACACTGGGCGGCACTGGGCCTGCTGCTCGCTGCGTTCTGGTAGCGCTGCATGGCCTGCGTCACTGCGTCCGGATCAGCAGCGAGAAGGCCGAGCGGCAGTAGGGGACATGCATGGTGCTGGCGCAGATCACCGGGGCGCCGCAGCTGCTGCAATGGATGACCCGCAGCGTGCGGGCCGGTGTCTGCACCTCGGCGGGCGCCAGCGGGCGCACGAAGCCTTTTTCCACCATGAAGGCCGGGAAGGTGCTGAAAATGCCCGTGCTGGCGAGGGCGGCGATGAACCGTATAGGCGCCGCTGATGGTGCGGTCGGTGCCGCGCACCAGCGCCTGCCGGCAGCGCGGGCAGGCCATGCGTTCCTTCAGCGGAAGCTGCGGATCATCACGGTGGGCGTGCAGGGTGCGAAAGAGCGTCAGCACGCCGTCAGGTGACAGCAGCAGGTTCTCGCGCCGGTCGAACCAGATGCCATGACAGGCAAAGCACAGGTCCAGCACGATCTCGGTGTCATGCTGCCCGCCCAGCCGCAGCGTCCGCATCGGGGCGCGGCATGAGGGGGCAGGGAAGGGCTGACAGGGTCTCGGGCTGGGCGGCTTGCATGGCGAATGGGGACGCACGGCACCGGAAGGCGCTTGCACGGTGTCAGGCACGGCTGCCTTCCGAAGGCATAGGTCCCTCATGGTGGGCCCGGCCTCCCACCCGCGGTGCAGCCGTCCGATGCATGGACGGCCGGCACCGTTGGGCTGCACCCGGCTCAGAACTGATAGTTCGTCGTCATCAGCACCGTGTGCGGCTCCCTCAACCATTCTCCGCCGGCGGCCGCATCACCTGCCGGATGTTCAGCCCCATGGCCATCAGCAGCCCGAAGTAGAGCAGGGCGCCGCCGGCCACCATGCCCAGCACCATGGCAATGCGCAGCCAGGGCGTGGCCTGCAGCGCAGCCCAGTCGAAGGACTCGGCACCCCAGCCCAGCAGGGCCGACATCACAGCCAGTGCCAGCGCCACTTTCAGCATGAAGGGCCGCCAGCCCGGACGGGGCGTGTAGCTGCCGCGCTTCTTCAGGCCGCGCAGCAGCCAGCCGGCGTTCAGCCAGGCGCCCAGCGAGATGGAGAGCGCCAGCCCGGCATGGGCCAGCCACGGCACCAGCGCCAGGTTCATCAGCTGCGTGCAGATCAGCACCGTCACGGCGATCTTCACCGGCGTGCGCACATCCTGCTTGGCAAAGAAGCCCGGCGCCAGGATGCGCACGGCCGTCAGGGCAAACAGCCCGGCCCCGTAGGCACGCACGGTGTGCGAGGTCATCAGCAGGTCATGCTCGCTGAAGGCGCCATAGTGAAAAGAGCAGCGCCGTCAGCGGCAGCCATCAGCGCCAGGCCCACCATGGCCGGCGTGGCCAGCAGCAGTGCCAGCCGCAGCCCCCAGTCCAGCAGGGTCGCTGTAGCGCTGCGTGTTGCCCGACGCATTGGCCTGCGAGAGGCTGGGCAGCAGCAGCGTGCCCATGGCGATGCCCAGCAGCGAGGTGGGGAACTCCATCAGCCGGTCGCCGTAGCTGACCCACGACACGCTGCCCGGCGCCAGCCACGAGGCAATCTGCGTGTTGATGATGAGGCTGAACTGCGCCACCGACACGGCCAGCAGCGTGGGGGCCATGTTCTTCATCACTCGCTGCGGCCGGATCCTTCAGCGCGTGCCAGAACGACAGCCGGATGCGCGGCAGCATGCCGATGCGAACCAGCGACGGCACCTGCCACAGCAGCTGCAGCACGCCGCCGATCATCACGCCGGCCGCCAGGGCCAGCACCGGCGGATCGAAGTACGGGCTGAGAAAGAGCGCCGCCAGGATGATGGAGATGTTCAGCAGCACGGGGGCGAACGCCGGCACCGCAAAGCGCTTCCACAGGTTCAGCACCGCAGCGGCCAGCGCCACCAGCGAGATCAGCAGGATGTACGGGAACATCCAGCGCGTCATCAGCACGGCAATGGAGAAGGTCTGCGGATCCTGCCGCAGGCCGCTGGCCACCATCCACACCAGCCATGGGGCGGCCAGCACGCCCACGGTCACGACGGCCGTCAGCACCCAGAACAGCATCGTTGCCACCGCATCCAGCACCCGGCGCGTTTCCTCGGGCGAATGCTGTTGGCTCTGCGCCAGCACCGGCACGAAGGCCTGCGTGAAAGCCCCTTCGGCAAACAGCCGTCGCAGCATGTTGGGCGGGCGGAAGGCCACGAAGAAGGCGTCCGTCAGCGCCCCCGCGCCGTAGACCGAGGCCACCAGCGTCTCCCGGACCAGACCGAGGATGCGGGAAACGAGGGTCAGGCCACTGATGGTGGCGGCAGCGCGGAGCAGATTCACGATGGAAAGCGGGGTGAAGGTGACGGGAAGGGCTGTCCGAGGCGGCCCGGACGCATCATGCCCTGTCGCGAGACTTGAAGGCACCGAAGATCGGACGCTATAATGATAAGCTTAGTTTTCGGGCAGTGTTGCCCGATCGTGAACATACGCAACCGGGCGGCCCGCAGTCGTTCCCGTTGTCTACCAGAGCCCTCGGGCTCCTAGAGGAAACCGCTCCATGGCAAACATCGCGTCGGCGCGCAAACGTGCTCGCCGGGCGGTCAACTGAACGCCCACAACAGCAGCCTGCGTTCGCGCCTGCGTACCGCCATCAAGAAGGTGCGCAAGGCCGTTGCCGCTGGCGACAAGGAAGCCGCCGCGGCCCAGTTCCGGGCTTCGATGAGCGTCATCGACTCCATCGCCGACAAGAAGATCATCCACAAGAACGCCGCTGCCCGCCACAAGAGCCGGCTGTCGGCCGCCATCAAGGCCATGGCCTGATGGTACCTTGTCGGCCGGCCTCGCCCGGCCGATGATCATCACACCCGGTTGAGTGCAGCGGGGCCTGTTTCCTCTGCACCCAAACCTGAAAAGCCGATTCCCGTAGCGCGCGGGTGTCGGCTTTTTGTCTTTTCGCTCTGTCGAGCCTTTCTCAGGCGTGCTGCAGCAGCCCCAGCGCCTGCAGCCCGTTGCGCAGCGAATCCGTCCCGGTGAAGTGGATGCCCCGAAAGCCCAGTGCCCGGGCGGCCTCCACATTGCGCAACGAGTCGTCGATGAACACCGTGCGCTCCGGCATCAGCCCATGGCGTTGCACCAGCAGCCCGAAGATCTCGGCATCCGGCTTGATCACCTTTTCCTCGCCGGACACGATGATGTCCTCGAACCATTGCAGGAAGGCAAAGCGTTCGCGCGCCACCAGGAAGGTCTCAGCCGACCAGTTGGTCAGTGCCAGCAGCCGCACCGGCTCGCGGCGCAGCTGCTCCAGCAGGGCCACCGATTCGGGCAGCTCGCCATTCAGCGTCTCGGGCCAGCGCAGGTGGTAGGCGGCAATTTCGTCAGCATATTGCGGAAACTGCGCCTGCAGCAGCTTCACCGCCTCGGCCCAGGGGCGGCCCCGGTCCTGCTCCTGGTTCCATTCCGCCGTACAGACCCGGGCCGGGAAGTCTTCCACCTCGGCCTCGGTGCTGAAAGATCTTGCAGTACAGGTAGCGCGGGTTCCAGTCCACCAGCACCCGCCGGGTCGAAGACCACCGCGTCGACCGTGGGAGCGGTGTCGTTTGCCGTCGTGCTGCCGGATTGAACCGCCGTGTATTCAGACATCGTGAGCCCTCCTGTGCGTGGATCGTCCCTATTCTTTCACAGGCTCTTCAAGGGCGTCTGAAACCCCGAGAATTCCCGAATCACCGGCAGCACCCAGTCCACCCGCTCTTCGTGGGCCGAATGCTCCGTGAACGGCAGGTGCAGCAGCTTCGCATGCGGTACCCGGTCCAGCAGGGCCTGGGTGTGGGGGCGACTGACGAAGGATCCTCCTCGCCGTGGATGATCAGCGTCCGGGCACGGATGTTACGGATGTGCTCGCCCGGATAGGCGTCATCACCGTCGCTCAGCCACATGGTCAGCACGGCTCGGGCAAAGGCATCGAAGTCCGGTTCGGGGTTCAGCGCCTCGTAGGTGCCCACGCCATAGGTCTGGCGGGTTCCCGGGAAGAGCTTCCGCCAGAAGTCGGGGGTGGCCTTTGCCAGCTCCTCGCGGGCCGGATCATCAGGCGGCAGCTCCCACTGGGCCCCGATGGGAATGATGTGCGTGACCGGATTGGTCGGATCGGCCGCTAGCCGCAGCGCCACGATCCCGCCATCGCTGTGGCCGATGACGCCATAGTGCGCCAGTCCCAGATGCCGCACGACGGTCTTCACATCCTCTTCCAGGCGCCGGTAGGACAGTGGCCGCGGGCCCAGCGTGGATCGGCCGTGCCCACGGCTGTCGATGCCGATGAGGCGGTGCGTGGCGGCCAGCCCCGGCGTCAGCAGGTTCGAGGTCTCGATCTGGTCGAAGCCGCCCGGCAGGAACAGCAGCGCCGGCCCGTCCGGGTTGCCCTGTTCCTCCACGTAGATGCGTGCGCCGTCGATGTCCAGGTGCTGGCCATCCCGATGATTGAAGGTGTGCATGTCAGGGCTCCGGGGGTGGATGAGCGATCAGACCATGATAGCCACGCCCGCTGCCAGTTTCCGTCAGCAGGCCGACGCCGAGCGCATCCCTAAGGTAGATCCTGGGCTGGAAGCCTGTCTGGAAGAGCTGAGCGAGGCCTGCGCCCTGACGCTCCCGCCGCGTGCCGATGCCCAGCGCCACGATGAACTGCATGGCCAGCAGCAGCACGATGGTGGGGGCCGGCGCACTGTCCAGGAAGAAGGCCAGGTAGACGCCCACCAGCGAGGTCACGACCGTCAGCAGCACCGCCACCACCAGCATGCGGCCGAAGGTGCGGGTGAGCAGCCGGGCGATGGCCCCCAGGGCGATCAGCAGCGAGATGGTCAGCACGATGCCCACCGACTTCAGCGCCCCCACCACGGCCAGCGATACCGCCGCCAGTAGCGCATAGTGCAGCAGGCGTACCGGTAGCCCCGCCGTGCGCGCCTGGACCGGGTCGAAGCTCTGCAGCATCAGGTCGCGCCATTTCAGGCTGATCCAGCCGGCCACCACCAGCGCGATGCTGCCGCTTTCCAGCAGATCCTCCGGGCTGGTGCCCAGCACGTCGCCAAACAGGGATGTGCTCCAGATGCACTTCGCTGCGCGCCCAGACATACAGCAGCAGCCCCAGGGCGAACATGCTGGAGAACACCACGCCCATCACCGTGTCCTGCTTGATGCGGCTGTGCTCGTTCACGTATCCCGTGAGCAGCGCGCAGCCCATGCCGGCCACGAAGGCCCCCACCGCCAGCGGGATGCCGATCATGTAGGCGATCACCACGCCCGGGAAGACGGCATGCGAAATGGCGTCACCCATCAGCGCCCAGCCCTTCAGCACCAGAAAGCACGACAGCAGCGCACAGGGCACGGCTACCACCGCTGCCATCAGCAGTGCGTCCCGCATGAAGTCGAATGCAGGGGAAGCAGCAGGGTGTCGAGGTCCATGGTGGAAAAGGGGAATCGGAAAGGGGCAGGAAGTGGCGGGTGGATGAGGGAAAAACGGGAAGGGGCGACAGCGGGCCGCTGGATGCGGCCCCGGTGTCAGCCGCTCACGGCCTGACGCCGCCGACGCCGGGCGGCCAGCAGGGCCATGGGTGGGGGGCGAACAGGAAGGCCAGCGCGAGAGGGCTGCCTGCACCAGCACCACCACGGCCCCGGTGGCGCCATCAAGGAAGTAGCTGGCATGAGACGCCGATGAAGCTGCTGACGGCGCCAATGACGGTGGCAATGATGATGACGTGGCCGAAGCGGTCCGACAGCAGGTGAGGCGGTGGCCCCGGGCGTGACGATCAGCGCAATGACCGGGAAGGCCCCCACCGTCTGCATGGCGGCCACGGTACAGGCGGCCAGCAGCGCGAAGAAGATCAGCTTCATCGGCCCCGGATGCAGGCCCACACTGCGTGCATGGGCCTCGTCGAAGAAGATGACCAGCAGATCCTTCCACTTCAGCAGCAGCACGGTCAGCGTGACGGCGCCGATGATGACCAGCTGCAGCATGTCGCCTGGCGTGACGGCCAGGATGTTGCCCAGCACGATGGTCTGGATGTTGACGCTCGTGGGCGAGACCGACACCATGAAGAGCCCCAGCCCGAAGAAGGTGCTGAAGATCAGACCGATGATCACATCGGGCTTCAGACGCGTGTGGCGGTTGAGAAAACCGATGGCACCGGCGGCCATCAGCCCGGCAAAGAATGCACCGGCCGAGAAGGGCAGTCCCAGCATGTAGGCACCGGCCACCCCCGGCACGATCGAATGCGACAGCGCGTCACCGATCAGCGACCATCCCTTCAGCATCAGGAAGCACGACAGGAAGGCGCAGACGGCGCCCACCAGCGTGGCCACCCACATGGCGTTGGTCATGTAGGCATAGCCGAAGGGTTCCAGCAGCAGTGCCCAGCTCATGCGGGGTTGCTCCTGCCGGACGACGGTGCGGCCGTGGTGCTGTCCGGGTTGCTGCGCACGGCGGAACGCCCGCCCACCAGCACCAGCGGACGCTCGTCATCGGTCATGATGCCCACGGGCAGGGGGCCGCCTTCGCCATCGTGCGAATGCGGCAGGTCGAAGTGGCGCAGCACGCCACCAAAGGCCAGCTCCAGATTGGGGCGGGTAAAGACCTGCTCGGTAGGGCCGTAGGTGAGCACCGTGTTCTTCACCAGCACCGTGCGGTCGCAGAACTCGGGCACGCTGCCCAGGTTGTGGGTGGAGACGAGAATCACGCAGCCTTCATCGCGCAGCGCCTTCAGCAGCTCGATGATGGCGTCCTCGGTCTTCACGTCCACCCCGGTGAAGGGTTCGTCCAGCAGGATCACCTTCGCCTGCTGGGCCAGCGCACGGGCGGGAACACGCGCTTCTTCTGGCCGCCCGACAGCTCACCGATCTGGCGGTGGCGCAGCTCGTCCATCTGCACGCGCTGCAGCGCCTGGTCGACCGCCTCACGATCGGCCGGGCGCGGGCGGCGGAAGAAGCCCATGTGGCCATAGCGGCCCATCATCACCACGTCCTTCACCAGTACCGGGAAGTCCCAGTCCACCTCCTCGTTCTGCGGCACGTAGGCCACCAGGTTCCGGCCGATGGCGGACGAGACCGACTGGCCCAGCACATGGATGGTGCCGGCCGCCGGCTTCAGGAAACCCATGATGGCCTTGAAGAGCGTGGACTTGCCGCTGCCGTTGACGCCCACCAGGGCAGTGATGCTGCCCAAGGGCGTGCAGAAGCCGGCGTCCCTCAGCGCCGTATGGCCGTTGTTGTAGGTGATGGTGACCCCGCGCACGTCCAGTCCGGCGCGGCACGCGGGTCATCATCGGCCGTTGCCGGCCGAAGGCAAGAGGGATCGGAAGCGTCCTTGTTCAATGAGTCAGGCCTTTGGCAAGGGTTTCGGAAGTGACGCGCAGCAGGTCCAGATAGGTGGGCACCGGACCGTCCGGCTCGCTCAGCGAATCCACATAGAGAACACCCCCGTAGTGTGCCCCGGTTTCGCGGGCAACCTGCTGGGCGGGTGCGGCGGACACGGTGCTTTCGCTGAAAACGGCCGGAATCTGATGCTTGCGCACCTCATCGATGACGTGGCGCACCTGCTGCGGCGTGCCCTGCTGGTCGGCGTTGATCGGCCACAGATACAGCTCGCGCAGCCCGAAGTCGCGCGCCAGGTAGCTGAAGGCGCCCTCGCTGCTCACCAGCCAGCGCTTCTGCACCGGCAGGGCCTCGACCTGCTGGCGGATGGGGTCGATGGTGGCCCGGATCTGCTGCTTGTAGCGTTCCGCATTGGTGCGGTAGGTGTCCGCATGGGCCGGGTCATGCTTGATGAGGGCATCGCGGATATTGTCCACGTAGATGATGCCGTTTTCCGGCGACATCCGAGGCATGCGGGTTGGGCTTGCCGGGTAGGGGCCCCTCGGTGATCGACATCGGCTTGATGCCTTCGGTCACGACCACCGGGCACCTTCTTCAGCCGATGGAAGAAGCGCTCGAACCAGCGCTCCAGGTTCAGCCCGTTCCACAGCACCAGCTGCGCGCCCTGGGCCCGTACCAGGTCTCCCGGCGTGGGCTGGTAGTCGTGGATCTCGGCACCGGGCTTGGTGATCGACTGCACGTCGGCGGCATCACCGGCCACGTTGCGCGCCATGTCGGCGATGATGGTGAAGGTGGTGACGACCTTGAACTTCGGGGGCCGACGAGGCGGCATCAGCGGCGTGTGCCGGCTGGCTGCCCAGCATCAGGCCCGCGGTGGCCATGCTGGCGAGGGCCAGCGACAGCGCACCCAGCAGGGTACGGCGCGACGTCCCGCGCGATGCGGAGCGGGTGCATGCAATGGCAGGGGAAGCGGTGCGGTGGTTCGCACCTGCGAATGTGTCTCTGTTCATGTTGTGCAATCAAGGGATTGATCTTGATATTCTAAGTCTATCAGATGAGTTGCGCCACCCGATCCGTGAAGAACTGAGTGGCACTCTAGAAAGCGAGAATGGGAATATATATCACTATTATTTGTCGAGTAAAGCTGTCGGGATAGATCCTGTCAGTAGATCCCGTCAGGCAGCCGGAGGAGGCGGGTGCCCATCCGGAAAGCAGGGGCTGGCCGGGAAGGGCGAGGGCAGACAGAAGCAGGGAGGGTATCAGCAGGGGCAGGAGGCGGGGGCACGAGGCAGGGGCACGGGCAGGGGCACGAGGCGGGGGCCCGCCGGGCGTCCACGGTGCTACGCCGAGGATGGCCGCGGAGGAAGGAAGATCAGCTGGCGGCGGGGAGCAGTGTCCGGCCGCACGTCGGGCCGCGGGCCTGCGTGGTCCTGCTGGAGACTCAGTGGATCAGGCCCAGCAGCACGGCCTGCACCACGGCCGCGGTCTTGTTGGGCACGTTCAGTTTCTGGACGGTGTTCTTGATGTGGAAGTCCACCGTGTTCTTCGACAGCGTGAGGATGTCCGCAATGTCCTGGGAGGACTTGCCGTCAGCCGTCCACTTCAGCACCTCGATCTCGCGGCTGGTCAGATGGCGCACGCGGGCGGCGTTCTGGCCGCGGATGATCCGCGACAGCAGTGTGTGCGTCATCTGCGCCAGCCACTGCATGCGGTCGTACTTCTCGTTCAGCTCGTGGGCAGACAGGGCGGGGAAGGTGCGTGACAGCGAGGTCATGCCCATGCCGCCGGGGCCGTCCTGCACGGACTGGCTCCAGCCATGGCACAGGCCATGCTCGTGCGAATCGCGCCACAGCGCGGGTACTTCGGAAAACAGCTCGTCGGTCCAGACGATCGGCCGCTGCGAGCGTGCGCCGCACTGGATGCGCGGATCCTGCTCCAGATAACCCGCTTCCAGATAGCGGGCCCGCGAGCCTTCGGGTAATTGTCGATCAGCGTGATGCGCGGCTTGCTGGCTGGCAATGACGCACGGTAACAGTAGGCCACGTGATCGAACGCCAGTGCATGCGCGGCTTTCTCGATCGTGCTGAATACCGTGCGCATGTCTGTCGATTCGTCGGCGTGATGACGAATCAGCTCCTCCTGCCACTTGTCCATGTCTGTGTGTCTGTCGTTCTGTGCCCACGAAAGCCCGGACCTTCCCGTCCGGAGAGCGCTCCGTGGCCAGCTTCCACAGCCCGTACCGGGCGGGAGACACGAAACACCGGAAGTCTTATGCTGTTAAAAATGGGAGGAAAAGAAAACTACCAAAAATTCGGCCTGACCATTGGCGTGATTCATGGGTGCGTGTTCCGCACGGAACCATGCGTGCATGGGCATGCGTCGTGCAGGGCAGGACGGAGCCCGGGGGCACGACACGCCGTCGGCCGCGCTACTGGAAAAGCCCCAGCAGCACGGCGCGAACCACTGCGGCGGTCTTGTTGGGAACATCCAGCTTGTTGATGGAATTCCGGATATGGAAATCCACCGTGTTCTTGGACAGCAGCAGTATCTCGGCAATGTCCTGCGCCGATTTGCCGTCGGCCGTCCAGCGCAGCACCTCCAGCTCGCGTTCCGTCAGTGACGGTGCATTGCTGGCGATCCGGGCGCGAATGAGCTTTGAAAATGCCTTGTGGGCCAGCAGCGCCAGCCATTGCATGTGCTGCAGGCGGGTCTGCAGGTCCTGTTCGGTAATGGGCGTGCTGCGACATAGCGACAGCATGCCGATGCCGCCGGGTTCATGCAGCGTCGATTGCGACCAGCCATGCTGGATGCCGCGTGCCTGCAGGTCGGCCCACAGTTCCGGCACCTCGGAAAACAGTGCCTCGTTCCAGATGAACGGCTCGGAAGATTGCCGCGCCCGGATGATGCGCGGATCCACGGCCGGATAACCCGCGTCCATATAATGCCTCTGCCAGTCGCCCGGGTAATCGTTCAGCCGGGTGAACTTGGGGCGGCTGAGGGCAGGGGCGCCTGAAAACCATACGAGACATGCTGAAAGCCCGGGGGCACGACTGGCGCGCTGAATGCACTCGAATACCTCCCGCTCGCTGGCGCTGTCGCCCGAAACGGCGCCGATCAGGTCATCCTGCCAGCGGTCCATGGCGGGGTCCGGCCGCCAGTGGTTTCTGGGATCGGTCGGAGAAGCCGGGGATACTGTCGAGGGCTGACCGGGCCATGGATGTCCGGGACCCTTCTTCGATGACGCATCTTCGTGCACGATCAGAATCTCATGGGTTTTCAATCATTCCAGTATATCGATCGCGCGCCGCGACTGTCGGATGATTTTCCATAAGTCCTGAACTTGGTGTAACAAAGCGTTTTTGAAGTGTATTTTTGCGGGTCGGGTGATCCTGCTTCCGTCCGCACCGCACTTGCCGGATCCTGTGCCGGGACGTTTTCCGGCCCGGAGTCAGACACAGGGAACGTCACTGATCCCCGCCCTTCACCGCAAAGCCTTTTACGTCCTGACTGCCGGCCTGCGAGGAGCTGTGTCACTCGGGATGGCCGTCTGTCGCCCCCCGCTGCAAGTTCGCCAGCCCGATGTCGGGGCAGGGCGCCATTCCCCCTAGTATGGCCGCTGGAAAGCCACGGGTTTGCCGTGGACACAATGCAGGCGAGGGATCGGTCGGCAGGGGCGCACCATGCGGGTCGCGCACCCTGCGGGGGCTGCCGCGCCATCCTGGCCCTTCGGGATTCTGGGCATGGACATCACAGAGCTGTTGGCGTTTTCGGTCAAGAACAAGGCGTCGGACCTGCACCTGTCGGCGGGGCTGCCGCCGATGATCCGGGTGCATGGCGACGTTCGGCGGATCAACCTGCCGGCGATGGATCATGAAGAGGTGCACAACCTCATCTACGACATCATGAACGACTCGCAGCGCAAGGAATACGAAGAGCGCACGGGTGCGACTTCTCGTTCTCGATTCCCGGCTCGGCACGTTTCCGTGTGAACGCCTTCGTGCAGGAGCGGGGCGCCGGCGCGGTGATGCGTACGATTCCGTCCAAGATCCTCACGCTGGAGCAGCTCAACTGCCCCAAATCCTTCACCGACATCGCCATGCAGCCGCGCGGCATCGTGCTGGTGACCGGTCCGACCGGCTCCGGTAAGTCGACCACGCTGGCGGCGATGATCAACCACATCAACGAGAACGTCTACGGTCACATCCTCACCGTCGAGGACCCGATCGAATTCGTGCACGAGTCCAAGCGCTGCCTGATCAACCAGCGTGAAGTGGGGCCGCACGCAGTCGTTCAACAACGCGCTCAAGAGCGCGCTGCGTGAACCGGACATCATCCTGGTGGGTGAGCTTCGTGACCTGGAAACCATCCGCCTGGCACTGACGGCGGCCGAGACCGGCCACCTGGTGTTCGGCACGCTGCACACCTCATCGGCGGCCAAGACCATCGACCGTATCGTGGACGTGTTCCCGGCAGCCGAGAAGGACATGGTGCGCGCCATGCTGTCCGAATCGCTGAAGGCCGTCATCTCGCAGACGCTGCTGAAGACCAAGGACGGCAACGGCCGTGTGGCGGCGCACGAGATCATGATCGGCACGCCCGCCATCCGGAACCTGATCCGCGAGGCGAAGGTGTCGCAGATGAACGCTGCCATCCAGACCGGCGGTTCGCAGGGCATGCAGACGCTGGATCAGTGTCTGACCGACCTGGTCCGCAAGAACGTCATCTCGATGGCCGAGGCACGCGCCGCGGCTGCCGTGAAAGAGAACTTCCCGCTGTAAGCCTGATGCCGGCATGACGATCCGTTTGCGCATGCCGACCGTTTCCGAGACATTGACATGAGCTCTGCCGCCCAACCCGCCGCCGCACGTCCCGCCGCTGGTGCCCAGAAGACTGCCCTGATGGAACGTGAGCAGGCGTCGGCCTTTCTGTACGACCTGCTGCGGCTGATGATCGCCAAGGACGGTTCGGACCTGTTCCTGACCGTGGACTTCCCGCCGGCCTTCAAGATCAGCGGCAAGATGGTGCCGGTCTCGGACAAGCCGCTGACCACCCAGCACACTATCGAGCTGGCGCGGGCGCTGATGAACGACCGCCAGGCGGCCGAGTTCGAGGCCAACAAGGAACTGAACTTTGCCATCAGCCCGGGCGGCATCGGCCGCTTCCGGGTCAATGCCTTCACGCAGATGGGGCGCACGGGCCTGGTGCTGCGGGTGATCAAGAGCGAGATTCCCGATCTGGCCACCCTGAACCTGCCGCCGGTAATGAGCGAGCTGTCGATGACGCAGCGTGGCCTGATCCTGATGGTGGGCGCCACCGGCTCGGGCAAGTCCACCACGCTGGCCGCGATGATCGGCCACCGCAACGAGCACAGCCACGGCCACATCATCACCATCGAGGACCCGGTGGAATTCGTGCACGTGCACAAGAACTGCATCGTCACGCACCGCGAGGTGGGTGTCGACACGCTGGACTGGCACGTCGCACTGAAGAACACGCTGCGTCAGGCGCCCGACGTGATCATGCTGGGCGAGATCCGTGACCGCGAGACGATGGAACATGCGGTGGCCTTTGCCGAGACCGGCCACCTGTGCATGGGCACGCTGCACGCCAACAGCGCCAACCAGGCACTGGACCGCATCATCAACTTCTTCCCCGACGAGCGCCGCCAGCAGCTGCTGATGGACCTGTCGCTGAACCTGAAGGCGGTGATCTCGCAGCGCACGGTGCCGGCCGAAGGGCGCAAGGGGCGCGTGGCTGCGGTGGAGATCATGATCAACTCGCCGCTGATCTCGGACCTGATCTTCAAGGGCAGCGTCAGCGAGATCAAGGAGATCATGAAGAAGTCGCGCGAGCTGGGCATGCAGACCTTCGACCAGCATCTCTTCGACCTGTTCGAGGCCGGGCAGATCAGCTACGAGAACGCACTGCGCAACGCTGATTCGGTCAACGATCTGCGCCTGAACATCAAGCTCAACAGCAAGCGCCGGGCGAGGATCCCACCGCGGCCAGCAGCAAGCTGGGCATCGTCTGAGCTCGGGCGGTGCCGCGGCATTGGCAGCGTAACCACGGCGCCGCATGTTCGTGGGGGCATACCCTCGGCAGGGGCAGGGGGAACCGTGTAAAGTGGTGTGAAACCCATCAGGAGGCACTCATGGCTTTCACGCGCCTGTCGATCTCCCTGCTGCTGTCCGGCCTGATCCTGTCTGCGGGCATGCCCGCACAGGCCGCACCCGAGACCGTCATGGTCTCGGAAGTCACCGCCATGGCCCTGGAGGGCAAATGGCCTGCCGACTGGTCCTACCAGGGCGAGAACGGCCCGGCCCACTGGGGCGAGCTGCATCCGTCCTACAGCAAGTGCGCCCGTGGCCGGGTCCAGTCGCCGGTGGATCTGGGCAAGGCCACCACGCGCTCGCGCCGCAGCACGGTGCGTGTGGCCTTTCACCCCATCCGCTACGAGATCTTCAACGACGGGCGCGGCATCCGTGCCGTACCGCTCGAAGCCCAGCACCTGATCCGGATCGATCGGCATGACTACACGCTGAAGCACATCGTCTTCCGCGCCCCCAGCGAGCATACCTTCAAGGGGCGGCACTACCCGCTGGAAGCGCAGCTGGTGTACGAGGCCGATGATGGCGCCCTGGCCGTGCTGGCCACGGTGTTCACGCCAGGGCATTCCAATCCGTCGCTGGCTGCGCTCACGCGCCAGCCGCTGGCCGAAGGGCAGCGGCGTGTGCTGGACAAGCCCCTGGGCACCCGAGTGCTGCTGCCGCGCCGGCTGCCGCACCTGCGGCTCAACGGCTCGCTCACCACGCCGCCCTGCACCGAGGGGGTCAACTGGGTTGTCTTCACCCAGCCCGTGCAGGCCACCCGGGCGCAGATCGACGCGATGACCCGCCTGATCGGCCAGCCCAACAACCGCCCGGTGCAGCCTGCCCATCGGCGCCTGATGGTCGAAGAGATGCGCTGAGCCGGCGGCTGCCGCGCTGCGCTGCCCATCCTGTTTCCGTCTTCCCGCATGAGCCACGTGCCGGCAACGGCCGTGGCTGCTGATGCCCTGATTTCCGGGCAGGGGCGCGTGGTTCGCGCAGGGGTGAAACCTCGTCTGTCAGGCTTGCAACTGCCCGGGTCGCGAACAACGCGACGAAACATTCGTAAACATTAGTTGTATCGTGTAAAGTGCTGATTGCCCGAACGGAATCTGCCCGGAACCGAATGGCATGAATCCGGCGGCAAATGATTCACATCCCCAATTTGAGGAAGGCAATCATGCACGTCAAGCAACTGTTGGTACCCCTGCTGCTGTCGGGACTGTTCCTGTCTTCTGCCGCCATGGCAGAGACGGCTCAGCCCGCGGCGGATGCGGCTGGAGCATCACCGGGACAGGTTCCGGCCGCATCGTCCGATTCGAAACCGGCTGAAAAGCCGGCACACTGGTCCTATGGCGGCAGTGAAGGCCCGGCCTACTGGGGCGAGCTGAGCGCCGACTATTCCCAATGTTCGATCGGGCGCAACCAGTCGCCCGTGGACCTGAATCAGGATGACGCCATCCGGTCGAACAAGGACTCGGTGCAGGTCGACTATCAGCCCATGGGCTATGAGCTGGTCAACAACGGCCACACCCTCCAGGCAACGCCTCAGGGCAGCCAGCCGCCCCTGCAGATCGGCAGCCGCACGTTCACGCTGAAGCAGTTCCATTTCCACGATCCCAGCGAGCACACCTTCAAGGGACGGCATTTCCCGCTGGAGCTGCACATGGTGCATGGCGCCGAGGATGGCGCGCTGGCCGTGCTGGCCGTGGTCTTCCGGGGAGGGGAAGAGAACCCGGCGCTGGCGCCGCTGGTGGCCGAGTCGCTGTCAAGGGCCAGACCCGCAAGCTGGCCGAGCCGCTGGACATCCGTCCTTGCTGCCGAAGAAAGCTGTCGTATTTCCGGCTCAACGGATCGCTCACCACGCCCCCATGCAGCGAAGGCGTGACACGGGTGGTGTTCTCCAGTCCGGTCAAGGCCAGCAAGGCCCAGATCGAGGCCTTGGGGCCAGATCATGGGCGGCCCGAACAACCGGCCGGTGCAGCCGCTCAATGCCCGGATTCTGGTTGATGACGACCGCTGAAGCCGGGTGCTTCATGGGCCGGCCTTCGTGCCGGCCTTTTTCGAAGCCGTTCTGGGGTTTGGACGGCCTCAAAAATCGGGTTTCGATAAAAATGCTTCTGTTTTTCATCCGGGGCAAACAGTCGCGAATTCACGCGTTCTTCGGCCACGGGTCGTGGCGATTTCGGTAACCTCCGTGCTGGCGCTGGCCGGTTGTGCCAGCAGCGGCGGCTATCAGATGGACGACCAGGCCGCACGTACCGGTGCCGGCCAGACCCAGGCCATGGCGTCGGGGGCTTCGGCTGCCGGCCAGACGGCGGCTGAATCGGCGCAGGGTGCTGTCGAGGACGGCTCAGCCCAGGCAGGCGTGGCCGTGGCCAGCGCCGGTGCGCTGACCGGTGCTGCAGGCGCTTCGGCAACTGCCGGGCGCTATCCGACGCTCAACGGGCAGAAGCCGCTGGTGCTGGGGCACCGCGGTGCGGCCGGTTACCTGCCGGACCACACGCTGGCCGGGCTATCAGCGGGCCATTGACAGCGGGGCCGACTTCATCGAGCCGGACCTGGTCTCCACCAAGGATGGCGTGCTGGTGGTGCGGCATGAGCCCAACATCACGGCCACCACCAACGTGAAGGACCATCCCGAGTTCGCCCGCCGCAAGCGCAAGCGCACGGTCGATGGCGTCGAGGAAGAGGGCTGGTTCGTCAGCGACTTCACGCTGGCCGAGCTGCGCACGCTGCGCGCCGTGCAGCCCCTGGAAGAACGGGATCAGAGCCACAACGGCAAGTACAAGGTGCCCACCTTCGAGGAAGTGCTGAAGCTGGCCCGCGACCAGAGCCGTCGCACCGGGCGCACCATCAGCATCTATCCCGAGATCAAGCACAGCACCTACCATCGCTCGCTGGGCCTGCCCATCGAGGACAAGCTGCTGGCTGCACTGGCCCGCTACGGTTACACCAAAAAGGATTCCCCGGTCATCATCCAGTCCTTCGAGGTGGGCAACCTGAAAGCGCTGCGCCCGCGCACCCAGGTGCGGCTCGTGCAGCTCATCGACGGCTCCGGCCAGAACCCGGATGGTTCGGTGGACCAGTCGCTGCCGCTGGGCCAGCCGTATGACTTCACCCTGGCCAAGGACAGCCGGACCTATCAGGACCTGCTCACGCCGAAGGGCCTGGCCGAGATCCGTACCTATGCCGACGGCATCGGTCCGTGGAAGGCCTACCTCATTCCGTCGCGGCTCACGATCGGGCCCGATGGCAAGCCGGTGGACCTGAACCGTGACGGGCTGATCGACGAACGCGACCGGGTGGCGCTGCCGGCCACCCAGGTGGTGAAGGATGCCCACGCGGCCGGTCTCTTCGTCCACCCGTACACCTTCCGCAGCGAGCCGCGCCGGCTGCTGTCCGACTACGGGGGTGATCCGAAGGCCGAGTACCGGCGCTTCTATCAGCTGGGGGTCGACGGCCTGTTCAGCGACTTCCCGGACGTGGCACGTCAGGTGCGCGACGAGTGAGCCTTCATGCGGGGGCATCCGGCCCGAGAGGGTCGTGCCCCTGGCAGAAGGGGCGGCACCTTCAGGTGCCGCCAGATGGCATGACGGCTCCTTTGCGGGCCGTTTCCGACGAACGGACCCTGATGGGTCCGTTTGCATTTTCCGGGGTGATGGGTATCGTTTTCCGGGGTAATGAGTGCTCAATATCTCACGTCATGAAACTGATAAATAGTTCATGTAATCGCATAAGTGCTATGCTGCCCATATAACAAGAATTCAAAGATCGGTTCAAAGATCACGGAAACAGGAGTTCGATATGCTGGCCCCCAAAAATGCACACCCCGAAGCTGGGCCGATTTCAAGGCCGGTCCACAGGAAGAGACGATCGACGTTCGTGACTTCATCCAGCGCAACTACACCCCTATACCGGGGACGGCGGTTTCGGCGCCTGCGACCGAGGCCACCACACAGCTATGGGGCTGAGGTGATGGAGGGCATCAAGGTCGAGAACAAGACCCACGCCCCCTACAAGATCGACGCCCAGACGGTCTCCGGCATCACCAGCCACGCGCCCGGCTACATCGACAAGTCGCTGGAAAAGGTGGTGGGGCTGCAGACCGACGAACCGCTCAAGCGCGCCATCATGCCCTTTGGCGGCCTGAAGATGGTGCAGGACTCCTGCCGCATCTATGAGACCCCGCTGTCCGAGACGGTGGTCGAGACCTTCACCAAAGTACCGCAAGACCCACAACCGGGGCGTCTTCGACGTGTACACGCCCGACATCCGTCGCTGCCGCAAGTCCGGCGTGCTGACCGGTCTGCCCGACGCCCTATGGCCGGGGCCGCATCATTGGCGACTATCGTCGCGTGGCACTCTACGGCATCGACCGCCTGATGGAAGACAAGGTCGAGCAGTTCAACTCGCTGCAGGCCGATCTGGAAGCTGGCCGCAACTGGAAGAGACCATCCGCCGCCGCGAGGAAATCAACGAGCAGCACAAGGCGCTGGGCCAGATGAAGGAAATGGCCGCCAGCTACGGCTTCGACATCTCCGGCCCGGCCCGCAATGCCCGCGAGGCCGTGCAGTGGACCTATTTCGCCTACCGGCTGCCGTGAAGTCGCAGAACGGCGCGGCCATGTCGTTCGGCCGGGTGGCCACCTTCTGGACATCTACATCGAGCGTGACCTGCACAACGGCACGCTGACCGAAGTGGAAGCGCAGGAACTCATCGACCACTGGTCATGAAACTGCGGATGGTGCGCTTCCTGCGCACGCCGGAATACGACCAGCTCTTCTCGGGCGACCCGATCTGGGCCACCGAATCGATCGGCGGCATGGGTCTGGACGGCCGCACGCTGGTCACGAAGAACTGCTTCCGCTTCCTGCACACGCTCTACAACATGGGTCCGTCGCCGGGCCCAACATCACGGTGCTGTGGTCCGAGCAGCTGCCCGAGGCGTTCAAGCACTTCTGCGCCAAGGTCTCCATCGACACCTCGTCCATCCAGTACGAGAACGACGACCTGATGCGCCCGGACTTCAACAGCGACGACTATGCCATCGCCTGCTGCGTCAGCCCGATGGTCATCGGCAAGCAGATGCAGTTCTTCGGTGCCCGCGCCAACTGGCCAAGACGCTGCTGTACGCCATCAACGGCGGCGTGGACGAGACCAGCGGCATGCAGGGTCGGCCCCAAGGTCGAGCCGATCGCCGACGAGTGCTGGACTACGACACCGTCATGGCGCGGATGGACAGCTTCATGGACTGGCTGGCCACCCAGTACGTCACGGCGCTCAACATCATCCACTACATGCACGACAAGTACTCGTACGAGGCTGCGCTGATGGCGCTGCATGATCGTGACGTGAAGCGGACGATGGCCTGCGGCGTGGCGGGGCCTGTCGGTGGCGGCGGATTCGCTGTCGGCCATCAAGTACGCCAAGGTCCGTCCCATCCGCAACGAGCAGGGCATTGCCGTCGACTTCCAGATTGAGGGCGAATACCCGCAGTTCGGCAACAACGACGACCGTGTCGACGACATCGCCTGCGACCTGGTGCGCCGCTTCATGACCAAGGTGGCCTCGCATCCGATGTACCGCGACGCCATGCCCACCCAGTCGGTGCTCACCATCACCTCCAACGTGGTCTACGGCAAGAAGACCGGCAACACGCCGGATGGTCGCCGCGCCGGTGCACCGTTCGGTCCGGGTGCCAACCCGATGCACGGCCGTGATGTCTGCGGCGCGGTGGCCTCGCTGTGCTCGGTGGCCAAGCTGCCCTTTGCCTTCGCCAAGGACGGCATCTCCTACACCTTCTCCATCGTGCCCGGCGCGCTGGGCAGGATGAGGGCTCGCGTGAGCGCAACCTGTCGGGCATGATGGATGGCTACTTCCATCACGAGGACGGCGTGGAGGGCGGTCAGCACCTGAACGTCAACGTGCTCAACCGCGAGACGCTGCTGGACGCCATGGAGCATCCCGAGAAATATCCGCAGCTCACCATCCGCGTCTCGGGCTATGCGGTGCGCTTCAACTCGCTGACCCGCGAGCAGCAGCAGGACGTGGTCACGCGCACCTTCACGGCCTCGATGTGAGGACCGCGTGACGATACCGGCCGACGTGCCTTCGGGCACGGCCGCCCCCTCCGGGCGGGCGGCGCCCCCGCCTGTGGTGCCCCTGGTGCCGCAGGCGGATCTCAGCAGCTGCCCACGCGCCGAAGCATCCGCATCTTCACCGGGGCTACCACGGAACCGGACTCGTCCATTCCATCGAGTCCTGCGGTACCGTCGATGGCCCTGGGCTTCGCTATGTCCTGTTCCTGCAGGGCTGCCTGATGCGCTGCCTGTACTGTCACAACCGCGACACCTGGGACCTGCAGAGCGACAAGGCCCGCGAGATGACGGTGCCCGAGGTGATGAAGCAGGGTGATGTCTTACCGTCATTACCTGAAGGCCACGGGAGGCGGCGTGACGGCCACCGGGGGTGAGCCGCTGCTGCAGTACGAGTTCGTGCGGGACTGGTTCGTGGCCTGTCACCAGAACGGCATCCATACCTGTCTGGACACCAACGGCTACGCGCTGCACTACGACGAAGTGCTGGAGACGCTGCTGGACCACACCGACCTGGTGATGCTCGATCTCAAGCAGATCGATCCGGACATCCACCGCGTGCTGGTGGGCATTCCCAACACGCGCACGCTGGCCTTTGCCCAGCACCTGGCCAGGCGCAAGCAGAAGACACGCGTGCGCTATGTGGTCGTGCCGGGCTATACCGACGACGATCGTTCAGCCCATCTGCTGGGCCGCTTCATCGCCCCCATGGACAACGTGGATACGGTGGAGATCCTGCCCTACCACGAGCTGGGCGCCCACAAGTGGGCCCTGTGCGGCGACGACTACAAGCTCAAGGGCGTGCATCCCCCGCCCAAGGAAACCGTGCAGCGCGTCCGCAGCATCCTGGAAGGCTACGGCAAGGCCGTGATTGTCTAGGGATCCTCCGAACAAGTCCCCGCGGCCGTCGCATCCCCGTAACGGGCGCATGACTGCGTTGCCATTTGCTGTCAATAGCGCCGCTATTGACAGCAAATGTCGCCTTGTCCTGCATCCCGTTCCGTGGCGCGCCGGTTCGCGGGACTTATTCAGAGGACCTCAGGGGATCCCTGGGTAGCCCTGTTAGCCCCGCTGGCGCATTGCAAACTCGAACAGCCGGCATTCGATGGCGCCGTTGAAGAGCGGCGTCTTGCGATCCTCGCGCAGGCCCAGCTGGCCGGGCAGGCCCCGGTCGCTGGTCAGCAGAAAGACCTTCCAGCCCCCGAAGCGCTCGCGCAGCGTGGCGCCGATGGCGCGCCAGTGCTCCACCGGAATGCTCACCCGCTCGTTGTAGGGCGGGTTGGCCAGCAGCACGCCCGGCGTGTCGCCGCCTGGCTGGGCATCCACGGCATCCAGCGTCTGCATCGCCACCAGGTCATCGGGCAGGCCCAGTGTCTGCAGGTTCTCGGCCGTCAGGCGCATGGCGTGCGGATCCAGGTCGCTGGCGCGGATCAGGCCGCGCGGTGCCTTCTCGATGCCTCGGCGGGCACGCTCGCGTAGTGCCGTCACCAGCCCGTCGTACAGCGCGGCATCGTGGATGCGCAGCTGCTCGATGCCGAAGTGGCGATTGAGCCCTGGCGCGTGGTCGCAGAGGATCTGCGCGGCCTCGATGACCAGCGTGCCCGATCCGCAGAATGGGTCCAGCAGCGGCTGGCGGGCGTCCCAGCCCTGACAGCGCCAGCAGGCCGGCCGCCGGGTTCTCCTTCAGGGGCGCCGCCACGCGGTTCTCGGCACTGTGGCGCCAGCCGCGCTTGAAGAGCGGCTCGCCCGACAGGTCCAGGTACAGCTGCAGGCGGTCTGCCGTCAGGAAGGCGCTGATGCGCACGTCCGGATGATGGGTGTCCACCGAGGGGCGCTCACCGCCTTGGTCGCGGAAGCGGTCGACAATGGCGTCCTTGATGCGCAGCGTGGCGAGTTCAGGCTTCGGAGCGGCGAGCGCTGCGCCACCACGTCCACGCGGATCGTCTGCCGGGCATCGAACCAGTCTTCCGAGGCCAGGGCATTGCACAACCGGTAGAGCGTGTGCTCGTTGCGGCAGGCCGCGTCCAGCAGGCGCAGCAGCACGCGGCTGGGCAGCCGCGCTTCCAGGTTGATGCGGTAGGCCAGCTTCAGGTCACCCCGGCAGCCGACCCCGCCCGGCCGGGTGTCGATGTCGTGGGCACCGGGGCGCGCAGCTCGTCGGCCAGCGCCGCTTCCAGCCCGCGCGGGCACGGACAGAAATAATGGAACGTGCCGGCCGAAGGCGAGGTGGGGGCCTCGTCGCGCGCGGGGGCGTCTCGTCGTGGGGCGTCTCGTCGGTCAGCCCTGTTGCGGGCGGGTTCGGCCGCATGGCGGCTGGCAGGGCGAAGGGCGATCATGAAAGGAGGGGTCTGGGAGGAATCCGGGCCGGCAGCGTAGAGGAGGGCAGCAGAGGATCAGAACGGCTTGATGATCACCATCGCCACCACGATCAGCAGCAGGATGACCGGGCCTTCGTTGAAGACGCGGAACCAGCGTTCGGAGTGCGAACGCTGCCCGTCCGCGAACTTCCGCAGCAGGCGGCCGCAGCCGTGGTGGTAGCCGATCAGCAGCAGCACGCAGGTCAGCTTGACGTGCATCCAGCCCGCCCCCATGCCGATGCCGAAGCCCACGTACAGCACCAGGCCGGTGAGCACAGTCAGCGTGGCCAGTGGCAGCATGAAGCGGTAAAGGCGCTGCGACATGCCCACCAGCCGCTGGTATTCGGCGGTCGACCCCTTCGGATCGACCTGCGCCAGGTTGACGTAGATGCGTGGCAGGTAGAAGAGCCCGGCAAACCAGCTCGTCACCATCACGATGTGCAGGACCTTGGTCCAGAGATAGAGGTTCGTGTCCATGGTCAGGTCCGGATCTCGCCGTGGCCGAACACGACGTATTTCTGGGAGGTGAGACCCTCCAGACCCACGGGACCCCGGGCGTGCAGCTTGTCGGTGGAGATGCCGATCTCGGCACCCAGCCCGTACTCGAAGCCGTCAGCGAAGCGGGTGGAGGCATTGATCATCACTGAGGCGGAATCCACTTCCCGCAGGAAGCGCATGCCGTGTGCATGGTTCTGCGTGATGATCGAATCGGTGTGGTGCGAGCCGTACTCGTTGATGTGCGCAATGGCCTCGTCCAGGCTCTTCACCACGCGGATGGCAAGGATCGGCGCCAGGTACTCGGTGCGCCAGTCGTCCTCGGTGGCGGGTACCGAATCGATCTGCGCTTCCTGCAGCAGCCGGGCGCCGTGTTCGTCGGCGCGCAGCTCCACCTGTTTCATCCGGTAGATGCTGCCCAGGCGCGGCAGCACCTCGGGGGCGATGGCTTCATGCACCAGCAGCGTCTCCAGCGTGTTGCAGGGAGCGTAGCGCTGCGTCTTGGCGTTGTCGGCCACGCGCACGGCCATGTCCACGTCGGCCGAATCATCGATGTAGACGTGACAGATGCCGTCCAGATGCTTGATGACGGGCACGCGCGCCTCGGTGCTGATGTGCTCGATCAGCGAGCGTCCGCCGCGCGGGGATGATCACGTCGACGGACTGCTGGTCACGGATCAGGTAGTCGACGGCCGCACGGTCGGTCATGCTCACCAGCTGCACGGCCGAGGGTGGCAGCCCCGTGCGGGCCAGGCTCTCGCTCATCAGCGCGGCCAGCGTGCGGTTGGAGTGAATGGCTTCCGAGCCACCGCGCAGGATGGCGGCGTTGCCCGCCTTCAGGCACAGGGCTGCGGCATCGACGGTGACGTTGGGGCGCGACTCGTAGATGATGCCGATCACGCCCAGCGGCACGCGCATCCGGCCCACCCGGATACCGCTGGGACGCTGGCGCAGCTCGCTGATCTCGCCCACCGGGTCGGGCGGGGCGATGATCTGTGCCAGCCCCTCCACCATGGCGTCGATGCGTTCGGGGGTGAGCGTCAGCCGGTCGATGAAGGCACTGTCAAGGCCGGCGCTGTGCGCGCTGGCCAGATCCTGGCCGTTGGCCGTCAGCACCAGGCTGCGGTTGCGGTCGATCTCATGGGCCAGCTGCTGCAGCGCACGGTTCTTGGTGGCCGTGCTGGCCCGGGCCATGTCATGGCTGGCGTGCCGGGCGGCGCGGCCCAGGTTGGCCATGTAGGTGGCCATGTCGGGGGTGTTCATGGATCGGAGAGCTCCAGAAGCCAGAGGGAAGGTCCATGCGCCGCAACAGCCGCATGCGACCCGTGGGGCAGATGTGCCGGGCGCTGCTGGAAGAAAGGCCGTGGCCGGGACGTGACGGTCGGCATCCGGGGCGTTTCAGTCATCGGCCAGCGCCGCGGACAGTTCGACCGGACCGGGCAGGTGCCCCCCGGCCAGCGCGACCAGCAGGGTCTCGGCGTGGAACCAGGGATCGGCGGCCGGACCGGTGCCGCCCACACCCTTGGTCATTCTATCGAGCCGGGCCACTTGCTGCAGCAGGTGTCCGAGTGTCCGGATATCCAGGCGACGCAGGGCCTGGCGCATGATGGCCTCGCGCTTGCCGAACACGCCGGCAGCACGCATGGCCTGGGCGGGAGCGACGCGCTCGATCTGCAGCGCCTGCTGGATGCGCAGCAGCTTGCGGATCGCGTCGGCCAGTGCCCAGCAGAGCAGGGGCATGGCGGCATCCTCGGCCGCAAGCGAGCGGGCCATGCGCACCGCACGGGCCGGGTCGCCGGCCAGCGCCGCATCCACCAGACCGAACAGCTCGAAGCGGGCGCTGTCCAGCACGATCTCGGCCACGGCCTCGGCGGCAGTTCACCGGGGGCAGCAGCAGGCCCAGCCGCTGGATGGCCCGGTGGGCGGCCAGCAGGTTGCCTTCGGTGCGCTCGGTGATCAGTGCCAGCACGGCAGGTGTTGCCTGCTGCTTCTGTGCGGCCAGCCGCTCGGTCACCCACTTGCCCATGGCGCCCGCGTCGATGCGCGGCGTCTCCACCCACAGCATCTGCTTGGCCGGGGCCTCGAACCCGAGGCCGTGCTGGTGGTGGCGCGCTCCAGATGGGCACTGGAGACCAGCACGCGGGTGGCCTCGTCCAGCCGGGGGCAGCAGCTCGCGCAGCGCATCACCCAATTCACGGGTGGGCTTGGTGTTCAGGCGAAGGTCGATCAGCCGCTGGCTGGCAAAGAGCGACGTGGACTGGGTGGCCTCGACGAGCCGGCTGCGGTCGAAGCGTGCATCGACGTCCAGCACCTCGCGCTCCTCGAAACCCAGCTTGCGGGCCCCGGCACGCACCCGGGTCCGCCGCTTCGATGACCAGCAGCAGCTCGTCGCCGCTGACCCGTGTGAGCGGGGCAGGCTCGGCTGATCGCCCGCGCAGCTGCGCAGGCGTACTGATGCGTTGGCCCATGGGACGGGCGCTTACTCTGCCGGCCGGATGGCCGCCAGCCGCCACAGCAGCTGATGGGCCATGTCGTTGCTCATGTCCCGAAAGAGCATGGCTTCCTCATCGGCACGGGCCGTGAGCTGGTTGTCCGCGTTCGAGATCTCGCGGCGCAGCGTGATCTCGCTCTCGAGGGATCAGGTCGTTGCCCTTGGCATCCTCGACACGGAAGCGCAGCCGCAGCCGCAGCTCGTATTCGCGGGCGCGCCCCTCCGACGAGTAGGCGACGACCTCGCGCTCGGGCACTTCCTGCAGGATCATCAGCCGGGCCTCGGCCTTCTTCGGGTCGGTCACCAGCTCGGTGCCCTCGCTGTGCGACAGCTCGCGACGCAGCGCCAGGCCGATGCTGCCGTTGGGGGCCAGGTTGGTGTAGAGCGTGCTGAACGGCAGCTGCGTGGCGCGGCGCATGTGAAAGCCGCAGGCCGCCAGCGGCCCGGCGAGCCGACCAGCAGCGCGCTGCGGGAAAGTCCCCGCAGCCATCCGCGCCGGGAGGAGCCGGCCAGGGGGCGAGTCTCGGGAAGGCGGGACATGCGGCTTTCTCCTTGAGGGCTTTACAGCACCACGTTCACCAGACGGCCCGGCACCACGATGATGCGCTTGGGTGTCTTGCCTTCACCGATGCGGGCCACCTCGGGCGAGGCGGCTGCCACCTGCTCGATGGCGGCCTTGTCGGCATCGGCCGGCACGCGGATGGAACCGCGCAGCTTGCCGTTGACCTGCAGCATCAGCTCCAGCTCGCTCTTGACCAGTGCCGCCTCGTCCACCACCGGCAGCGGGGCGTCGATGATCTCGCGACCCTCGAAGCCGCGTCCCAGCTCCAGCGCCTGCCACAGGGCATGGCCGATGTGCGGCACGATCGGGTAGAGGCTGCGCACCGGGATCGACATCCCCTCGCGCAGCGCGGCGGCATCGGCGGCGCCCGTGGGGGCCTGCTTCTGTGCAGCGGCTTCCAGGGCGTTCAGCAGCTTCATGGCACCCGAGACGATGGTGTTGTACTGCTGGCGCTCGTAGTCGTACTGGATCTGCTTCAGCACCGTGTGCACCTCGTAGCGCAGGTCACGCCACGCTTCGGACAGGCCGGCTGCATCCACGGTGTCGGCAGCGCCGCGCACCACGTCGCGCTGGGCATGGCCGAAGGCCCAGAAGCGGCGCAGGAAGCGGCTGGCGCCTTCCACCCCACTGTCGGACCATTCCAACGTCTGCTCGGGCGGGCTGGCGAACATCACGAACAGGCGCGCCGTGTCGGCCCCGAAGCGCTCGATCAGCGAGGTGGGGTCCACCCCGTTATTCTTGCTCTTGGACATCGTGCCGATGCCGGCATAGTCGATCTCGGAGCCGTCGCTCTTGAGGCGTGCGCCCACGACCCGACCCTGCGCGTCGGTGACGTTCTCCACATCCTTCGGCCAGAAGTACTCGATGCCGCCCTTGGCCGTGCGCCGCTGGTAGATGTGGTTGAGCACCATGCCCCTGCGTGAGCAGCCGCCGAAGGGCTCGTCGAACTTCACCAGCCCCATGTCGCGCATGACCTTGGTCCAGAAGCGCGCATACAGCAGGTGCAGCACGGCGTGCTCGATGCCGCCGATGTACTGGTCCATCGGCATCCAGTAATCGTTGCGGGCATCGACCATCGCCTCGTTGTTGTCATGCGAGCAGTAGCGCATGTAGTACCACGACGAGTCGATGAAGGTGTCCATCGTGTCGGTCTCGCGCCGGGCCGGCTTGCCGCAGCACGGGCAGTCCACCTTCAGGAAGGCTTCCGACTTGTTCAGCGGGTTGCCGCTGCCATCGGGCACCAGATCCTCGGGCAGCACCACCGGCAGGTCCTTGTCGGGCACCGGCACCTCGCCGCAGCTCTCGCAGTGGATGATGGGAATGGGGGTGCCCCAGTAGCGCTGGCGCGAGATGCCCCAGTCACGCAGACGGTACTGGACGTGCTTGCCGCCCGGGGCCCTTGTCGGCCAGCTGGGCTGCCACCGCGTCCACCGCGTCCTGGTAGCCCTGCCATCCAGCAGCGGACCGGAATTCACGCAGACGCCGTTCTGCTTGTCGGCATACCACTCCTGCCACTGGTTCGTGTCGTAGGGGCTGGTTGTCCACGCTGACGACCTGACGGATGGGCAGGCCGTACTTGTGGGCAAAAGACGAAATCGCGGTCGTCGTGCGCCGGCACACCCATCACCGCACCGTCGCCGTAGCTCATCAGCACGTGGTTGCCCACCCACACCGGCACGTCGGCGCCGGTGAGCGGATGGCGGACCACCGGGGCCCGTGTCCACGCCCTGTTTCTCCATCGTGGCCGGGTCGGCTTCCATCGCCGAGCCGGTGCGCGCCTCTTCCACGAAGGCAGCCACCGCGGGACGGGAGGCTGCGGCCACGCGGGCGATCGGGTGCTCAGGGGCCACGGCCACGAAGGTGACACCCATGATCGTGTCGGCGCGCGTGGTGAACACGTACAGCCGGCCCTCGTCGATGGGCTGACCCTGCTCGTCACGGATGTCGTGCTCGAAGGCAAAGCGCACGCCTTCCGAACGGCCGATCCAGTTGGCCTGCATCATCCGCACCCGCTCGGGCCATCCCTCCAGATGCTCGGTCACTTCTTTCAGCAGCTCGCCGGCGTAGTCGGTGATGCGCAGGTAGTCATCGGGATGTCGCGCTTTTCCACTGGCGCGCCCGAGCGCCAGCCCCTGCCGTCGACCACCTGCTCGTTGGCCAGCACGGTCTGGTCGACCGGGTCCCAGTTGACGGTGCCGTGCTTGCGATAGGCAATGCCCTTCTCGCGCATGCGCAGGAACAGCCACTGGTTCCACTTGTAGTAGTCGGGGCTGCAGGTGGCCACTTCGCGCGACCAGTCGATGGCCGGCCCAGCGGCTGCATCTGCTGCTTCATGTACGCGATGTTGTCCCACGTCCACTTGGCCGGGGCCACGCCGTTCTTGAGTGCCGCGTTCTCGGCCGGCAGACCGAAGGCGTCCCAGCCCATGGGCATCAGCACGTTGTAGCCGCTCATGCGCAGGGTGGCGGTACATCACGTCGTTGATGGTGTAGTTGCGCACATGCCCCATGTGCAGGATGCCCGAGGGTAGGGCAGCATCGAGCAGGCGTAGAACTTGCCCCTGGGAAAGCGCGGGTCGTGCTCGACGGCGCGGTAGGCGTTGGTCTGCTGCCAGTGGGCGCGGGCCTCAGATTCGATGCTTCGTGGGTCGTAACGCTCGTCCATGGGGGGCGTGGCTCTCGGGCCAGGAGAAGAAGGTGGGTACGGTAAACCTCCCATTCTATCGCGTCCCTGGCGCACAGCCGGCATGTGCGGTGGATGCGGCACCGGCATCGACGCTACACCCCGGGCTGCGGCAGGCTGGTTTTTCCCGGATTTTCCGCATTCCGATACCCGGGGTTCAGTATCATCCGCCCCATGCTGGATTTCCTTCATCTGCCCCCCTGGCTGCTGGCGCAGCTCACCCGCTGGCTGGACTGGCTGCGCGCGCCCCTGCACACCGGGCCGCTTGACGACGTCAACCCGGTGGATTTCTGGCACGGCGTGCTGATGGGTACGGCCGGTGCCGTGCTGGTGCCGGTGGCCGTGCTGGCGGCTCGCTACTGGAAGATCGTGCCCGGCCAGGACTGGCCCCGGATCATCAACCACCGCGGCTGGCAGCGCGTGCATGGCCTGTGTGGCGTGGCCGCCGTGCTGTGCCTGGTGGCGGGCGTGGCCATGGCCTTTTATGGCATGTCGCTGGCCAGCCATCTGGCGCATCCCCATGCCTGGATGGGCTGGGGCGTCATGGCCGTGCTGCTCCTGCTGGTGGTCAACATCGCCCTGCGGGGCAGCATCGGGGGCCCCGGGCGGCATCAGGCGCGCACGCTGGTGCATCTGCACGACGTGCCGGGCGATCACTACGACATGACCCGGCGCCGGCGCATCTTCGAGCATGGCCATCGCTGGCTGGGCTACGGGCTGATGCTGGCGCTGTTTGCCAACGTGATGACCGGCTACTGGCACGTGAACGTGCCCCGGGGTCTGGCCGTGGCCACCCTGGCCTGGTGGGCATGCCTGGCGCTGATGGCCTGGCGCTGGGAGTGCCAGGGACGGGCTGTCGATGGCTACCAGGCGCGCTGGGGCCCCAGCATGGCGCATCCGGGCAACCGCATTCCCCGCCCGGGCGGCGGCCTGCACCGCTATACCGAAGAGGAATACCGCCGCCTGTCCCGGGGCGGCGGGTCATGCGTCAGCGGAATAAACGCACCACCCGCCGCCGGCGTTCCGATCGGCAGGAGGCAGCACGACGAAAGCTGAAGCGTCGGAACGACAGGAAATGTTCACGGCGACGCAGGTGTCCGTGCCTGCGCCGACGACCGAGACCCTTCCGGAGGCGTCCCGAGCAGGTGCCCGGGCACGATCCGTCGGCCGCCGAGACCGGGCCAGGGCAGGACACGGCCCGTTAGAATGGCGGCATGGCCGATCTACTTGCCCATCTCAACCCACAGCAACGGGCTGCTGTCACCGTCCCCAGCGGACACGCACTGATCCTCGCGGGCGCCGGCAGCGGCAAGACCCGCGTGCTCACCACCCGCATCGCCCGGCTGGTCGGTACCGGCCAGTGCTCGCCGGCCGAAATCATGGCCGTCACATTCACCAACAAGGCCGCACGCGAGATGATGGCGCGCCTGAGCACCATGCTGGTGGGGGCCAATCCGCGTGCCATGTGGGTGGGCACCTTCCACGGGCTGTGCAACCGGCTGCTGCGCGCACACCATCGTGACGCCGGCCTGCCGGCCAGCTTCAGATCATGGACAGCGCCGACCAGCTGGGTGCCATCAAGCGGCTGCTGCGCGGGCTCAACGTCGATGACCAGCAGTTCCAGCCCAAGGCGGTGCAGCATTTCATCAACGGCAGCAAGGAGGCCGGCCTGCGCGCCGCCGACGTGTCCGCCCATGACAGCCACAGCCGTCGGCTGGCCGAGCTGTACGCTGCCTACGACGAGCAGTGCCAGCGCGAGGGCGTGGTGGACTTTGCCGAGCTGCTGCTGCGTGCCTACGAGCTGTTGCAGCGCAACCAGCCGCTGCGCCAGCACTACCAGCAGCGCTTCCGACACATCCTCATCGACGAGTTCCGGGACACCAACGACCTGCAGTACCGCTGGCTGACGCTGCTGGCCGGCGGTGGGGCCTCGCTGTTCGCGGTGGGCGACGACGACCAGTCCATCTATGCCTTCCGTGGCGCCAACGTGGGCAACATGGCCGCCTTCGAGCGTGACTATGCCGGCCCGCAGCTGATCCGGCTGGAGCAGAACTACCGCTCGCATGCCCACATTCTGGATTCGGCCAACCATCTCATCCGCCAGAACGCGCACCGCCTGGGCAAGGACCTGTGGACCGACGCGGGCGAGGGCGAGCCGGTGCGCATCTTTGCAGCGTTTTCCGACCGCGACGAGGCCCAGTGGCTGCTGGAGGAGATTCGCGCGCTGGTGGCTGATGGCATGTCGCGTTCGAGATCGCCATCCTGTACCGCTCCAACGCCCAGTCGCGTATCCTGGAACACACGCTGTTCTCGGCCGGGGTGCCTTACAAGGTCTACGGCGGGCTGCGCTTCTTCGAGCGGGCCGAGATCAAGCACGCCCTGGCCTACCTGCGGCTGATCGAGAATCCTGACGACGACGGCGCCTTCCTGCGGGTGGTGAACTTCCCGGCGCGCGGCATCGGCGCCCGCACGCTCGAAAACCTGCAGGACACGGCGCGCACCCATGGCATCAGCCTCTACCGTGCCGTGCCGATGACGAGCGGCGCGGGCGGCTCGCGGCTGCTGCAGTTCGTCATGCTCATCGAGCTCATGCGCCAGAACAGCGCCCGCCTGCCGCTGTCGGAGAGCATCGACGACGTGATCGGCCGCAGCGGTCTCGCGACCCACTACGAGCAGGAACGCGAGGGGCAGGGAGCGCATCGAGAACCTGAAGGAACTGGTCAACGCAGCGCTGGCCTTCCGGGCCGAAGGCGGCATTGATGCCGCCACGCCGGCCAGCGTGGGCCTGGCGGGCACCACGGCCGGCACCGCGCTGCCCGCTGCTTCGGATGGCGCCGTGCTGCCTGCCGATGCCGCGCCCGTGGTGCAGGTCTCGCCGCTGGCGGCCTTCCCGGCTCATGCCTCGCTGGAATCCGGCGATGGCGAGGCCGAGGAGGGCGTGGATGCCGTGCAGCTGATGACCGTCCACGCGGCCAAGGGCACGGAATTCGAGACGGTGTTTGTCACCGGGCTGGAGGAAGGGCTCTTCCCGCACGAGAACTCGGCTTCCGATCCTGGCGGGCTGGAAGAGGAGCGCCGGCTGATGTACGTGGCGATGACCCGTGCACGTCGGCGTCTGTACCTGTCACTGGCCCAGACCCGGATGCTGCACGGCCAGACCCGCTACAACATGCAGTCCCGCTTCCTGTCCGAGCTGCCCGAGCGTTCGCTGAAATGGCTGAGCGAAATGCCCTCGGCCAGTGCCCAGGGCAGCCTGGGGCTGGGGGCGGATCGTGGTAGCCGGGGCTACTACGGCGGTGGCGGCTACGGCGGAGGTGGCTACGGCAGCGGCAGTGGCAACGGCGGCGGCAACTGGCGCCCGCGTCTGGACAGTGCCGTGCACGAGCGCAACCGCCAGTCCGGCTGGGTGCGCCCGGCCGATCCGGGCATCCCGGCCAGTGGCGATGCCAGCGGCAAGGCCCGAGCCGGGCGCGACAGCCGCTACCACATCGGCCAGTCGCTGCGTCATGCGCGCTTTGGTGAAGGCGTGGTCACGGGCATCGAAGGCAATGGCGACGATGCCCGCATCCAGATCCGCTTCAAGGCGCCGCACGGCGTCAAATGGCTCGCCTTGGCCGTGGCCAAGCTGGAGCCGGTCTGACGACGTGCGTGGCCTGCGGCGTTCAGAGCAGGCCGGTAGTGCCCGGGTGCTGTTCCAGCAGGCTGTCCAGCAGGGCGGGGCTGCTCATGGCAAGGGGCGTCATGCCCGGGTACTGCGCCTGAGCCCCCAGCGGCATCAGGCCGTCCGTGGCCGGCTGTGCCACACCCACAGGCTCGGGTGACGCGTCTGCGGTCTCCTGCTCGTGGTGAGGCGCGGGCAGTGACTTCTTGTCCGGGGTTTTCCAGGAAGGCTCCAGCTCCATCGAGTACGGTCCCGGATCGACCATCCGGTCGTTGGCGTTGTAGGGGTGAAAGATCTCCCCGCCGTCGTTTGACGCATGGTTCCAGTACACCCGACCGAAGTCCTCTGCCCGGATGATGTCGCCCACTTTCAGCTGGGTGCCGCCGTCTTCACCGAGGACCAGGGCATCGAGGATGCCATTGGTGTCGTTTGCTTCGGTGAAGTTGGTCACCTTGACGTAGGCAGGGTGCTCACCCGCCACGTCGAAGTACCCGGCAGGGATGTGGAACAGCGGCTTGGCCTCGTTGATGCTGACGGTCTGCTCGACAGCGCCCGGCAGGGTGGTACCCTGCGCATCCTGCACCGGAATGAACTTGAAGGAGCCGCCTCGTTCTTCGAGGCGTCCCAGACCACCTTGTCGAAATCGGCACGGGAAACCACGCTGCCGGCCGTGAGGGCCTCACCGTCCTTCAGGCTCATCGTGTTGGCAGCAGCCTCTCCCTCCTTTCCCTGAATGGCGGTGATGCGCACGAAGGCCGGGGGCAGTCGCACTGTCTGTTCCGTTGAAGATGTCGGCGCCGACCGCCTTGCTCTGGTTATACGTATAGGCCACGGACATGTCGGCCTCGTAGGGTGGGCAGCGCAGGGGCCTCGTGAATGGTGACGGTCTGCTCGACGGCGCCTGGCAAGGCCGTACCTGGGCATCCTGTACCGGAATGAACTTGAACGAGCCGCCCTCGTTCTTCGAGGCGTCCCAGACCACCTTGTCGAAATCGGCGCGGGACACCACGCTGCCGACCGTGAGGGCCTCGCCATCCTTCAGGCTCATCGTGTTGGCGGCAGCTTCTCCTTCCTTGCCCTGAATGGCCGTGATGCGCACGAAGGCGGGCGCGGTTTTACTGTCCGTCCTGTTGAAGATCCCGTCACCTACGACCTTGCTCTCGTTGAAGGCGTAGTCCAGGGAGACGTCGGCCTTGTAGGTGGGCAGTGCAGTGGCCCCGGCTGGGTTTTTCCGAAGGTTCAAGCTCCATCGAGTACCGTCCCGGATCGATCAGTCGTCCTTCGGCGTTGTAGGTGGCGAGAAAGATTTCTCCCCCGTCGTTCGACGCATAGTTCCAGTAAACCCGGCCGAAGTCCTCGGCCCTGATGATGTCGCCCACTTTCAACACGGTGCCGCCGTCTTCTCCGAGGACCAGGGCATCGAGGATGCCATTGGTGTCGTTTGCTTCGACGATGTTGGTCACCGGACGTAGGCTGGGTGCTCGTTTACCTGATCAGGGTACGCGTCCAACAGATCAAAGTTCTCGGCCGCGATGTGGTACAGCGGCCCGGCCTCGTTGATGCTGACGGTCTGCTCGACCGCACCCTGCAGGGCTGTGCCCTGGGCATCCTGAACCGGAATGAACCTGAATGAGCCGCCCTCGTTCTTCGAAGCGTCCCAGACCACCTTGTCGAAATCGGCGCGAGCAACCACGCTGCCGGCGGTGAGGGCGTCACCGTCCTTCAGGCTCATCGTGTTGGCAGCAGCCTCTCCCTCCTTTCCCTGAATGGCGGTGATGCGCACGAAGGCGGGGGCGGTGGCACTGTCCGTTCCGTTGAAGATGTCAGCCCCGACTGCCTTGTTCTGGTTATACGTATAGGCCACGGACATGTCGGCCTCGTAGGTGGGCAGTGCAGGGGCCTCGTGAATGGTTACGGTCTGCTCGACGGCGCCCGGCAAGGCCGTGCCACGGGCATCCTGCACCGGAATGAACTTGAACGAGCCGCCCTCGTTCTTCGAGGCGTCCCAGACCACCTTGTCGAAATCGGCACGGGAAATGACCTGATTGGGGATGATGGCTTTGCCGCCCAGAAGGCTCATCGTGCCGTCGGCAGCCTCGCCATCCTTGCCCTGGATGGCCGTGATGCGCACGAAGGCCGGAGCCGTCTCTTCGTTGGAGCCGCTGAAGACAGTCGCTCCCAGGGCCTTGTTTTCACCGTGCGCGTAGGAAACCGATGCGTTTTCGCTGTAGGCGGGCAGCGGCTTGACCTGGGGCGGCGTGTCGTTGTGCCCCCCCTCGGCAGGTTTCGGAGCATCCGTGCCGGATGTACCTGCCGTGCGATCATTCGCCGGCTGTAAAGGAGCTGCCGGCGTGGTACCGGTTGCCAGCAAGGCGGTGTCCGCCGATGAGTTGGCCGTCGTGCCGGCACGGGCACTGTTCGGGTTTCCATCTTCCCGGCTGGCATCGTCGCGTCCGGTGGGCAGACGGTTACGCGCCGAGAGGTTGTACATCCGGTCGCCATCGTTCAGGTTGGCGCCGGCAGCCAGAGCGAAGGCGCCGAGAATGCTGGGGCCAATCAGCGCGGAACCGGCTGCGGCTGTCATGCCGACGGTACCCGCCGTACCCGCAGCTGCCCCGGCCGTGCCTGCAGCTGCGCTGCCTCGACCGAGGGCACCGACAGAGGCGGCTGCGCCGTGGGTGACCGAGGATGCAGCGCCTGCTGCCTGTGCAGCGCCGTCTGCGGTGGCTGCGGCATCAGCGCCGGACGGCAGCCAGAGCTGCCTTGTCACGGTCATCGTCCTCACGGGCTTCGGGTGTCGATGCTGCCGCAAGCTTCAGGTTCCCCGGCATCACCGGAAGGAACAGGTGTCATGGCGTGACGATAAACGGTACGTGCATGCTGAAGGACATCGTTCCGAGGATGTCGTGAGAGGAGGGCATTGCGGGCTGGCTGCCGGTTCGTGTCATCATCGATCGATCTCAGGAGAAAAGCGCAAAGAGCGGCAGAACGCAGGAGATGCACCAAGCCGTATTCTTCGTTGATCTCGATACTGACGATTTGTTATCGAATTTAAAGGGGATGATGAACGACTGGAAGCCGTGCTGGGACGGATGGCGCCTGTTGTGCAGGGGCTGGTGAATTTCATGGGGCTCAATACGACAATGGTGCCCGGGACGTATCCCTCGGCACCATTGTCACCTCTCACGGCAGGGTGTCTTCCTTTTTCAGATGATGCCGTGGTTCATCTGCTGATCCAGAAGATTGTCCAGCGTGCTCTGACCATTCACCGAGAGGTGAGAGGAACCGTGGAAGGCCGACGCTGCATCCGTGAAGGACTCGGGGTGAAGGGCTGCAGAGTGACCAGCGATGCCATCGCCGTCTTCGCTTTCTTCAACGTCGGTCTCTTCTCCGCCGGGCTCCTCGGGAGGCACTCTCCCGGTCCGGGTCTTTGCATAATCAGCCATGTACAGCTGCAAGTGATCTTCGTTGCTGATCTCGTGCCCTTGTGAATCCAGTCCGGCGAACTCGAATCGTCCGCCGTTGTTGGACGTATAGTCCCAATACAGCTTGTCGAAATCCTCGGGCCGGATCAGATCCCCCACCTGAGAGGCGTGCGCTGGTCTCCATCCAGCTTGAACATGCCGTCCAAAGTGTTGTTGGTGTCCTGGTGCTCCGTAAGCAGGTGAACCTTGTAGTGCGAGAACCTCTCTTCACCTTCAACCGCGTCCAGGAACGGCTGCTTCGAGAAGTGGTACACGTAGTCGAAGCCGATGGAGACGGTCTGCTCGGTGGCACCCGGCATCTCCGTGCCCTCGCTGTCCATCACCGGAATGAACTTGAAAGAACCACCCGGCGCTTTCAGCGCATCCGGGAAAAACGTTGTCGAACTGCTCCTTGCTGATCACCGGTCAGTGGTGATGGCCTCGCCCTCTTTGCCCAGCGTCATGGCATCGGGCACTTCTTCACCGTCCTTGTTCAGAACCGCCGTGATCTTCACGAAGGAAGGTGCGTGCGCCGGGTTGGTACCGTTGAAGATGCCCGCACCGACAGGCTTGTTGTTGTCGTGGATGGCCTGCTGGACCAACTGGTGCGGGGCGTAGTCCGGCGGGGTGGGGGCGGCGTGGTGGCCGGCGGATTGGTCGAGGGATGCCGAGTCGTCACCGTTCTTGCTCTGCTCGCCGTCTTCTCCCTGGTATCTTCGCCCTTGGTGCCGTCACCTTTGGAGTCGGCACCGTCGTGCTGCCATCGTCCTTGGCGGAGTCATTCTCCCGTCGTGGCTGGCTTGCCCATCGTCGCTGGTTTGATTGCCGTCGCCGTGGTCGCCATTACCGTGGTTGCCGTCGCTGCCGGTTTCGCCGGTTCCGGTTTGGGGAACCGCCAGTCTGGGCGCCGCCGGTTTGGGACCCACCCGTTTGTGTGGTGTCACCCGTACTCGGGTTGCTCGTGGCAGGGTTGCCTGTATCCGATCCACCGCCCACGTTCTGGGGATGTGTCTGGCTGGCGTCGCCTTGGCCACTGGTATTCTGAGCGGGGGCTGACCGCCGCTCTGGCTACCCTGAGTCGGGGCGGTCGTCTGTTCGCTGCCACCCTGGCCGCTCGGAGTCTGCGGCGCCGTCTGGCTTTCGCTACCCGGCCGCCTGCATTCTGGGAAGGCGCTCGGCCGTTGCTGGCTTTGGCCACCCTGTCCTTCGCCGGTGGTGGAACCACCTTTATCCGAGGCGCTCCTTTATTGCTGTCCGAACCGGAGGTCGAGTCGGATCCGCCGGCTGAGCGGAACCCGAAGCAGAACCCGAGGTCGATTCAGAGTCCGAGCCCGTCACGGGCTTGTTCTCCGAGCCTGAACCATCTGCGCCGGGTTTGCCGCCTGCGGGCTTGGTGCCTTCACCGCTGTTTTGTGCCTTGGTTGGACGTTTGGCCCGTACCGGAAGGCGAACCCGCGTTCTGGGTGGTTCCGTTACCCTTGTCGTTTCCGGAATGCTGACCGCTCGTGTTGTTCGGGCCCGTACCGTTATTGGCCGTGCCGGTGCCTCCGTTTGCTCCCGTGTTTGCGCTGCTACCCGTGCTGGAACCCGTATCGGAGCCGGTGCTTGAGCCCGTACCAGAGCCGGAGCCTGCACCCTGTCTGGGAACCCGCCTCATGACCCGTGTTGCCGCCTTCACCGGAAGAGGCGCTCGGGTTGCCGCCGGGGGCAGGGGTTTCGGGGGTCTTGATGACGACAGTCTGCTCGACAGTGTTCGGTGCAGCGGTGCCCTTGGCATCCTGCACGGGAAGGAAGCTGAAGGAGCCGTCGCTCTTGGATGCGTTCCAGAAGATCCGCTCGAAATCGGCACGTGAGATGACCTGGCCGACGGTGATCTCCTCACCGTTCTCCAGGGTCATCAGACCGTTTGTACCATTCTTGCCGCGGATGGCGGTGATGCGGATGAACTCCGGGGTTTCTTCGGCGTTGTTGCCATTGAAGACGTTGGCGCCAATGGCCTTGTTCTCGTTGGAGCCATAGTTCAGAGAGCGGGTATTGGCCGGATCGGTAGCGCCAGCTCCCCAACATTGCCGGAACCACCCGCACCACCTGCACCACCTGCACCACCTGCACCACCTGCACCACCTGTATTGCCTGAAGTACCAGCGCCACCAGTACCACCAGCCGTGCCAGAGCCGCCAGCATTGCCAGAACCCGCAGCACCACCGGCAGCATCGGAGCTACCCGAAGTGCCAGTACCTCCTGCTGTGCCAGTACTGCCGGAACCACCTGCAGCGTCAGAGCTGCCAGCTGCACCGGAACCGCCCACATTGCCAGAGCCAGCAGCATGGGAGCCTCCTGAAGAACCGGAGCCACCCGAAGCGCCGGTACCACCCGCAGCACCAGAACCGTTCGCAGCACCAGAACCGTTCGCGGCGCCCGCATTACCCCCAGCGCCGGTGCCACCAGCGCCTGCACCCGAGCTCGAAGCAGCGCCTGAGCCGGATCCTGCAGCTGCGCTGGTATCAGCGCCCGAACCTTCGCCTGAACCGCTGCCCGTTTGTTCGTTGCCACGGTTCCCTTGTGCATTACCGTCGGCAGCCGATCCTGCTGCCGTCCAGTGCCGGAGGCGAGGTGGGCAGACCCAGCCGAACCCGAGATTTGCTGCCACCGCCACTACCGCCACCACCCGGGGCGGCAGCAAGGGCCACGGTACCCGGGACGGCACCTGCCGTCAGCAGGGTACCGGAGGCCATGCCAGCAGCTCCCATACCGGCAGCGCCTGCACCGGCAACTCCCACGCCCGCGGCGCCTGCGCCAGCAGCCCCTGCGCCCGTAGCGCCTGCACCGGCTGCGCTTGCACCGGCCGCGCTTGCACCGGCTGTCCCAGCACCAGCAGCGGAGGCAGACGATGCGCCTGCCGCTGCTTCGGCTGCAGCGCCCGTCATGGAAGATCCGCCGGTGACGGATGCCGTGCCACCCATGGCATCGGTGGCTGCGGCTGCTTCATCGCCGGTGGGCAGCCATGCGGCATCGTCGTCATCGTCCTCGTTGTTCTCATAGCGCCGGGCAATCTCGGCCACGCCAGCGGCAGCAAGCTGCTTGCCGTCGGCAGCCTCGTCGCCCGTCAGCGCCAGCATGCTGTGGGCATGGTGCGTGGCCGTCGTCGGGCGTGCCTGTGCGGACGCAGTGTGCGTCGGCACGGGTTGAGTCATGTCGGTCGATTGCTTGGTCATCGGGGCGGTCTTTCAGGAAAGGAAGTCCGTTGACCGGCGCGATGGCGACATCAGGCATCGTGCCGGAGTTATCTGCACGCTGCATGATGTGTGTCTTCAGGAATCGGCGGTAGAGGCTATCGGCCGATTGGTCGAGGGGGCAGGATGGGTGGCTGCACGTTCAGGCAGGTTGCCTGAATAGGCAGAACAGGACGCCTGTGGCCAGCCCGGCAGAGTGCCGCTGGCCGTTCTTCAGGCGGGGGAGGGCAAGGGTAAGAGGTGGTGGCGTTCAGGCCCGGTTGGCATCGTTCAGCAGCCGTGGGGCGCTACCGTCATGTCCGGCCACCTCCACAGTGTCCAGGTAGCAGGCCCACAGGGCACAGGCGATGACCGAAAACACCACCGGCAGGACCAGCAGGAAGATGGGTGAGGCAAAGGGCAGGGCCGGGGCACCGCTCAGCACCTGCGTCACGAGGGCCACGCTGATCAGGAAGACCAGCAGGGCAGAGGGCGTGGCAGACGAAGGCCAGCGCGTTGCGCCCGACGGCCACGGCCGAGAACACCACCGACTTGAGCAGCGGCAGCCCGTGCAGGCCGGCAAAGATGGGCGCATACCACAGCAGCAGGTAGCAGGGCACGGTGATGACGGCCATTGTCATCATCGACTGGAACACCGGCATGATGAGGTTGCTCATGGCCTCGGCGTCGGGGACCTTGTTGGCCGGCATCTGGCTCAACGTGTCGAACATGGCTGCCACGGCATCCTGATAGCCCGACAGCCAGGCTGCGCCCGTGTCGATGGCCAGGCTGAGCAGGCCCAGCTGGGCCACGACCAGCAGCGCCCGGCGGTTGCCCTGCGCCCAGCCGAAGAAGACGCGGGCGTTGAAGATCTGCGTGAAGGGGCGGGTGCCGAGTTCTGGCAAGACGGCGCTCTGTGCGGCCACAGGCGTGTTGCTGCCGGGCGGAGCCAGCTGCCGCAGGATGGCAAGGTAGCCCACCAGCAGCACGGGCACCACCAGCTTGGCCAGCACCAGGCCGACGATGCCCAGGATCCCGAACAGGTTGCTGGCGGTGATCAGCATCAGCATGAGCAGCAGCAGCGGCAACGGAGCCCGCCCCAGCAGTCCGAAGCCGCGCTTGAGCCAGTACCAGCCATGGCTAGCGGGTACGCGGTGGACCCGGATGCCGCTGGATGTCGTCTGTCCGGCCATGTCAGTGCAGCTCTCCCGAAAGCGTGCGACGATCCGTCAGGATCCGCTCGAAATGGGTGGGATCCTTGGGCTGCAGCATGGCGGCCTCGCGGGGCAGCAACAGGTCGTAGAGGCGCGACAGCCAGAAACGCAGGGCTGCGGCCCGCAGCGCCATGGTCCAGCCCCGGCGCTCGATGTCCTGCAGGGGGCGCACGCTGCGGTAGCCGGCCAGCAGGGCCTCGGTGCGTGCCGGGTCCAGATGGGCGTCGTCGGCCGACAGGCACCAGTCATTGCAGACCACGGCCAGGTCGAACAGCCGGGTGCCGTGGCAGGCGAAGTAGAAGTCGATGACGCCGGGAGTGGATGGCGTGGTGAACAGCACGTTGTCGCGGAAGCAGTCCGCGTGGACGGCCGAGGCGGGCAGCTCCTGCCATTCGGACGTGGCCATCCAGGCCTGCTGGGCAGCCAGCTCGTCCTCGGCCGGGGCCAGCTGGGCGGGCGCAAGCTTTGGACGCAGTTCCTTGATGGCCTGGGGCCACCAGCCCGGGCCGCGCACGTTGGCCGGGGCCGGTCCGAAGTCGGCGGCCGCCAGGTGCATGCGGGCCAGCAGCGCGCCCATGGCCTGACAGTGTTCCGGCGTGGTGTCCACCACCGACTTGCCGGTCAGCCGCGTGACCAGCGTGGCAGGCTTGCCGTTGAGCATGCTGAAAAGCTGCCCCTGGCGGTTGGCCAGCGGGGCCGGGCAGGGAATGCCGCGGCGGGCCAGATGCTGCATCAGCTCCAGGTGGAAGGGCAGCTGCTCGACAGGCAGCCGCTCGACCGGGGTGAGGACCCAGCGACCCTTGGCCGTGTCGACGAAATAGTTGGTGTTCTCGATGCCCGAGGCGATGGGCTCGATGGTCAGCAGCTCGCCGGCATCGTACTGGGCCAGCCAGTCCTTGAGCTGCTGATCGGAGACGACGGTGAAGACGGCCATGGGGCGGATCCGGGGGTGGGGTGGGGATGCGCCGATTCTAACCGTGTGACGGAATGCCCCGTCGGTTCGGTCGGACGGTGTCGGCCGGGTCCGACGGATCAGAGCTGCAGGTTCAGCTGCCGTTCCTCGCTGGTGGCATAGAAGCCGCGCTGCTGGTAGAAGTCGAAGATGGCGTTGACCACCTCGTCCGGGTCGTCGATGACGCGGATCAGCTCCATGTCGGCGGCCGAGACGGTGCCATGGGCCACCAGCGTGTCGTTCATCCAGTCCAGCAGGCCCTTCCAGAAGGTCGAGCCCACCAGAATGACCGGAATGCGCCGTCCCACCCGGGTCTGGATCAGCGTGAGCACCTCCATCAGTTCGTCCAGCGTGCCCCAGCCGCCGGGCGCAGCCACGAAGGCGGCCGCGTACTTGGCAAAGGCCACCTTGCGCGGGAAGAAGTGCCGGAAGTGCAGGGACACGTCCTGATAGGGGTTGTCGTGCTGTTCGTTGGGCAGCTCCATGTTGAGGCCCACCGATGCCGAGGCGCCGGCAAAGGCCCCCTTGTTGGCGGCTTCCATCAGCCCCGGGCCGCCGCCCGAGATGACGGCGAAGCCTGCGTCGGAGAGCTTGCGCGCCAGCGTCTCGGTCTCCTTGTACCAGCGGTGGTCGGGCTTGATGCGGGCGCTGCCGAAGATCGAGACGGCCGGGCGGATGTCCGCGAGCGCCTCGGTGGCCTCGACGAACTCTGCGATAATGCCCAGCACGTGCGGGACTCTCTTGCCTTGATGGCGGTCGCTCGCTCGCTGGGCATCATGTTGCTCAGCTTAGGGCGTATTGGGGATTGCTTTCAGGATGTTCTTGACCATGGGTCCCGGGTTCTTTTTGCTGCTTTTCTCTCCGTACCGGGCGGTTCCGGAGGCAGGCGTGGCTGTCTTTGCTGGTTCCGAGCGTATCAGACTCCGGCCGAGCGGCCGGCTTTGCCCCCAGGCGCGGCCCTGTTTCCGTCAGACCGACGTTTCCCGATGACCGACACCCAGACCCTGCTGCTGGTCGATGGCTCCAGCTACCTGTTTCGCGCCTATCATGCCCTGCCGGACCTGCGCAACAAGGCGGGCGAGCCGACCGGCGCCATCCATGGGATGGTCGGCATGCTGCGTCGGTTGCGCGACGACACCCGGCTGCACGGCGGTGCCACGCTGGGCGCTGTGATCTTCGATGCGCCGGGGCGCACCTTCCGCGACGACCTGTACGAGCACTACAAGGCCAACCGCAGCCAGACGCCCGAGGCGCTGGTGGCGCAGATCGCTCCCATCCATGAACTGACGCAGGCGCTGGGCTGGCCGCTGCTGGTGGTGCCGGGCATCGAGGCCGACGACGTGATCGGCACGCTGGCAACCCGCGCGCGCGCCGCAGGCATGCGCACCGTCATCTCCACCGGCGACAAGGACCTGGCGCAGTTGGTCGATGACGAGACCCTGCTGGTCAACACGATGACCCGCGACGGCGTGCCGCCCACGGTGATGGATGCTGCCGGCGTGCGCGACAAGTTCGGCGTCGATCCAGGGCAGATCATCGATTTCCTGACGCTGACCGGCGATGCAGTGGACAACGTGCCGGGCGTGGACAAGGTTGGGCCCAAGACGGCCGCCAAGTGGCTGAATGAATACGGCTCGCTGGATGCCATCCTGCAGCACGCTGACGAGATCAAGGGCAAGGTGGGCGAGAACCTGCGCGCAGCACGCGACTGGCTGCCGCGCGGCCGCGAGCTGGTGACGGTGCTGCGCGATGCCGACCTGAGTGCCTGGGTGGGCGGTGTGGAGACGCTCAAGCTGCGCCCCGAGGATGAGGAGGCGTTGCTGGGGCTGTTCGATCGCTGGGAGCTGCGCACCTTCGCACGCCGGCTGGTGGCCGATCGGCAGCGACGCGAGGCGGGCACGGGCCACGTCGGCGGAACGGCGGGTGCGGCTGTGGGTGAGGGGCGTCAGCCGGCGAGGGCGCGTCCGGACATGCGTTGGCCGGGGCGGGCGCTGCAGGCGGCCGCTTGGGACGTGGCGCGCAGGGCGGCGGTGCAGGCACCGGGGGAACGTCGGGACTTGAAACCCTGCCTGGCGGCATCGGCCACTTCACGCGTGACGGCATCGTGCTGGAGGCACCGCCGGCAGGCGAGCTGCAGGCCGAGACGGTGACCACGCGCGAGGCGCTGGATGCGTGGCTGGCGCGCGTGCAGGCGGCCGACCGGGTGGCCATCGACACCGAGACCACCTCGCTGGATCCGCATGCCGCGCGGCTGGTGGGCCTCTCGCTGGCCGTGACGCCCTGGCAGGGCCTGCTACATCCCGGTGGGGCACAACTATGCGGGCGTGCCCGAACAGCTGCCGATGGACGAGGTGCTGGCGGTGCTGAAGCCACGGCTGGAAAGCGATGCGCCGCAGAAGGTGGGCCAGAACATCAAGTACGACATGCACGTGCTGGCCAACCACGGCATCACGCTGCGCGGCGTGGTCGATGACACGATGCTGGAATCCTACGTGCTGGAGGCGCATCGCACCCACGGCATGGACGCACTGGCCGGGCGCCACCTGAACCGCACCACCATTACCTACGAGGAAGTGGCGGGCAAGGGCGCCAAGGCCATCGGCTTTGACCGGTGGCGCTGGACGTGGCTACCACCTATGCGGCCGAGGACGCTGACGTGACGCTGCAGCTGCACCACACGCTGTGGCCGGCCATCGAGGCCAGCGAACGGCTGCGCCACATCTACCGCAACATCGAGATGCCCACGCTGCAGGTGCTCTATGACATGGAGCGCCACGGCGTGCTGCTGGACCGCGACCGGCTGCGGGCACAGTCGCAGCAGCTGGCCGAACAGCTGCAGGGAGCTGGAAAAAGCAGGCGCACGAACTGGCGGGCCAGCCCTTCAGCACTGGGATCCACCAAGCAGCTGGGCGAGATCCTCTTCGAGCGGCTGGGGCTGCCGGTGGTGAAGAAGACCCCGGCCGGCAAAGCCATCCACTGACGAGTGTGCTGGAGAAGCTGGCGCTGGACTACCCGCTGCCCAAGGTGCTGCTGCAGTGGCGGGGCCTGGCCAAGCTGAAGTCCACCTACACCGACAAGCTGCCGGAGATGGCCGACCCGCAGACCGGGCGCGTGCACACCACCTATTCACAGGCCGTGGCCATCACCGGCCGTCTGGCCTCCAGCGACCCGAACCTGCAGAACATCCCGGTGCGCACCCCGGAAGGGCGACGCATCCGCGAAGCCTTCATTGCGCCGCCGGGCCACCGGATGATGTCGGCCGACTACTCGCAGATCGAGCTGCGCATCATGGCGCACATCTCGCAGGATGCCGGACTGCTGAAGGCCTTCGCCGACGGCGAGGACGTGCACCGCGCCACCGCATCCGAAGTCTTCGGCGTGCCGATTGCAGAGGTCAACAGCGAGCAGCGCCGCTATGCCAAGGTGATCAACTTCGGCCTCATCTACGGCATGAGCGCCTTCGGCCTGGCCGCCAACCTGGGCATCGAGCGCGGTGCGGCACAGGCCTACATCGACCGCTACTTTGCGCGTTATCCCGGCGTGGCCGCCTACATGGAGCGCACCCGCGCCCAGGCTCGTGAACAGGGCTACGTCGAGACCGTGTTCGGCCGCCGGCTGTGGCTGCCCGAGATCGGATCATCAACATGGGCCGCCGCCAGATGGCCGAGCGCGCCGCCATCAACGCCCCCATGCAGGGCACGGCCGCCGACCTCATCAAGCTGGCGATGATCGACGTGCACGCCTGGCTGCGACGCGAGAACCGGGCGCCCGCACGGTGATGCAGGTGCACGACGAACTGGTGCTGGAAGTGCCCGACGCCGAGGTGGGAACGCCTGAAGACCGACCTGCCAGCCCGCATGGCCGGCGTGGCCCAGCTTTCGGTGCCGCTGCTGGCCGAAGTGGGGGTGGGCGAGAACTGGGAGCAGGCGCATTGAGCGTCTGATCGTTTGATTTCGGGCGGGGATCGTAGATCATGGGTAAGCATAAATTCTATTCCGAAAGGGCGTCTGGAAGAGCGCGAAGTATTGGGTTTGATGAACTAAAGGAGCTGTTCAGCTACGAGGTTCAAGAGCTGAAGCGTTGTGGCTACCTAGATCAGTATTTCGGGGGTGATTCAAACGATGGCGTGGGGAGCATGGTCTTGATCCGTCATTTCGTGTTTTGCCAGTCTTGGAAAGAAGGGGCTGGCCGCTTGGTGACATGAGCGGTTATGTGTCTGATGGTGACTTATTCGACATTATTGAATACTTGTTCAATCATGTTTCTAGGCCAGTTTACGACTCAAATGGTTTTTTGTGGTGATTATGACGGAGAGGCCGGAAGAGTATTTTATATCGAGAATGAGAGAAGTTTTGCGTCGGTATTGCGATGGGTTTGAGCTATCCGAGACTGGCGATGTTTTGTCCTTGGTTCCCGAGGGTTTGGAGTCGTTATTTGATGCTGACATCAATCATCCGGATAAAAATAATGTTGGGAAGAGGGTTTTGGCGGCAAAATTGCTTTTTCAGGATGCGCGACAAGGAGGCGGGTTCTTTTTCAAAAACAGAAAGAATGCGGTTAGGGAGTTGGCGGATGTCTTGGAGTTCTTGATTAAAAAATCTCAAGAAAAGATTCTTCATAAAGAAGATGAGAGGGATCTTTTCGAGATTGCGAACAGATTTGGTATTAGACACCATAATATAGATCAGAAAACAGATTATGACAAGGATGTTTTCTTAAGTTGGATTTTTTATTACTATCTGGCAAGTATTCACGCCTGTGTTCATCTCTTGAAGCGAAAGGGCGTTTTTCAGTCTTGTGAGCAGGGGCGTGAAGAAAAAGAGGTGACAAGGCATGAATTCCTTTATCGAACATCTGCTGACACAGCCGGAAGGCAAGACGCTGGAGTTCAAGCGTGACCTTTCATCACCCCGGAACCTGCTGAAGACATTGGTGGCCTTTGCCAACTCGGCCGGAGGAGTCGTGCTGATCGGTGTGGCAGATGACCGGACGGTGATCGGTCTGGAGCAGCCGCTGGATGATGAGGAGCGGCTGGACAATCTGATCGGTGATGCCATCGCCCCCGGCTGGTGCCCAATGTGGAAATACTGAGCTGGCAGGACAGGAGCATCACGGCCGTGGAGGTCTTTCCGGGTAGCAATCGGCCTTATTACCTCAAGTCGGAAGGGCAGCCAGACGGCGTTTATGTTCGCCTAGGGTCCAGCAATCGACAGGCGGGATCAGCGCTGGCAGCCGAGTTGCGGCGTACCTCCGAAGGCATCGTGTTCGACGAAATGCCGATGCCGGACCTGGGGCCGGATGATCTGGACATCCAGGCAGCACAGCGTCTGTTCAGTGATCGGCGAAAGCTGGATGAGCAGGCGTTGCTGAGCCTGCGTGTCCCGGTGCGTGACCAAAGGCAGGTTGGTACCCAGCAAGGGCGGCATGCTGCTGTTCGGGAAGGATCGAGGCGCCTATTTCCCAGATGCCTGGGTGCAGTGTGGCCGGTTCATCGGTGTCGACAAGGCGCATATATTCGATCATGCCGAGATCCATGCAAGCCTGCCTGATTGTGTCGAGCAGGTCATGCTGTTTCTGAAAAAGCATGCCATACGCGGTGCGGATTTCTCGAACGTCCGGCGTCAGGATGTCTGGAGCATCCCGTTGCTGATACTGCGTGAAGCCGTCACCAACGCCTGGTTCATGCCGATTATTCGCACCCCGGTGCACCGATACGGGTGGCCTTCTTCGATGATCGGATCGAAGTTGAGAGTCCGGGCATCCTGGTGCCGGGTATGACCATCGAGGAAATGCGCCAGGGGGTTTCCAACCTGCGCAATCGCGTCATTGCCCGGGTATTTCGTGAGTTGGGCCTCATCGAACAATGGGGCAGTGGCGTGCGTCGGATGTTCCGGGAGGCCAGCGAGCTTGGCTTGCCCGAGCCGGTGATCGAAGAGATCGGCATGCACTTGCGGATCACCGTGTTCATTGGCCAGAATCGACTGATGAAGACCCCAGCGAAGTCAGGGGTAGAGTCAGGGGTAGAGTCAGGGGTAGAGTCAGGGGTAGAGTCAGGGGTAGAGTCAGGGGTAGAGTCAGAAGACGGGCCTTCTGTGAGCTGGCGGGTTCTACATGTCCTGAAGGAAGGTGCCCCGCTGTCCAAGATCGAGATCGCCAAGGCCTTGGGGCGTACCCGACCCAATCGATACCGGATGAGTCGATGCGCCGACTGATTGCTGCCGACGAGGTGGCCTATACCTTGCCGGAAAAACCGAACAGTCGCCTGCAGAAGTATCGACTGACCGAGAAAGGCAAGGCACGTCTGTCCAGAATGGGCAATGAATGACGCCATCCTGACCGGCTTCAGCGCCGGGCTCCAGTCTCGTTCTGGCTATTGGCTCGCAGAATGCGTTTGTGCTGCGGCCGCGTTTTTGCTGCGCCCGTGTCTGACGTCAGCGCCGTTCGTGCGTGGCCTCAGGTTCCGCAGAAAGTCATGTATTCCCGGCTGTCCTTCGGAACCTTCTGATAGGCCCGAATATTTGATTCGGGGGCGAATGGGCGCTGCAGGACAGACAGCAGCGCGTTGAAGGGCTGCATGTCGCGCGCTTCGGCCGCCTCGGGGCGGCCTCGACGAGGGCATTGCGGGGGATGACGAACGGGTTGGCCGATTTCATCCGTGCGGCGGCCTCCTGTCGGCTCTGTGCCTGCTCGTCGAGCCGCACATGCCAGCGGGTTTTCCAGGTGGAAAAGGCCTCGCTGGAAAACAGGGGTTCGGTGCCATCCAGATCGTGGCCCTCCTGGCCGTCCATGGCCAGCGTGAGGCGCACGAAGGTGTTGGTGTAGTCGGCTTCGTGATTCAGCATCAGCTGCAGCAGGTCAACGGCCAGCAGCTGGTCGCTGGCGGGCACTTCTGCATCCTGCGGGGTGAAGAGCCCCAGCTTCTGGCACATGCGCCGGGTGTAGCAGGCCTCGAACTGGCTGGCGAAGGCGTTCAGTTCCTCCTTGGCCATGTCGACGGCTTCGTCCTGATCGTCACTGAACAGCGGCAGCAGGGTCTCGGCCAACCGGGTCAGGTTCCAGTGCGCGATGGGGGGCTGGTTGCTGTAGCGGTAGCGGCCTTGATGGTCGATCGAGCTGAAGACGGTATCCGGATCATAGGTGTCCATGAAGGCGCAGGGGCCGTAGTCGATCGTCTCGCCGGCAATGGCCATGTTGTCGGTGTTCATCACACCGTGGATGAAGCCCACCGATTGCCACTGCGCCACCAGGGCGACCTGGCGCGTGATGACCCGGCGCAGCATCAGCCGGTAGGGGTTGAGCTGCGGGTCCGCAGCGGTTTCGGTGCGGATGTCCGGAAAATGCCGTTCGATGGTGTAGTCGGCAAGCGCCTTCAGCGCGGCGACGTCCCGCAGGGCTGCAGCATACTGGAAGGTGGCGACCCGGATATGGCTCTGGGCGGTTCGGGTCAGCACGGCCCCGGTTTTCGGTCCGCGACGATGGATGCGGTCGCCCGTGGTGACGACCGCGAGACTGCGCGTCGTCGGGATGTGCAGCGCGTGCATCGCTTCGCTGATCAGGTATTCGCGCAGCATCGGTCCCAGCGCCGCCTTGCCGTCACCCCGGCGTGAATAGGGCGTTTGCCCGTTGCCTTTCAGCTGGACGTCGATGCGTTGCCCATCCGGCGTGATCTGCTCGCCGATCAGGGTGGCCGCCCGTCACCCAGCATCGCAAAATGCCCGAACTGATGCCCCGCATAGGCTTGCGACAGCGGCCGGGACCCCTCGGGGAAGCGGTTGCCCGAGAAATAGCTGGCAGCCTCCGCCATCAGGGTGCTGTCATCCGACCATGGTGTCGGTGCTGCCGGATGGGCGGCTACATTGGCACCGGCACCGGCACCGGCGTCGGCATCAGTCGTAGAGGCGTCTTCTGGCGGCAGCAGCCCCAGTTCGCGGGCCAGCGGCTGGTTGAAGAGCAGAATCTGGGGCTTGGGGAAGTGGGCGGGCTGAGCGTCCGAGAAGAAGGCCTGGGGCAGCGAGCGATAGCTGTGGGACAGGTTCCAGTGCAGGGTCGTGGGTTTCATGCGGGCGGAGAGGGCTTGGCTTCAACGTTCAACGGCAACACTCGCCCTCAGATGGGGCGTTGCCCTGGAAAAGAGCCAGACACTACCAGATTCGGGCCACGAGGACTGTGCCGCCATTCCCGTCTCTTGTTCTGGTGGAGGGGCGTGCCTGTGTCGTCCGGTCAGGATCAGACCGTCGATCAGACGCAGGCTCCGGCTCTCCTGGCTCGGATTCGAAGAGCTTGACAGGCACGTTCATGGTACGGTAAAAAACCGTACCACAGGAGGGAAGCCTCATGCAGACCACAGCCCGGTTTGACCTGAAGATCGATGCACAAGAGAAGGACGTGATCGCCAAGGCGGCGGCCCTGATGGGGACGACCATGGCCGCCTTCGTACGTGTGGCGGCCAAGGAGAAGGCGCAGGAGCTGCTGGCGCGAGAGACCCGCATCAGTCTTTTCCCAGCGTGATTTCGAGGCCTTCACCCAGGCCCTGGACGGCGCTTTCAAGCCGAATGCCGCGCTGGAGAAAGCACTGACTGAAGCCCGGGAGAAGGTGCGTCGTGTTTGAGGAACGGGCGCTGGACACAGGGCTGCACGACCGTCGAGGTTTTGACTGCGGTGTTGATGCGCTGAATGATTACTTGCAGCGCTACGCCGATCAGCATCGACGACGAGGCGTCAGCTCTGTTTTCGTATTGACGGACAGCGAGGATCCGGCCCGGATTCTGGGTTATTACACGTTGAGTGCGGCCGAGGTTGAGAGCAGCGTGCTGAGCCCGGCTGAACAGAAGCGGTTGCCGCGATATCAATACCTTGCTTTTCGGCTGGGCGCCTGGCTGTCGATCAACGGGAAAAGGGCAGGGGACTGGGGCGCTTGCTACTGGCTGCGCCGTGGATCGTTGCCTGAAGGCCCGGGAGCAAGTGGCCGCCTATGCGTTGGTGGTGGACGCCAAGGATGACGCGGCACGGCAGTTCTATCTGCATCATGGCTTCATCGGCTTCTCCGATTCTCCGATGAGCTTGTACATTCCTTTGGGTGGTTTTTCTTTTCAATAAAGGGTTGGGTTGTATGCTGGCAACAGATATTTTTGTTTTTAAGAGATGTTTTGTTTTTTAAGAGATAATATCGGCTTATTGGCGTTTGGTGTGTCGTTGGTTTCCTTGTTTTTCTTATAGGGCGGAAAATAGAGCATCTAAAGGCTGATGCGTTTCAACTTGAAAGAGATGAATACGAGTCTTTGAATCGAAGGTCGGCGAGGATCAGTGTGTCAATAATTAAAAAGAAAACAATCATTATTTGCATTTTGAGAACACAGGCAGTGTACCGCCAAGAATGTCAGGGTAGATTTTCTTGGGGAGAGAAGAATTATCATAATTACCATAAAAAAATTCCTCGGAATTCTTTAAGAAAAGGGTGATTATTTTGATATCCTTATGGTCAGTTATATAGGTTTTGATTTTGATGCTATCCGGGTTAAGGTGATTTGGGATGATGATTTGGAAAAGGATCGAGAGGAAGAGCTTCAGCCTTCTCGATAGTTCCTCCTGTTTGTGAATTGGCTTTGGCCTCACCCACCAGCCACTCCCGAAAAGCTACGTCAGGGCCGGCCGTTCGGCCTGTGTTCGGGGCACGATCAGATAATAGGCGCGTGAGCTGGGCATGCTCTGGGGGCAGGGGCTGATCAGGCTGCCGTTGGCCAGCTCCTGCTGGATCAGGAAGGGCGGGATCAGCGCCACGCCCAGCCGTTCGATGGCGGCCTGGGCCAGCATCGAGAACAGCTCCAGCCGCATGCCGGTCATGGCGCGAGGTGTGGTCACACCGGCGGCGGCAAAACCACTGTCGCCGGGCGGCAGGGACGGGTGCTCTGCTGCAGCAGCGGCAGCTCGGCAATGGCCTCGGGCGTCATGTGTGGCTGCACGCCGGGCAGGGTGGGGGCTGCATACCGGCACCGGGTATTCGTGCATCAGGAAATGTGCCTCGGTGCCCGGCCAGCCGGCATCGCCGAAGTAGATGGCGGCGTCGAATCCGGTCTGGTCGAACAGGAAGGGGCGGGTCTGGGTGTGCAGGTTCACGATCACCTCGGGCTGGCGGGCCTGGAAACGTCCCAGGCGCGGCAGCAGCCAGCAGGGTGGCGAAGGTGGGCACGACAGCCGGGATCCAGCGTGCTGCCGGTGCCGTGCTGCGACATCACGGCCGGGTGTCCTGCTCGAGGGGCGTCAGCCGGGGCCGATCTGCCGGCTGTAGTCCTGCCCGGCCTCGGTCAGCTGCACGCCCCGCCGGGTGCGCCGAAAGAGCGGCACGCCCAGGTAGTCCTCCAGCGCATTGATCTGTCGGCAGACGGCGCTCTGGGTCAGCGCCAGTTCCTCGGCCGCCCAGGGTGAAGCTCTGGTGGCGGGCCGCAGACTCGAAGGCAAGCAGGGCATGGGTGCTGGGGATCTTCTTGCGCATGATGGGGTTTGGGGCTGGGGCGAACGATCTCGAGGTTCCTGAATCGCACAGGTTACTGCATAAATGTCGTTTGAGGTGGCTTTTGTGGGTCGCTAGAATGCGCGCAAGGAATAATGAAAAGGGAGACGACCCATGGCTTCCCATCGCGCCCCCTTCAACTGGGCTGACCCGCTGCTGCTGGATGCGCAGCTTTCCGATACCGAGCGCATGGTGCAGGACAGCGCCCGTGCCTACTGCCAGGACAAGCTGCTTCCGCGTGTGCAGGAGGCTTTCCGCCACGAGAAGACCGATGTGAGCATCTTCCGGGAGATGGGTGAGCTGGGCCTGCTGGGCCCCACCATCGCCGAGGAATACGGTGGCGCCGGGCTCAACTATGTCTGTTACGGGCTGATTGCCCGCGAGGTCGAGCGGGTCGATTCCGGCTACCGCTCGATGATGAGCGTGCAGGGCTCGCTGGTGATGGTGCCCATCGAGGCTTTCGGCACCGAAGAGCAGAAGCAGAAGTATCTGCCCAAGCTGGCCACGGGCGAGCTGATCGGCTGCTTTGGCCTGACCGAGCCCAACCATGGCTCCGACCCGGGCAGCATGGTGACGCGCGCCCGCAAGGTCGAGGGTGGCTACAGCCTGTCGGGGGCCAAGACCTGGATCACCAACAGTCCCATTGCCGATGTCTTTGTGGTCTGGGCCAAGGATGATGAAGGCCAGATCCGTGGCTTCATTCTGGAGAAGGGCTGGAAGGGTCTGTCGGGACCGGCCATCCACGGTAAGGTGGGTCTGCGCGCCTCCATCACCGGCGAGATCGTGATGGACGAGGTGTTCGTGTCTGAAGAGAATGCCTTCCCCGAGGTGCGGGGCCTGAAAGGTCCGTTCACCTGCCTGAACTCCGCCCGCTATGGCATTGCCTGGGGCGCGCTGGGGGCTGCCGAGGCCTGCTATGAGGCCGCCCGCCAGTACACACTGGACCGCAAGCAGTTCAACCGGCCGCTGGCGGCCAACCAGCTCATCCAGAAGAAGCTGGCCGACATGGCCACCGAGATCTCGCTGGGCCTTCAGGCCGTGCTGCGTGTGGGCCGCATGAAGGACGAGGGCATTGCGCCGGTGGAAGTCACCTCCATCGTCAAGCGCAATTCCTGTGGCAAGGCGCTGGAGATTGCCCGGATGGCACGCGATATGCTGGGGGGCAACGGCATCTCCGACGAATACCCGGTGGCGCGTCATCTGGTGAACCTGGAGGTGGTTAACACCTACGAGGGCACGCATGACATCCACGCGCTGATCTTGGGCAGAGCCATTACCGGCATTGCAGCGTTTGCCAACTGATCGACCCTGGCATGCCAGAGGCGACTCGGTCCGGATGACGGGTCGTCGGTTCTTTCGGCCGGCCGCACGGCCTTGTTGGGAGTGTGCGGCAAGAACCAAAAAACATGAGGAGACTGATCATGGCGGGCGCGCTGTCACACATTCGCGTGCTGGACCTGTCGCGCATTCTGGCCGGTCCGTGGGCGGGGCAGATTCTGGCGGACCTGGGGTCGGATGTCATCAAGGTGGAGCGCCCGGGGCCCGGCGACGATACCCGAGGCTGGGGGCCGCCATGGATCAAGGATGATCAGGGGCAGGATACTTCGGTGGCTGCCTATTATCTGTGTGCCAACCGGAACAAGCGTTCCATTACGGTCGACATCACCCAGCCGGAAGGTCAGGACATCGTGCGTCGGCTGGCAGCTCAGTCCGACGTGGTGCTTGAGAACTTCAAGCTGGGTGGCTTGAAGCAGTACGGACTGGACTACGACAGCCTGAAGGCCGTCAATCCGCGGCTGGTGTATGCTCCATCACCGGCTTCGGGCAGGGATGGCCCTATGCGCCACGCGCTGGCTATGATTTCCTGATCCGGGGCTGGGCGGGCTGATGAGCATCACCGGCCGGCCGGATGGAGAACCGGGCGCCGGTCCCATGAAAGTGGGGGTGGCGCTGACCGACATCCTGACCGGCCTGTATGCCACCAATGCCGTGCTGGCGGCACTGGCCTGCGTGAGCAAAGCGGTGAGGGCCAGTACATCGACATAGCGCTGCTGGACGTGCAGGTGGCCTGTCTGGCCAACCGGGCCATGAACTATCTGGCGACCGGCAACAGCCCGCGGCGGATGGGCAATGCGCACCCCAGCATCGTTCCGTATCAGGATTTCCCCACGGCGGATGGCCACATGATTCTGGCCATCGGCAACGACGGTCAGTTTGCCCGCTTCTGCGAGGTGGCCGGAAGGCCCGAACTGGCAGCCGATGCACGTTTTGCCACCAACCGTGCACGGGTCGAAAACCGCGCCGAACTCATCCCGCTGCTGAACGAGATCACGGCAACACGCACCACGACCGAATGGATCGCTCAGCTGGAGGCTCGTGCCGTGCCCTGCGGTCCCATCAATGGTCTGGCCGAGGTGTTTTCCGATCCGCAGGTGCAGGCCCGTGGCACGGCTGTGAAGATGCTGCACCCCGAGGCCGGCGAGGTGCCGTTGGTGGCCAGCCCGATTCGACTCTCGAAGACACCGGTGGAGTACCGCCGTGCGCCTCCTCTGGTGGGTGAACACACCGACGAGATCCCGGCCGATCTGGGGGTGGATGCGGCAGGGCATTGCGGGGGCTGCGGGAGCGGGTGGTGTAGGGGCCCTCGCGCTGTGGGGTTGCCTTGGCGCCGAACGCCATAAAACGGCGCCGAGGACACTGATTGGCGGCAGCAATAAAAATATCTATAGCCTGAGCTAAGCACGCGCCATCCCGATACTCACCGATCGTCCGGGCTGGCAAAGCTGCGCAACCAAAGGCTCCAGCCGGGCAAGGTCGAACGTGCCGATTCCAGCATCTGCATCATGTCTTCATGGATCTGCAGTGCAGGGCGATGCAGGCGCCAGCCATTGATGCGCAGAAAGACATCCGTCGCCGCAAAGGCGATGCGCTTGTTGCCATCGATGAAGGGGTGATTGATGGCCAGGCTTTCCATCAATGCCGCCGCTTCGGCCACGATGTCCTCGTAGTAGCCCGTCTGCGGACGAAAAAGCGCCGACTCCAGCGCACCCGCATCCCTGAGCCCCGGGGTTCCCCCATAACGCTGCATCAGCACCCTGTGCAGGCCAAGTACATCGGCCGTTGTCAGGTAGTCGGTTGCCATGACCACCTACTTGGCCAGCTCTCGATACAACGCATCGAACTCGTCCAGACTGGCAGCAAAGGCCGACATGACGTGTCGCCGAGGGCGTTCCCTCTGCCTGCGATCAATGTAGTCGCGCAGTGCCTCATCCAGTATGGACTGAAAACTGCCGGCCTTCGGCCTTTGCAATCTGGCGAAGCGCCGCCAGTACCTCGGGCGCAGCCTGAAGAAAACTTTTTGCGCACAGGGGAGTTCATGCAAGTAGCCATCATGATGAATCTGGAAACATCATGATGGATCAGCGTAGACACCCCCGTCAAGAGGACAACCCAAAAGTAGAGACTCCGGCTGGGAAAGTCCTGAGCATGTAGACCGCAGGCGGTACATTGCCCAGGGATCACGGGGACGCTGTTCGTTGTAGTCAGTCAGCGGGCATCGGCCTGCGCCTGAACCTGATCGACCGAATCGAACAGACACGTATCGAGCACCTCGGTGCGAAAGCTTCGGTTGAAGCGTTCGATGAAGGCGTTCTGGTTGGGCCTGCCGGGCTGGATGAACATCAGCCGGATGCCCTGATCCCGGGCCCAGTCCACGAAGGTATGCGAGGTCATCTCTGGACCGTTGTCCAGCCTGATGGCCTCGGGCTTGCCGTAGACTTCCACGAGTTCCTGCATGACCCGCACCAGCCGCGGGGACGAGATGGAGCTGCCACATTCGATGCGCAGCCCCTCCCGGTTGCCTTCATCAATGATGTTGAGCGTGCGAAATGGCCGACCGTCGTAGAGCGTATCGCGCATGATCAATCTTTGGCGCGATGGGCGAAGGTGCAGTACGGCACTTGGAAGGATGCAGCGTCGGCGCTTGGTTGCAACGAGAAAACGTTGCGGGATGACGCCAAGTAGTGTGTCCTGCTTGAGGCGGGGAGGGACGCAAGGACGGTGCTGTGCCGGTCGAGGCAAGCGTTCTGGTGGGCGCGACTGTCGGGCTTCAACGGTGTTTTATGTCAGGGGCATCTGTCATCTGTCACAATCGAAGACTGGTTTCTGACCCGATGGGAGAGAGTTTGATGGGTGTTCATTCCATGATCAAGGTACGCCGCCTGCTGGGTGCACCGCTGGCTGCGGCTTCGCTGTCACTGGGTGTGGCGCTGGCCGGGACGGTGGGGCTGCCGGGCTACGGCACTGGCGCTGGATCTGTCGTCGATCACGCAGACTGATGCGTCGGCGGCGGTGAAAAGCGGCGCTGCAGAAGGGGCGGAGTCGGCGGTGGCCAGTCTGGGCAAGGCCGATGGCTTTCTGGGCAACCCGGAGGTGAAGATCCCGCTGCCGTCCAGTCTCGCAGAAGCTGGAGAAGGCGGCCAAGCTGATGGGCAAGCAGAAGGATTTCGAGGCGCTGCAGGGTGAACATCAACCGGGCGGCCGAGGCGGCGGTGCCGGAGGCGAAGACGCTGCTGCTCAATGCCATCAAGGGCATGTCGGTGAAGGATGCCAAGGGCATCCGGCGGGCGGCGATGATTCGGTGACGAGCTTCTTCCGTGAGAAGACCTCGAAGGAGATGTACCAGAAGTTCCCTGCCGATCGTGACGCAGTACACGGGCAAGATGGGGCTGGCGAAGCAGTACAACTCGCTGGCCGGGCAGGCGTCCAAGCTGGGGGTGGTGAAGTCGGACGACGCGAAGATCGAGAGCTATGTGACCAACAAGGCGATGGATGGTCTGTACAAGATGATCGCGGCGGAAGAGAAGTCGATTCGTGCGGATCCGGTGGGTACGGGTTCGGCCATCCTGAAGAAGGTGTTTTCCAAGTAAGGTCTGACATCTTTTGAAATCTGGGGCCTTCTGTCAGGGCTGCCAGGTGAGCCGGAAGCCCGGGCAGGTCGATGAATGACCTGTCCGGGCTTTCTGTTTTGCAGTGGGGTTGCGTGGTGGCCGGTCTGTCAGGGCTGGGCCTTCCATCGGGCGGTGTGTGCGAAGCGGTGAGGTTTGCGGGTAAAAATTCGCGGCAAAAGAACCCGCTTCCTCTGTGAATAGCCCTGATGTTCCCGATGATGAAGGTCTCTCCGGTTTTGCGTCGCCCTGTCAGGGCGCTTCCATGCGTGCCGCTTCCTGTTCGCCCCTGCCGTTGGCGGCGGGATTGATGACGGCTGCCATGCCTGCACAGGCGCAGGTTTACAAGTGCAAGGTGGACGGCAAGGTCAGCTACCGAGCGATGCCTTGCAGGGGGAGGTCGAGGGGAACTGAAGCTGGCTCAGGATGATGGGGTGGGCCGTGAGGGTGCCGCCCTGCGCAAGCTCTGGACAGGGTCTGAAGGCCGGCATGAGCGTGGCCGAGGTGAAGAAACAGAGGTCCGGGCTGATGGTGCCCGAGCGGCCGAGCAGGCTGGTCAATGGCGCCGAGGGGCTGCTGGAGAAGGACATGAGTTGGCCGGCGCCCTGTTCAAGGTGAGTACTACTACGGACGGTGGCTACTACCAGGTCATGGTGACGACGGACAACCCGTGGTTACAGGGAAGACGACGAGATCCGGGCACTGTACGGGAAGCTGCAGCCGCAGGTGCTGAAGATGCTGGGCAAGGCGTCGAGTGAGGAGCCGCTGGAAATGCGGAACATCGGGCTGTGGGGGCGTACGGGTGGACGGATGCCGATGGGAACCTGAAGACCTGGGTGTTCATAACGCCCGGGCCTCCCGGCCAGTCCATGCTGACGGTTGGTCATCGGCCGGACGGGGTGGCGGCGTTCAAGGATCTGCGCCAGCTCAGGAAGCCCTGAAAACGATGATGGGCTGGTTGCAGGCACCCGCTGCCTGTTCGGACAGTTCACGATGTTCCCGATGACGATGACGATGACGATGAAGAGCACGCCGGTTTCGTGCCGCCTTTCAGAGGGCTTTCCTGTGCGCGGCTTCCTGTTCGCCCTGCCGTTGGCGGCGGGATTGATGACGGCCGCCATGCCTGTGCAGGCGCAGGTCTACAAGTGCAAGGTGGACGGCAAGGTCAGCTACCAGGCGATGCCTTGCAGTGGGGAGGCCGAGGGGGCGCTGAAGCGGGCTCAGGATGATGGGGTGGGCCGTGATGTTGCCACCTTGCGCAAGCTCTGGACGGGCCTTGGTCCGGCATGAGCGTGGCCGATGTGCTGGAGCGGGTACCCGGTGCAACAGCGCCCTCGAAGGTGGAAAAGGATGGCCAATGGAGCCGTGGTGCTCCCGGAGAAGGACGTAAAGCTGGCTGGCACGACATTCAAGGGGCGGTATTACTTTCTGGACGACGGCTATCTCATGTTCGGTCTCGCGCCGGATGCGCCGGCGATGCGGAGCAATGGCGAGGTCCGGCATCTGTACGGAAAGCTGCAGCAGCTGCTGCTGAAGGTGCTGGGCGAGGCGTCGGATGAGGTGCCGCTGGAAGAGCGGAACGGCAGCCTGCAGGGGGAAACGAACTGGCGGGATGCCGCCGGCGACGAGAAGGCCTGGGTGTTTGTATCGCACGGGAATTTCGGCTGGTCCTTGCTGACGGCCGGATATCGACCGGAAGGGCGCCGTTGTTCAAGGCGTCGTTCCCCCGAAAGCGGTGACGGGGCGGGTAGACGGTCCTGCGGGAATGTGGGGCGGTTTGCAGCTCTGATGCTCTGCTGCATGGCCGGGTGTCTGCCCGGAGATGGGCAGGGCCGAATTGCAGTCAGTCTGTCAGGTCATGCCTTCCATCGGGCGGTGCATGCCGTGTGATGCGGTTTGCGGGTACAAATGCCGCGGCGAAAGAACTTGCTTCCTGTGTGGGTGTACTTCGATGTTCCCGATGACGATGAAAGCTACTGAGGTTTCCCTTCCTGCTTCGCGGCGTTTCTCCTGCGTCACTTCCTGTCGGCCCCGGGGCTGGGGCTGGTGACGGCTGCAACGCCTGCGCAGGCGCAGGTTCACAAGTGCGTGGTGGATGGCAAGGTCAGCTACCAGGCGATGCCTTGCAGTGCAGGGGTGGATGCCGGTCTGAAGCTGCCCGGGAGTGCCGGGGCTGGCAACGCTGCTGCCTCGCCCCGGATGCCCTGGACGGGGCTGAAGGTCGGCATGACGGTGGCTGAAGTGCAGAAACAGGTCTCGGGCCTGACTCCGCCGCTGAAACCGGACTCTCTCATGAATGGTGCCCGGGAGTTGCTGGCCAAGGAGGTCAAGGTGGCCGGGGAGACGTTTCGGGCAGGCTACTACTTCCTGAAGGGCGGCTTATACCAGGTGAGCATGACGACGGAGCCGCTGGTGCGCGAGAGCGATGAGATCCTGGCGATGTATCCCCAAGGTGCAGGCGCAGCTTCTGAAGGCGCTGGGCCCGGCGTCGGGTGAGGTGCCGCTGAAGGATCACGGTAGCGGTCTGCTGGGACGCACGCGCTGGGACGATGCCGCTGGCAATAACATGGCCTGGGTGACGGTGGGGCCGGCGTCTCGCCGCGGTAAGGCGCTGCTCACCTTCGGCTATCGGCCGGAAGGGGCTGTGCCGTTCAAGCCCATGTAAGCTGGCACGGGTCTGAGGAATATTCCACGGCCTGGCTGAGCTGACTTCGGGTTTTCCCTGAGTTTTGAGGTGGCTGCCCAGTCATTCACGGTATATATACCCCCACCTAATTACAATATGAGGAGTTTGATCTTTTCATTTTGTTAAGCAGGAGACTTCCATGAAGAGTCTGGGTGAATTCATCGTCGAGAAGCAGGCCGAGTACCCGCATGCGCGCGGCAATCTGAGCGGCATTCTGGCGGCGATCCGTCTGGCGGCCAAGGTCATCAACCGTGACATCAACCGGGCCGGTCTGGTTCACGAGATTCTGGGTGACGCCGGCGCCGAGAACGTGCAGGGCGAGCAGCAGAAGAAACTGGACGTGTTCGCGCACAAGACGATCAGCGCGGCCTTCTTTCGCTCGCGACGACGTGGCAGGCTTTGCGTCGGAAGAGGAAGAGAACTTCATCGCCTTCGACAGCGAGAAGAACCGCAATGCCAAGTACATCGTGCTGACCGATCCGCTGGACGGTTCGTCCAACATCGACGTGAACGTGTCGGTGGGCACCATCTTTTCCATCTACCGGCGGGTGACGCCGGTGGGCACGCCGGTGACGCTGGAGGACTTCCTGCAGCCGGGCCGCGCGCAGGTGGCCGCGGGCTATGTGGTGTATGGTTCTTCCACGATGCTGGTCTACACCACCGGCAATGGCGTCAACGGCTTCACCTATGACCCGGGCATCGGCGTGTTCGCGCTGTCGCACGAGAACATCCGCATTCCCGAGGACGGCAAGATCTATTCGGTGAACGAGGGCCAGTACCTGAAGTTCCCGCAGGGCGTGAAGAAGTACATCAAGTACTGTCAGGAAGACCGCCCGTCCGAGGGCCTGCCGCTCACGTCGCGCTACATCGGCTCGCTGGTGTCGGACTTCCACCGGAACATGCTGAAGGGCGGCATCTACATGTACCCGCAGGGCAGCAACTATCCGAAGGGCAAGCTGCGCCTGCTGTACGAGTGCAACCCCATGGCTTTCCTGGCCGAGCAGGCCGGCGGCATGGCCACCGACGGTGAGCGCAACATTCTGGACATCCAGCCGACCGAGCTGCACCAGCGCAGCCCCTTCTTCGTGGGCTCGAAGAAGATGGTGGAGAAGGTGCACGACTTCATCCGGAAGTATCCGGACTGAGCATCGGGCCAGTGGGCGGACGGGGCACTTGGGTGCCCATCTGCACCGGACGCAGGCAGGGTGGTCAATCGTGGTTCACGCGATGGCCGCCCTGTCTGTTCTTGGGGGGCATGATGCCCGAGCAGCCTCTGGCGGGACTATTCGCCCTTGGCGACCGGTCGGGACGGATCGCTGATCCAGCCGCTCCGGGAGGGCGGATAGAGGCGGCTGCCGGGCAGACCGGCCAGTTCCATCGACAGCAGGTTGTGGTTGGCGGTGATGCCCGAGCCGCACTGCTGGATGATGTCTTCGGGCTTGCGGCCGGCCAGCAGGGTTTCCCATTCGTGGCGCAGCACTTCGGCGGGCTTGAAGCGGCCGTCGGGGCGCAGGTTCTGCGAGAGCGGCCGGTTGATGGCGCCGGGGATGTGGCCGGCCACGGGGTCCATGCTGGTGTCCTTGCCTTGGAAGCGCTCGGCGGGGCGGGCATCCACGACCTGGCTGTGGCCGTCCTGCAGGGGCGGCCATGAGCTGGGCGGTGTTGAGCAGGGTGACGAGCGTCGGGCGCTCGGACAGGTGGCCGGGCGTGGCGGGCGCGGGGGCTTCGGTGGACATCGGGTAGCCGGCGCGCTGCCAGGCGGCGATGCCGCCGTCGAGCAGGGCGACATGACGGTGCCCCAGCCAGCGGGCCAGCATCCAGAGCCGTCCGGCCATGGCGCCGCCCTGGTCGTCGTAGACGACGAGCTGGGTGTCGTCAGAGAGGCCCAGTGCGGCCAGCTTGCCGCGCAGTGTCTCGCGGTCGGGCAGGGGGTGGCGGCCCAGTGAGGGATCATGACGGCCGCTGAGGTCGTCGTCGATGGAGAGGAAGTGTGCCGACGGGATGTGGCCTGCTTCCCAGGCGCGTCGGCCGGCCTGCGGATCGTCGAGCCGATGGCGGCAGTCGACGAGCACGCAGCGATCGATGGCGTGGGCCAGTTCTTCGGCGGAGATCAGCGTTGTCCAGTTCATGGCGGCAATGAGGTGCGCGCCGGGGGCGGTGCCGCCGGCGCATCCGGCAGGGCGCCGGCCGATCCGGCGCCCCGTCGGGCATCTTACCGCGGGCGGACGAGCTGGCGCTCGGTGAGCTGGTGGCCCGGTGGGGTGATTGGCCGGCAGGTTGCGGTCGTCGCCCACGTCGCCCAGTTCACGGCGCAGGAACTCGTGGAAGTGCTGCATGCCGTCTTCCATCGGGCTCTGGTAGGGGCCGGTCTGGTTCTCGCCACGTTCCAGCAGGGCGCGGCGGCCGGCGTCCATGCGCTCGCCGATCTCGTCGTCCTCGATGGCGGTCTCCATGTAGGCGGCACGCTCGGCTTCGATGAACTCGCGCTCGAACCAGACGATTTCCTCGGGGTAGTAGAACTCGACGATGTTGGTGGTCTTGCCCGGGCCGCGCGGAATGAGCGAGGAGATGATGAGCGAGTTGGGATACCACTCCACCATCAGGTTGGGGTAGTAGGTAAGCCAGATGGCGCCGTACTTGGGCAGCTTGCCGCCGTTGAAGCGCAGCACTTCATCGTGCCACTTGCGGTAGACGGGGCTGCCGGGTTTCTGCAGGTCGCGGTGCAGGCCGACGGTCTGCACGGAATACCATTCGCCGAATTCCCACTTCAGGTCGTTGCAGTCCACGAAGTGGCCCAGACCCGGGTGGAAGGGTACGACGTGGTAGTCCTCCAGATAGACCTCGATGAAGGTCTTCCAGTTGTAGTTGCACTCGTGCACCTCGACGTGGTCGAGGCGGTAGCCGGAGAAGTCCAGATCGGCGGCCACGCTCATGCCGCGCAGGTCGGCGGCGATGTCGCGCGGGCTCTCGAAGAGCAGGCCCTGCCATTCCTGCAGGGGATAGCGGGGCAGTTCGAGCAGGGCTGCTGGTCGAAGTGCGAGCGCCTTTCAGGCTGCCGTCCAGGTCATAGGTCCAGCGGTGCAGCGGACAGACGATGCTGTCGGCGTTGCCCGAGCCGTTGAGCATGATGGCCTGGCGGTGGCGGCAGACGTTGGAGAGCAGTTCGATGCGGCCCTGCGGGTTCTGCGCGTCGGGGCGCTGGTTGACCAGCACGCGGCCTTCCTGCTCGGCCACCAGGGTGCGGTAGTCGCCGGGTTCGGGCACCATCAGGCGATGGCCGCGATAGCCGGGGCCGTTGTCGAACAGCCGATGCAGTTCTTGTCGATACAGCGATTCGTCGAAATAGGCAGTGACCGGCAACTGGGTTGCGGGTCGCTGGATGTGCCAGATGCCCGATGTCCGTCATGATGGAACCTGCGTCCCTCCGACCAGAAGTGATGTGAAGCGGCTGAACAGGAAAGGCGGCTCGGCCTGCCGCGGGGCCGGGCCGCTGAAGGATGAGGAGGCCGCCGAGGCCGGGCCGGGGCGCAGGAGATGGCGCGAGGCGGGGATTCGAGGCGGCTGCGGCGGGTGATGTCCGCGTGCTCCGGAAGGGCCGGATTCTACCGGCAACGGGTGGGGTGCCCAGCAGATTTTCCGGCGGGATGATGGGGCATTGTGTCCTGTCGGCTTCTTTGGCCGGTTTGGGGGATTCCCGAAGCAGGGATGCGTGGGACGGGCACGACACGCGCTAGAATGCCGACACCCCGGTGTCGCTGGGGCCGTGGCACGCCATCGTGTCGCCGGGGCGGCCTGTCATTGCGCCGTGGCTCGGGCGCGGTGTGCCTTTTCTGTCTGTCGTGTTCGTCGAGGGTATCGAGGTATTGGGATGAAAGTTTCCGCCCGTGCGGACGGGGCTCTGTCGCCGAGTTCCGGTCAGGATGTTCCGGATCCGTCGGAGAGCTTCGACCAGTCGATGCAGGAGCTGGAGGCTCTGATCGAACAGATGGAGAACGGCCGCCTGCCGCTGGAAGCGTCGCTGTCGGCCTACGAGCGCGGCGTGACGCTGCTCGAGCGCTGCCGCGACAAGCTGGCGGCGGTCACGCAGCAGGTCGAGGTGCTGGAGGCCGGCCTGCTGGTGCCCTACGAGGCGCCGGAAGAGGCCGGGAGCGAGACCGGTGACGCCGAGGGCGGCACCATGAACACCGGGGCGGTTGCCCCGAGAACTCGGGCGAAGGGGCGCGGAGAATGAACCAGGACACCTTGGCAACGGCGCTGGGCGCCAGCCCGGCCGCTGCGCCGTTGACGCTGCAGGCCTGGATGCACGCGTGCGCTGCACATGTGGAAGAGGCGCTGGCGGCACGGCTGCCGGGGCCTTCGGGGCAGGCGCCTGGCCTGGCGCCCGACCGGCTGCACGAGGCGATGCGCTATGCGGTGCTGGGCGGGGGCAAGCGGGTGCGTCCGTTGCTGGTCTATGCCGCTGGCGAGCTGGTGGGCGCCGATGCCCGCGTGCTGGACGGTGCCGCCTGTGCGGTGGAACTCATCCACGTCTATTCGCTGGTACATGACGACATGCCGGCCATGGACAACGACGACATGCGCCGGGGGAAGCCCACGGTGCATCGTCAGTATGGCGAAGCCATGGCCATGCTGGTGGGCGATGCGCTGCAGGCGCTGGCCTTCGAGGTGCTGGTGGCGCCCCTGGTCGAAGGCGACCCGCAGGTGGCCCGGTGCCGGCAGCCACGATGGTGGCGAGCTGGCGCGTGCGGCGGGCTCGTGGGGCATGGCCGGCGGCCAGGCGCTGGACATCGAGGGGGTGGGGCTGCGGCTTTCACGCCCCCAGCTGGAGGCCATGCACCGGGCCAAGACCGGGGCGATGCTGTCGGTCTCGGTCGAGCTGGGCCTGCTGGCGGGCGGCCAGCCGTCGGCAGATCTGGCCGAGGCGATGCAGCGCTATGGCCGGGCCATCGGGCTGGCCTTCCAGGTGGTGGACGACATCCTGGACGTGACTGCCGATTCGGCCACGCTGGGCAAGACGGCCGGCAAGGACCAGGCGCAGGACAAGCCCACCTATGTGTCGCTGCTGGGTCTGGAGGGCGCACGCGCACTGGCTGCCGATCTGCACGCCCAGGCGCATGCCTGCCTGCAGGCGCTGGGGGCCGCGTGCCGACCGGCTGCGGATGCTGGCAGATTTCATTGTCGAGCGCCTGCACTCGACCATGGCACGTGCCGGGGATCGACGCCATGCCGCTCCCCGGACACGCGCTGCAACGGAATAGAAGATCACCTGCCACTGAGATGAGCGAAGACGCCAGCCCCAGAACGAGAAGTTGCTGGCCTGCATCGACAGCCCGGCCGACCTGCGCGGCCTGAGCCGAGAGCAGTTGCCGGCGCTGGCCGACGAGCTGCGGGATTACATCGTCAATGCCGTGTCGCGCACGGGCGGTCACCTGTCGTCCAACCTGGGCACGGTGGAGCTGACCATCGCGCTGCACTACGTGTTCGACACGCCGCGTGACCGGCTGGTGTGGGACGGGGGCACCAGTCCCTATCCGCACAAGATCCTCACCGCCGGCGCGACCAGATGGCCACGCTGCGCCAGTATCAGGGGCTGTCGGGCTTCCCGCGGCGCACCGAGAGCGAGTACGACACCTTCGGGGTAGGGCATTCGTCCACGTCCATCGCGGCAGCAATGGGCATGGCGGTGGCCTCGCGCAACCTGGGCGAGAACCAGGGGCCCGAGCGGCGGCGGCATGTGGCCGTGATCGGAGACGGGGCGATGAGCGCCGGCATGGCCTTCGAGGCGCTGAACAACGCCGGGGTGATGCGCGACGTGGATCTGCTGGTGATCCTGAACGACAACGACATGTCGATCTCGCCGGCGGTGGGGCGCGATGAACCACCACCTGGCGCGCATCCTGTCGGCCCGGCTGCTGGTGAAAGGCACGCGACGTGGCGCGGCAGATGCTGTCGGTGGTGCCGCCGATGTACGAGCTGGCCCGCAAGCTGGAAGAGCACGCCAAGGGCATGCTGGTGCCGGCCACGCTCTTCGAGGAGCTGGGCTTCACGTACTTCGGGCCCATCGACGGGCACGACCGGATGCACTGGTGCCCACGCTGCAGAACCTGCGCGAGATGCGCGGGCCGCTGTTCCTGCACGTCATCACCCGCAAGGGGCAGGGGTTACAAGCTGGCCGAGTCCGATCCGGTGCTCTACCACGGGCCCGGCAAGTTCGATCCGGCCGAGGGCATCAAGCGGCCGCTCACGCCGCCGACCAAACCCACCTACACGCAGGTGTTCTCGGACTGGGTCTGCGACATGGCCGAGGTCGAGCCGCGGCTGGTGGCGGTGACGCCCGCCATGCGCGAGGGTCGGGGCTGGTGGAGTTCGAGAAGCGATTCCCGCAGCGCTACTTCGATGTGGGCATTGCCGAGCAGCACGCCGTCACCTTCGCGGCCGGCATGGCCTGTGACGGGCTGGTGCCGGTGGTGGCCATCTATTCCACCTTCCTGCAGCGCGCCTACGACCAGCTGCTGCATGACGTGGCGCTGCAGGACCTGCCAGTGGTGTTCGCGCTGGACCGCAGCGGCCTGGTGGGGGCCGACGGGGCCACGCATGCCGGCGTGTATGACTACGCCTTCCTGCGCTGCGTGCCCAACATGGTGATCATGGCGCCGGCCGACGAGAACGAATGTCGGCAGATGCTGTATTCGGCGGTGCGCTACCATGCGCCGGTGGCCGTGCGCTATCCGCGTGGCACGGGCCCGTGCGCGGTGCAGAAGGAATTCACCGAACTGCCGCGCGGCAAGGCCGAGGTGCGGCGCCAGGGCAAGCGCATTGCCATCCTGGCCTTCGGGTCGATGGTGGCACCCGCCATGACGGCCGGCGAGGCGCTGGATGCCACGGTGGTCAACATGCGCTTCGTCAAGCCCATCGACGCCGACTTGATCCGCGAGCTGGCGGCCACGCATGACGCCTTCGTGACAGTGGAAGAGCATGTGGTGATGGGCGGTGCCGGCAGCGCCTGCCTGGAGGTGCTGGCCGAGGCGGGCATCGAGAAGCCGGTACTGCTGCTGGGCCTGCCGGACCGCTACATCGAGCACGGCGAGCATGCGTTGCTGCTGCGGCTGGAAGGGCTGGATGGGCCGGGCATCGAGAAGCGGATCCGCGAGCGCTTTCCCGAGGCTCTGATCTTCCCCGGCCTGAACGTTCGGGGACAGAACGTTGCAGATCCGATCTCTCAGGTCTGAACCTGTCAGGCCTGAAAAAGAACCCCGAATCCGCGGCAGCAGATTCGGGGCGAAGAGAGGAGATTTAGGAGATTGAGGCAATTGAAACAACCGATGTCGGGCTTGTGACGGCATCGGTGAAAAAAATCGCTTGCGTCTGTGAGGATTTTCGCACAGAGCATGCAGTTCCCCTAGGACCGTTCGTCTGCCGTTGGGTGCCGTTCATAAGCGACCCCGACAGGAAGGGTTGTATGTATCACGGTTGACACATGTCCCCGCTTGACGGGCTTGACACGCGGGCTTCGCGGGGTCATGCCCTGACCACGGTGAGGGCCCTGACGTTCAACGCAGCTGCAGCATGCCTTTCTGGTGGCGGTGCATCAGGTTGATGCTGGCCCAGGCGCCTTCGCGGGTCCACTGGCCCTGGCGGATCTGCGCCAGCACGGCCTCCAGCGACTGCAGGCTGGCGCTTTCGGTTTCGCCGTCGGGATGGGTGGGCTGAAAGCCTTCCGGCACCTGCAGGTCGAAGACGTGCATGCGCTCGCGGTGCAGGACGGTGTGGCCATCGTCCTCGCTCAGGCTGGTGGAGTCCATGATGCCGGTGGGCAGCGCATGACGCGCCAGCGCCTGGGAAAGGCCGGCTTCCTCGGCGGCCTCGCGGAACAGCGTGGAGAGCGGCGTTTCGTCGCAGCCGATGCCGCCGGCCACCAGGGAATCCAGCAGGCCCGGGTCGATGGCCTTGTGGGCTGCACGACGGGCACACCACAGTCGGGGCTGCCCCTCGTGGACGGTGTAGACGTTGACCTGCACCGTGCGCAGCAGGAGCCCCAGCGGCGCAGCAGCGACCGTTCGATGTGAAAGAGCGGTTCCTGCTCGTCGGGCCCGAAGACCTCGATGGTCTCGCCCCGCCAGCCGGGCAGGCGCCCCGGCCTGCATCTCCTGGGCCCAGGACTGCAGCAGGGTCGGTTCCACCCGCACCAGGCGCACGTGCGGCTGGCCGTCCCGGGTCTCGACGTTGAAGATGCGCGCGTCCAGCCGCGGCAGCCAGCCAGGGCGACACGGCACCCGGGCAGTGCTGACGGTACCAGAGCGGCGCCAGGCCTTCCGGCGCCTCGGGCCAGCGAGGCGTCGAGCAGGGCGGGAGCCGACGTGATGGAGGGCTTCATGGGCGGGGGCCCGATCTCAGTCCCGGAAATTGTTCATGACCAGCGGCAGTTCGGGCACGCCGCTGCGGATGAGGCCGATGGCGGTCTGCAGGTCGTCGCGCTTGTTGCCCGAGACGCGCACGGATTCGCCCTGGATGGAGCCGCTGACCTTCATCTTGGAGTCCTTCAGCAGCTTGACGATCTTCTTGGCGACATCGGTGGGCACGCCGTGCGCACGGTGATCTTCTGCTTCATCTTGTCGCCGCCGATCTTCTCGGGCTTGGCTTCGTCCAGGTAGCGCACGTCGACGTTGCGCTTGGCCAGCTTGGCCACCAGCACGTCGCGCACCTGGCCCAGCTTGAAGTCGTCATCGGCGAAGGTGGTCATTTCCTTGTCCTTCAGCTCGATGCGGGCGTCCGACCCCTTGAAGTCGAAGCGGTTGCTGATTTCCTTGTTGGCCTGGTCGACCGCATTGCGGATCTCGACCATATCGGCTTCACAGACGACGTCGAAAGAGGGCATGGTTAGGGCTCCGGTCAGCGTGAAGGATCCGCTGAACAAGTCCCGCGGGCAGGCGCGTCACGGAACGGGATGCGGGACGACGCGATACCTGCCGTCCCATGGCGCTGCCATGGACACCCGGTGGCCGCGCAGTCATGCGCCGGGTCCGGGGAGTGACAGCCGCGAGGATTTGTTCAGAAGATCCGGAAAGGGCTATTTTAGGGTGCTTGCCTGCCGTTTGTCCGCCCGATGGGCGGTCGGCCGCGAGAGGTCATTCCTTTCCGCATGTGTCTTCCATCGGGGCCAAGCCGGTGTAGGATACGCGGACGGGCATCTGCGGCTGGAGGGGCGCTTCCTTCCCATGGCCGCACGGACTATCTATCTCCGGGAGGATGGGCAGGATGGCGAACAGTGGCAATCGGGCGCCGGCGGGGTCGCAGGCGGACAAGGACGTGACGGGCATGTCGCCGGTTACGGCACTGGAGCGGTTGCGACAGTTCACCACCGTGGTGGCCGACACGGGCGATTTCCACGGGTCTGCAGACCTTCCGCCCGCAGGACGCCACCACCAACCCCTCGCTCATCCTGAAGGCCGTGCAGAAAGCCCGAGTACGCCGGCCTCATGCACGAGGTGCAGGCCCGCTACCCGCAGGCCCCGCTCGACGAGCTGGCTGACCGGTTGCTGGTGGCCTTTGGACAGAAGATCCTGCAGATCATTCCCGGTCGGGTCTCCACCGAGGTGGATGCGCGGCTGTCGTTCTCGACCGATGCCACGGTGGCGCGTGCCGAGCGCCTGATGGACTACTACGCGCAGGCCGGCATCGGTCCCGTGACCGCGTGCTGCTCAAGATCGCGGCCACCTGGGAAGGCATTGAGGCTGCCCGCCGGCTGGAACGTGCCGGCATCCACTGCAACCTCACGCTGCTCTTCGGCTTTGCCCAGGCGGTGGCCTGCGCCGATGCCGGAGTCACGCTGATCAGCCCCTTCGTCGGACGCATCCTGGACTGGTACCGTGCCCACGAGGGGCGCGACTTCACGGTCGAGGAAGATCCGGGCGTGCTGTCGGTGCGGCGCATCTACACGTATTACAAGCGCTTTGGCTATCCGTGCGAGGTGATGGGGGCGAGCTTTCGCAGCACGGGGCAGATCCTGGCGCTGGCCGGTTGCGACCTGCTCACCATCAGTCCGGCGCTGCTGGCCGAGCTGGATGCGCAGGAAGTGCCGGTGGCACGGAAACTGGATCCGGACGTGGCACGCCAGGCGCAGATCGAACGGCTGTCGCTGGATGAGCCCGCCTTCCGCTTCGACCTGAACGAGGATGCGATGGCGACCGAGAAACTGGCCGAGGGCATTCGTGCCTTCGTGGCGGATGCGCGGACCCTGGACGGGCTGCTGGCGAGAAAAGTGTGAACATGCGCGACCAGGACAGAAAGGGCCATACATGGCTGGCAGCGGGGCTGCTGGCGCTGCTGGCAGGGTGCGCGGGGCTCTCGTCGCCCCGGGCGCCGGTCGTGGCGGTCAGCCAGGGCGGTGTCTCGGTGGCTGCCGAGCCGGGCGAGGTCGATCCCCAGTCCCTGCAGGCAGCGGCGCCGCAGGCGTTGACGGCGGATGCTGATGACGAACTGCCGGAGCGTGTCGAGGACGTGCCTCAGGCCCAGGGCCCGGCGCCGGCCGAGCTGACGCCGACGTACTGCCACAACCTGTACGATGCGCTGGAGGGACAGATTCGCAGCCGTCAGCTGGTTGATGCCGGCGAGCAGCGCCTGCCGGGCTACCCGTTCCTGCGGACCAATCGCTTTCTGGCGTCCTTTGGCGCTGATTTTGAATCCACGCTGGCGGCTTCGAAAGCGGAGCGAGCGTCAGGCGCAGGCCGCCTCGCTGCTGAAGTCGCCCGCCTTTCCAGGCGTGGCTGGCGCAGATGCAGCGGCTGGACACCCAGGTGCGGCATCTGAAGTGTCACGCCTGCCGGCCCAGCCTTCCCGCTGTATCAGCTGCCTGACCGGCACGCGCTGCTGGCCACCCTGGATCAGTGCGCGCCGCGGCTGACGGCCGAGCTGACGCCGGGCGACGTGCCCCGCATCCTGGCCGAGCCAAGGTGCCGGATGAATATCAGCGCTCGTTGCGGGCGCTGGGGCTCTATCCGATCACCGGCATTGGCGTGGCCTCGTCCATCCGCAACTGGGAGGTTCACCAGCGCGAGGTGTTCCAGCGGCAGCGTCATCCCTGATTTTTCGGGGAGGGCGGCCTTCCAGCGTTACCATCCCGCGAAAACGCCCTCAGGCGCCGATGCCTGGCGCACGGCGGCGAAGGTGATGCAGGCGGCACCGCGCGACGCGCTGGGTATCCCGAAGTTCTCGCCGGCGCAGCGTGATGCGCTCTTCGAGGCCTTCGCGCCGACCTTCGAGGTGGCCACGGTCAACGACTCCGACCGCATCGGCCGCCTGCAGTGGATTGACCTGGCAGGGTCTGGTGCGCGACCCGCGCGAGCGTTTCTGGCTGGATGTGGACACCAACGTGCCGGCAGTCTACCGGCAGCTGACGTTCACGCGCTTCGGCAAGGCGAGTGCCGCAGCTGGTCTACACGATCTGGTTCAGCGAGCGGCCGATGGAAAGCGGCAGCGACATGCAGGGCGGGCGGCTGGACGGCCTGGTGTGGCGGGTGACGCTGGACGAGGACGGCGCACCGCTGATCTACGACACCATCCAGCCCAGCGGCCGCTTTGCGATGTTCTTCCCCACGCGGCGGCTGATGCCGGATGCGCAAGCGCGTGCGAACGTGGACAGTCTGGTCGAATGGGTCTATTCCCCCATCGACGTGGCCATCGAGGACTTGGTGGGCGAGACCTGGCCCGGTCCGCTGTCGCTGCATGTCAGCAGCCGTACCCACCAGCTGGTGGGCATTGCGGCTCGGGGAAAGCCTGGGGACACCCATCTTCGACAATCCGCCGTACCAGCTGGTGCCGGACGACGTGCTGCGGGCGCTGCCGGTGCCGGGGGACGGCCGGCGCAGCATCTACAACCAGGACGGCATCGTCTCGGGCACCGAGCGGCTGGGCCGCTGGCTGCTGTGGTCGATGGGCATCTCCAACATGGGGGCCATCCGCCAGCCGGGGCATCAGCCCACGGCGCTGGTGGGCCGTCGCCACTTCGACGACCCGTACCTGTTCCAGCAGCGTTATCGGCGGGTGCCCGTGCCGGAGGCCGGCAAGCGCTGATGCAGCAGTACCCCGCATTCCGTGTGCGGGGTGAACGGGAACTGGTCGAACAGCGCCATGCGCTGGATGGTGTGCGTCCGGCAGAGGGTGTCGACGTTGCGCGCAGCGTGTGCGGGTTGCACGAGATGTACACGATGTTCGGGAAAACGCTGCAGCAGCGCGAGCGTCGCGTCATCGACCCCGGCGCGCGGCGGGTCCACCAGCACGGTGGAGAAATCGTGGTCGGCCAGCGAGATCTCCTGCTCGCGCAGGCGCCGGAAGCTGCGCTCGCCCTGCATGGCCTGCGTGTACTCCTCGGCCGACAGGCGTGCGATGCGCACGTTGGGCCGTGCGTTGGCCTGGATGTTCCATTGCGCGGCCTGCACCGAGGTCTTGGACACTTCAGTGGCCAGCACCTGACGGAAATGCCGTGACAGCGGCAGCGTGAAGTTGCCGTTGCCGCAATAGAGTTCCAGCAGGTCGGAGGCTGGAGAGATGCCGGCTTGCTGCACCGCTTCGCAGGCCCAGCCGATCATCCGCTCGCACATCCGGGCGTTGGGCTGCGTGAAGGCGCCCTCGGGCTGGCGATACAGGAAGGGGGCGGCGGGCGTGCCGGCAGGGCCAGAATCTCGAGCCGCTCGGTCACGAAGTCTTGCGACAGCACCCGTTTCTGTCCCCGGCTGCGGCCGATGACATGGATGCCCAGCGCCGTCTGCAGCTGGCGGGCGGCGACTTCCCAGGCGTCGTCCAGCGGGCGGTGGTAGACCATCGTCACCAGCATCTCGCCGCTGAGGGTGGCCAGAAACTCCACCTGATACCAGCGCCGTCGCAGCACGGGATCGGCACTGGCCGCCGCCAGCAGGCGTGGCATCAGCGCATTGATGGCTTCGCAGGCCGGCGCAAACTGCTCGACGCGCTGCAGGGTGGCACTGCTGGCCTTCTGCCCGGGCGAGAACATCGCATAACAGATGGCATCGTCCTCGTGCCAGATGCGGAACTCGCGCGCATCCGGTAGTGCTGGGGCGCCGAGGCAAAGACCTCGATGGCCGGGATGTCCAGCCCGGCAAAGAGGGCCTTGAGCGCTTCGTGCTTGGCGTCGAGCTGGCGGTCGTAGTCGGCCGCCACGGAGGTCTCGAGGCTGCGGGGCCCTCATGGGGGGCGGAGGCCTCGGCGGAGGCCAGGGAAGGGGACTCGGATGGGGCCTGGGAGGGCGTGCTGGCGTGGGTCACGGCGGCAGGGTTCCTCGGGGTCTAGGTGCCGGTCACGGGGGCGTGCGGCAGGAAACGGTCGGGGTGGGCAGGGAGGGGCAGCCGGGCGGGGTCAGTGCGCGCCGGTGCTGCCAAAACCGCCCGTGCCGCGGTCGGAGGCGGCGAAGTCGTCCACCACCCGGAAGCTGGCCTGCACCACGGGCACGATGACGAGCTGGGCCAGCCGCTCGAAGGGCTGCAGCGTGTAGGCGGTGTTGCCCCGATTCCAGCACAGAGACCATCAGCGGGCCCTGGTAGTCGGAATCGATGAGGCCCACCAGGTTGCCCAGCACCAGGCCGTGCTTGTGGCCCAGGCCCGAGCGGGGCAGGATCACGGCCGCCAGGCCCGGATCGCCAATGTGGATGGCCAGCCCGGTGGGAATGAGGTGCGTGCTGCCGGGTTCGATCACCAGCGGCGCATCCAGGCAGGCGCGCAGGTCCAGGCCGGCGCTGCCGGGCGTGGCGTAGGCGGGCAGCTGCTCGGCCATGCGGGGGTCAAGGATCTTCAGGTCGATCTGGGGAGCGGAGGACTGGGTCATCGGTCGGGGGTCTCGAGGTGTCGGGGCGGAAGCGGCGGGAGCCGCTCGATGGGGTGTAGCCAGGGGGCTGGTGCTTCGGCGGGCTTCAGCAGGGCTGGCGAAGGGCCAAAGAGACGCTGCCAGGCTGCCCTTTCACGCCGGCAGCCGCTGCGCCAGCTCTTCCACCAGCTCGGCGGGCCAGTGCCGTCTTGCTGCCCGAAGGGCAGCGGATGGTGTCCGGCCTCGTCCAGCAGCAGCAGGGTGTTGTGGTCCTGATTGAAGGTGGCGGGCCCCAGGTTGGCCACCAGCAGCGGCACGCCTTGCGCAGGCGCTTCGGCGGCATGCTGCACCAGGTTCTCGGTCTCGGCGGCAAAGCCCACACAGTAGGGGGCGTCGTGCCGGCGGGCGACGGTGGCGAGGATGTCGGGGTTCTCCATCAGCGGGATCGAGGGCACGCCGGCCGCCGGTGTGCCTTCCGTTGGTGCTTCCGTTTCGGCAATGCCGACGCGTCGAGACCGTCGGCCACGGGGCGTGCGATTCGATGAGCGGCGGCTGGGCGGATGGCTTCTTGATCTTCTGCGTGGCTTCCGGGCCGGTCGCCAGTCGGCCACGGCGGCCACGGCGATGAAGCAGTCGATGCTGATGGTGGAGGCCGCCAGATCCAGTTCGGCGGTGACGGCATCCAGCATCTGCCGGGCGCTCTGAACGCCGATGAAGCGCACGCCTGCCGGTCGCGGCAGCTGGGTGGGGACCGCTGACCAGCGTCACGGAGGCGCCGGCGCGGCGGCAGGCCTGGGCCAGGGCATAGCCCATCTTGCCGGAGGACTGATTGGTGATGCCGCGCACCGGGTCGATGGCCTCGTAGGTGGGGCCGGCCGTGAGCAGGATGCGCTTGCCCTGCAGCCGCTTGGGCGTAAAGAAGGCGTTCAGCTCCTCGATCAGGTCCAGCGGCTCCAGCATGCGGCCAGCGCCCACTTCGCCGCAGGCCTGCTCACCGGCGTCGGGGCCCAGCACGCCGATGCCGTCGGCGCGCAGCTGGTTGATGTTGCGCTGGGTGGCCGGGTTCTGCCACATCTGCCGGTTCATGGCCGGGGCCACCAGCAGCGGAATGTCCCGCGCCACGCACAGCGTGGAGAGCAGGTCGTCGCAGTGCCCGTGGGCCAGCTTCGCGATGAAATCCGCCGTGGCTGGCGCCACCAGGATCGCGTCGGCCTGACGGCTCAGCTCGATGTGCGGCATGTTGTCGTCGATGCGGGCATCGAAGGCATCGGTGTAGACCGGGTTGCCCGACAGCGCCTGGAAGGTGACGGCCCCGACGAAACGGGTGGCGGCCTCGGTCATCACCACCTGCACCTGGGCGCCGGCACGGCCCAGATCGCGCACCAGCTGGGCGGCCTTGTAGGCGGCCACGCCGCCGGTCACGCCCAGCACCAGGCGTCGGCCGGCCAGCGGGGCAGGCGGCAGGCTCTGCTCATCCGGGGTGGCGGGAGGCCAGGTGTCGTGGGTGGCGGGGGGGCGTGTAGGCGGGTGTGTTCATGGTGGGCACGGTCGCGGTCTGCCGGCGGTGCCGGGGTCGACCGTGGAAGCGGATTCATCGGAACGGGAAGCGCTGCCGGGCGGGAGGGCCGCTCTGCGCCAGCAGCGCGACCCTGGACAGGCAAGTGCTTACCGGGCCTTGCGGGGGCGCAGCCAGGGCAGCAGCTCGTGGCAGATCAGCAGGATGGCGCCCAGCGTAATGGCGCAGTCGGCCAGATTGAAGGCCGGGAAGGCCCAGCCGCCCTGGTAGAACAGCAGGAAGTCGGTGACGTGCCCCAGCACCGGGCGGTCGACCAGGTTGCCGATGGCGCCGCCCAGGATGAGTGCAAGCGCCAAGGAGAACATCCGCTGCCCCCGCGCCGAGAAGAGCAGCGAGATGAGCACCGCCGAGGCCACGACGGCGATGCCGGCAAAGAACCAGCGCTGCCAGCCGCTGTGGCCGGCCAGGAAGCTGAAGGCCGCACCGGGGTTGTAGAGCAGCGTGAGATCGAAGAAGCTCTGGATGACCGGCAGCCGCTCGCCGTAGGCGAAGCTGCCGATGATCTGGTACTTGCTGATCTGGTCCAGCACGATGACCACCAGCGCCAGCACGAGCCAGGGCCAGACGGCGGCACGGTGCGCCGTCGGGTCGGAGGCGGAGGTGTGGGGATCGTCGGGGGCTGTCATGGATGGCTCCGTGGCTCAGGCATGCTGGCGGGGCTCGCCCTCGCCGAACAGGTTGCTCTCGCAGCGACCGCACAGGCCCGGGTGCTCGGGGTTGGCGCCCACGTCGGCGCGCCAGTGCCAGCAGCGCTCGCATTTCTGGTGCGGGCTGGCCTCGGCGTCGATGGCCAGCTCGGAGTCTGCTGCACCCTCGGAGAGGCGGGCCGCCGAGGTGATCAGCACGAAGCGCAGATCGTCTTCCAGGCTGGCCAGGGCATCATGCAGTTCGCCGGCCGGTGCGGTCAGCGCCACCTCGGCCTGCAGCGACGAGCCGATCTCGCCCGCTCGCGCAGCTGCGACTCCGGTGCGCCTGCACCTGGGCACGCGCCTTGCGGATCAGACTCCAGCGGGCGTCCAGCGCCTGGGCATCGGGCAGCTCGGGGAAGACGTGGAAGAGCTCTTCCTGGATGCTGGCGCCCGGTTCGCGGCAGCGCTCGGGGGCGAACACCGGCCAGGCCTCGTCGGCCGTGAACGAGAGGATGGGCGCCATCAGCTTGAGCAGCGCGTCGGTGATGTGCCAGAGCGCGGTCTGCGCGCTGCGCCGTGCCAGGCTGTTCTCGGCCGTGGTGTAGAGACGGTCCTTCAGGATGTCCAGATAGAAGGCGCCCAGCTCTTCCGAGCAGAAGGTCTGCAGCAGCGAGACGATGGGGTGGAACTCGTACTTCAGGTAGAGGTCCACGATGCGCTTCTGGACCTGCTCGGTCATCACCAGCGCGTAGCGGTCGATGTCGAACATCCGGTCCAGCGGCACGGCATCCTTCTGGATGTCGAAGTCGGAGACGTTGGCCAGCAGGAAGCGCAGCGTGTTGCGGATGCGGCGATAGGCCTCGACCACGCGCTTGAGGATCTCGTCCGAGACCGAGATCTCGCCCGAGTAGTCGCTGCTGGCCGTCCACAGGCGCAGGATCTCGGCGCCCAGCCGGTTGGCCACTTCCTGGGGCTCCACGCCGTTGCCCAGCGACTTGCTCATCTTGCGGCCCTGGCCGTCCACCACCATGCCGTGCGTGAGCAGCGCCTTGTAGGGGGGGGCGTCGTTCATCATGCACGAGGTGAGCAGCGACGAGTGGAACCAGCCGCGGTGCTGGTCCGAGCCTTCCAGGTACAGGTCGGCCGGGAAGGCGGAGTCATCGCGGTGCGAGCCGCGCAGCACCGTCTGGTGCGTGGTGCCGGAATCGAACCACACGTCCAGCGTGTCCTTGCCTTTCTCGTACTGGTCGGCCTCGTCGCCCAGCAGGTCGCGCGGATCCAGCGTCTGCCAGACCTCGATGCCGTGCTTCTCCACCAGATCGGCCACCTGGTCCAGCAGCTCAGGGGTGCGCGGGTGCAGCTCACCCGTTTCCTTGTGCAGGAAGAAGGCCATCGGCACGCCCCACTGGCGCTGGCGCGACAGCGTCCAGTCCGGACGGTTGGCGATCATGGCGTGCAGCCGCGCCTTGCCCCAGGCCGGGTAGAAGGTGGTTTCTTCCACGCCGCGCAGGGCACGCTCGCGCAGCGTGGCGCCTTCCTTCGGCTTCAGGTCCATGCCGGCGAACCACTGGCTGGTGGCGCGCAGGATCAGCGGCGTCTTGTGCCGCCAGCAGTGCATGTAGCTGTGGGCCACTTTTTCAGTGGCAAAGAGCGTGCCGTTGTCGCGCATGTGGGCGACGATCTTCGGGGTTGGCGTCCCAGATGGACAGCCCGCCGAACAGCGGCAGCGTGGACACGTACTGGCCGTTGCCCATCACCACGTTGATGATCTCGTCGTCCTTCATGCCGTGGGCACGGCAGGTCTGGAAGTCTTCCACACCGTGGGCGGGTGCCGAGTGCACGAGGCCCGTGCCGGTGTCGATGGTCACGTAGTCGGCCACGTGCACCGGAGAGGTGCGGTCGTAGAACGGATGGCGGAAACGCACGCCGTCGAGTGCCTGGCCGGGGGCCGTGGCGATGATGCGGCCTTCCAGCCCGTAGCGCTCCAGCTGGGGCGTCACGCGCTCCTTGGCCAGGATCAGCAGCGTGGGCTTGCCGTCACGTTGGGTCTCGACCAGCGCGTACTCGATCTCGGGGTGCAGGTTCAGCGCCTGGTTGGACGGCAGCGTCCAGGGCGTGGTGGTCCAGATGATGGCGTAGCCGTGATCGGTGGGCAGCTTGTCCAGGCCGAAAGGCGCGGGCCACCCGCTCGGGCTCGGCAAAGGCAAAGCCCACGTCCACGGTGGGATCGGTGCGGTCGGCGTATTCCACTTCGGCCTCGGCCAGCGCGGAACCGCAGTCGAAGCACCAGTTCACGGGCTTGAGGCCCCGGAACACGAAGCCGGCACGCATGATGGTGGCCAGCGACCGGATCTCCTCGGCCTCGCTGGCCGGGCGCATCGTCAGGTAGGGATGGTCCCAGTCAGCCAGCACGCCCAGCCGCATGAAGTCGGTCTTCTGCTTCTCGACCTGCTCGCCGGCGTAGGCGCGGCATTTGGCCTGCACCTCGGTGGTGGGCAGGTTCTTGCCGTACTTCTTCTCGATCTGGTGCTCGATGGGCATGCCGTGGCAGTCCCAGCCGGGCACGTAACGGGCATCGTAGCCGGCCAGATTGCGCGACTTGATGATGATGTCCTTCAGGATCTTGTTGATGGCATGACCCATGTGGATCACCCCTGTTGGCATACGGGGGCCATCGTGCAGCACGAAGATCGGCCGGCCCTTGGCCACGGCGCGGATGCGACGGTAGACACCCTGGTCTTCCCACTGCTTGACGCGGCCCGGCTCCTGCTTGGGCAGGTTGCCGCGCATCGGGAAGGGGGTGTCGGGCAGGTTCAGGGTGTGGCGGTAGCCGGAAGCGCCCTCGTTGCCGGCGGATTCAGTCGATTTGGCCATCGGAGTCGGTCGTCTTTTGAAAATGGGCACGTGCCTTGCGCACGTCGTCGGCAATCTGCCGGCCCGGGGAGTCGAGATCGGGGAAAGGCAGCTCGTCGCGCAGCTTTTTCCAGAATTCCACGCGGACCAGCCGGCCGTAGGCATCGCCCTGACCAGTCCAGCAGATGCACCTCCAGCAGCCAGGCACCGTCGGCCTCCACGGCCGGGCGGGTGCCGAAGCTGGCCACGCCGGGCACGGCCTGGGCGGGATCGTCGGACAGGCCGTATACCTGCACCACGAAGATGCCCTGCAGCGCCGGGCGCCCCCACGGGAAACGCAGGTTCAGCGTGGGAAAGCCCAGCTGGGTGCCCAGGCGGCGGCCGTGGCTGACGCGGCCGGAGATGGCATAGGGGCGGCCCAGCATCTGCGCCGCCCAGGGGAAAGTCGGCCTGCAGCAGCGCCTCACGGATGAGCGAGCTGGAGATGCGCACGCCCGCGTCTTCCACCGTGGGCATGGCCAGCACGCGGATGCCGCACTGCTGGCCCACGGACTTCAGCATGCCGAAGTCGCCCTGGCGCTGTGCACCGAAAGCAGAAGTCGGTGCCGATGCGGATGTGACGGGCCTGGAGCCCCTGTGCCAGACAGTTGCGCACGAAATCCTCGGCCGGCCACTGCGCCACCCGCTGACCGAACGGGGCCAGATGCACCCGGTCCACCCCCAGCGAGGCCAGCATCTCCAGCCGGTCGCGCAGCGTGGAAATGCGCACGGGCTCAGGGGCCGACATCGCAGCCGCGCTGTCTGGCCAGCGCGTGGAAGTACTCGCGCGGATGGGGCTCGAAGGTGAGCACCGCTGCCGGCAGGCCGGCCTCGCGCGCGTCGGCCACCAGCGTGCGCACCAGGGCCTGGTGGCCCAGATGCACGCCGTCGAAGTTGCCGATGGTCAGCGCACAGGGCTGGTCCAGATGGGCAGGGGGCAGGGATCGGAGAATTTTCACCGGCCTGATTATAAGGATAACGCCCGGGATGTCCGCGCGGAAAGCGCCCGGAAGCGGGCGACAAGGTGTCCGGAAGGCCACGATCGGTGGCTTTTGGGGGCAGCGGGGGCTGACGGGTTCGGCGGCGGGGCGCCCGCTGCTAACATTCCGCATCGAGAGCCCTCCCTTTCACCCCCGGACCGCCATCATGAGTGCTGCTGCCCAGAAAACAAGTGCCTCGCCTGCCCGTGTCGTCATCCTCATCTCGGGGCGCGGCTCCAACATGATGGCGCTTGTCGAGGCCATCGAACAGCAGAAGCTGCCGGTGGAGGTGGCGGGCGTGATCAGCAACCGCCCCGATGCGGCCGGTCTGGCCTGGGCAAAGGCGCGGGGCATCACCACCCGGGCGCTGGATCATCGCCAGTACCCCAACCGTGCCGCCTTTGACGAGGCGCTGGCCAACACCATCGATGCGCTGGTGCCGCCCTGCCCAGGCCCCGTGGGTGCTGCTGGCCGGCTTCATGCGAGTGCTGACTGCCAGCTTCGTGCTGCGCTACACGCGCCGGCTGGTCAACATCCACCCGGCGCTGCTGCCGGCCCACCCGGGGCTGCACACCCACCGTCAGGCGCTGGACGGTGGCGCCATGCTGCATGGCGCCACGGTGCATTTCGTCACCCCTGAAGTGGATGTGGGGCCGATCATCGCCCGAGCCGTGGTGCCGGTGCTGGTCAATGACACCGAAGAGGTGCTGGCGCGCGCGTGCTGGAGATGGAGCACCGGCTCTTCCCGCAGGTGCTGAGCTGGCTGGCCGCCGGTCGCATCACGCTCACGCCCGTGGGCGGCGTGCTGCTGGATGGCGAGGACCACCCGGAACAGCGCACGCTGCTGCACCCGCTGCTGACGGGCGCTCGCGCCTGATTCACTCTTTCCTCGGCATTACGCATGAACGACAGAACCCGCAGGAGTCCGGCGCACGCGACATGCCGCCGCGCATCGATGCCCGGCTGCTTGGGCTGGCCGCCGATGCGCTGGCTGCCGTGCTGCCGGCCGATGCCGCGCAGGCCGAACGGCTCTTTGCCACCCGTCATCCGCCTGGGGGAAGACTGCCCCCGCCGACCAGCAACTGGGAGCGTGGCTGCGCCGGCACCCGTCGCTGGGGCGCGTGATCGCCGCTGGCTGTCGGACCGGGTCTATGACGTGCTGCGCCATGGCCGGGCCTACGAGTCCTTCCCGGAAGCGGGCGGCCGCGCGGACGCCGACGGACAGGCTTCGGCTGTCCGGGAGCGCCTGCGGGCCTGATGCGCCTGTCCGAGGCGCTGCGGACCATGCCGGACCCGAAGCCGCGGCCTATCGTCAGTGGCTGGAACAGCAGCCGCCGGCCGTGCGCTCAGCCTGCCGGACTGGCTGTGGGAAGGGCTGCCGCCACCCATGGCGAGCAGGCCGAGGCGCTGGCAGCCACCTTGCTGCTGCCGGCTGCCATCGAGATTCGCAGCAACCTGCTCAAGGGCAAGGCCACGGCGCTGCAGAAGAAGCTGGCCGAGGCGGGCGTGGTCGCCGAGACCGTCCCTGAGGTACCTGCGGCGCTGCGGGTGACGGGTCGGCCCGGCACTCATCCCGGCTGCCGCTTTTCGAGAACAGCTGGTTCGAGCTGCAGGATGCCGGCAGCCAGGCCATTGCCGAATGCGGCGCGGCCCGGCGAGGTGAGCGGGTCATCGACTTCTGTGCGGGCGCCGGCGGCAAGACGCTCGCACTGGCGGCGCGGATGCGCAACCAGGTCAGGTGCTGGCCTTTCGATACCGACGAGGCCCGCCTGTCCCGGCTGGGGCCGCGGCTCAAGCGGGCCGGCGTGGACATCGTGACGCAGATGCGTCTGAAGGACAGCACTCGACGCGCGCCTGGCGCGCTACCGAGGGCTGGGCCGATCTGGTGCTGGTGGATGCACCGTGCAGCGGCAGTGGCACGCTGCGCCGCCATCCGGACCTGAAGTGGCGGCTGCAGCCGCAGGAAGTCGCGCACTATCGGCAGCTGCAACGGCAGATCATGGCCGCTGCTGCGCGCCTGCTGCGCCCGGGCGGTCGCCTGGTCTACGCCACCCTGCAGCCTGCTGGCCGACGAGAACGAGGCGCAGATGGCTGGCTGGCCCACAAGGCGGGCGGGGTATCTGCTGTCGGCGGCGCAGCTGGTGCAGCTGGTGCCGCGGAAAGGGCAGCGGACCCGACCGGGTCAGGCGGCGCAGTGGGGAGCAGGGGGCGTGCAAGCCACGGACCCGGCTTAGCCCGCCGTGTCGTTGCAACCCGTTGCACAGCGCTACTGGCTGCCGCAGCCCGAGGGCGGTGACGTCTTCTTCATGGCCAGCTGGACGCGGGCCTGAGCCGCGTCGATATCGCCGTATCCCGCTGTATCCCGGGCCTGCCCGGGAGGCGGGTCCGGGCAGCGCGCACTGCAGGTGCTGCCGGGCAGGCCGCGCCTTGCCATCATGCAGCAGTGACCAACCACCATGCCATCCGGGCAGCGCTGGCGGCAGGCACAAAAACCGGCCAGCGCGAGGCGCGGGCCGGTTCTTACAGATCGGGTGATGGACGGCTGCCGCAGGGGCAGCCCGACCGGGATCACTTGATCTTGGTTTCCTGTAGGGAACGTGCTTGCGGGCAACCGGATCGTACTTCTGATTTCCATCTTTTCCGGCTGGGTACGCTTGTTCTTGGTGGTGGTGTAGAAATGACCGGTACCGGCGGTCGATTCCAGTTGATCTTGTCACGCATGTCGGGTCTCCCGGGAGGTGAGGTCGGTTCGGGCTGAGGGATCAGGCCTTGGCGGCGTTGATCTCGGCCAGAACGGCCTCGACGCCCAGCTTGTCGATCTTGCGCAGGCCGGCAGCCGTCACGCGAAGGCGGACATAGCGCTGTTCGCTTTCCACCCACAGGGCGGCGTTGCTGCAGGTTGGGCAGGGAAACGACGCTTGGTCTTGTTGTTTGCGTGGAAACGTTGTTCCCGACCATCGGGCCCTTGCCCGTGACTTGGCAGACTTTTGCCATGATGCTGTTCCTGTCCTGTTGCGGCGTGGCTGGCCCATGCGCTGGAAAAGGGTGCCTTCCGAACCTGCGCACCGGGTGGGGGATGCCGCAGGCCCGTTGCCGTGTTCCGGCAGGGGACTGCAGGGCTGCACCCGCCCGCAGTGGCAACCTTCTTCTGGGCCAAGCGCCACCAGACCACGTGGTGTCTGTAGAGGTTGAACGAAGGCCCGGCACCCGTGACACAACCTTGTGTCACCTGAACGCACAGAGCCCACTAAAGCCGTGCATTATAGCTGGATCTGAAACCCGGAACAAGTTGGATGCTGGCACGGCGCCACGGCCGTCTACAGCAGCCCGTGCTGCGCGAACGAATACTGCTGGCTGCCCGCCACGATGATGTGATCCAGCACGCGGATGTCCCACCTGGCCCAGCACCGCCTGCAGCGTGCGGGTCAGCGACAGATCGGCGTCGCTGGGCTCGGGATGGCCGGAAGGATGATTGTGCGACAGGGATCACGGCGGCGGCGTTGAGCTTCAGCGCGTGCTTGAGCACCTCGCGCGGGTAGACGGCCGTCTGGTTCACCGTGCCCCGGAACATCATGTCGGCCGTGATCAGCCGGTGCTGGCTGTTCAGAAAGAGCGCCACGAACGCCTCGTGCTCCAGCCCGCGCAGCGTGAGGCCTGGTACTCGCGCACCGCGTCGGGGTTGTCCAGCAGCGTGTTCTGCTCCATCTGCTCGCGAGCCACCCGGCGCGCCAGCTCGATGACCACGGCCAGCGTGGTGGCCCGCGCCGGCCCCAGACCTACCATGCGCATCAGCTGCGTCGGTTCGGTGGACAGCAGCCGGGTCAGCGACCGGTTGCATCTGGTTCAGCAGCTGCAGCGCCAGCCCCACGGCCGACTGGCCCCGCGTGCCGGTGCGCAGCAGGATGGCCAGCAGCTCGGCGCTGGACAGCGCTTCGGCCCCATGGCGCAGCAGCCGCTCGCGCGGGCGCTCGGCCTCGGGCCACTGGGCAAGCGGCGCCCCGTCCAGCAGGGTGCCGATCGCGACGCAGAAAACCGTCCGGCCCGATCATCGCCAGCATGGCCGCCTCTGTTGTGGCCAGGCCGTCGTCTTCTACAATGTCGGGTACGGTTCTTTCATGACACCCCCTCATTCCTTTCCGGGCGGACGCGCCCGTCATCCATGACCGATTCTGTTTCATCCGAGTCTGCTTCCCTGTCTTCAGGTGCGCCTGCCGCTTCCGAGCCTGCCCGGGTGGGGCCCGCAGTCGTTCTCACGCTGCATTACCGCCTGAGCCTGCCGGAGAACGGCGCCGATGTGATCAACACCTTTGAAGGTAAGCCGGCCACCCTGCAGCTGGGTATCGGCCAGATGTCTGAAGTGCTGGAAAATTGCCTCGTCGGAATGGCCGATGGCGAGCACCGCATCTTCGAACTGGCGCCGGGCGAGGCCTTCGGCCAGCGCAATCCCGACCTCATCCAGCGCGTCTCCAACGCACTGCTTGAGCGCGACAGCCTGCCCGACGATGCCGGCACCTATCAGCCCGGCGATCTGGTGGAGTTCCCCGCCCCTGATGGCAGCCGCTTTGCCGGTGTGCTGAAGGAGCAGGACGAGACCGGTGCGCTCTTTGACTTCAACCATCCGTTGGCTGGCAAGGCCGTGCGCTTCGAGGTGAAGCTGCTGGGGGTGCTCTGAATGGGATCGACGAACGAGGTTGACCTGACCACCGTGGACCTGCACCGCAAGCCGGGCGGGGCCGGGGGCCCGAGCCGAGATGCAGGCCGACGTGGAGGCGCTGCTGGCCGCGCCGCTGCCTGACGGCGAAGAGGCCGTGCTGCTGGCGCAGCCGCGCGGTTTCTGTGCTGGGGTGGATCGCGCCATCACCATCGTGGAGCGGGCGCTGGCGCTGCATGGCGCGCCCATCTACGTGCGGCACGAGATCGTCACAACGACTACGTGGTCTCCACGCTGCGCGAGAAGGGCGCCATCTTCGTCGACGAGCTGGACGAGGTGCCCGACGGCGCCACGGTGATCTTTTCCGCCCACGGCGTGTCGCGCGCCGTGCGGGCCGAGGCTTCCGGGCGTGGTCTGCGGGTCTTTCGACGCCACCTGTCCGCTGGTCACCAAGGTGCATGTGGAAGTGGCCAAGATGCGCAAGGAAGGCCACCACGTCATCATGATTGGCCACGCCGGCCACCCCGAGGTGGAAGGCACCATGGGTCAGGCCGATGATGGCATCTACCTGGTGGAGACCGAGGCCGACGTGGAGCAGCTGCAGGTGCCCGAAGGCGTGTCGCTGGCCTACGTTACCCAGACCACGCTGTCGGTGGACGACTGCCGCGCCGTCATCGAGGCGCTGCGTCGGCGCTTCCCGCAGATCAACGAGCCCAAGAAGCAGGACATCTGCTACGCCACCCAGAACCGCCAGGACGCCGTGAAGTTCATGGCGCCGCAGTGCGACCTGGTGCTGATCATCGGCAGCCCGTCCAGCTCCAGCAGCAACCGGCTGCGCGAAGTGGCCGAGCGCCACGGCTGCGAGGCCTACCTGATCGGCAGCGCCGCGCAGCTCAACCCGGCCTGGCTGGAAGGGCGCAAGCGTGTCGGCATCAGCGCTGGCGCCTCGGCGCCCGAGATCCTGGTCGACGAGCTGGTGGCACGCCTGCGCGAGCTGGGCGTGAAGTCCGTGCGACCGCTGGAAGGCGTTCAGGAAAACATGGCCTTCCCGCTGCCCAGGGGCTGGCGGTCCGGCGCCCGCAGGCCGCGGGCGAAGCGGCGGCCGACGACGATGCAGCCGGGGGCCTCCGACGCGGGACACCTCCGCATGAAGCTCACGCTGCTGTCGCGCAGCTACTGCAGCCTGTGCCAGAAGATGCTGGACGCGCTGCAGCCCTGGCGTGAGGCCCACGGCTTCGACATCGAGGTCGTCGACGTGGACGCCGACGAGGCACTGGTGGCGCCCGTTATAACGAAGCTGGTGCCTGTCCTGCTGGACGGCGACGTGGAGATCTGCCACTGGCACCTGGACGAGGCGAAGCTGCAGGCGCACCTCAGCCCTCAGGCGTGCCCCTAAGGGCGCATTCCCTTCTGTCGGCAGAGATTTCATGTTGCCAGACTGTGACAGGTATTTCCTGCATGAAATGCCTGCCTTGGCTAAACTCCGATCTCCCGCTTACTAGGATCCTCTGAACAAGTCCCCGCGGCCGTCACATCTCGTAACGGGCGCATGATCTGCAGCGCCATTTGCCGTCAATAGCACCGCTATTGACAGCAAATGTCGCCTTGTCCTGCATCCCGTTCCGTGGCGCGCCGGTTCGCGGGACTTATTCAGAGGATCCTAGCAGTTATCTCCAATCCCCTCAACCGGAGAAATCCGAAATGGATCGTCGTTCCTTCATCGGCAGCACCGCTGTCGCCTCGCTGGCTTCCCTGCCTCTGGCCGCTGCCGCCGCCGAGCACAACCATGGCGCCCACGCCCACGCCCATGGCAAGCACGCTGCTGCGCCTTCCGCTCCCAACCTGTACGCCGGTGCGCTGGCTGCCGCGGGTGAGTGCATCACCCACGCCGAAGTGTGCCTTGAACACTGCCTGAGCCTGCTGGGCGAGGGCGACCAGAGCATGGCTGCCTGCTCCAAGGCCGTGAACCAGATGCTGGCCCTGTGCAAGGCCCTGCAGAGCCTGGCCGCCCAGCGTTCGCCGCTCACCCCGATCCAGGCCAAGATCTGCATCGAGGCATGCAAACAGTGCGCCGACGCTTGCAAGGAGCACATCGATTACCACGTCGAGTGCAAGGATTGCTATGAGTCGTGCCTGAAGTGCGTCGAGGCTTGCGAGAAGATCGCCGTCAAGTAATCGGCTCGCTTTCCTCTGAGAAAACCCGGCGCGATTTCCTGCCGCCGGGTTTTTCATGCGGCTTTTCCCATGGATTTTCATGGGCCTGCATGGGCGCAGCTTTCCGGGTTTGCACGGGCGCTTTCCCGCGCTGCCATGGGTACTACTGTCCCGGGCGTTCATGCGTACCTTCGGTGCAGTCAATGCGTGAATGGAGAAATATCTCCACGGGCATGATGATGCAAAATGGTGGAAGAACGTTTCCGAAGGGCGAGGAGTCATGAGCAACAACACGACCTGGAACGACGAAAGCGCGCGTGCTGCGCTGCGCCGCATCTTCGATGCTGCCGTGAAAAGCGCCGATCCGGCCGCTGCCGTGCGACGGCACCTGCCCGAAGCCGCGCGGCGCTTGCGTGGTGGTGGGGGGCGGGCAGGGGCTGCCGTCACGGCGGCTGCCGTGGATGCCGCCTGGCCGGACGTGGATGTTTCGGGCGTGGTGGTGACCCGCTACGGACATGCCGTGCCGGCCGGCCGCATCGAGGTGCTGCAGGCGGCACACCCGGTGCCGGACGAGGCCAGCGTGCAGGCTTCCACCCGCATCCTGCAGGCGGTTCAGGGCCTGGGGCCCGATGACCTGGTGGTGGCGCTCATTTCCGGCGGCGGCTCGTCGTTGCTCACGCTGCCCGGGCCGGGCATGACGTTGGCCGACAAGCAGGCGCTCAACCGCATCCTGCTGGCCAGCGGCGCCACCATCAACGAGATGAACGTGCTGCGCCGCCAGCTCTCGGCCATCAAGGGCGGGCGGCTGGCGCAGGCTGCGCTGCCGGCGCGACTGTGCACCCTCATCGTCTCCGACGTGCCGGGCGACGATCCGGCCGCCATCGCGTCCGGGCCCACCATTGCCGACCCGGCCACGCGCGAAGAGGCCCGGGCCATCGTGGCCCGCTACCGGATGGAACTTCCCGGCGCCGCGCAGGCCATCCCGGCCACGCCGATGACACCGGCCGCGCCGCATCCCCGCGCCGAGGTGAAAATCATTGCTGCGCCGATGATGGCGCTGAAGGCGGCCGCCGACGAGGCCCGTACCCTGGGGACTGATCCCGCTCATCCTGGGCGATGCGCTGGAAGGCGAGGCTGCGCAGATGGGGACCGTGCTGGCTGGCATCGGACGCTCCACGGCACTCTACGGCCAGCCGCTGGCTGCACCGGCCGTGCTGCTGTCAGGGGGGGAGGCCACCGTCACCATTGGCCCGGATGGCGCCGGCAAGGGCGGGCGCAACACCGAAAGCCTGCTGGCCATGGCGCTGGCCTCGGCCGGGCAGAAGGGCGTCTGGGCACTGGCGGCCGACAGTGACGGCATCGACGGCACCGAGGATGCTGCTGGCGCCATCATCACCCCCGACACGCTGGCGCGTGCGCGGGACCGGCAGCTGGACCCGCGCGCCTTCCTTCGCGCCCACGACAGCTATAGCTTCTTTGCCGCGCTGGGTGATCTGGTGATGACCGGCCCCACCGGCACGAACGTCAACGACATTCGGGTGATGCTGGTGGGGTAAGTGACTCAGGGTCTGGGTCCAGCTCTACCGGGGGCCGTTGGGCTGGCAGCGTGGCGGAATGTCCAGCGTGATGTCCGCCACGTCGGGATACTCATAATGGGCAAAAAGCCTGCGCGATGGTCCGGGCCGGCCCGTGACCTTCCCTGGCCGTCGGTGGCGGGGGAAAGCGGGCGGGCCGGCTTCATCTCACTGCTCCCGCGTGCGGTTCAGCAGCGCGTTCAGGATGATGGCCCCGAAGGTGGCGGTGCCGATGCCGCCCAGCTTGAAATCGCCGAACTGCAGCGTGAAGTCGCCGGCGCCCAGAATCATCGTCACCGCCGCCACGATCAGGTTGCCGTTCTGGCTGAAATCCACCCGGTTCTCCACCCAGAAGCGGGCGCCGGCAATGGTGATCAGCCCGAACACCACGATCGATACCCGCCCTAGCACCGCCGTCGGAATGGTCGAGATGGCCGCCCCGAACTTCGGCGAAAAGCCCAGGCAGATGGCGGCCAGCGCGGCGATCACGAACACCAGCGTCGAGTAGACGCGCGTCACCGCCATCACGCCGATGTTCTCGCCATAGGTGGTCACGCCCGTGCCGCCAATGCCGCCCGACACGATGGTGGCCACCCCGTCACCGATGAAGGCCCGGCCGATCGAGGGCATCCAGATTGCGGCCGGTCATCGCCGACACGGCCTTGATGTGGCCCAGGTTCTCGGCCACCAGCACCAGTGCCACCGGCGCGATCAGCAGAATCGCTTCACTGGAAAACGCCGGTGCCGTGAAGCGCGGCAGCCCGATCCACGGCGCCTGCACCACCGGCCCGAAATCGATCGGCGTGCCCAGCCCCAGCACATTGGTCAGCAGCCAGTACAGCACATAGGCCGACAGCAGCCCGACCAGAATCAGCAGCTTCTGGATGGCGCCACGGGCAAACACCGCCACACCGCCCACGCACAGCACCGTGGCCAGCGACATCCAGCGGTCGAAATCGTTGCCGTTGACGCCCTTGACCACCACCGGCGCCAGATTCAGGCCGATCACCGCCACCACGGCACCGGTCACCACCGGCGGCATCAGCCGTTCGATCCAGCGCGTACCGGCCGCGTTGACGATCAGCCCGATCAGCACGTACAGCACCCGCAGGCGATGATCCCGCCCAGCGCCACCGGCAGATTGGCGTTCGGCCCGCCGCCGGCATAGCCGGTCGCCGCGATCACCACGCTGATGAAGGCAAAGCTCGAGCCCAGATAGCTGGGCACCCGGCCGCGCACGATGAAGAAGAAGATCAGCGTGCCCACCCCCGACATCAGGATGGCGATGTTCGGATCGAAGCCCATCAGCAGCGGTGCCAGCACCGTGGCGCCGAACATAGCCACCACGTGCTGCAGGCCCATGGCGACCATCTGGGGCCGGGGCAGGCGCTCGTCGGGGGCAATCACCCCTGGGTCTTCAGCGTCCAGTGAAAGGCGCGCACTGGGGTGTCGGCGGCGGAGTTTGGGGAATCGGGTGAAGCCATGATCGGGTACCTGTTCAGTCGTACCCGAATTTTGCATCAACGCGCCATCGGCTTCATCTGGTGAGTGTGCTCTTTTTGCCGGTGAAGGGCCTGATGGCGGGGGTGGGGCGCAGGGCTTGCCGGCCGGGGCTGGACCGTAGCGAAGGGGGCGCAGGTGGGGTGGCCAGCCAGCTCGCCATCGGACCGGGTCGTGACGGCAGGGGCGGCATGGGCAGCATGCAAGAAGCCGCGGGGAAAGCCATGGCCCCTGAGGGCAGCTTCATTGTTCCGATTCACGAAACGGTCTGGTGAGGAATCCCTTCTTATGACTGGCATCGTTCGCCCGATATTTGGTCCATGCAAACGCCCCTCCTGGAGGGCATCACGATGACGGCAACGACTTCCCATACTCCGAACACCTCCGTGAACCCCATGTCCGGCCTGGCCACCGCCCCGGGTAGCGCCGCTACCGCAGGCAACGCTGCCGCTTCGGGCGCGACCACCACGAGACATCGCCACCACCCCCAAGGCCGTGATCCACGTCGGCGACAAGCCCCGCGCCACTGGGTGGGCGACGGCTTTTCCCGTGCACGGCATGTTCGACTACGGGCAGGGCGCCGAACAGCGCAGCCCCTTCCTGCTGATGGACTATGCCGCCCCCACGTCCTTCACCCCCAACAGCGGCCATCGCCGGGGCGTGGGCGCCCACCCGCACCGAGGCTTCGAGACCGTCACCATCGTCTACGACGGTGAAGTGGAACACCGTGACTCCACCGGTGCGGGCGGCGTGATCGGCGCTGGTGACGTGCAATGGATGACCGCCGGTGGCGGCATCATCCACGAAGAGTTCCACTCCGAGGCCTACAGCCGCACGGGTGGCCCCTTCGAGATGGTGCAGCTCTGGGTCAACCTGCCCAAAAAGGACAAGATGACCCCGGCCCACTACCAGAGCATCACCGCTGCGCAGATTCCGGAATTGCCGGCTGGCCAGCGGGCTGCCGGGCAGGGCAGCGAAGCGGACGGCGCCGCAGGCTGCACGGGAACGGTGCGGGTCATAGCCGGTGAATTCGACGGCAACCGCGGCCCGCCGAGACCTACACCCCGATGAACGTCTGGGATGTGCGTCTGCCGGCCGGCGTGAAAGCTCGACCTGCCGCAGCCCGACGGCTGGACCACCCTGCTGCTGGTGCAGGCCGGTACCGTCACCGTCAATGGCCAGGAAGTGACCGAAGGGCGCCTCGTCACCCTGTCGCGTGACGGCCGTGACCTGACGCTCACCGCCTCCAGCGACGCCCGTGTGCTGCTGATGGCCGGCGAGCCGATCGATGAGCCGGTGGTGGGCCACGGCCCTTCGTGATGAACAGCCGCGACGAGATCCGTCAGGCCATCGCCGACTTCAACAGTGGGCGCTTCGGCAACATGCCGCGATGAACCCGTGCCGTCCGGGCACAACCCCGGACCGTCGCCGGAACGTGGTAATGTCAGCGCTGCCATAGATTGATATTTGTCCAGGGCCCGTCCTGCCGAAGTGGGCCCTGTTCCCTGGAGATGACCATGAAACTCTTCTACCTGCCGGGCGCCTGCTCCATGGTGCCCCACACCGCCCTGCAATGGATCGGCCAGCCCTACGAGGCCAAAGCCGTCACCCACGCCCAGATCAAGGAACCCGCCTACCGCCATGAACCCCCGGGGCCGTGCCCGCTGCTGGTCGACGGCGACCTGGTGCTGTCCCAGAACGCGGCCATCCTGGCCTACCTGGACGCACGCTTCCCGAAGCACGGCTCTTGGCAGCGACACCATCGAAGGCAAGGCCCGCGCATGGCGCTGGCTGGCCTTCCTGAACGCCGACGTCCACAAGGCCTTCGGCCAGCTCTTCCGCACCCCGCCCTGGGCAGAGGACGAGACCGTCAAGAACGCCATGCAGCAGGCTGCCCGCGCCCAGATTGCCGGCATGCTGAAACAGGCCGACGACCAGCTGGCCAACCACGCCTGGCTGGGCGGCGAGGAAATCTCGGTCGCCGACATCTACCTGTATGTCATCCTGCGCTGGGCCAACGGCCTGTCCGTGGACCTGAGCCAGATGAAGCACCTGAACGAGTTCCAGAACGCGTGGCCGCCGACCCCGGCGTGCGCGAGATCTGCGCCCAGGAGGGCTGCAGCCGTGATGGCTGTGCCATCCTGCAGGGTAGGCGTATGGCCACTGCAGCGCGTGTTCGGCAGCGGAGTTGCCGAACACGACGCCCCGGTTCCGGCGACAGGTTCAGGCCGGGCGGATTCAGCCAACGCCGGAAGATTGATTCCGGCGGCGGAGGTTGAGGCCCGGTTTGTTGAGAGGCGGGTTGCCACGCGCGCCAGCTGAAAGCTGGCGCTTCATGAGTTTTTACTGGTTGAGTCCCGATCGGGCGCTCGACCGAAGCTCGTAGTTCGCCGCGCGCGCGTCCGTCATGGCGGCGATGTCGAGCGGGGTCTTTTCTTTTCGTATGCGGCTATGGTACTGCCTTCCATTAGTGAATGTTATTGGGTAGAAGTGCCTAGCTTCTTCAAGCTTTCTCCTTAGCTCTCCGCCAATATTTCTGAGTACTTGATCTATTGCAGACTTGAGATCCTCAATGTAATCGCCAGTCTCTACGGATCGTGAGAGATGAATCGCAACTTTGCTGCCTCGCTAGGATGGTTTTAAGAACCCATGTTTTAACAGGTTTTCATACACCATGTAGTGCTTCGGGAGGTGAGTGCTAGGTAGTCGCGTAATTAATAAAGCGGCATCGGGGTGTCTGTTTAAAGCGAATGACATGCCCAATGAAAATGCTTTCAATTTCATCTTCATAAATCGCTTTTAGAATGTCTCTGCACGATTGTCGAGGTATTGAGACAGCCACTTATCCCATAGTTTATTTCTGTTTATTTAATGAATTGAGTTCGCTTTTGCTTTTCGTGCAGAATTGCGCCCGAAAATAGTGCCATTTCATCTATGTTCATGTTTTTGAACAAGTGTGGAATTATTTTATTGTTGGGGTTCCCTGATCCAAGGACGATGGCCCTTGCGCAGATTTGCATTAATCTGTTTCGTGGTTCATGACCTTCCATTTTCGCAGATGGGAATAAGATTTTGGAAGAATGTCTCCGCTGAGGCGTGGGCATATGTACTCATTTTTCAAAACCCGACCATGCATACTGGTTGATCGTATCGCTTCCTGTTTTCCTAGTAATGAAATCACAGGTCATGCGTCATTCCTCTGTCTATTTCGTGGAGTTTTTGAATGTTCATAAAAGAACTGTTCTCGCGATATTCCTTTTCATGACAAATCATTTATTACAGCGTCGAATATATTCTTGTACCTATCTGGAAGCGCGTTTGTTTTTCATCAGTAAGAGTTGCTTCGGTTGGGAGTTCTCTAACCCAGAATGACGATATTCCGGGTGTGCTCCATGGCTGTGTTCGTCCAGTCGCCGCGTAACTCATGTGTTTTGTAGTCGAGCTATGGAGTTCCATAATTCAAAGAGATATTCGGTGTAAGTTCGTCAAGTTTGAAATTGAAGAAATTTCCACTCTGTCTTTTGGCTACGTCTTCGAGGAATGAAATGTAGTTGTTCGATGTTTTTATTAAAATTTGTTCCTGCAGATGTTCAATACTCATTGCACTTATTCTTGTCAAGGAGCTTTTCCAGAAGCCTCTCGAAAAGGGGTTTCATAGGTAAACCCACTTCTAATCTAATCAGTTCATTTCCAGTCGATGCCCCAGCTCGGGTTTTCTGTGCACGAATATTCAATATTATTAGAAATATCCGTTTTGGTGAATTCCTCTCCGGTTGCTTTTCGCATGCCAGAAAGTCTTTAATTAGATCGTGGGACCTCTCAGCAGCTTCCTTAGTCCAAGGAGCTACAGGTCGAGTTGAAATTAGTGCCTCTATCCCGTAGTATCTAATCAGGGAATTGAGGGAAATGAGTTTTCATTTATATCAGGGTTCGTCTGATGTTTGAAAATTCAGTTCTCGCTATTTCGCATGTGGAGCATTCTCAGTGAGCCACGTTAGCCAGTTAAATTGAGCTTAGACTGAGTCTCTTCGATTCTTTCTCGTCACAGTCAGAGGATTGAACTGAATAGTGAGTGTGAATGAACTCCTGACGAATTTTTCTAGAAGATCCGTAGCTGCTGCGACACAATAAACTTCTGATGCCGTGCTTATGAAGCTCAGAGTGTGCTTAGGAGGTTGTTGTCCGCGATCCATTTTAGCTGCGATTCTTGGTGTTCTTGTTTTGCTAGCTTGTTGCATGAACCGCAAGTTCGCAGCAATCGGAACATCTGATCTGATTAGTCTGCTTATCCAGATCTCTAAAAGTTCAGTGTCTTTATCTCCTGGTTTTCAGGGAATCGCGAGCGACGTCGATCAGTGTGCTGATGGTCCGTTGGTTATCTTCTTTACCCCTATCTTCGTCGGATTCAATTTCATTCCCTGTGATCGCCTAAATCGCATGCAGGCTGGTTCCAGAGGCTAAGTCTGCTCAGATAGCGGGTCAGGTGTGAAGAAATATGTCAGTAACGGGTTTGCAATGGATTCAATGTTCGGCTTGATGAAATTATTCCATAATACAGGAAGCCTGTCTGCGTGGCTTGCGTGTATTCTGCCAATGATCGCTCTTTTCGGGTTGTCTTCTGTGGTATATACGTCGATCGTGATGTCGTAATCATTTAAAGCCTCGAGAGATTTCACGATTGTCATCAAGCGAATTATTTTGCATTGATTTAATCGCAATACGAGAAATATGGACTCGTTGATCGTGTATGTCGTTACGACTTGATTTCATTGGTTTTGTTTTTGAATATAACATCAGCCCACTGTTCGAGTATTTGTTTTTCATGGAAGTCAACTTTTGAAATTTGTTTTCCGAGCTCCTAGCCAAAATAGTTTTATTTATTTTAAATTATGGAAAAATATAGTGTTGAATAGAACCATGGGGTGGTGTTGGTGTGAGCGTTCGGCTAGCCACTGCAAAGTATGGTCTCTCTCTCGTTGAGAGGGGTGTATCGAATAAACGAGTCAAGATGGCTTTTCGTGAATCCAGCAAGCTGGGCCATTCTTTCCTTTTTATATGCTTTTATGAAGAGCTTTGGTGGTGTCATTCGACCAAGAATGATGTGATTTCGCTTTTAGAGCATCATTGTCCGTGGAGGGGGTTTTGAGAGTTCAATTATTCTGTGTTCCCATTCCAATATGCCGCGAGATGTCATGTCGGCAAGCTGATTGATAGAATCGTATAGCTCTATAGCTCATTGAGTATTCCTGTGTGTGTGTGGTATTGGCTCAATGCCAAGAAGCTCTCCATTCTCCTTCCCCTTATCATCTGTGTCTGTCAGCGCGAATCGTCCCGAAAGACGGTCGGCGGGAAGTGCTCGCGCAAGATAGTTCATGATTGTGTCATTGTATAGCTCTATGAACAGAACCGTAAACTCTCGGAACACGTCAACCGTGAGAGTACTCCGTGCATCCTCTGTCGCGCAGGCGCGACCGAAGTCAGCATCGGTCAGCACCATGTCCTGGCGCGATGGGGAGCCCAGTTAGTAATGCACCATGTACTGTATACGATGTTGAAGTCATAGCCTCAGGGGTAGGGCTGGGGGCTCTGTAGATGTTGGGTGCTTCTGAGAAGCTATCGTCGTTTTGGAGCTCCTTTGCAGGCTTCTTCGAAGAGACAGGTCAAAGTTCGTGGTAATAAGCCTTATTCTGTTGGAGTCACGAAATAGTTTGATGATATTGCGATGAAGGTCGTTGGGTTTGCTTCCTTCAGGATGAGACGTTTTATCGCGCTGATGTACGTCTATTCCATTGCGTTGCAGCGTTCCAGGACAGCGATCCATGGCTCGTCGGTTTGAGGCCCGTTCTGATGCGATATCTTTGCCAGTTTCCAGCCGGGGAGGTTTGATGGACCTCCCATGGAGACACCTGCGCCGGCGAAGATGACCAGCTTGTCATCTCTGATGGCGTTGAGATCGTTCATCAAAGTCACTGATCCGAATCTGGCCATGATCTTCCGAGTGTCTGTGTTGATTCTTATGGCTATCGTAGCAGCTTGGCTTTTGGAAGATGAATGGTGGCGTTCTGGGGTCCCGAGCAGGGCCGTAGTTTTCATGACGACATATTCGTCCAAAAGAAAGGCCCTTCAGGAGCCTTTCTCATATCAACAAACGTGCAGACTATCGAGCCACACTCAGACCAATAGCCGACATTCAGCCAAACCTCACCCGGCCAGCAGGCCGGAGACGCGCCGAAGCGCTGGTCAGTCCTCAGATCACCGGGGTGTCCGAATAAGGCTTCACCCATTCTGATCCCTGTCTGTCTCTCTTTTCCGATGAAAACATACAACCACCCACAAGCGATCAGATACAGGCCATAGCAGAAAAAGACGTTCGCCAGATGTCTCGGTTCGCCAATATCTCAATGCCACTGAGAATTGTTCGGGTGGTAGTATAACAACGACTTTCTGTTTTCCGTCTTCCGAAATCTAATCCTTCTTATCGCCCGGCGCTGTAAAGTGGCTTTTGTAATTCAACGGCGTGTAAAAACGGATGCCTTCAATGCTGATGATCTTTTCGACGATGATTGTCGAGAAACTTGTTTCCGTCTCGTCAAGGAAACGGGGGCGTTGACGAGTAACTTCGTCCGTTATGTTCCAGTCCGAAAAAGGCAGGGCGTGTTGGCGGGGTAGCGGATGTTTCGCCGCTCAGGTGCACGGCTTTCTTCGCGCACGGGCTGGAAGAGGCTCAGCACCAGCGTGCCGCCCAGCAAGACCAGCAGCGCTCAGCAGTATCACAGCCACAACCAATTCAGGTTTGCTTATTCTGGGCATCATGTCTTCTTCCATTCAGGCGTCGTCGTTGCGTAAAGAAAAGCCCCGAAGCGCTTTTTCATGTCAGATGACAAACCATTCAGCTATCGAACAACACCTCAGAACCGATAGCTGACATTCAGCCGGACATCACGTCCGGGTTCCGGCAGGCTGGAGACGCCGGAGCGCTGGCTGTGGCTCTTGTAGTACTTGTTGAACAGGTTGTTGACCCGACGAGTTGACGTTCAGGTCGTCGGTGCCGAAGGGGCTTCCAGTTGGCGTACAGGTCGTTCACGCCATAGCCGCTGCGGCGAACCAGTCTCAGGCGTGGCGGATGAGCCGCGCGAGCTGGGATGGCCGGCGCTCTGCACGAAGCGGCCGCGCCAGCCCACTTCCACGTTGGGGTTCTCCAGCTGGTAGAGCCAGGCCGGTGGTCCGGGTGCGGCCAATGGGGATGGCGGTGCTGGTCGAGTCGGCCACTTCGCCGTCCAGCTTAGGGCTGCTGTAGGCCACGCCGGCGCGGGTCAGTGGCCGAAGGCGTAGCGGCGCTCAGTTCGTAGCCGTGGTTCTTCAGCGTGCCGCTGTTGAAGAGGCGATAGTACGAGGCAGCTCCGGCGACCGCGGCGAGGTGCAGCTGCGTTGATGCATTGGTAGTCCTCGGTGGTTTCCGGCGTTCTGGTGGAACACGGTGGCGGCCAGCGCAGGGCCCGAGGGCGTGTAGGTGACGCCGCTTCCAGGTGCGGGCGTTCGGCTTCCGGGTTGTTGTCGGCAATGACGCGGCGACCGCCGGCCAGCATGGCTTCACTACAGGCGCGGCTGCGCGTGGCGTAGGACAGGCCGGCGTTGAACGACACCTGTTCGTTCAGGTCATGATGGCGGCAATGCTGGGGTTGATCTGTCCGTCGGAGACTTCGCTGCGGCCGGAGGTGCGCATCTTGAAGTGGTCGTAGCGCAGGCCGGTGGTGAGGGTGACGGGTGAGGTTCCAGATGCCTTCGGCAGATGCCGTAGTCGGTCTTGCGCTCGTTGACGGTGTCGATGGCCGTCGCTCGTCGGTGGACAGGCGGGCAGCCGGGCTTCTGACGGCGCAGGTTACGCCGGTCAGGATGTGCTCGCTGAACAGGTAGCTGTCCGGGTGTGATGTTGGCGCCTCGGGTTTCCACTTCACTGGCGCCAAACGGCAGGGTGCCGGAGCCCGCGCGCGGAAGTTCTTCATTTCGGCGCTCATCCGGTAGACATCGGTCTCGATCTTGTCCACCGAGCCCGAGGCCGCGACCGGTGTAGGCCAGTCGGTGGTGTCCCGGGTGTAGATGCGGTAGCGGGGGCGTTGTTTTGGTCTCGTTGTTGGCCTGCGAGAGTCGAATTCTTCGCGCAGGGCGCGCACGCCGTGGGTCTTTTCCGGCGGTGGCTCAGTTCGATGCGGTTCTGCTCGTCCAGCGCATAGCCGAACTTGGCCAGCAGGCCGCGCTGTCCCGTGGCGCTGTTCTGCACTTCGCGCTTGGCGCTGCCGCCAGACTTGCTAGTTCTCTTCCTCGTCCAGTTGGCGCTGACGACGGGGCATCCAGTGCGCCGAACTGGCCATAGGCGGCCACGCCGCACCGCGGCCCTTGTTGCCGCTGAAGCCACCGTTGACCTTGAAGCCCGTGGTCTGGCCGGGACGCAGCAGGTCCTCGCCGAGGCGGTGCAGGCCACGATGGCGCCGCTGGTGGCACCAATGCCGGCCGAGGCCGAGCCGGTGCCTTTCTGCACTCGATGTCCTGTGATGAGGGCCGGATCCAGCAGGAAGCGGCCGTTATGGTGGAACATCTGCGTGTCCGGAATAGGTGTTGTCGACCTTGATGTCGATCTGGTCCTGACCCATGCCGCGGATGGTGACCCGCGACGGTGCCGTTGCCGCCGCCGAAGTTGATGGAGGGCTCGGCCGAGAGCACTCCTTCATTTCATTGGCCGTGCTTTCTTCCAGCGCCTTTGAAATTGACCTTCTCGGTGGAGGAGGCCGCCTTTCGATGGCGTAGATGGTCTGAAGCTGGGTTTCGGTGGGGGCGGCAGACTGGGCGTGCGCAAAGGTGCTGATGAGCGCCGCAGCGGCTACGGCCAGGCCGAGAGAGACGCAGCATGTGAACGGGTTCATGTCTTGGGCGTCGGAACGGGTGGAATGGCCAAGGGCAGCCCGCATGGACTGCACAATGTGTCAGCGCCCAAGTATAAGTTCAATTCTCGTTTACATTACGTCTATCTTCATTCAGCTCACGCAGACATGCCCCGTTTCAGCAGCCACTGGCTGAACGGCCAGTCCACGCTGTCCAGCAGGTTCTTGGTGATGAGCCCCAGTTCGGTGTCACCTTCAATGCGCAGCTTGCGGTTGAAGAACAGGGTGTCGGGGTCTTCCTCGCGCATCATCATGCGCAGGAAGTCGATGCCGTTGGCGGCCAGTCGCAGGTCGGGGGCGCCTTCATAGTCCTGATCCAGAAACTTCTGGTCGTCGGCGCCAAAGCGCACCTTGATGCCGGCGTCCAGCACGTCGATCTCGAACTTCCTGCCGGCAAAGAGGCTCATGTCGGCGGGCAGCAGGCCTTTCTTCAGCATGGTGTTCAGTGCCAGCACCAGGGCAAGGCGCGGCGGCCGGCCGGGCAGGTGGGCTACGATGCGGCTCACCCAGGCGGGGGCGATGATCTCAGGCAAGGGCATGGCTTTTCCTCCTTCAGGGCCTCGATGCCGGGCAGTCCGTGCCAGTAGCCGTCCACCGGGGTGCCCACGGCCAGGCGAGTGAGTTCGGGCTGCACGTCGGCCTGGTAGCCTTGCCGTCCAGCACGTCGCGGTGCAGGCGGATGATCTCGGGCATGTCGTGCAGCTGGGGCGAGAGCCGCAGCAGGCTCACGCCCATGGCCTGCAGTTCCTGGTGGTGCGGCAGCAGGGTCTGGCTGCCGTAGGACATGGTCTGGATGCCGTTGATGGTCAGGAACGGCTTGCCTTCGCGGGTCTTCAGCACCGAGCCGTCCTCATGGTCCAGACAGCGGAATTCGCAGTGGTCCTTGTTGAGGTTGTAGTGGCGGGCGGTGAAGCAGCGCGACGAGTAGACCAGCGGCATGCGGCCCCAGCCGAACAGTTCGGTCTCGATGCCTTCGGTGGCCGCCAGGATGGTGGCCAGCTTATGTCGTGGCTGAGTTCGGTGGGGGCACCCAGCGGAAGCGCGCCCAGCTCGCGGAAGACGCAGCGTGGTCTCGTTGTAGATGTTGAGGCTGGCGCCGGCCACGAAGGGATGCCAGTTGGCGGGCCAGCCGTACCGCGCCCATGTCGTTGGCCTCGACCTTGAAGCGGTCCTGTCCGGTGATCTTGCGCAGCCGCCGCAGGTCGGTCTCGCTTTCAGCAGCACCTGCGACGACAGGATGACTTTCCTTGCCGCTGTCGGCCGTGTTTCGGCCAGGCCGTACCAGTCGGCAAAGCGCATCTTCTGGCGGCGCGAGCACACGACTTCACCCAGATAGATGGTGTCCACCGGGGCATCCAGCATGGAGACATAGAACTCCAGCAGCGTTTCCTTCTGCCAGAAGAACTGGATGGGACCCAGCGACAGCCGGATCGGGTTCCGATTGGATCGGTTCGCTCATCGTGCCTGTCTCCTCATTTCCACGGCCGGTTGTAGGCGCCCAGGGTGGTCTGGTGTCCTTCGGATACCTTGCCCAGGGTCTTGTTCCAGAGCGGATCGACCCGGAAGTGTGACGGGTCGGCCGCGGCAGCATCCAGCGCCTTGCGCAGGGTGTGGGTGACCTGGGCGGTGGTAGGTGGGCTGCTGGCGGCCTCCACCTTGATGCCGGCGGCCACGCCGATGCCGATGAGATCGGGCAGCATTTCCAGCACGTTCAGGCTGGTGGGCTCTTCCAGCGCGTAATACGTGGCGTCGTTCACCTCAAAGCGGCCCTTGCACAGCGTGGGGGTAGCCGGCGGTTCCTGCGGGTTGTAGGCGGTCAATGAGGACGTGGTTGAGCTGCACGTCCATGCGGTCGGGCAGTTGTTCCCACCGCACGGCCTTGGCGGGCGAACACCGCCCCGCATGTTGGGCGATTCGCCCGTGGCGTAGCTGGACAGGATGCAGCGGCCTTCCACCATCACGCACCAGGCTGCCGAAGCCGAATACCGATTTCCACGTCGGTGTTTTTCAACGACGTGCTTGACCCGCTGAGGTGAGCACGCGGGCAGCACGGCACGACGGATGCCGAACAGCTCCTTTCATGAGGTTGATGGTCTGGATGGGCTGACCCGCCCTGCACCGACAGTCGCAGCCGCAGGTCGGGTGGCGGTCGCGGGCATAGCCATGATGGCCGGATCCGCCACGATGATGGCGTCGGCGCTCGCAGCACGGCGGTATCGACCGCAGTATGCCAGCGCTTTACTTCACCTGCCTGCGCAAAGGTGTTGATGGCCATGAGCACCGGCGACCACGCGCATGGGCATAGGCCACGCCTCCGGGCGGATTTCATGTCGAAATTGAGCCCGGAAATTGCGCGTTGGTGGCGTCCTTCAGCCCCATGTAGACCGTGTCCGCACCATTGTCCACCGCCGTCTTCAGGGCAGTGCGGTTGCCCTGCAGGGCATACCAGTTCCGGAATCCTTCGCATTATCTCTCCCTGTACTTTCGACGGTGAAAACCCGTCGATCATAGTCAGGAGGATTTTCGGCTCGCTTGGCCGTTGATCCGGATCAAATGGAGGAGTTATATGCGGAAATCTTTATTTATTAACTGATGATCGATAGAAGTTGAGTTGTGATTGATCGTGATGTTATGGTGGGTGGGTTTGAATATTAAGGTGTGATTGATATGTTGTGAATGGATGGCCGTTGCGAATATTGTTGTGATTGATTTGATAATGGAGTGCCTGGCGACGGTAGGTTGTGGCGGGTCAGGTTCGAAGGCAGATGGATCTGGGGAGGAAAGGCGGCGGAGCCGCTCGCCTCAAGCAATGTGGCGGGTCCATGGTCCGGGATGTGAGCGGTACGCGGAGCCTCGCCGTTGGAAACCGCATGGTGGCTTCAGGCTTGCGAAGTGGCGGGGCACTGGGCCTCAGCCCTGTTCTGCCGTGCCATGGATTCAGGGCAGAGGAGGAGGCCGCATCCCTTGCCGCTCATGCGCCGCAGTGCGCCTGCGTGACTGGCAGCAGAGGGCCCGGCAAGGGTAGACGTGGCGCGGAAGGGCAAAAGGCCACCGCGGGGTCTTCTGGAATTTGGTGCCGGTGAAGAGAGTCGAACTCCGACCTTCGCGATTACGAATGCGCTGCTTTCACCAACCGAGCTACACCGGCTGGTGTTGAGCCTGCGATTCTAACCCGAAACCGCTGTTTGGCAAGTCTGTCGAATGCGGGCCTGCCAGCGTGCGGCTGGGCGAGACAGTGGCAGTGAATGGGGCGTTTCCGGGTGACGGATGGGCCTCAGAGAGGCGCTCTGGCGAGAAACTCCGCCACGGTTGGCCACTCGCAGCCGCACGCGCAGCTCGCGCTTCAGGCGGCGGGTGTCCAGCCGGCGGGATTCGCGCGAAGCTCATCCGCACTTCGACAGGGTCCGCTAGTTCGGCGCGCGAGTGGCGCGGGGGCGGGCAGGCCCGGCGGTCGGCCACCGGGGTCCCGTGTAGTCGCCCGTGGTCATCTGGCTGTCGTCCACGGCGTTGATGACGCGCTGGCGCGGGCCGCGCAGCAGGGCGGTGCGGCGATGCGGCCGAGTCGTCGGCGTGGATGGGTTAGGATCACGTCGTCGGCCGGCATCAGGCGCGGTACCTGCTGGCGCAGGCGCTCCACAGGCAGGCGGTCGGCGGCGTAGATGCCAGGGCACGCGGGAACTGGGGCGGGCAGCGGGCGGCTGCTGAAGGTGACGGTGGCGCGGCCCAGAGAGGCGGGCACTGTCCCGGTGGGCGCCGTCCGAGCGCGTACTGTCGGCGTGGGGGCATCAGCGCGACGGCTGCCCGCGTTGGAACCGTCAGGGCAATGGATGCCGAAGCGCACCTGCCGCTCGGCATCCACCCGGCGGCGTGCGCGGTCGGTCAGCGGGCTGCAGCGTGTCGGTCCTGCGGGTGGTATGCCGCCCCGGTCGCCATAGACGCCGGTGGTGACAGGTAGACAAGGCGCGGGGCCAGGGCGTGGCTGGTCCGGCTCCGGCATGTGCGGGGCGGGCACGGCAAGCAATGTGCCGCATCGATCGGGCCGCTCAGAGCGATGGGGTGCGGCCCGCGGGAAGCCCTGTCGGCGTGCTGGTCGCGCGCCCGGGCCAGCGCCTGCAGCCAGCCCCGTGTCAGCCGGTCGGTCACTCGCCGTCGCGGCTGGCGGGCGGGGCGGCGTGCAGGATGTGGGTGGCCCAGTGGGCCAGGCGGTGGGCATCATCGGCCTGCATGGTCTGGCGCCGGCTGCGCGGATCTTCTGCAGGGTCTCGTCGCTGCGCGCCACGCCCATGACCTGCCAGCCGTGGTGCAGCTGCTGCACCACGCGTTGGCCGATGTCGCCGCAGCCGATGATCAACAATCGCTGACGGCTGAAACGCCGGGGAACTGGGGCGATAACTGCGGGTTTGGCCTTTCTTCTGGATCATGCGCCAACTCTACGGGGAACTGACATGACTTACAACGACGATCTCGCCCAGTGGCCGCCAGTTCACAGGGACATTGGCACCACGGTGCTGGAAGCCGCGCTGGACCAGGCATCGTGCGCCTTTATGGCTGCAAGGACGGCGCCTGTGGGGCGTGCAAGTCGCTGGTGACGGACGGTAGTGTAGAGCAGGGCAAGCATCTGCCGTCGGCACTGTCGTCGAAGAGATGACGCGGCTGATGCGTTGCTGCGCACGGCCACGCCCACGTCGGACCTCACCATCGAGGCGGCGGTGGACGGGGCCAGCGACATCCGGTGCGCAAGCCGCCCTGTCGGGTGCGCTCCATCGAGGCGCTGGCGCCGGACGTGCGCTGTATCCGGCCGCAGCTGCCGTTTTCCGAGCGGCTGGAGTATCTGGCCGCGCCAGTACGTGGATCTGATCTTCCCGACGGCGTGCGGCGCAGCGTTCCATGAGCCACGGCACCCGGCACGCTGGAGATCGGAGCGCATATCCGCCACCCGCCGGGCGGGCATTTCACCGACCGGGTGTTCTGGGTGGGTCGCGGCCGCCGCTGAAGGAGCGGGATCTTCCGCTGGAGGCTGTTCGGCACCTTCTTCCTGCGCGAGGACAGTGACAAGGCGGTGGTGCTGTGCCAGCGGCACGGGCTTTGCGCCCATCAAGGCCATCGTGGAACGGATCACGGCGCTGCAGGCGGCCGGCAGCTTCCGGGCGGCCGGTGCGGCTGTACTGGGCGCAGGCGGCGTCCGGCCGATCTCACCACGACGCGCTGTCGCCAGTGGAAAAAGGACCGGCCGACTTCGGTATGTGCCGGTGCTGTCGGATGCGCGGCCGAGGATGGCTGGACGGGGCGTACCGGCTTCGTGCACCTGGCGGTGATGGCCGATCTGCCCGACATGTCGGGGCATGAGGTCTATGCCTGCAGGTGCCGGTGATGGTGGAATCGGCCGCCGCGACTTCGTGGCGCAGTGCGGGCTGGATGAGCCGACTTCACGCCGATGCCTTCACGTCCGAGGTCGACCGGCAGGCTGCGGCTCGATCCGTCGCCCACGCAGGGGCGGGCGAGGCGGCGTGACTTGTCGTGATCCGATCCGTCGCCCACAGGCAGGGTCCGGCCAGGGGCCCGCCTGACCGATTCTCTCACGGACTGCCACCATGGCCGATTTCGTAATCTGGCTGGCAGTCGAAACGACGAAGCGCGTATCGGGCCGCCACGGGGGCGGCTCCCGCTTCAGGAAAGGACCGGCACGGCAGCCGCAAGGCGCCGCTCGGGCCCTTCCCAGTGAGGAGATGATCATGACGACTGCTCACGCCCAGGAACCCGCTGCTGCTGGTCCCTGCTGGTCGTGATGTTCTGGTCCTTCGACAGCGGTGCTTCGCCATCGCATACAGCACGCCGCCGCGTCGGCGGACAAGGCTGCGACGACGCAGGGCGGTGGCGCGGCAGGAGCGGCGCAGTCTCGGATGGTCTCCCGAGCAGCCGGTGGGTTCAGCTGGCCCATCTGCAGAAGCTGAAGGACGTACGACAAGCCGGCCACCACCTCGCATCCGCCCGGCCGGCCCACGCTGGTGAAGTTCTCAGCGCTGGCTCGCTGTGTCTGTCGGAACTGGCCGACACCAATGCCCGGCCACCGATGAGCGCTTCGTCGGCGGTGAATCGGTCACGCTGGCCTCGCCCGCTTCCTGCACGAGAAGCCGCAGGCCGACTTCGTGACGTGGTATGGCGGCTGGACTATCCGGCCATGCCGGTGCTGCTGGATGGGGCGGTCTGCCGGCGCGGCAGCTGGGCGTGCGGGTGCATCCTTCGTGGGTGCTGCTGATGCCGATGGCGGCGTGGCGCGGTGAGGCGCGGGCGCTCGTCCGAGCATTCGGCGCTGGCCTCATCGAGGACCCTGAGGCCGATCTGGCACGGCTGGCACAGGCCGAGCGTGCCTCCTTCTATCAACCGGATTCGCAAAAATCATCGAAAGTCATGAATACCAAGACCATCTATCTGGCCGGCGGCTGCTTCTGGGGCGTGAAGCCTATTTCCAGCGCATCCCGCGTGGTGGATGCCGTGTCGCTATGCCAATGGGCGCACGCAGAACCCCAGCTACGAGGACGTGATCGGTGGCGGCGCCATGCCGAGACGGTGAAGGTGACCCTATGACGCCGACCGCCTGAGCCTGGCCGACATCCTGCAGTACTACTTCCGCATCACTCGATCCCACCAGCCTGAACAAGCAGGGCAATGACCGCGGTGCGCAGTACCGCACGGGCGTCTACACACGGATGCGGCTGATATAGCCACCATCCAGCAGGCGCTGGATGCGCTGCAGCAGAAGCACAGCCGCCCGCTGGTGGTGGTAGAACCTGCCGCTGCAGAACTTCACAGAGGCCGAGGAATATCACCAGACTATCCCGTGGCCAAGAAACCCCAACGGCTACTGCCATATTGACGTGCGCAAGGCTGACGAGGCCGCCGCCGGGCAAGCAGGCGGGCAATCCGCCGCAGAAGCGCCGCGCGCAAGGGAGCTGATGTGGCCAGCTACCGCGCGCTTTCCGATGCGGAGCTGAAGCAGCGCCCGAGCGCCGAGCAGTACCGCGTCACGCAGCAAAGCGGCACCGAGCGCCTTCACGCACGAGCATGACCACCCTGTTTCGCTCCCGGCATCTACGTGGATGTGGTGAGCGGCCAGCCGCTCTTCAGCTCGAAGGATGTTCGATTCCGGCTGTGGCTGGCCCAGCTCACGCTGGCCCATCCAGCCGTCGGCCGTCACCGAGCACGAGGACCTCAGCTACAACATGCGGCGCGTCGAGGTGCGCAGTCAGGCCGCCGATTCGCACCTGGGGCACACGTGTTCCCGGACGGCCCGCGCGCGACAAGGGCGGTCTGCGCTACTGCATCAACGGCGCCAGCCTGCGCTTCATCCCGCTGGAGAAGATGGCTGAAGAGGGCTACGGCAACCTGGTCGATGCCGTGAAGTGATCAGGGCGTGACGGGGCGGCCGGTGAAGGCATCCGGCTGCCCCCATTGAAGGGATCACGCCGCCATAAAAAGCCCGGACCGAAGTCCGGGCAAACCAACCAGGAGGAATTCAGCCGGTGACTGAGGAAGTCACCGTTGCGGCTGAACAACGACATTCTCCAGCGATCGGTCCTGATGTGTTGCGTGTTTGCGTCATGCGGGTGTGTGGGGGCCGATGGGTGGCCGGATGGCCGGGAACGAAGGGCGGGATACCCGGACTTTCCATGTGCGTATTCGGGATGGGGCGGACTGCTCCGTGGGGCGCTCGTCTTGCTGGGTGAGCTGATCCAGCGGGCAGCCTGATCCGAATGGCGAGCTTTGCCGCGGTCACGGGGGTCAACCCGCCATCGCACGATATATCGTGAACGAGGCACACGGCCACGCTGCCCCCGCGTCAGGGCAAGGGCACCGTCCGTGCAGCCGTCGGCAACCGGCCAGCCTGTGGACTGTTCCTCATCGCCGGCTGCCTATGTTGTCCACCGCCCGGGCGGTTCGCGGCCTGCGGATCTCTCTGCCCGGGCTTCGGGCCCGACGCGACATGGACGGGCACAACGGAAACGGTCGTTTGACGCGATGGGTGTCGTCTATGTGGATGGTCTGGGGTGCGCGCTGCTGGTGCTGCTGGAGTGGCTGGAGGTCGATCCGGTCTCGAACTGGAGCTGGTGGTGGATTCTGGCACCGCTGGGCGTGGCCTTCCTGTGGTTCGAGTTCTTCGAGCGGATGTTCGGCCGCGACAAGCGCCAGCTGGAGATGGCCGCTTACGAGAAGCGTGCCCGCGAGCGCGTGGCGCAGACCTTCGATCAGCAGGCCCGCCGTTCCTGAGCGTTTCCGCCGGCATTTTTCCGGCGGCCGGACCGCATCGGTACGGCGGCCGCGTTGCGATGCGCTGAAGTGTGCAGGAAAGCAGTCCGACGGAATCACCTCTGAAAAGCATGTAAGAATGGCCGCTTGTCCATTCCGTCCGGCGCTCTTCTTCCATGCTCGTCCATCCTCAGTTCGATCCCTGTCGCCTTGCACATAGGCCCCCTGGCTACGCTGGTACGGGCTGATGTACCTGGTGGCCTTCACGCAGTTCGTGCTGCTGGGGCGCTGGCGTATCGCGCAGCGTCAGCCGGGCCAGCCGCTTCATGGCTTCACCGGCAAGCGATGTCGAGGACCTGATGTTCTACGGCGTGCTGGGCGCGGTCATCGGCGGGCGCCTGGGACACGTGCTGTTCTACGGGCTGTCGTACTACCTGGCGCACCCGCTGCACATTTTCTATGTCTGGGAAGGCGGCATGGCCTTTCACGGTGGCCTGGTGGGCGTGCTGCTTTCCTGCGCACTGTTTGCCCACCGACGGGCGTGCGCTGGCTGGACCTGATGGATTTTCGTGGCGCCGCTGGTCGCTGCTGGGGCGGCCGGGCCGGCTGGGCAACTACATCAACGGCGAGCTGTGGGGACGCGTCACTGACGTGCCCTGGGGCATGGTGTTTCCGCAGTCGGGTTCGGCGTTGCCGCGTCATCCGTCGCAGCTCTACGAGCTGGCGGCCGAGGGGCTGCTGCTGTTCGTGGTGCTGTGGTCTAGCGCCGGCCGCGACCACGGGGCAGCTCAGCGGGCCTCTTCCCGTGGGGCTACGGCCCTGTGCCGCTTCCTGCGGAAAATGCGCGCGAGCCCGACGAGTGGCTTCTGGGGCCGCTGACGGCCGGCCAGGCGCTGACGCTGCCGATGCGCTGGCCGGTGCCCGGCTGATGTGGCGGGCAGGCGCAAGGCGGACTGACCGGCACACGGCCCCTGACTGGCAGATAGTCGCGACGGGCTGGCACCCTGATCATGATCGGGCGGAAGATCCGCCCGCAACGGGGCGCCTGTCGTTTGTGAGGCCCGAATGCAGAGAAAGGCCCGGACATGCCGGGCCTTCGTGGATGCGGGTAACCTCGCCCGTGCCGGTTGGCCGGCATCCTGAAACCGTTGATTCAGTCCAGGTCGGCAGAGAGCAGCCACATCAGGTTCATCCGACGAGGGACGATCGCAACAGTGGCACACTGTTTTCTCTTCACCTCATGCATCGCATTGGTTCAAGCGAAATATATGGCCTGAAACGAACACTGCAGGGTTGACCAATTATACGCGCTTGTCCGTCGAAGGGGCAAGCCCTGCCGGTTGTCCCTTTCGCGGCCGCCGATGAGTGGCCTGGGCGCAGTGGTTTCGCTGTTTCAGCGAACGCCCTCAAGCGGCGGATGCCGTCGTCCAGTTCGTTGTTGAGCTGGGTGACCGTGGTCTGCACCTGTTCGACGGTGGCGGCGCCGGAGTCGACCGGCTGGCCCAGGAATTCGTAGGTGATCTGCAGGGCGGCGCTGACGGCGATGCGCTCGACGCCGTGGGCCAGGCTGGCGTCACGGATCTCGCGCATCTCTCGGTCGACGATGCGCACGGCGTCTCATCAGCCGCGGCTTCTCGTTGGGGAACCTGCAGCTTGAAGGTGCGGTCAAGGATCTGACCTCGATCTGTTCCAGCGGCCATGCAGCTCCGGGCGCTTTCAGTCTTTGTCGGTCTGCGGCAGCGGCAGCCGCGCCAGGGCGGATTCCACGCGGGCACGGGCTTCGGCCAGACGTTGCTGCATGTCGGCCTGGCTCATGGCGGCTTCACCCAGGCGGCCGCGCAGCAGCTGGTTTTCGTCAGAGAGCTGGCGGGTGATTTCAGCAGGCGCCGGACGCGCTCGCCCAATAGCTGGAGATCGGTTTCATGCCGCGGGATAGTAGGGATTTGTGACAGGGGGCTCGCTGAAGCGACACCCTGGGGAATGGCTGTACACGATTTTGCCACGCGGCGCCCGCTGGCGTCCGTTGATCGGGTACCGGGCGTGTGTCATGGCATCATCTGCGGCCGCTGTCGGCGCCGGAATCGAGCGATGCGTTGTCCATGACATGCCCCTGTAATGCTGTCGGGGTTGTAACGACCACGTTAGTCATCGGCAGGCAGTAAGCCTGCCTTTGCCATCGAAGGTTCCTGAAAGGTCTGCTGGGCGCTCAGTCTCTGTCGGCGAAGGTGTGCCGGCATGCGGAGCTATCTGAGCCTTCATGGGCCGTCGGCTGCCGTGGTCTGCAGTTCCCTCAACCGTCGTTCTCCTATTTCAAGGCAAGATGATGCACAACGTCGTCCCGCCTCGCTGGCAGACTTTCGCTGTCCTCCTCCTGCTGGGTTCCGCGTTGCTTTGCGGCAACCTCGCCCGCCGGCGGTCGATGCTGCACAAGGCGCAGGCGCGCAGGGGCGGCGCAGGCCTGGGGTTGGCGATGCGCAGGCCGATGCTTCGGGCTGAAGGCTATTCGCAGCGCGGGTTCGCTGGAGGTGGAGCTGGTCCCGACCCCGCCAGGTGATGCCGGGTGAGACCTTCCGCATCGGCATGCGCCTGCGACACGATCCGCACTGGCACACGTACTGGCGCAATCCGGGCGACACGGGCTATCCCACTCGCTTCGAGATCGAGGCCGGGCCGACACGCAGTATTCCGACATCCGCTGGCCGGCGCTCGAGCGGCTGGCCACCGGGCCGCTGGCTCAACTATGGCTACGAGGGCGAGGCCCTCATCTATCGTGACGGACGCTGCCGGACAGCTTTCGCGGGCCGTCAGGCGCGCTTCCGCGCGGCGTCGAATGGCTGATCTGCAAGGAAGTCTGCATTCCGGCGAGGCTGCATTGCAGCTGATGTGCCGGTGGGCGGCGTGACTGAGCCCGACCGCCTGAGACGGCCAGTTTCGAGGTCGCACGTCGCAGCAGTGCCGGTGCCCGACCGAACCGGCGGCCGTGGGCTGGTGGCAGCGCGGTGGTCAGGCGGTGGTGGTGCTGCCGGATGCCGTCACGCAGGGCAAGGCACCGCGCTCGGCGCTGTTCCTTCCGTACTTCAGCGGGTGGTCAAACCCGTGGCGGCGCAGAAGCTCATCGAGATCTCGGGCGAGGAAGGCCGCTATGGCCTGGCGCTGGAGCTGGATGAGCAGGGCGTGCGCACGGCCGATCCGGGCTGGGAAAAGGAAGGGGGTATCGTCGTCATCGACGGCGGGCAGCCGGTGGAAGTGAGCCTGCAGCGCCAGACGGTGGTGCCGGTGGCGGCTCGTACCGTGGCCATCGATGAACCGATCAAGGTGGACCTGACCGAGCCCGGCGCTGCCCAGGGCAATGGCGGCAAGAAGGGCGGGCTGCTGGGCATGTTGCAGCTGGGCGGTGCGCCGCGCAGGGCGGACAGACATGCCGGCGGCGGCGCCATGGCGTCCGGTGCCAACGGGCAGGGCGCTGATGCTGCTGCGGGTGGCAGGGGCATCGAACGGCGCTGCGGGAGCGGCAGGTGCGACGGTGTTGCGCCTGCCGCCCGTGCCGGACAGGATGGCAGCAGCTCGGTGCCTCAGTGCCGAGCAGGCCGTCGATCAGGCACAGACACGCTTGGCGCGCTGACGGCACGCACGGCAGGGTGAGTGGCTGGCACTGGCTGGCGCCATTCGGGGGCGTTCATCGGCGGCCTCATCCTCAACCTGATGCCCTGCGTGTTCCCGGTCATCGGGCTCAAGATCCTTTCTTCACCGAGGCGGCGGCCGGCAAACCGGCTCGAGGCGCGTCGCCATGCCATGGTGTTCGGCCCGGTGTGGTGGCTCAGCTTCCCTGGTGCTGGCGGCTATCCTGCTGGGGCTGCGGGCGCTGGGCCAGGCGGCCGCTGGGGCTTCAGCCGCAGTCGCCGGTCTTCGTGGCCGTGCTGGCGCTGCTCTTCGTGGTCATCTGGTCTCAACCTGTTTGGCCTCTTCGAGGCCGGCACGCGGCTCACGCAGCTGGGGGCGGCCGGGCAGGGCAGCCAGCAGGGCTACTGGGGCAGCTTCGATGACCGGCGTGATGGCGGTAGTGTGGCCACGCCCGCACGGCGCCCTTCATGGGCGGTGCGCGGTGGGCTTCACGCTCAGCAGCTCGCCGCTGCTGGTGCTGGTGGTGTTTGCCACCATCGGCGTGGGCATGGCGCTGCCGTATCTGGTGCTGGCCAGCAGTGAGCGCCTGCTGGCGATGCTGCCGCGCCCCGGCGCCTGGCTGCAGACCTTCAAGCAGCTGCTGGCCTTCCCGATGTTCATCACCGCGGCCTGGCTGGTCTGGGTGCTGGCGCTGCAGTCCGATGCCTGAGGGCGTGCTGCTGTTGCTGCTGGCTGCCATCTTCCTGTCCTTCAGCTGCTGGATCTACGGCGCTGGCAGTTCGAGCTGCGGCCGCGCAGTGCGCGCAGCGCGCCGGCCCGGATCATCACCGCGCTGCTGTCGCTGGTGGCCTGCGGCGTGCTGGTGAGCCGGCTGCCGGTAGTGGCTGAGGCCGCCCAGACGCAGGCCGCGCCGGTGCCGGGCAATGCCGCAACCAACGGTCCGCGTCCATGCTGCCACCCCTGCAAGCCGGAGGCCGATGGCCGCCTGCCGGCATCCTGCCGGGGCTGGCAGCCGTGGTCGCCCGAGCGCCAGTGCCGCGGCTGCGCTGCGGGCGCGTGCCGGTCTCGTGGACTTCTCGGCCGCCCGGTGCCTGAGCTGCCAGGTCAACGAGAAGGTGGCGCTGAACCGCGACGAGGGTGCAGGCCGCCTTCCGCGACCGCAACGTGCTGCTGCTCAAGGCCGACTGGACGCGCCGCGATCCGGCTATCTCGGCTGAGCTGGCTCGCTTTGCCGCGCAACAGCGTGCCGCTCTTACCTGTTCTATGACGGCCGCGATCCGAAGGCCGCGCCCGCAGCTGCCTGAGCTGCTGACGGTGGATACCGTGCTCAGCGCCATCGGCGCGGCGAAGTAAGCGACGTCCCCGATCAGGCGCGGCGATGGTTGCCGCTGGAAAGCCCCAGCACGGCCCGCATGTCGTACAGGGCCATGGGCCTTGTCGTCGAAGCGGCAGGCGCGCAGGCTGCCGTCGGCGTAGTGGGCGCGACTGCGGCGCGGTGGCGGATCTCGATCTGCTCGCCGTTGCCGGCAAAGAGCACCGTGGTCGCCCACGATGTCACCGACCGCGGATGGTGGAAAAGCCGATGCTGCCGGGCTGGCGCGGGCCGGTGTGGCCCTCGCGGGCGAAGACGCCGATCTCGGCCAGCGGCTTGCCCAGCTGCGCGGCGATGGCTTCGCCGATGGCGAGTGCTGTGCCCGGGGGGGCATCCACCTTGTGGCGGTGGTGGGCCTCGATGACTTCGATGTCGGTGTCGGCCAGCATCTGCGTGGCCAGCCTCGATGAGCCGGATGGCGGCATTGACGCCCGGGCCTCGCGTTGGCGGCCTGCACGATGGCGATGTCCTGCGCGGCCTGCTGGATGCGGGCGCGCTCCTCGGTCGAGAAGCCGGTGGTGCCGATGACCATCTTCACGCCATGCTGCCGGCAGGCGTCCAGGTAGACCATGCTGGCTTCGGGGCGGGTGAAGTCGATCAGCACCTGGCAGCCGGCCAGGGCCGCGTCGGTGCGGTCCGGTGATGGTCACGCCGGTCTTTGCCCCATGAAGGCACCGGCATCGGTACCAGCGTCAGGCTGTCGCTGCGGTCCAGCGCCGCAGCCGTTCCATGTCGAGGGGGCCGACGGCCTCGATCAGCGCTGCGCCCCATGCGTGCCGGAGGCGCCAGTGATGGCAATCTTCATGAATTCACGTGCCTTTCGGTGGGTTGGATAGCCGGGCAGGGGCCGGACTCGTTCGGGTCGTCGCGCTCGGGCAGGCGGTCATGCTTGATGTCGCTGACGCGGCCGTCGGCAAAAGAACACCGTCACGCGGCGCAGCTCGGAATCGCCGTTCGGATACTGGAAGCGGAAGACGTATTCCCAGCGGTTGGGGTGGAACACGTCGGCCAGCAGCGGGGTGCCGATGCGAGCCGCACCCGTCGGGCGCCATGCCGGTGTGCACCCGTCCAGCATCTGCTGGTTGATGTAGTTGCCCTGCGGAAACGGCAAAGCGATAGGGTTCCAGGAAAAGCGCTGCGCAGAGCGGTCGCTGGCGCAGCCGGCCAGCGTGGCGGCCGCGGCCAGCAGCAACAGCGTGCCGGGGATGCGGAAAGACGGATGGGCATCGAGGGATGGGCTCCTGGGTTGTGCGGAGGGTGCCGGCGGCATGGCGCGGTCCGGGCCTGAACCGGCACTGATGCCATGGCCGGCACCGCAGGGCGGGCCGGCGGGCATGATGCGGGCGCCGTGGAAGGCACGGGGGCGGTGCGACACTGGCCGTGCCGTCTGTCGCTTCCTCGGGCACGCCGGGCCGTCGGGCGCTGTGTAAAGTTCCTGCAAAGTTCGGCTGCCAGGCCGGCGGTGCAGGCATCCCCGTATGATAAGGGCTTCCTTCTCCCTGCTGTTCCCGCCTTCATGTCCTTATCGTCTCACAAGGCGTCCGGGCGCCGTACCACGCTGGTGGTCACGGCCCTGGTGCTGCTGGCCGTGGGTGCCGGCCTCTGGTTCTGGGTTCTGAAGCCTCGCTTCCCATGGCGCTGCTGCGCCGGCAGGCATGCCCCTGCCGCCGTGCGCCGGCGGCCGGTGGTCACGCGGCATGTCACCCGTCTACCGTCAGCGTGGTGAGCGCCGAGCAGGGTGCCTTCCCGGTGGTGATCCGCGCGTGGGCAACGTCACCCCCTACAACACGGTCACCGTGGTGCCGCAGGTGGAAGGACGGCTGCTGCGCGTGCATTTCCAGGAAGGGGCGCATGTGCAGGCCGGCCAGCTGCTGGCGGAGCTGGATCCGCGCGCCTGCAGGCCAGCCTCGGACGAGGCGCGGGGCACCTGTGCCCAGAACCGTGCGGAGCTGAAGAATGCCTGTTCCGATCTGGCTCGCTACGAGCGGGTTTCTATCGGCAGGATTCGGTGTCCCGCCAGCGGCTGGAGACCCAGCGCGCTGGTGTGGCAGCTGCAGCACGTTCGAGCACCGATCAGGCCTGGTGCAGACACGCCCGCGTGCAGCTGGGCTACACGAAGATCCATGCGCCGGTGGCCGGCCGGCTGGGGCTTCTGAAGAGCCAACATCGGCGCCATGATCGGTCCTTCCACCACGGACGGCCTCGTCAGCATCGTGCAGACCGACCCCATCTCGGTGGTCTTTGGCGCGCCGGAGGTAGCTGACGGCGCTGCGTGCACGCGATGTCGCCGCCGCTGGCAACGGTCTGGAGGTGCAGGCTCGACCGCAGCGAGCAGGGCCAGCTGGCCAGCGGTCGCCTCACCACGCTGGACAACCAGATCGACACCACAACCGGATCGCTGCGGTGCGGGCGCTTCGACAATCCGGGTGAGACGCTCTTCCAACCAGTTCGTGAACATCCGCTCACGCTGCAGACGCTGCTCAGGCCGTCAGCGTGCCGGTGGATGTGGTGCAGTTCGGCACCCAGGCAACTATGTCATGTGTGGTGCGTGATGACAAGGCCCATGTGCAGGTCGAAGCTGGCGCCACCACGGCCGATCGGGCAGATCGTCGAGGGCCTGACCGCTGGCGAGCGGGTGGTGCTGGAAGGCATGGACCGGCTGCGCAACGGCAGCGCCGTGAAGATCGTGGCCGCCACCGAAGGCGATCCGGATGCCCTGCTGGCCCCGGGGCCGGGTGAAGGCCCGGCCGGTGGCCCGCCGCCCGGACCCTGAGCGCCGTCATGAATTTCTCCCGTCCCTTCATCCTGCGGCCCATCGCCACGTCGCTGCTGATGGTGGCGTTGCCGCTGGCCGGCATGCTGGCCCGGCGGTTGCTGCCGGTGGCGGCGCTGCCGCAGGTCGACCATCCGGTCATCCGTGCAGGCCACGCTGCCGGGCGCCAGTCCCGACACGGTGGCGCGAATGATCACCGCGCCGCTGGAGCGCTACCTGGGCCAGATTTCCGGCCTCAAGCAGATGTCCTCGGCCAGCGGCGCCGGCGTCTCGGTCATCACGCTGCAGTTCGCGCTGGACAGTGACCCGGCGCGGCCGAGCAGGACGCAGTCGGCGCTGGACAATGCCGGAGAGCCTGCTGCCCGACGGCATGCCGGCCCGCCGCGCTACCGCAAGGTCAATCCGGCCGACACGCCGATCCTGACGCTGGCCGTCAGCTCGAAGACCCTGCCGCTGCCGCAGATCCATGACCCGGTGGACACCCGCATGGCGCAGAAGCTGGCGCAGGTGCAGGGCGGGTCAGGTGAGCCCGCTGGCGGTCAGCGCCCGGCCATCCGCGTGCAGGCCGATTCCGCCGCGCTGAAGGCGGCCGGGCTCACGCTGGCCGATGTGCAGAAGGTGATTGCTCGGCCAATGCCAATCTGCCCAAGGGCAGCTTTCGACGGCCCGGTGCGCAGCACCACGCTGGACGCCAACGACCAGCTGACTACGGTGGCCCAGTACGAGGACCTGGTGGTGACCTGGAAGAATGGCGTGCCGCTGCGCGTGCGCGACGTGGCCACCGTGGTGCAGGGGCCCGAGGACCGCTTTCTGGCGGCCTGGGCCGACGCCGAGCGGGGCCATCCTGATCAGCGTGCTAGCGCCAGCCCGATGCCAACGTCATCGAGGTGGCCGACCGGGTGCGTGCGCTGCTGCCGCGGCTGACGGCCACGCTGCCGGCCAGCGTGGACGTGCGCATTCTCACCGACCGTACCGAGAGCATCCGCAGCTCGGTGCGCGACGTGCAGGTCGAGCTGGTGCTGGCCGGGGCTGGTGGTGCTGGTGACGCTCGTGTTCCTGCGCTCGGTGCGCATGACGCTGATTCCGGCCGTGGTGGTGCCCATCTCGCTGGTGGCCACCTTTGCCGCCATGTACCTGGCTGATTATTCGCTCAACAACCTCAGCCTGATGGCGCTCACCATCGCCACCGGCTTCGTGGTCGATGACGCCATCGTGATGATGGAGAACATCGCCCGCCATCGGGAGCAGGGCAAGCTGGCGCTGCAGGCCGCCCGGACGGCGCGAAGGGAGATCGGCTTCACGCTGGTGTCGCTCACCGTCTCGCTGGTGGCTCGTCCTGATCTCCGCTGCTCTTCATGGGCGACGTGGTGGGCGGCTCTTCATGAATTCGCCGTCACGCTGGCGGTGGCCATCGGCATCTCGTTGCTGGTGTCGCTCACCCTCACGCCCATGATGTCGGCGCGGATGCTGAAGGGCGAGACAGGACACGGTGGAGCAGGGCCGTCGGCGCGTCCCGCGCTGCTGGATCGGCTGATCGCCGCCTACGGCCGCAGTCTGGACCGCGTGCTGGATCACCAGGGCTGATGCTGCTGGTGATGCTGGCCACGCTGGGGGCTGACGGTCTGGCTGTACCTCGCTGGTGCCCAAGGGCTTCTTCCCGGTGCAGGACAGTGGCGTCATCCGTGGTGACGCAGGCGCCCGGCACGATCTCGTTCGAGGCCATGAAGAAGCAGCAGGAGGCGGTGGCCCGCCAGCTGCTGGAGGATCCGGACGTGGCCAGCCTGTCGTCATTCATCGGCGTGGACGGCAGCAACACCGCGCTCAACACGGGGCGCATGCTGCTGAACCTGAAGTCGCATGAGGACCGCGCAGACGACGTGCTGGCCATCATCGACCGGCTGCGCCGCCGGATGGCCGAACGGCCCGAGGCCGAGCGTCGGATCATGGGCGTCTGGTTCCAGCCGGTGCAGGAGTCATCGAGGACCGCATCAGCCGCGCCCAGTACCAGATGACGCTGAGCACACCCGACACGGACCTGCTGGCCGAGTGGGTACCGCGCCTGCAGGCCGCACTGGCCCAGCGGCCCGAGCTGGCCGACATCGGCAGCGATCTGCAGAACGACGGCTGGCAGGCCTACGTGGAGATCGACCGCACCGCTGCCGCCCGCCTGGGCGTGCAGGTGCAGACCATCACCGCGGCCCTGCAGAATGCCTTCGCGCAGCGGCAGATTGCCACGCTCTTCACCCAGTCCAACCAGTACCGCGTGGTGCTGGAGCAGGATCCGGCACGGGCCCAGGCATGGCGGCGCTGGACCACGTGTTCGTGGCGGCGTCCGACGGCACGCCGGTGGCGCTTTCCGCTCTGGCGCACTGGAGCAGCCGCAAGGCGCCGGTGGTGGAACCATCAGTCGCAGTTCCCGGCTGCCACGCTGTCCTTCAACCTGGGCAACGGCCATTCGCTGGGGGATGCGGTGGCGGCCGTGGAAGAGGTGCAGCAGCAGCTGGGCTGGCCGCTGTCCATCGAGAGCCGCTTCTGGGGCGGCTGAGGCGTTCCGGGCATCGCTGTCGAACACGCTGTGGCTGGTGCTGGCCGCCGTGGTGGTGATGTATCTGGTATGGGCATCCCTGTACGAGAGCGCCATTCACCCCATCACCATCCTGTCCACGCTGCCCTCGGCCACGGTGGGGCGCGTGCTGGCGCTGCTCGTCAGCGGCCGGGCGCTGGACATGGTGGCCGTCATCGGCATCGTGCTGCCTCATTGGCCTGGTGAAGAAGAACGGCATCATGATGGTGGACTTCGCGCTGGAGGCCGAGCGTCGCGAACGGCTGTCGGCGCGTGCCGCCATCCACCGCGCTGCCATCCTGCGTTTCCGGCCCATCCTGATGACCACGCTGGCCGCGCGCTGGGCGCGCTGCCGCTGATGCTGGCCAGCGGGTCGGGCGCCGAGCTGCGCCAGCCGCTGGGTCTCGGTGATGGTGGGCGGCTGCTGGTCAGCCAGGTGCTCGCGCTCTACACCACGCCCGTCATCTACCTGTTCTTCGAGCGGATCGCGCAGCGTCGAGGCCGATGAGGCTTCTTTCCGCTGACCTGCTGCCATGAGCCCGTCCCTGCCGTGATTGCCCGACGCCGATGAATCTGTCCCGTCCCTTCATCCGCCGACCCATCGGCAGCACCATGCTGGCGCTGGCCATCCTGCTGGCCGGCTGGCTGGCGTGGCGACAGCTGCCGGTGGCGCCGCTGCCGCAGATCGACACGCCGATGGTGGTGGTCACGGCCAGCCTGCCCGGGGCCAGCCCCACCAGCATGGCGGCGACCGTGGCGGGGCTGCTGGAACGGGCGCTGGGCGCCATGCAGGGCTGTCGTCCATCTCGTCGTCCAGCAGCACCGGCACCACCGAGGTGCGGCTCTTCTTCGACATTGACCGCGACCTGAACGAAGCCTCGCGCGAGGTGCAGGCGGCCATCAACAGTGTCATCGACCAGCTGCCGCCCGGCATGCCCGGCCGGCCCACCTTCCGCAAGCTCAATTCCTCCACGTCGCCCATCCCGGGCGCTGGCGCTGTCGTCGGCCACGCTTCGCCCAGCCAGCTCTACGACCCGCCGACAACATCGTGCTGCAGAAGATCTCGCGTGCAGGGGTGGGCGAGGTCTCGCTGGGCGGCGCATCGCTGCCAGCTGTGCGCATCCGCTTTCGAGCCCAGCGCGCGGCTCGCCCTGGGCGCATGTCGCTGGAGGATGCGCGCGCCAGGTGGTGGCCGCCAGCGCCGAGGCGCCTCGAGGGCTTTTCTGAGGATGAAGGCAACCGCTGGCTGGTGGCCACCGGCCGCAGCTGAAGAACGCGGCCGACTTCTCGGGACCCGGTGCTGCGCTGGAAGAACGGCCAGGCTGTGCGGCTCTCGGACGGGCCGAGGTGAGCGATTCGGTGGTGAACCGCTACAGCAGCGGTTTTCCACAACCATCAGCCGGCCATCATTGCGCTGGTCACCCGCCAGCCCGATGCCAACGTGGTGGCCACCATTGATGCCATCAAGGCCACGCTGCCGCAGCTGCAGGCCATCCGCCGCCGCAGGCCAGCCTCACCGTGGTGATGGACCGTTCGCTGGGCATCCGCGGCAGTCTCGCCGAGGCGCAATGGACGCTGGTGTTCTCGTGCCCGATCGTGGCGGCGGTGGTGTGGCTCTTCGTGGCACGGCTGCGAACCGCGCTCATTCCGGTGGCGGTGATCCCGGTCTCGCTGATCGGCACCTTTGCCGTCATCTGGCTGGCGGGCTTCGCTCAACAACCTCAGCATCATGGCGCTGGTGGTGGCGGCTGGCCCGGTGGTCGATGACGCCATCGTCGTGCTGGAGAACATCACCCGCCACCGAGCGGGGGCCGTCACCTACCGGGCTGCGATGAGCGGCGCGGGCGAGGTGAGCTTCACGCTGGCGCTGAACGTGGCGCTGGTGGTGGTGTTCGTGGCCGTGCTGTTCATGGGCGGCATCATCGAGCGGCTGTTCCGCGAGTTCGCTCACGCTGGCGGCGGCCACGTCATCTCGCTGGTCGTCCATCAGCCCTGACGCCCGCACTGTGCGCGCATGGGTCTGCTGCGGAGAAACGGCGGCAGGTACAAACATGGCGCTGCACAGGCTGCCGCTTTGCCGGGGGACATGTTCGAGTCTGCCTACGATGCAGGCAGGGGACGCCGGGGGATGGATTGTGTTCGCGGGATGACGCCGAGTGGCTTCTCGCCCCATGGCATCGGCGCCTGCTTGGGCTTCATGCCAGATATTTCCATCATCTGCAGGCGCTGCGAGCAGTCGCTGGCCCGGATGCTGCACTCACGCCCGGTAGGGGTCGTGGCCTGCGGGATTGATCGCCGCCAGTGTCTGGCTGTTTGCCAACCTGCCACGCTCGGATCTGCCCGAGCAGGACACGGCGTGATTGCGCCTTCATCCGGGGCGATGACGGCTTCCTTCCAGATCATGCAGCCGCGCATCGAGCGCTACCGCCGCTGGATCCTGTCCGATCCGGTCGTGCAGGATGGGCTGGCATCAGCGGTGGCAATGGCGGACTCACCAACGCCCGCCCGGTCATCACCCCTCGCCGCTGGCTGAACGCAGGTGTCGGCGCGCTGTGTCATCGACCGCCTGCGTCGTAACGCACCGCAGATGGCGGGCACCATGTTCTTCGATCGTGGAACAGGACCTGCAGCTGTCGCCCCGAAGTTCGGGGACGACGCCGATCGTCGTGATCGTGCTGAAGTCCGGCGACCGGGATCTGCTGCGAACCTCGAACCAGCGGCTGGGTGTGGCGCTGTCGAAACGCCCCGAGCTGGAGAACGTCCAGCGCAGGTCGGGAGGACACTCGCCAGATCGTGCTGGACATCGACCGCAACACGGCCAGCCGACTCGCGTGCAGTTGACCGCATCTCGGCGGCGCTCAGCAACTCGTTCGCGCAGCGCGTGGCCACGCTGTACCGTGATCGCAACCAGTACCGGTGGTGATGGAGGTCTCTGCGCGCTTCATCGAGAACCTGCTGGCGCTGGATCGCGTGCAGATCATCACCAGCGAGGGCAAGTCGGTGGCGCTGGCCGAGGTGGCACGCTGGCACTTCGCGCATGGTGCAGGACCGCGAGCGACACGTGGACCAGTTCTCGGCTTCCACCATCAGCTTCTCGGTGGCGGCCGACGCACCGACGCCGCGGCCCCGAGGCGTGCGTGAGGTGATCGACGCCGAGCGCATGCCGGTCACCGTCATCGCCGACATCGACGGCGACGATGGACGACCCAAGTCGCTGGTCAAGGCCGACGTCAGGGCTGGCTGATCCCCGGGGTGGTGCTGGCTGTATACCCGGTGCTGGGCATCCTGTACGAGAACCTGCTGCATCCGATCACCGTGCTTCCACCATCCCTCGGCGGGCGTGGGGCGTTGGCGCTGTGGGGCCAACACGCCGTTCAGCCTCATCGCGCTGCTGGGGCTCTTCCTGCTCATTGCGTGGTGATGAAGAACGGCATCCTGATGATCGACGTGGCGCTGAAGAAGCAGCTCTACTGAAGGACTGGCCCTGCAGGCCATCCCGCAGCGCGGCCGGGCCAGCGCCTGCGTCCGATCCTGATGACCAACGTGGCGGCATCCGGCCGGTCGCCATTCCGCTGGCCAGGGCCCGGCGATGGCGGCGAGCTGCGCCGTCCGGATGGGCTCGTCATCATCGGCGGCCCGGCGGTCAGCCAGCTCATCACCCTCTACACCACGCCGGCGCTGTACCTGATGCTGGAGCGGTTGCAGCAATGGCTGCGGCGGGGCCGGCGCTAGAATGACGACCCCCTTTCCACCTTGACTGAACCATTCGCTCCCGGAGCGTCATCCGCATGGACACCCTGCTTGAAAATTGTCCGCTTCACCAACAAGACCTTCGCCCGTGGGTGCTGCTGTTCGGCGCCCCGGGTTTCGTGTTTCGGACCTGTTCCTCGGGTCTGCGCAGCTGGATTCCTACCTGCTGGCGGTCGCATGCTGGGCATGGGCCTCACGCTTTTCGGTGAAGGATTTCACCGGCGTGCTGCGCTACCCGAAGGTGCCGTGCTGGTGGGCGTGTGCGCCCAGTTCCCATCATGCCCGCTCCCCTAGCCCGCGCTCGTGCAAGGTCTTTGACCTGCCGCCCGATTCCGGGCCGTGGGCGTCATTCTGGTGGGGCCTGTCCGGGGTACCGCATCCAACGTCATGACCTATCTGGCCCGTGGCAACACGCGCTGTCGGTGGCCTGCACCACGGTGGCCACGCTGCTGGCGCCGCCGCGTCACCCCGCTGGTGTTCTGGCTGTTTGCTGCTCGCAGTGGCTGCAGGTGGATGCCTCGGGCATGTTCCTGTCGGTCGTGCAGGTGGTGCTGTTGCCCATCATCGTGGGTCCTCATCATCAAGGCCATCCCCGGCCATCGCATCGACCATGTGGCCGGAGACCATGCCGCTCATCTCGGTCATTGCCATCGCTGATCGTCGGCGCCGTCGTGGCCGGCAGCGCGACCGCATCATCGATTCGGGCTCGCGATCTTCGGCGTGGTGGTGCTGCACAACGGTCTGGGCCACCCGGGCGGGGCTGCTGGCGGCGCGTCTGTTCCGGCTGCCGTTCTCACGATGGCAGCGCCTATCGCCATCGAGGTCCGGCATGCAGAACTCCGGCCTCGGGCGCCACGCTGGCCGGCCTGCACTTTCGCCAGCGCGCCTATCGTCGCCGTGCCCAGCGCCGTCTTCAGCTTCTGGCACAACGTCTGCTCCCATCCTCGCCACCGGTTTGCCAGCCGCCCCAACGGCAACGAGGGCACGGAAGAAGCGAGCGGGAAGGGCGCCTGACCGCTTCACGCTGAAAGGCCGGTCGTCCTGACACGGTGCCGGCCGGTCCGGCATCGCATCGGTCAGCCCCAGCGGCTTCGGACGGTCTGACGCGCGGTCGGACGGTCTGACCCGCTGTCGGATCGGTCCGGCAGCGACTCCCCGCTGCAAAAAGGGGGAATATCCGCCACAACCGCACCCGGACCATGCTGGCGTCGTAAACCGGGGGCGGCACCCGTGTTCACCCTTTCTCCACCTTCCCCGGCTTGCTTTTCACGCCTCGACATGACCGCTCGGACCCCGATGACCGTGACGACCCTCTTTCGCCGCACCACGCTGGCGACCAGCCTGCTGGCGCTGGCTGGCTGCAGCGTGATGACGCCTGCTACAGTGCCTGCCTCGGCGCTGGAAGCACCGCTGGAGCAGAACAGCGGCTGGCATCTGGCGTCCAGTACCGAACGTGAGGCTGCTGCACACCAGCGCAGGCCGGCTGCGCCGGTGCCGCTGGCCAGAAGACGGGGACAGCTGACAAGGCTGCGCCCCGGGGGCACGGATGTCAGCGTAGCGGGAGCGCCGTCCGGTGGCACGGCGGGGATGCCGGCCGCCAGTCCGATGACCGCATTGCCGTCGTCCAGCCTGATCGATGGTGCCGCCTTCCGGTGATCCGGTCCTGAAGGATCTGCAGCAGCGCCCGCAGTCCGGCAACTCTCGATGGTGCAGGCCGAGGCCCGGCTGCGCCAGCCCGGGCCACGCTGTCGGGGGCGGGGCCACCCGCCCGCCGCAGGTCGGCGTCAACGTTCAGGGGCCGCTCGCAGCAAGGGCGGCCACGGGCCAAAGCAGTTCCGGCGGCACTCAGCGCGTCAGCGCCCCGGACTGACCAGATTACGCTGTCCCAGCTGCAACGGCAACTACCAATAACGTTCAGGCCGGCACCACCATCAGCTGGGTCCTGGACCTGTGGGGAGCGGGTCTCGCCCAGTCGAATCCAGGCCATGCTGCCCTGCAGGCGGCCGAGGCCAACCGCCGCGCCGCCGAGCCTCAGGCTCGGGCCAGTCTCATCCAGCCTACTGGCGCATGCGTCTGGCCGAAGCGCAGCTCATCCTGCAGGCCCGCTCCGAAGCGACCCTCCGAGCGTTCGCTGCAGCTCACCCGCAATCAGTACCGGGCGGTCTGGTGACGCGGGTCGATGGCGTGGCCGAGACCAGCCTGCAGTCGGTCATCACCAGCGCCATGCCCCGAACGCAGCCGTGACGCCGAACGCCACGCCATTGCCGTGCTGCTGGCCCTGCCGCCTCGTCCCTGAGCGCCGCCGATCTGCGCCCACTGGGCGGCTAACACGGTGCCGGGCGGCGGGATGCCTCGGCGCCGCCCGTCATGTTGCCGGCCGCGCCCGCCATTCCCGGAGATCGCTTCCATCGACTTGCTGCGTCGTCGCTCCCCGACGTGCGCGTGGCCGAACGCCGTGTGGCGGCTGCCAATGCTGGACGTGGGCGGGGCTCGCGGCGCCCGGGCTGCCTGACCTGACATTCAGCACCACCGGCACCCTCAGCTCAGCACACGGTCGCCAATCTGCTGTCATCGCCGCTGCGTTCCCGTCGGTCGGCGCCCAGCTGGCCCAGACCCTGTTCGATGGTGGCACCCCGAGTACCGCCCTGAAGACCCGTGAAGCCGCCTCACGACGAGAAGGTGGCGGCTTCACCGCCTGCAGGTGCTCACCGCCCTGCAGGAGATCGAGACGGCCTGCTGTCGCGCCGCACGCTGGCCAACCAGAAGCTCGACCAGCAGCGTCTGCGTCGCTGGCGCAGGAAGCCGAGCGCGTGGTGCGCAACCGCTACCGGGGCGGGCGTGGTGAGCTACGCCGAGCTGGCCTCTGCCGAGAGCACGAGCCTCAGCGCCCAGAGCCAGCTGCTGTCCCTGCAGGCTGACCGGCTGAACAACTACATCACCCTGCTGGCGGCGGTGGGGGATCCTGGCAGCTGCCGTCGATTGAATCGGGTACGAGGTTGCGAAATGTCCCGTTATCCAAAGAAGATCAATTCTGCTCAAAAGCCACCGGTGGACAGCATGGGCTAGATTGGCCATGAATGACCGAAGAAGATGATTAGTCATCATCTCCAGAGCCAAACATGCTGCTCCGACACGATGAACCACCAAATAGCTCGCGGACCGACCGTCGTCAAGATAAGTTTGCGATTTTCGCGCGGTAGTGGTTTGGGCTGGTTTAAGCAACGCGGTAAGTATATCTCTATGCTGTTATATCGTCTCTTCCGACGGGTCAATTTTCTCTACCATCCGGTTTGTGATTATATTCTTCAAGGAAGTTAATGTCATGGTAGTTAGGTCGATAGGCCTTATCTTCTAACCCTCTTTGTATTCTTGGTTGTGAATGTCGTCAATCGAGGATTTGCATTGTCTGCAAATCACTGTCATGATGTGGAATCAATGGACTTTCTCCGCATTCTGGGCAATGGGCATCAAAGGAATCGAATACGTTTCTGGTAGTCTGAACGGCGCATGTGCAGTTCCAAGCCCAAATTTAAAGCATGGCTGAATCGTGGATTGATGAGCCGTAGCCGCATACCGGGCATTCTTCAGGGTCTTTGCTCTCTACAAGTGTTTAATCCTGTTAAACTTGTCATAAGATAATTTCTCTTTTACCTTTTATAAGGCAGTCTGCCCGTTTAATGTCTCTTTTAAATTTCATGAACTCTTTCCCTGCTTTGTGGTGAACAAAGGCTGATCAGGAGTTACAATACTCCGATGGATTTTCTTTTTGTTTCTTGGCTGACTCGGTCCATGGTGATGAAATGGATTATCTTATTTCTGTGGTTTTGATAGAGATCTGAAGCTTATATGTGCATCGATGATAATTTGTTGTTCCGGTTCTGTTGTCTTGATTATTTGTTGCCTCTTCTGTTGTTTATTGCATAGAAATCGCCTGTTTGAATTGTTCAATCAGCTTTATCTTGGTTTGAAATAATAACTTCAGTCCTGATGTGCAAAGGCGTTGCCTTGAGAAACATTTCGATAGCGGTTGAAAAATGGACAATTAGTGTTTTGGATTATCGTCAAATTCATGATTCCCCGTTTCAAGGAAGTCGAATGCATTTTCGTTAACAAGTTAAATACTTCTTCTTGTTCTTTTTGTTGGGTGATCGTTATCTGCTATTTTGAAGTTTTGTTCGTTTCATTTTCGGTGGTGGTTTCTGTGATCGTATTTTGGGCGATGCACGTAGTTTTATTGACTTCTTGATAATTGTGTTGTTTAAATTATTGTTCTCGTGTTCCATGAATGGCGGAGCGTTTATAAAGGCCGTAACTTAAATATTTATCTCTGGGTTTGGTTGATGATACGATGTGTGAGCCGTCTGGTCCATTTCGCCCGCCCAGCGCCGACGACACCAGCCGCGCCGTGATCCCTCACCATGGGGATCTCATCCGCTGGTGAGACCATGCGGGTGCGACGACGCGTGCCACCACTGCCGCCATCGGCGCCCAGCAGGGCGCAATGACGATGGACAACTCCTCCATCCGGCTACCAGCTCGGATTCGCCGCCAGTGTAGATCTGCACGCCGCTGGCACCGGGCCGAGCGTCCATCGGCTGCAGCGGGTCGGTGCGCTGCTCGAAGAGGCTGAAAAAGCTGCTGAGACGTGCCATCGTCGTCGGCAAAGTCAGGGATGCCGACAAAGGTTGCTGCTGCCGGCGATGAGCATCTTGTCACTGTCGTCTTCCACGGCCTCGCGGCCGGCATCGACGACGCGCTGCATCAGAGCGCTGATGTCGCGGCGCAGCTCGGCCAGCTCGGTGCCCGGGCGGCGCTTGATCTCATCGAAAGCCGATGCCGGCGTAATGGGCATTGATGTAGTTGGCCGCTTCGTTGAGGGTGGATGGCGTGTAGTCGCGGTCAAGCTGCAGCATGCGGTTGTGCACGTCGCCCTCGGGCGACACCAGGATGAGCAGCACGCGCCGGGCCGAGAGCCGCAGGAACTCGATGTGCCGGAAGGTGCCGCTGCCGCGCTGGGTGGAGACCACGACCGGCAAAGGACGAAAGCTCGAGAGCAGCCCCGGCGGCCTTGGCCAGGACCTGGCGGGGCTCCCAGCAGGGCCCCCTGCATCTGGCTGGCCTCGCTCGGCCTCCAGGGGCTGGACGGTGAGCAGCGAGTCGACGAACAGCCGGTAGCCACGCGGGGTGGGCACGCGACCGCTGGACGTGTGGCGGTGGGCAATCAGGCCATGCTCTTCCAGATTGGCCATGACGTTGCGGATGGTGGCCGGCGACAGGTCCGGGCGCGAGTACTGCGACAGCGTGCGCGAGCCCACGGGCTGACCGTCGACGATGTAGTGTCTCGATGAGGGACTTGAGCAGGATTCGGGCGCGTTCATCCATTCGGCTTACCGGGATGACCCGGCGAGGAGTCAATGACCATGACGCAATTATCCGGGAATTATGGTTCAATCCGCCGCATGACTGCCTTTCAAGACCATCGCGCTGTTCGGTCGCCCGCAATCCGACGGGCTGCGTGAGCGCATCCTCGAAGAAATTGCCGACTGGCTGACCCAGCGCGGCATCACGATACTGACCGAGATCAGCCGCAACATGCGGCTGGTGCAGTCACTGGGTCGCCAGGGCCGATCTGGCCGTGGTGGGGAAGCGACGGCACCATGCTGGGAGTGGCCCGCGCGCTGGCCCCGCTGAAAGTGCCCATCGTCGGCATCAACCGCGGGCGGCTGGGCTTTCATCACCGACATCCCGATGTCGGACTGGCAGAAGGGGCTGGACGAGATCCTGAACGGCCACTACGAGATCGAGGAACGGTCGCTGCTCGAAGCGAATATCTGGCGGGAAGGCAAGGCGCTCTTTCACGCCCGGGCGCTCAATGACGTGGTGATCAGCCGCAGCTCGCACACCGGACTGATCGAGATCGAGGTGAGCGTCAACGGGCTTTCCATGTACAGCCCGCGCGCCGACGGCCTGATCGTGGCCACGCCCACGGGCTCCACCGCCTACGCGCTGTCGGTGGGCGGGCCGCTGATGCACCCGTCGCTGCACGGCTTCGTGCTGGCACCGGTAGCGCCCCAGTCACTGTCGGCACGCCCCATCATCCTGCCCGACCAGTGCGAGGTGGAGCTGACCATCCGCCACGGACGAAACGCCCGGCTCAACTGCGACATGCAGTCGCTTTGCATCCCTGCAGCTGGGCGACTGGTGGTGCTGCCGTTCGGCCGATTCCAGCCGCTTCCCTGCATCCGCCCGGCTACAGCTACTACGCCACGCTGCGCACCAGCTCAACTGGCACGAGATCCGGGGCTGGAGCGCGGCGGGGGCTGACAGCTCCATACGAAGTTCATACGAAGCGCTTTCCGGGACGAGAGCTTTCCATCATGCTGCAATGGTTGCGACTCAGGAGTTTTCGTGATCGTCAGAATCGGCTGAGATCGAATTCGGGCGAACACGGTGCTGACCGGCGAGACCGGGGCCGGCAAGTCCATCCTCGCTCGATGCGCATGGGCCTGGTACTGGGCGGGCGGTGATGCCACGCTGGTGCGCGAGGCCGAGCGGGCCGACATCTCGGCGCTCTTCGGCATTGACTACACTGGCCGCCTGGCTGGCTGAACCACGACCCGGCTGGCGACCTGGGCCAGCTGCTGCTGCGCCGCATCGTCGAAAGGACGGCCGATCGCGCGCACAGATCAATAGCCACCCAGCACCATTGCCCGGCTGCGTGAGCTGGGCGAGCAGCTGGTGGACATCCGACGGCCAGCATGAATCGCAGCACCTGCTGCGCCCTGGCGCCCAGCGCGAGCTGCTGGACCGGCTGGCCGGGCAGGAACGACTGCTAGCCGCCTGGCCCAGGGCTGGCGTGCGGCAGGCATCCAGGGGCGCTGGGACGGCACGCAGCGGCTCACGCGAGGAGGCCATCCGCATCGAGCGGCTGCAATGGGAGATCGACGAGCTGACGCAGCTGGCTGGCGCCGGGCGAATGGGAAGCCCTGTCGGCCGAGCAGCAGCGGCTGGCGCACGCCCACGACCTGCTGGCCGGGGCGGATGCGCTGGCCAATGCGCTGGAGCGCGACGAGGACGCCATGCCAGCCGCGGGCAGCCTGCAGGGGCGACTGCGGGCCCGGCCGAGATCGACCCTTCCTGAAGAATGCCGCCGAGCTGGTGGATTCCGCCGTCATCCAGATCGACGAGGCCGCCAGCGAGGCCTGACCGCCTACGCCGACCGAGTGGATCTGGATCCTGAACGCTTTGCCGAGGTGGAGCAGCGGGTGGCAGCGCTCTTCAACACGGCCCGCAAGCTGCGCCTGCAGCCACAGGACCTGGCCTCGCACCGAGGGCCTGCAGGCCGAGCTGGAACAGCTGGGCGCAGCGGTCGACATCGAGAACTGGAAGCCGCCAGCGCAGAGGCCGAGACCGCCTACCGCAAAGCTGGCCGAGAAGGTGTCGGCGGCCCGCAGAAGACGGCTGCCCGCCTGGCCGGCGAAGTGACCGAGCAGATCGAGGCGTCTGGGCATGCCCGGGCACCCGACTGCTGATCGCCTGCACGCCGGCCGCGCCCGGCCCGTCAGGCATCGACGCGGTGGAGTTCAGATTGCCGCACACGAGGGCGCCACGCCCGCCCCATCGCCCGGGTGGCCTCGGGCGGAGCTTTCCCGCATCGGGCTGGCCATTGCGGTGCTGGCGGCCCGTTCGGCCCCGGTGTCGATCCTGATCTTCGACAGAGGCCGACACGGGCGTGGGCGGCGCGGTAGCGGCCGTCATCGGCGAGCTGATGCAGCGGCTGGCAGCCAGTCACAGGTTCTGTGCGTGACGCACCTGCCGCAGGTGGCGGCACGCGCCGACCATCACCTGAAGGTGCTGAAGACGCGCTCGACGAACTCGGTCTCCAGCCGGGTGGAACGGCTGGACGAGGTCGCCTGGCAGAAGAGATCGCCCGGATGCTGGGTGGCAAGAAGATCACCGGCACGACCGGGCTCACGCGGCCGAGCTGCTGGAGGCCAGCCGGCGCTGAGGGTAGAGGGTTGCGGTGTTGGGCTCATGACGCAATCGTGTGGTACGTGCTCGCAAAGGCCTGCTGTCGTGCCCCCGTGCAACGCCTGGAACGGTATCGTCAGCCAGCCCCTACAATCAGCGCTGATCACCGACGATGGACACCGTTGTCCACGACCGACGCCTGCCAGAACGATACCGTCCCACCCTCCCGCGCCGCCATCCTGCTGGTCCAGCTGGGCACGCCTGACAAGCCGGAGGTGCCGGAGGTGCGCTGCTACCTGCGTGAGTTCCTCACCGACCGGCGGGTGGTCGAGCAGTCGCCCCTCATCTGGTGGCCCATCCTGTATTCATGATGCTGACCCGTCGGCCCAAGGAGTCGGCCGAGAAGTACCGGTCCATCTGGACAAAGGCCGGCTCGCCGCTTCTGCTGGTCAACACGAAGCTGGCGGCCGAGGCACTGCAGGACGAGCTGAACAAGCGGGGCCGGCAGGTGGAGGTGGTCTCGCCATGCGCCATGGCAACCCGTCGATGGTTGAGGCCCTGCGCGACCTGCGCGACCGGGGCTTCGCGCATTGTCGTTCTGCCGATGTACCCAGTACCGGCTGCCACCAGCGGCACCGTGTTCGACGTGATTGCTCGCGAGTTCCTCCAGTGGCGCAGCATTCCGGCGCTGCGCTTCCGCAGAGCTTTCACGATGACCCTGGCTACATGCCGCCGTGGCCGAGAGCATCCGCCACTTGGCGCCAGTCCGAGGCCGGCAAGCCCGAGAAGCTCATCTTCAGCTTCCATGGCCTGCCACAGAGCTGTGTGGATCAGGGTGACCCTACGTGAAAGCAGAGCTAGGAAAGCGCTGCGCTCATCGCCGGCGCCCTGGGGCTGGCCAAGAAGACTGGCTGCTGACTTTCCAGTCACGCTTTTGGCCGCGCGGAATGGGTCAAGCTTCACACCCAGCCCACCGTGGAGGCGCGTGGCCAGGAAGGGCGTCAAGACCGTGGACGTGGTGTGCCCGCTTCGTGTCCGACCGCATCGAGACGCTGGAAGAGATCGACATGGAGGTGCACAACGCCTTCGTGGGCGCTGGCGGCAAGCGCCTGCTACATCCATTGCCTCAACGACGCCCGCTGTGGGATCCATGCCCTGGCCGACATCGTGGGCAACGAGCTGGCAGGGTGGAAGACACTGGAGGCGGAGCAGGGGCGGCGCAAGGGGTGAGGAGAGGGAAGATTGACGAAAAGTACTGTTTTTAGTACTTTTTATTATGTCCAGAAGGAGCTCTCCATGGAAAACGTGCTGTCCTCTGCAGAACTCAAGCGCCGCGGTATTGGCTGCCGATTGAAGCGGGCTGCAAAGGCCATCCAGCTCTGGAAAGCACAACCGACCGGCAGCAGTCGTGCTGTCGCTCGAAGAGTACCAGCGGCTGCTGGAGCAGGGCGTCCGGTACAGCCCGGACTGACGGCTGTGGACTGGTTGCTTGCGCAGAAAGCCTTGGGAACCGGTCGCGCGTCGAGATTGATGAGGCCTTGCGTGAGGAGCGTGACTGGTGATCCTTTTTCTGGACGCCAACGTACCATCTACCTGCTGGAAGCTAAAGAGCCGTTCTCTCGTCGGGCAGCGGGAGCGTATCGCTGGCTGCGGAGGTATCACCCGGATCTCGCATTGGCGTCGTCGTCTGTCGCGGCTTGAGTGCCATGTCCATCCCATGCGCACAGGGAACCAAAAGGCGCTGGAAAGCCTTCGGCCAGTTCTTTGCGCGACCTGATCTCAGGTGCGTGAGCTGACACGCGAGGTTGTGGAACCTCGCTACCTGTATCCGTGCGCAGTGCAATCTGCGTCACGCAGATGCGTTAGGCGGCGTGCTGTCTGCAGCTGGGGCCAGGCATTTGATGCTTACAGGCGATGTGGCTTTTCGGGCGTGTCGCTGGCCTCAATGTGATGTTTTCTGGATTCAGCCGCTCTGCCAGGGAATGCCATGAACACCCGCAGCTTGGGGGCCAGGGTGTCGGGTGGGTGGGTAGAGGATCCAGGCATCGCCCGTGTAGCGGGTGGTGAAGACCCAGTCGAGGCAGTACCTGCACCAGTCGTCCGTCGACCAGTGCCTGGCGTGCGGTGAAACCGGCAGGCTGGCAATGCCCAGGTGCTGCGAAAGGCCGTATCCAGTCGCACGTCGGTGGTTGGCGGCATAGCGACCGTACACCTGCACCGTCACCGTTGCCGGCCCTGGCGGAACTGCCAGCGGGAATCCGTTGCGTCCTCACCCAGGAAGATGCAGTCGTGCTGTTTCAGATCACTGCGGCCGTGGGGCGTGCCGTGAGTCTTCAGGTACTGGGGGCTGGCGCACAGCAGGTGTTCGATCCGCAGCAGGGGGCGTCCCATCATGCCCGGGGCGGATGGTCGGTGATGCGGATGGCCAGATCGATGGGCCTCGTCGATCAGGTCCACGTGAGCGGTCTTCCAGCCGCAGGTGCACGTCCACCGGATAGCGGGCCAGGAAAGCAGGCATGTGAGGATGCAGCACGAAGCGGCCCACCGCCTGGGCACGCTCACCCGCACCAGACCCTGCGGTTCGTCATGAAAGCGCTGTGACACTCGCCAGCGCTGCTTCGGCCCGAAGCCAGCATGTCGCGGCAGTGCTGATATCGGCGTCGCCGCTGTCGCTCAGACGCAGCTTGCGGGTGGTCCGTTGCAGCAGCCGGGTGCCCAGTGCACGCTCTAGCCGAGCAATGGCGCGGCTGACGGCCGAAGGGGCACTGGCCAGCTGTCGGCTGCCTCGAGAAGCGTTACCGGCTTCACGACCCGCACGAAGACCGCCATTTCGGCTAGCAGAGGCGTATTCTGATTGTGTCTCGATGAACAGATCATCTCGTCGGTGATGGCTATTATCACCATCGTGCATCGCCATAGAATCCTTCCATCGAGTTGCGGGGAGCGTCCGGCGAGGACAACGGCCTTCGCCATGGGCACGATCCCGGAACACCCTGACACAGGGTTCAATCATCGGAAGCGAGAAACACCATGCTGGCGCAATACGGATCGGAATTTCTGGGCATCGTCCTCATCCACTTCCTGGCGGTCATCTCGCCGGGGCCGGATTTTGCGGTGGCCGTCCGCCAGAGCGTGCGGCATGGGCGTCGGGTCGGCATCTGGACGGCGCTGGGTATCGGGGCGGGCATCTCGATCCATGTGCTCTACACGCTGGTGGGCATCAGCAGCTGCTGCGTGCCACACCGTGGGCGATGACGCCGCCCGCTGGGCTGGTGCGGCCTACCTGCTGGGCTGGGCATCCGCTTCGTGCGCAGTGCGCCTCCGACGCCGCAGGAGGTGGCCGTGCAGGGCCGACGCAGGGTGATCCGGCAGGGATGCGCCCACGGGAAATGACGCCGGAAGCCGCGTCGGTCCCGATGCCTGAACCATCCGCCCGCCGCGCCTTCTGGGTGGGCTTCGCGACCAACGCCACCAATCCCAAGGCCACGCTGTTCTTTCTGGCCGTGTTCACCACCGTGGTCAGCCCGGCCACGCCGCTGTGGGGTGCAGGGCCTCTACGGGCTCTGGATGTGCGCGGCCACGGCGGCCTGGTTCGTGGTGGTGTCGCTGCTGTTCTCGCGGCAGGCGGTTCGGCAGCGCTTCCTGGCCTTTGCGCTGAAGCTGTTCCTGTCCTAGAAAAGCCCCGCTCCGTGACGGATGCGGGGCTTGGCCTTCCTGCAGGGGAGAGCGGCCGGCGAAGACGGGATATATCGATGCCTTCGCCTGCAGCGGCTTTCAGGACTCGGCCTCCAGCCGGTTGCGCACGCCGCTGGTGACGCCCCCCAGACGGCCGTAGCGCTGACGGCTGCCGCGCGTGGCTTCACGGTCTTGCAGGTTACTGTGAGGGGCTTTGGCGGCCTGTCGGGCCTTCTGTTCGGCGCGTGCCCTGGCGTTCTCGCGGACATGCACCACGAAGCCGCCCAGCATCACCAGAATGGCGGCCACGGCCGTGGCCAGCACCATGTGGCGGTACTCGTCGATGAACATCATGACGATTAGCGAGCCGATGATGAAGGCGATGACGGCGTAGGTGAGCCAGGGGAACAGCCACATCTTCAGCCGGATCTCACGGCCTTCGGCCTCCAGCTTGCGGCGCATCTTCAGCTGCGAGAAGGCGATGACCAGGTAGACCAGCATGGCGATCATGCCCGTGGTGTTCATCAGCACGTCCAGGATGTCCTTCGGGCGCAGCGAATCGAAGAAGTTCAGCACCGCGATGAACACGGCGATGGAGCACGAGGCGATGACCGAGTACACGGGGATGCCGCGGGTGGAGGTCTGCTTGAAGATGGGGTGGGCGTCACCGCGCTTGGCCAGCGAGAACAGCATGCGCGAGGCGGTGTAGTGGGCCGAGATCAGGCAGCTGCTGACCGAGGTGAGCACCACGAAGTTCATCAGGTACTGGGCCGGGCACGCCCAGCAGTTCCAGGGTGCGGCGATAGGAGCCGTAGCCGGACTCGCCCAGATGCGGGTCGTTCCAGGGCACCAGGCAGACAATCAGGAAGATCGAGCCGATGTAGAAGAGGCAGATCCGCCAGACGACCGAGTTGGTGGCCTTGACGATCTGGTCGGCCGGGTTGGCCGATTCCGAGGCCGCAATGGTGACGATCTCGGCGCCCAGGAAGGCAAACATCACCCCAGCATGGCCACGATGACCGACGACCAGCCGTTGGGCATGAAGCCGCCATGGGCCGTGAGATTGGCGATGCCATGTACCGTGCCCCCTGCCAGAGGTTGAGGACTGCCAGCAGCAGATGATGATGAAGCAGACGATGGCCGTGACCTTGATCGCAGCGCGAACCAGAACTCGAATTCGCCGTAGTTGCGCACGTTCATGAAGTTGATGCTGATCAGCGGAATGTGGCCACCAGGGTGAACACGTTGACCGAGATGTCGGGGAACCAGATGTTCAGGATCATCCCGCCACATAGGCTTCCCGAGGCCATCAGCAGGGCCCAGAACCACCAGTACAGCCAGCCGATGGTGAAGCCGGCCCAGCGACCGATAGCGCCTTGTCGGCGTGGTGGAGAACGAGCCGGTATCGGGCGAGGAGGTGGCTATCTCGCCCAGCATGCGCATGATGAGCATGACCACGATGCCGCTCGGCCGTGAGGCCAGCACTACGGCAGGTCCCGTGGTGTAGATGATCTTTGCCTGAGCCCACGAACAGCGCTGCACCGATCACGCCGGCAATCCGACTATCATCGTGAGGTGACGGGCCTTCAGGGAGGCCTGGAGCTGTTCGGTATTTTTCTGCTTGCCTGAGCAGCTGTAGTTGGGGGCGTTCGTGGTCTCTTTCATATCGTGATTCTGCATCGTATGAATATTGGACCGACCGATCACCGCATGAAATGAAGCGATGATTCTGGCGCGGGCAGGTCTGTCGAACACTGAGCCAGGACGGGCGCATGCCAAAAACGTAGCACAGGAAACCGGGCTGAAATGCGAGTCGCGGGTTTTTGGGATGGGTAATCTGAGTGTTTGATGATGCGCTGCAGAAAACAAGGGTTCCCGCGTCAAAATACGCATGAATCGGCTTGTGGAGCCGGTGGGTGAGATGAATTTGATTTTGAAATTAAATCAGGTGGCAAATGTGGAGAAGGAGGGTTGAATGGGTTTGGGGGTAATCCCAGGGGTCTCCGGGCCGGAGTGAAGGCGTGCGTTGCATCACGGCTTCTCGGGACGCGATAATGATCATGGATAGGGCGTCAGATTACTGCCATATCGCCCGGGATATAAGGGCGTTTGTCTGGAATAGCGGTGGAAAATGGTTTGATCCGGGGGCCAGATCTGGATGCGGGAAAAAGGCTACGCGAAAGCGTACGTTTGTCATGGGGACGTGATCGCGGCGATCAGGACGCCGCCTGCGACAGGCCCGGAGGCCGGATCTGTCGCCAGCGGGGCATGGCCGCCGCCATCAGGATCACTCGCGGCGGAATGCGCAGCTTCTGTCCCAGGTAGATCTTGTCGGGTGCGACAGCCTGGGCCGGTTGGCCTCGAAGATCTTGTTGTACTGGGTTGGCGTTGCCGTAGTACTCCTTGGCGATCTTCGAGAGCGTGTCGCCCTTGACCACGGTGTAGTAGCGGCCTCGAGGGCGGACGTGGCCACCGTCAGCTCGTCGTTGACCTGCTCCACGCCGGCCACGTTGCCAGCAGCAGCAGCAGGATCTTTTCCTTGGTTTCCTGGTCGGAAGCCTGACCCGAGACCGTGATCTGCGCTGCTGGCACCGTCGAACTTCACGCTCAGGTTCTCGGCGTCCAGGTTCTGGGCGCGGATGTGGTGACGATCGCATCGGCCGCCGCCTGGTTGGCCGACATCGGGGTTGCTGGCGGGTGGCGGCCTGGGCCGTGCGCGCCATGGCAGCTTCTCGCCGACTTTCGCTTCATGAAGGACATCAGACTCATGCAGGTTTCTCGTGAATGGTTGAGGATGGGCGGCACCATGGGGCGCGTGCTGCTCGGCCCCGGCAGTCCGGACGGGCGCCCGGGGCCGAGCACCTATTATGGACCATGCGTGGCAACCCATGGCGGTGCATGGTCCCGTCTTGGGGACCTGCGCACAGGGGGCTTCAGCAGGGGATCGGCAGGGCCAGTTCGCCCGTGTCGCGCTGCTGCTGCTGGATCTTCCGTCGCCGCCGGCAGGCCGTTCGTGTCGCCCGGGCGGGGATGTGGTCAAACTCGGGTTTGTGAATCTCGTTTTCACCCTATGTGGGTGATGTTCATGCTCGCGGGGGACGCAACCATGTCCGCCACGGGGTGGGCGGTAGCCGCGCTGTCGCCGGATTTCGGCTGACTTTTCAAGAGATGGGGTATTCCAAGCCATGAAGGATTTCAGAAAGCACGGCGATTCGCATCACCCGGTCAGCATCCGCAGTCGCAGCATGGCTGCGGGGGAGCGGCTGATGTTCGCCAACGATCCGCGTGACTACCCTGCGGTCCAGCCAGCGGCATGGGCATGCCGACGAGGCCTACTACGACGCCGGACAGAGCTGGCAGCAACAGGGCAGCACGCCGCACAGCCGGGCCAGGCCAGCAGGCCGCCCACGGTCAGCCGCAGCAGGGTGCCCAACCTGGCCAGGCGGCTGCGCAGGGCCAGGAAGGCTGGCAGACCGCTGGTCAGGAAGCGCCCCTGCATGCCGAGGCCGGGCAGGATGACGCCGTCGTGGCCGCCCTGCAGGCCGAGATCGAGGCCCTGAAGGCCCAGCTGGCCGAGGCCGAGCAGAAGGCCGGCGAGAACCACGAGCACTTCGTGCGCGCCAGCGCCGAGACGGAAAACGTCCGCCGCCGCAGCAAGGAAGAGCTGACAAGGCGCGCAAGTTCGCCATCGAGGGCTTTGCCGAGTCGCTGCTGCCGGTCTGCGACAGCCTGGAAATGGCGCTCACCGTCGAGACCCCGTCGGTGGACAGCATCCGCGAGGGCGTCCAGGCCACGCTGCGCCAGCTGCAGCAGGCGCTGGAGCGCAACAAGGTCCAGGTCGTCGACCCGCTGGGCCAGCGCTTCGACAACACCCAGCAGGCCATCTCTATGCAGCCGCAACCCGGAGGTGGCGGCCAACCACGTGGCGGCCGTGCTGCAGAAAGGCTATCTGATCAATCGATCGCGCTGCGCCCGGCCATGGTGGTGGTCAGCCAGGGCTGAGCCGCTGACGGGGCGCAAGGGGCAGGGTGGGCGCCGTCCGCTGGCCGTCTTCTGCCGGGAAAGGTCAGTTCATGAAATTTTTCACCTGGCTGAAAGCCTCGCACCACACACACTGCGGATCATCGCTGAAACAAACCACTGCGGGAGCCAGTCTGCAGACGCCGTGCGGCCCGGCCGCACACCCGCCACCGGCCTCCTGAATACCTGAGGAAGAACAAACATGGGAAAAATCATCGGTATTGACCTCGGTACCACCAACTCGTGCGTCTCGGTCATGAGGGCAACACCTTTAAGGTCATCGAGAACGCCGAGGGACCCTGCACCACGCCGTCCATCGTCGCCTACGCGGAAGACGGCGAGATCCTGGTCGGCGCCTGCCATGCGCCAGGCCGTCACCAACCCGGCCAACACGCTGTTCGCCATCCAAGCGCCCCATCGGCCGCAAGTTTGGTGAGGAAGCCGTCAGAAGGACACGGCCTGATGCCCTACAGATCGTGCAGCGCCGACAACGGCGACGCCTGGGTGGAAGTGCGCGACAGAAGCTGGCCCGCCGCAGATCTCGGCCGAGTGCTGCGCAAGATGAAGAAGACCGCCGAGGACTACCTGGGCGAGTGACAGGACAGCCGTCATCACGGTGCCGGCCTACTTCAACGACAGCCAGCGCCAGGCCACGAAGGACGCCGGCAAGATCGCCGGTCTGAAGGTCGCGCATCATCAACGAGCCGACCGCGGCTGCGCTGGCCTTCGGCATGGACAAGGGCGGCAACAGGACCGCAAGATCGTCGTCTGCGACCTGGGTGGCGGCACGTTCGACGTGTCCATCATCGACCCTGGCCGACGTGGACGGCGAGAAGCAGTTCGAGGTGCTCTCCACCAACGGCGACACCTTTCCTGGGCGGCGAGGACTTCGACCAGCGCATCATCGACTACATCATCACCGAGTTCAAGAAGGAACGCGGCGTCGACCTGTCAGGGCGACGTGCTGGCCCTGCAGCGCCTGAAGGAAGCCGCCGAGAAGGCCGAGATCGAGCTGTCGTCCAGCAACCAGACCGAAGTCAGCCTGCCCTACATCACCATGGGCGCGGCTGGTCCGGAGCACCTGAACATGAAGATCACCCGCGCCAAGCTGGAAGCGCTGGTGGAAGACCTGATCGAGCGCACCATTGCGCCGTGCCGCACCGCCATCAGGCGATGCCGGCATCAAGGTCTCGGACATCGACGACGTGATCCTGGTCGGCGGCATGACCCGCATGCCCGGTGCAGGAGAAGGTCAAGGGTTCTTCGGCGACGAACCGCGCCGTGACGTGAACCGGACGAGGCCGTGGCCGTGGGCGCTGCCGTGCAGGGCTCCGTGCTGTCGGGCGACCGCAAGGACGTGCTGCTGCTGGACGTGACGCCGCTGTCGCTGGGTATCGAGACCCTGGGTGGCGTGATGACCAAGATGATCAGAAGAACACCACGATCCCGACCAAGTTCAGTCAGGTGTTCTCCACCGCCGACGACAACCAGCCGTGACCATCAAGGTGTTCCAGGGTGAGCGCGAGATCGCTTCGGCCAACAAGGCGCTGGGCGAGTTCAATCTGAGGCATCCCGCCGGCACTGCGCGGCATGCCCCAGATCGAGGTCACTGCTCGACATCGACGCCAACGGCATCCTGCAGTGTCGACCCGAGGACAAGGCCACCGGCAAGAGACCGAAAGATCACCATCAAGGCGAACTCGGGCCTGTCCGACGCCGAGATCGACAAGATGCGCGCGACGCCGAGGAGCACGCCGACGAGACAAGCAGCGCGTCCGAGCTGACCGGCGCAACAACGCCGATGCCCTGGTGCACTCGGTCGAGAAATCGCTGAAGGACATGGCGACAAGCTCGACGCCGACGAGAAGTCGAAGATCGAGTCCGCCCTGGAAGCGGCCCGTGAAGCGGTGAAGGGCGACGACAAGGCCCGCATTGAGGAAAGCCAGCAACGCGCTGACCGAAGCCGCGCAGAAGCTGGGCGAGAGGTCTGCGCGATGCCCAGGCTGCTGCCGCAGGCGCAGCCGGTGCAGCGGGTGCGGCAGCGGGCGCCTCGTCGGCCGAAAGCGCCCACTCGACGGAAACCGCTGGCGACGATGTGGTCGACGCCGACTTCAAGGAAGTCAGCGCGACTGATCGCGGTACAGTCCGGTGGCCTGCCGCCGGACACGCCGGCAGCAGCCTCGGCTGGCCATGACGGGCAGGGTGGCTACGAGCGCCTGCCCGCATGGCTCTATCCGATACCCGGTCCGCCGGGTATCTTGCTGAATCCCGACATTTCCGGAAGGCGCCTCGAGGGCCTTTCGCCAACGCCTGTCTGTCGCGGCCAAACGCGACTATTACTCTGTGCTGGGGGTGGGCAAGAACGCCACCGACGAAGAAATCAAGAAGGCCTATCGCAAGATGGCCATGAAATATCACCCGGACCGCAACCCGGGTGACAAGCAGGCCGAAGACAAGTTCAGGGAAGTGGGCGAGGCCTACGACGACGCTGGGCGACCGCAGCAAGCGCGACGCCTACGACCGCTACGGCCATGCCGGCGTTGACGGCATGGGCGGTATGGGATGGTGGCGGTGCCGGCGCGGGGGCTTCGGTGGCTTTGCCGAGGCCTTTGGCGACATCTTCGGCGACATCTCCCGGTGGCGGCGGCAGTCGCGGCGGGGCCAATCAGGTCTTCCGTGGCGCCGACCTGCGCTACGCCATGGAGATCACGCTGAGCAGGCCGCCAGCGGCTGCGAGACCGAGATCCGCATCCCTCCTGAAAACTGCACCACCTGCAGGACCGGCGCCAAGGCCGGCGCAAAGCCCCAGACCTGTGGCACCTGTCACGGCCAGGGGCCGGGTGCGCGCTGCAGCAGGGCTTCTTCCCGGTGCAGCAGACCTGTCCCACCTGCCACGGCGGTGGCAAGGTCGTGAAGGATCCGTGCGAGGGCCTGTGACGGCGCCGGCCGCATCAAGAAGACCAAGACGCTGCAGGTCAAGGTGCCCGCCGCCATCGACGACGGCATGCGCATCGCTCGGCCGGCAGCAGCGAGCGGGTACCAACGGCGGCCCGGCCGGCGACCTGTACGTCGAGATCCGCATCAAGGAGCATTCGGTCTTCAAGCGTGACGGCGACGACCTGCACTGTGAAGTGCCCATCAGCATGGTCACCGCCGCACTGGGCGGCACCATCCAGAGTACCCACCCTGGGCGGCAGCGCCGGATCGAACTGCCCGAGGCGTGCAGCCCGGCAGGTCTTCCCGCCTCGCGAGGCAGGGCATCAGGGCATCCGTGCCCAGATGCCGGGCGACCCTACGCCCACATCACCGTGGAAGTGCCCGTGCGCCTGACCGACAAGCGAAGCATGACTGCGCGAGCTGGACCAAACCTGTCGGACGCCAAGCACAGCCCGCAGACCCGCAGCTGGAAGGACCGGTTGAAGGAGTTCTTCCGGTAACGCAGGTCATGGGAAGTTTCTGAAGGACATCGAGTTGACCTCAATCGGACCTGGCGTCTGTGAGGTCAATTCGTTTCATGGGCCCGCTGCTCGGACAGGTATCGCTCGGCTGCCTTGGCCAGCAGGCCGGAGCGGGTCTCGTGGTGAGCCTCTGCACAGGCATCAATGCGGGCCAGCAGGTACTCGGGCCAGCTCACATTGAACCGCGTCTGCTTCAGCGACAGCCGTTGCAGATCGACATCGATCAGCGCCCAGGTGGCACCGGCATGAGTCTGCCTCCTGTGCCAGTTCCTCGATCTGACGCGTGGAAACCGTGACGGCCTCGCCGTCTTCCAGCATCCCTTCCAGATGGAAGACGATGGCTTCTCGCGTGTTGGACAGCGCTTCCTCGATGGTCTCGCCGGCCGAGAAGCAGCCTGGAATGTCCGGTACGGTCACGCCGTAGAGTGAGTCCGTGTCCTTGTGAATGGCTACAGGAATGAGCATCAGGTGTCCGGTTCCGTGATGAGTTGCTCAGAGACCTGCCTGCTTGAGAATGCTCTGAACCGTTTCCGCGCGGAAGATCCTTGTTGGGGATGAGGAATGGTGACGCGCCCGGAAGGGGTGGGGTGCTTGTACTGTCGGTGGCTGCCACGGGTGGCAACCAGATGCAGCCGTGAGCTTCGATCAGTTTGATGAGTTCCTGCTGCCCATGGTGGTGGTGTTGTTGGTGTGTGAGATACACGCGGTCATGTAGCGGGCAACCGGATGCCGGATGACGGGCGCCGTGATGGTGCTTCCGACTGGAGGTGTCTGGACTCTCGGGTGGATCATGGGGCTGGCCTTCCTGCCCGCAGGCAGTGCGCTCGAACTGACGGCATGCGTTTTGCGCAGCACGCCTGTTGGTCGCACAATCAGGGCGATTCCCGACTCGGGCGACCATGCCTGGGGCCATCGCTGAAATTGCCATCGCCGGACGTGGGCCGGCCTTCAGGAATTGCCATGAGCCAAGCAACCAACCAACAGGAATTCGACCGTGCCAGCCAGGTGCTGGTGGGCGGCGTCAACTCGGCCGTGCGGGCCTTCCGGGCCGTGGGCGGCACGCCGCGCTTCATCCAGCGGGCCGAGGGCGCCCGCATGTGGGACGTGGAGGGCAAGGCCTACATCGATTACGTGGGCTCGTGGGGGCCGGCAGTCGTGGGCCACTCGCACCCGAGTGCGCTGAAGGCCGTGCAGGCGGCCGTGGCCGATGGCCTGTCGTTCGGTGCGCCCAATGTGCGCGAGACCGAGCTGGCGCAGAAGATCTGCGACATGTTCCCGCACGTCGAGCGGGTGCGCTTCACCAGTTCCGGCACGGAATCCACCATGTCGGCGCTGCGGCTGGCGCGGGGCTACACGGGCCGCAACCGCATCATCAAGTTCGAGGGCTGCTATCACGGCACGGCTGACAGCCTGCTGGTGAAGGCGGGCAGCGGGGCGCTGGCCTTTGGCAACCCCAGTTCGGCCGGCGTGCCCGAGGACGTGGTCAAGCACACGCTCATCGCCGCTACAACGATCTGGACGGCGTTCGCCGCCTGTTCGAGCAGTACCCTGATGACGTGGCCTGCCTGATCGTCGAGCCCATCCCCGGCAACATGAGCATGATGGTGCCGCAGCCAGCTTCCTGGAAGGGCTGCGCGAGCTGTGCGCCAGTATGGCGCCGTGCTGATCTTCGACGGTGATGTCGGGCTTTCGGGTGACACTGACCGGCGCGCAGGGCTGGTGCGGCATCACGCCGGACCTGTCCACCTTCGGCAAGGTTATCGGTGGCGGCATGCCCGTGGGCGCCGTGGCCGGCCCGGCCCGCATCATGGAGCGCTTTGCACCGCGCAGACAATGTCTACCAGGCGGGACGCGTCGGGCAACCCCATCGCCATGGCCGCCGGTATTGCCACCATCGATCTGATCTCCCGTCCCGGCTTCCACGATGAACTGAACCGCCGGATGACGCGCCTGGTGGATGGTCTGAATGCGGCGGCGAAGAAGACCGGCGTGGCGTTCTGCGCCCGTGCCCTGGGCGGTCTGCGGGATGTGCTTCGTGCCACGCCGCCCGTACTTCGAGCAGGACCGACCAGAACCTGGAGCAGTACAAAGCGCTTCTATCACCTGATGCTGGAGGGGGTGTCTACCTCGCCGCCCTCGCCGGTGGAGCGCTTCTTCCTGTCGTCGGCCCATACCGACGGGACATCGATCAGACCGTGGCACTGGCCGAGAAGAGCCTGGCTGCGGTGGCGTGATCCGCACGGGGATGGGGAGACTCCAGCCGGCGCACCGGCTGGGACCGATCATGCCTGGTCATATGGGTCTGTCGGAACATTCTGTTCAGGTCAGTCCGCGATGCGCATGTCCCGACTTCGATCGTCATACCCGCATGGAAACTGTCGCCGTATTTTCGCCACCAGCGCATCAGCCGCGAGTGAGACGCACGGGTTCAGCCAATGCCTGTGCGACTCAGGAGAATGCGATCGAACGGATCGCTTGTGGTCGCGGAGTGCGGGCGTCTCCCACCATCAGGGTATGCTCGCCTGGCTGGGAAGAACTGGTGACCCGATAGCTGGAAATACTTCAGCGCGTCGGCTGAACCGATGGGTAGCATATCGTCACCGTTTCTACTACAGCAGCTGATGGCGATTTCCCAGGCTGGCGACGCTTGTCCATACCGCATGCCTTTGGGTTCGCGCAGATCAGCTCGAGCCTGTGCAGGGAGCCCTCTCGGGCTGTCGTCAATGAGCCCAAAGCGCGATGGAGTGTCAACAGCAATGTTCACGATTCTCTGTCTGGAAGAGGGCTCGATCTCCAGCGTTCTGGGCATCGATGTTGTCAGGGATCCTGAAGAGCGCTTTGGCAACGCCAATGCGCTTCTCGCCGCTGCCATGGGTGATGTGACAAGCTTTGGCCGCAGGGGCGGCCGTTGCGGGATATGACGATTTCGGGCCTCGTGTCCGCTCTCGACGGCCCGTACGGCGAGACAAGAGAGGGACTTGCTGGCCAGCATGCTGACCGCGGTCGCGGGAGGACCGGTATCGGTATAACAATGGTCGTAGTCTGGTCTGGCTGAGCGCGCCGATCAACCGTTGCGTATCCATCCCATTCAGGGAGTGGGCTTTTGCCCGCTTCGCTCCCCATCTGGCGCGAAATGCGGGAAAAGTCAGCTCCGGCTGGCATGACGTCATCACTTCTTTCCTTTCCTGCATCCGTAGGCAAGCCATTCCCTTTCCGCCATTCTCGCTGCCACGTTCTGGCCATATGCCGGCGTGCCACCGAAAGTTCCTATGTGGTGGAAAGCCCGAAGGTGACCAGCCACAGGCACGGCGTACCAGGGCAGAAAGTGCCCCCATCTCGGTTGGCAGGTTCGACAACAAGTCCAGCTTCCAGAACGCCCTCCAGTGACGGCGCGAGGATCGGCTGGGAATCGGTCGCGCACCATTCGGCGCACCCGGCAGCGGACGGGGCGATTCAATGTGCTGGATCGCCACCAATGAGCCAGGCGGCGCAGGGGCTTGAAGATCTCCGGCCGCGAGCCGAAGGGCGCCCGCACTGATCTCGGGTGATAGTGACCGGTTCGGCCGCAAGAATGTGGCGATCATCAGCTCTTCGGCATTCTGGGTCGTGGCAGCAGGTGGCTTATGCCAAGGTGACGCTGAATGTGGTGGATGTGATCGTCGAGGTGGTGTATTCACGCAGCGGTGACACGAGCTGTCCAATCGCGAGGTGCTGAGCTTTGGCGGTACGGCGGGCTGGCGACGCCACGCTCAACTGGCAGCAGTGCTGGATCTGGCCATTCGTGAGGCCGTGAACAATCTGGTGCCGACCCATCGAGTCCGGGCACTGGACGCCGGGCCAATTGAGGGAAGGGCATGCATCAGGGCATTGCCGAAGGACGCTGGTGGCGCTAACAGTTATGAAGCCGCTGGCAGCGTGAGCCAGCAGCCGCAGACGCTGTGGTATCACCGCAACATCTCGGACACGATTCACGCCTGCGCGAGCGGTAACGATGACTTCGGGTCGCGGGCGGGAGCGAGGCGCTGCGCAAGATCATCACGCGATGCGGCGACCCGACAGACGCGATTAGCCATTGAGGTGCATGGCCGGCAGGCCTGGTGCTGTCCGCCAGCGGGATGATGAGAGCAAAGGCCGAGTTCTACGCCGAGAGCAGGCGTTGCACTCGGAATCCGCGTTCAGACGCGGCTGCGAGGTCGGCGGATGGCAGCTAGCTAAGCCGCAGTGTGACGGTCATGACGCATGACGTCCGGGAAGCGACAACGCTGCGCACGCACAGATGATGAAGTCATTTGCGCTGGCAAATGACATTGTCGGCCCCTGGTGTGGCACAGCGGGCTGTGCGAACGATCGTCCCAGCGCTACGATTACCTCGGCACTGAAGCAGAGTGATCCGGCGTTCCAATCTGCGGTGATGCCTACGCAGTGATTCCAACGGACATTCGTGCCGAGCGCAGTGCTGGCGCAGGGCCACGGTGCCCGCTGGCCGAGCGCGCTGGTATAATGTCTTTCCGGTGGCGCTGGTGGATGAGATGTTCCGCGCAGAAACGGGCTGACCAGCGGGCACGACATCCGGCAGGCGCCCATCCGCAAGCTGCGCGAGATCTTTCGGCGCCGATGCGGTGATGTATCTGCACGTGGAAGAATACGGCACCAGGCTACCAGGGTGGTCAAAAAGATGTGACCACGGTGACGGTGCAGGCAAGCTGGTGGACCTGAAGAATGGCAGGAACGCTCGAAGGAGCGCGCCAGCAGCCATTTGGAGTCCCAGCACATGCTAACGACGTAGATACCTCGACGGCAATGGTTTTCAGCGGCGGTCGACCAGACTTCTTGATGCCATCAACGACGGTGGTCTACACAGAGATATGGCCGCGCCGATGCGCTGCTACTTCAGTCGTGGCGATCGGGGAGCGTCGCTATACAGGCCCTCCCATCCGGAGCATGCGGACGCCCGAGCGTCATCTCGTTCGCCACCTATGGCTCTGCTCTTCGGCACCACGCAGCGCTGGCGCTGACCGATCGAAACTTGTTCGGTCCCAATCACTGCAAGCCAGGTGGCGCGGTGCTTGCTGAGCCGCCACGGTGTTGTCCTTCTCGTCTTTCGCGTGCTGACGTGCCAGCACAGCTCCACATCGTTGGCGATGCCATTGACTGCTCCAGCGTCAGCCACAGACCGGGAGGCTTTCTTCTTGCTGGCCTCATCGTTCGGGGTTGCCCGCGATCGCAGGGGTGCCGCCAAACGGACTCAGCGCTGATTGTCGGTGACAGGTTCGGCGCGCTGCGCCCTGCAGTGGTGCTGCCAACCACAGCTCGGTAGGCCTCGCTTGCTGTTCCGGCTGCGCTATGGAAGTCCAGGCTCGCTGGTTGAGCGGCGTGAAGCCTTTGCTCCGTGGCCGCGGTTCACCTGCATGGCGCCCGCCTGCAGATGCGTTCCTCGTGAGGACGTAACGGGGGTTCTGCAGGTTCGATAGCTGCCTGTGGCAAAGGTGTGCTGGTGAAGGCCGATGACGGTATGCAGAATAGCCATCGACGAACGGGGGTATAGTGTCCTTTCCGCCATCGGCAGAGGCTGCGCCCGTGCTCTGCGTGGGCGAGGGAAATGCGCTGCGGAGCATCGCGCTGCTGCGGACTTTCACATCGGCGTAGTCGGCCAGCGTGATGCCTATCATGTCGCGGTTCCGATCGCTGGTGGAATCGAACATGGCGGGCGGCGCTGAGCTCGCGGGCCTGCCGTGCTGATTCACGGCACTGGGTGGCAGTCTTCAGGCTTTCGGTGGGAAACGCACCGCCTTGGGCTCATTGAAGTTGTTCCAGTTCCATGTGGTGGCGGTATCCCACTGATAGCGATTAGCGCGGTTTTCGCAGGTCAGCGCCTTGTATACCAGAGGCTGGCCGGTTTCACCTTCGGAACTTCCCACCGTTGCATCGGGTATGAAGAATGCCGTAGTCCGTTGCGACGCGTCCACGCTCACCGCAGACGGGAACCTGACCTGCGCAGCGGAGAGCAGAGTTTTGCCGAGGGCACGAGGTGCCGTTGCTCCAGTAGTGTCGGCCCCAGTGTCGTGGGTCGATCCGGACCGATGTGGTCCTGGCCATTGGCGCTCTGCACGTGTACTCTTTGCACTGCCAAGGTCACGACTCACCGTGCCGCGATCGTCGGTGCTTGACGGCCTGGATGGCAGATGCACGATTGGGCGGCAGCGCAGATAGCTTCCCAGCCGGATGGTGTGTGTGTATCCACGGAGGCTGTACGCGCGCCCGCCGGAGTTGCGCGTGGGGCCCACGCAAAGTCATCGATCCGGTAGAGTGTGGGAGAGCCGTACCAGCTCGCTGCGTGCCATCGGCTGGCACGATGTCTTCTCGGCTCATGACGACCTGAGAATCTCGTATTTCAGGAGGACACCGATGCCGCCGCGAGGTGTAGTAGTGATTGGGCGGCAGCCACGCGGTCGAATCACGCCCCTGGGCGTCCTGATGGCGGTCTGCCGACAGCAACGCCTGAATCAGCACGTCCCCACGGATCTTTCTGTTCGCGATGGGCAGTGTGTCGGCGTGACGGCTACTGTGGTGGTGCGTCCGGACGCAGCGGCATCGCGCCGCTGAGGAGTCCTGCAATGCCGTGAGCGTCGGATCGGTGGCGGCCTTGGTCTGCCTGGGCCGCCGGCGTCGGTCTGAGGGTATCACAGCCGCCGCCGCGGGCTTCTTCAGAGCCAGCGTGATGGCCAGGGTCAGAGGATGCACAGCGCTGTGCGTTTTCGACGTGCATGGGTCTCTCCGCGTGATGGTCTCACGATCCTGAGGTGTTCTTCTTGTTCTGTGGTCGGTATGGAGAGCGGTCCGCGGAGTGTCGGACCGATTAATAGCGCGTGAAAGTTCTTACATTTGCCTCGAATTTATGAGGTTGCGAATCATTGTCCGGCCCTGGAATTTCAACGGGCCAGCAGCATCTGGATGGACAGAGGGCTCCCTGAATTTCAGGAACCTCAGAACGCATGGGCCGCGCATGCCAGGCTTTTCGCCCGGCTGTGGCTTCGCGCGGGCAGACCCGGGTGTCACCGAGGGCTGATGAAACGCCATCATGGCTCGCTGGCCCTGCACGGGTGCTCGTGCCACCATTTTCACTGGGCCTGTCGGTTTCGGCGTGGTAGCCCTGCGGCAGCGAGGCGCCTGTCCAGCCTTCGCGCACCGTCCATGCGGTGCAGCACCGGCCGAAATTCGCCCAGGAACACCGGATGCGTACACTTAGCACATGTCCACAGTGCAAGCGGCTGGGCTATGGCTCTGCTGGATGATCAGCCGTACCTGGGCATGAGGACGTTCTTTTCGTCGTACCGGGACTGGACGGGAATGCCGAACATGATCTGCTTTGTTGGCGGCAGCAATGGTCGGGGCTGAACAGTCGCGCTGGGCCTGTTCACCGTAGACCCGTGACCTTTCAGTTCCGTTGCGGCCGCGGACGTTCCAGGCCGGACCAGCGGGGCGGCGTCAGGCCGCACGGGCGTTGGCGTTCCACGTGGATAGCCAGCGTGTTCTGCGGTAGGCGGGAGCGTGTGTTGGGTGCCTGTTCGGCTCCAGCCATGCGCCGGTGCTGAACACGTACAGGTGGCCACCGGTGGCCGGTGAATAGGTGGCCGCGTCGGTGCTGCCATGTCGCATAGGTGGTGGCCCGGCTGTCGGTGGTGCACGAAACCCGCTGCGGATCCAGGGCTGGAGGCAGGCCGTTTGTAGGGAGCAAGGCTGGCTGTGGCATGGGCCGGCTAGGTGCTGCATGCCCTGGCACGGGGGTGAAGGCATCCAGCATGGCGGCCAGCACCGCACCGCCTCACGCCCCGGCTCGTCTACGGCCTCGTCGTGGTCTTCCAGCCTCTGCGTTGATGCATTGCGGAGCCTTTCCCGCGGTTGCTCCAGCTCCGTTCGCCGTAGCCGCCGCCTGGTCCGCGAAGTGCAGCTTCCTGCTGAATGTCTCGGGTCACGTGCTTGAGGGGCTGACCAGCCTTTGCAGCGGCAGGCACTTCCGGACATCACAGGGTCTCGAATTCGGTGTATTTCGGCCGAACTGGGCGCAGGTGGAGAACTGGTTGGCGCTGTCGCTGGTTGCAGCAAGACCGATGCCTGGGAGGAGGCGGCCGGATCGGAGCTTTCCCATCTACAAGCCCATTTGTCCCAGGGTCGTAGACTTCGTTGGGCTGAATCGTCGTGACCGTCTGGCGACCAGAGCCCCGGGTGGTGGTGGGGGCGTACCGATCCTGATCAGCGCTTGAAGGGGTTCGCTCGGCCGGGCTCGTGCCGATCTCCAGCGCGCCAGCAGCGGCTCGGGCCGCACCGGTGCTGCCATTGGGCAGGCCCGCGCAGACAGGCCCGCGCAGTGTCTGGCTGGCGATGTTCAGCATCACTGGATCATTGATGAAAGCCGGCAGGGGCCCCTGACCGATCTCGAACTGATAGTAGTTGGCGACCCAGGCGGCGGTGTTCGCGTCGGTGGGACGGATGTCCTGGCTGGCCAGCACCACGGGGACCACAGACGGCTCTGCTGCCTTGTTACCGGGCCCAGAGGGCCCCAGGTAGGTCTCGGGCGACAGCCAGGCGGTCTGCGGGTTGTTCTGGGCGTCAGGCGTGCCGTGCGCGACAGCAGCGCCTGGATCAGCACGTCGCCTCGCAGCATCTTCCGGTTTTCCGAGGGGCGGGTGTCGGCGGTGGACCACGGCCTTGTGGCACGACCCGAAGCGGATGTCTCGCAGCTGCCGGCGTGTCGGCGGTGTCCAGCGTGGTGGCCGGCAGGCCGGTATCGCCTTGGTCTTGCGGACCGGGGGCGCTGGTCTGGGCGTGTCCTGTTGCCGCAGGCGGCCAGCGCCAGGGTCACGGCCAGGCAGGGGATGCAGGGCATGGCGGGTGTTGATGCTCGCGGGTTCTTCCTCGAAATGTCTCCGTGGGATCGTGTTTTGCAGAGCATTATGAATATCGGCACAATGAGCGTCGACAAACTCCACATTAGCTAGGAAATTTTTACGTTTTCGGTCGTGCGTTTCTTGATCGCTTTCCGGAGATGCGACGGCAGCCAGGGCCGTTCAGAGGATCCCCGCGGGCGAGGTCACGAGGCCCGGTGAGTGGGCCGGATGCCGGCTACACTGTGTCCGGGAGGTTCACGGCAGGCGTGGGCCGGCAGGGGCCGCGCGATCCGCGACCCGGAGAGCATGAGCAAGCCAGACTATCCGCGACGACGGCGTGCGTTTCTGCGCGAGCACCATATCGATTTCGAGCCGCATCTGTATCCGTATGTGGAGCATAGGCGTACGGCGCATTCGGCCGAGAGTCTGGGGGTGCCCGAGCATCAGGTCATCAAGACCATCATATGGAGAACGAGCAGAAGAAGGGGCTGATCGTGCTGATGCACGGCGATCGCTTAGATTTCCACGCGCAACTGGCGCGCGAGCTGGGCATGAAGCATCGAGCCGGCGGACCTGAAGCAGGCCAACAAGTGGACGGGCTATCTGCGGGAGGCACCAGCCCGTTCGGCACGAAGACGCGGCTGCCGGTGTATGCGAGCGCACGATCCTGGACCTGCCGGTGATCTACATCAACGGCGGCAAGCGTGGCTTTCAGGCCATTTCACCGGCCGGGCTGCAGGCGCTGGAGGCCCAGCCGGTGAGCGTGGCGACGGAAGGGTGAGGCAGGCGGGCTGCCGGGCGAGGGCCCGGCAGTGTCCCGGTGCCGCCTTCAGGCTTTCGACCGGGTGTTGATCCCGATGTGGCCGGTGAGCGTCCTGCGCACGGGCGCGATCGGCGATTTCCAGCACGCGCTGGCGCTTCTGCGTCGGTCAGGTTGCCCGCCAGGGTGATCTCCCGCTCAGGATGTCGACAACCTCATCGGCGGCTGCACCGTTCGCGCCCGATGCCTGCGGGCTGCGGGCCGGGTGATGCGTCGATGGTGCAGCTCCACCTTCACGTCATCCAGCTGCAGGCCCTGCGGTTGGCGTACATGCGGATGGTCATGGAGGTGCAGGTGCCCAGGGCCGAGAGCAGCAGCGTGTAGGGATCGGGACCCAGGTTGGTGCCGCCCATGGCTTCGGGTTCTGTCGGCCACCAGGGTGTGGCGACCGGCCTGCAGGCCACGCAGGAACTGGTGGTTCAGTTCGGTGACGAGGACATGGCCGCCAGGTCGGGTTTGACGGGAACGGCCGGACCCTGGGTTCGGGCTGCTGGACTGGACGGCAGGGTCCGGTAGCGCGATGCCCAGGCGACGATGCAGCTGGCGACGTATTCGGCGTCTTCGGCGCGCGAGAGCAGGTGGTCGGCGCCGTCCAGCGAGATGAAGCTCTTGGGGTGGCGGGCGGCTTCGCAGATTTTCTGGGCCTGTCTCGATGGCGACCGTGGCGTCTTGCGGCGAGTGAAAGACCAGCAGGGCCTTGCCCAGTCGGGCGATGCGGCTGGCCCGGTCCTGGCCGGCCACGTCCTGGAACTGGCGCTTGATGGTGAACTGGCGGCCGGCCAGCGAGACGGCAGATTCGCCGTGCGCGCGGATGGCATCCAGGTCCTTGCGGAACCGCCGCAGGACGTGGCTGGGCTCGGCCGGTGCGGCGATGGTGGTGACGGCACGGCTTCAGGAATGCCCCGGGCTGCGGGCCAGCACGGCAGCACCGCCCAGGGCTGTGGCCGATCAGCAGGGCCGGCGCTCGAGTATCGCGCCGCAGTCGGCGGCGGCCAGCAGGTCGGTGACGTTGGAGGTGAAGTTGCTGTCAGCAAAGTCGCCTCACTGGCGCCCAGGCCGGTGAAGTCGAAGCGCATCACGGCCACGCCGCGTGCCCGCAGGGCGCGGTTGATGCGGGCAGCGGCCTTGACGTCCTTGCCGCAGGTGAAGCAGTGGGCGAAGAGGGCGAAGGCGCAGGGGTTGTCAGGCAGATCCAGGACGCCCGCCAGTTCCCGCCGCTGGCATTCTGGAAGGTGATGTGTTTCTTGGCATGGTGAGGGGCCGGGCTGACTGCCGGCATGATGGGGCGGGGTCGCTTCGCCCGAAGGGTCTTGCTGGGGAATGAAGGATCTATTAGCAGCGCATTCTCGAGGGGCTGGCGCGACTTGTTCGTGCCTGCCGTCGATCGGCGGTTGCGGTGGCGCTCAGCGGGTGATGATGCTGCCGCCGGCGCTCGTGCCGCCGCGTACCCGCCCGGCCCGGCGGAGTAGTCCGGCGGCATGGGGGCAGGCCGGCTTTCTGGCGCACGGCGTTCACGTAGGCGTTGCCATCCAGCGGCGGCCGTGCCGCCGCGATTGCCACAGGGCCTCGACCAGGCACTCCTGGACGACGTGGGCAGCGTCGTGGGCACTGCCCAGCTTCGCCTCCAGCACGTCCATGGCCTGGCGGATGCCGCGGGGCTGGTCGATGCCGCGCTGTTCGCTGATGGCCAGGTGCAGCGACAGGCAGGAAGGTTGCTGCGGCCGGCTTCGGGCTGTAGTCGGCTTCCAGCGCCCGATCCAGGTCAGCCAGCTCGTCGTGATATTCAGGGATGCTGGCCGATCCATTGCAGGGCGACCATCTCCAGGGGCTCCAGCGGGGTGCCCTGCTGGTGTTTCTTCCAGACGTTGCAGAAGTAGCGGCGCACGTCGGCGACAGAGGGATTGAAGAGCATGGGCGTAGGGGAAGGGCCGGTCAGGCGTTGCGTTACGGAGGTTATGGGGAGGTTACGGCAGGCAGGGCGGGAGGGTGCATGGTGCGGGCAGGCAGCGTGGGCAGGGCCCGACAGGTAGCTTCATGCCCTGTCGTCCCGTGCCCTGATGATTCATGCCCTGGTACTTCATGCCCTGGAGCGGGGCCCGGTCCAGCGCCGACTTTGCGGGGCGGAGGCAGGGTCTTGGGCTGGTAGGGGCAGAGGTCCGCGATGGGGCAGCGCCAGCACTCGGGCGTGCGCGCCTTGCAGATGTAGCGGCCGTGCAGGATGAGCCAGTGGTGGGCGTTCTGGCGGTAATCCCTGGGCACGACTTTCAGCAGCTTCTGCTCCACTTCTGACATTCTGCCCGGGCCAGGCCGGTGCGGTTGGAGACCCGGAAGATGTGGGTGTCCACGGCGATGGTGGGGTGGCCGGGCGACGTTCAGGACGACGTTGGCGGTCTTGCGGCCGACGCCAGGCAGGGCTTCGAGGGCGGCGCGGTCGTCAGGCACTTCACCGCCATGCTGGTCGATGAGGATCTGGCTCATGGCCAGCAGGTTCTTCGCCTTGTTGCGAAAGAGCCCGATGGTGCGGATGGCTTCGGTGATGTTTTTCCAGCCCCGGGCGACCATGGCCTGTGGGGTGGGGGCCAGCGGAAAGAGCCGTCGGGTGACGATGTTGACGCTCTTGTCGGTGGCCTGGGCCGAGAGCAGCACGGCCGCCAGCAGCTGATAGGGGCTGCCGTATTCCAGTTCGGACTGGGGATCGGGGTTGGCGGCGGCCAGACGCCGGAACATCTCCTGGCGGTTCGCAGGGCTCATGCGGTGGGTCGTGGGCAGCATCCGGATGCGGCACGGATGGCGGCGAGGCGGCGCCTTCGCTCGGTAGGTCGACCAGGGGCGACGTTGGGGTCGCGGAGCATGGTGTCTGCGGTTCCGCGTGCCGCTGTCCGGTCGTGGGGGATTCTGCCAGGCGCGGCATGGCCGGCGGTGATGTCGGAGGCGCCGTTCCCGGCGGAGACGTCTTCTGCGGAACGTGCGGGCTGGTGGCGTGTGGGGCCTCTTCAGTCGCTGGTCACGGCGCTGGTGGTGCTGGCGGCCGTGCCGGGCATCGGATGCCTGCCGGGGCTGGGCCAGCGGCACCAGGAAATGCAGTCGGTGGGGCAGGGCGGCAGGCACAGTTCGCAGCCCGTACAGCGGTCGGTCAGCACCTGGTGCTGAAACGCGGGGCGCCCACGATGGCGTCGACCGGACAGGCCAGGATGCACTGGTGCGCAGCCGATGCAGTGCAGGGGTCGATGCGGACCATGCCGCACGGGCATGGCTCAGGTCTGCGGCCAGCGGCACGACCGGCTGGTCGAGCAGCTTTGGCGAGGCCCGGATGGTGGCGTCGGCGCCCGGCGGGCAGCGATCGATGGCGGCCTCGCCGCGGGCGATGGCGCCGGCATAGGCATGGCAGTCGTCGTAGCCACAGCGCCGGCACTGGGTCTGGGGCAGCGGCCGGTCGATGGCATCGACCAGGGCCACGGCGGTCATCGGCTGAAGGATGGGGGCCATGGTCCGATTGTAGTGATCATGGGTGGACAATCCTTGACAGACCGTGTGTTGCAAAAAACACGATTTCGCCTTGCCTGGGCATCAGCAATATCCCTGAAGCTTATTCTGAATGAGATTCCTACCCAATCTCAGATATATTGATAGGACGGGAGGAGGCGAAAGAGCGTTGGCCGGATGGCCATTCGGGACAGGAAAGCAGGGGCGGGCGTAATGCCCGCCGACAGGGTCAGCCTTCCAGGTACTGCAGCTTGTTGGGCGTGCCGTTCCAGTCGTCGGCGTCTTCAAGCGGCGACTTGCTGTGCAGTGATGGCCGGCCAGTCTGGGCGCCTTCTCGGCGTTGATGGCGATGAAGTTTTCCTGATCGCCAGGTACGTCTTCTTCGGCGACAATGGCTTCCGCGGGGCATTCCGGCACGCAGACGGCACAGTCGATACACTCGTCGGGATCGATGACGAGCATGTTGGGGACCTTCTGCGGAAGCAGACCACTGGGCATCACATCGACGCAGTCGGTGTATTTGACAGCGGATGCAATTATCGAGCACGATGGGGCCATTGCAGCGTGACAGGTATGACGATGATAGAAGAGGGCAGTATTTTATCCTCTTGCATGCCGGTCTGGCGATCCTGAATTCATGGAAAAGTCGATGATCATTGCCTCTTTACTCGATACTGACCTGTACAAGTTCACGATGATGCAGGTGGTGCTGCATCACTTCCCCGGGGCACAGGTGGAGTACCGCTTCGCGCCGCAACGAGGGCGTGGACCTGGTGCCGCTCATCGACGACATCCAGCGCGAGATCGAGGCGCTGTGCTCGCTGCGCTTCACCGACGAGGAGCTGGACTACCTGCGGCAGTTCCGCTTCCTCAAGAGCGATTTCATCGACTTTCTCGGTCTTTTCCAGATGAATCGCAAGTACATCTCGGTTGCACCGGCGCCGCAGGGCAACGGCGAGATCGATATTGCTCATCAAGGGGCCGTGGCTGCACACCATCCTCTTCCGAGATCCCGTGAAACTGGCCATCGTCAACGAGCTGTACCTGGCGGCTGGCGCCCAACCCGGACTACGACGAGGGTCGCCGGCGGTTGACGAGAAGATCGCCACCATCGTGGACGATCCGAGATGGAAGGCATCCGCACTTGCCGACTACGGCACGCGCCGACGCTTCTCGGCGCGCTGGCAGGAAGAGGTGCTGCAGGTCTGCAAGGAGCGGCTGGGCGATGTGCTGACCGGCACGTCGAACGTGATGCTGGCGATGCGCTACGGGCTGCGGCCGCTGGGCACGATGGCGCATGAGTACCTGCAGGCCTGCCGCGCGCTGGGGCCGCTGGCTGCGTGATTCGCAGATTCGCCTTCGAGACCGGGCGCGCGAGTACCGCGGCGACCTGCATCGCGCCGTCGGACGTGTACGGGCTGGATGCGTTCCCTGCGCGACTTCGACATGTACTTCTGCAAGCTCTTCGACGGCGCACGGCACGATTCGAGCGATCCGTTCGAGTGCGGGCGAGCGCCTGATCCGGCACTCACGGCCAACCGGGTCGATCCAGCCTCCAAGACGCTGGTGTTCTCCGATCTCGCTCACCTTCGACCTGATGAAGGCGCTGCACCGGCGCTTCCACGAGCGGGTGGTGGTGCGCTTCGGCATCGGCACCAACCTCACCAACGACCTGGGACATGCCGCTGGCCATCGTCATCAAGATGGTGGGCTGCAGCGCCAGCCGGTGGCCAAGCTGTCCGACGACCCGGGCAAGAACATGGTGACCGACCACGACTCACCGCAGTACCTGCGCAAGGTGTTCGACATCTCCTCGCAGATTTCCCACGCCCGCCCCGGCGCCGCAGCGTGGCCGACATCGCGGGCGGGGAGTGAGTGCGAGGGAGGGGCGCCGCGCTCAGGCGGCGTAAGCCGTCCGCTCGGGCGTGCCGGCCGCTGGCTGCACGCGCCCGCTGCGGGGCTTTGACGGGGCCCAGAATCTAGAAGAAGAGCCGCACGCCCAGCATCAGCAGGCTTTCGGGCGTGCATCATCTCGATTGGCCGCATAGCGGCTCTCGGCAAGGTGGCCATCTCGCGCGACAGCCGCGAGGTGAGACCCAGGCCAATGATGCCGTGCGTCTTGTAGCGCTGCTTGACGGTACCGTTGCCGTCGGTGACCTGATGGCGCACTTCCACCTGCAGCCGGGGCTGGATCGGCCCGAAGGCGCCGAACCAGTCGGTTTCCATCACGCTCGCCCAGCGACAGGCTGGACAGCGAGCGGTTGCTGTGCGCGCCACGACCGTCCATCTGCGTGGCATCCAGTTGCGTGGCCACCAGATCGTAGCGCGGCTGTAGGGCGAGAAGCTCCAGCCATGGAAGGTCTCGCTGGCGGTTCAGCCCAGGCTGATGGCCTGCGACATGCCCGAGACGCCCAGGCCGGTACCGGCATAGGACTGCAGGAAGTCGCGTCGTGCCCGATGCATCCCCAGCGAGACGCTCATGTCGAACATCACGGCGCGCATCGGCTGCAGCGACATGTAGGCCGACAGGACGGTACCGAGGCCTTGCGGGTGGCAATGCGCCCTGCGGCGAAGCCGATGGCCACTCCTCGTTGGACCTGCTGGTCGCTGCCGACGATGGTGCCCGGCGTGGTCAGACCCAGCGCTGCTGTTGTTGATGCTGTAGAGCGTGCCGCGCACGTAGACATTGGTCTTGCCCTGGTGCGCTGTTGAGCAGGCGCCGTGCCGGGCTGCAGGCCGCGGGTGGCCAGCGGGATGTTGCCGCTGATCTTGTCGGAGAGCTGCAGCTGATTGTGAAAGCGCGGCACGTCACGGCTGCTGGCACGCGCCAGCTGCTTCTGGCGGGTGCGGATCTGCGCCATAGGGTCTCGATGCCGCCCGGGCCTGATCCAGAGCGACTCTGAGGCCTTGCGGCAGATGCCGCCGACATCTCGTTGCTGGCCCGCCAGGGCAGGGAGCGTCAGCAGCGCCGCCAGCGAGAGGGCGAGGATCGGTCGTCCGGTAAACTGTGCCCGGCGGGCGGCGAAGGCCGGCAGACGACGCGGGTTTGTGACAGGGGACCACATGATTGCTGCACGCAAATAGACGTTGCGACGATGTTTCAGGGTGCCGAGTTGCCCGAGGATTGCTCTCCGGGAGGGAGGAAACCCGTGAGGCATGATTCTTCTGGAAAACATCGTTCGATCCATCTCCGGACGGACGAGTGGTCACGAACTGGCCCCTGATCGGTCCGGTATCTCATTGTCCGTCTTTTGTTCGTCCTTTGTATCAACAGAAGGTTGCGTGTATCGAAATGGAAACATCTCAGGATGCAGTCCGCAGTTCCCAGCGCCACAGCGGGTGAGGCGGGTGTCGGAAAAAGCGGCGAAGCGGTTGGTGGGACTGATCCCGGCGGCCGGGCGTGGTACGCGGCTGGCGCCCTGCCCTTCAGCAAGGAGCTGGTGCCAGTGGGCTTCCAGCACGCCAGCGAAGGCGCCGATCGAAAGCCCAAGCCGGTGTCGCAGTACTGCTGGAGCGGATGCGGCTGGCCGGTGCGCAGCAGGTGTTCTTCATCACGCGCCCGGGCAAGGGCGACATTGCCGACTACTATGGCGACGGCAGCCGGCTGGGCATGGACTTTTTGCCTATCTGCAGGCACGTCTGCCTGGGGGCCACCGTTCTCCGCTGTCGCAGGCCGTGCCTTTCATTGGGGATGCCGACGTGGTGTTCGGCTTTCCCGATATCCTGATCGACCCGGTGGATTCGTTCACGCCGCTGCTGGCGCGCCAGGCCGAGACCGGCGCCGACGTGGTGCTGGGGCTGTTCGACGCCACCGCCCGTGAGCCGGGTGACGTGATCACCCTGGACGAAGCGAGCGGCCGCGTGCTGGGGCTGGAGACTAAGGAAGAGCGGCCGAATCGGCCCGAACACTACACCTGCTGGATGTTCGCGGTCTGGAACGGGCGCTTCTCGGCTTTCCTGCGGGAGGAATGCGAGCGGCTGGCCGAGGTGGCCCGTGCCCGCATCGCAGCCGACCCCGCCGGCAAGGCCCCCGAGTGGCCGGTAGGTGCCGTCATCTCGGCGGCCATCCGCGCGGGGCTGCACGTCAACAGCGTCTATTTTCCCAGGGCGTTTTTCGACATCGGTGAGCCTGCCGGCATCACGGCGGCCGCTGCCTTCCCCGGTGTCTGGGACGGGCTGACGCCGCATCCGGCGGACGGCGGGCGATGACGGTTGCGGCCATCCCCTGCGCCTGGTGGCTGGTGCCGGAAGCCGGGCGGCATGAGCGGCTGTCCGCTGGATCGGCGCGCTGGCGGCCCTGCACGGTGGCCCGGTGTTCGAGCCGCATCTGACGCTGGCGCTGTCCACGCCGCCGGAGGGCGTGGATGTGCCGGACGTTCGGCGCGACTGGCTGCCGTGGCCGTTCCCGGCCAGGAAGGGGCGGCCGAAGGGGCTGCAGCCCTGACGCCGAACACGGTGGGGCTGGGGCACGATCCACACTTTCTTTCGCCTTCCACCTGCGCATGGCCCCCAGCCAGGCCGAGCGGCAGGCCCTGGCGGCGCAAGTGCGAGCGCCGCACGGCGCGCTGGGGCCGGCCTGGGACACCCGGCCGCCCGCTTTTGCGCCTCACGTGACCCTGGCCTACGGCGAGTGGACTGAGGAGCGGCGCCGCGCAGGTGCGCGACACGCCCATCGACCCCGAACTGGCACGGATCCGCTTCGATACGCTGAGTGCACGGCCGCGCGCCGGGGCCCGCACGCTGGACCGCGTGGCCGATTGGGAGATCTTCCTGCGGCTGCCGCTGAATCGGAGCTGAGCGGCTGAGCATGGGGCCATGCGGGCAGGGGTGCAGGGTAGGGGGCAGGTGCGGGGTGCAGGGGCAGGGTGCAGGGTGCAGGGTGCAGGGGCGAGGGTGCAGGGTGCAGGGTGCAGGGTGCAGGGTGCAGGGCGGTCGGGTAAATGAGACAGACTGGCAACAAACAGGGGATATCCCCAATCGGCACGCCGCCGCGCCGGACGTAGGATGTCCCAAGGGGTGGCGGCCGGCCGGAGGGCCGGCATCGCCATTGTCTGCGCGGCCTGTCTTTCCTGTCCGTCGGGCGCCTGTTGCAGGCGCCTGAAAGGGACGGCTGCGCAGTGATCGATCATCATTCAAGGAGCGGACATTGCATGACCGGAGGTTACGTCATGTCCAGCCTGGAGGAGGCCTTTCGCAAGGCGCAGCAGGACGTGCACGCACTGAGCGTGCCGCCCGGACGCATCGTGCAGCTGCGCCTGTATGCGCTCTTCATGCAGGCCACGTCCGGCAACGCGTCGGGCACGCGACCCGGCTTCTCCGACTTTCGAGGCGCGCGTCGCGCTGGGATGCCCGGCAGGCCCTGTCGGGTCTGGCGCGTGAGGACGCCATGTCCGAGTACATCGCCGAGGCCGGTCGCCTGAAGTATCGGGAGTTGCTGGGAGCCGTCTAGGACGTTTGGGTTTTCCACGGATACCGGATATCATCACGGGTTCCTTGCCACACGGTGTCGGCGCAAGCCGGGCCGGTGGCTTTCTTCCCACGGAAATCCAGAAGGGTAATCCATGCGACATTATGAAATCGTCTTCATGGTCCATCCGGACCAGAGCGAACAAGTGCCTGCAATGATCGACCGTTACAAGCAGATGGTCGAAGGCACCAACGGCAAGATGCACCGGGTCGAGGACTGGGGCCGGCTGCAACTGGCCTATCCCATTCAGAAGATCGGCAAGGCGCACTACGTGCTGATGAACGTCGAGTGCGACCAGCACACGCTGGGCGAGATCGAGAATGCCTTCCGCTTCAACGACGCCGTGCTGCGCCACCTGGTGGTGCGGATGGACAAGGCCGAGACCGGCCCGTCCGTCATGAGCAAGCGTCTGCAGAAGGAAGAGTCCCGCAAGGCAGGCAGCTCCGAGGCCCCTGCAGCGGCCGAGGGCAAGGCAGCCGAGTAATCGGCAGCGCGTGTGCAGCAGGCAGCCCGAGACCTGTGGTGCCAGCCCCGGCCGATGATCATCCGGAAGCATCCGTTCCGGCCCGAAATCATCTGGAGCTGACCGCCATCCTCTCGGAGCGAGAGACGCTGCGCTACAACCTGTCGGGCGTTCCGGTGGTGGAATGCGTGCTCACCCACGAATCCATCCTGCCCGAAGCCGGCATCGACCGTCGCGTCAACCTTCGGGTCCAGGCCGTCGCCATTGGTGACGTGGCCCACCGGCTGGTCGAGATCGACCCCGGAACCCGGTTGAGCGTCAGCGGTTTCCTGGCCCAGGCCCGCAAGAGCACCCGCATCGTCTGCCTGCACCTGACACGCATCGATCCGTACTGAACAAACACTCAAGAGGTTTCATCATGGTTGGTTTCCGTCGCGGCAGCAAAGACCGCAAACCCAAACGTCCCGCCCAGTCCGCCCTGTTCAAGCGCAAGAAGTTCTGCCGCTCACGGCCGAGAAGGTGGAATGGATCGACTACAAGGACGTCGACACGCTGAAGGACTTCGTGACCGAGCAGGGGCAAGATCATTCCTGCGCGCCTCACCGGCACCCGTGCTCACTATCAGCGTCAGCTGGGCGTCGCCATCCGGCGTGCTCGCTTCCTGGCCCTGATGCCCTACACCGACAACCACTGATACCCCATCGCGGGGCCGCAACCTGCCGCCATCTCCGTGATGGCGGTGCGCGACCCGGCAGGAGCACATGATGCAGATTATTTTGCTTGAGAAAGTCGTCAACCTCGGTCAGCTGGGCGATGTCGTCCGCGTCCGGGATGGCTATGCCCGCAACTTCCTGATCCCGCAGGGTGAGGCTCGCCGTGCCACCCAGGCCGCCGTGGCCGAGTTCGAGGCCCGTCGTGCCGAGCTGGAGCGCCTGCAGGCCGAGAAGCTGGCCGCTGCCCAGGCCGAAGGCGAAAAGCTGGCCGGTCGCCAGTTCTCGCTGACCGAGAAGGCCGGCGTCGACGGCCGCCTGTTCGGTTCGGTCACCAACGCCAACGTGGCCGAGACCCTGCACAAGGCCGGCTTCGCCAGCGTGCAGAAGTCCATGATCCGCATGCCGGAAGGTCACATCAAGACCATCGGCGAGCACCCGGTGCAGGTTGCCCTGCACACCGACGTGCTGGTCGACATCACCATCAACGTGGTGGGCGAGACGGCCTGATCGCCGTGTCGGGCCCATGCCCGGCCAGTTTCCGGGGCGCTTGCCCCGGCAGGTCGGTCTGAGGCCTCATCGATGGTCATGAGACCTGTTCAGGTCCATGGCCATCCAGCCGTACAGAAAAGCGGGGCGTCCCTTGGCGGGGTCGCCCCGTTTTGATTTTTGTGTGTCCGGGCTCCCCTGTCCGGAGCCGTTTCCAGCTTCTTCCGTCACCGAAAGGCTTGCATTCCATGGATAGCGAGATTGCACAACTCAGGCTGCCGCCGCATTCGATCGAGGCCGAGCAATCGGTACCGGGCGGGCTGCTGCTGAACAACGGCACCTGGGAAGACATTGCCGACATCATCACTGATGATGACTTCTATCGGCATGATCACCGGATGATATGGCAGCACATCTCCAACCTGCTGCGTGCCGGTCGGCCGGCTGATGCGCTGACCGTGAAGGATGCGCTGCAGCAGTCCGGCCGGCTGGAGGATGCCGGCGGCGAGCAGTACCGGCCATGCTGTCCAACGCCGTCATCTCGGCCAGCAACATCCGCCACTATGCCGAGATGGTGCGCGACCGCGCCGTGCTGCGCCGGCTGATCGCCGTCTCCGACCAGATCGCCACCGAGGCCTTCAACGCCCAGGGGCGCCCGGTGAACGAGGTGCTGGACGCGGCCGAGGCCGAGATGTTCAAGATTGCCGAGGACAGCGGCAAGAAGCGCAACGACTTCCAGCACATCGGTCCGCTGTCGGGCAAGGTCTTCCAGCGCATTGACGAACTCTACAACCGCGACAACCCCAGCGAGATCACCGGCATTGCCACCGGCTTCGTGGACCTGGACCGGATGACCTCCGGCATGCAGCCTGGCGACCTGATCATCGTGGCGGCCCGCCCGTCGGTGGGTAAAACGGCCTTTGCGCTCAACATCGGCGAGCACGTGGCCGTGCACGAGAAGCTGCCGGTGGCCGTCTTCAGTATGGAGATGGGTGCCGAGCAGCTGGTGATGCGTCTGATCGGCTCCACGGGGCGCATCGACCAGCAGCGGCTGCGTACCGGCCGGCTGACCGAGGACGACTTCATCCGGCTGACCGACGCCATGGGCAAGATGCAGGATGCGCCGATGTTCATCGACGAGACGCCGGCGCTCAATCCCTTCGAGCTGCGGGCTCGTGCCCGACGCCTGGCGCGCCAGTACGGCCATCTGGGGCTCATCGTCATCGACTACCTGCAGCTGATGACGGGTGCCAACCCGGGCGGCCGCGAGAACCGCGCCACCGAAGTGGGCGAGATCTCGCTGCGCTGAAGTCGCTGGCCAAGGAGCTGAAGTGCCCGGTCATTGCGCTGTCGCAGCTCTCGCGGGAGGTGGAGAAGCGCCAGGACAAGAAGCCCATCATGAGTGACCTGCGCGAATCGGGCTCGATCGAGCAGGATGCCGACGTGATCTTCTTCATCCACCGTGACGACCGCTACGACCCTGACGCCGAGACCAAGGGCATGGCCGAGATCATCATCGGCAAGCAGCGTAACGGCCCGATCGGCTCCGTCACGCTGGCCTTCCAGGGGCAGTACACCAAGTTCGAGAACTTCGCGGCGAGCTGAGGTACTGGGGCGGTTCCGCGCCCGTGCAGCGGGAAGGCCCCCTGCAAATCCGTCACCGCTGGCTGACCGTTCAGCTTGCCAGAGGCATGGCAGCCTGCGGCGGGTGGTGGCGGCCCTTGTCCTTGTTGCCGCCCTTGCCGTGCAGCAGGTGGCGGCTCAGGAAGGCGCGCACCGGTTTCTCGTACAGCACGTACACCGCGGTGGCCACCGTCAGCGTGGCGGCGAACACGATCGCCGTGTAGACAGGCAGGCTGAACTGCAGTGCGCCCAGGCGTTTGACGGCCCCCATCACGTAGATGTGGAAGATGTAGATGGGGTAGGACAGCTCGCCCAGGAAGTCGATGGTGGCCTTGGCGGGCTGGCCCAGCTGCCGGAAGGCCTGCTCGCAGGCCAGCGTCAGCACGACCAGCGCGGTGCTGGGCAGCCCGATGACCACCACGCGCACCCATTTGTCCAGCGCCATTTCCTGCGTGACCAGCCCCGTGTCGGGCAGCAGCGCCCAGGTGTAGAGCACCGGGCCGGCCATGGCGGCCATCATCGGCAGCCTGGCGTGTTCGATGAAGCGGGTGCTTGAAAGAATCTGGGCCAGCAGCATGCCGTAGATGAACTCGACCACGTAGGCATCGCTCCAGAAGGCCAGGGCGGATTCCGGGGCGGCGTAGGGATGCAGCGCCGTCAGGGACACCAGCAGCAACGAGCTGATGAGCAGGCGGTGCTGGTGCGAGATCTTCAGGGCGATGAAGAACACCAGATAGAAGAGGATCTCGTAGTTCAGCGACCAGCCCAGCGTCAGCAGCGGCATGTGGTACTGGATGCTCTCGTTCCACACGGGGATGAAGAAGAGCGAGCCCAGCAGCCCGAGGCGTCCGGGCTGGTGTGGTTGAGCATGCCGGGCGCTTTCAGCGCGATGGCCGCCAGGGACAGCGTGCCCAGCCAGTACAGTGGCACGATGCGGATCAGCCGCCGGGTGAAGAACTGCGGCGCCCGTCCCGGGTCACGTAGTAGATGATGAAACCCGAGATGACAAAGAAGATGTCGACGCCACTGCTGCCGAAGGGGTGAGGCCCACTTCGTTGCGGATGGGCTGATGACCACCAGCGCCGCAGCGATGAAGCGCAGCGCCTGCAGCGAGTAGAGGGTCTTGTCGGCACGGGCGGGCTGGGCCGATTGCGGGGGCCTGACCGGCGGGGTGAGAGCGCAGGATACTTGCATGGGATGGGGCTCCGAATGGAGCGCCCATCTTAGGAAAGTGTTGTTTTCATGTCACTCGTCAATCCAGTCCGAGTGTGAGGAATTCCGGCTCCGTCGGCGGGATGTGCTTCAACGCGTGTGCACTTGTTCCGCTTCCGGAGTCGATCCCGCAACAGGCAGCGTATCCGCTGCCCCGGGTTAGAGCACATCTGCCGCAAAGTCCGCCAGCCGCGAGCGCTCACCGCGCTGCAGCGTCAGGTGCCCGCCGTGCTTCCAGCCCTTGAAACGCTCCACCACGTGGGTGAGGGCCCGACGAGGCCCTCGGTGAGGTAGGGCGTGTCGATCTGGGCGATGTTGCCCAGACAGACCACCTGGTGCCGGGGCCCGCGCGGGTGGCCAGCGTCTTCATCTGCTTGGGCGTGAGGTTCTGCGCCTCGTCGATGATCAGGTACTTGTTGTTGAAGGTGCGGCCGCGCATGAAGGACATCGACTTCACCCGGATGCGCGAGCGGATGAGATCGGCCGCCGCGGCACGCCCCCATTCGCCACCAGCACTGCCGCGGTTGAGCACCTCGGGTTGTCTTCCGGGCGCCCATCCAGGGCTGCATCTTCTCTTCCTCGGTACCGGGCAGGTAGCCGATGTCGTCGCCCACCGGCACGGTGGCGCGGGTCATGATGATCTCGGTGAAGCGCTTCTGGGTCCAGCGTCTGCGCCAGACCCGCGGTGAGTGCCAGCAGCGTCTTGCCGGTGCCGGCCTGGCCCAGCAGCGTCACGAGTCGATGTCCGGATCCAGCAGCAGGGTTCAGGGGCAAAGTTCTGCTCGCGGTTGCGGGCGGTGATGCCCCAGATGGCGTGGCGTGCCTGGGTGTAGTCCCGCACCACACGCAGCACGGCCTGGTCGCCTTCGCGTTCCCGCACCTGGGCAAACAGCGGTGTGCCGCCATCGTCTTCAGGTACACGAACTGGTTGAGCAGCATGGAAGACACCAGCGGGCCGCGGATGCGGTAGTAGGTCATGCCGCCGTCCTGCCAGGACTCCATGTCCTTGCCATGGGTCTGCCAGAAATCGGCCGGCAGGGCCAGCGAACCGCTGTAGAGCAGGTCCAGGTCGTCGGTGACCTGGTCGTTGAAGTAGTCCTCGGCCGGCAGGCCCAGCGAACGGGCCTTGATGCGTATGTTGATGTCCTTGGACACCAGCACCGCCTGCCGCTCGGGAAAGACCTGGCGCAGGGCGGCCGTCACCGACAGGATGCGGTTGTCGGCCTTGCCGGGAGAGCAGGGCTTCCGGGCAAAGGGCGCTTCCAGCCGCGGGTCTGCAGGAAGAGCCGCCCGGTGGCGTCGGAATGGCCCAGCCGGTCCAGCGGGATGCCCTGCTCGATGCTGCCCTCGATGCCGGCCAGCAGCTCGTCCAGGCTGCGGCTGACCTGGCGGGCGTGGCGCGAGACCTCGCTCATGCCGCGCTTGTGATCGTCCAGCTCTTCCAGTGTGATCATCGGCAGGAACACGTCGTGCTCCTGGAAGCGGAAGAGGGCGGTGGGATCGTGCATCAGCACGTTGGTGTCCAGCACGAACAGCTTGTGGGTCGCCGCCTCGGTGCCCGGGGCGCGGTGCCGACGTGCGTGCCGTGCGGGGGCGAAGGGCGCCACCGTGGCGTCTGGCCGTGTCGTGCCGGATGCGGCATCGGGCGTGCTACCCGCAGGCGGTGCGCTGAGCAGCGCGGCCGTCTGGGTGCTGCCTGAGCGGGACGTCCCTCGACGCCGGGCCGGGTGCCTGCTGCCGGCTGTGCGGCACCTGTGGCTGATGCCGCAGGGCTGCTGACCGGGGCCGAGGCCTGGGATGCAACCGCCGGTCTTGCCACGCAGCGCGTTCCTGCCGGCATCCGGCCTTGGCTTGCCGTGGCAAACCGCAGGGGACACGGCTTCAGCCACGAGGGTGGCAACCGGGTCGAGGAGCAAGTTCCAGGGGCCGGGTTGGCCTCGGCCTGGGCGGTTGCGCTCTTTTTGCGGCGGCTGGCCGGCAGCTAGCCTTGTTGCGCGAGGCAGCCTTGATGTCGAGGCGTTCACCTCGGGTGGTGGGGGCTTTGGGTAGCGGCGATGGGACAGGCGGCGGGCAATGAGCCCTGGCCGTGGAAAAGGGTCGGAGTATCAGAAGGCGTGGGAGGGCGAGTCGTGAAGCTCCCGGACGGCGGCCAGCACCTCGGCCACATGGCCGGGGACCTTCACCTGCGCCATTCCTTGACCAGCACGCCGGCGCGGTTGATGAGGAAGGTGGAGCGCTCAATGCCACGCACCTGCTTGCCATACATGTTCTTCAGTCTGATGACGTCGAACAGCGTGCAGAGCGCCTCATCGGGGTCGCTGACCAGCGCAAAGGGCAGCTCCAGCTTCTGACGGAAGTTGGCGTGAAGCTTTTCAGGCTGTCGCGCGAGATGCCCGTACACCTCGGCGCCAGCGGTGAGGAAGTCCTGCCAGTGCCGCGGCAAAGTCGCTGAGCTTCGTTCGTGCAGCCCGGGGTGCTGTCCTTCGGGTAGAAGTAGAGCACCACCATCCGGCCGTTCAGTTCGTTGAAGTTCAGGGGCCGGCCGTGGTCTCTGCCGTGAAGTCGGGCACCTTCTGGCCGATCTTCAGGGACGGGGGCGTGGGCGAGGCGCGGAGGATGTTTGCATGAGCGAGAAAATCAGGAATTCGAGGGGAGGGCTGCAGGTGGGAGGGCGCCGACAATCAGGGCGCAGTCACCAGGGCGAGCAGGACCTGGCGGCCTTCGGCCATCAGGATGTTGTGGGTACGGCACGCGGCCACCGAGTCCATGGTCTCCGAGCCGATGCCGGCCTGCAACAGTGGACGCGAGAACGACGGCGGCGGAAACTGCAGGCGTGCGCCGGTGCCCAGCAGGGATGACTTCCGGGCGCGGCTCGGCCAGCGCCAGCAGGGATCTCGGGTGTGAGTGCCGCCAGACCGTCGATGGACCAGGCTGCACCGGGACCCTGCGGGCGCAGCAGCAGCGGCCCTTCGTGCCTTGCCCCGTTGACTTCCACCCAGCCGGTACCGTAGGCGGTGATGGCGTTGAGATCGTCGTGGTGGTCGGGGTGCAGTTTCATGGATGGGGGCCGGCGGGCGGGCTGAAACCCTGCCGACGGTGATGCGCAGGTGCGGGGATGGGCCGCAGCCGGTGTACATTATGCGGTCATTCCCATAGTACCGCACCTTTCACGGTGCCCGCAGTCATCATGAAGACCATCCACAAGTCTGCCAAGCTGGCCAACGTCTGCTACGACATTCGCGGACCGGTGCTGGCCCGGGCCCGGCAGATGGAGGAGGACGGCCAGCGCATCATCAAGCTCAACATCGGCAACATGGCGCCTTTCGGCTTCGATGCGCCCGACGAGGTGCGCCAGGACATCATGGCCAACCTGGCTGATGCCTCCGGCTATTCGGATTCCAAGGGCCTTTTCTCGGCGCGCAAGGCCGTCATGCACTACTCGCAGCTCAAGGGCATCCGCGGCGTCACGGTCGATGACATCTACATCGGCAACGGCGTCAGCGAGCTGATCGTGCTGTCGCTCAACGCGCTGCTGGACACGGGCGACGAGGTGCTGGTGCCCACCCCGACTACCCGCTGGACGGCGGCGGTCAGCCTCCGGGGGCTCGGCCGTGCACTACATGTGCGATGAGGGCGCAGGCTGGCTGCCCGATCTGGACGACATCCGCGCCAAGATCACCGAGCGCACGCGCGCCATCGTCATCATCAACCCCAACAACCCCACCGGCGCGCTGTATCCGGACGACCTGCTGAAGGAGATCCTCGAGATCGCCCGCCAGCACGACCTGATCGTCTTTGCCGACGAGATCTACGACAAGATCCTCTACGACGGTGCCACGCACACCTCCATCGCCTCGCTGGCCGATGACGTGCTGTGCATCACCATGAACGGCCTGTCCAAGAACTACCGCGCCTGCGGCTACCGGGCCGGCTGGATGATCATCTCGGGCGACAAGCGCGGCGCGGCCGACTATCTGGAAGGTCTGAACATGCTGGCCTCCATGCGGCTGTGCGCCAACGTGCCCGGCCAGCTGGGCATCCAGACCGCGCTGGGCGGCTATCAGAGCATCAATGAGCTGGTGCAGCCCGGCGGGCGGCTGGCGCGCCAGCGCGATCTGGCCTGGGAGATGATCACCAGCATTCCGGGCGTGAGCTGCTACAAGCCGCGCGCGGCCCTCTACCTCTTCCCGCGCCTTGATCCGCAGATGTATCCGATCGAGGACGACCAGCGCTTCATCCTGCAGCTGCTGGAACGCGAGCGGGTGCTGCTGGTGCAGGGCACCGGCTTCAACTGGCCGGAGCACGACCACTTCCGCGTCGTGTTCCTGCCCAATTCCTGACGACCTGACCGAGGCCTTGCGGCGCATCGATCGCTTCCTGGCCGACTATCGCTCGCGCCACGGCCGGGTCGGCTGACGATAACGAAAGGCGGGCGCTGTCGGCAGGCAGGCCCGCTGAACAGGACAGAAAGAACCAGAGTCATTCCATCGTAGTGAAAGTGATCAAGGTCGGGCTGCTCGGCATGGGTACCGTGGGCAGCGGCGTATTCGAGGTGCTGAAGAACAACGCTGCCGAGATCAGCCGGCGCGCCGGCTGCACCATCCAGATCGGTCGCGTCGTCGTGCGTGACCCCGAGGAAGTCCGCACACTGGTGGGCCCCGACATTCCGCTCAGCAGCGATCCTTTCGACATCGTGAACGACCCTGCCATCGACGTGCTGGTGGAGGTGATGGGGGGCACCACGCTGGCCCGTGATGTCGTGCTGGCTGCCATCGCCAAGGGCAAGCAGGTCGTCACCGCCAACAAGGCGCTGCTGGCCGTGCATGGCAACGAGATCTCGCTCGCGCCCGCGAGGCCGGCGTGATGGTGGCCTTCGAGGCCGCGGTGGCCGGTGGCATTCCCATCGTGAAGGCGCTGCGCGAGGGGCTCTCGGCCAACCGCGTGCAGATGGTGGCCGGCATCATCAACGGCACCACCAACTTCATCCTGTCCGAGATGCGCGACAAGGGCATCAGCTTCGACGTGGCGCTGGCCGAGGCGCAGCGCCTGGGCTATGCTGAGGCCGATCCCACCTTCGACATCGAGGGCATCGACGCCGCCCACAAGGCCACGCTGCTGGCCTCCATCGCCTTCGGCGTGCCCGTGCAGTTCGACGGCGCCTATATCGAGGGCATCAGCAAGCTGGCGGCCGAGGACTTCACCTATGCCGACCAGCTGGGCTACCGCATCAGCTGCTGGGCATCGCCCGCCGCCGCGCCGAGGGCATCGAGCTGCGCGTATCCCACGCTCATCCCGGCGCGCCGCCTGCTGGCCAACGTCGAGGGCGCGATGAACGCCGTCTGGGTCAAGGGTGACGCCGTGGGCGAGACCCTCTACTACGGTCCGGGCGCTGGCAAGCCGCCCACCGCCAGTGCCGTGGTGGCTGACCTGGTGGACGTGGCCCGTCAGATCGAGGTCGCGCCCGAAAGCCGCGTGCCGTACCCGGCTTTCCAGCAGGACCAGCTGCAGCAGGTGCCGTGCTGCCGGCCGCCGAGATGGAGACGGCGTACTACCTGCGCATCCCGGTGCGCGACGAGCCGGGCGTGCTGGCCGACATCACCCGCATCATGGCGGACGAGGGCGTTTCCATCGACGCCATGCTGCAGCGCCAGCCCTCTGAAGGTGCCAACACCACCGACATCATCCTCATGACCCACCGCACGGTCGAGAAGTGCATCGATATCGCCAGCCGGCACATCGAGGCCCTGCCTTCCGTGACGGCTGCTCCGGTGCGGCTGCGGGTCGAAGCGCTGGACTGAACGACCATGGAATACATCTCCACCCGGGGCGGCATGCCCCCGCTGCGCTTCAGCGACATCCTGCTGGGCGGACTGGCGCCTGATGGCGGCCTCGTCATGCCCGCCAGCATTCCGCAGATCGACAACGACACCCTGCAGGGGCTGGCGCGGCCTGATCATATGCCCAGCTGGCCTTCGAGGTGCTCAGCCGCTACTGCGACGACATTCCCGCCGACGACCTGAAACGGCTGGTCGAGGAAACCCTACACGGCAGAGACCTTCGGCACGCGGGCCATCACCCCGCTGACCGAGACTGGAAGCGGCCAGCGCCGAGCGCGGTTCGCTGCTGGTGCAGCACCTGTCCAACGGCCCCACGCTGGCCTTCAAGGACATGGCTCATGCAGCTGCTGGGCCGGCTCTTCGAGTACACGCTGCTCAAGCAGGGACCGATGGCTCAACATCGTCGGCGCCACCTCGGTGACACCGGCAGTGCGGCCGAATACGCCATGCGCGGCCGCCAGCGGCTGCGCGTCTTCATGCTGTCGCCGGCCGGACGGATGAGCGCCTTCCAGCGCGCCCAGATGTTCAGCCTGATGGACGACAACATCCACAACATCGCCATTGAAGGCGTGTTCGACGACTGCCAGGACCTGGTCAAGGCCTCGGCCTCCGATCTGGCGTTCGAAGCGCCACCACATCGGCAGCGTCAACTCCATCAACTGGGCACGCGTGGTGGCCCTGGGCTGTCTACTACTTCTGGGCTACCTGCAGGCTACCGCCGCGCATCCGATCGATGCCAACGGCCGCCCGGCGCAGGTCTCGTTCACGGTGCCCAGCGGTAACTTCGGCAATGTGCTGGCCGGCCACATCGCCCGGCGCATGGGCCTGCCCATCCGCCGCCTGGTGGTGGCCACCAACGAGAACGACGTGCTGGACGAGTTCTTCCGGACTGGCCGCTATCGCGTGCGCAGCGCCCGCGAGACGCACGCCACCTCCAGCCCGTCGATGGACATCTCCAAGGCCTCCAACTTCGAGCGCTTCGTCTTCGACCTGCTCGACGGTGACGCAGAGCATCTGAAGGCACTCTGGCAGCAGCTGGGCCAGACCGGCGAGTTCGACCTGTCGGGCACCGATGCCTTTGCCCGCGCTGCCCAGTGGGGCTTCGTCTCGGGCAGCAGCAGCCACGCCGACCGCCTGCAGACCATCCGCAAGTGGCATGACGACCGCGGCGTGCTTGTCGATACCCATACGGCTGACGGCCTGAAGGTGGCCCAGCAGTACCGCGAGCCCGGCATCCCGATGATCTGCCTGGAGACCGCGCTGCCGGCCAAGTTCGCCGAGAGCATCGTCGAGGCCACGGGCCAGCGGCAGCCGGTGCCCGAGGCACTGGCCGACCTGGAGCATCGCGTGCAGCGCTACGTGCGCATGCCGGCCGATGCCGCGCTGCTGAAGGCCTACGTGGCCGCGCGCACCTGATGGCGGCGCCAGTGGGGCAGGGCGCGCGCCATGGCCTCGTCTTCGGCTTTGCCGGCTACTCAGGCTCGGGCAAGACCACGCTCATCGAGCAGGTCATCCCGCGCCTGGTGGCCGCTGGCCGGAAGGTCTCGGTCATCAAGCACGCCCACCATCGTTTCGACTTCGACACCCCGGGCAAGGATTCCCGGCGGCATCGCCGTGCCGGCGCCACCGAGGTCCTGCTCACCACCGACCAGCGCTGGGTGCTGATGCACGAGCTGCGTGGCCAGCCCGAACCGGGTCTGGAGGCGCAGCTGGCCCACATGAGCCCCAGTGACGTGGTGCTGATCGAGGGCTTCAAGACAGCCGCCATCCCCAAGATCGAGGTCCACCGGCCGGCGCTGGGCAAGCCCCTGCTGCATCCTGACGATCCCTGGATCCAGGCCATCGCCACCGATGCACCGCTGGACGTGCCGTTGCTGCTGCTGGATCTGAACGACCCGGACGCCGTCACCGCCTTCATCCTCGCCGGGGTCGGCACGCCGGCCGCCGATGCCCGGTGGCCCAGCCTTCCGGTACTCCCGCCCCCTAGCCATGTCCGCACTGCTTCCCTTTGACGACGCCTTTGCCCGCCTGCTGTCGCACGCCGACACGCTGCCGGGCACCGAGACCATCGACACCATGAATGCCGACGGGCGCGTGCTGGCCCGGGCGCTGGTGTCCTCGCTGGATGTTCCGCCCTGGGACAATGCCCAGATGGATGGCTACGCCGTGCGCTGCGGCCGACCTGGCCGCCAGTCCGGACGAGGGTGTTTTCCCTGTCTCGCAGCGCATTCCCCGCCGGCCATCAGGGGCCAGCCGCTTCAGCCCGGCACCGTGGCGCGCATCTTCACGGGGGCGGCCCTGCCGCCCGGGGCGGATGCCGTGGTGATGCAGGAAGAGGTGGAAGCCGGCCTGCAGCTGCCGGTTGGCGAGGGCACCGGCGTGCGCTTCCGGGTGCAGCCCGCATCGGGCGCCTGGGTGCGTCGCCGGGCCGAGGACATCGCCGCCAGCACCGTGCTGGCCGAATGCACCCGCCTCACCCCGGCTGCCGTCGGTCTGGCCGCCTCCATCGGCGCGGCCACGCTGGAGGTGCGCCGTCGTCCCGCGTGGCCTGCTTCTTCACCGGGCGACGAACTGGTCATGCCCGGCCAGCCGCTGCCGGCCGGGGGCATCTACAACTCCAACCGCTTTCGTGCTCAACGCGCTGCTGCGCCGGCTGGGCTGCGAGGTGCTGGATCTGGGCATCGTCCCCGACTCGCGGGAAGCCACCCGTCAGGCCCTGCGTGAGGCGGCCGAAGGCGCCGACCTGATCATCAGTGCCGGCGGCGTCTCGGTGGGCGAGGAAGACCACGTGCGCCCGGCCGTCGAGGCCGAGGGACAGATTGACCTGTGGCGCGTGGCCATCAAGCTCCGGCGGCCGCTGGCCTACGGGCGGGTGGGGCGCCACGGCCCCGAAGGCGCGCGCGCTGCCGTTCCCGGCAGCTTCGCCCATTTCATCGGCCTGCCCGGCAACCCGGTCTCGGCCTATGTCACCTTCCTGCTGTTCGTGCGACCCTTCGTGCTGCGGCTGCAGGGCATCCAGGTTGTCGAACCGCAGGCCGTCACGCTCATCAGCGGCTTTGACTGGACCAACCCCGATCGCCGCCGCGAGTTCCTGCGTGCCGTGCATCTGCCTGATGGCCGCCTGGGCTTGTTCCGCCAGCAGGGCTCCGCCGTGCTCACCTCGGCCGTGGTGGGGCATGGTCTTATCGACAACCCGCCCGGCCAGACCATCCGTCAGGGCGATGCGGTGCGCTTCCTGTCCTTTGCCGAGCTGCTGAACTGAACCACGAACATCGAACTGCTGTTCTTTGCCAGCCTGCGCGAACGTCTGGGACTGGCCTCCGAGCGCCTGGCGCTGCCGGCGGATGTGCAGACCGTCGGCGCCCTGCGCCAGCACCTGGCCGCCCGGGGCGGCCCCTGGGCCGAAGTCTTCACGCCGCCCGCCAGCGGCAAGGACACCCTGCGGGCCGCCGTGCCCAGGCCATGGCCACACCCGATACCCCGCTGCACGAGGGCGCCGAAGTGGCGTTCTTCCCCGCCGGTGACGGGGCTGATCCGTAGTCCTCCGTGGCCCCTCATTCACGTCCAGACGCAGGACTTTCGATGTTGGCGCCGAGCTGAAGCGCCTGCAGGCGCTCACGCGGGAAGTGGGGCCGTGGCCTCCTTCGTGGGCTGCGTGCGTGACAGCAACCAGGGCGACGGCGTGACCGGCATGACGCTGGAGCACTATCCGGGCACGACCGAAAAGGCGCTAGCCGACATCTGCCAGCGGGCCCAGACGCGCTGGCCGCTGCTGGGCGTTACCGTCATCCACCGTGGGAGCCGCTGGCCCCTGGGGAGCAGATCGTGCTGGTGTGGCCTCGCGCCACCGTGACGCCGCTCTTCGAGGCCTGCCGCTTCATCATGGACTTCCTGAAGACCGAGGCCCCGTTCTGGAAGAGGAAGCCACCACGGACGGCGAGGAACGCTGGGTGGATGCGCGACAGCGACGAGGGCGGCATTGTCCGCTGGCAGGCTGGGCTGAACAGGATCCGTCACACCGGCCCGCGGTCGATCTTCGTCAGGGCCTCATTGACGTCAAGCAGCTGGGCGCGTACCTGCGTGATGCCGAAGGCGCGCAGGCGTTCCGTGTGCTTCTTTCTGGTAGGCCTCGCGCATTTCGGCCACATCTCGAACAGGTAGATGCTGCCGGCTTCGCCCTGTGGCCTCGTTCTCGGTCCAGATCTTCCAGCGCAGGCCCGGTTCCCGGGCAATGGACTGGGCCAGCTCTCGCATGGCACCGGCCATCTGGTCGCCCCAGGGGCCGGAGAAGGAAAGTCGAACTGCAGCAGGCAGGGCATGATGTTGTCTCGCTCTTGTCTTGTGGATGACATGCGGCGGCCGTGATCCCGCCGCTTATCCTCATCATGGCAGCGGCGCCGCCAGCCGTGCCGTGCTGGCCACCATCCGCTGGTTGAAGCTGTCCGGGCTGGTGATCGGCGTGCAGCTGCGTGGCCGACTCCAGATCCTTCAGGAACCGCTGCGCCATCTCGGACGTGGTCTTCTTGTCGTAGATGGCCGCCATCACCTCGAAATTCAGCCGGAAAGCTGCGGTTGTCCATGTTGGCCGTGCCGATCATCGACAGCTCGTCATCGATGACCAGCGTCTTGGCGTGGATGAAGCGCGGCACGCAGGCATAGACCTTCACGCGCCGGGCCAGCACCTCCTCCACGAAGGTGGAGGCAGCCAGCCCCGTCAGCAGCTGGTCGGACTCCATCGGCACCAGCAGCCGCACGTCCAGTGCCGCGCCCTGCCGCTGTGTGTCAGCGCAGTCAGGATCGATTCATCCGGGATGAAGTAGGGCGTGGTGATCCAGACCCGCCGGCGCGCCGACGACATGGCGGCAAAGAAGTAGCGGTAGATGGCGTACTCGCTGCGGTCCGGGCCGGAATCGATGATCTGCACCCAGGGCTGGCTCTCGTCGCGGGGCTCGTCGGCGGGCAGCGGGAACCGTGCCAGAATGTCCTGCGGCGTAGTCAGCGCCTTGTCCAGCCGTGCCGTGGCGACGCGCGCCCGCATACAGCCAGTCCTCCGGGAAGATCCGCTGCAGGTCCAGAGCCGCGCTGCCCTTGAGCGCCAGGTGCGTGTCGCGCGATGCGGTCGCCCCCACACAGGCAACCGACTCGACCCGGTCCACGTTGATGCCGCCCGTGAAGCCATAGAGCGCATCGATGACCACGATCTTGCGGTGGGTGCGGAAGTTCACCATGCTGGGCCGGAAGGGCAGGAAGCGGGGCGGATTGAAGACCCGCACCTCGCCACCCGCCTCGCGCAGCGGCTTCCAGAAGTCGTTGCGGCAGCGCCCGGAGCCCACCGCATCCACCAGCATCCGAACCTTCACGCCGGCACGGGCCTTCTCGGTGAGCAGGTCGCGCCAGCGGTGCCGATCTCGTCAGGCTTGAAGATGTAGTACTCACATGGATGTGGTGCTCGGCCTTCAGCATCGCCGCCTCGATGGCGGCGTAGGTGGCATCGCCATCGATCAGGATCTGCAGCCCCTGCACCTGGCGCGGCGGTGCGCTGCCACACTCTGTGGCCACCCGTGCCTGGGCCAGCAGCCAGTGGCGCGAGGCCAGCGTCTCGGGCAGTGGCTGGGCACGGTGCGGACCGTGGTGCGCCGCCAGGTGGCGGGCCAGCTCGCGGCGGACGTTGCGACGCTTGAGCTTGCGGGGGCCGAAGAGGAAATAGCACAGCAGGCTGAGCACCGGCAGGCTGAGAAAGGCCAGGATCCACGACAGCGTGGCCAGCGGCGACGCCGCTGCCCCAGCAGGAACAGGATGCTCCCCACCTCCAGCACCGCATACAGCAGTACCCGGTGCGTGACCGAGATGCTCTGCCAGATGAGCTGGAGTTCAGTGAGCAGGTGGTTCAGGAATTCCATGGAAGACGCAGGGAGGAGGGCGTTCGAGGGCTTCCGTGACGGGCACCCAGGCCCTTCATGGTACCGGCGTCCCCCGGTTGGCAGGAAGCGCCTTCGGTGTGTTCCGTGCAGGCATCAGGAGGAATGGGCATGTCCGCATGGGCTTGACGCCGGACCAGCGCCTCCGGAGGACGGGTCATTCCGGCGCTTGCCGCCCGGTGCCGTGTCATGCTTCCCCCTGTTCGTGTCACAGTCCTTCACGCTGAAAAACTTGTCTTGAATTCTGACAGGAAGTCCTTATATCTGTTGCATTCCGAACTCAACGAAGGCCGGATGCCTTTCGCGGCGGAATTCCGGCCAGCCCATGCCGGCTGTGAATTCCTGCCAGCTTTGCTGAAAGAAATACCAACATGCGTATAGACAAACTCACCACCCAATTCCGTGAAGCCCTGTCCGACGCCCAGAGCCCGCCGTCTCGGCAGACAATCCCTACATCGAGCCGATCCACGTGCTGGCTGCCGTCATCGCCCAGCCGGACGGTTCCGGCCGTGCGCTGCTGGAGCGCGCCGGCGTCCGCATCTCGGCCCTGCGCAGCTCGGTCGAGGCCGCACTGAAGAACCTGCCGCAGGTCAGCGGCCAGTCCAGCCAGCCGCAGGTCAGCCGCGAGCTGCTCAAGCTGCTCACCCAGGCCGAAAAGGACGCCGAGAAGCGTGGCGACCAGTATGTGGGCCATCGAGATGTTCCTGCTGGCGCTGACCGAGGGCGATGGCCGTCAGGGCGGCGATGCCGGGCCGGCTGCTGGTCGAGCTGGGCTCACCCACAGTCGCTGCAGGCGGCTGTCGATGCCGTGCGCGGGGGCCAGGCCGTCGAATCGCAGGATGCCGAGGGCCAGCGCGAGGCGCTGAAGAAATACACGCTGGACCTGACCGAGCGGGCCCGCGCGGGCAAGCTCGACCCGGTCATCGGCCGTGACGACGAGATCCGTCGCACCATCCAGATCCTGCAGCGTCGCTCCAAGAACAACCCCGTGCTGATCGGCGAGCCCGGCGTGGGCAAGACCGCCATCGTCGAGGGCTGGCCCAGCGCATCGTCAACGGCGAAGTGCCCGATTCGCTGAAGAACAAGCGCGTGCTGGCGCTGGACATGGCTGCACCGCTGGCCGGTGCCAGTACCGGGGCGAGTTCGAGGAACGCCTGAAGGCCGTGCTCAAGGACATCGCTGCGGATGAAGGCCGCACCATCGTCTTCATCGACGAGATCCACACGCATGGTGGGCGCCGGCAAGAGCGACGGTGCCATGGACGCCGGCAACATGCTCAAGCCCGCCCGGCGCGTGGCGAACTGCATTGCGTGGTGCCACCACCCTGGACGAATACCGCAAGTACATCGAGAAGGACGCCGCCCCGGGAGCGCCGCTTCCAGAAAGTGCTGGTGGGCGAGCCGTCGGTGGAATCCACCATTGCCATCCTGCGCGGTCTGCAAGAACGCTATGAGATCCACCACGGCGTGGAGATCACCGACCCGGCCATCGTGGCTGCGGCCGAGCTGTCCAACCGCTACATCACCGATCGCTTCCTGCCCGACAAGGCCATCGACCTCATCGACGAGGCCGCTTCGCGCATCAAGATGGAGATCGACTCCAAGCCCGAGGTGATGGACCGCCTGGACCGCCGGCTGATCCAGCTCAAGATCGAGCGCGAGGCCGTTCGCAAGGAAAACCGATGACGCATCCAAGAAACGCCCGGAGCTGATCGAGCAGGAAATTGCCCGCATCAGCAAGGAATACGCTGACTACGAGGAGATCCTGAAGGCCGAGAAGGCCGCCGTGCAGGGCAGCGCCCAGATCAAGGGCGAGATCGACCAGCTGCGGGCGCAGATGGCCGAGCTGCAGCGCAAGGGCCAGTACGAGAAGCTGGCCGAGCTGCAGTACGGCAAGCTGCCCGAGCTGGAAAAGCGCCTGGCCGAGGTCAACGCTGCCGAGACCAACCTGAAGGCCGACGAGGCCGCCGTCTCCGGCAAGCCCAAGCTGCTGCGCACCGTCGTGGGGCCGAGGAGATCGCCGAAGTGGTCTCGCGGGCCACCGGCATTCCCGTCTCCAAGATGATGGAAGGCGAGCGCGAGAAACTGCTGAAGATGGAAGAGGAACTGCACAAGCGCGTGGTTGGCTCGGACGAGGCTGTCACCCCGGTGTCCGATGCCATCCGCCGTTCGCGCGCCGGCCTGGCCGATCCCAACCGGCCGTGGGGCTCCTTCCTCTTCCTGGGACCCACTGGCGTGGGCAAGACGGAACTGTGCAAGGCGCTGGCCCGCTTCATGTTCGATTCGAAGATCACCTGATCCGTATCGACATGAGCGAATCTGATGAGAAACACCTGTGGCGCGACTGATCGGTGCGCCTCCGGGATACGTGCGGCGAAGAGGGCGGCTACCTGACCGAGGCCGTGCGGCGCAACCCGTACAGCGTCATCCTGCTCGATGAGGTCGAGAAGGCACACCCGGACGTGTTCAACATCCTGCTGCAGGTGCTGGACGATGGCCGGCTGACCGACGGCCAGGGCCGTACCGTGGACTTCCGCAACACCGTGGTGGTGATGACCAGCAACATCGGCTCCGCCGAGATCCAGCGCCTGTCGGCCGACAAGACGCTGAACGATCCGGACGTGATCAAGCGAAGCCGTGATGGGCGAGGTACGCCAGCACTTCCGGCCGGAGTTCATCAACCGGATCGACGAAGTGGTGGTCTTCCACGGCCCGGACGCCAAGCACATCCGCGACATCTCGGTCATCCAGCTCAAGAGCCTGGAGAAACGTCTGGCCGAGCGCGACCTGAAGCTGGAAGTCATCGAGGCCGCACTCGACGAACTGGCCAAGGTGGGCTTCGACCCGCTGTATGGCGCACGCCCGCTCAAGCGCGCCATCCAGCAGAAACTGGAGAATCCCATCGCCAAGCGCGTGCTGGAAGGTCGTTACGCACCGAACGAAACCATCCCGGTGGATTTCCGGGACGGACATTTCACCTTCGAGAAAGCAGGCAACTGATGAGGACGGGCTGACACACGCCCGACAGTCCGACGGCACGGCCTGATGGCTTGACCCGATGGTCTCGCTCGATGGCTCCAGCACCGAAGAACATCTCGGTGCCGGGGCTTTTCTGTTTCTGTTTCCCTGCGACAGGCCGTGTCCTGAGCGGCGGGCTGCAGTGCCAACGCATCGACAAGTGCCCTTCGAGCGCTCGGCCGTGTCACGAGTGGCACAGGCTGAAGTACCAGTCGAGCAGCATGCCGGATGCAGCGATGCCCGATGCCTTCGCTCCCCGCGTTTTTCGCAGGGCCGTGTGTCGACGCATTGCCCGTGTGGCGTCCGGTTTTCTGATCATCCGATGCTGCAACACGCTGACATCAATCAAGCATCAGAGCGAATCAATGAAACATTTGCACGCTATCGTTGACATACATCCGCATACACTCGTTCTTTGAATCGACAGATTGCATACGATTTGTATCTACCTCCTGCTCTAGCATCTTCTGGCAATTCTTTTTGACAGATTGGGAGGTAGTGCAGAACATGCTGATCAGATTCACGACGTCGACCTCGATGGTGGCCGCTGCGGTGGCGCACTTTTTCCCGGGCTGGTTGCGGCGGTGGTTCGGACAATAGCGGCGGCGCAGGGACCGAATCCGGCGGCCTGTCGACCAAGACCAATGGCACGGGCGCTGCTGGCACGAACGCAGCCAACGCGACGGGCAGCACCGAAACCACGGGTACGGCCGGTGCCGGCGCAGCCGCCCCTGCAACCGCGCCTGCTTCCAGCCACGGCGCCATCACCGAAGCCGGGATCAGCACCGAACTGTTCGAGAAGATCCTCAGCACGCAGACCGCCTATGTCCGGGTCGGCCCTCACGCCTACCCGATCAGCAGCAACCATGCGGCCAGCCAACTGGTTTCGCCGGATGACCACCTGCACCAGCCGCTGAATCGCAACCAGTGGATGGATACCCCCGATCTGCCCGACATGCTGTCCTATCAGCAGCCGGTGGACGGGAAGTTCATCGTCCACAGCTGGGGGGCAGACCGCAGTGGCCAGAATGCTGACGCCAAGATCATCAGCGCGTGGCCAGCTTCGGCTATGCCTTTCACAGGAAGCCGACTCCCCCGACAAGCGTCTGACGCTGAAGACCGATGCCGAGATCAGGAACGGCTATAGCCGTGACCCGAACACGGGTGCCGAGACCTATCGGGAAACCGACACGTTGAAGGCCGATGCCGAGAAGGTGATCCCGCGCGACGGTGTGGTGAACTTCGACGAATCCGTCCAGGAATGGACGCACGCCACCGGGAATGCCTTTTCACGGCGGCAAGATGACACTCCTCGTCCAGCGGGGCGACTCTCCGGACGAAGTGATGTTCTGCCTGAAGATGGAGTCGCGCAGGAAGAACCTCAACGCTGCCGATCCAGCCAGCCCGCCGCAGCTCAAGTCCGATGTCCAGCGTACCGCGTGCAGCCTGTGGCAGGTGCCGCCAACTGGACGGCCAAACAGTCGCTGAACTACAACGGCATCTTTGTCAGTGAGAATCTGAACGTCGAGGACAACGTCAACGGCGGCAACGTTCGCTACTGGAGACTGCTCGCCCTCGGCGGGCTACCCAGGACGCAGCCGCTGCAGGCCGGGCGGGGAATGGAACCGCTGCCAACGCGGCAACGGATGGTGCAGCAGCCGTGAACGCTGGAGCCGCGGCAGCCACTACCGGTGACGCCACGCAGAACACGGCGGCCCAGACAGCGAATGCCGCACAGGCGGATGCAACCAGCCGGCCGCCGCCGAAACGCCGCTGCGGCCGCTGATGCAGCCGGCAACGGTGCCGCCTCGGTCAGCACCGAAAGCGGTCATGCCGCCGCCGTGGCCCAGCAGCATGGCTGGCAGCTGGCCCTGCCACCCAACCCGCCGCTGGTGATGCCGCCGCTGCGCGGCAGATGCCTCGCAGCTCACCCCCAGCCCTCCGCCCAGCCGACGACGGATGCCGCACCGGCAGCCGGTGCAACCGGCGCTGCAGCACCGGCTGCTGATGCCGCTGCTCAGCCGGATGCCTCAAGCCGGCCGATCAGGGGCGCTGCCACGCCGACCCCTGCAACGGACGCTGCGCCCAAACCCCCGCTGCGCCAACCGCCGCGGATGCTGCTCCTGCAACGGACGCCAGCAAGCCGGACGCAACCCCGGCAACCGGCGCGACCGATGCAGCCACCCCGGCGACGGATGCCAAACCGACCGCGGGCGCGACTGATGCCGCCGCTCCGGCTGCCGACGCAGCCACTGCCCAGCCGGACATTGCCAAACCAGCAGACCAGGATGCCGCAGCCGATTCGGCTTCTGCTGCGGGTGCAGCCGCCCGTGATGCAGCAGCGGGCAACGCGGAGGCTGGCGCTGCAGGCATTGGCACGCTCAAGCCCACCACGCTCAACAGCCAATGAGCGCTGATGGCCTGACCTGAAGACAGGCTGGCCGCAGCCCACTTCTCCGAGCTCATAAAGCCCGGCTTCGGCGACCCATGTCGCTGAAGCCGGGTTTTCTGTATGCCCGGCATGGACACATGCTTCTCCTTGCTATGCTTCGGGTCCGGCGGCTTTCTGTCATGCCCGTCGGCCCCGCCTCCTGGAAGCAGCGAACCTGCGCCCTCATCCCGGTGGGGCAGAATGTTCACCCGTTCACTTGCTACCCTAACACAAGACAAGGAGATTCTGATGTCCCGTTGGCAATGGCTCATGTCCCGCCACAGGGCAAGCAGCTCTGGGTCCGAACCTCGGCCATCGGGGGTCATGGGCATCCTGATTGCCGTACTGTCCGCTGTCATTGAGCCGTACCTGCCCTGGGAGTTGTCAGGCGAGGTCAGCCGCGAGGCGGTGGACAGTCTGCTGAGCATCCTGGCTTCCAGCATGTTGGCCGTCACGACCTTCTCGCTGAGCATCATGGTTTCGGCCTATGGCTCGACCACCAACACCGCAACGCCCCGTGCCACCAGCCTGCTGATCGAAGACTCGTTGACCCAGACCGTGCTGGCCAACTTCGTCGGCTCGTTCCTGTTCGGTATCGTCGGGCTGATCGTGCTGAAGGTGGGCCTGTACAGCGAACGGGGGCGGATCGCCCTCTTCGTGGCCACCATCCTCGTCATTGCCCTGGTCGTGGTGTCGCTCATGCAATGGATCGACCATCTCACCCGGCTTGGCCGCCTGGGTGAAACCACGAACCGGGTGGAGGCAGCGGCACGCAAGGCCATGGAGGCCCGTCTGGCCCAGCCTTACATGGGCGGCACGCCGCTTCTGGATCCCGATCACGACGTTCCGCCTGACGCCATGCCGGTCTTCGGCCCGGAGATCGGTTATGTCCAGAACGTCGACATCCCGGCTCTGTCCGCCTTCTGCAAAGGAACACGAGACGCGCGTCTACCTCTCATGCCTTGCCGGGAACCTTCATTTATGCCGACACGCCTCTGCTGTGGGTCGCGCCAACGGCTGCCTTGAAGGAAGCCGGAACCGACCCTGCAAAGGCGGAAAAGGGGAATGCCGACCGGATGGCGTGGTCCCAACCGTTGCAGGCCGCCTTCTCCATGGGCAACGAGCGCACCTTCGAGCAGGATCCCCGCTTCGGCCTGGTGGTGCTGAGCGAGATCGCCTCGCGCGCGCTGTCGCCCGCAGTCAACGACCCGGGCACTGCCATCAGCGTCATCGGCCGCGTGACCCGACTGCTCAACATATGGGCGGTGGCGTTGCGGGCGCCCCGGGACGTCGATGCAAACAAGGCCCGAGAGCCGGACTATCCCCATGTCCATGTTCCGGCGGTCACGGTCATGGACCTGTTCGATGACGCCTTCATGCTGATTGCACGGGATGGCGCCGGCATGATCGAAGTCCAGCTGCCCCTGCAGAAGTCCCTGCTGGCCTTGAGCCGGGTAGGCGATGCCACCTTCGCGGAAGCTGCGTGGGTTCATTCCCGGATGGCGCTGGACCGCGCAGAAGCCGCGCTACCTCTGGAAGAGGAAAAACGCCGCGTTCGTGCCCTGGCGCAAGCGGTGAAAGAGGGCGTTTGAGGCAGGGGGAGGTTGGCAGGAGAGGTTGGCAGGAGAAGGTTGGCAGGAGAAGGTTGGCAGGAGAAGGTTGGCAGGAGAAGGTTGGCAGGGAGAAGGTTGGCAGGAGAAGGTTGGCAGGAGAAGGTTGGCAGGAAGGCTGGCGGAGTCCGATGGAGCCTGCCGGAGGCCAAAACGAAACCACATGAGTCTTGGGATAGGGGATGAGACAGGAGGCCTGAAGCGCATGAGGGGCGTCGAGCTGAGACAGGACGCCAGGGGTCAATGCCCCCGAGGCTGAATGACGGCATCTGAGGGCAGACGGAGTTGAGGCCAAGAGGGGGCAAACTGAGGCTGAGAGAGCAATCTGAGGCTGAGAGAGGCGAACGAACGTGGAGAGATGGGCCATGACGCGCCAAGATCTAGTCAGTTACAAAAACTTACATCTTGGGCGCGATCGCCTGAAGATTGGCTTCTGGAGCCGAAGAAGAGCAAATTCCAAGGAAAAATGAGGCATTCGAGGCTCTCTGTCGCAAAAATTTCATCGAAAGCGTTTGACAACCCGATCCGACATGCCCATAATCCAATTCTTCGCTGCTGACACAGAGACGCGACGAAAGACACAGTCTTCCGATCAGCGTCTAGTCCGAACGGACAAATGGTGTTGGCGGCTCGTTCCTAAAAAATCAGCAGCCGATAAGTGTGGGCGTTTGGGGTAGGTGGCCGGCTGCATTGCGTAAGCGATGTGGTGTTTTGGCAAAGAGAAATACCCTGATGCTCACATGAAATTGATTTTTCCAAGTCAGTTTTGATGAGAGCTTAAAAGATTGAACTGAAGAGTTTGATCTCGGCTCAGATTGAACGCTGGCGGCATGCTTTACACATGCAAGTCGAACGGCAGCGCGGGCTTCGGCCCGGCGGCGAGTGGCGAACGGGTGAGTAATACATCGGAACGTGCCCAGTAGTGGGGGATAGCTCAGCGAAAGCCGGATTAATACCGCTACGACCTGAGGGTGAAAGCGGGGATCTTCGGACCTCGCGCTATTGGAGCGGCCGATGGCAGATTAGCTGAGTTGGTGGGGTAAAGGCTCACTGCAAGGCGACGATCTGTAGCTGGTCTGAGAGGGACGACCAGCCACACTGGGACTGAGACACGGCCCAGACTCCTACGGGAGGCAGCAGTGGGGAATTTTGGACAATGGGCGAAAGCCTGATCCAGCAATGCCGCGTGTGTGATGAAGGCCTTCGGGTTGTAAAAGCACTTTGGCGGGAACGAAAAGGACTGTGCCAATACCACGGTTCGATGACGGTACCGCAGAATAAGCACCGGCTAACTACGTGCCAGCAGCCGCGGTAATACGTAGGGTGCAAGCGTTAATCGGGAATTACTGGGCGTAAAGAGTGCGCAGGCGGTTTTGCAAGACCGATGTGAAATCCCCGCTTAACTCGGAGCTGCATTGGTGACTGCAAGGCTAGAGTGTGTCAGAGGGAGGTGGAATTCCGCATGTAGCAGTGAAATGCGTAGATATGCGGAGGAACACCGATGGCGAAGGCAGCCTCCCTGGGATAACACTGACGCTCATGCACGAAAGCGTGGGGAGCAAACAGGGATTAGATACACTGGTAGTCCACGCCCTAAACGATGTCTACTCAGTTGTCGGGGATTAATTTTCCTTGGTAACGCAGCTAACGCGTGAAGTAGACCGCCCGGGGAGTACGGTCGCAAGATTAAAACTCAAAGGAATTGACGGGGACCCGCACAAGCGGTGGATGATGGGATTAATTCGATGCAACGCGAAAAACCCACTTACGCTTGACATGTCCGGAACCCTGAAGAGATTTGGGGGTGCTCGAAAGAGAGCCGGAACACAGGTGCTGCATGGCTGTCGTCAGCTCGTGTCGTGAGATGTTGGGTTAAGTCCCGCAACGAGCGCAACCTTATCATTAGTTGCTAGCGCAAGGGCACTCTAATGAGACTCGCCGGTGACAAACCGGAGGAAGGTGGGATGACGTCAAGTCCTCATGGCTCCTTATGTGTAGGGCTTCACACGTCATACAATGGTCGGTACAGAGGGTTGCGCAGCCGCAGGTGGAGCCAATCCCAAAAACCGATCGTAGTCCGGATTGCAGTCTGCAACTCGACCGCATGAAGTCGGAATCGCTAGTAATCGCGGATCAGCATGCCGCGGTGAATACGTTCCCGGGCCTCTGTACACACGCCCGTCACACCATGGGAGTGGGTTTTTACCAGAAGTAGGTAGCTTAACCGCAAGGAGGGCGCTTACCACGGTAGGGCTCGCGACTGGGGTGAAGTCGTAACAAGGTAGCCGTACCGGAAGGTGCGGCTGGATCACCTCCTTTCACGAGAAACACCTCGAACAAACGCTCACACTTATCGGCTGTTGGTTGTCGGAGCAAGATTCAACATTCTGGATCTGAGCCAGAAATTGTAGGGTTCTACGGGTCTGTAGCTCAGCTGGTTAGAGCACCGTCTCTGATAAGGCGGGGTCGATGGTTCGAGTCATCTAGACTCACCAATCATCTGGGCATGAGCAAAGAGCTCATGCCGATGAAGGGTGTAGCTCAGCTGGGAGAGCACCTGCTTGTGCAAGCAGAGTCATCGGTTCGATCCGTCTCACCTCCACCATTTCTGTTCAGAACGTCCAGACGGCACAAGCCACGAATTCAAGACAGGCGATCCCGTCCTGCGCACAAGCACCAGTGGCAGAATCGAGTGTCGAATCTTGATCTTTAAAAATTTGATAGAAAGTCGACAAGTTGTTCCGTAGCCGGAACAACGATGTGATTGCGTCGAACAAGTCTCAACGAAAGAGTTCCGAGTGAACTGAGAGGCGGCGAAAAACGCAGCATGCTTGATCCCGGATCTGAAGAAGTTCAAGTCCGCAAACCTATAGGGTCAAGTGAATAAGTGCATGTGGTGGATGCCTTGGCGATTACAGGCGATGAAGGACGTTGTAGCCAGCGATAAGCCGCGAGCTGGCAAATGCTTTTGATCCGGGATGTCCGAATGGGGAAACCCACCCGCAAGGGTATCGCTGACTGAATCCATAGGTCAGCGAGGCGAACGTGACGAACTGAAACATCTAAGTAGCCACAGGAAAAGAAATCAACCGAGATTCCGAAAGTAGTGGCGAGCGAAATCGAGCAGCCTCGTGCGTGATAGTCGATTGGCTAGTGGAACGGTATGGAAAGGCCGGCCATAGAGGGTGATAGCCCCTTACACGAAAGCGAATCGGTGGTACTGAGCGTACGACAAGTAGGGCGGGACACGTGTAATCCTGTCTGAAGATGGGGGGACCATCCTCCAAGGCTAAATACTCGTAATCGACCGATAGTGAACAAGTACTGTGAAGGAAAGGCGAAAAAGAACCCCGAGGAGGAGTGAAATAGATCCTGAAACCGCATGCATACAAACAGTCGGAGCCTCGCAAGGGTGACGGCGTACCTTTTGTATAATGGGTCAGCGACTTACGTTCAGTGGCAAGCTTAACCAGATAGGGGAGGCGCAGGGAAACCGAGTCCGAATAGGGCGCCATAGTCGCTGGGCGTAGACCCGAAACCAGGTGATCTCATCCATGGTCAGGATGAAGGTTGGGTAACACCAGCTGGAGGTCCGAACCGACTAATGTTGCAAAATTAGCGGATGAACTGTGATAGGGGTGAAAGGCTAATCAAACCCGGAAATAGCTGGTTCTCCCTGAAAAACATTTAGGTAGTGCGTCATGTATTGCTCCGTGGGGTAGAGCACTGTAATGGTTGTGGGGGCTATCGTGACTTACCACGCCATAGCAAACTCCGAATACCGGAAGTATGAGCATGGCGACAGTCGCCGGGTGCTAACGTCCGGCGGCAAGAGGGAGAAACAACCCTGACCTACAGCTAAGGTCCCAAAAGTGTGGCTAAGGGGAAACGAAGTGGGAAGGCTAGAACAGTCAGGATGTTGGCTTAGAAGCAGCCATCATTTAAAGAAAGCGTACAGCTCACTGATCGAGTCGTCCTGCGCGGAAGATGTAACGGGGCTAAGCCATGCACCGAAGTTAGGCTGCACTTTTTGAGTGCGGGGTAGGGGAGCGTTCTGTAAGCCCTGTGAAGGTGTCTCGTAAGGGATGCTGGAGGTATCAGAAGTGCGAATGCTGACATGAGTAGCGTTAAAGCGGGTGAAAAAGCCCGCTCGCCGTAAGCGTGCAAGGTTTCCTGACGCAACGTTCATCGGCGTAGGGTGAGTCAGCTAAGGTGAGGGCGAAAAGCCATAGCTGATGGGAAGCTGGTTAATATTCCAGCACCGATTTCTAGTGCGATGGGGGACGGATCGTGGAAGGTTGTCCGGGTGTTGGAAGTCCCGGTTCCTGACCTGTAGGTGTCTGGTAGGGTAAATCCGCCGTGCGTATGCCGAGGGGTTGACGAGCGAGCTTGCTCGCGAAGCAACTGGAAGTGGTTCCAAGAAAAGCCTCTAAGCTTCAGCTAGAAACGACCGTACCGCAAACCAACACTGGTGCGCGAGATGAGTATTCTCAGGCGCTTGAGAGAACTCGGGAGAAGGAACTCGGCAAATTGACACCGGTAACTTCGGAAGAAGGTGTCCCTTGGTAGCTTGAGTGAACAACACAAGGGCAAAAGAGGTTGCAAAGAATAGGTGGCTGCGACTGTTTATTAAAACACAGCACTCTGCAAACACGAAAGTGGACGTATAGGGTGTGACGCCTGCCCGGTGCCGGAAGGTTAAGTGATGGGGTGCAAGCTCTTGATCGAAGCCCCGGTAAACGGCGGCCGTAACTATAACGGTCCCTAAGGTAGCGAAATTCCTTGTCGGGTAAGTTCCGACCTGCACGAATGGCGTAACGATGGCCACACTGTCTCCTCCCGAGACTCAGCGAAGTTGAAATGTTTGTGATGATGCAATCCCCGCAGCTAGACGGAAAGACCCCATGAACCTTTTTACTGAGCTTTTGCATTGGATTGCGAACCGACTTGTGTAGGATAGGTGGGAGGCTTTGAAGTCAGGACGCCAGTCTTGATGGAGCCATCCTTGAAATACCACCGGTTTGTTCTGCGGTTCTAACTCAGGCCCGTCATCCGGGCCGGAGACAGTGCATGGTGGGCAGTTTGACTGGGGCGGTCTCCTCCTAAAGAGTAACGGAGGAGTTCGAAGGTACGCTTGGTACGGTCGGACATCGTGCCTAAAGTGCAATGGCAAAAGCGTGCTTAACTGCGAGACTGACAAGTCGAGCAGGTGCGAAAGCAGGACATAGTGATCCGGTGGTTCTGTATGGAAGGGCCATCGCTCAACGGATAAAAGGTACTCTGGGGATAACAGGCTGATACCGCCCAAGAGTTCATATCGACGGCGGTGTTTGGCACCTCGATGTCGGCTCATCTCATCCTGGGGCTGTAGCCGGTCCCAAGGGTATGGCTGTTCGCCATTTAAAGAGGTACGTGAGCTGGGTTTAAAACGTCGTGAGACAGTTTGGTCCCTATCTGCTGTGGGCGTTGGAGATTTGACGGGGCTGCTCTAGTACGAGAGGACCGGGATGGACACACCTCTGGTGTACCTGTTGTCACGCCAGTGGCATCGCAGGGTAGACTGAGTGTGGAAGAGATAACCGCCGAAAGCATCTAAGCGGGAAACTTGCCTGAAGATGAGATCTCCCGGGACTCGATCCCCTGAAGGGTCGTCCAAGACCGTGACGTTGATAGGCCGGTGTGGAAGCGCAGTAATGCGTGCAGCTAACCGGTACTAATTGCCCGTGAGGGCTTGACCCTATAGTTTTGCGAGATCCAGCATGCTGCTGGGCCGCCATCAGTTGACCTCGACATGACTCTGCACACAGACTCGTTCGAGACTCAGTCACATCGTCGTCGGAATACCATGGACTCCGCCAGAAACTTCCGATACACTCGTCGACTCCTATCAGACATCGGCAGCAGCCTCGGCAACTACGCCAGGCTCGCCGCCAACAAGCTTTTGTCTGACGACCATAGCGAAGTGGAACCACTCCTTCCCATCCCGAACAGGAACGTGAAACGCTTTTGCGCCGATGATAGTGGGCCCGCGCCCGTGAAAGTAGGACATCGTCAGACACCTATTCATGAAAAAGCCCGTACACAGTACGGGCTTTTTCGTCCCTGCTCCTTGCTTTCAATCAGTGCTGCGACGCCTGCCAGAGGTCGAACTTCACGAATTGATGGGCATGAAGGAAATCCTTGTCTGCGGTAAGCAAGGTCAGACGATGGCGGCGGCATAGCTGATAAGGACGGCATCGACCGTGCCGATCTCGTACGCCATGGCGGCGGCAGATGCTGCGTATATCGGCTGCTTCTATGTGGTCGGATCTGTCGGTGCAATCGACAGGATGGGGTCGAAGCGTTTGAGGAGTTCTCTCCGCTTTTTGGGGCCTGAGAACCCTGCAGGAGTTCTGCAGAATCAACCCTGTGGTGTACACGGGGTCTGTGCCAAGCAACGCTTCCTGAGCGCGACAGTTTCCGGATGATCCTGCAGGCCCGAGTCTCGACGCAGCGCCGTAGACCAGACACTCGTGTCAACCAGCTTGCAGCCCATTGCTTCCGGTCCCTTTCTGTCTTGTAATCGAAGGTGTCGTCCCACTCGTGGTACCGAAGAGTTCCGGTGATGCCGCCGCTCGTGGCGGGCGATGACTCTTCCAGCGCCCGGTGACGGCCGCTTTCTTTGTGGCTGCGCCACTTACACGGTAGGCGCGCTCCAGAAGTTCCGGATCCAATGCGAGATTCGTGGCCACGTTGATATGTCCTCCACGTATGTGTGGAGTTCACACATCGGGAGTGTCGCTCGCAACACCACACCCCACATGGATGAACCCAACTCGCGGCCAACTGGGGTATCGTTTCCATCTATCCCCATCACTTATTGGAGAGGATCATGAGCGGTTGGTTCGAGATCAGCAAGAGCAAGGACGGTCGTTCCGTTTTCTGTCCTGAAGGCCGGGCAATGCCGAGACTATCCTGACCAGCGAGCTGTGACAAGGAGAAGCCTCGGCTCAGAACGGGTCGAGTCCGTTCAGAAGAACAGTGGCAACGACGCCCGTTATGAGCTGAAGACTGCATCCAATGGCAAGTTCCACTTCAACCTGAAGGCGGCCAATGGCAGGTGATAGCACCAGCCAGCTGTATGCCACCGAGGCCAGCCGCGACAAGGGCATTGCCAGCGTGAAAACCAACGGTGCATCCACGCAGGTGAAGGACCTGACCTGATCAGGACTGGGACCGATGTGGCGGCTGGCCCGGTGATTCAGGGCCAGTCCGCTAGAAAGGCGGTACTCGGTTTCAGCCCGAAAGCGCAGGAAACCGATACCGCCTTTTTATCACCAGAGCTGTCAGACCCTCGATGGAGTCTGCTGGACCCGTCGGCCCCGACAGCCAGAGCGGACCTGGTGGCTCCGGTGGATCTGGTGGGCCTGTTCGACCTGTTCGTCCTGTCAGAGCTGTCGAGCTGTCAGGGCGTGCCAGTAGCTGTACCAGACCCGTGCAGTACCGTCAACAGACCGTCAGACCGTCAGAGCCCGTCAGACCCCTCAGCGTGCAGCCGTCAGCACGCGCCGGCCCAGCACCGGGGACGCCGGCGACGAAGGCAGCCAGACCCAGCCAGCGGCGGCGGTGTCCCAGTTCTCGAGATCAGCAGCCAGCGGGGCTGGAGCCGCCGCTGGTGACGGAGAAGGCGATGATGAAGGCCAGCAGCACGCCCACCAGGCTTTCTCCCACGATCAGGCCGGCGGCGAACAGGGTTCCGGTGCGTTCGGCGCGTTTCAGCGGGCCTGCGGCGTTGTTGCCGTGGCGGCTGCGAATGCGCCAGCGCATCCAGGCTGCCAGCAGGGTGCCGAGGACGATGGGCATGTTGACGGAGGGTGGCAGGGTAGATGCCCATGCCAACGGCGAGCGCGGGCAGGCTGAGGTTCGCGCCCTCCTTGCGGCGCAGCAGCACGTCCACGATGATCAGCGCCACGCCGATGCCCATGCCGGTGAAGATGTAGTTCCACTGCAGGTCGTGGCGGAAGATGCCGTTGGCGATGGTGGTCAGCGTGGCCTGCGGGGCCGCCAGTGCCTGACTGGCGTCCATGCCTTCACGCGGCATGGCGCCGGTGAAGCCATAGGCTTGGTACAGCATTTCCAGCACGGGCGCGATGACCAGCGCACCGACCCGCAGCCGATGATCAGCGCCACCTGCTGCCGCTGGGCGTGGCGTGCACCAGCCAGCCCGTCTTCAGGTCCTGCAGGTTGTCGTTGGAGACCGAGGCCACCGCGACGACGGCCGTGCCGGAGAAGAGGGTCAGGGCGACCATGAACTGGCGGTTGGCCTCGTCGGCAAACATGTTGGAGGATTCGCCGATCAGCAGCACCAGCGAGACGATGACCACCGAGATGATGCCGATGCCCGAGATGGGGCTGGACGACGAACCCACCAGGCCGGCCATGTAACCGCAGGCGGACTGCCACCAGAAGCCGATGAAGAAGGCCAGTGCCGTACACCACCACCAGCAGCCAGCCGAGGCCGTCAGGGATGGAGGCGGCATCCACGAAGTGATGGAAGCCCAGGCCCAGCATCAGCAGCATGCCGACGGACCAGGCGATTATGGCCCTGGGGCCAAGGTCCTGCTCGATGCGGTTGCGGCCTTGCTCGTGCTTGCCGCTCATGGCCTTGAAGGAGAGCCGCATGCCTTCCATCATGGGTTTGAGCAGCGTGATCAGCGTCCAGATGGCGGCCACGCCGATGGTGCCGGCGCCGATGAAGCGTACCTTGTTCTTCCAGAGCGAGAGCGCATACGACGCCATGTCCATGTCGGCCGGTTGCGGGGCCACGGACGAGAAGTAGGGCACCAGCACGCCCCAGGCGATGGCGATGCCCAGCAGGATGGCGATGCCGCCGGCCAGGTTCACCAGGAAGCCGGCTCCCAGCAGTGCCAGCGAATAGCCCATGGGCAGCTGGAAGATGGCGGCGCCGCTCTTGAACCAGTAGCTGGCACTGTCGGCCATGACGCGCAGGCCGTTGGCGCAGAAGCTCACGAGGCCCGAGATGGCACCGCCCAGCGCGATTTCGCGGATGCCGCTGTCGGCCGAACCGTCCTCGGCGTGTTCCTGGCTGCCGGCCTTCAGGATCTCGGCGGCTGCCACACCCTCGGGGTAGGGCAGCGGGCTGTTGACCACCATGGCGTGGCGCAGCGGGATGGTGAAGATCACACCCAGGATGCCGCCCGAGGTGCAGAGCAGCACCGTCTGCCAGAACGGGAAGCCGCTCCAGTAGCCGGCCATCAGCAGGCCGGGCAGGATGAAGATCACCGAGGACAGCGTGCCGGCGGCCGATGCCTGGGTCTGCACCATGTTGTTTTCCAGGATGTTGCTGCCGCGCGCAAAGCGCAGCAGCGCCATCGAGATCACCGCGGCTGGGATGGACGAGGGCGAAGGTCAGAGCCCACCTTCAGACCCGTAGACGTTGGAGGCCGTGAACACGACCGTGATCAGTGCGCCCAGCACCATGCCGCGCAGCGTCAGCTCGCGGTAATTGGCATAGGGGTCCGGACTGGCCGGGGGCGCAGAAGCGGCGGACATCGTTGGTTCTCCTTTGTTGTCGATCTTGGATGCCATCGCCAATGCGGGCCGGCGGCATGTATTTCCGGAATGAATCGGCTTGCTGGAATCCTCCGGATGCGGCTGCATCCGGTCCGGGCTGACAGATTGGGGCCTCCCTGAAGTGCAGGCCCCGCGATCTGCTCAGCTCCTGTGTCTTTGTCGTCGGTGCCGGCGACACCGTGCCAGTAGTGGCTATCGGGCGGTGCTCGGGCACCGAAGATGGCCTGGCCCACGCGCACCACTGTCGCACCTTCCTCGATGGCGATCTCGTAGTCGCCTGACATGCCCATCGACAGCTCGTCGAAGGACAGGCCGGCCGGTGCCTCCTGACGCAGCCGGTCACGCAGCGAGCGCAGCAGGATGAAGCACTGCCGCACCCGCTCGGCCTCGCTGGAAAAGAGCGCCAGCGTCATCAGCCCGCGCACGCGCAGCGCCGAGAAGCCAGGCAGCGCCTGCACGAAGGCCGGCATCCTCGGGCGACAGTCCGAACTTGCTGGGCTCGCCTGAGTGTTGACCTGCACGAACACATCCAGCGACCGCCCTCGGCCTGCAGCCGCTTGTCCAGGGCTTCGGCCACCCGCAGGCTGTCCAGCGCCCTGGAACTCGGCTGCAAAAGCGCGCCACCACCTTGGCCTTGTTGGTCTGCAGATGTCCGATGACCGACCACTTCAGATCGGTGAGATCCTGCATGGCCTGCCACTTGCCATAGGCTTCTGCACCTGATTCTCGCCCAGAAAGCGGCAGCCGGCCGCACAGGCTGCCCGGATTGCGTCCTCGCCCTTGGTCTTGCTGACCGGCAGGAGCCGAACCGTGGCGGGTCACGTCCCACGCGCTGGCAGGTTGCCCTCGATGCGGGCACGCACCGCCGCCGTGTTGTGCCGGAAGTCGTCCACGGTGGTGGCCTGCGGGTACTGCCATGCTGGTCGTGGGCGGTCTGGGTGGGGGAAGCTGGAAGAAAGCTCGTTCATGACGGAACCAGAGGCGGTAGGGGTCATCCAACAGAAGGAAGACATGGCTGATTGTGTAATTCTATCTCTCAATGCGGGATGGGGCTTGATGGGTTCGGTGGGGAAACGGTCGAGCGTGGAAGGTGATAGATAGAGGGAATTCTGACAACCTCATCACTACAGAGAGGGTGTCGACTACAATGATTAGACAGATTTATGTATTTGCATTTCTGGAGAATGCCATGAGTAGTCAGACAAGAAAATAAATTGTTTGTTCAGGATGGGTCCTTAAGCGAGCAGGGATTTTCTGGGGGCTATTCAAGAAATTAAAGCACCGATTCATTGGGTTCGAAAATATAGTGCCGAGTTTGCTCTGGGTGTTTTTGTTTATTACGATGTTGTATGTGTTTGGGTATATGATGAATAGCAATTCTGCCCTACCAAATTTATCATCGACGCCACTTGTGCTAAAAGGTATCTGTTCTTTTTCTTTCGTGTTGATCGTTGTTTTCGTTGATAACTTACGTTGTTGTATGCAACGGGATCGTTTGCGGTGCATTTGTTTCCAATGCGGCAAGAAGGGCGAGTGGATATGAGGGCATAAAAGTAATTTTGTGTTTTGCAGCGACTTTTGTTTTGAATGCGGTTATTCTGGTGCTGGTTTTAATTTTGGCTGTTTGCTGCAACTTTTTAGTGGTTGGGAGATTATTTTCTGTTTTGTTTTTCATCCATTATTTCTTCTGTTTTTTTGCGCGTTTTATTTTTCTGCACAACTCGTCGATCGAGTTCTACGGATTTTTGTTTTTATCCGTGATTCTTTTTATTCAGGCCTTTATGAACGTGGCGGTAACTTCGTTTTTGATGAAGGCTGGTGTCGTTGGCTTTGATGGCACCAAATTGGATTATCTGAAGTCATTATTTATATTTTCACAACAGGATTTGTTGTTGTTTTGTTTTGTCGCCACTTCCGTTTATTCTGGTGGCTCTTCGTTGCTTGGTTTTGGTGGGGGTGTGAAGTTGGCTTTTGGCTTTGTCTGTTCTGCTGTTTTATTTGGTGCAATTCCATTTTTCCCTGCTGGGGCGTGGGTTGTTCAGCGTATTTTGCGTGTTTCCGCTGCTGGAACGATAGGGTGCTCTGTCATGTCGTGGTCCGGAAGTATCCCGGATGGTTTGAAAGTTCTCGATGATGTCAATTCGCGAGAGGCGGGCGATGTTGGGGCGGGGCATAGTATCCCTGTTTATGTCGAGAATGATCTAGGCGACTCGTATGTCGTGAAGATCAAAGGTGTGTCGAAGCGTCAGTTCTACTTCGTCCCAAGGTCTCTAGTATCCGGCATGGGGGATTGTCCGATGAGCAAGGCCGGCAATAATGTTGGGAAGGCTCCCAACGCCGCCAATGGTTGAGATTTGCTTTATGATGCACGGCTGCGGCTTGGATGCGGCCGCCTTATCCAGACGGGCGCTGCGCCCCGACTTGCCTGCCGTATCGATTGGCGAGGCTCGACCTTTTTTGCTGCTTCTCGGTCTCTTTGCAAGGTCTGATAGGCCTCCCGAAGTTGAATTCCGTGGCCGAGACGATTTGTTCCTGACGCAGGGACACATAGATGTTGGCGCCAACCTGAGCATAATCGGTCGTGAAGTTGACACGCAGGGTGTCCTTGTCACGGTAGCCGCTCATCAGCGGCATGATCGAGATGTCTTGATCCATGCCGGCGGTTTCGGAGGGCTCGCCAAGGCTGATGATCTTCACAACATAGACCTTGCGGTCGTCCATCATCAGCATGGCGTATTTGTCTTGCTGCAAGGACAGGCGGAACAACAGGTCGTCCAAGGGGCTGTCTTCCAGAATATCCTGGATGATGAATATGTGCGTGTCCCAAGTACGGAAACGCAGGCAGAGATGCAGATGGCCCAGCACCTTCAACAGCCAGGCTGAAAGACAGGTCATGCCTGACAGCAGGATCAGCCAGCTGCCTGCAGCCCGCTGCTTCGCTCCATGCCTGCGCTGTTCTGCAGCATTTCAGCCAAGGCAGATGGCCATTCCAGACCGATATGCCAGTGGCCGACTGCCAGCTCACTGGGTAGTAGCCAGTGCCCGAGCATGGCCAGCATGCCGGCCAGTGCAAGACATGCCAAGCCCAGTTCGGCACTTTTCAGGTAAAGATATTGCCCTTCGTAGCGGTGCAGCTTGTAGGAATGGACTGGATGGATGTGGCACGCCAGGAAGCCGGCCACCAGAACGGGAATGATGAGCAGGGCAAACACGCTCGGCCCCTTGGCGTGGAGGAGTTACCGGGCGTTGACGATTTCTGCCGCCAGCCGGCGGGCACGCTGGAACTCGGGTGATTCTGCAACCTCGCGGGGATCAATGCGCACGGTGCCGCGGCCTACCACACGCAGGCTCTTGTAGCTGTTGTTGACCAGATCAATGAGCTCCTGTCGCCGGTCCTGTTCCGCCTGACGTTCCTGTTTGCGCTCGTTGAGGATCTTCTTGATGAAAGCGACCATCCGTATGCTCTCCAACCGGGGCGGGCATAACGACACACACTCCATCATACAGGATGATGCCTTGTCATGGGGAGCGCTGTTGGATGGATTGTCCGAAAACCCGGCTATTTGGCAGGGCATCTACGGCATCGACGGTACATCCGGATGCGAGACAGGCGCTTCCTGAAAACCAAGTGGAAGGCGTGGAAGTTCTACCCTGGGCCTGTTCACAGTCATCGAGAACGACATACCCGGCCCCGGCTTCGTGGGAAAGCGGAGGCCGACTCAGAGGCCCAGGTTCAGCCCCAGGGGCCCCTGAACACGTCACGCGAGCAGGTGCCACTCGTTAGCCGATCTCTTGGGGCTGTACGCTTTCGGATCGGTTTGGCCCGGTGATACGCGGGGCGTCACTGGGCACGCAGCGGCCTCGCTCCAGGCGATCTCGTTGTGGCACAGCCCCGGTTGAGCCTGTCCAGACACGATCATGTCGGCGCGCTCCCAAGGGCGGTCGGCTGCAAAGAAGGGGCGTTCTGCCGCCATCCAGGCGTGCCAGAAGCGTACCGATTCTTCGGCATTGCCGTTGGTGCCTTCGGCAATATCGCGGCTGATGCCCCGATGTTCGAGCCACGTCGTCGCCGGTCTGGACCCAGACATGCAGGTCGATGAGCCCGCGGACGGCCTGCAGGCCTGCACCGGTTCCCTCGACGATGACCAGCGGTGCGCCTCCCGTGATGCGGATCGAGCCTTCGCGCCCATGTTCCCGCCACGGATGGGGAATCAGGTCCAGGGCGTCGGTTGTGTGCAGCTCGGAAAGTGCAGCAACCAGCTGTTGATCCCATTGATAGAGGGGCTCGTTCCAGATCAGGTCATCCGGTGGAGGACCTGTGCACCTGGCACCACAGAGGCCAGGGCGGCGGTGAGGGTGGTCTTGCCTGATCCGCTACGTCCGTCGATGGCGATGATGGCCGGTCGGCCCGCATGGGTTCCCGCCCGTGCCATGAGGTGGTCGACGAACGCTGTCTCGGGCGAGGCCTGCCGGGCTGTCACCGCCGGTTCCTCCGGCTGCAGCTGGATCGGTGGTGCCACCCCCAGGGGACGGACGGGGATGTCATGGTGGTTGCTTTCTGTCATGGCCGCCTTTTTTCCCCACCATAGGATATGTCAGCCCCTGTCCTTGTGGTTGCGAATCCCGCTGATGACGTGCCCTGTGGGGGCTTGTGCGCTGTGGGCTGATTCGCAGTGTCCAGTCTGGTCGTCGAAGAAGAAGTCGGGCTCGAATTCGCGCAGGAAGGGGACCCTTGTCCAGACCGCCCGAGAAGAAGGCCTCGTCCACCTCCACTTTCCAGTCCATCAGCGTGCGAATGGCGCGTTCATGCGCCGGGGCGCTGCGGGCCGTCACCAGGGCGGTGCGGATGCGCATGTGGGAGGCGCGGCCTGGCGCAGGCGGTAGAGCGCTTCCAGCAGCGGCTTGAAGGGGCCGGGCGGCAGCGGGGTGGTGGCGCGGCTGGCCTCGTGGTCCCGGAAGGCCGACGGTCCCCGGCGGGCATAGATCTGTTCGGCTTCGTCGGAGAACAGTACGGCGTCGCCGTCGAAGGCGATGCGCACTTCGTCGGGTGGGATTCTGCCCGCTGGGGCGACTGCGGGTAGACGCGTGCGGCCGGGAAGCCGGCTCAGCGCGGCCCGCACGTCGTCGGCGTTGGCCGACAGGAAGAGTGGCGCCCAGCGGCTTCAGGGTACGCATAGGGGGCCGGCCTCGCGTGAAGACGCCGCGTTCCAGCGGCACGCCAGATGGTGGGCCGAGCGAAAGGCACGCATGCCGCTGGTGGGGTCGTTGCGCGAGAGCAGGACCACGTCCACGCGCCGCTCGGTCTCGTCGTTGAAGGCCAGCAGCTTCTTCACCAGCGGCATGGCCACGCCGCCCTTGGCGGGCAGGTCCAGCAGCTCCAGCTGGCGCGCCATGTAGCGCGGTCGTCACCGGCCTCGAACAGGCGGTTCTCTCTCGAAGTCGAAGAGGGCACGGGAAGCAATGGCGACGATGAGCTTGACGGGGGCGGGGCATGGAATGAGGGCGTTCGGGTGGAAGAAGAGGCGTGGCCGGCTCAGGCGTCGACGTTCACCAGGTGTCCGTGGGGGCAGAGTCGTCTGCCGAATGGTCGTTCTTGCCGGTGACTGCGCTCCACGGCGGCTCTGCCAGCGATCTGGACGGCCGCTTCGGCAACCGATTCGGCACCGGCGGAAAAGAGGCTTTCCAGGAGGCAGGACAGGGGCGGCATGGGATAAGCGGGCCTTGGGGGACAGAGGATGGAACCTGCAGGATGCCTTCCGGGTGCGACAAGGTCAACCTGACCGCCTGTTGTCTGTAGCTGACGTGCAGACGCTCGGAGGGCGCAATGGCCGGATGCGCCGGGGTCAGGGGGTATCATCGGAAGCAGTCATGGCCGCCCAGCCATGCAGCACATCCGCACACCCCGGATGCCGCATGCCCGGCTTCTTTCTCAGACCCTTCCAGACCAGCAGGCTATCCATGAAATTCCGTTTTCCCATCGTCATCATCGATGAAGACTGGCGCGCCGATTCCGCCAGTGGCCTGGGCATCCGGGCACTGGCCAAGGCCATCGAGGACCAGGGCACCGAGGTGGTGGGGGGCTTCACCTACTACGACGTGGCGATGGTGGCCAATCAGGCGGCACGGGCATCGGCCTTCATCGTCTCCATCGATGATGAGGGAGATCAACGAGGAAGGGCCCGAGAGCGTGGCCATCCGGGACCTGCGGGCCTTCATCCGCGAGACGCGCCGCCGCAATGCCGACATCCCGATCTTCCTGTTTGGTGAGACGCGCACCTGCAGCATATCCCGAACGAGATCCTGAAGGAGCTGCACGGCTTCATCCACATGTTCGAGGACACGCCGGAGTTTGTGGCGCGCTATATCATCCGCGAGGCTACGAACTACCTGAACTCGCTGGCGCCCCCGTTCTTCAAGGCGCTGGTGCACTACGCCAACGATGGATCGTATTCGTGGCACTGCCCGGGGCATTCGGGCGGGGTGGCCTTCCTGAAGAGTCCGGTGGGGCAGATGTTCCACCAGTTCTTCGGCGAGAACATGCTGCGCGCCGATGTCTGCAACTCGGTCGACGAGCTGGGCAGCTGCTGGACCACACGGGCCCGGTGGCAGCGTCCGAGACCAACGCGGCGCGTATCTTCAATGCAGATCACCTGTTCTTTGTGACCAACGGCACGTCCACGTCCAACAAGATCGTCTGGCATTCCGAGGTGGCCAGCGACGACGTGGTGCTGGTGGACCGCAACTGCCACAAGAGCATCCCTGCACGCCATCATGATGAGCGGCACGGTGCCGATCTTCCTGCAGCCCACGCGCAAACCACCGGGCATCATCGGTCCCATTCCGCTGCAGGAGTTCAGCCGCGAGAGCATTGCCAGAAAGATCGAGGCCAACCCGCTCATCAGGACAAGTCGGTCCGGCCGCGGGTGATGACCATCACCCAGTCCACCCTATGACGGCATTCTCTACAACGTGGAGATGATCAAGGCCGAGCTGCAGGATTACGTGGAGAACCTGCACTTCGACGAGGCCTGGCTGCCGCACGCCACCTTCCATCCCATCTACCACGAGATGCACGCCATCGGTCGGGATCGGCCGCGCTCCACGCATGCGATGGTGTTCGCCACCCAGTCCACCCACAAGCTGCTGGCCGGGCTGTCGCAGGCGTCACAGATCCCGGTGCAGGGAGTCGCAGACCCGCAAGCTGGACCGCTACCGCTTCAACGAAAGCTACCTGATGCACACGTCCACGTCGCCGCAGTACGCCATCATCGCTTCGTGCGACGTGGCGGCGTCGATGATGGAGGCCCCGGGCGGCACGGCACTGGTGCAGGAGTCGCTGCAGGAAGCGCGCGACTTCCGCCGGGCCATGCGCAAGGTCGAGCAGGAATACGACGGTTCGTGGTGGTTCCGGGTCTGGGGGCCGGACAACCTCAGCAGTGGCAAGGCGCTGCGCCGTGAAGAATGGATGCTGCACGCCGACGAGAAGTGGCACGGCTTCGGCCCCCGTCGAGCCCGGCTTCAACATGTTGGACCCGGATCAAGGCCACCATCATCACTCCGGGACTGGACATGGAGGGCGAGTTTGCCGACACCGGCATCCCGGCGGCGGTCGTCACCAAGTATCTGGCCGAGCATGGCGTGGTGGTGGAGAAGACCGGCTCTATTCGTTCTTCGTGATGTTCACCATCGGCATCACGAAGGGGCCGCTGGAACACGCTGGTGACCGAGCTGCAGCAGTTCAAGGCCGACTACGACGAGAACCAGCCGCTGTGGCGGGTGATGCCCGATTTCGTGAAGGCCTACCCGATGTACGACCGCATGGGCCTGCGCGACCCTGTCCACCTGCGTGCATGATGCCTACCGCCGGTACGACGTGGCGCGGGTGACCACCGACATGTACCTGTCGGACATGATGCCGGTGATGAAGCCGTCGGATGCCTACGAGTGCCTGACGCACCGCAAGGTTGATCGGGTGCCCGTGGACGAGCTGGAAGGCCGCATCACCACGATGCTGGTCACGCCGTACCCGCCGGGCATCCCGCTGCTGATTCCCGGCGAGCGCTTCAACCGCACCATCGTCGAGTATCTGAAGTTCGTGCGCGAGTTCAACGAGCAGTTCCCGGGCTTCCACACCGACGTGCATGGTCTGGTGGCCGAGAAGGACGCCGAGGGGCGCATCGGGTACTACGTGGACTGTGTGGACCGGGCGCACGAACCGCAGGAGGGCTGAGGCCCCCGATGCGGTTCAGCGGGGCGCGGGCTTCTGTCCGCGCCGGCCAGCCATGGCATCGTGCCGCACCAGCACGGTGCCGGCCAGCACGTCATAGAGGGTGCGGCGGCGGCGATCGAAGAGGGACCAGCCAAAGGGCAGCAGCCAGAGCAGCGCCCACAGGACGGCCGTGATGGCCGAGCCCGCCGTCCAGACCAGGGCCAGTCCACCCCAGAAGAAGATCGAGGCCACCGTGTAGCGCCACAGGGCGCGGGGCAGGCTGACCGGGCCTTGGGTGCCGTCGTCGCGCACCAGCTTCACGCCGATGGTCTTCATGGAAGGCTCCAGCGGCCGTTGCTCCAGAACCAGCCGAAGTACGCGCCCAGCAGGCAGAACAGGTAGAGCTGGAAGAGCGTGCGCGCCAGCCCCGATTCGCCGTGAACTGGGCCAGCGCCGAGAAGGCGTAGCCAAAGAAGAAGAGCACGCCGAACAGGACGATGCCATCGTAGACGCACGACATGAGCGCCGCCACGGCGAGGCGGGCAGGGCTGGCGTGGGGACGGGAGAGGTCGGGGCGGAGGTATGGTCAGGCATGAGGAATGATCGCATGACGGGCCGCCGCATATTTCAGTGCGCCCGCCCGGGCCACCGCCACCCGGACCCTCTCCGCCCGGGCCTCCATGGCCACCGGCCGGCCCGTTGTCGCCGTCGCCCGCCCGTTGCTGTCGGTACCGTCGGCGTGACCGCCACTGATAAATCATGGTCGTGCCAGCCCGGGCGGCTGTCACGCGGGTCGGGGGCTCAGGGGTGGGCGGCTTTCAGCGCGCCAAAGGGGAGGTCGGGAGCGCCTGTCTGCGGAACGTCTCTGCTGGGGCGCTGACAGCGAACCGCCAGTGGAGGCCGGTCGGCTGATGTCCGGACCATGGGGCTGCTTCTCGACGAAGAGCGCCTCGCGGGCACCGTCGGGGGATGCCGGGCAGGGCACCCGGGGGAATGCGGGGCCGGGCACGCTCAGCCGTTCGGGGGACGACGGGTCCGGCGGCGGGGCGGCATCAGCGCGGAGCGTGTGGACTCGGGGTTCACGATGATGACCAGCATGTCCTCGACCCTGCGGCGGGGGCATGTGTCCCGGAGGGGCGGCATGCCGCCGGCGCGTGCGCGCTGGGCCGCGGCGATGTCGTGGGCCTGCTCGGAATGGCGCAGCCGCTCGCGTTCGGCGTAGCTGAAGCTCTGGTAGCGTTCCCATTCCTTCACGCGCTCGGGCATGGGGGCGTCGGCGGGCGTTCTGGTGGTTGAGCCGGGCGATGCGCCGCTCTTCGAGCGACATGTTGGCCCATTCAGGGATGCGGCGGCGGGCACGCTGGCGCTGAGCCTCGGGCAGTTGCTGCATCCGGTCGGCAAAGGCCAGCCACGAGCGCTTCTCGGCCATGGGCCAGGTGTTCCATTCGGGGGCGAACGGCGCGAGGATCTCCTGCTGGGTCTCGTCCAGATCTTCCCAGCCGGGCTCGAACAGCGCGGTGATGACGATGGGCAGCTCCAGCGACAGGATCTCGCCGGCAGCCAGCTGCACGGTGTCGTCGCCGGGCCGGTGCTCGGGAAGCGGGATGTCGATGCGGCAGGGCCAGCAGGTCGGGTGCCGCTGCCGCTGGGCGGACGCAGGGGAATCTGCGCGCGCTGTCCCCGGGAGGCGATGGCCGGCGTGGCCAGCCCGAAGGAGGCCACCAGGGCTGTGGAAAGCAGGGGGGACGAACGGGCACGCTCTGACGCATGGAGGGCCTCAGCGGTCGCGTGCCGATGCGGAGGTGCAGCATCATGCCGCCCCTGCAGGTGGGGCGGCAAAGCCGTTGTCGGTGTAGGCCGACAGCGGCACATCGGCGGTCAGCATCCGGTGTAGGCGTCGGCCTGCTGGATGACGGTGCGCTCGGGTGAAGAGGCTGCCGGCCAGGGCGGCCAGGGCCAGCAGGATGGCCGGGATGGCGGTGAGCGCCAGCCGTGACCAGGCCGGTGCCTGCCAGGGCGTGCGCCAGAAGTCGAGGAAACGTCCCGGCTGTGTCCGGGGCGGCTGGTCTCGTGGGAGATCTCGTCCGGGCGGGCGAGTGCTCGATCGCGCCGCTGCCAGGCGTGACTGGATGCGCGGCGAGAGGTCGTCTGCAGCGGAATCGAGCAACTGGCACAGGCGCCGTGCCATCTGGTCCCGTGGGGGTCATAAGGTAATGCCTTTGGCGCGCAGAGCTTGCGACAGGGTGTGGATGGCCCGGGAACAGTGCGTTTTCACGCTGCCTTCGGAGCAGCCCATGGTCCGCGCCGTCTCGGCCACATCCATCTCCTCCCAGTAACGCAGGATGAACGCTTCGCGTTGACGGCGGGGCAGGCGCTCGATCTCGGCCTCGATCAGGCGCAGGGTCTGGGCGCGGCTGGTTCATCGGAGGCGTCCTCGGTACGGCGGTCGTCGGCGTTGGCCAGCAGGCTCTCCAGGGGATCGACATCCTCGTCGCCGTCCTGACTGCCGACGCCAGGCAGGGACGAGAACAGGCTGACCCAGGTGCGCCGCACCTTCTGGCGGCGGAAGTGGTCGTGGGTGGCGTTCTGGAGGATGCGCTGGAAGAGGGGGGCCAGTTCGGCCACGGGGCGGTCTGAATATTTCTCGACGAGCTTGAGCATGGCGTCCTGGACGATGTCCAGCGCAATGTCGTCGTCGCGCACGGTGTAGACCACCCTGCTTGAAGGCCCGGCGCTCGACCGAGGCGAGAAATCCGATATTTCCGGTCGGGTCGCCATAGGCTGTTGATGGTAGCATGCCGGGATGCGTGACCCTGCCGGGCCGCGTCATGCTGCTGCCGGCTGCCCACAAGGCGCCGGGGTGCTGCAGGGACTGGTCGGATCGCCGGCGTCAGTGCCCGCTGGCGGTCGGGCGGGTCAGGAGGATCCATCGGGGTCTTCCCGGAACAGGGAACCCTGCCGTTGTCAGGGTCTGTCTCGGGGCGGGCAGTGTGCCGAACCGGGGCCGGCGGACGGTGGGGCAATCTGAGTGAGGAGCAAACAAAAATGGAACTTACCGGCGCGGAAATCGCCATCCGTTGTCTGGAGGAAGAGGGCGTCAAGCACATCTTCGGTTATCCGGGGGCGCTGTTCTCTATCTCTACGACGCACTGTATCCCAACCGCAATATCCAGCACATCCTGGTGCGCCATGAGCAGGCTGCCGTCCACGCGGCCGATGCCTACGCCCGCACCACCCAGGAAGTCGGTGTCTGTCTGGTGACCTCCGGTCCCGGCGTCACCAACGCTGTCACCGGCATCGCCACGGCTTACATGGATTCGGTGCCGATGGTGATCATCAGTGGTCAGGTGCCCACCAATGCCATTGGTGAGGACGCCTTCCAGGAATGCGACGCGGTGGGCATCACCCGGCCCTGCGTCAAGCACAACTTCCCCGGTCAAGGACGTGCGCGACCTGGCAGCCACCTTCAAGAAGGCCTTCCACATTGCCTGCACCGGCCGGCCCGGTCCGGTGCTCATCGACATCCCGAAGGATGTCTCGCGCGACCGCTGCGGCTTCTCCTACCCCAAGACCGTGGCCATGCGCTCCTACAACCCCGTGGTCAAGGGGCACCAGGGGCAGCTCAAGAAGGCCATGCAGCTCATCCCGGCGGCCGAGCGCCCGCTCATCTACGTGGGCGGCGGCGTCATCCTGGGCAATGCCTCCAAGGTGCTGAACGAGCTGGTCGACCAGCTGGGCTTCCCGTGCACCACCACGCTCATGGGCCTGGGGGCCTACCGTTCCAGCGACTCAAGTGGATCGGCATGCCCGGCATGCACGGCACTTATGAAAATCAACATGACGATGCACCACTGCGACGTGCTGGTGGCCATCGGTAGCCCGCTTTTCGATGACCGCGTCATCGGCAACCCGAAGCACTTCGCGCAGATCTCGCGCAAGATCATCCACATCGACATCGATCCGTCGTCCATCTCCAAGCGCGTCAAGGTCAGACGTGCCCATCGTGGGGGACGTGGGCGAGTGCATGACCTCGCTGCTGGACCTGCTGGAAGCCTCGTTCAGCGCGGGCGCCGGCACCAACAGCAAGGCACTGCAGAGCTGGTGGGCGCAGATCAACGAGTGGCGCAAGCGGGACTGCCTGGCCTACGACCGCGAAAGCCCGAAAGATCAAGCCGCAGTTCGTGGTCGAGAGTCTGCCAGGTCACGCACGGCGACGCCATCATCACCTCCGACGTGGGGCAGCACCAGATGTTCGCGGCGCAGTACTCACTGCTTCGACAAGCCGCGTCGCTGGGTCAATTCCGGTGGTCTGGGCACGATGGGCGTGGGGCTGCCGTACGCCATGGGTGCCGCGCTGGCCAACCCCGGCGTGCCGGTGGCCTGCATCACCGGTGAAGGCTCCATCCAGATGTGCATCCAGGAGCTCTCCACCTGCACGCAGTACAACCTGCCGGTCAAGATCATCAACCTGAATAACGGTTCGCTGGGCATGGTGCGGCAGTGGCAGCAGATCGAGTACGAAGGGCGCTATTCCCAGTCGTACCTGCAAGCGCTGCCCGATTTCGTGAGGCTGGCCGAGGCCTATGGCCACGTCGGCATCCGCGTCGAGCGGCCCGAGGATGTGGAAGGGGCGCTGCGCGATGCCTTCGGCAAGTACAAGGACCGCACGGTGTTCATCGACTTCGTGATCGATCCCACCGAGAACGTCTGGCCGATGGTTCAGGGCGGCAAGGGCCTGACCGAAATGCTGCTGGGCGCAGAAGACCTCTGACAGGACAGGAGCCGACATGAAACACATCATTTCCGTGCTGCTGGAAAACGAGCCGGGGCACTCGCGCGTGGTCGGGCTGTTCTCGGCCCGGGGTTACAACATCGAGTCGCTCACCGTGGCGCCCACCGAGGACGCCTCGCTGTCGCGGATGACCATCGTCTCCAGCGCCTCGCACGACACGCTGGAGCAGATCACCAAGCATCTGAACCGCCTCATCGATGTGGTGAAGGTGCTGGAGCTGACCGAGGCGCCGCACATCGAGCGCGAGCTGATGATGGTCAAGGTCCGTGCGGTGGCCATGCAAGGACCGCGACGAGATGAAGCGGATGGCCGACATCTTCCGCGGCCACATCATCGACGTGACCGACAAGGCCTACACCATCGAGCTGACGGGCGACTCGTCCAAGCTTGACGGCTTCCTGGCCGCGCTGGGCGAGGCGGTGATCCTGAGACCGTCCGCACCGGCAGCTGCGGCATCGCCCGCGGCGAGCGGGTATCTGAAGCTGTAGACCCCGCAACAGGGGCGCACGGGCAGTGTCCTGCGCGCTCCCGCACATCCCCTGTCTGCGGCGGGTGGGACACCGGGGCTCCCTGGGGACGGTTTACACTCTGTCGCAAGTGACGTTTTTGATTTTTCCTGCCGTGGCCGGGGCCCTTGGGCCTGCGTGGCGGCCGGAATCCACCGACCAAGGATTTCCATTCCCATGAAAGTTTTCTACGATAAGGACACCGACCTCAAGCTGATCAAGAGCAAGAAGGTCGCCATCATCGGCTACGGTTCGCAGGGTCATGCCCATGCGCTCAACCTGAAGGATTCGGGTGTGGACGTGACGGTGGGCGTGCGCGTTGGCGGCCCGTCCGATGGCAAGGCCCGTGCGGCCGGCCTGAAGGTGGCTTCGGTGGCTGATGCCGGCAAGGCGCCGACTTCGTGATGATCCTGATGCCGGACGAGCACATCGCCGCTGCCTACAAGGCCGACATCGAGCCGAACCTGAAGGAAGGTGCGGTGCTGGCATTCGCGCACGGCTTCAACGTCCACTACGGTCAGGTGCAGCCGCGTGCCGACCGGACGTGGTGATGGTGGCGCCCAAGGCCCCGGCCACACGGTGCGTGGCACCTACGCCGCTGGCGGCGGTGCCCATGCTGATCGCCGTCCACCGTGACAAGTCCGGCGCTGCCCGTGACCGGCACTGTCGTATGCCGCCGCCATCGGCGGTGGCCGTGCCGGCATCATCGAGACCAACTTCCGCGAAGAGACCGAGACCGACCTGTTCGGCGAGCAGGCCGTGCCGTGCGGTGGCGTGGTCGAGCTGACTCAAGGCAGGCTTCGAGACGCTGACCGAGGCGGGCTATGCCCCCGAGATGGCCTACTTCGAGTGCCTGCACGAGCTGAAGCTGATCGTGACCCGATCTACGAAGGGCGGCATTGCCAACATGAACTACTCCATCTCCAACAACGCGGAGTATGGCGAGTACGTCACCGGCCCGCGCGTCATCACCGCCGAGACCAAGGCCGAGATGGCCCGGGTGCTGAAGGACATCCAGACCGGCGAATACGCCAGTCCTTCATCCCTGGAAACCCGCGCTGGTGCCCTGGTGCTGGAGTCGCGCCGTCGTCTGAACGCCGAGCACCCGATCGAGGTGGTGGGCGACAAGCTGCGCGCGATGATGCCGTGGATCAAGGCCAGCAAGCTGGTCGACCGCCCGAAGAACTGAGCATCGATCCCCTGTCCGATGACCCTGAAGGCAGCTTTTGCCCGGCGTAGTGCTCTGCGCAGCGGGCAGGGCTGGCCCCGGAGGGTCTCGGACTATCGGCAGAGCCTCTTTCCGGATTTTCCCGGAAAGAGGCTCTGTTGCATTTCATTCCGCCGTCCGGCTCCCGCCACGGAGTGGCGGCAGGCCCTCGGCGTCGTGGCCACCGGGCGGCTGCGGCTTGCATCGTCGGACATCCGGCGCTCTAATCAGGACCATGAGCCAGAACACGATCTCCCCATCGGGCGCCAGCGCCACTGCGGGCGGCCATACGCACTTGCCTGCCAGCTGGCAGGACTGGATCACCACCAACGTGCTGCGCGGCTGCGAGCGGGCCGACATGCAGCGGATCATGGTCGAGAACGGCTTCGATCCGGTCTTCGCACGCCACGCCATCGAGATCATCGGTGGCATTGGTGAGTGCGCAGGACCTGTCCGAGGACGAGCGTACAGCGGCCATCCAGCAGGGACGCGCAGACAGCGCTACCAGGCCTCGCCCATCCGCCTCATCTCGCAGCTGCCGCGCTTCACGGTGGCCGACCGTGAGGTGGAACTGGCGGCCGTGATGTCCAATCCCAACATCGCCGTCATCCGCGGGCTGCTGTCCGACGAGGAGTGCGACGAGGTGATCCGCCTGTCGCGCGGCAAGATGAAGACCTCGCAGGTTGTGGACCGCGAAAGCGGCGGCAGCTACGAGAGCAGCGTCCGCAAGAGCGAAGGCAGCCATTTCGAGCGCGGCGAGAACGAACTGGTCCGCCGCATCGAGGCCCGCCTGTCCGCGCTGGTCGATCTGCCCGTCAACCGGGGCGAGCCGCTGCAGATCCTGCACTACGGCCCGGGGGGCGAATACAAGGCCCACCAGGATTTCTTCGAGCCGAAGGATCCGGGCTCGGCCGTGCTCACCCGCGTCGGCGGCCAGCGCATCGGCACCGTGGTGATGTATCTGAATGACGTGCCGGAAGGGGGTGAAACAGCCTTTCCCGACATCGGTTTCTCGGCCAAGCCCATCAAGGGGTCGGCCGTGTACTTCGAATACCAGAACGCCGACGGGCAGCTCGACTATCGATGCCTGCACGCCGGCATGCCTGTGATCCGCGGCGACAAGTGGATCATGACCAAATGGCTGCGCGAGCGGCCCTACGAGCAGTGAAGAGTGCCCGTTCTCCCCGGGGCAAGATCCGCCCCCTGAATGCCCGGCGTGTCCGGTTGCGTCGACACTTCACGGCGGTCGAGATGCCCGTGCAGCCGCCGGACATGCTGTCTCCGCCCGAAGAGGACGTCCAGCCCGCAGGCGTGGTGGATGACGCCGCCCACCCGGCCGTACGCCATCGGCGAGCCATCTACCTGCTGCCCAACGCCTTCACCACCGGCAACCTGTTTGCCGGCTTCTATGCCATCGTCATGGCCATGAACGGTGAATTCCAGTGGGCTGCCATTGCCATCTTCCCTGGCCATGTTCCTCGACAGCCTCGATGGACGCGTGGCCCGGCTCACCAACAGCCAGAGCACCTTCGGCGAACAGTACGACTCGCTGGCCGACATGATCTCGTTCGGGGCGGCGCCGCGCTGGTCATCTATTCCCCGGGCGCTCACCGGCATGGGCAAATGGGGTGGCTGGCCGCCTTCATCTACGTGGCGGGCGCCGCCTGCGACTGGCGCGTTTCAACACCAACATCCGTGTCGTCGACAAGCGCTACTTCCGGGGCTGCCCAGTCCTGCAGCGGCCGCGCTGGTGGCGGGCCTGGTCTGGCTGGCCACCGACTGGCATGACTCGCGGCTGATCACGGCCACCGGGGGTGAACTGGGCGGACTGGCCTGGATCATCACCGTCTATGCCGGCCTGACGATGGTCTCCAACTCGCCGTTCTACTCCTTCAAGGACTTCAACCTGCGGCGCAGCGTTCCCTTCGTCGTCCCTCATCCTGCTCATGCTGGCGCTGGTGCTGGTGTCTTCCGATCCGCCCGGCATCCTGTTCCTGATCTTCATGGGCTACGGGATCTCGGGTCACGTCACTCAGGTACTGCGTTACCTGAAGCGCCGTCGGCGCAAGGCCGCCGGCCTGACGGGCGGGCAGGGCGGAAACTGACCCTGGCACACGTCTGATGAGGCTGCCCGAGACCCGGGCAGCCTGCAGCAGGGGTGAGCCGCAGGCGATGGATACCCTGCTGTCTCGCGTGCCGGATGCCCGCATGACATATCTTTGGAGCCTTTGACGCCCGTTGCAAGGCGAAGAAGAAGGCAGGGTCTTGTTTGACCCTGCTTTTTGCGGGGCGATAGAATCGACTTGATGCCCGGCCCGTCCGGGTCCCTGCCTGCCCGCGTGCAGACTGCGTGCGGCAGAGGCTGTCATCCTCTTCTGATACGGTACATCCATGCCAGACTCCACGAATACCCAAGGCAAACGTCGCCCCCTGGTGATGGGCAACTGGAAAATGAATGGCAGGCAGGCCAACAACGAGGCCCTGCTGTCGGCACTCAAGCCCGCCGTGGCCGGCTTCGATACCATCGACGTCGCGGTCTGCCCCCGTTCCCCTACCTGTCGCAGACGGCCTCGCAGCTGGCCGACAGCAACATCACCTTCGGTGCCCAGAATCTCTCGGCCCAGCAGGATGACGCGCCCTACCGGCGAAGTCTCCCTCGGCATGCTGGTGGATCTGAAAGTGCGCTGGGTACTGGTTTGGCCACCCGAGCGTCGCTCGCTCTATGGCGAGACCGACGAGATCGTCGCCGCCAAGACGCAGAGTTGCGCTGGACGCCGGCCTCATCCCCGTCATCTGCATCGGCGAGACGCTCGAAGAGCGCAAGACCGGTGACACCGAAGTGGTGCTGGCGCGACAGCTTGACGCCGTCCTGCCGGTGATCGAGCGTCACCCGGCTTCGGCCTTCGTGCAGGGCCTATGAGCCTGTCTGGGCCATTGGCACCGGTCTTACCGCCACGCCCGAACAGGCACAGGCCGTGCACGCCTTCCTGCGTGACCGCCTCGCCTCCAGCGGGCTATGCAGCCGCACCTTCCGTCCGCATCCTCTACGGCGGCTCTGTTAGCGGCCAACGCACCCGAGCTCTTCTCGCAGCCGGATGTCGATGGCGGTCTGGTGGGTGGCGCGTCGCTGGTTGCCAATGAATTCGTCGGCATCGCCAAGGCGGCCGTCGACAGCCCTCGGAGCTTGAGCCACTCGATGGGTAATCTCTTTCATACGATCGCGCTGGTCCTGCTGATTGTCTCGGCGCTGGGGTCGTCGCTGCTGGTATTGCTGCAACACGGCAGGGGCGCCGACATGGGAGCGGCCTCGGGTCCGGCCTCGGGCAGCCTGTTCGGGGCCAGCGGCTCGGCCAACTTCCTGTCGCGCGCGACGGGCATCTGCGCCACGGTCTTCTTCGCCAGCACGCTGGCGCTGGCCTCTCGGCTCACCTGGTGGCCAGCACGCTCGCTCCACCAGCGGTGGCAGCAGCGTGATGGAAGGTGTCGACGTGCCGGCGCCGGCTTCGTCGTCGGTGCCCACGCTGCCGGGTGAACAGCCCGCTGCGGCACCTGCGCAACAGGGCAATGCCGTGCCGGAAGGCCCGGCCGGTGTTGCAGAAAACGTCGGCAGAGGGGTGCCCGAGCACCGGCTGGCAAGCAACAATAGTGCTCGAACGATCGGATTGATCATCCGATCGTTCATGAGAATCCATCAAATCAGGCTGCAACTGATTTGGGTCAAGGCAGGCAGGGTTTCGCTCAGGCATCATGTTGGATGTCGCAGCACCCATGCCGGCCGGATTGAGGTAATATAGCCCCGGTCCAGCAAGGAGACATGGATGCAGCCGGATTCCGCAGCGTCCTTTGGACGCCCCTAGAATCTAAGCAGAATGACCCTGATTGCCGACGTGGTGAAATTGGTAGACACGCTATCTTGAGGGGTAGTGGCGAAAGCTGTGCGAGTTCGAGTCTCGCCGTCGGCACCAGAATCACTTGTGGTCCGGCAGATGTTCTGTAGAACGCCTGCCGGTTCATTTATAGGGCTTGCCAACATTATCGGTCCGAGAGGATATGTCATGGATTTGAACAACTATCTACCGGTCCTTCTTTTTCTGTTTGTTGGCTCCCTCGTTGGTATCGGCCCCATGGTGATCGGCAAGCTGCTCGGTCCCTCCCGCCCCGATCCTGAAAAAGCTCTCTGCCTACGAAATGCGGTTTCGAGGCATTTGGTGACGCCCGGATGCGGGTTGACATCCGCTACTACCCTGGTCGCCATTCTCTTCATTCTCTTTGACCCGAGATCGCCTTCCTGTTCCCGTGGGCGGTCTCTCTGGGCACCATCGGTTTCATCGGCTTCATGTCGATGATGGTCTTCTCGGCATTCTCGTCATCGGCTTCATTTACGAATGGGGCAAGGGCGCGCTTGACTGGGAGTGACCGGCTGCTGCGTGCCGCTGTCTTTCCTGCTGTGTCCGGGGCCGCCGTGGCTCATCCCCGACATGGCTGCCGCTTTCGCTGACCATTCCCGCCGAGCATCCGTCTGGTCAACCGTCCATTTTCCCTGAGTAGGCCCATGAGCATCGAAGGCGTACTGAACGAAGGCTTCGTCACCACCAATGTCGACAAGCTGATCAACTGGACCCGTACGGGCTCGCCATGGGCCATGACCTTCGGCTCTGGCCTGTTGTGCCGTCGAGATGATTCACGCCGGCGTTTCGCGTTACGACCTGGACCGTTTCGGTGTCATCTTCCGGCCCAGTCCCCGTCATTCGGACGTCATGATCGTGGCCGGCACGCTGTGCAACAAGATGGCGCCGGCCCTGCGCAGGTCTATGACCAGATGCCCGAGCCGCGTTGGGTCATCTCCATGGGCTCCTGTGCCAACGGGGGCGGCTACTACCACTATTCCTACTCGGTCGTGCGGGGCTGTGATCGCATCGTGCCCGTCGACATCTACGTGCCGGGCTGTCCGCCCACGGCCGAGGCGCTGATCTACGGCATCATCCAGCTGCAGCGCAAGATCCGTGAAACCAACACCATTGCGCGTCGCTGATCGCGAGTACCGAAACCCTGGTTGCTGCCCTTCAGGACGCTCTCGGTGAGCGCATCCTGGGCCTGTCCACCGCCCTCGGCGAGGTCACGATCGAGATCAGCGGCGACTGCCATCACATCGTCTGCGAGCGCCTGCGCGATGACCCGCGTCTGGGCTTCGAGGTGATGATCGACCTCTGTGGCATCGACTATTCCACCTACGGCAATGCCGAATGGGATGCCCGCGCTTCGCCGTGGTGATGCAGCTGCTCAGCATCCGGCACAACCATCGCGTGCGACTGCGTTCGTTCTGTATGGACGATGAGGCGCCGATGGTCGAGACTGTCACCGACCTGTGGCCCTGTGCCAACTGGTTCGAGCGCGAAGCGTTCGACCTCTTCGGCATCGTCTTCTCCGGCCACCCAGATCTGCGCCGCATCCTGACCGACTACGGTTTCATCGGTCACCCGTTCCGCAAGGATTTCCCCATCTCGGGCTACACCGAGATGCGCTACGACGAGAAGCAGCGCCGCGTCGTCTACCAGCCCGTCACCATCGAGCCGCGCGAGAACGTGCCGCGCGTCGTCCGCGAAGCCCAGTACGCAGGCGGTACCACGCGCAACGAGCAGTGAGACGAACATGGCCGAGATCAAGAACTACACCCTGAACTTCGGGCCGCAGCACCCGGCGGCCCACGGCGTGCTGCGCCCTGGTGCTGGAAATGGACGGCGAGGTCGTGCAGCGTGCCGACCCGCACATCGGCCTGCTGCACCGGGCCACCGAGAAGCTGGCCGAGCAGCGCACCTACCTGCAGACACTGCCCTACATGGACCGTCTCGACTACGTGTCCATGATGTGCAACGAGCACGCCTACGTGCTGGCCGTCGAGAAGATGCTGGGCATCGAGGCGCCCATCCGCGCGCGCTACATCCGCGTGATGTTCGACGAGATCACCCGCATCCTGAACCACCTGATGTGGATCGGCTCGCATGCGCTGGACGTGGGTGCCATGGCCGTCATCCTCTACGCCTTCCGGGAGCGCGAGGCGCTCTTCGACTGCTACGAGGCAGTCTCGGGCGCACGGATGCACGCGGCCTACTACCGTCCCGGCGGTGTGGACGGCGACTTGCCGGGCACCATGGCCAAGCACAAGGCAGGCGGCAAGGGGCATCTCCGAGAGCCGCGCCAAGGCGCTGAACCTTGATCGCCAGGGGTCGCTGCTGGACTTCATCGAATCCTTCACCGACGTGTTCCCCACCTGCGTGGACGAGTACGAGACGCTGCTCACCGACAACCGGATCTGGAAGCAGCGTCTGGTGGGCATCGGCGTGGTCGAACCCGAGCGTGCCAAGGCGCTGGGTCTCACCGGCCCGATGCTGCGGGGTTCGGGCGTGGTCTGGGATCTTCGCAGTTCCAGCCCTATGCCGTCTACGACAAGGTCGATTTCGACATCCCGGTGGGCGTAAACGGCGATTCCTACGACCGCTACCTGGTGCGCGTCAACGAGATGCGCCAGAGCAACCGGATCATCCGCCAGTGCGTCGAGTGGCTGCGGGCCAACCCGGGCCCCATCATGATCGACGACTACAAGGTGGCCCCGCCCAAGCGTGTTGCCATGAAGAGCAACATGGAAGAGCTGATCCACCACTTCAAGTACTTCACCGAAGGCATGCACGTGCCCTGAGGGCGAGGCCTACGCGGCGGTGGAGCATCCGAAGGGCGAGTTCGGCATCTACCTGGTGTCCGACGGCGCCAACAAACCCTACCGCATGAAGATCCGTCCGCCCGGCTTCGTGCACCTGCAGGCGCTGGACGAGATGTCGCGCGGTCACATGCTGGCTGACGTCGTCACCCTCATCGGCAGCCAGGACATCGTTTTCGGAGAGATCGATCGATGACGGCCACCAAAGCCATTCGGTCAAACGTCTGCTGTCGGCCCAGGCCTACCAGCTCATCGACCGCGAGATCGCCAAGTACCCGGCGGACTCAGAAAACAGTCGGCGGTGATGGGTGCGCTCACCATCGCCCAGGACGAAGTGGGCTGGGTGTCGCCCGCCGTCAGTGAGGACGTGGCTGACTACCTCTCCATGCCGCCCATCGCGGTCTACGAGGTCGCCACCTTCTACAACATGTACAACCTCGAAGAGGTTGGCACCTGGAAGATCGGCGTCTGTACCTGTCTGCCGTGCGCGCTGCGCGAGGGTGACAAGGCCGGCGAGTACCTGAAGCGAAGCTGGGCATCGACTTCGGCGAGACCACGCCCGACGGGCGCTTCACGCTGATCGAGACCGAGTGCCCGGGTTCGTGCGCCGATGCCCCGATCTGCCTGATCAACGACAAGCGGGTCGAGAGCTTCATGGACAACGCGAAGCTTGATGCGCTGATCGATGAACTGAGGAACAAGGAGCGTCACTGACCATGGACAGGAACCTGCAGATTGACGCCCGTGTCCAGGAGACGTGCTTCCATGGGCGGCACATCAACCCGCAGATCTTCGCGGGGCTGACCTCGGCCGACGGCTGGACGCTTGAGCAGTACGAGGCGCGCGGTGGCTATCAGGCACTCAAGCGTGTCCTGCTGGGGGCAGACGGCAAGCAGCCGATGACGCCCGAGGAAGTCATCGCCGAAGTGAAGGCCTCCGGACTGCGGGGCCGGGGTGGCGCGGGCTTTCCCACCGGCCTGAAATGGAGTTTCATGCCGCGGCAGTTCCCGGGCCAGAAGTACCCTCGTCTGCAACTCGGACGAGGGCGAGCTGGCACCTTCAAGGACCGCGACATCCTGCGCTACAACCCGCACATCGTCATCGAGGGCATGACGATCGCTGCCTACGCGATGGGCATCAGCGCGGGCTACAACCACATTCACGGCGAGATCTTCCGCATCTACGAGCGCTTCGAGGAGGCGCTGGCGCAGGCACGCGCTGCCGGGCTATCTGGGGGATCGCATCCTCGGGACTGACTTCTCGTTCAACCTGAATGCCCACCACGGTTTCGGCGCCTACATCTGCGGCGAAGAAACCGCGCTGCTGGAGTCGCTGGAAGGCAAGAAGGGCCAGCCGCGCTTCAAGCCGCCATTCCGGCCAGCTTCGGCCTGTACGGAAGCCCACCACCATCAACAACACCGAGACCTTCTCGGCGGTGCCTGGATCATCCGCAATGGCGGCCAGGCCTTTCCCGGAAGCCGGCAAGCCCAACAACGGCGGCACCAAGATCTTTTTCGGTCGGTGGCGACGTCGAGCGTCCCGGCAACTATGAGGTTCCGCTGGGCACGCCTTTGCCAAGCTGCTGGAACTGGCGGGCGGGGTGCGTTATGGCCGCAAGCTGAAGATGGTCATCCCCGGCGGTTCGTCGGCCCCGGTCATTCCCGGCCACATGATGATGGACCTGACAATGGACTATGACGCCATTGCCAAGGCCGGCTCCATGCTGGGGTCCGGCGCCGTCATCGTCATGGACGAGACCCGCTGCCCGGTGCGCAGCCTGGAGCGGCTGTCGTACTTCTACTCGCACGAGAGCTGTGGCCAGTGCACGCCGTGCCGTGAGGGCACCGGCTGGCTGTACCGCCTCGTGCACCGCATCGAGCACGGTCAGGGCCGTCCCGAGGACATCGACGAGCTCGATCGCGTGGCCGGCAACATCCAGGGGCGCACGATCTGCGCGCTGGGTGACGCGGCCGCCATGCCGGTGCGGGGCTTCATCAAGCACTACCGTGATGAATTCGTTCATCACGTCGAACACAAGACCTGTCTTGTGCCGACCTCCCTTTGAGCTGAATCTGACGGGACAGTTATGGTCGAAGTCGAAATCGATGGGCAGAAGGTATCGGTCGCCGAAGGCAGCATGGTGATGCACGCGGCCAATGCGGCCGGCGTCTACGTGCCGCATTTCTGCTATCACAAGAAGCTCTCCATTGCCGCCAGCTGCCGCATGTGCCTGGTGGAGGTGGAGAAGGCGCCCAAGGCGCTGCCCGCCTGTGCCACGCCGGTCACCGCCGGCATGAAGGTCCACACCCATTCCCGCAAGGCCGTCGAGGCCCAGAAGGCGGTGATGGAGTTCTGCTGATCAACCACCCGCTGGACTGTCCGATCTGTGACCGGGGCGGCGAATGCCAGCTGCAGGACACTGGCGGTGGGCTACGGTCATTCGATGTCGAATTACCGTGAAGAGAAGCGGGTCGTCTTCCACAAGAGCATGGGCCCGCTCATCTCCGCCGAGGAGATGTCGCGCTGCATCCACTGCACCCGCTGCGTGCGCTTCGGTCAGGAGATCGGGGGCATCATGGAGCTGGGCATGGCCGGGCGCGGCGAGCACTCGCAGATCCTCAGCTTCCGGGCCATTCGGTCGACTCCGAGCTGTCGGGCAACATGATCGACATCTGCCCGGTCGGCGCGCTCACCAGCAAGCCGTTCCGTTACTCGGCCCGTACCGGAACTGACCCGTCGTCGCTCGGTGGCCCCGCACGATTCGCTGGGCTCCAACATCGTCGTGCAGGGTCAAGCACGATCGCGTCGAGCGCGTGCTTCCCTTCGAGAACAGGTCGGTCAACGAGTGCTGGATCTCGGACCGTGACCGCTTCTCGTATGAGGGCTCGAGGCGGCCGACCGCCTGCAGGTGCCGATGATCAAGCAGGACAACGAGTGGCGCGAGGCGTCGTGGGAGTCCGCGCTGGACTACGTGACGCACGCACTGGCCGACATCGCGCAGAAGCACGGCGCCGAGTCCATCGGCATGCTGCTTTCGCCGACCTCCACGCTGGAGGAGCTGTACCGGGTGGCGCGCTGATGCGTGGCCCGGGCAGCGAGAACGTCGATTTCCGGCTGCGGCAGACCGACTTCTCCATCGACGCCAGCCGCGCCGGCGTGCTCGCTGGGCCACGCCATCGACGAGGTCGACTCCTTCGACACGCTGCTGATCATCGGTTCGTTCCTCCGCAAGGACCATCCGCTGCTGTCGGCACGGGTTCGTCATGCCGCCGGGGACGGCACAGCCGTCCACTCGGTGCATGGCGTGGCCGAGGACTGGCTGATGCCGATGGCCGGACAGCAGGTGCTGGCGCCGCACCGCTGGCTCGATCACCTGATCGAGGTGCTGGTGGCCTGTGCCCGCCGGGCGGGCCAGTCGGTGCCGCAGCCGTATGGCGAGGTCGAGCCTTCCGAGGCCGCCAAGGCACTGGCCGCGGCGTTGGCCGAAGGCGAGAAAAACGAGCCATCTGGCTGGGCAATGCCGTCGTCAGCATCCGCAGCACGGGCGCCATCCTGCGGGTGGTGCAGGCCATTGCCCAGCTCACCGGCGCACACCTCGGGTGTCATCGGCGAGGCGTCCAACTCGGTGGGGGCTACTGGCCACCGCACTGCCGGTCGTCGGCAGTTCCGGGCTGGACGTGGTGCAGATGCTGGCGCAGCCGCGTCGCGCCTATCTGCTGCACGGCATCGAGCCCTCGCTCGACATCGCCGATGCCGTGGCTGCCCGTGCCGCCCTGAAACAGGCCGACACGGTGATCGCGCTCACCGCCTACGCCTCGCCCGACCTGATGGAGCTGGCCGACTGCCTGCTGCCCATCGCCCCGTTCACCGAGACGGGCGGTTCCTTCGTCAACTGCGGAGGGCCGGCTGCAGAGCTTCAACGGTGCCGTGCGTCCCGCCGGCCAGACCCGGCCGGGCTGGAAGGTGCTGCGCGTGCTGGCGCTCGCTCGGGCATCCCGAGCCTCGATTTCCGAGAGCGTCGAGCAGGTGCCAGCGAGCGCTGGCCGGTGCGGTCGAGCCTGTCGCCGCCGAGCCGGCACGGCCTGCCGCACCGGTTTCGTCCAGCGTCTGGGCGCCGGCCTGCATCGCGGCCTGGTGCGCGCGAGTCGCCTCGGCAGCACGATCTCGATGGCCGCCATTTCGGGCGGCTCCTGAACAACCAGGTGGCGCCCCAGCTGCCGGCCTACCGTGCCCTGCCGTGGGCCGGGTGCTGCAGCGGCTGGCCAGCGTGCCCATCTATTCGGTCGATGCCTTGGGTGCGGCGCGGCACGGCGCTCCAGAAGACCGCCGACGCCCGTGCGCCGGTAGTCCGCCTGCATGGCGAGACGCTGTCCCGTCTGGGTCTGGAAGGCGGCGGAGGTGCAGGTCAGCCAGGACGGTCACGAGATCGTGCTGCCGCTGGTTCGCGATGACCGGCTGGCAGACGTGGCTCTGGTGCCGGCGGCGCATCTCGGTCACGGCGCTGCCCGCAATGTTCGGACCGATCACGCTGGAGGCCGTCAGAGTGAATTTCGTCGACGTGATCAGCCAAACGGGCGAGCAGTGGCTGGGCGTGGCCCAGCCTGTCGTCTGGAACCTCATCAAGATCATCGTGCTGGTGGCTCCGCTGATGATCTGCGTGGTCTATCTGACGCTCTGGGAGCGCAAGATGATCGGCTACATGCACGTGCGGATCGGCCCGAACCGACCGGCCCGCTCGGGTTGCTGCAGCCGATGGCCGACGGCATCAAGCTGATGCTGAAGGAGATCCTGCTGCCCACGCAGGTCAGCCCCATGCTCTTTCTGGTGGCGCTGGTGCTGGCCATCATGCCGTCGCTGGCGGCCCGGTCGGTCATTCCCTTCGGTCCCGACCGCGCCCCGGCCAACATCAATGCCGGCATCCTGCTGCTGCTGGCGCTGACCTCGCTGGAGGTCTACGGCGTCATCCTGGCAGGCTGGGCCTCCAACTCGAAGTACTCGTTCCTGGGCGCGCTGCGTGCGGCGGCCCAGATGGTGTCCTACGAGCTGGCCATCGGCTTCTGCATGGTGATGGTGCTGATGGTCTCGGGCAGCATGAACATCTCCGAGATCGTGATGGCGCAGGGCAGGGAACCTTTGCCGACCACGGCATCAACTTCCTGTCCGGAACTGGCTGCCGCTGTTGCCGGCGCTGGTGGTGTACTTCATCTCCGGCGTGGCCGAGACCAACCGTCACCCGTTCGACGTGGTGGAGGGCGAGTCCGAGATCGTGGCCGGCCACATGGTGGAATACGCGGGCATGAGCTTTGCAGTGTTCTTCCTGGCCGAGTACGCCAACATGATCCTGGTGTCGGCGCTGGCCGCCATCATGTTCTTCGGCGGCTGGCAGCCCTTCTTCACGCTGGGGCTCGACATCGGTCCGCAGTGGCTGTGGGACTGGTTCTGGCTGTTCATCAAGACCTTCTTCCCGGTCAGCCTGTTCATCTGGTTCTCGGGGCCAGCTTCCCTGCGCTACCGCTATGACCAGATCATGCGGCTGGGCTGGAAGGTGTTCATTCCGGTCACGCTGGTCTGGCTGCTGGTGATTGCCGTCTGATGCAGACGCCCTTCAACATCTGGAAGAGCTGAAGATGCGAGCGATCAAGGATTTCTTTTCCAGCTTCCTGCTGCTTGAGCTGCTCAAGGGCATGAAGCTGACGGGGCGCTACCTGTTCGCCCGCAAGATCACGGTCCAGTATCCCGAGCAGAAGACGCCGCTGTCGCCGCGCTTCCGGGGGCTGCACGCACTGCGCCGGTATTCCAACGGCGAAGAGCGCTGCATCGCCTGCAAGCTCTGCGAAGCGGTCTGCCCGGCCATGGCCATCACCATCGAGTCGGCGGTGCGTGCGGACGGACAGCGTCGCACCACCCGCTACGACATCGATCTGACCAAGTGCATCTTCTGTGGGCTGTGCGAGGAGTCCTGTCCGGTCGACTCCATCGTCGAGACCCACATCTTCGAGTATCACGGCGAGAAGCGCGGCGACCTGTATTTCACCAAGGACATGCTGTTGGCCGTGGGCGATCGCTACGAGAGCGAGATCGCCGCGGCTCGCGAAGCCGATGCCCCTATCGCTGAGCAAGGACGGTCGGCAACATGGATGTCATATCAGTCTTGTTTTTCCTGTTCGCGCTGGTGACGGTCGTTGCGGCCACGCGCGTGATCACGGCGCGCAACCCGGTTCACAGCGCGCTGTTCCTCGGTGCTCACCTTCGTGTCATCGGCGGCCATCTGGCTGCTGATGAAAGCCGAGTTCCTCGCCATCGTGCTGGTGCTGGTCTACGTGGGCGCGGTGATGGTGCTGTTCCTGTTCGTGGTCATGATGCTCGACATCGACCTCGACAACCTGCGTGCGGGCTTCTGGCGATCGCTGCCGGTCGGGCTCTTCGTGGCGGCCATCATCGTGGTCGAGCTGTCGCTGGTGCTGTGGGCCCACTTTGGTGGCGTCCAGAGGCCGATCTGGTGCAGCCGGCGGCCGACTACGACAACGCCAAGGCGCTGGGTGAGCTGCTCTACACGGGCTACATCTATCCGCTGGAGATTGCCGGCATGATCCTGCTGGTGGCCATGGTGGCAGCCATCGCGCTCACCCTGCGCCGTCGCAAGGATCACAAGTCGCAGAACCCCAGCCAGCAGGGTGCGGGTGCGTGCCGCCGACCGCGTGCGTCTGGTGAGCATGCCGGCCGTGGTGCCTGTGCCGCCGCAGCCTGCCGAAGCGGCTGAAGGGCAGGGGGCGAGCTGCTCCGGCCGCGCCTGCCGCAGCCCAGCCGGCTGCCGGGGCCGCGGATGCCAAGCCGGCCGATGCCAAGCCGGCCGCCGCATCTGCCGAGGCCAAGCCTGCAGCCTCGAAAGAATCGTGAGAGGGGTGCAACGATGACCGCTGATTTCCTGCAACTGGGCCTCGCGCACTACCTGACGCTGGGGGCCATCCTGTTCTCGATCGGGTGGTGGGGATCTTCCTCAACCGCCGCAACCTGATCGTCGTGCTGATGTCGATCGAGCTGATGCTGCTCGCCGTCAACATGAACTTCGTGGCCTTTTTCACACTACATGGGGGATCTGGCCGGCCAGATCTTCGTGTTCTTCATCCTGACGGTGGCGGCGGCCGAATCGGCCATCGGCCTGGCAATCCTGGTCGTGCTCTTCCGTCAGTTCCATTCCGTCAACGTCGAAGATCTCGACCATCTGAGGGCTAGCCGATGAAAACAGCGTATCTGCTGGTACCTTTCGCACCACTGGTCGGTGCGATGGTGGCCGGTTTCGCCGGTCGGGCCATCGGCAAGAAGGCCACCCATCGGGTGGCGATCCTCGGGGTTCTGGTGTCGCTGCTGGCCTCGCTGTGGGTCATGCACGATGTCTCGCAGGGCAACACCTTCAACGGTGCCCTCTACAGCTGGGCCGTCATCGGCAAGCTGAAGATGGAAGTGGGTTTCCTGATCGACCAGCTCACCGCCATGATGATGGTGGTGGTGACCTTCGTGTCGCTGATGGTGCACGTCTACACCATCGGCTACATGGAAGAGGACGACGGCTACCAGCGCTTCTTCGCCTACATCAGCCTCTTCACGTTCTCGATGCTGATGCTGGTGATGTCCAACAACCTGCTGCAGCTGTTCTTCGGCTGGGAGGCGGTGGGCCTGTGTCGTACCTGCTCATCGGCTTCTGGTACACGAAACCCTCGGCCATCTACGCCAACCTGAAGGCCTTCATGGTCAACCGCGTGGGTGACTTCGGCTTCGTGCTGGGCATCGGCCTGCTGGTGGCCTGGACGGGCAGCCTGGACTACGCCGAGATCTTTGCGGCCGCACCGAACCTCGAGAAGGTGACGATCCAGCTGATCGGCGACACGCCGTGGTCGCTCATCACCGTGACCTGCATCTGCCTCTTCGTGGGTGCCATGGGCAAGTCGGCGCAGTTCCCGCTGCACGTCTGGCTGCCGGACTCGATGGAAGGCCCGACCCCGATCTCCGCGCTGATCCACGCCGCCACCATGGTGACGGCCGGCATCTTCATGGTCAGCCGCATGTCGCCGCTCTACGAGATGTCGGAAGTGGCGCTGTCCTTCGTGATGATCATCGGTGCCATCACTGCCTTCTTCGCGGGCCTGATGGGCATCATCCAGAACGATATCAAGCGGGTGGTGGCCTATTCGACGCTCTCGCAGCTGGGCTACATGACCGTGGCGCTGGGTGCCTCGGCCTACAGCGTGGCCGTCTTCCACCTGATGACGCACGCCTTCTTCAAGGCGCTGCTCTTCACGGGGGCCGGTTCGGTCATCATCGGCATGCACCACGATCAGGACATCCGCCACATGGGCGGCCTGCGCAAGCACATGCCCATCACACGGGTCACCTCGCTGATCGGTTCGCTGGCGCTGGTGGGCACGCCGTTCTTCTCCGCTTCTATTCCAAGGAGTCGATCATCGAGGGCGGTGCACCACGCCAACGTGCCGGGCTCGGGCATTGCCTACTGGGCGCTGCTCGCGGCGTGTTCGTACGGCCTTCTACTCGTTCCGGATGTACTTCACGGTGTTCCATGCGCAAGCCCGGTTCGAGACGGCGCATGGCCATGACGCGCACGGGCATGATGCACACGGTCACGACGGCCATGGCGCTCACGTGCCTCACGAGTCGCCCTGGGTGGTGACGGTGCCGCTGGTGCTGCTGGCCATCCCCTCCATCATCATCGGCGCTATCGCGGCTGATTCGATGATCACGGGCGAGTACTTCAAGGGTGTCATCACGGTGTTCGCCGACAGGCATCCGGCCATGGCCGCGCTGGCGAGCACTGGCACGGCTGGGTCGCCATGGCGCTGCACAGCTTCACCTCGCTGCCGTTCTGGCTGATGGTCGCCGGCATTGCCACCGCCCGGTACTCTACCTGGTGAACCCGGCCATTCCGGCTCGCCTGCAGCAGACGTTCAAGGGCATCTACACGGTTCTCGAAAACAAGTACTACCTCGACCGCTTCAACGAGTGGTTCTTCGCCGGTGGTGCCCGCCGCCTGGGTTCCGGGCTGTGGAAACGTGGCGACCAGGGGCTGATCGACGGGCTGGTGGTCACTGGCAGCGCACGGCTGGTGGGCTGGTTCTCCCGCGTCCTGCGTCAGGGGCAGACGGGGTTCCTCAACCACTATGCCATTGCCATGATCATCGGGCTGGCCTTCCTGCTGTTCTGGTTCCTTCCCCTTCTGGCCAGCGCGCAATAGATCGACCATGGAACAGACGACTGAGACATTGAGCATGGGCTGGCTGAGTGCCGCCATCTGGGTACCGATCATCAGCGGCATCGTCGTGCTGGCGGTCGGCAACGAGCAGCGTGCGACCCTGTCGCGGTGGCTGGCGCTGCTGGGTTCACTGGTCGGTTTTGCCGTCACCATCCCGCTTTACACGGGCTTCGACCGCACCACGGCGGCGCTGCAGTTCGTCGAGCGCAAGCCTACGGATCGAGCCCGGGCATCGAGTATTCGCTCGGCATTGACGGCCTGTCGGTGTGGTTGGTGCTGCTGACGGCCTTCATCACGATCGTGGTGGTCATCGCCGGCTGGGAAGTCATCAGGACCGCGTCCATCAGTACCGGGGCGTTCCTGATCCTCTCGGGCCTGATGATCGGGGTGTTCGCGGCTGCCGACGGCATGCTGTTCTACGTGTTCTTCGAGGCGACGCTGATCCCGATGTACATCATCATCGGGGTGTGGGGCGGCCCGAACCGCGTGTATGCGGCCTTCAAGTTCTTCCTCTATACCCTGCTGGGATCGCTGCTCACGATGGTGGCGATCATCTACCTGTATCTGCAGTCGGGCAGCTTCGAGATCCCGCCCGGCACTGGCTGCCGCTCACGCTGCACTGAGCAGGTGCTGATCTTCGTGGCCTTCCTGCTGGCCTTTGCGGTCAAGATCCCCATGTGGCCGGTGCACACCTGGCTGCCCGACGCCCACGTCGAGGCACCCACCGGGGGCTCGGTGGTGCTGGCCGCCATCATGTTGAAGCTGGGGGCCTATGCCTTCCTGCGCCTGTCGCTGCCCATCGCGCCCGATGCCAGCCACGAGCTGGCCTGGCTGATGATCACGCTGTCGCTGGTGGCTGTCATCTACATCGGTCTGGTGGCGCTGGTGCAGACCGACATGAAGAAGCTGGTGGCCTATTCGTCGATCGCCCACATGGGCTTCGTCACGCTGGGCTTCTTCATGTTCAACGAGACCGGCATGCAGGGTGCGGTGGTGCAGATGGTCTCGCACGGCTTCGTGGCCGGCGCGATGTTCCTGTGCATCGGCGTGCTCTACGACCGCCTGCACACCCGGCAGATTGCCGACTACGGTGGCGTCATCAACCGGATGCCGAAGTTCGCGGCGCTGTTCCTGCTGTTCTCGATGGCCAACGCGGGCCTGCCGGCCACCTCCGGCTTCGTGGGCGAGTTCCCGGTCATCCCGGCGCGGTGCAGTTCGACTTCTGGATTGGCCTGCTGGCCGCCACGGCCCTGATCTGGGGCGCGGGCTATTCGCTGTGGATGTACAAGCGCGTGGTCTTCGGCCCGGTGGCCAATCCCAACGTCGACAAGATGGAAGACGTGAACCGGCGCGAGTTCTGGCTGCTGATGCTGATGGCCGCACCTCGTCCTGTTCATGGGCATCTATCCGAAGTTCTTCACCGACCTGATCCGAGTGTCTCGGTGGAGCAGCTGCTCACGCACGTTTCCCAAACCAAGCTCAAGTAGACATAGAGAGGCATGGCCGTGTCACTGACCCTGCATGAACTCAATCTGGCCGCGCTGGCGCCAGAGATCCTGCTGATGCTTGGCATCTGCGTCTTCCTGGTGGTGGAGGCGCTGACCGGCAGGAAGGAACGCTCGATGCGCGCCGACCGCATGGCGCTGCTGGTGCTGGTGGCGCCGCTGGTGGCGGTGCTCTGGCAGTACAGCCATGGGCCGCAGCAGGCCTTCGGGCACATGTACCTGGCCGACGATCTGGCTTACCTGCTGAAGGTTTGCGGCATCGTCTGTACCGGCAGCATCATCATCTATTCACGCGGTTACATGGCTGACCGGGGCATCCGGGGCGCGGACCTGTACGCGCTGGCGCTCTTCTCGCTGCTGGGCCAGATGGTGATGGTCTCGGGCGGCAACCTGCTGGTGCTGTACCTGCGCCTGGAGCTGATGTCGCTGTCGCTGTATGTCGCCATCGGCCTGCGCCGCAACTGGACGCAGGGCACCGAGGCAGCCATGAAGTACTTCGTGCTGGGCGCGCTGGCCTCCGGCTTCCTGCTCTACGGGATGTCGATGGTCTACGGGGCCACCGGCTCGCTGGACATCGCCGAGATCATGGGCCGCGTCTACAGCGGCATGGCCTCGCCGCAGGTGCTGGCCTTCGGCATGGTGTTCCTGGTGGCCGGCCTGGCCTTCAAGCTGGGGGCCGTTCCGTTCCACATGTGGGTGCCCGACGTCTACCATGGTGCGCCCACCGTGGCCACGCTGCTCGTGGCGTCCGGTCCCAAGCTGGCGGCATTCGCGCTGCTGTTCCGTCTGCTGGGTGAGGCCGTCATCGAGATGGCGAGCCTCGTGGCAGATGCTGATCATCCTGGCGGTGCTGTCGCTGGGCATCGGCAACATCGTGGCCGTGGCCCAGACCAACCTGAAGCGGATGCTGGCCTATTCCACCATCTCGCAGGTGGGCTTCGTGCTGCTGGGTCTGACGGGCGTCTACGGTGGCGAGGGTTTCCCGCCGTCGCATGAGGCCTTCGGCAACGCGCTCTTCTACATGATCAGCTATGTGCTGACCACGCTGGGCACCTTCGGTCTCATCCAGTTCCTGGCCCGCGAGGGCTTCGAAGCCGAGGAGATCTCGGACTTTGCCGGTCTGGCTCGGCGCAGCCCCTGGCTGGCTGGCGTGATGATGCTGCTGATGTTCTCGCTGGCCGGCATTCCGCCGCTGGTGGGCTTCTATGCCAAGCTGGCCGTGCTGAAGTCGGTGGTGGCTGCCGGCTACACCTGGCTGGCGGTCTACGCCGTGCTGATGTCGCTGATCGGCGCCTTCTACTACATCCGTGTGGTCAAGGTGATGTTCTTCGACAAGATCGAGGACGATGCCGACATCGTGGTGGATGGTCAGGCGCGGACGCTGATGGCCATCAATGGTGTGGCCGTGCTGCTGGGCCTGCTGCCCGGGCGCGCTGATGGCCTGTGCGTGGCAGCTATCCGCAGCGCCCGCACTGGCTGAGACGCGCCCGGTGCTCAGCTTCAGCATATGGCGGACATGCGTGCGCAATATGCGTCACGGCATGTCCCGGCTTTTATCGGGATGAAGTCGGGTAAGTCTCGAGCACAGGATTCAGTTAAACCGGAAGCAGAGCATGTCCAAGCAAGAGAACCCGCAGGCGGCGGATACCGCCATCCCCGATCACATCGATCCGACCGTGGCTGGGCGGTATCCGTCACTGGCCGAAAGCACCGTATCGCGTGAAGTGGTCTATGAGGGCGCTCAGAAGGTCCGCAGGACGTGGCCCGCATGCCTGATGGCTCCACCAACACGCGCGAGTTCATCATGCACCCGGGGGCGGCGGCCATGGTGCCGATCGACGCCGATGGACGCATCCTGATCGAGCGCCAGTTCCGTTATGGCCCGGGGCGGGTCTACGTGGAGATCCCGGCCGGCAAGAAGGATCCTGGCGAAACCAGCCTGGAGACGGCCAGCGCGAGCTGGTGGAAGAGACGGGCTACCGTGCCAGACGCTGGGCGCACCTGACGCGCATCCATCCGGCCATCGGCTTTGCCGACGAGGTGATGGACATCTACCTGGCGCGTGACCTGGAGAAGGTCGAGCGTTCGCTGGATGTTGGCGAGTTCGTCGAGATCGAATGGGTGACCTTGGGCTGGCTGGTGGACGAGCTGCGTGCGCACCGTCTGCTGGACGTGAAGACCCAGATTGCCGTGCACTGGCTGCAGCGCTTCGACGACGGCAGCCTGCCGTAGCTGACGTTCGATCTCTGATCCGGTTTCACGTCCACGGATACGTGACCGGCGGCTGATGCAGCCGTGTGCTGAATGTCGTGCGGTCGCGCGCTACGGCACGCCGCTTTGCATGCGCGTGCCGGCTCACTGGGGTGTGTTCAGCTGATCACCGGCTCGGGCGATTCACGCTGTCGCGGTTGGGCCGGCCGTGTCCTCGCTCGTTGGCCCCCGGCGCAGCGGCAACCGCTGCCAGGCCTGCACCACGGCATCCACGCTGACGGCCGTCATGTCGGGCTTGCCGTCGTCGCAGCCTGAAAGCACTTCCACCGGTGTCGCCGCCGCGTGGGCGGATGCACCGGATCGGCCACGCCGAACAGCACCACCAGCGGGCAGCCCACGGCGGCCGCCGTGTGGACGGGGCCGGTGTCCACCGTCACCATGCCGGCAGCACGCGCCCTGCAAGGCCAGCAGGCGGAATGGGCAGCTCGCGTGCCACGTTGAAGGCCTGCTTGACGCCGGCGCGCTGCAGCAGCTCGTTGTTCAGGTCGGCCTCGGGCGGGGCGCCCACCAGCAGGATGACCGCGTCCGGATGGCGCTCGGCCAGCATGCGGATGATGGCTGCCCAGTTGTCTTCGGGCCACCACTTGGTGTTGGTGGACATCCGCCGGCGCAGGCCGGTACGCATGGTGCGGCGGTTGCCGGCCTGAACCAGCAGCAGCGGCTTGCCCAGCCACCCCTGCCTGCAGCCAGTCCTGTACGTCGGCCCGCATGGCGGCGGAAATGCGCAGGTTCGGGTGCGGTCGTCCAGGTCTGCCTGCGTTTTTCGAGGACGCTGCCGGGTGTAGCTGTCTGGGTGCCCGCTGCTTCTGCGGGTTGGCCTACATGGGGCCCGGACACCTCCATGCGTTGTTCCGTCACGTGCCGCAACGCCGGCGGCTCCGTCCGTGCCAGGCGCTGCGAAAAGTCCACCAGATGCTCGCCATCCCGCGTGCCCACGGCCTTGGCGCGAACCACCCAGCGCTCGTCCATGCCTCGCCTGAGCCAGCAGGGGCAGCAGCTTCGTCGAAGTCGCAATACCAGACCGGACGCGGACCCGTCTGCCGCAGCCATTGCAGCAGCTGGCGCTTCTCGGCGCTCAGCCATAGCGGCAGCTTGCGCTCGGCCAGCAGGTGGATCTCGCCCACATCGGGCTGCCCCCGGTAGAGCGGGCGCACCCAGCCTCCAGCGGCCAGCAGGTCCACCGGGGCCCCGTAGCGTGCAGCCAGCAGTCGGATCATCGGCTGGATGAGCACCAGGTCGCCCATGGCGCCGAAGCGGACGAGCAGGGGGCGCACGGGGTTTTTCGCCGCCGTCGATGAGATCGCAGCTGGGTGATGGGACGCCGAGGGGGTAGGGGGTGGCGTTGGGGGTGTCGGGCATGATGAAGGCGTTCCGGACCGATACAGGGGCCGGAGGCTGTCGGAAGTGTGGCGATGATAGCCCGTGCGTCAGGGGGATTGCGCAGCAGATGGGGTAGAATCGTCAGACGGCACTGCCGATGGGCCGTGGGAGCAACTCGAAGGGGCCATTTATCGCGGCAGTCCTGCAGTCACGTCGGAAGCGTGGCAGAGTGGTCGATTGCACCGGTCTTGAAAACCGGCAACGGGCAACCGTTCGTGAGTTCGAATCTCACCGCTTCCGCCAATATCCTTGCCTCATCTTTCGTTATCTTCCCCTCTGTTTTTCGTCGGGCGTTGCATGCGCGCTGCACTGGGGGTGTTTTGCCCAAGCCCTTGACATGGATCATTCCACCGATTGACGGAAACGTTATTTTTCATGCCAAGCGTGGGGTGCCACCGATGAAGGAGGCCGCCTGTCGTCCGGTGTCTGCAGGTACAGCATTGCCTGCCGGGGACTGTGCGCTGGATTTTCTGCCGGGATCATGGCATGTGCTTCAACTATACTGAACTCGTATCAGTAGCAGGCTGCGACCCAGGGTCGGACAAATCAATCACACAATCGGAAGCCTGCGCTAATTAGTTACTTTCTTAATGGAATCTCTCGACATGGATCGTTTTGTAGTCATGGTGGACGCTGGTTATCTGCTGCATCAGTCGGCAGAAATCGTCAGCGAGCGCGCCTCCACCAAGCGACATCACCTGGAGGTCATGAATCCGGCAGCCCTGATCAATCTGCTGCTGGAAAAGACGCGTACCGCGTTGGGCCTCACCACCCGCGAACTGCTGCGGGTGTACTGGTATGACGGCGTGATGGCCAGTGGGCTGTCGCCGCAGCAACGAGCCATTGCCGAGCTTCCGGATGTGCATTTCCGTTCGGGCATCGTCAATGCGGCAGGCCAGCAGCGGGGTGTTGATTCCCTGATCGTTACCGACCTGATCGAGCTGGCCAGCAACGGTGCCATTTCCGATGCCGCGCTGGTGACGGGCGACGGCGACTTCGCCATCGGTATCGAGATGGCCCAGAAGAAGGGCGTGCGCATTGCCGTCATCGGCGTCGAGGACACCGAGCTGGGCGTCTCGCATCGCCAGAGCTTCGAGATCACCAGCCGTGCCGATCGTGTGGCACGCCTGAATGTCTCATGACCTGTCGGCCGTGATGCGATATGTGCCGCCGGCAGCGCCGATGGCCTCCAGCACGCAGGCCGGTGACTATGAATACAGCCAGCCTGCGTCCTACGCCAGCGGCCCGGCCGGTGCAGTGGCAGGGGCGCCGGATGGTTATGGTGCGCCGCTCGGCGTCGGCTCATCCGGGCATGCGCAATGAGCACGCTCTGGATGACGAGAGCCGGCAGCAGATCATCGAGTCCGTCAAGGTCTTCGTCGAGGAACAGGCCGGTTTGTGCTCGGAAATCGATCCGACCAGCTGTCGCATCGATGCGGCCCCGACCGCCTGTTGATCCATCACATCTATGCCGATTCGGGGCACGGCAAGCTACCACGCCGAGAAGAACTTTGCGCGTGACCGTCTGCGTGCCGAGCTGATGAACAACAACTGACGCAGCATGAAAACGCCCCGATGCGGGATGCGCAGCGGGGCGTTCAGGATCGGCTTCGGTCAGGCACCTCTGGGCTGCGGATGCGTGCCGAAGGTGCCTTTTTCTGTTTCCGGTGCCTGGTCCGGATCCGGAGGTTACGACCCGTCATCAGCGCAGCAGCGATGACGGGCGGATGATGATGCACCGCCACGATGCGGCCGGTGTGGTGACTCAGATGTTCTGGGGTGCAGCTGTCGCGGCGTTGCCCTGAGTCTGAGACGGATTGTCCAGCACTTCGGCACGGGGCGCTGCAGAGCCATCGGCGATGTCGATGCGGCGCGGCTTCATGACTTCGGGAATCTCGCGCACCAGGTCGATGTCGAGCAGGCCGTTGTTCATGGAGGCGCCAACGACGCGCACGTGCTCGGCCAGCTGGAAGCGGTGGGCGAAGTCACGGGCGGCGATGCCGCGATGCAGATAGGTGGGCTGCGAGGCGGCGGGGCGCTTGCGGCCGGTGATCTTCAGGCCGTCCTGTTCGACTTCGATCTCGATCTCCGAGCGGTCGAAGCCGGCCACCGCCATGGTGATGCGGTAGGCGTTCTCGCCGAAGACCTCGATGTTGTAGGGCGGATAGCTGGGCTGGGCGTCGTTGCGCAGCGAGTTGTTGAGCATGCGGGCCATGCGGTCGAAGCCGATGGCGGAGCGGTACAGGGGGGCGAAGTCGAACTGGTTCATGGTTTCCTTATCCTCGAATATCAAGCGATGGAATGTGCACGGGCCCGATGATTCAGCGCCCGTGCCCAGAAGATGAGGAGACCTGCGGGAATTTCAAGGGCTGCCTAGTGCAGTGGTCCGCCGTGCGTCACCAGAACCGCTCGATCATCATCCGTGCGCCTTCGTAGCCGGGGTGCCGGGCAAAGAAATGCACGTCCAGCCAGTCTGGTGGCTCTGCAGTTCGGCCGGGGAAGCCGTTCAGCTGTTCCAGATATTCCTCGTAGTATTCGCGGGCAATGTCGTACCAGCGGTTCTCGTCGAGTCGGCTGGACGTGCCGGTACTGGCGCAGGCGGTGTAGGCCTCGTCGATGACGGAGTCGGACTTCTCGGCAAACGTGGTGAAGGTCAGCAGGGTGGCAAAGGTCTCGGCCTCCCGGCCCGGTTCGATGGGGCCGACGAACGCCAGCTGGCTGCCGTCGACGACCGTGGATGGGGTGAGGAACTGTCTGGCTCCATGGGAGCATGCGCCGTAAGGGAAATTCCATGATCATCCGGGGTCTGCGGCAGGTTGTCTGTCGAATCCATCACGTTCTGGAGTTCGGCGGAAAGCGTCTTTGTCGCCGATTTGTCGCGCCCACGCATCACCGGGTAGTGCAGGCGGCTATCGGGGCAGGATGGATGCCGGAGCATGGCATGCTTCTATAATGGAGGCGTGCTACCCTGCTGGGACCTGTGTCCCGCAAACCGTCCTTTGAGTCGTATCCCTTTCTGCCCCCTGTCAACCCGGGTCACGTCTTCGCCGTCTTCATGTCCGATTTCCCCCTGCTGATCCATCGTCCGGAAGGTGGCACCGAGACCATGGTCATCTGCCTGTGTGCCGATTGGTGCGGCACCTGCCGCGACTATCGGACCATGCTGGCCGGCGAGGCGCCACGCCATGCCGGAACGGCCTTTGCCTGGGTCGACGTGGAGGACGATGGCGAGCTGCTGGGAGATCTCGATATCGAGACCTTTCCCACGCTGCTGGTCACGGTGAAGGGCCAGCCCCGGTTCTTCGGGCCGGTGCTGCCGGGAGAGGAAACGCTGCGGCGCCTGCTGCGGGCGCTGCATGAGCCCGGACGGCCGCCGGTGCAGGTCGATGCCGAGGTTGCCTCGCTGGCCGCGCATCTGAATTCACTGATTGGAGTCCAGTCACTGATCAAGAAGTTGTCGATCGTCGTCGGCGTGCTGGTGGGCCTGTTGGTCGTGGCCGCCGTCGCGGCCGTTTTCGTCGATGTCGATTACTTCGCAGCGCAGATTGCCAACTTCGTGGCAACGCGCTACAAGCGTACCCTCTCGTTCGAGGGGGATCTGAAGCTGTCGATCTTTCCTCATGTCGGGGTCACATTGCCGGTGGTGCGGCTGTCCGAGCCCAACCAGCCTGAGCAGGAGGCCGCCAGCCTGACGTCGGCGCAGGTCAGCGTGGCGCTGCTGCCGCTGCTGAAAGGGGATGTCCAGGCCGACACGGTCACCATTGATGGCCTGAAGGCCAAGGTGGTGCGTCAGGCCGACGGCAGCATGAGCATCGACGACCTGCTGGGCGCCCAGGATGCGCCCGCCCAGGAGCAGCCGGCCGAGCCGGAGGCTGCCACGAAGATTCCGGCCTTCCATGTGAACGGGGTGACGCTGGCCAATGCGCGCGTGGTCTTCGATGACCGCCAGGCCGGTCAGACCTACACGCTGGAGCGGCTCAACGTCGAGACCGGGCCGCTGGCCAATGTCATCGAGACGCCCGTTTCGCTGTCGCTGGGCTTTGGTGCCACCTCGCCCGAGGCGCGTGGCGACTTCAACATGAAGGGCCAGCTCAAGATCGATCTGGAGCAGGGGCGGTATGGGCTGCGTGACTTCAGCGCAGGCCTCAAGGGCGCCATCGATACGCTGCAGGTCCAGCAGTTTGCCCTCAAGCTCAAGGGCTTTTCGTTTGATCCGCAGGGCCCGGTCATCGATCTGAACGACCTGGCGCTGGATGCCCAGGGCCGGATGGGCGCTGACAGCTTCCGTGGCACGGTGGCGGCGCCGAAGCTGGCCATTGCCAGCGACAAGGCGTCGGGTGATACGGTCCAGGCCAAGGTGAGCCCGGGTGACAAGGAATGGTTGTCGGCCGTGCTGACGCTGGCTGGCGTCGGTGGCACCGCCGATGACCTGAAGGTGAACAGCTCGGGCTGGATGCGAAGTTGACGCAGGACGGACGTACCGTGACGACCAAGCTGGCCACGCCGGTGCAGGCCAGCCTGGCGGCCGGTCGCTATCAGCTCACCGCGCTGGATGGCCAGGTCGACATCGAGGATCCGTCGGTGTCGAAGGCGGCCTCGTCGCTGAAGCTGGGCGGCCGTGTCGGCCGATCTGAAGAAGGAAACCGCAGCGGCTGATCTGTCGGCCCCTGCTGGACCAGCGAAGATGGCCCTGAAGGCCGGTGTCACGGCTTCAAGACGCCGAAGATCACGGTGGCCCCGGATGCCGATTCCCTCAATGTGGATCGTCTGTTCCCGCCGGCCAAGACCGATACGGCGGCGGCACCGGCACCGGACTCGGCCACGGGCAATCCCACCGAGACGCCGGTGGACCTGTCGGCCCTGAAGGGGCTGACGGTGGATGCGCGGGTTGGCATCGGTCATCTGATCGCGCGCGGCTCGGAAATGCGTCAGCTCAAGGCCAACGCTAAGGTGGCCAACGGCCAGCTCGTGCTGTCTCCGGTGACGGCCATGCTCTACCAGGGCAAGCTGGCGGCTTCTCCACGGTCACGACCGGCTCGTCGCCTGCGGCCAACAAGGTGACGCTGAAGGCGGATCTCACCGGCATTGCCATTGAGCCGCTGCTGAAGGCACTGGCCAATCAGGACATGCTGGAGGAGTGGCAACCTGAATGTGGCTGTCAACACGGGCGGTGCCACGGTGGAGGCCATGAAGCGCTCGCTGGGTGGCACTGCCTCGGTGGCCCTGAAGGACGGCGCGCTCAAGGGCATCAACCTGGGCGAGAAGCTGCGCGAAGCACGCAACATGTTCAAGGCCAACACCGGTACCCAGAATCAGGCCTCCGACAAGGCCAAGAAGACCGACTTACCGAGATGTCGGTCAGCTTCCAGCTGCAGAACGGTGTGGCGCGCAGCAACGACCTTTCGCTGAAGTCGCCGCTGCTGCGGGTTGGCGGGGATGGTTCCATCGACATCGGTCGCAGCGTGCTGGACTACACGGTGCGTGCGTCGGTGGTCGGTACCAGCAGCGGACAGGGTGGACGTGAGCTGGCCGATCTGAAGGGTGTGACCATTCCCGTGCGCCTGAATGGCCCGTTCGATGCGCCGTCCTGGCAGATCGACTGGTCGGCTGCCGCCAAGGACGCCCTGAAGTCCAAGGTGGGCGAGGAGCTGAAGGACAAGGCCGAGGACAAGCTCAAGCAGAGCCTCGGAAAAAGAGCGGCCCGGGCAGCAAGCTCGAAGAGAAAGTCGACATGAAGAAGGCCAAGGATGCCCTGAAGGGCCTGCTGGGCCGCTGATCGGCATCATCTGACGCTTTGCGTCAGCGCCCCGGGGATCCTGGGTTAGTGAAAGCGGCCGGAAGAGATCCTTCCGGCCCTGTTGTTTTCATGGTTCCCTGCTCAGAACGGTCGCACGCGTCCTCGGCCATGCGGACAAGCGGTTCGGGTCCCGGCTAGCGTCCACTTGCGGCGCGAGTCCCGGATCCAGCCGCGCTGCTGCCAGTCCGCCAGCAGGCGGTTCAGCGTTTCAGGCGGATGCTGCTGGCGCTGCACATGACGCTGGCTCTGGGGGAAGTTCAGCTCGTCGCCCCTGATGCTTGCGCAGTCCACGAAATAGGCCGCCAGCCGCTGTGTGCCGTGCTGCTGGTCAGCCACTCCACCTCGTTGACGCGGTGGTAGAGCCGCTGGCTGAAGCGCTGCAGCATCCGGGTGGCCAGGAGCGGTGAGCCTCGCAGGTGGCACGCAGGCTGATGCCCGACAGCCGCCAGATGGTGACAGGTCCGCCGCCGGCACGGGAGCTCATCGGATAGCGGCCATGCTGCATGAAGATGGCGGCCTCGGCCACCAGCGAGTTGGGGCCGAAGGACTCGAAGACGTGTTCGTCACCCTCCGCTGAAGCGCACCATTTCCAGCTGTCCGCTTTCCACCAGCAGGTACGGGTGGCGGCATCTCCTCGTGAATACGCTCTCACCCGCGTTCAGCGTCTGGTGCCGGCGTTCTCGGCCAGTTGCATCAGAACGGGCTGGGGAAGACCCGAGAACAGCGGGTGACGATCCAGCAGCGCGACGAGAGGGGCGTTTGCCGTCGAGGGCTTGGGGAGGATGAGGGGTCATGGATAAGGATGCGGGGCCCGAAAATGGCCCCCGAATGCAGGCGGTGTTTCGTGGCCTTCAGCCCGCATTCTGCCATGCTGCGGTCATCGGGCGCGTGATCGCTACACGCCCGAAGCGCCAACCCGCCCAACACCAGCAGGATGACGGCAAGAATGGCGCTCCAGATGGAATAGGGCAGTCCGATCAGCGCTCGGTTCGCCTCGGCGCATGAGGCGCGGGGTTCGAAGACTTCAGGCAGCCAGTCGGGCCAGTGCCGGTGTTCATCAGGAAACGGTCGGCTGCCGTGACGGCGCAGGGAACCGCTGGCGGCCGCCACGAAGTGCTGATAGAGCGCCGTGACGAGGCGCCGGCCGCCGCCACGATGCCGGTCGCGGAAAAAGAGCGTGGCAATGACGCGTCCCGCCGAGCTTCGAGGCGGCAGGGCGGCCAGCATGGCCAGTGCGCCACACAGCAGGTACAGGATGCGTTGAGCGATGCACCAGGGGCAGGGCTGCATGCCCAGCACGTGCTGTGTGAACAGTGCCACGCCGACACTGCCCCGGGAGAGAAAAGGACGATGGCGACCGACAGGCGGCGGTGTGTTATACTATTCAATCTCATCGTGCTTTCGGAAGTTTGCTCTGCCAAAGGGTCTTTGTTGTGTTTCAGCGACAATTTCTCCTGCGCCCTGCAAGAAGCACGCCTTTCATTCTTAGCTTAACGGGACTCAGGGATGAAATCGACTCGTAAACCTAATTCAGCCATGACCGCGCATCATCATAGCGCCATCGTCACGGCTCGGCATGCAGCCCGTATGCGTGCCGGTCGCGTCGAATCGCGCCCGGAAGACTATGCGGACATCGCCGTCACCGAGCAGGCCGAGCGTCTCGCGCGAGGCGCGTCGGGCCATCGAAGAGCGTAACATGCTTCGCGAGCTTGGTCTCAGCTGATCTTTTCTGACGTTATTCGTTCTTATCTGAAACGCCGTACCGGTCCTCGGGCTGGTGCGGCGTTTCAGTTTCTGCCGCCTGTTTTTCTGCTGCCTGTTGCCGATGAACCGGATCCTGATCGTCAAGATGTCCTCAATGGGGGATGTCGTCCATGCCCAGCCCCTCGCCACTGACCTGCGTGCACAGTTTCCGGATGCCCGCATCGAGTGGGTCGTCGAATCGGCCTTTTCGGCCTTGCCGGCCATGAACCCGGGCCGTCGATGAGGTCATTCCGCTGTCCTCGGCGGCGCTGGCGCAGGTCGCTCGGCAAGCCTGAGACACGGGCGGCCATGCAGGCCTTCTGGCAGACACTGCGCGGCCGTCGCTATGACTGGATCCTTGACTGCCAGGGGCTCATCAAGAGCGCAGCTGTGGTGCGCATGGCCCGGGGCGGCGTGCGCGTGGGCCCCGACCGTGCCTCGGCTCGGGAGCCGCTGGCGGCGCTCGCTCTACGATCGTCCCGTGCCGGTCCCGCGCGACTGGCACGTGGTGCGGCGCAATCGTGCCATCGGTGCAGGGGCTGGCTATTCCATCGACACGCCGGCCCGCTTCGGCCTGACCGTGCCGCACCGGGCATCGACGAGGCCCCCTGGTTGCCGCAGGGGCGGCCCATGGCGCTGGTTACCGGTAGCCAGCCGTGACGCCAAGCTTCGGCCCGAGGCGCAGTGGCTGGAGGTGGCCGTCCACCCTGCAGCGGGCCGGGCTGGACCCGGTCTGGTTCTGGGGCTCTCCGGCCGAAGAGGCGCGGGCCCGGCGGCTGGCCGATGCGGCCGTGCAGGCGGCAGGTGCCCGTGCCACCGCCTCGGTGGTTCCTCCCTTCCTGTCGGTGCGTGACGCTGCCCGCGTCATCCGCATGGCCCGCATCGTCGTTGGCCTCGATACGGGCTTCACGCATCTGGCCGGTGCGCTGGGGCGTCCCACGATCGGCATCTTTGCCGACTTCGACGCGGTGCAGTGCGCTGTGTCGGGCGACAGCTTCTGTGCCAGCTTCGGGGGTGTCGGTGTCATCCCGGCCACGGCTGACGTGCTGGCTGCGGTGGACAAGGGCCTGAAGGCCACACCGGTGGATACCCCGGTGCCCGACGCACCTGCTGCGGGCGGTTGAGTACGCACTTCGCCGGCTTCGTTTCCTTGCTTCCTTCTCCGACCATGTCACCGACTGCCTCGCGTGCCTCTGCCTTGCGTCTGTCCTTCCTGCTGCTGTGGCGTGATCTGCTGGCTCGAGAGCTGAACCTGCTGCTGGTGGCCCTGCTGGTGGCTGTGGCCGCCGTGACCACTGTCGGGTTTTTCGTCGATCGACTGGATCGCGCGCTGAGCGAACAGGCCCTGCACCTGCTGGGTGGGGACCTGGTGCTTCGCGCCGACCGTCCGATTCCCGAGGACTGGACCCGGGAGGCGCGGGCGCTGGGGCTTCGGGTGGCGCATACCGTCTCGTTTCACAGCATGGCTATGGCCGGGTCTTCCTCGCCAGACGCAGATGCGGAAGACGAGGATGAGGCACTTCCCCCCACGCAGCTGGCCTCGGTGCTTGCCGTCAGCCATGACTATCCGCTGCGGGGTGAACTGACCGTCACAGCCGACGAAGCCGGTCCGTCCGCTGGCGTGTCCGGGACCGATGACGGAGCGTCCCCAGACAGGGCGGCGGATTTGCAGCAGGCACCCGCCCCAGTGCCCTTTCGTCGGCCGCCGCACCAACCGCACCTGATGATCCGCAGGCACGCACATCGCAGACCATCCAGCATGGCCCGTCGGCCGGTTCCGTCTTCGTGGACGAATCCCTGGCGCAGGCGCTGGGTCTGAAACTCGGGGACACGCTGACCCTGGGCCATGCCCGCTTCACCATCGAGCGCTTCATCCTGATGGAGCCCAGTCGCGGCGCTTCCTTCGTCAACTTCGCGCCGCGACTGATGCTGTCGATCGACGATCTGCCAGCCACTGGCCTCGGGTCCGTCCCGGCAGTCGCATCAGCCATGGCCTGCTGGTGGCCGGGGAGGCGCAGGCCGTTTCAGAATTCCAGGACTGGCTGCAGCCCCGCCCGGTGCAGGTCAGCATCTGGAGAATCTGGAAGCAGGTCGCCCTGAGATCCAGAACACGCTCGCACGCGCACGCCAGTTCTTGGCGCTGGTCTCGCTGCTGTCGGCCCTGATCGCCGCCGTGGCCATCGGCCCGGTGCCCGTCGTTTTGCCGAGCGCCACCGGATGGCTTTGCCATCCTGAAGGCCATGGGGCTGACCCAGCGCGTGCTGGCCCGGACCCTGATGCTGGAGATGCTCTGGCTGGCACTGGCCGGGGGCGCCCGGGCGTCATCCCCGGGCTGGGTGGCCCATCATGCGCTCACTGGCGTGGCTCGCGTGATGCTGGAGACCTCGCTGCCTGCAGCTTCGGCCTGGCCGGCGCTGCAGGCCCTGCTGGTAGGCCGTGGTGTTGGTGCTGGGCTTTGCCGCCGTTCCTGTCCTGCGACTGGCCGGCGTCACGCCGTTGCGCGTGTTGCGCCGGGACCTGGGCGCTCCCGGCCTGTCCGTCTGGCTGGTGCTGGCCGCGGCGCTGGGGGCCTTTGGCCTGCTGCTGTTCTGGCTGGTGGGTGAGGCCCGTCTGTCGCTGCTGGCCCTGGGCGGCTTCGTCGTCGCGGGTCTGACCTTCGTGCTTCTGGCCATGTGCGGGTCTGGCTGGCCGCACGCCTGCGCCCGAAACGGACCCGTGGCGGCTGGGCGCTGGTGCTGCGCCTGGCGCTGACGGGCTGGTCCCGGCGACTGTCCATGACGGCCGTGCAGATCGTGGCGCTCACGATCGGCCTGATGGCGCTGCTGCTGCTCACCGTCGTCCGCAATGACCTGCAGGCTGCCTGGCAGCAGGCTGCGCCACCTGACGCCCCCAACCGCTTCGTCATCAACATCCAGCCGGATCAGCAGGCGGACGTCCGCCGGATGCTGGCCGAGGCCGGCTTGGGCGAGGTGCCGCTCTACCCGATGGTGCGGGGGCGCCTGGTGGCCATCAACGACCGCCCCGTCCGCCCGCAGGACTATCCGGACGATCGGGCCCAGCGTCTCGTGGACCGCGAATTCAATCTCTCCTACACCGACCGGATGCTGGCACAACTGGCTGGCTGCGGTCAGCTGGATCCATCCCCAGGCCGCCGAGGTCTCGGCCGAGGTCGGCATCATGAACACCCTGGGCCTGAAGCTGGGTGACCACCTGCGCTTCGATGTGGCCGGCCAGCCCGTCGAGATGACCCTGGTGGGCAGCCGGGAGCTGAAGTGGGATTCGATGCAGGTCAACTTTTCATGATCGGCTTGCCGCGGCGCTGGCCACACAGCCGCAGAGCCTGATCACCTCGTTCCATCTGCCGCCGGGCAGGGAAGGGCTGGTGCGACAGCTGACCCGTGCCATGCCCAACCTCACCATTGTCGATACGGGCGCCATCACGGCGCAGATCCAGACGATGATCGGCCAGGTCGTGCAGGCCGTGCAGTTCCTGTTCCTGTTCACGCTGGCTGCGGGCTGCGTGGTGCTCTACGCCGCCATGGGCAGCGTGCGCGACGAACGGGTGGCCGAAGTGGCTTTGATGCGTGCGCTGGGCGCATCACGCCGGCAGCTGGGCCTCGTGCAGCTCCTGGAACTGTCCCTGACCGGTCTGCTGGCCGGGCTGATGGGCGCCGCCGGTGCCACGCTGCTGGGCTGGCTGCTGGCCCGGGAGGTCTTCGATTTTGCCTACCAGCCCAGCCTCTGGCTGCTTTTGGGCAGCATCCCGCCAGCATGCTGTTCATCGTGCTGGCAGGGGGCTGGAACATCTGGCGCCTGCTGGACACCCCGCCGTTGCGCGCCCTGCGCGGCGCCTGAGCATCGGAGGCAGCGCCGTCATGCCGGCACGGCGGCGCTGTCGTACGATCGGCAATAGATCGGCAATAGATCGGCAATAGATCGGGCAACAGCCCTCTGTTTTTCAGAAGGGTGAAGCATATTTTTGCAACATGAAATGCCGGTTGTTTGCAAAGCAGCGTTGAGATTTTCTTATTACAAAATATTCTTGTCGCAATACAAAAATATTTCTTTAGTTGATTGTTTTTGAAGGAATTTTTCTTGTCCTGTTTTGGGGGCTTTCCCTAGTTGCCCTGCAGCAATGAAGGCCCTATCATGGACACATGACGGATCGACGGACAGGCCAGCTGAGCCTCTCCGCCAGACCCACGGCTTTCATCGTCACAACAGGAGACAAGCATCATGACTTCACGCGAACAGCAAGCTCAGGCCCTACAGAAAGAATGGTCGGAGAGCCCACGGTGGCGCGGTGTTCGTCGTGGCTATAGCGCAGACACCGTGGTGCGGCTGCGCGGTTCGCTGCAGGCCCAGCACACGCTGGCCACCCGTGGGGCCGAAAAGCTCTGGAAGCTGCTCAACGAAGAGCCCTTCATCAACGCCCTGGGCGCGCTGACCGGCAACCAGGCCATGCAGCAGGTCAAGGCCGGCCTGAAGGCCATCTACCTGTCGGGCTGGCAGGTGGCGGGTGACGCCAACGGTGCGGGCGAGATGTATCCCGATCAGTCGCTCTATCCGGCCAACTCGGTCCCGCAGGTGGTCCGCCGCATCAACAACACGCTCACCCGCGCTGACCAGATCCAGTGGTCCGAAGGCAAGAACCCGGGCGATGCCGGCTACGTCGACTACTTCGCCCCCATCGTGGCGGATGCCGAGGCAGGCTTCGGTGGCGTGCTCAACGCCTTCGAGCTGATGAAGGCCATGATCGATGCCGGCGCTGCTGGTGTCCACTTCGAGGACCAGCTGGCCTCCGTCAAGAAATGCGGTCACATGGGCGGCAAGGTGCTGGTGCCCACCCGTGAAGCCGTGGCCAAGCTCATCGCAGCCCGTCTGGCGGCTGACGTGTCGGCGTGCCCACCGTGCTGGTGGCCCGTACCGACGCCGAGGCAGCCGACCTGGTCACCTCCGACGTGGACGACAACGACAAGCCCTTCCTGACCGGCGAGCGTACCGTCGAAGGCTTCTTCCGCACTAAGCCGGGCCTGCACCAGGCCATCTCGCGGGGTCTGGCCTACGCACCGTATGCCGACCGGTGAGTGCGAGACCGGCAAGCCGGACCTGGAGTATGCCCGCAACTTTGCCGAGGCCATCCACAAGCAGTTCCCCGGCAAGTTGCTGGCCTACAACTGCTCGCCCAGCTTCAACTGGAAGAAGAACCTCGACGACGCCACCATCGCCAAGTTCCAGCGCGAACTGGGTGCCATGGGCTACAAGTTCCAGTTCATCACGCTGGCCGGCTTCCACGCCCTCAACTACTCGATGTTCAACCCGGCCTACGGCTATGCACGTGAAAAACATGTCGGCCTTCGTTGAGCTGCAGCAGGCCGAGTTCGCCGCCGCTGACAAGGGCTTCACGGCCGTCACACCAGCGTGAGGTCGGTACCGGCTACTTCGATGCGGTGACCACCGCCATCGAGGGCGCCGAAAGCTCCACCACGGCGCTGAAGGGCTCCACCGAAGACGAACAGTTCTTCGACAAGTCCAAGGGCTGATCCAGGCATCTGCCATTCAGCCGGGAAGCTGACGGTGCCTCAGTAGGGGCACCGCCCATGAAGCGGGTCGGGATGACGCAACCAGCGTCACCCGCCCGTTTTCAGCTCCCGGTCTGCAACCAGCTCCCCTGTATCAGGCTCCCTCCGTCATGCCCTCTCCAGCACCAGATGCACATAGGGCCGCTTCACCAGCCGCCCGTCCTTGCTGACGGCCAGATCCTCTTCCTGCACACGCGCCACCCGCTGCAGAGACAGGGCGCCCACCTGCTGCTCGATCTCGGCGGCGTCCCACAGCACAAAGCCGTGCGCGGCAAACGGCAGCCGCTGCATGAAGGCCTTTTCGGCAAACGTCAGGCAAAAGCCGGCCGCCCGGCTTCAGCACCCGCGCAAGCTCTGCCAGCATTGCCGGCATATCGGCCCAGAAATACACCGTGTTCACCGCCAGCGCCCGGTCGAACGAAGCATCTGCCAGCGGCAGCCGTGTGCCGTCATAAAGCACATGGTCGGCCGGCCGGCCTGGATGAAGGGCGCGTTGAAGGCTCGTGCCTGCGCCACCATCGTCTCCGAGATGTCCAGCCCGATGTACTGAAGCTCGGGCGCCCGTGACAGCAGATACCCCAGCAGCCCGCCATCGCCGGCTCCCAGCTCCAGCACCCGATTGCCTGCCTGCAGATCCAGCTGTGCCAGCGCTCCCAGGATCATCGACAGATTGCGCAGGTTCATCACCCGCCCAAATTCCTTGCCCAGCTCGCCTTGCGGGCAGCGCAACTGGGAAGCGATCTGCTCGGCCGTCAGCAGCAAGGAGTCAGAAGGCCTGCCAGATGATTCATTGGCGGTTCCGTCGACTGCATGATCAGGAAGGTGAGACATGGCGGATCACTCCAAGGGCGACGGGTCAAGGGGGTAGCCCATTCTGGCACATCGCTACCTCCCTCATGCACAAAGGAGCCACGCCCGGTGGGGCACGAGGGGCAACATGCCAAGCCACCCCCGGTCCAGAGCACCTGGAACGCCCTGATGAACGGCGATTCTGATCGGCCAATCGACCGAGCCATCGGGACGGGTGCCCGCATGGCGGGCAAGGAAATCTGCCTTTTGTCTGTGCTTATTTCTCCCGGGTTCTGGAGCAGGTGAAGGCGTTTTTCCAGAGAACATGCGCCACTTCAGGAAATCGATCACAGCTGTCGGATACCGATGGGCGCGCATTTCAGTCCCCACGGATACCTGCCGGACTAGGCCAGGCCATCCGCGATGCCGATCGTCGGAAAGGTCTTGATCCGCCAAGATGGAGCCTCCTTCAACAAGCCACACGGAGCTTCCAAATGGCACAAGCAGTCAGCACCCCGCACCGCCACCCGTACCGTTGCCCGCCGCAAATCGCTGGGTCAGGGGCATGACGGAGTACATCGTCATCGTTGCGCTGGTGGGCGTGGCCGCCATCGGCGTCTATTCCTTCCTGGGCCAGTCAGTACGTGGCGCCACTGCCGGCATTGCGCTGGAGCTGGCTGGCGAGAATGCGGACAAAGGCATCGCCGCAGCCAAGGGGCGCCAGTGAGAAGGCGCTCAATGCCGCCAGCGAAGGCCACGCTCAACAACTACAACAGCAACAACCACTGATGGCAGGGAGCGCGGCTTCGGTCATCCGGTCTTTCCATGCCCCCATGGCAGCTCCGACAAGGGTCGGGGCTGCATCGGGCAGGACAGACGCCTTGTACTCGCCGAAGCCGCCCCCTTGTGACCATCGACTCCGCATTGTCCGTCAACTCGTCTGGAGCATGATGTGATGCGACACACGATCCGGCCCGGCTGCTCACGCACCCGGGCCGTTTCTTTTTCATCGAACCGTCAGCCCACCTGCTGCGCGACAGTCTGGCCAGGCGCTGATCTTCGGCATGTTCCTGCTGGTCATCGTGGCGGTGCTGACTTTCTATCAGTTTTCCACCGGACAGGTGACCACGGCCCGCATGCGCCTGGTCAATGCCACGGATGCTGCTGCCTACAGCGCCGGCCTCTGGCGAGCCCGTGCATTCAACTATTACGCCTACAGCAACCGCGCCATCATCTTCAACGAAGTGGCCATTGCGCAGACCGCGACATTGGTTTCATACGCGGGCTTCATAACGCAGGCCGTCAAGAACCCGGAAACCGTGTCCAGAGTCATCCCGCCCCTGAATGCCTATCTGCGCGCTGTTGAACGGGTCGTCACCAACCTGAACAAGGCACTTCGGATCATGAGTGCCGTGGAAGTGGCCGGACGAAGTGCCTACATCCATGCATTGGCGGTCAGCCAGGATGTGATATGGGGAACGACCAATGGCTATGTGCTGAACCAGCTCACCAATGAGGTGATGAAGAAGACGGACGAGCACTTTCATGGCTACTTGATCCGTGGAACGCCGGGTGAGCAGATGACCCGGAATCATGGTGATGAGGATCGGAACCGGCTCAAGGATCTCGTCCAGCGATCGCTGGACGAGTACTCGGTGAATCGGGGACTGAAGGTCTGGATACCGGGGACAATGGACTGGATGGTCTGGCGCGGTCAGACGGAAATGATTCGGGATCACGATACCAACGCCATGGATCGGTGGCAGTCCTATGACACGTTGTCCATCCATCACAAAAGACCTTTTCGCAGGCTGCGGGAAGCCATGCCTCTGGCCTGGAGTGGCGTCGAGATTGCCAAGGATCCCAAGCAGTCCATGGACCGCCTGAATGGGCAGGCTAGTAGCCAGAAGCATGATAACGGGCACGCCTACCGGCTGATCGACCGATCCGGGTTCTGGTCGACAAGAGCCTATCTGGGCCTTCCCGCGGTCAGGGATCTGGATGAGAACAGCAAGGCCATGCGGGAGAACAGTCGTTTCCCCACCGACAAGGTGACGGTGATTGGCGTGATTCAGAAGAAGAACACGATCAACACGGCCGATCAGACCGGTCTGGGGGCAGGGCGTCTCAAGCTGAAGGACGCGTTTGCAGACTTCCACGGAGATGCGGCCATGGTTGCCATGTCGTCTGCACAGGTGTACTTCCGCTGCCCGCCGGGCGGAAACGAACAGGGTGGAGTACGCCAGCATGTACAGCCCCTACTGGCAGGTTCGCCTGGTCGGGGTGGATGCGCACGAACGGGGCATGGTGGGTGCTTTGGGAACGCTGTGGAGATGAGCATGATCATTAAGGAGCCCCGTTCCTGCAGGGTGCCTGGCACTGTGCCGGACCGATCCGTCGTAATCCGTCCCAGGGGAAAAGGCTCTCCTCCCGGAGGGAGCACTATCCGTCAACGGCACGGTCAACGTGGCTGTGCACTGGCGGAAACCATGGTCGTGATTTCCTTCGTGATGCTGCCGTTCTTTGTGGCGGTACCGCTGCTGGCCAAGTATCAGGACATGCGACAGGCCACGGTGTCGGCATCGCGCACCGCAGCCTTCGAGTGTTCGGTCCGCTTCGAGGCCTGTCGAAACGGCCAGGCAGCGGATGACATTGCCGACCAGATCCGTCGGCGTCATTTCAGCAAGACGTTGCTTGGCCTGCGGTCGGACGAAACCCCGGCGGATGATCAGCTGGAACAGGAGCAGAACCGTTTCTGGGTGGACCGGAAAGGCAATGCATTGTTGCAGAGCTACAAGGATGTGGCGCTCCGGATCGATCACGAGAATTTCGACGCGATCAAGGGACATCGGCGGGTTGAAGAGCTCCTGAGTGCTGCGTCCGATGTGTCCGGCCCCGGCCGGTTCGGGCTGGCGGCTCGTGGCGGCTGTTCTCCGCACAGGTGCAGAGCCGTGCACCGATGGACACGTGGCTGTGGGGCAAGCTGAACCTGAACCATGACCCGATGCTGACCTTCGACAGCCGCCTGGGGATACTGGCCGATGCCTGGAATGCGTCCAGTGCCAAGGGGGCGGAAGCCAGCAGCCTGGCGTCCCGTCTGGACAAGGGGCGACGCCTGCCATCCGGTCGGGAGCTGATCAAGGCCACCAACGATGTCGCCCATGTTCTGCCGACGGACATGGTGAACCGTTTGCCCAACGGCGATCCCGAGCGGTTCATCGAGCTGGTTCATCAACCCCTGGTTCACCTCATCCGTGCGCCGAGCTCGGTCTTCAAGGAAAGCAACGGCAAGAAGTTCGACTACCACCGGTGGATGTGGAGATTGTTCCGGAGGACCGCCTCCCGCCACCGAACACGGAGATGCGTCCATGAGCATGAAAAAGTGCGCCTCTGCAAGATCGCTGCTGGCTGCTGTGCTGCTGGCAGGTATCGGCATGGCGTCGATGCTCGCCCACGCTGCGCCACGCTTTCAGCCGCACGAACAGATGCTGATGACCGACAGCCTGCTGCCCGGCGGTCGTGTCAGCGTCAGCCAGTTCCGGGACAGCGGTTCGGTGGAGGACGCCATGCGCCGTCTGGAGGAGGACTGGGCAAGTCCGGACCTGCCGCCGATGCGCAGTCAGCGTGATGGCTGGCAGGTCATGACGCACATGGACGGCGATGTCATCGAGACGGTGGAGATGAAGCGCAGCGGTCCGGGCATCGAGGGGCGGCGCATTCGCTGGAAGCCCGACGAGAAGGCCGAGGCAGCGTTGGCCGAGGATGAGCGCTGGTTCAAGGGGCTGCTGCCGGCCACGGCACGACCCATGCCGGCCATTTCGCATGTGGACGGCGGCCATCGCACCAGCACCTTCGTGGCCAGTACGGACGACAGCGTGGTGCGCCTGGACAACTGGATCGGTCGCAAGCTGCAGAAGCAGGGCTATCAGCTCATCAGCGATTCGCGTGAGGGCGGTGGCAAGGATGCCCAGGCCACCATCTACGGCCGACAGGGCGAGGAAGTGGTGCTGGCCGTATCCAAGCAAGGCAACCGGCAGTTTGCCGTGATGCACTGGAGGCGGTGATGAAAGTCACGCATCGGATCATCCATCTGGCCGCCTGTCCGTCAGAAATCGCCGCCCGGACTAGGCCAGGTTTGCAGGGGCTTCATTGTGACATGGGCCCAGGAGACGAACCCGCGCACCATGTCGACATCGGCCGACGCCAGCGGCTTTCTCAGCGCGGGCAGGCCTCCATCGAGTATCTGCTGATCGGACTTGCGCTGTGTCTGGTCCTCTTTCATGGGGAGCCCAGTGCGATGAAGAAGATTCTGGTCGCCATTCAGCAGAACTATTCCCACTTTTCCTACGCCATGTCACTGCCATGAATCCCGTCGTCATCCGGATCCTCGAACGTCATCGAAACCTGTTGCTGATGTCTGCCGCCATGCTGTGCGGTGGCGTGGCGATCTATGCCGGCTCACGCTATGTGAATGAACAGGTCCAGGCCGAGCGTGAACGCCTGGCGCCCGTGGCCCAGCAGATGGTCGATGTGGTGGTGGCCAATGCCACCCTCGACAAGGGCGAGATCGTGAGCGGCGACACGATGGCCATCCGCTCCGTACCAGCCGAATACGTGTCCAGCTCGGTGGTGACGCCGGAGCAGTTCGACGCCCTGGTGGGCCAGCGTCTGCTGCTGTCCATGCGTCCTGGCGAGATGCTCTCGACGGCCGCCGTATCGTCCGCCGAGCAGCTCGTGCTCGTCGCGCGTCAAGCCGGGCATCCGCGCACTGACCATCTCCGTCGACGAGATCAATTCCATCTCCGGCATGCTGCAGCCGGGGACCGCATCGACCTGCTGCTGACGGCACGGCCTTCAGCCACTGGACGTGGTGAAGCCGAGCACGACGCCACGGTGCCGCTGCTGCAGAACCTGCTGGTGATGGCCACGGGTCGTCAGGTGCGTCCCGGGGCCGATGAGAACGGCGATGCTCGAAGCTTCTCGTCGGTGACGGTGGAAGTGACGCCCAGCCAGGCGCAACGTCTCATCGTGGCGCAGCGTGCCGGCCGGCTGACGGCCGTGCTGCGCAACCCTGACGACGGCATGCCGATGGATGCTGCGGCCGTGGACCTGCGCAGCCTGTTCCCACAACCGGCACGTCCGGCGGTGGCGCCTCGCAAGGTGGTGGCACGGCAGGATCGTCGCCCGCAGATGATCGTGGGGGGCATGGGCCAGCCGATGATCGGACGGATGCCGGCCTACAGCCTGCAGCCCGGGGCTGCCAAGTCTGCCACGCCGATGATGGCTGTTCAGGAACAGGCACAGGCACAGGAAAAGACGCAGATGAAGACGCTGACCCAGGCACCGGTGCAGGCGCAAGTGCAGGCCGAGGCATCCGGCAATTCGTTGACGAATCGCTGATCCCTCATTCCGAATTCTCGTGAAAGCAGAGCACGCCATGTTCTCTCATATTCCATCCTCGTTTGAACCGTCGCTGCGGGAACGCCGCACCGTGAAGGCTGATTCGTTCTCCTCCCGATCCTTCTGGCCCAGGACGATCTGCGTGGCACTGCTGGGGGCGCTGTCGATGCAGTCGGTCCTCGCGCAGGGCGTACCGGTGGCTGCATCGAACCATGGTGTAACGAAGCAGGTTCAACCCGGAAATGCCCTGCCGGTTGCTCCAGGTGCGGCAAATGATCTGCAGGGGGAGGATCCCCTGGAGGCCTTGCTGGCCAGTGTCGCGACTGCAACCCCGGTATCGGCATCCAAAGCAGCGTCCATAGCGGCATCGACATCGACATCGAAGCCAACCCCGACCCCGCCATCGGCATCGAAAGAACGTGCCGTCCGTGCGTGGCTGCCGGGCGGGATGCGAAAAATGGCATGCAACAGGATGCGGCACCGCAAGTCCAGCCTGTCGTGCCGCCTGCGACGGCGAGTGCCCGGCCGGTGGTTGACCGACGTGCCGCGCTGCTGGCTGCTGCCGAGCGACAGCAGCAGCTGCGAAAGGAGATGAGCCCATCGGGAGACGTCTCCCGCGCAAACCGGCAGGAGATTGCGTCTGCCCGAGACGTGATTATGCCGGTAGCGCCCAGGCCTGCTGCCGCGACGCCCGACATGGTGCGCGCGTCCACAAGTACGCCCACACGCACCACCACGCGCATGAATGAGGCGGGCCCCGTGGCATCCGTTCTGCGTCCGTCGTCCACGCTGAGCTCCACGGACGAGGTCGAAACGATCACCCTGTCGCTGGGGCAGGGGCATCTGATGGAGGGGGCCAGGGTGCTGCGCATTGCACTGGGCTCGGGGCGCGTGCTGCAGGCCAACTGGCTGGATGACCGGCAGCTCCTGCTGATTCCGGAAGCGCCGGGCGAGACGACGCTGCACCTGTGGCTCAAGGGGGGCGGAATTCGCAAGTATCAGATCCTGGTGACGGAATCGAACAGCGTACGGCTGGCGCAGGACATGAACGTGCTGCTGGGCGATAACAGTGGGGTTCGTGCGCGGGCGCTGGGCGACCGGATCCTGCTGGAAGGTCAGAACCCCACCGAGGAAGGGGCCTGGCGTGCGGCCGAGCTGGTCAAGCGCTACCCGCAGGTCATCAGTCTGGTCAGCCGTCGCGGCTATGAGCAGATGATCAACCCGGAAGTGAAGATGATCGAGATCGGCCGCAATGCGCTGAAGCAGCTGGGCGTGCGCTGGCAGGGCGGCGGCGCCGGGGATTGGGCGGTGTCAGGCCCCAGCTTCGGCGTCATCGGTGACTTCAAGCGCAGCGGGGCGTTCCTGCCGGAAGGGGGGCGCTGCGGCCACGCGAGGCTTTTGCTGTTGCGCCACGCATTCATCCCTTTGCCACCAGCGCATCGATGGTGTCGTCGCTCAGCAGCATGATCGACCTGATGGTGCAGAACGGTGATGCGGCGGTGCTGGCCGAGCCACGTCTTTCCACCCGCTCGGGCGGAAAGGCGCGTTTCGTGGCAGGCGGTGAGCTGCCCATTCCGGTGCTGAGCGCCAACGGTGCGGCCAACGTCGATTTCAAGCGAGTATGGGGTGCGCTTCGAGGTGGAGCCGGTGGTCAATGCCCAGGGCGTTATTTCGGCCAGCCTGCATACCGAGGTCTCGTCCATCGACGATGAGGTGACGGTCATGGGCGTGCCGGGCCTGCGCAAGCAAAGTTCCAACACCGATGTGAACCTGCGCCCGGGCGAGACGCTGGTGATTGCCGGCATGGTGCGCAACGAGATGTCGGGCGCCATCACCAAGATTCCGGGCCTGGGTGACCTGCCCATCCTGGGCCATCTGTTCCGCTCCAAGCGTTTCCGCCAGCGTGAATCCGAGATGGTGGTGCTGATCACGCCACGGCTCAGTGAGCAGGGTTCGGCGCCCGCCGTGGATCCTCGTGTTCAGGCCCTGCAGCAGCGGGCCGATGCGCTCAAGAAGCAGTTCGACATGCTGGATTGAGCCTGGGTATTGCGGCCTTCCAATCCACCATGGCTGCCGGGATGGACTAGGCCGGTCGATGGCAGGCGGCAAGGATGCCGCGACGATGGAAGCCGCTTGCGGTGCAATGAAGCCTTTCAATGTCAGGTGACGGACATGCTGGAAATCGTGATCGAGGAAGAGGGCAGGGAAAGTCGCACCGTTCCGGTGGCGGGCCTGCCGTGCCGTATCGGCCGGGGCAAGGAGGCCGAGGTGCAGCTGGGCGGCTGGCGCGTGGCGCGCGTGCATGCTGAGCTGCAACGCATTGGCCGTGGTGTGAAGCTGGTTGACCTGGGTACCATCGTCGGTACCCGCGTCAACGGCGAGCGGGTGGTGGAGTACGGCCCGCTGTCCGAACGGGACGAGATCGTGGTGGCTGGCTATCGGCTGCGCGTGCAGGGCAGCGGGCTACGGCTTCCCTGCATCGGGGCGTTCGGCGCTGCTGGATGACGACGGGCTGGAGACGGATGTCGAAGGAACGGAGGCACGCGCAGCGCAGAAGATTGCGCCCGAAGGGGATCGTGCCGCGACCGGGGCCGCGGTATTGCTTCGGAATGCGGTGAGCCGTCGATCGGATGACGAGGGGGCTTCTGATCACGGTGATGGTCAGTCGGGGCAGGGCATCTCAGGAAGAGCCTTGGCCACGCCGGTGAACGATGCAAGGCCGGCGGCAGAACACGTTCGCCATGATGACGGCATCTCGACGGGCATGGCCGTGCCTCTGGCTCTGGCTCTGTGGGCGGCCATGTGGCTGGTGACCGCCGCGATCCGGGGGAACACAGGGATTCGGGTGAGCACGGCGATTCCGATGGGCGCCCCGACGCCATCAGACGTGGAGCAGGTGGCGCTGATGAGAGTGGCGAAGCGCCCAGAGGTGCTGGCGTCAGGGACGGCGGCAAGGTCGTGTCCATGGGCGCTGCTGCCGATGCCGGCTCGCGCGGTGCCGACGACAGCATCGACCAGCCCGTCTGGCCGACTATGCGCGGGCCGCACAGGAGCAGGGCAGGCGCTGGCTGGCGGCGCTCGTGCAACGGCAGCTGCTGGAGGTGATCGATCTGCGGCGCAGCAACCTCACGCAGTTCTCGGCCGACGAGGTGAAGGCCGAAGTGCGTTCGGCGGTGGAGCGGATCGTGGCCGGCATGCAGAACCTGCCGTCCGACATCGACCGCGACATGCTGGTGCAGGACAGTGTGGATGAGGCCGTGGGCCTGGGGCCGCTGGAACGACTGATGACCGATCCGCTGATCAGCGAGATCATGGTCAACAGTGCCACCGACATCTTCGTGGAGCGCAAGGGCAAGCTGCAGCAGGTGCCGCTGGCGTTCTCGGACGATGATGCTATCCGCAACGTGATCGAGCGCATCGTGGCGCCGCTGGGCCGGCGCATCGATGAGTCCTCGCCGCTGGTGGATGCGCGTCTGCCCGATGGTTCGCGGGTCAACGCCATCATTCCGCCGGTGGCGCTGAAAGGGCCCACCATCACCATCCGGCGCTTCAACCGCACGGTGATGACACCCGATACGCTGGTGGCCAACCAGAGCGCCTCGCCGGCGATGATGGAATTCCTGCGCATCTGTGTGGAGCAGCATAAGAGCATCATCGTCTCGGGCGGAACGGGTCTCGGGCAAGACCACACTGCTGAACGTGCTGTCGAACCTGATTCCGGTGGGGGAGCGGCTGATCACCATCGAGGACGCGGCTGAGCTGAAGCTGATGCACCCGCACCGGTGTCGCTGGAATCGCGGCCCCCAATGCCGAGGGGCGCGGGGCCATCACCATCCGGGATCTGGTCAAGAACGCGCTGCGCATGCGGCCCGATCGCATCATCGTGGGTGAATGCCGGGGCGGCGAGGCGCTCGACATGCTGCAGGCGATGAATACCGGTCACGAGGGCTCGATGACGACGGTTCACGCCAACACGCCGCGCGACGTGCTGTCGCGGCTGGAGGTGCTGATGCTGATGGCCGGGGTGGAGCTGTCGCTGGCGAGCTGCGCGAGCAGATTGCCAGTGCGGTGGACCTGATCATCCACCGTGCGCGCTTTTCCCGGATGGGTTTCGCGCCGCATCACCTCGATCACCGAGGTGTGCGGCGTGGAGAGCGGCAAGATCCAGAGCCACGAGATCTTCCGCTATGAGCAGACCGGGCTGAAGAACAGTCGCGTGCAGGGGCGTTTCCGGGCCTGCGATGAGGTGCCTTCGTTCTATGAGGCGCTGCGTGATCGTGGCGTGGCGGTGGATTTCAGCATCTTCGAGGACGATGCGGTGACCGCGTGAGCGGCCAGACGCAAGGGGCACGCAATGATGAATGCTTCGACCGGATTTGATGGCTGGTTCTGGGTGGCGGCACTGTCGCTGGGCATGGCGGTGGTGATGGCGGTGCTGGTGCTGATGCCGGGTGCGGTGAAGGCCGGCGAGGGCTATCGACGGCATTTCAGCGGTCGCGTTGGACACGGCATGAAGGACCTGCTGCTGTTTGTCGATGTGGACCGGCTGTTTCGCGCCAACCTGCTGCTGGCGCGCTGGCCTGCGGCCTCATCTGGCTGCTGACGGGCTCGCTCTTCCCGGTGGTGGCGGCCATTGTCGCGCTGGGGGCGTTGCCCAGCCTGCTCATCCGCCACCTGGGTCGCAGCGGCGCAAGCTGTTCGCGCGGCAACTGCCCGACGCCATGATGCTGATTGCCGGCGCGGTGCGCGCGGGTGCCAGCATGACGCTGGCGCTGCGGCAGATGGCCAGCGAGCTGCCCGCGCCCGGTGGTCAGGAGTTCGAACTGATGCTAAGGGAGCTGCGGCTGGGGGTGACGCTGGACGATGCGCTGCTGAACTTGGAACGCCGCATGGGATGTGATGACCTGCGACTTTTCGGGGCCGCCGTGCGCATTGCCAATGAAAGCGGCGGCAACCTGGCCGAGACGCTGGAGCGGCTGGCCGACACCATCCGCAAGAAGATGGCGCTGGAGGACAAGATCATGGCGCTGACGGCTCAGGGCCGGATGCAGGGCTGGGTGATGGTGCTGCTGCCGCTGGGCGTGGGGCGGCGTTGTTTGCCATCGAGCCCACGGCCATGGCGCCGCTGCTGCACAGCTGGCAGGGCTGGATCGTGTGCAGCGTGGTGGCCGTGCTGGAGATCGTGGGGCTGCTCTTCATCCGCCGCATCATGGCCATCGATATCTGAGCGAGGGAAGATCATGAATGGTTGGATTTCATCGGTGCTGCCTTTTGTGGCCGTCGGGGCATTGGTGTTGTGCCCTGTGGCTCTTCATGCTGGCGGGATCACGTGCTGCGGCCGAGGTTCCGAAGCAGCAGAAGAACGAGTATCGTGGATGATCCGCCCCGCTACTGGGCGCTGCTGGGCTGGCTGGGACATGCGACGACGTTCTGGGTGACGCCGCTGGTGTCGCCGACGATGCGACGACGGCTGCACGAGCAGTTGCGCCGCGGTGGTCTGGAGTTTGCGCTGACACCCGAGCAGTTCGTGGCCGGTCAGGTGCTGGGCGCGCTGCTGGCCCCGGCGCTGCTGGTGCTGGCGTGGCTGCCGCATGGGCTGCCCAGCCTGCCGTGGTGTGCTAGGGCCTCGTGGTGGGCGCTTTTGCCGATGAGCTGGCTGCGTGACCTGGGGGCACGCCGTACTCGGCAGATTGCCAAGGCACTGCCTTTCACCCGGACATCATCACGCTGGCCATCGAGGCGGGCTCCAACATGACGGGGGCGTTGCAGCATGCGGTGGACAAGGGGCCAGCCGGGCCGATGTCCGAGGAGTTGCGTCGCGTGCTGCGTGACATCCGTGCGGGTCGAACCCGGGCTGAATCGTTGCGGGCACTGGCCGAACGGTTGCGCATTCCGGCCATTTCAACTGGGTAGCCGCCATCCTGACGGCCGAGAAGCAGGGCTCCAGCCTGGGGCCGATTCTGCGTGCCCAGGCCGATCAGCGACGCAACGAACGCTTCATGCAGGCCGAGGCCATGGCGCTGAAGGCGCCGGTCAAGATGCTGTTTCCGCTGATGATCTGCATATTCCCGTGCACCTTCATCATCGTGTTCTTCCCGATCGCCATCCGGATTATGGAAGGAGGCCTATTCTGATGAACGCCCATGCCGAATTCGACACGGATCTCGTGCGCATCCACGTGCACCATGCACGTACCTGGTGGCAGCGGGCTCGTGGACTGATTGCGCATCCGGAACCGAGGCACGGCGCCGGCATGTTCTTTCCGAAGACGAATGCCGTCCATGGATTGGCATGGCGCATGCGCTGATATCGTGTTTCTGGACCGTGATCAGACGGTGTTGTGCTGCTGTCGTCTGCCGCGCTTCGGGATGCGGATCTGTCGCCGTGCCCGTGCGGTGCTGGAGCTTCGGGAAGGTGAGGTCTCCCGGCTGGATATTCACCCGGGAATGCGACTGCAACTGGTGCCGGATGATGACATCTTCGGTGCGGAGGGCGGCGCGTTCATGGCTGCGAAGTAAAAACCGGTGGTGAAGTCAATCGTTCAGGCATGTCACGAGTATTCGAACTGAAAGCGTTGAACCTTGCGGCCCAGCGGTGATGCGCTGCCGGGAAGGGGCTGTGTTCGGAGCAAGTCGCTTGATGCTGTCATCACTGGTGTGTGGCGCCGCCGTGCTCTCCATGCCGGTTGCCCTGGCCGCTCAGCCAGGGTGGGATGGGTCCAAGTGCAATGCATCTTCCAGTGCGCCGGTTGGTGTGGATGCCAGGCGGGCGGCGCCGCATGCCGCGGGTACGGAGGCTTCACTGGCATGCCCTCGCATGGCGCTGAACCAGAGCGGGCTGTCGGCACAGATGCTGCAGCAGCTCCACGATGAAGCAGAGCAGCATTACCGCAAAGGCGAGGATGTCGAGGCGCTGCGTATCTTTTCGTCGCTGATCGAACTGGCGCCGGAGTTTCGGAATGTGGCCCGCTTCGGGTTGGCAACATCCACCAGCGTGCAGGTTCGGTTGGCGCGGCGCTGGATGCCTATCGTCATCTTCTGGCGGATGATCCGGCGCGATCGGGAACGGGCATGTCAGATAGTGCGTTGGTGCCCGGCAGTCGGGGCCCTGAGCGTGGATTCTCCACGGATGCCCGTGCAAGTGCATCGAAAGGGCGTTCGGGCCGTGATGATGAGCCAGATGTGCAGCAGCAGGCGTTGCGCCTGAAGGGCATGGTCAACCTGCTCACGCTGTCGGTGGCGCAGACGCAGGCATCGCTGGACCATATTGCGTTGCTGCAGCAGAGCCCGGCTGTGCGCGAAGCTGCGGGCTCTGACCGAGCAGGCCGAAGCCCCTGCTGGTGGACAGTGTGCTGGCCTCGTGGATCGGATCCAGCAGATGCTGGGGGGCGTTCCGGCCGGTTCTGGCGTTCCTTCCAGCATTCCCGGTGCTTCTGGTGTTTCTGGTGACCATGCCTTTTCTCGGGCTTTGAACGCAGCCGGGCCAGATGCCTTGTCCATGGACACGGATGCACGAACGGTTCGGGAGAATCGGGCTGCAGAGGTCAATCGCCGCGGGAAGGTGTCGAGCGACCCAGTCGGGAAAAAGACAATACGGCAGGCGGAAAGGGACGCGTACCGTCCGAAGAACTCGTCACCACCCTGCGATGCTGATCGGCTATCCGGTACAGCCAGCTCCGGGGAGCCGTCCGCGTCCGTTTTGCTCCCGCCCACTGATCCGGCAGCGCCCATTGCGGTCGGTGCAGAAGTGCCGGAAGGCATGGTGGGACAAGGTTCCGGCAAGGCTGCTGCTAAAAGGCCGGTGATCGAGTATCTGGATGAGGCGCCAGCGGTGCACGTGTCTCGTCGGAACCCTGCGTGAAATCATCATGAACGACTCCCTCATGGCAGTATCAGTGTCTTCCGCCGTTTCCCATATTCGGGATGGAAGGTGGCAGGACATCGGCAGCGTGGCGTGTCGATGGTGGAGCTGGTGGTGGCCGTACCGGCGCTGCTGCTGGTCGGCATGGCCGTCGTGCAGATGGTGCTGGTCTTTCATGCGCGCCAGTCGGTAGGCTATGCGCTGCAGGAGGCGGCACGGGCGGGCGCGGTCGAGCATGCGGGCGAGGAGGCAATCCTGAAGGGCTTGGCCAGTGGTCTGGTACCTGGCTTTATGGGCGGGGCAGGCAGTGGCCGAGAAGATGCTGAAGGGAGCAGCAGGCGCGGTTGCATGTGACAGGTGGGCGTGCGGCCCAGTGGATCGAGGTGAAGCAGCTGTCACCGACGCTGGAGAGTTTTCGACTGGGCGGGCCCGGCGCTGGATCCGTTCGGTGAGAAGATTGCCGGACAGGATGAGATTCCGAATGACAACCCGACAACCGGCGTGAGAAGACGATGCCGGCCAGTGGCGCGTCGGGCTATCGCGGGAATGAGCCGATCGGGCGCAGTTCCGGTCAGACGCTGGCCGATGCCAACATGTTGCGGCTGGAGGTGACCTGGGGTGCGTTGCCGGGTACCGGGGTGTCCACCCTTGTTTCTGAAGGCCATGCGCACGATCCATGGCTGTGATTCACTGACGGGCCCTGGTAGCGCAGGGGGAGCCGGAAGCGGCAACCGCCTGTACTACCTGCAGGGACGGATTCCAGAAGGTGGTGCACGACGCGGATGATGTCGCCCGCACGGCGCTCACCCCGCTGATGGCTGCCGTGAAGTCGAATGTTCCCATGGGCCGTGGGAGCACGCTGGGCGCCGGCACGCTGCGTCCGGTACCCCTAACGCACACCGGTGCAGAGCAACATGGACCTGCAGCCGCAGCGGCATGATCCTTCCTATTTCATGCCAGAGAAGGGGCCGGTTCGCTGGGGGCTGGGACAGGGCCAGCGTCGGCAGGTGCGGTGCCCAACCTGTCGTCGGGCGGCACTGTGGGTCAGGAACTGGGCACGACAGCGGGGGCAGTTTGCTGGGACTGGTGGATCCGAAGCCGTTGATGTCCACGCCCGCTGATGCTTCAGCGCCGGCAGTACATCCTGCCGTCTGCACGACGGCGGATGGTGAGGACAAGAGCGAGGCGGCAGGTTGATTCCGGTTAGGATGGGCTACCGATGGACCCGGTAGCCAGATGGCAGGTTAGGTGCGAGCAAAGCGGACAGCGTGAGGATGGGCCGTTTCAGGACGGCTGTTTCGTTGTGAGTCTGTCGATCGCTTGGGCCGTTCACGGCTCGATCCATACCAGTGCGTGACAAGGTGCCATCATGACGACAAGGCCCGCCGTGAGGCGGGCCTGTCGCGTCAGGCGGTCTGAAAGGCCCCTTCATGCAGGGGCCCTGGAACGATCCCGGACGATCTCAGCTGTTGTGGTTCAGCTGTTGCGGTCACGGGAGGTCGGCTGATTGGGCCGACAGCGTGGTGTCCTTCGGCTTTCCTTTTCCTTGAACATCGAGCTGCTGGCCGTGGCGCTGGGGTCGTAGGGGTGGAAGTCGAACGGGTAGGCGGCCCGGATGCGCTGGACGTAGGCCAGCGTCTCGGCATAGGGCGGCACGCCGTTGTAGCGGTCGACGGCACCTTCGCCGGCGTTGTAGGCGGCCAGCACCAGGCTCACGTCACCCCGGTAATAGTTGAGCAGCCAACGCAGGTAGGCCATGCCGCCCCGGATGTTCTGCACCGGGTCCATGATGTCGGTGACACCGAAGCGCTCGGCCGTTTCCGGGATGATCTGCATGAGCCCGAAGGCGTTGCGATCGGAACGGGCGTTGGGGTTGAACGCGGATTCGGTGGACATCACGGCCAGCACCAGGCGAGGATCAAGCTTGTACTTGCGGGCCTCGGCGATGACGTGGTTGACGATCTTGGTACGTGCCGCGCCGGCCACCGGATTGCGGCTGCGTGCGGTGTGGTTGCTGAGTGCAGCCAGTTCGGTGACGCTGGCCGAGCGCTCGGCAGAGCCTTTCTCGACGATGCTGCCCTTGACGCAGGGGGGCAGCACTTCCTTGCCCATCTTGTAGCGCTGGGTGAGGTCCTGGGCGATGTCGCTGCCGAAGCGCGCTGCACGCTGGAACAGCGTGGCGGCCATGTCGGTGTTCTTGGGAACGCCCTTGCCTTCCTCGTAGATCCAGCCCAGGCGCACCATGGCGTCGGGGTAGCCACCGCGGGCGGCTTCACAGCACAGGGCCTGGGCACGGCCATAGTCCGGGCGACCGGAGAGGCCGGACTCGGCCATCATGCCCTGCTGCACCATGTCGCGGTAGTGCTCGATGGCGCTGACTTCCTTGCGCGCCACCTTTTTGGTGAGCGAGGACAGGTTGATGGGTTCGTCGACGCTGCGGCGGGTGTTTCCGGCCACGCGCCGGGTGGCATCTTCCTGGCCAGGGCGCACCTTTTTCTGCAGCGCGGCGCTGGGCTGGGCCTGGCCGGGAACGTTGCGGATCTGGGGCTGGACTTCGTAGCCGGTGGCCCGGTAGGAGTTGTAGGACTGGTTGCGGCGGTCCATGCCGTAGGCACTGATGCCCGGCGCGCCTGAGGACCAGTTGCCATTGAGCGAGGCCAGTGCGCCGCGGCTGCCCTGTAGTAGCTGCTGCCGGTGGCGCCATTGGCGCCGGTGGGGGCGCCGACCGGGCCGCCGATGGGGCCACCGGTCTGAGCGGTGGCGGAGGCGGACAGCAGCAGGAGCGTGGAGCCCAGCAGATGTCGGGCGCTGAAGGAGGCCCGTTTGGGGTGCGCAGCCAAGGAATCACCTCTGGAGTGAGACACTGCCCGAAGGAACACCACCCGGGCACGGAAACGACAAAACGGTGCGGCCATCAGGCTGCACCGTCCGTCGGACGGGGGACGGTGTACCGTACCCCTGTATTTTACCGCAGTACCCGGTTCCAGGGGGACCTGGACAGGTGCAGGCCGGGGCCAGGCCCCGGGCGGCTGCCGTTTTCAGCGCATGTGGTGCTTGGCCAACAGGTCGTAGAGCGTGGGACGGCTGACACCGCAGGGTGATGGCGGCCTTGGCGATGTTGTCGTTGGCGTCCTTCAGGGCGCGCATGATGGCATCGCGTTCGGCTTCGTCACGGGCATGCTTGATGGTGACCGGCGGCAGGGTCTCGTTGGCGGGCAGTGCCAGGTCGGACGCCTGGATGACGACGCCGTCGGCGGTGAGCATGGCCTGCTGGATGACGTTGCGCAGCTCGGTGATGTTGCCGTGCCAGGTGTAGCGGCTGATGGCCACGAGGGCGTCGTCCGAGAGCACCATGCGGGGCTTGTCGGGGTTCTCCTGATGGGCCTGGTTCAGCAGCCACTGTGCCAGTTCACGGGCGTCGTCACCACGCTGGCGCAGGGCCGGCAGGCACAGGTGCACCTGGCCCAGGCGATCGTACAGGTCGCGGCGGAACCGTCCTCGACGATGCGGTTGCCCAGCGACGGACTGGCGATGCTGATGATCTGCGGCAGCGTGTTGACATCCTTCCAGCGCGTCTCGCTGTTGTGGATCAGGTACAGCAGCTCGGTCTGGGTGGTGGGGTCGAGCTGCTCGACGTTTTCCAGGATGACGATGGGCTGGCCGGTGCCCTGGTACTCGGTGGTCGCCTTGCGGAAGGCAACCTCGATGTCGATGCCGCGGGTGTAGCGGTTGCAGCTGACGATCGGAGGCATCGGCACGGCCGGCAGCTGGGCGCTGTCGGTGCCGGGGCGCTGGCCGTTGTACTGGGCAAAGTAGTGGGCCAGGGTCTTGCGACCGGTGCCGGGCTCGCCCCGGATCAGGATGCGCAGGTTGTGGCCCAGCAGGCGACGGGCGCGCTTTGACGACGCGGCGCACGGCAGCATCGCTGCTCATCAGGCCCGGGATCAGCTCGTTGAGCGGGCGGACCTTGGTGAGGCTGATGTTGTGCAGGCGGATCTGCTGCAGGCGGCGGGCGCGCTGCACGGCATAGGGCAGGACCCGGTGTCGGACGGGTAGGCCAGCACGTCGTAGACGTTGCGCAGCAGCAGCTGGCCGGCCAGGTAGTCATCGGTGGCACCGATGGCGATGATCTTGGCGTTGGGGCTGGCCGCGGTCAGCTGGCGACAGGCGTCCACGGGGGAGTTGGCCTGGCTGGGGCCACCGTGCGTGCCGAAGTCGAGCACGATGACGTCGACTTCGGTGCTGTGCAGCTTGACGATGGCTTTCTTGATACCTTGATCAGCAGGGCGCTCTCGCCAGCGGGGAGTTCTGCAGCCCGATGGCATGTTCGCGAGAGTTCCACGATCATAAGGTGCTTGTTGTCGCGGACGGATGGGGTGGTCGTCTAGGTGTCGGGTATTCCATCAGAAGGAAAAAAAACCCCTAAGGACATACTGCACGCTTTGTCCACCCCCAATGTTGGCGGAATGATATTTGTTGCATTGTGTTGTTAGCGCAACAGGTTCTGCCGAGGCCTTCTGTCAGTGGATGTGACAAACTTTGCGTGATGGTGCGGCTGGTTACCGGGTCACGTCAGGTTGGCATGTCGTCATCCGGCTATCTGCGTGCCGGGTGGTGGCCCCGTCGGGGCTTTCCGGGTGGGGCGGATGTCGTCGGATTCCCTGTGTGATGACGTAACATCTGTTGAAAAATGCTGGATGAGGGGATCGTGATGGCAGCTGAGGAAACAGGGCGGCAAGGGCGATGCGGCGGAGGGCGCAGCCGTGCCTGCGCCGATCCTGGGCACTTCTCAGGAGATGCTGGCCCGGGCCTCGACTGGCTGGCGGCGCACGGCGAGGGGCCCGGCGGGTGAGCGGCCACGGCGCGCTGGGCGAGGCGAGGCTGAAGCACGGGCGCGGGCTGGCGGCGGTCCTGGAGCTGCAGGGGGCGGACCCGATCACCTGGGTAGCTCGGGCTGCTGGTGTGCAGCGACCCCTGCCCGGACCAGGCGGAACTGGATGTGCAGCTGGGCGAGGAGCTGGGCGCCTACGTAGGCACGCTGCTGGCCAACTGCCAGCGTCTGATGTCCCTGTCGTTCTCGGCCCTGATCGGCAGTCAGGGGGCGCCGGGGCAGTCGCAGCCGGAGGTGTTGCGCCGCATGACGCTGGCCATGGCACGGGACGTGCGGGTGGTGATGGTGCGGCTGGCATCGGCCCTGCAGTCGCTGCGCCATGTGGCGGCATATCGGGGAGCAGGGGATGATGCCGAGGCCAGGGACCCGTCGTTGGCCGAGGGCTTGCTGAGCCGGGGTGTCGGTGGCCCTCGTGTCGGAGGCCGATGTGCAGGGGCTGGCGCAGGAGGCGATGCAGGTGCTGGCACCGCTGGCCAACCGTCTGGGGCTCTACCGCATCAAGTGGGAGATGGAGGATCTGGCGTTCCGTTGCCTGGAGCCGGCGCGCTACCGGGAGCTGGCGCGGGCGCTGGACAGCAAGCGTCCGGAGCGGGATGCCTCGTGGCCAATGCGACGGCCGAGCTGTCGGCGCTGCTGGCCGAGCACGGCATCCAGGCGCAGGTGAAAGGGCGCTCGAAGCATCTGTACAGCATCCACAGCAAGTTGCGGGCCAAGCATCTGAGCCTGGAGAAGCTGCGCGACCTGCGGGCGCTGCGGGTGATGGTGGAGACGCTGGCCGACTGCTATGCGACGCTGGACCTGGTGCATCAGCGCTGGGTGCCGGAGATGGACGAGCTGGACGACTACATTGCCGATCCGAAGCCCAATGGCTACCAGTCACTGCATACGGTGGTGATGGCTGACGATGGCAGGCCGATGGAGGTGCAGATCCGCACGCGGGCGATGCACGAGGCGGCCGAGTACGGTCTGGCGGCGCACTGGCGCTACAGAAAAGAGCGCCCCTGGAGGCGGCAAGGTGGTGGTGCCGTCGCTGGACGGGCAGGCGCGCATCTCGTGGCTGCGACAGCTGCTGGCCTGGCAGCATGATCAGGGCGAGCGGATTGCGGGTGAGGAGACCAGTACGGCCGATGATTCCGTGATCTTTGCGATGACGCCGCAGGGACGGGTGATCGAGCGCCGATGGGCTCCACGGCCGTGGATTTCGCCTATCACGTGCATACGTCGCTGGGGCATCGCTGCCGGGGCGCCTCGGGTGGACGGGCGGATGCTGCCACTGAACACGCCGCTGGCCAACGGACAGGTGGTGGAGATCGTCCAGGCCCGGGTGGGCATGGATGAACCGGGGCCTTCGCGTGACTGGCTGAACCCGTCACTGGGCTTTGTGCGCAGCAACCGGGCCCGTCAGAAGGTCCGGCAGTGGTTCAACGCGCAGGCGCGGGGTCAGGAGCAGCTGGCCGGGCGCGAGCGGGTTGAGAAGGCGCTGGCCCGCGAGGGACGCACGGGGCAGTCGCTGGAAGTGCTGGCCGAGCGGCTGAAGTATCCGTCGACGCAGGCGCTGTTCGCAGCCGTTGCGCGCGAGGAGGTGGGAGCGCGGGCGCTGGAGGCAGCGATCCGCATGAGCCGGTGGTGCCGCCAGCTCCTGCGCCGGCATCGCCAGCAGCGCCGGAGATGCGCAGTCGGCAGCGCCCGGGTCGAATGCGGTGCTGGTGATGGGGTGGACTTCCTGATGACCCATCTGGCTGGCTGCTGCCATCCGGTACCGCCCGACGAGATCAGTGGCTTCGTGACCCGGGGACGCGGGGTGTCGGTGCACCGCAAGGGATGCCCGGCGCTGGCGGCGTTGCGCGAGCGGGCGCCTGAGCGCGAACTGGCGGTCTCATGGGGAGACGACTGGCAGAAGCCCGTGAAGACCAAGGGGTGGGCAGCTCAAGCCCCGGCGCTATTCGGCCGGGGTGGTGGTGACGGCCGAGGCCCTGTTCGGGGCTGTTGCGCGACGTCCCTGACATGCTGGCGCGCGAGCAGTGCCCGTTGCTGTCGGTGCAGAGCCAGACGGTGAAGGGAGCTGTCGCGCTTCACGCTGGTGCTGGAGGTGCCGTCAGCCGAGGTTCCTGGACAAGCTGAGCAATGCGATCCGGCAGATTCCGGGGTGATGAGCTGCCGGCGGGCCTAGGCGCTGGGGAGCCCCGGACGCTCGAGCGTGGGGGACGCCTGGGATGGATCGCCGACCACGCCCGGTCTTGAGTGCCGAGCGTGCCTTCAGGGTGCAGCTGATCAGCCCAGTCCGGCAGGCTGGAGTCGTCGGGAATGGGTTGCTGGATGGGCTGGCCGGTGGGGTGAGGCGTTGGCCGTGGGTACCGATGGTGGGCTCGATGCGGCCGCCGGGCAGGGCCCTTGGGCAGGGGCAGAGGGCGCTTCATCCGTCGCCGTCACGGCGGGCGCAGCGCCCTCATCGGGCACGTCTTCCGTGCTGCGCATGGGTTCGAGGTTGCCCATGGTGCCGGTTTCGTCGACGGGACCGGCATCAGCGTGCATGGCCGTCGGCTCGGTGCTGTCCGGGAGCTCGGATGCCCTGCAGGATCGGCGTCGGGAGGGCGGCGGTCATCGGTTCAGCCGGGCTGGTGCCGGAGGGGTGCGCCGGCAGGGAAGGTTCGGCCGTGGGCAGGGTGGCGGCGGCATCCATGCGGCGCTCGGTCTGAGCCGCTGCGGGCGCAGGGGCAGGACGCACCGCCGACTTGGGCCGGAAGGCGCGGCAGACGTCGGATCGGTCTCGATGAAGTGCGCCGATCAGGTCCAGTAGTAGGGAACGGCGGCGAAGATGCCGGGGATGCGGATCTCGCCGCTTTCCGGGTCACGCACGCCTTCCAGGATCTCGCGGATGGACTTGGGCTGCCCGGGCAGGTTGATGATGAGCGTGTTGCTCCCGGATGACGGCGGTCTGCCGCGACAGGATGGCGGTGGGCACGAAGTTCAGGCTGATGGCACGCATCTGCTCGCCGAAGCCGGGCAGTTCGCGGTCGGCCACGGCCAGGGTGGCCTCGGGCGTGACATCGCGGGGGCCGGGCCGGTGCCGCCAGTGTGGTGAGAATGAGGTGGCGCCCACGTCGTCGGTCAGTTCGCACAGCGTCTGGCTGATGGCCTCCTGCTCGTCCGGAATCAGTCGGCTGTTGCCCAGCCAGGGCGAGGTGAGCGCCCGGTCCAGCCAGTCGGCCATGGCCGGGATGCCGAGGTCCTGATAGGCGCCACTGCTGGCACGGTCACTGATCGAGACGAGGCCGATCTTCAGGGGCGCGGTGTCTTGGATGGATGTGGACATGGTGGGGACCGGAAAGTCGTTGTTGGGGCTGCCCGGAAACCGCCGGGGCGGTGGGCAGGTCGGGAACACGGCGGCTCGGGGCCGATGACGGGTTGCTGAAACCCGTCCGGGATCAGGCGGGCTCGTCGTCAGCCTGCGGGGCCGTGGCGGGTTGCCAGTCTTCGACCAGGTCTCGTGCAGCAGGCGGTAGAGCTGACGCTGCTGACGGGGCAGCTTGCCGGCGGTCTTCTCGCGCCGGGCCCGCCAGCAGTGCGGGCAGTCCCAGCTGGCGGCGGCCGGGTGCTCGTCGATGAAGTCGGTGAGCGAGAGGCTTCCGTCCAGCAGGCCGTCGCGCCAGCGTTCGGCACGGTGCATCAGTGCACGGCACCTGGGTGGCGTCCCTCGTCCACGGCCAGGGCCTGCTCGATGGCGCTGGCGTCCACGCTGCGCATCAGCTTGCCGATGTACTGCATCTGGCGCCGCAGGCCCTCGTGGCTTTTCGTGCGCCGGGCCTCGTGGACGGCTTGGGCCAGGTCCTCGGGCATCGGCACGCGGGCCAGTTGCTGGGCCGGCAGCTTCACCAGCCGCTCGCCCAGCGCCTGCAGTGCGTGCATCTGCTGCTTCCTGCGGGTCTTGCTGATGGGGGCGTCGTCCGCGGATGGTGTGGCGTCCGGGGCGGTGTCGGGGTCGACGGTCGTGGCGGCTGCCGTGGTTCATGAGCGCTCGGGTGGAAGATGGATGGTCGAGTGCTATATGATACTTGTCAGGTTTTTCCCAATATTTACCCTTGTCCATTTTCCATGAGAAAGTCCTCTTCCGCCCAGGCAGCCGGGGCTGCCAGAGCTTCAACTCGCCAGCCCGTGCGCCGTCTCCGTGCCCGTGCCGGGCATCTGCCGGCCCAGTGCACCGGAAGGCGGGGATGGCGAACGCCCACTGTTCGACTACCGGCGTGAGGATTTTTCAGGAACTGGTCGAGGAGACCATGCGTCAGGCGAAGCATTGGGTGCCACTGCCGTGGTGGCCGAGGTGTCGGAATCCTCAGGGCTGGCGCTGACGGTGCGCGAGCGCAGGTCGAGACCATCGAGCAGACCCGTGACAAGGGGCTGGGGGTGTCAGTCTACGTGGGGCAGCGGCGCGGCCACGCCAGCACCAGCGATTTCAGCCCGCAGGCGCTGGCGCGCACGGTGCGGGCAGCCTACGACATTGCCTCCATCACGGGCGAGGATCCGTTTGCCGGTCTGCCCGACGAGCGCCGTCTGGCGCGGGGTGAATACGACGTGTCGGGCCTGGCACTGTTCCAGCCCTGGCATGTCTCCGTGCCACAGGCCATCGAGCTGGCGCGCGAGATCGAGGCGGCCAGCTTCGCGGTCAGCCCGCAGATTGCCAACAGCGATGGCGCCTCCGTCTCGGTGGGCCATGGCCACTTCCTGTCGGCCAACTCTCTGGGTTTCTGCGATGGTTTCGCGCACAGCCGCCACACGCTGTCGGTCGGGCCCATCGCCCGTCGGGGACGTGACATGCAGCGTGACGGCTGGTATTCGCCGCTCGTTCGCCGGCCGATGGCCTCGCCCGAGGCCCTGGGTCGCTATGCGGCCGAGCGCGCCCTGTCCAGGCTGGGCGCACGCAAGCTCAGCACCCGCAAGGTGCCGGTGCTGTTCGAGGCACCGCTGGCGCTGGGGCCTGCTGGGCAGCTGGTGCAGGCGCTCAGCGGCTCGGCACTGTACCGGCAGGTATCGTTCCTGGTGGACTCGCTGGGCAAGCGCATCTTCCCCAACCATATCGACATCGTGGAAGATCCGTTCATTCCCGGGGCGATGGGTTCCGGCCCCTTCGATGATGAGGCGGTGGCCACGGCCGCCCGTGATGTGGTGAAGGGCGGTCGGCTCAAGGGCTACTTCCTGTCTTCATACAGCGCGCGCAAGCTGGGCATGCAGACCACCGGCAATGCCGGCGGCTCGCACAACCTGCGCCTGTCCAGCCGGCTGACGGCACGTGGCGACAACTTTGCCCGCATGCTGAAGAAGATGGGCACCGGCCTGCTGGTGACCGAGGTGATGGGGCAGGGGCGTCAATTACGTCACGGGTGATTACTCGCGGGTGCCAGCGGTTTCTGGGTGGAAAACGGCGAGATCCAGTATCCGGTCGAGGAAATCACCATTGCCGGCAATCTGGCCGACATGTACCGCGGCATCGTCGCGGTGGGCAACGATGAACTCACCCGCGGCACCAAGACCTGCGGTTCTGTGCTGATCGAGGAAATGGCGGTGGCCGGGTAACAGCCATGAACAAGGCCTTTTCGTGCGCGAGAATGACGACACCGATGACGACGACGACCTTGAGCCGGAACAGCTGAAGGTCCCGGGCGGCAAGAACTACATCACCCGTGCGGGCTATCAGGCGCTGCGCGACGAGCTGAGCCACCTGCTGGACGTGGAGCGGCCGGAAGTGGTGCAGGTGGTGTCGTGGGCCGCCTCCAACGGCGACCGTTCCGAGAACGGCGACTATCTGTACGGCAAGAAGCGGCTGCGCGAGATCGACCGGCGCATCCGCTTCCTGATCCGCCGCATCGACCGTGCCGAAGTGGTCGAGCCTTCGGCACACCATGGCAATGACGGTGTTCTTCGGTGCCACCGTCACCCTACAGCGAGCCCGACGGCACCGAGCGCCGGGTGCAGATCGTTGGCGTGGACGAGACGGATCCCGGCCGGCAAGATCAGCTGGATCTCGCCGGTGGCGCGTGCGCTCATCAAGGCGCGAGAGGGGGATGAAGTGTCGCTGATGACACCGCAGGGGACGGATGGAGCTGCTGATCGAGTCGGTGGAGTACCCCGCGCCGGTCTGAGCCCGATCCGCGAAGTTCAGAAGCGGAAGTCGAAACGCGTGGTGCGCCGGTAGGTCTGCCCGGGCAGCAGGATGGCCCGGCCGTGGCTGGGGCTGTCCGGTGGGAACTGGCTTTCCAGGGCCACGCCTGCCAGGTCGGCATAGTGGCTGCCGTCGCGCTTTTCGGTGCCGCCCAGGTACTGCCCCGTGTACAGGTGCAGGGCGGGCTGATCGGTATGGACCTGCAGGCTGACGCGACCGTCGGCCGAGCGCAGTTCAGCGGCCAGCTGCAGGGCAGCGCCGGTCGAGGCGTCCGAAGGGGCTTCACCCAGCAGGAAGCTGTGGTCGTACCCCTTGACCTTCTGCTGGTCGACATCGCGCAGGAAGTCGGCATCTAGCCGCTTGGGCTGACGGAAATCGAAGCCGGTACCTTCCACTGCACGGGGAGCGGCGTCGGGAATGCCGTCCGTGCCCACCGGCTGCTAGCGGTCGGCGTGAATCTGCAGCACCTGGGCCAGACCGTCATTACCATCGCCGCCGTTCAGGTTGAAATAGGCGTGGTTGGTGAAGTTGCAGGGCGTGGCTGCATCCGTGGTGGCGGAGTAGACGATCGTCAGGGCGTCGTCATCATCCAGCAGGTACTGCGCGGTGGCATGCAGATTGCCCGGAAAGCCCTGGTCGCCAGCCGGGCTGAAGATCCGGAACGTGGCCTGGTGTGCATCGGCCGAATCCAGCGTCCACAGCTGGCGGGCCAGTCCTTGCCGGCCCCCATGCAGGATGTGGGGCGGCTGGTTGGCATCCAGCACGTGGTCGCCAAAGCGTGCCTGGGCAATGCGCCCGGCATAGCGGCCAACGCTGGCCCCCAGATAGCTGCCGCCTTCCAGCAGCATGGCCACCACGTCGCGGCTGCCCAGCAGCACCTCACGCACCTGGTCGGGCAGCGGTAGCCGGCACGAGGTCCAGGTGGCGCCCAGCGGATGCAGGCCGATGGTGATGCCGCGGCGGTTGCGCAGGGTCAGTCCGGTGGAGGTCAGCGCTTCTTTCATGGTGTTCGGGGGAGAAGAGGATCCGAAAGCGTATCAGGGTACACCATGGAGGCTGTCCACCCGACCGTACCGGAGCACGGTCCTCGGAATGGCGGGCAGCCGTCAGACCCCTGGGGGCCGGATGGGGCCCCCTTTCAGCGCCTGTTCAGAGTACGTGTGCGCCTTCGCGGGCACGGCACAGGTGGATCTGTGCAACGAGCCCGCCGCTGCGCGCCGGGTAGTCGCGCTGCACGGCCTGCGTCACCTCATCGACCAGCGAGTCCGGGACCAGCGCCACCACGCAGCCGCCGAAGCCGCCACCGGTCATCCGCACGCCGCCCCGCTTGCCGATGACGGCAGAGACGATCTCCACCAGGGCATCGATGGGGGGTACGGTGATGGCGAAGTCATCGCGCATCGAGGCATGGCTTTCAGCCATCAGGGTGCTGAGCCGCTCCACATCATGGGCACGCAGCGCCTGGGCGGCTGCCAGCGTGCGGGCATTCTCCGTGATGACATGGTGGGCACGCCGGTAGACGAGCGGGTCCAGCTCATTGCGGGCAGCCTGCAGCTGGGCCAGGTCGACATCACGCAGTGCCTTGACGCCGAAGTGGGCGGCCGCAGCCTCGCACTGCTCGCGGCGGGTGTTGTATTCGCTGCCCACCAGCCCGCGCTGCACCTTCGAGTCGATGATCATCACCCGCAGTTCGTCGGGGATGGCGGCCGTCTCGGTCTCCAGGCTGCGGCAGTCGATGAGCAGCGCATGCCCGTCCTTGCCAAGAGCCGAGATGAACTGATCCATGATGCCGCAACGGCAGCCGACAAACTCGTTCTCGGCCTGCTGGCCCAGCAGCGCGATGTCGCGCAGGCTGGCATCGAGCCCGAAGGCTGTCTGCAGTGCCTTGCCCACGGCTACCTCGAGCGCAGCCGACGAGCTGAGGCCTGCACCCTGCGGCACGTTGCCGCTGACCACCATGTCCAGTCCATGGGGCAGCGGGCCGAAACGCTGGATGAAGACATCGACGACGCCGCGGATGTAGTTAGCCCAGCCCTTGTCACTGTGCTAGGGACGCGCGTCAGCGGCGAACTCGTCACGCTGGTTGTCATAGTCGGCGGCCACGACCCGGATGCGATTGTCGGTGCGCGGCGCGATGGCGACTTCGGTGGCGAAGTCGATGGCGCAGGGCAGCACGAAACCGTCGTTGTAGTCGGTGTGCTCGCCGATCAGGTTGACACGACCCGGTGCACGGATGACGTGGGTGGCCGTGGCGTTCAGTTCCTGCTTCAGCAGGGCGGCTGTGTCCTTGATGGCGTGGGCGGAGGGCTGGCAGGGTGCTCGCGATCGGAAGGGAGGTTGGATGCGGGGGTTTCGCGCCCGGCGTGTCTGGCGCCCTGCCGGGATGAACCCAGTCGCGTCTTGCGGGATGCTTGCGATGAAAGCGTCAAGAAATGTTGCGCGTCAGGAAGGGCAAACCGGCGTCGATGATGGGCGAGGGCCAGCGCAGCGACGCCGGGAAAAAGGTCAGCAGCCGGCTGCCTCGCGGTAATGGACCTCAGGGCAGGGCGCGCAGCCGCTCAGCCGCCTGTTCGGCGGTGAGGTCGCGCTGGGACTCGGCCAGCATTTCGTAGCCCACCATGAATTTCTTCACCGTGGCCGAGCGCAGCGGCGGTGGTAAAGTGCGCATGACATTGCCAGTGCGCCGTGTCTTCCCTGACCGAACGGTGCACCATGCCAGCCCATCGAGTACGGGAAGCTCGTGTGAAAAAGGTTGTCGTAGCGACTGGTGAGCTTCTTCAGCACGATGGCGAGATCTTTCTGCTGCTCGGGCGTGGCGTCCATCAGCCGGGGCAGTGCGGCCTTGGGCATCAGCAGGGTCTCGAAGGGCCAGACCGCCCAGTAGGGCACCACGGCCAGCCAGTGCTCGCCCTCGACCACGATGCGGGTGCGCTCCTGCAGCTCGCGTTCGACATAGTCGAGCAGCAGGCTGCGGCCGTTTGCCCGGAAGTAGCGGCGCTGGGATTCATCCGCACGGGCCACCTCGTTGGGCAGGAAGTCGCTGGCCCAGACCTGACCGTGCGGGTGCGGGTTGGAGCAGCCCATGGCTGCGCCCTTGTTCTCGAAGATCTGCACCCAGCGCCAGCGTTCGCCCAGTTCACGGATACTGCTGGATCCAGGTGGCGATGATGGTCTCGATGGCGGCAGGGCGAAAGCTCCGGCAGCGTCTTGCCGTGATCGGGCGAGAAGCAGATGACGCGCGCGGTTCCCCGCACCGCCATGCTCTTCAGGAGCGGATCGTCGGAACGGTACTCGGGCGTGTCGGGCAGCAGCGCGGAAGTCGTTGGGAAAGACGTAGGGCTGCGTGTAGTCAGGGGTTGACCTCGCCACCGATGCGCGTGTTGCCCGGGCACAGGTAGCAGCTCGGGTCATGGCGCTGGGACGGGGTGTGTCGTCGACGTTTTCCCTGCTGGCCTGCCAAGGGCGCCGGGACGATGGGGAGAGACCAGAACCCAGCTGTCCTGCAGCGGGTTGCAGCGGCGATGCGGGTGTTCGGTGGGGTCGAACATGATGTTGGTTGGCCCGAAGCGGGCGGCGAGAGCCTGAAAATGTCTCCGACGTTGCCATGTTGTGCGTGGACTGGCAAAGTTTCCGCACACATTGACGGTTCCGCAGGCAGCTCGTACCCCCGCCTTCGGGCGTTGCTTCATGATGACGGCGGTGAGCACTTTTATCACACGCCCATGGTCGAGGGTATACTCGCGCCGCCGCAAAGGTGGAAGAATGAATACGAACGGCAGGATATCATTCTGTCGCGAAGGATCTTCCGAACAGGTCGGAGCAGGGTGTCGGGTCCGGTTGCTCCATGGGTTCTCCGGGCAGGAGGAGGTGAATGCCCTGCATATCCCGGGTGTCTTTGTGAATGGATGCCCGTGGATAATGCGGCCGATGGTGCGGTCAGGTTTTCCCTATAGGGTTTTCCCTGATTTGCGCAGATGTTTGGCGCGCCGCATGCGGCTTGTTCAGAAGGTCTTCCGGGCGAGGTCCGAATGTTTTCCGGATCGGGCTGGCCCGGCAATTTCAAACTGAGATCACGATAATGAAGAAGACTGTCCTGGCTGTCATGCTGTCGGCCGCCACCTCGCTTCCCGCCGCCCAGGCAGCCGATCGCGTGGGCGTCACCATTTACAAATACGACGACAACTTCATGTCCACCATGCGCAAGTCGCTGGAGGGCATTGCAAGCAGCAGAAAGACATTTCGCTGCTGATGAACGATTCGCAGAACAACCAGTCGATGCAGAATGACCAGGTCGACATTCTGCTGGCCCGTGGCGTGAAGGCGCTGGCCATCAACCTGGTGGACCCTGCAGCCGGCACCACGGTCATCGACAAGGCCAGCGGCCAGGATGTTCCCGTGATCTTCTTCAACAAGGATCCCGGCCAGAAGGCCATCGATTCCTATGCCAAGGCCTACTACATCGGTACCGACCCGGTGCAGTCCGGCGTGATCCAGGGTGACCTGATCGCGAGGCTGGAAAGCCCATCCGGAGTGGGACCTGAACAAGGACGGCAGCTGCAGTTCGCCTCATCAAGGGTGAGCCGGGTCACCCGGATGCCGAGGCTCGTACCGAGTGGGTCGTGAAGGAGCTGGAAGCCAAGGGCGTGAAGACCGAGCGCCTGTACATGGACGCCGCCCTCTGGGATGCCGCCAAGGCCAAGGATATTGCCCAGGCCTGGCTGTCCGGCCCGAATGCCAACCGGATCGAGGTGATCATCTCCAACAACGACTCCATGGCCATGGGTGCCATCGAGGCTGCCAAGGCCCAGGGCAAGAAGCTGCCTATCTTCGGTGTGGACGCCCTGCCGGAAGCCCTGCAGCTGGTCAAGAAGGGTGACCTGGCCGGTACCGTGCTGAACGACGGTGCTGCTCAGGCCAAGGCCATCCTGGCCGTGCTGCCCAACCTGATCGCCGGCAAGGACGTTGCCGAAGGGACCGGCTACGAGTTCAAGCAGCGTTATCTGCGTCTGCCCTACATCGGTGTGGACAAGGACAACCTGGGTGAATTCCTGAAATGATCCGGCGCTGATGTCGAGAAACGGGCGCTTGCGCCCGTTTCTTGTCATCGCAAGAACAAGAGGCGCTTCGATGTCACCCCCGATGAGCGATGCTGCACGGCAGGCGAGTTCCTGCTGGAGATGCGCGGCATCAACAAGAGCTTTCCCGGCGTCAGGCGCTGGACAATGCGCAGCTGAAGGTCAGGCCCCATTCCGTGCACGCCCTGATGGGCGAGAACGGCGCGGGCAAGTCCACGCTGCTCAAGTGCCTGTTCGGCATCTACCATGCCGATGCAGGCGAGATCCTGCTCTGCGGCCGTCCGGTCGCGTACCGCACTCGAGGAAGCGCTGAGAACGGCATTCCATGGTGCACCAGAGCCGAACCTGGTGCCGCAGGTGTCGGTGATGGACAACCTCTGGCTGGGGCGCTATCCCCAGAAAGGGCCCTTCATCGATCGCGCGAAGATGTACCTGCGACACGAAGGCGATCTTCGACGAGCTGGGCATCGACGTGGATCCGCGCCAGAAGGTGGCCGATCTGACGGTTTCGCAGATGCAGATGATCGAGATCGCCAAGGCGTTCTCGTACAACGCGAAGATCGTCATCATGGACGAGCCCACCTCCTCGCTGTCCGAGAAGGAGGTCAACCATCTCTTCGGCATCATTCAGAAGCTGAAGGATCGCGGCTGCGGGATCATCTACATCTCGCACAAGATGGACGAGATCTTCCGCATCTGCGACGAGATCACCATCCCGCGCGACGGCCAGTGGATCGACACGCGACCTGTTGCGGGCCTGACCTTCGATGATGTCATCAAGATGATGGTCGGCCGCGAGCTGGGCGAGCGCTTCCCGGAGAAGACCAACAGGCCGGCCGAGGTCGTGCTGGAGGTCCGGGGGCTGACGGCCCGCAACCAGCCGTCCATCCAGGACGTGTCCCTTCGATCTGCGCCGGGGCGAGATCCTGGGCATTGCCGGGCTGGTGGGTGCCAAGCGTACCGATATCGTGGAAACGCTCTTCGGCATCCGCGAGGCCAGTTCAGGCGTGGTTCGGGTGCGTGGCAAGGAAGTGCGCAACACCAGCAGCGTCAAGGCCATCCGCAACGGCTTTGCCACTGGTGACGGAAGAGCGGCGCCACCGGCATCTTTGCCGGGCTGGGCGTGGACTTCAACTCGCTCATCGCCAACATGCCGCACTACGAGCATGCGGGTCTGCTGCAGCAGAAGAACATGCAGGGCGACACCGACTGGGTCGTCAAGTCGATGAACGTGAAGACGCCCAGCCGTCGCACGCAGATCGGCTCGCTCTCGGGTGGCAACCAGCAGAAGGTGGTGATCGGGCGCTGGCTGTTGACCAAGCCTGACATCCTCATGCTGGATGAACCCACACGCGGTATCGACGTGGGGGCGAAGTTCGAGATCTATCAGCTGATCAACGACCTGGCGGTACAGGGCAAGAGCATCATCATGATCTCGTCCGAGATGCCCGAGCTGCTGGGTGTGTCCGACCGCATTCTGGTGATGAGCAACGGTCGCGTGGCCGGCATCGTCAATACCCGGGAAACCAGCCAGGAAGAGATCCTGCAGCTGGCTGCCAAATACCTGTAAAAGAGGATTCCACCGTGAGCTTCTTCGCACGCCCCTGCAGATGGCTGGGGACTTCTTCAAGGAATACGCGCTGTATTTCGTATCTCGTGATCCTGCTGGCCGTCATCATCACCCGGACAGCACTCTTCTCAACATCACCAACCCTGTCCAACATCCTCACGCAGTCGTCGGTGCGGATGATCATCGCGCTGGGTGTGGCTGGTGTGATCGTCACGCGAGGCACCGACCTGTCGGTGGGTCGCCAGGTGGGTCTGGCTGCCGTGGTGGCTGCCACCATGCTGCAGGCCGTCGACAACGTCAACAAGGTGTTCCCCGAAATGGGCGTGATGCCCATTCCGGTGGTCATCCTGCTGGTGTGCGCCATCGGCGCGCTGATCGGCCTGCTCAACGGCATCATCGTGGCCATCCTGAACGTGACGCCGTTCATCGCCACGCTGGGCACGATGCTGATCGCCTACGGCGTGAACTCGCTGTACTACGACGCGGTGGGCTCGGCGCCGATCGCGGGCTTTGACAGCGCGTTCCGCAGCTTCACGCAGGGCTACTTCTCCATCCCGATGGGTGGGTGGGCAACTTCCGCCTCAGCTACATCACCATCTATGCACTGGTAGCCATCGTGTTCACCTGGGTGCTGTGGAACAAGACCCGCTTTCGGCAAGAACCTCTTCGCCATCGGCGGCAACCCGGAAGCCGCAGCTGTGTCCGGCGTCAACGTCACGCTGAACCTGATCGGCATCTACGTGCTGTCGGGCATCTTCTGCTGCCTTCGGCGGCATGCTGGAGGCGGGCCGCATCGGTCTCGGCCACGAACAACCCAGGGCTTCATGTACGAGCTTGATGCCATTGCTGCCTGCGTGATCGGTGGCGTGTCGTTCAGCGGCGGCGTGGGCACGGTGGCCGGCGTGGTGATGGGCGTGATCATCTTCCAGCTGCTGAACTACGGTCTCAGCTACATCGGTGTGAACCCGTACTGGCAGTACATCATCAAGGGCGGCATCATCGTGCTGGCCGTGGCGATGGACTCGATGAAGAACGCACGTCGGCAAAGTAATGATGGGACACTGGGCCCGGCTTGCCGGGCCCATGAGGTCCAATCAGGAAAACACCCATCGCCTTGCCGGGCGATGGGTGTTTTTCTTGAGGGGCAGATTTGGCTGGTGCTTGCCTGGTCCAGGCCTAGAGGAGGCGAGGCCAGCCCGGGCGTCTCAGGCCCGGGTGATGGTGCGGGTCTGTGGAGCTTGCGCAGGCGCCGGAAGACTTCAGCCGGTGGTCGCGGTCCTGGACCTGCAGCGTGAAGCGGATGATGGCCACTTGATTCGGACTCGGTGTCCATGGCCACCTGCAGGATGTCGGCATTGCTGGCGGTGATCTCGCTGGCGATGCGACCTAGGATGCCGCGCCTCGTCGTCGGCGGTGATCTCGATGAGGGTGCGGAACATGCCGCTGACTTCCTCAGTCCCATCCACGTCGATCCAGCGTTCGGCGTCGCGACTGATCTGCTTTGCGGGCGGTCTCGCAATCCATGCGGTGGATGGACAGGGCCGTGGCCGCCGCGCATCTGGCCGATGATGCGGTCGCCGGGCACCAGGTGGCAGCAGGTGGCGGCCTGCAGCGAGATGCCGTCGATGGACTGGATGACGATGGGGGCGGTGTGCGCGGGCCAGGGCCGAGGTGACGGCGCTGCAGCCGTGCCACCACTGATGTCGAGCGAGATGGCACGCGCTACGACCGGGGCCAGCTTCAGGCCCAGGCCGATGTCGGCGTAGAGATCGGTGAGGGACTTGACGGCGGTGTCGCGGGCAGCCTTGTCCAGCACGGCGGGATCCAGCTCGTCGATGTCGATGCGCAGGCTGGCCAGGACTGGGTCATCAGCCGGCGGCCCAGTTCGACGGATCTGTCGTACTCATGCGCCGCAGGAAATGGCGAATCTCGGCGCGGGCCTTGCCGGTACGGGCGAAGGTGAGCCAGGAGGGGCTGGGGCGCGCGTTGGGATCGGCGATGATCTCGATGATGTCGCCGTGGGTGAGCTCGGTCGCAGCGGCACCGGGTCGCCGTTGATGCGGGCAGCCACGCACTGGTTGCCCAGGTCGGTGTGCACGCTGTAGGCGAAGTCGATGACGGTGGCGCCCCGCGGCAGGCCCCGGATCTGGCCCTTGGGCGTGAAGACGTAGACGGCGTCGGGGTAGAGGTCGACCTTGACGTGATCGATGAATCTCCAGCGAGTCGCCGGTCTGCTGCTGGATGTCGAGCAGCGACTTGAGCCAGTCCAGCGTCTTGATCTGCTGGTTGCCGGCGTTTTCGCCCTCGGTCTTGTAGAGCCAGTGGGCGGCGACGCCGGCTTCGGCGACGCGGTGCATCTGGGGCGTGCGGATCTCGAACTCGATGCCGCCGCCGTGCGGGCCGACCACGGTGGTGTGCAGTGACTGGTAGCCGTTCTTCTTGGGGATGGCGATGAAGTCCTTGAAGCGGCTGGTGTTGGGCTTGAAGGCGCTGTGGATGGCGCCCAGTGCCAGGTAGCAGGCGGCCAGGTCGGGCACGATCAGGCGCACGCCGAAGAGGTCGTAGACCTCGGAGAACGAGACGTGCTTGTCCACCATCTTGCGATAGATGGAGTAGAGCGATTTTTCGCGGGCACTGATCTCGGCCTGCACGCCCATTCTGGCCAGCGCCTTCTCGATGGTGCTGGTGACACGGCCGAAGGCGTCGCGTCGGGTGCGCGCGGCCACCTGCATGGCCTTGGCCAGCGTGCGATAGCGCAGCGGGTGCTGGTAGCGGAAGGACAGGTCCCGCAGTTCGCGGAACAGGCTGTGCAGCCCCAGCCGGTTGGCGATGGGGCGTAGATCTCGATGGTCTCGTTGGCGATGCGCACCTGACGGTGGCGGCTGACGGCATCGAGCGTGCGCATGTTGTGCAGCCGGTCGGCCAGCTTGACCAGGATGACGCGCACGTCACGCGCCATGGCCAGCAGCATCTTGCGGAAGGTCTCGGCTCAGGGCGGTTTCGCGGCTGCCGAACTCCATCTTGTCGAGCTTGGACAGGCCGTCGACCATCTCGGTACGACGCGGCCGAACTGCTGGTTGAGTTCGGCCCGGCTGACGGCAGTGTCTTCCAGCGTGTCGTGCAGCAGGGCGCGCACAGGGGCGTCGGCGTCGAGCTGCCAGCTGGCGCAGATGAGCGCCACCGAGATGGGATGGGTGATGTAGGGTTCGCCGCTGGAGCGCTCTGGCCGCTGTGGGCCTGCTCGGCCAGCCGGAAGGCGGCTACGGATGCGCTGCAGGTCGGTCTCGGGCAGTGGTAGGCTACGGGCCTCCGGGACAGCAGGGGCTCAAGTGACACCAAGTCGTCCGAGTGGGCTCGTCGCCACCGGCAGACGGGGCCAGGTGCGCGGCCGGCGTGAAGGCGGTGATGACGGGGGCGGCCGTGGGCTGGGCGAATTCGTCGTCAGCCGGGCGCTCGTTGGGATTGGGGGCTTTCCGCTCGGGTCGGGAAGGATCGGTTGCGGATGCCGGTGCCAGCCGGGAAGCCTCGTCGCCGGGATTGTGTTCCGTTGCCGGGGAGGGAACCCGGTGCATCGGTCATCAGAGGGGCCGTATCGGTATCGGAGCCGGACGAGGAGGGCATGATGGGCTGGCGGGAAATAGGAGAGACAGGACCGCGCAAGGCAGGGGCCGCGCGTGCGGCTGATCCCTGCCTTCCCGGCGGGTGCTTACGTGGGAACGCGCCGCAGCATCTCGCGGCCGATATGGCCGGCAGCCACTTCACGCAGGGCAGTGACTGCGGGCTTGTTGCGCTTTCCACCTGGGGTGTGACCCCGGGGCCAGCATGCGGGCGCGATAGGTGGCGATGAGGGCCGCTCGAGCGGTTGGGGAATCTGTTTCAGCGAGTCTTCGACGGTGATGCGGGCCATGGAGGAAGGTCCTGGTTCAGGCGGGTCATGCGCCCAGGGATTGGAAGAGCGAGGCGTTCTGGGCAGCCTGCTGGCGGAAGCGGCAGCGGGCCGAGTTCGCGATGCTGACGAGCTGTTGGCGCGCCTGCTCAAAGTCTTGATTGACAATGATATATTGAAACTGCCCGGCATGCGCCAGTTCGCTGCGAGCTGCCGCCAGACGGCGCTCGATGGTGGCAGCGCTGTCCTTGCCCCGGGTCTGCAGGCGCTGGCAGCATCCAGTGAAGGCGGCACGACGAAGATGGAGACGGCCTCGGGGTAGAGCGCCTGCACCTCGGCTGCGCCCCGCCAGTCGATTTCAGCACGATGTCGGTGCCGGCTGCAATCCGCTCGTCGATCCAGAGGCGCGACGTGGCGTAGAAGATGCCAGGCACCTCGGCCCATTCCAGAATTCCGCGGCATCGCGCCGGGCCATGAAATCGCCTCGTCGGTGAAGAATAGTCTTCGCCGTGCTTCGCCTCACGCGCGGGCGCGCGGCGGTAAAGGACACGGAATGGCGGATGTGCGGGCGTGCCTGCAGCAGTGCGCGCACCAGCGTAGTCTTTCTGGCGCCGGAAGGCGCCGCGATGATGAGGATTGAGCCGGCGTTGGACGACATGGATGGATGCGGATGGGCCCCGCGTGAGCGGGCCGTTGGACTGGAATCCGCTATTTTTATCGTGATCAGGTCTTCACTCCGCATCCTGCGTGAAGGCGATGCCGCGCGCTTTCAGGGCCTTTGCGCACGCCGGCGCTGTAGGCCGGGTCGGCTCGTCGAAGCGGGTCAGCTGGCGGTCGATGATGAAGGGCGGGCACCCCTGCATCGAGCCGGCGATGTTGGCAAAGAGCCGTTCCGCTGCGCGGCACCCAGCAGGCGGAACAGCGCACCCGGCTGACCGTAGTCATCGTTGCTTCGCGGTGATCGTAGCGATCGGCGTCACCGCTGATCTTCAGGGGCGGCTCGCGGAACTGCGGGGCCTGCACCGCACCCCCTGAACGAGTTCGGTTCGTAGTAAGCGTCGACCACCGCCCTGTGGCCCGTAAGTTCATCTGGCCGTCGGGTGGTAGTGATGCACCGGGCAGCGCGGCGCATTGACCGGCAGCGCCTCGTAGTGCGTGCCCAGGCGGTGGCGGTGGGGCGTCGGCATACGAGAAGATCCGTGCCTGCAGCACCTTGTCGGGGCTGGCGCCAATGCCGGTACCAGGTTGCCGCGTGACATGGCCACCTGCTCGATCCGGCGAAGTAGTTGTCGGGGTTGTGGATTCAGCTCCATCACGCCCCACCTCGATCAGCGGGTAGTCGGCGTGCGCTAGACCTTGGTCATCGAAGGGTGCCAGGGCGTCTTCTCGGCGTCAGCCCCGGGCATGACCTGGATGGCAGCGTCCATTTCGGGAAATTCGCCGCGCTCGATGGCGTTGAAGAGATCCTCCCGTAGCTTTCGCGGGTCTTGCTCGATGAGGGCCTTCGGCCTCTTCGCTGGTGAGGGTGCGATGGCCCTGCTGCACCCTGAAGTGGGAACTTTCACCCAGAAGCGTTCGCCCTGGGCGTTCCAGAGACTGTAGGTGTGGCTGCCAGCCGTCCGCGAAGCGCGGGCTGGCTGATGCCCCGGTCGCTCATCAGATGGTGACCGGCGCAGGGATTCGGCGACAGGCTCCAGAAGTCCCAGGCGGCCGTGGCGCTGCGCAGGTGTGCGCGGATGGCGTTTCTGCGTGGATGAAGTCGGGGAACCTGAGCGGATCGCGAATGAAGAAGACAGGGCGTGTTGTTGCCCACCGATCCCAGCTGCCCTGGTCGGTGTAGAACTTCACGGCAAAGCCGCGCACGTCACGCTCGGCGTCGGCCGCGCCCATCTCTCCGGCCACGGTGGAAAAGCGCGTGACCAGCGGCGTGACCTTGCCCACCTCCGAGAAGATGCTGGCACAGGTGTAGGCGCGTGATCGTCCTGGGTGACGGTGAAGAGTGAAGGCTGCGCCCAGCCCTCGGCGTGGACGACGCTGCCGGGGATGCGCCTGCGGTCCTGGTGGGCCAGCTTCCAGCAGGTGCCAGTCCCGCATCAGCACCCGGCCGCGCGGGCCGGCCGTCAGTTGTTTTGGTTGTCGACCACCGAGGGCACCGGCCGTGGCCGCTGACGGGGACATCGCTGGGTGGGGTTCTGGGTCAGTGGCTTGTCTCTCCGTGGAGGTTGTCGGATCCCGGCGCATCGTGACGCCGGGAAAGGGACGTCTGTCGATGCCGGGACTTTACGGAGCGCAGGTCAATAGGGTCTATTGGGAATTGTTTTTACCGAATTGATAGTGAGTAATGATCGTCTGAGGATGAGGGCTGTGACCATCTCCGCCCGCCTGTCTGTCCATCCGTCGGCATGACGGTACAGGCCGACGAGGGCGAAAGGTGACAGGGTGAGGGTGGTTGATGACCCATGGATGACGTCGGCACCCGGGTGAGGTGATGGCGTCGTCATCACGCTGCGACCATCTGTCGGATGCCGGCTGCCGATGGTCGGTGTTGTGGTCGGGGTCGCCAAGGGCAGGGCATCGCTGGCCTGTGGGGAGAGGCCGGCGGAGCGGCCTGGCAAGGACGTTGGCGCAGCCGCTTGCCGGGACGTGGAATGATTGTTCCGATTTGTGAGATATAAGTTATCTATTGGCTGACTTTGTTTTTGTGGTCATTGCCGTTACAGTCTCGGCATGGCGACGGTACGCGATGTCGCGGGTGCTGTACCTTGTGGCCTGTCGGTTCAGTACGCTCGGCCTGCCACGCGGGATGATCTTTCCGCGGGAGGCAGCGGACTGCCGGTTGATGTGCATCCCGGGCACGACGGAGCAGGGTTTCGCTGGTGTACCTGCCGTCATCGCCCTTCGCTTTCCGGACATTTTCATCCAGACGTGACCCGGTTCAGGGCCACCTGGAGCTTTCGCATGACAGACAAAACCTGCCTCGATATCCTCTCCCGCCATTGCCTCTGCACTGGCTGATTGCCCTGGCGCTGTTCGGGCTGATCGGCTCCGCTTCTACATGACGGGCCCGCCGATGTCGCCCGCCGCTTCAGTACTCTCGTGGCACAAGTGGGCGGGCGTGACGATCTTCCTGCTGGTGCTGGTGCGCCTGGGCTGGCGACTGGTGTCGCCGCCGCCGGCCATGCCGGCCGCCACCTCGCCGCTGATGCGGCTGGTGGCCCATCTCGGCCATCTGGCCTGTATGTGCTGATGCTGGCCATTCCGCCGTCGGGCTGGCTCATGAGCTCGGCCAAGGGCTTTCAGACGGTGTGGTTCGCTGTGCTGCCGCTGCCTGACCTGATCGGGCGCAACCTGGAGCTGGGCAAGCAGCTCTCCACCCTGCACCTGGGCCTGAACGTTGCCCCTGCTGGTCATCGTGGTCGGCCATCTGCTGGCTGCGCTGGTGCACCAGCACGCAGAAGGATGGCACGATGTACCGGATGCCGCCGATTGCGGCTGCGCGCCTCGGCTGCGATCGACTGATTCCGTTTTTCTCCCGAATCCTTTTTCAGACTGGAGCGACAACAATGCGTATTGCTCGCCTGCCGGTGGCGCTGGCCACCGCCTTGCTCTGCAGTGGCGCTGCCCGTGCAGCGGCTGCCGTGGAGTACACGAAAATGGAGCCCGCCGGCAGCAAGGGTGGCCTTCCAGTATCGGCAGCTGGGCGTGAAGCTCGATGGCCATTTCAAGCAGTTCTCGGGCCAGGTGAGCTTCGATCCGGCCAAACCCCAGACCGGCAAGGCCTCGCTGGATGTGGAGCTGGGCAGCGTGGATGCCGGCTCGCCCGATGCCGATTCTGAGGCGGTGACGGCGCCGTGGTTCAACGTGGAGAAATTCCCCAAGGCCCATTTCGAGTCGACCTCGATCACGGCTATGGGCGGGGACAGCCACGAGATCGCCGGCAAGCTGACCATCAAGGGCACGACGAAGGACGTGAGCTTCCGGCCACCTTCAGGCCGATGGCAACAAGGGCACGTTCTCGGATCGCTCTCCATCAAGCGTGGTGACTTCGCCATCGGCGAAGGTGACTGGCTTCGACCGATATCGTGGCCGGCGACGTGGCGATCAGCTTCGCGCTGAACGTGGCTGCACAATAAGCGGGCCGGGCGCTCTGTCGGGTGGGGTTTTCCTCCTGACGTGCGCCTGTCCTCGCGTGCGTGATTTTTCTTCGGCAGCGTTTCTGCCGATCAACCGGGGCGGCCGGCCCGGACCGGTCTGTCCCCTGACTGTTTCAAGTTCATTCAAACAACATCATCCAAACAACAAAGGAGCTGGTAATGATGACTGACTGTTCTCCGCCATTCCCGTGCTGGCCGTGGCTTTCTCGGCCCCCGCGCGCTGGCAACGCCCAAGAGCTACGTGGTGGATCCGACCCACTTGTTCGCCAACTTCTCGTACACCCACATGGGCCCTGTCCGAGCAGGAAGCCGCTTCGATGGTACCCGGCACGATCGTCTGCAGACGCGCTGCCAAGACCGGTGCGGCGGAATGCATCGAGATCGACGCGACCTCGGTGGACACGGGCCCGACGCCCGACGAGCACTCCGCGTGGCGCCGACTTCTTCGATTCGTCCACACATCCGAGCGCTCCACACAAATCCGCACGCATCGAAGTTCAAGGGTGACACGCCGGTGGCCGTCGAGGGCAACCTGACGATCAAGGTACGACCAAGCCCGCTGACGATGACGATCGATCTGTTCTCGGCCAAGGAGCGACCTGATGAAGCGCAAGACGCGCTGCGTGCGAAGGCTCACATGCAAAGACTCAGCGCTCGGACTTTCGCCTGAGCAAGTTCATGCCCGCCGTCAGCGATGACGTGCTGATCACCATCTCGCGTCGAAGCCGTGGCCGAGTAAGTCCCGGCTCTGCCAGTCCCCGGATTCGGGGATCCGCTTTATTAAAAAGCGCCCGAAAGGCGCTGTTTTCAGCCTCAGTATCAGGCGTCCTGCGCCTGCGGTGCGTCTTCCAGCGCCACGTCCGTGGTGCCCTCGCGCACGCGGGTGGGCAGGCCCATGCCGGCCTGGAGCCGGAGCAGCGGCAGCGGCGGCAGCTCTTCCACGTTGACCATGCGCTGCACGTCCCAGGTGCCGTCGGCGATCAGCAGCGCCGCAGCGGCGGCCGGCACACCGGCGGTGGTAGAGATGGCCGCTGCTGATCTCGGCGTAGGTCTCGGCGTGGTCGCAGACGTTGTAGAGGAAGACCTGCGTGCCTTGCCGTCCTTCTCGCCCTTGAGCAGCGTGCCGATGCAGGTCTTGCCGGTGTAGTCCGGAGCCAGCGAGGCCGGGTCGGGCAGCACGGCCTTGACCAGCTGCAGCGGCACCACTTCCTGACCGGAATCGAGTTGCACGGGCTGCTCGGAGAGCAGGCCCAGCGACTTCAGCACCGAGAAGACGTTGATGTAGTGTTCACTGTAGCCCATCCAGAAGCGGATGGTGGGGATCTTCAGGATCTGCGACAGCGAGTGGATCTGTCGTGGCCGGTGATGGGTGCTCTGCGTGCCCACGACCGGCAGAGTCGTCGGTGCGGCGTACCTCGAACATCTGGTTGGAGACCCACTGTCCCTGCTGCCAGGTCCAGGCCTGACCGGTGAACTCGCGGAAGTTGATCTCGGGGTTGAAGTTGGTGGCGAGCAGCGGCCGTGGCTGCCCGGCATTCACGTCGATGATATGTCCAGCGAGTCGACGCGATCGAACCAGCGCTGCTGCCAGCGCCGCATGAGGCGTTGACGACACCCGGATCGAAGCCGATGCCGAGGATGGCCGTGACGCCTTCGCTGGCACTCGTCACGGTACTTCCATTCATAGTTGGCATACCAGGGGCGGCTGCTCGCAGATCTGGCCGGATCTTCGTGGATGGCGGTGTCGAGGTAGGCGGCGCCGGTGTCGAGGCAGGCGCGCAGCACTCGCCATGTTGATGAAGGCCGAGCCTGCACGTTGATGACGATGTGGATGTCGAGCTGGCGGATGAGCGCCCGGGCAGCGTCGATGTCCAGCGCATCCAGCGCGATGCCTTCGAGGATGCCCGGTTCCTGCAGGCTGCCCCTGGCATGGATGCTGTCGATGATCTGCTGACACTTGCCGGATTGCGGGACGCCGGTGGATGGCGCCGAGCTTTGCGGTTGTGCTGGGCGCACTTTGTAGGCCACCACATGACCGACTCCACCAGCGCCAATGATCAGGACATTTTTCTTCATGCCAGGATGATCCCGCGAGCTGAAGGGTTGAAACCCGACCGTCCCGGCAGAAGGAACGCTGGTGCGCCGTGAGACTGCCGCATCAGGACAGGCTGTCGCGGTAGTTCGGTGCCAGCGGCGCTGCATCCTCGATGCGGCCATCAAGCTTCTGACGGCGATGGCGGGCATGGGCACGCCATTGAACCAGTTCTTCTGACCATGCGTGTAGCCGGCCGCGTCCTGCAGCGAGATGCGGTCGCCAGTGCAGCGGTGGGGGAAGGAGAACTTCGCCGAAGATGTCGTCGGCCAGGCAGGTGCTACGGCCAGCTGGCAGCGCCAGGGGCCCTTCATCAGGCAGCACGCGGGCCGGAAGCTGGTGAGGTGAGCAGGTCCAGCATGTGGGCCTCGATGGAGGCATCGATGATGGCAATGGGGCTTGGCGCGTTCCAGCACGTCCAGCACCGTCAGTTTCCCAGCGTAGTGGCGTCGCCGAGACAGCGGCCTCGCCGGGTTCCAGGTAGACCTGGCACCTGCATGCGGTCGGCAAGGCGCGCAGCCGGTCGGCCGAGGCTTCCAGCGGCAGCTAGGGCGCCGGTAGTGATGCCGCCGCCCGGGACTCACCCATGACAGGCGCTTGAGCAGCGGGCCGAACGTCCGTTCGATGCGATCGAGCATGCCGGAGAATCTGCTCCAGGCTGCGGTTCTCGCAATTGTTGTGGATCATCACGCCGCTGATGAGGGTCGGCCACCTGCCTCGAGTGCGGGCGGGATCGGATCTCGCCCAGCCGGCTGCTGGGGCGAGCGGGGTCGGCCAGCAGAGTAGGGGCAGTTGCTCACGCCCGGATTGAGCCGCAGGCCCAGCGGGTCTTGCCGCAGAGATTGACAGGCGCTTGAGCTGGCTGATGGAGCTGAAGATCAGCTTGTCGGCCAGGCGGGCGGCCTCGGTGACCTCCTGCCGGGGCCCAGGCCACGCTGTAGCCGTGGGTCTCGCCGCCGAACTCCTCGTGCCCCAGGCGCACCTCGTTGAGCGACGAGGAGGCAGCTGCCCAGGTACTCACGCATCAGCGGGAAAGACCGACCAGCCGGCAAAAGCACTTGAGGGCGAGCAGCGCCTTGGCACCCGAGCGTTCACGCAACCGGGCGATGCGTTTTCAGATTGGCGCAGACGGGTCTCGTCGATCAGGTAGCAGGGCGTGGGCAGGCTCATCTCCGTGGAGGACCCAGGCGGCAGGAGGTGGACGATGCGTTGCCGGCAGGCGGGCGCAGGGCACGGGAAGCGGGACGGGCGCCGCGCGAAGGATGCGCCGGGGCTTGCGATATGTGTCGGGACACCGTGCGCCGGACGGGATGCCGGCGTGAAGTGCCCGGTGGTGCGTGTCTGCATGACGACCGCACAGGCCGCGAACTATACCGTCTGTGGCGTTTTTATCAATCTGAGGGGCGTGCCCTGAAGAGAAATCCGGATGCAGCCCTGCTGCGGGGCTGCATCCGGTCCCCGGGATGGTGCGGTGGATGTCAGGCGATCACTTCCAGCCGCCGCCCAGCACTCGTGATACAGCCCACCAGGTTCTGACGCTGCGCCGTGCGGGCTGATCAGCGCCTGCTGGGCCGCGAAGTGCGAACGCTGGGCGTCCAGCACGTCAAAGTAGCTGGCCACGCCGTTCTTGTAGCGCAGGTTGGCCAGCTCCAGCCGCTCGCCTTCGGTCCTGACCAGACCCTGCTGGGCATCGAGCTGCTCGACGAGACCCCGGCGGCTGGCTCAGCGCGTCCGAGACCTCCTGGAAGGCGGTCTGATGGCCTGCTAGCTGGCGATGGCGATCTTCTGATCGACCTTGGACACGTCCAGGCTGGCGCGGTTGCGGCCATAGTCGAAGATCGGCAGCACGGCGTTCGGGTTCAGCGTCCAGATGAACTTGCCGTGGTCGAACAGGTCGTCCAGCTGGCGGCTGCCGAAACCGGCCGGTGGCCGTGAGCGGGAGATGCGCGGAAGAAGGCGGCCCGTGCCGCGCCGATGTTAGCCCTCGGCGGCCCGCAGCTTTCCAGTTCGGCCTCGACGGATGTCCGGGCGACGCATGAGCGTCTCGGACGGAATGCCGACCGGCAGCTCCTGCAGTTCGACCCGGTCGCCGTGCGTGTCGGCCGTGATCAGCTCGGCCGGAGGCTGCTGACCCAGCAGCACGGCCAGGGCGTCGTAAGGGCTACGTCACGCTGGCGCTGCGGCGTGGCCAGGTGGCGCGCGCGCGTAGACCAGCGAATCCGCCTGCTGGCATCCCAGCCTCGGAGGCGGCACTGCTGCGATACCGCAGCTGGGTGAGCTGCTGCATTTCGCGCGTCTTCAGCGTGGCGCAGGTCAGCGCCAGCTGCTCGTCCAGCGACTGCAGGCCGAGGTGGAGGCGTTAGCTACGCCCGCCACCAGGGCGATCTCGGCGGTGTGCGCTGTGCCTCTTCCGTCGCCATGTAGCTGGACAATGCCGCCCGGGTCAGATCCTCTCACCCGTCCGAAGAAGTCCAGCTCGAAGGCCGTGATGCCCCAGACCGATGCTGAAGGCTGGTCTGTTCCCCGGTGAGCACGCTGGGCGCTGACGCTGCGGGCCGAAGCGAGCGTTGACCGAGGGCAGCCGATCGGCACGCTGGATGCGATACAGGGCCCGGGTACGCTCGACGCTGAGCGCGGCCAGCCTCAGATCGCGCGTTGTCCAGCGCGATCTGGATGAGCTGCTGCGCGCGGGTTGACGAAGAACCCTTCCAGCCGATGTCGGCCGCCACCGGCTGGGCGGCAGCCGGGGGTGACCGGATTGCCGGCCGCGTCCCGGGACGCCGACGGGCAGGGCGGCGGCGTCATGGGGCTGGGCGTGGGCAAACTGGTCGGGCACCGGGGCGTCCGCTCTTCGGCAGAGGGGCCAGCGAACCGCAGCCGGCCAGTACCAGCAGGGCCGCCAGCACGCTCAGCCGGGCTCGGCATCCAGCCTGCCCGGCACGGGCAGCGCCTCGCCGGGCGTGCCGCCGGCGGGGAGACGGGGAGGCATCCCCGGGCGCTCAGCGATGGTAGCTGCGGGAAAGCGCTCTCGAATGCTGGGTTCCGTGGCCAGCGTGTCACGACGACGGAACAGCCACATCACGATCACATAGAACAGCAGGCACGAACAGCAGCGCCAGCATCGGTGGCCGAGATCATCCCGCCGACGACGCCGGCGGTACCGATGGCGCGCTGGCTGGCCGAACTGGCCCCGGTGGCGACAGCTAGCGGAACCACGCCCAGCGTGAACGCCAGCGAGGTCATCAGGATGGGTCGGAACCGCAGGTGGGCAGCCTGCAGCGCCGCAGCGGCCACCGACTGCCCTGCTCCTCAGCGCAGTTCCCTGGCGAACTCTGATGATCAGGATGCGCGTTCTTGGCCGACAGACCGATGATGGTGATCATGCCGAGCTTGAAGTAGACGTCGTTCTCGAGCCCGCCCCACTGGGCGGCCAGGACGACACCGAGCACGCCCAGCGGCACCACCAGCAGCACCGACAGCGGAATGGCCCAGCTTGCCAGCGCGGCAGAGTACAGGAAGGCCATGCAGCGAGAAGGCGTACAGGATGTAGACCTGCGTGAGCCGGAGCGCTTCTCCCGAAGGAGATGCCGGTCCACTCGTAGCTGTAGCCTCTGGGGCAGTTCGGCCACCAGCCGCTCGACCTGGCCATCACGTCACCGGTACTGATGCCCGGCAGCGGCGTGAATTTCCAGCCGGATGGACGGGTAGCCGCTGTAGCGATGGTCTGCATCGGGCTCCACCGCCCAGCGCACGCTGGCAAAGGACGAGAAGGGCAGCGACCGCGCCCGCAGGTGTCCAGCGCACGTTCAGCTTCAGGATGTCCGGGCGCATGCGGTCCTGGCATCGGCCTGCACCGCATGACGCGCTGCAGACGTCCCTGGTTGGGGAAGTCGTTCACGTAGGTGGAGCCCATCATCGTGGACAGCGTGCTGCTGATGGACGCAAACGGCACGCCCAGGGCATTGGCCTTCTCGCGGTCGATGTCGACCCGCAGCCGCGGAGCGTCATCCAGACCGTCCATCCGCACCATGGCGAACATGCCGCTCTCATGGCCAGGGCCCGTGAGCTGCTTGCTCGCCTGCATCAGGGCGTCGTGGCCCTTGCTGGAGCGGTCCTGCAGTCGCAGCGTCGCACCGCTGGCGTTGCCCAGCTCGGCAATGGCCGGCGGCGACAGCGGGTAGACGAAGGCATCGCGGATGCCCGCCAACGCCATCTGGGCCCGCTGGGCCAGGGCAGCGGCCGAGTGCTCTTCACCCTGGCGCTCGTTCCAGTCCTTCAGCGTCACGAAGGCGATGGCCGCGTTCTGGCCGTTGCCGCTGAACGAGAAGCCCAGCACGCCGATGGTGTTCTTGACCTCGGGCTGCGCCATCATGAACTGCTCCGATCTGCTTTATGGCATCCAGCGTGCGCTCCTGCGAGGCACCGGGCGGCAGCTGGACGTTCACCACGATGTAGCCCTGGTCCTCGTTGGGCAGGAAGCCCTGAGGGGATGCGCATGAAGAAGCAGGCCGTGACACCGATGATGACGCCACGAGCAGCATCCACCAGGCCGAACGCCGGATGACGCGGGCCATGCTGCTTTCATAGCGCTTTGGCCGTGCTGGCAAAGCCGCGGCTGAACCAGCCGAAGAAGCCGCGCTGGCATGATGGTGGCTGGCCTCGACCGGCTTGCAGGAACGAGCGCACAGCGCCGGCGTGAGCGATAGCGCCAGCTGCCGAGAAAGCCGATGAGGTGGGCCGCGACCGCCGAGAACTGGCGGCAGATGTTGCCCACCGCGCCGCCGCAAGAAGCGCCAGCGGGATGAACACCGAGACCAGCACCACGGTCACGCCCACGATGGCGCCCGAGATCTCGACCCATGGCCTTGACGGTGGCCTCGCCGTGGCGACAGCCCTCTCGCTCATGATCCGCCTCGACGTTCTACCACGATGATGGCGTCGTCCACCACGATGCCGATCACACAGCACCATGCCGAACATCGTGAGCACGTTGATGGACATGCCCAGCGAGAGCAGCACGCCGAAGGTGGCCAGCAGCGCCACCTGGCACCACGATGGTGGGAATGAGGGTGTAGCGGATGTTCTGCAGGAACAGGAACATCACCAGGAACACCAGCACGATGCCTTCACCCAGCGCTGTCACCACCTGCCTGATGGAGATGTCGACGAAGTCCGAGGTGTCGTAGGGCACCTGCCATTCCATGCCCTGCGGAAGAACTGCGCAGCTCCTTCATCTTGGCGTGGACGGCACGGGCCGTGGACAGCGCGTTGCCGAGTTGGACAGCATCACGCCGACGCCGGTGGCGGGCTTGCCGTTGATGCGGGCGGTGGCACAGCCCTGACCGCCCAGCTCGATGCGCGCCACGTCCTTCAGGCGCACGGCCGCACCGCTGGTGGTGGCACGATGTTGCCGGAACCTCGACCGTGCTGAGCTGGCCCGTGACGCTGACGTTGGCTGCGTCATCGGCGTGCCGCCCGGGTTGGGCAGTGCGCCGGTGGCACCGGCCGAGACCTGGATGTTCTGGCTCTGATGGCTCGAGACCACGCTGGCCGAGGACAGCTTGTAACTTTCCAGCTGTGCCGGGTCGAGCCAGATGCGCATGGCACGCTCGGCGCCGAACAGCGGGCCTGGGCCCACGCCTTCGATACGCTGGATCTCGGGCAGGATGTTGCGCGAGGCAGCAGTCACCCATGCCGATGGTGTCCAGCGACGGATTGTTGGACGACAGCATCACGAAGCGTGAGGAAGTTGGAGCGCGCCTATCGATCTGCACACCCTGCTGGGTGACTGGCATCGGCAGCCGGGGCGTGGCCCGCGACAGGCGGTTCCGCACGTCCACCAGGCGAGGTCCTCGTTGGTGCTCGTTCTCGAAGGTGAGCGACAGCGTGCCGGTACCGTCGGCCTGCGACCGATTCCATGTACATGAGACCCGGCGAGCCGTTCATCTCTAAAGCTCGATGATGCTGAGCACGCTGTCTTCCAGCGTCTGGGCGAGGCGCCCGGTAGGTGGTGCTGATCCGGATGGTAGGGGGCGCGACGTTCGGTACTGCGAGACGGGCAGCTGCGATCGAGACGACCCGCAGCACCATCAGGAACAGCGCCACGACCCATGCAAAAGACGGGGCGGTAAATGAAGAACTTGGCCATGAAGCGTGCCTCTTACTTGCTGTTGCTGTGTGTGTCGGCACCTCGAGGCTGCTGGTTCTGGCACCCGCCCCGGGCTGGCCTGCTGCTGCGAGATCATGGCGGCCCGGTTTCCAGGCACCGATCACCTTGGGCACGCGCGCATCTCCACCAGCTGGAAGCCATCGACCATCACCTGGTCACCAGCCTTCAGCGCCGCCGACCACCACCCAGCTGGCACCATGGCGCCACTGATCCGCACCGGCACCTGCTGCGGGTGGCGGCAGGCACTTCCTGCGGCTTGCCGCTGGGACCCTGCGGGGCATCGTCACTGCGCCGGCAGGTTCCAGGAGGGTGAGCGTGTCGCCCGGGGCGTACGGGTCACGGCCTCGCTGGGGCACCAGATGGCGTCGGGGATGGCGGCCCTGGTCGAGCACGGCACGCACGTACATGCTCCGGCAGCAGGGTGCCGTCCGGGTTGGGCACCTCGGCGCAGCAGCGTCACCCTGACCGGTGCTCTTCCAGCCGTCAGGTCAGTGAACAGCAGTGCGCCCTGTGCGTGTATCGGTACCGTCGTCGAACTGGATGCGCACGCTGGCGCTTTTCGCCATGGCCTTCGGCGGCCTTTGAGCTGCCGCTGGCCAGACCCTGGCGCAGCTTCATCACGGCCGACTGCCGGCTGCGATGTCTACGCACACCGGATCGATCTGCTGGACGGTGGCCAGCGGGTGGCAGCCCCTGGCCGACTCAGCGCACCTTCCGTCACTCAGCGCACGTCCGATGCGGCCGCTGATGGGGAGGTACCGTCGCGTACGACAGGCTGATCTCGGCCGTCTTCAGGTTGGCACGGGCCACGGCGATGTCGGCAGCGGCTCGGCGCTGGCCGACACGGCGTTGCCATAGTCCAGCCTGCTGACGGCGTTGGCTTTCATCAGCGGCGTGCAGCACACCTTCTGGGCAGCCAGCTTCGGTTGCCTCGGGGCGCGCACCAGGGCAGCCTGGCACTGTTGCAGGCGGCGCGCAGTGGGCAGGGTCGATCTGAACAGCACCCGGCCGGCCTTCACGTCACCGCCTTCCTGAAGAGGCGCTTTTCCAGGATGCCGGTGGCATCGGGCGTGATCTCGGCCACGCGACGCTTCGACCCGGCCCGGCAGGTTCTGGACAGCTGACGGTGAAACCTGCCTGGATCACGCCGACGGGCAGAGCTGGCGCGCGCGCCGCCGGCCGCCTGCTGCTGGCCGCCCGCTGCGCAGGCGGCGTATGGCGCCAGCGCGACGCTGGTCACGATTCTCTTGACGACCATGCCTGCGTGACGGGGCTGAGTAGAGCGCGTCTGCCCGCGAAAGCAGATGTCTGATTCATGACATGCAGATGAACGAAAGTGCCGGAAAGGCGGCGAACGCCGACCCGTGTCGCGACGGATGAAACGGAGGGAAAACGGGAGGCGAAGGGCTGCCCGGTGCCCAACTGGCGAGTTCTCGTGAGTGTGCTGTCGCCGGTCCCCTGGCACCCTGCCCTGTGCCCGGCACGGGAACAGGGCGCGGCCGGCTGTCGCGCGGAGCTGGTGGCGGACGGTCGTGAGTGTGCTTTCTAGACGGGCCTGGCACAAAAAGCCATCCGCTGTGAGCGTCGGATCACGGATCTGGGAGCGCCCTGAATGACGGGGGCGACTGCAATGCGCAGATGGCCCGACGCACGATTCTGGCATGCCACGAATCGCCGTGAGCAGGCTCAGTGCCTGTCGTCTCGGCGGCACCGCGCTGCAGGCAGGCTCGGAGCGCACGCAGTTGGCGACGCGGAGCGGGTGCGGCATCGGTCGCGGTGGGGCCGCAGGCTGCACGCCATCAGTCCCAGCACCGGCCGCAGCAGCGGACCAGATCGAGAAGCAGCTTTTCGCTGGTTGCCGCCAGCATCTGCCGCCATCCGGATAGTTCGCCCCGCCGTCGTCGCCCACCAGACCGCCGGCTTCAGCGACCAGCAGGCTGCCGGCAGCCACGTCCCAGGGCTTGAGCCCCAGTTCGAAGAAGGCGTCGAAGCGGGCCGGTGGCCACTAGGCGATCCAGCGCGTGCTGAGCCTCGAGCGGCGCATGATGGCGCCCTGTCGACCAGCGGACGCAGCACCGTCAGGTAGGCGCCCTCGTCCTGAGACGACGGAAGGGAAGCCTCGTGCCCAGCAGCGAATCCTCCAGACGGAAGCGTTGCTGGCGCGGATGCGGTCGTGCTGAGGAGGCGCCCGGCCACGCGGCCGTGAACAGCTCGTCGCGGTTGGGATCGAAGATCGTGCGCTGCGGGTGATCACGCCGCGCCCATCAGGGCGATGGAGATGCAGTAATGGGGCAGACCATGAATGGAGTTGCAGCCGTCCAGCGGATCGATGATCCAGACGTGCTCCACGTCCTTCAGCGTGTCGGCCGGTGGACCGGCTGGTCAGAGCCGATTCTCCGCCAGATTGCAGCTGGTTCGCAGGCCGCGCAGCGTCTCGATGATGGCGGTCGTGCACGATCCACCCTCGGTGACGAAGTCGTTGCGGTCCCGGTGGGTGATCTGCACCGTTTCGATGTCGACACTGGCGCGGTTGATCGTCGAACAGCCCGCCGCGGCAGCACGCACGGCGACATTGAGCATCGGATGCATGGTGACTCTTCAGAAGAACAATTCCGGGGATTCTACATCAACAAATGACCGGGCGTTCAGAAACTCACCGCAACTGGATGTATTCAGCCAACACTCTGCTGGATGCCTCGCCGGTTCGTGCTGGTTTCGCCTCAGCCTGTCGGCCAACATCGGATCGGCCGTGCGGGCGTCACCACCATGGGCATCCCGGATCGACGGTGGCGGCACCGCGTGACGCTGCGTTCCGTGAAGATGCAGGAGCGCTGGCTCTGGCCGCGGGGCAGAGGCGCGGCTGGCGCAGGTGGGCAGCCGTCCCAGTTCGACGCGGCGCTGGCCGACTGCCAGCTGGCGGTGTGCAGCCTGCCGAGGGCGGGAATTCCGGTCCGCCGCCCGCCTTCCGGGGCCGCTAAAGCGAGGTGCTAGGCATGCTGTCGGCCGGGCAGGCGCAGCGGGTGGCCTTTTGTCTTTGCACCGAGCGTACGCTGGCTGCACGGCCGAGATGGCATCGTTGCCAGCGCTGGCTACACCATTCCGGCCGGATGCCGACTCACAGTCTGCTTGAACCTGGCGCAGGCCGTGCAGATCGTGGCGCTTCTCGCTGCGGCAGGCGGTGCTGGAGCGGGAGGCGGCGCGCCGCGACCCGTGGGAATCCGCATCAGGTGGAGCGCCGGGCGAGAGCCGACCTGCGCCTCTGGATGGATATCCGACGGACTGTGCGCGCCGTGAGATGCGGCAAGTCTGGTGGCGGGCATGCGCCACGATGGCAACCAGCGATCCGACCCAGTGAAAAGACTGGCTGATCTGGGGCCGGAAGGGCTGTACGGCATGCCGAGAGCAGTCTGGCGGCGCTGGCATCGCTGATCCGGCCCGGCCGCGGCGGTTGATGGCGCGGCTGCGCATCTGTTTGGCCGCACGGCGCCGACAGCGCTGAGGTGGGATCTCGCTGCGCGGCATCTGCCGCGACATCGATCGGCAAACGAAATGCGCTCAGCTCTGCGGCGACGGCAGCGCCAGCGCCTTCGGCGAAGGACATGACACGACTGCGCGGCGGTTGAGGTGTCGCCTCGGTCCAGTCGCTCAATACCAGCGGTACGCTGACTGGCGCGGATGCGACCAGCGATGCAGCGGCGGGGGCGATGGTGTGCCAGCGCACCAGGACCGGGCAGTCATGGTGCATCCATGGCCGCATCTCACGGCATCACGGTCTCACGTCGGCCAGCACGGCCGCACTCTGTTGCTGCTAGCACTTGCCGACGCAGCGATTGCGCCAGCGCAATCCGCTCGGGCACGCTGCGTGCCAGCAGCGCGGCCTGCCAGGCCGGCTGGCGGCACCGAGCGCGCATTGCTGGTAGGGTACGCCGTCGGTGCGCTAGCGTGGGTCGCCAGCGAGAGCAGCACCTGCTGACCGGCGATCCTCACGGTGGGATCCGCGAGCGCGTGGCGCCGCACGCGCTCAGCTGGTGGTGCCCGCGAGCCGGGCAGCGGTAATCGATCAGAAACCCGTTGCCGTGCATCAGGAAGATCGGCCGCCCTGGCCGGCGAAGGCGTGCATCAGTGTTGTTAGGAAGCTGCGCGGGCTGGCCCTACGGCATCGTCGCCGATCCAGTACTCATGAGATTCCCCAGCAGGAAGAGCGTGCTGCCTCGATGCCGGCGTGGCCTGCAGGCGTGCGGCCAGCTCGGTCAGGAACGCTCGACCAGCGCCGGATGGTGGTCGTCCAGGGTGCATGTCCGAGGCGAACAGCACCCGGTCGGACCGGGCAGGCTGGCAGGGCGGCACCGGACACGGCTTTTACTTGGACCCGCCTCGACCGATTCGATGATCACCGCTCACGCGGCACGTCGGCGTGCATGCCGGCGCGGTGGTCTGCACCCGTGCGATCTTGGTCCACGGTCTCATGCTCGGATCACCTTGCCGAACACGGCAGCTGCCAGCCGTCCGGCTGCGGGAGTTCAGGCCGTTGCTGTTGACGGTGTTGATGAAGAACCGGGCGGTGGAGTCAGGCACACGGTGGCAGGGCCATGGCGATGGTGCCGCGGTCGTTCTTCAGGCTGCTAGCGGCGACCCAGCGGACGGGCTGCGGGTGGGCTTCGCCGCATCTGTGCCCGAAGCCGCCGCCCTGATCATGCGAAGCGCGGATCACGCGGTGGAAGATCGTGTCTCCAGAAGCCGTCGTACGTACTTCAGGAAGTTCTCGACGGTCTTGGGGGCTTTTTCCGGTACAGCTCGATCACCATCTCACCCAGCGAGGTTCTTCATCCGCACCTTCGGGCAGTCTATGGCGGCGCCATCGGACGGGCCTGACATCAGCAGGCGCTGCGGAGCAGGGCCGAACGGCGCGACAGCAGGAGGGACGGGGTGAAACGGATCGCGAGGAAAGCTGTTCTCCCGTGAAAACGATTTGTCATGAAGGCCGGGTCCGGCATCAGGCCCGGGCAGCTGGCGATGTGACGTCCGTGCCGGTCCGGCCGCGGATCAGTGGGCCTCGCCCGGCGCGACGGATCATTCTGTTGGCGAAGACCCTGCGGGGTGTCGGACCTGATCGCCGGGGCACGCTTGACGGCCGATTCTGCCGGGCCGTGACTGAACGGGAAGCCTCGCCCGAAGAACGGTCGGTGGACGGTTCGAGCAGCGCCCCAGCGCCTTCAGCCGGGTGGCGCGCACTGGGGCCAGCTGTCGCATGGCGCCAGCGCTGCGCCGCCAGCTGCGGTGTACAGATCGCCCAGGTTCTGCAGGCCACCGCGTAGTCCGGGACCGGCGGATGGCGGCTTCAGGCATCGCGGGCGCCTTCCAGGCCGCTCCTGGGCGCCCGGACCACGGCCAGGTTGTGTAGGGCTCGGCAGCTCGGGAAAACCCTCGATCAGCCCGTTGAACTCGTGCCCGGCATCGGCCATCCGCTTGAGCTGAAAGAGCCAGCCCTTTCAGGAAGCGCAGCCGGCATCACCCGGTGCTTCCTGCAGGCCGCACTGGCCATGGCCAGCGCCCGGGCCGATCGCGCTGGACCAGGCCGCCGCCTGCGCCCGCCGGCGCTGGTTCTCCAGCCTCGGCACGGGCATCGGCGGCTGGCCCGCGACTGATCGGCAGGGATCGGCCAGGCGGCATCCCCGCCGTCATTGCCTGAACCGCTGGCTCCGCCGAGGCGCGCGAGGCCTGCGCCGATGCGGCATCCCCCTGGTTGCTGTCCTGCGCGCCGGTCGTCGCTTCATCGGCGGTCGTCTCGACCAGGGCGCCGTGCGAGGACATGATGCGCCGTCCAGCCGCTCGGTCGATGTGCTGCTGCGCAGCGCTCGCCTGGGTGGCGGCCAGAATCAGCGCCGGCAGCAGTGCCATTCGCATCGGGGAGGCGGCAGGGAGGAAACGTGGTGGGCATGGGACGACGAACGGATGAGGACGAGAAAGGCAGATAGGTCAGGACGTGCAGCGTACGCGATGTCATGCGCCTGGAATACCGTTGCAGGGTCGATCCACGACCGTCGGTTACACTCTGAGTTTAGTGCGGCATTCTAGAGCGTGCAGCGGGCGGCAGTGCATTTGTCCTGCAGCCCGGCCGCGCTTGGGGTGTGCGCCACAGGTGTGGCGGCCACAGGCTTTTCCGGCCGGCTCTGGGTCTGGAGCCGCGGTTCCCGGTGCCGTCGTCCGTCGCGCCCGCCCTTTTTCATCCCTTTTTCCTGTTCCCTACCGTCGACCTCCATGGCCCGGACGCTCGTCTCACAACTCCTGACCCGTCGCAAGGAAGACTTTCAGCCCTCGAAGCGGGGCGGTGGGCCAGACGTCTGGCATGACGGTTCATGACTACTGCTACATCGGCTGGGCGCGCGGATGCCAGGTGGCCTTCGACGTGGTGCAGCGCTGGCTGCGCGCGTGCGCTACAGGGTCACCTCGCGCGCAGACATCACCGACATCGACGACAAGATCATCCGTCGTGCTGTCGAGAACGGCGAGACGCTCTCCAGCCTCGACCGGCCGCTTCATCGCCGCCATGCACTGAGGACGAGGCCGCGCTCGGCATCCAGCGCCCGGATCTGGAGCCGCGCGCCACCCACTACGTGCCGCAGATGCTGGATCCGTGAGCCTGCTGAGAAAGAACGGCTACGCCTCACCGCAGTGGCGACGGCGACACGCTCGGGTCCGGCGCTTTTGCTGCGCTACGGCCGTCCCATGGGCGAAGTCGCTCTGATGACCTGCGCCGGCGAGCGCGCGCCGTGGCCGCCGGCAAGAAGATCCGTCTCGATTTTCGTGTTCTTGAAGGCTGCTAGCTCGAGGAGCCGCCTGAGGCCTGCTGGCAGGGGCTGTTCGGAGCGCGCGCCGGGCTGGTACCTCGGAGTGCTCGGCCATGTCCAACCCATCAGCTGGCAATGGCAGAATCGACATCCACGGCGGCGGCGCTGACCTGCAGTCCTGCACCACGAGAACGAGATTGCCCAGAGCGATGCCGTTTCATTTTCCGAGGGCGGCAAGAGCTCGTGCGCCATTGGCTGCATTAACGGCTCGTGCAGGTCGATCGGCGAGAGATGTCCAGCCGCTGGGCAACTCTTCACCATCCGCGACGTGCTGGAAGAAGTCTCGACGGCGAGGTCATCCGCTTCTTCATCGTCCGCCGCAGCACTACCGCAGCCAGGTCAATTATTCCTGATGCCGGGCTCGATAACGCCCGCGAGTCGTTGCTGCGCCCTCATAACGCGCCTCGACCCGACTGGCCGCCGCGCAGGCTCAGGCGTCGAAGGCCAGGCAGTGGCGCGGCAGCATCGGCTGCAGGCCAGATCGGCTGCCGCCAGCGCCGACGGGTGAGGCCGCCCGCGTTGCCGTGGCCGCCATCGACTGGTCCGGAGCCGCGCGCCACGCGCTTTGCCGGAGGCGATGGACGACGATTTCAGCACCTGGTGGCCGTCCTCGGTGCTGTTCGAGCTGGCTACCGATCTCAACCGCACCTGTGATCCTGCCATCGAGCGTCAGCTGCGCGGCCTGGCACGCCGTGCCAGCTGCTGGGCAGGATCCGGTCGCCAGTGCGCGCACGGATTGCGCGGCGGCAGCAGCCCATGAGGGCGATCTCGACGATAATGCGATCCAGGCATTGGTCGACGCCCGATTGGCCGCCCGCGGCTCGAACTGCCGAGGCCGACGCCATCCGCCAGCAGCTGGCCGAGGCCGGCATCACCTCGAAGACGGTCCCGCCGGCACCACCTGGCGGCGTTGAAGGTCGCACCGACATCGCGAAGACAACCCATCTGATTTTGAACAACCCGTTGCCGAACTCGAGAGCAAGATCGAGCAGTTGCGGCTCACGTGCAGGAGAACTGGCCGTCGATATCGCCGAGGAGATCGACCGCCGCGCTCGAAGCGCATCTCCAAGCTGAGCGATCTTCACGACAAGCTCACGCCCTGGCAGACGGCGCAGCTAGGGCCTGGCATCCGCAGCGTCCCCACACGCTGGACTACATCCATGCGCTGGATGACCGACTTCCACGAGCTGCACGGTGATCGGCTTTGCCGACGATCCCGCTATCGTGGGGCGGCGTGCCCTGTCTCGACGGTCGCAGCGTTGTCGTCATCGGCCACCAGAAGGGCGCGACGCCAGCGAGCGCACGCACCGCAACTCGGCATGCCGCGTCCCGAGGGGCTATCGCAAGGCGCTGCGCCCGATGAAGCTGGGCCGAGAGTTCGGCTCGCCCGATCATCACCCTTTCACCGACACCTCCCGGGCGCCTTCCCCGCATGGAAGCCGAAGAGCGTGGCCAGTCCGAGGCCATCGGGTCAAAACCGCTGGAAATGGCGGCCCTCGAAGTGCCCATCATCAGCATCGTCATCGGCGAAGGGGCCTCGGCGGCGGACCGCCTGGGCGTGTCCGACATCCTGATGATGCTGCAGCTGGCAGGCCCAGCTCCGTCATCTCGCCCTGAGGCTGCGCCGCCATCTCTGGAAGAGCGCCGACAAGGGCCTCCGAGGCGGCCGAGATCATGGGCATCACGCGCGCCGCGCCTGAAGGCCCTGGGGCTCTATCGACGATCATCGACGAGCCGGCCGGTGGTGCCCACCGCGATGAACGCGCATGGTGGCTGCCGTTGCGCCCGCCATTGCCGAGGCCCTGCGTCAGCCTGCGTCGCGTGCCGACTTGGTGCGTCAGCCGCCAGAGCTGCACTGCGTCTGCACGTCAAGTTCACGAGTCACGGCCTGACCCGCCATCGGGCAGATTGTTGCCATGCCCGGCCGCACTGCGCCTGGGCATGATCCGCCGGATCCACTGACGACGATGACCGACGACACGCCCGTGGATGCCTTTGCGCCAGTGCCTGCAGCGTGCAGGCCTCGGGGCCCGACGCACACTGCTGCTGGCTCTGTTCGGGCGGGCGTGACTCGCAGGTGCTGATGGTACGCCGCGGCAGCCCTCGCCCGTGTGGGTGCGAGCTGCCGGCCCACGTCCATCATGGCCTCGCAATCCTGCGCCGATGACTGGCTGGCCTTCTGCCGCCGAGGCTTCCCTCGCTCGGGCTGCTGTTCCTGTCGCGTCGGTTGTGCGTGTCGGCCGGTTCGGGACCCTGGGTCTGAGTCGGGCCCGCGCAGGAGCTATCGCGCCCTGCTGACATGCCATCGAGATTGGCGCCTCGCGGAGCTCACTGCCCATCACGCCAACGACCAGCTGGAGACGTCGAGCTGCGGTGCTGCTGGGGCAGCGCACTGTTGGGCCGGTGCATGCGCGAATCTCGCCCATGCCCCATGCACCGCCGGGCATGCGGTGCTGCGACCCTTCCTGACTGTCGCGCCAGCAGCTGGCCGATGGGCGCAGGCACGCGGCATCCAGTGGGTGGAAGACCCGTCCAACCAGGACACACCGTCTGGCTCGCAAACCGGTGCGCCGCTTCCTGGATCAGCGTTCGCGGACGACGCGCCTCGCTGCCCGACGAGCTGGCCTCCATCGGCCTCGCTGCAGCAGGCAGCCGGACCGCCTGCTGGGCCAGGCTGAGGCCGATGTGGCGGCCTGCACCGTGCATCTGGCGTCGCACACCGCAGCAGCGACCGGCCTGCGCCTCCGGTCGGCCATGATGGGTCTGACAGGCGTCTGGCTGAGGCGCTGCGCTGGTGGCTGCGGCTGGCTGCCGCATGCCGTCGCGCCCCGCTTTTCGAGATCGAACGTCAGCTGCTGCTGGCCGCAGCCAGCCAGCCCTTGTCCGCCACGACGGCATCACCCGCTGCGCTACTCGTGACCGCATCGGTCCGCCCGAGGTGCCCAGCTCCTCAGCCGACTGCTGCTGCGCTGGAAGGGCGAGACCGTCAGCATCTGCCCAGGGCTCGGCTCATCTGAGCAGGCCGGGCCCGAGCAGGCCCTGCCCACGACGCGCTGACACGGTGGATGCCGATTGGCTCAGCTGCACCGAGATCCATCTGACCAGGGCTGGGAGGAGCGTCTGTGCCTCGTCCCCATCCTCGCCCAGTCGCAGCTGAGCAGCTGATGGCGGCGCGCGGGTATTCCTGCTCGTCTGCGCGCCCGCCTGCTGGTGATCCGCGCGGACGGCCAGCCCATTCACGCGGCACCGTTCGCGCCGCTGGCTGACATGCCGCCCGATGCCCACGCGCAGTCACGGCCGCAGCGCGGCTCACCGGCCTCGGCGTGCAGTCTGTCCTGGCAGCCGGCTGCAGCGCCTTGCTGCCCTGGCTGTAGATGCAGAGGCGACTCCACGTCATAGCCCGGCGTCCCTGCCGCGCTTCCTGTTGCACTGCTTCGGTATCGCCGCGTCTGCCCGCAGACGTTTGCGACGGAAGCGGGGCGATCTGCCCCGTGCTGCCGGTTGCCGAGTGAGACTGCTTACATCAGAAATAACAGCCTCGCACGCCCCGCTAGTGCATTTTGGCAACCTATAATCATTGCCCATAGAGAAGGTCGCACCGGGGCACGACCAGACGACACCTAGAGATCGTCTGGCGCCCGCACGATGGGAAACGCCAGCCAGGGCGCGGCATCTCGTTCCTTCACGAATCCCGGAAGCACGGTCCTCGCACTCGTCTTCCTCCATCAAGCGGGATCCTACATCAATGGCGCTCATCGTTCACAACATACGGCGGTACCGATGGGGTCGATCGAACGCATCCAGAACGGGCCCGCGGGCTGCCAACGGCATCGTGCCGGCCACCGGATGGTCGTTCCTCGGGCCATGGCGGGCGAGACCAATCGCCTCATCGACCTGGGCCATAGGCCATCCAGGCCGAGCCCGACCGGCGAGCTCGACATGCCTGCCCACCGGCGAGCAGGCTCGTGGCTCTGCTGGCTGCGGCTCAAGAGCCAGGGGCCGATGCCATCAGCTCACCGCTGGCAGCCCATCGTCACCGATGATGCCTACACCATCAGGCCCGCATCGAATCCATCGACGACCGTCGCATCCGCGAGAATCTCGACCACGGGCGCGGTGGTCATCACCGGCTTCCAGGCATCGAAACCACGAAGGCCGCATCACCACGCTAGCCGCGGAGGGTCCGACACCGGCCGGCCGTGGCAGCTGCCATCCATGCGGATGAATGCCTGATCTACACCGATGTCGATCGGCGTCACACCACCGACCCGCATCGTCTCCGAAGCCCGCCGGCCTGATCGCATCACCTTCGAGGAAATGCTCGAGATGGCCAGCTCTGGGCAGCAAGGTCCTGCAGACCCGTTCGGTCGAGTTTGCCGCAGCACAAGGTCAAGACCCGGGCGTTTCCAGCTCCCACATCGCCCGACATCCCGCTCGACGAGGAAATGAAACGGCACGATCACCTTTTGAAGAAGAAATGGATGGAACTCAACATGGAGTAAGCCGTCATCTCCGGAATCGCCTTCCAGCGCGCGACGAAGCTCAGATCACTCTCTGACCAAGGTGCCAGACGGCCGGGCATCGCATCCTGGCCTCAGTGGCGGCTGCCACCATGATGTCGATATGATCAGGCAGAACCAGGGCGGTCAACGGCACCACCGATTCTCCTTCACCGTCAACCAGAACGACTTCAAGCGCACCACGAAGGTGCTGGAAACCGAAGCGGTGCCGGGTCTGGCGGCGGCGAGGGTTAAGGGCGACCCGCCATCGCCAAGGTCTCCATCGTGGGCCTGGGCATAGAGCCATGCCATCGCGGCCCGCATGTTCGAGGTGCCAAGGAAGGTCATCAACATCCGCATGATCTCCACTCAGCGAGATCAAGACCCGTCGTCATCGAGGACAAGTACTGGAGCTGGCGGTGCGCGCCCCGCACGCGGCCTTTCGGGCCCGAAGGCGAGGTGGTCGAAGAGAAGGTAGGTTCGAACACAACAGCGAAAGGCGTTGTTCAAGCGCCTGGTCCCAAGCGCTTGAAAAACTTCTTTCTGCCATCATTTCATCTTTACGAAAGCGCCTGGCGCTTTGCTGAAGTGAAGGGCGCCAGCCAGTGGCCCGGGGCCCGGAAAACCTTCCCCGGAGACGATCGGAGAGGCCGAAGGTGCTCGTGCTGGCGAGGTTTGATGTCAAAAGCGAACGTGGGTTCAACCCACCGTCTCTGCTAGATACCAGCCCGGACGCGTGACCGCCTTCCGGCTTTTGCGTCCGGAGCTGGTACTGATCCGAACGCCGTCCAACGGCAGCCAGTCCGCCCTGTCCCCTGGACCGCTTATTGCCCCTCTGCGCTTCCCAGGAACGAGACAACACCATGCCTACCGATCATCGAGATCGCTCAGAACGTCCTGCCTGAGCGCATCGGGTCATGGCATGCCGCCAGGGCCGGTATCCCGATGACGCCCTGAGCCTTACGGCCATAAGGTCGTGTCTCGCTGACCGCCTGACAGCCAGCCCGAAAGGAAGCGACAGCCGACTGGCGCTGGTCATTGCCATCAGCCCCACGCCGGCCGGCGAGGGCAAGACCACCCCTCACGCTCGGCCTGGCGATGCCGCCCAACCGCATCGGCCGAAAGACGATGATCTGCCTGCGCGAGCCGTCCATGGGGCCTGTTTTCGGCATCGGCGGGCGGCGGCGGGCGGCGGTCACGCCCAGGTCGCCGTCCACGGAGGACATCAACCTCCATTCTACCGGCGACTTCGCCAGCATCGGCCAGGCCCATAACCTGCTGGCGGGTCGCCATCGACGAAACCACATCCACCACGGGCAAACGAACTGGACAGCGATCCCACCCGCACCACTGGAAGCGGGTGATGATGACGAACGACCGGGCCTGCGCAGCACTATCGTAGGGCCTGGCGGCCACGTGAACGGCCAGCCGCGCGAGGATGGCTTCGACATCGTAGGCTAGCGCAGGTCACGGCCATATCTTCTGCCTGGCCACGTCGCTGATGGACCTGCGCGAGCGCCTGCGCGAGATCGCTCCTGGCCTGACCGCGTAGGGCCAGCTCTGCGGGCACGGCAACTGCAGGTCCACGGCGCCATGGCTGCAGGTTGCGCGACGCGCATCAGCCCAACCGGTGAGACCCTGAGAACAACCCGGCGCTAGTGCATGTGACCCTTTGCCAACATCGCCTGCGGCTGCAGCTCTGGTCATCGCCACCGGCGGGCTGAAGCTGGCTGACTACGTCGTCACCGAAGCTGGCTTCTGGCGCCGACCCGCGCCGAGTAGTTCCTCGACACTGGGCGCCGCAAGGCCGGTCTCCGCCCGATGCCTGCGTCACGCTGCCACCGTGCGCGCCTCGCAACGGCGGCGTTCCGCGAAGGGAGCTGCGTACCGAGAACCCGGCTGCACCCGGAAAAGGGCACACAACCCTCGAACGCCATGTCGACAACATCACCGGCCGCTTCGGCTTGCCCGCCGTCGTGGCCATCAACCGCCGGACGCCGACACCGAGGCCGAACTGGATCCTCATCCGCCGTGCCATGCGGGCCCGTGCGTGGACGTGGTGCTGGTCGGAACACTGGCTGGCGGCAGCGCCGGGCGCTGAGGCGCTGGCCCACGAAGCGTGCGGCTGGCTCGAGCAGGGCAGGGCGCACCGCGCCCGCACGGCTCCCCAATCCCTCTATCCGGACGACATGCCCTTCGGACGCTCCGGACCATCGCCACCCGCATCTATGGCGCGGCTGACATCAGCGCGCCCGCCATGCGCCGCCAGATCGAGGACTGGCAGGCCCAGGCTACGGCCATTACCCCGTCTGCGTGGCGACGCAGCCAGCTTCACCGATCCCACGGCGCTGGGTGCACCCAGCGGCCACGGCCGTCATCGCGCGAAGCGCGTTCTTCGGCCGGGGCCGGTCAACCGTCAGCGGATCTGCGGTGACCTGACGACCATGCCCGCCTGCCCAGTGCCTCGCCGCACAAAGCGCATCGACATCGGTCCGGACGGCAAGTGGTGGGGCTGGTTTCGGATTCTCTCCCTGCCAGTGCCCGTACCGGGTCCAGCTGAGCTGCCTGGCGCGCCGGCATGAACCTCGAAGATCATGCCGTGCTACGGCACAGCTGAAGGCCATGGCGCAGCCAGCGGCGAGAAGCGCCATCGGGATGCCCAGCGCCTTCAGTCCCAGGCCGACCAGCAGCCCGTCGCCTCACACCCACCGTGCCGCTGACGCCTGTCAGCAGCATCGCTTCCACCAGAACTGACGATGTCGGCCTGCCGGGCGCCGGTGGCGATGCGGATGCCGATCCGCGGGTGCGCTCGGCACCGCCTCATCAGCATCACGTTCATCACGCCGATGCCGCCTACCAGCAGCGAGATCGCGGCGATCAGCCCCAGCATCAGCGTCAGCGTCCGGTTGGCCTGCGCCAGCTGCCGCAACCGCCTGCGCCGTTCAGATGCTGAAGTCCTGCGCTATGGCGGGGCCGTCGCGTCTTCACGATGGCGGGCCTCGGTTTCGGCGGGCATGCCGCACGCGTCGCGGATGACCACGTTGATCCGGCTCCGTTCCATGCTGCCGACCAGCCGCGTGCCGCCGCGCCCACCGGCACGATCACCCGGTTGTTGACATCATCCTCCGGGGCAGGGTTTGGGCGCCATCACCCCAATCACCCGGAACGGCACGCTGTCCACCAGGATCTCTCCGCCCACTGCCTGCCGTGAGCGCGAATAGCGCCCGCGCACCTGCTCGCGCCCAGCACCACCTTGCGCAGATCGTGCCTGTCTTCCGTCTCCAGCAGCGTGCTCCGGCTGACTCGCTGTCCAGCGCCTGCGCGAAATGCCGGTGGTGGCAGACTGCGCAGCGTCCGCCGCTATGACGCACGATGATGCCGTCTCTGGTCGGGAGTGAGAGGCCTGCTCACTGTTCGGCACCCTGCTGCAACGCGGCTACATCCGCCATCGACAGCGCCTGGGCCTGCTGGGTGTCGGATGCCATTCCTGAAGATGGATGGTGCGCAGCCCGAAGGTCTGCATCTCGGCCAGTACCTTCTCCTGCGAGCGCCCTGCCCAGGCCAGCATCACGATGACCGACGCCACGCCGATGATGATGCCCAGCAGCGTGAGCCCGGTGCGCAGCCGGTTAACCGCATCACCCGCCGCCGAGCGCAGGATTTCCGCAGATCTGGCGCGGCAGCCGGTTCCCGCCCTCAGCAGCGGGCAGGTCTTGCGCAGGATCGTCCGGCCACGCAGGTTTCGGCCGCGTCGCGCAGCGTAGGGCGCAGGCTTCTGTCGCGTCGGCACCTCTGCCGGTGCCTCGAGCGCACGGCGCGCCGTCCTTGCGTGCACTGGCGCATCGGCATGCCGGACCGAGCAGGCGTTGTCGTCGGCCACGGCCCGGCCGGTTTCGCGCAGCGGATGCACCTTTTCCGTCGACGGCGCCGTCACATCCCCACCGATCCGGCCGTCAGCCATCGAGATGATGCGCGCCTGGGCCGCGCGCTGGATCGTGGGATCAGGATCAGCGTGTGGCCGGCAGCGCCAGTTCGTCCAGCTGCTAATCACCTGCTCGCCGCCTGTCGAATCGCAGCGCTCCGGTCGGCCTCGCCGGCCAGCAATCACCCGCCCGCCGCTGACCAGTGCCGCGCAATCGACACCCGCTGCTGCTGCCGCCTGAGAGCTGCGGGTGGTACTGGCAAACGGTCCGCCAGGCCCAGTCGCGAGCAGGGTGGCGGCGCGCGCCTGTGCCGCGTCCAGCCCGCCCACGCCGCATCAGGGCCGGCACGCCGCCATTTCGTCCAGTGCCGAGGAGCGCCGATCAGGGTAGTGTAGCTCCTGAAGGACGAAGCCGAACACCTGCGCGCAGCGCGGGCCAGCGCATCGTCGTCCAGCCCGCAGACTCGCCTCGCCCTGGAACAGGTGCACCGCCGCCGCTGGCGGTCCAGGCAGCCTCCGGCAGGATGTTCATCAGCGTCGACTTGCACCGAGCCTGACTGCCCCTGACGAAGCGCCACCGCACCGCCCGCTCTGGAATCCGACGCTGTCGACGCCACGTAGATCTCCACTCCGCACCCGTCCTGCCCTCCGAAACGCTCGCAGCACCACGCAGCCTCGATCAGCACTCGGCGCCGCCAGCGAGCCGCCCCCTTCCCGCGTCCCGCCTTTTCATGTCCTGGGCCTCCCACGCGCCGGGGCATCCGGGACTGCCCTGCCGCCCTTTTCCCATGTCCGCCAGTGCCCGCCTTCGTGGCGCGTCCCGCGTCTCCCGGCGTCCTGGTCTCGCTCGGTCCAGGCCCCCGACAACCATGCTCAAGGGCCCGGGTCGACGATTGACGTAAAGCCTGACGCGTCGATGCCTCGAGTTGCGATGCGTTCAGCAGCACCTCATCGCCTTCGTCCAGCTCTTCCAGCACCTCGCCCAGCACCAGATCGGTCACGCCGATGCGCACCGTGCGCCGTGCAGGACGCTGTCACGGCGAGGCGTGCGTCGGGCGCTGGTGGCGCCTCGCGGGCGCATCCAGCCGTCGTTCCAGCGCCGCCATCGGCACCGCCAGCACGCCTGGCGCCGAGCGCCGCCGAAGGACACCTGAGCCGCCATCTGTGGTCGCAGCACGTCGGCGCTGTCCACACGTCGAAGAGGGCCGCAGAAGCGACCACCGCGGCCGTCGGCCGATGCACCGCCGTTCCGGCCGCCATCACCTGGCTGCCGGCTGGCGCGCGCGCCGGCGCCGGCACCTACGCGCCACCTTGCCAGCCAGCCATGCCGCAGTTCCTCGCGGCCTGTGCTGCGCCACCAGCGGCCGGGAACCACAACGCATTCGCCGTCGCTGCTGCGCACGTCGGCCTCGGACACCCGGGTACGGACCGTCATGGTCGCGTGGCTCGGCGATGCGCATCATCCGGGGCGTCTGGTGTGCATTTCAGCGTCTGGCTCGCGGGTCTTCCAGCGCGATGACCGTGCCGTCCATCGGTGCGTAGATGCGCGTCGAAAGGCGGGTCTCCCGCGCGCGCAGCGCGACGCGTTTCCGCATCTTCGCCTGCAGGCTGGCGATGCACCTGTGCCATCTCCAGCGCCGCCTCGCATTCTCCAGGTCTCGCGTGGCCGCATCCCGTTTCAGCAGGCGCTGTCGCCGCTTGAGCTGCTGGCTGACGCCAGCCGCATCTGGACGCGCTGTTCGCACCTGCGCCCGAGCGCGACGCCAGCGACGCACGGGCGCCTTCACGCACTACTTGCGGCCTGCCGCATGTCCGATCGACTCCACCAGCAGCTGGCGCGCTTCATCGTCGCACCCGCACGTGGATGCGCTTGACCCGACCCGGAGACCCAGCGCCCGCGTCCACGTAACGGCGCGGCTCCACCGAGCCCGTGGCCGTGATCAGCAGCTGACGTCCGCCCGGGTCTACCTGGAAGCCGTGGCGTCACCGGAGCGGACGCCACCACCACCAGCGCCGCCCGCGGCCAGCAGGAGCGAGAAACCGCGACCATCGCCAGCCAGCGACGCCATGAACGGATTGTTCGCAAAGCCGGCGCGGCTCAGGTGCGCACGCGGGAAAAGAAGAAAGCGGCTTCGCGCCAGCCAAAACATGTCAGACGACGATACGACCATCGGTCCGCGAATCCTCACCAACGCGCATGGTGCAGCCGCGCTGGTTACACGGATCACCGCGACGGTCTCGATACGCTACATGCCATGCCATGCCGCCGCCGCTGCGGCTGCCCCCAAGGCCAGCGCAGCGCAAGATCCGAGGCAGGTGAACCCACCCGGGTGGCCTTCCATCTCGCCCAGCCTCCCGGCCGGACGCAGGCGTGGGTGCCCCGTGGTCGCTCGACCGGGTGCGCGCGAAGCCGCCTGATCTCCCCGGTCTCGATTGCCGTCGCGGCCCGCGGGCCGCCACACCATGGCGGCGCAGGTGAAGCCCGCGCGCGCGTCCGGGAAGCGAGGCGCGTTGAGCAGCTTGCAGATCAGCCAGCCAGAAGCAGTCGCCCGGAGGCCCACTGCATCGTCACCGCCACCCGGAAGCGCCCGTGTGGAAGTGCATCCTGTCGGCGGTAAAGACACAGTCGCGCCGTGCTAGCGATCACGCACATCCGCTCGCAGCCCGGCCAGCCGCGCCAGGAAGCGCATCAGTTCTGGTCGATCGAGCGGAAAGCTTCGGAGCCGACAAAGCGCGCGCAGCTCAGTACAGCCGTCGCCGTTGAGCTTTTGCCATGTCCGGGCCCGCTTCATCAGGCCAGCACCCGCCGTCGCGTATATGCGTGCCTCCGCAGGTTCACGTCGAACACCTGAACGTCCGTGCAGTCGCGGTCCAGGATCGCCAGCGTCTGGCGCGTCACCGTCCTGCGCACAGACCGCAGTCGGAACACGAAGCGCATCCGACTCGGCCACCTGCGCCAGCGCCGTCCCGTGGAAGCGTCATCCGGTCCCAGCGCATGGGCAACATCGACAGTCACGTGGGCTGGCCACACTGCACTCCTGTTGATGGCCACTCTACCAGGCTGGTGGGCTGGTCCGTAGGCCTGCAGCAGCGCAGTCGTACATCCTTCCTCGATCTGCCGCTGCCGATCTCGTCATCGACCGCGCCCGCCCGCGACCGCTGTACGATGGCGCAGTCGGCGCACTCCAGGGCCTGCAGGCGAACCAGGACATTGATGCGCCACCAGCTTTCTGCCGCCGCAGGTTGTCCTGCTCGTACTCGCCAAAGCTGGTGATCTCATGATGTCCCTTCCGGTGGTGGAGGAGAAGCGTCCGCTGTCATTGAATCTACCGCAATCACGTTTCACGGGACAAACCCCATCGCGTTGGCGGCAGCCCGGTGGCCAGAAGGGCGCTGAGAAGCTGCGCTGTCCCTGCCGGGCCGATGGTCTGAGGCCCCTGACATCTCATATTCTATTTCGCGCATATCCATATCCATCTCCTGATGAAGTCCCGGTGCCAGAATCGCGGCCATTGCAGTCCTGAACACCTGAACGAATTTCCGGGAGAAAAACATGACTGAAACCGTCAAGACCTACCTGCGCCCCATCGACCGCTGCGACGGCCTGCTGGCCTTGCCGAGAAGGGCCGCAACAACCTCCCAACGCCCGTGCACCAACAAGGTCCACACCGTCATGGAAGGGCCATACCGCTCGCTTCAGCTACGTGGGGACCCTCGCCGCTGTGGTGGACGAGCCGCTGCACCTGTTCGCCAGAACACCGCGCCCGCCCCGGGCGAGATCGTGCTGTCCGCCCCTGGGTGGCCGCCTGTGGCATCACGGCCGGCCACGCTGCGCCAGGTCAAGCTCAGCAGCTGGAACTCTTCCCTCGAAGGCGACATCGGCAACCCGGCAGCCTCGCTGCGGCGGCGCCGAGAAGCAGCCGGTCGAGATGGCTTTGCGAAGTGCGCGAAGGTGGTCATCGAGGCGACGCCACCCGCGAAGAGCTCAATGACATCGTCCAGCACGCCAACTTCACTCGCCGAATACCACCCGCAACCTGGCGCCCTTCCGCGATCGAACTGGCCTGATCGACAGCCGCCCGTCCGTCCGTCTTGGTCGAATCGTCAACGGAGCTGGAAGGCCCCGGATCCTGAGCGGTCCGGGCCTGATGCAGCTTTGCCGTGGCGTGACGCATCCGTCACGCCATCGGGCTCCTTTCGGCAGTCCTTTTGCCCAGGCAGCGCGTCCGCTGGCTGCGCGGTCGTCTTTTCGGGAGTCCCGACGTCCGCTGCTGTTCTGAACAGGAAAACCGTCGAACACCTTCATCGCTGGCTGAGGAAACTGACCGTCCCGATGATGCCGAGATGCTGGAGGTCGTGCGGAACGCACAGTGTCCGCTGGCCGCCACCGTCGATGACATCGACCCGCTGTATCCGAAGGAGATCATGCAGCAGCGGGTGAAGTCGGGGGCCTCCGTGCCCAGCTGGCTGGCCCAGCCTGGCAGGACAGCGCGCGCCGGCGCTATCCAGGCCATTGCTGAGGTCTCGAAGGTCTGTGCCTCCACCGGCTTCGAAGCGGTGCCAGATTTGCCGCGTGCTACCTGAGCGCCGTCCCATGTGGAGGCCCTGCAGGACACGCTGCTGAGCTCGTGACCGGCGAGGCCATCGCACCGGACTCAATCCATGAAGAGCATCACCGGCATCGAGGAAACCGGTTGAAGGCTCCGCCCGATGGCGATGGCTTCATCGTCGACGGCACGCCGTCTCTGGGTGAGCAATCTGGGGGCCCGACCACCATTTTCTCGCGCGCGATGGCTGAAGTCCAGACGACAGATAATTCGCCCGCGTGAACTGGATGTTCGGCCAATCTCGCCAGGACGACGGCATCTCGCTGTCGCCGTGCTCTCACCTTCTCGGGCATGGGCGTGCACGCCACCGCTGGGACTCTGCTGCGCCACCGCAAAGTGCCGGCGCGCAACATCGTTGCCTGGCCGGCGCGTCCTATGTCGTGCCAGCATCCGCCGCGTCTTCGAGCCGCTGCAACGCGGCATCGGCTGGGGCGTCATCCAGGGGGCCATCGACTCGATGCGTGAAGCCGAGGCTCACTCGGGCCACGTCAACCGCTTCCTCGGACGATCAGCCCGACGCCCTGCAGGCCGAACCGAAGCCACGCCATCGTGGCCCGCGTGCAGAAAGCTCGCCGCCACGCCGTTCGGAGACCGGTGCGCGCACGCTCGTCGACGTGCTGAAGGCGCGGCGAGGCCGCCGAGCGGCCGCTGCGCGCAGCCGCCCAGGCTGCGCCGCCGCACCAGGGCGCGCGCGGCGTCTCGGATGAAGTCCGCGCCGCAGCGTCGCGCAGCGAATCGCACCGTCGCCAATCGTCACGCCCGCCAATGCAAGCGCACATCCGCGGCGAGGAAAATCGCGCGACCGCAGGCGCTAGCCGAATCACGGCCCGGATCCACGGGGCATTCCCGGGGCTCCGGTCTCTGGAATAGAGATCAGATGCGCCGTCGACCCGGCATTAGGGACCCGCCCTCACTGGCACATCGACAGCTCGACCGTGGCCGGGGACCATCCGTGGGTTGCTCTGTCGGGCTCGCTTAGCCGGCAGACTTGACTTCAGGCCAGAGCACGACAAGGACCCACGATGATGCGCCGTCAACGTTCACGAGCCAAGACGCATCTCGTCCCGCTTTGCTGGAGTGATGGCGGGCAGCGAGATGTCGTCATCACTGCCAAGGCCGCGCGCTTCCATGGCAGTTTCCTCGCGCACGTACGACGGGACGAACACGCCCCGAGAATCGCTTCTCATGCCGGACTCTGCCTGAGAGATTCCGGATGACTTCGACGATGATGGGCAGACGAGATCGCGAGATGTTCTCGGTCTGACAGACGCATGAGTGGCCTGCTCGACACCCATTTCTCCTGTGGAGCGCACGCGCGCGGGAAGTTGAGCCCGACCGCCAGAAGCATCGAGAAGATGCCGCAACGAGCTCCATTATCAGTGCGGTGAGCATCTGGCGATCGCCATCAAGGCCTGATGCAGAAGCCAGGCTTAGCGTCGATCCGTTCCTGTTCGTGACATTGCTGCTCAGGAACGGACGTCAGGGAGCTGGAGGTCACCCGCAGGTACATGTTGCCGTGGTCATGCGCCCGTTCTGGCTGCACCGGGACCCGTTCGACCGGATGCTGGTGCGCAGTCTCAGGTCGAAGGTATCGACCGCTCAGCGCCGACGGGAAGGTGGCTGCTTAGCTTTCGATACCGGGAGTGTCTCGAACCAGACCGTTAGCAGGCTGCTGGATGAAGGCTCACCCAGTGACAGACACGCGCTGCGCACGGCCGCACGCGACGCGCAGCACCTGCCGACCGAGATCGTCGGATCCATCGCAGGCTGTCAGGCACTCGCGGGCCAGGCTGCCCGCCCGCGCGGAAGCGACCGCTGACCTGACCGGCGCCCCTGCGGCAGCCCCCGTGGCGCACCGGCGTGGGTAGTGATCAGCGTCTCGATGCCATGCCTCGGCCAGCAGCGCCGCCAGCCGGTCGCGGGCTGCGGATGCCGCACCACGAACAGGTGCCAGGCCGAACGCGTGGTCTCGTCGTCGGCAGCAGGATCGTAGCCCGCAGCTCTGCGGCCCAGCCGACAGGTGTGGTGGCAATGTCGCGCGCGCGGCGGTTGCGCCGATCCAGCGTCTCCGCAGCTCGCGGCGGAAGCAGCCGCCTGCAAGCCCGTCCAGCGTGGGAATTGAAGCCTGCCAGCCTGTGGATCGCACTTTCCGTTCCGGACCCGTAGTTGCGTCAGCATGCGTACCCGACGGCCAGCGCATCGTCGTTGGTCGTCACCGCCCCGGCGTCGCCCGAGCGCACCCAGGTTCCTGCCCGGGTAGAAACCGAAGCCGGCTGCATGTCCCAGGCTGCGCCGCAGCGCTTCCCATGATGGGTGGCACCATGCCTGTGCCGCATCTTCCAGCACCGGCAGGTTGTGCGCTCGGCAAATGGCCATGATCGGATCCATGTCCACGGGGCGACGTACAGATGCACCACCGCGATGGCTCGTGCGAAGCGTGATGGCCGCAGCCAGCGCATCCGGATCCAGACCGGTCATCGGAAGTCGGCTCCACCGGCACCGGGCGTGGCGCCCGTGTAGCTCACGGCCAGCCAGGTGGCAATGTAGGTGTGACTGGGCACGATCATCATCACCCGCGCCGAATGCCCCAGCCATCGCAGGGCCAGCTGCAGGGCATCCAGCCCATTGCCCACCGGAGATGCAGTGCTTCACGCCGCGTAGGCCGCAAAGCCGCCTCGAAGGCCGCGGTCTCTTTCGCCCAGCAGCACTCCAGCCGCCGTCCATCACCCGCTCGAAGTTATTTCTGAAGCCAGGCGATGACGCTCGCTGATGGCCTTCAGGTTCAGGAAGGGATGGGGGCGGGCATGTCCATGGTGTGTTGGGGAAGGAATCGGAGGACAGGCGGGAGTCCTGTTCAGCCGCGTCACGGTACGGCTGGAGGCCGTGGCAGGAACGGAATTCAGCGGATCGACTCACTCGCTCAGCAATGCGACCGGACGCTGGATTCCTGATTCTTCGATTCAGGCTGGCGGTCTTATGTTGTCGTGACACGCCCACGTTTGCGTTCAGTTCCTGCTGCCATTCGTCGCGCCACTCGGCTTCACGTCGCAGGAACCTCGCGCTGATAACCGTCGTAACACCGCATGTAGTCGCTCGTCATAGATGTCGGAGGCCATCACCATGCACACGGCATCACTGAAAAGTTGTCCAGGTCGCCAGATCATCGGCGGTATGTAGCAGCCCGATGGGGGCTGTTCAGGTGCCAGCGCACTCTCTGACGACCATCGTCCATCACCATGTCGAAGCCGCTGCTGATGGCAACGATGTACTGGTGCAGGGAATAGTGCGCGTGCCCGCCTCGTGTCGTGCCGCCTGGAACGTTGTACAGGTAGTAGATGCGACGAATGTCGAACGGGATGTGCTGCCCGCTTTCCACGAACGTCAGGTCACCACGATGGTCATGGATGCGGGGCAGAGGCAGCGTCACGCAATCGGCAAGTGTGGTCATGACTGTCCTTTGGGCAAGTGGGACTTTCAGGCAGTGCTCCAGGGGATCGGGCTGGCTATCTCAGGCTGCTGTCAGTGATCTTGCCGTAGTCCGTCGAGTGAGCTGTGTTCCTGGGGACGGGCGGCATTCTGATGAGACGGGTGGCTGCACGCAGCAGCCAGCCAGCAACAAGGTGTCCGTCGTGCCGAAGCTTTCAGCGGATGTTGAGCACCAGCTCCTCATCGATGCTGCCTCGTGCTCTGGCGATGCAGAACCGCTTGCGCGTCCTTCGGGCTGCCTTTCATGGGCAGCCGGTAGCGCGTATGACAGTGCTGCGACGGTGCGTGCGTGAACCCAGCATGAAGTCGCTGTAGTTCCGGATGTAGTCGGCCTCATCAGACCCGATGCCAGCACCATGCACACGCCGCCCGATGAGAAGTTGTCCAGCCTCGCGCCAGGTCATGGGCGGATGTAGAGCCCTTCATAGGACCGGTTCAGGTGGTACGGATCGAAAAACCGTGTCCAGCACGATGTCGAAGCGCCCGACTGGCAATGACGAACTGCAGCCAGATGGGCATGCCTGCCCCGTCCGAGCCGCCCGGCACGTCGTACAGGTAGTACACGGCGGATGTCGAACGAATCTGGCGCCGCCCACAAAGGTCAGTTGCCGCGCGGGATCAGGACCTGGCAGTTGCGTCACGCAATCGACCAGCATGATGTCTGTCTCTGGAAAGTTTGCAGGTCCGCGCCGAAGCCGGAGGCAACAGCAGAGGATGCCGCCTGCAACGGCGCGACCTTTCAGGGTGGTCTGGTTCGTCATCAGGCACGGGCCGTCAGGATGCCAGTGCCGGGCTCGATGGCTTCTGCCCGGACGTCGTCCTTCCGGTCCACGCGATGTGCCATCTGCAGGCCCTGGATGATCTGGTCCGACAGGCCGAAGGCGAAGGCCGGCCGAGGCGCCCATCGGTCGATGCCCGGCAGCGCACGCCGCATCTGCTCGCGGCCTCCAGGAAGGTTTCACGGCAGCGGCGGGCAGCGGCAGGGCGCCGTCGAAGCGCTTGAGCCTCGAAGCCGATCGGGCGGATGGCAGAAGCGGTCACGCCGATCACGGACAGGTCGCGCAGCATGGCCTGCATGACGGCACTCTCATCGTCTCAGATCGATGCCGACGTGTGTGCGGCAAAACGATGCGGGTTGGCCTCCACCACCAGGCGCATGGTGCCTTCATCAGGTGGGGCGTGCCGCAGGCGGTGGCATTGGTGACGCGATAGATGCCGGTGTCGTTACTACGGCATGCAGCACGCTCACCACCCGATGAACCCGGGATTCCGCCAGCTTGAAGAAGCTGAGCATCAGCGGCAGGCGATCCGGATTCTCGGCAGGCGCCGTCATGCCGGCCACGGCCATGCCCCGGTTCGGCGTCATCGCCCAACCCAGGCGCTGTGCGTGAATCTCGCCGTGCTTGGCGGTGGTGATGACGAAATGATCGGCCGTACGCCGAACCTGCTGGATCGGGTCCTCCACCAGGGTAATGAGCGGATGATTGCGCACCATCTGGGCCAGGTTCTGGCAGATGGCGGCAATGGAGCCATGCGACGGATAGTTGAAGACCGTGGCAGGCATGCCCGGAACACGGCCATGATTGCTCAGCGTGGACAGCAGCGTCTGCGGCCAGTACATCGGCAGCCAGTGGCGAGACGGTGATACAGCGCGGCCAGATGGCTGGCATCCCGGTTCATCACCTGGTGGGCAAAAGGCACGAACAGCGTCTCGTGCAGCGTATCGACCATGGATGCGACGCGACAGGCTGTCGCAGTCGAAGGGAACATTTCCTCGGGTGCTGGCCCAGTCGGCCGGGGCCGAACCATCCAGCGGCCAGGTGGTCTTGTTGGCCGGGTGCCAGAGCACCGTGTCGTGCTCGCCTGACGCTCGATGACAGCCAGCTCACGGTGAATGGCGGCCGAGTTGCTCAGGTGGCAGGCCGAGATGCCGTTGCCCAGCATCATGTCAGGCAGCAGCTGCATCCACCCACATGCGCGGCGTGCCCACGGCATGCGTGCTGTGCAGGCTTGCACATAGCGGCGGATCACGCCGCAGAAGCGGCTGACATCGTTGCGCTTCATCGGATCATAGCTGTCTGGCGCGGCGCCACGGCCGGCTCCGAGAACGAGCTGAACTCGAACAGCACTCATGCCGCCGTCGACGCGCCGACCCAGGCATGCACGCCTCGAGAAGCAGCGCCCAGCGGCCGCCCGGACTGATGATGGTGGTCAGGCCGGTCGATGGCGCGCCTGTGGCAGCAATCAGACCGACAGGGCACTGCCGGGCTGTGACCAGGGAGGCGGACGAGAGGCTGCTTGAGTCGTCATGATGTTTTCGAAAAAGATGAGGTGTCGAAACGGTTTTCCCGGCGTTTCGGAGCGAGAGTGTCTTGCCGGCGCGGCAGACGCCGGCGCATTGTCGCGAGGTGTGCGGGCGATCCGTCACACGCAGATTCAGGTAGATTTTCGAACCCAGCCCGGGCAGGTGCTTTTTCCAGTCCCATCAGGCCGTCCAGCATGCGTTCATCCAGCATGCCGATGTCCTGAAGCTGCTGCATCTGCGCGTGGGGCGAAGGGCTTGATGAAGCACGAGCCCCGACCGATCACTTCACAGCTGGGCCTGATGGCACAACTCGGTCAGACTCTGCAGGTCGAAGGCGTTAGAGCGTTGCAGCACGCTGCCGGTCGGACAGCGCATGCAGATCGTCGATCAGCCCCATCCGAGGGCCAGCAGACGGTGCAGCGAGCGTGCATTGGGTACGCTGACGCAGTGCGGTGGTGGCGTGCACGGCGCAGGGCCTGAAGCAGCTTCTGCGGTTCGGGAATCTGTGCAGCAGACCGCTGACCAGAATGGCATCGAAGCTCTGGCCACGAAGGGGGCGCTGCCAGTCGCAGCTTCCAGAAAGTCCTGATCACGAGGATGCGATCGTCCGTGCCGGCCAGGTGGCGGCATGTTCCGCAAATGTCGGCCGGGCTCCACGATGGTCAGTTTCCGAGAACTCCCGGTAGTCCGTGAAGATGATGCCGCAGCCCACTTCCAGTACGCGTCTGGCCTGCCAGAGTTTCAGCTGGGTGGTCACCACCCGCTTGCGCAGTGCGGCCTGGGTAGGCTCGAGGGAGGCGGACTGGTAGCTTCTTTCGTAGCGGCCAGGTCGCGTGAGGCGCTGGAAGAGGCCGTGGTGGAAATGATCCATGCGTGCTGCCATCGGTCTGCTCGAAGTCGTGTGCTTCACAAGGGAAGCACCCTGACGATGGCATCCATGGTGCGCTGGAACAGGGGCGCCAGGTCGGGCATCGGTACCGGTGGCGGCCTGGGCAGCGCAGACGGCAAAAAGCGGTGATGCCCGGATCAGACAGTGATGCATTCGGGCATCACACGGGCCGTTGGAGAACCGGGCAGGGCGGCGATGACGCCCGCGCATGCCTATTCTGGCCCGTGTGTAAACGGCGGCGTCGTGCTGATGGCCCCGGGCGTTGTTCAGCGCAGATCCAGCACCAGTGTCTCGAAGGATGGTGCTGCGTGCGCCGAACATTTCTGTGGCGCAGCAGGCCCTCGTTCAGGACGGCGCCCCTGTCGGTGGTGGAGGCACCGAAACTGAACCAGCGCTGGCCTCGACCGTGCAGCTTCGATGGCCAGTTCCAGGATGGCATGCTGGGCGCGTGTCTCGAATCCTCGGGGGCAGACGCCAGGTATTGCGTATGGGTGACGCCCGCGTAGTGAAAGAGGACGATCCCGGCGGCAGGGGGCAGGATTCCGGCTTGAAGCGGAAGCGTCGCGGCATCCGCCGTGGCATGCAGATCAGCGACCCGAGCGGCAGGTTCGCCATCCGGATGGACGCTGCCAGGCACCCAGGACTTCCAGTTGCGTGAAGGCGCCTGCCAGGCGCTCGATCTCGGCCAGTGTATGAACGGGGGCCAACGCCGTGCCGGCTTTTGGAGTGTCTGGCCCAGCAGTGGCACAGTAATCCGCTCCAGCGGCAGCGTCCCACGTCGATGCCCGCGCGTCTGGCCAGGTTCAGCGCGGTGGCTTCTGGCTGGATGTGGGGCCTGCTGTTGCGTGGTCCAGCGTGCTGACAGCAGCACCTGGTGGTGTGCGCGCCCAGCCGGTGCAGGGCGCAGACCGTCCTCACCGGGCAGGCGGTGGTAGAGATGGGGCGTGGCCTTGCAGTGCAGCTGCACGAAGCCGCGGCCTGCCAGCCAGGCAGCCAGCTGTTCCATCACGCCAGCACCTGGGCACCCCCAGCTCTCGTCCATCACCAGGCCACCAAAGGTGAGTCCGCCGTGCGTGACGAAGCGGTCGCCGTCAGAGGTGTGACGACGGTTGGCCGGCAGGACGGCGACGATCCGCGGCGTGTCTTGCGCGCCTCGATGATGACCGAGGCATCTTCGAAGCGGTCGGCGTGGTAGTCCGCGTATTCCCGCTGAACAGGAAGACGCCGTTGTGGCTGCGACGGATGAAGCTGCATCCACGCCGGGCGGTCTGCGGTGGTAGGCTGAATACGGCACATGGCGGCAGGTCGCGGCGAGATGTGCAGGCATGCGGAGCGCCGATGGTCGCACGGGACACCCCAGGAGGTGTCCGTCGGGCAGTGGTGGCGCCCAGGCTGCAACCTGATGGGAAACCGCTCTCCCGGCGCGAGGCTGGCCGGCGATGTGCTCCAGCGTGTCGCGGAAAAACCCGTTGCGAGAAAATGGGCCTCGAGAAGGCGCGGGCATGGTCGCTGGCCTCCTGCAGCTGGAGGGTAGCGTCTGCAGCCGCTCGACTCAATGTCGGCAGGTCGCCAGGCCAGCGCCATGTCGGCATAGGAGGAAAAGTCGGCCAGCAGGGAGCCTGGCTCGAAACCGCTGAAGGGCAGCACTGGCAGCTCGCAGCCCTGGCTTCGATGGCGCCACGTCCCCGAGACGGGGGCCGAGCCCAGATAGGCATGGGCATCCAGTTGCTTGAGCGTCTCGCCATGGACGGCACTTCACCGTGCGTCACGAAGCGGGCGTGATCGATGTCCTGCTGATAGATGCTTGCAGGATCTGCTTCCGGCTCGTCGTCCAGGGGGCCGATGTGATGGAAGCGGCTGTCGATGGCATGCAGCACGCCGCTGACGATGTTCGAAAGGGCCACGGCCCCTGCATCGAGAACTCGGCTGCGCGTCCGGCCGTCACGACCGAAAAGGAGCCTTGGGGGCTGGGGTCAGGAAGCGGACGGCGTCCCAGATCCTTTACGTACAGGGGCAGCCAGTCCGCTGGCTGGTGCAGTGGCGCTGCAGGTCTGCTGTAGCGATTCGGTAACGTCCACATGACGGATGCCGGGCAGGGTGCAGCCCAGGCTGGGGTTGTGGTCGCCGGTGAACCAGCATCTTGCGGGCACCGCCGGCATGCAGGGTACCGACGAAGGCCACCGGATCCTCGATGAAAGTGCTGCAGGTACCAGATCCGCGCGGGTTGGCGCCGGGAACAGAGCGTGGCCAGCTGGCGTCTTTGTCTCGACAGCTTGCCCGTCTCGCACGATGATCTCGGCCGTCGGGAAGCGCTGTCGCAGCCAGGTCATTTTTCGATGTCGGGTCGTCGAAGCTCTACAGGTTGGTCAGCACCAGGATGGGGTTGGCTGGTTGGCGGCAAGTTCTTCCAGAACTCGGGTATGGCTGCTCGATCATAGACCTCCGAGGCCACCATTAGGGTCGGGCCGTCGGCGGTCTGGACGGGCGGAGCGCGGCTTCCTGGGCTTTCACCTGTCCCGGACATCTCCTGCTTCAGGCGCTCGGCCAGTTGCTGGACGCGGCGGTCCAGCGCCGGTAGTAGAGCGCATCCGGCGATGCCCGGCGTAGAAATGGGACGTGATGCCGTGGACCATCGAGAGCAGGGCCAGTCTCGGGCTGCCTCGTCCAGCAGCTGGTCGACCTAGTCGCAGACATCCGGCAGCATCTGGAAAGAGCGGGCCGGGTGCGTGGCGTCGTTCACGTCGTGGCGGCAGCTGTCGCTGGCGGTGCGGCAGGCGTTGGCGGCCAGGATCCTCGGCCAGGGGATGCCCGGAATCATGGCTGCGCTGGAAACGGGGGAACCCGAAGCGGCATGCGAGGTCCATTGCAGAGATCGCCGCCGTGTTTGGGCAGCATGTCCTGATGGGCCCGCCAGACGCCCCCGGCAAAGGCGGCCAGGTCGGCATATCCTCGATTGGGTCCACGGTCTCGAAGAGTGCCAGTTGCCGCCGCGCCACGTCATGGAAGAGCGGGTGTCGAACCTGTTCGAACAGCGCCTCCAGCTGGGCGTCCTCGAACCAGGTGACGCAGGCATCGAAGACAGGGCTGGCGCTGGTGTTGGTGTGGCGCTCGACACCACCGGGGTGGCCAGCGACAGGCTCTGAAGGCGCGCACCTCGCTCGAAGCGGGCGGTTTGCAGAAATGCAGGCTGAGGAGTGCCTTGGCCTGAAGGATGAGGCTGTTGCGGGGCCGAGCCGTAGACAGGACAGGCCTGCAGCTGACCTTGCGTCCCGTGGCCTGGATGCGCTGGATGGCCTTGAGTCGTCGTTCGTCTGCGTGCCGATGAAGAGCAGGTCGAGCGGACGCTCTCCAGCGGCAGGGCCTGTGTGGCGTCGGGCTTGAGCCAGGCGGCGACCGAAGGAAAACTGATGGGCACGTCGTCGGGTGCGCCGTGTAGGCGGGCGGGTTGTCGGCGTTGTAGTCCACCACCACGGCGCTTTTCAGCAGCTGCAGGAAGCTGCTGCTCCAGCACGGCGCCGCCCTGGCCGATCTGTTCCAGGTTGACGATGATGCAGCTGTGGGTCTGCAGCAGCCGGGGGTCGAAGCCGCAATGGGCGCCAAAGACGAAGTTGACCGCATCATGCCGCAGCAGGTTGCGGGCCAGGCTGACACGCAGCCCCAGTCGCCGGAACTGCCAGGCAAAGTACTGCGCCGGGTCCAGCAATGCATCTGCATGAACATATCCGGCAGGCGAGACTCAGGCAGATGGGATTGCGGCAGGCTGGCTATGGAACGGGGTCCGACAGTATGGTTGGAATCCCGTCGAATGTAGCGGGGGCGACCTGGGTATGGTCGTCGGAACAGGAAGGCTCTTGCGGGCCAGTTCAGGAGCAGGCCTGCCGCGTGGGCTTCTGAACAGCCTGGGCAGGGGGACAAAGGGATGTCACTTTGCGGGGCATCCCTGGGAACGCTGCGACGCCTGCAGGCGGCGCTGGAGATGACAGGCCGCAGGCGACGGCTTTTAGCCCTTCACCACTTCGATCGGGCCATGGTCGTCGCAATGGTCGCCGTGCGGGTGGTGCAGGCCATCGACCAGGTAGTCGATGGTCACCGTGCGACGGCTTCGTGGCCGCAACCGCCATGGACGTGACCGCCCGTGGCCGCTGCACGGTGCTCGGGCGTGCAGCGGTCAGGGCTGCGTGCTCAGACAGGGATCACGTGCTCGTCGACGGTCGCCATGCGGATGGCAGGTGGCCGTCGTGCAGTAGTCGACATGGCCATCATGGCGGATGGCCGTGGGCGCAGCCGCCACGGGTGTGGTCATCGGGCGTGATGGGGGCAGTTTGCATTGCTCAGCGATGACTCCCGTCTGCGATTGATACGCGATTATATATCCATGGCGCTGCATCTGAAGGCCCTTTTCATCAAATGCTGTTATTGATAATGCATTATCAGATCTCATCTTCGAGCGCTGTGTCGGGAATGTCCTGCTGGGGTATTCCGAAAGCTCTGAAACCCTCCGGAAAATGTGCCTTTCCCGGAAGGGGCGTGCAGGTTTCAGGTGTTGCCTTCGGCCATCCAGCGCGAGGTTGCCGGCGGCTGGTAGCCCTTCGCTGGCCGCAGCAGGACGTTCGGGCGTTGGGTTCCACGATCAGCATGTTGCGGAATTCCGGCTTGACGAAGCCTTCGGTGGCCACGTGATCGATGGGAAGTCGGTCAGGCTGGTAGAAACCGCCCATCCAGCAGGGCGCAGGGTTTCTGGTGGTGTCCCAGCTGGCCCCAGGTCCAGATCTCGAACAGTTCTTCCAGCGTGCCCAGACCACCGGGCAGGGCGATGAAGCCGTCGGCCAGGCTGGCCATCATGGCCTTGCGCTGGTGCATGGAGCCCACGACGTGCAGACGGGGAGCTTCAGCTGGGTTCCGTCTGTCGGCCAGGAAGCGCGGAAATGACGCCGATGACTTCACCCTGCTCCAGGACGGCGTCGACTTTACGCGCCCATCAGGCCGACCGAGGCCCCCCGTAGACGAGCCCGATACTGGCATCGCGGCGGCATGGCCCAGTTCGATGGCCGCCAGGCGGTGGCGGGGGATTTGCCGGTGCTGGCACCGCAGAAGACGCAGAGTTTCGCGAGGATCCTGTTCCGAAAGGGCGGCTGCGGGCCGGAGCGACCAAGGGTGCCGGAGCGGCGGCGGTCATTGCACGCGGGAGCGGGGATTCCGTCAGGTTCCTTCATTCCAGGTCTTGACCCGTTCGCGCAGCTGTTCGATGAGCAGCTTCAGCGCCAGTGCGCGTGTCGGTAATGGACAAACGATGCTCTTTTGAGGCGATGGTGTTGGCTTCGCGGTTGAGTTCTGCATCAGGAAGTCGAGCCGCTTGCCGACGGACCGCCTGCGGCCAGGCATCGTCGATGGCCTGCAGATGGGTGTCCAGCCGGTCCAGTTCTCGCGATGTCGTCCTTCAGGCTGAGCAGGCTGATCTCCCTGGCGCACGCGGGCCAAGGTCTCGTCGACCGGAATGCTGACGGCAGGTCCTGACGGCTTTCTGCAGACGCCCAGCAGTCTGGCTTCGCTGCGGCATGCAGTTCGGGCAGGTGCGAAGCTGACCCGGCCAGGGCCCGCATCCGGCTGCCCTGTTCCTGAAGGATGCGGGCAAGCCAGAGCCCCTCCTGGCACGGCTGGCCTGGAAGGCCGCAGGAGCGCTGCACCAGCGGCTCGCATGTTGCCACAGCGTGTCGGCGTCCAGGTCCGAGGCAGCGTCACCGCGCGGTGGAGCGTGTTCCGGCGTCTGCAACCAGCGCAGGTAGTCGGCCACGGAGGGAGGCTGGGCGCCGTCGTCCACAAGGCGGACCTGGCGGCTCAGTTCCACAGCTAGTGCCAGGCGCTCCAGGTTCAGGCGTCGGTGCTGTCCGGGCGGGCCGCTGCAGGCTCATCCGGTATCTCCACCTCGCCGCGCCGGACGGTGGCTGCGATGGCGCTACGCTGCGGCCCAGCAGCTGGGTATTCGCTCGCCAGCCGGAAGTGCAGATCGGTGAACCGCGTCGACGGCACGGATCCGATGTCCAGCCGTCCGAGCGGGGTGTCGGCGCTCTGCGGGCGTAGCCGGTCATGTTGTTGACGGTCTGCGCGGCGGCAGGGCAGGATTCGAGGCGGGTGACGTGCGGCGGGCTGGGATGAGATGTCGGTGTCTGGAAAGACGGGGAAGAAAGGGAAACGGGCCTGCAGAATCACGAACGGCTGCCACTGGCGGATCGACGCTGGGAAAGATACACGAGGGGGCTGCGACCGGTGGTTACATCCGAAAAGGGCGTCAGGAGAGTGCCGTTCTGTAACGCTGTCGGAAGGATACGACGGTGGGTCCGCCTGGAAAAGCGGTAAAATGCCGGTCTGGCTGGGGTTTTTCGGATGGCTGCGGGTCCGGATGTCATCTCAGTCGCCGTGCCTGTCCGTCTGGCGTGTCGTAACACGGAAATACAGAGTTTTTGCATCCATCGTTTCTACAACAGCAACCATGGCAATGAGCAGAACGCACCATTGCCGGAGGGCTTTCGAGGCAGGTGGCTACCGGATTGTAGAAAATCGCCAGCGGCGGTTTTTCGATGGTTTATTCGCCCAGGATCAGGACGGAACCCGTCGCCATCGGGCGAATACCCGCCGCCCTGCTGGTCTGTCGCACACCCGCAGCTGGCGCTCGAGGTGGTGGGCGGCAATCGCCCACCTATCGCAATGGCCTGAAGTGCTTCTTCGAGGAAGGCTGGGCGCCGTCACGGGTCATTCATCCCAACGGGTGCGCGTCAACTTCTTCAGGGCCAACGAGACGGTCTGCATGGTGATGGCCTACGAGAGCGGGCGCAGCTCGCAGGAGCTGGTCATCACAACCGCAACCGGCCGGGCAAGCGCAAAAGCGCCCGAGCGGCACATCCGCAAGATCTTCGCTGCAGGTGATGAACGGGTTGCGCGAGGTGCATGCCAACCGCCTGCTGCACCCGGGACCTGAAGCCGGCCAACATCTACCTGAAGAAGGCGGCCCGCCCATGCTGCTGATCTCGCGGCGCGCCAGACGCTCACGCAGGGACGCGCCCAAGCTCTTCCTGATGTACACTGCCGGGCTTTGCCGCGCCGGAGCTGTACAAGAAGAATCAGCAGCTGGGGCCCTGACCGACATCTATGCGCCCTGGGCGTGAGCATGGCCGTCGCTGCATGGTGGGGCACCACCGCAGGCAGCCGATCAGCGCATGAAGCAGGATCAAGGTCGATGCCGTCCTGACGGGTCCGACTGGACATCTACCGCAGCAGCTGCTGGATCTGGTACTGGGGCTGAAAGCTCAACTCGCTGGAGCGGCCGCAGAGCGTGTTTGCGCTGCAACGGGCGCTGCGCGAGCCCTTCATGCGCGAGCGGAAACCCGCAAGCCTCGGCGCTGCGCTGGCTGGAGGACATCATCGCCGTTCAGGCGGCGGCGCACCGAAAGGATCGTCGTCGCACGCGAAGCTCATCATGTCCATCTGCCACCGCCGTCGGGTCACGAGGAGGCTGACGCCACGCGCTGACGGCCCGCAGGGCAGCTGAGACCGGGCCTTCGGTCGGGCACGGGCCGCTGTCGGACGGCACGGCACCGCCGCAGGCCTGCTCGCGGCAGATGACCCGACAGGACGCCCCCAGAACATTCGTAACTCAGCTTTGATCCATGCGTTTTTCCATTTTGGTGATACCGATGTCGGTGGTCGTTCGATCAACCAGGATCGGATGGGTACTGCTTCGCGCGAGTCGCTGCTGATGGTGCTGGCTGACGGCATGGTGGCACCCAGGCGAGATCGCGGCGCGGATCGCCATGGCAGACGGTGGCCTCGATGCTCCAGCAGCAGGCCATGCCCCGGCTGCGATCCGGTGGCCATCGAGCAGGCCTTCCATGCCAGCCACCGCGAGCCGTACCCGCTACCGCGAGCTGCACGGCATGAACTGAGCGCCTGCGCACCACCATCGTGGCCTGCGTGGTGCAGGGACGGCATGCGCGGTGGGGGCATGCGGGCGACTCCCGGCTGTACCTGCTGCGTGATTCCGACATCCCGTTCCGCACACGCTGGACCACCCAAGGTGCAGAGCCTGGATCAGCCTGGGACGATCACCGAGGCCGAGGCCGAGGCACCGAGCGCAACAAGGTGCTCAACCGCCTGGGCTCCCCTTCATCCCGCCGGTCGAGATCCATAAGGGCCTATCGCCGAAGGCGTGCACGGATGATGCTGTGCCGGACGGTACCTCGAGCGGCGTGAGCCGCGAGGAGCTGGAAGCGAGTTCCGCAACGAGACGCTGGCTGGTGTGCCGTGCGCCCGCGATCCAGTCGGCGCTCAAACCACAATGGCGTGGGTGCCGGACAACACCAGCCGCGTGCTGGCCAGCGAAGTGATACCGAAAAGCCTGGAGAGCGATCGGTCTGCCGTCGTCGTGTCGTCGTGATGGCGCTGCCCGACGGGCGCGACCACCACCATCGCCATCGCCAACAACCTGAAGCCGAAACCGGTCGACATGACCGAGGACGAGATCGACAAGACGACTGCCGAGATCCGGAGGCGATCCATGCTCGAACAAACGAAGTACACCGACAGCTGTTTCCGACCCGTCTCGCGGCATCGGGACTCCTGCCCGGACGACTCCAGGTGCCCGCTCCCGCGGCAGGCGCGCGCTTCTGGCTCAGCCGGGCGCGTTTCGAGCGTAGAACGCGACCGATCTCCCAGGGTCTCCGATGACTGTTTCTTTCTTCCACGCTGCGGCATGACGGCTGGCGCTGGACGGGCTGCGGCCCAGGTGCGCCAGCGACGCTTCACACGCCACGCCGAGGGGGTCGGTGCTGGTGAGCTCGGTGACACCTGCGTACCGTGCACGGCGTGTCGCTCGACAGCGTGCCCCTTCCTGCGTGGCAAGGCAGGGCTGCGACAGCCGAATACGGCACGCCGCCGCGGGCCACCCACACGCGCAGCGCGACCCTGCGAGGCGGCGCGCGGCAAGCAGTCCGGCGCACGCAGGAAATCCAGCGGCCGATCGCGCAGCCTGCGGGCGGTGAGACGACCCGGAAGCAGCTGGGCGAGCGCACGATCCACCTGGACTGCGACGTGCTGCAGGCCGACGGTGGAGGTACGCGTACGGCGGCCATGGGCTACCGGGGCCTGGGTGGCAGCTGCGCGGCGGGTGGACGGTTCGCTGGCATCGCCGGGCAGCTGAACGGTCGATCCGCTGCGCGAGGCGGTGGCCGCCATCTCGCGTGCATCGTGGCGCTGCCAGCGCGCGCGCGCCCTGCCTCGCGTGCCCGACCCGACTACCAGGGAAAGACTCGCCTGCGGAGACCGACATGAACGTGGTGATGACCAAGCCCGGTGGCCTGGTGGAGATCCAGGGCACGGCCGAGGGGCGTACCTTTGCTCTCGCCAGCAGGCAAGCGAGCTGCTGATCTGGCCGCTGGCGCGGACGAGCGGTGACGGCGCAGCGGCGGCCTTGCAGGAGGAAGGCATGACGGCGGACATTACAGTCGCGCCGGGCATCCCGGCAAGTTGAAGGAGCTGCGGCCATGCTGTTGCACCGCGCGGCGCAAGCGTCTGTCCAGCCAGACCGAGCTGGGCATTCCTGATGCCGAGGAGCCGTGGCCCAGCTTTCAGTGAAAATGCGCCGGGCCAAGGCTGCCCGCACGCGCACTGCCTCAGACTGCCCACGCTGGCGGACGATTCCCGGCCTCAGCGTGCGCCGGCTCGGGTGGCGCGCCCGGCGTGCGCTCGCGCTGCTTTATGCACGGGACGCGACCCACCGACCCGGCTCGAGCGCGAGGGCCTTGGCAGGCGGGCGGGCGTGCCCGGCCGGATGCCGAGTACATCCGCCATCTCGCCGGCGCGCCGCCAGGAGGTGTCTGCACCGGCGCGCGCGGCTTTCGCAGCGAAGCGTGGTGTCGGGTGGGCCTCTGCCGACGACCGCGTCCGCTGACTGCTCGAGGGGCCGAAGTACGCGTTGCCGCGGTTTTCACGGGAGCTCGCCAAGACCCGATCTTTCCAGCCCGATGGTCATGCCTGTTCGCGCAGCAGAGCTGTCGGTTTACGAGCAGAACGCCATCAGCCACCGTCATCGCGCGCGCTGGCGTGCCGCTGACATGCTGCTGGACGAGGCAGGCGTCTGATGGCTGCTTCCGCCCGTCCCTGCCCACGCCCGCATCCGCCCACACATTTTCAATCGGCCTTCTGACCGTGCCTGCTTCCGCCACGCCCATCCGCCCGCAGTATTCCAGCCGCCGCCGCATGCTGGACAACCTGCCGCCGCTCTCGGTGTGCGTCCACATCCCGTGGTGCTCTGCGGAAGTGCGCCCCGTACTGCGGTCAGCAACTCGCACAACCTGCGCCGGCCGGACGGGTGGATGAGAACGCCCATCTGACGGCGCTGGAGGCCGACCGATGCTGGGCCTGCACGCTGGTCTGAAGCTAGTGGTGATTTCGGTGTTCACTGCTGGCGGTACGCCCCAGCCTGTTTTCGAGGCGGCCATCGACCGGCTGCTGGCCAATAGTCTGCAGGGCCCGGCTGTCGAATATCGCCGATGCCGAGGTGACGATGGAGGCCAACCCGCACCTTTCGAGCGGGGCGCGCTTCGCTTTCGACTACCGCCGGGCTGGTGGGCGTCAATCGGTTGTCGCTGGGCATCCAGAGCTCGGACGCCGAGCCGCGGCGCTGCGGCGTGACTCGGGCTCGGCCTGTGCGGCGGCCGAGGCAGCCGCCGAGCTGTTCGAGACCTTCAACCTGACCCGATGGGCGAGCGGCTCGCAGACGCCGCCTCAGCTGCGCAGACCCTGACGCACCGGGCCTCGCCCTCGCGCACACTCTCTCACAGCGCTCACCCCGCTGAGCCGAACACGCTGTTTGCGCGCTTCCGCCCCGGCACCGACGAAGACCAGGTACGCATGTGCAGGATTCACATGAGATGCTGGGCAGACACATCGCACACGAGAAGTGCCGCCCTGCATCAGCACACGGCCCAACCTCAATTACCGACGTTTCGCGACTACCTGGCATTGCGCCGACGCACGGCAGCCGTCGCCTCCGGACCGGATCGACCCGCAGCGGCGATGCGCACCGCGCCGCTACATGGAGCCGGCGCTGACCGGCAATGCCTGCGTCGAGATCGACGAGCGTGCAGTCACCGATCGCCTTTCTGAGTTCGGCGCTGAACGCGCTGCGCCCGACCTCAAGCAGACACGCCATGTTCCAGGAGCGCCGCCAGCCTGCTGCCAGCCGTGTGATCCGCGAGCCAGCCAGGCCGTGGAACGCGGCTGATGGGATGATCCGGCACGGTTGCAACCCGCTGCTGGGGCGGGCCTTTCCTGAACGATCTGGGTTGGAGATCTTCCCGCCTGGCGGAAGGCGATGAGGCATCGGTCCGGCGCTCTTCCCGGGTGAGCACGTGGTGAACTGGGTGGATCGGCCGGAGCTGGACCGATCCGGAAACGGGCCGGTAAAAGTGCCGGGCTGTCGCTGGCGGCGTAACAGGAACCCGGAGATCAGGTATGGCGGCTGGCATCAGGGTGCAGAGGCCGAGTAGACACGTCTGCACCATTACTCGTGCATTGTTTCCGCTTTGGGTCGTAATGACCGATCAGGCATGGTTTGCCCGCGCCTCCACGGGCCCGGCACGCATCGAGCCGCCAGGGCGCGTTGCCGCCCACGGGACGCATGAAACCTGGACGACGGCTCGTAAACCGTTCGCATGACGAGGCCAATGGGTCCGAAATGGCGGCGGATGTGTGCTGCAGGCCGCTTTCCGGTGGCAGTGGCACGGCCCGGACCATGGTCGAATGCAGGTTTGCCGCAACGCCCTCGCCGCGCAGGCCGTCCGGAGGCAACATGTAACTTTTCTCGTGCAGAAGACGGAGTTGGCACGCTTTCGCGGTGTGTAGCATGACAGGCAGGCCCGGCGCGGTGTCGCGCGGCTACCGCTGTCAACTGCGGTCGCGTACGACCACGAACAGAGAAGCCGGAAACACGGCAAGCGCCAAGCGAAGTGAGCGAAGACATCGAGGACAACGAAGTCAAGTTCGTCGATTCCGCGTTTCACCGAGCATCGCAAGGAACATGCACACATCACGGTACCATTTCTGCATTTCGATGAGGATCGCTTCACCGATCGGTCAGGCCTTCGACGGTCGTCGATGGGCGGCTGGCGCGGCGTCCAGGCTCTCCGACATGCTGTTGATCCTCGATCCGACACGGCCGTGATGGATCCGTTCCCGTGAGGAGCCGACGCTGATCCTGGACTCAGTACGTGGTCGAACCGACCGAAGGCGGCAGGGCTATGACCGGACCCGCTCGATTGCCCGTCGGGCCGAGGCCATCTGCAGTCGCGGCATTGGTGACATCGCCTACTTTCGGTCCTGGAGCCCGAGTTCTTCTATCTTCGACAGCGTGACCCGGAAGGCAGGACATGTCGGGCAGTATGCAGGCTTACCGATTCCGAAGAGGCCTCGGTCGTCCGACAGGAAGTCCAATGGCTTCAACAGCGGTCATCGCCCGGCGTGAAGGGCGGCTATTCGGTGCCGCCGGTGATTCCTTCCAGGACATGCGCTCGAAATGGCCGCTGCTGGAGCAGATGGGTGCCTGTGGAAGTTCACCACACGAGGTGGCAGGTGCCGGCCGTGCGAGATCGGCACGAAGTTTGCCGCCGCGTGCAGCGTCTGACTGGTCGCAGCGCGCGAAGTACGTGATCCACAACGGGCGCACGCCCATGGCAAGACGGCCACTTCTTCATGCCGAACCGCTGGTGGTGACAACGGTTCGGCGCACGTCCACATAGTCGATCTGGAAGGACGGGTACCAACCTGTTCAACGGCGACAAGCACGCAGGTCCCGTCGGACCTCGCGCTGCTTCCATTGGCGGATCATCAGCCACGCCCGCGCGCTGAATGCCATCACCAACCCCAGCACCAACTCCGTACCAAAGCGGCTGGTGCCGCACCACGAGGCGCCACTCGCTGGCCTATTCGGCCCGCAAACCGCTCGGCCTCGATCCGCATCCCGTTCGTGAACAGCCTCGAAAGGCACGCCGTATCGAGCGCCCGCTTCCCGGATCCGTGACAACCCGTACCTGGCATTCGCCGCGCTGATGATGGCGGGCCTGACGGTGTGCAGAACCGCATCCACCCGGGTGATCCGGGCTGAGAAGAACTCCCTCATGACCTGCTGGCCCGAGGAAGCACGCGAAGATCCCGACCGTCTGCCATTCGCCGAACAGGCGCTGAGTACCTGGATCGCGACCGCGAGTTCCTGACCCGCGGCGGCGTGTTCGGACAACGACATGATCGATGCTCATCACCCTGAAGATGGAGGAGGGATGCGCTCGGATGGTGCCGCACCCGATCGAGTTCGAATGATACCACTGAGCAAAGACGTCTGGCAGACGGTTTGCTGCGCGCCCCGTGCGGCTCGGCGCTAGGTCGGCGGCATGCGCACGCACGCAGGGGTGCTCGGCCGGTAGACTGCGCGTGTCTGACCTTTTCCGGACTGCCACGAACATGAAAGCACGACGATGAAGCCGGCTCGCAGCGCCATGCGGTTGTGATGAAGCGACAGTTGTTGCTGGCGGCTATCTTGCTGAGCGCGCATGGCTGGCGCCCGTATTCTGCGCACCGGTGCTGCTCACTCGCCCATGACGGCCCGATGGCACGCATGCCGCTCTACCGCAGGAACGCCGTTGGGCAAAGCGCTGCCAGTTGATCTGCTGCCGATCAACATGCGTGCCGGCTGCCAGCTGCCGTCGACAGGTTCAGGCTCGGGTGCAAGTCGGGCCCGGTCAGCGACAGTCGCAGCAGTGACGCGACTCACCGCCGCCGGATCCTGAAAAGTGAGCCGCCAAGGAACGTCGCGGCTGACGCGCTCAGCAGAGTGCAACGACGGTCCGCCCAGCGGCTTGCGACGAGCGCACCATCTGCAAGCAGCCCGGATCGCGCGATCGCCTGAAGGATTGAAGCGGCAGGCGGCGGCAACGTGATCCATCCGCCGAGAGATCGATTCGCCGCTGCCCTGAGGATTTCTCCAGGAAGGTTGCGGGCCCATCACCTGAAGGCCATCCGAGGGCGGGCTGGGATGGGTCTTTACCCTGTTCGTGGTCTTTCCGGGAGGGCGATGACGACAGTGGCGAAGGTCTGATCAGACCCGCCGCGCGCGCGGCAGCGCACTCGCCCTGAACTCACCGCTCACCCGCTGGTCTGGCGTGCGCTGGCGCTGGACGCCGAGCGTGGCGTTTGCACAATCTGGCGGCCTGCCAGCCGCACGAGCGAGGACGCCCGGCGCATGCGCGGGCGCATGCCCGGCGAGCTGCATGCCGGCACCTGCAGGCGCTGGACGTGCCCGCAGCTGCGCAGCCAGGCCTGAGGCAGTAGGCGTGGACATCGTCCGATGCGCGCTCGGCAGCCGCGCCATTGACCCCGTCATTGCCTGGCCGTGGTGCTGGAAGATGCGGGGCATGCCTGGGTCGCAATAGCTGCACGACGAGCGGCGCCGACGCATCGACCGGCGACGAAGCGCGAGCCGGCGCGCGCCGTCGCGCCACGTCGCGCCAGCTGGCACACGAGAGGTCCGCAATCCGCTGTATCCGCGGGCGGCACATGAGCCGCCGAGGCCGACAAGCCGGAGACGGGACGCCGTGCGCGAACACACGGGCGCGACTTTCATCCAGGGAAGTGGACACGGTTGCACAGCTGGTGGATCGGCGCTGGCGCGGGGCAGCGACGAGACGGGCGGTGGCGCGCATCAACATCTGCACGAAGTGTGCGAGGCACATGGTGCGCCGTCTGCGTGCAGGCCGAACATGCGTGAAAGGGCTTGTCATCGAAACGCTACTCATGACGCCAGCCTGCCGGAACTGGAGCAAAGTGGCGATCGCGCAGCTGGTGGCAGGCGCTGCCGACCTGGCGCGCAACGCCGCCCAGGCCATGGCAGGGCCGCGGCACCATTCAGCCCGGACGCGCGTCGCGCATGCCAGGTGGTGACCGCCCACCGTAGGCTACCTACGTCCTGGCGCTGGACGTGATCGACGGCGGTCGCGGTGTCGCCTACCATGCAGGAGCGGATGTTCCTGCCACATGTAGCGGACGCGAGCTGGCAGCGGGCTGGGATCGCCGGTGGCGCGCAACGTCGAGGCCCGCGGAGGAAGCATCGAACGCGAGAGTCGACCGGACGGACCGATTTCGGGATCCTGCCGCTGCAGTGTAGCGCAGAAGTAGACCGTCCGGGCGCGACATGACGGGCGGGTGCATGGCAGCCGGCGAGGCCTGCGGTGGTGGATCGACGCACTCGATCCGCTGGCGTGCTGGAGGCGTGCGCTGCGCGTCGTAGTTTCTGTGCGCACCTTCGCCCAGGTACGGACGAGGCGCTGGCAGCGCTGGCGCAGCGATCCGCCGCCGTGCTGGGAAAGCCGGACATCCGCATGCCGACGCCAGCGGCATCGAACTTCACCAGGTGCGCCAGCACGCCCCGCGCTGCCGCCGGTCATCATGACCGCCTATTCGGACCTGGACAGGCAGTCTCGGCCTTCCAGGCCGGTGCGTGCTTGAGTACCCGCCCAAGCCCTTTGACCTGATGCAGGCCGTGGCGCTGGTGCAGCGGGCGGCGCGCAGGGCAGGCGCTGAGGCGCTCGAGGGGCCGCGTCGGCACGACCATCGGGTCGGGGCGCAACAGCCCATTCAACCGGATCCCGCGAAGGCTCAGGCGACTCCAGTCCCCAGGCCGGAGCCTGCAGTGTCGTTGATGCCGGCCTCGCAATGCCAGTGCACCCGCGCAGGCGGTGTCAGCGTCGGTCGTCTGGCCCGATCCGGATGCCACTGTGCCGTTGGACCGGCCAATCCGGCACCGGCAAGGGAGCGGGTGGCGCGTGCGGCGCTGCATCAGCACAGCGCGTGCGGGGCCGAGCGGCTGTTCGTGGCGACTCGGGCACGCGCACATCCGCGGACCTGATGGAATCGTGCGTTGCCTGCGCACGAATCGGGGGTATCTGCATTGGCGCATAGACTGCGGCGGCGGCCGCTTTCGAGCAGGCCGACAGGGGACGCTCTGACGACGATCGGCGGACATGCCGGGCCGAGATGCGTAGACGAGGCCGCTGCGAGCTGTCCGAAGCGCGCACTACCGCGTGCAAACGCAGCTGCGCAGAGCCGCGTGGTGATCACGCCACTGCATCAGGACCTGGAGGCGCAGCGACCCAGGGGCCTTTTCTGGGATGACCCTTCCACCGCCTGAATGGTGGATCTGCCTGCGTCTCGCTACCGGCTGAGCGCGTGGAGGCACATCCCGCCGCTGGCTGGAGTATCTGGCGGGAGAGCGCAGCCTCGCTGTGGAGCCCATGCGGGCAGATGCTCGCGGGTGCTGTGGCGCCTTTGGCTGGCTTTCCGGCACGCGGCAGCTGGTAACGTTCGCCAACGGCTGACGGTGATGACGGCAGCGCATGTGGTGACGATGGCAGATCTTGCAGCCGCTCGGAGATGCAAGTGCTACATCCTGAGCTCGCCACCGCACGTCTCGTGACGTGAGGCTGCATCCACAGGTGGCCCTCGCAGGCTCGCACGCCTGCCGTACTCCACGGGTGCCCCGGACCAGGCGGATATCGATCGAGACCGCCGACCCGGAAGGATGGCATTTGTTGCTGGGCAAGCTGGTCCGGCAGCAGCTGGAAGATCCGCAGGCCCGCGATCTGCGGACTCTCTGCGGCAAGTCTCGAGCGCACGCTCATCGAAGCGGCGCGGAGTGCCACCGGAGGGCACCCGCAGAAGCCGCCCGTCGCCTGGGCTGGGCCGCAACACGCTGGCCCGCAAGATACGCGACCTGGCATCGGACCGATGCGTGCATCGCCCGGTCAGCCGATGCCCGGTGGGGCAGCCCGGCTCTTCCTGCCCGAGCCGGGTTCCCGCATGAGGATCTGCGCGGCTGATGATGCGTCGCTGCGGTACCACTCGAAATCGTTCTTTCGAAGGTGCCGATGCCACGGTGGCATCGGACCGCATGTCGTCGAAACATGGCCATGGTGGCTGCCTCGACGCAGCTCATCCAGCCGGAATCGAGGGTGCATGGTGCTCGGAGTCCGTTTCGCAGGAAACCGCCGATCCGGCTGGAAAAGTCAATAAGTCCTTCTCCCGACTGGGCGACCATCTTCTGACGCGGCAGTGACGTGTCGCTGACCGTCGCGCGTGGCGATGCGCTGGGGCCTCATCGGGCGTGCGGTGCAGTGCAGTCCACGCTGCTGCGGCTGATGAACCTGCTGGAGCGTCGGATCGCGGCCGGCCTCGCGTCCGGCCAGGAGCTCGACGGCGCTAAGACAAGCAGCGCAGCAGCGATGCGCGCGTCAGAAGATCGGCATGGATCTTCCAGCAGTTCAATTCCGCGCAGAACGCCACGGCGTCCGACAACATCGCCTTCCTGCTGCGCATCCACGGCCGGCATGACCGGGCCGCGCACTGCGGCGCGGGTGCGTGAGGCAGCGAGGTGGTGGGCCTGGTCGGCCAAGCTGGATCACTACCTCGCCCAGCTGTCCGGCGGCCAGCGCATGCGCGGTTATTGCAGCGGGCGCTGGGCGCCCGGAGCTCAGCGTGCTGCTGCGTGACGAACCCACGTCCGCGCTGGACACCGAGACCACGCGCTCGGTGCTGGCTACGCTGAAGGAAATCAACCAGCGGCTGGGCGTGACCATCGTCATCGTCACGCACGAACTCGGTGGTGTTGATGCCGTGCCGGCAGGCTGCCGTGGTGAGCAGGGCCTTCTGGTCGAAAAAGCTTGACTCTGACGGCAGCGCCGCTGCACATCTATCTCGGCCCTGGGTCAGCGAGCTGGTGCAGCACCTGCATGCCGGACAGGACGGGATCCATGGCAGCCCAGGGTGCTGTCGCCGCGCGCAGGATCCTTGATACGACAGGCGGGGCGCAGGCCCCGCAGGCATAGGAGCGCCAGGATGCTGGATGCTTTGGCGGCACCGCCGCCATCGATTGTGGATGCTGCCCGAGCTGTGGGTGGCCCTGGCAGACCCTGTGATGATGGCCGGGCCCGACGGCTGCCGTGCTGATCGGCGGGCCGCTGGGCATCTGGGTTTTCCTGCTCAGTCCAGGCCAGTCCATGCAGAACCGCGCGCTGTTTGCCGTGGTGGGCTGGCTGGTGAACATGGTGCGTCTCGTTCCGTTCGTCATCCTGCTGGTGGCGTTGAGTGCCGTTCACCCGCTGGCTGGCGGGCACTCCATCGGCTCCGTGCGCCGCCTGCGCCGCTGGCCTGTGCCGCCATCCCGTACTTCGCCCGTCCGAGGAGCAGAGCCTCGCGCGAGCGCCGCGCGGCGTGATCGAGGCCGCGCATGCCATGGGGGCCAGCGAACGCCAGATCATCTGGCGCGTGCTGCTCGTCGAAGCCCGTTCGGCACGTCCAGTCGCTGGTGGTGCTGTCCATCAGCCTTCGTCCTATACCGCCATTGCCGGCGTGGTGGGTGGCGGTGGCGTGGTGACCCGGCCATCCGCTATGGCTACCAGCGCTTCCAGAACGATGATGCTGCTGACGGTTGCCATTCTGCGGGTGATGGTCCAGCTCATCCAGGGGATCGGCAACCACGTGGCGCGGCGGCTGACAAGCGCTGAGCACGAAGAAGACCGTTCTGGCGGCATGGGCATCTGTATACAGGTGCAACATGCTGCGTCGCGGCGCATGACGTGCGGCGGTTTTGTCCGACAACGGTAGACAACGGGCGCTCGACGCAGAATACCCGCCGCGCGTCCTGTCTGGCGGGCACGGTGCTCCCCGGCGGGCGTCCGGGGGTCGTCCTCAGGGGGCCCGTCTCTCCTCCGGCGCAGGTGTCCTGCGCCTGCGTATCGATCCCGCTGGTCTTTCCCTGCGTCATCCTGCAGGTTGCTTGCCTGGCGTGCTGCACGCAGGTCCGTCCTTCGGTCGTGGGGGCCCGCATCCCTTGCGGATGGTGAACGCAGGTCCGGATGACGGGTCGGAGATGGGGTGAGGATGACTGCCAGGCGGCTTCTCATCGATTCCGAGTCTCATATGTCTTCGTCCTGTTTCGCTGAAGGACTGCCGCCGTGCTGCGCGCCCGCTGCGTCCTGTGATGCACACCATGGCTCGATGGCCCTGTTGCTATCGCCAGCGGCGGCGCGGCCAGTGCGCTGGCCCAGAAGAGAACCAGCTTCTGCAGCCGATATCCAGACGCTGGGCACCATCTCGGTGGTGGGACCGCTGGGCGACGCCGACGAGAAGAACGTGCAGGACCATCCTGGGTGCCCGTGACGTGATCCGCCGGATCAGGTCGAGGCCCTGCCTGACCAATGTGCGCCAAAGAGCTCAACTGGATTCCTCGGCGTCAACGCCCCTGGAGAACAACGGTACCGGCGTGCCACGACATGGCGGCTGAACTTCGGCATCCGCGGCCCGGAACCTGCGTCTGGCCACCCGCTCCACGCCGCTGATGGACGGCATTCCGTTCCTATGCGCTCTATGGCCAGCCAGTGGCTGTCGCTGGGGCCCGATCCTGATGTGGGCAACATGGATGCGGTGGACGGGTGCGCGGCGGCGCAAGGTGCCGTGCGCCATGGTCCCCAGAACGTGCGGCATCGTCAACTTCCGTCACCCGTGCCATCCCCGAGAACTGACATCGGACGCCAGCATGCAGCTGGGCTACAGCCCGTCCTCGACGCAGCACAAGCCCAAGAAGAACGCCAGCTTCCGCGTGCGGCGGCACGATGGACAACAGTGCGGCGGCGCCATCCTGTATTCGGCGTGCGTGGTGCCGACTATCGCCAGCACAGCGACACCCGCATCGACGACGTGATCCTGAAAGGCCAGTACGCGCTGAATGCCGTGCACAGCGTTCACGCCATCGCCCAGTACTATCGACGGCGAAGCCGACATGCCGGGCGGCCTGACGGTGGATGCCTTCAGGCCGATCCTTACCAGTTCACCCGTCCGGTGGACCGTTTCGCCGTCGCACGCTGGTGGGCGCCGGCTACGACTATACCGACGGCAGCCGCAAGCCAGCGTCAACACCTTCTTCACCAAAACGCTGCAGCGGCTTCGAACCAGGGCAACTTCGTGTCGCTGTCGCCGCGCTACTACTGCGTGCGCGGGCATCGAGGCCCGCGCCTCGCAGGGGCGTGAATCTGGGCGCCACCACCACGAGATCGGCATCGGCTATCGCTACATCGACGAGGCCAGTCACGATGCGCTATCGGAAGCACCGCCAGCGGCCAGCTGCCCACCGTCCCAGCCGCACGACCGTGACACCCGCGGCAAGACCGAGAGCCCATGCCGTTTCACCTGACGATGCATCGACTGGGGCCTGCTGGACCATCATCCGGGCGTGCGCTAGGAGCGCATCGACCAGCAGCAGATCAACGTGCCGACGGGCCGTCCGTTCGGACCACTAGCGCACTGCCGGCCCTGAACGTGCTGTACCGCTGGATGAAGCTGAACCCGTACGCCAACACCGGAAGGCTCGTTTGGCAGCGTGCAGTACAGCCACGATGCCCAACCGTCCGTCAGGTCTGGTCAAGCGAGAAGGCCCGCACTGGGAACTCGTACCCGCGCAGCGCAGGGCGTGCTGCGTCGCCGAGATCGGTGCCTTCCTGATCAACTTCAACAACCAGTACGACAGCAGCCGATTACCGACAGCGTGATCGTCTCGCGGCAAGACCCGTCATGCGGGCATCGGAGGCAGCTGGCTATCGCCTGGACGAGCTGATGCCGGCTGAAGGGCACCGGAGGTGTACGGCAACCACGCCTACGTGGATGCCTCCATCCGCGAGGAAGGCTGAACAAGGGCAACCAGGTGCCGTTCTCGTCCAGCTACACGCGCTGCTAGCATCGCTACACCCAGACGCCTCGGCAGGCCGGGCTTCGAGGGTGAATTCCTGTCCTCGCAGTATGCCGACAACGCGAACACTGTGGCCGAAAAGCGCCGACGGCAGCATGGGCCGCATCCCCGGCTACGGCACCTGGAACCTGCGTGGCTCCTATGACTTCGGGCTGTCGCTGCACCACCTGGAAGATCGGTGCCGGCATCAAGAACATCTTTGGCCGCGAGTTCATACCCGCTCGTAGCCGACGACGCAAACAACAAGGGCAGTCACCTGGGTCAGCCGCGCACGGTCTACGGCCTCCATCCGGTTCTGATCGTCCTCGTGACGTGCTCGCGACATCCCATGGATGTCATGCACAGAAAGCAGCCTGCGGCCGCTTTTCATGTGGGGTGCCCCAGGCGAAGTCATCCCATGGTGGGTGATTTGCAGGGTCGCAACGCCCTGGGAGCGGGAGCTCTCGGCTCGCGCTGTCCGCCAACGCGCCAGAGTGGCTGTGAGGCGCCCACCCCTGAGCGCACCTCATCGAAGTCAGCGCCTCGTACGTGACATGCCGCACAAAGTTACACCCGTGCCACAGCCCATCCAACGCACTCTGATATGCTGCCGCGCTCCAGCAACCATACAAGGAGCCCGCCATGGGTTGGTTTTCCAGCAAGAGCGATCCGTTCTTCCTCCACCGTTCCTCCCGGAACCCGGTCGCGTCAGTGAGTACTGGGCATCGTCAGCGGTGAAGCCGTGATCGGTGCCAACTTGTTCCGCGACATGTTCGCCGCCGTGCGCGACGTGGTGGGCGGCCGGGCCGGTGGCTATGAACAGGCGCTGGCCGGTGCACGTCAGTCTGCCCTGGACGAAATGGTGGCCGCCGCGCGTGAGAAGGGTGCCAACGGCATCGTCGGCATCGATTTCGATTACGAGGTGATGGGCGAAACCAACGGCATGATGATGGTGGCCGTCAGCGGCACCGCCGTGAAGATCGCCTGATCGGCGCAAGCGTCCCTGAGTCGGAAGCGCGGAACCGGGGCGCTTTTATCTTTACTGGCGCGCGCGCAAGCGCCCTCGCGCCTGATTTCATCTCACGGGCGGCTTGGGTCCCAGCTTGACTTCCATCTTTTGGCCGGATGATCGGGCCTGCCGGGCACCTTGTCGACACGGGACGGATCAGCATCGGCACGAAGCGCCATGTAGACGCCGAAGGCCACGATCTAGCAGCGCCCGCCGTGTCAGTGTCGCGTTGAAGGCACTGGCAGGCCAGCGCCAGCAGGCGCAGGATGGCCGACACCAGCAGCCAGCCAGTAGCACAGCACCATGTGGGCGGTCGGTCTGCAGCGGCCGGCCCAGGTGGCCCACGCGGTGCGGGTGACCATGCCGATGATCAGCAGCGAGAACCCGGCGATGCTGATGATGTGCACGGCCCAGACCGGACGCTCGGCAAGGCCCGCCATCTGCAAAGCGGCAGCCACCACCAGCCCGATGCCCAGGCCCGCGTAGCCGGCATCACAGGATCCATACAGGATGGGTTTGGTGCAGTACGGCGGGGCTTCCCAGCTGATGACCCGCCAGAGTGCGATGAAACCCGAGGCGGCTGTGAAGAGGGCGGCGAGCACCTGCCATTGCAGCAGGGGACAGACGATGGCGGCCATGCCGGCTGCCAGCTGCCAGTGGCCGCTTTCCGAGGTGCTTTGGGAATGTCGAGTCTGGCCACCGCGCGCGAGGCGAAGAACGGCGTGACGCGGCGTGCCACCAGCAGGGCGATGACGGCCATGGCTCAGCATGCCGGTCCGGAAGAAGTCCATGATGCGCTCAGTAGTCGCCTTCCACGGCCAGCAGGGAACATCAGGCTGGCCACGCCCATCGCGCAGCAGCATGGGGGAATGCTAGTGACGAGCTGGCTGCGGGTACGATAGATGCGTGGGACATGGCCACGGCGCCCCAGCCGAAGAACAGGCTCTCGGCCACCACGCCCACCCAGAAGGCGGCGTCGGCCGGCACCAGACAGGCGATGCGGGCGAGGATCCAGAACAGGCAGCAGACGGCCACGCGCACGCCCCTTGATGGGCGTGATGCTCTGTCCAGGTGGCTACCAGCCGTGAACAGGAAGCCCACCGCGATGGTGATGATGAAGCCCCAGAGCATTTCATGGGCGTGCCAGAACACGCCGCCCAGCGTGCGCCCTGCAGCACGCTTGGGAAGTACACCCACAGCAACACGCCCATGATGGCCCAGAAGCAGCCGAGGGAGTAGAGCGGGCGGAAACCGAGTTCCAGAAAGGCGGCCCATGCGGGCGTGCGGAGGTGGGAGCGGTTCTTCGATCGAGAGCAGATGGAGCAGGGCCGTGTCGGGATGCGGATTGTTCCGTGCATGGTAGAGCGCCCAGAACGGGCGGGCATTGATTTTGTCGAGCCTGGTCCGGTGCCGGCGGATGACAGGGACATACCTGGGATGTCAGAGCGGGTCGATCTGGTAGGCTGACGCTCTGCAGCATTTTCCCATTCAAGAACCAAGGAGAGACGACGCAGGTGATCGTGATGGGCGCCGGAGTCGTGGGCGTGACCACGGCCCGTATCTGCACCAGGCAGGCCATGAGGTGACGGTACTGGAACGCAACGGGGGCTGCCTGGGAGACGAGTTTCAGCAATGGTGGGCAGATCTCGGTCAGCCACGCGAACCTTAGGCCAACCTGTCGGCGCCCCTGAAGCTGCTGAAATGGCTGGGGCGGGGAAGACGCACCGCTGCTCTTCCGGCTGCGGGGCCGACCCGGCGCAGTGGCGCTGGGGCCTGCAGTTCCTGCGCGAGTGCTCGGCGGCGCGCACCCGCCACAACATGATCCAGCTCATCAACTCGGGCACCTACAGCCGTGCCAGCCTGCGCAGGCGCTGCGTGAGGAGACGGGCATCCAGTATGACCACCACTGAAGCGATCATGCACTTCACACCAGCCAGAAGCGATTTCGACGAGGCACTCGGAGCCGGCACGGATCATGCAGGAGATGGGGTGGTGCGCGAGATCATCACGCCCGACCGCGTGGTCGAGATCGAGCCGGCCTGGCCTCGGCACGCAACCAGCTGGCAGGTGCCACCTTCACGCCGGCCGACGAATCCGGTGACGTCAACCTGTTCACCACTCGCCTGGCGGCCATGGCGGCCGAGAAGGCGGAAGTTCCGCTACGGCGTGCGCATCCAGAAGCTGCTGGTGGCCGGCGGCGAGATGCAGGGCGGAGCTGGCTGACGAGCATGGCCAGTACGAGCGGCCAAAGGCCGATGCCTACGTGCTGGCGCGCTGGGCAGCTCAGCGCAGGGCTGGCGCGTGACATCGGCATCCGGCTGACATCTATCCGGCCAAGGGTTATTCGGCCACGCTGGTGCGGGACCCGGCCAGGGCGCCGCAGGTCAGCCTGACCGATGACGAGACAAGCTCGTGTATTCGCGCTGGCAACCGGCTGCGGGTGGCCGGCACGGCCGAGCTGAACGGCTACGGCTGGCGCTGAACCCGGTGCGCTGCGAGGCGCTCGTCAAGCGCACGCTGGCGCTGTTCCCGGGCGTGAGCGATCCGAAGCAGGCGAAGTTCTGACCGGCCTGCGGCCGACCACCCCGGGCAATGTGCCCTACATCGGTCGCAGCCGGGTGGGCGGGCTCTTCCGAACACCGGCCACGGCACGTTGGGCTGGACCCATGGCTGCGGCTCGGGTCGGGCATTGCCGAGCTGATGTCCGGACGTCGCCCGACGTGGACTTCCAGTTCTCGGGCTGAGCCGGACCGATGTATCCGTGGGCCGGCGGTGCCGAAACCGCCGGCCAGGCCGCATCATGGCGCCCTTGCTCTTTTGTCGGCGGGCACTCAGGTGCCGATCAGCAGCACCAGCAGGGCGCCGCCCACCTCTGGCGATGTACTTGATCTGCGGCCGCCAGGCACTGACGTGGTCGGTCACGGCCGGTCGGTGATCAGCATGCCCCGGCATCCACCCCAGCAGCATGCCGCCAATGGTGATGACGATGGGGAAGCGGTCCATCAGCCGGATGACCATCTGGCTGCCCCAGATGATGATGGGCACGCTGACCAGCAGGCCGAAGATCACCAGCGGAATTTCATGATGTCCGCCCACGCTCTGTGCAGCACCAGCAATGGCAATCACGTTGTCGATGCTCATCACCAGGTCCGCGACGATGACGGTGCGTACCGCCACCCACAGTTTGTCCGAACTGGCGATGTTGCCATGCGTCCTCTCCTCGGCAGCAGCAGCTTCACGCCGATCCACAGCAGCAGCAACGCACCCACCACCTTCAGGTAGGGGACCGACAGCAGCGACCAGTGCAAAGACGATCAGCAGGATGCGCAGCGCAATGGCGCCGATCGTTCCCCAGACAATGCCCTTGCGCCGCTTGGAGGGATCGAGCTTGCGCACGGCCAGGGCGATGACCACCGCGTTGTCGCCGCCCAGCAGGATGTCGATGAGCACGATCTGGCCAACAGCCAGCCAGAAACGCGGGAGAGGTGAAACCAGTTCCATGGAGAGGGGCTCCTGAGGAGGGGCGTCCAGGTTTCGGGACGGAGAGTTTAACGCTCGTACCCCTGCCCGGCGGAGAATCTGGGGCCTGCGATGCGGGATGGTCACGCCTGTCGGGCGCCCTGGCGGACCTGTGCCGGCGTTCCAGCCAGCTCTGAGGATCAACGTCAGCACGGCCATCAGCGCCAGGATGGCGGCGGCCGTGAAGGCCGCGGCCGTCTTGTAGTCGTTGCTGAGCTGTCCCACCAGCAGCGGCAGCGTCATCGTCTGGTTCAGGTCGCCCCGAGACCACCGACACTGCGCCGAACTCGCCGACCGCACGGGCATCGTGATCATCACTTTACAGCAGGGCCCAGCGGATGGGGCAGGCTCACCTTCCGGAAGATCTGCCAGCCGCTGGCGCCCAGCAGCAGTGCCGCCTGTTCCTCCTCGCTGCCCTGCGTCTCGCATCAGCGGAATGAGGCAGGCGCGCCACGCAGGGCGAGGTGACGAAGATGGTGACCATGATGATGCCCGGCCAGGCAAACATCAGCTGGATGTCGTGGTCGGAAAACCACTGACCCACCACCGACTCGGCCCCATACAGCAGCAGGTAGCACAGGCCCGCCACCACCGGCGAGGTGGCGTAGGGAATGTCGATCAGCGACAGCATCAGCCGCCGGCCCCGGAACCGATAGTGGGTCACGCACCAGGCAAAGGCCAGCCCGAAGGCCAGATTCACCGGGATGGTGACCAGCGTGGTAGCAGGCAGCCGAAGGCATGGGTGCAGATAGTCGGCCGACAGGGTTCTCGATCAGCAGCGACCAGCCACCGGCCGCCACCTGGGCAAAGATCATGGTCAGCTGGCAGTACCAGCAGCAGACCCGCGGCCAGCAGTGCCAGTACTCAGCAGCAGCCGCGTTGCACCCGTTGGCCGGGTGCCGGCGCGGACCGTTCGTGCGTTCGTCCATGCGTCAGCCTCCCTGCTGCCAGCGCAGGCTGGTCTCGCAGCAGCTGCAGCCGAAAGAGCAGCACCAGCGAGGTGATAGCCACCGAGGCGATGACGCCGCAGCCGCGTAGTCGAACTCCCGCAGCCGCACGAAGATCATCAGCGAGGTGATCTCGGTCTGAACGGATGTTGCGCGATCATCACCACGGCGCCGGAACTCGCCCAGGCTGCGGATGAAGGCCTGACTGGCCCCAGCGCGCTCGGTACAAGGCGTGGGCAGGGTGATGCGCCAGAATCACTTCCGGCCCGGGCGGGCACCCAGTGTGCGGCGCCTCTCACATCGTGCCCAGATCCTCGATGACCGGCTGCACGGTGCGCACGATGAACGGGATGCTGGGAAGATCATGGCGATGACCAGTCCCGGGAAGGCATAGGGCGATCTTGATGCCCTCAGGGGGCAAACAGCGTCCGATCCAGCCACCGGGCGAGAGCAGGGTGGCCAGCGTGAGCCCGGCTACCGCCGTGGGCAGCGCGAAGGACGATCGACTGGCGCGTCGAGAAAGCGCCGTCCCGGGAACTCATAGCGCGACAGCACCCGTGCCAGCAGCAGGCCCACCATCGTCACCACCCACCGTGGAGATGAAGGCCCCCAGCAGCGGACCTCCGCAGCTGGCCACCACTGGGGATCGGAGATGGCGGCCCAGTATCGCCCAGCCTAGATCGGCTGCAGTGTAGAGCAGTCACCAGCAGCGGCACCAGAATGACGACGCAGGTACACCAGGCCTCACGCTCAGGTTAGCGAAGCCCGGCAGCAGCGGCCGGGCCAGAAGAAGCGGGGCGGACATCGCTGTCGTCCGGCGGCGAGCAGCTGGTCCTAGCAGACCGCCGCTGGCGAAGTGCGTCTTTCTGGATGCCTTCCCAGCCGCCGGGGAAGGTGGTAGGCCGACGGAGCCGGACCTGGCGAACTGGTCGGCCGTGGCAGCCACCACCCGGGGTCATGCACGCAGGTTGCGGCGGGCCAGCAGCTGCTGGATCTCCCGGAATACTGGAACCCGCAGGCGCGTGCCACCGCGGGTGCCCTTGGCACGACCACCTTTGTCGACGATGGCCACCGGGAAGGCTGCCATCACGCTCACCGGCGGCACCCAGCCTGGAAGCCCTGGTCCTTGAATTCCTCGCCCGCCAGATGCTCTTGATCCGGACTCGAAGGTCTGCAGCACGTCGCCCTGACCGTTCTGGGCGAAGGCCACGTGGCACCCCGGCCGCCCGTGGGGAAAGTTCTCGACGTTGCCCAGAAGCGGCTCGGCGAACGCCTTTGGCGGCCGCCTCGTCATTCGGGGAACTGCTCCTGCGCGTGGTTCCAGGCGCCCAGGCATGAGATAGCGGGCGTTGCCCGAGGTCTCGTTCGGGAACACCAGCTTCACGTCCGGCCGCGCCAGGTCATCCCAGTTGCGGATGTTCTGTTGCGCCTTGCGCACCATGAAGGCGATGGTGCTGTAGTAGGGCGAGCTGTTGTTCGGGAACTGCGAGGCCCAGTCCTGGCCACCAGCCGGCGCTTGACCAGGGATCTCGATGTCGGGCACCTGGTTGAAGGTGACGGTGTCGACCTTCGCCCCGGATGATGTCCTGCGCTTGGCGCGACGTGCCGCCATAGGACTGATCGATCTTGAGCTGGCCGCCGTGCCCTTCTGCCATTTGGCCACGAACAGTGGATTGATCTCGAAAACAGCTCAGTGACCCACGCTCAGGTGGCGTTGAGCAGCGTCTGCTGGCAGCGTCGGCTGCCTGGGCCGAGGGCATGGCGGCAAGCAGCAGGGCAGCGGGCGCCAGGCCCAGCACGGCGCGGCGGGAGCGGGAAATGAAGGTCATGATGACAGGACCCGGGGTCCGGGACAGGGTTGTATGATGCCGCGCATCATGCCACGGCAGTCCATGGCGAGCGGCGACAGCCGGCTTTATGCGGATTCCGCACAGCATAGGCGTGATCTCATCTGTCGTGCCGGTGGCCAGCCACGGTCTGCGCCAGCGTCTTCGGACTGGCCGATGACCAGGCCAGCAGGCATTCCAGCAGGCTCAGCGCCGCCAGCAGCCCCATCGTCTGCGTCCATGAGCCCAGCAGGTCGTAGAGCACGCCCACGCCCAGCGGCCCGATGGCCGCAATGCCACTAGCCGACAGCCTGGGCCATGCCCGACAGGGCGGCCGCCTCGGCCGGGGAATCGGTGCGTTCGGCAAACAGCATCAGGCACAGCGAGAACACGCCGGCCGTGCCAATGCCGGCCAATGACACCCAGAGCCACTGCGTGCCGGTACCGCCCAGCCACAGCCCCCAGACCGCCGGGCCAGCACTGTCAGGCTGATGCCCACGCTCAGCCACTGGCGGCCGCGGCCACGGACCGGTGCTCACGACACGGCCACCACGCCCAGCAGCGAGACGGCCTCGAAGAGCGCACCCAGGTTGCCGGCCTGCTCAGCCGACAGGCCCCTTCCTGCAGCACCGAGGGCGTGAAACCGACTACCGCATAGAACACCAGCGACTGCAGCCCCACGGGTTCTCAGCACCCAGTGCCGGAATGCGCCAGACGTTCAGCGGGGGACTGGCGGCTGGGCGCTGCCGGCGCGGGGCTGCTGCCCTGTGGCGCTGACGGATGCGCAGCCAGGGCACCAGCGCACCCCGTGGTCAGCATCCAGATGCCCAGCGGCCAGGTCCAGCCCCGCCACCGGGCCAGCGGGACCGCGATGCTGGCGAGCCAGCGTGATGACACCAGCATGCCGGCGTCATCATCGCACCACCAGATTGACGTGCTCGGGCAGGCTGCCGGCCAGGCCGGCAGCAGCACGCGCCCATGGTAATGGCTGCAGATCGCGCTGTGCCCAGCACCAGTACGTCAGCGGGCGATGGCAGGCCGAGCGCAGCGCAATGCCTGCCAGCAGCACGACGAGGGAGGCGACCAGCACGTTCTCCATGCCGCAGCGGCGACCCAACCGCGCCGCCCAGGGGGAACAGCGCGAAGGCAACTACCGGCAGTGCCGTCACGAAAGCCTCATGAACCGCCTCAGACGCCCAGATCGTCGCGGATCGTGTCACCAGCGGGCCGATGGTCACGATGGGGGATCGCAGGTTGACGCCAGCGCCGCCACCGCAAAACAGCAGCCAGCTCTTCGGCCAGCCGTGCGCACCGTGGGCGTCTGCGTGGCCGGGGCGGCGGCGTCTGTTGCCCCCAAGGCTGCCGGTCCTGATGATGCGGCCTGCCCGCGCGAGCGGGTCCGCGGCCTGACTGGCTTTGTCACCCGCCGATGTCGTCTCTCGTTCCTCACTCATGCCGTTCAGCCTCTGACGGGCTCGCATGTTCATGCTCCCATGTTCGGTGGTGGTCTCGGCCCGGTCCTGGGCCATGAGATGGCCTGATCATGCAGCAGCTGGCGGATCAGCTGTTCGGTCTCGGCCATCTCGGCCCGCACGATCTCGATCAGCGCCTTGTTCTCGAAACATGCCGATGCTGGGGTCATAGGCTCTGGCGGCTGGCGGCCATGCCGTGGCGGTTGCGATGGAAGCAGAGGTTGCCCACTCGGCCTTCAGCTTGGGCGCCCAGGCATTCCAGTGCCCGCTTGCCGCATCGCACCGCTCGAGTCGAAGTTCTCGCGCACGATCTCGTCGGCACCCTGCGGTGGTACAGTCAGGTTCTGCTGCGTCGTAGGAACGGGCCACGATCTTGATGCCCGGATTGGTCTTGCGGGCGAATTCGGTGATCTTCATGGCCTGCTCCTGGTTGTCGATGGCCACCACCAGCAGCCGCGCCTCGGCCAGCCCGGCAATCAGCAGCAGCTCCTGACGGGAGGCGTCCCTGAAGCAGGTCTCGACCCCGAAGCGCTTGTAGCCCGCCACCGTGGCGGCGTTGTGGTCGATCACGGTGGTCTTGTAGCCGCAGGCCGTGACCATGGCGTTGATGACGCGCCCGAAGCGGCCGTGGCCGGCGATGATCACCGGGTGCTTCTGCTCGATCACGTCGGGCCGCACGGCATCACCCGCCTTGGCCCGCGCATAGGCGCGCGGCACCATCACCTTGTCGTAGACGATGAACAGCGGCGTGAACAGCATCGACAGCGCCACCGCCAGCAGCAGCTGCTTGGCGATGTGCGAGGGCATCACGCCGTTGCTCTCCACGAGCGACAGCAGCACGAAGCCGAACTCGCCGGCCTGGGCCAGCGCCAGCGCAAAGAGCTGGTCCAGCCGCTTCCAGGCGGAACACCTTGCCCAGCAGCAGCAGGATCAGGCCCTGGCGACGATCACGCACAGGTGATGCCCAGGATCTTCCAGCCTTGATGGGCCAGTGCTCGAAGTCGACGCCGGCGCCCACCGTGATGAAGAACAGCCCCAGCAGCAGCCCCCTGAACGGCTGATGTTGCTTTCCAGCTCGTGCCGGTATTCGCCGTTAGCCAGCACCACGCCGGCCGAAGGTGCCCAGTGCGGGTGAGAGCCTCGATCAGTGACATCAGCACCGCGATGCCGATGACCAGCGCCAGCGACACCACCGTGAAGATCTGGCGCAGAGCGCGCGGCGGCAATGTAGCGGAAAGATCGGGACCGGCGGAAATGGCCGCCCACCACGATCAGCGCGATCACCCTGAAGGTGATGCCCGCCTTTCGTAGGCGGGCAGGCTGAGCCAGCAGGTTGACCGCGTCGGCATGGTGCGCGCCTCGGTGGCCTGGCCGGCCAGCTCGCAGTGCCAGCAGCGGCAGCAGTGCCAGCATCGGGATCACCGCGATGTCCTGAAAGAGCAGCACCGAGAAAGCTGGCCGCGACTGGGCTGGCCAGCAGGTTCTTCTCGCCCGGGTCTGCAGCACGATGGCGGTGGACGACATCGACAGCACGTAGCCGCCACGCCACCGTCCACGACAGCCCCATCAGCATGGCAATGCCCGTGATGGCTGCGATGGTGAGCACCACCTGCAGTCCCCCAGCCTCCCAGCAGCCGCCAGCGCAGTTGCCACAGCCAGTGCGCTCCAGCTCCAGAGCCACCAGAACAGCATCATCACCACGCTGACCCGGCCACGTGCTGATGCTCTCGGTCTCCGCCCACGGGCCGAAGATCGGACCGATCAGGACACCGGCGATCAGGTAGCGCAGGACGGAGCCCAGCCCCAGTCGTTGGAGCGGCATGGCGACGGCCGCCGAAGCCAGTAGATGAATGCGCTGAGCAGGGAGGTCGTGCAGGATCCTTCACCGGCCCGGGGGCAGGTGCCCGTGCGCTCCGATTCTAGCGATTGATGACGAGTGAGGGCCGCCCGGTTGCGATGACCGACAGTCTGCAGACGATATCCGCGGAAACGTTGCCGCGCACTGCGCAGCGAGGAGCGATACGTGATGAGCGCTCAGGAGGACTTCCGTCGACGGAGCGTCTGGCGGGGACAGGGCAGTTCGTCATGCACGAAGCGCGCGTGATGCAGTGCATCGGCACACACGCCGTGAGGCGGTATATTCCCTTTGCCTTGCAGACAACATCCTTTCAAGGGAGAACGGCGATGGTTTCTCGATCGATAGCCAGCCGACCCGCTTCGGCGTGGACGAGGTGGTGGCGCAGCTGCGCGAGCGGCGCGAAAGCGCGTTGCGCGAACGACAGAACGGCAACAGCCGTCCGCTGCCGCTGCCCTCGCGGCCGGTGCTCGCCGGTGGTCAACGGGCATGGCGGCGGCTGCTGTTCCGCACCGGCTGGGGCGGCCCGACCTGTGTGCCGAGAACATCGACCACTGCGGGCTACGCTGGACCGGCGCTGTCCGCGCTGCATCAGCAGGTGCGCGCGAGCTGCCTCTTTCGGGCAGGCGGTGAAACGCTCTCGCCGCAGGACGACGAGCGGGCTCACGGATGTGGTCCGTCATTTTCAGCCGGTGCGCTGCCCCGTGCGCGAGCTGATCGACAACGACGCGGACGGCTGCCGCGTGGGCGACCCGCTGCCGGCAGCAAGGACGAGGTGCTCATCGCTATCCGGGCATCGGGCGATGATCCATCACCGACTGGCGCACCTGTCGCTCATCAGAGGCCTCACGCTCACCGCGCGGGTGATGTCGGAACTGGCCCATTCCTCCACCGGCATCGACATCCACCCGGGGGCGCAGATCGGTGACCATTTCTTCATCGACCACGGCACGGGCGTCGTCATCGGCGAGACGGCCATCATCGGCCGCCATGTGCGCCTCTACCAGGCCGTCACGCTGGGTGCCAAGCGCTTCACCCAGAGCGAGGACGGTTCGCTGGTCAAGGGCGAACCCCGCCATCCCATCGTCGAGGACGAGGTGGTCATCTATGCCGGCGCCACGGTGCTGGGGCGGGTCACCATCGGCCGCGGCTCGGTCATCGGCGGCAACGTCTGGCTCACGCGCAGCGTGCCGCCTGGCAGCATGGTCTCGCAGGCGGGCGCCGTCACGCGAAGTGGCCGAAGGCGCATCTCTAACGACGCGAACCTGCGCGCCTTCGATCTGATCAGAGCATCCTCATCGAGCACCTGAACAAGCGCTTCGGCCAGACCGGGTCTGCGACATCTCCCCGAGATCCCGTCGGGTTCGCTGGTGGCGCTGCTGGGGCCGTCCGGCTCGGGCAAGACCTCGCTGCTGCGCATCATCGCCGGACTGGAAGTGCCCGACAGCGGTCGCGTGCTGTTCCATGGCGAGGACACCACCCATGCCGATCCGCAGGCGCGTGGCGGGCTTTCGCTCTTCCAGCACTCATGCGCTCTTAACCACATGACGATCTTCGAGAACGTCGCCTTCGGGCTGCGGGTGATGCCGCGCAGCCGCCGACCCGATGAGGCCGAGATCCAGCGTCGCGTGCACGCGCTGCTCTCGCTCGTGCAGCTGGACTGGCTGGCCGATCGCTACCCGTCGCAGCTCTCGGCCGGGCAGCGCCAGCGCATTGCGCTGGCCCGCGCCCTGGCGGTCGAGCCCCGCGTGCTGCTGCTGGATGACCCTTCGGGGCACTGGACGCCAGGGTGCGCAAGGAGCTGCGTCGCTGGCTGCGTCGCATGCACGATGAGATGAACATCACCAGCGTCTTCGTCACTCACGACCAGGACGAGGCCATGGAGGTGGCTGATCGGGTCGTGGTGCTCAATCGGGGGCGCGTCGAGCAGGTCGGCACGCCCGACGAGGTCTACGACCGTCCGGCCACGCCTTTCGTGCTCAAGTTCCGGGGATGAACCTGTTCCGCGGGCATTTCCACGCCGTGCACGCCGCGCGGGGCAGAAGGCTGAAAATCCGCGCACCGACGAAAGCACGGGTCTAGTGCGCCCGCACGAGATCGAGTGGTGAGCCCGCCGCCGACACGCTGGCCGTCGAGTTCTACAGGCGCTCACCGTCGGCCCGCGCACCGGCTGGAACTGCGTCGCCCTGACGACGGCAGCTTCATCGACGTGGAGATGCCGCGCGAGGCCTGGCTGCAGCTGCAGCAGCGCCAGGGCATCGAGCGGGCGCGTCTGCTGCACCTGCGCGCCCGCCGGAGACGCGCTTCGAGGCGGGGGCCGACTGGTCCAATGCCCATCCCCAGCCGATGGATCCGCTGCGATGATTCGACGCTGCGCGCTGGCCCGTGTCCATGCGCAGGACCGGCCGGCGCGATCTCCGGGACGGTCTCGACCGGCACGGTGCCGTGCCGGCTGCCGTTCAGATCTGGAAATCGATGCCCGGCATCTGCAGGGCAGCCTGTTCCACGACCTCGCGGGTCAGTGGCGAGGCGAAGGTCTCGATGAAATCGTAGACATAGCCCCGCAGGAAGGCGCCGCGCCGAAGGCGGCGAGTCACGTTGACCGGGGAACGAGGTGGCCGGCGTCATGGCGCGCAGCCGCGTGTCGCGTTCCTCGTCGAAGGCAATGGAGGCGATGATGCCGATGCCCAGACCCAGCTCCACATAGGTCTTGATCACGTCGGCATCCATCGCCGTCAGCACCATGTTGGGCTCCAGACCGCGTACCCGGAAGGCCTCGTCGATGTGCAGCCGCCCCGTGAAGCCGTGGCTGTAGGTGATGACCGGAAAGGTGGCCACCCGCTCCAGCGTCAGCCCCGGATCGTCCAGCAGCGGATGATTGGGCGGCACGATCACGCTGTGCGTCCAGCGATGCAGGACAGCGTCACCAGTCCGTCATGAAGTCGGTCAGTGCCTCGGTGGCAGTGCCGATGTCGGCTTCGCCGCTGAGCAGCATCTCGGCCACCTGCTGAGGCGATCCCTGGTGCAGGTTCGCTGCACGTCGGGGTAACGGCGGCGGAAGTCATGGACGGCATCCGGCAGCGCGTAGCGTGCCTGGGAATGCGTGGCCGAGATCGACAGCTTGCCGGCCGACTGCTGCGAGTATTCCTCGCCCACCCGAAGCAGGTTCTCGCACCGCCCAGAATGCCTTCGATGATCGGAACGGCCACCGAGCCGGCACGCGTGAGCGAGGTGAGGCGCTTGCCGGCACGCACGAAGAGTTCGAAGCCCAGCTCCTGTTCCAGCTCGCGGATCTGGCGACTGACGCCGGGCTGCGATGTGTGCAGCGCCCGTGCCACTTCGGTCAGGTTGAAGCCGCGTCGGACGGCCTCACGGACCGAACGCAATTGCTGGAGATTCATGGTGTCGTGTCAGGCAGATGACGACACCGATGATAGCTGCAACGACAGCGAGGATATTGGCAGCCTGCTGCAGGCGGCGCCTGCATCGGTTCGCAACTAAGTTCATGCAGAAAGCGCATGACCGCTGCGGTCGGGCGGTCGCCGATCTTCCCTGAAGGCGGATGCTCAGAAGCGGAAGTCGGACGGCGCCGCCGTGCCACCCGAAGCACCACCCGACGTGCCACTCGGGTCCCGCCGCTCGCCACCGGCCGGCAGCACTTCGCTGGCATCGATGATCCGTGGGGGCTGGCGGAAGGCCGTGGCGCCCTGCATGGGAGATGTCGGCGACAGGGTTGGCGGCCGGCGGGTACTGGTAGGAGGAGGCAGCACCGATTCGGTCGGATAGCGGCGCCATCCAGCATCCGGTTCCAGGCATCGCCTCGTAGCCCACGCCGCGCTGGCCGCCCACGCCGATGGCGGGGAAGCTGCTGCCGAAAAGCCCAGGGCCCTAGAAGCGCCTGGAAGTCGGCGTTGCTGGTCACCTTCCATTCCTCGAAAGGGGAATGCCGCGCAGGCGCAGGCGGTGCTGGGCGGCCATCTGCGGCAGGCTGGCAGCAAACGCTGGCCACGCACAGCGCTACCGCTGGGCTCTGGCGCCGCCTCGCGCAAGGCCAGGGGAAACTCGCAGGGTGGGATCGACGCGCCTTGACCGTCCGTGTGACCGCAAGGCCGCCCGGACGGCGTGCAGTGCCACCGCACTCCTGTCCGGCGGGTGGTCACCATAGACGACGCTGCCGTTCCGGTCGATCCACTTAGACTGGCTGCGGTGGCACCCGGCAGACGCCAGGCCACCGGCCGTCACCACGAGCAGGGATGCCGCAAGCGCTTTCATCGAAACTCCTAGTGTTCAGGGATATCGAGCGCACTTCGCGCATCAACCAGCTCCTGGAGTACGGAGCGCCCATGGCGTTCCGGATCCCCGCAGCATTTCCCTAGGCTTCTTCTACCCATCTCCATTATGCCGAAGCAGGGCGTCCAGTCTCGGGGCCCGTCCCTCGAACGCACCGGAACGAGTCGATGGCCGGTCGGCTGCCGCCCACAGAGAGTATCTCCGCCGTGAAACGCCGGCCCGCCGCAGCCCGCCAACAGGCCTTCCTCCTCGAAGGTGGCGAGCATAGCAGTCGGCCGACAGCACTTCGGCCCACTTGTAGCTGTAGTAGCCTCGCCGCAGAGCCGCCGCAAAGATGTGGCTGAAGCTGTTCTGCAGCGAGCCGAACGCAGGCGGCAGCAGCACGGCCATCTCGGCGCGCACGCTGCATCCGTGAATGCGCTGGACCGGACCGTCTCGCCAGCGCTAAACGCGCCTGGGCTACCCGCTGGTGCAGGTCACAACGAAGAGGCGAACTCGATCTGCCGCGGCGTCTGCAGGCCGGCCCTCGGAAGTTGCGGGCGGCCAGCATCCGGTCAAAGAGCGACGCGGCATCGGCTCGCCCGTTCACACGTGGTGGGTCATTGATTCCACGATGTCCCATTCCCAGGCCCAGTTTTCCATGAACTGGGCTGGGCAGTTCCACGGCATCCCATTCCACGCCCGAGATGCCTGAGACCCCAGCGTGTCCACCTGCGCGTCAGCATGTGGCGGCGGCTCGTGGCCGAACTCATGAAGAGCGTGGTCACGTCGCCGTGGGTGAGCAGGGCGGGCTGACCGCTGTGACCGTGCTCGGAGTTGCACACCGGAGGCCACCGGCGTCTGCACGACGGCGCCTTCCTCGTGCTGGCGGCCGCGGCAGTCGTTCATCCAGGCGCCCGGCTGCTTGGCCTCGCGCGCGTACAGGTCCAGATAGAACTGGCCCACCAGCCGGTCGCCCGCGCTGATGCGATAGAAGCGCACGTCCGGATGCCAGCCCTCGGCGTGGTCCTCGGTGATCGACACCCCGAAGAGCCGCTCGACCAGCCCGAACAGACCGTCCAGCACGCGGGGCAGCGCAAAGTACTGCTTCACCTCGTTGTCCGAGAACGAATAGCGCGCCTGCTTGAGGGCCTCGCTGGCATAGGCGATGTCCCAGGCCCGCAGTTCGGGCAGCCCCAGCTCGGCCGCAAAGGTGCGGCAGCTCGGCCAGATCGCGCTCGGCGAAGGGCGGGCACGCCGCGCAGGTCCCGCAGGAACTGCTCCACCTGGCGGGGAGTCTGCCATCTTCGGCACCAGCGACAGCTCGGCGTAGCTGGCCAGGCCCAGCAGCTGCGCCTTCCTCGCGCAGCGCCAGGATCTTCTGGATCAGCGCAGAAGTTAGTCCTGCGGGCTGCCTTCGGCCGCCCGCGGCATAGGCAGCGGTAGAGCGCCTCGCGCAGGCTGCGGTCGCGCATACTGGATGACCGGAAGTACGACGGGAACTGCAGCGTGAAGCGCCAGCCTGTCTTGCCTTGCTGTTCGGCATCGGCCCGGGCGGCTGCAATGGCATCGTCGGGCAAGCCCGCCAGACGCGCCTTTGCCTTCTTCCGTATCGGGCACCAGCAGCTCGAAGGCATTGGTGGCGTCCAGCACGTTTTCCGGAGAACTTGCTGCAGCGCGGCCAGCTCTTCCTGGATGGCGGCAAAGCGCTCGTGCGCAGGCGAGACCAGTTCGGCAGCCGCTCAACCGGAAGTCGCGCAGCTCGTGCTCGATGGTCGTCTTGCGGGCGGCATCCAGCGCCCCGCGGGCTGGGCTGGTGCGGAATGCGCGGTATTTCGAAGAGCGCCTGATCCTGCCCCCATCCGGGTCCAGAACCCACCACGCGCGGCAGGTTCTGATTGAAGGTCTCGCGCAGTTCGGGCGTGTCCATGACCGAATTCAGGTGCTGCACGATGCCCCAGGCGTGCCCGAGGCGCTCGGTGGCGTGTTGCAGCGGCAGCACGAAGTCCTTCCAGGTGGGCGTGTCGCTGCCGTGGCCTTGGGCCAGCGCCTTCGGCGTCCGCCAGAAGCACGTCCAGCGCCGGCCCCACATGCTCGGGCTTCACGGCGGTGAAGCGGGGCAGTCGGCCGGGACCGTCCAGCAGCGGGTTGTCGGAGGGGGCGGCGTCTGCCGTCGACTGTGCAGCACGGGAAGCAGGAGTGCTCATGGCAAGAAGAAAGAGGGAATCGAAGAAAGCCTGAAGGAATGAAAAAGATGGCCTGAGAAATCGGGCCTGAAAGAGAAGCCGGATGATGGACGGCCTTGCGCCGGACCCGTTCATCCGCATTTTCCCGAGATGGGGTGGGGCGCCCTGAAGACAACCGACGAAGCGGCGCGCCCGGCGCTCCAATGGCACACAGGCCGGATGGCTGTGCAGACTGCGTGCCCGGCCCGCGTCCGCCGGGGCGCTGCCTGCGCCAGGCAGTCGTCAGGCCAGCTTCAGGTGACGACGGGCTGCCGTGATGGTGTTCTGCAGCAGCATGGCGATGGTCATCGGCCCACGCCGCCCGGCACGGGGTGATCCAGCCAGCCACGTTGCGGGCACTGTCGAAGTCCACGTCGCCCGTCAGCTTGCCGTCAGGGCAGCCGGTTGATGCCCACGTCGATGACCAGCGGCGCCCGCTCGATCATGTCGCCGGTGATCACGGGACGGCCCACGGCCACCACCGGTGATGTCGGCACGCCGGGTCTGCGCCGCCAGGTCGCGCGTCTTGCTGTTGCAGAGCGTGACCGTGGCGCCAGCCTGCAGCAGCAGGTCAGCTGGGGCTTGCCCACCAGATTGCTGGCACCCACGATGACGGCCTCGGCGCCACGCAGCGGCACGCCCGTGCTTTCCAGAAGGCGCATCACGCCCAGCGGGGTGCAGGGCACCAGCTGCGGCGCACCGGTCATCAGTGCACCGGCATTGGCCACGTGAGCCGTCCACGTCCTGTCCGGCGAGATGGCCTCGATCACGCGGCGCGTGTCGATGTGGGCAGGCAGGGAAGCTGCACCAGGATGCCGTGCACAGCAGTGATCCTTGTTCAGTTCATCCAGCCGGGCCAGCAGGGTCGGCCTCGGTGGTCTCCTCGGGCAGGTGCTCGCTGACCGAATGAAAGCCTGCGGCCTCGCAGGCGCGGATCTTGTTGCGCACATAGACCTGGGAAGCCGCCGAATCACCCACCAGGATCACGGCCAGGCCGGGGCGCTGCCCGGTGGCATTCAGAATCTCTTGGGCAGCCTCGCGTACTTCTTCGCGTACCTGGGCGGAGATGGCGGTGCCATCAATCAGTCGAGCAGTCATGGGTGGAGTCCAGTGAGACAGGGAAAAGATGGTCAAGGGAAAACGGAATCGTACCCAAAAGCGTGCTTGGGCCCCTGAAAATCAGCTAATAAGGTTAAAGAAGGTTAAGAAACAGCGGTTTCTGCACTTTTTTGCTGGAAAGGACTTGCAAGGCCCAAAACCACGGGGTAATATCCTGTTCATCGATCGCTTGGGGGTATAGCTCAGCTGGGAGAGCGCTTGCATGGCATACAAGAGGTCAGCGGTTCGATCCCGCTTACCTCCACCATCTTTCCCTGATCGATCAAGGTCTCGGAACTTCCGGAGATTTTTGATAGAGAAGAAGGGTGGTAGCAGTCGATAAGGTCTTTCGGAAGGTTTTGAAAAAAATTTTCCGAAAGACTTGAAAGTAAAGATTTTCAGTATATAATGCAGTGCTTCGGTGCTGATGAGTACTGAAGCAGTTCTTGAAGTCCCGTTCGTCTAGAGGCCTAGGACATCACCCTTTCACGGTGAGTACAGGGTTCGAATTCTACGGGACGCCATCTCTCGGTAGCTGGTTCATCTGCGCTGTCTCTGCAGTAAATCCCTCTTTCATCATTTTCCTGCATAGCTTTTGCTTGGCTTTGCGATTTTTGCGCAGTCGGCTTGGCTGTTGCAACGTCTCTTTGTGGCTCCTTTTTCACGTGGAGCGCACGGTCTCGCTGCTGCCTGACGTGTGGTGTGTGTCGGCTCGGGCGTTTTTCTGCCTGTTGTCTTGGCCGCCAGTTGTTTACAGAGCGTTCAATGAACAAAGGAAGCTGCTTCACGAAGAGGGGTAGCGGCTTCATGCACAGCGTGGTGTCACGAAGACGAGGGTGTCACGAGAGACTGAGGCTTCATGAAGAGAGCAGTCGTGACCGAAGGGGCTAGTGACTGAAGAAGCTTTGTTTGCCGTAGAAGAGGAAATGTATGGGCATCCCGCCGAAGCGGGAGTTTTCCGGCGGATTTACCGCCTCAGGCCGCGCTGCAGGGCATTTGCGACCTGATGAATTGGTGCCCAGAAGAGGACTCGAACCTCCACACCGTTGCCGGCGCTAGGACCTGAACCTAGTGCGTCTACCAATTCCGCCATCTGGGCGTGTACTGCTTCAGGTTTTTTCCAGTTTTCTGAATGCCCCGGAAGAGGGGAAACCAAAAAGCTGGTGGGGCAAAAAAATCCCGCCTAAGCGGGAATTCTCTGCTTCAAGCCAGACTGCCAAGGCAGCTGACCTGTTGAATTGGTGCCCAGAAGAGGACTCGAACCTCCACACCATTGCTGGCGCTAGGACCTGAACCTAGTGCGTCTACCAATTCCGCCATCTGGGCCAATCAATAAAGTGGTATTGTAAGTACTTTCGTAGGCTTGTCAAATCGATGTCAGAAAAAAATTTGGATCCCCCCAGCCGACAGGCCATCCTGGACACGCTGGCCGAGGAAGGCGCGCCGCTTTCCATTGATCAGCTGATCGAGCGCATGCGGGTCCTGAAGGCCCCGTGGAATGCGGCGGCGTGGCCGCCATGCAACGTGACGGTCAGATCCTGGCCGGGCGCAAGGGCGCCCTGATGCTGGTCAGTCGCATCGACCTCATTCCCGGCCGCGTGTCGGGGCATCGAGACGGCTTCGGTTTCATGCTGCCTGACGATGGCAGCGCCGACATCTTCCTGCCGCCGCGCGAAATGGCTAAGGTCATGCATGGTGACCGGGTGCTGGTGCGCCGCGTGGGGACGGACAACCGGGGGCGGCCGGAAGGCAAGGTCGTCGAGGTGACGCAGCACAACAACCGGCCCGTGGTGGGCCGCCTGGTGCAGGAACGTGGCGTGCTTATCCTCGCCCCGGAAGATCAACGCATCAAGCACGACATCCTGATTGAGGCCGGTGGCGCCCAGGCGCGCAGCCCGCAGGTGGTGTCGGTCGGAATCACCACGCCGCCGGTCTGGAACACGCCGCCCATCGGCCGCGTGATCGAGGTGCTGGGCAACATGGACGATGCGGGCATGGAGATCGAGATCGCCGTGCGCAAGTTCGATGTGCCGCATCGCTTCAATGATGCCGTACTGGTCGAGGCGGGGCGTTGCCCGACAGCCTGCGGCCGGCCGACCACCGCAACCGCGTGGACCTGCGCGACGTGCCGCTGGTGACGATCGACGGCGAGGACGCCCGCGACTTTGACGACGCCGTCTACTGCGAGCCCGTGACCGACGCAAAGACCGCAAGCCCCGCGGCTGGCGGCTGCTGGTGGCCATTGCCGATGTCAGCCACTGTGTGCGCCCAGGCAGTGCACTGGATGCCGAGGCGCAGGAGCGCACCACCGGTGTATTTCCCGCGTCGGGTCATTCCCCATGCTCGCCCGAGAAGCTCTCCAACGGGCTGTGCTCGATCAACCCGGAGGTGGACCGGCTGGTGCTGGTGGCCGACAGTGGTGATCGACACTGACGGCGAGGTGATCGCCTCATCAGTCTCTATCCGGCCGTCATGTATTCGGCGGCGCGGCTGACCTACAACGAGGTCTGGGGCATCCTGACCGGCGAGGACGTGGCTGCCATCGAGCGCCGAAAGTCGGTGCTGCCGCAGATCTACGACCTGCACGCGCTTTACCAGGCGCTAGAGGCCGCACGCCAGAAGCGGGGGGCCATCGAGTTCGAGACGCCTGAGACCAAAGATGCTCTGTGACGAGCAGGGGCGCATCACGGAGATCGCTCGCCCAGAGCCGAAACGATGCCCACAAGCCGATCGATGAATGCATGCTGGCCGCCAACACCTGCGCGGCCGACTTCCTCGAGAGCAACAAGCATCCGGCACTTTTTACCGCGTGCACGAGGGCCCCAGCCCCGACCGTCTGGGCATGCTGCGCGAGTTCCTGGCAGGTACCGGCTCGGCTGGCAACGTCAGGCCGAAGCGCGGAGAAGCGCGGCCCGCGCCTGCAGGACTACCAGGTACTGTCGCAGATCCAGGGGACGACCTGAGGCGCTCCCGCAGACGATGATGCTGCGGTCCATGCAGGCCGCCGTCTACACGCCCGACAATCAGGGCACTTGCCTGGCTGGCGATGCCTACGCGCACTTCACTCGCCCATTCGACGCTATCCGGACCTGCTGAACCACCGCGCCATCAAGGCGTTGCTGGAGAATCGTCGCGCCTGCCGGTCATCGAGGCCGATGCGTGCAAGTTTCAAACGACGAAGTGTTCGAGACGGAAGGGCGCAGGCCAAGCGTGGCTGCACTGGCCATCGAGGGTGAGGCTGAGCAGGGCGTCCGGCCACGCGCAGCATGCGAAGCCGTTCGCAGACGTCGCGCCGCCAGAAGGCTGCGCAGGCGCAGGCCGAGTCCCATGCTGTATGGGAGCGGTTGGGACCTCTGTCGGCCAACGAGCGCCGGGCCGACGAGGCCAGCCGCGATGTGCAGGCGTGGCTCAGTGCGTCCCACATGCGCGATCGCATCGGCGACCGTTATCGGGGGCACATCACCGGCGTGGCGCCCTTGGGCGTGTTCGTCACGCCTCGACGACCTGTATGTCGAGGGCATGGTGCACGTCTCGAGCTGGGCAGCGAGTACTTCCCACACGACGAGGCCGGTCAGGTGCTGATCGGCGAGCGTACCGGTCACCGCCACGCGCTCACCGACGAGGTGGAAGGTGCGGTGATGGCCGTCAACCTGGAAGCGCGTCGCATCGACTTCCGGCTGGTCGAGGACACCGGACGAAGCAATGGGCGCTCCGAGGGCGTGACGGGCGCAGTGAGGATCCCAGCGGCGCGCCGCGATTCCGATACCCGGCCGTCTGCGGCAGACGTCGCAGCAAGGCGCCCACGCAGGCGCTCCTGACGGCACCCGCGCGTGGCGTGCCGAGGCTTTGCCGGCGTGGAAGAAAAGACCGCATCGCGCGGCAGTGCCGGCAGCCGCGCGGGGCCGAGGGCAGCACGCACCCCGGCTGCCGCTGTGCGCCGCCGTCGCAGCAGCAAGGCCGGCGCTGAGGCTGGCCTGCATCATGACGATCTGAGGCCGCCCCGCTCGGCGGCCTGTCGGGTGCGGCCCGTGCCAGTACAGGAGACCCGATTCGCCGGCGTGACTGGAGTGGGCTGTCTGATCCTCCCGGCAGCGGCTCGCCAATGGTGCCTGGGCATGGATGTACCCATCCCGCAATCCCCATTCTTCTGTTCCAGTCCCATCATGCTGCTTTACGGCTTATGCGGTGATGGCGCGTCTGCGCCAGGCACCAGCCAGTTTCAAGTCGCTTTATGTCGACCGGCACCGCGACGACAACCGGGTGCGAGACCTGCTGAAGCTGGCGCAGCAGCAGGCCGTGCAGGTGACGCGCGTGGAGGCCGGGCGGCTGGACCGGATGGCGGGGGGCAAGCGTCACCAGGGCGTGGTGGCCCAGGTGGAGACGCAGACCATCAACACGGATCTGCCCACGCTGCTGTCGGATCTGGAGGGGCGCGAGCGGCCGCCGTTCCTGCTGCTGGGACGGCGTGACCGACCCGCGCAACCTGGGAGCCTGTCTGGCGCAGCGCCGACGGTGCCGGGGTGGATGCCGTGATTGCGCCGAAGGACCACGCGGCGCCGCTGACTGATGTGGCGATGCACACGCCAGCGGTGCCGGGCGAGTCGGTGCCCTCATCTCGGTGACGAACCTGGTGCGCACGGTGGAGCAGCTGCAGGACGCAGGCTTTCGGGTCTATGGCCTGGCCGACGAGGCCGACGCCGATCTGTACCGTACCGATTTTGCGGGGCCGGTGGCCATCGTGATGGGAGCCGAGGACAAGGGCCTGCGCCGTCTGGTCAGGGAGCAGAGCGATGCACTGGTTTCCATTCCGATGATGGGTTCGGTGTCCAGCCTGAATGTCTCGGTGGCCACCGGTGTGGTGCTGTAGCGAGGTGCTGCGGCAGGGTAGGCGACCCAGGCCTGAGCCAGGCCCGGCCGTCCGAATCATCCGAATCTACTGCCAGAGTCACGCTGAGCCGGAAGGCGCCTTGTCGTCACCGGCGCTGGGCATCTCGCGGTCGAAGCGTCGGACGCCCCCATCCAGCGTTTCCAGCGCGAAGGCGGCGCCGGCGGCGCAGCAGTCGCATCAGGCCCGTCACGACCACCGGCACGCAGGCGGCCAGCAGGAACGATTCCAGAAGCGTGTCCAGTGGCTGCCCCGGCGCGGAACATCCACAGGCCTGCGGCCAGTCCGGCCAGCGTGGCCACCAGGGCATCCACGCCGTCATGCCGGCGGCTGTAGAGGCCCAGGAACACCGGGAAGGCGCGCGGCCAGCATAGCAGGTCGGCCAGCAGGAACAGGTACAGCACGCTGAGTCCCCTGCGCCGCCACGACGACCACCGAGATGGCCAGCACCAGCACCAGGATGCGGGCCAGCCGCAACAGGCGGGCAGGGCGCGCCTGGGGCAGCAGCCGGGCGCCGTCCACGGCAATGATGCTGGCATGCGCTGATGACGTGTCGGCGCCGCTCATCACCAGCGCCAGTCCCAGCGGGATGAAGGCCAGGCCACCCAGGCCGTGGCAGGTTGGGCATCACCAGGCAAAGAGCGCCACTGAGTGCTTCGCCGCCCGCTCCATGGCCACCCAGGCCAGGGCCGAACAGCCCCATCAGCAGGATGAACGGCACCACCATCAGACCGCCCAGCAGAAAGCCGCGCTGTATGTCCTGAATGCTGCGTGCGGCAGGATGCGCTGCCGAAGGTCCCTGGTGGAAGATGCCGGTCAGCAGCGGATGGCCACGAAGAGGTGGCACCCGCCTTCAGGCCGCCGGCATCACCGAAGTCCAGCAGGGTCGGCGCCTTCGGCCAGGCGGGTGCCGTCGCGCCGCTGGCGCCGCCCGACACATGCCAGCCGATGGCGACCAGCGCCAGCAGCATCGGCACGATGATCAGGATCTGCACCTTGTCGGTGAAGATGGAGGCGCGCAGGCCACCCACGGCCGTGTAGAGCAGCACCGTGCCCATCACGACAGTGGCCGTCAGACCCATCGGCACGGGGGCCAGCAGCGTCATCAGCATCGAGATGGCGGTAATTTCGGCCGTCAGCTCGATGAACGACGTAGAACACCATGCGATGGCCAGGTGAGCGCACTACGGGCCGCGCTATAGCGGGTCAGCAGGAACTCGGTCAGCTGTGACCGTGGGGCATGAGCGCCGCATGCGACGGCCCAGCAGCAGCATGGCCACCAGCGGGGACATCGAGCCCAGCGCATAGCCGATCACGGCCGGGATGCCGCCCCAGGTGGCTGCTTCGGGGGGTGAGAACAGGATCCACGCGCCCAGGGCTGAGGCCAGCAGCGTGGCGAAGGTGGCGATGGGGGCCCCTGTGTTGCGGGCCACCACGAAGTCTCTCGGAGGCTCTCGCGCCATGCCGTGCGTAGAGAATGCCGGCCGCCGCGAAAAGGGGCTCGAGAAGAGCACCAGCCAGAAGATGGCTGGCCCGGTGCCGATGGAGGTGAACATGGTCTCCCAGAGGATGTCGTGAGCTGCAGGCCGGTGGCTGCATCGACGGGGGAGGGACGGCACCGGAGCGGCTGAGCCGTGTTCACGGGCGCATGCAGGGGATGATGCCTTGCCGGGGCGCTGTCCTTCAGGCAGGGCAGCACTGGCACGGCCCGTGAAGGCCGAGGCAAAAGCCTGCGTGCGCTGGATTCCTTCCCTTCGCCGGCATGATCCGGATCAGGTTCTAAGGGTCTCGGCCAGCAGCCGACTCTCAGTCCTTGGACGGCAGGGCACGGCAGGTGCCGATGCGCCATCGGATGGGACTCCCCCAGGAACGGACGTGATTATAGGAATGGCCGTGGCGCAGGAAAGGGCAGGGATCATGGTTATCCCGAATGCCGCTCAGTCCTCGTCGACGATCAGGCTCTCAATGCTTCGGCGCAGGGCGTATGCCGATGCCTTGGCGTCCCCCAGACGGATGAGGATGGTCGGATACTCCCCGGTGATGCCCAGCGATTTGCGCCATGCGCCTGCCAGCTCGGGGTTCCTCGCTGGGCTGGTTGGCGTAGGCGTGGGCGATGTCTGCCGCGGTGGCTGCCAGCAGGAAGCGCCGCAGCAGCCCCGCCAAGCGCCACCCAGTGTTCGAGGCGGTTGTCGCGTGGTGAACAGCGCAAATGGGAGGCGGAGGTGACGTTCCGGCGGTCGGTCCTGTTCTGCTTTGGCTGCATCCAGGCTGTGGGCAATGATGAACTCGGCCATGAAGCGGGGCAGGTTCGGTGCACCGAAAACAGCATAACTCAGGCCGTCGGCGGTTTCGTCCTGGTGTTTTCTGTTATAGCGCATCCACTGTCGCAACTCGGCCTTGAATGCAGGGTTTCCCATCTGTCGCCTGTTGCCTTCGTATACCAGTGCTGCAATGTCATCGAAGGCCTGCGTCCCTTTCTGGTAAAGGTGAATGCTGATGCCAGGTTCTGCAGAGGTATTTTTCAGCAGGGCGATGGCATGGTCGGGAATCATGCTGCCGTCATAGCAGCGTCGGTTGGTCTGCCGCCGTGCACCTGCAAACAAGGTGATTCAATACCTTCCTGCCGCGCTGAGTTCGACATGAATAATGCCGTCGGTGGTGGTGGAGACCTTGCCCAGCCAGCCTTTGTGGGCAGCTGCGATGCACAGGTTTTCTGCGGCACACCCCAGGCTCACGAATAATTCACGGTGATCGGGATCGACAACGGGAAGTGCCCTGGAAAAATCGGGCAGGATGTCAATGTGGTCTGAATGACATTCTGAACTTCCAGGGCTGGGTATTATGTCCAGAAGGGGCCTGACCGCCTGTTCGATCATGAAAAGATAATCCGCGGATGGAGGGTGGAATGCGGAACCTGTGCCCGCGTCCGATTTCCTCCGATCATAAGCACCATTTGCAGCGAAAATGAAAGTCCCGCACGAACAACCGATATTGATACTGGGGTGTTGTTCGTCTGGCACAAATTGTGCGGAATGGCAAGGTGTGATATGATCGAAAGCTTGCTTCAATCGCCTTTCTGCGTTTTCAGAAAACCTCTACCTTCATTTCGTCGTGCCCATCATTACCCTGCCGGACGGCTCGCAGCGCCGTTTCGATGATGCCGTCACGGTGGCGCAAAATTGCCGCCGCCATTGGTCCCGGACCTCGCCAAGGCCGCTCTGCCGGTCGCGTCAACGGAAAACTGGTCGATCTGTCCCGCACCGTCAGCGAAGACGCCGAGGTGGCCATCGTCACCGACAAGGACCCGGAAGGCCTGGACATCATCCGGCACTCCACGGCACACCTGATGGCCTACGCCGTGCAGGACCTGTTCCCCGAGGCGCAGGTCACCATCGGCCCGGTCATCGAGAACGGCTTCTACTACGACTTTGCGTACAAGCGCCCGTTCACGCCTGGAGGATCTGGCCGCCATTGAAAAGCGCATGCACGAGCTGGCTAAGCTGGATGAGACCGTGGTGCGCGAGGAATGGACTGGCAGGAGGCCGCCGGGTACTTCGAGTCCATCGGCGAGAAGCATAAGGCCGAGATCATCGCGTCCATTCCGGCCGAGGAAGGCATCACCTTCACCGCGAAGGGCGTTTCGTGGACCTGTGCCGCGGGCCGCACGTGCCGTCCACCGGCAAGCTGAAGGTCTTCTAGCTGATGAAGGTGGCGGGTGCCTACTGGCGCGGCGACGCCAACAACGAGATGCTGCAGCGCATCTACGGCACGGCCTGGGCTCGCAACGAAGACCAGGACGCCTACCCGCACATGCTGGAAGAGGCCGAGAAGCGCGACCACCGCGCTGCGGCAAGGACCTGGATCTGTTCCATACCCAGGCCGAAGCCCCGGGCATGGTGTTCTGGCATCCGCGTGGCTGGACCATCTGGCAGCGCATCGAGCAGTACATCCGCGAGAAGTACCAGAAGAATGGCTACCAGGAAGTGCGCCGCCCGCAGATCCTGATCGTGGACCTGTGGAAGCGTTCCGGCCACTGGGACAACTACAAGGAGAACATGTTCTTCTCCGAGTCGGAAAAGCGCGAGTACGCGGTCAAGCCGATGAACTGCCCGGCCACGCAGCTCTTCAATGCATCGCGCGCAGCTATCATGACCCGTCGCTGCGCTCATGCGCCGAGTTCGGCCCTCGCCACCGCAACGAACTGTCGCGCTGCACGGCATCATGCGCGGGTTCGGCTTTTCACGCAGGATGACGGCCACATCTTCTGTGACCGAAGAGCAGGTCGAGGCCGAGCAGACCGCCTTCCACCAGCAGGCTGCGGCCGCTGTACCGTGACTTCGGCTTTACGATGATGTCTCGGTGAAGCTGGCGCTGCGCCCGACGCAGCGTCTGGGAACCGACGAAGCCCGATCGCGCCGAGAACGCCCTGCGTGCGGCGCTGTCGCCCGCGACGTGGCCTGGGAAGAGCTGCCCGGCGAAGGCGCCTTCTACGGTCCGAAGATCGAGTACCACCTGAAGGACTCCATCGGTCGCGCTTGGCAGGTGGGCACCATCCAGTATGACCCGATGATGCCCGAGCGCCTGACGCGAGTACGTGGCGGAGGACAACAGCCGTCGTCGTCCCATCATCAGCTCGCACCGCGCCATCGTCGGATCCATGGAGCGTTTCATCGGCATGCTGATTGAGCACCATGCCGGGGCCATGCCCACCTGGCTGGCACTGCGCAGGTGGCGGTGCTCACGGTCACCGACACGGCGGCCGACTATGCCGAGGACATTCGGCAACGGCTGATAAAACAAGGATTGTAGGGTTATCCGGATTTGCGGGGCGACAAGATCGGCTATAAAACCGGGAGCACAGCCCTGCAGAAGATCCCGTATCTCGCTCGGTCGGCGAGAAGGACCGGCAGGCAGGCACGCTGGCCGTCCGCGCCCGTGGAGTGCAAGGATCTGGGCATGAGTTTCGAAGGCTTTCGCCAGCTCGCTGGCGCAGCAGGTGGCAGAGAAGGCGAACTGAGGTCTTCCTCATCGTCTTTAGTCTGGCAGCCCGCTGCCGGCTTTCGTCCAGTTCATTCGGAGATAATCAGCATCGCTACCGTGAACGCAACCACCGCATCAACGGCGAAATCCACGCCCCCGAGGTTCGCCTGCTGGGCAAAAGAGAACGAGCAGCTGGGCGTTCGGCTGGGTGAAGCACGCCGCATGGCCGAAGAGGCCGATGTCGACCTGGTCGAGATCGCGCCTAACGCCACCCCGCCGGTCTGCCGGCTGATGGACTACGGCAAGTCCCGCTACCAGGAACAGAAGCGTGCTGCAGCCAAGGCCCGCCAGAAGGTCGTCCAGACTCGCGGAAGTGAAGTTCCGCCCGCAGACGGACGACGGCGACTACAACATCAAGCTGCGCAACATGATCAGCTTCTGCAGGACGGCGACAAGGTGAAGATCACCCCAGCGCTTCCGCGGCCGCGAGATGGCCCACCAGGAGTTCGCGCATTCGCCTGCTGGAACGGTGCGCAACGACATCGAGGAAATCGCCCAGGTCGAATCGATGCCCCGCCTGGAAGGCCGCCAGATGGTGATGATGGTGGCACCCAAGAAGAAGAAGTGATCGCTTCCTGATGAAAAGCGCCTCCTTGTGAGGCGCTTTTTGTTTGCTGGGGCTTGTGAGGAGGCCTCTGCTCACGGAGGACAGCCTCGTTCAGGACTTGCGCCAGATGGAAGGTGGTCGCGTCAGGTGCTTACCCGCTGGAGGACGATTGATCGGCGTTCAGATCGGTACCCTCTCGGCTCATGCTGTCCGCTTCGCTCTCAGAGCGCCTGTGGGGGTACCCGGTCCCGGTGCGCTTCGGTTTGTGTTGGTTGCGTTCCAGGCAGGTAACAAGTCCCGCCCGCAAGTCCCATTTCACATCAGGCGGCGATTGATGCCCAGCGCCACCCCAACTGCGGTGCCACGTGCTTCACCTGGCTTCAGCAGGTGCACGTTGTATTCTACCCCAGCTGGTTGGGGATCGTAGCGCAGCGTGTCGGCAATGGCTCTCGTCCTCGCCAGCTGCCTGGCTAGCACATCCGGTTCTGCTGCAGGCGCGGCCGAACACGGCCCGGAAATTCTTGTCGATGAGCCCACGCTGTCCTGCTGCTGCGCCTCGTGGCCGAAGTAGTGGCGTCCGTGCGTCCACCAGCGGAAAGACGAGCGGCTGACGGAGACCCGTGGTCTGCGGGCATGGCTCGCCTTCTTCCAGGCCCTCGTAGGCGCGATCTGTTCGGGCCTGCTGGACATGGAAGGGCTTGCCGCTTTCGTCTTCTTCAGTCGAGCTTTGCAGGTTCATGCCCAGCCTGCACGCCCAGACGGCGGTGGCATTGAGGCCGCCCCACCAGATGCGCTGGCGAAGACCTTCGAATGGGGGTTCCAGTCGCAGCTTGCCGGGCGGGTTGAACATCGGCTGGGGGTTGGCTCGGCAAAGCCTTTGCCCGCCAGCATCTCCAGAAAGACCAGGGCGTGACGGCGGGCCATGTCGGCGTCGTGTCTCGCCTCGGAGGGCTGGTAGCCGAAGTAGCGCTCAGCCATCAATGACCTGTTCGGGCGAGCGCGCTGATGCCCAGCTGCAGGCGGCCGCCGGCGATCAGGTCGGCGGCACCGGCGTCTCCACCATGTACAGCGGGTTCTCGTAGCGCATGTCGATGACGGCAGTGCCGATCTCGATACGGCGGGCGCGTAGCCGATGGCGGCCGCGCAGCTGGAAGGGCGAGCCCAGCTGGCGGGCGAAGTGATGGACGCGGAAGTGCGCACCATCGATGATCCGCTCGGCCTCGACCGCCAGTTCGATGGATTGCGAGCACGTGTCGGCCGCAGTGCGGGTCTCGCGAGCGACCAGTGGCCGAAGGAGAGGAAGCCGAGTTTCTCTGCGGGGCGGGGCCTGGAGGAGTGGTGAGCCCCCATTGTGAAGCATACTGGCAGGCCGTGTTTGTACGCTTTGCCGCGATCCAGGGCTTTGGCGAGAACGTCCACGTCCCGGACTGTGTGCTCCGACGATGGCATGCTCAGGGGCACGCGGCTCGCTGTGCGACCCTGCCGTCCGTCTGTCTGCTTTGCGGAAGATGAAGGCGTGACGCTTTTGCTGCGGTCATGCGCCGTCCATGGCTTTCCATGAAGGTCGCGCATCGGGCTGACGTCGGGTGAAGCCTGATGCGCCGGGCGCTACGAATGAAGGTGATGGGTCGCCGGTGACGAGCGATGGGCATGCAGGGTAGAGCATGAAGAAGGTGTGGGACTTTCTGTTGCTGGTGGTCAGCGGATTGCTGGTCTTTATGGCCATCATCGCGGTGGCGCTGTGGCTCAGCCGGGAGGATGAGCCGCCTGCAACGGCCGATTCCCGGGGCGAAAGCACGGAGAAGTGGTGGCAGCGCATGCGACGGCGCCATCGGCATCGGTGACCGTGCCGGCATCACCACGACGGTACCTGAAACACTCGGTGTAACGCCCGCAGCGGTAACGCCATGAGCCCATGGCGGGAGCGCCGGTGTCTGCTTCTGCGGACAGCCTGTCCCGTCATGAGGAGACGCGTGAGACGTCCCCCGAGGGGATGGCCCAAGGGGTATCCGGCCCATCCGTGGCCCTGGTGTCGCAGTCCTTCATCAGTCCCGATATCGGCGGGCTACAGCTCTTCAGACCCATCGCCAGCGCGGGAAGGGGCGACCGCCGAACAGAAGCTGATCGAACGGTACGAGGCGATGGCTGCGCGGGAATGGGCGCGAGGCAGGCTGAAGATCGTACGGCGAAGGCGCATGAACGGCTGGTGGTTTGGTTTTTCCACGAACCGCAAGGCGGTGCTGGAGGACCTGGCGTATCTGGAGGAGAAGGGCCGCTACCAGGAACTGCATGACCGGGCCGGGCTGTTCGAGAGCCTGAACGACAGTGAGGTCCAGCGCCATCGGCAGAAGGCGGCGGAGAATCTGCAGGGTCGAGTGCCAACGCGACGGTGGCCGGTCCTGGCACGGCCGTCGCCAACCCGGCGAAGCCGGTCGCAGGGCACGACGCCCGGGACGGCAGGCCATAACGACAGGAAGCCGCCCGCGGAGGATGCCGTTTCTCCGGCACGTGCGGAGATGGCCACGGCCGTCGCGAAGGGAAAAGGGCAGGATACGCGAGCAGCTCAAGGGCTTCAGCGCTGGCCGTGCGGGATCGACGCAGGCGGCCATGACCTGGTATCACGACAGCGAAGGCGTGCGATGCAGTACGGGGAACCGGATTCTTCCTGCTGCTGGGCATGCAGGATGGGCAGAAGCCCGTGTTGATGCTGCGCGTGCAGTATGACGGGCCGAATGCCCTGCCCATCCGCAGTTTCGAGGTCGAGATCATCCGGACGGCGGAGGAGGTGCCGGCCGGCATCGGGGCCGAGTCCGGAGAGCAGTGGGCGCGTGGCACAAACCGGTGGGCAAGCGTGAGGCCGCTGGTTCTGGACATCATCGAGCGGCGCAGGATAGCAGGCTGCGGATCGGTGGCCAGAAGGGCATGATCGAGCGCGAGATCAGCGCCCAGGAAGAGGGATTCCCGCGTCGGATGCTGACGCTCTACGAGGCTGCCCTGTCCAGCTACGAAGAGGAGTTGCGACTGGCGAACGCCGGCGCCGTGGGCACCGGCGTGGCCCATTAGGAGCGTGCGAGATGCTGTTTCTCATTCTGGTGGCCGTTGCGCCCGGGGTTGCGGGTGCTATCTTGGGCATCCCCTGTTCATCCTGTTCGGTGATTTTCCTGGCGGTGAACTGCTGCTGTATCCCTTCGGCATGGGGTATTTTCGTGTTGCCGGTGCCGACGCCGGAGCTGGCTGTACGAGGGTGGTGGTGGAGCACCAGAAGGCGCTGTCCGAGCTGCGCTGGCATGTGGCGGCACAGCGGGAGGAAATCCTGCAGGGATCGACAACAGCTGGCGCTGGGCGACACCGCCGGGGCTGCCCAGGTCATCCAGGGTCTGAAGGTGCTGAACGATCCGGAGATTCTCTGGCTGGAGAAGGCCACCCAGGAACGCATGAAGGAAGCGCAGCGTCTGCGCAAGCAATGGATGCAACACTGCCGAAGACGGCCAGACGGATGCGCTGATCCGGGACTGCTGGCGAAGATGAACGAAGAGGACCGAAAGCGCGGCGTGTGGCAAGAGAAGAAGGCTGCACAGACCGTAAAACGGGACGCAGCCCTGCGCTTTCTGGTCAGCCAGAAGGACCGGGTGGGTGGCATTGTCTGGTACCAGGACCGCAGCACGCCGCCCGGGCGGAGCAGGAACCCATCTTTCTGGTCATTCGGGATGGGCGCCATGCCCAGGACGAATCGCAGGAAGCGGGGCTTATCTGGGGCTTCAGGTCCATCAGTCGTCAGAAGGTACCGCCACGAAAGGGGGCGTCACGGGACGTGACGATGAGCGTTCTGGCTGATGGCAAGCGATCTTGGTTTCCGTCTGAGGCCCGGGAGGATCTGACGGGCTGTGGTGGTCGGACAATCGCGCTTGACGACTATGATGGACTGGAGCGGCTGGACTGGTTGCTGCAGGCACGCAAGGTCGCTGCGTTTTGTGGATGGACAGCGTCGTCGAGGTGCCGAGTGAGCCCTGCGCAAGGGACGGCCATGCGGCATGTGCGCGATGCCTATCAGGCGATGAATGCACTCGAAGTGGTTGGAGTCTGGGGACCCGCGAAGGCCCCTGGGGTGATGAATGCCGTCACATGCCTCGCCGTCGCCCCTGGCTGTCCGACCCCTATGTGCGCCGGGCGTCATGGCGGCATTTTGATGTTTCTCCTGGCGGGGTGTCTGACCTGCACCGGTCTGTGCTGTCCTTCCGTCTTGGGCACGCGGTGACGAAGACGCTGACGGGGTTCTAATCGGAAACCATGGACACGATGGGGTGGTGCGCATGGTAGAGGCCGGGATGGAGGTGCGGGCGCCGGAGGGGCGTGCGCAGGCGGCGGGCACGCGTTGATGCCGGGTGAGCTCGGCCAGCGGCTGATGATCGACCGGCTGCTGGCGTTGCTGGCCGAGCAGGGCGAGATCAGCGAGAACGCGCCAGACGCTGTCGCGTGACGCCTTGCTGTCGTCGGCTGACCGGCATCCGCTGGTGATGATTGCCGAGCGCAAGCCGAAGGGCTGAAGCCGCCGCATGCGATGCTGGACGTGGACTGGCTGTGTCAGTGGCTGGCGGGGCAGATTGGCTGGCGGCATGTGCGCATCGATCCGCTGAAGGTGGATTTCTCGCGCATCGGCGAGGTGATGAGCAAGGTCATGCTAATCGCTATCGCATCCTGCCGCTGGAGGTCACGCCGGATTCGGTGACGATCGCCACGCCGAGCCCTATCTGACGGCTGAATGGGTGGCAGAGCTGTCGCACACGCTGCGCCGGCGGGTGATACCGGTGCTGGCCAGTCCGCTGGAGCTGCAGCGCTATCTGGCGGAGTTCTTCGATCTGGCGGGGACGATCCGGAGTGCGCAGCGCAAACGGGCCAGACAGCGGTCCAGAACAATTTCGAGCAGCTGGTGAGCTGGGCCGCAACGGCCGGCACTTTCGATGCCAACGACCAGCATATCGTCACGGTGGTGGACTCGGCTGTGGCAGTATGCGTTCGAGCAGCGGGCCAGCGACATCCATCTGGAGCCCCGGCGTGATCTGGGGTGGTACGCTTTCGCATCGATGGCCTGCTGAACAACGTCTACCAGGTGCCGCCGGGGTGATGTCGGCGATGACCACGCACAAGCTGCTGGGCCGGATGGACGTGGTGGAGAAAGCGCCGTCCGCAGGACGGGCGCATCAAGACGCGCGGGTGACGGCCACGAGATCGAGCTGCGGCGTCCACGCGCCGACACCTTCGGCGAGAAGTTGGCGATGTGCTTCGACCCGGAGAGTGCTGTCACGCAACTTTGCAGCAGCTGGGGCTGCAGGGCGAGGATCTGGCGCGCTGGCGGGACATGACGGGGCGGCCCAACGGCATCGTGCTGGTGACGGGGCCGACCGGCTCGGGCAAGACGACCACGCTCTATGCGACGCTGCGGGCGCTGGCCACGGAGGCGGTGAACGTCTCCACCATCGAGGATCCGATCGAGATGGCGGGAGAACAGCTTCAACCAGATGCAGGTGCAGCCGGCCATTGATCTGGGCTTTGCTGACGGCATCCGGGCGCTGATGCGTCAGGACCCGGACATCATCATGGTGGGCGAGATCCGGGATCTGGAAACGGCGGAGATGGCGGTGCAGGCTGCGCTGACGGGGCACCTGCTGATCTCCACGCTGCATACCAACGACGCACCCAGCGCCATCACGCGACTGCTGGATCTGGGGGTGCCGGCGTATCTGCTGCAGTCGACGCTCATCGGGGTGATGGCGCAGCGGCTGGCGCGCACGCTGTGTCCGGAGTGCAAGCAGCCGATGATTCGGTGACGGACGAGATGTGGGCAGACTTCGTGAAGCCCTTCCGCACTGTGCCCAAGCCGGCCTCCATCTACCGACCGGTGGGATGCCCGGCCTGCCGGATGGGAGGCTTTCGCGGGCGGACCGGTCTCTACGAGATCCTGGCCAACAACGAGAGCATCCGCCAGTACATCACCGAGCGGCCGGAGCTGCGCAAGCTGCGGCTGGCTGCCATCAAGCATGGCATGCGTCCCCTGCGGATGGCGGGTGCCGCAGCGGTGGCGGCCGGGCTCACGACGATCGACGAGGCGCTGCGGCACGCGCCGCCGGTGGAGCTGTAGGCCCGTCCCGCCAGTGGACATCCGTTTTTAGTTGGGATGATCCGTTTCAACCGGAGACGACATCAAGGGGCACCTTGCGGGCGCCCCAGAGGCCCAGCAGGGCCAGTGCGCCGCAGTAGAGAATGCCGGGCAGGCTGAACAGGGTCATCATGGCCAGCACCAGCAGGATGGCGACGAGGCCCAGAAGACGGGGGCTGAGTGCGTTGCCGCAGGCGGGTGTAGCCCACGGCCGCCAGCAGATACAGCACGAAGAAGTTCTGGCCGGCCAGCTGCAGCAGCGTCTCGACGCCCAGGCCGGACGTCTGCGTGACGAGAATGACGACCACGTACAGCACCCAGCCTGTCAGCATGGCGCGCACGGGCCGTCCCTCGCCCGTCCACCTGGGCCAGTGCCTGGGGCAGCAGGCCATCGCGCCCGCCGAAAACAGGGCGCGGGAGGTGGACAGGCGCGCCAGACATTGGCCAGAATCAGCAGGGTGGCGATGATCCCGGTCAGCCGAAGTCCGGCAACGCCCAGCCAGCTCTCGGCCAGCCGGGCGATGGGGCGAGTCGCCAGCCGTCGTCGGCGGTGGCGGCGGCACTGGCTACCGTCCAGGCGACGAAGACGTAGAGCAGGGTGACGATGACGAAGCTGGCCCAGATCGAACGTGGCAGGTTGCGGGCGGATCCCGCATGTCTCGGCCAGAAGGCGTGATCTCCCAGCCTGTGTAGGCAAAGAGCACGAGGGGCAGCGCCGACAGGACGCTGAGCAGTGCAGTCCATAGGCAGCACGCCGTTCGCCGCCGTGGGGAACACGTGCGGGGCCGGTGTCGAGGGGCATGAGCCAGTAGCCGGCGCACAGCCCCAGCAGGCCCAGGACGATCAATGTCGCGATGGCGGTTCGATGGCTCCGGATACTCGGAGGCCGAACATCCTGAAGAGCAGCCCGATGGTGACCATGCCGATGGCGGTGACGCCCACGGGCGGACCCGGCAGCGTCTGCTGCAGGTAGGTGGCGCCGATCAGGGCAATGGCGGCGAGCCCCAGCGAGAACGTGCGATGACGATGGCTTCTGCTGGCGGCTCGCAGCCGGAGCCCGAGGCTGAGGCGGATGAAGCCGACCACGCTGCCGGCGGAGGTGACGCCGAGCAAAGAAGGCGAACACGGCCAGCAGCGGCAGCATCAGGACGGACATCAGCAGCCAGGGCAGGTGCCCCAGGCGCCCGGCCTGGGCGTAGCTGAGTCCGGCAGCGTCAGCAGGCCTGCGCCCACGACGATCGTGACCGACATGGCTGTGGCGGCCACCAGGCCCATCCGGTGGCTGTCGTCGTGGTCCATCGTCTCCGTCCTGCTGTCTCACAAATCCCTCGTTCTGTCAGGTCGGGGCTCTTCGGGGTGATCAGGTCCATGCCGTGTGGCTCAGGGTTCACGCGGCACGCCCACCGTCACGGGGGGCACCCACGGGCATTCGGGTTTGAAGGTGGCCGACAGCAGCTGTTCCTTTTGTATTGCGCGAGCTGATCGGTTCGAGGCCTTGACGGCATCCAGGCGATAGATGCCCGCACGGCGCTGGCCTTGACGGGCTTGGCGGAGATCTGCCCGGGCTTGAGGTGTCCAGCAGCTGCACGGTGTCCCGCCCAGCGGCAGGTGGTGCGGTGCCCAGCTTGCCGCCTCCTTGGCGCTGAGCGGGTGCTCGGAGTGCCCGTGCGGCCTTCTCGAAGCGAGGCGCCGCCGGAGGCGGGCGATCCACTGGCGGGCTTCGCTCGTCGCTCAGCAGGATGTAGCTGACGGTATACATCTCTGGCCCTTTTCACACCTGCCGGTAAGCGTCGTATTCTCGGCCGATCACCCATCGCTGATGGGCTGGCGGTACGTCGGTATCCGGCTGGATGGCGGCCGGGTCAGCCTTCTCTGATGGGCTGGCTGTCGGTGGTCTGGCGGCCTGCACGCTGCCGGCCGACAGCGCTGGGGCTGCTGCCAGCAGCAGGCGGTGGGAAATGGGGAGGGCGTCTCGCGCGGTGCGGATCCTGGTGAAAAGGCGGTGTTCGCCGGCCCTGGCTGATCGAACGTGCTGATCGGAGACGGTCTGCGGATGGGGGCGCAGATTACAGCAGGCCGTGCAGCGGCACCACGTCCAGCCGGTCGCCTTCGGCGACCGGGCCCTGGTCTTCGGGCAGCACGGCGATGCCGTCGGCCTCGGCGACCGAGCGCAGCTGGGCAGAACTCTGGCTGCCGGCAGGCATGGCCACCGGCAGATCGTCCGATTCATGGTAGCAGAGCGTCACGCGCAGCTCCTGCCGGCCCGCGCGTTGCGGATGGCCGTGCGGCGCGGGCGCGGATGCGCGGCAGCGGGCGCGGGGCGGTGATGCCCGCCATTTTCTGGAGGGCGGCGTCGATGACGAACAGGAAGCTGAGCAGCGCCGCCACCGGGTTGCCGGGCAGGCCGAAGACCGGCGTCTGGCCGATGCGGCCGATGACCAGGGGGCGCCCCGGGCGTAGCTTCAGTTTCCAGGCGTGGCTGGTGGGCAGCGCCATGCCCCTGGTGGTGCATGGGCTGTGACAGCACGTGCCAGAGCAGATCGGCATCTCCCCCGGCGGCACCGCCGGTGGTCAGCAGCACATCGACCTGATCGATGCTGGAGGCCAGGGCCTTCGTCAGGATGGCGGGATCGTCGGGCAGCCAGCCCAGGTCGATGGCTTCGAATCCTCGATTGCGTGCCAGCGCCAGCAGGGTCGGACGGTTGCTGTCATGGATCTGGCCAGCGGCCAGCGGCTGCCCGCTCTGGACCAGTTCGTTGCCGGTGGAGAAAACGCCCACTTTCAGCGGGCCGAACACGGGCAGATCGACGATGCCCTGCGAGGCGGCCACGCCCAGGTCCATGGGCGAGAGGATCCGACCGGCAGGGAGGGCGGTCTGGCTCTGCGTGGATGTCTTCACCCCGGCGGCGGACGTTCTGGCCGGGTTTCTGGCCGGCCGAAGGGTGATCGCTTCCTGGTGGGCGCCGCCATCGCGCTGGCTGCTTGCGTGCGGGGCTGCGTCATCGGCATGGCGGCGGACGTGCTCCTGCATCACCACGGTATCGGCGCCGGCGGGCATGGGGGCGCGGGCATGATGCGCCATGTCGCCCGGGGGCAGGGTGGCCGGGGATCGCCGGCCAGCGTGCGGCCGCCCACGGGCAGCGTGGTGTCACCTCGGGGTTCAGGTCGGCATGACGCAGGGCGTAGCCGTCCAGCGGCCGCGTTGTCGCAGGGGGCAGATCCAGGCGGCGACGACATCACGGGCCAGCACGCGGCCGAGGGCTGGCGCCTGAACGGCATCGACCGCGCTCGGACACGCGGTGCCACCCAGTCAGCCAGCAGCTCGCGGCCAGGGCCACGGTACGGCGTCCGGATTGAAGTCCGGCAGGCGGGCCAGCAGGGAAGCGAGGGAGGCCAGTCGGTCGAGGTGCTCGCGAACGGGTCTCCGGGCGAGATGGGGGTGAGCCAGCCGGCGCGGTCCGGATGGGGCTCAGATGAAGGACGCGGATCGGGCAGGCGAGCGCAGGTGGCTTTCGGCCGCCTGCCATTCCTCCGGGCGTTGAGGTTCTGGAAGGCCTGCGGATCAGAAAGCGGGTACTGCCTCGGGCGCCGTGCCGGCCATACCACTGTCGGACACGGTGTTGCCAGCTTTTCAGGAAGGCATCCAGTGAGGGCAGCAGGCTGCGATGCAGCACGGCCACCAGCGGTGGGGCTGGTCAGGGATCGTGCGCAGGCAATGGCGCTGCCGCCCGTCAGGGCGTGCTGCAGCCGGGCAACCCAGTCGGGGGCAGAAAAGGTGTCGCAGGCGGCCACGGCCAGCCACTCGGTGGGGCAGACGGACAGGGCAGCATGAATGCGGGCCAGGGGGCCGGGCATGTCGGGCAGCTGATCCGCAGGACCGGATGGCCCAGCTGGCGATAGTCGTCCAGGTGGCGGTTGGCGCTGATGACGAGGCTCTGCACCTGCGGGGCCAGGTTGTCGATGACCCAGGCGATCAGCGGCCTGCCCGCCAGGGGCAGCAGTCCCTTGTCGGCGCCGGGGTGGGCAGCCTGCAGGCGCCGGGCTGCTCCACCGGCCAGCACCAGGCCGGTGATGGGATCTTCAGCCACCGATGTAGCTCATTTCCACCCGCCTTTTGCCGTTGGAGGTTGGACTGGCGGATTTCTGGCTGCTGCGCAGCTCGGAATAGCGGTCGTCACGTCCCTGCCAGAGGTTCATCAACGCGGTACGGATGTCTTCATCGGGCAGCTGACGGCGCAGCAGGCCCCGCAGGTCATGGCCCTGGTGGCCGAACAGGCAGGTGAAGAGCTGGCCTTCGGTGGTCAGCCGCAGACGCGAGCAGTCGCCGCAGAAAGGCTGGGTGACGGAGGAGATGACGCCGATCTCGCCAGCGCCGTCGAGGAAGCGCCAGCGTTGGGCCACCTCGCCGGGATAGTTCGGATCGACAGGGGCCAGCGGATGCACGGCGTGGATGCGCGCGATGATGTCACGGCTGGGCAGCACTTCTTCCATGCGCCAGCCGTTGCTGGTGCCCACGTCCATGTATTCGATGAAGCGCAGGATGTGTCCGGTGCGCGGAAATGCTCGACCATCGGCAGGATCTCGCCGTCGTTCAGGCCGCGGCGCACCACCATGTTGACCTTGATGCCCGAGAAACCGGCTCGGGCAGCGGCCTCGATGCCGGCCAGCACGCGGGAAACCGGGAAGTTGGCGTCGTTGAGCTTGCGAAACAGTGCATCGTCCAGGCCGTCCAGGCTGACCGTGACGCGATCGAGTCCGGCCTCGCGCAGTGACTGCGCCTTCTTGGCCAGCAACGAGCCGTTGCGTGGTCAGGGTCAGTCTCGATGGGCTGGCCGTCGGGCTGGCGCAGGCAGCTGAGCTGGGCGATCAGCGTTTCCAGGTCGCGTCGCAACAGTGGCTCACCACCGGTCAGGCGGATCTTCTTACGCCCAGACCGACCATCAGCCCGGCGACGCGGGTGATCTCCTCGAAGCTGAGCAATGAGCCGTGCGAGAGGAATTCATGGTCCTTGCCAAAGACCTCGCGCGGCATGCAGTACGAGCAGCGGAAGTTGCAGCGGTCGGTGACCGAGATGCGCAGGTCGCAGGGGGCAGCCACGGGCGTCAAGCAGGGCGCCGTCCGGAGACATGGGCAGCGCCGATGGGCCGTCCTGCAGGCGGAGCGGCTGCATCGGCAGGATACCGCGACTGCGCTGGTCGGCAATGGGTATGACTCGTTCTGCCATGAAGGGGAAAGAGAGTGAACCGGCCCGACAGGCGAGGCCTGCCGGGCCGGCGAGGTGGTTACTGCTCGTCCGACGGTTTGCCGGCCTGGTCCACCTGTTGCAGCGGTTCAGCGGCGACCGGCGTGCGCGGCTTGCGCTGCCGGCGCGGCCGGGGAGCAGCGGGCGCGGTCACGACAGGCTCGGCCTGCGGGGCCGCGCTGGTCTGCACCCATTCCAGTCCTGCCGACTGTACCACTTCCTCCAGTGCCCGGGTGGGGACAGGCTGGGCAGGTGCTGCCTGTGGACGGGGCGACGGTGCCTGGGCGGCTGTCATCCGCGTTGCCACGGCGACGCGCCGGCGCTTTCGGCGGGCTTGTCGGCCTGCTCGGCGCTCTCGGCCTTCACGGCGCGACCGGCATGAGCGCGGCCTTCTCGGCACGGGCATCCTCCTCGGCTGCGGGGCGCGGCGCTGCTGTCGGCCTCCTGAGCGGGGACCTCTCGGCGGCTGCCCGGGGGCGCTGACGCTCGCGCGGCTCGGCACGCTCACGACCTTCGGCCGGAGTCGTCACGGCGGCGTCGGCTCCTTCGGAAGCAGCCGGGGCTGCCTCGGTCGTGCCGGCGGTCCTGGCCGGTGCAGCGCCTTCACGGCCGGCATCGGCTTCGGTCCGGTCGCGGCGGTTGCTGCGACGGCGACGGCGGCGCTCGCCTTCTCGGCAGCTGGGGCTTCCTCGTCGTTTGCGGCGGCCGACGGGGCGGTCTCTGACGGGGAGCCTGCTGACGCGGGGCGCGGGTCGAAGCGGCTTCTTCGGCCGGAGCGGCCTCGGCGGCGGTTCGTCCGACGTCACTGCGTGACTGTCGCTGGCGGGCTCGGCCGAGCGGCGGCCACGGCCTTCGCGCGGTGCGGGGGCCGGGGCTTCGTCAGCGGTCTCGGCCGGAAGGGTGTCCAGGCCTTCGGTCTGCACGCCCTCGGCGTTGTCGACCCGACGGCGACGACGGCCCTGTTCCGGACGCTGACGCTCCTCGGCCTTCCGCCGAGGTGGCCTCGACGCGCTCTTCGGTGGCTTCGTCACGCACGTTGCGCTCGGCACGCTCGCCCCTGGTTGCGGCGCTCGCCGCGTTCACCGCGGCTGGGCGTTCGCTGCGCTCCTGGCCGGTGGCCCCGGCGCCTTCGGGTCGCTCGTTGCGTTGGGTGCGTCTCGTTGCGCTCGGCCGGTTCTCGGCGCTCGGCGCGCTGCGTTGCGGCCATTGCGATCGGCGCGTTCGCCGTTCTGGCGCGCGTCGCGGGTGTCACGACCTCGCGGGATTCACGCGGCTCACGGGTGTCGCGGGCTCTCGTCGCGCTGGCGACCGTTGCCCGTTCGCCACGGGTACGCTTGCCGTTGTCGGAGGCTTCGGCACGTTCGGTCCGCTCAGCACGTTCCGTGCGCTCGCTGCGGCCATTGCGCTCGTTGCGCCGACCGTTGCGGCCTTCGCTGTCGCTGCGCTCGCCGCGACGGTTGCCGCGTTCACCTCCGACTCGTGCCGTTGCCGGCGTTGCGGGCGGTGCGATTGCGACCATCGTCGGACGGACGCTCCGCTGTTTCGGCGTCTCGGCACCGTGGGCGGCGCCCAGCCGAACAGGTTCAGGATGCGATCAAGCAGGCCACCGTGAGTGGACGAAGCGGCAGGTGTCGAGGATGCGGCGGGCGCTGCAGCCGGACGGGCGGGCGGCGGTGCCGGCGGCTGGTCGCGGGTGATGCCCTTGACCACGGCCTCCCGGCGGCTGCCGGGCTGCTTGAACTTGTTGGCGAGGTGTTTTTCCTCGTCGTTGGCCTCGGCCATGGCGTAGCTGGCACGGTAGGTCAGCAGACGCTCGTCGTCGTTCTTGAGGCGCTCCAGGCTGTAGAGCGGGGTCTCGATCGACTTGTTGGGGATCAGCACGATCTCGACCTTGAGGCGTGCTTCCAGCGTGGCGATCTCGGTGCGCTCTCGTTGAGCAGGTAGGTGCGACCTCCACCGGCACCCTGCACTGCACGGCGGCGGTGTTCTCCTTCATGGCCTCTTCCTGCAGCACGCGCAGCACGTGCAGGGCCGAGGACTCGATGTCGCGGATGACGCCGGTGCCGTTGCAGCGCGGGCAGGTGATGTGGGTGCCTTCGTTGAGCGCCGGACGCAGCCGCTGGCGCGACAGCTCCATCAGGCCGAAGCGGGAGATCTTGCCGGTCTGCACGCGGGCACGGTCCAGGCTGAGCGCTTCTTTCAGGCACTGCTCGACCTCGCGCTGGTTGCGGCTGCTCTCCATGTCGATGAAGTCGATGACGATGAGGCCGCCCAGGTCGCGCAGTCGCATCTGGCGGGCCACTTCCTCGGCCGCCTCCATGTTGGTTCGGAAGGCCGTTTCTCGATGTCGGAGCCACGGGTGGCGCGAGCCGAGTTCACGTCGATGGCCACCAGCGCCTCGGTGTGGTCGATGACGATGGCGCCACCCGAGGGCAGCGGCACGACGCGCGAGTAGGCGGTCTCGATCTGCTGCTCGATCTGGAAGCGCGAGAACAGCGGGGTGGCATCGCGGTAGTACTTGACGCGTGCCACGTAGTCGGGCATCACGTAGCTCTGCGAACTGCGTGGCCTGCTGGTAGATGTCCTCGGTGTCGATCAGCACCTCGCCGATGTCGGCCGTGAAGTAGTCACGGATGGCGCGGATGACCAGGCTGGATTCCTGGTAGATGAGGAAGGCGCCCGGTGCCGACTTGGCGGCCGATTCGATCGCCTGCCACAGCTGCAGCAGGTAGTTCAGGTCCCACTGCAGCTCCTCGACCGAGCGACCGATGCCGGCGGTGCGGGCGATGAGGCTCATGCCGGAGGGCACCTGCAGCTTGTCCATGGCCTCGCGCAGTTCCTGCCGGTCCTCGCCCTCGATGCGGCGCGACACGCCGCCGCCACGGGGGTTGTTGGGCATGAGGACCACGTAGCGGCCGGCCAGCGAGATCATCGTGGTCAGGGCGGCGCCCTTGTTGCCGCGCTCTTCCTTCTCGACCTGGACGATGAGTTCCTGGCCTTCGCTGATCACGTCCTGGATGCGCAGCGGCTTGCCGCCTTCGACATCCTGACGGAAGTAGGATCGGGAGATTTCCTTGAAGGGCAGGAAGCCGTGACGGTCTTCGCCGTAGTTGACGAAGCAGGCTTCCAGCGAGGGTTCGACACGAGTGACGACCCCTTTGTAGATATTGCTTTTGCGACTCTCGCGTCCGGCGGACTCGATGTCAATGTCGATCAGCCGCTGGCCATCGACGATGGCAACCCGCAGTTCTTCCGAATGGGTTGCGTTGAACAGCATGCGTTTCATGCCATGACTCCATGCACACGCTGGCGTGGTGTGTAGGACCAGCGAGCATGGGTCGACCCCGAGCCGTGCGCAGGGGCAGGCATCATCGAAACAGTGACGGCGAGAAGGCCGCAAGGGCACGTCGGTGGCGCGCACGACGGCACGGCAGCGCGCAGACGGGATCGTCTGGCGGCCGGCAAAGCCGGCAGGGAGGGCTGCGGGCGGGGGTTGTCGATCATCGGGCCGGATGGGGGTGACGTAAGGGCCTTGGTTCCGTTGATTCTTGTCCCGACGAGCGTTGGCGGCTCATCGTGTCGAATCGTGCTCGCGCCGAACCTTTCGACGCCGCGTTTTGAATCCAATGGTCGTCATCCGGGCAAAGCCGGGCACAGGGCCAGACGATGCGGTCCATGCGGGGCTTGTCGCGCGCGTGCAGGGCCGCAGCTGGAAGGGCGGGTGAGGCGCCGGCGCACCCGGAAGGGGTGCGGGCGGGCACGGGAAAAAATCCAGCCCTTCTTTTACACCGCAGACTGCACGAAAGCCAGCAGGCGGGTCCTGACGCCGAAACCGGACCCTTGCACAAGTCGCCGAAAACCGGCGAATTTTCAAGGGTATGGCCCGGTTGGCGACGCCAGCCTGCATGACCGACAACCGCCCGCGATTATAGCCGGATGAAAGACGCCGACACAAAAGCGCCCATGGCGCAAACAACACCCATCCAGTGGCTGACGGTGGACGAGGGCCACGAGGGTCAGCGCCTGGACAACTACCTGCTGGCCATGCTGCGTGGCGTGCCCAAGACGCGCATCTACCGGATGATCCGCAAGGGCGAGGTACGCGTCGACGGGCGCCGGGTCAAGGCCGAGCAGCGCGTGGCCGCCGGTGAGCGGGTCCGTGTGCCGCCGCTGGCGAGCGTGCCGCAGACGGCACTGCGTCCGGGGCCCGCCCGGGGTGGTCCCAAGCTGGACGACCGTCACATCCGCATCCTCTTCGAGGACGAGCACCTGCTGGTGGTGGACAAGTCCGAGGGGCTGGCCGTGCATGGGGGCAGCGGCATCTCGGCCGGCCTCATCGAGCGGTTGCGCGCCACGCGCCCGCCCGGCCAGTTCCTCGGAGCTGGCCACCGTCTGGACCGACGACACCGTCTGCTGGTCATCGCCAAGCGACGTTCGGCCCTGCTGGCCCTGCACCGGATGTTTGCCGCCGGCGAGGTGAAGAAACGCTACCTGGCCATCGTGAAAGGGCACTGGGGGCGGCCTCGGCCGGTGCTGGTGCAATTTCCGTTGCTGCGCTACATCACGCCGGCTGGCGAGCGTCGGGTGCGTGTCGATGTTCAGGGCAGCCGTCGGCAACGCGCTTTCGGCGTCTGCAGGCGCTGCGACTTTGCGGCACGCCGGACTGCCGCCCCATGGGGCGCTGCTGGAATGCGAGCTGCTTTACCGGACGCACCCACCAGATCCGGGCATCTGGCGCACGGAGGGCATCCCATCCGGGGATGAAAAATACGGAGACTTCACTTTAAACAAGGTGCTGATGAAATGGGGGTATAACCGCATGTTTCTTCACGCCTTTCATCTTGAAATGAAAGCACCCGAAAAAGGACGAGACACTGGTGCTGGAAGCGCCCATGCCAGCCGCCTTCGAGGCGCTGCTGGCCCGTTTCGGGGTGACGGCAGATGCGATGAAAGATGAGTAGTTATACGGAGTTTTCCCAAGCGAAATTCAATGTATACTGATGAGTTATTGCTGCCGTATTGAAGTGATTTCTGAGAAATTGTCACTGGCATGCGCAGTACGCGTCTGCTGGGGCGCGTGAGACCCTGCATTCAGCGAGGCGGGTCCTGTGGATCATCCGCAACAGAGATGGTCTCCATGGGATTCATTCACCACGGTGTTTTTCCTCATATGCGGGTGCGCATCGTTGTCTGGGGCTTCCATGCAACAATGCCGTTACCCGGAAAATCAATGACTTGATCCATCAGCGGGGCTACGGGATGGCGGGAGCTGGCGTCGAGAGGACTTGTGTCGTCGTGAGGTCGGTGTTCGACTGGGACGGCACGGTGGCCGGACTCATGGCTCAGGTTGTTCAGCCATCCGGAAAACCGCCGAGTCATTGGGGCTGACGCCACCGCGGCCGAGACCATCCGGCCCCTGGTAGGGGCTGGGGTTGCGAGAGATGCAGCAGTTCGTGCCGGACTTTTCCGGCCGAGCGTCACGCCGAGTTCCTTGACACCTATCGACGCCACTGATTTTCGGCAACCGCCAGCGTGTCGACATCCCGTTTGCCGGCATTCCCGAGCTGCTGAAGGCGCTGCGGGCGCAGGGGCGACGGCTGGCCGTGGCCACCGGCAAGTCCCGCGCCGGGCTGGACCGGGTGCTGGCCGGCGGCGAGCTGGGGGCGTTCTTCGAGGCAACGCGCTGCGCCGAAGAGGGCGCCTCGAAACCTGATCCATGGATGCTGCAGAGCCTGTCCGAAGAGATGGGGGTCAGCCCGACGCAGATGGTGATGGTGGGCGATTCGACCTATGACATCGAGATGGCACGCGCTTTCGGTTGTGCCAGCATCGGGGTCTATTACGACACGGGAACCCCGCTCATGCTGCAATCCAGCGAGCCGGATGCCATGGCGGCAACCGTGGTCGAACTGGGCCGACTGCTCGGCTGCGCCTGAGCAGACCGGACACAAGGGATCGTGCCCGGACGTGTCGGTACCTGGCACGGAGTGTTGGGCGCCGCCTGAAATTGGGGGTTCCCCCGTTTCGTCCGGGCCGCTTTTCCCTGATCATTCAGGGTGATCACGAATCACTATTTTTCCCCTGAGGCAGCAAACCCTCTTGGGAAGGGAGGCCATGCATGGCAGAGCAGAACGATAGAAACATCCTGGGCACGGCGGAATGGGGTCGTGGCTTCGTCGAGGAACTCGCGCGCGAGACGCTGAAGGAGCGCAAGGCAAAGCGTCGCTGGCGCATCTTCCAGTGGCTGGCGTTCCTGGCGGTGCTGGCTTTCGGCATCCAGCGCTGCACCTCGGTGGCCCAGGTGGATGAGGATCAGCGTCGGCCAGCCAGCTATGTGGCTTCCATCAACATCGAAGGGGTCATCGTCGGCGGCTCGGGCGAGGAGGGGCGTCTCGGCCGATCGGGTCAACAAGGCCCCTGCGTCGCGCCTTTGCCGATCCGCGGGCGGTGGGCGTGGTCCTGCGCATCAACAGTCCGGGCGGAAGCCCCGTGCAGTCAGGCATGATCGTCGACGAGATGCGGCGTCAGCGCCGTCTTCATCCCGAAAAGCCGCTGCATGCGGTGATCGAGGAGATCGGTGCCTCGGGCGGCTACTACATCGCGGCGGCGGCTGACAACATCTACGTGGACAAGGCCAGCATCGTCGGTTCGATTAGGGGTGCTGCTCAGCAACCATGGCGTTCAGGACACGCTCAAGATGCTGGGCATCGAGCGCCGCACGCAGACGGCCGGCAAGAACAAGGCTTTCATGGATCCCACGGCGCCCATGAGTGCCGAGCAGAAGGCTCATGCCCAGGCGATGCTGGACGAGGTTCTATCGTCAGTTCATCGACGTGGTCAAGCAGGGACGCGGCCAGCGGCTGGAGGAAACCCCGAGACCTTCAGCGGGCTTTTCTGGACCGGTGAGCGCAGCATCCAGCTGGGACTGGCTGATGGTCTGGGGTCGGTGGATTCGGTGGCGCGTGACGTGCTCAACACCGAGAACGTGGTGGACTTCAGCGAATACTCGCGCTGGCAGATGCTGGCCAGGCAGTTCGGGGCCGAGGCCTTCGGCGGCTTCTGGAAGCAGGTCCAGACCCGCGTCGGCGGCCAGGAGCCGGTGCTGCGCTGACGTCCTTGGCCAGGGCCCTTCGTGGGGCCTCAGGCCGAGAACAGAAAGAGCGCGGGCCGCTTTGTCGGCATGACGGGTGGTTTGCGCCGCCAGTCCTGTACGGTACGTGTCTCGATGCGCTGCGCAGGACCCGTCAGGTCGGTGGCCACGCACAGCCGAGCGTCTTCGGGCAGATGGGCCACCAGGGCGTCGGCCATGGCCTGGTTGCGATAGGGCGTCTCGATCAGCAGCTGGGTCTCGCGTTCGCGTCGTGAACGCTGCGCCAGCCGGGCAATGGTCTGGGCGCGTTCGTCGGCCGCCTTGGGCAGGTAGCCCTGGAAGGCAAAGTGCTGCCCGTTCAGGCCGCTGGCCATCAGCCCCAGCAGCAGCGATGAGGGGCCCACCAGCGGCACGACCTCGATGCCCAGTCGATGCGCGGCCTCCACCAGCAGCGCGCCCGGGTCGGCCACGCCGGGGCAGCCCGCGTCCGACAGCAGACCCATGTCACGGCCTTCCAGAGCGGGGGCCAGCCAGTCGCGCGCGTCCAGTCGGGGCGTCTTCCCCTCGGACTTACCGGGCAGGGCGCGCAGCTGCAGATCCCGGATGGGGTGCTGCATGCCCAGCAGGCCCAGCCAGCGCCGTGCGGCCTTGGGGGTTTCCACCAGAAAGTCGGTCAGTGCCGAGACCTGCTGCCTGTCCGGCTCCAGCAGCCAGGGCTGCTGACATTCCTCGGGCTGCTGCAGCGGCGTGGGAATCAGCAGAAGGCGTCCGTGGGGTGTCGGCTTCATGATGTCCGTTCCGATGAAGGGGTGGTGGCAGCCGGGACATCCACCCCCAGCTGCCGCAGATGGGCGCTCAGCCGGATCAGCGGCAATCCGATCAGGGCCATGGGGTCATCGGTACGGATGGACTCCAGCAGGCTGATGCCCAGCCCTTCGCAGCGGGCCGAACCGGCGCAGTTCAGGACATCCTCCAGGGCCAGGTAACGGTCGATGTCGGCGAGGGTCAGTGTCCGGAAGGTGACCTCCACGCAGACGGCATCGTCAATGGGGGCAAGCCCCCGGCCGCGCAGCGCAAGTGCCGTATGAAAGTGCATGGTGCGCCCCGAGGCCGCCTGCAGCTGAAGGCGGGCGCGTTCCAGGGTGCCCGGCTTGCCGATGGGGGTGATGCCGTCCAGCGTGCCCACCTGGTCCGAACCGATGACCAGCGCATCCGGGTGCCGGGCCAGAATGGTTTCGGCCTTCAGGGCCGCCAGGCGCGCGGCCAGGTCGACAATGGGCTCATGGGGCAGGGGCGTCTCGTCGACATCGGCGGCCACGGCCTCGAAGGGCAGGCGCAGGCGCGCAAGCAGTTCCTGTCGATAGGGCGAGGAGGAAGCAAGGATCAGTCTCATGGGCTGCTATGATAAGCGCGCTGCTCTGGGGTCCGGCTCGCGGATCCCGGGAGGGTGGGCATCTGGGGCGTGAGCGCATGCCTGCAGATCCGAATCCAGAACGGGGAGAACGTGTCGATGAAACCCAATGCGGCCAAGCCGCCTCACAGCTCACTTGCCGCTTCTGTTCCGTCCGGTGAAGGCCCGGAGGCCGATTCCCTGCCCTGAGGGCTGGCACCTGAGATCGATCCGGCCCGCTTTGCCCGCGCCGGCGAACGACCGGCAGGCAGCACCTCGGCTGCGCGGATGCCACGCCTGCTGGCCAGCGGTGTGCTGGATGAAGGCACGCTGGTGCACTGGCAGCTGCAGGGGGAAAGTGCGCGACGAGCTGACCGGGTCCGTCAGTTCCGTGCTGTCACCGCAGTTTGCGCCGGTGGTGGCCTGCGGACGCTGTCTGGGGCCGCTGCCGCTGGATGAACTGTCGATCACGCGCCGTTTCCGGCTCGCCGCTTCCGAGCGCCAGGCCGGGCTGGAGGATCCTGAAGCCGGGGTGGATGTGGACGTGATTGCCGTCGAGCCGCGGCTGGCACTGGCCGGCCTGATCGAGGACGAGGCCATGCTGGCGCTGCCCATGGCGGTCTTCCATGAGGTCTGCCCCAGTCCGGCGACGCTTAATTGAAGCAGGCGACTTGTTCAAACTTTCCCGGACTCGTTATAATCTTGGATTGCCCGCCACATGGGCTGGAGAGAATTCACCTGGCCGTTCAGCAAAACAAGAAGACGCCGTCCAAGCGCGGCATGCATCGTTCGCACGATCACCTGGAAAACCCGCCGGTTGCCGTCGAGCCCACCACGGGCGAAGTGCACCTGCGTCACCACATCAGCCCCAATGGCTACTATCGGGGCAAGAAGATCGTCAAGACCAAGTCTGACGATTGATTCCTGCTGCCCGATCAGCTGATTGCGGCCCGTTTGCACCCCGAGCCTTCGGGGTGAGCGGTGCTGCATCCTTGCAACCAACCATATTCGTAGCGCCATGAGCGTTCGCTCGCCATCGATGCCATGGGGGAGACCATGGTCTGACGGTGACGGTTCCGGCCGCATTGTCATTCCTGCAGTCCCACCCGGATGCCGAGCTGTTGTTGGTGGGTCGCCCCGACGAGGTCGAGGGCGCACTTCAGTCCCGTCAGGCGGGCGGGCACGGCTCGGATCCTGCGCTGTCGTCACGCATCCGCGTGGTGCCGGCCAGCGAGTCATTCGCATGGACGACAACCCGGTGCAGGCCCTGCGCAACCGGCGGAACTCCTCCATGCGCATCGCCATCGAGCAGGTCAAGGCCGGTGAGGCCGATGCCTGCGTCAGTGCCGGAAACACCGGCGCCCTGATGGCCATCTCGCGCTTTGTCCTCAAGACGCTGCTGGCATCGACCGGCCCGCCATCGCCACCCAGCTGCCCACCCAGAAGCGGGGGGTTCACCACCATGCTGGATCTGGGGCCAACGTCGACTGCGAACCCACCCATCTGCTGCAGTTCGCCATCATGGGCAGTGCGCTGGCCTCGGTGCTCGACGGTACCGAGCGTCCCAGCGTGGGGTTGCTCAACATCGGCGAGGAGCTCATCAAGGGCAATGACGTGGTCAAGGAGGCAGCCCGCCTCATCCGCGAGACGCCTCTCAATTTCGTGGGCAACGTCGAAGGCAACGACGTCTATGGCGGCAAGGCCGACGTGGTCGTCTCGGATGGCTTCGTCGGCAACGTGGCGCTCAAGACGTCCGAGGGTGTTGCGCAGATGATCGGCGCCTTCCTGAAGCAGGAGCCTCGCGCAGCTGGTTCACGAAGTTGCGTGCGCTGTGCGTCATGCCGGCACTCAGCGTTTTCGTCAACGGGTCGATCATCGACGCTACAACGGCGCCTGCCTCATCGGGCTGCGTGGTATCGTTCTGAAGAGTCACGGCTCGGGCCGATGTGCTGGCTCTACGAGGCCGCCCTGCGGCGTGCCTATGACGCGGCGCGCAACGGTTTGCTGGGCCGCATCGAGGCTGCCATGGCAGCTGCGAGCTCGGCAGGGCATGCCGCCAGTCCGCCGCCCCTTTCCTGACCCTTTTCGTGGATCCGGTACCCATGTCCCAGACCGATACAGCCGCCTCTGCTGCTTCCCGTTCCCTGCCGGGCATCCCGGCATCCGCAGGTGCGCGCTTTGCGCGGGTGATCGGTGGGGTCTGCACCGCCTGCACGGCGTGTCACCAACGACGATCTGGTGGCTGATCTGGCTGCCCGGGGTGTCGAGACCTCGGACGAGTGGATTTCACCCGTACCGGCATCCGTCAGCGCTGGCTGGCCGGTCCCGACGACACCACCACGTCGCTGGGCGCGCGCGTTGCGCGTGCGGCCATGGAGATGGCTGGTGTCGGTCCCTGATGACATCGATCTGGTGGTCTGCGCCACCTCCACGCCTGACCAGATCTTCCCCAGCACGGCCTGCCTCATCCAGAACGAGCTGGGCATCCATCAGGGCGGTGCCTTCGACGTTCAGGCGGTCTGCAGTGGCTTCGTCTACGCCATGGCCAACGCCGACGCGCTGATCCGCGCCGGTGTCGCCAATCGTGCGCTCGTCATCGGTGCGGATGTCTTTTTCCCGCATCATGGACTGGAATGACCGTTCCACCTGCGTGCTGTTCGGTGACGGCGCAGGCGCCGTGCTGCTGTCGGCTTCCGACACGCCGGGCGTTCTGGTCTCGCGCCTGCATGCGGACGGCCGTCAGTCCGGCATCCTGTCCACGCCGGGCAGTGTGCGGGGCGGTGCCGTCTGCGGTCATCCGTTCCTGCGCATGGACGGTCAGGCCGTCTTCAAGCTGGCTGTGCGCGTGCTGGCTGACCTCGCCCAGGAAACCCTGCAGGCAGCCGATCTCTCGGTCGACGACCTCGACTGGCTGGTGCCGCACCAGGCCAACATCCGCATTCTTTCGGCCACGGCCTCGCGCCTGGGCCTTTCCGAAGACAAGGTGGTCTCCACCGTGGCAGAGCACGCCAACACCTCGGCGGCATCGGTTCCGCTGGCGCTGACCCAGTGCCGTAAGGACGGCCGGATCAAGCCCGGACATCTGGTGCTGATGGAAGGGGTGGGCGGCGGCTTCACGTGGGCGGCCAACCTCATCCGCTTCTGACGAGGGATGCTCTGCTTCCCGGCCATGCCCGGGCGGGCAGAGGATGGAACAAGATACAAGGCATAGCCAGGGAGAGTCAGGATTCATGAGCGTTGCATTCGTATTTCCCGGTCAGGGATCACAGGCTGTCGGCATGCTGTCGTCGCTCCTCGGTCGCCCCGAGGTCGATGCCCTGGTGGCACGCGCCGATGCGGCGCTGGGTGAGCCCCCTGCTGTCCGTGGTCATTGCCGAAGGCCCTGCCGAAGAGCTGGCGCTGACGACCCGACGCAGCCTCGCCATGCTGCTGGCCGGCATCGCCAATCTGGCTGCCCCGGCGTGCCGAAGGTGGTCCCTGAGCCTGATTTCGTGGCCGGTCACAGCCTGGGTGAGTACACGGCGCTGGTCGCGGCAGGTTCGCTGGATCTGGATACGGCCGTGAAGCTCGTGCGACTGCGCGCGCAGGCCATGCAGGAAGCCGTGCCTGTGGGCACCGGCGGCATGGCCGCCATCCGGGCTTTCCGATGCCGACGTGCAGGCCGCCTGCGATGAGGCCTGCGCCGTGCCCGGCAGCGATCAGCACGAGGAAGTGGCACCTGTCAACTTCAACGCACCGTCCCGGTGGTCATTGCCGGTCACGTCGGAGCCGTCAAGCGCACCTGCGAGGCTGCGCAGGCTGGCAGCTCGTCGTGCCGTCGCCGCCGGTCTCGGCGCCGTTCCATTCGGTGCTGCTGCCGGCCGGCGAGGTGCTGCAGCGCGCCCTGGCCGACATCGACCTGAAGGCCCCGGCCATTCCGCTGGTCAACAACGTCGACGTGGCCTTCGAGACCGATCCCGCCCGCATCCGTGATGCACTGGTGCGCCAGGCCTGGCACCCGGTGCGTTGGGTCGAGGTCATTCAGGCGCTGGCTGACAAGGGAGTCGACCAGTTCTGTCGAATTCGGTCCCGGCAAGGTCCTGACCGGCCTGATCATGCGGGATCGCGCCCCGGGCGCAGCTGCACAACGTCAGCGATGCCGCTTCCTCCAATCCACGCTGGCCAAGTTCTCATGAGCACAGATTCCACCCCGATTCCCGCCATCTTCGGCAACCTCGAAGGGCAGGTTGCCCTGGTCACCGGCGCCTCGCGCGGCATTGGCCAGGCCATCGCCGACACGCTGGCCCGGGCCGGCGCCATGGTCATCGGTACCGCCACGTCCGAGAAGGGCGCAGAGGTCATCGGCCAGCGTCTGGGCGCGCCGCACCGCGGTGTGGCGCTGAACGTCAATGACGCCGAGGCCTGTGCCGCCCCGGTCGATGCCATCGTGGCCGAGCACGGCAAGCCGTCCATTCTCGTCAACAACGCCGGCATCACCCGTGACACGCTGGCCATGCGCATGAAGGACGAGGACTGGGCTGCCGTCATCGACACCAACCTGACCGCCGTCTTCCGCATGGCGCGCCTGGCCATCAAGCCCATGATGAAGGCGCGCACCGGCCGCATCATCAACATCACTCGGTGGTGGGCCAGATGGGCAACCCGGGGCAGGCTAACTACGCGGCCGCCAAGCGCTGGCGTGGCCGGCATGTCGCGGGCGCTGGCGCGCGAAGTGGCCAGCCGTGGCATCACCGTCAACCGCGTGGCGCCCGGCTTCATCGAGACCGACATGACCCGGGCGCTGCCTGAGGAACAGGTGGCGGCGCTCAGGCAGCAGATTCCCAGTGGCCGGCTTGGACAGGCTGACGACATCGCGGCAGCGGTGCTTTTACCCGGCTTCGCCAGCATCGTATGTCACGGGCGTCACCTTGCCGGTCAATGGCGGCATGTGCATGGTTTGACGCTACAACCTGTTTCGTCAGAGTAACCGTGTTCTGGCTTTCTCACGGAAGTTGTCCAGCCCGCCGGAAATTTTTCCCGGCAGGTACGAGAACCAGAAAAAGCCGGTAGCATGTACCGGCATCATCACTCATCAGGAGAGTATTGAAATGTCGGATACGAGGCGCGGGTCAAGAAGATTGTGGCCGAGCAGCTTGGCGTGAACGAAGCTGAGGTCAAGACCGCATCGTCCTTCGTGGACGACCTGGGTGCCGATTCGCTGGACAACGTCGAGCTGGTCATGGCGTTGGAAGATGAATTGGCACGGAACTCCGACGAGGAAGCCGAGAAGATCACCACGGTTCAACAGGCCATCGATTTCGCTCAAGGCGCATTCGAAGAGCTGATGAGCAAGCGTCGCGTCGTCATTACGGGCCTTGGCCTCATCTCGCCGGTCGGTAACGACGTCGAGACCGGCTGGGCCAATCTGGTCGCCGGCAAGTCGGGCGTCGGCCCGATCACCCGCTTCGACGCCTCGCCTTTCCCATCGCGCATTGCCGGGGAAGTGCGGGACTTCAACCCCGCCGACTGGATGAACGCGAAGGAGCTCCGGCACTTCGACACCTTCCATCCATTACGGCGTGGCAGCGGGTCTGCAGCGCTATTTCGCGACAGTGGACTGGAGGTCACCGAGGAGAACGCGGAGCGCTTCGGCGCCTTCGTGGGCTCCGGCATCGGTGGTCTTCCCCTGATCGAGACCACGCACAAGGACTACCTCGAGCGCGGGGCGCGGCGCATCTCGCCGTTCTTCGTGCCGGGGTCGATCATCAATCTGGTGGCCGGGCAACTGTCCATCATGCTGGGTCTTCAGGGGCCCAGCTATGCCATCGTCAGTGCCTGCACCACCGGGCTGCACTGCGTGGGTGATGCCGGGCGTCTCATCGCCTATGGCGACGCCGACGTGATGCTGGCTGGCGGCGCCGAATCCAACCTGTCGCCCCGGCGTGGGCGGATTTGCGGCTGGCGAAGGCCCCTGTCGACGCGCAACGATGATCCTCAGGCCGCCAGCCGGCCCTGGGACCGCGACCGGGATGGCTTCATCCTGGGCGAGGGCGCCGGGGTGCTGGTCCTGGAAGAGCTGGAGCACGCGAAGAAGCGGGGCGCCCGCATCTATGCCGAGCTGATTGGCTTCGGCATGAGTTCGGACGCGCACCACATCACCGCGCCAGACCTTCGCGGCCTGCCTCGGGGCATGAAGAATGCCCTGCGATGCCGGGGTCAACACCGACCAGTGTCCAGTACATCAACGCGCATGGCACGTCCACGCCGTTGGGAGACCCTGAACGAGACCAACGCCACTGCCGCTGCTTCGGCGATGATGCGAAGAAGCTCGTCGTCAACTCCACCCAGTCCATGACCGGCCACCTGCTGGGTGCTGCCGGCGGCATCGAGGCGGTGTTCAGTGCGCTGGCCGTGCATCATCAGGTCTCGCCGCCCACCATCAACCTTGACAACCCGGATCCGGAGTGCGATCTCGATTACTGCGCCAACCAGGCGCGCGAGATGGACATCGATGTCGCGCTCTCGAATTCTTCGGTTTGGTGGTACCAACGGCACCTTGGTGCTGCGTCGCTCTGCTGACGCCTTCTCGCCAGCCTGCCCGCTCAGGCCTGATGACGTAACGACCAACCTGCCTGCAGGCTGGTCGTTGCTGTTTCTTCGCTTTCCTTGCCTCTTTCTTCGCCCTTCCATTCCCTGAATGGCCGCCATGCCTGATTCCTTGCTCATTCCCGCAGCCAAGGCAGACATCGGCCGTCGTCTCGACCAGCTTCTGCTCGTCCTGGTCGTGCTTGCCATTGCCGTGGCCTGGACGGCCGAGCCTGGCAGGCCGCTGCGCTTCATCGCCTTTGCGCTCCTCCTTGGGCTGTCCTGGTGGGTTCCCCGCGCCCTGAACGGCAGTCGCCGCACACTCCGCAACCCCGGCAGCCTCTGTGCCACCGCACGCATCCAGTACCGGCAACCGATCGCATTGCGCCTTCATGGTGACGGGACCCTGTTCGTCCAGTGGGAGGCCGAGGGGCCGTGGCTGGTTGCGCGGCAGCCGCGCACCCTGTGGCTGGGTCCGTTGCTGCACCTCGCCGTCGATACCCTGGACACATCGGATCCGGGCCTGTCCACCGAATCCCCTCGCTCGTTCGTTAGAGAGCAGGGTTCTGCACCCGCTGAAGCACAGGCTTCATGCCTTCCCCGGCGCAGGCTGCAACCGTTTCCGAGGCACCTTCTTCCGCTTCACAGGCCGCCATCCAGCGTGGCAGTTGCCTGCTCTGGCTGCCTCGGCTGGGCCCGGCTGATGCCGCGACCGTGCGTCGATGGCTGGTCTGGCGCAAGCGGGGTGGCCATGCCCCTCCGGGGCAGGTTGCCTGATTTCCGAATTCTCACAGAGCTTTTGAGGCTTCCTGATCGATGAGTATCCCCCATTCTCCTGACCGGCCCTGTCACCAGTTCGCCGGACAAACCCGAGGCTCGCTGCGTACCGCGCTGGCGGGCTCGGCGCTGGCCGTGGCAGCCCTGTTCGGCACGGTCGCCCTGGTGCAGCCCTGCCCCGTGCACGCCCAGGCCGTGCGCCAGCCGCCCGATTTCACGGGCCCTCGGGTGAGAAGACCGGCGGCGCCGTCGTCAACATCCGCACGACCGAGCATGCCGGCAATGTCCGTGGGCAGGGCGTGAAGAACCGCTTGACCTCGACGATCCCTTCTTCGAGTTCTTCCGCCGCTTCTTCCCGCCCGGTGCCATCCCCTAACATGCCGGGCAACCCGCAGGGTCGCCAGCGTCAGGTGCCCCCCAGTCAGTCCGGTGAGGAGATTCCCCGTGGCCTGGGCTCGGGCTTCATCATCTCGGCCGACGGCTATGTGATGACCAACCACCACGTGGTCGACGGTGCAGACGAGATCTATGTCACGCTGACCGACAAGCGCGAGTTCAAGGCCGCTCATCGGTTCCGGACAAGAACACGGACGTGGCGCTGCTGAAGATCGACGCGGACCAACCTGCCGGTGCTGCCGATCGGCGATCCCAACAAGCCGCGCGTGGGCGAGTGGGTGCTGGCCATCGGTTCGCCCTTCGGTCTGGACAACACCGTCACGGCCGGCATCGTCTCGGCCAAGGCACGCGAGACCGGTGACTATCTGCCGTTCATCCAGACTGACGTGGCCGTCAACCCCGGCAACTCGGGTGGCCCCCTGATCAACATGGATGGTCAGGCGGTCGGCATCAACTCGCAGATCTACAGCCGTACCGGCGGCTTCATGGGCATCCTGTTCGCCATCCCCATTGACGAGGCGATGCGCGTCACCGATCAGCTCAAGGCCAATGGTCGCGTCGTGCGCGGCCGCATCGGTGTGGCCATCACCGAGGTCACCAAGGACATCGCCGAGCCGCTGGGCCTGCCCAAGCCCTCCGGCGCCCAGGTCAGCAGCGTGGACCCGAAAGGGCCTGCCGCCGGGCCGGTCTCATGCCGGTGACATCATCCTGCGCTACGACGGTCGCGTCATCGAGCGCTCGTCCGACCTGCCGCGTCTGGTGGGCAACACCAAGCCTGGCACCAAGGCTTCCATCGAGGTCTGGCGCGCCGGGGCTGCCCGCACGCTGGACGTGGTGGTCGGCGAGGTGCCCAACGAGCAGGCACGCGGCGCGGCGCGGCAAGGGCGGGGCTGAACAGCAGGCGCCGGCCAAGGCCAACTGGCTGGGCATCATGGCCTCCGATCTGACGGCCGAGCAGCGCAAGAGCTAGGGGCAGCCGCGCGACGGCGTGGTGATCAACGGCTGGAGCCCAATGGCGCCGCCGCCCAGGCGGGCCTGCGCCAGGGGGACGTGCTGCTGCAAGTCAACAGCCAGCCCATCACCTCGGCCAGCCAGTTCGAGCAGCTGCTGGCCGAGCTGGACCGCAAGCGCACTCTGGTGCTGCTGGTCAAGCGCGGTGGAGAGGCTTCCTACGTGCCGGTCCGGCCCCAGTAAGGCATCGGGCTCAGGCGTCCGCCTCTTGCTGAAGGCAGGGGCGGCGCTTGCGCCACACGGACACGACGGGCCGCCCAGTGCGGCCCGTTGCGTTGATGGGGGCGCGCATTGCAGGGGCGTTTCCCTGCCGTTGAACGGACATTCGCTGCAACAGGTGCTTCATTGCACGTGCAGCCCCTCATGAGCCACCACAATAGCTCCTCTTGCCAACCCCCATCGCGCCGGTATGCAGCATATTCGCAACTTTTCCATCATCGCCCACATCGACCATGGCAAGTCCACGCTGGCCGATCGGCTGATCCAGCGCCTGGGGGGGCTGTCCGAACGCGAGATGGACAGCCAGGTGCTCGACTCGATGGACCTGGAGCGCGAGCGCGGCATCACCATCAAGGCACAGACCGCCTCGCTGGTGCATCGCGCGGCCGATGGCACCGAGTACCTCTTCAACCTCATCGACACCCCGGGACACGTCGACTTCTCCTATGAAGTCAGCCGCTCGCTGTCGGCCTGCGAAGGGGCGCTGCTGGTGGTGGACGCCTCAGCAGGGCGTCGAGGCACAGACCGTGGCCAACTGCTACACCGCCATTGACCTGGGCGTCGAGGTGGTGCCGGTGCTCAACAAGATGGACCTGCCGTCGGCTGATCCCGACAGCGCCCGTGCCGAGATTGAGGACGTGATCGGCATCGATGCCAGCGATGCTATCCCGGCCAGTGCCAAGACCGGCATGGGGCTGGACGAGATCATCGACGCCATCGTCACCCGCATTCCGCCGCCCAAGGGCGATCCGGACGCACCGCTGCAGGCGCTGATCATCGATTCGTGGTTCGACAACTACGTGGGCGTGGTGATGCTGGTGCGGGTCGTCAACGGCACGCTCAGGACGCGCGACCGCATCCGCATGATGGCCACCGACGCCCAGCACCAGTGCGACCAGCTGGGGTCTTCACGCCGCGCCGTCGCCGCGCGACACGCTCCGGCCGGGCAGGTGCGTTTCATCATCACCGGCATGAAGGAGCTCAAGCACGCCAGACGGTCGGGCGACACCATCACCCATGTCCGCCCGCCGCCAGCGAGCCGCCGCCGGGCCTGCGAGATCAAGCCCTCCGTGTTCGCCGGCCTGTATCCCGGTGGAGGCCAGCGAGTACGACGCGCTGCGTGACGCCCTCGAAAAAGCCTGCTCAACGACGCCTCGCTGCAGTTCTGAACTCGAGGTCTCGCAGGCGCTGGGGTTCGGCTTCCGCTGCGGCTTCCTCGGCATGCTGCACATGGACATCGTGCAGGAGCGCCTGGAGCGCGAGTACGACATGGATCTCATCACCACGGCGCCCACCGTCATCTACGAGGTGGTGCTGACCGATGGGACCATCGAGCGCATCGAGAACCCGTCGCGCATGCCCGAGCAGGCACGCATAGCCGAGATCCGCGAGCCCATCGTCAAGGTCGTCATCTCGTGCTGCAGGACGCTGCGGGTCTCGGTCATCACGCTGTGCACCGGCAAGCGGGCTGCAGCGCGATCTCACCTACTATGGTCGCGCCGTGCACCTCACCTACGAGCTGCCGATGAGCGAGATCGTGCTGACTCTTCGATCGCCTGAGTCGGTGTCGCGCGGCTATGCGTCGATGGACTACGAGTTCCCGCGAATACCGCGCGTCCGACGTGGTGAAGATGGACCTCGCTGATCAACGGCGATAAGGTCGATGCCCGTCGGTCATCGTCCACCGCTCCAATGCCACCTCCCGCGGCCGTGAGGTGGCCAGCCGCATGCGCGAGCTGATCCCGCGCCAGATGTTCGACGTGGCCGTTCAGGCGGCCATCGGCAGCAACATCATCGCGCGCGAGACCATCGGGCGCTCCGCAAGAACGTGCTGGCCAAGCGCTACGGCGGCGACATCACCCTGCAAGCGCAAGCTGCTCGAGAAGCAGAAGGCCGCGAAGCGCATGAAGCAGTGTGGTTCGGTGGAGATTCCGCAGGAGGCCTCCGCCGCGCTGCAGGCGGAAGAACGCTGAGAGGCATGACAGGGTCGAGACGACCGACCATTGTCGGCACCATGCGACGTGACTCGTGAAATTCCGTCCACCCGTTATTGTCTGGCTGGTGAGCGGTCTGGCGCAGGCAAGGCCCATCCGCGCCTTCCTCGCACCCGATCCTTCCAGCCTTTTCATCCCGGTCTTCGCTTACCCTTTCCTGATGCTGCCCGGTTATCGTGCTGATCCACGCTTTGTCACGAACTTTCCGCCGATTCTCTTCCTGCTGACCGCCTTCACCCTTGCATGTGGCTGCTGGACGCTGTGCTGGCACCGGCAGGCGTCGCAGCCGAAGAGCGCCTGAAGACGGGAAACGCGAGCAGCAGGCGCAAGCGGTGGCAAGACTCAGTCCCTCGTGCGCGGCAGCAGCTCAAGAACAGCCTTCATCACGCCGGCCTGCGTTTCGCCACACCGCCGGGCCTCTTCCGCGCTGTTCGTGGTCTCGGTGGTGCGCCCTTCCCGTTCGAGCCCTTCAAGATCCCGTCGGCCTGATGATCCCTAGCTGCTGGTCGGGCTGACCTGATTCCGTCAACAGTACAGCCACGGCGTGCGCCCGCTGCGTTCGACATCAAGATCATCGAGGTGGGCGAGCCGCAGTGCGGCGACACCGTGGTCTTCCGTTACCCGATGGATCCGTCGGTGATTACATCAAGCGCGTCATGGCGTGCTGGCGACACTATCACCGTGCAGGCGCGGCCGCGTCTTCCTGAATGGTGAGGAAGCGCCGCTGCGCCCTGGCCGGCGACTACTTGATGCCGAACGGGGCGCTACATGCAGCTATTCTGAGACCATCGGCAACGTGCCGACAAGATGCTGATCGATCTGGAGAACGGCCATCGTGCTGCTGCAGCGCACGCCTCGAGACCGGAGAAGACTGCCGTCAGACTCCGTGGAGCTGACCTGGGCAGCCTGAGAAAAAGCTACTCGTGATGGGGACAACCGCGACAACAGTCTGGACAGCCGCAGCTGGGGATTCGTTCCGAGAAGAACCCGTTGGACGGGCGTTTTCATCTGGATGAATTTCAACGATCTGCAGAGAATTGGCTCATCTCGTCAAATGGGTCGGTCATCCGTCCGGCCTGACCGTTCTCATTCCTGTCCGGCGGTTCCCGCCCTCACATCATGAACGCTTTCCTTGCCACCCGTCGTGCCCGCAGCGCGGCCTCACCTCGTCGGCTGCTCTTTCACGGCCATCATCGTGGCCTTCGTGTCGCTGGTCGTCAGCGGGTGGTTCCCACCTTCCCGAGTACCAGAACATCAAGAAGGCCCCTCGCGCGCGCCGTCGCGCTTCTGAGGGCCAATCCCGGAGGCCATCCGCAGCGCCTTTGACCGCTCGCAGGCCATCGACGATTTTCCACGCCATCGACAGCAAGCTGGTCTTCCATGACCGTATGAGCGATGATGATCGTCCTGTTCAAGCACAGCAAGGACATTCCGCTGTTCGGCCGGTCAAGCTGGTCATCGACTATGAAGGAGATGCACGCGCGCAGTAGGAGCCGCGGATGTCCATCCGCTCGGCTTCCCGGGGCGCCGCGACAATACGCATGACGGGCACCATCCGAGATTCCATCTCGCCATACCTCGAAGGCCGCCTCGGCTACCGCTTCCAGTCCGAGGCGCTGCTCGTGCAGGCGCTCACCCACCGCAGCCATGGGGCGCCAGCACAATGAACGGCTGGAGTTTCTGGGGACAGCGTGCTCAACTGTGCGGTGGCCCGCTGCTGCACGCGCGCTTGTGCGACTCGCCTGAGGGCGTCTTGTCCCGGCTGCGCGCCAATCTCGTCAGCAGGATCCGCTGCATGACATCGCCTGCGGGCTCTCATCGCCTGATGCGCTGATTCTGGGCGAGGGCGAACGCAAGAGCGGCGGCCATCGCCGCCCCTCCATTCTGGCCGATGCCGTCGAGGCGCTTCTGGGCGCCATCTTCCTCGAATCCGGCTTTGCCGCGGCCGCGGGCGTCGTCGAGCGACTCTATCAGCCGCTGCTGGACGCCATCGATCCCCACGAACTGGGCAAGGACGCCAAGACCCGCCTTCAGGAGTACCTGCAGGGGCACCGGCTGCCGCTGCCCCGATACCAGGTGGCAGCCACCCACGGCCAGGCCCACGACCAGCGCTTCGACGTGGTGTGCCAGCTCGACAAGCCGAAGCTGTCCTTCGAGGGCAGTGGCGAGAGCCGCCGCAAGGCCGAGCAGGAGGCGGCCCGCGCTGCGCTGGAACATCTGCTTCGGCACGGCCATCACTGAGGTATTCCTTCATGCCGCACGATCCTTCCGCATCCCCGTCATCCGTTGCCGACGGCACCCCGTTCCGCTGCGGGTACGTGGCCCTGGTGGGGCGTCCGAACACCGGCAAGTCCACGCTGCTCAACCAGCTGCTGGGACAGATGCTGTCCATCACCGCCGACCGGGCACAGACCACGCGTCATCGCATCCAGGGCGTGCTGTCGCGGCCGCATGCACAGCTCATCCTCGTCGATTCGCCGGGCTACCAGACCCAGCGCATCAACCCGCTCAACAAGATCCTCAACCGCACGGCCCAGTCGGTGGGACAGCAGGCCGATGTGGTGGTACTCGTCACCGAGGCCGGGCGCTGGCGGCGACAGGACGAGGAGATCCTGGGCTGGCTCAAGGGCGACGCGCCGGTCATCGTTGCGCTCAACAAGATCGACCAGTTGCGCAACGTCAACGAAGTGCTGCCGCTGATCGCCCAGGTCCATGAGGCCCATCCCGGTCTGGCTGCCATCGTCTGATCTGCGCCCGCAACGGGCAGGGCATCGAGGCGCCGCTTGATGCCATCGAGTCCAACCCGCCGGAAGGAGGCCATCTACGGCGAGTGACGAGTCACCGATCGTCCCGAGCGCTTTCTTCGCGGCCGAGATCGTCCGCGAGAAGCTCTTTTCGCCTGCTGGCGAGGAGCTGCCCACGAAAGCACTCGTCATCGACCGCTTCGAGGAAGAGGGCCCTGCGCGCATCGCGGCCACCATCATCGTCGAACGTCGTGCCCATGCTCCATCGTGCCGGGGGCATGGGGCGAGCGCATCAAGCGCATCGCCAGCGAGGCGCGCCGACATGGAGCGCATGTTCGACGGCAAGGTCTTCCTGACTCTGTGGGTTCAGGTGCGCAGCGGCTGGCCAAGGATGCCGCCCACCGGCGCAGCTACGGCTACGAATGAACTCCTACGTTCCCTGTCACGACGCGGCCGCGCGGGCCTGTACCCGCCACGCGCGGCTGCGTCCCTGAAGGAAGCTGACATGGCCAGCCCGCTGACCGACGAACCCGGTTTCGTGCTGCACAGCCACGCCTACCGCGAGACCAGCCTGATCGTTGACCCCTTCCTGCGCGAGCGTGGCCGCGTCTCGGCCGTGGCTATGGGCGCGCGCGCCGCCCCACTCGGCGCTGCGACCGGTGCGCGCTGCAGTTCCAGCCCATCGAGTTCTGCTCAGCGGCCGCAACGAGCTGCGCACGCTGACCCGTGCCGAATGGCAGGGCGGCATGGCTGTGCCAGCTGGTCGTGCGCCGCTCTTGCCTTCTACCTGAACGAGTTGGTGATGCGGCTGCTGGCGCGTGAAGACCCGCACCCGCAGCTCTTCGATGCCTATGCGGATGCCCTGCACCAGCTGGGCGAGCAGGGGGCCGACGAGCGCATCCTGCGCCGCTTCGAATGGCTGCTGCTCACCGAGATCGGCTATGCGCCCGACCTCGCCTGCGACCATCGGGGTCTGCCGCTGGAGCCGCAGCGCAACTACCGCATGGACGGCGGCCAGTGGTTCGCCACGCAGGCGGAAGACCCGGCCACGTTCAGCGGCCAGGCGCTGCAGCACATTGCTGCCGGGCGGTATGATGCACCCGCGTGCTGTCGGCAGGCCAAGCGGCTGTCGCGGCTGATGCTGGCCCTGCCGCTGGAAGGGGCTCCGCTCGATACCCGCCGCATCCTGATGGACCTGCAGCGTCTCTGAATTTCCCACTCTTGAGTCTTCTTTCATGATCGAACTCGGCGTCAACATCGACCACGTCGCCACCATCCGCCGTGCGCGGCGCACCGGCGAACCCGATCCTGTCTGGGCCGCCGTCGAGGCGCACCCGGGGGCGCTGATGGCATCACCGTGCATCTGCGCGAGGATCGCCGCCACATCCAGACGCCGATGTGCGCCGGCTGCGCGACCAGACGCAGATCGTTGAACCTCGAAATGGCCGCCACCCCGAGATGGTCGACATTGCCATTGCCCTCAAGCCCGAGATGGCCATGCTGGTGCCCGAAGGCCGCCACGAGATCACCACCGAGGGGGCGCTCGACATCCTGTCCAAGGAAGCCGCCATCACGGACGCCATCCGACGGCTGGCCGACCACGGCATCATCACCAGCGTCTTCATCGACGCCGAGCCGGCCCAGGTCGAGGCCGCTGCACGGGCCGGCGCCTCCGTCTGCGAGCTGCACACCGGTCCCTACGCCGAGACCTTCCACCGTGAGGGCCGTGATGTGGCCAGCCCGGCCATCCGCCATGAGCTGAGCGCGTGGCCGCCGCCGGTGCGCTGATCCAGCAGGCCGGCATGCGTTTCAACGCCGGCCATGGCCTGAACTACTTCAACGTGCAGCCCGTTGCCGCGCTGCCCGGCGTGCGCGAACTGCACATCGGCCACGCTATCGTCTCGCGTGCCGTGTTCGTGGGCATGCGCGAGGCCGTCTCCACCATGAAGGTCCTGATCCGCGAGGCTGCTGCGGCTGCAGCACAGGCCGGGGCATGGCTGGCAGTGGCTGAGCCACCGGCTCGCGTATCCCGGGCCACCGGGGGCCGGATCTGCGCAGGCAGGAATCTGTGCTACCCGGCATCGACCGGCTCGGCCCTGTTTCGAGGCAACTGCTTTCACGTCTTTCATCATGCCCGTCTCCTCCCGCAAGACTTCCCCGGCGGCCCGCACGACCCGGCGCGCAGCCAGCACCCCGGTACGCCGCAGCCGTCATCTGGCACCCGGTCCCGTCATCGTCGATGTGGCCGGCCTGCGCCTGACTGAGGCCGAGCGCAAGCGCCTGCGTCACCCGCCGGTGGGCGGCGTCATCCTCTTTGCCCGCAACTACCAGTCGCCCGAGCAGCTGCGCGCGCTCACCGACGAGATCCATGCCGTCCGCTCGCCGGCGCTGCTGGTGGCGGTGGATCACGAGGGCGGCCGTGTGCAGCGCTTCCGCGAGGGCTTCTCGGCCATCCCCGCCATGCGTACCGGGCGAGCGCTGGGACGCGGACGTGCTGGCGGCCTGCCGCGAGGCCACCGAGGTGGGCCGCCGCATGGGCGAGGAGCTGCGTGCCGCCGGGGTGGACTTCACCTTCGCGCCGGTGCTGGATCTGGACTGGGGACGTTCCTCCGTCATCGGCAACCGGGCCTTCCACCACGACCCGCGCGTGGTTGCCATGCTGGCCCGCTGCGTGGCGCATGGTCTGCTGCTGGCCGGCATGGCCAACTGCGGCAAGCACTTCCCCGGCCACGGCTTTGCCGATGCCGATTCGCATGTCGCCATGCCCGAGACACGCGCAGTCTGGACGAGATCCTTGCCGACGACGCGGCTCCCTACGCATGGTTGGGCACGGCGCTTACCGCCGTCATGCCCGCTCACGTCATCTACCCGCAGGTGGACCGCAAGCCGGCCGGCTTCTCCCGGAAATGGCTGCAGACCATCCTGCGTCGTCGCCTGGGATTCGACGGTCTGATCTTCTCGGACGACCTGACGATGGAAGCAGCCACCGTGCCGGTGACATCACGGCGCGGGCCAGTGCGGCCTGAAGGCGGGCTGCGACATGGTGCTGGTCTGCAATCGCCCCGACCTGGCCGACGAGCTGCTGGCCAACCTGCAGCCGCCCGAGAACCCGCACCTGGAGCGCCGCCTGAACGCGCTGCGACCGCGGGTCATCGGCTGAGCGCCTTCCCATCCCTTCCTGCCCAGCCACGACCGAATCCCGCCGTCCTGACGACCCGAAACCCGTCAAGCTTCCGGGATGCGGCTGGCCGAGTGCGGCTCAGCAGGAACGCGTGCGGAAGCCATGGCGGTGCCGGCCGCCGACTCGCGGGACCCATTGATCCGGTCGAGCAGGCGGAACAGGCCAACCGTGCAGATGATCAGGCAGACTGCAGGCAGATCAGGCAGATCAGGCAGACCCGGCAGACCCGGCAGACCTGGCAGAGCCCGGCAGACCCGGCAGCCCGCCCGCGCAGCCCACTCCCGCGCCCTTCGGGAGCGCCCGGCCGAGCTGAAGCTCTTTTGCGCACGCTGCCGGCGCTGCCCGGCGTCTCATCGGATGAAGGACGCATCCGGCACCGTGCTGCACGTGGGCAAGGCGAGGGACCCGAGCGCGGGTGCGCTCATACTTCCGCAAGACGCTGGCCAGCCCGCGCATTGCCCAGATGGTAGGCCCGTGTGGTGGAGATCGACACCACCACCGTCGGCTCCGAGGCCGAGGCGCGCTGCTGTGAAAACAACCTGATCAAGTCGCTGAGCCCGCTTCAACATCCTGTTCCGCGACGACAAGACCCACCCGTTCCTGAAGTTCAGCGCCCACGCCTTCCCGCAGATTTCCTACTCACCGGGGCGGCACCGACCGCCGCTGCGCCCAGTATTTCGGCCCCTATCCCAGTTCCTTCGCCGTGCGCGAGGGCATCCAAAGTGCTGCAGAAGATCTTCCACCTACGCACCTGCGAGGACAGCTACTTCGCCAACCGTTCGCGTCCGTGCCTGCTGCACCAGATCCGCCGCTGCAGTGCACCCTGCGTCGGCCTGATCGACGAGGCGGCCTACCGTCGTGACGTGAACTCGGCCATCACCTTCCTGAAGGGCGGGCACAAGGAAATCCTGAAGGAGATGGAAGCCGGCATGCAGGCTGCGGCCGAGGAACTGCGCTTCGAGGAGGCGTGGCCGTGCTGCGCGACCGCATCAGTGCCCTGTCGCGCGTGCCGCACCAGCAGTCGATGGAGATCAACGCCGACACCGATGCCGACATCATCGCCATCGAGCAGGCCGACGGCCAGGTCTGCCTGAACCTGGCCATGGTGCGGGGCGGACGCCATCTGGGCGACAAGGCGCATTTCCCGTCCCATGTGGCAGGTCTGGACGACGAGGAGGGCCTGGGCAGCGTGCTCGACGCCTTCCTGACCCAGCACTACGCGGGGCCACCATTCCCGGCGTCATCATCTGTGCCCGCAAGCCCTGGGGATCCCGAGGTTGCTGAGCATCCTGCGCGCCTGTGCGGGCCATGCCGTTGCCCGGTGCAGAACCCGCAGCGGACCGACGTCGGTGGCTTGCGCAGGCCCATGCCAACGCGAAGATCGCGCTCACCCGCCACCGGCTATCGACGGTCTCGCAGCTGCGCCGTACTCAGACCTGCTCGACGTGCTGGGCCTGTCGCTGAAGACCCGGCACGCCTGCGCGTCGAATGCTCGACATCAGCCACAATCATGGGCGAGGCCACCGCAGCTTCCTGCGTGGTCTACGAGAACAACCGGGATGGCCTCCGGCCAGTATCGCCAGCTTCAACATCCGTGGCATCGAACCGCAGACGACTACGCCGCGGCTGCGCCGAGTGCTGCAGCGTCGCTATGGCCGCTGGGCCACCACGCGGGATGAGCCGGCTGACGATGCAGACGCCGCGCAGGCATCCGCGCCCGACGCCGATACCAGCACGGATACCGACGAGGCCGCTGCGCCCGGAGAGGGCCGCACGACTTCCGGCCGCATCGCGCGATCGATGCTGCGCACGCCTGCCCGACATCGTGCTGGTCGATGGCGGCAAGGGCCAGATCAGCAGCGCCCGTGAGGTCTTTCGAGTCGCTGGGGCTGACATCAGCCTGCTGGTGGGCGTGGCCAAGGGGAAGGGCGCAAGGTGGGGCTGGAGACGCTCGTGTTTGCCGATGGGCGCGAGCCGCTTGTGCTGGGCAAGGAATCCCCGCGCTGATGCTAGGTCCAGATTCGCGACGAGGCCCACCGCTTTGCCATCACCGGCATGCGCGCCCGCCGTGCCGAGGCCCGCAAGGTCTCCCGACCGAAGAAATTGATGGCGTGGGCGCCCGCCGCCGCCAGCGGCTGCCGTCGCGCTTCGGCGGGCTGCGGGGCATCATGGCCGCCAGCGTCGAGGACCGCCAGTGTCGAGGCATTTCCATGTCCCCGCCGAATCCATCTATCAGCAGCTTCACCCAGAGCTGAGGGACGGAGGACGCACGCCCGGCACGTCCCTTTTCGCGTATCGGGCCCGTCTGCAACGGGTTGCCTGGGCAGGCATGCGGACGCTTCAGCACCGCTCGGGCGCATCCGGGGGCTTGCTGCGCCCCGATCCGGTGGGGGACGCTCTGAATGGAGGGTCGATGCTGTTGCGTTTTTGCCTGCACCAGCCGTTGTGATAGGCTTGTGCCAGTTGCTGCACTTTTCGCCGGCGCGCTGCCATCTTTGAGCCGCCGGCGCAGCGTTTGGCCCCGCAAGAGCGTTCCGTCATTGCGGCTGCCGGTGCAGCGGTCGTTTCCGAACGTGCACATGGCCTTCAATCTGCCCAATCTGCTGACTTGGCAGCGCATTCTTGCCATACCGCTGCTGGTCTGTGCTCTATCTGCGCCTTTCGACGCATGGGGCGAACACAGTCGCAACCTCGTCGCCACCATCCCTGTTCATTCTGGCCTCCATCACCGACTGGCTGGACGGCTGGCTGGCGCGACGCCCGCAGCAGACCGAGCTGGGGCGTTTCGACCCGGTGGCCGACAAGCTGCTGGTCTGCGTGGCGCTGGTCATGCTGCTGATCTTGGCCCGCATCAACGCCGGCATTGCCATCATCATCATCGGCCGCGAGATCACCATCTCGGCCCTGCGTGAGTGGATGGCCCAGCATCGCGCGCGCGCAAGAGTGTGGCCGTCAACTGGATGGGCAAGGTCAAGACGGCCGTCCAGATGCTGGCCATTCTCATGCTGCTCTACCACGATCCCATCGGCAGCTTCGACTGCCAGTACTGGGGCAGCTGGATGATCACGCTGGCCGCCATCCAGACCTTCATCTCGATGGCCTACTACCTGAAGCAGGCCCGCGCTGCAGCTGCGTGGGCGACACGGGCGCCCACTGACAGTGGTTCTGCCGTGGGCCGGTTGCCGGCCCCGGCGTCTCGTGCCTGTCGCTCCCGGGGCCCCAAGCAGGTTCCGGAGCGGGAAGGGCCCGAAAGCCGGAAGAGCCTGCAGGCGGACAAGTCCAACTCCCATCAGAGGCCAATCCGGGCTCGAAAGAAAAAGCCATTCATCGAAAAACGATGAATGGCTTGAATCTGGAGGCGGAGGTCGGAATCGAACCGGCGTCCACGGCTTTTGCAGGCCGCTCGCACAACCACTCTGCCACCCCGCCAGAGAAAAAGATTTTGGTGGAATTCTGTCCTGTCAAGGGTCTGGTGAGATTTCCTGCCGTCCCGCGGAATCTTTCAGCAGGACCTTCCCCTCAGAAGGGCAGCTTCCCGCCGCCGGGGCGGCCGCATGTGTGCATCGGGGCGGCTTCATGCATCGGCACGTTCCAGCGACGACACGCGGATGCCCAGCAGCCGAAAAGCTGTTGCAGGTCCACCTGCTTCAGACAGCGGCCGGCCAGCCGTCGTATGTCGCCGGCGTCCTGCGTGGGCGACTCTGTCAGTCTGCGCGTCACGGCACGGAAATCCGCATAGCGCAGCTTGATGCCCACCGTGCGGCCCCGATAGCTCCCTTGCGCTGCAGATCCCGCGCTGTCAGCTCGGCCAGCCGCGTGAAGATGGCGGCCAGCTCCGCGCGGTCATGCACAGCGTGCAGATCACGCTCGAAGGTGGTCTCGCGGCTGATCGTCACCGGCTCCGCCCGATTGGCCACCGGGCGGTCATCAGAGTCCCCGTGCGGCATCGTGCAGCCACTGGCCGGTTCGTGTGCCGAAGTGTTCCACCAGCCGGGCCGTGTCGCAGGCAGCCAGCTGGGCAATGGTCAGCACGCCCAGTTTCTGCAGTCGTTCGTCGGTCTTGGGGCCGATGCCGCTGATGCGGCGGCGGCAGGGCCAGATCCGCGTCTGCAGATCCTCGGGGTGGATGATCGATGCCGTGCGGCTTTGTCCAGATCGCTGGCCATCTTGGCGATCAGCTTTGTTCGGGGCCACCCCGATCGAGCAGCTCAGCCCGGTTTCGGCTCGGATGCGCCTGCAGCTGGTGGCCAGCGTACGTCCGCCGTCCTCCCTGAACGCCTGCCACCTCGTCAGGTCGATGAACACCGTCGATGCCCGATCCTCCATCACCGGCGCTCGGACAGATGATCGCCTGAAGGCCTGCGAGAAAGCGGCTACCGATCGAAATCGGGTGGCAGGCATGGCCTGCGGGCGCAGGTGGGCGGTCTCGCCGCCCATGCCCGAACCCAGCCCGAACTGCCGGGCGGCATAGGTGGCCGTGGTGGCCACGCCTCGGCCCCGGTAATCACCCAGTCGGGGAAATGGTCCGTTGATGGCCTGCAGCGCGTCGGCCTGCCACCGACGCCCGGGATGGCGCTCGTTGATGTGGGCCACCAGTTCCTCGGGCGTCATCCGCTGTCCGCTCGATACACCAGCAGGGCCTGCAGCTGCGGATACCGCAGCAGCGTCACCGAGGCGAAGAAGGCATCCATGTCCAGATGGGCGATGCGTCGTGAAAGGGCGGTGCTCATGGCCGTTTTTCGAGGGACGAGCTGTGTGGAATGCTGCTGATATTCGGGTTTTCCCTGAGTGAATATCCTGAGGTTGCCGCCTGTCTCGCCGGGGTCATTATCCGTGGCCGTCGAGCAGGGAAACACCGACACCTTGTGCTGAGTATCGAAGTAGTTGCCGGCCGAATTTCTTCGGCTGTGTTTCTCTCCGTTCCAACTTTCGAGGTTGACTGGCATGTTTCCGGAATTTCGTGGACCGATCACCGCTTAAGACCGAAGACTCGCATTTTGCACGTCGTTCGACAAGCACAACGAACTCGACCACAAGATCAAGGGGCCATGGAGGCCGGTGTCGAGCGCGCACGGCATCCGTCGAGATCGAGAATCTCGAAAGAAAGAGAAGCTGCGCCTGAAGGACGAGATGTACGAAATCCTGCGCAGGGGCAGACGGCAAGGCTGATCCGATTTTCGATCACCATGAGATTGCGGGGCGCGTCATGGGTGGATCCTTGTGCGAGGGGCCTTCGGGTCATCGTGGATGGAGAGAGCCCGTCAGCAGCAGGCCCCCACGAAAGGAGCCTGCGCCTGCGTTGATGACCCTCAGTGTTTACAGCAGGGCATCAGGGCGCTCGCCGCGCTCGTACACCACATGGGCCCGGCCTCACGATCAGCGGATCCAGCTTGCCGATCCGTTCGATGGACTTGTTGCTGTAGGGCAGTTTGTGAAGGATGTAGCGCATGGCGTTGAGGCGGGCGCGCTTCTTGCAGTCGCTCTTGATGACCGTCCACGGGCTGTCGGCCGTGTCCGTCTCGAAGAACATCGCTTCCTTGGCACGGGTGTACTCATCCCACTTGTCCAGCGACGCCTTGTCGATGGGGCTCAGCTTCCATTGCTTGAGCGGGTGGGCGGCGCGTTCGCGGAAGCGGCGACGCTGTTCCTTCTGGCTGACGCTGAACCAGAACTTCACCAGGTGGATGCCGCTGCGTACCAGGTGGCGCTCGAACTCGGGCGCCTGTTTCATGAACTCCTGGTATTCCTCCGTGGTGCAGAAGCCCATCACGCGCTCCACGCCCGCCCGGTTGTACCAGCTGCGGTCAAAGAGCACGATCTCGCCGTGCGTGGGCAGATGCTCGATGTAGCGCTGGAAGTACCACTGACCGCGTTCGGTGTCGGTGGGTTTCTCCAGTGCCACCACCCGGAGCCCCGCGGGTTCAGGTGCTCCATGAAACGCTTGATGGTGCCGCCCTTGCCGGCCGCATCGCGCCCCTCGAACAGGATGACGATGCGCTGGCCGGTTTCCTTGGCCCAGGCCTGCAGCTTCAGCAGCTCCACCTGCAGACGGAATTTCTCCTTCTCGTAGGTGGCGCGGCGCATCAGGTTCTTGTACGGATACGCGCCGTCACGCCAGTCATCGGCCAGCTCCTCGTCGGGGTTGGCCAGCGAGTGCATCAGCTCTTGGGCATCTTGCCCTTGAGGGCCTTGCGGATAACCTCCCGGTCGTCGGCCGCGGCACCCTCCAGGATGGCGCGCAGTGCCTTTGCACGCTCCTGCACGGTCTTCTTGTCGACGTTGTCGAGGATGGAACCGACGGCCCGGACCTGTTTTTCCTGAGAGGCCTCGATCTTCTGGCTGGTCACGAATTTTTCCAGGCTCTTTCTTCAGGCTGGGCGGCGTGTCGCCCTGTCGCCGCGGCGGACTTCGGTGGGCAGCGCTCGCTGAGCGGCCTTTGCGCCGGCGCAGGGCGCCCGTGGCGGCGGCTTTGCGCTGCGCGCGCACGTGTCTCGGATGCGCTTTCGGCAGGCGTTGCGACGGCTGGGCTGTCCGAGGCCTTGGGGCCGTCCGCGGTGGCAGATTGGGGGGGACGGGTAGCGTTCTGCATGCAGGAGGTTCCTTGATGGTTCAGAAAGAATAGATATGAATGAATATGCGCCGGCCCGGAAAACGTATCTTGATTCGAGTCAATGGCCGTTGTTTCGATTCAGCGCAGTGCTCTAGTGCTGCTGAAGGATCCAGTCGACGATGATTTTCAGGTCGCGATCGTTCACGTGCGGCTGCGGCGGCATCGGCACTGGCCCCCAGTTCCTGCTGCTTCCCCCGAGGATGCTTGCAGCCAGCTGCCTGCCCGCATCGGGTTGCCCGGCATGACGCCGTCCGATGTCACGGAGAGGCAGGGCTCACCACTTTGCGTTCCGGCTGGTGACAGGATGCGCAGTGGTTGGATTTCAGAACGCGCAGGGCCGTTGCGTCGTCGATGGCCTGGGGGGCAGATGCCTGCGCTTGTGCCTGCGTGCGGGGTGGCCCGGTATCAGGGGCTGCTGATGACGAAAGCGGGCGTGTCGGACGCAGGAGGATCTGATGGCAGGTCCAGGTGCCTTCGTCCGGCTGCGCCTCTCTGCTCGCCCGTGGAGACTGAGCGCGTCGACGTGGCGGACTGTGCCGTGGCGATCCGGGTGCTCTGGCCTGACCACCTGTCCGGATGCCGAGGCTGCCTGTCCCGGCGGGTGGTGCGGGCTGAGGTCGCATCCGCCAGCGCTACAAACCGCCATCAGCCGTGAAACAGCAGGTGGCGGCAGGGCAGGGCAGGCTGGCGGGACAGATGAACCGGGTGCTCATGTTGCCGCATATCGACCCCTTCAGCAGGGCGGTCCGATCGCACCATCGACTGTCAGAGTTGTATGAATTCCAACATCACGCAAGGAATTCGGCGCATCAAGGCCAAGTCTTCGCAAAGAATGACGACGCAATGGAAAATCGCTGAAAAACGTAGAGGCTTTGTAGATATATCGCCTTATATGTAACTACAGTAAGTGCTGCAGACAAGAGAGGTTTGATGCTCATCAAAGCAAGACATGGTAATTCATTGATTTCAAAGGAAAAACATGTCGTTATCCCTGTTTTTCAAATGTCGCCTGCCCGGCGCTCCGGGCGCGTGTAAGTAGGGTTTACGTTCATTGTGTTTCGTTAAGTTTGAGAACAGGTGGCCCCGCCCTTAAGCTTCGCCTGTCTTTTTCAACACCAAAGGCCTGAATGACGACGAATCTGGGCGAAATGTCGTATCAATCGACGGTATCTGCAGGTGTCGTGATGAGTCATCTCAGCACCCTCAATCAGGCGGGAATAACCATCGTCTCATCGCGACAACCCATCGGGCATCGTCCCGTCGAAGAGTCGTTTCGCGACCGGCCCCTGCCGGCGCTGACGGCTCGTTCGCTGACGCTGCTCGGGCTGACCTCGCTGTCGGCCCAGGCGCAGTGATCGCCACCCTCTTCAGCGTCGTGCGCAAACCCACCCGTGTTTCAGGGTGAGGACAACGTGAACGCCGCGTCCGGCGGTTCAGCATCCGTGCGCAGCGGGCAATGTGAGCGAGGCCACGCTGCCACCGGCTCGCCAGCGCAACGTGCGCCTTTGATGTCGGTTATGTGAATTCTACATCGGGACCCGAACAACGACAGTACGACCGTCGTGCGGCTGCGCAGCTATCACGGTGATTCCAGCCGCCCGCTGGTGGCGCCCACCATCGAGATCCAGCCCGGTACGCGGCTGAACGTGAAGCTGACCAACACCCTGGAGCCGGATCCTGATAAGACCTGCAAGGACGCGAAAGAGAATGACCCGCGTTGCTTCAACGTCACCAACCTGCACACGGCACGGGCCTGTGGGTCAGCCCCGGGGCAATGCGGACAACATCTTCCTGAAGGTCGAGCCGGGCCAGTCGCAGCTCTACGAGATTGACGTGCCGAGCGACCACCCGGCAGGCACGTTCTGGTATCACAGCCACTTCCACGGTTCCACCGCGCTGCAGGTGTCCAGCGGCATGGCCGGTGCGCTCATCATCCGTGGCAATCGCCTTCCCAGTGGCAACACCAACGGTGACCTGGACACGCTGCTCAAATCCACGGCAGGCACCCGTGTGCAGGAACGGCTGCCGATGCTGCAGCAGATTTCGTCATGGCTGCGTGGGGACCGATGGCAAGCTCAAGCGCATGCCGGCCAATGGGGGCGACAATCAGGGGCCGAATGCCCGCCTGCCGCCCCTGCGCTGTGATGACGGCGACGTGGGTAGCGTGGACAACTACGATGCCTTGCTGGGGCCGAACAGCTGGCGCGACAGCGGCCGCTTCACCACGGTCAACGGTGTGACGCTGCCGCGCTTTGTCGGCTGCAGTCGCGGGCCGGCTCGAGCGCTGGCGGATCATCCACGGTGGTGTGCGCGATTCCGTCAACCTGGAATTCCGAAAGGCCGTCCTGAACAACATGCCGGTCAGCGACGTGCGTAACCTCAGTGGCAAGCTGCCGCAGCGCTTCATCAACAACAACTGCACGGGCGCACCGCTCACGCACTACCGGGTAGCGTCCGATGGCATGACCATGGACAGCATGCAGCCGGCCACGCAGACCACCTTCCAGCCCGGCTATCGCTGGGATCTGGTGACGGTCTTCCCGCAGTCCGGTTTCTACTGCGTGCTGGACAAGTCGGTACCGGCAGCCGGCGCCGTCAACAACGAGCCGCCGGCCACCACGCTGGTCGGTATCGTGGAAGTGGGCAATGGCGTGAACATGAACGTCACCGACATCCCCAGCTACGTCAAGCAGCAGATGCTGAACCTGGCCAACACCAATGTGCCTGAGTCTGTTCGGGCCAACGTGGTGGCTGACCTGAACGACGGGCTGAAGCTGTCGCGCTACACGCCGCACAAGACGCTGACCGAAGCGGACGTGACGGAATCGACACCGCAGACGGTGACCTATGCGATCCTTCCGCCGGCTCAGGGCGGTACAGGCCCCCGCTTCACGGTCGATGGCAAGGAGTTCAGCGAGACTGATGCCCCGCGCGAACTGAAGCTGGGCGCCGTGCAGGACTGGGTCATCAAGTCGATCAATGGCGGCCACCCGCACCACGTCCACGTCAATCCGTTCCAGGTCGTCTCGATCCTCGACCCGCAGGGGCGTGACGTGAGCGGCATGGACACGCCGGACACGGCCGGATCCGAAGGCGGGGTGGCCGACACCCAGTACCGCGGCATGAAGGGTACGTGGCGTGACACGCTGTTCATCAAATCCCTCCCGACCGCAGGAACTGCGGGTCAGTACACGGTCACCGTGCGGACCCAGTACAACCGGTATTGGGGCGACTTCGTGCTGCACTGCCATATCCTTGACCACGAGGACGAGGGCATGATGCAGAAGGTGCGGATCTATGATCCGGCCAACCCGATCGCCACCCGCTTCGGCCCGGTGCCCATCTGCGGCCTGGACGATGGCAAGACCAAGCCTTTCGCGACCAAGTTCAAGAGCCCCTATGGTGTGAGCAACCCGCTCCTGCTGCGCAGCAGCAGCAAGAGCAAGATCCAGTGCCAGCATCATGGCGACCCCCGGTCGTGCAGTGATATCCTGCAGGCTTCCTGATCGCCCGTGCGACAGGAGCCCGTGACGGAACCTCTGAAAAGCCCCGGAGGCAGGAAACCTCGTCCCGGGGCTTTTCCTGTCTTGTAGGCCAGAGGCATTTCCGGGGATCGCCCGGATCGGCGGTGAACAGACGTGTCGGTGTGCGACCTGAGGGCATGAAAAAGCCCCGGAAACCGCTTGCTGTTAGTTAATGCCGCCCCGGAGGGGCAGACATCACGGCATGCCTCTTTTCAGAGCTCCTTCTCGACCAGCTTGAAGCTGTTCAGGATCGCATCGGCCGAGGCACGCAGCTTGGATTTTTCGTCCTCGCTCAGCGGGGTGTCGAGCACCTGCTCCACGCCGCTCGCACCCAGCACGCTGGGCAGCGACAGCGCCACGCCCTCAACTGCCGTACTGGCCGTGCAGGATGCTGGAGACCGGCTGCACCGAATGCTCGTCACGCAGAATGGCTTCGCAGATCCGCGAGGCCGACAGGCCGATGGCGAAGTTGGTGGCTCCCCCTTGCCGGCGATCACCTTGTAGGCACTGGTCATCACCTGGTGGGCCAGGTCGTCCAGCACGTCCGGCGGGAACACCTGGTGGCCGTTCACGCGGTAGTCGGCAATGGGCACTGCGCCGATCCGGGCCACCGACCACATCGGGAACTCGCTGTCACCGTGCTCGCCGATGATCGAGGCGTGCACGCTGGCCGTGGAGATGCGGGCGCGGTCGGCGATCAGGCGGCGCAGCCGCGACGAATCGAGCACCGTGCCGCTGGAGATCACCCGGCTGGTGGGCAGGGCTCGAGATGCGCTGTGCCACCATCGTGAGCACGTCGCACGGGTTGGTCACCGGGATGAAGATCGCGTCGGGCGAGGCTCCACCAGTTTGGGGATCATCGCCTTCAGGATGCGGGCATTGTCCCTGACCAGCTCCAGGCGGCTCTGGCCCGGGTTCTGCTTGGCGCCGGCGGTGATCACCACGATGTCGCTGCCGCTGGTCACCGCGATGTCGCTGCTGCCGCTCACATGGGGCCAGCCCGTGAAGTGCGAACCATGCGCCAGGTCGGCGGCCTCGGCCTCGACCTTGGGCGTGTTGATGTCACAGGGCGATCTCGTTGGCGACCTGACGGATCAGGGGCTGCATAGAGCGACTGGCCGTGCCGACGGCACCGGCACCCACCACCGAAATCTTTCTTCCTTTTGCCATGTGACTCTCCTGAGGTTTCACAGGGCCCGGGCCGCCCGGCAGGAGTGCCTTTTGGCTTTCCGCGACCATACCCACCCCGATCCGTCCACCGACAGGCCTGAGGCAGGGCTAGTCCCCTATTGTAATTCCCGTTTAACCATGATTGACGATGCCGCATCTGCCATCCGGGTTTTCGGCGGCCTCATGGGCCGGAGTGTGGCAGTGTCAGCGACGCCAAGCGGCATCGTGGCCGCGTCGCCGGAGATCATCGGCGATAATCCCCGGATGGCAAACTCGTTCATCCTCATCCAAAAACGGCGCCGACTACTCCGAAGCCTCCATCCGGGTGCTGAAGGGTCTGGGCGGTCCGGCAGCGGCCGGGCATGTACACCCGTACCGAGAACCCGCTGCACATCATCCGTGAAGTCATCGACAACGCGGCCGACGAGGCCCTGGGCGGTTACGCGCGCCACATCGATATTCGTCTCTTCAAGGATGGCCGCGTCGAGGGTCACCGACGACGGCCGGGCATCTCCTGTGGGTCTGCACCGACGAGGGCGTGCCGGTCATCGAGATCGTCTTCACCTGGCTGCATGCCGGCGGCAAGTTTGACAAGACCGCGGGCGGTGCCTACAGCTTCGGTGCCTCAGCACGGCGTGGGCGTCTCGGTTACCAATGCGTTGTCCCGCCGGCTGAGGTCACCGTCTGGCGGCAAGGGGCGACAGGACGCGCCGGCACCTGGTTGGCTACACCATCGCCTTTTGCCGATGGCGAGCTGGCTCGAGTCCTCGGTGGCGCCGGCCACGCGCGATGAACCCGTCGTCCGGTACCCGTGTCACCGTCACGCCCGACCCCGAGCATTTCGACAGTGCCACCATTCCCGTGGCCGAGCTGGAGCGGCTTCTGCGCAGCAAGGCCGTGCTGCTGCCGGGCGTGCGTGACGCTCACCCTGGAAAAGACGGGCGAGACCCGGCAGTGGCAGTATGACGAGGGACTGCGCGGCTATCTGCAGGAAGAGCTGGCGCAGGAGCCGGGCGTGGAGCCGCTGGTGCTTTTCGAGGACCAGCAGTACGCCGGACGGGGCGATGACAGCTTTGCCGAAGGCGAGGGCGCCCACTGGGTGGTGGCCTTCACCGAGAAACGGACGCTGGCGCGCGCAGTCCCTACGTGAACCTCATCCCCATCGCCGGCGGGCGGCACGCACGAATCCGGTCTGCGCGAGGGCTCTTCACCGCCATCCGCGCTTTCATCGAGCTGCACAACCTGCAGCCCAAGGGCGTGCGGCTGATGGCCGAGGATGCCTTCGCACGCGCCAGCTTCGTGCTGTCGGCCCGCGTGCTGGACCCGCAGCTTCCAGGGCCAGACCAAGGAGCGGCTCAGCTCGCGCGATGCCGTGCGGTTGGTCTCGGGGCCGTCGCACCCAGTTCGAGTTCTGGCTCAACCAGCACGTCGATCAGGCCCGGAAGCTGGCCGAGCTGGTCATCCGCCAGGCGCAGGCGCGCCAGCGCCGGCCCAGAAAAGTCGAGAAGCGCAGAGCTCGGGCGTGGCCGTGCTGCCGCAAGCTCACCGACTGCGAGAGCACCGACACCGCGCACAACGAGCTGTTTCTGGTGGAGGGCGATCTCCGCCGGCGGCTCGGCCAGATGGGTCGCGACAGGAGACCAGGCTGTGCGTGCTGCTGCGCGGCAAGCTGCTCAACACCGAGACCGAGCCCGACCGGCTGTTTGCCAACAACGAGATCCACGACATCGCCGTGGCCATCGGGGTCGACCTGCACCACGCGCGGCGCCAGCCCTCGACCTGTCCGGCCTGGCGCTACGGCAAGATCTGGCATCCCTGTCGGACGCCGACGTGGATGGCTCGCATATCCGTGTGCTGCTGCTCACGCTGTTCTTCCGGCACTTCCCGGCGCTCATCGACGGGGCACATCTACGTGGCGCGCGCCGCCCGTGTCGGTGTGACCGCTGCGCGCGGCAAGCAGCCACGCGGAAGATCTACTGCCTGGATGCCCGCGAACTGCAGCACACCGAAGAGAAGCTGCGCAAGGACGGCATGCGCGAGGGCAGCTGGACCGTATCGCGCTTCAAGGGCCTGGGCGAGATGACGGCCGAGCAGTTGTGGGAGACCACGCTGAATCCGGCCACCCGCAGCCTGTCGCAGGTGCGCTATGGCGCGCGTGCCCGTGCCCGACACCGAGGCACAGTTCACGCTCCTGATGGGCAAGGGCGAGGCCGCCGGCCGGCGCAGCTGGCTGGAAGAGCACGGCGATCAGGCCCGTGCCGACGTCTGACTGAATTCAACGGGCCGGCTGCGGCTGGCCGACGGATCGAGACCGAATGGATACCGAGATCATCCTCGACGAGGAAGAGAGCACCGATGGCCTGACACTGGCCCGCTATGCCGAGCGGGCCTATCTGGACTACGCCATCTCCACCATCCGCAGCCGTGCGCTGCCTGACGTGAGCGATGGCCAGAAGCCCGTGCAGCGGCGCATCCTGTTTGCCATGCACGAGATGGGGCTGGGGCCTGCTGCCAAGCCGGTCAAGTCGGCCCGGGTGGTGGGTGACGTGCTGGGCAAATATCACCCGCACGGGGATTTCGCCGCCCACGACGCGATGAGTGCGCATGGCGCAGGACTTCAGCCTGCGCTACCCGCTGGTCGATGGCCGGGCAACTCGGGCTCACGCGATGGCGACGGCGCGGCCGCCATGCGTTACACCGAGGCGCGGCTCACGCAGTACGCCCGCCTGCTGCTCGACGAAATCGACCAGGGCACGGTCGAGTTCGTGCCCAACTACGACGGTTCGGCCACCGAGCCGGAACTGCTGCCGGCGCGGCTGCCGATGATCCTGCTGAACGGTGCCTCGGGCATCGCCGTGGCCATGGCCACCGAGATCCCGTCGCACAATCTGGTGGAGGTGGCCTGCGGCCATCGCCTCATCCGTGATCCGAAGCTGTCGCACGGGCGCTGATGCAGATCATGCCCGGCCCCCGACTTCCCGGGCGGTGGCCAGATCATCAGCAGCAGTGCCGACCGGGCCGAGGCCTACCGCAGCGGCCGGGGCTCCATCCGCGTGCGCGCCCGCTATCACATCGAGGAACTGGCCCGGGGCCAGTGGCAGCTGGTTGTCGACGAGCTGCCGCATGGCGTCTCGTCCCAGAAGGTGCTGGAAGAGGTCGAGGAGCTGAGCAACCCGAAGGTGCGCAGCGGCAAGAAGGCCCTCACGCCCGAGCAGCTGCAGGCCAAGTCGCAGATCCTGAACGTGATGGATGCGGTGCGCGACGAAAGCGGCCGTGAGGCTGCCGTGCGCCTGGTCTTCGAGCCCAAGACCTCACGCATCGAGCAGGCCCTGCTCGTCAACACGCTGCTGGCCTGCACCAGTCTGGAAACCTCGGTGTCCATCAATCTGGTGATGCTGGGTCAGGACAAGCGGCCGCGCCAGAAGACGCTCACTGAGATCCTGCAGGAATGGGTCGACTTCCGGCTGCACACCGTGCGCCGGCGCAGCGCCCACCGCCTGGGCAAGGTCGAGGACCGCATCCACATCCTCGAAGGACGGCAGCTGGTACTGCTCAACATCGACGAGGTCATCCGCATCATCCGTGAATCGGACGAACCGAAGCCCGCGCTGATGCAGGCCTTCGGGCTGACCGAGCGCCAGGCCGAGGACATCCTGGAGATCCGTCTGCGCCAGCTGGCACGCCCGGAGGCCATCCGCATCGAGCAGGAGCTGAAGGAGCTCTTTGACGAGCGCGAAGCTGCAGGGCCTGCTGAGCAGCGAGGCCACGCTGAAGAAGGCCGTCATCAAGGAGATCGAGGCCGACATCAAGACCTACGGCGACGACCGCCGCACGCTCATCGAGGCTGCTGAGAAGGCGGCTGTCGAAGCCCGCAGGTGGAAGAGCCCGTCACCGTCATCATCTCGGCCAAGGGCTGGGTGCGGTCCCGCCAGGGGCACGGCCACGATGCCCGGCAGTTCAACTTCAAGACCGGTGATGGAGCTGGCCGGTGCATACGAGGTCAAGACCACTGACCAGCTCTATGCCCTGGCCAGCAACGGCCGGGTCTATTCCATTCCTGTGGCAGGACTGCCCTCGGCGCGGGGTGATGGGGTGCCCGTCACGAGCTTCGTCGAGCTGGAGGCCGGTTCCCAGATCCTGCATGCCTTTGCGGCTTCGGCCGATGCGGGCGTGCTGCTGGCCACCGAGAAGGGCTTTGGCCTGACCTGCGTGGCCAGTGACTGGCAGAGCCGGATGAAGGCCGGCAAGCACTTCCTCACCCTGGAAGAAGGTGATGCTGCCCCCTGTGCTGTTTGACGCCAGCCGCGCGGACGCCACCGTCGTCTGCCTGAGTGACGGTCAGGGCGGCGGCGACAAGGGCCGGGTACTGGCCTATCCCGTGTCCGAGGTGAAGACCCTGCACAAGGGCGGCCGGGGCGTGACCCTGATGGGCCCGAGAAGAAGGAGAAACTGCGCCAGGTCATCGTTGCGGCCGACACCGGCCTTGTCGTCACCGGCACCGGCCGCATGGCCAAGCCGCAGAGCCGCACGATGAGCACCCGCGAGATCGCCGCTAACACCGGCACCCGCGGCCGCAGGGCAAGCAGCTTGACCCGCGCTGGAAGGAGGTGCGGCTCTGGCTGCCCTGGTCACCGAGCCGGCGGCCTGACCCCGCCAGCCATCGGAGAAGGGCGCGCCCGGGATTTTCTTTCCCGCCAGGACCTTGAAAAAGAAGGTGTCGCGCCTATCTGCTTTCCCACGATATCTGCAAACCACCAAGCACCATGAGCGACACCCACAAGGAAACCCCGGATTCCAGACCGAGATCAAGCAGCTGCTTGATCTGATGATCCACCCTCTACAACAACCGCGACATCTTCCTGCGCGAGCTGATCTCCAACGCCTCCGACGCTTGCGACAAGCTGCGCTTCGAGGCCCTGGACAACGACAAGCTCTATGGTGGCGACAGCGATCTGGGCATCTGGATCGAGACCGACCGCAAGGCGCGCACCATCAGCGTGCGTGACAACGGCATCGGCATGAACCGTGACGAGGCCGTGAAGAACCTGGGCACCATCGCCCGCTCCGGCACGCGCGAGTTCTTCAGCCAGCTGACCGGCGACCGTGCCCGTGATTCAAACCTCATCGGCCAGTTCGGCGTGGGCTTCTATTCCTCGTTCATCGTGGCCCAGAAGGTCACGGTGGAAAGCCGCCGTGCCGGCGCTGCCGAGGATCAGGCCATCCGCTGGGTGTCCACCGGCGACGGCGAGTTCACCATCGAGACCATCACCCGCGCCGAGCGCGGCACCACCGTCACGCTGCACCTGCGTGACAACGATGCCGACGCCGAAGAGGGCCATGAATACGACTCGCTGCTGGAGCCGTACAAGCTGCGCCAGCTGGTGCGCAGCTATTCCGACCACATCGCGCTGCCGGTGCGCATGAAGGCCGAGAAGTGGGATGCCGAGAAGCAGGAGATGATCGACACCGGCGAGTGGGAGGTCGTCAACCAGGCCAAGGCCCTGTGGCAGCGCCCGCGCAACGAGATCACCGAGAAGGAATACGACGAGTTCTGTCGTCACATCACCCATGACTTCGAGGGGCCGCTGGCCTACACCCACAACCGGGTGGAAGGTCGTGCCGAGTACACGCAGCTGCTCTACATCCCTAGGCACGCTCCCTTCGACCTGTGGGATCGCCAGCAGCGCCATGGCGTGCGCCTGTACGTGCGGCGCGTCTTCATCCCGGACGATGCCGAGCAGCTGATCCCCGCCTACCTGCGCTTCGTGCGCGGCGTGGTCGATTCCAGCGACCTGCCGCTCAACGTCTCGCGCGAGATCCTGCAGGAAAGCCGTGACATCCGCCTGATCCGCGAGGGCAACGTCCGGCGCGTGCTGACTGACTCCCCGAAGACCAGCCGAGAGAACCGCCAGCCGACTATGTCCGCTTCAGCGCGCCTTTGGGCAGGTGCTGAGAGGAGGGCGTGGGCGAGGACGCGAAGAACCGCGAGGGAAAGATCGCCGCGCTGCTGCGTTTCCGCACCACCGGTGAGCCGATCGCCATCACGGTGCCGGCTGCCGAGGCTGAGACGTCCGAACCGGCGGGTACCGAGGTCGAGGACGCCGTCATCAGGGGCGAGGCGCAAGGCCGAACAGGGCGCCGATGCGCTGGATGACGATATCCGCAACGCGGACGGCATGGTCTCGCTGGCCCAGTACAAGGCACGGATGAAGGAAGGCCAGAAGGCCATCTACTACATCACCTCCGATACCGAGGCCGGTGCACGCCAGAGCCCGCACCGGAGATCTTCCGCAAGAAGGGCATCGAGGTGCTGCTGCTGTCGGACCGGGTGGACGAGTGGATGCTCAGCTACTTTGCAGGAATTCGACGGCACGCCGCTGCGGTCGGTGGCGCGTGGCGGGCTGGATCTGGAGCGATCTGGAGGACGAAGCCGAGCGCAAGGCCAGCGAGGAAACGGCTGCCGACTTCAAGGACCTGATCGAGGCGCTCAAGAACACGCTGGGCTGAGCGCGTCAGGACGTGCAGCCAGCCATCGCCTGACTCGGCCGGCCTGCCTGGTAGTCCGACAGGCGACATGAGCGCCACGCTGGAGCGGATGCTGAAGCAGGCCGGTCAGGACGTGCCCAGCCGCCGTCCCATCCCGAGATCAACCCCCGAGCACCCGCTGGTCAAGCGCCTCAAGCAGGAAGACGGCCGCTTTGACGACTGGTCCAGCCTGCTGTTCGACCAGGCCACGCTGGCCGACGGCGGCAAGCTGGAAGATCCGGTCGGCTTCGTGCGCCGCATGAACGACCTGCTGCTGGCCTCCAGCCACTGATCGCGGCTGTCGGCGCCGAGATCGCCGGTGCACGCAAGTCGTAGTAACCTTGCGCCTTCCCGGAGCCATGCTTCGGGGGGCGCATTGTGCATTTTGAAGGAGAGTCTTCGTGGCCGTGAAACGTATCATTGCCAACATCAGGGCCGATCGGCTGGAAGACGCCCGGCGTTTCTATGCCGATATCCTCGACATGGACGTGGTGATGGATCACGGCTGGATCGTGCACGTATGCCTCGGACCAGATGGCTCCGCAGATCAGCATTGCCTGCGAGGGAGGGGCGGGGACACCGGTTCCAGACCTCTCCATCGAAGTCGACAATCTTGACGAGGTCCATCGTCGTGCATTGGCGTCAGGCCTGGCGATCGAGCATGGCCCCATCACCGAGCACAGGGGCGTCCGCCGCTTCTTCCTGCGAGATCCTTTCGGACGTCTGGTCAATGTGCTTTGCCACGAATGACAGGTCAGGTTCTCTTGCAACCCCGAACACCCACCCTCGTGAGCATGGCCAGACGAAGACCGACGGTACCCGGACCCAGCACCCGCAGTCCGCGCAAACGTAGCCCGGGCAAGCGGGTTTCGAGCCCGTCATCAGCTTCTCCCGAGCTGGACGGCATCCGCTACCTGCACTTCGGCTCGCCACGGGTGCGAGGCGCCATGGACATCGAGCGTCCCGACGAGCTGGTGCTGTCCCTACATCCGAGGACATGATGGCTGGCTGCTGTTCCTGGAGCCGCCGGCACAGATGCTGCTGCAGCTGGGGCTGGGGCACCGCGCTCACCAAGTTCACCCATCGCCATTGCCCGGACACGGCCACCACGGTGGTGGAGATCAGCCAGCAGCTGCCGTGGGTGGCGCGCCAGTGGTTCGGCCTGCCCCGGAAGACGACCGGCTGACGCTGGTGCAGGGCGATGCGGCCGACTTTGTCGGTGATCCGGCCAATCGGGAGGGCTTCAGCGTCATCCCGAGGTGGACCTGTACGACGGAGGCAGGCGGCCCGTACATGATGGCAGCCGTTTCTATCGAAGCTGCTAACCGAAGCCTGGCCGAGCCGGGCATCATGGTGGTCAACCTGTTTGGCCGCCATGCCTCCTTCGCGCGCAGCGAGGAGCGCATCCGTGCCATCTTCCCGCAGGTGCTGCTGCTGGATCCGCAGGACGAGGGCAACCTGGTGCTGCTGGCCCTGAAGGGGCCGCCCCTGCAGGTCAGCCGCCGGCAGCTGATGGCGCGTGCCCGCGTGCTGGAAGAGGACTACGGCCTGCCGGCGCGCCAGTGGGCCCGGGCCGTGGCCGATCAGCTGAGGCTCGGTCGATAGCAGCGCCGGGAGAAGGGCGCGGCGGCACCCTTTCCCCGTGTTGTTCGTTCATCGCACGAACGAACCGGCCCGCACGATGCTCGGCAGCGTGGCACAGCCACAGCAGTCCCACCAGTGCGGTGCCGATGCCCCAGAGCGCGTGGCCCAGCAGTGCCAGTCGCGGGTTCAGCACCACCAGGTGCATGCCGCAGCCTCGCCATGGCGGCGAGGCCGAACGAGAAGCCCCACAGGCTCATGGTGAAGCCGCCTTCCAGCACCCAGGTAGCAACCGCAGCAGGAAGAGCAGCTGAAGCGTTCCGTAGCCGATCAGCATCAGCGCCACCATGTCCACCTGCCCGCCGTTGATGCCGAAAATAGGCGCTGCAACCCACGAAGGCGGGCGCCAGCTGGATGCCGATGATGCCTCGCACCTCGGGTCGACGGCCGTTTCCGTGCGCAGTCGTCCCGGGATGGCTGCCTCGGGCTCATCCATGACAGCACGCCGGCACCGAAGAACAGGGTGGCGATCTCCGGCTGCTGCATCGCGCTCATGGCCATGGCGCTGACGAAGCTGGTGGCCACCGTCGGCAGATAGATGATGGGCGTGGTGGCCTTGGAGGTATGCAGCCCGCGCCACAGGCCGGCCGCGCGGTACATGGCAAAGACCAGCTGGCCGACGATGCCCACATGGATCAGCACTTCGGCCGGAGCTGCGGCATAAGGGCGCAGCGACAGGCCGCTCATGATGGTGGTGATGGGGATCAGGCTGATGAAGCAGCACTGCACCAGATCCTGGAAGTCGGCCCGGAAGGCCGGCCGGAAGGCCAGGAACTTGGCGAACCAGGCCAGCATCAGCAGCAGCCAGACCACACCGGCCAGGGGCCAGCAGGCTCTCGCCGGGCCAGGCGGGCGCCTGACCGACCGTGGCGGCGTAGCGCCGCAGGACATGCCAGTCCCGCCGTGCCCAGGGCAATGCCAAGTAGCTCAATGGAATGGGGAAGGGTTTTGCAGCGGGCGTGTCGGCCATGGTGTCGGTTGGAAAGAGGAAAAGGGGGCATTTTCCGTCTTCCCGGCAGGCAGGTCCATGACCGCGGCGACTTGTGGTCAATAGAGCGTCTTCAGCGCATCCCAGCCTGTCTTCAATATCAGCGCCCCTACCACCGGGGATGAAGGCATGGCGCACGAAGCCTGCACCATAGCGCAGTGCCAGCGGGAACCGATGAGCGCGCCGGCCACGTTGGCCACCGCCATGGCGGCGCCGACCTGCCACCAGACATGCCCGGTGCTGGCAAAGAGCCCAGTGCCGACGGGTTGAGTGGCCATATTCAGCACCTGCGCGTTGGCCGGGGCCTGCAGGAAATCATGGCGCATCCCGCACGAACAGGAAAGACGAAGAAGCTGCCCGTGTGCCGGGGCCGAAGAAATCCGTCATGAGAAGCCGATCACCAGCGCGATGATCCCATCAGCAGCGTCTCGACGCGCTCCGTGTGCAGATTCCGCGCCCGGTGCAACGGCAGATCTCTGCGGCGCAGCGTGTAGACAGCACGGCCCAGCAGCACCAGCGGCGGCAGCCGGCGCAGGAGGCTGAGTCGACCTGCGTGACGGCCTGTGCCCCAGCAGGCTGCCCAGCATCGCGCAGCCGGGCTGGCAGCAGCACCGACCAGCGCCGCCGCACCCGCTGTCCGTACTGCCAGGCGGACATGCCCGTGCCCAGACCGCGGCGCTCTTGTTGGTGCCGAAGAGCGTGGCCGGTGAGGCATCGGGGAAGGTGGTGAACAGGGGCGGGGGATCAGGATCAGCCGCCACCGCCGACGATAAATCCACGGCCGCGGCGGCAAAGGAGGCGACGTGACGATCAGCCATTCCATGATGCAGGATCCTGGGAGAGTGGCGGGCAGAAAACGAGTCGGAGAGACTAGCTCACACTGTGTCACATTTTGCTTGACGTCAGAAACATCGGGGTCGGCATCGGCGCATGTGTTGTGCACAGCCCTCAGGGCACGCGTCCGGAACCTTTGCAGGCATTCCGGCAGAAAGTCGATCATTGCTGTCAAGGCGCGTGCCGGGGGTGTGGTGTACCCGCATAATCCCGCCTTCGGTCCAGGGAGTCAGTCAGTCGGAGAGCCCCGATGCGTGAAGCGCGTTTCGCAGTACGTCGTCCGTTTCTCAGAATGGCAGCCGCAACGGCCGTGGCCACCAGTGGCCTGCTGGCCGCATCGCTGGCCTTTGCCGATGAGCCGCCTGCCGTCAACGTCGTCACCATCGTCGACCACCAGGCACTGGACGCCTTCCGCGATGGCGCGGCCGAAGCCCTCGAAGGAGGCCGGCTACAGATCCGACAAGACACTCGACTGGACCTCCAGTGCCGCAACACCGGCACGTGATGGCCCAGATTGCCGCAAAGTTCGTGGGCGGCGCCGGCCATCCTCGCCATCAGCACCCCGGCTGCACAGGCCGTGGTGGCCGCCACCTAGCAGATTCCGGTGGTCTACGGCGCCGTCACCGACCCGGTCGCGGCCCAGCTCGTCAAGACCATGGGGCCGTCGGGCACCAACGTCACCGGCGTCTCCGATCGCCTGGAGCCCGGTCGGCGGTCGAGCTCATCCGCAAGATCGTTCCCTCCGTCAAGACGGTCGGCATGATCTACAACCCGGCCGAGGCCAATTCCAAGGTTGCCGTGAACGAGATGAAGGCGGCACTGTCCAAGGCCGGCATCGAGCTGGTCGAGCTGCGGCCCCCGTTCGGTCGATGTGGGTCGCGGCACGCCGGCCTGGTGAGCAAGGTCGATCTCATCTACACCGGCACCGACAACAACGTGGTCGCCGCCTGTGAAGCGGTGGCCAAAGGTGGGCAATGACGCGCAGATCCCGCTGGTGGCGGCCCGATACCAGCAGCATCCGGCGCGGCGCGCTGGCGGTGCTCAGCGTCGACCTACCGTGATCTGGGCAAGCAGGCCGGCAAGCAGATCGTGCGCATCCTGAAGGGCGAGAAGCCCGTGACGATAGCCAGCGAGACCAGCGAGAACCTGGCGTGCTCATCTCAATCTCGAGGCTGCGCCCGCAAGCAGGGGCGTCGAGCTCTCCGCTGCAGTTGCAGTCCGGGCCTCCGAGATCCTGGGGCGCTGACCGTGTCCTTCTATGCCCTGTAAGTCGCTGGAGATCGGCCTGGTCTCAGCTGGGTAGCCCTGGGCGTATTCATCACCTTTCGGGTCCTGAACTTCCGGACCTGACGGTCGACGGCCTCGTTTCCGCTGCGCGGCCACGGCCGCCATCCTCATCTCCACCGGTTACAATCCCTTCGGCCACGGACGCCGGCATGCTGGCCGCGCGGCCGGTCTGGTCTGAGCTGGCTCAACGTCCGGCTCCGCATCATGGACCTGCTGGCCCGCATCACGTGATGATCGCACTCTCTCCATCAACCTGCGCGTGATGCCTAACGTGCCTCATTTCCGAGCCGGTCTTTTCCTTCCTGCCCGGCTGGCTGCCCGGACTCGTCGAGCGCCCGCTGGCCATGCTGCTGCTGGTGGCGTGTACTCAAGCTGCTGCTGGACCGCTTCTTTGCCTCCAGCTGGGGCTGGCACTGCGTGCCACCAACGCCAATGGCCGCATGGCGCGCAGGGGTCAGCACGGCAATGCCGTGCTGCTGGGCATGGCCATCTCCAACGCGCTGGTGGGCCTGGCAGGCGCGCTGTTCGCCCAGAGCCAGGGCGGCGCCGACATCTCCATGGGCATCGGCACCATCGTCATCGGCCTGGCGGCCGTCATCGTCGGTGAAGGCATCCTGCCGGCGCGACGCATCGTCTGACCACGCGGCCGTCGTGCTGGGGGCGTCCTGTACCGCCCGGGTCATCGCCATCGCCCTCAGCAGCGACTTCATCGGCCTGGAAGCCAAGGACCTGAACCTGATCACGGCCATCCTGGTGGGGGCTGCGCTGGTGCTGCCGCGCGCCTTCTCCCGCCGCAAGTCGGGCCGTCGCACGACCAAGGCAGGCTGACATCATCATGCTGGACGCCCGGGGACCTGCACGTCACCTTCACTCGGTACCCCATCGAGAGCCGGTGCTGCGGGGCATGACCCTGTCCATCCCCGAAGAGAGTTCGATCTCGGTGATCCCGGCTCCAACGGGGCCGGGAAAGTCCACCTTCCTCAACGCCATTGCCGGCGACCTGCGCGTCGACAGCGGCTCATCGGATCAACCACGAGATGTCACGCGGCTGCCCACCGGGACAGGTCCGACGCGTGGCCCGGTCTTCAGGACCCGATGGCGGGCACCTGCGAGGCGCTCACCATCGAGGAGAACATGGCGCTGGCCCGCGCGCGGAAAAATCGCGCCGGCTGCGTCGTGCCATCGATCGACAGACCCGTGAGCTGTTCCGCGAGCGACTGTCCGTCGCTGCGCCCGACCGAAATCGCTCGGGCGACCGCATCGGGTCTGCTGTCGGGCGGACAGCGCCGAGCCGTCAGCCTGCCTGATGGCCTCGCTGCGCCCGTCCAGCATCCTGCTGCTGGACGAACACACGGCCGCCCTCGATCCGAAGACGGCCGCCTTCGTGCTCGAACTCACGGACCGGGTGGTCAAGGAAGGGCGTCTCACCACGCTGATGGTCACGCACAGCATGCCAGGCACTGGACTACGGTGACCCGTACCGTGATGCTGCACGCAGCCGGTGGTGCTCGACGTGTCCGGCGAGAACGCGCCCGGCTGAGGTGGATTTGCTGGCATGTTCGACGCACCCGTGGCGAGGAGCTCAGCGACGATTCGCTGCTGCTGGGTTGAGGCATCCGGGCGGCCGTCGTGCCGTCCCGTCGTCGTGCCATCGCCTGGCTGCACAGACCGTCCCGTCGGCGCCCAGCGCAGTCCGGATACTGGTACAGGTTGTGTTCCGGCGGGTTTTCATCGTTTCCCAGGGAGAAACCGATCCATGACGACATTTCATCACGCTCTGCGCCGCCGCTTCGTTTTCCGCTCCCTCGGCAGCCTGGCTGGCAGCCGGCTCGATGGCGACGGCTGCCATGCCCGTCGCGCTGGCGCAGGAAGGCAGTGCTGCTGCCGCGTCCCGGACGCCCACGGGCAAGGTGCCTGCGGCGGTCTCGGTGCTGTCCATCGTCGAGCATCCGTCGCTGGATGCGCTGCGTGACGGCCTGCACGACGAGCTGAAGGACGCGGGCTATCAGGACGGCAAGAGCCTGCACTGGGCCTATCAGGCGCCCAGGGCAGCCAGGACACGGCCGTGCAGATTGCCCGCAAGTTCGTGGGCGATCGTCCCGACGTGATCGTCTCCATCGCCACGCCGGCGGCGCAGGCGGTGGTCTCGGCCACGCCAGATTCCGGTCGTCACGCGCCATCACCGATCCCATTGCCGCGCAGATCGTCAAATCGCGGCGCCCGGGCACGAAAGCGTCACCGGCGTCGTCCGACAAGCTGGTGGCCGACCGCCGTCGCACTTTCACCATCAAGCGGGTGGTTCGTGCCGTCAAGCGCGTGGGCATCATCTGCAGTCCGGCCGAAACCAACTCGGTCGCGCCGCGCACGCGCGAGATGAAGGTGGCGTGGAAAAAGCAGGGCATCTCGCTGGTGGGAGTGGCTGCGCCGCGCTCGATCGATGTCGGTCCAGGCCGCACAGCGCCCCGTGGGTAAGGTGGATGTCATCTACCAGCAATGACAACAACGTCATTTCTGCCTACGAATCTGATGATCAGGTGGCCAATGCCGCGAAGATTCCGCTGATCTGCGCCGATCGTTCCAGCGTGCAGCGGGGCGCCACCAGGAGCCAGCCCATCGATTACTACCGGATGGGTCGCCAGATCGACGGATGCTGCGCATCTGAACGGTGAAAAGCCCGGCGACGGTACCAGCGAGACCAGCGACAGGCCCGACATCGCTGAACCTGGACGCCGCCCGCCGCCCTGAGCCACGCTCTCCCGAGCTGAAGGCCGAGGCCGGCGAGATCTCTGCAAGCCCTGATAGAGCGCACCCGGAAAGCCGGATCGGGGCCTTTTGTTCAATGGCGTCGAAAGGGCGCCTCATGACCGGGCGATCCTGTCAGGGCGCGAACCACGCCGGAGGACGGCTGCTGTCAGGTCGAATGATCAGAGAGCGCGTCCTGATCTTCTTCTAGGGCGCGCACCTCGATGCGGACCGTGGCCGGCGGCGGCGAATTCACGCTCCTGGCCGGTGAACGGGTCGATGCGCGGCTCTTCTTGGCCGGCACATCGATCACGCCGATCTTCAGCAGAACCGGGCAGCGTGAACTCACGGGCACCTTCTCTGCACCGAGGCCGGGATGGTCAGTTCCAGCGCGGCCATCACGGCCTTGACGGCCTTGGTCCGACGCCGGTCTGCTCGGCCAGTGCTGAGAGCCAGCCCGGCCTTTGGTGAAAGGTTTTCACGGGTTTTCCAGTGCCGGGGCGGCGGCAGCTTTCGTCGGTTGGCAGTGACAGCTGCAGCCGTTTTCTTCTGCAGGGGTTGCTGCCGCACGGGCGAGCTTCTTAGCGGTTGCGCGATGTTTCAGAGCAGGGTTCTCGTAGCGTTCAAAAAGGGTTCGTGCCCCGGGGTTCACCTGCTGGAGAAACACGGCGCGAGGCTGCATTTTTACGGCGTTCGTCGTCAGGGACCGACGGTTCAATCTTAGCAATCGGCAGATCGTTCTGACCGCCCGCAACCGTTTCGTTGGCTGTTGACCGCATTTTTCTACGGATTGTTACGACCTGATCCTCAAAAACGCTGAAATCATGTAGCAATCCTGCGCGGAGCTCGGCGGGCGTTGCGCAGACCCATCAAATCAGTGTTTTTGATGTTGCGGCTTCAGAAACCCTTCAGGAAGGGTTTTCCTGTCGTAAACTCAGGTACACACGGCGCAGCGCCTGCCGTGTCCGATGCATGCCCGTGACCACAGGGCCCTCAGCCCCTTCGGTCGCTGTCCGGGGCAGGGGCCTCGTTGCTGGCGTCACTTGTCCTTCTTGCCCAGCCCGAAGGAGCCCCCCAGGGCAGCGCGCAGCTTGTCGGCCATGGCGGAGTTGCTGGGGAAACCGCCACCGCTGCGTCCGTTGCGCTCGCCCTGGCCACCACGGCGCCCCTCGTGGTTGCGTCGTCCCTCCTGCTCCGGGCGCGGGCGACGCGGCCCCTGAGAAGGCCGGTTTCCGGCGCTCGCCGTGTTGTCTCCCTGCTTGCCGTCTGCCGGGTTGCGCGGCGGGCGGTTGCCGCCTTCGGCGCGACGGGGCTGGCCATGCCGGCCCTTGCCATGGGGGCGGCCCTGCCGGTTGGCAGGGGCGTTTGCGTCCTGGGTGGTCGCTTCCGGGGTGTTGCCTGCTTGCCCCTGACCGGCCGCAGCCTTGCCCTGGCGACCTTCGCCCGGCTTGCCGCCGGGGCGGCCCGAGCCACGGCGACGGTTGCCCTGCGGCTTGCCGCCCGGTGCGCCATGACGCTGGCCAGACTGACCCGGCTTGCGGGCCGGCTGGGCCGGGGCCTGCTTCTGGCGGAATTCTTCCGGAATCTGCTCGGCGCCGGTCTCGCCAAAGCGCACTTCGATCGTGCGGCCGTCCTCGAAGCTGAGCGTGCTGAACCGCCGAGTGCCACTGGATGCCTGAGGCAGCCCAGCACCCGACGGTGCAGGGCGTGCACGCGCAGCCGCCATCGCCATGATGTCCGCTCGGCCTCGGCAAGGCGAGGCGCCAGCTCGATCTGCAGGTGCAGCGGGGCGGCCGGTGCCAGCGACATCATGCTCTTGCGCAGCGTCTGGCGGATCTGGTTGCTCTTTTCGCGGGGCAGCGCAGGGGCTGCCAGCGCGGGTGCCGGCGTTGCAGCATCCGGAGCAGCGGAGGCTGCAGAAGCCTGAGCGTTGGCGTCGGGCTGGGCGCTGCCTGCTTCTTCAACCACAGCAGAGGTCGTGTCGGCAGCAGGTGCCTCGACGGCACGGTCGGTCGCATCTCGCTCCGATGGCATCGGCTGCTGCTGCCGGGCTGTCAGCCTGCTGTGCCGGCGCGCTGTCGGGGGTGGCAGCCTGGGCACTCTCGTCGGTTTTCGGCGAGGCGCCCTGCGTCGTGGCAGCCGTGTTCTGAGGCTGGTACAGCAGGCTGCCCGCCATGCGCTCGGCCTTCTGCGGCGGTGCCTGCAGGCCGAACTTCAGTTCCGGCCGGACCGTGTTCCTGGCGCTGGGAAGGCGGCCTCAGCTCTGGCGTTCCGTCACCAGTCGGGACTCGTCGCGCTGCAGGAAGGCAGCGGATGTTGCCGGCCAGCTTCGAGAGGCGGCGGATGCCATGATTGACCATCACCAGTGCGGCGGCGACCCGGGCGTCCAGCTCTTCGGCCTCCGGGGGCAGCGGCAGCGGGGGCGGCACGTCGGCAGCGGGCTTCTGTTCGGGCGCCGCCGGCGTGTCCGGCGTGGAGGTCTCGGCAGATGCGGGCGTGGTGTCAGGGACAGGGGACAGGGGCGTTGCTGCGTGCTCACGACGGGGCTCTGGCTGGAAAGAAGGTGGGTTTGTTCGGGATTGTGCTACAGATATGCGTTTTACGGCGGATAGATGGGGCAGGCGCGCTACCATTGGGCCATTCGTCGTGTCGTATCAAGGAAGAAAGCGTGCGTCTCTCTCGAAAGAAACAAACTGAAAGTGGTGCTGCTGGAAGGCATCCATCCGTCCGCCGTCGAAGCGTTCACTGCCGACGGGATACGCAGATCGAAACCCACCCCAAGGCGCTGGAAGGGCAGGCACTGATCGATGCCATCGCCGATGCCCACTTCGTGGGGCTGCGCTCGCGCACCCAGCTCACGGCCGAGGTGCTGGAGCAGGCTCAGAAGCTGGTCGCGGTCGGCGCGTTCTGCATTGGCACCAACCAGATCGCCCTGGACGCCGCAGCCCGGCGTGGCGTGCCCGTGTTCAACGCACCGTTCTCCAACACGCGCAGCGTGGCCGAGCTGGTGCTGGCCGAGATCATCATGCTGATGCGCGGCATCCCGCAGAAGAACGCACTGCTGCACCGGGGCGGCTGGATGAAGAGTGCCGCCAACTCGTTCGAGGTGCGTGGCAAGACGCTGGGCATCATCGGCTATGGCCATATCGGCACCCAGCTGGGCCTGCTGGCCGAGACCCTGGGCATGCGCGTGGTGTTCTACGACATCGAGACCAAGCTGCCGCTGGGCAATGCACGCCAGCTCTCCACGCTGGACGAGCTGCTGGCCGAGGCCGACGTGGTGAGCTGCACGTGCCCGAGACGCCGGACACGAAGAACATGATGGGTGCCGAGCAGATCGCCCGCATGAAGAAGGGCAGCTTCCTCATCAATGCCTCGCGCGGCACCGTGGTCGACATCGACGCGCTGGCTGCGGCCCTGGAGTCGAAGCACATCCTGGGTGCCGCCATCGACGTGTTCCCGGTCGAGCCCAAGGGCAATGAGGGTGACTTTCCAGTCCCCGCTCATCCGCTTCGAGAACGTGCTGCTCACGCCGCACATCGGTGGTTCCACCGGCGAGGCCCAGGAGAGCATCGGCCGCGAGGTGGCCTCCAAGCTCATCCGCTACAGCAACAACGGCTCCACGCTGTCGGCGGTCAACTTCCCCGAGGTCTCGCTGCCGGCTCACCCGGGGCTGTGCCGGATCCTGCACATCCACCGCAACGTGCCGGGCATGCTGACCCGCATCAACGAGCGCCTCTCCAACGCCGGCATCAACATCGCCTCGCAGTACCTGCAGACCAATCAGCACGTGGGTTACGTGGTGGTCGATGTCGAGAACGAGGGCAGTGCCGAGGCGCTGCACGAGATCTCCGACCTGGAAGGCACGATCCGCGCACGCGTGCTGTACTGATGACGGCATGACGCGTGGGGCAGGCCGGGAACCTTGAGACAGGGCCCCGGCCCGTCAGCCGCAATGCCTGCCATCCGATGGTAGGATAGGCCTCTGTTGCCACGAGACAACGACCGGACAGCCATCTGCTGCACCGGTCGGGGTCATCCCCTTTTTCATGCCGCACGCCCGCGCATGCCGGACGGGCGGAGGCGCCGTTTACCTTCGTTGTCCGCATCTCGTGTGGTTCAGCCCCATCCTTTAAAACATGAAGACTGCTTCCCTTTCCCGGGCTGTTGCCCTGTCCATCGCCCTCGTTGCCGGGGCCAGCAGCCTGGTACCGGCCACCGCACAGGCGGCCGACGACCGCACCATCGGCATCGTCGACACGACCTTCAAGCTGCTCACGCGCGACGATGACATCATCGTCGAGGCCTACGACGATCCCCTGGTCCAGGGGCGTGACCTGCTACGTGTCGCGTGCTCCGCACCGGCGGCATCAAGGGCTCGCTGGGTCTGGCGAAGACAAGGCTGAGGCCTCCATCTCCTGCCATCAGGTTGGCCCGGTCAAGATCGAAAAGCCGCTGAAGAAGAAGGAAGATGTCTTCAGCGAGCGCCTGTCCATCCTCTTCAAGCGTCTGCGCGTGGTGCGCATGGTCGACAGCACACGCAACGTGCTGGTCTACCTCACGTACTCGGACAAGCTGATCGACGGCTCGCCCAAGAACAGCGTCTCGGCTGTGCCTATCGATCCTGCCACGCCCATTCCGGTGAAGTGAGCCTCTCTGGCCGGCCGTGTCTTCATGGTCGGCCTGACACTACCACCGAAAAACGCCCGTCATCGTGACGGGCGTTTTTGCTAAGCAAAGTTCGCTCGACGTCGAATCAGAAGTCGATCGAGGCACTCAGGCTGAAGGTGCGCGGCTGGCCCTGCACCAGGTAACCCGCGTTGGGGTAGCCACCGGCCGAGGACCAGTACTTGCGGTCGGTCGAGGTTGTCGATGCGGGCGCGCAGCGTGACCAGCTGCCCTGCACGTCCAGCAGATAGCGCGTACCGATGTCCGGGCGTGTCCAGCCCGGGGCTTCCAGCGTGTTGGCCGAATTGGTCTTGAAGGAACCGGTGTTGACCACGCGGGCATCCAGCGACAGACCTTCCACCCACGGCGTGTCCCAGTCCAGCGCCAGCGACAGCTGCCGCTTGGGCACGCCAGCACCCGCTTGCCGTCGGTCAGCGCCGAGCCGGTGCTGCGCTGCTTTTGGCGTCCAGCAGCGTGATGCCGCCCACGGCCCGCAGGCTCCGCATCGGCTCGCCCTGAACCGTCAGCTCCAGTCCCTGATGGCGGTCCTTGCCGGAGGCTACAAAGGTGTTGCTGCCATCAATCAGGCCACGCGGCTTGTCGGTGCTGAACAGGGTGGCTGCGTAGATGGTGCCGCCGGCATCGTATTTGACGCCGATTTCCTTCTGTCTGGACACGTACGGTGACAGCGACTGGCCTGCGTTGGTGACGGGCTGGCCATTGTTCTGTGCCGGTGCTGTTTCGCCCTGTGCCGGAGCCCTCGATGTAGTTGGCGTACAGTGAGAGATCGTCCCTCAGACGGTAGACCACGCCGCCATCGGACTGGTACGGCTCTGGTCATAGCTGGACGAGCGCGTGCCGGTGTTGTAGGCGTAATCGGTGATCTTCAGCGTCTGGTGGCGGGCGCCCACCGTCACCAGCAGCTGGTTGCCCATGAAGCCCATCGTGTCGCCCACCGCCGGGCTGCGCAGCTGGATCTTGTTGGTCAGGTGAGGATCGGAGAGCGAGTTGCCGCTGATGGCACGGGCGCTCCATTCCGGTCGGCCATGGGCGACAGGGTTGTACAGGCTGGTGGCGAGCTGATTGCTGGCGTCGAAGGTGTAGCCGTTCTTGCGGCGCTGTTCGTGGGCGCCCAGTGACGCCACCACCTCGTCGCTTGACTGTGCCGGTGAGAACTTGCCGCGCAGTCCGATTTCGCCGGTGATCACGCGTTCCTTGCGGGCGTTGTCGAAGCGGTAGGTGTTGCCGCTGCCGTTATTGGCGGTGACGGTGAGGTTGGCCAGCGAATTGTCTTCCCTGGTCTGGCGGGCACTCAGCGCCGCCCAGCCGGTCAGGTTCTGCGTGAAGTCCTGCTCGCCACGCAGGCTGCCGAAGGTGTCCTTCTCCCGGGAGTAGGGACCAGGGCTGTGCCCAGTTGGTGGTGCTGTCGGCCGCTGCTGGCACGGCTGTGACCGTGCTGGCCAGCGTCACGTTGGTGCGCGTGGCTTTCAGGTGATGGTTCTGGTAGCCCAGATCGGCCGACAGGCGCGTGTCGGCATCATGCCAGTCCAGGCCGGCCGAGATCAGGTCTTCCTTGTTGTGTTCGCGGTCGATGGCGGTGTCGCCCTGGCGGTGCGTGGCCACCAGACGCAAACCGGCGCTGTCATCGGGCCCGAAGCGGCGGGCCACGTCGGCCGAGGCGTTGAACTGCTTGCTGTTGACCAGCCCCAGGTCCACACGCGTCAGCGGATCGTTGGGGGCACGCTTGGGCAGCAGGTTGATGGTGCCGCCGATGCCGCTGCCGCTGGGTGTGGCGCCCGTCAGGAAGGCACTGGCGCCGCGCAGAACCTCCACACGCTCGAACAGGGTCGGAGGCGATGTACTGGCGGGGCAGCAGGCCGAACAGGCCGTTGTAGGCAATATCGTCCGAATACAGCAGGAAGCCGCGCACGAAATAGGTTTCCTGGAAGTTGCCGAAGCCGCGCGCCATCCGGATGGAAGGATCGTTCTGCAGCACATCGGCCACGCTCTGGGCCTGCTGGTCCTGGATCAGCTGGTTGGTGTAGGCGGTGACCGAGAAGGGTGTCTCCATCTGGTCGCGCGTGCCCAGGATGCCGATACGGCCGCCACGAGCCACCGGCCGCCGGACAGCGTCTTCGTCAGCCCGGTGGCCGAGGCATCGGCACTGGCGCTGACTTCACCGTATCCAGCACGACGGGATTCGTGTCGTCGGCCACGATGGCCGGTTCCGTGCCGGTGGGGTGATGCCTCGGCCGTGGGCGGGGAGGCCGAGGCGAGGGCCACGGCGGCAGCCACCCGGAGCGGCGCTGATGGATGATGAACGGCTCGGCTGCGTTCTGCTGCGGCTTCACGATGAAGAGCGACCGCACGGCGCGCTCTGGAACGGGATGTCATGGATGCTGATGAAAGGAGGGTGATTGAAGGAGCACGTCCGGGGATGACAGCGCGAGCTTTTCAGGAGATGAACGCCGGTCGGGGCCAAGTATACGAAGATAAAAGAATGAAATCGAGAATCCATTCAGTAGTAAAATGTCATTCTGGATCTACAGAAAGGCCGCAGAGTGGCGCTGCAGGGCAGGAGGGTGCTGGGTGGGAGGGGCTCTCGCATGACAACATGAGGCCGGGCTGTCGAAGGGGCTGCCCATCCCGACATGGGCCGAATCACGGACACGCACCGTCGTCCTTCGTCGGTTTCTGGTAGGATGTCGGACTTCAGACATCGATTTCTAGCCCCCGGCGTATCCGGGACACGTCAACTTGCGTGTCCAGTGCGCCCATGAAAGGCACACCCGTGCCTTCTCCGGTTGGCGTCGATGCAGGGTACGCAATCCGTCAACCCCGTCGGGGCAAGAGGCCCCGCCCACGTCATCGCCAGATTCCCGGATCCTCCGGAAGATTTTTCATCCTGGTCCTGCCGCGACCCGGCGCTGTCATGGCGTTCGCCCGGCATGCCCGCGTCCGTCTGCTGCGTACACGGACCGCGCCTGCGATGACGTTGCCATTCACTTTCGCGACCATGACTCAGCACGAGAAGAACGACGAGCAGGACAAATCCGTCGAGAATGTTGCGCTCAGACCGCCGAGACATAGCGCCGGCCGTGATGCCGCGCCCGCAAGGAAGAACACGAAGCGCGCGAAGGCCGCTCCCACCCCCAGCCCGAAGACGAGACCGAGGATCGGGACGACGAGGCACGCCTTGCCGATGAAGACGAAGCGGACGAGGATGCCGACTTCGACGATGAAGACGACCCGGATGATGACGAATCCGACGAGGATGACGAGGGACTTCGACCAGGCGGATGATGATTCTGACGACGACGACGACGACGACGACGACGACGACGACGACGACGACGACGACGACGACGACGAAGACGACGACGACGACGACGAAGACGAAGACGAAGCGGGACGACACGATTCGGACGATGATGGGGAAGACGAGGACGACGAGCCTGCACTCGCTGCATGCGATCCCCTTCGTCGAAGCCACTGATTCGAGCTTTGCCGAGCTGGGGACTGATTGAGCCGCTGGTCCGGGCCCTGCAGCGCCTGGACATCATCCATCCGTCGCCCGTGCAGGCGCAGGCCATTCCGGTGCTGCTGGCCGGCAACGACCTGGTGGCTTCGGCGCCTACCGGCACCGGCAAGACGGCGGCCTTCCTGCTGCCGGCACTGCAGGGTGTGGCGCTGAATGCGCAGGAGCGTGCTGCCGAGCATCACGACGCTGGCGACCATGACGAGGACCACCGTGGCAAGCGGGGCAAGGGGCGCCGTCCGGCACGTCCGGCCTTCGGTCCTTCCGTGCTGGTGCTCACGCCCACCCGCGAGCTGGCCCAGCAGGTCACGCGCACCAGCCACGCGCTGTCGCGGCTGCTGCCGCGCACCAGCACCGTCTGCATCACCGGGGGCTCTTCCTACTTCCACCAGGCACGGGCACTGGCCATGCCTTACGAAGTGCTGGTGGCCACGCCCGGCCGACTGATCGACCAGCTGGATAACGGCAAGATCGACCTGTCGCGCCTGAAGATGCTGGTGCTGGACGAGGCCGATCGGATGCTGGACATGGGCTTCTCCGAAGATGTGTTCCGCATTGCCGAAATGCTGCCGACCGAGCGCCAGACCGTGTGCTTCACCGCCACCGTCTCGCACGACGTTCGCAACCTGGCCGACAAGCTGCTGAAGGATCCTCAGTGGCTGACCGTCGAGCGCAGCGAAGAGGCGCTCACGCCGATCGATGACCACGTGGTCTATGTCGACAACCCGGGACACCGTGGCCAGCTGCTGCGCGCCTGCCTGAACGACACCGGCCTTGGTCAGCCATCGTCTTCACCGCCACCAAGCGGCAGGCCGAGGAGCTGTCCGAGGAACTTCAGGGCGAGGGCTTTTGCCGTGGATGCGCTGCATGGCGACATGAACCAGCGCGAGCGCACCCGGGCACTGAACCGCCTGCGTCAGGGGGAATGCCAGGTGCTGATCGCCACCGACGTGGCGGCCCGCGGCATTGATGTGTCCAGCCTCACCCACGTCATCAACTATGAGCTGCCGCGCGTGGCCGAGGACTACGTGCACCGTATCGGCCGGACCGGTCGTGCCGGCGCCAGTGGTCAGGCCATCTCCTTCGTGGGCCGCGAGGACGTGATTCCGCTGCGCAAGATCGAGCATTTCACGGGCCGCCACATCCAGGTCAGCGAGTTCCCGGGACTGGAAGCCCAGTTCAAGCCGCAGCCCTTCAAGAAGAAGCACAAGAAGAAGGAAGCCCGTCGCGAAGGCTACGGCAAGCCGCGTTTCGGCGGTCGTGGCCGGGATGATCGGCGCGGCGGCGACCGCGAATACCGGGGCCGTGGCTTCGAGGGGCGGCATGACCGTGATGGCGGGCAGGGGCCGCGTGATCGGGACGAGCGCCGTGCTGAACGCAGCTTCGGGCGTCGTGACGACTTCCGGGGCGGTCAGGACGGCTATCGGGATCGCAAGCCCTGGCCGCGTCGCGACGGTGAAGGCTTCGGGCCGCGTCGCCACGACGGTGAGCGCTGGAGCGAGGATCGTCCGGGGCGCCGTTTCGGCGGTGACGAGGACCGTCGCGGCGGCTGGAGAGGTCGCGAGGACCGTCCGCAGGACGGCGCGCGCGGCTTCCGCCCGGAAGGCCGTGATGGCGAAGGCCGGCGCGAGCGTCCGTGGAACAACGATCGGCGCGAAGGCCGCGGTTGGGATGCACCTCGCGGTGAACGCGGCGAGGGCGGACAGCGTGAGCGTCGTCCCTTCGACCGTGACCGTCGCGAGGGCGGCCGTGCCTGGGAAGACCGGGGTGATCGTGGTGGCTGGAACCGGGATCGGAACAACGAGTCCCGCGGATTCCGCGGTGATCGCGGTGACTGGAAACCGCGTCGCGACGGTGAAGGCCAGGAACGCCGCAGCTTTGGCGACCGTCCGGGCTGGAAGGAGCGCAAGCCCGGGAGGGCGGTGATCGTCGGGATGGCGAGGGACGCGGCAACCGGGGCTTCGGCCGGCGTGACGATGCCGGCTGGCGCGGCCGTGACGACCGTCGGGGTGGCCCGGATCGCGGTGGCCGCTTCGGTGATCGTGATGCCCGCGGTGGCGCCCGAAAGCGTGGCCCGGCCACGCTGGACCCGGACCGTGCCTTCCGGCAGGCCCGCGACGAAGGCAAGGATGACTGATCCCGCCTGAAGTTCGCAGGCCGTGAGGCCGTGCAGGCACATGCGTCTGTACGGTCCGAACGGCTCCCGATCGCTGAAATGCCCCTGTTCCGGAGTGTCCGGCAGGGGCGTTTTTCTTTTACGACTTCAGCAGGACGGCTACGAATTATTTTTGAATTGCTACATATGGAGCGAAATGGATACCGTGATTTCTCGCTCCTGCGGAGAAAACGGCCAATGACGGAACCCTCGGCTGAAACACGGAGGGCCGCAAGGGGCGGTGCTGTTTCGCGTTGGGGAATGGTCAGGGGTCCACGGTCGATATAATCGTCAATATCGAGACCTGTCCCACGGAGCGCCCATGCCAGCCCCCGTCGCCAGTACGCCTGTCGTGTTCGGCAGGTTGCCCACCGTGCTCGTACCGGGGCTTCTGTGCACGCCCCAGCTCTTCATGGCGCAGCTGCCGCTGTTCTGGACGCAGGGCTCGGTGACCGTAGCCGACACCACACGGCACGGCGAGATCGGGGCCATGGCGCGGGCCATTCTGGCCGATGCGCCACCGGTCTTCCGGCTGGTGGGTCTGTCCATGGGCGGCTATCTGGCCTTCGAGATCCTGCGGCAGGCCCCGGAGCGGGTCGGTGAGCTGGTGCTGTTCGACACCTCGGCCCGGGCCGATACCGACGAGGTTCGCGAGAATCGCCTTCAGATGATCCGGATGGCCCAGAACGGTGGCTTCGGTCGGATTCCATCGATGTTCCCGAGGCTGGTGGCGCCCGGACGCGTGGATGACCTGCAGCTGGCTGCCCTGGTGGAGGGCATGCGCCAGGCGGTGGGTGCCGAGGGATTCGTGCGTCAGCAGATGGCCATCCTGGGTCGCCCCGATTCCCGGCCGCTCCTGGCCAAGATCGACTGCCGCACGCTGGTCGTGGTGGGTGAGGGCGATCAGCTCACCCCACCGGCCCCTGCGCAGGAAATCTCTTCCAGCGTGCCCGGCGCAAAGCTGGCCATCATTCCGGGGGCTGGCCACCTGGCGCCGATGGAGCGGCCCGAGGCCGTCAACGCCGTGCTGCAGCGCTGGCTGTCCCAGGCCTGAGCCCGGCCTGAGTTTCCGGCCCTGAACGGCAGCTTTCGCTGGATGTCTCATCCGGGCCACGGCTGCTGCGGTTGCTTGCCAGGGTGGGGGCATCCAAGGTAAAGGGGATACCCTTGCCCCGTTCCTGTCAGCATGCCCCAGCCCGACATCGCTCCCGGTTTCATCGTCATTCACGGCAACCAGTCCGAGACGCTGCGCGACCTCATCTGCGACTGGATGCGGGCCCATCCGCTGGCCCCGCTGGAAAATGAAGTCATCCTGGTGCAGAGCAACGGCATCGCGCAGTGGCTCACGCTGTCGCTGGCGGCCGATCCGCTTCCTGTCGATGCGGGGCGTTCCGCGTTCGACGGGCGCGGGCTGGGCATTGCGGCCGCCATCGACCTGCAGCTGCCGTCCCGTTTCATCTGGCAGGCCTACCGGGCCGTGCTGGGCGAGATCAGGTGCCGGAACGGTCACCCTTTGGCAGGGATCTGCTGACCCTGGCGACTGATGCGGCTGCTGCCCGCGCTGGTGGCAAGGCCGCAGACACAGGCGGTCTTCGAGCCGCTGCGGCGTTTCCTGGAAGAGGATCCGCAGCTGCGCCGTCTGCATCAGCTGGCAGCCCAGCTGGCTGACCTGTTCGACCAGTATCAGGTCTACCGGGCCGACTGGCTGGAGGATTGGGCCCACGGGCACGATCGGCTGCGGGACTCGCACGGGCTCGGTCGAGGCAACATCAAGACACCGAACGCCATGGAAACGCAGGCCCGGTCTTTGCCGGATCAGGCCGGCAAGCCCTGCCGGAAGACGCACGCTGGCAGCCGCTGCTCTGGCGGGAGCTGCTGGCCGATGTGGGCCCGGGGGCGGCCGGGGACAATCGCGCCACGATCCACCAGCGCTTCATTGACGCCTGCACGTCTGCCGATGCCGAACGGCCTGCCGGGCTGCCGCGCCGCGTGGTGGTCTTCGGGATCTCGGCCATGCCCCGCCAGGCGCTGGAGGTGCTGTCTGCCCTGGGGCGCTGGTGTCAGGTGCTGATGTGCGTGCAGAACCCGTGTCGCCATTACTGGGGCGATATCGTGCCCGAGCGGGAGTGGCTGGCGCGGCTTCGCCGCCGACACGCCCACCGACCGGGCGTCGATCCGGCACTGGCCCACCTGGCCGCACATGGCCAGCCGCTGCTGGCTGCCTGGGGGCGGCAGGGGCGGGATTTCATTGGCCTGCTGACCCAGTACGACGAGGAGCAGGGCGCGGCGGAGACGCGTCTGCTGGCCATTGACCGGCGGGCGGACATCTTCATCGATCGTGAGCCGGCCGATACATTGCTTCTGCAGCTGCAGCAGGATATCCTCGATCTGGCGCCGCTAGCCGAGACGCGCAGCCGCTGGCCGGCGGTTGATCCCCAGCGTGACCGCTCCATCCGCTTCCAGATCTGCCACAGTGCGCAGCGCGAGGTGGAGGTGCTTCATGACCAGCTGCTGGCCGCCTTTGCAGCGGATCCCACGCTGCAGCCGCGGGACGTGATCGTGATGGTGCCCGACATCGCCACCTATGCGCCGCACATCCAGGCGGTGTTCGGGCTGTATCCGCCGCAGGACCCGCGCTTCATTCCGTTCTCGATGGCCGACCAGCAGAGCCGCAGCCACGAGCCGCTGCTGGCCGCCGTGGAGTTCCTGCTGGACCTGCCGCAGGCGCGCCTGTCGGTGTCCGAGGTGCTGGATCTGCTGGAGGTGTCGTCGTTGCAGCAGCGTTTCGGCATCGAGGCCGAGCAGTTGCCGCAGCTGCGCGGCTGGATCGAGAAGAGCGGCATCCGCTGGGGGCTGGACCCTGCACAGCGGCAGTCGCTGGAACTGGACGATGCCGTGGCGCAGAACAGCTGGTGGTTCGGACTGCAGCGCATGCTGCTGGGCTATGTGGCGGGCCATACCGGCACGTGGTCGGACATCGAGCCGCTGGACGAGATCAGTGGTCTGGACGGCGAGCTGCTGGGGCGGCTTCTGGCCCTGGTGCGGGCGCTGCAGGACACCTGGCAGGATGTGCGCAATCCCGCCACGCCCCAGGAGTGGGGCGTGCGGCTGCAGGCCATGCTGGACCGCTTCTTCGTGGCCGACGAAGGGCGCGAGGGCATCCTGCTGATGCGCCTTTCCGAAGCCCTGCAGCAATGGCTGGACGATTGTGCCGAGGCGCAGATGGATCTGCCGCTGCCCCTGTCGGTGGTGCGGGAGCACTGGCTGGCCAGCTTCGACGACGAGGGACTGGGACGGCGATTCTTTGCCGGCGCCGTCACCTTTGCCACGCTGATGCCGATGCGGGCGATTCCGTTCCGGCACGTGTGCCTGCTGGGCATGAACGATGGCGACTTTCCGCGTTCGCGCCAGCCAGCCGACTTTGACCTGATGGGCAACGATTATCGACCGGGTGACCGTTCACGCCGCGAGGATGATCGCTATCTGTTCCTGGAAGCGCTGCTGTCGGCTCGTGAGCAGCTCTCCATCAGCTGGGTGGGGCGCAGTGTTCATGACGACTCACCCCGTCCGCCCTCGGTGCTGGTGGCGCAGTTGCGTGACCATATCGCTGCCGGGTGGCGGCTGAACGGGCGTGACGAGGAGACGGGCGCGGCACTGCTGGAGGCACTGACAACCCAGCACCGCCTGCAGCCCTTCAGTCGGGCGTATTTCGTGCGGGAGGGTGCTGCGGGTGCCACGCGGGCGGGGACGACGATCTCTTCAGCTACTCGAACGAATGGCGAAAGGGCGCTGCAGCAGGCGAGACGGGGCATGACGACCGTGCTTCAGAAGGGGCGAGGGTGCAAGCGATATCGCGGAAGATGCTGTAAACACGGCATCCGGCTCTCCCCGATGGCCGATACTGCCGCCTGCCGAGTGGCCCTGAGGAACTGACGCTGCAGGAGCTGACGCGCTTCCTGAAAAAAGGCCGGTCGCGTACTTCTTTCGCAAGCGCCCGGACATTCACTGGCAGGACGAGGATGCCGTGGTGCCCGATCATGAGCCGTTCAGCCTGGATGGTCTGCAGCAATGGCAGCTGCAGGCCGATCTCATCGCGTCGCAGCAGCATCGGGTCGCGGTGACGCTTTCGTCCCCGGGCGCGGCAACTGAGGATTCGGTTCCACCTCCGGGTTGAAGGAGGATCTTGCCGACGTGCTGGCCGAGGAGCGTGCACAGGCGCTGACGCGGTTTTGCCCGTGCCGGCCAGCTGCCCGTGGGCGCCTTCGGCGAACTGATGCGCAGAAGCTGGATGCACCGATGGCGGAGATGTTCGAGACCTATCTGGAAGAGATCGCTCGTTGTCCGACCGTACTGCCGGATGAGGCGTTTCTGTGGCCTGAACAACCGTCGGTGTCGCCGCCGGTGGTCGGTACGCTGGATCAGCTGAGGGCCGGGTTGGAGGGCGAGCGCGTGCGGCTGCTGATCAGTGCCAGCAATCTGGTCAACAAGGCAGGCGGGAAGAAAGCGTCTTCCGGCAAGGGGTCGAAGTCCTCATCCGGAGGGGGTAAGGACAGCAGCTATCGCTACGACAAGCTGCTGGATTACTGGGTGCATCACGTGGCGGGCAATCTGTCGGGAAAGCCGCTTCGGACACGAATCATCGGCAAGGAAGGCAGCACGGTCGAGCTGATGCCGCTGGATCGGGAGGCGGCGCTGGCGTACTGGCAGGACCTGCTGCAGGGCCTGGAACTCGGCCTGCCGTCGGCCACTGCCGCTGGCAGCCGGGACGGGATTTGCGTGGGTGCTGGGTGGATCGTCCGAGGATCCCGCCAAGCGTCAGCAGGCGGCGCAGGCCGCTTATGAGGGCAGCGAGAGCGGATTTGGAGGCGCGGGTGAGTGCCAGCGGGATGAGTATCTGATGCGTGCCTATCCGGATTTTCAGGCCCTGGAAGAGGACGGCGAGTTTGCCCAGTGGGCCGAGCGGCTGTTGCAGCCACTGGCAGACGCCGTCGCCAGGAAGGGCACAGCGTCGGGCCATGAGGGATCCGCTGAAGGAGATACCCATGGTGAATGACGAGGGGCAGGGGATGACGGATGCCGGAGCAGCCGAAATGTCCGGTAGCGGACAGGGTGAGGGGCCTGCGGGCATGCGGACGGAGCAGCCCCGGCGAGTCGAGCCGCTGCATTTTCCGCTGTGGGGCAGCCGGCTGATCGAGGCCAGTGCCGGCACCGGCAAGACCTACACGATCGCAGCGCTGTACCTGCGGCTGGTGCTGGGACACGGCGAGCGCGGCACCACGAGTCTTGATGCGGCGTATCCGCCCGACGTGGACATGGGGTTTCTTGAGGGGGCCAAACCGCCCGAGGAGGCCACGGCGTTCCGTGGCGCTGACCCCGCCGAAGATCCCGGTGGTGACCTTCACCGAAGCGGCCACGCTGGAACTGCGTGACCGCATCCGGGCGCGGCTGGCCGAGGCCGCCGCTTTCTTTCCGGGCCAGTGCCGAAGCCGTCGAGGCGGGAGCAGGTCTGGATGTCATGGTACCGGGGGCGTTCCTGATCAGGATCTCGTTGGTGGGCAGCCCGCGCCGGATATCGCCTCGGCCGGGGATGACCTTGCCGTACTGCCGAAGGCCGATCCTTTCCTGCAGGGTCTGCGTGATGCCTATCCGGCCTCCCAGTGGTCCGAGCGGGCACATACCCTGCAGCTGGCCGCAGAGTGGATGGATGAATCGGCCATTTCCACCATCCATGGCTGGTGCAACCGCATGTTGCGTGAGCATGCCTTCGACAGCCGCGGGCTGTTCAACCAGACACTGAGTACCGACACGTCGGAGCTGCTGGCCGAGGCCTGTCGTGATTACTGGCGCAATTTCTGTCAGGGCCTGTCGCTGGAGGCTGCCCGAGTGCTGCAGGGCTGGTGGGCCGATCCGGATGCGCTGCAGAGGAAGTGCAGAGCCTGCTGTCCGATCTGGACGCGTTGTCCGGTGAGGGACGCTCGCCGGCCGAGGCCATCGGCGAGGCACAGCAGCAGCGCAGACAGCAGCTGCAGGCGCTGAAGGCCCCTTGGCGGGAGGGGCTGGATCGAGGGCTGGGGTGCATGCTGGATGCCGGGCGGGAGAAGCCTGCCGCTTCACGCAAAGGCAAGGGAGGGGCCGAGCCGGTGTCGGAAGCACGGCATGAGCGGGCATTTCCGATTGGCTGGCTCAATGGCAGCAAAGTGAAAACCAGCAACCAGGCCCAGTGGTTGCAGCTGCTGCGTGACTGGGTGGACGATGCCGACATGGCAAAGCCCGGACTGTCCGAGACGGCCATGAATCGCCTGACGCCGGATGGCCTGCGCGACGCCTTCGGCAAGGGTGTCGATGCCCAGGATCCTGCGCTCGTGGCCATGCTGGAGCATCCGGCGCTGGCGGCGATGGCAGCCCTGCCAGGAAAGCTGGCGGCGCTGCCGGATGGGCGTCAGGCGACGCTGCTGCATGCCGCACGCTGGATCGAGGCGCGCTATCGCAGGGCACGTGATCAGAGAAGCGAGATGAGCTTCGATGACCTGCTGCGACAGCTGGCGCAGGCACTGGCTTCGGAAGGTGGAGAGCGGCTGGCCGAACGGATCCGGACGCAGTTTCCCGTGGCGATGATCGATGAATTCCAGGATACCGATCCGGTGCAGTACAGCATCTTCGATCGCGTCTACCGGGTGGAGAAGAACTGCCCGGATCAGGCGCTGATCCTGATCGGCGACCCGAAGCAGGCCATCTATGCTTTCCGGGGGGCCGACATTCATACTTATCTGCGGGCGCGCGAGGCCACCGGAGGACGGCACTACACGCTGGACACCAATTTCCGTTCGTCGAAAGCGATGGTAGGCGCCGTCAACCATGTCTTCGAGGTGGCCGAGCAGCGCCCCGGCGGCGCATTCCGGTTCGGTGCCGTATCGGATGACGGAGACGGTGCAGGAGCAGCGGTGTCGCTGCCTTTCATGGCCGTGAAGGCGCAAGGGCGCAAGGAAATCTGGCAGGATGCGAAGTATCCGGACGCGGCTGCGCCGGCACTGGTCGCCTGGACGATGCCGGAAGATGCCGGAAACAGGTTGAATGCCAAGACGGGCCATGTATCCAAGGGGAGCCTATACCGCGCATTATGCCGAGGTCACGGCACGGAGATCGCGCGCCTGCTGCAGGCGGGGGCCGAGGGGCAGGCCGGTTTTGCCCAGTCCGGTGCGTCTGGATGAACCGCACGGACATGACGGGTGAGGGGATTCGCGCCGTGTTTCCGGCGTGCGGCCGGCCGACATCGCCGTGCTGGTCAACAGCGGCCGGGAGGCCGATGCCGTCAGAAAGGCCCTGCGTGCCAGGGCATCCGTCAGCGTCTATCTGTCCGAGGATGAGTCGGTCTATGCCAGTCCGGTGGTGCCGCCACTGCTGCGCTGGCTGCAGGCGGCAGCCGAGCCTGCCAACGGACGGCTGCTGCGTGCGGCATTGGGTACCGCCCTGTGCGGGCTGGATGCCCTGCAGCTGGAGCGGCTGGTGCATGACGAGCTGCACTGGGAAGAGCGGGTGGCGCAGTTCCAGCGCTACCGGGAGATCTGGCGCAGCCAGGGCGTGTTGCCGATGGTCCGCCACATGTTGCAGGATTTCGGTGTGGTGCCCCGCTTGCTGGCGCAGGGGGGGGAGCGGCAGCTGACCGATCTGCTGCATCTGAGCGAGCTGCTGCAGCAGGCTTCCACCCGGCTGGAAGGCGAGCACGCCCTGGTGCGTTATCTGCAGGAGCAGCGGGATGCCCCCGAAGGCGAGCGTGAGGCGCGCCGTCAGCGACTGGAAAGCGACGATGCCCGGGTGCGCGTGGTGACGGTGCACAAGTCCAAGGGGCTGGAGTATCCGCTGGTGTTCCTGCCGTTCTTCTGCGCTGTGCGCCCGGTGGAGGCGAAGGATGCGCTGCTGCGCTGGCATGATGCTGATGGCCGCCTTCAGCTGGTGCCGGGCAGGAGCGCGGATGACGAAATCGTGGCCGCAGCCGATGCGGAACGGCTGGGTGAGGATCTGCGAAAACTGTATGTGGCGCTCACAAGGGCACGTCATGCCACCGGGTGGGCCCGGGGGCACTGGAGAATCTGCACCGCAGTGCAGCGGGTCATCTGCTGGGGCTGGGTGGCGAAAGTGGCGATGGCCATCGGCTGTTTGCTGCCCTGCAGGAGCAGGTTGATCAGTGGCGTGAGGGCATCGCACCGGGTGTGCTGGCGGTGGAGGAAGCGTCGTTGCCGGCCGATGGGCATGGTGATGGGGACATGGCACAGGGCAGCCTTGTGGGAGCCCTCTGAGCGGACATCCGGGCGGGGTGCGGCTGCGTGGAAGACGCCGCCGATGCTGCCTGCCAGTCATGGCCGCGATGGTGGATTGCCAGCTATTCGGCGCTGGAGGTGGAAGATGTTGCAACGACGCTTTCCGAATCCGACTCACCGTCCGACCGGGGCGTGCATGAGACGGTTGCCGCGCATGGAGACGTGGAACCCGTGAAACCGGCCGCTGGTGACGGATGGGAGCCGGGTCGGAACGTGGCCGAAAGCGATGCACCTTATGGCGATTCGGCGCTGACCGATACCTGGGCCGAGCAGCGCGCAGCCGATGCCGTGTGGCAGCGGCACCTGGTGCAGGCGGCTGAAGCTTCTGCGCTGGCGGTGGTGGATTCTGAGCAGGGCGCGAGGGGCTCGGCAGCAGCGTGCATGATTTTGCGCGGGGCCCCGGGCCGGGACCTTCCTGCATGGTTTTGCTGGAATGGGCCGGACGCGAGGCTTTGCCGCGCTGGCAAAGGATCCGGCACGCCTGGCCGAGCAGGTGCGCTGGCGCTTGCAGCGCATGCCGGACTGGCAACCCTGGCGGTCGCTGTTGACGGACTGGCTGGTGCGTCTGCTGACGCAGCCCCTGCCGCTGAATGCGGGGGGCAGGGATCGGATCCAGGGCAACGTGGAAGAGGCGTTGGTGGGTGCCGGGCCTGTGCCGTCTGATGGCAGCTCCTCGTTCACGCTGGCCGGCCTGCGGCAGTATCAGGTGGAGATGAGCTTCATGCTGGCGGTGCAGGACATCGACCTGCCGGCGCTGGATGCCTGGGTGCGCCAGCACACGTTCAATGGTGCGGCGCGGCCCCGTTGCTGCCGGGGCAGCTCAACGGCATGCTGAAGGGCTTCATCGACACTGGTGTTCGAGCATGAGGGCGTTTCCATGTGCTGGACTACAAATCGAACTGGCTGGGCGCTTCGGATGAGGCCTATCGCGGCGAGACCATGCAGGCCGCGGTGCTGGCCCACCGCTACGAGCTGCAGTATCTGTTCTACCTGCTGGCACTGCACCGGCTGTTGAAGGTGCGACTGCCGGACTACGATTACGACCGCCATGTGGGCGGGGCGCTCTATCTGTTCCTGCGTGGCGGTGGTGCGCCGTCACGGGGTGTGTTCGCGGCACGACCGCCCCGGGTGGTGATCGAGGCACTGGATGCGGCCTTTTCGGGGCAACGGACGCTGGGGGCAGACAAGTCATGACGAAAGGTGCAATGACACGGCGAGGCCGAAAACCGGTGCAGGACGAGCTGACGGCGGACCTGTTTGCTTCGTTGCCGGAGACAGGGGGGGAGCCGGAGGTGGTGCTGCCCGCGGACGTAGCCGGCATGTTGGCGCTTCTGGCACGCTGGCATGAGGATGGGCTGGCTGCGGCGCATCGATCTGGAACTGGCACACTTTTCTGGCGGAGGGACGGAACCGTCTCCGGCATTGCCGTCGGTGCTGCTGGCGGCGGCGCTTTGCAGCTGGCAGCTGGGACGAGGGCCATGTCTGTCTGGATCTGCAGGGCGGTGCTCGAGCAGCCGATGCAGGTGCTGTCGATTCCGGTGGAGCCTCGGCTGCAGACGTTGACGCTGGCGGACTGGCAGGGCAGCCTGTGTGGCGTGCCCATCACTGGTGGTACAGTCCTCGGCCCTGGGGTCGACGGATGAGGCATCCACGGAGGGGGCCCGGACGACGCCGCTGGTGCTGGTGCAGCATCGCCTGTACCTGCGGCGTTTCTGGCAGTACGAGCAGGGACGTGCAGCAAGGCATCCGGCAGCGGCTGATGCTGCCGGGCCTGTCCGAGGAAGAAGAACCTCGCCTGCAGGAGGCGCTGGTGGTGCTGTTTGGCGGACCGGGCAGTGCCGGGGCAGCGCATGCGGCGAACACGGCAAGTTCGGCGAGTGGGGCCGGAACGCAGGCGGCGGGAGGCTGTCGGGGATGCGGCGGCAGAGCCCGGGCGCAGGGCGGATTGGCAGCGGATTTCCTGTGCACTGGCGGCACGGCGGCGCTTCGGGCTGATCACCGGGGGGCCGGGTACAGGCAAGACGACGACGGTGATCCGGCTGCTGGCCCTGTTGCAATGGCTGGCGCTGGCCGGGCAGGGGGCAGTTTCTGCGCATCGGGACTGGCGGCGCCCACCGGCAAGGCAGCGGCACGACTGGGCAGCTCGATCAGCAGCGCCATTGACCGGCTGCCGCTGAAGGACGTGCCCCAGGGCGAGGCGATCCGGGCGGCCATTCCGCGGTCCGTCTCGACACTGCACCGTTTGCTGGGTAGCCGGCCGGGCACGCGGCATTTCCGGCATGACGCGCGCAATCCGCTGCCGCTGGATGTGCTGGTGATCGACGAGGCCTCGATGATCGACCTGGAGATGATGGCGCAGGTGATGCATGCGCTGCCGCCCAGGGCACGGCTCATCCTGCTGGGGGACAAGGACCAGCTGGCGTCGGTGGAGGCAGGCGCCATTCTGGGCGAGCTGTGCGCCCATGCCCGCGAGGGACGCTACTGGCCGGAGACGGCCGACTGGGTGGCCCGGGTGGCGCAGGAGCCCATCGACTGCGGGCTGCAGGCTGACGGGGCAGAAGATGGCACGTTGCTGGACCAGAGCGTCGGCATGCTGCGTCACAGCCATCGCTTTGGGGCGGACAGCGGCATCGGCCGTCTGGCAGCCCTGGTCAACGATGGCGAGGTAGCCCGGGTGCAGCGTCTGTGGGACGAGGTTCGGGACAGGGTGTGCGTCGGGCCAGGTGCCCGATATCGCCCGGATCGAGGTGGACGCCGAGCGTTGGGATGCGTTGCGGCAATTGGTGGTTCACGGCCCGGCTGGATGGGGTGCCTGCTGATCAGGGGCCGGTGGGGTACGCGCATTACCTGCGGTGGATGCACCGGAACCGTCCGGCGGACGAGGCCGGGCAGACAGCTGGATGAATGGGCTGCCGGGTGCTGCAGGCCCATGGGACGCTTCCAGCTGCTGTGTGCGCTGCGCCAGGGAAGCTGGGGGGTGGAGCAGCTGAACCGGCAGATTGCGCTCTGGCTGCAGTCGGCGGGCTTGCTGGCGGCCAGTGAGGGGTGGTACGCGGGTCGGCCGGTGATCGTCACCCGCAACGACTACGAGCTGGGGCTGATGAATGGTGACGTGGGCATTGCGCTGGCGGCTCAGGGGGCCGGTTGCGGGTGGCGTTTCCGGCCGAGGGGGCAGCCGTGGCATTCGCTGGGTGCTGCCCAGCCGGCTGCAGGCAGCCGAGACAGTGTTTGCCATGACGGTGCACAAGGCGCAGGGCTCGGAGTTCGACCATGCCGCGCTGGCGATGCCGGCCGAGCTGTCACCGGTGCTGACCCGTGAGCTGGTCTATACGGCCATCACGCGGGCACGGCGCTTCTTCACGCTGGTGGGGCCCGGCAGGGCTGGACGGCGTGCTGGGGAGGCGATCGATCGTCGGTGCTGCGGGCAAGCGGTCTGATGGCAGGGGGCGCTGCAGGCGAAGGGCTGAGGCCGTGCCGACCGATGCCGGCAAGAGCGCCCGGAAACGGTGGCAATGGCCCGGGCGAGTGGGCATGCCGGCGGATCTCGCCCGGACCTGTAGAATAGCCAGCTGTCCTTCTCCGGTGTCATCCAGGGCGACACGAGCATTCATGGCAAGCATCGCGGTCATCATTCCCTGTTACAAGGTCAAGGCCCATATCCTGGAAGTCCTGCAGCGCATCGGCCCCTGAGGTCAGGCGGGTCTATGTGGTGGATGACTGCTGCCCGGAGGATCCGGCGACCTGGTGGAGCAGGAATGCACCGACAGCCGGGTCCGGGTGGTCCGCCATCAGATCAACCAGGGGCGTGGGGGGCGCGGTGATGACCGGCTACCGGGTGGCACTGGATGACGGCATGGACATCATGGTCAAGATCGACGGTGACGGCCAGATGGCGCCCGAGCTGCTGCCGGACTTCGTGGCGCCGATTCTGGCCGGTGAAGCCGACTACACCAAGGGCAACCGCTTCTTTGACCTGGAGCAGGTCAGCCAGATGCCCACGGTCCGCCTGCTGGGCAATGCGGTACTGTCGTTCTTCAACAAGATCTCGTCGGGCTACTGGAACCTGTTCGATCCCACCAACGGCTACACGGCCATCCATCGCGATGTGGCGGCTTTGCCTGCCGTTCGGACGCATCAGCCGGCGCTATTTCTTCGAGTCGGACATGCTGTTCCGGCTCAACACGCTGCGGGCGGTCGTGGTGGACATCCCGATGCACGCCTCCTACGGGGACGAGGTGAGCAACCTGCGGATCTCCAAGGTGGTGGGCGAGTTCTTCTTCAAGCACGTGCGCAACACCTTCAAGCGCATCTTCTACAACTACTATCTGCGGGACCTGTCGCTGGCCTCGCTGCAGCTGCCCATGGGCATGTTGCTGCTGATCTTTCGGGGTACTGTTCGGCCTGTACAAGTGGAACGAGGCCAGCAGCCTGGGCGTGACGGCAACGCCGGGCACCGTCATGCTGTCGGCCCTGCCGGTGCTGGTGGGCATCGAGCTGATCCTGGCCTTCATCGGTCAGGACGTGCAGTCGGTGCCGCAGCGGCCGTTCCTGCGCACGTCGCGCACGCTGGAGCGCTTCAAGAACCCGTCGGCCTCGGTGACGCGGGTGATCGAGGCACGCCGGATGGGAACGCACACGCAGATCATGCGGGGCGAGACGGTGACCAGTGCACCAGCTGGCGCCGAGTCGGCCGTGCAGGCCGCCGGGAACGAATCGGACGAATCACGGGCGCAGCGTTCATGACACGCGCCAGGGCATCAAGGGAGAACAACCGGTGTTGACCTATTTCTGGGCGCTGATGTGCGTCTTCGGCATGGCTGCAGGCCAGATCCTCTTCAAGCTGGCCGCCAATTCGCTGGCCGAGACCGGATCCTTCCTGGTACCGCGCACGGCCACGCTGCTGTTCACCGCGCTGGCGCTGTACGGGCTCATCACCATTGCCTGGATCTGGGTGCTGCAGAAGGCGGAGCTGGGCAAGGTCTATCCGATGATGGCGCTGGCCTTCGTGCTGGTGCCGCTGGCCAGTCACTGGCTGTTCGGCGAGCGCTTCACGCCCCAGTACTTCATCGGCATCGTGCTGATCATGGGCGGCATCGTGGTGGCCGTGCGCTCCTGATATCGGCTACGGCGTGACGGGCCAGTCCCCGACCAGGCAGTGGCGCTTGGGGGGCAGGCCGGGTCGCTTGTGCAGCCGGAAGCCGGCCTGGGTCAGCGCATCGCGCACGCTGCGGGCCACGCACCAGGTGGCGATGCGCGTACCCGGGCGGCAGTGGCGGGCCACGGCCTGCATGGTCGCGGACATCCCACATGGCAGGGTTCTTCTTCGGATCGAACCCGTCCAGGAACACGCTGTCGGCGCCCAGGGCTGCCATGCTGGGTGTACCAGCCCTCCAGCCGGGTGGCGGCGTCACCCAGCAGTAGTTGCAGCTCGACCGTTCCTTGGGGAGCTGCAAAGCGCAGGGTCAGGCAGGGCAGATCTTCCGAGGCATGCGGAGTGGAGGGATCCGGCAAACCGGATGTCTGCGGCCGGAGTGTCCTTTCGAGGGCCGCGCTGCCCTCGGCGGATGTTTCCGATTCGGCATGGGTGTGACAGGGAGGCGCGTCGTCGGCGTTTCCCGAGTACCATGCGGCCAGTGTTGTGGCATCCGGCCAGGCGTCAGCCAGTCGCTTGGCCAGCGGCTGCAGGCGTGGATCTTCGGCGCCGGCACGGCGGATGTCGTGGGCGCTGACCGGGTGCGCCTCGGTGCTGACGAAGCGCAGCGTGGCCGGGCGTACCGGACTGGCCTGCCAGCAGGCCCAGGCCGACAGGAAGTTCAGTCCCAGGCCGAAGCCGGTTTCCAGGATGGTCCAGCAGGCGGGGCCGGAAGGGACCGAGGGAGTGTCGGCATTCCTGTCATTTGTCCAGGCCGGGAGGTTTCCCGACGTGTCGCGTTCCAGGGGCGTTCCCGACCGTTTCCGGGGTACTGCACGACCACGCGTCGGGCAGCCCGCAGCCACCCAGGAAGACGTGTTCGGCCTGGGCGCGGGCGCCACTTTGCGTGTGGTAGCGATCCCCGTAGCGGGGACTGAAGGGCTGGCCGTCCTGCCAGGCGACCGGGGTGCTGCCGGTGGCGTCAGGTATCGTTTCCGGGGTCATGAGGTTATTCTAGTGATGCGCGAAGTCCATGGTCTGACGGCCTGTCCGATGTGCGACACCCTGCACAGGCGTGTGCACCTGAGGGATGGGCAGCGTGCGCGGTGCCGGGTGTGCGGCTCGGAGCTTGCCAGTCGTCGCGTCTCAATCGGGCACGGATGATTCCGCTGGTGCTCACCTGCCTGCTGCTCTTCGTGATGGCCAACGTCTTTCCCATCGTGGCCATCGAGCTGCAGGGGACCGTCCACCAGCTGACGCTGGTGGGCGCGGTGATGACGCTGCTTCAGTCCGAGATGTTCGCGGTGGCGCTGATGGTGTTCGTGCCCACGCTCTTCCTGCCGGGGCTGTATCTGCTGACGCTCCTGTTCGTGCTGTGGCTGACCGGTCGTGGCGACGTGCCGGCTGGCGTGCAGAACCGGCTGGTGCGGATGATGCAGCAGGTGTATCCGTGGAGCATGGTGGAGGTGTTCCTGCTGGGGTGCTGGTGGCCATCATCAAGCTGTCGTCGATGGCCAGCATCATTGCCGGTCCGGCGCTGTGGGCCTGGATGGGCACGACCATCACGCTCACGGTGGTTCTCACGTTCCGGCTGCGGCGGCTCATCCGGCGCACCCACATGCCGGTGGGCGAGGTGCGTCTGCAGGACGATCAGGTCGTGTATGCGGGCCAGCCGCCGGTGCTGGAAGAGGCCGACGGGGAATGGAAAACGGCGGTGGGCAGGCATCGCGACGCACACGACGGCGCGCTGCTGACGGCAGCGGAGTCGGCCCGGTTCTGCGGGCGCCGGCTGGGCATGATCTCCTGCCGGCATTGCGACACGGTCTGGGCCGAAGCCCGGGAAGGCGAGCGCTGCCGGCACTGTGACGCGCGGCTGCACCGGCGCAAGCCGGCGGGCTGGGCGTGACTCGGGCGCTGCTGATCACGGCGATGATCCTGTATGTGCCGGCCAACCTGCTGCCGGTGATGACCACCAGCACGCTGTTCGGTACCGATGATTCGACGATCCTGTCCGGGGTGATCTACTTCTGGCAGGATGGGGAGTGGGCGCTGGCGGCCATCATCTTCATTGCCAGCTTCCTGATTCCGCTCTTCAAGCTGGTGGCCCTGATCCCTGCTGACGCTGCTGGTGCAGTTCCGCAGCCTGTGGCGGCTGCAGGAGCGCACTCATCTCTATGACATCGTGGAATGGGTGGGGCGCTGGTCGATGCTGGACGTGTTCGTGGTGGCGGTGACCAGCTCGCTGGTGCAGGTGCCGGGCGTGGCGGTGGTCAAGGCCGGTCCGGGCATTGCTGCCTTCGGGGCGGTGGTGGTGCTGACGATGCTGGCGACGATGAGTTTCGATGCGCGACGGGCCCGGGATGCGCGTTTCCGGCCCGGGCTGCTGCACGGCCGCAGGCGCAGGCGTGCGAACCCGGGCGTGGTTTCGGGGCGTGCGGGATAGAGCAATCGGTGCCGGCCTTCGGCGGGCGCCATGGTGTGGACAAGGGTTGACGGATGAGCAACGAGGAACGATCTGGTGCGCAGGGGCGCCCCGTGACGGCGGCCGGGACCGACCAGGGACAGGCGCAGGGGGCTGCCGGCGGCTATCACGACGATGTGCTGGTGCCCGAGGCGGCGGTGGAGGACCGGCGCTATCGCTGGCTGCCGTCGCTGATCTGGCTGCTGCCGCTGCTGGCAGCTTTGGTGGGGGCGATCCTCACCTATCGCCAGATGACGCAGCACGGCCCCACGATCACGGTCAGTTTCAAGACGGCCGAGGGTCTGGAGGCCGGCAAGACGAAGCTGCGCTACAAGGACGTGGAGGTGGGCCGGTCAAGTCCATCGAGCTGGCCGATGACCGCTCGCATGTGGAAGTGGACATCGAGCTGAATCGCAAGGCCGGGTCCTTCCGGGCGAGGACTCGCGCTACTGGGCTAGTGCGGCCGCGTGCCGACATATCCGGGGTGTCGGGCCCTGGGCACGCTGCTGTCGAGGGGCCTACATCGGCGTGGATGCCGGCAAGTCGGCCGAGATGGTCTCGACCTTCGAGGGGCTGGAGAGTCCGCCGCCACTGAAGTATGACGAGGCGGGCAGCCAGTTCCGCCTGCGGGCCAAGGATCTGGGGTCGCTGGACATCGGGTCGCCGGTGCTCTACAGGCGGGTGACGGTGGGGCGCGTGACCGGGTATTCGCTGGACGAGTCGGGCGACCGGGTGACGATCGACATCTTCGTGAACAGCCCCTATGACCGCTTCGTGGGCACGAACTCGCGCTTCTGGGAAGCCAGCGGCGTGGAGGCGAAGCTGGATTCCAGTGGCGTGTCGGTCCGCACGCAGTCGCTGCTGACGGTGGCGCTGGGCGGCATTGCCTTTGCCTCGCCCATTGAGGGCAAGGGCGAGGCGGCCAACGAGCATACGGCCTTCATGCTGGCCGCCAGCGAGGCGGATGCCATGAAGAAGCCTGACGGGCCGTCGCGCTTTCTGGTGCTGAACTTCGACCAGTCGCTGCGGGGACTGCAGGTGGGGGCCATCGTGGACTTCCGGGGTGTGGAGCTGGGCCAGGTCCGGGCCATCGACGCCGTGGTGGACGAGAACACCAACGAGATTCACATGCCGGTGCTGATCGAGGTGTTTTCCGACCGCATGAAGCGGGGCCGCGGGCTGCAGGCCCAGGGGCCCCTGGGCGCCGGCATGACGCAGAAGGAGCTCAAGGAAGAGGGCAATCGCTGGCTGCAGAACATGGTCCAGCGCGGGCTGCGGGCGCAGTTGCGGACCGGCAACCTGCTGACGGGCCAGCTGTATGTCTCGCTGGACTTCTTCCCGCAGGCCAAGCCGGCCGAGATGCGCAGCGTGCAGGGTGACCTGATGGAGCTGCCGACGGTGGGCAATTCGCTGGACGAGTTCCAGCAGCAGATTGCCGAGATCCTGGCCAAGATCAACAAGGTGCCGTTCGATCAGATCGGGCGTGACCTGCAGCAGACGCTGGCAGGCATGCGGCGCACGGTCAATGCGGCCGAGAAGACCGTCAAGGGGCTGAACGACAATCTGGCGCCGCAGCTGATGGGCACCATCCAGAGCCTGAAGAAGACGCTGGATTCGGCAGACCGCACGCTGGTGTCGGCCAACCGGACGCTGGCCAGTGATTCGCCGACGCAGGAAGAGCTGCAGCAGACGTTGCGTTCGGTCTCGACGGCAGCGGATTCGCTGCGACGCCTGACCGATTACCTGGAGCGTCACCCGGAGAGCCTGCTGCGTGGCAAGACGGGCAACTGATTTCTTTCAAGAGGAACGGATGATCATGCGTGCTGTCTTCAAAGCCGGTGGTACCGGCGCTGGCCCTGGCTCTGGCGGCCTGCGCCAGTTCGCCGCCGGTGCATTTCCATACGCTGTCGGCCATGGATGCGCCGGGCAATGGCAACCGCGCGCAGCCTGACCTGCGCTACCGGATCGGGACGGTCGATGTGCCGGAGCGGTTGAACCGCGTGGACATCGTGGTCTCGGGCCGGGAGGCGGATGTGCCCGCAGGCGAGGCCGGCGCCGGGCAAGCGGGGGTAGTCCGTCGGATACGCCGGCATTGGCCACGTCGGTGACGCTGCTGGAGAACAACCGCTGGGATGCGCCCTTTGCCGATGCGCTGCGTGATGCGCTGGGGGCCCTGACTGGCCGTGGCTGCAGCGTCCTCGGCCGCGGCAGGCGTTCAGCCCGCGCAGCTGCGGCTGTCGCTGCAGGTCTACCGCTTCGATGCCAGCCGCTCCGGTGACGTGGATGCGCTGGTGGACTGGCGGCTGCGCCGCACGGATGCCTCGGACGACACGGAGGCGGCCGAGGACCATGCGTCGGCCGGCCTCGCGGGTGCTGAGCTGCCGCTACCGTGGTTACGAGCACGTGAAGGCCGACGACGTGGACGCGCTGGTGGCGGGCATGCAGCGGCAGGTGGCTCGGCTGGCCGACGACATCGTGGCCAGCACGCGGCCCCGGCTGCGTGATGAGAAGGCAGGCTGCGTGCAGGCGGCTGGTGGGGCGTGATGGACGGGACGGATGAGGGATCGCTGCCCGCACCGGAGGCGTCGTTCAGCGAGCTTGACCACGCGATGATGCGCCTGGCGATGGACCAGGCGCTGAATGCGCAGCTGCATGGTGAGGTGCCGGTGGGCGCCGTGCTGGTGAAGGCGGGGCAGGTGATCGCCACCGGCTACAACCATCCCATCGGCAGTCATGATCCGACGGCGCATGCCGAGATCCGCACCTTGCGGATGGCGGCCGAGCAGCTGGGCAACTATCGGGTGGGTGAATCCACGCTCTATGTGACGCTGGAGCCGTGCATGATGTGCCTGGGCGCGATGCTGCACGCCCGCATCAGCCGGGTGGTGTTCGGCGCCCCGGACCCCAAGACCGGCGTGTGTGGCGGCGTGCTGGACCTGCCGGCCGAGGGGCGGCTCAACCACCAGACAGTGGTGCAGGGGGACTGCTGGCCGATGAGTGCGGGAAGCTGCTGCAGCGTTTCTTTGCCGAGCGTCGTGCGCAGCGCCGGGCCGACCGGGCTGCCCTGCGGGCGCAGCAGGACGAGCTGGCGCGGTGGGCGGCCAGTCTGCCGGCCGAGGAGGAAACCGGCACGCTGCATCTGGACGAAGCAGGGGACTGAAAGGTTGATCGTGTGCTTCCTGCGTGAAAGGTGCAAGAATAGCCCCCTTTCCAACGCCGGCAGAAGGCCCGTGGCTGACGGCGCCGCATGACGACCCCATGGCATGGATGCCTGCAGGGGGCGGTTGTGGCGGCCTGCACGGTCCGGATGTCGATTGACAGGGGTTTTCATGGCAAGAGAGGGAGTTCTTGGAGCGTGGTCACGGCTGAATCTGGTGACCCGCATCGTCATCGGCCTGGTGCTGGCCGTGGTGGTGGCGCTGGTGACCCGGCATTTTGGCGGGGGTGCCGAAGGTTGGGACGCCGTGATCGAACGGACCGGAGCCCTGCCGGCTGGCTGGCCTTCGGACGTGATGGCTGCAGCCGTGTTGCTGGGCGACCTGTTTGTCGGTGCGCTGAAGGCGGTGGCACCCGTCCCGGTGCTCGTGCTGGTGATGGCCGCCATTGCGCAGCATGAGCACGGGACCGAGACGAACATTCGCCCGATCCCGGTGCTGTATCTGGTGGGCACCTTCGCGGCGGCGCTGGTGGCGGTGGCGGCCAGCTTCATGTTCCCGTCGAACCTGTCGCTGGAGGGGGTCAAGCACGCCACCGAGGTGGCTCCTGGCGGTATCGGCATGGTGCTGAAGGATGTGCTGATGAAGCTGGTGAGCAACCCGATCAAGGCGCTGCTCGAGGCCAACTACATCGGCATCCCGGCTGGGGCGTTCTGCTGGGGCTGTCGTTCCGTCATGCCAGCGAGCACACGCGGACGATGCTCAACGACGCAGCCGAGGCCGTGTCCAAGGTGGTGCGTTTCGTGATCGGCTTTGCCCCGCTGGGCATCCTGGGCCTTCTGCTGAGCACGCTGCTGTCGCCGGATGGCTTTTGCGAAGTTGCAGCAGTACCTGCACCTGCTGCTGGTGCTGGTGGGGGCGATGGTGTTCGTGGCGCTGGTGGTCAATCCGCTGATCGTCTTCAGCCAGACGCGCCGCAATCCCTATCCGCTGGTGTTCACCTGCCTGCTGGAAAGCGGCATTCCGGCCTTCTTCACCCGCAGCTCGGCGGCCAACATTCCGGTGAACATGGCGCTGGCCAAGAAGCTGAACCTGCACGAGGACACCTACTCGATCTCGATCCCGCTGGGTGCGACGATCAACATGGCAGGGGCCGCCATCACCATCACGGTGCTGACGCTGGCGGCGGTGAACACGATGGGCATCCAGGTGGACTTTGCCACGGCGCTGCTGCTGAGCGTGGTGGCCACGCTGGGCGCCTGCGGTGCTTCGGGGGTGGCCGGTGGTTCGCTGCTGCTGATCCCGATGGCCTGCGCGCTCTTCAGCATCGACAACGATGTGGCGATGCAGGTGGCCGGCGTGGGCTTCATCATCAGCGTGATCCAGGACTCTTCGGAGACGGCGCTGAACTCGTCGACCGACGTGCTGTTCACGGCTGCGGTGGACCAGGCGCACAAGGCCTGAGGCCCAGACAGGGGGAATGGCCCCGGAGAGGTTTCCGGGGCCGGAGGTGTCCACCTGTCTGCACCCTGTGGCAGGCTTCGGCGGACACAGCAAAGAGAAGGGGCGATGCCTTCCGGCATCGCCCCTTCTTCGTTGGACTGCAGGTCAGGGCCCTGCGTCCGGAACCTGGATGAAGGCGGGACCGATCGTGCCTGCCGCCGCCCTTGCCAGGGTTCCTGGCCTTACTGGATCTTGGCCGAAGCGCGCAGTTTCTCCTGCAGGGCCTGGATCTTCTGACGCTCCAGCTGCTGTTTCAGCTGGGGCTTGACCCTGGTCGAACGGAGGCGGCTCGGCGGCACGCACGTCGTCGAGCTGGATGATGTGGTAGCCGAACTGGGTCTTGACCGGGATGACGGTGTATTCACCCTTCTTCAGCTTGGTCATCGCCTCGGAGAACTCCTTCACGAAGGTGTCGGGCGTGTTCCAGCCCAGGTCACCGCCGTTGGCGCCCGATCCGGGGTCCTTGGACAGCTTGGCCAGCGACTCGAAGCCCTCGCCCTTCTTCAGGCGCTCGACGATCTGCTTGGCCTCGTCCTCGGACTCGACCAGGATGTGGCGGGCCTTGTATTCTGGGCGCCGCTCTGGGCCGAGTCCTGACGAGCTTCTCGTATTCAGCCTTGACTCGGCGTCGGTGACGGGCGACTGCTTCAGCTCGTTGGCGATGAGGGCGCGGATCAGCACGTCCTGGCGGATCTGCTCCAGCTGCTGCTTGACCTCGGGGGTCTTCTCCAGGCCGCGCTTGTCGGCTTCCTGCACGAACAGCTCGCGGGTGATCAGCTCGTCGCGGATCATCTTGCGGGTTTCGGGGGTGTCAGGCCGGCCTTGCTGGGCCGGGGATCTTGACGAACTCGTCGACGCGCGAGGAGGGATGGCCTTGCCGTTGACGACGGCGGCATTCTGCGCCATGGCGGGGCTGCCCAGCAGCAGGCCGGCCGACAGCAGGGCGGCTGCACCGAGGGTGCGCTTGGAGAAAAGACCGGAAGAGGATTGGGTCATATTCGGTTCCAGAAAGAAATCGGGTTGGAAGAACGAACCGTGGTCGGTCCTTTCCTAACGGGTGCGGGGCCGACACGTTGACAGGGCCATGCGCCGGATGCAGGAAATCGCAGCCGGCAAGGCAGCTTCGCCCTCAGTTGCCGGGCACCTCGGCATGGATGCTGAGCGCATGGATGCGGTGCGGCATCCAGTCGGCGACGGCATCACACACCAGCCGGTGTCGGCGCACGGTGGGCAGCCCGGCAAACACCGGCGAGACCAGCGTGACGGCAAAATGCCCGGCCCCGCCAGCGGCACTCGGCGTGGCCTCTATGATGATGGCTGTCGTCCTGAACGGTAATGTGGGCGTCGGGAAAATGTTGTTTCAGACGTTGCAGGAGTGCTTCAGGCGTTGGTTTCATCGGACGGGTCTTCCTGAATGTGGCGGCTGAGATAGAACCCCTGGGCGAGGATGAACACCAGCGTGGCGCCGGTGGTGCCGAAGAGCTTGAAGTTGACCCGTGTTTCGGTGCTGAACTGGTAGGCCACGTACAGGTTGACGATGCCCATCAGCGCAAAGAATGCACACCAGGCCAGGTCCAGACGTTTCCAGACGGGGTCGGGCAGGCGCATCTGCTTGCCCATGAGCTGCCGCAGCGGCGCCTTGCCCAGCAGCGAGGCGATGCCCAGGGCTGCGGTGAAGCACCAGTACAGGATGGTGGGCTTCCACTTGATGAAGGTCTCGTCGTGCAGCAGCAGCGTCATGCCGCCGAAGACGACGATGATGGCCAGTCCCACCCATTGCATGGTGTCGATCGGACGCCGCCGGAACAGCAGCCAGCCGATCTGGGCCGCACTGGTGGCGATGGCCACGGCGGTGGCGACGTAGATGTCGGCAAGCCTGAAGGCAACGAAGAACAGGATGACCGGCAGCAGGTCGAACAGCCATTTGTTTTTCATGGGGTTTTCATGAGCAGGGCAGCAGCGGGAACAGGAGGGGATGATAAAGGAGCGGGAGGGCTCTGCCCGACAGGTGGGGAGTGCTGTGGCCAAATCAATGTTGAATCAATGCAATAAAGTAAAACTGTTTTGTTCAGTTGCAACAAATATTGCTTATTGTGGCGTTAGACTGCCCCTCATGAAAAAGAAGCATGCTCTCCGAGCGGGATCTGGACTTCCTGCTCCATGAATGGCTGAATGTCCAGTCGTTGTGCGACCGCGCGCGTTTTGCCTCGCTGCGTCGCGACCATTTTTGATGCGGTGCTGGCACAGGCGTCGCGACTGGCCCGTGGATGTCTGGCGTCCGCCGATCGGCAGCTGGATGAACAGGAACCTCGACTGACCGCTGAGGATATCTGGACACCGCCGGTGCTGTCCGAGGTCATGGCGGCGGTTCGCGATGCGGGATTGCTGGCGGTGTCGCAGGACCGGGCACTGGGAGGCATGCAGCTGCCGGTGCTCATCGAGAAGACGGTCACGGCTCGGCTGTTTGCCGGCAGTGCCGCTGCCACGGCTTATCTGTATCCGTCACAGGGCCGGCAGCCGGTTGCTGCAACGTCATGCGGGCCGGGCACTGGCGTCGGCCTCGCTGCCGCTGCTGCTGAAGGGGCGGGCCACCTGCACGTTCTGCATCTCCGAGCCGCAGGCCGGATCGTCGCTGTCGGACATCCGCACACGAGCGGTACGCCAGCCGGATGGCAGTTTCCGGCTCTATGGCAACAAGATGTGGATTGTTGGGGCGATCATGCCGTGACCGACAATATCGTCCACCTGGTGCTGGCCCGGATCGAGGACGACTCGGGTGACATCATGCCCGGGGTCGAGTCTCTGTCGCTGTTTCTGGCGCCCAAGTACCTGCCGGCTGATCCGAACTCTGCCGAGGGCGTTGCCGACCGGGGGCGAGCGCAACGATATCGTGGCGGCGGGCATCTATCCCCAGATGGGGCAGCGTGGTGCCACCAGCTGCCTGCTCAGCTTCGGTGAGGGCAATCATCTGCCCCAGGGGCAGGCCGGTGCGGTGGCCTGGCTGGTGGGCGAGGAAAATGCCGGCATGGCGCTGGTGAACGAGGCAGCGCCCGAGATCCAGATCGACATCGGGCTGTCGGCGGCAGCACTGGGCTATACGGGGTACTCCCATGCGCTGGATTACGCGCGCGAGCGTCACCAGGGGCGTTTCCCGGGCATGAACAGCCGGGCGGGGGAGCAGATCCCGATCATCGAGCATGCCGACATCAAGCGCATGCTGCTGATTCAGAAATGCTATGTGGAAGGGGCCCCGCACTGGGGCTGTGGTGCGCGCGCCTGATGGACGAGGCAGACACGGCCGAGACGTCGACGGAGCGGGACCGGGCGCGTGACCTGCTGCTGCTGCTTGCGCCGGTGGCCAAGAGCTGGTCGGCTCAGAACTGTCTGATCGCCAATTCGCTGGCCATCCAGGTGCTGGGCTGCTATGGCTATACGCGCGACTACCCGGTGGAGCAGCTTTACCGCGACAACCGGCTCAACACCATCCCTGGAAGGCACGCATGGCATTCTGGCGCTGGAGCTGATGCGTGATCGCCTGCTGGCCGATGATTTCACGGGCTTTCAGCGCTTTGCCCACGAGGTGGAGCAGACCCTGGGCCGGGCGGCGGCCCGCTGTGGCGACGTGCGCCACATGGCGGTGCAGCTGCAGAAGTACGCGGAACGCTTTGGCTGGGTGATCAACCGCATGCGTCAGGAACCCGAGGCAGGGGCGGCGCCCGGCCAATGCCAGCCTCTTCATGGAGGCCTTCGGCCACTATGTGATTGCCCTCGGATCTGGCTGGAGCAGGCGCTGGTGGCCGAGGTTGCCTCACCGGCGGCCTATGGATCAGAGCGCAACTTCTATGCGGGCAAGTGCCAGGCAGCCCGTTTCTTCTACCAGCACGAGCTGCCGCGCGTTGATCCCCAGCTGACGCTGCTGGAACAGATGGAGATGTGTGCGCTGGAGATGCAGCCCGCCTGGTTCTGATGCGTGATCAGCACTCCGGAATGTCGTAGGGCAGCTTCAGCAGGCCGATGGCGGCGTTGCCGATGCGCAGGCTGGTGGCGATCATGCCGGCGGAGCGGGGCTGGGCGCCGATGACCTCGATGCGGGCCTCGAAGAGCAGCAGGAAGCGCCGACCCACCAGCACGATGGGCAGTTCCTCCTGATCAGGATCCATCACCAGGTCGTTGCCGGCGATGACCTCGTCGTCGGTGTCGGCCGAGAGCTGGCCACTTCGATGACCTGGCCGATGGGGGTCCCGTCCCACGACAGCACGTCGGTACCGGGTTCGGGCAGTGGGCCGCTGCACATGCCGGCGAACATCCGGCGCTTGACCTTGCCCCGGTATTCGCTGCGGGCACCACCTCCGGCCGGGATAGCAGCCTTTCTTGAAGTTGACGCCGCCCACCAGCTCCGGGTTCACCATCTGTGGCACGAAGGTCTCGGACGACGCGGCGCGGATCCACGGGATGCCGCTGGCCACGTCCAGCTGAAGCCAGTCGCTCTCGCTCATCCGGAAGCGGGGGGCGGGCTGCGATGCGCCGGCTGCCGCGCTGTTGTCACCCCGGGGTGCCTCGGCGGAGGCGGCGGGTGCGGCGCCGGTCGCCTGTGCGGTGGCGGCCTGGTCGTCGCGGGGGGCTTCGGCGGACCCAGAGGCCTGGGGCGCCTCACTGGCTGGCGTGCCGGTGCCGGCCAGCGCGTCCGGCGTGTCGGCCGCCGGCGCTCACCGGTGCACGGGGCACCACCAGCGGGCTGCGGACCAGCAGGCGGTCGTTGCCCAGCCGATGACGCACCGAGGTGGTCAGCATGTCGGCGGTGGTCTCGGTGAGCGTCACGTCGGGCAGGGCGGCCGTCACCACCACGTCCTCGTGCCCGGCCAGTGCCTGGGTGGCGCGGCGGGCCGGCCCCACGAAGCCCAGGACGGCGTGGTCGTTGCTGGCGTCCACGATCTTGCACTTGGCGCGCAGCACGTACATGGACAGGCGCTTGGCCATGGCCGCAGCCAGATCGCGCGAGCAGACCAGCCAGAAGGTGGGCACCGCGGGCTGTTCAGGGGCAGGCGGCATGTCGTGGCGGATGACCCAGAAGGTGGCCAGAAGCCGGCCGTTGGGGTCAGATAGCCGGCCAGACGGGCGTGACCGGGCATCAGGGTGAGGATGTCGTTGCTGAACTGGCCGTGCAGGAACGAGGGGGCATCAGGGCCCTGGGCCCGCAGAACACCCAGGTTCTGCAGCAGGGCATAGGGCAGGACGGCTTCGCCGGACGTGGGGGTGGGAGACTGGATGTCGTTCATGGGATGGGCAGATTCGGGGCCGGCGTGGGGCCGTTCGTCCACAGGAGGAGGGCCAGCCGGCATACTCTGTATATCATAGCGTGTACCGTCGTTTTCTTTTGGCGCGCAAGACCGCCGGATGAGTCGAATCATGCGCATGTTGGGTCGTATCTTTCTTCTGCTGCTGGTGCTCTGCCTGGGGGTGGCGGGCTGGCAATGGTGGGGCTATTCCCATCGCCAGCTGGTGGCGCCGAATGCCGAGGTGGTGTTCGATGTGCCGCGCGGTCACGCGGGCGCACGTCTGGCCGAGGTCCTGCAGCAGGCCGGTGTCGATGTTCCGTCGTGGAAGATGGCCCTGGCGCTGCGGCTGCGCGGGGATGCGGCGCGGATCAAGGCCGGCAACTACCTGATCACCGGGCCGGCCACGTTGCAGGGGCTTCTAGACGAGCTGGTGAGCGGCCAGCAGGAAAAGGGCAAGCTCATCACGCTGGTGGAAGGCTGGAACATGCGTGAGCTGCGGGCCGCCCTGAAGAAGGCCCCGATCTGAACGACACGCTCTCGGGCCTGTCCGATGCCGCGCTGATGGAGAAGCTGGGCATGCCCGGGGTCAGCCCGGAGGGGCGCTTTGCGCCGGACACCTATGCCTACCGGCCCGGCAGCGATGACGTGGAGCTGCTGCGTCGGGCGCTGGCGCTCCAGCAGCGCCGCCCGATGCCGTCTGGGAAAACCGTGCGGCCGATTCCCCCCTGAAGACGCCGGCCGAGCTGCTGACGCTGGCCTCGGTGGTGGAAAAGGAAACCGGGCACGTGCTGGACCGCGAGATGGTGGCTTCGGTGTTCACCAACCGGCTGCGCAAGGGCATGCCGCTGCAGAGCGATCCGACCACCATCTATGGCCCGGGCGAGCGCTTTGACGGCAATCTGCGCAAGAAGGATCTGCGCGACCCGTCCCCCTACAACACCCTATGTCCACCGGGGGCTGCCGCCTTCGCCGATCTCGTTGCCGGGGCTTCATGCACTGCAGGCCACGGCGCGTCCTGCACCATCGGACAAGCTGTATTTCGTGGCCCGTGGCGATGGTCGCTCCGAGTTCTCGGCCGACCTGGCCAGCCACAACCGGGCCGTCGATCGCTTCCAGCGTCGTGCCGGCGGAAAAGCCGCTGAAAGGCACGGCGGCGGCCGACGAGAACCTGGCGGACCCGGAAGGCTGCTCCGGGCGCAAGGAACAATGCATCGGGCCAGGGCCCGGGAGCGCGCCCATGACCACGAAGGATTTCATGCCGGGCTGTTTCATCACGTTCGAGGGCATCGACGGTGCAGGCAAGAGCACGCACGTGGGCGCCTGTGTGGATTGGCTGCGTGCCCAGGGCGAGACCGTGGTGCTCAGCCGCGAACCGGGCGGAAGCCCGCTGGCCGGAGCGGCTGCGAGCTGCTGCTGACCGAGGAGATGCAGCCGCAGACCGAGGCGCTGCTGGCCTTTGCGGCCCGCAGCGACCATCTGCACACGCTGATTCGGCCGGCGCTGGCAGCCGGCCAATGGGTGGTCTGCGACCGGTTCACCGATTCGACCTTCGCCTACCGGGGTGGGGGCTCGGACGTGGATACCGCCTGGCTGGCCCAGCTGGAGGCGCAGGTCCGGGACGGCCCTGCAGCCGGTGCGCACCTATCTCTTTCGATCTGCCTCCCGAAGTGGCGGCGGCGGCGGCGTGCCGCCGTGCGCAGTGCCGACCGTTTCGAGGCCCGGGCGCTGGACTACTTCGAGCGCGTGCGCCGTGCCTACCAGGCGCGGGTGGCCGCAGACCCGGAGCGATTCTGTGCTGGATGCCACGGCCACGCCCGAGCAGATCGGTCGCTGGCTGCAGGATGACCTGGTGAAGGTCCATCGGCGCTGGCACGAGATGGGCCGCATCGCGCCCGAGGGCTGCTGACCCGGCAGGGGTGAGGTCGTCGTGAGTACCGTCCTGCCGTTCTTTTGCTGCCCAGCAGGCCCTGCTGCGACAGCTGCTGGCCGAGGGTCCGAACCCTGCACCACGCGCTTCTGCTGGCCGGCCTGCCCGGCATCGGCAAGGGCAGAGTTCGCCCGGGCGCTGGCCCGAGGGGCTGCTCTGCGAGCAGCTGCCCCGGCCGCCTGCGCCGGTGCAGGCCTGCGGGCAGTGTGCGGCCTGCAAGTGGTTCGCCTCCGGCCATCATCCCGATTTCCGGCTGCTGGAACTGGCGCCCGCCGAGTCCCGTTCCGCCAAGGGGCGCGAGGCAGGGCAGGGTGCGCGGGCCTGGGAGATCTCCATCGACCAGGTGCGCGAGCTGGAGAGTTTCATCACCACCACCAGCGCGCGCGGACACGCCCGGGTGGTGCTGGTCGATCCGGCCGAGACGCTGTCCACGCCAGCCGCCAATGCCCTGCTCAAGATGCTGGAGGAGCCTGGCGAGAACACCTGGTTCCTGCTGGTGACCCACCTGCCGGGGCAGATGCCGGCGACCGTGCGCTCGCGTTGTCGGGCCGTGGCGGTTCCGCAGCCATCCGAGGCCGAGGCCCAGCAATGGCTGGTCCGTTCGGCGGAGCTGTCCGACACGGATGCCCGTCAGCTGCTGGCCTGGTCGGGCATGGCGCCGTTGCATGCCCGCGATCTCGCCGACCCTTCGCACCTGACCGTCTATCGGACATTGCTTTCGTCGCTGTCGGCGTTGCCCGACACTGGCCTCGATACGGTGGCCGACAAGGCGACGACGGTGCCTTCGGTAACCTGGTACTACCTGCTGCTTCGCTGGATCAGCGATCTGCTGCGGGCCCATGCCGGCGCTGCGCCCCGTTTCTTTCCGGAGTCTGCATCCCGGCTGGCCAGTCTTGCGCAGCGCAGTTCGCTGGCACGGCTGGCCGAGGTCTCGGCGGCGTTGCAGCGGCAGGCGGTGCTGGTCCGGCATCCGCTCAATCCGCGCCTGTTCATGGAGTCAGCGCTGGCGACCTACCTGGATGCGTTTTCCACCCGTCGTCCAACCCCAAGACGCGCAAATCCTCGATGAGCAGCACAGCACCAAGGCTCGGCGGGCGGCATGGCCGGCAACAAACCAGCTACCCGGCCCGGCGTCATTCCCCTTGTCGATCAGGAGAAATCGGCCCTGCTGGCCGCCTACATGCCGTTCCCGGAGAACGGGGGCCTGTTCGTGCCCACGGACAAGAGTGCACAGATCGGCGACGAGCTCTACATCATCCTCACGCTGATGGATGACGCGACCAAGACGGCGATTCCGGGCCGGGTGGCCTGGGTGACACCGGCCGGGCGCCACCAACCGCCGCCGGGGCATCGGCATCCAGTTCAGCAAGACCGATGCCAGCGTGGTGGCGCGGGAAAAGATCGAGACGTTGCTGGGGCCTGCACTAAAATCGCCCCCATCCTCGTACACGATCTGACCGGGCTGCATGTTCGTCGACTCCCACTGCCATCTGGACCTTCCCGAATTCCCAGGAACGCCTGCCGGACGTTCTGGCCACCATGGCCGCAGAAGGGGTCGAACATGCGCTGTGCGTGTCGATCACGCTGGAGGCATGGCCCCGGATCCGTGACCTCGTCCGGGCCCATCCCGGCCTGCTGTCGGCGTCGGTGGGGTGCACCCTGATTACCTCGACGTGAACGAACCCACGGTGGCGCAACTGGTGGAGCTGGCCATGCAGCCCGAAGTGGTTGCCATCGGCAGACCGGGCTGGACTACTACCGCATGCCCGGCGACGAGCTGGACTGGCAGCGCGAGCGTTTCCGGGTGCACATCCGGGCCGCCCGCGAGGCGAAAAAGCCGCTGATCATCCACACCCGCGCGGCCGCCCAGGACACCATCCAGCTGCTGCGCGAGGAGCGGGCCGAAGAGGCCGGCGGCGTGATGCACTGCTTCACCGAGGACTGGGACATTGCCCGCCAGGCACTGGACATCGGCTTCTACATTTCCATGTCCGGCATCGTCAGCTTCAAGAACGCCACGATCGTGCATGATGTGGCGCGTCGGGTGCCGCTCGACCGCCTGCTGATCGAGACCGACTCGCCCTATCTGGCGCCGGTGCCTTATCGGGGCAAGACCAATCAGCCCGGCTGGGTGGCCCACGTGGCCGCGGCTGTTGCCAGGCTGCGACAGATTCCTGTCGAGGAAGTCGGGCGGATCACCACCGAGAACTACGATCGGCTGTTCGGGCGTGCCCGGCTGCCGGCCGTACAGCCAGCGCCCACGGCCTGATGGGCGGCATTGGGGGGAGCTGCAACACCCTGGCACGTTCCAGCCGCCCGCAGATGCCGCTCATTCCCGATTTGACGCAGCACACCACCCATCCGAAGATACTCAGGCACGTATCGAGACACCGGTTCTTGCGACATGAACAGCGCCCATTCCAAGCCTTTGCCCCCGTCATTTCCGACCGATGCCGTCCGCGGCCACGATTCCGCCGGCCCGGGGGCGTGTCCTGAAGAAGGGCGGCTGGCAAGGAGCGTGCGCGGTGCAACCGTGGCCATGGCGCTGGCTGCGCTGGCCGCCTGTGGCACCACCTCATCGTCGGGCCCGGGGGCCGACTACAGCAGCAGTTCCTCGGTCTCCACGTCCGGCGGCAACGTCAGCAGTCCCGCAGCCGAGCGTGTGGTGGACGGCGTGGTGGAACTGGCCCTGACCGATCAGCTGCTGCCCGATTTCGATGCTGCCAGGGCCCGCAAGCTGGGCACCGTGCATGACGGCCAGCAGCTCTACCTGTACCTGCGCTCCACCCGGCCGCTGGGCGAGATTGCGCACCCGGTCGATCCCTACGGCAAGAATTCCTTCTCGGGCTATCCGCACCTGTTCGTGCAGATCGGTGACAACCAGAGCCTGCGCATCATCAACACCTGCTATGTGACGCTCACGCCTGCCGAAGCGAAGGCCACCGAGCTGATCGTGCCGCTGGCCCCGCTCACCAACCGCGTGGGTGATCTGCCTACCGACTGCTGGCTGGAGACCGTCACCCGGGCTGATGCCGTGCGCCAGACCCCGGAAGTGCGCCTGGCCGGTTTCCCGGCAAGTTCGAGAGCTGGCTGCCGGTGCCCGACCTGCTGGGGCGTTGTGGCCGTGGACACCGACCTTTCTCAGGGCAGCAATGCCTGGGGCCAGATGCTGCGCGCCAAGCCCGGCAAGTCGCCGGAGCTGCCGGGCCAAGGGGCGCCGGGGCGCGCGCCGGTCCAGCGAGCGTGATGCGACCGCCAGCAAGCCGGTGGCCGCTTCGACCGAGGGGCGCGCACCCGCGCAGGCCGGATCCAGCGCGCCCGATGCTTCCCGTGCGGACGCCGCTGCCGCGGCTGGCCGTGCTCAGACCGACACCAGCCCGCGTACCCAGTGCTGCTGCCGAGACGCCTGATCGCGCGGCCGCCCAGACAGCCGCCACGACGCAGGCTGCCGCCCCTGCCGAAGCAGGCGCCCAGACCGCGCCCGCGGCCACCCCGGCTGATCGGGCCCGCAGTGAACGCGAAAGCCGCATTGCCCGCTGCCATGGCGGCTGCTGGCCTGACCGGTGGCACGGCCGCTGCGACGTCCGGCAGCGCTGCCAGCGCGGCACCGTCGGCCGGAAATGCTGCCAAGGCCCCGGCTGCCCAGGACACCATCACCCGCAACGAGATCGTTTCCATGAACCCGGGTGCCAAGGCGGCTGAGCAGCCCGCCCAGGCACCGGACACCCAGGGCGCGGCAGAAGGCCGCGGCGCAGACCGGGACCCCTGAGCGCTCGTCGGACGACGCCCGGAAGGCTGTGGCAGAGCAGGGCGCTTCCACGGCTCGGAACGAAGGCCGTGAGGCAGCCTCCGCCCGGGCCACGGCGGCCGCTGCTGCCACGGCCGGAACTGCAGGCGCTGCTGCGGGCCGTGCTGCCGAGGCCGACACCGCCGCTCGTCCCCTGCCGGCCCAGGCCACCCTGGCTGCGCTGCCGGCCGGTGCACGCCTCAGTGCCGTCACGCCGCTGCGGCCCGCTCCACGGCAGGCTGTGGGCACCACGCGCATGGTCCAGCAGCTGCAGAGCATGACCAGCACGCTGCTGGGACGCGAGCCCAGCGAGACCTACTCATCGACCGCCGCTGGCAGGTCCAGCGCGATCCGCTCGGCCCGTGGTCGCAACCGTCAGGTCATCCGGGCCATCGCCGTCTTCCGGGGTGAGGAATGCAGCTGGCAGTCCCTGATGGTGACCCGCCGTCCCGGTGCCGGCACCCTCAGTGAAGTGGTGGCCGACGGCGATGAGGTGCGCATCCCGTGTCCTGATCTGAAGGCTGAGCCCTGATCGTGCTGATGGCTGTTCCGTCCATCTTCACGCCGGCTGCTGGAAAGGCATCCTTGGCCGCAGCGGTGACGCGGCCGTGAGCGGCAGCGCGCCGACACCGTCAGCGGGCAGGGCAGCGAGCTTCTGGCCGGCTCGCCGCTGGGCATCCGCTCCTATCGGCTGCTGTACATCGGTGCCGTCACCACCTCCATGGCCTACACGATGCAGTCGGCCATGGCAGGCTGGCTGATGGCCAGCCTCAGCGGCTCGGCGCTGCTGGTGGGCCTGGTCCAGGCCGCCAGCACCCTGCCGTTCCTGCTGTTCGGGCTGGTGTCCGGTTCGGTGGCTGATCTTGTCGATCGACGCTACATCCTGGTTGTCACCCATCTGATGATGGGCCTGGCCACGGCCAGCGTGGGCCTGATGAGCCATGCAGGCTGGCTGCAGCCCTGGTCGCTCGTTGTCTGCACGCTGCTCTGCGGGTTGGGCTACACCTTCTACCAGCCGGCCCAGCAGGCCTCCATCAACGGCCTGGTTCCCGCGGCCGCTGCTGCCCAAGGCGGTGGCACTGGGCTCGATTGCCTTCAATGCTGCACGCTCCGTCGGCCCGGCCATGGCCGGAGCTGATCGCCGCCCTGATGGGAGACGGGCTGGCCGTGCTGGTGGCCTCGCTCTTCTTCCTGCCCATGCTGCCAGCCGCCCGGCAGGCGCTGGAGCCGCGCACGCCGGTGCCTGCGGGGGGCAACGAGACCCTGTGGTCCGGCTCGGTCAGCGGCCTGCGCTTTGCGCGCCACGCCCGGGTGCTGCGGGCAGCACTCATCATCAACTTCGCTTCTGTTTCTGCGCGGCCGCCCTGTGGGCGATGTTCCCGCTGGTGGCGCAACAGCGGCTGGGGCTCAGCCGCGGGCGGCTACGGTTTTCTCTACAGCACCTTCGGTCTGGGGGCCGTGGCCTCGGCCCTGTGGCTGCCGCGCTTTCTGCGTCAGGGGGCGGGGGCAGGCCGCATCATCCGTGCCTCCTGTGGCTGTGGAGTCTGGCAGCCGTCATCGTCGGCCTGTCGCACTGGGTGCCGGTGGCCGTGGTGGGCACCTTCCGGCCGGGCATGGGCTGGGTCAGGGGTGCTGGCGGGGCTCTCCACCGTGGCGCAGAGCATCGCACCGGGCTGGGTGCGGGCCCGGGCCGTGGCCAACAACCAGATCTCCGTGCAGGCCGGACTGGCCGTGGGCAGCCTTTCGGGGCTGGATGGTCAACCGCAGCGACCTGCAGCATGTGCTGATCGCCTCGGCCGTGTTGCTGGCCCTGTTTGCGCTGGCCAGCCGCCGGTTGCCGGTGCGCCTGGGCACCGATGCCGACGTGACGCCCGATGACTTCCCGGCAAGGTCTGGCGGAATGGGCGACGGGCAGTCCCTGCACCTGCAGTACGCATACCGCCCGCAGCCGGGCCGGGAAGCCGAGTTCCACCAGGCGATGGTCGCGCTGCGTGAAAGCCGGCTGCGCAACGGCGCCCTGCGTTGGCGTCTGCAGCCGGATGCGCAGCAGTCGGGCATCTGGCATGAGTTCTTCGAACTGGCCTCGGCCGCGGAATGGCGGCGCTTTCCGACCCGCATGACCCAGGCAGACCGGATGGCTCACGAGTCGGTACAGGCCACGCTGGACGAGCATGCAGCCGGGGGCCGATATACTTGAGGGCAGGGCACTTATCGCTCGCATTCCGACTCAGGACCCGTATGCGCATGAAACGACTGACCCGACAACGTACCGAGATCCTGCGGGTCATCGACGAAGCGCAGCGCCCGCTCAGCCCGCAGGAGATCCTGGAAGCAGGGCGGACGGCCATTCCGTCGCTCAGCATTGCCACCATCTATCGCAACCTGCGCGACCTGCAGCAGGACGGCATGATCGAGGCCGTGGCGCTGCCAGGTGACAGCCCGCGCTATGAAAGCCGCCATGCCCACGCGCATCATCATCACCACTTCCAGTGCAGCAAGTGTCAGCGCGTGTTCGACATCCATGGCTGCCCGGGCGGCCTGGAAGGCATGGAGGTGCCGGAGGGCTTCATGGTGGAGCACCATGAAGTGACGCTCTACGGTGTCTGTGCCGAATGCACCCGGAAGGTTTCCGGGGCCTGACGGCACTCAGAGCACGTGCTCCAGGAAGGCGCGTGCCCGTTCGTGGTGCGGGTCCTCGAAGAAGGCCCGTGCTGCGCGCTCCTCGACGATCTGGCCCTCGTCCGCTGAAGCAGACCCGGTGAGCCACCTCGCGGGCGAAGCCATCTCGTGCGTGACCACCAGCATCGTCATGTGTTCCTGGGCCAGCTGGCGCATCGTGCGCAGCACCTCGCCCGTCAGCTCCGGATCCAGCGCCGAGGGTGGGCTCGTCGAACAGCATGATGTCCGGTTCCATGGCCAGCGCCCGGGCGATGGCCACCCGCTGCTTCTGCCCACCGGACAGCCGACCCGGATAGGCATTGCGCTTCTCGAAGAGCCCGACCTTGCGCAGCAGCTCCTCGGCGTGCGGCACGATCTCGTCGCGCTTCATGCCCTTGACGGTGATGGGCGCCTCGATGAGGTTCTCCAGCACCGTGAAGTGCGGGAACAGGTTGAAATGCTGGAACACCATGCCCATGCGGCGACAGATGCGGCGCACTTCGGATTCCGACACGTAGCGGGCGCGCCCCTGGGCATCATTGGCCACCAGGGTCTCGCCATTGATGCGGATCTCGCCCTGGTCGACGAGCTCCAGGTGGTTCAGGCAGCGCAGCAGCGTGCTCTTGCCCGAACCCGAGGGGCCGATCAGCGCCACCACCTCGCCCTGGTCGATGCGCAGCGACACGCCGCTCAGGACCTGCAGCGACCCGAAGCGCTTGTGCAGGTCGCGGGCATCGATCATTGCCGAGGCGGCGCCGGAAGGGCCGGCAGGGGCCGTCGAGCCGGGCAGGGGGCCATGGATTCAGGCGTCGTGACTGGCATAGCGTTTTTCGAGGGACTGGAACATCCAGGGTCAGCAGCAGCGTCATCAGCAGGTAGAACACGGCCGCCACGATGAAGGGCGTGATGGTGAAGTCACGCTGCACGATGCCCCGGGCAGCCCGCAGCAGGTCGTTGAGCGCCAGCACGTAGATGAGCGACGTGTCCTTGACCAGCGTGATGAACTCGTTGGACAGCGGCGGCAGCACGCGGCGGATTACCTGCGGCATCACGATGCGGCGCATTGTCTGCAGATAGTTCATCCCAGCACCTTCGCGCCTTCGTACTGTCCGCGGTCGATGGACTGGATGCCGGCCCGGAAGATCTCGGCGAAGTAGGCCGCGTAGTTGAGTGCAAAAGCCACCACAGCCGCCGGAAAGTCCGGCAGCTGGATGCCGCCGCCTGGCAGGAGCGGCAGTGCGTAGTAGATGAACAGCAGCTGCAGCATCAGCGGCGTGCCCCGCATCAGCCACAGGGTAGCCACTGACCGTGACACCCAGCCAGCGGTGTCGGGAAAGCCGCATCAGTGCCAGCGCCACACCCAGCGGAATGGACAGCAGCAGCGTGATGCAGAACAGCTCAAGCGAGACCAGTGAGCCTTCGCCCAGGGGTCCGAGAATGCTCAGGATATAGTCCAATGCCGCAGTCGCCGTGAGTTCGTGATTGATGAGTGCAGAAGGTGCAAGAAGCTGGCAGATGTCAGCTTTCACCGGACGGAGGCCGCCCTGGCAGGGTGGTCATCCGTCCGTCCATGTCAGCGGATGATGTCCTTGCCGAACCAGGTCTTGGCGATCTGCCCGGCCTTGCCGTCCTTCTTCATGCTCTCAAGCGCGGCAGAGAGCTTTTCCTGCAGCGCGGTGTCTTCCTTGCGAAGACCCACGCCATAGTCCTCGGTGCCGAAGTCTTCTTCCAGCACCACATAGGCGAAGGGCTTCTTCGCCACATAGTAGCGACCCACCACTTCGTCCAGCACGGCGGCGTCCAGCCGGCCGGCGTCCAGATCCAGCAGCACCGTCACGTTGTCGCCGTATTTCTTCAGCTGTTTCAAGGACTTGGAAACCTTGGCATCAGCCTCGATGGCATCGACGGCGCTGCTGCCGTCCTGGGCGCCCACGATCCTGCCCGTCAGGCCGGTCTTGTTGCCGATGGGCGAACCGCGCTTGACGATGATGATCTGGTGGTTCTGCATGTACGGCGGCGTGAACGCGATGTTCTGCTTGCGCTTTCGGTGATCGTCAGACCATTCCAGAGCGCATCGACCCGCTTGCCGATCAGCTCGGCTTCCTTGGCATTCCAGTCGATCGGCTTGAACTCGACCTGCACGCCCATGCGCTTTGCAGCCTCACGGGCCATGTCGATATCGAAGCCCACCAGCTCGTTCTTCTCGTTGCGAAAGCCCATCGGCGGGAAGTTGTCATCCAGACCGATGACCACCTTGGAAGGTGCACCGCCGGTTGAAGACTGATTGGCCGACTGGGTGCAGGCAGACAGGGCCACGGCAGCGGACAATGCCAGCAGGAGACGACGACGGGACGTGGTTTTCATGATGGAAGCCTGTGCGTGTTGGAAAACGGTGGCTCGACGGGCGCCGTGCATGGGTCGCATGGATCGGACGCTTCGTGTCTGCGATACCGTGATGTTAAACGATGCGGTTGCTTATCAACGACTACGCATAATGGTTATTATGTCAAATTATGGATTTCACCAAGGCTTCGTGGGCGTGATGACCGGCCTGCTCCCTGTTTCGTCTGGCGAGGCAATCGGGGTCTTCCCGGGTGTCCGAAAGGCGCGACATCGGCGTTGAGCACCCTTGCAGCCTCTTCGTGTACCGTACGGGCCGCGCGGAATTTCAGAATTCCGATCTTTTCTCAGGAGAACCCAAGATGACATTCCCGATCCAGCGGATGACCCCAGCCGTGCTGGCCACGCTGTCGATCTCTGCCTGTGCCCATGAGCACGGCGCCCATGACCACGAGCACGCTGCTGCTGCCGAAGGCGCGCAGCGTGCCACCGAGGCCGTGGCCAGCTGCAGCCCACCGTGGGCTCGCCGACCCAGGGCACGATCCGTTTCGTGCATGAGGGTGACCAGATTCGCATCCAGGGCGAAGTGGCCGGCCCGGAGCCCAACAGCGACCATGGCTTCCACGTGCATGAGAAAGGCGATTGCAGCGCGCCGGATGCCACCAGCGCCGGTGGCCATTTCCATCTGCCGGGCCAGAAGCACGGCGATCCGGCACGGCACGATGATCACCATCATGCCGGCGATCTGGGCAACATCCATGCCGGTGCCGATGGCGTGGCCAAGGTGGACCTGGTGCTGCCGCAGACGCAGCTGACGCTGGGTGATGGCCCGCAGAACATCCCGGGCCGGGGTCTGATCGTCCACAAGGGGCAAGGACGACCTGCACAGCCAGCCGACCGGTGATGCCGGCGGCCGGGCTGCCTGCGCCGTGATCAAGGCCGTGCGCTGAACACGGGCCTCTGAAACCGGAACCGGCTGCTGCGGTGCTGCTCGCGTGGCAGCCGGATCCGGACGAACGCTGCGGATGGACGCGACTGTCAGGCCGCCTGCAGCGCGTCGATGGCGGCGGCGACCGATGCCGTCTTGCGAATGACGCGCACCTGCTTGCTGGCCATCAGCTCATGCAGTTCGCGGCGATTGACGGTCCAGTGCTCGCGCGGATAGCGCAGAAGATGAAGACCGTGGCCGAGGGCTGACCCAGCCCAGCTTGTAGCGCCGGGTCTCGCCTTCGTGGTCGCGCTCGATCTCGTCGCCATTCTTCAGGCCGGCACGGGTGATCTCGTCCCAGGCCCTGATCGTAGTCGTCGGCATTGGCGGCGTTCTTTCCAGCTGTCTGCTGGGCGGGAGCCGGCTGTTTGGCCGAATTCTTGGCCAGAGCGGCGAGGGCGGACATGCTCTGCCCTGTTCGCGGCCCGGGCGCCCCTGACCTGCCGGCATGCCCTGCCCGGCTGCGCCTGCCGTTCTGGCGGCCGGTGCAGCGGTGTTCGGACAGGCCACGGGCGTCACAGGACGGTTCTTGCTCTGCTGGATGACCTGGCCGTGGCAGGTCATCAGGGTCTTCAGGAAGGCCTCACGCTCGGTGCCCGGCATGGCGATGAAGGCCATGCCGCGCGACAGGTCGGCAATCATCTGGGGCAGCGTGCGGGCCAGTTCGCTGATCTCGGTGGCCTTCTTGGGCTGCACGCTCCACAGCAGCGTCTCCAGAACGCGCTGGGCGCGGGCCTCGTCAAACGGCAGCTCGCCCGTGCCGTCGCGCAGTCGCACGATCACTTCGGTCCACGAATGCTCGGCAAAGTGCTGGATGCATTCCGGGATCTGGCCGCCCGTGAGCCGCGCACGCATGCCGTCGCGGATCTCCTGGCGCAGCAGGTCGATGCGCTCTGCCCGGCTGGCGGCTTCGGCAATCTTTTCCAGTCGGGCGTCGCGGCGTGCCGTCTCGTCGGCAATGATGCGCTCGGCACGGTCCAGGGCCTCGCCGATCACCACCAGTTCGCGCTCGAAGTTGTTCAGCACCCAGGTCACCAGGTCCTCGATATCCTTGACGAGCGGTGAGCCGGGTTCGGTCTCGAAGTCCGGGTCGGAGCCCATCTGGGCCAGCCGGTCGACGAAACGGCGCATCGGGTGGTCGGGGCGCGCAAAGAAGCTGGCATCCAGCAGTGCGGCCTTGAACGCTGCCACCTGCAGCCGAAGCAGCTGCTGCTTGATGGCGTTGGCGATGGCGTCGTCCTCGTAGACCAGCTGGAACACCTGGGCGACGGTCTCGATGATCAGCCGGTCCAGCGGCGAGCCGTGCGTCTGGGCGGCGGTCGAGGACTGCTGGCGCATCTCCTGCATCACCACGCCGACAGCCTCGGGGCTGTTGGCCTCCTCGGTACGGGCCTGCAGCTCGCTCAGCACCGCCATCAGCTGGTCGGAGGTGGCCTGCTTGTGGGCGGCCATCTGGGCGTCGTTGCCGAAGTTGCGCGGATCGGCCAGATAGCGGGTGGCCTGGGCCAGCATGGCCGGGCTCTGTTCGCTGCCGCTGCCGATCTGGTCGGCCCACTGACCGATCTCGGCCTCGGAGACGTCGATCACGCCGTGGCCATTTGCCCTGCCCCCGCGACCGTTGCCGCGACCGCCGTGCTCATCGTGCTCGGTACCCTCGCCCAGCGGGTCGCCCTGCTCGCCGCTTCCGTACTGGGAGGCGCGGGACTTGGAGATGCTGTAGCGCAGCTCGGGCAGGATGCCGTAGGCGATGAGCCTGCGGTTCACGTCCTGGTACAGCTCGATCAGTTCGACCGTGAACTTGGGCTCGAACAGGTCCAGCAGGAACGACGCCGTGCCGTCACCGGCCCGTACCTGGTGCTGGGTCAGAATGCCGCGCAGCACCTCGAAGATGATGTCCGGCGCGATCGGGTATTCGTTCTCGGCAAACCAGTCCTGCTGCAGCAGCGCGCCGAAGCGGGCGCGCAGGCCGTCGGCCAGCTCCTCGTCCATCCGGCGGCGGGCACGGGCCGAGATGCGTGCGACCAGCAGCTGGTCGCGCATGGTGTCATCGTCCACCAGACGCAGTGTCGGCGGCTCGTCCCGGACGACGGTGGTTTCAGGGTGCTGTAGCTGCCGTCGGGGAGCCACCCGGTACGTTCCTTCCAGCTGCGCGCGCAGCCGACTCTCGAACTGCTGCTCAATGCTGGCCTTTGCCATTGCGCAGGATGTCCAGCGCCACGTTGAGCTGATCCTGCTTTTCCCAGTTGGTCTCCTCGACGATGCGCTCGATCAGCCCGTCCACCACGGCCACGTAGGCGTTGCGGAAGCTCCGGTTGAGCGCGATCAGGATGGGTTGGCGGATCTCCCGCAGGATTGCCAGGTGACTGGCATCGATGTCGGTACCGGTGATTGGCACAAGAGGCTCCCGGGCAAGCTTTCAGGGACTTACTTGCAGGGAGGATGCCAGTTTGTGGGCAGAAGTCTGCTGTCTGCCGTCTATTCGACCGACATCGGCCGACTGCCGGTCGGCGCGATGTCTTGCCGGCCACAGGGGTGGCCACGTGTTGCGCCGGCGGACACCATATGGATCGTGAATGGATCGCAGGGCCGCCGTGGTCTCAGGGACGGGATGGAAGCGCCTTCGACGACCCCGTTTCGGGGACCCGTCGATGCGGGCTGGCCGTCCCCTGTCGGTCCCCTTTTACTGGGCCGGCTTCCGGACGTGGCGCTGGGCCACCGTGCGCATCGTCACCAGTTCCTCGGCGCTGCTGGGGTGCAGCGGCATGGTCTGGTCCAGATCGCGCTTGGTCACGCCCATGCGCAGCAGCGTGGCCATCACCTGGATCACCTCGGCCGAATCCGGGCCCAGCAGCTGCACGCCCAGCACACGATCCGTGCTGGCGTCCACCAGGATCTTCTGGTGGACTCGCTCTGGTGCCCGAGAGCGTGGCCTTCAGCGTGCGGAAGCTGTTGCGGTAGACATCCACCACGGCGCAGTGTTCCACCGCCTGCTCCTCGTTCATGCCCACCGTGCCCAGCTCCGGCGTGGAGAAGATGGCCGTGGGAATGAAGTCCAGGTCGGCCACCCAGGGCTTCTTGCCATAGGTGGTGTCGGCAAAGGCGTGACCCTGGCGGATGGCCACCGGCGTGAGGCTGACCTGGTTGGTCACGTCGCCCACGGCGTAGATGCCGGGCACTGGGTGCGCGAGAGCTCGTCCACGCGGATCTCGCCTGCCTTGCCCGTCTCCGGGCCCACCGTTTCCAGACCCGGGTTGCGGGTGGCTGGCCGGCGTCCGGTGGCGATCAGCACTGGTCCACGTCCAGCGTGCTGTCATCGTGCAGCGTGATGCGGATGGAACCATCCGGCTGCCGGTCCAGACGCTTGAGCGTGGTGTTCATCCGCATGTCGATGCCCTTGTCACGGTAGGTCTCGACAATGAGGTCCGCCATCTGCACGTCGAAGCCGCGCAGCACCCGCGGGCCACGATGGATCTGCGTGACCTTCGCACCCAGACCATGGAAGATGCCGGCGAATTCCACCCCGATGTAGCCGCCGCCCACCACCGCGATCCGCTTCGGGGAACACGGGCAGGTCGAAGACCTCGTTGGAGCTGATGGCCAGCTCCACGCCGGGCAGCTCCTCGGGCATCACCGGTTCGCCGCCGGTGGCGATGAGCACCTCCTTCGCCGTCACTTCCTGGCGGCCCTCCGGCGTGTCGATGGCCAGCCGATTGGGGCCCAGGAAGCGGGCGTAGCCGCCAAAGCGCTTCACGCCGGCCTTGTCCAGGTTGGCGGAATAGGCGCCTTCCAGCCGCGTGATCTCGGCATTCTTGGCGGCGACGAGCTTTTTCCCAGTCGAAGGTGGCCGGGGACACGTTCCAGCCGAAAGCCCCGGCTTTCCTCGAAGCTCTGCGGGAAGCGCGAAGCGTATACCAGCAGCTTCTGGGCACGCAGCCGCGGATGACGCAGGTGCCGCCGTAGCGGAAGCCCTCGGCAATGCCCACACGCGCGCCGTGCTGGGCCGCGATGCGGGCCGCGCGCACGCCGCCCGAGCCGCCACCGATGACGAAAAGATCGAAGTCGAAAGAGGATTGGGTCATGGAATGGAGAATGATCGGAAGGAAGGGCCGGACGGGGTTTGCCGTCCGGTGGGAGGCTAAAGGTCACTTCGTGCCGAAGATCCGGTCGCCGGCGTCACCCAGACCGGGCAGGATGTAGCCGTGATCGTTCAGGCAGCGGTCGATGGCGGCCGTGAAGATGGGCACGTCCGGGTGGGCATTCTGCAGGGTCTCGATGCCTTCGGGCGCGGCCAGCAGACAGACGAACTTGATGGAGCGCGGTCTGGTTTCCTTGATGCGGCTGATGGCCGCCACGGCCGAGTGCCCGGTGGCCAGCATCGGGTCAACGGCGATCACGTCACGTCCGTCCATGTCCGGCGGCATCTTGAAGTAGTACTCGACGGCCTGCAGCGTCTCGGGGTCACGGTACAGCCCGATGTGGCCCACCCGGGCGCCAGGCACGACGCTGAGAAAACCGTCCAGAATGCCGCTGCCGGCCCGCAGGATGGAGACCAGACACAGCTTCTTGCCGTCAATCAGACCCGACTGCATGGTCTCCAGGGGGGTCTGGATGGTCACTTCGTGCATCGGCATGTCGCGCAGCACTTCGTAGGCCAGCAGGGCGCTGAGTTCGCTCAGCAGCCGGCGGAAGTTGTTGGTGCTGGTCTCGACCTTGCGCATCAGCGTAAGCTTGTGCTGGACCAGCGGATGTTCGACGACTGTTACGTGGGCACGATCCATGGCAGTGTTGACTCCTATCCGGGAAAACCCCGGCAGACTAGCATGGATCGCGTCGGGTTGCTGGATCACGACGAAAAATGGAACCGAGGCGAACGAACGGATGAAGCAGGTGGTGATCATCGGAGGCGGGCTGGCGGGCTGCGCCAGTGCCGAAGCGTTCTCGCGCCGGGGCTGGCAGGTGCAGGTGCTGGAAGCGCGCGACCGGCTGGGGGGCGCGGTGGCGGGCCTGCCGCTGATTGCCCAGCATCCGGGCCTGACGCCCGATTTCGACCTGCGCAGCCGCCTGCTGGTGCAGGCCATGCAGCTGCATGGCCGCCTGCGTGCCGGTCCGGCGGCTGACCTGGTTCCGGCCTTCGAAGTCTGTGGGCGGCTGCAGCCGATGGACCGGGCGCGGGCCGAGCGCTGCGTGGCGCCCGTGGACAGGGCCGTGGCGCGGGTGGAAGAAAGCCCACAAGGGGATTGGGGGTCTGGTTTTCCCGACTGTGCTGCCGTCTCACCCCGGCGGTGGTGGCAGGCGGTGCTGCAGCGCCCGGGGGTGAGCGTGCGCCTGGGCATCACCGTTGGCCGGGTGGATGCCACGGAGACCGGCTGGCGGGTTGTCGATGACCAGGGGAACAACGTGGTCGATGCCGATGTGGTGGTCTTGGCCTGCCGTGAACAGGCCCTGACGCTGGCCGGCATGCAGGAGGCTGACCATGGCCGCCTGCGGCTGAGTGCCGCCCGGTGTGGCTGGCACGGGCCGATGGCGGCCCCCGGATGAAGACCCCGGCCACCCTGCCCTGTTGCCCATGACCAGCGGCCGCGGCCCGGTGCTGACACGGCCCGGCAGCTTCTGGCTGCGCTCGGAAGAAGTGCACGCGCACTGGCTGCAGGCAGGCGAAGCCGACAGCGACGAGGACCCGGATGTCAGGGCCTTTCTGGAGCGGCCCGAATCCTGGCAGCCCAGTGCCATTGGCGAGCGCCTGCAGCTGCGCGACAACCTGCCGATGATCGGCCCGGCGCCGGGACTCGGGGGCCACTGCCGCCCGGCCAATGACCCGGCGCGCAACGACCGGCTGCCGATGCCCCAGCGCGAAGGCCTGTACCTGCTGACCGGCATGGCGGGCCGAGAGCGCTCTATGCCGCCATTGGCGCCGAGATGATTGCTGCCCGGGCCTGTGCTGAGCCGGACGTGGTGGACGCACGGCTGGCTGCGGCCGTCTCCCCTGCCCGCTTCGTCAAGCGGCGGCTGCAGCAGGGCGTGGAGTGGGCGGGGAAGGATCAGGGGGCTGGGGGTGAGTGCGTGGGGTTGGTGAAGAACGTGATGGATGAACATCTGAATATCGGGCATGTCCCGGCCATCATATGGGGGATGTTTCTTCCGGGGGTCTATGTTTATGTACATGGACAGGAAGGTTGCAAGGAAGAGGCAGAGGCTTTTGCATCAATTGCAGATCGCTATGGGTTTCAGGTGTTGAGTATTGATTTGCCTGGGCATGGTGAAAGAAGGGGAAAGACGTCTTCCTTGAGTCCTTGGGTCGCGGTATCCGATCTTCAGGATGTGATGCCCTGGGCCAGGAGTCGCTGGGAAAGTGTGTCTCTGTTTTCAGTCAGTATTGGTGTGTGGCTAAGCATGCTGGCCTTCCAGAATGAGCGTCTCGAAAGGTGTCTTTTCGTCTCCCCGATCATTGACATGGGGCTGCTTATCCAGAAGATGATTTCTCAAGCCGGTGTTTCCCTTGAAAGACTCAGGCGAGAGAAGTTGATAAAAACGGCTTTCAGGCAAATGCTTTCCTGGGAATATTTTGATTATGCAGTGAAGAACAGGGTTGATCGGTGGATGGCTGCTACAAGCATTCTCTATCCAGGAAGGATCATCTTGAAGATCGCTCTGTCGTGGAAGCGTTTTCGTGCGACTTCAACGGCGAGTTGACGGTATGGGACGAGGTGAGCACTGGTTTCACACAGCGTCGCAACTGGATTTTCTGTATCGTTGGTTTGAAGATAATATTGTTCCGTCTGCATCGCAGGTATAGTGTCTATTTCCATGAACAAGGTATGGAAAAAGCATGACGACGTCATCCCAGACGTGCTGAAAGGTATAGATAATGATTGCATCGCCTGGAAACTCGTTTGTCCGGAGGGGCGTGATCAGGTCCTGGTGGTCTCTGGTTGCCAACTTCTGCAGAGTGGCTTGGATGACGTGTTCTTTGAAAGTACGGATGCCGAAAGAGATTTTTCATGGCTCATCCATACCCAACTCAATGAGACTGAATTGCGGTCGTTGATCGAGCAATCGCTGCGATTCCAGCTGTTTCGTCTCAGGCACCCTTTGATCTCGTTCGAGAAGGCATGGCTGTCCAGCCTGCTGGCCCATGACCCGGGCTGCAGGATCTATGCGCGATACGAAGGGGACGATGTGCTTGTGATCACTTCGTGAATGCCTACGCGCCCAATGGGGGCTATCGGGCGTGTGCGCTGTTGGCGCCCTCACTTGCTTGCACTCTCGCGCTTGGGGCCCGCGCCCCCACCCCATCAATCACATACCGTGCTGTTCCAAAGGCCATCAGGTCAGACAGTGAAACCAGCGGGTTGAGGAGGCGGCCGTCGACGGTCATGGCGGTGCTGGGGCCGCCGTCCAGGCGGATGGCGTTGGGGATGCCCAGTGCCAGAAAGACGCGGCACAGCTCGTCGACGTGGGTCTGGCCCTGTGAGGTGGAGGAGATGAAGACGCTTCTGCCCTTGCCGTCCGTGCCGAAGGCGGACCAGCGGGTGGTCAGGGGCGTCTCGGGCGCACTGGCCGTCGCGCACGATGGAGGTGGAGGAGCTGAGCACGACCGGGTTTTCGGGCCAGTCGCTCTGGGCATCCGTCCGCGTGTCCGGGACGACTGGCGCTGGTCGGCGGCGAAGCGGACGACGCGCTTGCGACCGGTGCCGGAGGCTTGCGGGGGCGCTTTCGTGCCGGGGTCCGTGCGCTGCTGCGCCTGTTGCAGCCGTTCGGGCGTGTGCAGGTGCCGGTGTTGTCGCCGATGGTCAGGCGTCCAAGGCCGCTGCCCACGTCCAGCCCGCGGGCATAGCCCATGGCCCAGCCACCCCTGCCCCGTGTCGGTGCCCGGGTCGCCATGCCAGAGAAAGCCATTGATCAGGACGGTGAATCCCTTCACCGTGTCCAGCCGGAACAGATGCAGCTGCTCGGGGGCCGCCTGAAAGACCAGCTCGGTCTGCATGGGGCGGCCCGGCTGCCTTCGGTGACGGTAATGTGGACGTAGGGCGGCACGAAGCGGCAGCCCCAGGGGCAGCGAGATGCCCTGGCGGGCCTGTTCTTCAATCTTTCGTGCCGTCTCGGGGTCGGTCAGGCTGTGCAGGCACGGATCGAGGGAGCGGGATTGGCCGAGGATGCGCTGGATAAGGCCGCTGACGGCCTGTGTGTCGTCGCTCTCGCGCAGCTGGCCGTCGATGATGACACCGGTGCGAGCCAGCTGAAGTGTCCGGGGGCCGGCGGGTGTCCCGTTGTCGGGCGGATCGGGCATCCACCGCTGGTAGCGTCTCGTCCTGCGGCTGCAGTGTGAGCGTGGCTGCTTTCTTCAGCGACAGGATGGGGGCGATGTTGACGAGCGGATAGCGGTCGATGCCGGGATGAACGCCGACGATGAAGACGGTGGGGGCTTCGAGTGCGCCGGCCGGAGCCTCCAGGGTAACGCCATGGCCCAGGTCCTGTCGCAGCGGCTGGGCGGGGTCATGGAACAGGTAGCCCAGGTCGCCGCGCGCGTGCAGGCCGGCGGCCCGGATGGCGTCCGGGCAGCGGGTGGATGGCGGGGTCTGGCCGGTGCAGTGGCTCCAGCTTCAGCGCAGGGCGCCATCGAGGTACGGCCGTTCAGCGTGTGGCTCAGGGCCATGTCCTGGCCGGCCCGCAGGGTGCCCTCGTCGCCCTGATCCGGGGGCGCCGGGGCTGTGGTGGTGCCGCTGGCTGCCGCCGTTGCCAGCCAGAGGCCCAGCAACGTCAGCAGCAGCGCGGCGGCTCTGGCTCGCAGCCTCATGGCCTTACTGGCACTGCCGGCGCGCGTTGTGCCAGAGGCGCATCCAGGGCGAGTGGTCCAGACCGGATTCCTGCAGCGCACGCGGTTTCCAGGACCACTGGGCCAAGCGGAAGACGCGCTCGGGGTGCGGCATCATGATGGTGGCACGGCCGTCGGCGCTGGCGAAGCCGGTCACGCCCGCGGCGAGCCGTTGGGGTTGAGCGGGTAGGTCTCGGTGGCGTTGCCCCGGCCATCGATGTACTGCAGCGCCGGGTTGGCGGCCGCGATGCGGGCCGTCAGCGCCTCGGCCGACGGCGTGCCGTCGGCGCCCTGTGCCTTCACGTCGGAGAAATCCGCCCGCCCTTCGCCGTGCGAGACGACGATGGGCAGCCGGTCGCCCGCCATGCCACTCAGCCACAGCGACGGCGAGGACAGGATCTCCACGCTGGCAAAGCGCCCTTCGTACTGCTCGGAGCGGTTGCGCACGAAGCGCGGCCAGTTCTCGGCGCCGGGGATCAGGCCCTTCAGGTGCGAGAGCATCTGGCAGCCGTTGCACACGCCCAGGGTGAGCGTGTCGGGCCGGGCAAAGAAGGCGCCGAAGGCGTCGGAGAGTTGCGGGTTGAACAGGATGGTGCGGGCCCAGCCGGCGCCGGCGCCCAGCACGTCGCCATACGAGAAGCCGCCGCAGGCCACCAGCGCCCGGAACTGCGCCAGGTCGTGGCGACCGGCAATCAGGTCGCTCATGTGCACGTCGTAGGCTTCGAAGCCGGCCAGGTCGAAGGCGGCCGCCATTTCCCGCTGGCTGTTGACGCCCTGCTCGCGCAGGATGGCCACGCGCGGCCGCTGGCCCACGACGGCAGGTGCGGACGGCATGTCGCGCCAGGCCTGGATGGAGGTGGCGGACAGGCGCACCGACAGGTGGGGCGGCTCATCCTGGGCGGCACCTTCCGGGGCGAAGGCCTCGGCCGTGCAGGCCGGGTCATCGCGCAGGCTGGCGATGCGGTGGCTGGTCTCGGCCCAGGCCTGCTGCAGCGTGGTGCGCGGCAGGCTGAACAGGCACTGCCGTCGTTGTGGACCTCGATGGTGTCCCGGCTGTTGGGCGTGCCGATGACGTGGGAATGCACCGACAGGCCGTGGGCGCGCAGCAGGCCAAGCAGGCGGTCGCGGTTGGCGCGGGTGGTCTGCAGCACGACGCCCGGCTCCTCGTTGAAGAGCGCGCGCAGCACGCGTCTGGCGAAGCTCGGCCACCCTGCTCGGTACGGATCTTGTAGTCGCCCGCATCGGCCGTGAAGGGGTCGATGGTGAGCATGTCCAGCTGCAGCGACACGCCGCAGTGGCCGGCAAACGCCATCTCGCAGGCGGTGGCAAAGAGCCCGCCGTCGGAACGGTCATGGTAGGCCAGCAGCAGCCCTTCGGCTCGGGCCTCGCGCACGGCCTGCCAGAGCTTCACGAGCAGCTGCGGGTCGTCCGGGTCGGGGACCGGGTCGCCGTCCCGACCGGTGATCTGGGCCGAGGGCCGAGCGCCCAGGGCGCTGCTTGCCGGCGCCCAGATCCACCAGGATGAAGCTGGTCTGCATCTCGGGCGCTGATCTCAGGGCGTGAGCGCGCGGCGCACGTCGCCGACCGGGGCGTGGGCGGTGACGATCAGCGACACCGGCGAGCCGACTTCACGCGCTGTCCGTCGTCACCCCTTCCAGCGGGCGCGCATGGAAAGCGAATCCTTGCCCACCGGGATGCTGATGCCCAGCTCGATGCACAGGCGGCTGGCAGCCTCCACGGCAGCGTAGAGGGCAGCGTCCTGCCCGGCGCTGCCGGCATCGGCCATCCAGTTGGCCGACAGCTTGGTCTGACCCAGGTCGTCCGGCACGGCCGACAGCAGGTTGGTCAGGGATTCGGCGATGGCCGGGCGCGAGGCGGCGGCCGAGTCCTGCACGGCCACGGGCGAGCGTTCGCCCATGGAGAGCGCGTCGCCGTGGTGGTTGCGGTAGTCCAGCAGGCCCACGGCGCAGTCGGCCACGGGCACCTGCCATGGGCCCACCATCGGGTCGCGTACCGACAGGCCGCCCACGGTGCGGTCGGCGATGGTGATGAGGAAGCTCTTGCTGGCCACGGCCGGCAGCTGCAGGATCTGCGTGGCCAGCGTGTCCAGGTTCAGCTCGCTCAGGTCCATGCCCGGCAGTTCGGTGTGGGCGGGCGTGGTGCCCTCGCGGCGCAGCTTGGGCGACTTGCCGAACAGCACGCTCATGTCGATGTCGACGGCGGGCGGCTCGCCCGGGGCTGCCAGCTTCAGGTGCTCGGCATCGGTGACGGTGCCGACCACGGCCATCGGGCAGCGCTCGCGGGTGCACAGGGCTTCCAGCTCGGGCAGCCGCTCGGGGCGATGCCCAGCACGTAGCGTTCCTGCGATTCGTTGCACCAGATCTCGGCCGGCGACATGCCGCTTTCGGCCACGGGGATGCGGCTCAGGTCGAAGTTCGCGCCCTTGTCGGCGTCATGGGCCAGTTCGGGGAAGGCGTTGGACGGGCCGCCCGCGCCCACGTCGTGGATGGAGAGGATGGGGTTGTTGTCGCCCATGGCGCGGCAGGCGTTGATCACTTCCTGCACGGCGCTCCATCTCGGGGTTGGCGCGCTGCACCGAGGCGAAGTCCAGCTCGGCGGCATTGCTGCCCACGCCCATGCTGGAGGCGGCACCGCCGCCCAGGGCCGATGCGCATGCCCGGGCCACCCAGCTGCACGAGCAGCGTGCCGGCCGGCAGCGGCAGCTTGTGCTGGTGGCGGGCATCCACCGAGCCCACGCCGCCGGCAATCATGATGGGCTTGTGGTAGCCCCAGCCGGTGTGGGTGGCCGTTGGTCGCGGCCTGCAGAGCGGGGTCTCGAAGGTGCGGAAGTAGCCCAGCAGGTTCAGGGCGGCCGAATTCGTTGTTGAAGGCGGCCCCGCCCAGCGGGCCCTCGATCATGATGGACAGCAGGGGTGGCCGGGTGGGCGGCCGGCCGTTGGCGGCTTCGTAGGGTGTTCCCAGCCGGGAATGCGCAGGTTGGAGACGGTGAAGCCGGTGAGGCCATAGCGCGGCGTGCCGCCCCGGCCGGTGGCGCCTTCGTCACGGATCTCGCCGCCACTGCCGGTGGCTGCGCCCGGGTGGGGGCGATGGCCGTGGGGTGGTTGTGGGTCTCGACCTTCAGCAGGCGATGCACCGGCTCTTCGGACCAGCGGTAGCGGCCAGTGGCCAGGGTCCACGTTCCAGGCGGCCAGCGTGCCGCCTTCCAGGATGGCGGCGTTGTCGGACAGGCCACCACCGTGCCCTGCGGGTGGGCCTTGTGGGTCTCGCGGATCATGCCGAAGAGCGACCGTTCCTGCGGCTGGCCGTCGATGATGAAGTCGGCGTTGAAGATCTTGTGGCGGCAGTGCTCGGAGTTGGCCTGCGCGAACATCATCAGCTCGACATCGGTGGGGTCGCGTCCCAGCTCGCCATAGACGCGGGCCAGGTAGTCGATCCGTCGGCCGACAGCGCCAGGCCCAGCCGGGTGTTGGCTGCGCGCAGGGCGGCGGCGGCATCGTCGCCCAGCGGCACGGTGGCCAGGGGGACAGGGGCATGGGGCGCAAAGAGCCGGGCCGGATCCGGTGCGGTGGTGAACCAGCTCTCGGTCATCGGGTCATGCAGGCAGGCGGCCAGCAGGGCCAGCTTCGCCTCGGGATAGTCCTGGGCCTTGCTGCCGCCCAGCAGGCCGTGCCGAAAGCCCAGCTTCCAGCGGATGCCGCGCTCGATGCGCGTGACATCGGCAAAGCCGGCATGGTGCAGGATGTCGATGGCCTTGGAGGACCAGGCGAGCGTGCCCCTGACGGGCCGTGACCCAGAGGGAGCGCTGGTGCTTGCCGTCAGGGGCATCGGGCAGCGGGTGCTCGTCCACCAGCAGCTGCAGGCGGGCCAGCCGCTCGCCGGTCAGGGCGCCATCCGGCCCCAGGGGCCGAAACCTCCAGCAGGGTAGAACCATTCGGCATCGAGGGTCTCGATGGCATCGTCGATGGCCTGCAGTTTCTGCAGCAGTGCCTGGGCGCGGAAGGGCTCAGTGCATGCCCACCGGGCAGCGTTGGATAGGTCAGGGGTGCTCATGGCCATGAAGGTCCGGATCGGGGGTCTGCGTCGGGAATGAACAGGCCGGCGGCAAGGCGGGTTGCCCCGTGCGGAGGCGTGTTCGGGGGTGATTATAGGAAAGCCTGAAGGGGTTCCCTGCCCTGCCATGCAGGGCTTTTCTGCAGTGCACCGGAGGCCGGGGCGCAGCCGTGTCGTGAAAGAGCACATGGGATGCCTGATTTCCCGGACGGGGGTAGTATCAGAGCTATTCGATTCTGATTCCGATTTTTCAACCCTAAGGAGACATCATCCATGTCTAACCTGTCGTATCTCAAGCCGCAACCCGGCAGCCCCTGGGATACCTATCTGGCGCAGGTGGACCAGGTCACGCCTCACCTTGGCCCGCTGGCCAAGTGGGTCGAGACGCTGAAAAAGCCCAAGCGCGCCCTGATCGTCGATGTGCCGATCGAGCTGGACAACGGCACGGTGGCCCATTTCGAGGGATACCGCGTGCAGCACAACGTCTCGCGCGGGCCCGGCAAGGGCGGCGTGCGCTACCACCCGGACGTGACGCTGGAAGAGGTGATGGCGCTCTCGGCATGGATGACGATCAAGAACGCGGCCGTCAACATCCCCTACGGTGGTGCCAAGGGCGGCATCCGGGTCGATCCGAAGAAGCTGTCGCCCAATGAGCTGGAAAAGCTCACCCGGCGCTACACCAGCGAGATCGGCGTGATCATCGGGCCGACCAAGGACATCCCGGCACCGGACGTGAACACCAACGGCCAGATCATGGCCTGGATGATGGACACCTATTCGGCCAACCAGGGGCCACCGTCACCGGCGTCGTCACCGGCAAGCCGATCGAACTGGGCGGCTCGCTGGGTCGCGTCAAGGCCACCGGCCGCGGCGTGTTCCTCACCACCCGTGAGGCTGCCCGCAACATGGGCCTGGCCCTGGATGGCGCGCGCGTCATCGTGCAGGGCTTCGGCAACGTGGGTGGCGTCGCCGCCGAACTGCTGGCCCAGGCCGGCGCCAAGGTGGTGGCCATTCAGGACCACACCGGTTCGGTGAAGAACGACAAGGGCCTGGACGTCCCTGCCCTGCAGGCGCATGCCCGCAAGACTGGCGGCGTGAAGGGCTTTGCCGAGGCCGAGGCGATCGATGACGAGGACTTCTGGGGTCTGCCTTTGCAGACATCCTGGTGCCGGCGGCACTGGAAGGTCAGGTCGACGACAAGCGTGCCGAGCGCGTCAAGGCCCGCGCTGGTGGTCGAGGGCGCCAACGGCCCGGTCACCAAGGCCGGTGACAAGGTGTTTGCCGACCGCGGCATCACCCCGGTGCCGGACGTGATCGCCAACTCGGGCGGCGTGATCGTCTCGTACTTCGAGTGGGTGGGACTTCTCCAGCTTCTTCTGGGGCGAGGACGAGATCAACCTGCGTCTGGAAGCCATCCAGCTCAGCGCCTTCCGCGACATCCAGCGGATCGCGGCCGAGAAGAAGGTGTCGCTGCGCACGGCGGCTTACATCATTGCCTGCCAGCGGGTGCTGCAGGCCCGTGCCGAACGCGGTCTGTACCCACGATCATCGGCCGTTGACGGCTTGCCGGGGCACTCGCCCCGGTGCCTTCACCTGATAGACAAGCCCCTCGCAGGAGGGGCTTTTCTTTTGTGGTGCTCCCCTTTTGGGGACTTCCCTTGTGAGGGGCTTTCCGGTGCTGGGGCTTTTCTTTTTGGGTGGGGCGTTTTTCCGGTGCGGCAGGTAGGTATCAGGACTCCAGCCGTTCCAGGCGTTCCGTCAGGGCGGCCACCTGTCGTTCCAGATCGTCCACGCGCTGCTGCAGCATCTGCAGGGTCTCGGCGTCGGCCGGGTTGGCGGGATTCGGACTTGGGGCATCGTGCCCGGCGCTGCCCTGCGCCATCCTGGCGGTGCCGGGCCGGTTCGGACAGGCAGTGTCGCCAGCGGGCCTCACGTTCGCCAGGCTGGCGGGGCATCAGCTCCACGAGGGCGCCGGCCGTGCGCTCGGCCATCTCCTGCAGATAGGCTTCCACCGATGAGGTATCGGCAAACTTCGCCTGCCGTTCCACGTGTGCGCGCAGCCCGGCTGCCGTCTGCGGGCCACGCAGCATCAGGACCGACAGCAGCGCTGCCGCCTCGGACGGAATGCCCAGCACGCGCGGCAGGTTATGTTCATAGCGCGTCACCCGCCCGCCACTGCTCTCGATCACCAGCGACAGGCCACGCAGCGTCTCCAGTGCGTTCAGCAGCTCGGTTTCATCCAGGTTCATGACCGGATCGCGGTTGCTGCGCTGGTTGCAGCCGGCCAGCAGGGCATTCAGCGACATCGGATAGCTGTCGGGAACGGTCTTTTCCTTTTCCAGCAGCACCGCCAGGGCGCGGGCGGCGTGGGCATCCAGTCGGGGCAGCGAGGAGGAATCCGTCATGGGCGAGGTCCTTGTCGTGGGGGGCGTGATGGTTCGCGGAAAGGCCGGATGGGCATCGTCCGAAGGCTGTCGATGATAACCGGCTGCCTGCAGGATGGGCTCCCGGTGCGTGGGGAAACAGCAGGTTGCCGAGGCCGTCTGCGGGGCTGCATGGGCAGGGATCCTGCAACGGATCATGGCAGCTGATGGAGACATCGGCCGGGTGGCATACTGTCAGCATCAAGACAAGCAGCTTCGGAACCATGAAAACCTGTTCGATCACCGCGGCGGTCCGCCCGGCCCTTTCGCAGACCCCCGCCCGGGTGCTGGACCGGCCACCATCCGCCGCCCGGAAGGCCGCTGGCTGGACGAGACGGAACCTGGCGAGCTGATGGCGTGCGCCGGTGCGGCCGTGGCCCGGGTGGCGATGGCCAGTGGAAGAACCTGCCGGCGCACGCGCCGGTGATCCTGCTGGTGGGGCCGGGCAACAATGGGGGCGACGCGCTGGTGGCCGGACGCATCCTGCGTCGTGCGGGGCTGGCCGTGTGGGCGGCCGGCATGCCGGGGCTGGACACCATGCCCCCGGAGGCCGAGGATGCCCGCGCCGCCTGGGAAGCCTGGCGGGCCGATGGCCGGTCATTCACGGCTTCGAGCAGGTGGCCGACTGGCTGTGGCCGGACGGTAACGTCCCACGGCAGGACGACGATGACGGCGACGTGCCGCCGGCCGAGCCTGCCCTGATCATCGACGGGCTCTTCGGCATTGGCCTGACCCGTCCGCTGGCGGGGCGCGTGGCTGGACTGGTCCGGATGGTGAACCGCGCCCGGGTGCCGGTGCTGGCCATTGATGTGCCCAGCGGACTGGATGCAGACCGTGGTGCGCCGGTGGGTGGGTCGGATGCCCCGTCATGCAGGCACGCCAGACGGTGACGATGATTGCCGACAAGCCGGGGCTGCACACGGGAGCGGGCCTGCGGCATGCGGGCCGTGTCTGGGTGGCGCCGCTGTCCGACCTGCCGCTGGAAGCGGAGCTGGACGCGCTGGAGGCGGCGGACGGCCCTGCCGATGCGGGCGAATGGCGCGATGTGCCGACCGAAGCCGAGGCTGAAACGGATCCGGATGACGGCCACGACTTTGGCGGCTCCGGCATGGACGACGCCGATGCGGATGCCCCCTGCCCGGCCGATGACGGGAGCTTCCCGCACGACCTGCCGGGCGTATTGCTGACGGCCCCCGGCCGCGGCACTTTTGCCTGCCCGCGCGCGTGATGCCCACAAGGGCAATGGCGGTGACGTGCTGGTGGTGGGCGGCCGGCTGGGCATGGCCGGTGCGGCCCGGCTGGCCGCGCAGGGTGCGGCGGGCGCCGGTGCCGGGCGGGTGTGGATTGCCGTCGAGCCAGAGACTTGCTCTCGGACAGAGGCGACGGAGGAGTCCGGATCGCTGCGGCCGGAAGACGATGCCGAGGATGTGCAGGCGCTGGTGCAGGCAGCAGATGCGGGCGCCTCGTACACGGACGCATCAACCGCAGCGCTGGCGGACGAGGCCGACGACGAGATGGACGACGAGGCCGGTGACGAGGCCGACGACGAGGCGGACGCCCCGCAGGACGCATCCGGCAAGGCACGGCAGCCGGTCGACCCGCTTCACCCGGAAATCATGCGCTTTGTGTGGGAGAACCATGCCGCCTTGCCGGGGGCTGCGCCCGTCCTGGTGGTGGGCTGCGGTCTGGGGCAGGATGAGACGGCGCAACAGTGGCTGGACCATGCGCTGGCCAGCCAGGCGCCGCTGGTGATCGATGCCGACGCGCTGGGTCTGCTGACCGACCCGCCAGAGGCCCCCTGCAGCATTCTCACGCCGCATCCGCTGGAGGCCGCGCGGCTTCTGGGGTGTCGGTGGCCGATGTCCGGCAGACCGGCCGGCCTGCGCCTGCGCGCTGGCTGCACGTTTCGAAGCCGTGGCGGTGCTGAAAGGTGCCGGCACCGTGGTGGCGGCACCGGATGGTCGTCTGGCGATCAACACCAGCGGTCACCCGGTCCCTGGCCACGGCGGGCACGGGGGGATGTGCTGGCAGGGACGATTGCCGCCCTGCTGGCCGGCCTGCTGCGTGCAGGATGTCCGCCCGACGAGGCCGCCTGGCAGGCTGCCTGCGCCGGCGTCTGGCTGCACGGTCGCGCCGGCGAGTGCCTGGCGCGCCGTCAGGGCCCGCGCGGTGTGCCGGCCGGGGCGCTGCCGGGGCAGTACCCGGGCATCATGGGCAGCCTGTCGATGCCGGATTCAAGGGGGGATCGATCGTGAACGACATGGAACGCATCCATCACCAGTGGCATGAATACGCCAAGGGGCGTGACACGGCGGCGTTGATCGGGCTCTATGCCGAAGACGCCGTGTTCGAGAGCCCGCTGGTGCCGGTGATCATGGGGACCGACAGCGGTGTGCTGCGCGACGGCCACAGATTCTGGCCTTCCTGGAAGAAGGTACCCGGCGGCGCCCGAACGAACTGGTCCGCTGGCATCGCACCGGTCAGTATCTGGTGGCGGGGGACACGCTTGTGTGGGAGTACCCGCGTCAGACGCCCGAGGGCGACCAGGTGGATATCCCGGGCTGATGCAGGTCCGTGATGGACTGATCAGCCACCACCGCATCTACTGGGGGTGGTTTGGCACGCAGATGCTGATTGCTTCGGCCATGAGCAAGGCAGACGCGCGCTCTCCTGAAAGCTTCGTGAGCCGGGGCCGACGACTTCGGGGCAACCTGCAGGGGCCCCGGTGTCGAACGGTGCGCTGTCAGCCCGCCTTCAGGCGTCCTCGTTCGATCTCCAGCCGTCGGCCGCAGCGGGCGGCCAGGCGTGGGTCGTGCGTGACCAGATCAGCGTGGCGCCAAAGTCGCGGTTCATCTCGAACAGCAGGTCGATGACGCGCTCGCCGGTGGCGTGATCGAGGCTGCCGGTGGGTTCGTCGGCAAACAGCAGCCGGGGGGAGGACGCAAAGGCACGGGCCAGGGCTACGCGCTGCTGCTCGCCACCCGACAGGGTGCGCGGATAGTGTCCGGCCCGCTCGGCCAGCCCCACGCGGGCCAGCAGCTCGCGGGCGATGCGATGGGCTTCCGGGTGGGCGGCCAGCTCCAGGGGCAGCATGACGTTTTCCAGCGCGGTCATGGCCGGCAGCAGCTGGAAGGACTGGAAGACGAAGCCCACCTGCTCCGCCCGCCAGTGGGCACGCTGCTCTTCGTCCCAGGCAAACAGCGACTGGCCGTCCACCTGCACATCGCCGCCGGTAGGCAGGTCCAGCCCCGCCAGCAGGCCCAGCAGTGTGGACTTGCCCGAGCCCGAGGCGCCGATGATGGCGACCGTCTCGCCGGCCTGCACGTTGAAGCTCACATCGTCGAGGATCGTCAGCATGCGTCCGCTATCTGGTACGCTCTTGCTCAGGTTCTGGACTTGGATGAGGGGCATGAGAACAGTGGCGCCACGACGTGGCCAGGCAGGACGGATGAATGTGGCTGCCGGCAAGGCACGGCACCGGATGCAATGGTAACGGCTAACCCGCAGCGGCGGCAGGTGCTGTCATGGATGGCTGTGCCGGCACTGCTGGCTGCCTTGCCCTGGCAGGCAGCCGATGCAGCGGACACGGCAGACAACCCCGTGCTGATGGTGCTGGGCGACAGCCTGTCGGCTGAATACGGCCTGTCGCGCGGCGAAGGATGGGTGGCGCTGCTGGAGAAGCGTCTGGCCGGCGATGCCGCCCTGTCACGCTGGAAGGTGGTCAACGCCAGCCTCAGCGGCGAGACCACGGCGGGCGGCCTGACCCGGCTGCCGCAGCTGCTTCAGCAGCACCGTCCGGCGCTGGTGATCATCGAGCTGGGCGGCATGACGCGCTGCGCGGCCTGCCGCTGAAGGCCTCCACCGACAACCTGCGGCAGATGGTGGATGCCGTGCAGAAGGCGGGCGGACGCGCCGTGCTGGTGGGCATGCAGGTGCCGCCCAACTATGGGTCGGCCTATGCACGGCAGTTCGAGCGGATGTTCCGGAAGGTGGCCGACGAGACCCGTAGCCCCCGGTGCCCTTCCTGCTGGAAGGCTTTGGCGATGACCCGACTCTGGTTCCAGCCCGACGGCATCCACCCCAGGCACGGGCGCATCCGCGCATGCTGGAGACCGTCTGGGCGGTGCTGAAAGACGCGATGTGACGTGGTGCCCGAGGCCGGGATCGAACCGGCATGACCGAAGTCGAGGGATTTTAAGTCCCTTGTGTCTACCAGTTTCACCACTCGGGCAGCACGCCCTGCATTACACCACACTCCGGGGCCGGCAGCGAAGCATCGGCGTGTGTGGCCGGCCGCCGTTAAGTGACGGGAGTCGCCTCAGAACGCCCCGTCGATGTCGGTGACGCCCACCAGCTTGTGGTTGACGAACTCCTTCAGTCCCAGGCCGATCAGCTCGCGGCCATAGCCCGAACGGCGTATTCCGCCAAATGGCAGGTCAGCCTTCACCGCTGTGGGATGGTTGATGTAGACCATGCCGGTGGAGATCTGCGCGGCCACCCGCTTGCCGCGCTCGATGTCCTGCGTGAACACCGAGCCGCCCAGGCCGAACGGCGAGTCGTTGGCCAGCCGGATGACCTCGTCCTCGTCCTTTACCTTGAAGATCATCGACACCGGGCCGAAGAACTCGTGGTGGTAGACCGGGTTTCCGGGCTTCACCCCGGTGAGCAGCACCGGTCGCACGAAGGCCCCCTGCCTGGGCACCTCGGCCCCGATCACGGTGGCCGTGGCGCCGTGGGCCACGGCTTCATCGATCCAGCGGCGCACGTCGTCGGCCGCCTGCTGCGACGACAGCGGGGCCAGCGTGGTGGACGCCTCCATCGGATCGCCTGCCTTCAGTTGCGCCACACCCTCCGTGTAGCGCCGGACGAACTCGTCATGAATCGATTCATGCACGATGATGCGCTTGGACGAGCAGCAGACCTGCCCTCCGTTCCAGTGGCGCCCAAACACGGCCCATTTCACCGCCTTGTCCAGGTCGGCGTCATCCAGCACGATGAAGGCATCCGAGCCGCCCAGCTCCATCGTGGACTTCTTCAGCGCCCTGCCCGCCTGGGCCGCCACCAGGGCCCCGGCCCCTTCGGAACCCGTCAGGGCCACGCCCTGCACGCGCGGGTCGTTGATGATCGTCTCGATCTGGCCACGGGTGGCGTACAGGTTCTGGAAGCACCCTGCCGGCAACCCCGTCTCCTGCATCAGCTTCTCGAAGGCGGCGGCCGATTGCGGCACGTTGGAGGCATGCTTCAGGAGGATGACGTTGCCCGCGGCCAGCTGCGGCGCCATGATGCGGGCAATCTGGTAGTACGGGAAGTTCCAGGGTTCGATGGCCAGGATGATGCCCAGCGGCTCGTGGACCAGCTGGGCCTCGGACACGACGGGATCCTCGCAGGGCAGCGGCTGCGGGGCCAGCTGCGCCTCGGCGTGCTTCACGTAGTACTCCAGGATGTCCGCGGACAGTTCCACCTCGGCTTCGGCCTCGGCCAGCAGCTTGCCCATCTCGGTGGTGAGAAGTTTCGCGTATTCGGTACGCCTGGCGCGCAGCAGGTCGGCTGCCTTCTGCAGGAACGTCACCCGTTCGCTGACAGGCTTCAGGCGCCACTGCTGGAAGGCGGTGTGGCCGCGTTCCAGGGCCTGGGCCACCTGTGCATCGGTGGCGTCAGGAAAGGTCTTCAGGATCTCGCCGGTATAGGGATTGGTCGTCTGATAGGCCATGATGGAGTCTCCGTCGTTCAGGATGCTCTGAATAAGTCCCGCGAACCGGCGCGCCCGTTACGGGGATGTGACGGCCGCGGGACTTGTTCCGAGGATCCTTCAGTCTTTCAGGATGCTCCGTGGGCTCTGTCGATAAGGGGGGACGAGAGGAGCACGGATCTTTTGAGTGTAGGAGTCCGTGCCGGCATGGGGCGGAGTGCCGCACCCGGGATCAAGGTCTCTTCCGGGAACGGGGTCCTTGGGAAAAGAGGAGCGAGCGCGGCAATCTGGCGCAGAAAATGAAAAGGCCGCCAACAGCATGCGCTGGGCGGCCTTTGAAAAACTGGAGCGGGAAACGAGTCTCGAACTCGCGACCTCAACCTGGCACAGGTTGCGCTCTACCAACTGAGCTATTCCCGCATCGACGAGAATCAGGATTATAGAGATATTTCGGAGACTTGCAAGTCCTGGTTTTGAAGATTGTTAAATCTGGCTGCTTGCCTTCCGGCATCCCCCTGAACTGATGGGCTGGGCCGTCTCAGCCTCTGCCCCGAGGGCTGTTCACAGGGGCGTTCATCACTCCTGTCACCCTGGGTTCAGCGCCCTGCTCCCGGGCCTGCTTGCTGCCCCGCCATCCGCATCGTCCGGTCTGGCCGGACGACCAGGTAGAGCAGCAGCGCCGTCAGTGCGCCCAGCGTGTCGGCCAGCATGTCCTTCTGGGCGTCCCAGATGTCGCCCTGCGAGCCCAGGAACTCGATGCCGGCATTTCCGCCGTCGATGACGGCGTACTGCCATTCGATGATCTCATAGGCGGCGGCCACGCTCATGATGAAGAAGAGCGAGAAGAAGAAGGCCACGCCCATGCCGCAGAGCCGGCGGCGCAGCAGCCATTCGGCCATGGGGTAGCTGTAGAGGCCGATGATGAAGTGGGCCACGCGGTCGAAGTGGTTGCGCGATTCGCCCAGCAGCGGCGACAGCAGCCGGTTGCCCCATTCGAAGGGCACGTTGGCGAAGGTGTAGTGCGCACCCCACCAGGTGCAGCAGCATCCAGCCGCTCATCAGGGCGTAGGCCAGGTTGCTGAAGCGGAACCAGCGTGCGGTGACCAGCAGCGCACCGTACACGATGAAGATGGGCGTGACCTCGGCCCACCAGACGGCACGGTCGGTCGGGGTCGATGCCCGACCAGAGGGCGACGGCCGCAACGGCGGCGGCCAGCAACAGGGGCGAATGTCTGGCGGATCTGCATGGATGATCTCGACAAGGCGTTCCCCTATGGTGCCAGAAGGAACCGGCACGGCCCGTGGCGTGATTCACACAAGGCCGCTTCTTTCCCTGTACGCTGTACGGTGAACGTGATGCCAAGGATGGCTGGCATGCGGATGTCCCGAAGGACGTTCGTGATGCAGCCGTCAGGCTGGATGCCGGATGACCTCAGGCGCCGTCGGTGCTGCTTTCCTGGGCCACGTAGGCCCAGGCGCTGCCGCCGCTGGCCAGCGGGGCCAGGACGCGGCGATAGTCGCTCACCTCGTACTTGTCGGCCTGGGCCAGTTCCTCGGGCGTGATCAGGAAGACGGTGCCCGAGACCGTGTCGGCCGGGTTGCCGGTGGCCAGCAGGATGGGATGATGGGTCTTGCCGCTGAGTTTCACGACGTCCGGATCGCGGATGGCCAGCATCTCCTGCCGGAAACCGACCAGGCTGTCGGCCTGCCCCGCAGCAGCCGGCCGAAGGTGGCGGTCTGTACCTCGGCAGTTGCAGCGTGCCGTATGAGAAAAAGCCGTTCCATCAGGGTCTCCCGAAAAATGGTGAACGGAGCTGATGGTACTGCCCTGCAGGGTCTGCTGCAGCCGTTGGCAATCTGTTCATGTCAATCACCATTTTTGAACGATGAAGACGGCGTTTTGGAAGAGTTGGCTATATTTTGTGGCACCATCGAAGTAAAATCAGGACTGTCGGTTGGCGCAACGTGTGCTGAGGGGCCGACGTGCCGTGCCAGGCGTGCGGGGCTGCTGCCAGTGAGGTGGCAGGTGCATGCCTGTGCGTCTGGCCGACGATCTTTTTCATTTCAGCCAGCCGGGGTCCGACCATGCAAGAGGAGGATGAATTGGCCGAGCGTTCCCTGCCAAACGATGGCAACCGCCCGGGGGGCAAGCGACGTTATCTGCCTGCTGCCGAGCGCAAGCGCGAGATCCTGGAGGCCGCCGTCGAGGAGTTCTCGATCGGAGGATTTGCAGCCACGTCGCTGGAGCGCATCGCCATGCGCGCGGGCATTTCCAAGTCGGGCATCTATGCGCATTACGGCAGCAAGGAAGAGGTCTTCGAGGGCATGCTGAGCATGCTGCTGCTGCCTCGGGAGGCCACCACTGCGAAGCGCTGCTTGAAGGTGCGGAGGCTGTCTCGCTGTCCGAGCTGCTGGACCGCTATCTGGACCGCATCTATGCCCAGCTGAGTGACCCGCGTGCGGTGGCGGCCTTCCGGCTGCTGATGACCGAAAGCGGGCGCATTCCCGAGGTGGTGCAGCAATGGGCCCGGCGGATGCTGGAGCGCAGTCTCTTCGGTGATCGCCGCTTCTCGGATCTCTGCATCGAGAGGGGCCTGATCCGTGGCGACTTTCAGCAACGAGGACTACTTTCTTCGGAACGATGCCCGGTGCGCTGTGGCTGATGCAGCAGGTCCTGTTCGGTGCCGCTGATGGTGCGCCGGTTTCACAGGCGCGGCTCCGTGCCCTGCACAAGCGGTTGCTGATGGAAGTGCTGGCGCCGGTGAGCCCTGCGCAAGCGGGCTGACGACAAGCGCCTGATTGTTTCATTTCTTTGCGACACGACATTTTTTTGCTCGGACGCTTGCACATCGCATATTTTTTGTGCCATAATTTCATCTCTTCGCGGGAATAGCTCAGTTGGTAGAGCGCAACCTTGCCAGGTTGAGGTCGCGAGTTCGAGACTCGTTTCCCGCTCCAGCTTTTTCGAAGGCCGCCCAGCTCACGCTGTTGGCGGCCTTTCTGTTCTCTCTGGCTCTGGCTCTGGCTCTGGCCTGGCTCGGCCTGGCTCTGGCTCTGCTCTGGCTCTGGCCTGGCTCTGGCTCTGGCTCGGCGTTCGCACGCACGTGCAGCAGATGCGCGCATCCGCGGCGTGGATGTCTGCCATCGGGCTGGGGTCCAGTCGCAGGGCAACGTTCAGTCGCCGCCCTTCCCGGCCGTTGACGTCGTAGACGTAGGTGCGATTTTTCCACCCGGGTGGGCGTGGTGGTGGCATTCACCAGCCAGGGGTTGCGGCGGCGCAGCCCGATCAGGTCATGATGGATCCGGCGCATGGGCTCGCCCGAGGGGACAGCGCCGCCGGCGTGTCGGGAAAGGCGGGGCGCACTTCGTCATCGCCCCCTTCCCTGTCGGTCTTGATGCCCGGAAGGCCTGTTCGTCGCCGTAGTAGATGGACGGGATGCCCCCACGGTGAAGAGGATGGTGGCAGCGAGGGCGGCCTTGTCGTTGCCGATGCGGCTGGCAATGCGGGTGACATCGTGGTTGCCGATGAAGGTCATCGGCACGAAGCTGGCCAGAAAGTCGTTGTGGCGCTTCAGACACCAGTCCAGCTCGAAGAAGTTGCCCTCCAGCGGCGCGCTCCAGGCGGCCTTCCACAACTCGTACTGGGTGACGGCATCCATGCCGGAGCGTCGCACGATGTCCGGATAGTTGCCGTGTATGACCTCGCCGACGATCCAAGTGTCGGGGAATTCGGCGCGCACGCGTGGCAGTACCCGGGTCCAGAATTCGGGCTTGACGGCATAGGCGGCGTCCAGACGCCAGGCCGAGGCGCCGCGTCGCAGCCAGTGGCACATGACATCGACCACCCGATCGACGACGGCCGGGGCGTCGTGATTGAGCGCAGGCAGGGCCTGGTGGCCCTCGAAGTCGTCGTAATGGACGCCGGCTTCGGTGCGGTGGATGCGGAACATGGCCTCGGCAGCGGGATCATTGCCCGCCAGCGCGGCCTGAAAGCGCGGATGCCCAACCCCCACATGGTTGAACACGCCATCGAGCATCAGATGGATGCCGCGTTCCTGGCAGGCGCGGGCCAGATGGTCGAAGGTGGCGTCGTCGCCCAGCCGGCTGTCGATGCGGTAGAAATCCAGCGTGTCGTAGCCGTGGCTTTCGGACTGGAAGATGGGCCCCAGGGCCAGGCCGTTGGCGCCCAGTTCGATCAGGGTAGTCGAGCCACGGCAACAGGCGGTCCAGCCGGGGGGACAGTGCCCGTTCCTCAGGCGTGGGGCGTATGGGCGCCCCGGCAAAGCCCAGGGGATAGACATGCCACCAGATGGTGTGGTCGATCCAGCGGGACATGGTGTCTCCTCCCTGAAGGTGGGCCGTGGAGCCCACGACTTTTCAGTCTGATCCGGCGGCAGGGCTTTCCGGAATGTCGGGGTGTGTTCGCCCTGCCCTGTCAGCGGATCCTCAGCTTCCTGCCCACAGCAGCACGGCCAGCAGCTGCGGCAGGATGATGCGCATGAACATCACCAGCGGGTAGACGGTGGCATAGGCCAGCGCGGGGGCGCCACTGTCTTCCTTGATGCCGTTGGCAAAGGCCAGCGCCGGGGGATCGGTCATGGCGCCGGACAGCAGGCCGCAGAGCGTCAGGTAGTTCATCTTGCCCACGCCGCGAGCCAGCATGCCCACGACCAGCAGTGGCACGATAGTGATGATGGCGCCATAGCCCAGCCAGGACACGCCGTCCTGACTGAGCAGCGTGTGGAAGAAGTGGCCGCCGGCCTTGATGCCCACCACGGCCAGGAACAGCACGATGCCGATCTCGCGCAGCGCCAGGTTGGCGCTGGGCGGCATGAACCAGTAGAGCTTGCCCAGGCTGCCGATGCGGGCCAGGATGATGGCCACCACCAGCGGACCGCCGGCCAGGCCAAGCTTGAGCGCCACCGGAAGCCCCGGCACGTAGAGAGGGATGGAGCCCAGCAGCACGCCCAGGCCGATGCCGATGAAGATGGGCATCATCTGGACCTGCTGCAGCTTCTGCTGGGCGTTGCCCACCAGGGCCATCACGGTGTCGATGTCTTCCTGGCGGCCCACGAGGTTGATCACGTCACCGAACTGCAGGGTCATGCCACCGGTGGGAACCAGTTCGACACCGGCGCGGTTGAGTCGGGAGATCACCACATCGTAGTGCGACTGCAGGTCGAGGTGGCGGATCTTCTTGCTGATGACGGCGTCGTTGGTGACGACGGCGCGGACCGAGCGGTAGGCCGTGCCCCGGGTGGAGGTGCTGACATCGGCCAGTTCGCCGATGATGACCTGCATGCGCTTGAGGGCGGCCGGGCTGCCGACCAGGTGCAGCACGTCACCCATCTGAAGCCGGGTGTGCACGCGCGGGATGAAAAACTGCTCGCCGCGCTTGAGACGCGAATACATCACGTCGTGGCGCTCGAAGTCGGGGATATCGGCGATCTGCAGGCCATCCAGGTTGGTGTTGGTGACGCGCACGTTGCAGCTCTCCGAGTCATGCTGGCGCTGGGAGAGGCTTTCCTCGTACTGGCGGGCCTCGGCATTCACGTCGATGCGGAACACGATGCGGATGAGCCACATGGAGAGCAGGATGCCCAGGATGCCGATCGGGTAGGCGATGGCGTAGCCCATGCCCATGATCTCGGCGCTGCTCTCGCCGCTGAGTTCGGCCAGCACCTGCTGGCCCGCGCCCAGCGAGGGCGTGTTGGTGACGGCACCGGAGAAGATGCCGAGAATGACGGCCAGCGGGATGTCCAGCAGCAGGTGCAGCAGGATGACCATGACACCGCCCAGGCCGACGATGGCCATGGCCACACCGTTCAGGCGCAGGCCGCTCTGGCGCAGCGAGGAGAAGAAGCCCGGGCCCACCTGGATGCCGATCGTGTAGACGAACAGGATGAGCCCGAACTCCTGGATGAAGTGCATCGTGTGCTCATTGAGCGCGAAATTCTGGCGGGTGAGGAAGTGTCCGACGATGATGCCGCCGAAAAGCACTCCGCCGATGCCCGGCTGACGCCGCGCAGGCGGATGTGACCGATGCCAAGGCCCGGGATGGCGACCGGGGACAGCAGGCTGATGGTGAGTGCGACGTCGCTCATGGCGAAAGGGATCCGTATGGTCAGGATTCTGATTATTGGGTCGTCATGTGCCGGATGGCGTCTGGCCGTCCGACCATGGGCTGTCACGGGACGCACCGTGAGGCCGTGGCCCGGTCAAGCTCCACGACACCCTCTAGTCTATCCGCCAGGGGCTGGCTTCAGGGGGCAGATTCGGCCCTTTGTGGTGGGGATTTGATGGCCGCTCGATCCGGGTTGTCGTCAATGCCGACGTGCCACCGGTCGGCGTGTGATGCCGGCAGGCGGATGGGCGGGCGTGAGGCTGGAAATTATTCCTTTATGTTCGGGCCGATCCGTGTGGGCGGCCGGCATGACGCCGCCACACAGACATCCTCTCTCTGGGTGAGCCCCGTCTTGGAATTCCTGCCTGATTTCCATCTTTCCGGCGTGGTGGCGGCTTCGGTGCTGGTCGTCATCCTTGCCTCCCATGTGGCGCTGCTGCTCTTTTTCCGGCGGGGGCGAAAGGCGCTCACGAAGGCCAACCTGCAGCTGGAATCGGCCAATGAGGAACTGCGCCGGCGCGCCTTCATCGATCCGCTGACCGGGCTGCCCAATCGGATGCTCTTCGAGGATCGGCTGCTGCATGCGATGCAGCGTTACGACCGTGACGATGACAGCCGTGCACGGCGCGAGCCGCGCAAGGTGGCCGTGCTGTTCGTGGACCCGGATGGCTTCAAGCCGATCAACGACATGCTGGGCCACGCGGTGGGCGACGAGGTGCTGAAGGAAGCCGCCCGCCGGCTGCGCACGACCACGCGGGACAGCGACACGGTGGCCCGCATTGGCGGTGACGAGTTCGTGCTGCTGGCCGAGGATGTTTCGGATGTGGCCGATTGCGCCAGCTCGCCAATCGGGTGATCCAGGTGCTGGCGCAGCCGCTGGAGGTTCAGGGTCACCGGGTGACGCTTTCCGGTTCGGTGGGGTGGCGCTGTACCCGGAGCATGGCGACCGCCTGAAGCTGGTGCAGAACGCCGATGCGGCCATGTACACCGCCAAGCGGGCCGGTGGCAATACCCTATGCGCTTTTCGAGTCGCGGATGAACGAGGGGCTGCAGGATCAGCTGAGCCTGCAGCAGGACCTGCGTCACGCGCTGGAGCGGGGCGAGCTGCAGCTGCACTATCAGCCCAAGATCGATGCCCGGCAGGGACGGCTGCAGGGCGTGGAGGCGCTGCTGCGCTGGCAGCACCCCACGCGTGGCATGGTGGGGCCCGACGTGTTCATCCCGATTGCCGAGCGCTTCGGGCTGATCAACGGGCTGGGCAACTGGGTGATCGAGGAAAGCTGCCGCCAGATGCGCGTCTGGGCTAACGAAGGGCTTTCGATGAATGGCGATCAACCTGTCGGTCCACCAGCTGCGCACCGAGGAGCTGGTGCCGCGCATCGAGTCCGCCCTGGCCCGCTACCAGGTGATGCCCAGTCAGCTGCTGTGCGAGATCACCGAATCGGTGGCGATGGAGGACATCGAGAGCACCCAGCGTGCCTTCGAGGAACTCGCGCATCGGCGTTCTACCTGTCGATCGATGATTTCGGGACCGGCTATTCCAGCCTCAGCTACCTGCGGCAGCTACCTGCCCGGCAGCTGAAGATCGACCGCAGCTTCGTGGCCGACATCGAGGTGCGCCCGGATGCGCGGGGCCATCGTGAGTGCGGTGATCCAGCTGGCCCACCAGCTGGGACTGCGGGTGGTGGCCGAGGGCGTGGAGACCGAGGGGCAGCGCGACATCCTGCTGGTCCTGCAGTGCGACGAGCTGCAGGGCTACCTGCTGGCCCGGCCGATGGCGGTGGAGGCGCTGGACGACTGGCTGCAGAAGCAGCCGCCCGATGCGCCGCACCCGGCCGGGGCGCGCGCGATGAGGAGGCCGCCCTGATGAAGGATGACGTCGGGGAGATATTGGTGTAATAATTTACACCATGCGAGCACTCACCGAACGTCAGCGTCAGGTGCTGGACTTCCTGCACCGGCATCTGCAGACCCATGGCCTGCCCCCTACCCTGCACGAGCTGATGCACGCCTTCGGCTGGGCCAGTCCCGCCGGGGCGGCCAAGCACCTGCAGGCGCTGGCGGCGCGTGGGCCTCATCGAACTCAGCCCCGGCAAGGCGCGGGGCATCCGGCTGCTGCAAGGGGCGGCCCCTGCCGGGGCGGATGCAGGACGGGACGAAGCAGGCGATGACGAAGCCGACACCCTGCGACTGCCGCTGGTGGGACGGGTGGCGGCCGGTCAGCCGATCCTCGCCGGAGACCGCATCGAGCGTCACCTGAAGATCGACCGCTGGCTGTTCTCGCCCCGGCCCGATTTCCTGCTGCGCGTGCAGGGGGATTCAATGATCGACGACGGCATCCTTGACGGTGACCTGGTGGCCGGCAAGGCCACGCCGCAGGCGCTGCACGGACAGATCGTCATCGCCCGGGTCGATGGCGGCATCACCATCAAGCGGCTCTGGCAGCACAACGGCCAGGTGCGGCTGCTGCCGCGCAATGCCCGGCATGTGCCCATCGATCCTTCCCCCTGGGAAGACTTCGCCATCGAGGGCATCTACTGCGGCCTGCTGCGCCGTCCTCGAGCAGGGGTTGCCCCCATGGGACAGATGATTGCCACGTCTCAGGCTTCGGCAGCCCTGTCGGACCCTGCCCCGGCCTCGCCGGTCACGCTGGCCAGCCTGCTGGCGGGGCGGCAGGTCTGGCAATGGCAGGCGGCGCCGCTGCCGCTGGCTGCCGAGCGTTGCCACGGGCATCAGGGCGCTGGATGCGGCCCTGCCGCTGGGGATGGCCGGCCGCCTCGCTGTCCGAGGTGCTGTCACCGGCGCCGGGGCTGTCCGAGCTGCGGCTGCTGTGGCCTGTGCTGGCGCGACTGTCGCAGGCCGGCGGCCGGGTGGTGCTGGTGGCGCCCCTTCGTGCCCTGTGCCATTGCCTGGCAGCGGGCAGGCGTCCTGCTGTCCCGGCTGGAGATCATCCATGCCCCCGAGCCGGATGATGCACTCTGGGCCTTCGAGCAGTGCCTGCGGTCGGGCAGCTGTGCAGCTGTGCTGGGCTGGCCCGAAGGGGCCAGCCATGCGGCGTTGCGCCGGCTGCAGGTGGCCGCCGACCATGGGCAGGCGCTGGGCGTGGCGCTGCGTTCCGTGCGCCATGCCCCCCAGCCCTCGCCGGCCGCGCTGCGGTTGCAGCTGCTGCCCGATGGCGGGCTGCAGGTCCTGAAATGCCGGGGCGGCGCAGTGCCTGCCCGTCCCATTGCCCTGCCGGTGGCCTGAGCCATGCTGTGGGCCTGCATTGCCTTGCCGAAGCTGGCGCTGGACGTGGTTCGGCGCAGCCAGCCCGATCCGGAGGCACCGCTGGTGCTGGTGGATGGTCCAGCCACATGCCGCAGCCTGGTGGCCGTCAATGCGCCGGCCGCACGGTGCGGGCTGCGGGTCGGCCAGAAGCTGACCGTGGCCCGGGCCATCCATGCCGATTTCATCGCCCTGCCCCATGATGCCGCAGCGCTGCCGCGCTGGCAGCAGTGGCTGGCGGCCTGGGCCTATCGCTTCAGCCATCAGGTCTGCGCGGCCTGGCCGCAGGCCCTCGTGCTGGAGGTGGGCAGCAGCCTGGGGCTGATGGGCGGATGGCCGGCCTTCGAGGAACGGCTGCGGCGCGAGCTGTCGGATCTGCAGTTCCACCATCGCATCGCGCTGGCGCCCTTTCCCCGGGCGGCCCATCTGCTGGCCTGGCTGCAGGATGGCCTGCAGGCCACCGATGCGGCACAGTTGCAGACCCTGCTGGCCCGGGTGCCGGTGCGACGTGCCGGCCTGCCCGATGGCGCCGGCGAGCGGCTGTACCGTCTGGGCATCCGGCGGCTGCAGCAGGTCTTCGACATGCCGGCCGACGGGTTGCGCCGGCGCTTCGGTGAATCCCTGCTGCATTGCCTGGACGAGCTGCGCGGCCAGCGGCAGCCGCCGCTGACCCTGTTCCAGCCGCCCGAGCATTTCGACATGCGGCTGGAGCTGGAATATGGCGTGACCGATCATCAGCCATTGATGTTTCCGCTGCGTCGGCTGGTGATGGATCTGGCGACCTTTCTGGCACGACGCATCCGGGGGGTGCAGCAGCTGACGGCGTGGCTGGATCATGAGCGCGGTTCGCGACGCACGTCTGACGAGGCGGCGCCGGGCGCGACGCCGCTGCGCCTGCGGCTGCTGGCGCCGGAGCGTGACGGGGCCACGCTCTTCGAACTGCTGCGCAGCCGGCTGGAGGCCGTGGTGCTGGAGCGGCCAGTGGTGGGGCTGCGCACGTGGCCCGCGACCTGCAGCCGTTGCAGCCGCCGGGTCGTGACCTGTCTCGATACCCGTACCGGGCGTGCCGAGGGCTGGGAGGGCAGCTGCGCGAGCGCCTGCGCGTCCGGCTGGGTGAGGATGCGGTGTGTGGGTGGCGCCGGTGGCCGATCCGCGCCCTGAACATGCCCGGAAGAAGGTGGTGGGGGCTTCCCATGGACGGAGGTGGCCGTGATGCAGGCCGGCAGCGCCAGAGCGTCTGCCGGGCTGGCCGGCTCGACCGGGCTGGATGCTGCCCGAGCCGCGTCCGCTCACCCAGCCGGTGGCCGAGGTCGTTGGCGGACCGGAGCGCTCGGAGTCCGGCTGGTGGGACGGCGGTGATCTGAAACGCGACTATTACGTGCTGCGGCTGGCCAATGGTCAGCTGGCTCGAGCATTCTCGGCCGTGGGCCAGCACGGGCCCCGGATGCTGCACGGGTGGTTTGCATGACAGGGTGGCCATGAACCCCCAGCAGCGGCCAAGGTACGGATCCGCCGGGGACCAGCCAGCAGCGCGGAATGCTCCGGCGCATGGGCTGCCGGGCAGGATGCCGATGCCGGCATGGCGATGCCGCCGCCGGCCCATGCCGAGCTGCACTGCCTGTCGGATTTCACCTTCCTGCGGGGGGCGTCCAGCGCGGCGCAGCTCTTCGAGCGCGCCCGGGCCTGCGGCTACCGGGCGCTGGCCATACCGACGAGTGCTCGCTGGCCGGCATCGTGCGCCCTTCGAGGCCAGCCGGAACTCGGGGTGCTCCCTCATTGTCGGCAGCGAATTCCGGCTGGTCGATGGAACCCGTTTCGTGCTGCTGGTGCAGGATCAGGCCGGTTACGAGGCGTTGTGCAGCCTGATCACCACCGGGCGGCGTGCCGCCGGCAAGGGCTGCTACCGGCTCACGCGCGAGGACTTCACCCGCCCCGGACTGGATCTTTCCGGGCTGCTCTGCCTGTGGTTGCCTTCGCCGCATCCGGATGAGGTGCAGGCTGACGCGCCGGATCAGCAGCAGGACAGATGTGCTGGATGGGCTGGGGCCAAGGGGATGGGCGACGAGGCCCCGGCCCTCCTCGAATCAGGCGGAGACCGGCACGCCCCGGAGCGGGCCGCCTGGTGCGTCGCACCTTCCCCCACGCCTGGCTGGCGGTGGAGCTGCATCGTGACCGCGACGATGCGGCCGTGCTAAGGCATCTGCTGGCGCTGGCGCAGCAGACGGGGCTGACGCCGGTGGCCTGCGGTGACGTGCACATGGACCTGAAGCGACGCCGAGCGCTGCAGGACACGCTGACGGCGCTGCGCCATCGGCGGCCGCTGACCGAGGCTGGCGGCTGGCTTTCTCGCAATGGCGAGCGCCATCTGCGCCGCCGCGAGGCGCTGGCCGGGATCTATCCGCCGGCGCTGCTGGCCGAGACACTGGAGATTGCGAGGCGATGCACCTTCAGGCTGGACAGCCCTGCAGTATCGCCATCCGCAGGAGCTGGTGCCGGAGGGACACACGCCCACCCTCGTGGCTGCGCCACGGCCGAGGAAGGCTGCAGCTGGCGCTGGCCGCAGGGGGCGCCCGAACGGGTCGTGGGCTGGTGGAGCATGAGCTGGGTGCTGATTGCCGACCCTGGGTTATGAGCCCCTACTTCCTCACGGTTCACGACATCGTGCGCTTTGCACGCAGCCAGGGGCATTCTCTGCCAGGGGCGCGGTTCGGCCGCAAATTCGGCCGTCTGTTTCGTGCTGGGCATCGTCGAGGTGGACCCTTCCCGGATGCAGGTGCTGGTCGAGCGCTTCATCAGCCGCGAGCGCAACGAGCCGCCTGACATCGACGTGGATTTCGAGCACGAACGCCGCGAGGAGGTCTTCCAGTACATCTACGGCAAGTATGGTCGGGCGCGGGCGGCACTGACAGCCAATGTCATCTGCTACCGGGGGCGCAGTGCGGCGCGTGACGTGGCCCGGGCACTGGGCTTTCCGCCTGATCAGGTCACGGCCATCGGGGCCTGCTTCGGGCGCGGCGGCTATGGCGACGACGTGACCGATCGGCTGGCGGAGGCCGGTTTCGATCCGGCCACCCCACCGATGCAGCGGCTGCTGCATCTGGTGGAGACGCTGCGCGACCATCCCCGGCACCTGTCGCAGCACGTGGGCGGGTTCGTGATCTCCGACGGCCCGCTGTCCCGTCTGGTGCCCATCGAGAATGCGGCCATGCCGGCGCGAACCATCATCCAGTGGAACAAGGACGACCCGGATGTGCTGGGCATGCTGAAGGTGGATTGCCCGGCGCTGGGCATGCTGACCTGCGTGCGCAAGACGCTGGCGCTGCTGGCGCGGCACCGCGGCCGTCACCTGACACCGGCCACCATCCCGCCCGATGATGCCGCCACCACGACATGATCAGTGCGGCCGACACGGTGGGGTCTTCCAGATCGAATCCCGTGCCCAGATGATCGATGCTGCGCGGCTGCGGCCCCGCTGCTTCTACGATCTGGTCATTCAGGTGGCCATTGTCCGACCCGGCCCCATCCGGGGCGACATGGTGCATCCGTACCTGCGCCGTCGTCAGGGGCTGGAGCCGGTCAACTATCCGTCCGAGGCGCTGCGCGAGGTCTTCGAGCGCACGCTGGGTGCCTCTTTCAGGAGCAGGCCATGAAGCTGGCCATCGTCGCCGCCGGCTACACCCCGGGCGAGGCTGACCATCTGCGGCGCTCGATGGCGGCCTGGCGCCGTCATGGCGACCTGGAGATCCCACCGCCAGCGTCGGTGGGCGGCATGCAGGAACGCGGCTGCAGCCCGGCGTTTGCCGAGCGAATCTTCGAGCAGCTGAAGGGATTTGCCAACTACGGCTTTCCGGAAAGCCACGCCTGTGCGTTTGCGCTGATCACCTACGTGAGCTGCTGGCTCAAGCGCCATGAGCCCGCCGCTCATCTGTGCGCTGCTCAATTCCCAGCCGATGGGTTTCTATTCGGCCAGCAGCCTGCTGCAGGATGCCCGCCGCCACGGGGTGACCGTGCGGCTCGGGTGGACGTGCGCCACAGCCACTGGGACAACACGCTGGAGGGGTGAGCCGGGTGGTGCCCAGCCGGCCCTGCGGCTGGGCTTCCGGCAGGTGGCATGGGCTGAGCGAGGCTGCTGCGCGGCGCATCGTGGCGGCCCGGCTGGCGCGGGGTGGGACTGAAGGGTCCCCGGCGTGCCTTTCGGGATGTGGCCGATCTCTGCCACCGGGCCGGGCTGGATGCGCGAGGCCGGCCTGCTGGCCGAGGCCGGTGCGCTGCGAGCCTGGCGGCCCACCGTCACGCGCGCACTGGGCAGTGGCTGGCGTGGAGGAGCCCACCCCTGTTTGCACAGTCACCGCAGGAGCAGACCGTGGACCTGCCCGCCCCGACGGTGGCGCAGGCGCTGCTGGCCGACTACCGTTCGCAGGGGTTCAGCCTGACGACGCACCCGCTGGCGTTGCTGCGGCCGCAGCTTCAGGAAAGACGCTGCATGGAAAGCCGTGCCCTGCAGGACATTCCCCATGGGCGTGGCGTGCGGGCGGCCGGATTGGTGATCATGCGGCAGCGGCCGCCCACGGCCAGCGGCGTCACCTTCGTGACGCTGGAGGATGAGTGGGGACGGTGAACGTGGTGGTCTGGCAGGATCTGGCGGTGCGCAGCCGCCGGGTGCTGGTGGGCAGCCGGCTGCTGGCCGTCGATGGACGCTGGGAGGTGGTGGACGGCGTGCGCCACCTGATTGCACGCCGGCTGCATGACCTGAGCCCCCTGCTGGGGCAGCTGGCTACCGGTGCCTCGCGGGACTACCGCTGAGCTGCCGGCCTACTTCTGGAAGCTGGGCACAGCCCCATTCCCGGGGCAGCAGCAGCTCGCCGCTTTCGGCGTCACGCGTGTATTGCAGGGCCTGCATCACCACGTTGGCCGAGAAACTGGCTGCTTCGTTCAGTGACTGGTCGGCCAGCAGGCAGGCCGTCAGTGTGGCGCTGAACAGGTCTCCCGTGCCCTCGACCACGCTGTCGACGCGGCGGTGCCGGATGCGCTCGGCCCCGTCGGCCGTGACGACAATCAGCTGGATCTCGTCCTCGGGACAGTCCTGGGCGCCGCGCTGGTGACGACGATCCAGCGGGTGTTCCCGGATGAGCGTGCGGGCCGCTGCAATCACCTGGTCGATGGTGTCCACGGGCATGCTGGTCAGATAGCGCAGCTCGAAGCCGTTGGGGGTGAGCCCTGTGGACTGCGGGATCAGGTGCTGGAGGTGGCCATCCACCATGCCCTTGGCCACGTAGATGCCGCTGTCCTCGTCACCCATCACCGGATCCGCGACAACCAGCAGGCCGGGGTACTGCTCGCGCAGAGGCTGCAGCCATTGGGCCAGCATGGCGGTCTGGCTGGGGCCGCCCAGATAGCTCACCAGCACGGCACGCAGCTGGGACAGCGCGCCGGGCCTTCAGGTCGGACAGGTAGCCGGCAAACCAGTCGTCAGGAATGCAGCCGCCGTGGATGGTGGGGATAGTGGGGCGTATTGCTGAACACCACGGTGGGCACGATGGCCACTTCCAGTCCCGCACGCAGCAGCACGGGGGTGGCCACGTTGTTGCCCACCCGCCTGTAGACCACCTGGGACTGGACCGAAACCACGTCGAAGGACAGGGGCTTCATGGCATCGTAGAAGAGAGGCTGTCCTTCGCAGGCAGGAAGGTTTTTCATGGCGAGCCGTCCTCATCGGGATGAAAGCAGACAGTCGCAATGTTAGGCCTTTTGGCGCTACACGCCGCGGTGATGCTTCGGCATCAGGTAAAAGCGCACCGGCCAGGACCAGCAGGACGGCCAGCAGGTACCAGAGAAAGCCGAACCCGGACAGGCTGCCCGTCGCGAAGCCCGGGACCAGCGGACCGGCAGCCCCCGGAAATGGGGCCGTGATGAGCTGCGTGATGGCCGGATTGGGCGTGACCGAGGTGAGACGGTTGGTGTTCTCGGCCAGCAGCGCAGGGCGGAACCGTCCTTCCGGCAGCGGAATCTCGCCATCTTCGGACTCGAATCCGGGCTCCTCGATCCCGTCTTCCAGAGCCTCATCCGGCGCAGCCGCTGCGCTGATCGTGGGGCCCGGTGGCGGGGACACTGGCAGGCGCTGTGGCCTCGGGCCGGGTCCTGCAGGGACCTCGGGGGCCGGGCTGGGCGCGCGCGTATCCCGGCGGATTGTGCTTGACCCGGGTTCCGCCCGTGGTGGGCGAGAAGAAGCGGCTGTCGGGCCCGGAGGGACTGAGGCTGGTGCCTCGGGCTGCGCAGCCTCGGGTGAGAGCTGCATCGTCGAGGTCGGGAAGGCCGAGGTGGCGGTGAAGGTGCGCGGTGGACTGGGAAGGTCGATGTCTCTGCCGTCACCGTGGTCGTGTCGTTCGGCACCGGTCCGCCCAGCGTGGAGGGAAACGGTCCGGGATCCTCGGTGGGCGAAAAGGCGCCAGTCTGGGTGGATGGGGCGTCCGGCTGACCGCCGGTCAGGGGAAGCCTGCGTGGCGGAAAAGGCGGAGGCCGGATGGGCGCTGGTCATGGCCGCTTCGCCAATACCGACCAGCAGCTCGGACGTCATGGGTGCTTCCGGGGCCAGCAGACGGGCCACCAGCAACTCGCGACAGGCAAACAGCGTGAAGCCGATGCCCTGCGGCCGCCAGCCACAGGGGCCAGCGCTGCTCCGGCTGGCCGTGGGCAGCAGAAGCACCGCCGCGGCAGCGCCCAGCAGCAATGCGCCGGGGAAGCCATTCCGGGCGTTCGACCCGTCCTTCCATGCTGGCGGCCAGTCCCGGGGCCACCAGCCCTGCCCCGCCCAGGCTGACCATCAGTGCCGTGATGCCGTTGGCCGGCATGGCCAGCAGATGGGCATACATGCCCAGCCAGAGCGCGCAGCACGAGAACACCAGCCCGACCAGGGCATCGACGGCTGCCAGCAGCCAGGGGGGCTGCTGGCTGGCCTCGTTCGGGGTCGGTCGGGGCAGCACACTGTCGTTGCGGTCGTCGGACGGAATCCAGACGCGGACCAGCAATACCAGAAAGAGGGCCACCGGCACCCAGGTGGGCAGCGCAGCCTGCCAGCCGTGGTAGCCGGCCTGCGGCGGCAGCACGACGCCGCCCAGAATGGCGGCCATCGGCAGCCCGGCCTGGGCCATGAACATCACCAGCGGGCGTGCCGCGACGTCGGCATGCGCCATGGCGGCCAGCCGGGTGGCGGGCTGCGCCAGTGACAGGGCCACGCCCCCGAGGGCCATGCCCACGCAGGCACCGCCCAGCCCCGGCAGGGCTGAGGTCACCAGCAGCGCGGCCGCCGTGATCAGGAACACGACGATCAGGCCCTGGCGCGTGCCGCGCTTCTGCACGAAGTGAACGGCCTGGGCCGACAGCAGTGCCGCCGGCAGGAAGTAACTGGCCGCCAGCCAGCCCAGCCGGGCCGGCGTGGGATTGAGCTGCTCCGGCAGGGTCGAGCCCAGCGTGGCGACGGCAAAAAAGACCAGCCAGGGCATGGCCCGGCCCAAGAGCAGCAAAATGGCCAGACCGGCGCGCGACTGGTCCGCTGCCGACTGGTAATCCATTTCCCCCTGATTCATGTTGCTCCTCATCGAGACTTCGTTGACAAGCCGGCCGTCACGGTAATGCCGCTGCGGATCGATCGATGCCGATTTCTCGCAGGACGGAAGGAAAGCGTGGACCGGGCGCCGCGCGGAAAATATTCTGAAAGGCCTGTGGGTGCAGTTTGTTTTCTGATGAATCGCTGTAGAAAAAGAGATTTATCGGCAGTAGCATGACTATTGCCAAAAATGTCAATTCTCCCGAAATTCAGGGCCTATCGGTGCGAGATATTTTCGGAACACGATGAAACCCGGAAACACCGAATGATGCACCAGTACACAGAATTTGTCCTGCAGATTCTCGCAATTGTCGCTGCGACATTCGACGAAGCGACGTGATGGCGAAGGCTGCTTTCCGCCCGGAAAGAGCCTGTGCTGTGCGGCCGTGCAAACCCGGGAGGCTAAAGGCAACGACGGAGCGGCCATATTTCAGAGATTTGCCAATTGTCAATTTACTTGCCTTTTTCTTGTCTGATAATGGGAATGAGATGCGGATGCCTTGGCGTTCATGGGGCACCCTTCCCTGTCCGGAGACGCTGTCGCTGCCACGGCGGCCTTTCCCGGTGGCCCTCCATGGTTGGGCTGCGTCCGGGAGGGGCGCGCATAGGGCTGCGACTTCGGCGGGAGGCCGTTGATCGTCCGGGGCAACATGGGGCGGCGAGGTTCGGGGCATGGCTGGCGGCCTTCCGGACGGATGCAGGCTCTGGTGGACATCCGCACAACGGTTTCAGTGACGATCGTTACAAGGAGATACAGGATGAGTACAACCGAGAAGCTGATGCGCTGCGCCGCACAAGGGTCTTGCGCGGCTCCGGCTGCGGGCAGGCGCTGGGCATGGCGTGCCGTGATGCTGGCGCTGGGCCCTGCCCTGGCGGGATGGCATGGGGCGGGCCTAGCCCAGGAAGGGGTGCAGCCGGTCGTGGCCGCCCAGGCGCGCGCACGACCCGATGCCACCCTGCCGGGTGTCACCGTCACCGCCAAGGGCTACGCCGCCGAGCGCGAGAGCACGCCGATGGCCACGTCCGTGGTGGGACGGGACGAGCTGTCCCGCCGCCAGGCGCAGAACGTGGGTGAGGCGCTGCGCAACGAACCGGGGCTTTCGGTCAACAGTGACAGTGCCCAGGGGCAGAATCCGGTCATTCGCGGCCTGAAGCGCGATTCCATCGTGCTGCTGGTCGATGGCATGCGCTTCAACTCGGCCCAGCCGATGGGGGCCGTGGCCTCGTTCATGTCGCTGGGGCTGGCCGAGCGTGTCGAAGTGGTCAAGGGGACCGTCCTCGGTGCTGATGGCACCGGCGCCCAGGCGGCGTCATCGATGCGCAGCTGCCGCAGGCCCGCTTAGGCCCGCCTGCAGGCGCGTGGCACTGCGGGTTTCGATTCCGCCAGCCGGGGCTGGAATGGCGCCGCCGTGCTCAACGCCGCCACCGAGGACCATGCGCTGATGCTGGGTGCTTCGCTGGCGCATCACAGCGACTACCACTCGCCCGACGGCAAGGTGGCCCGTACCGGTTACAAGTCCCAGGGGGTCATCGGCCAGTACCGCTTCCGCATCGACGGCAGCCAGCAGCTGCGGGCATCGGTGCAGAACCAGGAAGACAAGGATCTCTGGTATCCGGCCGGCACACGTCCGCACGCCAACCCGCGGGTGGGCAGCGTCACCTTCCATTCGCCGAGCCAGTATCGGCGTCTGTACGAGGTGGGCTACAGCCTGCAGGGTTCGGGCAGCGTGCCGATGAACCTGGACGTGCGCGTCTACCGTCAGGAAATGAAGCGCTCCATCTACGGTCACGCCAATGGCCTGGGCCGTGACCGGCACTCACCGACGTAACCTTTGCCACCGATGGTCTGGACTGAAGACCGACTGGAGGTGCATCTGAGCACCTGCTGTCGGCAGGTGTGAACCTGTGGCGCATGCGGCCAACCCCCGACAGCCGTCAGGCCACGCCCCCCACCTTTGCCCAGTACACCCCCACCAATCCGTTCCGTGATGGTCAGGTGCAGGCATTGGGCGTCTACGTGCAGGACGACATGCGCTGGCGCACTCACGTGCTGGCCGGCCTGCGCCATGACCGGGTGAAAGGCAAGGCGGCTGCCATGAACAACGGCCGCGTCACCACCGGGCTGGATCGCAGCGATGGTGCCACCTCGGCCAGTCTGGGGGCGGTCTACGAGATCAGCCCGCTGCTGCGTCCCACTATCTGAATGTCTCGCGCGCCTTCCGTGCGGCGGACCTGCGCGAGCGCTACCAGTCGGGCCCGCGCAGCGACGGCTTCTACTATGCCGGCAGCCCGAAGATCTCGCCCGAGACGGCCACCCAGATCGAGCTGGGCCTCAGGGCGTGACGAGCGGCTGGAGTACACGGCCTCGGTCTATCGCAGTCGCATCAACGACTACATCACCGGCATGGAGCTGACCGGTCAGGCTGCCGTGGCGGCCTGCGGCCAGTCAATGCGGCCGCCTGCAAGCAGAACCTCAACCTCGGGCCACGTGACGCTGACGGGGGCCGATGCCCGCCTGCGCTGGCAGGCGATGGCTGATCACTGGCTGCGCGAGCGGGTCGATGGTGCGCGGCGAGAACGATGACCTGAACGAGCCGCTCTTCCAGATGCCGGCTGACCGCCTGGCCCTGGGCTGGGACTGGCGCCTGAACGGTCAGTGGATGCTGGATGCCGACTGGACGCTGGTCAAGCGCCAGAAGCGGGTGGCCACGCGCTTCACGCGCGGTGGCGAGGATCCCACCCGCTGGCTATGCGCTGGTGGACGTGGGGCCACCTGGCAGTTCGCCCCCCAACAGTCGGTGCGGCTGGCCGTCCGCAACGTGGGTGACAAGCGCTACCATGACCACCTGGCCGAAGGGCTGACCGGGCGCGAGCTGCTCGCACCGGGCCGCAGCCTGCTGGTGTCGTGGCAGGGCAGCTTTGAGACCCGGCACCGGAAACATTCCGGGGCTTCCGGGAAATTCCGGTGCGCCGGGATGGATCCGGAGGCATCGACATTCCAGGGCGGGTCCGCAGGGACGCCGGCGCATCGCCATCCTGACGGGGGCAAGCCGCCGTTCCTGCGGGCCGAGCCTTTTCCAGATCGTGGAAGAACATGAGCAAGAAAGTATTGGTGACCCCTGCACCCTGGGGGCACGCGCCGCCGTGCCCCTGCTGGGCGGTGCCGCCCTGCTGGCCGGCAGCACCCCTGCCCGGCTGGGCCCTGTGCTGCGGCTGACGCTGCCGCGCAGGTCGGATCCGGCCCGGCCGCGGATGCGGCGGGGGCTTCCAGGATCGGCTGCCGCCTCGGGCGCGCGGCTTCCCGGCGGCGCCGGGCCGTCGTCGGTACGAAGAAAGTTCCCCGCCTGCTGCTGGCCGGCCCTTTGCCACCGTCAGCAACCCGCTCATCCGCATCGTCGATGCCGGGCTGCTGGCCGACGTGGCCGAGAAGGTGGAGTTCGTCAGCTGGCGCACGCCCGACCAGCTGCGTGCCATGGCCCTGAAGGGTGAAGCCGATTTCCCGGCCATGCCCAGCAACCTGTCGGCCAACCTCTACAACCGCGGCCTCAAGCTGCAACAGATGAACATCGGCATCTGGGGCATCCTCTGGATGGTGGCCCGCCGTGACGGCCTGAAGACGCTGGCCGATTTCAAGGGGCAGGAAGTGGTGATGCCCTTCCGTGGCGACATGCCGGATGCGCTGTTCCGGCTGCTGTGCCGCAAGCAGGGCCTCGACCCGACAAGCGACATGACGCTGCGCTACGTGGCCTCGCCACTGGATGCAATGCAGCTGCTCATCACGCGGCGTGCCGACAATGCCCTGCTGGCCGATCCGGCGGTGGCCGTGGGCCTGCGCAAGAGCCAGTCCTTCCCCATCAGCGTCGTGGCGCCCAGCCTCTATCGCAGCGTCAGCCTGCAGGAGGAATGGGGTCGTGTCTTCAATCGCGCGCCGCGCATGCCGCAGGCAGGCATCGTGATGCTGGGCAGCCAGCTGGGCAACACGGCGCTGGCCAAGCGTTTTGAAGAGGCTTGTGAAGAAGCCCAGCAATGGTGCGAGGCCAACCCGGACGAGTGCGGCCAGATCGTGGCCCGACGCATCGAGATGCTGACCCCGGAGGGCATCGCTGATGCCATCCGTGCTGACCAGTCCGACATGGTGGTGGCCAGCAAGGCACGGCCCGAGCTGGAGTTCTTCTACCAGCAGCTGCTGGAAATGCAGCCCGGTCTGGTGGGCGGCAAGCTGCCCGATGACGGGTTCTACTTTGCGGGCTGATTGTCTGGTTAGCCATCGGAACGCGCGCGCAGTTCTTCTGCGCCGTTCGTGTCATGGCAGCAGCTGCGCGCCGTGATGATCCTCTCCGATCGCCGTGCCAGCACGTGAGCCGAGCTTTCCGTGCCGCCTTCCGATGATCGGACGGGTGTCCCGGATACGAGGTTCAGACCAGCTGACTGGTGCCCGCTTTCTTCACCGCCCGAATAGGCAGGATCCGCCTCAATGCGGGCGAGATAGGCACGGATGTTGGGATAGGCATCCAGTCCGAAGCGCGCGGCGGCAGCCTGCAGGGATAGCTCATCATGATGTCCGCGCCGGTGATGTCGTCGCCCGAGAGCCGTGCCCCTGCCCTTCAGCGATTCATCCACATGGCCCAGATGCAGTGAAGTCTGAGGGGCGATGAAGTTGTGTCTCGTGTTGCCTGTGATCTTGCGGGCAATGGGCTTGACGAAGAATGGCATGGGGGCTTCATCGATCTTGCGAAAGACTAGCCCTAGCAGCATCAGCGGCATCAGTGACGCCTCGGCGTAGTGCAGCCAGCGCTGATATTGCCAGTAGTCGGTTGCTCGGTGCGGGCATCAGGCGTCCGCGGCCATAGGTCTCGATGAGGTAGTCGGTGATGGCACCGCTTTCGGTCAGAATGAAGCCGTTGTCGTCCAGATGGGCGATTGCCCAGCGGATGAAAGGTTTTAAGCTCATCCGGTGCAAGCAGGGTCTCCGGGTGACGGGCATATTGTTCAAGTCGATATTCCAGGCCAAGCAGTTCCAGCAGCCAGACGATACGCAGCGCGCGAGACTGCTTCAGCAGATGTAATGTGATCATGGGCTTTCCGGCTCTCGTGGACTTCAGGAAAAAGCCCGGGAAGACCCGGGCTTCGATGCCCCGAGCCATGCGGCCGGGGCATGTTCCTGCGAGTGTGGATTCAGGCTATCACAGCGTTCCCGTCAGCGTCACGTAGAACGTGCGGCCGGGTTCGTTGTAGGTGGCGGCGCCCGCACCGTAGATGGTGCGCGGATTGTTCACGCCGACGGCATTGCCGCGACGGAACAGGCGCTTGTCGAAAATGTTGTCCACACCCAGGCCCACCTTCAGGTTGCGGTTGACGGCGTAGTTGCCGCCCAGACCCACCAGGGCGTAGGGCGACAGGCCCCGGCTTCTCTCCCTGCACGGGCAGCCCCTGGTAGTCCAGCTTGTTGGCCTTCTGCCGGCCGTAGAAGGTCGCGGTGCCGAAGACGCTGGCCCTCGTCGGTGACCTTCCATTCCAGGCGCGAGTTCACCGTGTACTTCGGAATGATCGAGAGCTGCTCGCCCGTGGACTTGTTCTCGCTCTTGATCATGTAGGTGAGGTTGTTGGTCCAGGCAACCCGAGGCGTGAAGTTGTAGTTGAACGTGCCTTCCAGACCCGTGACCAGTGCCTTTGGGCACGTTGTCCCACTGGAAGATGCTGGCGTTGGCGGTACGGCCGGTGCCGCCGGTGGCCTTGCCGATGACGGAGTGGCCTGCCTCGATCTTGTCGCGGTAGTCGTTGTGGAAGTAGGTCAGGCCGGCCACGAGGGTGTCGTTGGCCAGCTCGATGCCCAGTTCCTTGTTGATGCTGGTCTCGGCCTTGAGGTTGCTGTTGCCCATCAGGTAGCAGGAGCCACCGCCGCCCCAGCAGCCGATACCGCGGCTGTACAGCAGGTAGTTGGGGTTGAGCTGATACAGGTTGGGCGCCTTGTAGGCCCGGGCCACGCCGGCCTTCAGGGTGATTTCGCGCGTGAGGCTGTGCGACAGGTTCAGCGAGGGCTCCAGTTGTTGCCGGCCTTGCTGTGGTGAGTCGAAGCGCACGCCCGGTGTCAGGATGGTCTCGGGCGTGAGCTCGATGTTGTCCTCGACGAAGACCGAATAGATCTTGGCGCTAATCTTGCTGCTGCGGCCCGTGCTGGCCAGTCCGGCAATGGTCCCGCCTTCGGTGGTGGCCTGCGACACCGAGTTCGGGTCGTCAAAGCTCTGGTGCACGCCTCCAAGCCCAGCGTGATCACGTGGTCAAGGCTGCCCCACTTGCCCGGCTGGTTGTATTCGCCGTGCAGGGTGGTGCTCTTGAGGCGGCCGGTGCTGAAGTTTCCGGTCGAGAACAGCCCTTCGGTACCGCCGGCCAGGCCCTCGTCCATCCGCTCGTTGCGGGTGATCTCGTGCTGCACGTAGGCCGAGGACGAGGCACCGCCTTCATACCGGCCAGTGTGCGTCAGCGCATAGTTGCTGCGGTACATCCGGTTGGTTTCGCTGCTCAGCGCTTCCTGCACGCGGCGCGAGGTGGGAGCCAGCTGGCCATTGGGCAGCGTGGTGTAGTTGTTGGTGTTCTGGGTGTCGCCCGTGTAGATGTTGCCCTGGCGGCTGAAGCTGGCGTCCAGGTCCAGACGATGCTGGGCGTTGGCCTTGAGGCTCAGCCGGGCATCCAGGTCACGGTTGCGCACGCCCTCGCGGCCGGCCGGGAAGGTGCCGGCAAAGGTGCCGGTGCGGGTGGAGGCATGGTTGCGGTTGATGTCCCAGGGCGTCCGAATCGGTCTTGGCGATGTTGCCGGTCAGCCGAAAGCCCAGCATCTCGGACAGCGGGGCACCCAGGCTGAAGCTGGCGCGGCGTGAACCGCCCTCTTCCTTGTGCTGCGGGTGGCTGTAGTGCAGGGTGGCGCTGCCGCTGAGCTTGTCGGGCGTGCCCTTGGTGATGATGTTGACCACGCCGCCGGCTGCGCTGTTGCCGTAGCGGGGCCGCAGCCGGGCCACGCAGCACTTCGATGTGGTCGATGGATTCGGTCGGCACCCAGTTCATGTCGCCCCGGGTGTCACGCTCGCCCCGCCAGCCGTAGCGCACCGACTTGCGGCTGTTGACCGGCTTGCCGTCGATGAGGATCAGCGTGTTCTCAGGGGCCCATGCCGCGCAGGTCGATCTGGCGGTTATTGCCGCGCTGGCCGCTGGGTGGAGTTGCCGGTGAGGTTGACGCCGGGCTGCTTGCGCAGCACTTCGCTCAGGTCATTGGTGGATTGGGTGGCCAGTCATCCTGCGTGATGACCGAGACGCCGGCGCCCTGCTTCCAAGCCTGCTCGGCCGTGCCCAGCACTTCCACTTCGGGCAGGGTGGCTTCGGCGCTCTGGGGCCAGTGCGGCAGCGGGGACGGCCAGCGGCATCATCGAAGCGGCCAGCCATTGCAGCTGCCGACGGGTGCAGCGTCTCTGTCTCTGTTTGCTCATCGTTTCCTCTCGGGAATCTTGGGAATCTGGGGAAATGGGGTCATGGATCCCGCCGGAGTCCCTCGCCCGGTGCATCCCACCCATTGATGCACCGACGCCAAAGCGACACCCGAGGGAATCCGGCTGAAAGTATCAGAATGCAAATGATAAGACTTCACTTGTTGCGCGATGATAACGGCATGCCCGGTAACCGGGTTGGCAGTGTGGAATGCTGAGCCAATCAATGTGTTGCACGGCAGCAACGTCGTCCATCATGCCGACCGGGACGGAACGGCGGGTCGTGGTGGGGCGTCCACCTCTTGCGTGACGTGTCATCCGACGTTCAGTACCTGCGGCGGCCGGAGGGGGGCCCGTGCCGGTCGACTTGATATCGGTGAAGGGGGCACCGTTGCCGGCAGTGCGACAATGCCCCTCTCTGGGAGAGACACATTCATGAAACTGTTGCGTGCCCCGGCTGGGCGCCCTGCCCGGCTATCTCTGGAGCGGCTGGGGCGCCATTGCCAGCCTGCTGCTGGGCATGGCGCTGTGGGAGGCGCTGGCTGCCTGGTATGGGCCGCTGGTGCTGCCCACGCCGCTGGAGACGGCGCAGATGCTGCTGCAGCTGATGCAGGGCCACGGTGCCGAGGCGCTGTGGCCGCAGCTGGCCGTCACGGCGCGGCGCGCTTTGCGGGGCTGTCGCTGGCGCTGGTGCTGGGCAGCGTGCTGGGCGTGGCCGCCGGCATGTCGATGACGGCGGCGCGATAGCGCGTCCCTGGGTCACGGTGCTGCTGGGCACGCCGCCCATTGCCTGGCTGGTGCTGGCCATGCTGTGGTTCGGCACCGGTGACGGCACGCCGGTCTTCACCGTGTTCATTGCGGGCTTTCCCATCGTGTTTGCAGGCGGTCTGCAGGGGGCGCGCACGCTGGAAAAGCGCTGGCGCGACCTGGCCGATGCCTATCGCCCTGCCCCGCACATGCGCATCCCTGGACCTGTACGTGCCGCACGTGCTCTCGTATCTGTTCCCGGTCTGGATCGTGGCGCTGGGCAGCGCCTGGAAGGTGGTGGTGATGGCGGAACTGCTGTCAGTGAGTGACGGCGTGGGGGCGGCCCTGGCCGTCAGTCGCGCCCAGCTGGACATGTCCGGCACGCTGGCCTGGATCAGCGCCGTGGTGCTGGTGCTGCTGGGGCTGGAACACCGGTGCTGGAGCCCATCAAGCGCGAGATCGAGGGCTGGCGTGACGCGGGAGGGAGAGCCTCATGAACGCGGCATCGTTTCCTGCGGCTGCCGAGAGCAGCGCATCCGGCCCGGCGCTGGTGGTGCGGGATCTGGAGCACGCCTTTGCCACGCGCACCGTGCTGGAAGGCGTGTCGCTGCGGCTGCCGGCTGGCGAGACGCTGGCACTGGTGGGGCCTTCGGGCTGCGGCAAGAGCACGCTGCTGCACCTGTGTGCCGGGCTGCTGGATGTGCGCTCCGGCGAGATCCACAACGGCTTTGCCCGTACCGCCATGCTGTTCCAGCAGCCCACCCTGCTGCCTTGGAAGACCACGCTGGACAACATCGCGCTCGGGCTGAAGGCGCAGGGCGTGCCCGGGCGCGAGCGCCTGGCGCAGGCCACGCGCATGGGCAACCTGCTGGGGCTGGATGACGTGGCGCTGGCGCAGTTTCCGCATCAGCTCTCGGGTGGCATGCAGAGCCGCGCCGCACTGGCGCGGGCACTGGTGCTCTCGCCCGATCTGCTGCTGCTGGATGAGCCCTTTGCCGCGCTGGACATCGGCCTGAAGGCGCAGATGCATCAGCTGCTGATGCAGGAGCAGCGCAGCCGGGGCCTGCGCAGTGCTGATGATCACCCACGACGTGACCGAGGCCGTCACGCTGGCCGACCGCGTGCTGGTGATGGCCGCCAATCCCGGCCACTTCGTCTGGCAGATGGCGCTGCCGGTGCCCCCCATGCTGCGCGACGATGCCTGGGTGCACAACCATACGGCGGCCCTGCTGGCCCAGCCGGTGGTGCGCGCAGCCTTCGACCTGCCGCTGCTGCGGACGGCCCAGCCCGCCGAAACCTCCGGATCGACGTGTACGGCGGCCCCTGGTCAGACCGCGGCCATCGGCACGGCAGCCGGCCATGCAGCCGCCGCAGCCGGTGTCGCTGGCGTCGCTGACACGGGCCTGCCGGATTACAACCGGATCGATGCCGGCTCTGCCGTGGCCCCGGCCACGACCGGGCGGCGCACCGGGTGCTGAGCACCGGCATTCCAGTCCATTTTCCCTGATCAAGCTGTCATGCCGTCTTCGATGAAACCCGTGCCTGCCGCTTCCCTGCCCTGACTGCCCGGCCCCGGCAGCTGGCCCACCCGCTGTGGCAATGCGGCTTTCGGCCCTTCTTCGTGGCCACCGTGCTGTTCTGCGTGGGGCTGCTGGGGCTGTGGCTGCTGTTCCTGGCGGCTGGCTGGCCGCTGCCCGGGGTGCCGGGCGGTGCAGTGGTCTGGCACGTGCACGAGCTGCTGATGGGGGCCACGCTGGCGGCTGTTGCCGGTTTTGCGCTGACGGCCGTGCCGGAGTTCACCGAGACGCCGTCCTTCGAGGCGCGCCATGTTCGCTGGCTGCTGGGGCCGTGGCTGCTGGGGCGCCTGTCCTTCTGGTTGAGCGGCTGGTGGCCGCAGGGCATGCTGGCGCTGTCGGGCGTCTTCCATGTCGGCTTCATGGTGATGCTGACCGTGATGGTGGCACCGCGCCTGTGGCGTGACCCGGGCCATCGCCAGCAGGGCTTCTGGTGGGCCTTCGTGGCGCTGATCGTCACCGTGGCCGGCTTCTACGTGGATGCCGTGCAGGGCGAGTTTCCGATGCGCTGGCTGCATGCCACGCTGGGCGTGCTGATGGCCCTGATCGTGGTGGCGATGAGCCGCATCTCGATGGCGATCGTCAACAGCAGCATCGACGATGATTTCGAACGCCGTCATCCGGTGGCGGCGCCTGCCCGGGAGCAGGCCTCACACGGCACGACGGAAAATGGCATGCCGGCCGCCGGCCCTGCAGACCGTGCTCCGGTTGCGCCCACCGCCCTGCCCGTCGAGGAAGACGAGCCCACCGCCTATCTGGCGCGTCCGCCACGGCGGCACCGGCCGTCATCTGCATCATGCTGTTCACGGCCATGCGGTGGTTCGATCCGTCCAACCGCGTGACCGGCTGGCTGGCGCTGGCCGCATCGGCTGCCATGCTGAACCTGCTCAACGACTGGCACGTCGGCCGACCGCTGTTCTCGCGCTGGCCGCTGATGCTGTACATGGTCTACGTGTTCATGGCTGCCGGCTATGGGCTCATCGGCCTGGTGCTGGTGGCCGGAGACGGCAGTGTCAGCCCGGGCATCCACCTGCTGACGGCGGGGGCGCTGGGCCTGGCCGTCTACACCGTGATCTGCATTGCCGGCTACACGCACAGCGGGCTGGAAAAGAATGGCCGCCCCGGGTGGTGGTGGGGGCCGAGTCTCCGGTGGCAGCGCCAGTGCTGCGGGCGCTGGCCTCACTGGTTCGATCCGCCGGTGCTGCTGCAACTGGCGGGGCTGGCGTGGTGCGCCGCCTTCGTGCTGCAGGGCTGGCAGATGCTGCCCGTCTTCCTGCGCCCCCGGCAGGATGGCCTGTGGGGATGCCAGGGTGCAGGAGTAGAAGCGCTTACAGGCCGTAGACCTTCAGGCGAGCCTCGACGGGCTCGAAGGACTTCTCGCCGGCCGGGGCGGCAATGCCGCCGAACACCAGCTGGGCGCGCAGCTTCCACGAGGCCGGCACGTTCCAGGTGCGGGCCACGGCTTCGTCGATGACCGGGTTGTAGTGCTGCAGGCTGGCGCCCACGTTGATGCTGGCCAGTGCCGTCCAGATGGCGTACTGGTGCATGGCGTCGGCGTGCTCGGCCCAGATGGGGAAGTTCTCGGCGTAGGCCGGGAACTTGTCCTGCAGGCCTTTCACCACGGTCTGATCCTCGAAGAACAGCACCGTGCCGGCGCCGGCGGCAAAGGAAGCCAGCTTGTCCTTGGTGGGCTGGAACTTGTCGGCCGGCACGATGGCGGCCAGTGCCCTGTTCGGCCAGTTGCCAGAGTTTTTTTCATGCTCGGCGCCCAGCAGGACCACCAGACGGGTGGACTGCGAGTTGAACGCAGACGGCGTGTGCTTGACGGCATGCTCGATGGTCTTCACCACATCGGCGGCCGGCACCGGCAGCTGCTTGTTCAGCGCGTAGATGGAACGACGTTTCTCGGCGGCCCGGTGGATGTGCGTAATGGACATGTTTGACTCCTGATGGAATGGAGGCGAATGAATGAGGTCCCGGGGCGTCGGCAATGCGTGCAACCGGGAGATCGTCGGGTACCCGAGGAGTACCTAGAAGAGACGGACCGATGGGGCTGGGCTGGTGCGTCGATCCGTCCGTGAGGATTGAGGCGGGTTCTACTTGCCGCGCAGGCGATCCAGCGACAGGTACCGCCGCCGGCAGCCGACAGGTAGAGGAAGACGAAGCAGAACAACACCGCCGATTCACCGCTGCTGGCAGGGCATCAGCACGTTGCCCTGGGCAGCGTGTGCCATGAAGTAGGCCACGGCCATCTGGCCGGAAAGCAGGAAGGCGACAGGCCGGGTGAAGAGGCCCAGCAGCAGCAGGGTGCCGCCCACCAGTTCCGAGGGCGGCGGCTGCGATCATCAACGGGTTGCCGGAGATGTCGCCCATCGAGGCAGGATAGCCGAAGACCTTTGGCGGTGCCGTGCCAGATGAAGAGATAGGCGGAGACGATGCGCAGGACGGACAGCAACGGTGCCTGCAGACGAGACAGAGCGTTCATGATGGGTCGATGTATCTATCAGGGAGGAATCGGAGCCAGGGTGGCCGGACGGGATGAACGGGTCATCGCCTTTCGGCTACCTGCTGGAACGCATTGTATGTCCACCCGGATCGGAACGGTTTGCCTGTAATGAAACTGATTGTTCCGAAAATAAAGATGACGAGCGGTTCGTAACGCCCCTTCAGTGGTTCTGTATCAAGGCTGCCCGTCATGGCGTCCAGATCATCGCGTCAGGATCAGAGCTTCAGGAAGCGCCCGCTGATGGCCACGAACAGCATCAGCGCGGCCACCAGCAGGAAGGCCATGGGCAGGCTGCTGTGGTGTGCGATGAAGCCGATGGCGGCCGGTCCGGCCAGCACGCCGGCATAGCCCAGCGTGGACATGGCTGGCACTGCCACGCTCTGCGGCATGCTGGTCTGGCGCCCCACCGCCGTGAACAGCACCGGCACGATGTTGGAGCAGCCCAGTCCCACCATGGCATAGCCCAGCAGCGCCGCCTGCCAGAGGGGACCAGCGTGGCCAGCAGGGATGCCGCCCATGGCCAGCAGGCCGCCCACCGTCACGACGCTGCGCCGCCCTACCCTTGCCACGATGCGGTCGCCGGTCAGGCGGCCAAAGGTCATGGTGAGCGAGAAGGCTGCAAAGCCGTAGCCGGCCTGCGCCACCGGCATGCCGTGGTTCTCGGTCAGCATCACCGCGCTCCAGTCCATCATCGAGCCTTCCACCAGGAAGACTGTCATGCACAGCATGCCCAGAAAAGAGCACTTCGCCGCGCGGCAGTGCAAACGGCGGGCCCCTCGGCCGGGTTCCCGTAAGGCAGGACGTGCCGCCGGATGAGCATCAGCAGCAGCACGCCGGCCAGGGCGATGGCGGACACCGTGGCGAACGGGCTCACGCCCAGGTCCATGATGGTACTGGTGGTGGCCGCCCCCAGCAGGCCGCCCAGGCTGTAGAAGCCATGAAAGCCCGACATCAGCGGCCGCTTGCTGTCGCGCTCGACGATGACGGCCTGGATGTTCATCACGCAGTCGAAGGTGCCGATCATGGCGCCAAAGAAGAACAGCGCGGCGGCCAGCGTGAAGACGTTCTGGACCGAGGCCAGCAGCGGCAGGCAGGCGCACAGGGCCACGCCGCAGACCATCAGCACCTTGCGGCAGCCATGGCGGGTGCTGACCACGCCGGAAACCGGCATGGCCAGCAGGGAGCCGATGCCCAGACACAGCAGGACCAGGCCCAGCTGACCTTCATTGACGCCTGTGGCGGCCTTGGCCACCGGCACGAGGGATGCCCAGGCGGCAGCCGAGAAACCGGCCAGCAGGAACAGCAGTCGCGTGCTGTGCTGCTCGGCCCTGCCTGCTGCAGGTTTCAGGGTGGCAGGGCTATCAGGCAAGGAGGATGTGCTCACGACCGGGCTTTGAGGGTGTCTGACGAGGGAAGCGCTCTTTTCAGGCGCAGGCTGGGCGATGGCAGGTGCAGCGGCCGTGCCCGAAGCAGCGGGAGCGCCCTGCGGGCCGGGCGTGCCCGGGGCGTGGCCGGCGGGAGCAGCCCCGGCACCCGCTTCATGGCGCGGTCCCAGCGCCCATAGCAGCGCGGCGATGACCACGCCCGTGAAGTGGGCGATGGCCAGCCATTGGGCACTGTGAAAGAGCAGCGGCGCCACGAAGGCCGAGACCAGCGCGAAGATGCCCATCTGCACGAAGCTCTGCAACGAGGCCGCCGGGCCGCGCATCTGCGGAAGATGCTGAGCACCCTGCACCGTCATGCCGGGTACCGCCAGGGTCATGCCCAGGGTGTAGATGCCCAGCGGGATGACGGCCCAGGGGACCTGCGGCGTGGCCACCGAGGTGTAGACAACGCTGGTGAAGGTGGCGCCCAGCATCAGCACGAAGCCGACGAAGGTCAGGCGGCTGGGCGCCACCCTGCGGGCCAGCCGGCGCGAGGTGCTGGAGCCGCCCAGCATGCCCAGTGTCATGGGGATGAACATCCGAGCGAAGCTGGTTTCCGACAGGCCCCAGGATGTTGATGATGTAGGGTGCGGCAGAGCTGATGTAGATGGCCACGCCGATGAAGACCGAGGGCGATGCTCAGCACGCGCAGGATGAACACGCGGTGGAACAGCACCTTGCCGTAGTTGCCGACGATGCGGCCCAGCTGCAGCGGCATGCGCTGCGCCTTCGGCAGCGTCTCGGGAATGCCCAGCTGCCAGATGAGCCACAGCACGAGGCCGTAGCCGGTGAGCATGATGAACACTGAATGCCAGCCAAAGGTGGCCTGCAGCCAGCCACCGATGACGGGCGCGAACGACGGGGCAATGGAGAACACCATCATGATGAGCGCCATCACGCGCTGTGCCTCGGCGCCCTGAAAGCGGTCCTGCACGATGGTGCGAGAAAGCACGGCGCCGAATCCGGCTGCAATGCCCTGCAGGCCGCGGGCCACCAGCAGGATCTGGATGTCCCTGGCGAAGATGGCCAGCGCCGAGCCCGCCGTGAACAGCAGCAGCGACACGATCACCGTGGGGCGGCGCCCGAAGCTGTCGGACAGCGTGCCGGCAAACAGCGTGGTGATGGCCATGGCGCCCACGTAGATGCTGAGCGTCTGCTGCACGGCCAGCGGCGTGGCCTGGAAGTCCTGGATGATGGCGGGAAACGAGGGCAGATAGGCATCAATGCCCAGCGCACCGACCATGGACAGCATGGCCAGCGCAATGGTGATACCGGTGTTTTTCAGCATAAGTCGGGGATGAGGAGGGATCTTCGGGGAATGGATTCCGGGGATCAGTCGGGCGATCCGTCAGTCTTGTCGGCAGCAGGTTGCCTGCGGATGTGGCTATCGCCCCAGGCCTTCAGGGCGGCAATGACGGGTTCCAGTGTCTGGCCGTGCTCGGAGAGTCGATATTCGACACGCGGCGGCACTTCCGGATAGATGGTGCGGACCACCAGACCATCATGCTCCAGCTCGCGCAGCTGGTTTGGTGAGCATGCGTTGCGTGATGTTGGGCAGCATGCGCTTGAGCGCATTGAAGCGCAGCACCTTCCCGGTGAGCAGATGGTAGAGGATGACCCCCTTCCACTTGCCGCCGATCAGGTTCAGTGTGGCTTCCACCGGACAGCCGGCGGCACAGTCGAATCGGGCGTGCGGTGTTCTTGCCATGGGAACGAAACAGGGGGCGCACGGTGCGCTGTCGTGCGAGAGGAGGCGGAACCCATCGGGCTGGCCGCTTGCTGCCGACAGACCTGAAGCAGCCGTGAGACGGCCATCCCGTCCCGGCGGGCAGGTGCAGCCGGGGAAGCCGCGGATTATAGCGTTGGCGCGCATGGACAGTATATTTTTCGACACTATGTGCGATTCATGTGCGTTCTTGCAGGATGCGATGGTACGGATCAGCATTGCCGGCATGCCAATACCTTCTGCAAGGAGATAACCATGAAAGCCATCGGTTTCAACCAACCCCTGCCCATTTCCAATGAACGCTCGCTGGTGGACATCGAGCTGCCCGATCCGGAGCCCGGGCCGAATGATCTGCTGGTGGCCGTCGAGGCCATTGCCGTCAATCCGGCCGATACGAAGGTGCGCGCGTCGGCACGGCCGGCCGCGGGCAGCTGGCGCATCCTGGGATGGGATGCCGTGGGGACGGTACGCGCCGTGGGGCGTGACGTGAGCGGTTTCAGGGTGGGTGATCGGGTGTTCCATGCCGGTGCCATCAACCGGCCTGGCTGCTATGCGCAGCTGCAGGCGGTGGATGCACGCATCGCCGCGCATGTGCCGGAAGGCCTGAGCACTGAGGATGCCGCCGCCCTGCCCCTCACGACGCTGACCGGCTGGGAGACGCTCTTTGATCGCCTTGACGTGCAACGCCCGGTCACGGGGGCTGCACCGGCGCTGCTGGTGATTGGCGGCGCGGGCGGTGTGGGGTCCATCACGATCCAGCTGGCTCGCGCGCTGACCGGACTGACGGTGATCGCCACGGCCTCGCGGCCCGAGTCGGTGGACTGGGTGAAGCGGATGGGAGCCCACCATGTCATCGACCACACCAGGCCGCTGGCACCGCAGGTATCGGCCCTGGGCATCGGCGCGCCGGCCTTCGTGTTCTGCACCAACGGTATTGACCGTTATCTGCCGGACATCACGGAACTCATTGCTCCGCAGGGGCGAATCGCCATGATCGATGATCCCGAGACGCTGGATATCGTCCCGCTCAAGCGCAAGAGCCTGACGATCAGCTGGGAATTCATGTTCACGCGCTCGCTGCTGGGCACGGCGGATATCGCACGGCAGGGCGAGATCCTGCGTGAGCTGGGTGATCTGGTGAGCCAGGGCAAGGTGCGCAGCACCCGGACCGAGACGCTGGGGCGCATCAATGCGCAGAATCTGCGGCGGGCTCACGAACGGCTGGAAGGCGGCCGCACGCTGGGCAAGCTGGTGCTGGCGGGATGGTGAGGATGCCCTGACGTTTCTTCCTCACCCGAGGACTTCCCTGAAAGGAAGTCCCCAATCTCTGCCCGCCGGGCCACGGCCGGACGGGCATGGGCTGTCGGGCGGATCAGTTCAGGCCGAACATGCCGCGCAGTTTGGACAGGTCCTCGGCCAGCGTGTTGACGCGGGCGGACAGGATCTTGCGGTCGCCTTCGGTGAGCTTGTCATAGGTGACGAAGCCGCCGTCCTTGGTGCGGTATTTCTTCAGGGTGTTGAAGACTGTCTCGAAGTTCTTCTCGGTCTTGTCCAGGAAGGCCTTGTCCTCGCGGGCGATCAGCGGCTTGAACAGCTCGACGATCTTGTAGGCGCCCTCGAAGTTGGCCTGGAAGTCCCACAGGTCGGTGTGGCTGTAGCGGTCTTCCTCACCGGAGATCTTGGTGGCGGCCACTTCTTCCATCAGCACGGCGGCACCGCCCACCACTTTCTCGGGCGGGAAGGTCAGGTCGGTCAGGCGCTTGTGCAGCTCCTCGACGTCAGCCTGCAGCTTCTCGGCGTATTTGACGACGCCCTTGGTGTCCTTCTGGTGCCACAGGGCATACTCGATGCGGTGGAAGCCGCCGAAGCCCGGGTCTTCCTCACGCTTCTCGTGGTCGTCGGCACGCGAGTCGATGGCGACGTCGATATCGCTGAACAGCTCGGCGACCGGCTCGACGCGCTCATAGTGGGTGCGCACGGGGGCGAACAGCTTCTTGGCCTTTTCGATCTGGCCGGCCTTGACGGCAGCCACGAAGGCCTTGGTGTCCTTCACCAGGGCCGAGACGTTCTTGTCCACGAACAGCTTGTATTCGGCGATGGGGCCGACCAGCTCGCTGGGCTCCACGGCGGCCTGGGCGCTGATGGCGCCGAAAGGCAGCGGCGTGGGCGACCAGCACGGAGATGATGCGACGGCGAAGGGTCATGTCGGTATGCTCCTCGGGGGTTGAGAGAGAGTGGAAAGAGAATAAGAAACAGAACGGATTCTGAAGGTTGCCATTCTAGAGCCAGTTGCAATGACCCCACGAATGGCGGGGAAACCGGGGCCTCTGATGTCAGGGCCATCGGCAGGCCCGGCTACCCTGCTCCCGGCCTCCCGGGTGGAACCCGGTTCCGGACGGAATCCGGGCGCCGGGGTGCAGGGCATGATCCCGGCCGGGTCTCTGGCCGGGGTGTGATCTCAGGTGCGCGTGCTGCTGCTGGCCTCCATCAGCGTGCGGCCCAGCCAGTCGTTCTCGTCACGGATGCCGGGCAGCGTGAAGAAGTACCCGCCGCCGATGGGCTTGATGTACTCCTCCAGCGGTTCGCCGTCCAGGCGCTTCTGCACGGTGATGAAGCCCTTCTCCAGGTTGGCCTGGTAGCAGATGAACAGCAGCCCCATTTCCAGCTGGCCGGACTTGGTGACACCGTTGGAATAGTTGAACGGCCGGCGCAGGATCAGGTTCTCTTCGGTCTGCGGGGTGCGCGGGTTGGCCAGCCGGATGTGCGCATCCAGCGGCGTCTTCTCGCCTTTCGGGTCGGCGGTGAGTTGGGCACCGGAATTCGGTGCCGTCCGTGGTGTCCAGCGGCGCGCCGGTGTCCTTCACGCGCCCGAAGATGGCTTCCTGCTCCTGCAGCGGGTCCGGTCCCAGCGCTCGACGAAGTTGCGGATGATGCGCACGGCCTGGTAGCTGCCGCCGACGGCCCAGGCGGGCTCGCCGGATTTCGGTCCCACCCAGACCACCCGGTCCATCAGCTGGGCATCGGCGGAATCCGGGTTGGCGGAACCATCACGGAAGCCCGGAAGTTGCGGGCGCTCTCGGCCGGCTGACCGGGCTTGGCGGCGATGGGCGGCACGTTGCCTTCCTGCTTCCAGTGCAGGACCAGCAGGTCGGGCAGGGTTCTTGATGATGTCGCGCAGCGCGTTGATGATCGTGTCCGGCGTGTTGGCGCAGAACTGGATCGACAGGTCACCATGGCAGAGCGACGGGTCCAGCGCGTCGTTGAAGAACTTCGTCATCTGCTGAAGGTACTTCGGCTTCACCTTGGCCAGCCCGAAGCGCTCGTCGAACATCGAGTTGCCCAGCGACACGGTGATGGTGAGCGCATCAGGCGGCAGCACGGGTCCCAGCAGACCGGAGCTGACCGGCGGCAGCTTGGGGTCAACCTGCACTTCCTTGCCGCCCTGAGTGAGGAAGGCAATGCGCTGGTCAGCGTGCGAAAAGAGCCGTTCCAGCTCCTCGCGGTCCCGGGCCAGCACGAAGAACGAGGCCAGCATGCCCGCGCTGGGGCGCGGGTGACGATGCCGGCCTGATGCTGGCCTGGTACGGAACCCGCTCCTGGAAGTGGGTGCTGAGGGGGCATCGGTCACCTGACCGACCGAATCATCGCCGGTGGCGTGCTGTGCCTTGCCGGTGGCAGCGGCAGCGGCCTGTGCCGTCATGCCGACCAGGCCTGCGGTCGCGGCACCCAGCCCGCCCAGCACGTGGCGGCGGCGCATGGATTCGGGCTGGTTGGTACCCACCAGCCCGGCCGGACAGGTCATCATGGCACTGGGCCCTGGGCCGTGACTTGCCGGGAGGACGGTTCGGACTGGCCATGGATGCTGGCCGGACAGCGCCCGGGGCGGCCAGACGGGATGGATCGAGCTTGTCTTGCATGGGAAGCCTCTTCTTTTGGAAATGCGATGCCTGCGGGGACTCCGGGCAGGAGCCCCGGGCGCGTCAGATGGCCAGCAACGGGATCACTCCAGTCCCGGGCGGCGTTGACCTGGCCCCAGCGTGTCGGCCAGCTGGTTGACCGGGGCGGCCACGGCCTTGCGGCCGGCATCGTCCAGAGCACCGGCCTTGAAGCCGTTTCCGTCGCGGTACGGGATCCAGCGCCTTGCCGAACTGGGCATAGCCGTCCTCGATGCCCTTCTTCAGGGGCGGGTGCCGGCTTGGTCAGCAGCAGCGCCACCAGGATGGCCAGCTTGCGCGTGCCGTCGAGTGTGCCCTGCAGATCGGAGGCCTCGGCGTGGCTCCAGGCTTCCTCGCCGCCGGTGGGCAGGTTGTCGGCCGTGCGACGCAGCAGTCGGGAGGCTGCACTGGCCAGCCGCTCGGGCTTGATGTCCAGGGCGCTCAGCCGCTCCTTCAGCTTGCCCAGATCGGCCTGCAGGTCGTCGGCAATGGGGGCCAGCGCCTTCAGGTCGGGCGTGGGCTGGCCGAACAGCGTGTATTCCAGGCGATGGAAGCCGCGGAAGGCCGGATCGGCCTCACGCTTCTCGAAGTAGTCGGCCCGGCCGTTGATGCGCTGATCCAGGTCGGCAAACATCTCGGCCATGGGCTCGATGCGCTTGTAGAACTGGTGGGCCGGCGCGTAGAGCGCCTGCGCTTCCTTCAGGTTGCCGGCCTTGATGGCGGCCACCAGCTGTTCGGTGGCATCCTGCAGCTGGCTGGTCTGCGACACCATGTAGAAGCGGTACTCGGCCAGCGCTCCCAGGAAGTTCACGGCCGAGGGGCGTGCCGCTTCAGCCTCGGAGTCGGCCGAGGGCGTGACGTGCAGCTTGCCGCGCGGGTTGCTCAGCAGGCCGCAGGTGATGTCGTAGTCGCCGGGGCGCAGCTTGACCCGCATGGTCTGGGCGAAGCCCGGCGCGATGTTCTCGCGCTCCTCCACCACCATGATGCCGTCCAGGATCTCCCATTCCAGCGCCCGGTCGGAATTGTTGACGATGCGGAAGGTGGTACGGCCGGCCGGCACGGTGATCTCGTTGGGCTTGCAGACCTTGTCCTCGATGGTTACCGTGACGACATCGCCCTCTTCCTTCGGGAGCTTGCTGCTGGGCCTTCTGCGAGGCATACCAGAAGGCGCCCGGGCCGGCGATGACGAGGATGGCCGAGCCGCCCAGGGCGGTGCGCATCAGTGCGGAGGATTTCTTTTGGGAATCAGGCATCGGAGTTCGACGAGGGGTTTCTGTGAACCCGGAGCGGTCCGGTCTGCCCGGAACCTCCGGAGGATTTCGGATGGATGTTGTCAGCGAGGGGCCGCGCCGGCCGGGGCCGGTACTGCCGTCATGGGACGCAGGAAGAAGAACAGCGTGATGGCCAGGAAGGCGACGTAGACAAGGATCTCGCCCACCACGGGGGCGGACTGATAGCCCAGAAGGCCCGACAGCACGGTACCCAGCGGGCTGTCCATGGGCAGCGTGTGGTCCAGATCGAAGACCACCGTCTGCAGCTGGTTCCAGATGCCGGCTTCGTGGAACTTGCGCAGCACCCCGGCCAGCAGCCCGGCCGCCACCAGCAGGATGAACACGCCGGTGAAGCGGAAGAAGCGCCGAAGGTTGAGCCGCACGCCACCGGAATAGAGGCCATAGCCGATGATGACGGACACGGCGATGCCGGCCAGCGCCCCGATGGGGCGCCTGCCAGCCCCTGGCTCTGCTGGAAGATGGCCAGCAGGAAGAAGACCGATTCCAGGCCTTCACGCGCCACGGCCAGGAAGACCATGCCGATGAGCGCCCAGCCGGCGGCATCGGTGCCATGGCCCAGTGCCCGCTCGACCGAGGCCTGCAGGTCACCCTTGATGTTGCGCGCGGTCTTGCGCATCCAGAACACCATGGAGGTGAGCATGCCGACGGCGATGAGGCCCACCACGCCCTCGAAGAGCTCCTGCTCCTTCTGCGGGAATTCGGCCGCCATCAGCTGGAGCGCGGCGCCCGCGAACAGCGACAGTGCGCTGGCCAGCAGCACGCCCACCCAGACGGCGGGCATCAGGCCGTCACGGCCGCTCTGCTTCAGGTAACTGGCGACGATGCCGACGATGAGGGCGGCTTCGATGCCCTCGCGCAACATGATGAGAAAGGGAACAAGCATCTGGAAAGGCGGGTTCTGATCGAAAGGTGGATTGATACGCTACGGGGCAATGATAATCATTGTTCGTAATACGTGGTGATTCCCGCAACAGCTGCCGGGGGGACAGTTTGGCAGCGATGGTCTCCAGATCGTTGATTCTTCGAGGGATATGGCGCGCGTTGATGCGCGGCAGGCCCCTTGCAGGCCCAAGCCCAAGCCCAGGCACTGGCACTGGCACTGGCTGTGCCCCAGGTCGGCCAACAGACTGCCGTGGGAGGCTTTCAGGAAGGCTGCCAGACGCCTTGCGCTGACGATGGGCACAAAAAAACCACCTCAAGGGTGGTTTCGTTGTTTCAGCTTACTGAAGCTTTCAAGAGTTGGCGGAGCGGACGGGGCTCGAACCCGCGACCCCCGGCGTGACAGGCCGGTATTCTAACCAACTGAACTACCGCTCCTACTCTCAACAGCTTTCAATCAACCGCTGAAGTCATCATTATATCCTGCTTTTTCGGTTGTCAACCGGTGGTTCAAAAAAGCTGCAGCTCGTTGAGTTGCCTGCTGTTTTCTGATCCACTGTCCAAGCAGACTTCACTTGAACGGCAGGAAAACTTCAGTCCAGTGCCTGGCAGGGTGGTGGGTGCTGAGAGTCTCGAACTCCCGACCTACGCCTTGTAAGGGCGCCGCTCTACCAACTGAGCTAAGCACCCAGTGTGCCGTGCACTGAAGCTGCGATGATAAACCGACTTTTGTGCGCTTTGCAAGTGGGGCGCAAAAAAAACGTCGCCAGCGGCTGAAGGCCGTGCTGGCGACGTTCATGGCGGAGGGGGCAACAGGGCAGCTGGACTGCCGCCCTGCCCTGTCCGGGTCAGTGCGCCACGATGCCGTCCTGGGCTTGGCGGCAGCCGGCGGCGTGGCCGGGGCGGACGTGGTGTCCTCGCCCTCTTCCGGCAGCGGCTGGGGACGATGCACCAGGGCCAGTTCCAGCACCTTGTCGATCCACTTCACCGGCACGATCTCGAGGCTGTTCTTCACGTTGTCGGGGATCTCGGCCAGATCCTGACGTTCTCCTCGGGGATGAGCGCCAGCTTGATGCCCGCACGCTGGGCGGCCAGCAGCTTCTCTTTCAGGCCGCCGATGGCCAGCACTTCGCCGCGCAGCGTGATCTCGCCGGTCATGGCCACATCGGCACGCACCGGAATGCCGGTCAGCACCGACACCAGCGCCGTGGTCATGGCGATACCCGCGCTGGGGCCGTCCTTGGGCGTGGCGCCCTCGGGCACGTGGACGTGGATGTCCTGCTTCTCGTAGAAGTCCGGCTGATGCCCAGCTGTGCCGCACGGCGGCGCACCACGGTCATCGCGGCCTTGATGGACTCCTGCATCACGTCGCCCAGCTTGCCGGTGGTGAGGTTCTTGCCCTTGCCCGGCACGGCGATGGCCTCGATGGTGAGCAGCTCGCCGCCCACTTCCGTCCAGGCCAGACCGTTGACCTGGCCGACCTGGTTGTTCTTCTCGGCGATGTCGAAGGTATAGCGGCGAACGCCCGGAAGGTAGTCGAGGTTATCCGCCGTGACGGTGATGCCCTTGAGGGACTTGTCCAGCAGCAGCGCCTTGACGGCCTTGCGGCAGATCTTGGACAGCTCGCGTTCCAGCGAGCGCACGCCGGCCTCCCGCGTGTAGAAGCGCAGGATGTCGCGCAGCACCGCTTCGCTCACGGTCAGCTCACCGGCCTTGAGGCCGTTGTTCCTGATCTGCTTGGGCAGCAGGTAGCGCTGGGCGATCGAGACCTTCTCGTCCTCGGTGTAGCCGGACAGGCGGATGACTTCCATCCGGTCCAGCAGCGGCGCGGGGATGTTGAAGGAGTTGGCCGTGGCCACGAACATCACGTCCGACAGGTCGTAGTCGACCTCGACGTAGTGGTCGGAGAAGGTGTCGTTCTGCTCGGGGTCGAGCACCTCCAGCAGGGCCGAAGCCGGGTCGCCACGGAAGTCCTGGCCCATCTTGTCGACTTCGTCGAGCAGGAAGAGCGGATTGCGCACGCCGACCTTGGTGATGCTCTGCAGGATCTTGCCCGGCATCGAGCCGATGTAGGTGCGGCGGTGGCCACGGATCTCGGCCTCGTCACGCACGCCGCCCAGGGCCATGCGCACGAACTTGCGGTTGGTGGCGCGCGCGATGGACTGACCCAGCGAGGTCTTGCCCACGCCCGGAGGTCCGACCAGGCACAGGATCAGGGCCTTCACCTTGTCGACGCGCTGCTGCACCGCGAGGTATTCGAGGATGCGTTCCTTGACCTTCTCCAGCCCGTAGTGGTCCTCGTCGAGCACCTTCTCGGCATGGGCCAGGTCATTGTTGAGCTTGCTCTTCTTCTTCCACGGCAGGGCCAGCAGCGTGTCGATGTAGTTGCGCACCACGGTGGCCTCAGCCGACATGGGCGACATCAGACGCAGCTTGCGGAACTCGCCCTCGCACTTTCTTGCGGGCCTCTTCAGGGCATGCGGGCGGCCTTGATCTTCTTCTCGATGTCCTCGAAGTCAGCGCCGTCCTCGCCCTCACCCAGTTCCTTCTGGATGGCCTTGACCTGCTCGTTCAGGTAGTACTCGCGCTGGCTCTTTTCCATCTGGCGCTTGACGCGCCCGCGGATGCGCTTCTCGACCCTGCAGGATGTCGAGTTCGTTCTCGATCTGCGCCAGCAGCTTCTCCAGGCGCTCACCCACCGGCAGCGTCTCCAGCACTTCCTGCTTCTGCTCGATGCGGATGGGCAGGGTGTGCGGCGATGGTGTCGGCCAGGCGGCCCGCGTCCTCGATGCCGGACAGCGAGGCCAGGATCTCGGAGGGCACCTTCTTGTTGAGCTTCACATAGTGCTCGAACTGCGACAGGATGGTGCGCCGCAGGGCTTCGACCTCGGGCGAGACCGAATCCTCGTCGTGGATGTCGTTCAGCTCGCACGAGAAGTACTCGCCCTCGGTGTCGACGTTGGCGATGCGTGCACGGCTGACGCCCTCGATCAGCACCTTGACGGTGCCATCGGGGAGCTTCAGAAGCTGCAGGATGTTGGAGACGCAGCCAATGCCATAGATGTCGCTGGCGGTGGGGTCGTCCTTCGAGCCGTTCTTCTGGGCAACCAGCATGATGCTCTTGCCGGCTTCCATGGCCGCTTCCAGCGCCTTGATGGAACGCTGTCGGCCCACGAAGAGCGGGATCACCATGTGGGGGAAGACCACCACATCGCGCAGGGGGCAACAGTGGCAGGGGTCTGGTTGGGAATATGGCTATCGTTCATCGGTTTCCCGAAAAGTGTGCTGACCGCTGTACCCGGGACCGTCCTGGGCGACAGGGGTCAGCATACGAGGCATCTGGGGATGATTCCAAAAGATTACAAGAATACGCGGAGGTTGTTGCGAGTTTCCTTATGAAACCGTGTCCGGCCGGCTGCACAGCAGGGCGCGGGACGGGCGGCCGGCGCGATCCGTCGGAAGGTGGCGCGTTCTGAGGGCCGCCACGCATCGACAGCACGCCGAAGGCCTGTCGGCTGTCTGGATGACGGTCGGCATGCTCGGAAGACGGGGAATGAAAAAGCGGGTGGTGACGATGGACAGACACCGCCGAAGCGGGCTGGCGCAAAGGAGGATGGAAAGAACGCGTGCTGCAGAAACGGGACAGCCGGCCAGGTCTGCACGGAAGGTGTAAACGGGGCCGGCTGTTGTCGATGCTACAGCCATCGGGTGGCGGATGCAAAGCGCCCGGATGGGCCGGAGGGGCCCCGCAGCTGCCCGGACTTCCGTCCTGGCGATTGCAGGGAAACCGCCCTGGCCTGTCCGGGTGATTGTCAGCTGTCGCCTCCCGAGACCTTGGAGGTCTCGCTGTAGATCAGGAGCGGCTTGCTGGTGCCTTCGATGACGTTCTCGTCGATGACGACCTTCTCGACGTTCTTCAGGCCGGGAAGCTCGTACATGATGTCGATCAGCGCATGCTCAGGATGGAGCGCAGGCCACGCGCGCCGGCCTTGCGCTTGAGCGCCTGGCGGGCAATGGCCTTGAGCGCGGCCGGACGGATGTCCAGCTCGACACCTTCCATCGAGAAGAGCTTCTGGTACTGCTTGACCAGCGCGTTCTTCGGCTCGGTGAGTATGCGGACCAGCGTGGCCTCGTCCAGCTCGTCCAGCGTGGCCAGCACGGGCAGGCGGCCCACCAGTTCGGGGATCAGGCCGAACTTGATGAGATCGTCAGGCTCGATGTCCTGGAAGAGTTCCGACAGGCTGCGGTCGGACGCCCCTTGACCTGGGCGCCGAAAGCCGATGCCGGAGCGCTCGGAGCGGTCGCGGATCACCTTGTCCATGCCGTCGAAGGCGCCGCCGCAGATGAACAGGATGTTGGTGGTGTCGACCTGCACGAAGTCCTGGTTGGGGTGCTTGCGCCCACCCTGCGGCGGGATCGAGGCCACGGTGCCCTCGATGAGCTTCAGCAGCGCCTGCTGCACGCCCTCGCCCGACACGTCGCGGGTGATGGACGGGTTGTCGGCCTTGCGCGAGATCTTGTCGATCTCGTCGATGTAGACGATGCCCGTCTGGGCCTTTGTCGATCTCGTAGTTGCAGGCGGCCAGCAGCTTCTGGATGATGCTCTCGACGTCCTCGCCGACGTAGCCGGCCTCGGTGAGCGTGGTGGCGTCAGCCATCACGAAGGGCACGTTGAGCAGCCGCGCCAGCGTCTGGGCCAGCAGCGTCTTGCCCGAACCGGTGGGGCCGACCAGCAGGATGTTGCTCTTGGTCAGCTCCACGTCGTCCTTGTCGCCCTTGTGGCGCAACCGCTTGTAGTGGTTGTAGACGGCCACGGCTAGCGTGCGCTTGGCCTTCTGCTGGCCAATCACGTACTGGTCGAGGATGGCCGCGATCTCGGACGGGATGGGCAGCTCGCTGGACGGCGTGCCGGGTGCTTCGCCCTGCACTTCGTCACGAATGATCTCGTTGCACAGGTCGATGCACTCGTCGCAGATGTAGACCGACGGACCCGCGATGAGCTTGCGGGTCTCGTGCTGGCTCTTGCCGCAGAACGAGCAGTAGAGGGGCTTGTCGGAGGATCCTGTGTTGTCGGGCATGCGCTGTATCTCCGGTCTCTTACTTGCTGCCGGCGTCGGCTTTTGCCGGTGGCTTCGGTGCGCGAGGTCATCACCTTGTCGATGAGGCCGTATTCCGGGGCCTCGTCGGCGGACATGAAGTTGTCACGCTCGGTGTCGCGCTCGATGCGCTCCAGCGGCTGGCCGGTGCGATCGGCCAGGATCTGGTTCAGGCGCTTGCGCAGATAGATGATCTCCTTGGCGTGGATCTCGATGTCCGAGGCCTGGCCTCGGGCGCCGCCCGAGGGCTGGTGGATCATGATGCGCGAGTTGGGCAGCGAATGACGCTTGCCCTTGCGCCGGCGGCCAGCAGGAAGGCGCCCATGCTGGCGGCAAAGCCGATGCACAGCGTGGACACGTCGGGCTTGACGAACTGCATGGTGTCGAAGATGCCCAGACCCGCCGAGACGGAGCCGCCGGGGGAATTGATGTAGAAGTGGATGTCCTTGTCCGGGTTCTCGCTTTCCAGATACAGCATCTGGGCCACGGCCAGGTTGGCGGACTGGTCCATCACCGGGCCCACCAGGAACACCACGCGCTCACGCAGCAGGCGCGAGTAGATGTCGTAGGCACGCTCGCCCCGACCGCTCTGCTCGATGACGATGGGCACCATGCCCAGGCCCTGGGGAGCCTGTGCGACGGCCTGCGGGGCGAAGGGATCGGTGGCCTGCGCCAGGTGCAGGTTGACCTGATCCTCGACCAAGCTGTTGAAGGTCATGAATGCTTCCTCGATGGTGGGGCGGAAATGCAAACCGCCGGGATGTCACCGACCGGTCTTGCACAACCCATATGGGGATGTTGCGGAGGGCCGCAAGGTGGCGGGCTCCGAAGGAGCCCTGCCGCCCGTGCCATCCGGCGGGCCCGCTGGGGGCGCGGCCGGACAGGTGCCGGTGGCGGCAGGAGGGGCTGATCAGGCCAGACCCTTCATCAGCTCGTCGAAGCCGACCTCGTGGTCGGTGACCTTGGCCTTGGACAGCAGCCAGTCGACGACGTTCTGCTCGACAACCGGGGCCTCGACCTCGGCCAGACGGTCGCGGTCGCTGAAGTACCAGCGGATCACCTCGGCCGGGTTCTCGTAGGTGGAGGCGAACTCCTCGATCTGCTTGCGGATCTGCTCGGGCTTGGCCTGCAGGGCGTTCTCGCGCACCACTTCGGAGACGATCAGGCCCAGACGCACACGGCGGGTGGCCTGTTCGGTGAAGGCATCGGTGAGCACCGGCGGGGCCTTGCGCAGGTCCACGCCGCGGGCCTGCAGGTCCTCGCGCATGCGGGCAGCCAGCGACTCGGCTTCCTGGGCGACCAGGGCCTTGGGCAGCTCGATGTCGGCCAGACCGACGATCTTGTCCATGACGGAGCTCTTGGTGCGCGACTGAACGCGCTGGCGGACCTCGCGCTCCAGGTTGGTGCGCACGTCGGCACGGAACTTCTCGACGTCACCGTCTTCCTGACCCATCTGGCGGGCGAAGTCGGCGTCGACCTCAGGCAGCTCAGGGGCCTCGACCTTCTGGATCTTGACCTCGAACTGGGCGGTCTTGCCGGCCAGGTGCTCGGCGTTGTAGTCGTCGGGGAACTTCACGTCGAAGGTGACGGTCTCGCCAGCCTTCTTGCCCAGCACGCCGGCTTCGAAGTCGGGCAGCATGCGGCCTTCGCCCAGCACCATCGGGAAGCCTTCGGCGGAACCGCCGGGGAAGGCTTCGCCGTCGAGCTTGCCGACGAAGTCGATGGTGGCACGGTCGCCCTTCTCGCCGGCACGATCGACGGCGTTCCAGCGGGTGCGCTGCTTGCGCAGGACGTCGATGGTGGCCTCCAGGGCCTTGTCGTCGACGCTGGCGTTGTAGCGGTCGACTTCCAGCGTGCTCGGGTCACCCAGCTTCACGTCGGGGTAGACCTCGAAGGTGGCGACGAATTCGGTGGCGTCGGGGCCCTGGCTCTCGTCCTGGGGCGCGATCTCGGGCTGGCCGGCCACGCGCAGGTTCTCGGCCTGCACGGCGTCGCTGAAGGCACGCGAGATGGCTTCGCCGAGGACTTCGGAATGCACCTGCGGACCGTAGCTCTGCTCGATCAGGCGCACCGGCACCTTGCCGGGGCGGAAGCCCGGCATGCGGGTGGTCTGGCCATCGAACGCAAGCGCTCCTGGACCTTGGAGGAAATGTCGGCCGGGTTTACCGAAAGCGTCAGCCGGCGTTCCAGGGTGCCGGTTGTTTCAAGCTGGGAAGCCATCCGTCGTTGAGTTCCGTTGGGTTGGTTGTTCAAGAAAAGGCAGGTTGGTGCGGCTGAAAGGACTCGAACCTTCACACCTTTGCGGCGCCAGAACCTAAATCTGGTGCGTCTACCAATTTCGCCACAGCCGCAGGACCGGAAAAAGGACCGGTTGCAGGCGCTGCCGCGACGTACCGCTGGGCACCGTTGCCGGTGTCGGGTCAACCCGATGCGGCGCGGGACGTCGTTTCCCGGCAAGGCTCGGGCCGCAGGCAGCGCGTCAATCCCAATGATTCTAGCTGAAACAGAAAAGAGGATGCGGGCCGGACTGTGGTTGCGGTGCCGTGAGGGGGCTGCCCTCCCCATTTGCACCGGGGCTGCCTTCGGGCCGCGTCGCCGGCGTTGTATCCGGCAAACAGCGGCCCGGGCACAGGCCGTCAGGGCAGCGGCGCGCTGCGGCGGACGGATGCGGTACCAGGCCACGTAGAGCGCCGGCACCATCAGGAGCGTGAGTGCCGTGGCCACCACCAGACCGCCCATGATCGAGACGGCCATGGGCCCCCACAGCACGTCGCGCGACAGCGGGATCATGGCCAGAATGGCCGCGGCAGCGGTGAGGGTGATGGGCCGGAAGCGGCGCACGGTGGCCTCGCGCACGGCTTCCCACGGCGTGTGCCCCTCGTCGATGTCCTGCCGGATCTGGTCCACCAGAATGACGGTGTTGCGCATGATGATGCCGGCCAGCGCGATGGTGCCCAGCATGGCGACGAAGCCGAAGGGGCGGCCCGAGACAAGCAGCGCCGCCACCACGCCGACGATGCCCAGCGGTGCGGTGAGCATCACCATCAGCACGAGCGAGAAGCGCCGCAGCTGCAGCATCAGCAGCGTGAGGATCAGCCCCACCATCAGCGGCATGCCGCTCATGATGGAGGCCTGCGCGCTGACGTTCTCTTCCTCGGGGCCACCGGCATCGATGTGGTAGCCGGCCGGCAGTCCGGCCCGGATCGTCTTCAGCTGGCGCTGGATCTGGTGCATCACGTCCGGCCCCTGCACGCCATCCACGACGTCGGCGTTGACGGTCAGCGTGGGGATGCGGCTGCGACGCCAGAGGATGGGTTCCTCCATCACCGGCGCAGCGTGGCCACCTGCGACAGCGGGACAGTGCCACCCAGCGGCGTGGTGATCGGAATGGGAACCCAGCGCCGACAGGTCGTTGCGCTCGTTCTGCGGGGCCCGCATGATCACCGGGAGCAGCTGGTCGCCCTCATGCAGCGTGCCGATGGTGGCGCCATCGATGACGCCGCCCAGCGCCCGGCTGATCTGTCCGCTGGACAGGCCCACGGCACGCGCCCGGTCCTGGTCCACGTCGACCTGGATGCTGGGACTGCGCTCGCCCCAGTTCAGGTGCGGCTCGACGGTGTAGGGGTTGGCGCGGACCACCTCCAGCACCTGGTTGGCGATGCGCTTGATCGTGCCGACATCGGGGCCTCCGATGCGGAACTGCACCGGGAAGGCCACGGGCGGGCCCAGCGGCGTGAGGTAGGCGCGGGCGCGCACGCCGGGGAAGTTGCTGGCCAGCTCGGCCTGCAGACGCGGCATCAGGCGGTTGCGGGCCTCCACGTCCGGGGTCAGTACGACGAACTGCGCATAGTTGGTGCGGTAGAGCTGCTGGTCCAGCGACAGGAAGTAGCGCGGGCTGCCGTTGCCCACGTAGGCCACGAAGCTCTGCACGTCGCCATCCCTGGCCAGCCAGCTCTCCAGCTGTTCGGACTGCGCCCGGGTGGCCGCCAGGCTGGCGCCCTCGGGCAGCCACAGGTCCACCCAGGATCTCGGCGCGATCGGAGGGCGGGAAGAACTGCTTGGTGGTGAACTGCATGCCGGCCATCCCGGCCGCCAGAAGCAGCACGGTGATGCCCAGCGTGATCCAGCGGTGACGCATGGCGCCCTCGATGGTCGCACGCAGCCGGCGGTAGAACGGGGTATCGAAAAGCGCGTGCTCCGCGCCGTGGCCCGTGCTGCCGCCTGCCCCGGCCCCGGCGGACGTGGTCAGGGCCTGCTTCGCGTGAGCATCCGGATTCGCCGCGGCAACCGCCGTGTCGCGACCGCGCAGCAGGTAGGTGCCGATGAAGGGCACGGCGCCGACGGCCATCACCCATGAGATGAGCAGGGCCAGCGTGACGACCGCGAAGATGGCGAAGGTGTATTCGCCGGTGGACGACCGCGCGGTGGCGATGGGCAGAAAGCCCACGGCCGTGATCAGGGTGCCGGTCAGCATCGGGAAGGCGGTGCTGGTGTAGGCATAGGTGGCCGCATGGAAGGTGTCCAGCCCCTCTTCCAGCTTGCGGGCCATCATCTCGATGGAGATCATCGCGTCGTCGACCAGCAGGCCCAGGGCGATGATGAGCGCGCCGGTGGAAACGCGATGCAGGTCGATGCCGAAGACCTTCATGCCCAGGAAGGTAGCGGCCAGGACCAGCGGGATGGACAGCGCCACCACCATGCCGGCACGCAGTCCCAGACTCAGCAGGCTGACCGCCAGCACGATGATGACCGCTTCCAGCAGCGAGCGGGTGAAGACATCCACGGCCCCTTCCACCACCTTGGGCTGGTCGGAGACCTTGCCGAACTCGATGCCCACCGGCAGATCGGTGCGCAGCTCGCGCATGCGGGCATCCAGGTTGCGGCCCAGCTGCAGCACGTCGCCGTTGCCCACCATCGAGACGGCAATGCCGATGGCATCCCTGCCCTGGTAGCGCATCACCATGGTGGGCGGATCCTGGTAGCCGCGGGTGACGGTGGCGATGTCTCCCAGCCGGATGATGCGTCCCCCCACGGTCAGTCGCAACGCCTGGACGGCCTTCACGTTGTCGAACTGGCCACTCACGTTCAGCCGCACGCTGCGCGCGTCGGTATGCAGGGGTGCCGGCCGAGGCCACCGGGTTCTGGGCCTGCATCTCGCGGGCAATGGCTTCGGGCGTCAGGCCCAGCCGCGCCAGGCGTGTGGCCGACAGGGTGACGTGGATCTGTTCGGGCTGCACGCCCACCAGCTCCACCTTGGCCACATCGGGCACGTGCAGCAGCTGGTCGCGCACGTCCTCGGCGTAGCGGCGCAGCCGCGCCATGTCGATGCCGTCGCCGGTCATGGCGTAGATGGTGCCGAAGACGTCTCCGAATTCATCGTTGAAGAATGGCCCCTGGATGGCAGGCGGCAGCCGGTAGCGGATGTCGCCGATCTTCTTGCGCACCTGGTACCAGTAGTCCTTCACCTTGTCGGGCGGCGACGAGTCCTTCAGCATCAGCACGACCAGCGACTCACCCGGTTTGGAGTAGCTGGTGGTGTACTTGAAGTAGGGAACCTCCTGCACCGTCTTCTCGATGCGGTCGGTGACGAGTTCGTCCACCTGCTGGGCCGTGGCGCCCGGCCAGAGCGTCGCACCACCATCGCCCGGAAGGTGTAGTCGGGGTCCTCGCGCTGGCCCAGGCTGAAGAAGGCCAGCGCACCGCCGATGCCGCAGATCAGCAGGAAAAAGAGCGTCACCTGCCGGTAGCGCAACGCAACAGCCGAGAGGTTGAAGCCCCTCGCGCCCGGGTGGCGCCGGAATCAGCGGTCTGTGGGGTTTCTGGAACGTTCGGCATCGTCATGCCCCGCCGTCCTTGCGCTGCGCGTCCGGGTGTTCAGGGGCTTCGGAACCACCCTGCCCGCTGTCCTGGCTGTCCGGGCGCGCGCCGGGCAGTTGCACCTTCTGACCGTCGCGCAGCAGATTGGCGCCGGCCACCACCACCTCGTCACCGGCCGACAGGCCCTGACTGATCACCACCCGGTTGCCGCTGGCAGCGCCAGCACGACAGGCCGGGCGCGCACGGTGGACGACGAGCGGTCGAGCACCCAGACCTGTGCTCCGTCGTCACGGCTGTAGAGCGCGCTCAGCGGCACGCTCAGCACGTCGGCATCGGTGCGGGGCGCATGGACCACGGCACTCATGCCCAGGGCCACCTCATGGGTGTCACCCTGCAGGGCCAGCCGGGCTGCGTAGGTGCGCGAGGCCGGATCGGCAGCAGGCGACAGTTCGCGCAGCATGGCCTCCCAGTGCTTGCCGGGCAGCCCCGGAAACTCGACCCGCCACGTGCCGGCAGAGCGGGTGCGGGCCAGATCGGCCTCGGGAATGGCCACGGCCACTTCCACGTCCCCCTGGGCGGCCACGCGCATGACGGGCTGCCCCGCGGCCACGACCTGCCCGGCTTCCACCTGCACGGCCGTCACCACGCCATCGACCTTGCTCACCAGCTGGCGATAGCCGAAGGCGTTGTCCGCCTGGTGCGCCTGGGCGTTGGCTGCCTTGAGCCGAGCCTTCGCCACGTCCACCGCGGCGCGAGCCCGATCCACGTTGGCGCTGCTCACGAAATTCCGGGCGTGCAGCCGCTCGGCGCGCTCCAGGTCGGCTGGGCCAGCTGCAGCTCGCTGCGGGCCGCCAGCTGATCGGCACGGCGGGCGTTGACCAGCGGCTTGAGGTCCACGGGATCGATGCGGGCCAGCACCTCACCGACCGTCACGGTATCGCCCGTGTCCACCTGTCGCTCGATGACGCGCCCCCCGGTCTGGAAGGCATAGCTGACCTCGGCGCGTGCCCGCACCTCACCGGCCAGGGACCAGCCATCCAGGAGCGGCGCGGGCTGGATCACTTCGGACAGCACCGGCCGGGGCGGCTCTTCGTGGTGCGCGGGTTTCTGGCCGCAACCGGCCAGCAGAAAAGGCCCCGGCGCAGGCCAGCGCCAGTATCCGGAACGGGCCTCTGGCCGACAGCGCAAGGCACAGGGAGATGGGGGCAGACAGCAGATCATGATCGACACGACGAAAGAAGGAGTCTGTCAATGACCGACGAGTCATCAATTTGACCCATATTATCGCATCCATGCAGAAGACGGTCGGTTCGCTGGCTACAATCCGGTGCCATGAATCCAGCGCGTACCCCCCGGATGCTGACGGACCGGCATCCGCAGCCCTGCCCCGGTCAGGCCTCCAGGCCCCTGGCACGGGGTCGACCATGCCGAGAAATTTCCCGGTGGGGTCGTGGCTCGTACCCGCGCAGCTGCGCCCGGCGGTGCTGGCCATCTACCGCTTTGCCCGCCATGCCGACGACCTGGCGGATGAGGGCGACGTGCCGACGTCCGAGCGCGAGGCGGCGCTGCAGGCGCTGCACGCGGCGCTGGATGAAGCCGCCCGGGGCGCCCCCAGCGGTGTGCCGGTGGTGGATGGGCTGGTGGCCTCGGTGCAGCGCCACGGGCTGCACTGGCGCCATTTCCATGATCTGCTTGATGCCTTCCTCCAGGATCTGCGGGTGACGCGCTACGACACCGAGGCTCAGGGTGCAGGATTACTGCAGCCGCTCGGCCAACCTGGTGGGACGGCTGCTGCTGCAGCTGTACGGGGTGGGATCGGACACGGCGCTGGCGCAGTCCGACGCCATCTGCAGCGCCCTGCAGCGCATCAATTTCCTGCAGGACATCGGCATCGATGCCGCCAAGGATCGGGTCTACCTGCCTGCGGCCACGCTGGCTGCGGCGGGAAGCAGCGCCGAGATGCTGCTGACCGAGGCACGTGCAGGCCGCCTGGGCGCGGCCAGTCGCCAGGCCGTGCGCCTGGAATGGCAGAGTACCCAGGGCCCAGCTGCTGGCCGGTGTGGCGCTGCCGCAGCAGTTGCCATGGCGCCTGGCAGCCGAACTGCGCTTCATCATCGCCGGCGGCCAGCGCATTCTGGACCGGATCGCCCATGCCGATTACGATTCCGTGGCCCATCGCCCCGCCCTGGGCTGGCGCGATGGCCCCTGCCTGCTGCGCTGGCGCTTTTCCCCCGCCGTCAGGCCTGACCCGTTTTCCGTCCACGACGACACCGTTTTCATGACACCGGATGAATACTGCCAGGACAAGGCGGTGAAGAGTGGTTCCAGCTTCTACTACAGCTTTCTCTTCCTGCCGCCCGAGCGGCGGCGCGCCATCACCGCGCTCTACGCCTACTGCCGCGAGGTCGATGACGTGGCCGATTCGCAGGGCGATCGCAATGTGGCCCGGCGCAAGCTCGACTGGTGGGCCCAGAAGTGGGCGCGCTCTTTGACGGGGCGCCCACCCATCCCGTCACGCGCGCCCTTCAGCCTTTCCCGGAGCCGTATGGCCTGCGCCGCCGCCAGCTGGTGGAGGTCATCGACGGCATGCGCATGGACCTGGATGGCGAACGCTATCTGGATTTCGAGGGGCTGAAGCTCTACTGTCGTCGGGCTGCCGGCGTGGTCGGCGAGATGTCGGCCGCCATCTTCGGCTACGAGGATCCGAAGACGCTGCAGTACGCCGACCGGCTGGGCTTGGCCTTCCAGCTCACCAACATCATCCGCGACGTGGGCGAGGACGCCCGGCTCGGGCGCGTCTACCTGCCGCAGCAGGGATCTGATCCGTCATGGCCTGAGCCGCCAGCAGATCCTGTCGGCCCGCGCCGAGGTGCAGGAGTCGCCCGCCTTCCGGGCGCTGATGGCCGAACAGGTGGTGCGGGCCCGCCAGGCCTACCGCGAAGCCTTTGACCTGCTGCCGGATGTGGACCGCGCTCGCCAGCGGCCGGGACTGATCATGGCGGCCATCTACGCCAGCCTGCTCGACGAGATCGCGCGCAGCGGCTATCCGGTCATGACCCAGCGCATTGCGCTCACGCCGCTGCGCAAGTTCTGGCTGGCCTGCCGCACACGGGCCACCGGCCGGCCGCCCCGCATCACGACCGATCCGGCCTGACGCCCATGCGTATCGATGGAACGTCGGAGGCTTCCCTCCGGAACGTGCCTGCCCTGCGGGATGACATGCCGCCCGTGGTCATCGTGGGGGCGGGCTGGGCCGGGCTGTCGGCCGCGCTGCACTTGCGGCGTGCCGGCGTGCCGGTGCAGGTTCTGGAAGCGGCGCCTCAGGCCGGTGGCCGGGCCCGGAGCCAGACGCTGCCCTGGCCGGATACCGATGGCATCGTGCTGGACAACAGGGCGGCACCTGCTGCTGGGGCGCCTACCGTGACACGCTGGCGCTGGTGGACTGGCTGGGGGCAGGGCATGCAGCGCCTGCCCATGCACTGGGAAAACGCAGCCGGCCTGCGGCTGACGCGGCGGCGCCATGCCCCGGTCGTGTCCGGGGATGCTCCGGTGGGGCTGAATCCGGCGGAATCCCTGTCGCTGCTGACCGCGCTGCTGTCGGCGCGGGGCCTGACACTGGGCCAGCGGCTGCACCTGCTGCGCACATTGGCGCTGGCACGGCTGAGTGGCTGGCACCCCCATGGGCGTGCGCACCGTCGCTGACTGGTACGCACGGACCCATCAGCCCCCGGTGCTGGTACGGCAGCTGTGGGACCCGCTGGTGGTCAGTGCCATGAACACGCCGCCGGAACTGGCCTCGGCCCAGGTCTTCCTGCGGGTGCTGCGTGACAGCCTGGGCCGTGCGCCCGCAGCCAGCGACTTCGTGCTGGCCGGCCAGGACCCGGGCGCGCTCTTCGTCGATCCGGCCTGGCCTGGCTGGAAGCGCAGGGGTGTCCCCGTCCAGCTGCGCACGCCGGTCCGCGAGATCCGCGTGGGCCGTCTGGGCAGCGCGCCGGGCGCCGAAGGGGCATGGACTGCGCTCGCCGGGCGGTGTTGGCTATATGTTGCGTACCGGCAGCGCCGGTCAGGATGAACGGACGCTTCAGGCGCGCCATGTCATTCTGGCCTGCCCGCCGCCCACCAGTGCGCGGCTGCTGGCCCACATTGCGCCGGCCTCCTTTCTGGCGCCGCTCAACGGCTTTGGCTGGCGCCCCATCACCACGGCCTACGTCGGCTGGCGGGCAAGCCATCCCGATCTGCCTGCGCGGCTGCCGGCCGTCTTCTCGCTGGTGGGCGATCAGGCCGACTCGGGGCCGGCCCACTGGTTCTTTGACCGGGGCGAACAGGCGGGCTGGCGACTGGGCGCCCTGGTGATCAGTGACAGCGAGGCAGCGCAGGCCGAGGGCGAGGCCGCCTTCCAGGTGGCCCTGCAGCGTCAGCTTTCCGAGCTGATGAAGCTGCCGCCAGCCGAGCACATGGTGCTGATCCACGAAAAAGCGCGCCACCTTCGCCTGCACCGACGATCGTCCCGACGGTGCCGCCGGGCTATCTGCTGCCGCAGCTGCCGGGCGTGGTGCTGGCTGGTGACTACAGCTACGGCGGCTATCCGGCCACGCTGGAAGGCGCGGTACGCAGCGGCCGGATGGCGGCCGAGATCCTGCTGGACGATCTGAGCTGAAGCGCCCTGCCCGCAGGATCCGGGCTGGCTGCACCACTGGTGCATGGCAAAGCCCTGAAGCCCACTGCTCGCAGGATCCGGCCCTCAAGGATTAGCGCGGTCACGGCCAGAAACATCGAAGTCGTCTGCCCTGCTGGGACCCGCTGCGCACGCCGGCGAGGGCTGGGTTTTGGCTGAAGGGGCGCTCAGTCCCAGGCGTGGGCAATGGCCTGGTCGATGCGCTCCACGGCGATGACCTCCAGTCCGGCCAGCGGCTTGCGTGGCGCGTTGGCCTTGGGGCAGATCACCCGCGAGAAGCCCAGCTTCAGCGCCTCGCGCAGCCGCTCCTGGCCGCGCGGCGACGGGCGCACCTCGCCGGCGAGGCCCAGCTCGCCGAACACGGCCAGCCCTGCGGCAGCGGCCGGTTCTTCAGCGACGACAGCACGGCCAGACGACAGCCAGATCCGCCGCCGGCTCGGTGATGCGCACGCCGCCCACCGCGTTCAGGAACACGTCCTGATCGTGGTACTGGATGCCGGCATGGCGGTTGAGCACGGCCAGCAGCAGCGACAGCCGCATCGGATCCAGGCCCACGCACAGCCGGCGCGGTGCGCCGCCGGCGGACTGGTCCACCAGGGCCTGGATCTCCACCAGCAGTGGCCGTGTGCCTTCCTGAGTGATCAGCACGCAGGAACCCGACACCGGGTCCGCATGCTGCGACAGAAAGAGCGCCGACGGGATTGGTGACGGCCTTCAGCCCCGGTCGGTCATGCCGAACACGCCCAGCTCGTTCACGGCCCCGAAGCGGTTCTTGATGGCGCGGATCAGCCGGTAGGTGGAGTGGCTGTCGCCCTCGAAGTACAGCACCGTGTCGACCATGTGCTCCGGGATGCGCGGCCCGGCCAGCGCCCCTTCCTTGGTCACGTGGCCGATCATCACCACCGCCACGCCCTGCTGCTTGGCCAGCCGGGTGAGCTGCGCGGCGCAATCGCGCACCTGCGAGACGCTGCCGGGAGCCGACTGCAGGTCGTCGCTCATCATCGTCTGGATGGAGTCGATGACCACCACCGCCGGCTTGACCTGCTCGATGGCCTGCGTGATGTGCGCCAGCGACACCTCGGCCAGCATCGGCAGCGTCGAGCCGTCAATGCCCAGGCGCGCACCGCGCAAGGCCACCTGTGCCAGCGACTCCTCGCCGCTCACGTACAGCACCCGCTGGTTCTGCGACATCAGTGCCAGCGCCTGAAGCAGCAGCGTGGACTTGCCGATGCCGGGTCACCTCCGATCGCACGACTGAACCGGGCACCATGCCGCCACCCAGCACGCGGTCGAACTCGGCCAGCCCGGTCGGCAGCCGGGGCACCGTGTCCACCGGCACCTCCGACAGCAGCGCAATCGATGAGGTCTCGGCCAGCATGCCCGTCGTCGGGCGTCGGCCGCCGGCATCCTTACTGGGCAGACGGAACTCTTCCAGCGTGTTCCAGGGCCCGGCAGGCCGGGGCACTGTCCCCAGCCACTTAGCCGTGGTGTTGCCGCATTCGCGGCAGACGAACTGGGTCTTGGCGGTTGCCATGTTCCAGACCACCCGACGGCGCACACGGGGCGCCACCGCACACATCAGCTCATAGCCCAGCGTGCCGGCGGACTCGGCCACCTCGTCGATCGACACCGCATCGCCCCACAGCTCCACCGGGGCGCCGGGTCCTGCGTCGGGGATCGGCGTCAGGTCCACGCCAGCATGTCCATTGACACCCGGCCCAGCGTGCGGGTACGTACGCCATCCACCACGACCGGCGTGCCCGTGAGGGGCCACCCGTGGTAGCCATCCGCATAGCCGCAATCGACGATGCCGACCCGCAGCGGCTGCTTGGCCACGAAGAGCCGCCGTAACCGGTGGCCTCGCCCGGGAGTCAGCCGTTGCACAGCCATCACGCTGCCAGTCAGCTGCATGGCAGCACGCAGCCCCGAGCGAGCGCTCTGTCCTGCAAAGGGGGTGGCGCCGTACAGGGCGATGCCCGGACGCGCCCAGGCACGATAGGCACGGGGCAACGTGAAGAGCGCGGCCGAATTGGCCACGCAGTGTTCCAGCGTCTGCCCGGCCGGCAGCCGTGCCTGCACGGCACGTGCCACGGCATCGAAAGGTAGCCAGCGGCTGGAGGGCTCCGCCCGGGGCTGTCGGCATTCGCAAAGTGCGTCATCATGCCGCGAAGCCGCACGCCCGGCGTGGCCAGCACCTGGGTCAGGTAGGCGTCCACGTCATCGGGCTTGAGTCCCAGCCGGTTCAGTCCCGTGTTCAGCTTCAGGTACACATCCACCGGTGGCCCGTCGTGGGCAGCCAGCCACTGCAGATGGCGCGGCTGGTGGATGGCCAGCGTCAGCCCCTGCGCGGCCGCCTGCGCCACGTCCGTGGCATCAAAGGCGCCTTCCAGCATCAGGATCGGTTTGTTCCAGCCGTGTCGACGCAGCCAGTCGGCCGCCTCGAATTCCAGCAGGGCCATGCCGTCGGCGTCGGCAAAGCCGGTCAGCGCGTTGGCGAGGCCGTGGCCGTAGGCGTCGGCCTTCACCACCGCCCACAGGCGGGTATCGGCCTGGGCATGGCCATCCGGGCGGTTCTCTTGAACCTGGCGGCGTATCCGGGCCAGGTTGTGCGCCATCGCCGAGGGCGAGACGCTTGCAGTCAATGATCTAGGGCATGGTGGTGATGATGAGCGTGTTACGAAGCGCTGCCCGCCATGGCGATGTTGCGGGTATCATCGCCACCACATGTGCAGTGACCGTGGCAGGAACTACGGCACACTGTGCCCATACAAACTGACTGGAATGGAAACGTCCGGATGAAACCCGGTTTCTACACCATCATGGCAGCGCAGTTCCTGTCGTCGCTGGCCGACAACGCGCTGCTGATTGCCGCCATCGCCCTGTTGCGCGAGGCTCAGTCGGCCGACTGGCTGATCCCCTTCCTGAAGCTGGTCTTCGTCGTCTCCCTACGTCATGCTGGCCCCTTTCGTCGGCGCCTTTGCCGACTCCATTCCCAAGGGCCGCGTGATGTTCCTGACCAACGCCATCAAGCTGCTGGGGCTGCATCCTGCTGCTGGGCATGCTGCCGCCGCTGATGGCCTATGCGCTGGTGGGCTTCGGCGCCGCGGCTATTCGCCGGCCAAGTACGGCATCCTGACCGAACTGCTGCCGCCCGACAAGCTGGTGGCCGCCAATGGCTGGATCGAGGGAACCACCGTCGCGTCGATCATCCTGGGGACCGTGCTGGGCGGCGTGCTGATCTCGCCCCACGTGGCGCCACGGCTGCTGTCGTTCGACCTGCCCCTCATCGATACCCACATCGACACCCGGCCGAGGCTGCCGTGGTGGTCACCATCGGCATCTATGCGCTGGCTGCAATCTTCAACCTGCGCATCCCCGACACGGGGCGCACGCTACCGGGCCGCACTTCCAACCCGTTCACGCTGCCGCATCTTCTGGCACTGCAACCTCACCCTCTGGCGTGATCCGCTGGGCCAGATCGCGCTAGCCGTCACCACGCTCTTCTGGGGGCCGGTGCCTCGCTGCAGTTCCTGGTGCTGAAATGGGCCGAGCATCAGCTCGACATGCGGCTGGATCAGGCTACCCGCCTGCAGGGCGTCGTAGCCCTGGGCGTGGCGCTGGGCGCCGTGCTGGCAGCCAGCTGGGTGCCGCTGCGCCGCTCGCTGCGCGTGCTGCCGCTGGGCGTGGCCATGGGCTTTGCCATCATGCTCGCGACCATTGTCCACAACGAGGCCATGGCCATGCTCGTGCTGCTGGTCATCGGCATCCTGTCCGGCTTCTTCGTGGTGCCCATGAATGCGCTGCTGCAGCACCGCGGCTACGTGGTGATGAGCGCAGGCAACTCCATCGCGGTGCAGAACTTCAACGAGAACCTCAACATCCTGGTGATGCTGTCGTTCTACGCGCTGATGCTGTGGCTGGACCTGCCCATCAACACCGTGGCCGTGCTCTTCGGTCTGGCGGTGGCCAGCGTCATGCTGCTGGTGATCTCTGGCACCGGCGCAGCCAGCGCCGCTTCGACAGCGAGTGCATATCGGCGAGGATCCTCGCCACGGCAACATTCCAACACCGCATTGAGGATGCGCCTCGCGGGCCGGAGGCCGATCAGCTGGCCGTGCGCGCGGTGTCCTGTGCCTCCATCGCCGACAGCGCAAGGCACAGGGTCTTCCCAGCCTTTCAGCTTGTCGCGCTGGTTGCGCAGCAGATAGGCCGGGTGATGGTGACCACCACCGGTACCTGCCGGCCGTCCAGCGTGATGTGGTGCAGCTTGTTGCGCAGTCGGCCGATCTGCAGCTCGGAATGCAGCACGCTCTGTGCCGCGAAGCGCCCCAGCAGCAGGATGCAGTCCGGCTGAACCAGCCGGATCTGCTCGTACAGGGTAGCCCTCGCAGGGCCGCCACCTCGTCAGGGTTCCGGGTTCCGGTTGTTGGGCGGGCGACACTTCAGCACGTTGGCGATGAACACGTCTGCAGAAGGATCGATGCCGGCCGCATCCAGCATCGCGTCCAGCAGCTTGCCGGCCTGGCCCACGAAGGCCTCGCCCTGCCTGTCCTCCCTCGGCCCCCGGGCCCTCGCCGATCAGCATCCAGCGGGCCTGCTGCGGGCGTCCACGCCCGAACACCGTGTTCGTGCGCGTCTCGGCCGAGCGGCAGCGACGGCATCCGTCCACATCCTCGCGCAGCCGGATCCAGCGCTGCGCAGGTGGCAGATCCGGATGCGACACCGGCGCGGGTTCGGGCTCGGCGAGCAGCATCGGCTCGGGCAACCAGTCCGCGTCTTCCATCCAGGGCTCGCCGCCCCAGCTCTCCAGCGGCACGTCGTCTGCCCGGGCCGGGTGCCCGGGCTCGGGGCCTCCCTCAGCCACGGTGTCATCGGGCCTGCGCACGCTGGACGCAACGTCAGCAGATCCCTCGGAAAGGTCTGCAGTTGCGGCCGTTGGAGTCAGCCGTGGCAACCGGTTCGTGGATTCCGGAAGAAGAACTGACAGAAGGCGTGGAATGGACAGAAGGTGCGGGAGACTCTCCCAGCATGGTCACAGTGTCCGCAGATGCTTCGCGCGCTTGCCAGACGTCGCTGGCATGGACGTCGATACCGGCATCGGATCCGGATGCCTCGAGGGGCCCCTGCCTCAGTCTCTGACACAGCCTGCGGATCTGCACGGGTAACGTGCGTGATGTGTGGCGCCCGGGCAAGGCCCTCGGCACGCGGAAAGCCACAACGGCCCCGGGCCCGAGTGCGGCCCATGCGCGGCGCCGATGTGCAGTCAGCACGGCATCGTCCTTCGTGGAGGCATCGCCTTGCATCGCGACCGTATCTTCCGTCATTTTGTTGGCTCAAGCGGGCAGCGCATCACCCGAGCGTCGTCGTGGCGACCGTCGGCGGCGCGATAGTAGTTGCGACGCCGTCCCAGCGTCTCGAAGCCCATGCGCTGATAGGCGCCGGGGCTGGCGCATTGGCAGTGGCGACCTCCAGAAACAGGCTGCGTCCGCCCTGCTGCCGTACCTGTGCCTGCAGCCAGCCCAGACAATGTCGGCCCAGCCCGCGCCCCTGATGGCTGCGCGCCAGAGCCAGGGTCAGCAGCTCCACCTCGTCCAGCGCGGCCAGCAGCACGGCGTAGCCGAAGGGCTGCCCGGCCTCGGTGAAGACCCGAGCCTGATGCCCGGCCTTCAGCGAATCGGCAAACTGGCTGATCCGCCATGGATAGGGCTGCACGGCCTGTTCGATGGCGTCCACCGCCGGCAGGTCGGCTTCCGTCATCGGCCGAAAAGCCGATCGTCGACAGATCCATGAGGGACCTGCTCATCGGCTCGGCGGGCTGTGCGGCCAGCTGGCCGCTGCCAGCTGGCGCTGCTCGTCCCGGTCAGTGCCACGCGGTCGCGCACGTACAGGGGCGCACGTCCCGTGCTGCCATCAGCGCCGGGGCATCCGGCACATCGGCCACGGCCAGCAGTGCGCGTGCGCCAGGGCGTCGTTCGGCCGCCAGTGCCGCATCCTGCCCCACTTCCATGGCCCAGGCGCGCAGCGCTCGAAGTTCGGGCCAAAACCGCCGCCGGCCGGGTGGACCGCACTGATCCGGCCTTCGGCCGTCAGCTGCCAGCGCAGCCCCTCGAAAAGCCACGGCGGCGTCATCGGCCTTGCCGACCGCGGGTGGTAGCGCGGGCTGGGGCCAATCGCCGGCACGGCACAGAAAAGGCGGCGTAATAGCACTCGCCCATCCGCGCATCCAGCGCGGAACAGAGCAGCCAGGGCAGGTTGTCTGCGCTGGCGTGGCCGTCCTGCCCAAGGAAACCCTCAGCCGCCCCCGCAGAAGCCGATGACGACGGGCGACCGGATGACGGACCGTCGTTCGCATCCGGGGCGGCCAGCGGGAAGCGCCAGTCCGGCACCGTGGCCGCCAGCGCCTGCAGAGAGCCAATGGCACCCACCGGCCGGTTGCCCGGCAGTGCCAGGCCCTGCACGAGCCCCACCGCAATGCGCAGCGAGGTGAAGGCGCCCGGCCCCACGTTCACGTAGAAGCGCTCGACCTCATCCAGCCGGCGACCGGCCTGCCGGAGCGCCTGCTGCACCAGGGCCAGCGCATCGCGCGAGGCCTGAGGGGCCGCCGCTGGCGTCCAGCAGCGTGCGCGCACTCAGTTCGATGGCGGTGCTTTCGGTACCGTGGTCGATGCCGGCGCCGGCCAGCGCCACGGTGCAATCGTCCCATTCGATGGACAGGGCCAGACTCAAGGGTTTCATGGGCCCGATTCTGTGCCTGTCCTGCCTGCCGGGGGCGCAAATGGGGGCGTGAACCACGCGGCACGCCGGGCGCCGATCTTCCTGACGATTGTCATGTTTTGCAGGGATGGCCGCGCACTTCCTTGCAGAGTGTCAGGCACACCGGCGCAGCAAGGCGCTGTGACCGATTACACTTTGCGTCATATCGGGGTGAATGGCGACGACCCCGACGCTCTTTCCGCTGCCGGGCCCTCGAAAGGGCCTCGGTAGCTGGCAAAGTAACCTGACGGTTTCAGTAAACAGCGCAAAATGTCGCCAAGAATGACAAGGCTTGGTTCACACGTGGGAATTTTGAAACAAATTCAGCATTCCACGCGCTCCTTCAAGGGGTTTTGACACGTGTCCGACGGAAGATGAACGATGCTTTCCCGGGTCAAGACCGGCTGTTTCAGGATGTCGCCAGCGGTCATTGGTTTAACGCAATCTAACGCTGTTTTAGAATTGCCACGAACCCCGGGGTTACATTTCATGTAACTATCGGTAAAACTTTGCCGATAGAACAAGGATCATCGCAACCGGAAGCCTCTACACTGATCAGCGGGTAATGGGAACCCGATATCATCGGAAAAATGAACACCAGCGTCAGGAAACTTGTTGTCGTCGATGACGACGCCAAATTGCGGGACTTGCTCAATCGGTATCTCACCGAGCAACAGTTCGAGTCACGCTCGCAGCCGATTCGGCATCGCTGAACCGGCTCATGCGGCGTGAGAGCTTCGATTTGATCATCCTTGACCAAATGCTTCCTGGCGAGGATGGGCTGTCGATCATCCGCAGGCTGCGCGCCGCGAACGACCGCACCCCCATCATCATGCTCACCGCCAAGGGCGACGATGTCGACCGCATCATCGGCCTGGAAATGGGCGCGGACGACTACATGCAGAAACCCTTCAACCCCGGGGAACTGGTGGCCGGGGTTCATGCCGTGCTGCGTCGCCAGATCCCCAACGACACTCCGGGCGGCGCCATGCACGACATCGGCGCAGTCTCGTTCGGCCCCTTCGTGTTCGACCTGGGCACCCGCACCCTGTCTCGTGACGGTGTGCGCCTCAACCTCACCACCGGCGAGTTCTCGGTGCTGAAGGTGCTGGTGCGCCACCCGCGCATCCCGCTGTCGCGCGAAAAGCTCATGCTGCTGGCCCGCGGGCGTGAATACGGCGCCTTCGACCGCAGCCTGGACGTGCAGATCTCCCGCCTTCGCAAGCTCATCGAGCCCGATCCGCAGAACCCGCGCTTCATCCAGACGGTCTGGGGCGTGGGCTACGTCTTCGTGCCTGCCTGAGGTCCCTCGCAACACCAGACCTTGAAAGGATCGAGGCTTGAGACTGAGTCTGTTCTGGCGCACCTTTGCGCTGATCAGCCTGCTGCTGGCCATCAGCCTGGGCGCCTGGTACCAACTCTACCGCGCCTTCGAGCAGCCCCCGCAGGCCAGCCGCTTTGCCGGGAAATGGCATCGGCCATCAACCTGGCACGCACCGCGCTCGTGCACACCCAGGGAAGCGACCGTGAAGCCCTGCTGCAGGCCATGGCCAGCAACCAGGGCCTGCGCGTCTATCCGCGCAGCGATGCCGATCGCGTCGAGCCCTACCCCAACCAGAAGCTGGGCGTTGAGGTCGAGCGTCAGCTGACGAAGCGACTGGGCAACCCCACAACGCTGGCCGGCCGTGTCAACGGCGTGCACGCGCTGTGGGTCAGCTTCGACATCGACGACGAACGCTACTGGCTCATTGCCGAGCCCGAACGGCTTGTCCTTCCCATGACGGGCAGCCGCGCACGAAATGGTGGCCTTTGCCATTGGCGTGCTGCTGGCTATGATCGGTGGCCTGCTCATCAGCCGGCTCGTCAACCGGCCGCTGGCCAACCTGGCCCGCTCCATCGATCGTCTCTCGCGGGGCGAGCCTCCGCCCCGGCTCAGTGAAAGCGGCCCGCCCGAGATCGCCATGCTCAACCGCCGCTTCAACGAGCTGGCCGGCGACCTGCAGGCCATGGACGCCGACCGCGCCATCGTGCTGGCCGGCGTCTCGCACGACGTGCGCACCCCGCTCACCCGGCTGCGTCTGGAAGTGGAAATGAGCGCCCTGCCCGATGCGGCCCAGGCGTCCATGATCGAGGAGATCGAGCGCATCGACTCCATCGTCCATCAGTTCGTCGAATTCGCCAGCCCGCTGGAGCTCACCGTCGAGGTCGTCGACATCAACGACGTGTTCTCGCAGTTCCTGCGGCTCTACAGCCGCGAGCGCGCTGCGGGGCTGCTGTCGGTCTTCAAGCGGGTCGAGCACGGCCTGACCTGGCAGGGCAATCCGGTGCTGCTGGAGCGCATCCTCAGCAACGTCTTCGAGAACGCCATCAAGTACGCGGCCACGCCGGGTGAGCGCAATGTGCGCATCGACATCATCGGCCGCCGCCACGAAAAGGGTGTCGAACTCATCTTCCGTGACCACGGCCCCGGCGTGCCCGAGGCCTCGCTGTCCAAGCTGGCGCGCCCGTTTGCCCGGCTGGACACCGAGCGCAGCGTCATTGGCGGCTCCGGCCCGGGCACGGCCATCGTGGCCCGACTGGCACGTCGCACCCGTGGCGGCATGATCATCGAGAACGCCTCTGGCGGCGGCCTGCGCATCCGCGTCGTGCTGCGCGACCTCGATTCCGCCAAGGTCGCCGCACGCGAGACATTCATCGATACGCTGGATCCGGTCAGCGCACCAGCAGAGCTGATGCAAGCGCCGCAATCGACTCGCAACGGCCGACGGTCCCGACCTTCTCGTTCGTCTTCGCCTTCACGTTGATCTGCGCCGGATGGCAGCCAATGGCTGCCGAAAGCGCGGTGATCATGCCCGGCAGCGGGTTTCATCTTCGGTTGCTGGGCGATGATCGTCGCATCGATGTTGCCCAGCCGCCAGCCCCGTGCACGCACGGCCGCCATAGCTTCCTTCAGCACCATGCTGTCGGCCCCCTTGAAGGCCGGGTCGGTATCCGGAAAGTGATGGCCGATGTCACCCAGACCGGCTGCACCCAGCAGGGCGTCGGTGATGGCATGGGCCAGCACGTCGGCATCCGAGTGGCCGGCCAGGCCCGAGGGTGTTCCACATGCACGCCGCCGATGATCAGCGCCGCCCTTCCACCAGCACATGCAGGTCATAGCCCTGCCCGATCCGGAACAGGGATGTCGGGCGGGAGGTCGACGTCACGGGGGCATGGCCTGTCTGGGGGCCGGGGCGGCTCGGGAAGCGCCGGGATTCAGGGGTGTTCAGATTGGCAGTCATCGGACTTGGAAAGTGATTGAAGAAAGAGCGATCACTCCACGTCCGCAGGCTTCATGCCCAACAGGATGCGCAGCATGATCAGGTCTTCCGGCGTGGTGATCTTCAGGTTGCGGCGCGTGCCGGCCACCATGCGCGGCCGGCCACCCTCGGCCTCGATGGCGCCGGCCTCGTCGGTCACGTTCAGGGTGCGCCTCCAGCGCCTTCCGGAGCGCTGCGAAGCGGAAGGTCTGCGGTGTCTGCGCCAGCCACAGCCGGCTGCGGTCCACCGTGCCGCCCGAGCGGTACTCGTTGTTGGCCGCCAGCGAGGCGCGGCTGTCGATGCGCTTGACCGTATCGGTGACGGGCACGCACAGGAGCGCCCCGCAGGGTTCGTATTCCAGGTAGGCAGCCAGCCGCTGCAGGCTGGCCGAATCGATGCCCGGGCGTGCCGCATCGTGGACATGCACCCAGTCGTGGGCCTCGATCATGCCGCGCTGTGCCAGCGCCGTCAGGCCGTTGAGCACCGTGTCACGGCGGGTCTGGCCGCCGCGCCGAACCAGCAGCACCTTCGGATGGCGCAGTCCCGGCAGGCGCATCACCAGCGGATCATCGGGTTGCACCACCACGACCACGCGGCTGATCCAGGGCTCGGCCAGAAAGACGGCCACCGTGCATTCCAGCACCGTGCGTCCGCCGCCCAGCTCCAGATACTGCTTGGGCACCTGGCGCCGAAAACGGCTGCCGCTTCCGGCGGCCGGGATCAGCACGAAGTGCCGCGCCACCGGCGTGGCCTCCTCTGCCCGGATCTGTTTTGCGCATGGCGCCCTTGTTCATCATGCCGACCCTCGAACCATCGCGTCAGTCGTTAAAATAGCAGGCTGTCCGCTCATATTCTTCCTTTTTCGGGCATGTCATGCTCGGCTTGCCTTTTCAGGCGTGGCCGCTCACCCCCATGCCTTCGACCGCGACGACAGGTTCGCCATCTTGACCGCTTCCATCCATCGTCTTCCCGCCGGCTTCGGCTCTTCGGACGCCTGGCTGCTGGCTCAGCGCCTTGCGCCGGAAAACGCCACCCCTGCATCGGCCGCACGACGACCCCACCGAAAGACCTCCCGTCACGGGAAAGACCCGCGTCATTGTATGCGCGCAGCCGGCCGACTGCAGCCGTCTTGCCGCAGAAATCGCCTGGTTCGCGCCCGCACTGGCCATCGCCCGGCTGCCCGACTGGGAAACCCTGCCCTACGACAGCCTGTCGCCCCACCAGGATCTGGTCTCCGAGCGCCTTTCCGCCCTGTATCGCCTGCAGGGTCGCAAGCTGGACGTGCTGCTGGTAGCTGCCAGCACGGCCGCGCACAGGCTGGCACCTCCCTCGTGGCTCGCCTCGCGCACCTTCCAGTTCTCCCGGGCATGAAGCTGGACGAAGCTGCCCTGAAGGCCCAGCTCACGCTGGCCGGGCTACGAGCACGTCGAGCAGGTGCTGCGCCCCGGCGAATACACGGTGCGCGGCGGCCTCATCGACCTGTTCCCGATGGGCTCCCCGCTGCCCTACCGGCTGGACCTCTTCGACGATGAACTGGACAGCCTGCGTACCTTCGACCCCGACACCCAGCGCAGCCTGTATCCGGTCAAGGCCGTCAATCTGCTGCCCGGCCGCGAGTTCCCGCTGGACGAAGCGGCACGCTCGGCCTTCCGGGGCCGCTGGCGCGAGCGCTTTGACGGCGATCCCTCGCGCGTGGCGCTGTACCGTGACATCGGCAACGGCGTGACCGCCAGCGGCATCGAATATTACCTGCCGCTTTTTCTTTGACGAGACGGCCACCCTCTTCGACTATCTGCCCTGAAGACGCCGAGATCATCCTGCATGGCGACGTGCAGGGGCCAGCTTCAGGCCTTTCGCGCGGATGCCCGCCAGCGCTTCGACTTCATCGGGCGCGACGCCGAGCGCCCGGCGCTCACGCCGGATGAACTGTTTCTCACGCCCGAGCAGTTCTTCGTGCGCAGCCAGGCCTTTGCGCGCTTCTCGCTGCCTACCGTCTCTGCCGATGCACGGGGCATTGCGACAGCACCCGCAGACGGTGCCGGCACGGAAGTGCCCGTCAGCGAGGCTGCAGCGGCCGCATCGGATGACGGGCGCCCTGATGCCGCCGCGTCCGACGGCGACGCCCCGAAGGGCGCCGCAGGCGCAGATGGAATGAATCAGGGGCTGACGGCGGGCGCACACGCGCCGTCCATGCTGTCGCTGTGCCCAACGTGGCGGTCAACCGCCGTCAGGACGATCCCATCGGCGCGCTGCGCAACGTGCTGGATGCCCCCGCGCCCGTGGCCGGAATCGCCGAGAAGCGCCTGATCATTGCCGAATCGCTGGGCCGGCGCGAGACGCTGCAGGAACTCTTTGCCGAATCCGGCCTGAAGATGGCCACGGCCGAAGACTGGCTGACCGCGATGGCGACGGATGCGACTGTGGTGCTCACTGTCGGTCCGCTGCAGCGAGCTTCCGCTCGGTGGATGGCCAGCTGCTGGTCATCACCGAAAGCGAGCTGTTCCCTCGCTTCGTGCGCCGAGGCAAAGCGCAACAAAGGGCCAGACCACCCGGTCGACACCCTCATCCGCGACCTGTCCGAACTCAAGCCTGGCGATCCGGTCGTCCATGCCCAGCACGGTATCGGCCGCTACATGGGGCTGGTCAACATCGACCTGGGTGAAGGCGCGGCCGAATTCCTGCACCTGTCCTACGCCAACGACGCCACCCTGTACGTGCCGGTGGCCATGCTGCACCCTCATTGGCCGCTATTCGGGCTGCCGCGCCGAGAACGCCCCGCTGCACACGCTGGGTTCCGGCCAGTGGGACAAGGCGCGCCGCAAGGCGGCTGAGAAGGCGCGTGATACCGCTGTCGAGCTGCTGGATCTCTATGCCCGCCGCGCCGCCCGGCCCGGACATGCCTTCAAGTTCGACCCGCCGGCTATGCGGCCTTTGCCGAAGGCTTCGGCTTTGAGAAACCCCTGACCAGCAGGCCGCCATCCATGCCGTCGTGCAGGGATCTGATTGCCCCAAGCCGATGGACCGCCCGGTCTGCGGCGACGTGGGCTTCGGCAAGACCGAGGTGGCCCTGCGCGCTGCCTACGTGGCCGCCAGCACCGGTCGCCGGTCGCTGTGCTCACCCCCACCACGCTGCTGGCCGAGCAGCACTTCCGAACCTTCAACGACCGCTTCTCCAGCTTCCCGCTGAACGTGGCCGAACTGTCCCGCTTCGGAACGGCCAAGTCCACCCGCAACACCCTGGAAGGCATCGAGAGCGGCAAGGTCGACATCGTCATCGGCACCACAAGCTGCTGTCCAAGGACGTGAAGTTCCGCGATCTTGGCCTGGTGATCATCGATGAGGAACACCGCTTCGGCGTGCGCCAGAAAGAGGCGCTGAAGAACCTGCGCGCCGAGATCGACGTGCTCACGCTTACCGCCACGCCCATCCCGCGCACGCTGGCCATGAGCCCGGAGGGCATCCGCGACTTTTCCGTCATTGCCACCGCGCCGCAGAAACGCTCGGCCATCCGCACCTTCGTGCGCAAGGAAACCGGCGGCACCATCCGCGAGGCCATGCTGCGCGAACTCAAGCGCGGCGGTCAGGTCTACTTCCTGCACAACGAGGTGGGCACCATCGAGAACCGTCGGCAGATGCTGGCCGAGCTGGTTCCCGAGGCGCGCATCGAGGTGGCCCACGGCCAGATGCCCGAGCGCGAGCTGGAACGGGTCATGCGTGACTTCCACCAGCAGCGCTTCAACGTGCTGCTGTGCACCACCATCATCGAGACCGGCATTGACGTTCCCACGGCCAACACCATCATCATGCACCGTGCCGACAAGTTCGGTCTGGCGCAGCTGCACCAGCTGCGCGGGCGCGTGGGCCGGTCACACCATCAGGCCTATGCCTACCTGCTGATTCCTGACGAGGAAGCCATCACCAAGGACGCCACCAAGCGTCTGGAAGCCATCCAGATGATGGAAGAACTGGGGGCCGGCTTCTTCCCTGTCCATGCATGATCTGGAAATCCGCGGCGCCGGCGAAGTGCTGGGCGACAACCAGTCCGGCGAGATGCAGGAAGTGGGCTCTCGCTCACACCGACATGCTGCAGCAGGCTGTCGAGGCGCTGAAATCCGGCCGTGAACTGATCTGGCCGCCACGTTGGCCCACGTGCCGGAAATCAAGCTGCATGCACCTGCCCTGCTGCCTGACGACTATTGCCCCGACGTGCACGAGCGGCTGATCCTCTACAAGCGGCTGGCCAATGCACGCGACAGCGTGGAACTCTCGCAGCTGCGCGAGGAACTCATCGACCGTTTCGGCAAGCTGCCCGAAGCCGCCCAGACCCTCATCGAGAGCCACCGCCTGCGGCTGATGGCCACCGACATCGGCCCGGCCAAGATCGATGCGGACAGCGACGGCATCCTGCTGCAGTTCGACCCCGAACCGCGCACGCCTCCCACACAGATCCTTGCCTTTGCCCAGGCACGGCGCGACACCAGCTTTGCCGGTCAGGATCGCCTGCGCATCAAGGTGGCCAGCAAGGACACCGCCGAGCGCATCCAGACGTTGCGCAGCATCCTGCAGGCGCTGCTGCCCAAGGCGGCAGCTGAGCCGTCCGCGGCTCCGTCGGTGCCTGCGGGAACGGCATCCGACAGGAAGGCCGCCAAGAAGAAAGGAAAGATGGTTCGTTCATAAACCATAGGAACAACGCTCATTCGGACCCTCTCCCGAACCACGCCGGCAAACAGATCATCGTCCAGAAACAGCCTGTCCCGGACACCGAGACCATCAACGCCATCAGCGCACAGCTGCAGCAAGCGCCCGTCGAGCACCCGGCGCCCGGCTTGGCACGCTGGCGCGCCGAGCCCCAGTCCCCGGCCGTCTTCGACGACTGGTCCGAGCGCTTCGGCGTCGATGCCGCCAACGTGCCCAACGGCCTGCGCCTAGCGGATTTCCGGCTGCTGGCCATCGACATGGATTCCACCCTGGTCACCATGGAGACGCTGGACGAGATCGCCGACATGGCGGGCCTGAAGGCCGAAGTCGCTGCCATTACCGAGGCCGCCATGCGGGGCGAGATCAAGGACTTTTCCGAGAGCCTCACCCGTCGCATGGCCCTGCTGAAAGGCGTGGGCGAAGACCTCATCGAGCGGGTCTACCAGGAACGCCTGCATCTGTCGCCCGGTGCCGAGATCCTGCTGGCGGCGGCCAAGGCCGCAGGTCTGAAGACCCTGCTGGTTTCGGGTGGCTTCACCCACTTCACCGAACGCCTGAAGGAACGGCTGGGCTTCGACTACGCCTTTGCCAACCAGTTCGACATTGCCAATCAGCGCCTGACCGGTCGCGTGCTGGGCCCCATCGTCGATGGCGCCTTCAAGGCCCGGGCCGTGCAGCAGTGCTGCCGGACATCGGCTGCCCGCCCAGCCGAGGCCATCGCCATCGGCGACGGCGCCAACGACCTGGGCATGATGGCCGTGGCCGGCCTGTCCGTGGGCTATCACGCCAAGCCGGTGGTGCGGGAGAAAGCCACCCTGGTCAGTGCGCAAGGGAGGGCTGGACGTGGTGGTGGGGGTGGTTTTGGCGGGTGATGGTCGGCATGGAATAATCGGCGACAGCCGGAGCACGTCAGCCACATCCTGATTCCAGCCTTTCAGGCTGGAAGCAGGCCGTGCGTCCCGACACCGGTTGCTTCGAGGTCATGATGCTGTGCTTGCCTGCCGTCGTGTCCGTTCTTTCTTCACCCATCGCCGGGATTTCTCATGACCACCGTATCTCTTCAGTCACCTGAGCTGTGCCGCGTCCGCGCCATCACCGCCTTCGCCACCCTGTCGCCCGATGCACAGACCTGGCCGTCAGTGCTGGCCGAAGCCAAGCGGCAGTGCGACCGGTTGGCAGCTGCCTTCCAGCAAGGGGGCTACACGGTGCAGTCGGTGCGTATCGTGGCCAACCCGTTCGGGGAGTATCTGGACACGTCCAGCTCGGAAGCGGCCAGCCGGGGCTGGCCACGATCCAGGACATCCTCATGCAGCTGAACCAGAACGGGCTGCGCATCCGCTTCGCCATTGGCGAGGCGCGCACGGCTCAGGAGATTGCGCTGCTGCCGGGGCTGATCCGTGACCATGGCGACCTTTCCAATGCCTGCGTCAACGTCGAGGCCAACGCCGACGGGCTGCTGGACAATGCGCAGATCCTGCGCTGCGTGGAGGCCATGCAGGAGATTGCCCGCATCACGCCGCGTGGCGAAGGCAATTTCAACTTCACGGTCAACTTCAACTGCGCACCGCTTATCCCGTACTTCCCGGCGGGCTATCACCGCAGCGAACGGGGCAATTGCCCGGTGGTGGGGCTGGAAACGCCGGACCTGCTGGCCGCCGCGCTGCGCACGCTGCCCCAGGCTGAGCACGCCGAACGCATGGCGCAGGCCCTGGACGTGATGCGTGAGGCGCTGCAACACCACGTGGATGCGGTCCAGCGCATTGTCCGGGCCACGCCGCTGGATGCTGGCTGGAGCTATGCCGGCATGGACACATCGGCGGCTCCGTCCAAGAACTGTACCTCGATGGTGGAGGTCTATCGCCCTGCTGGGTGTGCCCTACTTTTGGCGCTGCCGGCACTGGTGGAGGCCTCGGCCCTGCTCACGCGGCTCTTCAAGTCCGTGAAGGACGTGGAAGCCGTGGGCTTCTCAGGGCTGATGCTGGCCGTGACCGAAGATGAGGGCTGGCTGCCGCCACGCGCGCCGGGCCAGTTCGACATCCGCGCCCTGCTCACCTACAGTGCCGTCTGTGGTATCGGGCTGGATACGGTTCCCATTGCCGGCGACACCCCGGCCCAGAAGATCGCCGCCATCATGCGCGACACGGGCACGATGGCCTTCCGGCTGAACAAGCCGCTGACGGTGCGTCTCTTCCCGGTGCCGGGCCCGGCGGCTGGTGATCTCACGCGCTTCGAGAGCGATGACCTGTGCAACTGCGCGGTCTCGGCCGTGCCCTGAGAACTGCGGGACCTGTCTGCCCATCTGAGGGGCTCACGCCACCATGAGAAAGGCCGGGAACGACAGGTGTCGTTTCCGGCCATTTTGCCGATGAGCGTGCCGCCAGACGCGCTTGCAAGGATATGGTGATTAGCATAGGATTGGATAATCAAGATATCCAGCAAGGAAGCTTTCCATGAACATGGTGGCCGAACGCCCCGGCTTCTACGCCGTTGCAGGCACCCCTCAGGAAGTACGCGATCAACTCGGCAAGTCCGACGCACAGCAGGTACTGGCGGTCTCCTTCCGGCAGCTGGATCCCCGAGCCTTCCAGTCGCTGGCCGAGAATATGGGGCATGTGGCGTCCTCCCTGCTGGAGGCGCTCTCACAACGCCAGGACCAGGCATCCATGCAGAGGCTGGCCGAGGCCCTGGTTCCCCCTGCGCCGGCCTCACCCCGGCTGCTGAGGGAAGCGGCCATGCTGGTGGCGGCCCGCAAGGCGGTGCTGGCCAGTGGTGACTGGCTGAGTGCAACGGAGCTGGCCAGTCTGGCCGGATTCAGCCCGCGCAACCCCAGCGCGCAACCCAACAAGTGGAAGCGTCAGGGGCAGATCTTCGCCATCCACCACAAGGGTATCGACTATTTTTCCGGGCTTCGGCCTGGACCCCGATCGAGGGGTTCCGGCCCCTGAAGGCACTGGCCGATGTCATCGGCATCCTTGCTGGACACAAGGATGGGTGGGGCATGGCCTACTGGTTCCAGTCCGTCAATGGTTTCCTGGGCGGTAAGCGTCCCCAGGACCTTCTGGCCACGGATCCCGACCGGGTCATCGCGGCTGCCCGTGACGAGGTCCTGGGCGTTCTCCATGGCTGAGCGACAACCCGGTGTGACCGTTGATGCTGTCATCCCCGAGGGGCAGGAGGCTGGCGGTCGTTTCCTTTCGGCCGATATCCCCGCTCCATCTGCGGGTCTGGATCTTTCCATGATCATCCTGCCGGTGGACAGCATCTTGCATCGGGTCCACCTGGAGGATTATGGCGCCACGGCATTCAATCCGGGCGTGCATGGCAACGCCCGTTTCAGCCCCATCTGCAACGCCGAAGGACAGCCCATCCCCACCCTTTATGCGGGAGCCTCGCTTGCCTGTGCACTGATGGAAACGGTGTTCCATGATGTCCCGCATGTGCCGGGCTTCAAGAGCCTGGACAGGGCGCGGTTCATCCGGCAGGTTCATTCCACCCTGACGCTGCGCCAGCCATTGCAGCTGGTCGATCTGGCAAGCATTCCGCTGCGGCGGCTGGGCATCTCGCGCCGGCAGCTGATCGATACGGAAAAGGATACCTATCCGCTGACGCGACGCTGGGCCGAAGCCATTCACACGCAGTGTCCATCGGCCCAAGGGCTGAGCTGGATCTCACGACAGGACGACTCGGCGCGTGCGCTGGTGCTCTTCGGTGATCGGGTCGAGGCCGGAGCCCTCGTACAGTCCGGGGCATCCAGCCCGCTTCTGGACGAGGCTGGAACCTGTGTGATGCGGTCCTTGATCTGGCCGAGCGTCTCGGAGTGTGCATCGTTTCAGCGCAGTAGGAGGCTGTTCTGGCTGCAGCCCATGCCAAGAAGAAAGGCCGGGAACGACAGCTACCGTTCCGGCCTTTTTGCCGTGAGCCGGAGGTATCAGCCCCGGCCAGCGGATGGCCCGTCACTTGCCCAGGAAGTTGACGAAGCCCGTCAGGATGAAGGCGTTGACGAAGTCGATGAAGAACGCACCCACCATCGGCACGATCAGGAAGGCCTTGTGCGACGGGCCGAAGCGCTCGGTGACGGACTGCATGTTGGCCACGGCGGTGGGCGTGGCACCCAGGCCGAAGCCGCAGTGGCCGGCGGCCAGCACGGCAGCGTCATAGTCCTTGCCCATGAAGCGGTAGGTGGCGAAGTAGGCATAGAGCGCCATGATGGCAGTCTGCACGGCCAGGATGATCAGCATCGGCAGCGCCAGGTCAAGCAGTTGCCACAGCTTGAGGTTGAGCAGCGCAATGCCCAGGAAGATGCTGAGCGAGGCGTTGCCGAACACGTCGATGGCGCGGTCGAACATGTTGACCTTGAAGGCCGAGGTGAGGAAGTTGCGCAGCAGCACACCGAAGAGCAGCGCCCAGACGAACTGCGGCAGCGTGAACCACGAGGGCGGAAGCTCTTGACCTCCGGCGTGGTCATCAGGGCCGAGAAGGCCAGACAGGCAGCAAACAGTGCCATGGTCTCGACCGCTGCATTGGCGGTGATCAGGCGACGCTGGTGAGCATGCTCGAACACGTCGTCGATGGCGGTATCGGCCGTGTCGTGGGCCTGTGCAGCCTTGGCGCTGGGTTTCATGCCCATCTTGTTGACCAGCTTGCGGGCCACGGGGCCGCCGATCAGGCCGCCCAGCACCGGGCCGAAGGTGGCCGAGGCCATGCCCGGTCGGTGGCGCCGACGATGTGGTGCTGCTCTTCCAGCACCTTGCCCCAGGCACCGGCCGTGCCGTGACCGCCCGTGAGGGTGATGGAGCCGGTGACCAGACCGATGATGGGATCAAGGCCCAGCGCGCCCGCCAAGCCGACGCCCACGATGTTCTGGACCACGATGAAGGCGCTGACCACCACCGGGAAGAGCACCAGCCCGACGCCGCCCGCCTTGAGGGCGGGAGAAGTCGGCGCTCAGGCCGATCGACGAGAAGAAGATCAGCATGAACGAATCCTGCAGACCCTTGTCGAAGGCGAACGATACGCCGGTACTGGCATGCAGGATGTAGATGATGACCGCCGCCAGCAGGCCGCCGGCCACGGGCTCGGGAATGTTGAAGTCCTGCAGGAACTTGATCCGGTCGACCATGAGCCGGCCCACCAGCAGGACCAGGGTGGCGACAATGAGCGTGTAATAGGGATCTACGGCAATGGTATCCATGGCTTGGGCCTTTGCTGGGCGATGGGGGATGTCTGTGTGATGGGTCCGGGACCTGTTATTGGAATATGTCCGCTTTGGGGCAGACAGAAACCTCAATGGTAATTCATTCCGTGTCGCCTTTCGGGCGTCACGGCGTCTCAATTCCACCAATCCGGCTTACCTGGATGCCTTACATTTCGTAACATCGCCGGACCCTCCTTTGCGTGGTCGATGTCATGAAGTCCAAGCCGTCCTTCCTCCTGTCCGTTCATCGCTTTCCCGGGGAGGACGCCGGTCCAGGTTCTGCGCATCGTGGCCATGCACGGCTGCTGGCGGGTCTGGTGGCCGCGCTGTTGTATCCCTCGTGCGGCGAGGCGATGACGGCGCTGGCCAGTACCACGGAGGCAGCGACGGCTCGCGCCGTGGATGTGGCTGACGCCACGGCAACTGTCACGGGAAGCAAGACAGGCATGCCTGCTGCCGTTGCTGCTGCAACGTCAGGAAAGTCGACAGAAGCCGCCCCTGCCCGTCCCGCGATCCTCAGCGTCTCGCCGCAGGGCGAGGTGTACCGGCCGCGGCAGATGGTGGTGAAGTTCGACATGCCGGCCGCCCGATTCGGTGACGCGGGGGCCGAGAGCCCCGTGCTGCTCAGCTGCTCGGGGCTGCCGGATGTTCCGCCCGAAGCATCGTCATCGCAGTCGCTTTCACCCTTGGGCAGTGGGCGCTGGACCGGGCCCGAGGAATGGGTGCAGGATTTTCCGGCGCCCTTGCCTGCCGGCGTCCGCTGCCAGGTCTCCACCCGGCCGGATTACCGGACGCCATCCGGTGTCCTGCTGAAGCCCTCTCGTCATGCGTTCGACACAGGCGGGCCGCGCATCGACCGGATCCGCCCCTGGGAAGGCGACACCATTGAAGAGGATCAGGTGTTCGTGCTGCGCCTGGATGCACCGGCCACGATAGCCAGCCTGAAGCAGCATGTCTGGTGCCGTCAGCCCGATCTGGGCGAGCAGGTGCCGGTACGCCTGGTGGAGGGCGAACGGCGCCAGGCCATCCTGTCCAGCCTGCGGTATACGTCGGGTGAACAGCCTGCCGGTGGATCCGAACAGGGGAATGCGGCAGCCGGTGAAGGCACGGCCACCACGACGCTGGCCGTGCTGCAATGTCAGCGCCGCTTCACGCCAGGAACCGAGGGTCTCGCTGGTCTACGACCGGGGTTGCGCTGGCCAACGGCATGGTCAGCACGCAGGTGCAGCGCATGGACTTCAAGGTGCGCCAGCCGTTCACGGCCGAGATGAGCTGCGAGCGCGAGAATGCCCAGGCGGGCTGCATGCCGATCCGGCCGATCACGGTGAACTTCAGCGCCCCCATTCCGAAGGCATTGGCTGCCCAGGTTCATCTGCAGGCAGGGGGCAGAAGCTGCGCCCGCAGTGGCCCGGCCCGGATGGCGAAGGCTTCGAGGCCGCCGATCCGGCAAAGGCCGGGGATGGGGTGGTTGAGTCGTTGCGCTTTGCCCCGCCACTGGCCGAGCAGACCACCTATTCGCTGGTGATGCCCGAAGACCTGCACGATGCCAGCGGCCGGACGCTGCGCAATGCCGCCAGTTTCCCGCTGTCCATCCGGACGGCGGCGTTGCCGCCGCTGGCCAAGTTCGGCGCGGCCCCCTTCGGGATTGTCGAGCGCTTTGCCGAGGGACCGGATGGCCCGGCCCTGCTGCCCTGACGGTGCGGCGTGTGGAGGCGGATCTGGCCGTGCAGGACCTTCAGCCGGCGCAGGATGCGACCCGTCGTGCAACACCCCAGGCGCTGGGCGGTGCCCGGCTGCAGCTCAGCCAGCTGCAGGCCCGGGAAGATGGCGAGATCATCCGCTGGCTGCGTCGGGTGAACCATTACGATGAGGGCGTGGTGAACCGCCGCGTGGCGGCGCAGGATGCCCGCAACACGCTGCCCGCTTCCCTGCCCGATGACGATGCCGACTATGTGGAAGCGCGCATGGTCTCGCTGCTGGAGAACCTGCCCCAGGTGCAGTCGCAGCCGCTTCCGGACGTGCCGCAAGGCGATGTTCGCCCCTTCGAGGTCCTGGGCATTCCCCTGTCGCCTGGCTTCCATGTGCTGGAAGTGGCCTCCGGTCAGCTGGGACAGGCCCTGCTTAACGCCGGCTATGGGGACAGACGCACGATGTATGTGCGCACCGCGGTGCTGGTGACGAACCTGGGGGTGCATTTCAAGCAGGGACGTGACGGCGGTCTGGCCTGGGTGACGACGCTGGACCAGGGGCGGCCGGTGGCCAATGCCCGGGTTCGGGTCACGCACTGCAATGGGCAGTTGCAGGCAGAAGCCACGACCGATGCCCGAGGGCGTGGCCCGCTTCCCGGGTCTGGAGCCGTTCTCCGGGGAATGTGGAGAGAACGATTACAGCAGCGGCAGCATGTCGGGCTACTTCGTCAGCGCCCGGGCCGAGGATCATGGCGTGCAGGACATGAGCTTTGTCTGGAGCAGCTGGCAGGAAGGCATCGAGCCGTGGCGTTTCGATGTTCCCACGTCCAGCGTGCGCGAGCCGGAGGTGCATGCGCATACGGTCATGGATCGCACGCTGCTGCGCGCTGGCGAGACACTCTCGATGAAGCATCTCATCCGGACCGAGAAAGGATTGGGGCTGGCAGATGCCGAGGGCCAGAACGGCCGGAACCGGTTCGCACTCTGCCGATGCCGATGATGCTCGGGGTTCGGACTTCCGACAGCCTGCCGGACACGCTGGTCATCACGCATGTGGGCGGCGATCAGCGTTTCACCCAGCCACTGACCTGGCGCAGCACCGCCACCGGCGGGCGCAGTGCCGAAAGCCACTTTGCCATTCCGCCTGGCGCACGGCTGGGGCAGTATCGGATCACGCTGACCCGTGAGGACGAGCGGATCGAGCTGGAAAGCGGCACCTTCCGGGTGGAGGAATTCCGCCTGCCCGTCTACCGGGGCTCGGTGCTGGTCCGGCCCACCGCAGGCAACGACCGAGCCGATGTGCTGGTGGCGGGCAGGATGCCAGGGTGGACATGCAGCTGGACTACGTGGCTGGCGGCCCGGCTGCTGCCATGCCGGTGCAGGTCTCGGCCGTGCTGGAGGATCGGACGCCCGAGTTTGCCGGGTATGAGGGCTTCGATTTCTGAGTCGCCCTCCCGGAGCCCTCCGCGGTGTCCGAGGGGAGCGATCAGGACACCGATCAAGGCGCCGGGCAGGGCATCCCGGGGGCCGGATGATCGCCCGGTGGCCAATCGGCTTCCGCTGATGCTGGATGCGCAGGGCCATGGTCTGCTGACGCTGCCGCTGCCCGCCCCGACCGCCCGCAGACGCTGACGGTGGAAAAGCAGCTATGCCGATCCGAACGGTGAGATCCAGACCCTGCGTGGCCGTGTACAACGCTGGCCGGCTGCCGTGCAGGTCGGCATGCGGGCCGAGAGCGGGGTGTCGGTCGGCAAGCCGCTGGCCGTGCAGCTGCTGGCACTGGGGACGGATGGCAAGCCCCGGGCCGGCGTGCCGCTGACGCTGACGGCCCGGATGGAAACCATCCACAGCAGCCGCAAGCGGGTCGTGGGCGGCTTCTATGTCTATGACAGCCACGTCGAGCAGCAGGGCGCTGGGCACGCTCTGCCAGGGCAAGAGCGATGCGCAGGGGCGGCTGGACTGCCAGGTGTCCCTAGAAAAGGCTGGGGATGTGCAGCTACAGGCCGTGGCCCGGGATGCCGAGGGGCATGCCAGCGTGGTCGAAAGGACGCTCTGGGTCTCCGACCAGTCGCAATGGTGGTTCGGGGGCGGCAATCATGATCGCATCGACATCATCCCGGAAAAAGCGCGTGTACGCCCCGGGTGAGACGGCGCGCTTCCGGGTCCGCATGCCGTTCCGTGAGGCAACCGCTCTGGTGGCCGTCGAGCGCGAAGGCATCATCGGACCCGGTGGTGGAACCTCAGGGCGATGACCCGACGGTGAGCCTGAAGGTGGAGGAAGGCTGGACGCCCAACGTCTATGTGAGCGTGCTGGCCCTGCGCGGCCGGCTGCGCGACGTGCCCTGGTACAGCTTCTTTGGCTGGGGCTGGCGCCACCCGGGCCGCTGGTGGGATGCTTGGTGGCAGGACGACAGCCAGTACCAGGCGCCTACCCCGCTGGTGGACCTGAGCAAGCCGGCCTTCCGCTTCGGCATGGCCGAGATCCGCGTGGGAGATCGGCAGCACCGGCTGGATGTGAAGCTGCAGGCCGATCGGGAAAGCTATCCCGTGCGGGGGCACGCCCAGGTGGACATTGTGGTGACCTTGCCCGATGGCAGGCCGGCTGCGCATGCCGAGGTGGCGTTGGCCGCCGTGGACGAGGCGCTGCTGGAGCTTCTGCCCAACACCAGCTGGAAACTGCTGGAAGGCATGCTGTCGCGCCGCGCCTGGGGTGTGGAGACTGCCACCGCGCAGATGGAGATCGTCGGGCGTCGCCACTATGGCCGCAAGGCGCTGCCACCGGGCGGTGATGGCACCACGGCTGCCCGTGCGGGCGGTGCGGTGCGCGAGCTGCTGGATACGCTGCTGCTGTGGCAGCCAAAGGTGCAGCTGGATGCGCAGGGCAAGGCGCGTGTGACGGTGCCGCTCAATGATGCGCTGACCACGTTCCGGGTCGTGGCCGTGGCCGACAGCGGCATCTCGTACTTCGGGACGGGCCGGACGCACATCCGCACGGCGCAGGATCTGCAGCTGATCAGTGGCCTGCCGCCGCTGGTTCGCACCGGCGACCGCTTCCGGCCGGCTTCACGGTGCGCAACACCACCCAGCGTCCGATGACGGTACAGGTGGCCCCCGCGCCGCGCTGCTGACTTTGGAGCCGCAGGTCGTGCAGGTTCCCTGCCCAGGCGGCCCGCCAGGTGTGGTGGGAGGTGACCGCACCGGCCACGCTGGCCGAACTGCGCCCGGGCGAGATGCTCTGGGAGGTGGAGGCTAAGGAAGCCGGGGACAAACCGGAAGCTGCCCGTGACGTGCTGAAGGTGAACCAGCGCATCGTGGCCGCCACGCCAGTGTCGGTACAGCAGGCCACGCTCGTGCAGCTGGGCAACCAGCCGACGACGATGGCGGTGGCACCCCCGACCAGCGCCCTGCCCGGCCACGGCGGGCTGCAGCTGAACCTGCGGTCCCGGCTGTACGATGGCCTGCCGGCAGTGCAGGCCTGGTTCCAGCGTTATCCGTATTCCTGTCTGGAGCAGCAGGCCAGCAAGGCGATCGGCCTGCACGATGCGGTGATGTGGCGGGAGATTCTGGAGAAGATCCCCACCTACCTGGATGACCAGGGGCTGGCCGATTACTTCCCGCTGCGTGGTGGCGGCGACAGCGGCAGCCCGCTGCTGACGGCCCGGCTGCTGTCGGCCACGCATGAGGCGTCCCAGCTGGATGCCGCCTTTGCGCTGCCCGAGGCTACGCGGGAGCAGATGATTCGTGGGCTCACGATGTTCGTGGAAGGGAAGCTCTCCGTGCGGGAAGGCAGCGGGATGTCCCGCTATCGGCAGGACATGCGCCTGATGGTGCTGGAAGCCTTGTCCCGACACGATGCCGTGCGGCCGGCCATGCTGGATGGACTGGAGATCGCGCCTGCCCGCATGGGAACGGCCGCGTTGCTGGACTGGATCGGTGTCCTGCAGCGTGTGCCGCAGGCGCCCGCACGTGCGCAGCGGCTGCGTGACGCCCTGCAGACGTTGCGTGCCCGGGTCTCGTACCGGGCAGCCGCATCGTGCTGCAGGCGGACGCGGGAGCGTGACGGCTGGTGGCGCATGGGCAACGGGGACGTGGATGCGGCGCGCCTGCTGCTGACGGTGCTGGATGATCCGGCCCGGAAGGAGGATCTGGGACGGATCGTGACGGGCCTGCTGGCCCGGCAGCAGCGCGGCGCTGGCAGAGCACCACGGCCAACCTGTGGGGCAGCACGGCGGTGGCACGCTTTGGCCGGCAGCAGGAGGATGCCCTGTCAACGGCGTCACGACGGCCCATCTGGGCAGCCGTGACGTGCAGCATGCGTGGGCGGACGAGCGGGTGGAAGGTAGCCTGTTCCTGCCCTGGCCTGGCACGATCGGTCAGGGCGCAAGGCAGGGTGAGGCCGCGTTGGCCACCTCGTCGTCGGCATCCCGTGGTGCCGTGCGTGGTGGCAAAGCCGGCTGCTTCCGTGGAATCTTCAGACCGTCTGGAGGTACTTCATCAGGGCAGTGGTCGCCCGTGGCTGACGTTGCAGTCGCTGGCGGCGGTGCCGCGCACCCAGCCCTTCTTTGCGGGCTATCGGATCCGCCGGACCGTCGTGCCGATGACGGCGCATGTGCCGACGCTGCCGGCAGGCCGTCATGCGCGGGGGGATGTGTTGCGGGTACGGCTCGAGATCGAAGCCAGCGCGCCGATGGAATGGGTGGTCATTTCCGACCCGGTACCGGCCGGGGCCACCCTTCTGGGCAGCGGACTGGGCCGTGATTCTGCCCTGGCCACGCAGGACGAGGACACCGGCGATGGCTGGCTGGCCTATCAGGAGCGCGGTTTCGAGTGGTTGCGCAGCTATTACCGATATCTGCCGGCCGGCAGGACCTCGCTGGAATACACGCTGCGGGTGAACAACCCGGCACCTTCCAGTTGCCACCCACCCGTGTCGAGGCCCTCATGCGCCCGAGATGTTCGGTGAGCTGCCCAATGCAACGATCACGGTGCAGGATGCGGACGATGCATCGGCATCGTCTCCCCGGACGGAGGGAGCGACGCGTTGACCCGCAGGAGACGCATGGTGTCCGGACGCTGGGCCACCGGGCTGTTGCTGGGGCTTGGCATGGCGTCTGCAGCGGCGGTTTCCGTCGGTGCGGAGCCGGACCGGACGCTGCCGGACTTCGAGACGGTTCGCAGCAGCTTCCGGTCATCCGAGACGCTGCTGCTGGATCGTCATGGCGAGGTCCTGCACCGGCTGCGCACCGACTTTCAGGTGCGCCGAGGGGCCTGGGTGGCACTGGGCGATACTTCGCCTGCGCTCCGGATGGCCCTGCTGCTGTCAGAGGACCGGCGCTTTCATGAACACAGCGGCGTGGACTGGTGGGCCGTGTCGGCAGCCGCCTGGGGCAACCTGTGGCACGAACGCACGCGCGGCGCATCGACGCTGACGATGCAGCTGGCCAGTCTGCTGGACCCTGCCCTGCAGCGACCGGCCACCACGGCGCGCGGCCTGTCGCAGAAGTGGGCGCAGGCCCGTGCTGCCCGGGCACTGGAAACCCGCTGGCGCAAGGATCAGATTCTGGAAGCCTACCTGAATCTGGTGCCGTTCCGTGGCGAGATCGTCGGCATCGACGCCCTGTCGCACCCTGTTCGGAAAGTCGGCCCATGCGCTGAATGCACCCGGAATCGGCACTGGCCGCTGCGCTCATCCGTGCGCCCAATGCCCCGGCCTCCCGGGTGGCGGAGCGTGCCTGCCGTCTGCTTCAGCAGATGCAGGATCCGAAAGCGGACTGCCTGTCGGTGGAGGTGCTGGCCGGCATGACGCTGCATCGCCGTGACTGGGTGCCCAGCGAGGGTGTGGCACCGCACCTGGCGCAGCGTCTGATCCGTCAGGTGACGGGTCTTCGGGAAGGGAATGAAGACCTTTCTGTGGGCGCGGCCGGACGAAACGGCAAGACCTTGGTTGGTGACGGAGAAGAAAGGCGCAGCAAGACTTTCATCGAGGATGGAGGTAGACGGAACGACACCGAAAATAGGACCGGAGAGGACATCGTGACCGGTCTCCATGACGGCCACCCCACGGTGCGCAGCACGCTGGATGGCTCCCTCCAGCGTCTGGCCATCGACACGTTGCGGACACAGTTGCGCGAGCTGCAGGGCCGACACGTCGAGGACGGTGCCGTGGTGGTGCTGGACAACGCCAGCGGCGACGTGCTGGCCTGGGTGGGGATCCAGCGGCAGCCTGAGTCGGGCGGCGCAGGTGGATGGCGTGATGGCACGACGCCAGCCTGGCAGTGCGCTGAAGCCTTTCCTGTATGCGCAGGCACTGGCCGAGCACCGGCTGACGGCTGCTTCGCTGCTGGATGATTCGCCGGCTCAGCTTCCTACCGCTAGTGGCCTGTACATGCCGCAGAACTACGATCATCGTTACCAGGGCTGGGTCTCGGTGCGCACGGCGCTGGGATCGTCACTCAACATTCCGGCTGTGCGCACGCTGGTGATGGTCTCGCCGGATGCCTTCCATCGTCAGCTGCAGCGGCTGGGGATGCGCTTTCCGGAAGGCAGCGGCTACTACGGTTACAGCCTTGCGCTGGGCAGTGCCGAGGTGAGCCTGCTGCAACTGACCAATGCCTATCGAGCGCTGGCCAATGGCGGACAGTTGTGTCGGTGCATCTCCTCCCCAAAGCGCACCGGCGTGGTGCGCCCTCGTCGCTGACAGGCCCGGTTGAACATGCGGATGGTCTGTCTGCCATCGCACCCAAACCCGCGTCATCATCATTCCGTGATGCGTCCATCCAAACAGACGATGAAGAAGGCAGTGGCCACCGGAAAAACTGCCATCAGGCGCTGGATGCCGGCGCGGCTTTCATCATCGGTAACATTCTGTCCGACCGCCACGCACGCCTGCCCACGTTCGGGCTGGATTCGGTACTGGACACGCGCTTCTGGAGCGCCGTGAAGACCGGTACCAGCAAGGACATGCGGGACAACTGGGCCGTGGGCTACAGCCAGCGCTACACGGTGGGGGTCTGGGTGGGCAACGCCAGCGGCGCGCCCATGCACGACGTGAGCGGCACCAGTGGTGCGGCTCCGGTCTGAGCCACGTTGATGCGCGAGCTGCATCGCCACGAAACCAGCCGACGCCCTTCGCCCCCGGACGGGTGGTGCGACAGCATGTGGATTTTGGCAGTGTTTCAGAAACGACCAGGTTGAACACGCCCGGTACCCCGGCACTGTCAGGATGGCACGCAGGTACGGCGGATGGCGAGGGACGCATGCCACCGAGCGCACCGGCATCGAGGCGCCCCGTCAGGAGTGGTTCCTGGCAGGGACCGAGCAGCGGCATTTCAGTCCACCGGCCACGGTTTCGGCGTCAAACGACATACGCACGGGGAAAGGCGACGGTGTGCATGCCGGGCGGCAGGACCCTGACCCGTCCGCCCTGCCCGCACGCATCGTTGCGCCGGCGCCGGACACCATCATTGCGCTGGATCCGGACATCCCGCCGGCCAACCAGCAGCTACGGCTGGAAGCCAGTCACGGTACGTCCACGGAGCTGCACTGGTTCATCGACGACCAGCCGGTTGGACAAGGGGCCCGCGTGGGCTGGATGCCCCTGCCCGGCCGGCACACGATCACGCTGCGCAATGCCCGAGGCGGCGCGCTGGATGCGCGCCGGATCGAGGTGCGGGGCGCGTGGCTGCGCCCGCCTCTTCAGTAAGGGCTGCGCTGCGGAAGGAACCGCGAAACGATGCTGCCCGCCAGAATGGCGCAGCACGGGGCATCGCGATGGCTTTCGCACAGGCTGGCGGAAGGACTGTTTCAGAGCACGAATTCCCGGGCTGACCAGCGTGCCGAGAGCGATCAGGCGTCCTGGCCAGCTCACCCACCAGATCGTGGGCGTCGTAGTCGGTGATGTGGGCGCACGAAGGTGCCGGGGCCCATGGTGCCGTCGGCAGGCGCTTCGTCCAGCTCCACATAGACCTGACCATCGATCTCGGGGGCGTCGGCCTGGCTGCGTCCCACCAGCCGCCACCATCCCTCTTCGGGATCGTGCTCGATGGCATCGACCAGCACCTCCAGCGTCTGCCCCACCTTGCGGGCCATGCGGGCCTCGCTGATGGCCTCCTGCACTTCCATGAGACGGGCAGCACGTTCCTCGCGCACCTCGTCGGGCAGCGGATCGGGGAGATCGTTGGCGGCAGCCCCTTCCACGGGCGAATAGGCAAAGCATCCCCACGCGGTCCAGCTGCGCTTCCTCCAGGAAGTCCAGCAGATACTGGAACTCTTCCTCGGTCTCGCCGGGGAAACCGGCGATGAAGGTGGAGCGGATGGTGAGTTCCGGGCAGACCTTGCGCCGGGCCTGGATCCGCTCGATGTTGCGCTCGCCACTGGCCGGGCGCTTCATCAGCTTCAGGATGCGCGGATGGGCGTGCTGCAGCGGCACGTCCAGGGTACGGCAGAATCAGTCCCTCGGCCATCAGCGGCAGCACGTCGTCCACCGCCGGATAGGGGATAGACGTGTGCAGCCGGACCCGTGCGCCGTGCTGCCGGGCCAGCTGGCCCCAGTTCGCGGCACAGCTCGAACAGCCGCGTCCTGACCGGGCGGCCATCCACGAAGTCGGTGCGGTAGCGCAGGTCCACCCTGTAGGCGCTGGTGTCCTGCGAGATGACCAGCAGCTCCTTCACGCCGGCCTTGAGCAGATTCTCGGCCTCGCGCATCACCTCGCCGATGGGGCGGCTGTCGAGGTCGCCACGCAGGCTGGGGATGATGCAGAACGAACAGCGGTGGTTGCAGCCTTCCGAGATCTTCAGGTAGGCATAGTGGCGCGGCGTGAGCTTGATGCCGCCCTGCCGGCACCAGGTCGCTGAAGGGATCATGCGGCTTTTAGGGCAGATGCTGATGGACATTGGCCATGACCTCTTCCAGCGCATGGGGGCCGGTGACGGCCCAGCACGCTGGGGTGAATCTCGCGCACCAGGGTTGCTGTCCTGCCGCCCTGCCCGGTGCGTGCGCCCAGACAGCCGGTGACGATAACCTTGCCGTTCTCGTGCAGCGCCTCGCCGATGGCATCAAGCGATTCGGCCACGGCTTCGTCAATGAAGCCGCAGGTGTTGACCACGACCGGTCGGCACCTTCGTACTGATTGGAGATCTGGTAGCCCTCGGCGCGCAGCTGCGTGACGATGCGCTCGGAATCGACGAGTGCCTTGGGGCAGCCCAGCGAGACGAAGCCGACGCTGGGGGCGTGCTGGCTGATGGCGCTGGCAGCCGCCTTGGGGGCATCAAGTTTCTGGCTGATGACGGCAGCGGTGGCGGCCTTTTCGGCGGCCGGTTGGCGGGAGAGCCGGGTTTCCTGCATGACGAATGGCGGGGAGGATAAGGGTAGACCCGGATGATACCCCGACTGTCAGCAGGGTTGACGCGCGGCGCATACCGGCATGGTGGACCGGGTATGGCAACCGAACGCGCACGATCAATCATCATGGTAATGGGTCCGACATGGTCCGGTGCTCTGTCCTGTCGGGGGCCAACGTGAGACCTTTGGCCGCGCGTTGCGCATCGGGGTCTTGTCCTGCGACCCGTCGGGTTTCCACCCTCAGCAAGGAGACACCGACCATGACTGAAAAAGTTGCCGTGATCACGGGTTCTGGCGATGGCCTGGGCAAGGGAATTGCCCAGCGCCTTGGGAAGGATGGTTTCAGGATCGTACTGTCGGATATCAACGCCGACACGCTGAAGAAGACCGAGGCTGAGTTCAAGGCCGCCGGCGTGCGGTGACGGCCTTCGAGGGCAACGTGTCGAGCGGGATGACCAGTTCCGGCTGGTGAAGCATGCCGTGGACACCTTCGGCCAGGTGGACGTGTTCGTCAACAACGCGGGCGTCGAGGACGTGATGCCGCTGGATCGGGGTGACGGAGGCCGATTTTCGACCGCGTCTCTCAACATCAACGTGAAGGGGCGTGCTGTGGGGGCATTCAGGCCGCGGCCGAGCAGATGAAGAAACAGGGCGGCGACCGCATCTGCAAGATCATCAACGCCGCCAGCATCGCAGCCCACGAGTCCTATGACCTGCTGGGCATCTATTGCGCCAGCAAGTTCTCGGTGCGGGCGCTGACGGTGGCAGCTGCCAAGGAGCTGGCGCCGCACCGGATCACCGTCAATGCCTATTGCCCGGGTGTGGCCGGCACGCGGATGTGGGACCGCATCGACGAGGAGATGGGCAAGATCCACGGCTGGGCACCGGGCGAAGCCTTCAAGCGCTTCTCGTCAGGCATCCTGATGGGCCGCCCGCAGGAGCCGCACGACGTGGCCTCGCTCGTGCACTATCTGGCCTCGCCGGATTCCGACTACATGACGGGTCAGGCCATCCTGATCGATGGCGGGATGGTGTTCCGGTAAATCAATAGATGGTTCATGCCAGTGAGGAGCAATATCTCTCACTGGTATGATCGTATTAGCTTATGAATACTTTGCCTTGTTTTTTTGGCAATGGTCTCTGACGAAATTTACCCATGATTCATACCAATACCATGTATTAACTACTTGAACCCCAAACCCCTTTGACTTATTTTTTGCATCGTTCTCTTTCCATAGTTTCGTGTGATGGTGTGTGTTAAATTTTGTGTACCCTGTCCTCTCATTATTTCAACAATCTGAGTCGGAAGGTACTTATCTCTTTCACTCTCTTTTATTACAATAAATTCCTTGTTGACATTTATTGCCAAATCTGAATCTGGTTTTAATAAACTCTATTACTCTATCTGCCTGTCCTTTTCGATTTGCCAATTTTGGAACAAACAATACTCGATAAGAGAACTTAGGATTGTTGTATGCTTCGTGGCTTAGAGATTCGTCAAACCCGGAAATATATGACTGAATGTTCTCGGGCAACCTTTTGCATCTCGAAGAAGCTCGACCTGCTCGTTGCTTATGGATGAGAACTGCAGACTAAAATGACAAGTTCTTGTCGATTCCAGAGTCTTCGCTGAATAGATTTTTTTGCCAGTTCGTTGTAGGTTATGCAGCATGCCTGAAATCTTGCACTTAGATATTCATCAATTCTTGTTGTCATTTGATGCTCGATTTCATGTCTTAAACCAATCAAGAATAGGAGGTTGTTTTTTTGATTTTTATCAACTGGAGATGATGGATGATTAAGACAATGCTCGAGCTCCCAATATTTGAATGACTCCGTTTTTGGTTTTTATTGATTTCGCCTCCTTCTTTTTGCTGCATATCTGTAGTCAATGCCATTCTTCTTATAGTATGCGTGCAGAGATATGTCCAAGCTATTACCATAAGAACGATGAATAACTCAGATTTAAACAGCATACTTGGGTTGTTAAAAATCTGCACTGCGGCAATAGCAGCTTCTCTTGATTTTTTTACAAGTTCGCTTGATATTGAGCCGTATTTTCTGTGGCGCGACACGCTTTTCTTCGTACTCATAGAAGCCATGATGCCTGAATGTTGATTCAGACATCATATGCTTGTCATCAATATAAGTTAACGCGTTGTTGGATTTCGGCTGCAGCCCCGTTGTTCAGGCATCGTTCTTGCCCGCGGGTTTATGCGGCCGCTTTTCGGCGTCCGCCCAGCCCTGGGAACTGCTGCTCCCCTGCCCCATCAGGGAAGGCGCCGAAGAGCTGCTGAACATGCTGCGGGCCTGTTGCTGCATCTGATCACTGCATCTGGAAGAACAGGTTCTTGCTCTGTTCGGTGAGTTGCTCATCATGCTCTGCATCATCGGCGCCTGACCCTGCATGAACTGGGTCCAGAGTTCGGCGCTGGGCACGCCCTGGCCTTCGTACAGGTTCCGTGACTGGGCCTGCATGCGGTTCTGCACTTCGATGAAGGTCTGCAGGGTCTTTTCCAGATAGGCACCCATCATGCCCTGCATGGCATGGCCGTAGAAGCGGATCATCTGCGCCAGCATCTGCTCGGAAAACAGTGGTGCGCCGCCGGCTTCCCTCGTCGAGATGATCTGCGCAGGATGCTGCGGGTGAGGTTTTCCTGCGTCTTGGCGTCCTGCACCTGGAAGCTCTCGCCATCCAGGACCAGCTGCTTGATGTCGGCCAGCGTGATGTAGGCGCTGGTCTGCGTGTCGTAGAGCCGGCGGTTGGGGTATTTCTTGATCAGCCTGGTCGTGGGGGCCATCGGGTGCTCCACTGCTGGATGGGTTGTCGTCGTTCACGGCATGATACCTGCTTGGTCGGGGCGCCTGCCGGGGGCGAATCCGGCGGGCGCCGCGTCATCAGCATGTGCAGGCCGCCGTTGACGGAGAAGTCGGCACCGGTGGCAAAAGCCGGCATCGTCGAGGCCAGCCAGGCCACGATGGAGGCAATCTCGGCCGGTTCGCCCAGGCGGCGCACGGGGATGGTGGACACGATGCGATCCAGCACGTCCTGACGGATGGCCTTCACCATGTCGGTGGCGATGTAGCCGGGCGAGACGGTGTTGACGGTGATGCCCTTGCTGGCCACTTCCTGGGCCAGGGCCATGGTGAAGCCGTGCAGGCCGCCTTGGCGGTGGAGTAGTTGGTCTGGCCGAACTGCCCTTTCTGGCCGTTGACCGAGGAGATGTTGATGATGCGTCCCCAGCCCTTTTCCAGCATGCCGTCGATGACCTGACGGGTGACGTTGAACATGGAGTTGAGGTTGGTGTCGATGACGGCGCGCCAGTCCTCGACCGACATCTTGCGAAAGAGCCCGTCACGGGTGATGCCGGCGTTGTTGACGACGATGTCAGGGGTTGCCGAATTCGGCCTTGACCCGGTCGAAGGCCGCAACGGTGGAGTCCCAGTCGGCAACGTTGCCGACCGAGGCATGGAAGGTGTAGCCTCTGCCTTCTGCTGGTCCAGCCAGGCGCGGGTGTCGCGGCTGGGGCCGGCCCCGGATGACGATGTGGCCTTCCCGCGCCAGACGTCTGCAGATGGCGGTTCCGATGCCGCCCATGCCGCCAGTCACGTAAGCGATGCGCTGTGCCATGATTCAGATCCTCTCCTTGACGTAACGGCCGGGTGCCGGCTCGATGGGAGGGATACTGCACGGAGCCGGGCGCGGTGGGGGCCGGTACGGCCTGCACTGGTAGCTTTCCAGCCACTGATACCAGTCAGGGCCACCAGCTGCCGGCATGTTCGCTTGCCCTGTGCCTGCCATTGCTCGGGTGTGAGACCGGCGATGTCGGGGCCGGTGGCGTAGCTGCGTTTCTGTTTGGCGGGCGGATTGACGACGCCAGCGATATGGCCGCTGGCGGCCAGCAAGAAGCGCGGCTTGCCGCCCAGCGCCTGGGCCGATTCGTAGCCGCCTTGCGAGGGCACGATGTGGTCCCTCGCGGGCGCACAGCACATAGGTGGGCACGTCGATACGCCGGAGATCGACGGGTTCCCCCAGGCTCTGGAAGACGCCGGGCTGCGCCAGTTCGTTCTGCAGGTACAGATGGCGCAGGTAGGTGCAGAACATGGGGCCGGCCAGATTGGTGCTGTCCGAGTTCCAGTACAGCAGGTCGAAGGGCGGCGGGGTCTCGCCCTTCAGGTAGTTGCCCACCACATAGTTCCAGACCAGTTCGTTGGGCCGCAGGAAGTTGAAGGTGAGCGCCAGATCCTTGCCGGGCATGATGCCCTGCTGGCCGATGGTGCCTTCTCGCAGCGCCAGCTGCATCTCGTCGATGAAGATGCCCAGCACGCCCGGATGGGAGGAGTCCAGCAGCGTGGTGAGCAGCGTGAGCGAGGCAGCGGGGTTTCTCGCCCTTGGCGGCCAGTGCAGCCAAGGCGGTGCACAGCAGCGTGCCGCCGATGCAGAAGCCCAGCAGGTTGATGGTGGGCTGACCGCTGATGGCCTGCACGACATGGATGGGATCGACGATGCCCTTCTGCAGATAATCGTCCCAGCCCAGCGTGCAGTCCGGATCTGGATGTTGCGCCACGAGACGACAAAGACGGTGTGTCCCTCGGCAACGGCATGGCCGATGAAGGAATTGCGGCTGCAGGTCGAGGATGTAGTAGCTTGTTGATGGCGGGCGGGATGATCAGCAGCGGCCGTTCACCGACCGAGGGGTGGCAGGGCTGGTACTGGATGAGCTGGACAAGCTCGTTCTGGTAGATGACGGTGCCCGGGGTCGTGCAGACGTTGCGGCCGACCTCGAAGGCATCGGCTGGCGTCTGCGAGATGCGGCCCTGCTGCAGGTCGTTCAGCAGGTTCTGGATTCCCTGGCGCAGGCTCTCGCCCTGGGTCTCGATCATCCGCTGCTGGGCATCCGGATTGGTGGCCAGGAAGTTGGCGGGTGAGACGGCGTCGATCCACTGCTGCACGGCAAAGCGCAGGCGATCCTGCGTGCGTTCATCGGATTGCACCAGGGCGGCAGAGCGCTGCAGGAATTCCGAATGGAAGCGATACCAGGCCACCTGCCAGCCGAAGAGCGGCTGCTTCTGCCAGGCCTCGGCTGCAAAGCGCCGGTCGTTGCCCAGCTCGGGGGCAGCGCCCGACATCTGCTGATTCAGCTGGGCCTGGAAGCGCTGCATGAACTCGGCCTGCAAGGCGGACAGTGCCTCAGGGATTGATGTGCCGGTTGGCGCGGCGAGTCTTGGTGTCCGGGTGCTTGCCCTTCGGCGATGGCGACCGGTGCGGGGGCTTCTTGCGCTGCCGGGCAGATGGCGAGGTCGTGGCCAAGATCGGTCTCCGCGGGTGCTGTTTCGCCCTGTGTCCCCGGGCGTGGCCCTGTCGGGTCATTGTAGGCGCTGACACTGCCCCCTCACCATGGTTCAGCGGATGGGGAAAACCATGAAGACCGGCTGATGTCAGAGGGTAGCCGGGCGGTTCATGCCTTGTCCGTGGCGCGGGACTCGCTGCGTGTTGGACGCGGACCATGGGTGGCCCGTGCGGGATGTCCGCGGAGCGCCGGACGCGGCACAATGCGGGCGCATGCTGATCATCATCATTGCCTGGCTCTACGTGGTCATCCTGATGTCGATGACCGAACACTCGGTCATCGCGGGCGTCATGACCTTCCTGCTCTATGGCGTGCTGCCACTGTCGGTGGTGGTGTACCTGCTGAACACGCCAGCCCGGCGGGCACGGCGCAAGGCGGCAGAAGCGAAAGAATGGCCAGATACAGCGGAGGATGAAAGTCCGCAGCGTAAGACAACAGAGTGAATCTGTAGAGAACGAGTTCACATCTCGACTGTAAGAAAAAGCGATTGTTGTCTATCTGCATCGTTCAAGGTATATACTGTGCGCATACACAGTATTCGATAGCCAGAGGGACGTTTTTAGGTCATAATGTCCCTAAATCTTCCCAGAGGTGACAGGTGAACCACTCACTCTCCGTATCAGCCGAGTTGCTCAAGCAAGCACGCAGCCGATTTACTCAACGCGAAATTGCTGATTTTGCAGGCAAGACTCCAAAGACCATTCGTCGGTGGGAAGTTGGAGAGGTTCCTTGCCCTGTCATGCTCGAACCTGCTCTGCGACGCATGCTTGACATGCCTGCTGTCATGCAAACGGCCGCTGACAAGCAGCATAGTTTCAGGTTCATCGACTTGTTCGCTGGGGTTGGCGGTATTCGCCTGGGATTTGAGGCACACGGAGGCAGATGTGTCTTTACCAGTGAATGGAACTCCTTCTCGAAGAAGACTTATGTCGAGAATTTTGGGGATAAGCATATGTTTGTGGGGAGATGTGCCTTTTCCTGCTTCCGAAGTTCCTGATCATGACGTCCTTCTTGGTGGATTTCCTTGTCAGCCGTTCAGTATCGCCGGTGTCAGCAAAAAGAACTCATTGGGTCGCCCTCACGGTTTTCAGTGCACGACTCAAGGAACACTTTTCTTCGACGTAGCTCGTATCATTGAGGAGAAGCGTCCAAAAGCATTTCTGCTTGAGAATGTCAAGAACCTTCTTTCAGCATGATCGGGGTAACACATTCAAGGTCATTCTTCAGACGTTGAGAGATGAGTTGGGCTATGACGTTCATTACAAGGTCATTGATGGGCGTCATTTCACACCGCAACATAGGGAGAGAATCATTATTGTCGGGTTCAGGGAAAAGACCGGGTTTTCGTGGGATGACCTCCATCTTCCCTCTCATGGTCCTCGTCTTGACTCAGTATTGCATCAGCTGGATGGATCAGAACCCGTTTTGCCATGGGATGGGGATCGGTACTTTGACCATAGCGCTAATATCGTTCACCCTCGCTATACCCTGACGGAAAAAATGTGGGATTACCTGCAGAAATACGCTGAAAAGCATCGAGCTGCCGGAAATGGTTTTGGATATGGCATGGTTTATCCTCATAGCGTAACTCGCACGCTTTCGGCAAGATATTATAAAGATGGGTCTGAGATTCTTGTTTGGCAAGGAGATGAGAATCGCCCTCGGCGTCTGACTCCACGAGAATGTGCGAGACTGATGGGCTTCCCTGACACTTTCAAAATCCCAGTCAGCGACACCCAAGCCTATCGCCAGTTCGGAAATAGCGTCGTCATGCCTGTGATGAAGGAGGTTTGCAAAGAATCATGGTCCCACATATCTGGACCATGGTCTCTCAAGAAGAGCATGCAGCGCAGATGACGCTGCCTCTCTCTGCCTGATTGTCATAAGGTCTCTTGAGGCTGAAGGCTAAAATACCGGAAACACAAAATGAAACAGGGTTACCTTTCTCAATACTTCAAAGGTGTTGCCTCAAAAGAAACTTAGCGAGGTGGAAGTCAACCCCGAGCTATCTCATCAGCACGAATTCAATGGAGTGAAGAATATGATGAGTATTTTTGGGAGACGGAAGGAAAACGGGTCTTTGATGCCAAGTTTATGTATTTCAATGACTTGGCAGAGCAGCCCTGCTGATGACAGGACCGTAACTTGGCACGATGCTCGAGCCAAAGCGAGACTTGAGCGTGGAGTCAACCGCCAAGAGTACAGATTGTATTTTACGAAAAACTTGGTTATGCAGAGGGCGTCCGTCAAAGACCTTCTTGTTATAGCCATTCTTCCCGATGAAAATCTTTTTGGTACTCGTGGCGGAGAATGGGTCTTCTTTTGAGCAGCAGTTCTTATGGCTGTTTGGGATTTCTGTGAATGAAGGCCAAGGATTTTCGGTAAGAAGCAGTCTTGATGAAGAGAAGGACAGGATCGGCTACTCTGCCGGGATTATTCTCGACCAGATAGGTGTGGAAGTAAATATCGGAGATCAGAGGTATCTCGAGGATATGCTTTCTCGCTTCAAGGAGGATTCCGTCGTCTGAGGAGTTTTCTTCATATGCAAGGAGTACCTGCAATGGAATATCAAGTTTGGATGATCCCGATGGGGTCCTTGTTAAATGGATGAAGCGGGAAGAAATTTTATTCAGGACTCTCGAGAGACATTTATTGTCAATAAAGCTTAATGAGATTTCTAGTAAAGAACTTTACACGGACAATGTTATAGGAATCGTTCAAAGCGCACTTCAGAGGCGTAAGTCACGTGCCGGGAAGGCAATGGAGAATCATCTCGAAACTATATTTCTGGAGCACAAGTTAAAGTATACAAGAACTGGGGTCACGGAAGGAAAGCTGAAGCCAGATTTTATATTCCCGGAATCGAGGAATATCATGATTTGAGCTTCCCACATTCTTTTCTAACCATGCTTGCGGCGAAGCAGACGTGCAAGGATAGATGGCGTCAGATATTGAATGAAGCCAAGAGAATTCCTCAAAAACACCTTGTGACGTCTGAGGCGGGAATCAGTGTTGATCAAACATCTGAAATGAAGGCCGAGCGTGTTCAGCTTGTTGTTCCGAAAGAGAGTCACGGCTCATACACAGAGTCCCAACGGAGCTGGATAATGAGTCTTGGTGACTTCTTGGTACATGTTAAGAACTTGCAAGAGGGTTTTTCAAGATTGCCAAGAAAACTAGGGTTTACGATTTTTGTAATTCTTTGTGTGCACGGGGGCGTTTGCAGGTCATGAAGATGCGGTCGATCGACATATCTTACGATATCTTCTAGATTTCCTTCCGTTCTACTCCCTTCAATCCATGATTCAAGTTCTGGTTTCATCATTCCGATTTTCTCTGAGGATCTGATGAAACACCCTGATCATGTAAGGACGCGCCAGCCGCTGTTTTTAAGTTCTTTTTTCTAGATTGAGCATCGCGGACTTTGTTGCGAAGTAATTTCTCTCTCCAGAACTCCTTTCTTGTTTCCGGGAGTTTTGCGTATCTGCACTCTTCGTGCGCATGCCAGAAGCATCCGTTTATAAATATGGCCGTATTTTTCTTTGGAAGCACTATGTCTGGTTTTTCCCGGGAGGTCTTTTCGGTGAAGCCTGAATCTGTATCCCATTGAGAATAGAGCTTTCCGAACAATAATTTCTGGACGGGTGTTTTTCCTCTTATTCCGGACATCATTCTGCTTCGCAGCTTTGTCAACGATATCAGCCATTATTCAGTAACCATATCAAACCGGCCATCCGCCCGCAGGTCTGGTCGCGGCGATAGCTCCAAGCGCACGGGATCAGAAAAGGTGCAGGCTCCGGCCGTGTGGATGTCGGTGATGCCCAGTGCGTGCAGGTGCTGGCAGGCCAGTTCCGGCAGGTTGGCCAGCCATTTGCCGGGTTTCCTGCCGGGCTGGAAGGCGGATTCCGCGCGCGCCATGTGTTGCGCGTCTTCCTGGACGGACGGCCTGCCCTGCGGGTGGGTCGCCATGTCCTGAGCAGCGGCGATGAACGCGGCGCGCACCTCGTCGCCCACCTCGAAGACGGCGGGACCGATGCAGGGGCCCAGCCGAGCCACGATGTCGGCATCGGGCACTTTCTGGCGCATTTTTCTGGACGGTGGCCTGCAGGATGCCGCCCGCCGAGCTGCGCCAGCCGGCATGGGCCGCGCCGATCACCCTGTCCCTGTCGGTCGGCCAGCAGCACGGGCAGGCAGTCGGCCACCTGCACGGCCGAGGCGATGCCGGGCCGGGTGGTGATCTGGGCGTCGGCTTCGGCTCAGGGGACTGGGGTATCCGTCGCCGGGCTCATGTCCGCTGCACCGATGTTCCCGGCATGGGGCTGCGGTTCCGGCGAAGGAGCGTGGCAGTTCGTCCTCGGGATGCGTCGGTATCGGGATGCGTTTCATCCAGATCCAGCACACGGATGCCGTGGACCTGTTTCAGCCACGAGATGGGCTGGCTAATGATGGCTTCCACCGCCGGCGGTTCTCGTGTGCGGCGTCTGGGTCATCACTACAGTGAATGCCCAGGTTCAGGCCACCCGGAGCCGGTCCGGTAGAGCTGGACGCCGCCGGACCGGACGACGGAGCTTGTGGGCAGGCTTTGCTTGCAGGGGCCCCTGCCCGTCAGGGGGTACTGGTGAAGCAGCTTCCCAGGTACGTTGTCTGTGGATTAGCGAGGCCCCCACGGTCACGGCTCACGCCGCCGCTGCGCAGGGTGAAGGTCCAGCCTACCGAAGGGTGCGGTACCGACGGCATGGGCAGGAAGGCGTGGTCGTCGTTCAGGGAGATCGTCATGGCGTCTGTTCCTTCAGGCGCTTCCGATGAAGCGGCTGGGGGCTGGGCGGGCAATGCAATCTGCAACTCGGCAGCCAGCGTCAGTAGGGTCGGGCGGGATGAGGGCAACAAACACCTGCGACTGCTGGGTGGCAGGGATGGATGAGCTGGAGCTGCCGGGCATGCGGGGCCGGCGGGCAAAGCCGAGCCAGCGGCTGCCACCGTACAGGGTGTCGCCCACCAGCGGATGGCCGATGTGGGCCATGCGCACAGTGATCTGGTGGGGTGCGGCCGGTTCCAGTTGCAGAGGGATGGCAGCGGCCTCGACATCGGGGCTGGCAGCCAGCAATCGGTAGTGGGTGCGGGCCGGCTTGCCGGCAGGCGGCTGCACGACAGCGCATGCAGGCGGTTGCGTTCGTACGGCCGATGTTGCCCTCGACGGTGCCTCGGGCCGGCGTCTGGCCGCAGGCGATGGCCGGTAGCGTCGTCCCATCTGCCGGCTGGCCAGCTGGGCGGTCAGGCTGGCAAAGGCGCGTTCGCTGCGGGCGCAGACCAGCAGGCCGCTGGTGTCGCGGTCCAGCCGGTGGACGATGCCGGCTCGCGGCAGCCGGGCGGCCTTCGGGTCGGCATGCAGCAGGCCGTTCGCGAGGGTTGCGCCAGTTTCCGGGGGCGGGATGGGTGACGAGCCAGCCGGCTTGTCGATGACGGTGATGTCGGCGTCCTGATGGACGATGGCAAGCGGCACCGGGTCGGGTGCAAAAGCGGTGTCGCTTTCCAGCGGCTGCGGTTCGACCTCAATGCTCTCGACGCCTTCAGGCGCAACGACAGGCCATGCCTGCTGGTCGACGCGCACTGCTCCTGTGGCGATCCAGCGCTGGATGCGTGTGCGCGAGATGCCGTCGAGCCGTTCCTGCAGGTGACGGGTCAGGAACTGGTCGACCGCTGGCCCTGCCCTTCACGCGCATCGATGACAAGGAGCGTGTCGGGGGTGGATTCGGTGCTGAGGTCGTCGGACAGACTCATGATGATGGCGGGGCGGAGGAACGGCCGGAAGCTGAGGATGCCGGGCGGGCGGGTTGGCGGCTGTGGTGCGCTTTCGGCCGGCCTCGGTGTCTAGTGTAGTCAATAGTCATCAACAGCCGATGTCGGGATGGCGTGAAGGCAGGCCGTGACCATCCGATACGCTTCATGGCTGCCCGGGCGACAGGGCGTTTTGCGCGTGCCGCTGGGGGGCTGTCTATAATCGGCCGCTGATTCGGAGGAATGTTCGGATGTGGCAAGGCAGCAGGCAGATGGCAAAGGCAGCATGATGCGGACGCAGCGCCGGAGACGGGTCTCGGGGGGCTTCGTGCCGCCGGGATGACCGATGACCGCGTGCAGCGCACCCGCACAGCCCATGCCGGCAGGGCCACGGCACGCCGTGCCTCGGGCTGGCTGGCGGTGGTGGCTGCTGGTGTGCTGCTGGCAGGCTGTGCAGCCACCGACAAGGACCCCACCGCGAACTGGACGGCCGAGCAGCTGTATGCCGATGCCAAGGCAGATTTGGACGCGGGCAACTGGACCAGTGCCATCAAGGGCATGGAACGGCTGGAATCGCGCTATCCGTTCGGCAGCTATGCGCAGCAGGCGCAGCTGGATATCGCTTGGGCGCACTACAGGAAGGCGACCGGGCCGAGGCGCTCTCCGCCATCGACCGCTTCATCCGGCTGCATCCGGCCCACGAGCGGCTGGACTACGCGTATTACCTGAAGGGACTCGTGAACTTCAGCAATGGCACCGGGCTGATTGCCCGCTGGGCGGGCCAGGACGCTTCCGAGCGCGACCTGGCGGCCACGCGCGAGGCCTATGACGCCTTCCAGCAGGTGGTGAACCGCTTCCCGCAGAGCCGCTACCGTGAGGATTCGATTGCGCGGATGCGCTCGCTGGTCAACAGCATGGCCTCGGGCGAGGTGCATGTGGCGCGCTTCTACCTCAGCCGTGGGGCCTACGTGGCCTCGGCCAACCGGGCGCAGGGGGTGCTGTCTTCCTACCAGGGCACGCCGGCCACCGAGGATGCGCTGAACATCCTGGCCACCTCGTATGATCGGCTGAACCTGCCGGACCTGCGTGACGACACGGTGCGGGTGCTGGCGCGCACCTGGCCTCAGAGCGCCTATCTGAAGAATTTCCCCAAGCCGAAGGATCCGGATCCGAACACCGTGCGGCCGGCTGACGCCAACATGGCGCCCTTGCAGACGGCCCCGCTGATTCCGGATCTGCCCGAGTCGCTGCGCCAGAATCCGGACCTGGGGGGCAGTGATTCCGGCAGTGCGCCGGCGCCGAACCCGATGCAAGGGTGCCCGGCATCTGATGCCGGTCTGGCGGGGTCAATCCTCCGCCAGAAAGTCCAGCGCCTCCTCGAAGCTCTCCAGTCGCCGGAACGGGGGCAGGCTGGAGAGGATGCGGGCGCCATAGCTGCGGGTGCGCAGGCGCTCGTCGCAGATCACCAGCAGGCCCCGGTCGGTCTCGGTCCGGATGAGCCGGCCTGCGCCCTGCTTGAGCGCCAGCGTGGCCTGCGGCAGAGCCAGTTCCCGGAAGGCATGCTGGCCGCTGCGGGCCATGGCCTGGCTGCGGGCGCGGAAGATCGGGTCGTCGGGCGGCGCAAAGGGCAGCTTGTCGATGATGACCAGCGAGAGCTTGTCGCCGGCGATGTCCACGCCTTCCCAGAAGCCGGCCGACCCCACCAGCACGGCGGCCTCCGCCTCACGAAAGCGCGTCATCAGTTCATGCCGGGGGGCTTCGCCCTGCATCAGCACATCGATGTCGTCACCGGGCTTGGGCGCGCAGCTGCTCGGCAATGGTGCGCATGGCGCGCAGTGTCGTGCACAGCACGAAGGCGCGGCCGCGGTTGCGGCGGATCAGCAGCCAGGCCTGGCGGGCCACCCGCTCGGGAAAGTCCGGCGCCGTGGGGCTGCCCAGTCCGCGCGGGATCCACAGGGCCGCCTGTTGGGGATAGTCGAAGGGGCTGGCCACCTGCATCTGCCGAGCTTCGGCTGCCCATCTGGCGGGCGAAGTGTGCCGGGGCTGTCGTCCACGGCCGGGGTGGCCGAGACGAAGATCAGTGCCGCCGGTGCTCGCGCTGCTCGGCAAAGCGGCTGGGCGACCGACAGCGGCGTGGTGCGAAGCTGGGCGTGGTTGTCGGTGGTCTGGGCCCAGAGGATCAGGTCGTCGGTGGATTCGGCGGATTCGGCCGGTGGAGGGGGCGTGAGTTCGGCCGCGATGCCGGCAAAGACCGAAGCGGCCGGCTCCCCTGCCCGTCCGCCTGATTCGGATTTGGACGCAGTGGACGTCGCGGATTCCTGCGGATCGGGCCCCGCTGGGAGGCTGTCGGGATGGCAGGCGCGATCAAAGGCCCGGTGCCAGTGGCGTAGCCGGCCCAGCAGCTCCAGTGTACGTTCCTGCAGATGGGTCAGATCGGCCGAGGCGGCAGCGACCGGACGCAGGGGCCTCGGCATGGTCTTCCAGCACTTCCTCCACATCGGGCAGCACGTCGCTCAGCCATTCGTTCACGTCCTGGGCGTCGGCAGCCTGAAGTTCATCCAGCCCCAGACGCAGCATGCCGGGCGGCAGGGCCAGCCGCAGCCGGCCGGCCACCTGCTCCAGCTGACGGTACAGCCCGGGCCAATCGGCCAGACCGGGGGCGTCCTGGTTGCCGGTGCGCAGGCTCTCACGGCCCAGGTCCAGCAGCTGGCGGGTGGAGACGGTGTTGCCGAAGAACTCGGTGGCGATGTCGGGCAGCTGGTGGGCCTCATCGAAGATGAGGATGTCGGCCTTGGGCAGGAAGTCGCCGATGGCGTCGTCCTTGAGTGACAGATCGGCGCAGAACAGGTGGTGGTTGACGATCAGCACGTCGGCCTTCTGGGCCTGCTGACGGGCCTTCATCAACGGACAGTGGCGCAGCTCCGGGCAGTCCTGTCCCAGGCAGTTGTCGCGGGTGGAGGTGGCGAACTGCCAGGCGGGGTCTTCTTCGGAGAGCTGGGTGCATCCGGCGCGGTCGCCGGTCTCGCTGAGGGCTGCAAAGCGCTCGATGATCCGCAGTCGTGCCGGGATCTGGGGATCGCGGAAACGCCCGTCACGCAGCGCACGCGACAGGTGCACGGGGCAGACATAGTTGGCACGGCCCTTGAGCACCGCCACGGCGGCATCGCTGCCAGGGCCCTGCCGGATGCGCGGCACGTCGCGCTGATGGAGCTGGTCCTGCAGCTGGCGGGTGGCGGTGGAGAGCAGCACGCGCTTGCCCGAGAGCAGCGCGGGCACGAGGTACGCAAAGGTCTTGCCGATGCCGGTGCCGGCATCGACCATCAGCACGGCCTGGGCGTCGATGGCATCGGCAATGGCCTCGGCCATTTCCTGCTGACCGGGGCGCTGCCGGTAGCCGGAATCCTGCCGTGCCAGCGCACCCCGGGGCCCGAAGGCGGTGCGGGTGGCTTCCAGCAGGGCGTCGTCGGTGTCGGCTTCCTCGGCGGTGGATGGGCTGGACAAGGTGGGTGCAGGCGTATCGGGCAAGACGATGCCTGGATGGCAACGGGAAGGCCCGGATGATAAAGGGATGGGCCCGGGAAAGGACAGACCGGGCACAGCCACTGTGGCAGCAAGAGCCCGTGCCTTCAGCCCAGCCGGTCCGCTTGGGCGCGGCGCGCCTCGTTGCGGTAGGTGTCGGACTGCATCTCGTGCAGGCGGCTGGCAGTGCGGACGAACTCGTGGGCCATGGCGCCTGACGTGTAGAGCTGGTCGGGTGGCACCTCGGCCGAGATGACCGGGTTGACCTTCTGGTCGTAGAGCACGTCGATGAGCCAAGTGAAGCGCCGGGCCTCGGACGCCATGCGCGAATCCATCTGCGGTACGTCCGACAGCATGACGGTGTCGAAGCGCGAGGCGATGTCCAGATAGTCGTTCTGCGAACGGGCGGTCCGGCACAGGGTGTCGAAGTCGAACCAGACCACCTCGTCGGCGCAGCGCACGGCGCGAAGCGGCCGGTTCTCGACGATCAGCTCGGGCGAGATCTCGGCCCCGTCGGAAAGGCGCGCGAAGGCGGCTTCCATGGCAGCGCGGTTGGCGTCGCTCAGGGGCGACAGGTAGGCCGGCACGCCCTTGATGGTGAGCTGCCGGTAGTCGGTACCGACATCGACCGACATCACGTCCGGGTTCCGGTTCAGCAGTGCGATGGCCGGCAGGATGGCATCGCGGTGCAGGCCGTCCGGATACAGGGCATCCGGCACGTAGTTGCTGGTCATGACGAAGACCGAGGCGATGCTGGAAGAACGCGTGCAGCAGGCGCTCAGGATCATGGCGTCGGCGATGTCCGAGATGTGGAACTCGTCGAAGCAGATGATGGCGTATCGCTCGGCAGCACGGCAGGGCCACCTCGTCGAGCGGGTTAGCCATGGCGCCTGAGTGCGCGCAGCTCCGTGCACGGCCCGCATGAATTCGTGGAAATGCAGGCGGGTCTTGCGGGGCGTGGGCAGGGCCTCGAAGAAGCAGTCCATCAGGAAGCTCTTGCCGCGTCCCACGCCGCCATACATCCAGACGCCGCGCGGCGGTACCTTGCCGCGCGACATCAGCCGCTTCAACAGGCCGCCGGGGCGGTTGTCGAAGTCGGCCAGCTCGTCGGCCAGCTTCTGCAGTCGTTCGATGGCGGCCCGCTGGGCCGGGTCGGCGGTGTAGCCGCGCTCGGCCAGCCGGGCTTCGTAGCGATCGATGACGTTGGGCATGGTACGACGAGCCGATGGCACTTACATGTTGAGTGCGCGTTTCTCGACCGCCAGCGCTGCCTCGCGCACCGCCTCGGACATCGACGGGTGCGGGTGGCAGATGCGGGCGATGTCCTCGGACGAGGCCTTGAACTCCATGGCCACGACAGCCTCGGCGATCAGGTCGGAAGCACCGGCGCGATGATGTACACGCCCGGGACCTCGTCGGTCTTCTCGTCAGCCAGGATCTTGACGAAGCCGTCGGCCGCCATCATGCCCAGTGCCCGGCCATTGGCCATGAACGGGAACTGGCCGACGCGGTAGGCACGTCCCTCGGCCTTGAGCTGCGCCTCGTTCTTGCCCACCCAGGCGATCTCGGGCGAGGTGTAGATGACGTAGGGGATGCAGTTGTAGTCGAGGTGCGGTTTCTGGCCGACGATGCGCTCGGCCACGGCCACGCCCTCTTCCTCGCCCTTGTGCGCCAGCATGGGGCCACGCACCACGTCACCGATGGCGTAGATGTTGGGCACGCTGGTGCGGCACTCGTCGTCGACGGGGATGAAGCCGCGCTCGTCGGGGGCCAGACCCACGGCGTCGAGCGTGAGCCCTTCGGTGTTGGGCACCCGGCCGATCGAGACGATCAGGCGGTCGGAATCGATGCTGTGAGCCTTGCCGTTGGCATCTTCATAGTGCACGGTGACGCTGCCACCCTGCCATTCTTGCCGGCGGCAACCTTCACTTCGCCGATCTTCACGCCCAGCTCAAAGGACAGACCCTGCTTGCGGAAGATCTTCTCGGCTTCCTTGGCCACGGCTGCATCGCAGCCGCCCAAGAAGGACGGGGCCATTTCCAGCACGGTGACTTCCGCGCCCAGGCGGCGCCACACCGAGCCCAGCTCCAGACCGATGACGCCGGCACCGATGACGGTGAGCTTCTTGGGCACGCTGTCGAAGGCCAGTGCACCTTCGTTGTCGCAGACCAGCACGTTGTCGACCGGCACGTTGGGCAGGTGACGCGCCTTCGAGCCGGTGGCGATGATGACGTTGCGGGCCTGGATGATCTCGTACTCGCCCTCGTCGGGCTGCAGTTCGAGACGGACCGCCTCACCCTCACGGCCGATGAAGCGGCCATGGCCTTTCAGCCAGGTGATCTTGTTCTTGCGGAACAGGAACTCGATACCCCAGGTCATCTTGGAGACGATGGCGTCCTTGCGGTCCAGCATCTTCTTGATGTCGATGGAAACATCCTGACCGTGATGCCATGGCCTTCCAGTGCCGTGCTTGGCGTGCTCGTAGGGACTCGCTGGAGGCCGGGAGCGCCTTGGACGGATGCAGCCCACGTTCAGGCAGGTGCCGCCCAGTGCGTTCTTGCCAGCCGGGTTCTTCCACTTCTCGATGCAGGCGACCTTCAGGCCCAGCTGCGCAGCCCGGATGGCGGCGATGTAGCCGCCAGGGCCGGCACCGATCACGACGACGTCGAATTCAAGGGACATGATGTATTTCCTCCCTTACAGATCGAGCAGCAGGCGTGCCGGATCTTCCAGCGCGTCCTTGATGGCGACCAGGAACAGCACGGCTTCGCGGCCGTCGATGATCCGGTGGTCATACGACAACGCCAGATAGTTGATCGGGCGGATGACGACCTGACCGTTCTCGACCACCGGGCGCTCCTTCGTGGCATGCACGCCCAGGATGGCCGACTGCGGCGGGTTGATGATCGGGGTGGACAGCATGGAGCCGAACACGCCACCGTTGGAGATGGAGAAGGTACCGCCACTCAGCTCCTCGATGCCGATCTTGCCGGCCTGGGCACGCTTGCCGAAGTCGGCGATGGTCTGCTCGATCTGGTGGAACGAGAGCTGGTCGGCATTGCGGATGACCGGCACCACCAGACCACGCGGCGAGCCGACGGCCACGCCGATATCGAAGTAGCCGTGGTAGACGATGTCGTTGCCGTCGATGGAGGCGTTGACGATCGGGAACTTCTTGAGTGCGTGGACCGCGGCCTTCACGAAGAAGCTCATGAAGCCCAGGCGAACGCCGTGTTCCTTCTCGAATTTCTCCTGGTACTTCTTGCGCAGCGACATGACCGGCTGCATGTTGACCTCGTTGAAGGTCGTGAGGATGGCGTTGGTTTGCTGCGATTGGAGCAGGCGCTCAGCCACGCGCTGACGCAGGCGCGACATCGGTACGCGCTGCTCGGAACGGCCTTCCAGCACGCGATTGAGGTCAACCGGGGTGCGGGCCACCGGCAGGGCCGCGGGCGCATTGACGGCAGGCAGCGCCGCCGGGGTGCTGGCGGCAGGCTTGGCGGTGGCGTTCAGGGCATCGGCCTTGGTGATGCGACCGTCGCGGCCGCCGCCGGCCACCGGCGGGATCGATGCCTTCTCGGCCAGCGCGTCTGGCAGCGGCCGGCATGGCGATGCCGCTGGCGGAGCCACCGGTGGTGCCGGTGCGGCGGCCTGCGTCGGGGCAGCGGCGGCGGGTGCCCGGGCGGGAGCAGCAGCCTGCGGCGCGGACGCGCCGGCGGTGGCTTCGGTGTCGATGATGGCGATCAGCTCATCGGCCACGACCGTGGCGCCGTCGCCCTTCTTGATGTCGGTGATCACGCCAGCCGACGGCGCGGGCAGTTCCAGCACCACCTTGTCGGTCTCGATGTCGACCAGGTTCTCGTCACGGGCGACAGCGTCGCCGACTTTCGTGCCATTGCAGCAGCGTGGCTTCGGCCACCGACTCGGACAGCTGCGGCACCTTGACTTCAATCTGAGCCATTTTGGGAAAACTCCGGGATCTTTTGGGAATGGGATATGGCGGAACACCCCGGGGTCAGGCAACAGCCGGCCGCGGGGTTCCCTGTCAGATGGGAGGATCAGTGCTTGTCCTGCCGCCCTTGGTACGGCCGGCACCACCGAAAGCGTTGTCCAGCAGTTCCTTCTGCTGGGCAAAGTGCTTGTCGTAGTAGCCGACGGCCGGCGAAGCCGAGGCCGGACGACCCGCATACGACAGCTTCTGCCCGTCCTTCAGGACTTCCTGGAAGTGATGCTGGGATGAAGAACCGAGCACCCCGGTTCTGCGGCTCATCCCGCACCAGACGATCTGCGTGGCGTTCGGATACCGGTTGAACTCGGCCTCGAAGGCCTTGTGCGGGAACGGATAGAGCTGCTCGATGCGCACCAAGGCCACCTCGTTCTCCAGCTCACGGGTACGACGCTCGGCCAGCAGGTCGTAGTAGACCTTGCCGCTGCAGAAGACCACGCGCCGGACCTTGGACGGATCGGCCACGGTGTCGCCCAGCACGGTCTGGAAGCGGCCGTTGGCCAGTTCCTTCAGCGGCGAGACGGCTTTCCTTGTGGCGCAGCAGCGACTTGGGCGTCATCAGCACCAGCGGCTTGCGGAACGGGCGGATGAGCTGGCGACGCAGCGCATGGAAGATCTGCGCCGGCGTGGTGGGCTGCAGCACCTGCATGTTGCTTTCGGCGCACAGCTGCAGGAAGCGCTCCAGACGGGCCGAGGAGTGCTCGGGACCCTGCCCTTCGTAGCCGTGCGGCAGCATCATCGTGAGGCCGCAGGCACGACCCCACTTGGTCTCGCCCGAGGAGATGAACTGGTCGATGACCACCTGGGCGCCGTTGACGAAGTCGCCGAACTGGGCCTCCCAGATCACCAGGCTGTTGGGCTCGGCACTGGCGTAGCCATATTCGAAGGCCAGCACGGCCTCTTCGGAGAGCACCGAGTCGATGACGATGAACTGGGCCTGATCCTCGGTGACGTGCTGCAGCGGGATGTAGGTGCCCTCGTCATGCTTCTCGCGGTTCTGGTCGTGCAGCACGGCATGACGGTGCGAGAAGGTGCCGCGGCCCGAGTCCTGGCCGGACAGGCGCACCGGGTAGCCGGCGGCGACCAGCGAGGCAAAGGCCAGATGCTCGGCCATGCCCCAGTCCAGTGGCTGCTCGCCCAGCGCCATGGCGCGGCGGTCGGCAACGACCTTCTGGACCAGCGGGTGCAGCTTGAAGCCTTCGGGAACTCCGGGTGATGCGCTCACCCAGACGCTTGAGCTCACTGATGGGCAGGCCGGTGTCGCCGGCGTCGGTCCATTTCCGGTTGAGGAACTGGCTCCAGTCGGAGGCAAAGCGCTTGTGGTTGGTGATGACCGGGTCGACCGTGTGCTTGCCGGCGTCCATGGCGTCACGGAAGGCGGTGACCAGATGGTCGGCATAGCCTTTCTCGATGGTGCCCCTGGGCTCCGGGGCGGTCGGCGTACAGCTTGCGGGTGCCGGGGTGAACGCCGATGCGCTTGTACATCAGCGGCTGGGTGACGGACGGGTGTCCTGCCGTTGTGGCCCAGCTTGCGGAAGCAGACGATGTCGACGACCACGTCCTGCGGAACTTCATCCGGTAGTCGAGCGCCAGCTTGGTGACGAAGACCACGGCTTCGGGATCGTCGCCGTTGACGTGGAAGACCGGTGCCTCGATGGACTTGACCACGTCGGTGCAGTAGAGCGTGGAACGCGAGTCGCGCGTGTCGGAGGTGGTGAAACCGATCTGGTTGTTGATGACGAGGTGCACCGTGCCGCGCGTGCTGTAGCCACGGGTCTCGGTCAGGTTCAGCGTCTCCATGACGACGCCCTGGCCGGCAAAGGCTGCGTCACCGTGGACCACGACCGACAGCACGTCGGAGCCGTCACGGTCGCCGCGGCGCACTTGGCGCGCCTTGGTGGAGCCTTCGACCACGGGGCCGACGATCTCGAGGTGCGACGGGTTGAAGGCCAGCGACAGGTGCACGGGACCTGCCGGGGTGGAGACATCGCTGGAGAAGCCCTGGTGGTACTTCACGTCACCACTGGGCAGGTCGGCCGCATGCCGGCCCTCGAATTCGGCGAACAGGTCCTTGGGCATCTTGCCCAGCACGTTGACCAGAAGGTTCAGGCGGCCGCGGTGGGCCGAACCGATGACCATCTCCTGCAGGCCGTGGTTGCCACCCTCGCGGACCAGTTCGTCCATGGCAGCGATGAAGCTCTCGCCGCCTTCCAGCGAGAAGCGCTCTGGCCAACGTAGCGGGTGTGCAGGTAGCGCTCCAGACCCTCGGCCGCGGTGAGCCGCTCGAGGATGCGTTTCTTCTGCTCGGCACTGAAGCTGAAGCGGCCGCGCACGGATTCGAGGCGTTCCTGGATCCAGCGCTTGGCGGCCGGATCGGACATGTGCATGAACTCGGCGCCGATGGAGCCGCAGTAGGTTTCGCGCAGCGCCTGCACGATCTCGCGCAGTGGTGCACTCTCGAAGCCGAAGAAGGTGTTGGCGGCCGAGTAGATGTGGGCGTGGTCGCCTTCGGTGAAGCCGTAGAACGACGGCGACAGCTCGGGGATCTCAGGGGCGTTCGCGGCGCTTCAGGGGGTCGAGGTCGGCGTGGCGCGAACCCAGACCGCGGTAGGCAGCGATCAGCTGTGCAACGTAGATCTGCTTGCGGGCCGTTTCCACGTCGCCGCCCATCTGCTGGGGCTGCAGCGCGCCTTCACGGGCACGCTCGGCGAACGACTGGACGATCGGCGCATGAGCCACGTCGCGGGTTTCGGGATTGCCATCGGACGCGGGCAGCGACTGCAGGTTGTCGAAGTACGCACGCCAAGTCTCATCGACCGAGGCAGGATTGGCGAGGTAGCTCGTACAGCCCTCGACGAAAGGGGCATTGCCGCCGAACAGGTACGAGTTCTGGCGAAAGGCGCTCATCATGTTTGCTTCACCCGTCAAACGAGTTTCTCGTTGAAGTCGTGCCGGGAGAATCGTCCCGGATCACATGCGGTCCCGGCTTCCGTGACCTGCATGCAGCAACCGGCCGGTCCGTCCGTCCGGCCCAGCGAGACTGAAAAGTCAGTCCGCATAATAGCACCGCGATCAGGGCTTCCGGCCGGCTGGAGGGGCGTTTCAGGGATAACCCGTAGCACTCTGTGGCCGGAACCCCACCGACGGCGGATTTCAGCGCGACGACTGGCGCGGCAGTCGCAGCAGGGCGCGCAGGCGGCCCACTTCCTCCATCAGGTCGGCCGTCAGGGCCCGCCAGCTGCGGGTCGGCATCGAAGGTGCGCTCCGGGTCGGCGATGCGCCGGGCGCGCACGATGCCATGACCCGGAAAGCGCCAGGCCCGGACATCGGCACCGGGGCTGGCATCGCCCTCGCCGGCCAGATCCACCACGCCGCCGTGCACGCGCTGGACCACCGTGTTTCGCTCACGTTGCAGGCATTGGCGAACTGGGTGATGGTCAGGCTGTGTTGCTCCAGCACCTCGATGTGGCCGGAGTCGTCGGAAAAGACCTTGTCGTTCATGCTGCGCTGTCCTCTCGATTCGTCGGGTTGCCGAATGCCCGCCGGGGCGGCATAGGCTTCACGCTGGGCATCGGTGGTGGGCACGGGCACGGTGATCTCCAGCACCAGGTACAGGTCGCCCGGCTCCTTGGCCGGCAGGCCCTTGCCGCGGATGCGCAGCTTGCGACCGGACTGGCTGCCGGGCGGAACGCTGATCTGGAAGGTGCCGGCCAGGGTGTGGAATTCGACCGGGCCACCGAGTGCGGCCTGCCAGGGCGTGACATGCACCTGCTGGTACACATCCTTGCCTTCGGCATGCCAGCGCCTGTCGTCGGCAAACTTCACCTCCAGCAGCAGGTCGCCCGCGGGCCCATGGCCCATGCCGGGCTGACCCTCGCCGGCCGGGCGGATCATCTGCCCTTCGCGCACGCCCTTCGGAATGCTCACTTCCAGCTCGCGCACGCGCTCGTGCGCATGGCCCCTCGTCATCCAGCTCCATGGTGCGCAGCGCCAGTGTGCGCTTCGTGCCGCTGTAGCTTTCGGGCACCGTCATCTGAATGGTGGCGTGCTGGTCGGCGCCTCGCATGTCGTGCGGCTGGCCGCCACGCCGGAAGGCCTGGCCACGACCGAACAGCTCCTCGAAGAAGCTGCTGTAGCCGGCACCGTCCTCGAAGCCATCGCCCCGGTGGGTGCCGAATCCGCCAAAGCCCGATGCCCTCTGGGCCCCCTGCCAGCCCGGTGGCGGCTGGAAGCCCCCCTGCTGGAACTGGCCGGCATCACCCAGCTGGTCGTAGGCGGCGCGCCGCTCGGGGTCGGACAGCACCGTGTTGGCCTCATTGATCTCGGACATCCGCTCGGCCGCATCGGGTTCCTTGCTGACGTCCGGGTGGTACTTGCGTGCCAGCCGACGATAGGCCTTCTGATCTCGTCGGCACTCGCGGTCTTCTCGACCCCGAGGATCTTGTAGTAATCCTTGTAGTCCACTCGAACTCCCTGTCTGGTGGGGTTGTGCGCCCTATTGTCCCGCAAGCGTGGGCGCCCGGCGAAATTCTCCGGAAGACGGACACGCCGAAGGGGATATGGGCTGGATGTCATGCGGGGGCTGACGGATGCGCACGATCACCTTGTCTCCTGAATGGAACCGGACGAACGGCAGCTGCGAGGCGCCGAAACGTCAGAACGTGTCAGAAGGGGCTTGTCAGGAGTTATAGAATAATTAAATCAAAAGCAGTTCTCGCAGTGTAAAAGACTATTTCACCGTGGCGCCCGTGGTGCGGAGATGACCGCATCTCCTTCCCCGTCCGCCCATTTTCGACCGCACGGCCGACAAGCATTCAATCAAGGCAAAACGATCATGCAAACGCTTCAGACCACCAACCTCATCATCGGTTTTCGGCAAGGCCGGCAAGACGCTGGCTGCCGACCTGGCCAAGCATGGCCAGGACGTGATTCTGGTGGAAGCTTCCGACCAGATGGCCGGGGGCACCTGCATCAACATCGGCTGCATCCCGTCCAAGAAACTGCTGGTGGAAGGCGAGCGCCGCGCCGCTCTGCGCCACCGAGGGGGCCGACGTCTTTGCGGCGGCCATGAAGGCCAAGAATGGCCTGATCCCGAAGCTGCGCGCTGCCAACTTCGCCAAACTGGACGAGATGGAGCGGGTGCGCGTCATCAACGCCCGTGCACGCTTCGAGGATGCCAACACCGTGATCGTCACCGGCGCCGTGGGTGACGCCGGCGAGCAGGGGAGCGCGCCATCCGCGCGGAGCGCATCTTCATCAATACCGGCAGCCTGCCGGTGGTGCCGAAGATCCTGGCGTGGACGGCCCTCGGATCCATGACAGCACCGGCGTGCTGTCGCTGGAGGCCCATCCCCGGCGGATGGTGATCGTCGGCGGTGGCTACATCGGTCTGGAATTTGCCTTCATGTACCGGGCCTTCGGCACGGAAGTGACGGTCATCGACGCGCTGGACACCTTCCTGCCGCGCGAGGACCGCGACATTGCCGACGAGATGCGCCGCATTCTGGAAGCACGTGGCGTGAAGATCGTGCTGGGCGCGAAGATCACGCACTTCGAGGAAACGAAGAGCGCCGAGGGCAAGGATCAGACCACGGTGGTGACGGATGGCGGGCGCTTCGACGCCGATGCCGTGCTGCTGGCCATTGGCCGTCGCCCCAATACCGACGGGCTGCAGCTGGAGCGTGCCGGGGTGCGCACCAACGCACGCGGCTTCATCGAGACCGACGACCACCTGCGCGCCGCCCCGCACATCTGGGGCCATGGGGGACGTGGCGGGCAGCCCGCAGTTCACCTACATCTCGCTGGATGACTACCGCATCGTGCGTGACCAGCTGCTGGGCAGCGGCCAGCGTAGCCGCGCCGACCGTGCCGTCTTCCCGACGGCCGTGTTCACGCAGCCGCCGCTGGGTCACGTCGGCATGACCGAGAGTGCAGCCTGCGCCGCCGGCCGCAACATCCGGGTGGCCACGATGAAGGCGATGGCAATTCGAAGGCCAAGGTGCTGGGTCAGACCGACGGGCTGCTCAAGGCGGTGGTCGATGCCGATACGGGTCGCATCCGGGCGTGACGCTGCTGTGCGCCGAGGCCCATGAGGTCATCAACCTCTTCAAGATGGCGATCGACCACAACATCCCGGCCCGCTACGTGAAGGACCAGATCTTCACGCACCCGACGATGGCCGAGGCGCTCAACGACCTCTTCGCCACGCTGGGCTGATACCCTGTTCCGGCCGGTTGCCCCCGGCCGGCCTCGGTTTCGACGGCGCCGTTTTTGAAAAATAGTTCACAATGCTGACATGCTAGCCTGCCTTGAGGGCCACATGTCGGGAATTGGCGAATTTCCTGTCCAACCAGCCCATGCTGGCACTCTTTGCCACCATGGCGCTGGGACACGCAGTAGGCGCCGTCAGCATCAAGGGTTTCTCACTGGGCTCGGGGGCCGTGCTGTTCGTGGCACTGGCGGTCGGCGCCTTTGCCCCGGCATCGGCCATGCCCTCGGCGCTCGGGTCACTGGGGCTGCTGCTCTTCCTGTACGGGTGGGCCCGGCCTACGGCAAGCAGTTCTTTGACGGCCTGACCAGCCCGGTGGGGTTGCGGGCCAACGCCGCCTCGATCATCGGCGTGGTGATCATGGCCCCTGATGACGGTCGCCACGGTCTGGCTGTTCCCCGACATCTCGCTGCCCGAAACGCTGGCGTCTTCGCCGGCGCCGGCACCAGCACCTCGTCGCTGCAGGCGGCCATGGCGCTGACCGGCAACAACTTGCCCGCCACCGGCTACTCAGTGGCCTACCCGTTCGGGGTGGCCATCCCGATCCCTGGTCATCGGCCTGTACAACGCCTTTTTCCGTCCACGGATCGCGCCACAGGAGCGCATTTCGCTGAAGATGCACGCGGTACGCGTGGAGAACGGCTACGTCGTGGGCAAGACCCTGCTGGAGCTGGCCAGCTGGCTGCCCCAGGGCGTGGCGGCTTCGACCGTCTACCGCGACGGTCAGGCCCATTCGGCCGAGGTGCACGGGCCGCTGCAGCTGGGTGACGTGGTGTTGATCACCGGCGTGGACGCCGAGCGCATGACCGAGGCCGAGAAGATGCTGGGCCAGCATGTGGGCGATACCTTCCGGCGCAGCCACGGCGAGCTGGACTATCTGCGGCTCTTCGTTTCCAACACCAAGCTGGCCGGCAAGACCATCCGTGAGGTCGAGCGGATGCTGGACTTCGAGACCAGCTTCCTGCATGTGCGGCGTGTCGACGAGGACATCAGCGTCACGCTGACCTGACGCTGGAGGTCGGCGACCAGATCGGCGTGCTGGCCCATATCGACCACATCCCTGACCTGCGGCGCGTCTTTTGGCGACTCGGTGTGCGCCAGCGGCGAGATCAGCTTCATCGGAATCGGCCTGGGGGCTGCACTGGGTCTGGGGCTGGGCGCCATTCCCATCTACCTGCCGGACTGGGCCACTCTCGCTGGGCTTTGCTGGCCTGCTGCTGGTGGCCCTCATCCCGGCAAGATCCGCAAGACCGGCCGCATCACCCGGACGATGCCGGTACCTGCCAACCTGGCGCTGCGCAACTTCGGCCTGTCGCTCTTCCTGGCGCAGGTGGGCATGGCCTCGGGCGAAACCTTCGTGCAGACTGTCACCCACAGTGGCGTTTACCTGCTGGTGGGCATCGTCTTCGTGACCGTGCTGAGCCCTGGTGGTGCTGCTGTTGTCCCTGCATGTCTTCGCTGCTCTTCGACATGGCGGCCGGCGTGATGTCGGGTGCCACCGGCAACCCCGCCATCATCGCCTTCACCAGCCGTACACTGGGCACCGACAAGCCCGATATCGGCTATGCCATGATCTTCCCGTCGATGACGATCCTGAAGATCGTGATGGTGCACATCCTGGGGGCCGTGCTGGGCGTAGGCTGATTCCCGCCGATCCTGCCGGCAGGCCGCGTGCCAGTCTCCTGCCGTCCGGAAGCCGGATTCAACAGGCATCCTTCAAGGGGCTCCATCAGGGGGCCCCTTTCTCGTTTCATGGCCTGCGTGGTCGTGCGTGTGTGGGACGCTGATCTTCCGTGGTGCCGCTCTCTGTGCGGGCCAGGAGGACTTCGTCCTCTCAGCCAGATCAAGGCACCGTGTTGGGTCATGAAAGGCTTTCCGGGAAAAATCGGCATACTTTACAATCGCCGGTCTCTACTTGAAAGGACCCATGAATCCGTCCACCCTGGTACTGATCGTCGATCCGCAGAACGATTTCTGTGACCTGCCTGCCGGGACCGACAGCATTTCCGGTCAGCTGATCTTTCCTCGTTGCCCGTGCCCGGCGCCCATGCCGACATGCGCCGCCCGCCTCCTGGCTGGACGAGAATGCCGATCACATCGACGACATCGTCGTGACACTGGACCCCCATCAGTACTTCGATATTGCCCATCCGGACCGCTGGCGTACCGGTCAGGGGGCGAGGTGGCGGCGTTCACGGCCATCACGGCCGCCTCGGTGCGCTCGGGGCAGTTTCGCACGGCCGATCCTGCCCCTGCAGGCCTACGCGCTCAACTACCGGAAGCGCTGGAAGCGCGGGGACGCCACACGCATGGTCTGGCCCGTGCACCGTCAGCTGGGCAGCTGGGGGCATGGCATCCATCATGCGGTCCCTGGGGCCCCGGAGCGCTGGCAGCGTCAACGCCAGCGCGCTGCCATGTCGGTCATCAAGGGCACGAACCCCTACACCGAACACTACAGTGCCCTGCAGGCCGAAGTACCCGACCCGCAGGACCCCAGCACGCAGCTGAACACGCCGCTGCTGGAGCGGATTGCCGCCGCCGATCAGGTCGTGATTGCCGGGGAAGCCAGCAGTCACTGCGTGGCCTACACCGTGCGGGATCTGTTTGCCCACCCTGCCCGCCGAAAACCTGAAACGCTTCGTGCTGCTGACCGACTGCATGAGTCCGGTCTCGGGCTTCGAGCAGCAGCATGCCGCCTTCCTGCAGGAAGCGGCCGACCACGGGGTGTTGCTGGCCAACAGCGGGGAGTTCCAGTTGCCGAGGTGAAATGACCGCCTCCAAATGGCGTCCCTCATGCATCAAGGGTCTGCCATCATGGATGAGGCTGAACGGGACGGTGTTCTGAAACCGGGAACCTGCCATGTTGCATGGATCCGATTCAGTCCCGAACATGGAGGCCCATCCATCAGCGCCTAGTACAGGGGAAGGATTTGCCCTCGAAAAGCAGAAACGGCACCTCAAGGGTGCCGTTTCTCTTTGTGTCAGGGCGCAGCCTTGCGGCAATGCGCCCTGCCCCACGTCGTCGCTTAGTGCGGCGAGGACTCCCAGCTGTGGGTGCCCAGCTTGCTGGACGGCGTGGTGATCTTCCGCTTGGTCTGGCCCATGTAGAGCTGACGCGGACGGCCATCTTCTGGTCGGGATCGCCCAGCATCTCGCTCCATTGCGCAATCCAGCCCACGGTACGAGCCATGGCAAAGATGGCCGTGAACATGCTGGTGGGGATGCCCATGGCGCGCTGAACGATGCCCGAGTAGAAGTCCACGTTCGGGTAGAGCTTGCGGGAGACGAAGTAATCGTCTTCCAGCGCGATCTGCTCGAGCTTGCGGGGCCAGCTTGAAGAGCGGATCGTTCTCCAGACCCAGCTCGGTCAGCACCTCGGCGCAGGTTTCCTGCATCAGCTTGGCACGCGGGTCATAGTTCTTGTAGACGCGGTGGCCGAAGCCCATCAGCTTGACGCCGGACTCCTTGTTCTTCACTTGCTTGATGAACTCGCCGATCTTGTCGACACCACCCTTGGCCAGCAGGTCTTCCAGCATGACGAGTGCGGCCTCGTTGGCGCCACCGTGCGCCGGGCCCCACAGGGTCGCGATACCGGCGGCGATACAGGCGAACGGGTTGGCACCCGACGAGCCGGCCAGACGCACCGTGGAAGTGGAGGCGTTCTGCTCGTGGTCGGCATGCAGGATGAGAATGCGATCCAGCGCACGCACCAGCACCTCGTTGAGAACGTACTCGTCGCAGGGCGTCGAGAACATCAGGTGCATGAAGTTGGCGGTGTAGCTGAGCTTGTTGCGCGGATAGGCGAAGGGCTGGCCCTGCGAGTACTTGCAGGCCATGGCCACCAGTGTCGGCATCTTGGAGATGAGCCGGATGGAGGCCACGTGGCGGTGCTCTTCCTTGCTGATGTCGAGCGAGTCGTGATAGAACGCAGCCAGTGCACCCACGCTGGCCACCAGCACCGACATCGGGTGGGCGTCACGACGGAAGCCGCTGAAGAAGCGGACCATCTGCTCGTGCAGCATGGTGTGGTGGGTGACGACGTAGTCGAAGTCGGCCTTCTCCCGGGGCGAGGGCAGCTCGCCCTTCAGCAGCAGGTGGCAGACGTCCAGGTAGTCGCAGTGCTTGGCGAGATCCTCGATGGGATAGCCCCGATACAGCAGCTCGCCCTTGTCACCGTCGATGTAGGTGATGGCGGATTCGCAGGCCCCGGTGGACATGAAGCCGGGGTCGAAGGTGAACTTGCCGGTATTGGCGTAAAGCTTGCGGATGTCAATGACATCCGGCCCCGTGGTTCCCTTGTAGACCGGGAACTCAGTGCCGGCGGAACCATCCGAGAACGACAGCGATGCGGTGTAGGCAGGTTTGGCGGTTGTCATTGTCTTCCTTCCAAAGTGATATCAGGACAGGGGCCGGACCATGAGGGCAGTCGGCGCACTGCAAGGCGGAGATGGCGCCTACCGGCTTTTTGCTCCGTTACCGAATCTTAGCCCTTAAGCGCAAGATGCAGGAGACAGGGGTTTCCCTCAGAGCGCCCGGATCTCGCTCAACAGCGCCCGGATTTCCGGCGTGTCCAGTTCGCCTTCGGGCTGGCTGCGCTCCAGGATCAGGTCCAGCAGCACCGGATCGGTCAGGTCCAGCAGCTGATCGAGCGCCTGCAGTTCGATTCGAGAAAGCCCTCGCTGGCGCGGCTGTCCAGCAGGCGATTGAGCAGGATGTCGTTTTCCAGCAGGCCGCGCCGGGTGCGCCAGCGCAGTCGGCGAAAACGGGCGGCAGCTTCGTCGTCTGCCTCGGGCGATGCGATGTGATTGTTGCCGGACATCGGTATTTTCCCCAATTGGCGCGCCCTGGGGGGCGAAAATGGAAAGGAGCGTCCCGACAGCGCCTCCTGTCACCCCGCCCGCACAAAGGTCCGCCGTCCGAATGCCGGATAGCGGGAACGACGGGTGGGGACAGGAAGACTGCCGCGGACGCCCCGTGGACAGCAACCTTGCGGCAGCAGGCGTCGTTACACGGTCCGCCGGACCATCAGTTCCTTGATCTTGCCGATGGCCCGCGTGGGGTTCAGCCCCTTCGGGCAGACATCGACGCAGTTCACGATGGTGTGGCAACGGAAGAGGCGGTACGGATCTTCCAGGTTGTCCAGACGCTCGTTGGTGGCCCGGTCACGCGTGTCGGCCAGGAAGCGGTAGGCGGCCAGCAGGCCGGCAGGACCGACGAACTTGTCGGGGTTCCACCAGAACGACGGGCACGACGTGGAGCAGCACGCGCACAGGATGCACTCGTACAGGCCGTCCAGTTCCTCGCGGTCCACGGGCGACTGCAGGCGCTCCTTCTCGGGCGGCTGGGTGTCGTTGATCAGGTACGGCTTGATGGATTCGTACTGCTTGAAGAACTGCGTCATGTCGACGATGAGGTCGCGAATGACAGGCAGGCCCGGCAGCGGCTTGAGGACCACCGGCTCCTTCAGCGTCTTCAGGTTGGTGATGCACGCCAGGGCTGTTCTTGCCGTTGATGTTCATGGCGTCGGAACCGCAGACGCCCTCACGACAGGAACGACGGAAGGCGAAGCTTTCGTCCGCGTCCGCCTTGATGCGCATCAGCGCGTCCAGCAGCATCTTGTCGGTCGGCAGCAGCTCGACCTCGATGTCCTGCATGTAGGGGTTTCTGATCCTTGTCCGGATCGAAACGGTAGATGGAGAACTTCATTCTCCGACGATCGGTATTGGCCATTTTGTGCCCTTGTCGGTCGGCGTCCGCAACCCGAAGGCCACGGACGCGCAATGCTCAATGGAAAGGATGCGGAATCAGAACGTGCGCGGCTTCGGCTTGAAGTACTCGACGGTGAGCGGCTTGAGCACCACCGGCTTGTACGTGAGGCTGTTGTCTTCCGAATGCCAGAGCGTGACGCATCCAGTTCTCGTCGTCGCGCTGCGGATAGTCGCTGTGAGCGTGGGCACCACGGCTTTCCTTGCGGGCCTCGGCCGAGATGATGGTGGCCTTGGCGACCTCGATCAGGTTGGCCAGCTCCAGCGCCTCGACACGGGCCGTGTTGAACACCTGGGACTTGTCGCGCAGGTGGATGTCCTCGGCACGCTTGACGTGGCTGAGGATCTTGCCCACACCTTCGGAGAGCAGCGCCGAGGTACGGAACACGCCGCAGTGCGACTGCATGTCGCGGCGGATGTCGCCGGCCACGTCCTGCACCCGCTCGCCCGAGGTGGAACCGTCGAGCTTGGCCACGCGTGCCAGCGAGAAGTCGCCGGAGTTGACGGGCAGCGGCTGATGTTTCTCGTTCTGAAGCCCGATTCGACGATGTGGTTGCCGGCGGCACGGGCCGAACACCACCAGGTCGAGCAGCGAGTTGGTACCCAGACGGTTGGCGCCGTGCACGGACACGCAGGCGCATTCGCCGATGGCGTACAGGCCGCGGACCACGTTGGACGGGTTGTCGCCCTTGGGGAACCACCACCTGACCATGATAGTTGGTGGGGATGCCACCCATCTGATAGTGGATGGTGGGCACGACCGGGATGGGTTCCTTGATGGGATCGACGTTGGCGAACTTGAGCGCGATCTCGCGGATGGAGGGCAGGCGCTTGAGGATCTTCTCGGCGCCCGGTGGTCGAGCTTGAGCAGCACGTGGTCACCGTGCGGGCCGCAGCCGCGCCCTTCCTTGATCTCCTGGTCCATCGAGCGCGACACGAAGTCACGCGGCGCCAGGTCCTTCAGCGTGGGCGCATAGCGCTCCAGCGAAGCGCTCGCCGTCCTTGTTCAGCAGAATGCCGCCCTCGCCCCGCACGCCCTCGGTGATGAGCACGCCGGCGTTGGCCACGCCGGTGGGGTGGAACTGCCAGAACTCCATGTCCTGCAGCGGGATGCCGGCGCGGGCGCACATCCCCAGACCGTCGCCGGTGTTGATGTAGGCGTTGGTGGAAGCCTGCCAGATGCGGCCTGCGCCACCGGTGGCCAGCACCGTCACCTTGGCTTCGAGGATCGCGACCTCGCCGGTTTCCATTTCAGGCCACCACGCCCAGCACGTCGCCTTCGGCGTTGCGGATCAGGTCCAGTGCCATCCATTCGACGAAGAAGGTGGTGCGTGCCCTGACGTTACGCTGGTAAAGCGTGTGCAGCAGGGCGTGGCCGGTACGGTCGGCGGCCGCACAGGCGCGCGGCACGGGCTTTTCGCCCAGGTTGGCCGAGTGGCCACCGAACGGACGCTGGTAGATGGTGCCGTCGGGGTTGCGGTCGAACGGCATGCCGAAGTGCTCGAGCTCGTAGACGACCTGGGGCGCCTGACGGCACATGAATTCGATGGCGTCCTGGTCACCGAGATAGTCGGAGCCCTTGACGGTGTCGAACATGTGCCAGTACCAGTTGTCCTCGCTCATGTTGCCCAGCGAGGCCCCGATGCCGCCCTGTGCCGCCACCGTGTGCGAACGGGTGGGGAACACCTTGGAGAGCACGGCGACGTTGTAGCCGGCCTCGGCCAGCTGCAGCGAGCAGCGCATGCCAGCACCGCCGGCACCGACGATGACCGCGTCGAACTTGCGGCGCGGCAGGCTGTTGGAGAGCTTGTTCAGATAGTCGACCATGTCCTTATGCTCTCCAGAGGATGAAGGCTGCCCAGAAGGCGTAGCCCGTCAGCAGCACGAGGGTGCCCACTTCGAGCACCAGGCGCACCAGCGTGTTTTTCAGATAGTCCATGTACAGGTCGCGGATGCCGACCCAGGCGTGGTAGATGAGCGCCAGCACGGCCACCATGGTGGCCACCTTCATGAACTGCCCCTGGAAGAGCTGCGACCAGGAGATGTAGTCGAGCTGGGGCAGCGTACAGACGCTACAGAGAAGGAAGATGGTGTAGAGCGCCATGATGAGGCCCGTGATGCGCTGGGCGAGCCAGTCGCGCAGGCCGTAATGGGCGCCGGACACGATTCGCTGAATGGTCATGTCGAACCTTGATGACGAAAGGGATGAGGGAAAGCAGTTCAGGAAAGGAGCAGCAAGCCGCCGAAGATGACGGTCATCGTGAGGGCTGACGGCCAGGACGACCTTCGCACTGAACATGGCCTGGATTTCTCCGTAAGGAAAATGCATGTCGAGAACAATGAAGCGGAATCCCGCAGCCATGTGATGACAGAACGACCATATCAGCACCAGAAGAACGAGTTTGCCAAACCGGGAATGGACCACGGCCGAGTAGACCTCGAAGCTGGATTCGGACGTGATGCTCTGGGAGAGCAGATAAAGCATGAACGGGATGCCGATGAGGAACATCAGCGCCCCTGCTTGCACGATGCAGGATGGAAACCTGCGCAGCCGGCGCCATGGCCGGAAGATAATGACCCAGCAACTGGTCCAGGCCGACGTTGGTGGGTTTCCTGACGGCGGCCCGCCTGGCGCGCCGTGCCTCGGGATTCTCTCCCGGGTGGCCGGGCGCCATCGAGACGCCCATGTTGACCACTTCTGTGCCGTTGCCGGCCTTGGTGTCTGTCATAACGATCCTCCGTCCTCTATTGCCTGAGAATGCTTTCCATGCCAGTGATCCGGGAAACGGCCCTGGGCACTGTCATGCCCTTGCCGGTTCCTTGCAAAAGACCCGGATGCCGTCTCCGATGGGCTGCGATCGCCTGCCACAGGAGCGACCTGGCGGACGTACCATGACTTTCCGCGACCGGGTCAGTGACCAGTATCGGGCGGTACAACCCGACTGACCATAGGGATAATGACCTATTGTTACGCATTTTTTGTGCCCGAACAACGCGACCACACCCCGCAAAGCTGCGCAAGATCAAGGAATCCGAACACGGAACGCCCTTGCTCGCAACCCGTGGCGAATTGCCGACGGCGAGCCAGGCGCGGTCGTTCGTTCACTGCTTCTCCTCCTGGCACAAAGCTACTCCCAATCCCTGGCACGGACGAGAATTGCAAAACATATTTTCATGTCGGTGGGGGCGGAGGCCCCTCACGGACGTCCGCCCTTCCCATTTCCGGCCGGGCAATGTTCCTCACAAGACACCCGGAAGCACCTGTGTGACGCATCGCCATTGGGGTTCTCCTGAGGCTGCCCGGAAAAAGTCTGCGGTAACATGTTTAACGATCACCTTTTTCCAACCTCACTGGGGACATTTCCGTCATGAAAGCTCGAAACGTGTTGCCGTCACCGGCGCCGCCGGCCAGATCGCCTACTCCCTGCTGTTCCGCATCGCCAATGGGGACATGCTGGGCAAGGACCAGCCCGTCATCCTGCAGCTGCTGGACATCACCCCGCCATGGCAGCCGTCAAGGGCGTGGTGATGGAGCTGGAAGACTGTGCCTTCCCGCTGCTGGCCGGCATCGTCGTCACCGACGATCCGAATGTTGCCTTCAAGGACGCCGACTATGCCCTGCTGGTGGGTGCCCGTCCGCGCAGCAAGGGCATGGAGCGCAAGGACCTGCTGGAAGCCAACGGCGCCATCTTCACCGTCCAGGGCAAGGCGCTCAACGACCATGCCAGCCGTGACGTGAAGGTGCTGGTGGTGGGCAACCCGGCCAACACCAATGCCTACATCGCGATGAAGTCGGCCCCCGATCTGCCGGCAAAGAACTTCACCGCCATGCTGCGTCTGGACCACAACCGCGCCCTGTCGCAGCTGGCCGCCAAGACCGGCCGCCCGGTTGATTCCATCGAGAGCTGGTGGTCTGGGGCAACCACTCGCCCACCATGTATCCGGACATCCGCTTTTGCCTCCAGCAACGGCGATGCCATGCCCAAGCTGGTCAACGACGAGGCCTGGGTGAAGGACACCTTCATCCCGACGGTCGGCAAGCGCGGCGCGGCCATCATCGAGGCACGCGGCCTGTCGTCGGCTGCCTCGGCGGCCAATGCAGCCATCGACCACATGCGTGACTGGGCGCTGGGCACCAACGGCAAGTGGGTCACCATGGGCGTTCCCTCGCAGGGCGACTATGAGATCCCCGAAGGCGTCATCTACGGCATGCCCGTCACCTGCCAGAACGGCGAGTACACGATCGTCAAGGGTCTGGACATCGACGCCTTCAGCCGTGAGCGCATGAACGCCACGCTGGAAGAGCTGGAAGGCGAACGCAACGGCGTCAAGCACCTGCTGGGCTGAGCCCCATGAGCAGCCAGGCCGCCCCCCGTTCCCCCGGATCCGTCCTGTATCGGGAACGCGAAAGCCGGCCTGTGCTGCCCGTCTGCGACCATTACTGCGGCAGTCCGGCGCTGCTGGCCAAGTCGCTGGCCCTTCAGGGTCGACTGGGCCCGGTGCTGGACATCACGGCCGACTGCGAGGATGGCGCACCCGCTGGAGACGAGCTGGGCCACGCCCTGCGGATGGCCCAGGCCATTGATTCTCCGGACAATCGCTTCAACCGGGTGGGCGCGCGTACCCATCCGGTCTTTCATGGCTGTTTCAAGGCTGAACTGGACACGCTGATGACCCATGCCGGGCATCGGCTGGCCTATCTCACGCTGCCCAAGGTCTCGCAGCGTGGCCGAGATCTGCACGGCCAGCACCCTGTGCCAGCAGCACGAGGCTCGCCTGGGGCTGACCACGCCCTTCCCCTTCCAGGTGCTGATCGAGAGCCCTGCCGCACTGGCCGAGGTGCATGCCATCGCGGCCCATCCGCGCGTGCAGGCGCTGTGTTTCGGGCTAATGGATTACGTGAGCAGCTTCGAGGGCGCCATCGGTGCCGACGCGCTGCATGGGGCACGTCAGTTCGAACATCCGCTCCTGGCCCGTGCACTAACCGACATCTCTCTGGCGGCCCATGCCCACGGCAAGGTGGCGGTGCACAGCGTCACGCTGGCCATCGGCGACGGCACGGCAGCGGGCGAGGATGCCCGGCGGGCCGCACGGGACTTTGGCTATCAGCGCAAGTGGAGCATCCACCCCCGCCAGGTCGAGCCGATCATTGCGGCGTTCCAGCCGCCCGCGCAGGATGTCCAGCGGGCTGGCGAGATCCTCCCGGCCGCGCAGGCAGCCGACTGGGGGCCCATCCGTCACGCCGACGAGCTGCACGATCGCGCCAGCTACCGCTACTGGTGGCACGTGCTTCAGCAGGCGTGGCGCACCGGTGTGCCGCTTCCCCCGGACGTGCAGGCCGCATTCTTCGGCGACGCGTGAGTGTGCCCCAGGGCATCATTCGACCAGGCCACCCAGCCTACACCATCCAGCACCACGCAATGTGATGATCAGGGCGGTTGCACGCCTTTTTTCCGAGGCATCGGGCGATCAGAAAGTGTTCAATATCGCACAACGCCTGTAACGGGTCATGGCTGGGTTGAACAAAATGTCTCCCCACCTTGACTGGTTCTCGGCCGTCAGTTATCACGCCATGGGTGTCCTGACCGACATGTCCTCTGCGCGCCTCGTCATCGCTTGCTTCCCTGCTTGGGTGGCGTGCGTGATGAAGGTGTGGCGGGACAGCACGATCATCCGCCCCGGCGCCCACGGTGTGGGTCCCGATAACCCTGACATTCGCCCTCCTGGAAGAACAGCCGTGACGACGATAGCCGAGCCCGCCAGGGCCGGGCTTCGACCGACCGGCCGACGTCCCGGCCGTGCTGCCGGTCGCAGTCTGACTCATCTGGAACCTGTCATGGATCTGAGCCTCCTCTCCCAACACCGTGCCGCCAGCGCCCGCCGCCTGTCGCTGCTTGCCGCTCTGCCCGTGGTCCTTGCCGCCGGCATGCTGATGTCGCCGCCGTCCGTGCAGGCCGCCACTGACGGCGCGCACACCACGAAGAAGGCCGCCAAGGCCAAGGGCAGCAAGGCGGCCAAGCATCGTGCCTCCCATGCCAAGGCCGGTCACGCGGCTGCGGCCGCCGCTGCACTGGCACCCATCATGGTGCAGGCGGCCGACAGCCAGCAGATGGCGGCCTTTGACCGGGTCAACCCGGGCGTCAGCCAGTGCGAGTTCCGGCAGACGGTCAGCATCAACAAGAGCACCCAGCATCCCGGCTATGTGGATCTGGGATTCAAGGGCAAGCAGTGGCTGATGAAGCCCGGTGCTCTCGAGCACCGGTGCGCTGCGCCTGGAAGACGTGCGTGGCGAGACGCTGTTCATCCAGATCCGCAACAAGTCGATGCTGATGAACCAGAAGAGCGGCCAGCGCCTGGTAGATGACTGCGTGCACCCCAGCCAGCTGCAGGCGATGAGCAGCAACTGATTCCACTCCGACGGCGAAGCAGATGCCGTTTCCTGCAGCGCCACGCACCGTGCCGGGCGCTGCAGACCGCATGAAGCGCCCTGCGCCGCCCATGCGGCCCCTTCATGACGGGAAGCGCGCGATTCACGCGGCGGCCGGTGGCCACGGGAATGACGGGCTCAGTCCTGCCATGGAGACATGGCATGGCCGGGTGCGTTGTCTATCAAGGACAAGCCGTTCACAACCGATTACCATGGTCCCGCCAGGCGCCCGATCACCCGGGCGCTCACTCTCGATCCCGTCCTCCGAGGCCTTGTGAATCCACCTGCCCCGTCCACGCTTTCTGCCCTTGTCCGCCGGCACACGCTCGGTTCCTGGCCGCCCCAACGGTGCCGTTGCGCACGGGCCGGGCTGCCCTGTGTGCCCTGCTCGTGGTCGTGGCCCTGGCCTCCTGGGCCCCGCCGGCCAAGGCCGCTTCGGAGGACAAGGCACTGGACAGCGAGCTGATCGTTCCGCTCGACAGCATCGCCAGCCCCGGGCGGCTGGACTATCCGCGGCGCAAGCCGGGGCTGTGGGAAATCCGCAGCGGCGCCAGCGAACAGCTGGGACTGCCGCCCGTGCGCCTATGCGTGGGTGACCAGACCGACACGCCCGAACACCACCTGGACCGCAAGGTGGGCAAGCGCGGCGCCTGCCAGCTGGGCGCCTTCAAGCGGGTGGGCATCAACTGCGTGGCTGACTCCACCTGCAAGGACAGTCGAACCACCATCGTCAGCCAGTCCACCGTGACGGGCGATTTCCAGTCGCACTACCGGATCGATACCGTCATCCTCTATTCGCCGCCGCTGGCCAACAACCGGCGCGAAGACAGCGAGTACACCGAGGCACGCTGGCTGGGCCCCTGTCCGGACAACCAGAAGCCCGCCGACCTGACCATTCCCGGCATGGGCGTGCTGAACATGCTGGACGGGGAGCTGCGCCCGGAGTCGGCCGGGCAGCGCTGAACCCAGCCGGCGCGGTGTTGTGCCAACCCGACGCGGGCGTCTCGCAATCTACGACGCCGGCACGAAATCCCATGGCTTATGGCGAGCCTCGGGTATTCTCGCGACAGATCCTCATGAAAGTCCGTCGCGCTGAAGGTTGACCCGTGTGAAGCGTTTCGCCCAATTCGAGCATCTGCCGCTGGCCGTGCGTTGTCTGCACGCGGCCGGCCTGTCCCTGTTGCTGTGCGCCGTGGCGCAGCTCATCTCGGCCGGTTCGGCCTCGAAGCTGCTGATCTGGCCCAGCGCAGCCGTCGGCTTTGCCTTTGCCTGGTACCACGGACTGCGCTGGCTGCCGGTGGCTGCCGCCGGAGCAGGCCTGTGGGCGCTGGCCGCCACGCAGGACCCGCGCTACGCACTCATTCTGGGCGCGGCCTCGATGCTGGGCCCCTCGCAGGCGATCCGCCTGTTGCGCCGTCTGGCGGACTGGAAGCCGCCCGAGTACCGGCTGGACCTCGGTCAGCCGCTTCCGGCCATGAGCCTGCTGGTCTCGGCTCCCATCAACGCCCTGCTCTTCGGCGGCCTCGTCTACACCTTCCAGATTGCCCCACTGCATCAGTACGGTGTTGCCCAGCTGCTGCTGTCGGCCTGGCTGGCCGATGTGCTGGGCATGCTGCTGGTCTGTCCCGCACTGCTGGCCCTGCTGCGCCCGGCGCGGCTGACGGCCGATGAGGAAGAAGTTGCGGCCGATGCAGCCAGTCCGCGCTTCAGCATCCTCACCGTGCTGGTGGTGCTGGGCATTGCGGCACTGGCCTACGTGCTGCATCGGCTGGGTCAGGGTCACTATGCGGGCCCGGTGCTGTTTGCCGTCTTCGTGCCGATGATCTGGGCCGCGGCCTCGCAGGCCACCGGCCGGGCCGACGCCTACACGCTGCTGCTGGCCGGATTGCCGCTGCTGGCCAGCCGGGCCTACGCTGTCACCGATACCCACGGTGCAGGCTTTGGCGAGACGGTGAGCGTATCGCTGCTGCTGTGCTGCGCCGTGCTGGCCGCCCAGCTGCTGCAGGCACTGGCGGCCGATCGCAGTCTGGCCCTGGTGCGGATGTCGCGCCAGGCGCGCCAGGACATGAGCACGGGCCTGCTGAATGACCGGGGCATGATCGCCGAGCTGACTGACCGGCTGGCCTCGCCGAACCGGCCCCGCTACGGGCTGATCGGGCTCTACATCAGCAACTACGATGCCATCCACGACCTGTGCGGCACGGTGGAGGCCATGCAGCTGGAACAGGCGACGGCACAGCTGCTGATCCAGCAGAACGGCACCCAGCTGGCAGCGCGCCTGTCAGCCGGCCGCCACACGATGCTGATTCATGCCGAGACCGTGGCGCAGGTGCGCGCCGTGGCACGCGAGATCTACACGCAACTGAGCGGCCAGGTCTTTCAGACCGAGCATGGCAGCATCCGGCTTCAGTGTCACATCGGCGGGCTGCTGCTCGATCCGAACTCGCAGATCAGCAGCGAGGACTGCCTGTCCGCCCTGTCGGATGCCCGGGCCATTGCCGCCAGCGTGCGCGACCCGCAGCTCTTCGTCGAGCCGCTGTCGCAGACAATGATCGATGCGCGTCGTGCCCACCAGAAGAAGATCGAGCACATCCGTGACGCCATCCGCAACGACCGGATCGAACTCTACGCCCAGCCGCTGATCGACCCGGAGGCGCCCTCGCAGATGCGCTCCTACGAAGTGCTGACGCGGCTGCGCGACAAGGACGGTCAGCTGATCCGCCCGCCCGAATTCCTCACGCTGGCCTCACAGGCCCAGATGTCGGTGCCGCTGGACCGCGGCGTGATCCGTCTGGCCTTCGAGTGGCTGGCCGCCAATCCCGAGGCGCTGGCACTGACCGGAAGTGCTCGATCAACCCGGCCGGCGCCACGATGAGCGACGACACCATCGCCGACTTCATCCGCGAGCAGCGCGCCAACAACGCCATTCCGGCCGCCAAGGTGGTCTTCGAGATCACCGAAAGCGAGGCCATCCGGAATCCGGCGGCCGCCTCCCGGCTGGTGGACGACCTGAAGGCCCGTGGCTTCGGCATCGCGCTGGACGACTTCGGCACCGGCTCGCCACCTTCGAGTACCCTGAAGCGCTTCCCGCTCGACTACCTGAAGATCGACGGCTCCTTCGTGCGCAACCTGATGACCAACCCCATCGACGAGGAGATCATCCTCTCCACCGTGCGGGTGGCCAAGCGCCTGAAGCTGCGCACCATCGCCGAGCACGTCCACAACGCCGCCATCTACGAGCGTCTGACCGATCTGGGCGTCTCGTACCTGCAGGGCGACTTCTTCGGCAAGGCCATGCCGCTGGCCGAGATGTTCGAGCGCCGTGCCCGTCCACGGCACACCTGCGCCAGCCCACGCCGCGGCCGCTGCAGGGAACGCCCCTACCCAGCGCCCCGCCGCCTTCGGTCGGCAACACGGTGGGTGGGGCGTCTGTGCTGCACTGAGGCCTGCCACCCGGGGACATCAGGGCTTGGTCCCCTGCCCGTCGTCTGTGCTTCCGGGGCCTTTGGGGGCTTCTGCCGACCCTGCTCCTTTGCGTGGCCAGACCCGGACAAGCCGTGCATGGCGTCAGCGCAACAGGAAACAACACACAACCGGCCCCAAGGATTTGCGTTTCAGGAAAAGATGCTGTTATACTGTAGGTCTGTCGGGGCGTAGCGCAGTCTGGTAGCGTACTTGCATGGGGTGCAAGGGGTCGAGTGTTCGAATCACTCCGTCCCGACCAAAATTCCCTGAAAGCCGGTTGTTCGAAAGAGCAACCGGCTTTTTTCATGTGCGCCCAGCATGGGCGCACACCTGCGGGTGCAAGTCCCGCCACAAGCTGGCCACAGTGAGTGAAGTGAAGCGCAACTGCACAAGGGCGACCGAGTGTGGGAAGGAAGCGTGGAGCGTAATCTGCGGGCCGATGTACAAGAACCGGATACAAGGCGTTGCCGAGCAGGGCGAACGGGCATGTAACCGCGAAGCTCTTGTGGCCAAGGCGAGGTGACGTAAATCCGGCGGTCGTGCAGAGAAGGTGTGCGTTCTTACCTGGGGAGATCTCGCCTTATGCTCGAAAGGGCGACGGTGTCGAGCCGGAGCGAGAAGTCAGCAGAGGTCGTAGTAGCAGGACCAGCCCCATGATGGGACACAGGTCAGGCGAAGGACCGAACGAGAGGATGTGTTGACAGGATCATGTCGATGTCAAAGGCCATGCATCAGAAGCCTGCACGAGTGGGGCGACATGCAGTGAGTAGGGGTGAAGCCCCGAGGGGCGCATGTCGTGATGAAGCCTGCGGCCCGCGACATGACACCGAAGACACAGGAGCAGGGCTGCTCGATGCAGTTCTGGAAAGAGCCAACATGCAGCGGGCGTGGAGGCGGGTGAAGGCCAATCGGGGAACGGCCGGTGTGGATGGTCTGGACATCGACCAGACATCCCGGCAGCTCAAGACCGAATGGCCGCGAATCCGCGAAGCACTGTTGCAGGGGACATACCGGCCCAGTCCGGTACGACGGGTCATGATTCCGAAACCGGGAGGTGGGCAGCGCGAGCTGGGCATCCCGACGGTAACGGACAGACTGATCCAGCAGGCACTGCTGCAGGTACTGCAGCCGAAGATTGATCCGGATTTCAGTGAACACAGCTACGGCTTTCGGCCGGGACGGCGTGCGCACGACGCGGTGTTGGCCGCGCAGTCGTACATCCAGTCCGGCAGGAAGATCGTGGTGGATGTCGATCTGGAGAAGTTCTTTGACCGGGTCAATCACGACATCCTGATGGATCGCGTCAGAAAGCGCATCGGAGATGATGGCGTATGCCGTCTGATCCGGGCGTACCTGAACGCGGGAATCATGGATGGCGGCGGGGTCGTAGAGCGGCACGAGGGGACACCGCAAGGTGGACCGCTGTCGCCGCTGCTGGCCAACCTGCTGCTCGATGAGGTGGACAAGGCGCTGGAGGCGCGCGGGCATTGCTTCGTTCGGTATGCCGATGACTGTAACGTATACGTGCACAGTCGTCGGGCAGGCGAACGGGTGATGCAGCTGTTGCGCCGGCTGTACGGCAGGCTGCATTTGCGGATCAACGAGTCCAAGAGTGCGGTGGCCAGCGTCTTCACTGGCCGCAAGTTTCTGGGCTTCAGCTTCTGGATGGCTCCGAAAGGGGTCGTCAAACGGAGGATAGCCCGGAAAGCCGTGATGGCCTTCAGGCAGCGTGTGCGCTGGCTGACCCGCCGCAGTGGCGGACGCAGCATCAGCAGGTGGTCGATGGGCTTCGCCCATTGCTGCTGGGATGGAGAGCCTATTTCGGACTGGCGCAAACGACAGGCGTCTGGCGAGAGCTGGACGAATGGATACGCCACCGGCTGCGGGCCATCCAGCTCAGGCAGTGGAAGCGGGGCAAGACCATGTTCAGGGAGTTGTGCGCCGCGGGCGCAAGCACGGAAGTGGCCCGGAAAGTAGCGACAAACAGCCGGCGCTGGTGGCACAACAGTGCGATGCTGCTCAACAGTGTGCTGACCCTGTCGTGGTTCGACAGTCTTGGCCTGCCCCGTCTGGCATCATCCTGAATGTTCTCTCGAACCGCCCGGTGCGGACCCGCATGCCGGGTGGTGTGGAAGGGGTGCAGCCCAAAGGGCTGCCCCCTATGCCGATGGTCGCTTCCCTGCCCTGTCTGCAAATGAAGATCAGCCTGCAGCGCCCCAGCGGCTTTCTGCGCAACAGCGTGGCCCGCGCACTGTCGCTGACAGTCTTCCTGAATGGCGAGCCCATCGGCAAGCTGGCCACGGGCGAAAGCAAGGTCTTTCCGCTGCCGGATGAAGGCGGCATGCTGCAGGTGGGCATATCCCGCAGGGACGAGGGCCTCGAACCCATCAACCGGGATCCGGATCGGCGCATCTCCGGCTGCTCGATCTCCAGCCAGGGGCTGGCGCTAGGCCCGGCAGACGATGGCGCCACGCTGCAGGCCGTCACGGCAGCTTGGGTCATCCTCGACCCGTTCATGCTGTATATCCTGCCCCGGATACGTCACAGGGTCTTCCGGATCCGGCGGCTCCAGGGCTGATCCGTCTATCCCAAAAGGGAATTTTCCTCTCGTGCAGGACAGAGAACCCCCTTTCTGTGGGCCTCCGGCACCATCAATGGCCGTCACCGTCAATCGGATTGACTATCATTAGCATATCGAGGCAGTACGCACGGTGGTGCACTGCCTGCCATCGAAGGAGGAGTCGCCATGACCGACAAGATCTCTCCTGCCACAGTCAGTGCCCTATCCGAAACGATGCTGATCCCGCTGTGGGCCAAGGCCGTGAACAGAAACGCCCCCAGCCGCTGCTGAAGGACGCCGAAGCGCCACGAATGCTGGCGATGATCGACTACGACTTCGAGCGCTTCAAGGGGGCGCGGATGTCGCAGCCTGGCTGCTGCGGCCGGGCGGCACTGATCGACGAAGAGGTGCAGGCGTTCATCCGACAGCATCCCGATGCCGTCGTGGCGCAGATTGGCGCCGGTATTGATGCACGTTTCGAGCGCCTGGGGCGACCTGCTATCACGGCCCTGGTGGACATGGACCTGCCCGAGGTGATTGCCCTGCGCCGCAGGCTGCCGCCCGCGTCCACCAACATTTATCTGGAAGGCTCGCTGCTGGACGAGGGCTGGACGGCCACGCTGGCGGCCTATGGCAAGCCGGTACTGCTGGTGCTGGAGGGCGTCCTGATGTACTTCGATCAGGCACAGGTACAGGCCTTCTTTGCCATGCTGGCACGGCGCCTGCCGGGCGTGACGGTGGTCTTCGACATGCTGCCGCCCTTCGTGCTTAAGCACGGCAAGCATCACGACGCGCTCAAGCGCATGGGTGGAGCGCCCCTCCTTCCAGTGGAGCTGCGCGAACCGCGGGACATGGAAGGCTGGCAACCCGGTCTTCGGGTGCAGGTGACAGGACACCTCAGCGAGCGCTGTGGCAAGCGCTATCCGTGGCTGCTCCGGATGATCTACCGGACGAACTGGGGCCGCCAGAACATGGACCAGCGCATCATCCGGGTGGAAGTGGGAGCCATCCCCCATTGAAGCCCTCTAGAGGGGCGTCAGGCGTTCGGAAACGCCTGCATGAAGGCTGTGGGGCCCACCATTTAAGGTGGGCCAAAAAGCCGTGAATGGAAGCTGAAGGGAGAGCGGCCGGATCAGGTCGGCGCGTCGCGCAGCAGGTCCAGTGCCACCATCAGGTCCTGGCGGATGGCCTCCACGTCGGACTGACGCAGGCTCAGCGTGATGTCCACCGGCTGGGTGAGCTCGGCCTCTTTCTTGCGGCCAGGCTGGGCCGTTTCCGCCAGGCGGTTGCGGGCACCGCTGATGGTGAAGCCGTGTTCGTACAGCAGCTCGCGGATGCGGCGGATGAGCAGCACCTCGTGGTGCTGGTAGTAACGGCGGTTGCCGCGCCGCTTCATCGGGCGCAGCTGGGTGAATTCCTGTTCCCAGTAGCGCAGCACGTGGGGCTTGACGCCATACAGCTCGCTCACTTCACCAATGGTGAAGTAGCGCTTGGCCGGAATGGGCGGCAGGATGGTACGGGTTTCGGTGGCCTTGGCGGCAGATGCACTCATGATTCAGTGTGGCCAGAAATGGCGCCAGCGTTCAGCGGCAGCGCGGCGGCCGGGCGATGAGGCGCCTCGATCTGGGCCTTCAGCTTCTGGGAAGCGTGGAAGGTGACGACCCGACGCGCCGAGATGGGGATCTCTCGCCCGTCTTGGGGTTAGCGACTCGGACGCTGCTGCTTGTCGCGCAGCTGGAAGTTGCCGAACCCCGAGAGCTTGACGCTTTCACCGCGGATCAGCGCGGCGCTGATCTCCTCGAAGAAGGTCTCGACCATGTCCTTGGCTTCACGCTTGTTCAGGCCCACGCGCTCGAACAGCATGTCGGCCAGCGCCGCCTTGGTCAGCGTGAAGGCGGGGCTTGGCCAGCAGGTCCGCCAGGGCTCTGCCCGGCGGACAGTTCGCCGGATTCGGGTTCCATCGGGTTCTGCGTCATTGTGGAAACAGCTCAGGCACGCAGCCGGGCACTGAACCGTGCCGTCAGCCGCCCGAGGATCAGGGCCACCACGGCCTCGACTTCCTCATCGCTCATCGTCCGGTCAGTATGTTGCATCCAGAGGCGGAAGGCAAGGCTTTTTCTCCTTATTTTCCAACCCCTTACCGCGATACTGGTCGAAAAGCCGCACGTGCCGGACACTGGCGGCAGCCGGCTCATCGCGCACCACTGCCCGGATTTCGGCCAGGACCTCGGCAGCCGGCACCTGTTCATCCAGCACCACGGCCAGGTCACGGATGGCCGGCGGGAAGCGGCTGTCACGTTGGTAGGAGGCCACAGGGCGCGTCTGCACGGCCGACCAGTCCAGCTCGGCCATGAAGACTGGACCCGGCAGGTCCAGCTCATCGATGAGCTGCGGGATGCAGCGCCCCTGATCCAGCCCACGGGTGTGCCGTCGGGCAGCTGGATGCGCGCCGACTGCCCAGGATGCAGGCCCGGATGGGAGGCAGCCACGAACTGCAGGTTCGCCTCGGGGTGTGCGGCTTCCAGATCGCCCTTCAGGTCGTAGAAATCCACCGACCGGGTGGTGGCGCCCCACTGCGGATCAAGCACGCTGCCATGGACCAGCACGCCCAGCTGCACCGGCTGCGCGATGTCGGCCAGAGCCAGCGGACCGGCCGGTTGCCCCGGTGCCGGCCAGTAGACGCGCCCCACCTCGAAGAGGCGCACACGCTCGGCCTTGCGGTTCAGGTTGTGGCGCAGATTGGCCAGCAGCCCGCTCCAGAGCGAGGTGCGCATCACGTCCAGATGCTCGGCGATGGGGTTCTGCACCCGGATGGCATCGCCTGCCGGCCGGAAGCGGCGATCGTCGGCGCTGTCGACGAAGCTGAAGTTGATGACTTCCTGGTAGTCGCGCGCGGCCCAGCGGCGCTTGAGCGCCAGCGTGCCCAGCCGTGCCTCGGGGGCTGGGCGCATGGCGATGCACGCCTGCGGCGGCCGGGTCGGGATGTGCTCATAGCCGTGCAGGCGGATCACTTCCTCGATCAGGTCCTCCTCGATGGCGATGTCGAGCGCCGCGATGGCGGCGTGACCTGAAAGACCGTATCCGACGAGCCGTTGCCGGCGTCGGCAGTCTTCTGCTCGAAGACGAAGCCCAGGCGCCGGAAGGCATCGGCGCAGTCGTCAGCCGACAACGACAGGCCACTGACGCGCGCCAGACGCGACAGGCGCATGGCCACCGGCTTGCGCTCGGGCAGCCCCTGTGACCCGATCGCTGACCGGACCCGCCTCGCCTCCGCAGATCTCCAGCACCAGACGACTCAGGTACTCCAGATGCTCGACCACCGTTTCGGCATCCACGCCGCGCTCGAAGCGCTGGGCGGCATCGGTGGTGAAGTTGTAGCGGCGCGGCCGTCCCATGATGGCGGACGGCCACCAGAAGGCAGCTTCCAGATAGACATCGGTGGTCTTTTCTGCATCCACCGCGCTGCCCTGCCCGCCCATGATGCCAGCCAGGCTCACCGGACCGTCATCATCGCAGACCACGCCCACCGGCAGACCCCGGGCGTCCGGCTCCCACGGTCACGGTCTGGTCATTGAGCAGCGCCAGCTGCTCGCCGGCACAGGGCCCCAGCGGACGTGCAGACCGCCCTTCAGGCGTGCCAGATCGAAGATGTGCGTGGGACGACCCAGTTCCAGCAGCACATAGTTGGAGATGTCGACCAGCGCCGAGATGGGGCGCTGACCGGCGCGTGCCAGCCGCTGCTTCATCCAGTCCGGCGTGGGCGCAGACGCATTGACGCCGCGAATGACACGACCGGCAAAGCGTCCGCACAGTGCCGGCTCCTCAATGCGGACCGGCAGGACAGCGTCGCTGGTCACGGCCACGGGGGCGAACGCAGGTTCCTGCACGGGATGGTTGGCCAGCGCGCCCAGATCGCGCGCCACGCCCAGCACCGACATGCAGTGCGCCAGGTTCGGCGTGAGCTTCAGCTCCAGCACGTCCTCGTCCAGGTCCAGTGCCTGGCGCAGGTCGGTGCCCGGCTTCAGGTCGGCCGACAGCTCCGTGATGCCGCCGTGATCGTCGCCCATGCCCAGCTCACGGCCCGAGCACAGCATGCCGCCACTTTCCTGGCCGCGCATCTTCGTCTTCTTGATGCGGAAATCACCGGGCAGCACGGCGCCGGGCAGCGCGCAGGCCGTCACCAGCCCGGCGCGCGCATTGGGCGCACCGCAGACGATCTGCACCGGCTCGGCCTGGCCCACGTCCACCATGCACACCTGCAGGCGGTCGGCGTCCGGGTGCTTGGCGGCGCTGACGATGCGCGCGACCACCACGCCGGAGAACGCGGCCGCCACTGGCTCGCGGGACTCCACTTCCATGCCACCCATGGTCAGCAGGTGCTCCAGTGCCACCCCGTCCACCGGCGGATTGCAATAGTGGCGCAACCATTTCTCGGGAATTCTCATGATCGGATCAACACCCTGCTTGGGAAAATCGGAAGGCATGGCCGGTGCGGGCATGACGCGGGCCGTGCACGGAAGAAGGGAAACCCGGCCGATCGGAAGGGCCGGGAGATCATCAGGCGAACTGTCGCAGGAAGCGCAGGTCGTTCTCGTAGAAGAGGCGCAGGTCATCGACGCCATAGCGCAGCATGGCCAGTCGCTCGATGCCCGAGCCGAACGCGAAGCCGATGTGCTTCTCGGGATCCAGCCCCAGGTTGCGCACCACGTTGGGATGCACCTGACCCGAACCGGAAACCTCCAGCCATCGTCCTTTCAGCGGGCCGTCGGCAAAGCGCATGTCGATCTCGGCCGAAGGCTCGGTGAACGGGAAGTACGACGGACGGAAGCGCACGTCGATGTCGTCGCGCTCGAAGAAGCGATGCAGGAAGTCGGTGTAGACGCTCTTCAGGTCGGCAAAGCTGATGTTCTCGTCCACCCACAGGCCTTCCACCTGATGGAACATGGGCGAGTGCGTGGCGTCGGAATCCACCCGGTACGTCTTGCCCGGCACGATGACTTTCAACGGCGCCTGGTTCATCCGCGCATAGCGCACCTGCATCGGGCTGGTGTGCGTGCGCAGCACCAGCGGCTGGGCCGAGGCATCGGCCTGGCTGCCGGCAGGCCGCTCAATGTAGAAGGTGTCGGCCATCGACCGCGCAGGGTGATTGGGCGGAATGTTGAGCGCCGTGAAGTTGAAGTAGTCTTCCTCGATCTCGGGACCATCCGCCACGTCGAAGCCGATGGAGCGGAAGATCTGCTCGACCCGCTCGATGGTGAGCGTGACCGGATGCAGTCCGCCCGTGGCCGCTCCCGGCCGGGCAGCGACACGTCCAGCCGCTCGAAGCCAGCCGCTGGGCCAGCCGTTCGGCACGGATTGCCTCGATGCGGGCGTTGAGCTGCGCCTCGATGCGCTGCTTGACCTGGTTGAGCGCCTTGCCACGCTCGGCCTTCTCGGCTCCGGTCAGCGAAGCCAGTCCCTTGAGCAGCGCGGTCAGTGCACCACTCTTGCCCAGGAAGGCCGCCTTGGCATCTGCCAGACCAGCCTCGTCGGCCACGGCGTCAAAACGGGCGCGGGCCTCTTCGACCAGCTTCTCAGATCATTCATCATTGCTTGCGCTTCCTGTCCAGAAACATGTGTTGAACTGCCATCGGCGACCGCCCAAAAGCAAACGGGGATCGATACTCCGGCACCGGCTCGGTGCGGCTATCGATCCCCGTCGGTGACCCGGCAAGGTGCCGGATACCCCTCGTCTTCAGGGCCTCAGGACATCCGGCAGTGTCGGTCAACCGCAGTGCCTCAGGCCGCAGCGGTACCCAGCGTCGATTTGACCTGCTCGACGATGGCGCTGAAAGCCGGCTTGTCGTTGACGGCCAGCTCGGCCAGAACCTTGCGGTCCAGCGCGATCTCGGCCTTCAGCAGACCGTTCATGAACACGCTGTAGGTCAGGCCATGCTTCGCACGGCGGCGTTGATACGGGTGATCCAGAGGGCGCGGAAGACGCGCTTGCGATTGCGGCGGTCACGGTAGGCATATTGCCCAGCCCGCATAACCGCTTCCTTGGCGATGCGGTATACGTTCTTGCGACGACCGCGATAGCCTTTGGCCTGGTCGATGACTTTCTTGTGACGGGCCCGTGCGGTAACCCTCTCTTGACTCGTGGCATGTTGGTACCCGGTTCGGCTCAGGTTTCAGGCGTAGGGCATCATCGCGTGGATGCTGCGGGCATCTGCCTCATGGACATCAACCGCACCACGCAGGTGGCGTTTGACCTGGTGGTCTCTTCGTGAGGATGTGACGCTTGAGGCCTGACCGCGCTTCACGGTACCGCCCGGACGAACGCGAAACCGCTTGGACGCGCTCTTCTTGGTTTTCATCTTGGGCATGACTTTTTCTCAAGATAGCTTCTGCGCCCGATCGAGGTGGCCAGCTGGCAGAGCCGGCACTTCCATGACCCGCCCGACGTTCAGAAGTAAAGCTTTTGGATGATAACACGTCCGGCGCCGTATCTGTGAATGCGCTGCAAGGGGAACGACTAGTCGATCAACGGCCATGGCGCGCAGGAAGAGCGCAAGAAAAAACGGGTTGCAGGCGTAAAGCTTGCAACCCGTTTCAGGTATCTGGTAGGCGATTGATTCGAACCAACGACCCCACCATGTCAAGGTGGTGCTCTAACCAACTGAGCTACGCGCCTGCTGTCGTGCAGTGAAGCTGCGATTATAAGAGGTATTCCATGAAATGCAAGCGTTCCACGGAAAATTTTTCTTGCAGGCTTTCCGCGTCCGCCTCGACGGCCTGCTGGTTGCAGCAGACGCGGCAGAGGCCGCGCTGTTGCTGCCACGGCATCCGCCCCTTCCAGAGCGCCTCCCAGAAGAGTCCTGCCGATGTGCGCCCTGGACAGGCGTGCGATCTGCCCGATCCCGCCTTCGACGGGATCCTCGGTTCAGAAGCGCCATGGTGCTTTTGCCTGTGCTTACCAGACGAAGTACAGCCGCCCCTGACGGGCCCGCTTGACCAGCGAGGCAACCTCGCGCGTCATGATGCGCTGGCCCGGGGCCAGCAGGAGCAGCGCCATGGTGCGACGCTCATTCAGCCACACCACCTTGGCGTAGTCCACCCGGCCACTGCGGCTGATCAGCTCCAGCCACCGCCCCGGCTGCATGGCGGCGGCAAAGCGCTCGACCGGCAGGTTGAAACGGCGCGGCGCGTTGGGCAGGTCATCCATGCGGGTGCTGCGGATGAGGGCCTGAAGCTTTTCGCGGGCAGCCGCCGCACTGATCGGGTCATGCGCCGTGAGGTCCGCGGCACCGTGGTGGAGGTTGCCGGCGGCATGCCCTGATGGGCCGGCTGTGCAGCAGGCGCCGGCATGGACGGCACGGAAGCCGGCTGCGACGGGTGCAGGATGGTCGTGTACGGTTGCGAGGAATAGTCCTCGACCGGCGTGGGACGCGGTGCCTGGCGCCAGGCATCAGGCTCAGCCTTGTCAAAGGCAGGCCGGGGGCATAGTGGTGCCGGGCGGTTTCGGCCTGCCGGGCATCCAGCACTGCCACATGCCCCTGCCCGCGCTCCCTGGCCACCAGCCGACGCTGCCCCCACGTTGGCGGACGCCTGAACCGTGCCAGCGGCCTGGGCGTGCGCCTGGGAAGCGTCCATCGCGCCTGAAGCCAGTGCCACCTCCGGCGTGGGAGATTCGGCCTCGCGTGCAATGAGGGTGACCGCCGAGCCTTCTTCGCCCTGCATGCGGCGCAGGTGGATGATGAAGATCTCGTCGAAGAAGGTGCGGAAGCTCCGGGCCGTGCGCCCACTTTCGCGGATGCCGATGGTGAGCATGTTCAGCATCGGCGGGATGCTCTGCACCAGCTCGGCACGGGCATGGGGATCCGCGCCTTCCGGCCCAGCGTCCAGAGCAGATCGTCCACCACTTTCAGGGCCAGACGATAGGACTGGCTGTCGGTGCCGTCGCGCAGCACGGCCGTGCGCAGGTGGCGCAGCCACACGTCGTACAGGAAGGTGCGCACCGAGGCCGGCACCCGGCTGCTGCCCAGGCGATGGTCCAGCAACCGGCGGATGTCCTCGGAGACGGTCTTCTCGCGGGCCGCCGACGGACGATGGGCAAAGTCGCGCCGATTGCGCTGGCGCCGCTGCTGGCGGGTGGAGCTGCGACGGCTACGCGACAGGCTCGAGAGCAGTCGACGCATGCCGTCCGTGGCGCGCGCTGGTACTCGTGGTCGACCTGGGCCGTGAGCACCTGGCTGCGGATGTGGAAGGCGTGAGCCACGATCTCGACCGCACGCACGATGGTCTGCAGGCGCTGGTAGAGCGGCTTGTCGGGCCGCATCTCATCCGGATAGCTGACGGCAATGGCGGCCAGCTGTTCGATGAGGCGGCGCACCGAGCGGGAGTCGTCGCTGAGGTAGCCGGCATCGAGGCTGGCCAGCGTGATGGCGGGCACCTGCAGGCGCCAGAGCAGGATGCGTGCCCCTCGGGCAGGCGCTTGTCAGCGGTGGCGTAGTCGAACAGCGTGCCCACCAGATCGATGACGGCCAGCACCGCGGTGTCGCCCCCGGCCGCGATGATCTGCTGGCGGATCTTCTGGAAGAAGCGGGTACGGGCCTCCTGGCTGAACGGGGCCACCTGATGCTGTTGCGCAAACGCGACGGCATCGCGCTCGATCTCCTCGACTTGCGGGAGGCGCGTTGCGTTGCGGTGGGCAGCCAGGCGGGGATGCCTGGTCGACAGGGGATTGGCGGCCATGACGGCAGAGGCGCGAATGTCGTTCAGTACCTGGTGAGAGGCGTGTTTGACGAAGCTGTTTCTGAGATCTTCGGTTGGAAAGATACCAGTATAGGGTTCGGCGTGTTGGGTTTGAGTCGAAACAAGGGCGCCTTTCCCGATGCTCCCCACCCGTTTGCCCCCATGGACAGCTGCAGACTGGCGGCCTGTTGTGCTGCCAGCACACCGCTGCGGCGCAGCTCGGCATCGCAATCAGCCAGCAGCCGGGCCAGCGGGGAAGACAGCCTGCGACAGGATGATGGGCCGCAGGTGCAGCGAGATGGGCTGCAGGTGGTGAAGGGTTCCAGCGCGAGGATGAAGGCCATGGCCAGCGCGCGGGCTCCCAGCGGGTGCTGGTCGTCACGCAGCTGGGTCTGTGCCAGGCTCTCCAGGCGGCGCAGATAATACAGGTAGGAGCCCCCGAATGCCGAACGCATGCCGTTGGCCAGCTCGCGCGCCAGGATCTGTTCCAGCAGGCCGACATCGCTGGCAGGCTCGGGCACGCCCAGGTCGGTGATGGTGGACGGCAGCGAGGACTCTTCGGCCAGCCGTTCAGGTCCAGGCCCACGAAGTTCTCTAGCGGCGATCTCGGCCCGAACGGCGGCTTCTTCCCGCAACCGTCGTGCAGTGTCGGTCAGCTTGGCCGCGACGTTGGTGTCCAGCCCGTCGGCTGCGTGCGCCAGCAGCGCGTCGGCAATGTCGGGCAGGAGCTTGAAGACCACGGTACCGAAGCGATCTGCCATGGTTTCATGCAGTCGCGGATACAGGGATGGATCGATGCTGGAGGACACGAGCTGCCTCTGAAACAGGATACTGCCGTCAAGAGGAGGACGGAGCGCGGCACGGCCGTGAAGCACGGGGCCGAATCGGTAGGCCGCCATGCATGGACAGGCACATGCCGGTCGCGTAATCAACGGGCATCTTATGAGCGGCAGGGAAAAGGCAGCTGTGACGAAAGTAACGCTGGTTTTTCGTGTTTGACCGACACGGACGGCGGAAATCAGCCGACAGGCGGCATCATGGCTGGATCGGGCAGACAGAAGACTCGCACCCCGCTCATCCGGTCTGTCGAGCAGGTTGTTCGCGTTCCTGTCGATTTGTCAGCAGATCGATGTCTGATTTTTCGACGCCGGGCGTGACGACGACGCGTTGAGGCCAGATCGGCCTCCTTCAGTCCGATCCGATGTCGGCCGATGTTGCCGTCCGGGCGCTCGCAGTGCCGGCAGCACCCGCACGGCATTGGCGGTGGTGAGTTCTGCCACGGCCTCCAATGAGAGCCCGCGCAGTTCTGCCAGCACCTGGGCGATGCGCGCCAGTTCGGCCGGCTGGTTGCGCCCCGGATGGACCCAGGCCGGCGAGATGTCGGGCGCGTCGGTCTCCAGCACCAGGGTCTCGGCCGGCAGACTGGCGGCCAGGCGGCGGATGTTGCGGGCACGATCGAAGGTCATGGCCCCGCCGAAGCCGACGGCCATGCCCAGACCGATGAGATGCTGGGCCTGCTGCAGGCTGCCGTTGAAGGCATGGGCAATGCCGCTGGGGGGACGAAAGCGCCGCAGCTGCTTGGTGACGGCATCCACCGAGCGACGGGTATGCAGGATGACGGGCAATCCGAACTCGGCTGCCAGCCGTACCTGCGCCTCGAACACCGCCTGCTGGCGCGCGGGATCGAGACCGGGCACGAAGTAGTCCAGCCCGATCTCGCCGATGCCGACAAAGCGCGGATGGTCCCGCACAGCCGCGACGCGCTGGCGCAGGTGTTCCAGGTCATCAGGGCCAGCATCATTCACGTAGAGGGATGCAGCCCCGGGCGAACCAGACATCGGGCTCACGCTCGGCCAGCGCCTGCACCGTGTCCCAGTTGCGCCGGAACACGGCCGGCACGACGATGGCGCCCAGACCCGCCTGACGGGCCGCCGTGATGACCGCGTCGCGGTCTTCATCGAACTCGGGCGCATCCAGGTGGCAGTGGGTATCGATCAGCACCGCCCGCCTCCGTCAGACGCCCGCCTCGACCAGCATGCCGTCGCGCAGCGTCACGCGCCGGTCGGCACGGGCCGCCAGATCCGTGTCGCGGGTGACGATGACCACGGCTGTTCCCAGTTGACGTGCCAGCGCGCAGCAGGCCGAACACGCTGGCGGCGGTCTGGGCGTCGAGGTTGCCGGTGGGCCTCGTCGGCCAGCACGCAGCAGGGCTCGGGTGACCAGCGCGCGAGCCAGTGCCACCCGCTGGCGTTCACCGCCCGACAGCTCGCCGGGCCGATGCTCGCCCCTGCTCGGCCGGCCGACCAGCCCCAGCATCTGGCGAGCCGCCTCCTGGGCTTCGCCACGGGGCCGCCCACGGATCAGCAGCGGCATGGCCACGTTCTCGATCGCAGAGAACTCGCCCAGCAGATGGTGGAACTGGTCAGACGAAACCCAGCTTGTGATTGCGCAACCGCCCCGGGCCGTTTCCGAGAGCGCATCCAGGCGCTGTCCGGCCACGGCCACCCAGCCGGCATCGGGCTGATCCAGCCCGCCCAGCAAGTGCAGCAGCGTGCTCTTGCCCGAGCCCGAGGCCCTGACGATGGCTACCACCTCGCCGGGCGCCACGGTGAAGTCGACGTGCTTCAGGATGGTGAGCTGGCGTGCGCCCTGGTCGTAGTGCTTCCTGAGCCCCCGGCACTGCAGCACGGGTTGGGAGGCCCGTTCGGCGCGCGGGTCGCGCCGTCATGACGTGGCATAAGCGGTTTCGGCATGGGCGTCCGCAGGGGACATGCCGGCAGCCGTCGTCCGGCCGAGCGCCGGCAGAAGGTGTCGTGGAACTCATTCGTAGCGAAGGGCCTCGGCAGGACGCACGGCGGCAGCCCTGCAGGCTGGGATAGATGGTGGCCAGCAGCGCCAGCACACAGGAGATCAGCGCCACCCAGCTCACGTCCTCCAGACGCAGGTCGCTGGGCAGTTCGGAAATGACGTAGATGCCCGGCGGCAGCAGTCGCACGCCGAGCATCTGCTCGAAGGCGCCCACCACCGGACCGAGGTTGAGCGAGACCAGCACGCCCAGCGCCACCCCGGTGAAGGTGCCCAGCAGGCCCACCAGCGAGCCCCTGCACCATGAAGATGGACAGGATGGAGCGCGACGAGGCGCCCAGCGTGCGCAGGATGGCGATGTCGGCCCGCTTGTCGGTCACGGTCATCACCAGCATGGACACTAGGTTGAACGCCGCCACCGCGATGATCAGCGCCAGGATGATGAACATCATGCGCTTTTCCACCTGCACGGCTGCGAACCACACCCGGTTCTCCAGCGACCAGTCACGTACCTGATAGCCGTCCCCAGCTCGGCGCCCAGCTGCTGACCGATCTCGGGAGCCCATGCATGTCGTCCAGCCGCAGCCGCAGGCCCATGGCGCCGCCAGTTCGGAAGAAGGTGGCGGCATCGTCCAGATGGCCGGGATCAACGTGCTGTCGTACTCATAGTGGCCGGACTCGAAGATGCCGCGCACGGTGAACTGCTTCATCCGCGGCACCACGCCGGCCGGGCTGACCGTCCCCTGCGGTGCAATCGCGCCAGTCGATCCTCGATCAGGCCCAGCTGGTTGGCCAGCACCGCCCGATGATCGATGCCGAAGCTGCCCGGCGTGAGCGCGGACAAACTGCCTTCGACCACCTGTCCTGCCATGTCGGAGACCCGCGGCTCGATGGCTGGCACGATGCCGCGCACCAGCGCCACCACGCACCGTCTGGTTGCGGGAGATGACGACCTGCCCGGACACGAAGGGGCTGCCCCGTGACGTGGTCGTGACCACGCAGCTTCGGCCAGTGGCTGCCAGTTCAGCGGGCCATCGACGTGATAGACCTCCACATGCGAGAGCACCCGACAGCATCCGGTCGCGGACTTTTCTGGAAGCCGTTCATCACCGACATGACGATGATGAGTGCCGCCACGCCCAGCGCGATGCCGGCCACCGACAGCGTCGAAAATGAAGGAGATGAAGCCGTTCTTTCTTGCCTGCGCGCTTGCTACTGCGGGTGTAGCGCAGGCCGACGAACCATTCAAAGGGGTAAAAGCAACGGGGAAACTCCGAATGAAACGTTGCCTCGAAGATCTGGACAGACAATCAGATCTGCCCTGTCCGACAGGACGCCGGGATCGGCAGTTTGCCACAGCTGGCGCTTGTGCACCTGGGCACCACGTCCCGGCTGGGGTGCACGCACGAGGCCAGCCAGCGATGCCCCTGCATAGTAGCGGCGTGAACGCCACACTGCTCCTCCATCACCCCCGGCACCGGGGGTGTCAGAAGACTTCCACCATTGAACACCCGCGGCTGCGCCTGCTGCCCGGCGCCCTGCTGCCCGCCCACTGGCTGGGGAGGCCTGCTGCACGACCGGCTGCCCGGCATCCGCCGGGCCCTCGCCGATGGGCGGCTGCGCCTGCGGACACTGCCGTTGAACGCGCCGGCCGACGGCGACTGGGCCCATGACCGCCTGGCTGCGCGGGCATCCGGCGCTGGGGGCGTCTTCAGTACCGGGCCGGTGCCGCTGCGGCCGTGCGTGCCTTTGCCGCGTCGCAGGCCTCCGTCCTGACGGACCGTGCCCCGGCGGCGCCAACAGCCCCGCAGACATCGGCAGACGCGCCATCCACGACCGCAACGCCCGGCTGGCTGCTGCAACCCGTCACCTTCCGGCTGACCACGGACCGATGATGCTGGACCCCACCCCACAACGGGCGGTGGATGCCGCCATGGCGGAGCGGATGATCTGTGCCATCGCCCCGTTGCTGGCCGATGAGGGGCTGGACATCGAGATGCAGACGCCGACCCGCTGGCTGCCGCACCCACGGACCGGGTACCGCCGGCTGGCAGCTTTCCTGCACGCCGATCGAGGCGGTGGGCGAGTCGCACATCGACGTGCTGATGCCACAGGGCTCGGATGCGAAACGCTTTCTGCGTCTGCTGAATGAAGTGCAGATGAGCTTGAACCCTGCTGACGCTGAACGAGCCGCAGGATCTGCCCGTCAACGCCATCTGGCCCAGCGGCCCGGCCCATTCCCCGGCCATCGACGCCGTGCGCGACCTGCTGGCCCGAGGTCTGGTGGTGGACGAGCGCTTTCGATGGCCCTGGCTGACGCAGGACCTGTCCGCCCGGCTGGACGCCCTGCCCGCACTGGATGCCTCGGTTTGCCGACGACCCGGCCGGCTTTGCGTGCCTGCTGGCCGGAGAGCACGGCCTGCACTGGCTGCATGCCCCGAACGTGCCCGACGAGATCCTGCACCGGCGGGTCTGACGCCCCGGCCGGGCGCCACGGCCAGGTCCACAGCAGACCGTGGCGCAGCAAGTCCCCGATCACGGCACGGCGAGGCTCCGCGCCCATGCGACCTCGGAACGCCCAGGACACGCGGCAGCGCCCGTTGCCGAAGGCGAACGGCCCAGCTGGCTGGCTTGCCCGGGCAGCCGCCTGCGGGCATGGCGGGGTCGTTCACGCGATGCCCTGGGGCGTGCCGGCAGCCGGAACGGCACTGCTTCTCAGGGCACGCCCTCTGCCGATCCCCTGGACTCCCTCTTCCGCGACGAGGCCCCATGACGCCCCAGTCTTCCGCTTCCACCCTTCGGCTGCACACCCGCCCGGTTGACCTGCGCGCCGCCAGACGCTGCTGCAGGCTGGTGTCGATCCGCTGCTGGCCCGACTGCTGGCCGCCCGCGGCATCCGCCATCCGGACGAGATCCGGCTGGACCCTGGCTGGCCTGTTGCTGCCCGACACGATGCGGGTCTCGCCGAAGCCGTGGCCCGGCTGTCGCGTGCCATCGACGATCAGGAGCCGATCCCGGTGGTGGGCGACTCACGACTGCGACGGCGCCACGGCCATCGCCATCGCGGTGCAAGGCCTTCGGATGATGGGCGCCACCATCGACCACCGGTGCCCAACCGCTTCGAGAACGGCTATGGCCTCACCCCGGAAGTGGTGGATGCCGCGCTGGTGCACCTGCGTCTCGGCTGGCCGGCCCCTGCTGCTCACCGTCGACAACGGCATCGCTCTCGGTCGCCGGTGTCGAACATGCCAACAGCTCGGCCTGCCCGTCATCGTCACCGACCACCACCTGCCGGCCGAGACGCTGCCGGCCGCGCTGGCCATCGTCAACCCCAACCAGCCCGGCTGCCCTTCCCGGACAAGAATCTGGCCGGTGTGGGCGTCATGCTCTATGTGCTGATCGCGCTGCGCAGTCACCGCCGTCAACTGGGCCGCTTTTGACGGGCCGCCGCCATCGCTGTCGCCGCTCATGGACCTGGCGGCGCTGGGCACCGTGGCCGACGTGGTGCCGCTCTCGCACAACAACCGCGTCATCGTCAACGCGGGGCTGGCGCGCATTCGTGCCGGCAGGGCCCGCCCCGGCATCGCCGCCCTGTTGCAGGTGGCCCGCCGCAGCGCCCACACGCTGGCAGCCACCGACCTGGGTTTTGCCATCGGCCCGCGCATCAATGCCGCCGGCCGCTCGCCGACATGTCGATCGGCGTGGAATGCCTGCTGGCCACCGATCTGGCCTGCGCCACCCAGCTGGCCACCGAGCTGGACCAGATCAACCAGCAGCGGCGCGACCGGAAAGCAACATGCGCGAAGAGGCGCTGGCGCTGATCGGAGAGCCTGCGGCCGATGCCCGCACGCTGGTCATCCATGACGACAACTGGCACCACGGCGTCATCGGGTCCCGTGGCCCTCGCGCATCAGCGAACGCCACCACCGGCCCACCATTGCACTGGCCCCTGACCAGACGGCATGCTGCGCGGCTCGGGTCGCTCGATCGCGGGCGTGCATCTGCGCGACGTGCTCGACCCGGTGGACAAGCGTCACCCGGGCATGCTGGTGAAGTTCGGTGGCCACGCCATGGCGGCAGGGCCTGACGCTGCCGGCCGACCGACTGGACGACTTTCGCCGGCCCCGGAAGACGCCGTCCGCACCCTGGCCCGGGACGACTGCTTCGAGCGCGACGTGACCACCGACGGCGCCCTGCCTGCCGATGCCATCCATATCGGCACGCTGGAGCTGCTGGATACCCAGGTCTGGGGACAGACTTTCCGCCGCCGCTCTTTTCCCGGACGTTTCAATATCCGGACCCAGCGGCTTATCAACAACCGTCACCTGAAGCTGGAACTGAGCCCGGCCGACGACCCCGGTGCGCGCATGTCCGCCATCTTCTTCGGCCGTACCGAAGCGCTGCCACCCGAAGCACTGCTGTCCTACCGGATCCAGCGCGACGACTACCGCGGACGTGATGCCGTGTCCCTGCAGATCGACCAGGTCCTGCTGGACGATGCCACCGGCCTCCTGACGCCGCCCGCCTGACCACCGAGTCAGCGAAATCCGGCCACCGGCCGTTCATGACGGCTTCGACCTCATGCCGCATCCGCCCTGCGACCCGTGTCGCAGCCCCAGTCAACGGCACCGACAGCCCCATGGCCTGCCTAGGCTGTCCGAGCCCTTTTTTCGACGGATGGTTCCATGTCGAGATATTCCGTTGCCACCTATCCTGAAACCCCTCGTACCGTCGGCCGTCGTGACGGTGCCCACCAGCGCAGTTCCTTCCAGGAACGGCCCGCCGCCCACGCACCGGTGAGCGTCACGGCCACGTCGCCGCTGCCGCGCCTGCGACTGGGCCGTATCGCCTCGGCCCTGCTGCTAGCCTGCTACCTGCCCATGGCCTCTGCCCAGCTGGTAGCCGACCCCGGCAAACCCGGCGCCGCCCAGCAGAAGGACGTGCTGCCCTACGCCATCGACCGCGACGGCCCCTGGCGCCCCTCACCGTAAGCGCCGTGGACGGTGACGGCTTCGTGACGCTGTCCTTCGGTCCCGGCAAGCCCCAGGATGCGCCTGGCTGGCTGGTGATCCGCCCCCGGGAAGGCCACTGGGACTGGCACGCCGTGAAGAGCCTGCGCATGCACATCCAGAACGCCATGCCCTGGGCGCTGACGGTGCTGATGCAGCTCAGGGACGAACAGGGCCAGACCCTGCAGGCCACGCTGGCGCTGCCACCCAGCGGACCGTTTGCGCTGGCCATGCCGCTTTCGGCCACCCTGCCCCTGCAGATGGGCATGCAGCGGCCCCGTCATCCCCCGGACCATGAAGGACGCCAACGGCGCCGAGAGCCCCCTGGGCCTGGTGGAGACCACGGCCGGCACCCTCGACACCACGAAGATTCGCGAGATCCGCATCAGCATGCCGCCGCCCGATGCCGAACAGAAGATCCGGCTGGGCGAGGTCTTCCTGCCCCCCATCGGCACCGATGACCTGCAGGCCGGCTACACCGGCATCGTCGATGCCTACGGCCAGTACACCCGTGCCGACTGGCCGGGCAAGTACCACCTGCCGCGCAAGCTGGCACGCGCGCTGGAAGAAGCCACCCCGCCCGATGTGAAGGCCGCACGCCGCAAGGCCGACGGTGTGAAAGACGTTCGTGACCTGGACGGCGACGGCAAGGTCTCGAAACGCGAGCAGCGCCTGGCCCGTACCGAGAAGCAGGCCGAGAAGCGGCTGACTGCACGCCAGAAAGCCAAGCGTGCCAAAGCCTGGCGCGACGCCCAGGAAGCCGCACGGGCCGACTTTGCCCTGCACGCCCGCCAGGCTGACCAGAAGCTCGCCAACGCCCTGGCAGCCCTGCAGGATGAGGACGAGGAAAATGCCGGTTCCAGCTATTCCGCCGACAAGCACCGCCCCGCTCTGGACCGCTTCGGCGGCATCACCGGCATCGAGGGCAGCAGCCACGGCAACGGCTGGTTCCGCACCGGCCATCTCACGCTGAAGGACGGCAGCCAGCGCCACATCCTCATCACCCCCGAGGGCAACCTCTTCTCGTTCGGTGTCAACGCGGTACAGCGTGACAACAGCGAGACCTTCGTGAGCGGACGCGAATTCCAGTTCACCAGCCTGCCCGTGCGCGCGGCTGAACACCGCTTCACCCAGAAGAAGGACAGCACCGAGACCCTGCCCGCCGACAGCGGCGCCCAGCGGAACCGGCGCTTCCTGAAAGGCCAGACGCACGATTTCTACCATGCCAACCTGTATCGCCGCGACGGTGACGACTGGGCACAGCGCTGGGTCACGCGCACCGGCAAGCGGCTGAAATCGGGTTTCAACACCGTCGGCGCTGGAGCGACGACAGCATGAACCACGTCAAGCTGCCGCCACGCGCATCGCCCACGTGAGCGGCCTGTTTGCCCGCCCTCAGCGACGGTAACGACTGGTGGCAGGGCATTCCCGATGCCTTCGACCCCGCGTTCGGCCCAGGCCCCGAAGCCACGCTGAAGAAGGAAACGGCCTCCAGCCAGGACGACCCCTATCTCGATCGGCTGGTTCGTGGATAACGAACTGGGCTGGGGAAACGGCTCGGCCCCCGATCCGCTGGCCCGCTATGCACTGGCCTACTCGGCCCTGAAGATGGATGCCGCCCAACGCCAGGCACACGCCAAGCGTGCCCTGGTGAAGCTGCTACGTGAACGCTACAGCGACGACGTGCAGGAACTGGCCCGCGTCTGGCAGCAGCCGCTATCGGACTGGAAGGCCTCGAAGCCGCCTGGCCTGCCGAGCGCCTGCCCGACGGCAGGAATCCGCACGTGGCCGCCGACCTCTCGGCCTTCCTGCGCCTGCATGCCGAGACCTACTATTCGCAGGTGGCCCAGGCCCTGAAGAAGCACGACCCACACCACCTGTACCTGGGCAGCCGCTTCGCCGGCCGCACGCCGGAATCCATTGCCGCATGTGCCCGCTGGTGCGACGTGGTGAGCTTCAATCTCTACATCCCGTCGCTGCGCGAAGGCTTCGAGGCCGAGGAATTCGCCCGCATCGACAAAGCCCGCGCTGCTCACCGAGTTCCCATTTCGGCTCCAGCGACCGGGGAGCCATTCTGGCCCGGGGTGATGGTGGTGAACACCGAGGCCGAACGCGGCCCGGCCTATCGGAAGATGCTGGAATCGGTGCTGGCCAACCGACAGTTCGTGGGCGCGCACTGGTTCCAGTATCTGGATCAGCCGGTGACGGGCCGGTGGCTGGATGGCGAGAATGGCCACCTGGGGCTGGTGGGCATCACGGATGTGCCGTGGCACGATTTCGTGCTGTCGGTGGCGCGGACGAACCGGGATGTGCTGGGGCAGCTGCGGCGGGGCGGCGTCCGTCTCTACGTCGGGCAAGTCCAGCGACTGAACAGGAAGGGAGTGCCTGTCGGAAGACGGCTTCGTTGAAAGCCTGTGCCTGATGGAAGACGGCTTCGATGAGGGCGCCCGTGACCGGGTACCCTCCTCGGCTCATGCTGTCCGCTTCGCTTCAGAAATCGCCTGTGGGGGTACCCGCTCCCGGTGCGCTTTGGTTCGTGTCGGGTGTCGTTCTGGTGAGGACGACTCGTTGAAAGCCTGTAGCTCGATGAAAGACGGCTTCGTTGGAAGGTATGTGTCCAACGGAAGACGACTTCGATGAGGGGTGCCCGTGACCGGGTACCTTCCTCGGCTCATGCTGTCCGCTTCGCTTCCAGAAATCGCCTGTGGGGGTACCCCGCTCCCGGTGCGCTTTGGTTCGTGTCGGGTGTAATTCTGGTGGGGACGGCTTCGTTGACGGGCCTGCGCCTTTTTGGAAGACGACTCGATGAGGGCGCCCGTGACCGGATACCCTCCTCGGCTCATGCTGTCCGCTTCGCTCCCAGAAATCGCCTGTGGGGGCACCCGCTCCTGGTGCGCTTCGGTTCGTGTCGGTTGCCGCTCTGTTTGGGTTGTCTTTGTTTGAGGGCATGCGCCTTTGAGAAGACGGTTTCGACAAGAGCCCCCAGCTTTCGCCCCCGCAAGCCGAGGCCAAGGGGGCGGAGGGTATCTGCCGACGAATCCATTACCGCTTGCGGTTGTGAGGAGGTAGATGCCGCAGTCCTGGCCGCCCGTGGCGTACCACGGCTTATACGAAGGCACGAAGACGCTCCCCTCATGGCGTGACACAGCCTCCGCCAGAAGAGGCACCCGCGCCCCCTTCCCCCACCCGGAAACTGCTAGAATCAAGGGTTACCCTGAACAACATTTCAACACACTCAGATGGATGCCGAGCGCTTGAATCAGCTTGAGGCCCGCCTGGAGAACCTCGGCCAGCGGCTGGAGGATCTCAGGGGGTATCTTTGACTTCGACGAAAAGAAAAATCGCCTGACCGAAGTCAACTCCGCCCTGGAAGCCCCCGACATCTGGAACGATGCGCTGCGGCGCTGGAACTGGGCAAGGAAAAACGCGCGCTCGACAACGTGGTGGGCACCGTCGAGCAGCTCACCGGGTCGCTGTCCGATACACGCGACCTGTACGAAATGGCGGTGGCCGAGAACGACGATGCCACGCTGGAAGAGCTGGAGCGCGAATCGCTTGGCATCGAGAAGGGTGTGGAGGGGCTGGAATTCCGGCGGATGTTCTCCAACCCGGCCGACCCCGGCCCCTGCTTCCTGGAGATCCGGCGGGCGCCGGCGGTACCGAGGCCTGCGACTGGGCAGCCATGCTGCTGCGTCAGTACCTGCGCTACTGCGAGCGGCGCGGCTTCACCACCACCCTGCTGGAAGAAAGCGGGGTGACGTGGCCGGCATCAAGGGAGCCACGCTGAAGGTGGAAGGCGAATATGCCTACGGCTACCTGCGTACCGAGACGGGCATTCACCGGCTGGTTCGCAAGTCGCCGTTCGATTCCAGCGGCGGACGGCACACGTCGTTCGCCTCGGTCTATGTCTACCCCGAGGTCGATGATTCGATCGAGGTCGACATCAACCCGGCTGACCTGCGCATCGACGTGTACCGTGCCTCGGTGCGGTGGTCAGCACGTGAACAAGACCGAATCGGCCGTGCGTATCACCCACCTGCCCACCAATACCGTGGTGCAGTGCCAGAACGACCGCTCCCAGCACCGCAGCCGCGACGAGGCCATGAAGATGCTGCGTGCGCGGCTCTTCGAGCTGGAGCTGCGCAAGCGCCAGGCCGAGCAGGACAAGGTGGAAGCCTCCAAGACCGACATCGGCTGGGGCCACCAGATCCGTTCCTATGTGCTGGACCAGTCCCGCATCAAGGATCTGCGCACCAACTTCGAGACCAGCAACACCAAGGCGGTGCTCGACGGCGATCTGGACGACTTCATCGCCGAGAGCCTGAAACAGGGCGTCTGATCCCGTCCGGACACCGGATGCCTCTCACCCGGCATCCGGTGCCCCATCGCCTGCCGGCTGCCTGGCTGCCAGAAACGCCTGCAGCTTTCCACGTTCTGCCCCGAAGGCTCCGCACCCGCTCCGGTCCAGCCTTCGTTCATCTTTCACTCGATCCCTTTTTCATCATGTCCGAAACCCGCCCGCAGGAAGCCGCTCCGGCAGCCGGCAGCGACACCGAGCTGCCCATCGACGAAAACCAGATCATTGCCGAGCGGCGCCCAAGCTGGCGGCGCTGCGTGAAGCAGTGGCCGTGCCCTTCCCCAACGATTTCGTGCCGGCCGACCGAGCGGGTGCCCTGCTGGCCGCACACGACGGCAAGACCCGCGAGGAACTGGAAGCCGAGACATCTCGGTGTCCGTGGCAGGCCGGATGGTTCTGAAGCGCGTGCAGGGCAAGGCAAGCTTTGCCACGCTGCAGGACGCCACGGGCCGCATCCAGCTCTGGATGAACGATGACGGTGTGGGTGCCGAAGCGCATGATGCCTTCAAGCACTGGGACCTGGGGCGACATCGTGGCCGCCGAGGCAGCTCTTCAAGACCAAGAAGGGCGAGCTGTCCATTCGCTGCAACATGGTGAGGCTGCTCACCAAATCGCTGCGACCGCTGCCTGACAAGTTCCACGGCCTGGCCGACCAGGAAATGCGCTACCGTCAGCGCTATGTGGACCTGATGAGCAACGAGTCCACGCGCCAGACCTTCATCATCCGCAGCAAGGCCATCGCCGCCATCCGCCAGTTCATGGTGGACAACGGCTGCCTGGAAGTGGAAACGCCGATGCTGCAGCCCATTCCGGGCGGTGCCACTGCCCGTCCCTTCCAGACGCACCACAACGCGCTGGATCAGGCCATGTTCCTGCGCATCGCGCCCGAGCTGTACCTGAAACGCCTGATCGTTGGCGGTTTCGAGCGCGTGTTCGAGATCAACCGCAACTTCCGCAACGAGGGACTGAGCCCGCGGCACAACCCCGAGTTCACGATGATGGAGTTCTACGCGGCCTACACCGACTGCCGCTGGATGATGGACTACACCGAGCAGGTGATCCGCCATGCCGCACAGGCTGCACGCGGCAGCACCGTGCTGGAATACCAGGGCCGTCCGGTGGACCTGTCCAAGCCGTTTGCACGCCTCACCATCGTGGAAGCCATCCGCACCCACGCGCCCGAGCTGCCGGCCGAGGCTGGATGACGCCGCCCTGGCTGCGTGCCGAGCTGGCCAAGCATGGCGTGGAGCCCCGCCAACGCCGGCGTGGGCGCCCTGCAGCTGGCTCTCTTCGAGGAAGTGGCCGAAAGCAAGCTCTGGGATCCGACCTTCATCATCGACTACCCGGCCGAAGTCTCGCCGCTGGCCCGCTCGTCGGACCATGACCCCGAGATCACCGAGCGCTTCGAGGCTGTTCATGACTGGCCGTGAATTTCGCCAACGGCTTCTCGAGCTGAACGACCCGAAGACCGGGCCGAGCGCTTCCGCAAGCAGGTGGAAGCCAAGGAAGCCGGCGACGACGAAGCCATGTATTACGACGCCGACTACATCCGCGCGCTGGAATACGGCATGCCTCCGACCGGCGGCGTGGGCATCGGCATCGACCGCCTGATGATGCTGCTGACCGACAGCCACCATCCGGGACGTGATCCTGTTCCCGGCGCTGAAGCGGAGCAGTGAAGGTCCGAGGGCTTGCGTCGACCCGTGCAAGCCTGAGACCTCACCTTCGACCGGGACCGGCGGCAGACGCCGTTCACTCCCGGTCAGCCCCGCATGATGGGGCGCGACGCCACACACGGTCGCTCCGGTGTTATCGTTGCACGAAGACACCGACCAGATGCAGCGATGAACGAAGGGACAAGACACCGGGCGGCCTGCCTGTGGGCACGCACCGGGCCAGAGGGAAAACTGCTGTTGGCGGCCATGCTGGCCGCATTCATGACCGGTTGCGCCGGCGTGCATGATGACGCGCCGGTGGTCCGTCAGGTGCGCGGTGATTATCGCGCTGCCACCACCGCCCGGCCCGCGCGGCCGTCGCGTCCTGCCCCAGCATACTGTGTGTTCACGCCCAGCCACGGCATGGCCAGCGGCGAGACGGTTCCGCCCTCGTATGCCTGCATCCGGCTCAGCCAGCGTCAGTATGCGGCGGGCCACTGTACCGAGGTGGCGGGCTATGAGCGCGACGACGGCATCTTCATGCCCTGGCCAACGCGCTGTCTGGTGGACCCGCTGACGCCCGGGCTGTCGGATCAGCCCCTGTTGCCTCGGGCGGCGCCTCGGCCCCTGTGCCCGGGTCTACGCCCTGCCACCACCCATGCCGGGTGGGCCGACATCTGCGTCAAGCACCCTGCCCTCGACGCCATCCGGCAGGACACTGCCTTCTGCCACGACCGTGCCCGAGACAGGGGGCGCGGCACGAAGCTCTGCCGAAGCGGCCCATTCCGTCGTCCGCCGTCGGGGTAATGAACTGATCCTGCCGACCGGAGATCCGACAGGCATCGACCGAGAACGCAGCACCTTCGTGAGCCCGATCCGGGCCCCCGGGGATGTCAGCAATCGGGCGTATTGATTGGACGCCGCCCTCAGTGATCTTCCTTCGCGTGGTTGATCGTGTATTTGGGAATCTCGATCACCAGCTTGGTGTCGTCTTCCAGCTTCACCTGACACGACAGGCGTGATTCGGGCTCCAGGCCCCGAGGCCATGTCCAGCAGGTCTTCCTCCACGTCGGAGGCTTCGTTCACGTCGTCGTAGCCTTCGCGCACGACAACGTGACAGGTGGTACAGGCGCAGGACATGGCACAGGCGTGCTCGATCTCGATGTGCTGATCGAGCAGTGCCTGGCAGAGGGAGATGCCTGCCGGGGCCTCGAAGGTGGCGCCTTCGGGGCACAGTTCTTCGTGTGGCAGGACCGTGATGGTGGCCAAATCGTTCTCCTTGGCGGGTTCAGGAAGTGAGGCCGTCGATGGTCTTAGCCGGCGAGGGCACGCTGGATGGCCTGATCCATCCGCAGTGCGGCGAAGTGTTCGGTGACTTTCTGCAGGTTCATCCGGGCGTCCAGAAGGCGGTCACGCACGGCCAGCAGGGTGGCCTCCTCGGGTGAGCCGTCCAAGGCCTGGGCCTCGTCCAGCACCTTCTGCAGGCTGGCCATGGCGTCGTCAATCTGCTGGCGCTCGGCGGCGTCCAGCAGCCCACCGTCCTCGGCCAGCGCGTTGTGCGTCATCTCGCGCAGCTGGGCGGCCTCGATCTGATGTTCACGCAGGGCGCGCCACTGCATGTCCTCACGGGCGCTGGTGATGGATTCCTTCAGCAGTCGCTCGATCTCGGTGTCTTCCAGGCCGTAGCTGGGCTTGACGGTGACGGAGGCGGCCACGCCAGTGCTCTGCTCGGTGGCCGAGACCGACAGCAGCCCGTCGGCATCCACCTGGAAGGTGACGCGGATGCGCGCCGCGCCCGCCACCATCGGCGGAATGCCGCGCAGCTCGAAGCGGGCCAGCGAGCGGCAGTCCTTCACGAGTTCGCGCTCGCCCTGCACCACATGAATGGCCATGGCGGACTGGCCGTCCTTGTAGGTGGTGAAGTCCTGGGCGCGCGCCAGCGGGATGGGCGAGTTGCGCGGGATGATCTTCTCGACCATGCCACCCATGGTCTCCAGGCCCAGCGAAAGCGGGGTCACGTCCAGCAGCAGCCAGTCGTCCTCGCCGTCGCGGCGCTGACCGATGAGCTGCGCGGCCTGCATGGCAGCGCCCAGCGCCACCACTTGATCGGGGTCCAGACCGGTATAGGGCGGCTTGCCGAAGTGGCTGGCCACGGCCTGGCGGATGACGGGCATGCGAGTGGCACCGCCCACCAGCACCACGCCGTCGATGGCATGGGCCGACAGACCGGCATCGGCCACGGCGGTGTCGGCGATCTTGAGCGTGCGTGCCACCAGCGGCTGCACCAGTTCCTCGAAGCGCGTGCGCGTCAGGGTGGAAACGAGCGTGGCACCGCCATTCTTCTCGCTGGAATCACCCTCGCCAGCCCCGGACGCACCATGGCCGCCCTGGCCCGTTACCTGAACCGTGCCCCTTGCCAGCATCAGCGTCGAAGCGCATTGTCACCGTGTCGGCATCGGTCAGGGGCCTCACGGGCCTGACGGGCCATCAGCAGCAACGCGCGCCACCGCTCGGGGATGTTCTGCCGCCAGCCGGGTCGGTTCGCCCGAGTTGTGCTCGCGGGCAAAGTCGGCGGCAATCAGCGCATCGAAGTCGTCACCGCCCGAGGCCACGTCACCCGCCGTGGACTGAACCTCGAAGACGCCCGGGTCAGCTTGAGCACTGACACGTCGAAGGTGCCCACCCACCGGGTCGAAGATGGCGTAGGTGCCCTGCTCGCCTTCGTCCAGACCGTAGGAGACAGCAGCGGCGGTGGGTTCGTTGATGAGGGCGCAGGACGTTCAGGCCAGCCAGCCGGGCCGCATCCTGGTGGCCTGGCGCTGGGCATCGTCGAAATAGGCGGGCACGGTGATGACGGCGCCCGCCAGCGCATCCTCGTCGATATCGAGCGTGGCCAGTGCGCGATCGCGCAGCACCTTCAGGATCTCGGCCGACACTTCCACGGGCGAGACGGCCCCAGCCGCGGTGGCCACAGCCACGGCACGGTCGTTGCCGGCGGCGAGGCATCCACGGCTGCGTCCGAACCCGCAGCCACCACCCGCAGCGGCAGACCCTGTGCACGGGCATCGGCCAGACCGCGCCCCATCAGGCGCTTGACCGAGCTGATGACGTTGCCCGTGTCAGACAGCAGCGCCTGCTGGGCGGCGTGGCCCACCACGGGCGCAGCGCCGGCGCGGTAATGCACGACCGACGGCAGCAGCTTCCGGCCCTGCTCGTCAGGCAGCGCATCGGGCACGCCCGAGCGGCAGACGGCCACCAGCGAGTTGGAAGTTCCCAGATCGATACCGATGGCATACCGGCGCTGGTGAGGATCAGGACTCATGCCAGGCTCGGAAATCTGCAGCAGCGCCATAGAAGATGTAGAAAGAAGAATATCGGTTGAAACGAAACTGCACCGCCGGAAAAACGGCTCCGCCTGAAGGCTGACCGGCTCACACCGCACCTGCGGCGTTCTGCCCGCCACTCACGTGGCCACCATGCTGTGCTCAGGACAGGCGAAGGACGGCCTCAGGGAGACAGGGCACGCCTCGGAGGGCTGCCCGAAGACCGGGCCTCAGCCCTGCCCCATCTGTCGCACCACGTCGGCAAGGTTCGTGCGCAGCCGCTCGAAGAACATCAGCTGCCGTACCTGCATGGCCGCGGCCGGGTAGTCGCCCTGTTCATCGATCAGCGTTGCGATGCTATCGATGACGCGATTGCGCTCGGCCTCCAGGCGTGCCTGCAGGCGGTGCGCCGCCTCAAGGTCGCCCATGTCGCGCACTTCATCGATGTCCTCGCGCCAGGCCATCTGCTCGACCAGGAAGGCCGACGGCATGGCCGTGTTGCGCTCGGCGTCCACCGAGGCCCCGTGGCGTTCGCACAGATAGGCCGCCCGCTGGCACGGGTCGGACAGGACTCGAAACGCCTCGTTTCCCTGGGCTGCCAGCTGCAGCGCCAGCCGGCGGTCATGGTCCGAGCCGCCGACGTGCCGGTCAGGATGCACGACGGCCTGGAAACGGTGATGGCGTGCTTCGGGTCGGCCGGGTCGAGCGCAAAGCGCTCGGGCGACCAACAGCTCGAACAGCGAGCGGTCAAAGGCGGATCGTGCCGTCATGTCGGTCAGTGCGTGGGGTGTCGAGGGGATCAGATGTTGAACGACTCGCCGCAGCCGCATTCGTTGCGCACGTTGGGGTTGTTGAACTTGAAGCCCTCGTTCAGTCCCTCGCGCACGAAATCCAGCTCGGTGCCGTCGATGTAGGCCAGGCTCTTGGGGTCAATGAAGACCCGCACGCCATGGCTCTCGAACACCAGGTCAGATTCCTGCTGGCTGTCGGCGTACTCGAGCTTGTAGGACAGGCCCGAGCAACCGGAGGTCTTCACCCCCGGCGCAGACCGATGCCCTTGCCCCGACGGGCAATGTAACGGTCGATGTGCCGGGCTGCTGCTTCGGTCAATGTCACGGCCATGATCTTGGCTCTCCTGCTCAGACGGATTCAGTGCAACGCGAATGGGAAACGCCCGCCAGCGCAGGACCGGCGGGCACGGATCGGGGAGATCTCAGGCGTGGGTTCCCGTGGCCTTGTCGGCTGCCAGCTCGGGGTGCTTGCTGCGGTAGTCCTCGACGGCCGCCTTGATGGCGTCCTCGGCCAGAATGGAGCAGTGGATCTTGACCGGGGGCAGCGCCGGTTCCTCGGCGATGGCCGTGTTGCGGATGGCCAGCGCCTCGTCCAGCGACTTGCCCTTGACCCACTCGGTGACCAGCGACGACGAGGGCGATGGCCGAGCCGCAGCCGTAGGTCTTGAACTTGGCGTCCTCGATCACGCCATTGGCGCCGACCTTGATCTGCAGCTTCATCACGTCGCCGCAGGCGGGCGCGCCCACCATGCCGGTGCCCACCGAGGCATCGGACTTGTCCATGGAACCCACGTTGCGGGGGTTCTCGTAGTGATCAACAACCTTGTCGCTGTAAGCCATTTCAATCTCAGGATGCGCCCGCCATCCGGGCGGTCAGCAAAGACATGTATCGGGTGTCGGCGGCGTGCGGGATGTCCGTGAACATCTGCTTTCTTCGGACATCACCGCGCCGGGAATCAGGGTCAGTGGGCGGCCCACTTGACGGAATTGAGGTCGATGCCTTCCTGCACCATCTCCCACAATGGGGACATGGAACGCAGCTTTTCAACTGGGTCTTCATCACGCCGATGGTGAAATCGATTTCCCTGCTCGGTGGTGAAGCGGCCGATGGTGAAGCGGATGGAACTGTGTGCCAGCTCGTCGCTGCGGCCCAGGGCACGCAGCACGTAGGGAGGGCTCCGGGCTGGCCGAGGTACAGGCCGAGACTCGGAAGACACCGCGATCTCCTTGATGGCCATGATCAGCGACTCACCCTCGACATAGTTGAAGCTCATGTTGAGGTTCTGCGCGACCCGGTGTTCCAGGCTGCCGTTCACGTAGGTCTCGGGGATGGCAGACAGCCCTTCCAGCAGACGGGTACGCAGCGCCAGCGCGTGGGCATTGTCCTTGGCCATTTCCAGGCGGGCAATGCGGTAGGCCTCGCCCATGCCGACGATCTGGTGGGTGGGCAGCGTGCCCGAACGCATGCCGCGCTCGTGGCCGCCACCGTGCGTCTGCGCCTCGATGCGCACGCGGGGCTTGCGCCGCACGAACAGCGCACCCACGCCCTTGGGACCGTAGGTCTTGTGCGCCGAGAAGCTCATCAGGTCGACCTTCAGCTTCTGCAGGTCGATCTCGACCTTGCCGGTGGCCTGGGCCGAATCGACGTGGAAGAGGATCTTGCGCTCACGCAGCATCTCGCCAATGGCGGGGATGTCCTGGATGACGCCGATCTCGTTGTTGACGTACATGACCGAGACCAAGATGGTGTCGGGCCGGATGGCAGCTTCGGGTCCTTCAGATCGATCAGGCCGTCTTCCTTCACGTCCAGCAGCGTCACCTCGAAGCCCTGGCGCTCCAGCTCGCGCATGGTGTCGAGCGTGGCCTTGTGCTCGGTCTTGACAGTGATGAGGTGGCGACCGCTGCTTGTAGAAGTGGGCAGCGCCCTTGAGCGCGAGGTTGATCGACTCGGTGGCACCCGAGGTCCAGACCAGCTCGCGCGGATCACAGTTGACCAGTGCCGCGACTTCGGCACGTGCTTCCTCCACGGCCTTCTCGGCCTCCCAGCCATAGGCATGGCTGCGCGAGGCGGGGATTGCCGAAGAGTTCGCAGAGATAGGGAATCATCTTTTTCCGCGACCCGGGGATCAACAGGGGTCGTGGCGGAATAATCGAGATAGATCGGTCGGGTCATCGAAGTGGGGCAGCGTGGCTGCGCGATGAAGTCTGTGGGAAAAAGCGGTGAATTCAGGGAAAAGCGTCAGAGCGTCGGTGAGGATCAGGCGAGGGGAAGATACCGGCATCCGATCCCGGGGATGCCCGGCCCCACGGGTAGCTCGACATGTCCGGCTGGCTGCGGCCAAGCCGACGACCAACCGGAGACGAGACGACAGCAGGATTCCGAAAATCGAGGGACAGCGCGAAACCCGTTCAGGCCCGGGTGCCGTTGCTGTCGATGCTCTGCAGTGACGACGTGGGCAGTTCGAGCGCCGCCTTGTGCTCGCGGGTGATGGAGATCTGACGGGTGGCGGGCTGCTGCTCGCGCATGCCCTGCTGCTCGACCAGATCCTGCAGGCTGACCGAATCCAGATAGTCGATCATCCGCTTGTTGAGCGAGGTCCAGAGCTCGTGCGTCATGCAGGGGCCATCCTCGAAGCAGTCCTGCTTGCCGCCGCACTGCGTGGCATCCAGCGGCTCGTCCACCGCAAAGATGATGGACGAGACGTTGATGTCTGGCTGGGACGGGCCAGCGAATAGCCACCACCAGGGCCCCGGGTGCTTTCGACCAGCTGATGGCGGCGCAGCTTGCCGAAGAGCTGTTCGAGATAGGACAGGGAAATCTTCTGCCGCTGGCTGATGCCCGCCAGCGTGACCGGCCCATTGTGCTCGCGCAGGGCCAGGTCGATCATGGCGGTCACGGCAAAGCGGCCCTTGGTGGTCAACCTCATGACAACACTCCGATGTCAGGAATCCGAATACGGGTATACCTGATTACCCGAGTTTATTAGTCGAGAAAGTGTGAACCGAACGATTCCGGCCGTGAATGACAACGATAGGCGAGCAAGGTCATGCGCTATATGAATAATGGCCCGTCAGAGGATGATACTAGCCGGCGCTCATCCCGTCCGGACAGCGCGCAACCTTCAGGCTGCCGCCACCGGGTGGCGCGACGCCGCACGATCTCCAGCAGGCCCGAACAGGCGTCCTCGACATAGTCCAGCGCCTGCTCGAAGGCCTGGCTTCCCCCAGTAGGGATCGGGCACAGTGGCCGATTCGTGGTCGCCGGCAAAGCGCATCAGCATCTGCAGCATGATGGAAGCGCTTGGGCGCACTGGTTCTGCAGCAGGCTCAGGTTCTCCCAGTCCATCACCGGGATCATGTCGTAGTTCTCAGAGTCCTCCATCGTGATCTGGCGGGCGCGCAGATCGGCGATGTCATAACCGCGCCGCGACATGGCCATCTGGGCGCGCGGATCAGCCGGCTCGCCCTGATGGAAGCATGGGTACCGGCCGAGCCGACGCCGACCACCGATTCCAGCCCTGCCTGGCGGACCTGATGGCGAAACACCCCGTGCGCCATCGGCGACCGACAGATGTTGCCCATACAGACAAAAAGCACGCGAGTGGCCATCGCCATGGCCAGCGGTTCTCTCTTTCCCATTTTTGACTACCTGATATCCATCTGGATTGAAATGTTGGCGTTCTGGTCACTATTCAAGGCCCGGCCTCGCGGCCAGCACCAGGGATTCCTGATGTTTTCCGTGGGCGGGCATCGTCCGGAAGCCCGGATCATGAGGTTGCCCTCCGGGCCGAACAGCAGTTGCTTGGGGCCGCCAGCTCGTCGCGTACCTGGGCGGCCTTCTCGAAATCGAGGTTGCGGGCGTAGGTGGCCATCTGCTTTTCCAGCCGGCGGATCTCGCGCGAGACCTGAGCCTCGTACGGGTGTCAATGCCCTGCAGCTTCTCGGCCGTGCGCTCGAGCAGGGCATCGTCCACGCCACGAAGGCCATGGCCCGGGCGCCGCGCCCGCGGGCAGCCGGCCTCGACTCGGTGCCGGACAGGGTCGTAGACGCCATCAATGAGCTCGCGCACCTGCTTGACCACGCCACGCGGCACGATGCCGTGCTCGGCATTGAAGTCGAGCTGCTTCTGGCGACGGCGCGCGGTCTCGTCGATGGCACGCTGCATGGAGCGGGTGATCTGGTCGGCGTACAGGATGGCGCTGCCTTCCGGGTTGCGGGCTGCGCGCCCGATGGTCTGGATCAGGCTGCGCTCGGAGCGCAGGAAGCCCTCCTTGTCGGCATCCGGGATGGCCACCAGCGACACCTCGGGAATGTCCGAGGGCCCTCGCGCAGCAGGTTGATGCCCACCGGCACGTCGAAGACGCCCGAGGCTGCAGGTCACGGATGATCTCGACGCGCTCGACCGTGTCGATGTCGGAATGCAGGGTAGCGCACCCGCACCTGGTGATCGGCGAGAAGTCGGTGAGATCCTCGGCCATGCGCTTGGTGAGCGTGGTGACCAGCACACGATGCCCCCGTGCCACCCGGCCGTGATCTCGGAGAGCACATCGTCGACCTGGGTGGTGGCCGGCCGCACCTCGACCTCAGGGTCGACCGGGCCAGTGGGACGCACCACCTGCTCGACCACACGGCCGGCGTGGGTGGCCTCATATTCGGACGGCGTGGCCGAGACGAAGATGCACTGGCGCACCTTCGACTCGAATTCCTCGAAGGTGAGCGGCCGGTTGTCCAGCGCCGAGGGCAGCCGGAATCCGTACTGCACCAACGTGTCCTTGCGCGCACGGTCGCCACGGTACATGCCGCCCAGCTGGCCGATGGTGACGTGGCTCTCGTCGATGAACATCAGCGCATCGGGCGGCAGGTAATCGATGAGCGTGGGCGGCGGCTCGCCGGGCCGTGCACCCGACAGGTGCCGCGAGTAGTTCTCGATGCCCTTGCAGAAGCCCAGCTCCTGCAGCATCTCCAGATCGAAGAGCGTGCGCTGCTCCAGGCGCTGCGCCTCGACGAGCTTGCCCTCGGCGTGGAAGAACGCCAGCCGGTCCTTCAGCTCGGCCTTGATGGTGTCGAGTGCGCGCACGATGGTGGCACGCGGCGTGACGTAGTGCGAGGCCGCATAGACGACGAAGCGCGGGATCTGCTGGCGGATGCGCCCGGTGAGCGGGTCGAAGAGCTGCAGCATCTCCACCTCGTCGTCGAACATCTCGACGCGCAGCGCCAGCTCGGCGTTCTCGGACGGGAACACGTCGATGGTGTCGCCGCGCACACGGAAGGTGCCGCGCGCGAAGTCGGTGTCGTTGCGCTTGTACTGCATGGCCACCAGCTGCTTGAGCAGGTCGCGCTGTGCAAGACGGTCGCCCTTGCGCAGCACCAGCCGCATCTCGAAGTAGTCGGCCGGGTTGCCGATACCGTAGATGCACGAGACGCTGCCGACGATGACGGTGTCACGTCGCTCCAGCAGCGACTTGGTGGCCGACAGGCGTAGCTGCTCGATAGTGCTCGTTGATGGCGGAATCCTTCTCGATGAAGAGATCACGCTGCGGCACGTAGGCTTCCGGCTGATAGTAGTCGTAGTACGAGACGAAGTACTCGACGGCATTTTCCGGAAAGAAGTCGCGCATCTCGGCGTAGAGCTGCGCCGCCAGGGTCTTGTTGGGTGCCAGCACCAGCGCCGGCCGCCCCAGCCGGGCGATGACGTTGGCCATGGTGTAGGTCTTGCCCGAACCCGTCACGCCCAGCAGCGTCTGGAACGACAGGCCATCCTCCACGCCCTCGACCAGCGCGTCGATGGCGCCGGGCTGATCGCCTGCCGGCGGAAAGGGCTGATGCAGCCGATAGGGACTGCCGGGATAGGTGACGACCCGCGGACCGGGCGCAGCAGGTGCGGCCGATGACGCAGACGCCTTTTCAGCCGCCTTGCGCTTGCCTGCCCTGCCCTGCTGCTGACCGGTCTCTGACAACATGCCTTCCGTCCGTCCTGTGCCATCCGGGCCCTGCCCGGTACGCCTTTCCTTCGCCGTTCGTGCCCTGCTTTCCTGCAACGCCGTCGCTACCGCTGGCGCTGACCAGGCGAGGGACCCAGAAGTGTATGGAAATGTAAGCGCATCCTTGCATCCTTTGACAGGTCGGACGCGACATGCGTCATGCTGCCCTGCAGCATGACATCTGGCCGCCCCGAAAGCCGCGTGCAAGCGGGCTTTGGCCCTGGCCATGCACGTGTCGGGCATGGCCGTCAAAAAGACGCAAGTCGGGCATTATGGACCGCTCATCGGGAAAAAAAAAGACTTTTCAGCAGTAACCGACAGTTGCCCTGCGTGACCTTTCCGGGGGCTCCGTACCGGTGCAATCAGGCCTGAAAAAAGCCCTTCTACGCGCAGGAAGATGCGTCGCAACACGGGCACTTCACCGGATTTCTCAAGTCATGAAGCCAGACTGATCGTAAACAATTGCAACACACCTTTCCATGCACGGCGATCCGGCATGCGGGCATCACTCGCGGGTCATGCGCCGGGGCCAACCATGGCGATAGAATCGACAACATCGGCCGGGCACGCCGGCCCGGCTGGACGTCGGCATCCCGGGCCATTTGCGCAGGCGCATCCCCGGTCCGGCGTCCGTTCGCCCCAACCCTTTCCGGCCGCGGCGTCCCGGTGCCGGAAAGCCATCCAGGAGTGCCGCGCCGTGGCCAGTTCGCTGTTTTCCTCCGTCCCCTCGCTCCCCGGGATCCCATCACGGGCGTGACCGAAGCCTTCAATGCCGACACCCGACCCACCAAGGTCAACCTGGGCGTGGGCGTCTATTACGACGAGAACGGCAAGCTGCCGCTGCTGGACTGCGTGCGCCGGGCCGAAGACCAGCTCAATGCCACCCATGCCCTCGGGGCTACCTGCCCATCGACGGCATCCCCGCCTGCGACCGAGGCCGTGCAGAAGCTGCTGTTGGGCGAGGACTCGCCCGTCATCGCCGACAAGCGCGCGTCACCGCACAGGCCACGGGCGGCACCGGTGGCCTGAAGATCGGCGCCGACCTGCTGCGCCGCTTCAGCCCCGAGGGCACCACCGTCTACATCAGCGATCCCAGCTGGGAGAACCACCGCGCCATCTTCGAGGCAGCCGGCTTCGAGGTGGAAACCTACCCCTACTATGACGCCGCCACCCACGGCGTGAACTTCGAGGGCATGCTGGACTGCATCAAGGCAGCCCGCCCGGGTTCGGTGTTCGTGCTGCACGCCTGCCACAACCCCACCGGCGTGGATCTGGACGACGCCCAGTGGGGATCAGGTGCTGGCCGCCCTGCAATCGGCCGGCCAGGTGCCTTTCCTGGACATCGCCTACGAGGGCTTCGGCGACGGCATCGAGGAAGACGGTGCGGTCGTGCGCAAGTTCGCGGCCTCGTCCATCACCTTCCTGGTCTCCAGCTCGTTCTCCAAGTCGTTCTCCCTGTATGGCGAGCGCGTGGGCGCCCCTGACCGTCGTGCTGCCCAGCGCCGATGAGGCCACCCGGGTGCAGAGCCAGCTCAAGCGCGTCATTCGCTCCAACTACTCCAACCCGCCCACGCACGGCGCCCAGGTGGTTCAGCGCGTGCTCAACGACGAGGCCCTGCGCCAGGGCTGGGAGGCCGAGCTGGGCGCAATGCGCGTCCGCATCAAAGCCATGCGCAAGGCGCTGGTCGCCGGGCTGGCCGCAGCCGGCATCCAGCGTGACTTCTCCTTCATCGAGAAGCAGCGTGGCATGTTCTCGTACTCGGGCCTGACGGCCCAGCAGGTGGAGGCCCTCAAGGCCGACCACGGCATCTACGCCGTCAGCAGCAGCCGCATCTGCGTGGCCGCCCTCAACCAGAAGAACATCGAGCACGTGGCCAAGGCCATCGCCCGGGTGCTGAAGCAAGGCGCCTGATCGTTCCCGGTTGTCCAGTCCTTCACGCCGAAACGTGTTTTTGCAACGACCGCGTGAAGGACTTGCTTTTTCAAAAACCCACCTATAATCATGTCTTCACTTCCCGATAGCTCAGTCGGTAGAGCGACGGACTGTTAATCCGCAGGTCCCCCGGTTTCGAGCCCGGGTCGGGGAGCCAAATTCAAAGGCGTTGTCATCGAAGATGGCAACGCCTTTCGTTTCTAGTGCCGTCAGTACAACCGGGGTATCCCGCGCTGCGCCGGCGTGTTCGCAAGACCCTGTGGATCCGGTCTCCCGCGGGCCAGCCCAAGGCCATCCGGGCATGCCGTCGCGGGGGATTCACATGCCGTCTCCTGCATGCCTGAAGAGATCATGACCTGCTGTGGCGGCTGCCAGCCATGGGGAATTTTCGTAACATCAGGGATATCGCCACCCATGAAGCAGGAGACCCTCTCATGTCGCATCCCCGCGCCGGCAAACCGGCTCTGCCCGAAGACCTGATCGACGTGGCCAGCCTGGTCACCGCCTACTACACCCGCAAGCCCGATCCTGCCGTGGTGGAACAGCAGGTGGCCTTCGGCACGTCCGGCCACCGTGGCACCAGCTTCAAGACCTCCTTCAACGAGGATCACATCCTCGCCACCACGCAGGCCATCTGCGACTATCGCCAGGCCCAGGGCTTTGACGGTCCGCTCTTCATCGGTCGCGACACCCACGGTCTGTCGGAACCGGCCTGGGCCAGCGCCCTGGAGGTGCTGGTGGCCAATGGCGTGGACGTCTGCGTCGATGCCGCCGACCGCTACACCCCACCCCGGCCGTCTCGCATGCCATTCTCACGGCCAACCGGGGCAAGATCGGTGGCGTGAACGATCTGCCCGCGCACAAGGGACTGGCTGACGGCATCGTGGTAACCCCGTCGCACAACCCCCCCACCGACGGTGGCTTCAGTACAACCCGCCGCACGGCGGCCCGGCCGACACCGATGCCACCAAGTGGATCGCCGCACGCGCCAACGAATACATCAAGGCCGGCCTGAAGGCGTCAAGCGCGTGCCCTTCGAGCGCGCCCGCAAGCAGGCCCGCCCCTATGACTACCTGGGCACCTACGTGAACGACCTGCCCAACGTGCTGGACCTGGACGCCATCCGCAGCGCCGGCGTGCGCATCGGCGCTGACCCGCTGGGCGGGGCCTCGGTCGATTACTGGGGCGCCATTGCCGAACGCCACAAGTTGAACCTCACCGTCGTCAACCCGCTGGTGGACCCCACGGCGCTTCATGACGCTGGACTGGGACGGCAAGATCCGCATGGACTGCAGCTCGCCCAGCGCCATGGCCAGCCCTGGTGGCCCAGAAGGACAAGTACGACATCGCCTCCGGCAATGACGCCGACGCCGACCGTCACGGCATCGTCACGCCGGACGCGGGACTCATGAACCCCAACCACTACCTGGCCGTGGCCATCCAGTACCTGTTCGGTGCCCGCCAGCAGTGGCCCAAGGACGGCTTCATCGGCAAGACCCGGTCAGCAGCTCGATGATCGACCGCGTGGCCCAGTCGCTGGGCCGCCGGCTGGTTGAAGTGCCCGTGGGCTTCAAGTGGTTCGTGCCGGGCCTGCTGGACGGCAGCGGCCCCTTCGGCGGCGAGGAATCCGCCGGCGCCTCCTTCCTGCGCCACGACGCCACCGTCTGGAGCACCGACAAGGACGGCATCATCCTGGCGCTGCAGGCCTCCGAGATCCTGGCCCGCACCGGCAAGAGCCCCAGCCAGCACTATGCCGAACTCACTGCCCGCTTTGGCAACCCCGCCTACGCGCGCGTCGATGCTCCGGCCAACCGCGAGCAGAAGGCCAGCTGTCCGCCCCAGCGCCCGAGAACGTCAAGGCCGCCACGCTGGCCGGCGAGCCCATCGTATGCCAAAGCTCACCGAAGCCCCGGGCAACGGTGCGAAGATCGGCGGCCTGAAGGTCGTCACCGAGAACGCCCTGGTTCGCCGCACGGGCCCTCAGGTACCGAAGACGTCTACAAGATCTACGCCGAGTCCTTCAAGGGTCCCGAGCATCTGGCCCAGGTCCAGGCCGAGGCCCGTGAGGTGGTGTCTGCTGCGCTGCAGGGCTGAGGAACGAACATGAGCCAAGAAGAACTGGTCGTCTACAAGCGCATGCCGGTGTGGCAGCACGACACCGTGCCCGGCGGCTTCCTGAAGCGGCACAACACCAAGGAAGGCACCTGGGCGCAGCTGAAGATCCTGCGGGGCTCGCTGCAGTTCGCGCTGATGGACGAGAACGGCAATATCACCGCCGAGGCGGCCTACGACACCGAGCACCAGCCGCCGCGCATCGAGCCGCAGGCTGGCACCAGATCGTCTCGATGAGTCCGGACATCCAGTGCCAGCTGGACTTCCTGTGCCGCCCGGCCGACTACTTCACCAAGAAGTACGACCTGACCGCCACGCATTCCGAAGTGGTGGAGGCTGCCGAACAGGTGCCGGTGGGCCGGGCGCTGGACATCGGCTGCGGCGGTGGCCGAAACGCCCTGTACCTGGCCCGGCGCGGCTTTGCCGTGGATGCCTGGGACTGGAACGGCGGCAGTCTGGCCAACCTGCAGCACATCGCTGACGCCGAGGGCCTCAAGGATATCTACCTGGCTGAAGTGGACCTGAACCAGGTGGAGTCCCTGGAGTTCGACGGTCCCTACCAGTTCATCCTGTCCACCGTGGTGCTGATGTTCCTGCATCCGGCCGTCATCGTGCCGCTGATGACCCGCATGCAGCAGGAGACCGCTCCCGGCGGCTACAACCTGATCGTCAGCGCCATGGACAGCGATGACTATCCGTGCCGGGTTCCGTTCCCGTTCCGCTTCCAGTCCGGCGAGCTGAAAGCCTTCTACGCCGACGCCGGCTGGGAAGTGCTGAAGTACACGAGAACCCCGGCAAGCTGCACCGCACCGACGAGAACGGCAACCGCATCGAGATGCGCTTTGCCACCCTGCTGGCGCGCAAGCCGGACTGACGATTCTCCGGAACACGTCCCGAGCCACGGGACGGAATGGCGGATCTCCGAGGGCCCGGGCGGTGAAGACCGCTTGGGCCCTGCTTTCTTCAGACGAGCAGGCAACCCAGCAGCACGGCGCACAGCAGGGCCTGCAGCCGTGCCGTGTCCTTGAGCTGCTGGTTCAGCGCCCGCCCCTCACGCTGCCCGAAGCGGCGTATCAGCATGATGGCCATCGGCACCAGAAGCAGCGGCACGACGCCCAGCCAGGGCTGTCCCAGGGCCCCCGCCAACGGCAGCAGCAGCGCGAAAGGCAGCAGCAGAAACACCGCATACAGCTGCTGCGCCCGCTGCCGGCCCAGCAGGCAGGCCAGCGTGGTGCGCCCGGCCCGCCGGTCCTGCACCAGATCGCGCGTGTTGTTGACCAGCAGCACCGCCGCGGCGTACAGGCCAGGCACCACTCCGAAGGCCAGCGCCAGCGCCGAGAAGCGCCCCGTCTGCAGGAAGCAGCTGCCCGCCACCGCCACCAGCCCGAAAAGAGCAGCACGCAGGACTCCCCCACGGCGTGTGCGACAGCGGCCCGGGCCCGGCCGAATACAGCCAGCCCGCCAGCAGCGAGGCCAGCCTGATGAGCAGGATCACCCCGCCATTCCACCGGGTCAGCAACAGGCCACCGGCCAGCGCCAGCACGAAAACACAGCCTTGCAGCCCGCCGCACTTCCGCCACCGAGGCCAGCCCTGCTGCCCACCAGCCGCACCGGCCCCAGCCGATCAGCTCCGTCGGCGCCCCGCGCCCCGTCTCAGCATCATTGAACAGGTTGGTGCCGGCCCGGATGCACAGCACACAGAACGCAGCCACCGGGAACGACCCGGATCGAAGCTGCCCCCGGGCGTACCCCCAGCGCCGTGCCCAGCAGTACGGGTACCAGAGACAGGCCCAGCGTGGGTGGACGGACCCCCAGCCACCAGCGGCGCCAGCCCTGAGGGCTGATCGGTCGTATTCATCGTCAAGAGGTCCTCAGGTTCGTTGTGCTGTCCAGGCCTGCCACAGCGCCTGCTGGCTGGCCGGGGCGCGTACCCCAGCCGCACCCAGCCGGGCAGCCCGAAAAGAAGTGGCATCGCGCAGCAGTTCCCTGCGATCTCAGTCCTGCCAGCCGGGCCGGCAGCTCGAGGCAGCGGCACCGGTGGCCGGGCACAACAGAAGCTGGCCACACTGGGCATCAGCTGCCAGCCCTCGCTGCCGCAGCCCGGCCTCCAGCGTCGCCTTCCAGCCTTGAAGCGTCTTGCGGCTCTCGGCCAGCCATTGCTGCACACCGGGCTCCATCCAAGCCTCCAGCATGGCCTGTCCGTGCGTCCCCGAGGCCACGACGGTGCCAGCCGCGCCAGACGTGCGGGAAGATCGGCCAGAGCCGGCCCGTCAGGCAGCACCAGATGGGCACCGCGCACCCCCGTCAGCCCCAGCGCCTTGTTCGGCGAAAAGAGCCGACTCGCGCGCGCAGCCAGCGCCTCAGGCAAGGCGTCCCCCTCAGGCGCCCGGAACGAGGCATCTGCATCCAGCCGCAGGGGCGCATAGGCCATGTCCAGCACCACCACATCCTTCGGGGTCAGCGCCTCGGAAAGCCCCGCCAGCGCAGGCGGCATGTCCCCCTGCGGGCTGGCCGGCCAGGTGACCCAGACAAGCCGCCCCCCTCGTTCGGACTGGCGGGATGGCAGGCCTGCAGCAAAGGCCCACGAGACATGGCGGCGGTCCTCAGCTTCGAGCCTCGGCCGTCCGTCCCCGAGCATCGGCCGCACGGCGATAGTCGCCATAGGCATGGCGTGGCACCCAGACGGAAGCGATATCAGGCAACACCGCCGCCGTGAGCCGCATGATGAGTTCGCTCGCACTGGCCCCCATGACAATGCGCGCAGGCGTCACGTCATGCCAGCGGGCCAGATGCGTGCGCAGCGACGCATAGGCCGGGTCCGGATAGGTATCGGGCACCAGCTGCTGCAGCCGGTGCAGCACAGCCGGACACGGGCCGGCTGCGTTGGCGATGGTGGAGAAATCATGCAGCGGCACGCCGTCTGCGTCAGGTCCCCGTGGTTGTATGCGCCGCAAATCTCCATGGCAGAAGATTATGCCCTGAATGAGCCGGACACGTCTGCGACGGCAGCCGCCGGAGTCTGACATTCGAGACGTGCCATGCTCGGCACGTGGAAGGCCACCGCATCCCCCGGTTCGCCGCACCGAAGCCACTCCTGCAGCGGGCGCCATCCACCAGGTCTCCGGGCCCGAAGAACGCAGAAACTCAGCTTCGAAGCGCCTGACTGCTTCGAAGGCAACCATCATGCCCAAGGCCCCACAGAGCAACGGCACTGGCACACAGCGCCACCGCCAGCCGAGGCCGCCCGATGGGCTCGGCGCAGCGCCTGCCACGTGTGGGAAGCCTGCGGTGCCGGCGCCTGCGCATTGAGCCGATAGACCCCGGCTTGCCCAAACTGACGCCGGCGCAGCGCCATGGCCCCCATGGGCCAGCCCCCGTTGGGCGATGGGGTCTGCGCTGCCTGCGCCGGCAGCGCCTGCCAGAGCGTTCGGCGAGCCCCCATCATCAGCAACCCGGCCGTGAGCCGGGCGGGCAGCCAGTTCAGTACATCGTCGGCACGCGCGGCCCATTTGCCAGCCCATTGCCAGTGACGGCCGCCATGCACGCCCGGATAGCCCCACATCGCATCGGCCGTGTTGGCAAAGCGATAGAGCGCGGCACCCGGCAAGCCCAGCAGTGCAAACCACAGCAGCGGCGCCACCACCGAATCGCTCAGATTCTCGGCCAGCGTCTCGATGGCGGATTCGCGCACGCCGGCTTCATCGAGCCGCTGTACATCAGCTGACCAGATGCGCCAGCTGTTCCCGCCCTGCCTGCAGCCCCTGCCCCAGCGCCGCTTCTACCTGCGCCACCAGGGTCGCGCAGCATGCGCCGAGCAAACAGCGGTTTCAGGCACAGCACCAGCAGCGGCACGGCCAGCCAGACGGGCAACTGACCCAGCGCCCCTTGCACGCGGGCCAGCGATGTGGTCACGGCAGCGCCCAGCAGCCGAGCCAGAGCCCCCCGCCGGAACTGGCGACGGGCATCCTGAACGGTTGCGGCCACGGATGTTTCCGGCAGACTGATTGGCGCTCTTTCAGCGATTCGGGACGCATTCGCATGCATGGCCCCCGCGAAGGCGGTGCGTCCACGACGACTGATGGCGCAATCCGCTCACCCACCCATTGCAGGTACTGCCCCATCCACACCACCGGATGCGGGCGAACGGGCGGCTCCCGAAAGCCACATCCAGCCCGAGGCCAGCAACGGCACGACGGCAGGTGCCCGAGCAGCAAACTCGAACATGACGTGCAGGCTTCAGCGAAGCGCCCTACCCTTCGCTGCCTTCCTCGGCGGGTGGCTTGCGACGCGATTTCGAGACTTCAGGCTGGGGCAGCGGCTCGCCAGCTTCTGCCGGATATAGTCAGCCGGCAAACGATATTGTTCCGCCAGCGCCTCACGCTTTCCCCGCCCGCGTGCGCCGCATGCAGCGCATGCAGCCAGCCGTCCAGCCCAGTGGACAGCGAACGGCCCGAGCGCTCGCCCCCTTCAGGCCATGATCGCCCGTCACGTCGTACTTGTTGGCATAACCGCGCGGCGTGATCATCAGGCCATGGCGCATGAAGGTGTTGCTGTTGCCGATCAGCACCGTGGACAGCATGCCGATGTCGGCTTCGGCCATCTTTGCCAGCGTGGTGAGCACGATATTCTGACGACGGCGGTAAGCGCTCTTGACGATGGCCACCGGCGTCTCCGGATCCCGATACCGCAGGAAAAGCTGCTGCGCCTCGACGATCTGCGGGTGCGCCGCCCGCTCTTGGGGTTGTAGAGCGCCACCACGAAGTCGGCCGCTGCCGCCGCATCCAGACGACGGGCAATGGTGGGCCACGGCGTGAGCAGGTCGGAAAGCGAGATCGAACAGAAATCGTGGGTGAGCGGTGCCCCCACCAGCGCGGCGCAGCTGTTGATGGCCGAGGCTCCGGGAATGATCTCGACCTCGATGCCGTCACCGACGATGCGCTGCTCGTTGCCCGCCTCGTCGGTCTCGACGGTGACTTCGGGCGGCGTCCAGCCAGCCTGCATCAGCACTTCGAAGGTGGGGCCTCCCATGCCGTAGACACCGGCATCACCCGACGAGATCAGCGCGACCTTCTTGCCCTCGCGAGGCCCGAGCCAGCGCCTCGATGGCACGATCCAGCTCCTCGGTCATGCTCTTGCGGATGATTTCCTTGCCGTCGAGCAGATCGGCCACCAGCCGGATGTAGGTGACGCTAGCCGATGACCGTATCGGCTTCCGGATGGCGGCGCGCGCCCTGCGCTGATCATGTGGTCTGCACTGCCGGGGCCGATGCCGACCAGCATGATCTTTCCGTGGGACATGAAGGGAATCACTCCAGAATGCTCTGCCGCAGCAGAATGTTGATTGAACGAAGGAGCCAGCGCGTGTGATGAACGCAGTTTGTCGGCACCGCCCCGGCCGGTGCAGACAGGGCGCCCTGCGCAGGCAGGGACTGGCCGCCACGGGCAATCAGGGCAATACCGACCTGGTGGCATCACGCCTGCTGGCCGTGCACGTTGCACAGCCATTTTTCATCGAAGGACAGCTGCTGCCATCTGGCGGGCTGCAGTTTGCCCAGCTGCAGCCTGCGGCCCAGCAGCACCAGGCTGATGGTCAGCACCGGTTCGAGCACCACCAGCAGCACATAGGAAGCGGCAAACCGGGCCCAGTCGGCCAGCGGTGCCGGATCGGTGCTGATGGACGACAGAAGCCCACCATCAGGGTGACGCCCGTGTAGTAGAAGGCATCGAGCGTGACGCAGATTGGTGAGTCTGAGTTTCTGCAGGTGCCGCCCATAGGTGGCATGCACCACCACCAGCGGTACGCCAAGGCTCAGGAAATTCACGGCCAGGTGCAGCATGTCCTGCGGCTCGAAAAAGAATGCCTGCAGAAACAGCCCCAGCATAAAACCGAACAGCGTGGGAATGTACCCAAACAGCAGATAGATGGGAATGGCCCCCACCAGGTGCAGTTCCGACGGGCCCACCGGCAAATGCCAGAGCTGCATCAGAATCGAAAAGAATACGGCGGCCAGCGCGGTGCGCAGCCAGTTGGCGGGATTGGTCAGCAGCGGTTTGGCGTGGACGGCCAGCAGACCGGCGGCGGCCACGGCGGCCATCACCAGCTTGTCCTGTGGCGAGGATGCCGATTTCGATATGCATGCTTCTTCCTCCTGTCCCTTGCGGGACGTTTTACCAGGCCGGATTGCCCGGGTGTTTCAATGGTATCGTACCGCTCTCCGGCGGCGTGTTTCTTTCAAGGACAGGGCAACACACTGGATCGCCCGGGCATGGAGACCAAAGTGCCGCAGGACTTTTGCAGAGGTTCCCAAGGTGCTGCAGCCTGGTCGCTGCAGGATGTCGCGGGTGTTCATGCAGGGTGGCCGGTCTCCGGGAGAGTCTGGGGCATACCGCCGGCTCGCGCCACCGAGACGGTGGCATTGCGGCCATCGGGGCCGCGCAGCTTGTGCTTTTTCGATCAGCAGTGCGGACATCGGGGCGGGCTCCGGCAGGAAACGGAACGCGGCGAAACAGGTACGGACGCACCCGGGGCGTTCGGTGCTGCGGAACACCGGCCGCTGCGGGCGCATCGTCCGTCGCGGCATGGGTGAACGCTGCGCAACCTCCCCGCAACCAGCAGCGCGGCGGCCTCGCTGACCGAAGGGGTGCCGGTATGTTTGCGCACCGTCTCGCTGGGGTTGGGTACAGGAACCTGCGCCAGCCGAGCGGCAGGGGTAGAAATGGATGATGTGCCCGCGCTGAGCGCTGCAGCTCCTGCATGGCCACTTCGTCGGCCTTCAGGTCGATGCTGGCCACGCACGCACGTCGCCCCACGACGCCCGCAGCCGGGCCAGTGCCTCGTCGATGCGCCTGTGCCAGCGTGGCATAGGGCGTATTGCGGTCACAGCCGATGCCGAGGACGACGCCCTGCCCGCCTGCCATGCCGGAGGCCGGTGCAGAGCACCTGCGTTTCTGCCAGGGGCAGCCCGGGTGTGTGGTGTCTTCGCATTCACGGTGATGTCGTGCTCCCTGCAACTGCCACGGCCGGGCGCTCGTCGGCCCCCTGCCCCTCGGGTGGACGGTAGACGATCAGGTGCTCGGGCCACTGGCGTCACAGGTCCTCATCGAGGGGGCGACGGGTGACCAGCAGCAGCGCACGGTGGTGGCCGTGGCGTACCTCGGTCATGTCATTCAGCACCTCGATGTGGCGGGGCAGCGGTGTCTGCGCGTCCACCAGTGACGGCTGCCGGCCTCCTGCACCGGGCGATGGGCTCTTCGTTGACCACGGCCGCCGCCACGCGGATCAGGTTGATTTTCGGGGCCTCCACCCTGCCAGCCCAGCGCACGGCCCAGAATGTCGACGGCCAGCGAGCCGCGGGCATCGGAGGCGGTGGTCAGCACCGGCGTGCCCCAGCAGGCCGGCCACCTGCTCCGCCCATGCATTGGCGCCCCCCACATGACCCGAGAGCAGCGGCACCACGAAGCGTGCGGCATCGTCCACGGCAATCACGCCGGATCGGTTTCCTTGCCCTGCAGGTACGGCGCCACCAGACGGATGATGGCCCGACCGACACGAAGCACACGAGCTGGTCATACTGCCGGAATATTTCACCCATCTGCTCCTTCACACCACCGGTGTAGATGTATTTTTCATTCGGCAGCGAATCGAAGGCGGCGGCAAATTTCTGCGAGGTGCCAGCGTGGCCTGTGGCAGCTGCGCCGCCAGCCGCGCGGCCTGTTCTGCCCCCCCTTTTGTGATGGCGATGAGGATGACGCGTGGCGAAGAGACGGCATCTGCAGTGGCAGTGGCAGTGGCAGTGGCAGTACCCGATGGTGCCACGGCTTTGTGTGCGTCGCTGGCACGGGCGACGCGGGGTGCTTCGGTCGCTGCGGACGCAGCCTGTTTCGGCCTCCGTCTGCATCGGGCCTTTTTCAGGCAACCGCGCAGGCGTTCGCCACGCACGCGGTGATGCGAGCGCACGATCATCAGCGACAGGTAGCTGACCTTTTCGCCGCGCAGCTGGCGCAGCGCCTCGCCGCTGACCACACGCTCGCCTTCCACCCCGGCCTTTTCGACGAAATGGGCATCGACCAGCAGATGGCGGCTGTCCAGCCAGTCGATGATGTCGTCGAGTTGCGGCTTGATTTTCATCAGCACCAGCGTGTCGAACTCCGGCAGAAGGCGGTCGAGCATCGTCACGCCATAGGCGGCAGGCACCACGGCAATGGTGTCATCCTGTTCCCCGAGGTGGTGCCGGCCACCGACGCCGCGCCGGTATAGGAGTTGACGCCGGCGATGATCGGCGTTTCGATGCATTCATCCACGCTGCGCACGGTACGGGCCAGATGGCTGAAGGTGGAATAGGGTGCTGGCATCGCCTTCCACCAGAAACAGTACGTCCTCGCCAGCCTGCAGCCGGGGCAGGACGGTATCGGCCGCCCTGAGCCGGGCGCGGCCCAGTTTTTCGGCGTCGTAGGTCATGGGAAACACGATGGCCTCGACATGGGACACGGGCTCGATGCCGGCACGCTGCACGATGCCATGGGCGTAGCCGTCGCTCTTGCCGCTGCGCACCGGATAGACCCAGCGGGTGTCGCGACGCTGCAGCTGTGCCCGGTGCGCGCGGGTGATCAGGTCCGGATCGCCGGGGCCGAGAGAAACGCCAATGAGTTTGCCGGGGTGGGTTGCAGTGAATGCTCAGTGAATCGAATACGGTGAAAGAAAAAGGGACGCCCTGTCAGGGCATGTCCTGCAAAATATCTGCAGCCACTTTCATGGCACATGTGGCGGATTCATGCGAAGCGCTGCGCAGGCAGGGCAGCACCGGCAGCGCACGGATGTGGCCAGCCCGGGGAAGGCCCCCCATGGGCACGAGGATGAATGCGCTCAGGACACGCGCCATGGAGCGTGACCATCATGCCGGCGAATCCGGACTGGTCTCTGCCAGCAGGCCGACACCAGCCAGACCGGATTTTCGGCGGCCAGCCAGTTCATGTGCAGAATGGGTTTGCTGTGGCAGCCTGCAGCCGCAGCACGTCCCAGTGCAGCGTCCCGGTGGCGGACCGCAATGCCGGATGGATGGCCAGGATGACGCCGGATGCTTCTGCAGCGGACGGTGACGGGGCAAGTGCCGATTCGTGTACCGGGGAAGTCTGGCTTTCCGTCCGGGCGGCACTGGCGGCATCCGCCGCTGGTTTCTCTGCATGTGCCGCAGTTTTACCTGCATCCTCCGCCGCACCTTCAGGGTTTCCAGCGCGGTAGCCAGATTTTTCCAGCGTGACGAAATTCATCACCAGATGCCCGCCGGGACGCAGGCGGCGCAGGATCAGCCGGATCAGCTCCGGGCGGCTCGCCGCCACTGCCGCCCACGAACACGGCATCCGGATCGGGCCGAGCTTCCATGCCACTGGGTGCCCGGTCGTGCACCAGCGTGAAGTTGGCCACGCCGAAGGCGTCGTGGTTCTGGCGGATGATGTCTGCGTCGGCCGCATTCTTTTCGATGGCAAACACGTGGCCATGCCGGCAGAGCCGATGCCGCCTCCAGCCCCACCGAGCCACTGCCGGCGCCGATGTCCCAGACGATGCTGTCGGCGCGCAGCTGCAGCCGCGCCAGCGAGACGGCACGCACCTCCTGTTTGGTGATCAGCCCACCCGTACCATCGCCCTTCGGCCGGCGCTGCGCGAAGGTGTCATCGTGCAGGCCCAGCAGCACCGGGTTGTCACGCGGCTGGATGCGCCACAGCACCACGACATTGAGCGGGGCGAATGTCATGGTGGCAGCCGTGTCGATGTCGAGCTGCGGATGGATGCGCTCATCCGGCTGCAGCGGGTTCTCGGCACGGCCATCTGCATGGCGCCGGCCAGCCCTCGATCTGCAGCAGCTGCGCAGTGCGGGCCGGCGTAGTTGCCCGGGCTGGTCAGGAATGACCAGCCGGTCGTGCGCATGCACGGCCTGCGCCAGCGCATGCAGGCCATGGTCGGGGCCTGCACCCCGCTGCCAGGGGCCGGCATCCTTTGCATGCACCGAAAACAGCTTTGCATCCTGCCAGGCCATGCCCAGCCGCGCGCAGGCCAGCTGCAGCGTGGACACATGGGCAGGACCTCCAGCGCCTCGGTGCACAGCCGCGCCGCCAGCCGTGGCGCGATGCCCCAGAGAAGCGGGTCACCGGTGGCCAGCACCACACAGCACTTTTCCGGCCTCGCGGGCGGCGCCGATCCAGCCGGGCACGGCCTTGAGCTGGCCGGTGAGGTCGTGCGTGGTGGCCCCGGGTTTGAACTGGCTTTCGAACAGCGCCAGCGTGCGCGGGGCACCGACGATCACATCGGCCGTGCGGATGTGTGCCAGCGCAGTGGGTGTCAGGCTGGCGGGGCCATCATCCAGTACGCCGATGATGCGGCAGGGATTGGGGTCGGTCGTGGAAAAATCCAGAAACGAAAATCGGAAAAGGCATCTGCCCTGCCCCGTCCAGTCGGATGTCAGTCCGGATGACTGGGACAGGGCGGAAATCCTCGTCGGTATCGAAATCGGCGGAATGGGTGTGGGAGATGCCGGTACGCCCGGCCGTAGCCGGTCGCGGGCGATCGTCGGCAGGCGCGGACCAGACATCAGCCAGCATGTTGCCCTCACCGTCGCAGACCATGATGCGGATCTGGAAGGCACGGCCATAGCGCTCGGGATCCTGCAGCGTGGCAATGGCCGCTTCGGCCAGCGCACGGTGAAAGGCGTCGCCCAGCCCCCGCTCCACCATCAGTTCGGCACCGAATCGTGCTGTCTTGGCTTCGGCAATGGCCTGACAGTCGGCATCACTGGCGCCGATGTTGCGGGCGATGTCAGCCACCAGCGTCGTGTCGACGACGTTGCGGTTGGCATGGGTGATGGTCTCGCCCTGGGCGATCTTGGTGAGCTTGCCGACCATCAGCCCGAAGACCACCAGCCGGATGCCCTGCGCCACGGCTTCGTCCAGATGGGCGATTTCCTGCGCATAGCGCAGGAAATCGCCCATCTGAACGAAGCAGGCATTGGGCAGCTCGGGGCGGTCACGGCGAACCTCGCGCATGGCGAAGGCCTCGCTGCGCCCGCCGGTGGTAAGCACCACGATGTCGTTGCCGGTGATGGCCGCCACCTGGATGCCCTGCACCACGCTGGCACGCCGAGCGCTGGTGGAATACGGCCGCACGATGCCGCTGGTCCCCGGATGCTGATGCCGCCCGAGATGCCCAGTCGCGCGTTGGTGGTCTTCACGGCCATGTCCTCGCCGCCGGGCACGCTGACGGTCACCTCCAGTCCGTGCTCGGCCAGCAGCGGACCCGCCACTTCCTGCAGGTTCTGCGTGATGTTGGCACGCGGTACCGGATTGATGGCCGGCCCACCGATTTCCAGCCCAGGCCGGGCAGCGTGACGGTGCCCACGCAGCCCGCACGAAACTGCACCTGACCAGCCTGGCCGGGCAGGATGCGCAGATCCACCGTCAGATGGGCGCCATCGGTGCAGTCCGGATCGTCGCCCGCAAACTTCTGCACGTAGCCATGCGCAACACGGGCCAGACCCTCGCCCTCGATGCGCCCGTCATGGATGGCAAACGACACGCGCTGCCCATTGGCCAGCAGGCTTTCCACCGATTCCGGCACCTGCCCGTGGACAAGGCCCAGTGCGCAGGCGCGAGCCGCTGCAGCGGAGCAGGCACCGGTCGAAAAAGCCCGTTCGGGTGCCGCGCTCAGGCTTGTCGCGGCGTCCGGCGCAGCAGGGAAGGACCGGATGCTGCCGGAGCGGGAGCGGCGTCTCCACTCGGCGCTGCGGCTGCCTCTTCAACCGGAGGGTGCTGCGACGGGTTCATGCCGGGGCGTTCTGCGAATCCTGCGATCCGGCCTTCTTCTGTTCGGCCTCGGCCAGCGCCAGCAGTGCGTGCAGCGCCGCCACCACCAGCGTGGAGCCGCCCTTGCGGCCCTGAATGGCGATCCGGGCACCTCCTTCACCTCCATCAGCAAAGGCCTTGCTCTCGGCGGCCGAGACGAAGCCCACCGGCATGCCGATGACCAGCGCCGGGCGGGCACCTCCTCGCGGATCATTCGCACCAGCTCGATGAGCGCGGTGGGTGCATTGCCGATGGCAACGATCTGGCCGTCGATGAGGCCCGGGCGCTGCGCCTTGCGCATGGCCTGCACGGCACGGGTGCTGTCCTCGGCCTTGGCCTGCTCGATGACGTCCTCGTCGGAAATGAACTGGTGAGTCTGAACGCCGAAATGCGCCAGTCGCGGTGCGGAAAGCCCCACGCAGATCATCTCCACGTCTGCCACGATATGGGCGCCGCCTCGGGCACGCGCGTTCAGCAGCAGCTCGCGACCGGCACGCACGGCATCCGGATGGAAGCGCGTGAGGCCGTTGAAATCGAAGTCGGCGTTGGCGTGGATCATGCGCCGCACGATCGGCCATTGCTCGGCCGTATAGAAGTGCGGACCGGCTTCGCGGTCGATGATGGCGAAGCTGTCATGCTCGATGACCCTGCCCGGCGCGGGTCAGCTGCTCGAGTGACGGTGTTGACGGTGCTCTGCGGGTTCTGGCGATCGGGAATGTCGAAAATGAAAGGATGGCGCGCTGACGGCGGCAGTCCGCCGAGCCTCAGCGGCCAAAGCGTGAACGGGGAAGAAGGGACGCCCGGGCAGGCCGGGTTGAATCGCCTTTCCTTTCGGGAAGGCCGACTGCGGCCCCAGCGGCTTGCCCTGCGGAACGGCACGGGCAACTTCCGGAATTGAACGCCCCTGATTCGGGTCATTCATGACCTGATGATCGTTGCTCTGAGGGACGGGTTCAACACGGGCATGATCATGATGAAGCGCGGAATCACGCGCTTCCGCGGCATAGACTGCTCCGAGGATTCAGGCCGCCGCCCTGCCCTTCGTGGCGAGCCGGGTTCTCCCCAAATGCCGGACGCTCTCCGGGATGCTGCCGCTGCCCGTGGTCGTGATCGTGCGTGTGGTCGTGATCATGTCCATGCGGGGCTTCATGGCTATGGCTGTGCCCATGATCATGATGCTGCCCATGATCGCGATGCTGCTCATGGTCAGCGGTCATGGTCATGGTCATGGTCATGGTCATGGTCATGATCAGGGATCGTGCGCATGGTCGTGTTCGTGTCGGGCTCGGCGTCATGACTATGGCTGTGCCCATGTTCGTGGTCATGGTCGTGCTCATGATCCTGACCGTGGTCGTGCCCATGACCGTGCGGATGGTCATGCGCGTGATCGGATGGGCGTCATGGGAATGGTCATCCCCGCGATCGTGCGCCTCATGGTCGTGCCATGCCCATGCCGTGGTCATGTCCGTGATGATGACCATGGCCGTGGTGATGATGGTGGTGGTGGTGCCCTCGCTTTCGCGGAACGGATCGGGGCGCATCAGCCGATCAGATCGATGGCGCCCACTCCTTGCTGCAGGGCATGGACGCGCTCGTCCAGCATGCGGGCGATCTCGGGCTCGAAGCCGAAATAGCTGGTGTGGGCAAGCGGACCTGCGGATACTGGGCCGCCAGATTTTCCATCTGACGCCCGATGCGCTTGATGAGCGTGCCGGTGAACAGGTAGTACGGCATGACGACGATCTGCATCATGCCCAGCGCCACCTGATCGCGTACCACCTTCTCCGGGCGCGGGAAGGTCACGCCGGTGAAGGCCGAGTCCACGCGCTCGTGATCGCCGATCTCCACAGCCAGCGGGCCATGCGTGACCACGTCCCCAGTTGGCCAGCCGGTCGCTGGAACCGCGCCCCAGCAGGATGACGCCGGTGGTACGGGGATCGGGCAGTCCAGCTGCAGCATGGCCTGACGCAGGAAACGCTTCAGGATCCGCAGCAGCGGATCGCTGACGGCCAGGTGCGGGGCATAGAGGAACTGGACGTCGGGATGACGTTTCCGGGCGCGCTGGATGGCGCTCGGGATGTCACGGCGAACGCGACCCGCGGCGTTGAGGATGAGCGGCAGCACCAGCACACGCTCGCTGTTGCGTGCCGCATGGTTCAGGGCCGGATCCAGCAACGGATCGGCAAACTCGATGAAGCCGACCTCGATGCGCCAGTCGGGGTGACGGGCACGCCAGCGTTCCGCAAACAGCAGGATCTCGGCATTGCCGGAGGCCTCGCGTGAGCCGTGGCCGACCAGAAGGATGGTGTCATTGGAGGTTGTCATCCGAAGCCTCATCGGAGAGAGTTGTTTTTGTCTGGCCTTCCGGCACCCGGATCTCGGAGCGCGGATTCAGTTTGCCCACCGCCATGTCGACAAGACGTTCCTCGCTGGCGCGACGGAAGCGGTGGGTGAAGCTGGCATCGTACAGCCGTGACTTGGTCAGGGTGCTCCACTGACGCGCGCCGATGGTGGGACTGGCGATGATCATGGCACGGCTGACGATCTTGGCCTGCCGGCAGGCCCTCCTTCACGTCGGCCAGCGTGGTGCGCACGATCTTCTCCTCGCCGGGCCAGCTGGCCTTGTGCACCACCGGGGATGGGCGCATCCTCGGGCCAGCCCGCGGCGCTGGGTCGCGCTGGATGCTGGACAACAGCGTGATGGACGGGAAGATGCACGGCGTGCTGCGATGCCGGGCCAGCGAGACCAGATCCTCGCCCTCTGGCATCGGCGTGCGACCCGCCACGCGCGTGAGGATGACGGTCTGCGTGACCTCGGGCAGCGTGAGGCTCTCCACGCCCGCAGCGGCGGCCGCGAAGGCAGAACTCACGCCGGGCACCACCTTCACCGGCACCCCGGCATCGTCCAGCGGCTGCACCATCTCGATGAGGGCGCCATAAAGCGACGGATCCCCGGTCTGCAGCCGGATGACGGTCCGGTGCCGCAGCGCCCGGCTGGCCAGCCAGTGGCAGATCTCCTCCAGCGTCATGCCCTTGCTGTCGGCGATCTCGCAGCCCGGCGGCGCCCAGCGTGTGGCTGCCTCGCTGACCAGCGAGCCGGCAAAGAGGATGGCGCCCGCCTGTGCGATCAGGTCGCGCCCCTTGACGGTGAGCAGGTCCGGATCGCCGGGGCCGGCCCCCACGAACCACACGGTGCCGGGTCCGGTCCCGTCCGTGCCTTCCTCGTCCGAGCGCCGGTCCCGCTGCGCCGCGGAGTCGTTTTCAAATTCGGCAGGGGGATGCCCGCCCGTGCCGATCATCGAATCGGACAATCCGGACAGGGCTGCCGCCACGGACGGCAGTACCGGGTGAGAGGCGGCCGAGGAGGTGCCCAGCAAGGTCTCGACGAGCGTCGGAATGGCCTCGTAGGGCCGCTCCGTCGGAAGGACGTCTGCGGGACGGCCGGCTGCGTCTCGCGCTTGAGCCATAGCGGCTGGCCGGCCACCATCAGGCAGGCGCGCTGGCAGCGGGCTGCCACCTGCTGGTTCAGCCAGCCCAGCGCGTCACGTAGGCCCGCACGCGGCGCCCCACCGGCACCACGCCCGAGGCCGATCTCGTTGCTGACGAAGACCAGCGGCCCGCGGCTCTGCTCAATGGCGGTTAGCAGCGAGGTCATCAGCCTCGCTTTGGCAGAAGTTCTCGGCCATCCCATGCCTTCCGGGGACGACATCCTCGTGACGAGCCAGCTGGTTGGCCAGCCACAAGGTCAGGCAATCGATGACCAGCAGACGCTCGGGGCGGCTGTAGCGGCGGATGACCCGGTCCAGTGCCAGCGGTTCCTCGATCGTGCGCATGCCCGGCAAGCGGGCACGGCGCTGTTCCTGGTGACGTTCGATGCGATGCCGCATCTCGTCGTCACGTGCCTGGGCGGTGGCCACGAAGGCCGCCTTGCCGCGGCCCCCTTCAGCCACTGCTCGGCCAGCTGTTCGGCCCGCCGCGACTTCCCGCTGCGCTGCCCGCCCGGGATCAGTTCATGGCCGACAGGCGAGACGAGGGGCAAGCTCGATGAAGGACCAGAGGAGGATGTCTTCTTCCCGGATCCGTCCTTGTCGGAATCACCGGAATACCTGAGACTCAACATGTCGATTTCTTCGGCAGGAAAAGGGCTGCGGCACGGGTGGGCGCACTGGCGAACCGAGGCATGGAAATAGCTGGCCCGCACCTGTCGGTCGATAGACCGCCTCGGTGTGCGGGTTGGCACCGGATGACACAGGGCGGCTGCTGTCGCGACTTCCGGCAGCGGGTGGTGCAGCAGGGAATGAGTGGAAGAGTATGGCCCCGGAGCGGGCCGATGGTCTCATCGGCGGTCAGCGCAAAGCGGAGATTGTCTGAAGCCGAGGCATCGAGCGCATCGCTCGGGGTCGCGGTCGAAATCAGCGACGCCTTCGCCGCCGGCGCATTCAGGTCTGCGTCCGCCGACACGGGGCGAGGCCAGCGCTGCTGCATGCCCGGGCCGGCCGCACGCTTGCCGAACTCGATGCTGCCCGGCAGGATGCCCCACATCGGCCAGTCACGCTCTTCGTGGCGCATCTGCTCGAAGAGCGGCAGCATGCCGCCGCACTCAGCCCAGACGGGACGATCAGCCTCGATATGCGCGCGCAACGTCTCGGGCAGGCGTCGGCAGGCCGAGCTGCTCGGCATGCAGTTCGGATAGCCCCGCAGCCAGACAGCATCGCAGGCCGGCAACGGATCGTCGGCCAGCGGCGAGGGAAGAAGGTCAGCGTTGCTCCGGGGCCTGCAGAACCTCCGGGTTGGACGGGTAGATGAAGGCGAAGGCAGCATCGCGAGCGATGGCGATGGTACGACCCGCCAGCGGCTGCGAGGCCGGTGCGATGTGTCAGGACTTCGGGCGGCAGAAAGCACGTGTTCCAGCGCTGCAGGGGTTTCACGGTCCGGGCTGCCCAGCACGGTGCCTTCCAGCGCATCGGCTGCGGCATCCAGCTTCTGTCGTGCATCGGCCAGCTCGTTGGCGGGAATCAGGCCCAGATGGCGTGCGGGCATGGCAAAGGCCGCGTTGCGGAACACGCTGCCGAGTAATCGGAACGGAGGCCCTCACCAGCCTTGTCTGGCCCTCGCCTGAGACCGTGCCGGACGGCTGCAAGCCAGCCTGTTCGTGTGCAATGCTCGCCGGCTTCGAGATCGTTCCTGAATGGGCGTCCATCGTCGGCTGGGCAGCACCGGGACGCTGGCAGGCGCTGGCCAGCAGCTCGGCATGGCGGGGGCTGGCCACGCGGTTGGCCAGGGCACCCGCCCAGCGCAGGCCGGGCAGCCAGGTCCGCAGGCCGTGGGCCGGGCACCGAAGGTGCCGGTCGTGGACAGACATCGATGACGGCCAGCACAGGCAGCCCGGGCGGTGTGCCATCTCGGCAGCACTGGGTTCTCCGTCGTAGAGTCCCATCACCCCTTCCACGAGGATGAGGTCCGCCTGTCCGGCCGCGTCGTACAGGCGCCTGCGAATGTCGTCCTCACCGGTCATCCACAGATCCAGGTTGTGGACGGTGTGGCCACTGGCCAGTTCATGCCAGGCGGGATCCAGGAAATCCGGCCCGGTCTTGAAGACGCGCACGTCCAGCCCGGCACGGGACAGGCGCCGTGCCAGAGCAGCCACAACCGTGGTCTTGCCGTGGCCGGAGGCCGGCGCGCTGACCAGCACCGCCGGCGCAAGGCGGGCGGGCAGCTTGCTGCCGGCAGAACCGGAATGGGGAAACAGCCAGTGACATCCGTAGGATCCGATCCGCAGGCGGGGAAGCACGGCGGACAAGGTGTCAGGAAAGAACACAGGCCACGGGCATCCCCGCCCGATGGCATGCAACGAAAGTGCCCATGCCGCAGGCGGCACGGACCAGACGCCGAGCGCTTGGGAGTGCCTGACATCCGGTGTTGGCCGGTATCCGGGCTGACAGCTGGGCCTGATGATCGCCTTCCCGGGCCGGATGAGACGGACGCGCCCATTGAAGGACACGACGCCGCATGACCGGAACCAGTGGCTGCATGGATCATCAGGCTGGACAGGGGAAAGGCGCCGCAGGCATGCCCGACAACGCCCGGGCCGCTGTCCACACGTCCGGGCCGACCTGCATGGGTGGCGGGACGCGGGCCTTCCTGCCCGACCGCACGACCGTTGCGGGGGCAGCGCAGGTCAGGCGGACAAGACTGCTTGCCACGATCCACCGTGGCTGCATGCACGCATGCAGATGGCGGACGCCCTCCTGCTTCCGTTGAACTGCAAGCGCGGAAGCGCCCTGCGAGCACCAACCGGACTATTCTACGGGGTCCGGAAAAAATTTTCCGCGTGGCCACGCCTGCATTGAGCGGGCCTCTTCAGGCGGGGCGACCGCGAGCCGTGAAGCGGCTCACTCAAGCCACTGTCTGTATGTTCCAGGGATCGTGCGGAACCGGGACGGCTCACACGGCATGAAGCCCGTGACCTGGGACGGGCGTCCGTCCCACACCCCGGACAACGACCCGGGCGCTGGAAGATGTCCCGGGTGTTGCCTTTGCAGGCGTCTAGCGCCGCTCGGCCACTGCGTAGGCAGCCTGCGTGGGCGAGCCGTGCTCCAGGGCCTCGATGTCGCAGCCCTCGTACAGCTCGAAGGGCTGGTGGATCCAGGGGCTGTCATCAAGGTTGCAGACGCAGTAGTCGGGCGTGTAGACAGAGACGGCCTTCTTCCACAGCACTGCGGTGCGCAGCTCGGTGATCTCGGGATGGCGGCTGCGCATGACCGGCAGCAGCTTTTCCAGCGTGACACCGGTATCGACCAGATCGTCGGCCAGCAGCACACGGCCGCGCGTGACGTCCTCGGCCGCGCTGATGGTGGAGCCGATCTTCAGCTCGCCCTGCTGCACGACATTGCCGGTGTGGCGATAGGAGCTGGTGGTGAGCACGCCCAGCGGCTTGTCGAAGATGCGCGACAGCAGGTCGCCCACCCGAAGGCCGCCGCGCGCCAGCGCGATGACCGAGTCGAACTGCCAGCCGGAGCGATGGATGGAGAGCGCGAGGCGCTCGATGAGGCGATGGTATTCGGCCCAGTCAACGTACAGATGCTGCATGATTCAGCCTTCCTTCCTGCCAGGGTGCCGCAGCACGATGGTCTCTTCGCGGTCGGGACCGGTGGAGATGATGTCAATCGGGGGCACCCGACAGCTCGGCGAGACGCTCGACGTAGCGGCGGGCGTTCACCGGCAGGTCTTCCAGCGGCGTGCGCCCCGGTGTTTTTCCTTCCAGCCGGGCATTTCCTCGTAGACCGCGGCGGCGGGCACAGCGCCTGCACCGGTGGGCAGGCGCTCCGGGCGCTTGATGTTGCCCCTAGGGCGTGGTCATGTCGTAGTGCGTGCAGATGCGCACGGTGTCCAGACCATCCAGCACGTCCAGCATGGTCAGGCACAGCGCGGTGACGCCATTGAGCTCGATGGAGCGGCGCATGGCCACGGCATCGAACCAGCCGCAGCGACGCGGGCGCCCCGTGACGGAGCCGAACTCGTGGCCACGCTCAGCCGGGCGCTTGCCGATATCGTCATGCAGCTCGGTGGGGAACGGACCGCTGCCCACGCGGGTGGTGTAGGCCTTGGCGATGCCCAGCACGAAGTGCAGGTTGCCCGGGCCGATGCCGGAGCCGGCTGCCGCTGCACCCGCCACGCAGTTGCTGCTGGTGACGAACGGATAGGTGCCGTGATCGATGTCGAGCAGCGCGCCCTGGGCGCCTTCGAACATCAGCGACTCGCCCCGTGCCAGCGCATCGGCCAGCAGGCCGGCCACGTCGTGAACCATCGGGCGGATCTGCTCGGCCCGGGCCTGCAGCTCGTCCAGCATCTTCGCCACGTCGATGCGCGGAGCGTGGTAGTAGTTCTCGAGCAGGAAGTTGTGCAGCTCGGCGGCCTCGCGCACGCGCTCGGCCAGCTGGTCGGGCACGTACAGGTCTTCCAGCCGCAGGCCGCGGCGTGCCACCTTGTCCTCGTAGGGCGGGGCCGATGCCACGGCCGGTGGTGCCGATGCGGGCGTCACCCGGGCCTGCTCACGCGCCTGGTCCAGCGCGATGTGGTAAGGCAGGATGAGCGAGCAGGCGTAGCTGATGCGCAGACGGTTGCGCACGTCGACACCGGCGGCCTCCAGCTCGGCGATCTCGGACAGCAGCGCCTGCGGCGAGGCACGACGCCATTGCCGATCTAGCGGGTCACGTCATCACGCAGGATGCCCGAGGAATGAGGCGCAGCACCTGCTTGCAGCCCTTCGATGACCAGCGTGTGGCCCGCGTTGTGATCCGCCACGGAAGCGCACGACTCCCTTGACTTCGTCGGTCAGCAAGTCGACGACCTTGCCTTTGCCTTCGTCACCCCACTGGGTGCCGACCACCACCAATTCCTGCTCATGATTCCTTCCCTGCAAGCCGCCATTGGCCGTGGATGAAGCCGATCGTCCGATCGGCGGAAACGCCGGCCGGGCGCTGGGCATCCGGCCGGGCAACAGTTGCAATACGGTCTCGCCCTGAGCGCGCAGCGCATCGATGAACGCCAGCAACGCCGGATCGTCGGACGAGGGGCGACGATGATGGCCCGGCGGCGTGTGCCGGTCGCGTCGCAGCTCGACGAGCTCACGCAGGTCGAGCGAAAAAGCCGGTGGCCGGGCGGCCACGCCCGAAGGCGGCGCCGATGCCGTCATAGCGTCCACCGCGCCCCACCGCCCGGGCATGACCTTCGACGTAGGCTGCAAAGCCCAGCCCGGTGTGGTAGCGAAAGCCCTGCACGTCAGCCAGATCGATGGCCAGCGACACCTGCCCGGCATGGCGGGCCAGCCGCAGCGAGCCCAGGACGGCATCCAGTGCGTCGAGATGGGGGGTAGCCTGCGGCCACGGGGCCAGCACGGTGCGCGCACGGGCCATAGCCGATTCGGCCGGGCCGAAAGCACTCGGGCAGAGACAAGCAGCGCGGCCGCAGCGGGCTGTTGCGACCACGGGGCAAGCAGCTCGCGCAGGCTGGGCAGGTCGCGGGCCTGCAGCAGCTGCAGCACGGCCTCCTCGTCGACCCCTTCCAGCTCGGCCAGCAGCAGGCTGGCCAGCCCCAGATGGTTGATGTCCAGGCGCACCGGTCCCAGTTCGGCCCAGTGCCAGCGACTGCAGCAGCAGATCGATGACCTCGATGTCGGCCTCGATGCCGGCATGGCCGTGAACCTCGGCACCGATCTGGATGGGCTCGCGCGAGCCTTCCTGGCCGCTGGGACGGGTGCGCAGCACCGAGGCGGCGTAGCAGAGCCGGTTGATGTCACGCTGCTGCAGCAGATGCGCGTCGATGCGTGAGACACGGGGGCGTGATGTCGGCCCGGACCCCGAGCTCTGCCCGGAGGCTGGTCCACCAGCTCGAAGGTCTTCAGGTCAGTCGCCGCCGCTTCCGATCAGCAGCGAATCCAGATATTCGACGAGCGGGGCAGCACCAGCTCGAAGCCGTGGCGACGATGGGTGTCGAGCATCGCACGGCGCAGACCTTCGAGATCCTGCGCCGCATCGGGCAGCAGGTCCGAGATGCCTTCGGGAAGTAGCCAGCGGTTCTTCATGCCGGGAAAACGAAAAAGCAGGCCGGCAAGTACCAGCATGAGACCCACGAAACGCAGCTGCCCGTCACGCAGGGCAGCCATCTGCTGCACCGCATTGCGCCAGCCGCCCGGCAGCAACAGGGCATCAACCCCTCGAGCAGTACAAGCCCGAGGGCGAGCAACCACGGCGAGACGGCGGGATCATCCATGGGGACAGTGAATGCGAGACCGTGAATCCAAAAAAACACCGCCCTCGTGGCAGGAGACGCATCCGCCCTGCCCTGGGGCCTGGCGGATGCGCCGTCACGGCCGACGAAGGCAGGGACAGATGGGAAGGAACTTTCCGTCACGCCGTCCCGAAGGACGGGCGTGGCAGAGAACTACGTTCTGTGTCTGCAGTTTTAACGGCATTTTTCGTCCGGACACCGGTCCGGCGCATTTTCTTTCGGACTCAGTGCGCTGCCCGCCGCAGCCGGGGCTGCGGGGCTGCCTTGAAGGGCGGCGTGGGCTGACGGCCCGAGGTAGCCCGGCGCCGGCTCTGCCCCACAGGTAGCGGAAGAAATCGGACTGCGGATCCAGAACCAGCATGTCGGAGCGGTCGGCAAACGAGGCGCGATAGGCTTCCAGACTGCGATAGAAGCTGGCGAACTCAGGGATTGCGACCAAAGGCCTTGGCGTAGAGGCGGCTGGCCTCGGCATCCCAGCACCCCGCTCGTTCTGGGCGTCACGATGAGGCCTTGGCGATCAGCACCTCGCGCTGGCGGTCGGCATCGGCGCGGATGCGCTCACCTTCGGCAGCGCCCTGGCACGACGCTCGTTGGCCACGCGGGTACGCTCGGAGCGCATCCGCTCGTAGACCCGTTCGGCCACCTCGGGCGCGAAGTCCACGCGCTTGAGGCGCACGTCGACGATGGTGACACCGATCTTTTCCAGCTCGACCGACATCACCTTCATGACCTGCTTGACCGGGGTCTCGCGCGCCGAGGAGATCACGTCAGCCACGGAGGCCGGGCAATCTCGTTGTTGAGCGCCGAGCGCAGCTGCCGGCCGATGCGGTCGTCCGCAGCCAGCGGGCTATGGCCAACCGACACGAAGAACTGGCGCGGATCGGCAATGCGCCACTTCACGAAGGAGTCGACACGGATGTTGATCTTCTCGGCCGTGATGAAGCGGTCGATCTCGTCGCTGTCATAGGTGAGCGTGCGCTTGTCGAAATAGCGCACGTCCTGCAGCGGCGACGGCAGCTTCATGTACAGGCCGGGCTCGTTGATGACGCGCTTGATCTCGCCGAGGGCGAACACCACGGCGTACTGGCGCTGGTCAACGACGAACAGGCAGGAAAAGGCGAGGACGATCAGCACGCCCAGCGTGATGATCAGCGCGAGCACACGATTCATCGGAGGCTCCCGTCGATGGCGTTGGCGAAATGGGCGTTGTCAGAAAGGGGCAGATGCGAGGAGACGGGCTCATCAGGCGCAGCTCCGATCGCGGCTGCGCAGCGCGTTGAGCGAGGCGCCACGGCTGTCGGCATCCTGCGCGATGCCGGTGCCGCCCGCGTTGGCCGGCTGGGGCGTCTGCACGCTGGCCGGTGCCTGCTCGACCGCGCGCTCGGCGCGCTCGCCCGTCAGCGACGGCTTGCCACCCTTGCCCGCGTTACGGTCCGGGATGCGATCGAGCGGCAGATACAGCAGGCTGCCGTTCTTCTGCGAATCGGGTACACCTTGGAGGTGTTGGACAGGGATCTGCTGCATGGTCTCCAGATACATCCGCTCGCGCGTGACCTGCGGCGCGTTGGCGTACTGGGTGTAGATCTGGTCGAAGCGCAGTGCGTCACCCTCGGCCTGGGCAATGACCCGGGCACGGTAGCCCTGGGCCTCAAGCACCATCCGGTCGGCGGTACCCTTGGCGCGCGGGATCACATCATTGGCGTAGGCCCGGCCTTCGTTGATGAGGCGCTGACGGTCCTGGTCGGCCTTGTTGGCGTCCTCGAAGGCGGCCTGCACCTGCTCGGGCGGCTGGGCCTGCTGGATGGTGAAGTCGACGATGCCGATGCCGAGCTTGTAGCGATCCAGGATGGCTTGCGTGAGTGTCTGGGCATCCTCGGCCACCTGCGCCTTGTCCTCGTAGAGCACCTGGTCGGTGGTGCGCTGGCCCACCACCTCGCGCATGGCCGATTCGGCCACTGGCGGATCAGCTCCTCGGAGCCGGAGGACAGGTTGTTCTGGAAGAGGAAGTCACCCGGGTTGTCGATGCGATACTGCACGGCGTACTGCAGGTCGACGATGCTCTGGTCACCCGTGAGGATGAGCGACTCCTTGGGCACCTTGGTACGCACCGAGTTGCGGTAGCCCACCTCGATCTGGCGCAGCCGCGAGCGGTCGACGATCTCGTGCGTCTCGATGGGATACGGCAGGTTCCACTGGATGCCGGCGTCGTGCGTGAGGTAGCGGAACTGGCCAAAGCGCAGCACGGCGGCCACCTGGCCTTCCTGCACGATGTAGAAGCCGCTGCCCAGCGAGGCCAGGCCGGCCACGACGCCGACGATGGCCAGCCCCGAAAGCAGGCTGCGTCCGGAGGGGCGGCATTGCGGCCACCACCAACGGGCATGCCGCCGCGGCCGCCCGGCCGCCACGCTGCCTCAACAAGCCGTTGAGCTTGCTGCTCAGGTCCTGCCAGAACTCGTCGAGATCAGGGCGGGCCGTCGGACGAGCGCTGCGGCTGCGGGCGCTCGGACTGCCACGGCGAAGGCGACGCAGCAGGCAGACGCGCCGGGGTTGCTCATCCGCGCCACGGGTGCCACCGGCCTCGGGCGACCGGCCGGAAGGGGTCGGGGATGCAGCAGGAGGCGGGTTCTGGTCTGGCCGGATCCGGCACTTCGGCTAGCCCGAATCATCAGGGGTAGAACATGGTTTGACTGTACCTTGAAAGGGTGGCAGTTGCCCGAAGCAGGAGGGCGGCGTTCAGGAGGACGGATGATCCGACCCGTCTTCATCCGCGGACGGATCAGCATCATCAGATACATCGGAGGGGTCGGAAACGTCGGCGGCAAAGGCGTCGTCACCATACCAGGCGGTCTCGTCGACAGCCTGGGCCCGCGCCTGGGCACGTTCCCGCAACAGGTCACGCAGTGCATCGACCCCGGCGCCCGTGCCGGCGCTCAGCGCCGGGCCGCTGATCCTACCATAGGGGTCGAGTCGCACCTCGGGCGCATTGCCGGTCAGATCGATCTTGTTGTAGATCATCAGCTGCTCGACCTCGCCTGCCCCGATCTCGGCGATGACCGGTTGACGGCCTCGATCTGGCGCTCGCGGTCGGGCGAGCCGGCATCGACGACGTGCAGCAGCAGGTCTGCCTCGGCGGTTTCCTCCAGCGTGGCGCGGAAGGCCGCCACCAGCCCGTGCGGCAGGTTTCGGATGAAGCCCACCGTGTCGGAGAGCACCACTTCCAGACCGTTGCCCAGGCCCAGGCGGCGGGTGAGCGGATCCAGCGTGGCAAAGAGCTGGTCGGCCGCCAGCGCCCCGGCCCTTGTCAGCCGGTTGAACAGCGTGGACTTGCCGGCGTTGGTGTAGCCGATGAGCGAGACGCGCAGGGCCTCGCCGCGCTGCCGGGCGCGACGGCGGGTGCGCCGCTGGCGATCGACTTTCTGCAGGCGCGTGCGCAGACGACGGATCTTGTCGTCGAGCATCCGGCGGTCCAGCTCAAGCTGGGTCTCGCCCGGGCCGCCGCGCACGCCGATGCCGCCGCGCTGACGCTCCAGGTGCGACCACATCCGCACCAGGCGCGAGGCCTGGTGCTGCATGCGTGCCAGTTCCACCTGGAGCTTGCCCTCGGTGCTGCGGGCGCGCTGCGAGAAGATCTCGATGATCAGCTCGGTCCGGTCGGCAACCTGCACCTTCCAGAGGCGCTCGAGGTTGCGCTGCTGGATGGCGCTGATGGCGTGGTCGAAGAGGACCAGGCCAATGCGCTCGGTGCGCAGCTGGTCGGCGATGCGCTCGGCCGCGCCCGAGCCCAGGTAGAGCGCGGGATCGGGGCGATTGCGCCGCAGGACCTCGCGCAGCACCGGCTGCAGCCAGCCGAACGCGCCAGGGGCGTCCAGTTCATCCAGATCGTGAGCCTCCAGGGCGTTCTCCTGGGTGGCCACGGCCAGCAGCGCGGCCCGCTTGGGGTCGGGCGCGTTCGGGTCGTGCTGGCGGGCGACGTACTGGTGCTTCAGTGGGAACCGCCTTCAGACTGGAATTCGATGGCGCGGCTGGGCACGACGGTGGAGATGGCGTGCTTGTAGACCATCTGCGTGACGGTATTTCGCAGCAACACCACGTACTGGTCGAAGGATTCGATCTGGCCCTGCAACTTGATGCCGTTGACCAGATAGATGGACACCGGCACATGCTCCTTGCGCAACTGGTTCAGGAAGGGATCTTGTAATTGTTGGCCTTTGTTGCTCATGGTTCTTCTGAGAGATACTGAAATTCAGGGTGCAGTCCGGGATGCGGCTGGTCTGGGCCATGCGAAGACCACGACACGTCCGAACAGCCCGGGCCATGCTGGCCGGGCGCTCCTGATTGCACTTTAACCTATATGGGCGCTTTACGCATTTTTCCAGCCTTACCGTTGACAACGGCACACGTTCGGGCCGATGAACGGCGAGAAGTTTCGCCGTTATCTCCTCACTTGCCTTACTTGCCCCGGTTGGCGTAGGGGTTGGCGCCCGTGCGGAACTCGATGCGCAGCGGCGTGCCCTGCAGCGCCAGACGCTCGCGGAACCAGCCTTCCAGAAGCGTCGGTAGCTGTCGCCCACCTTGTCGAGCGAACTGCCGTGGATGACGATGACCGGCGGGTTCTGTCCCCCGGTGCGCATGGCGCAGCTAGGCCGGAACAGGCCGTTGCGCGGCGGCTGCTGGTGCAGCACGGCGGCGTGCAGCATGCGGGTGAGCTTGGGCGTGGACAGCTTGCGGTTGGCAGCGGCACGGGCCTCGTCCACGGCCTTCATCAGCTTGTCCAGCGCGCGGTTCTTAAGTGCCGAGATGGTGAGCATCGGCAGTCCAGAAGTACAGGCGTCGCTGGCACTCCTGCAGGACGTTGCGGCGCTCGTCGGCCGGCACGGCATCCCACTTGTTCAGCGCGATGACCAGCGCCCTGCCCGCCTCCCGAGGATGTAGCCGGCGATGGCGCTGTCCTGCTCGGAGATGCCGTCGGCCGCATCGATCATCAGCACCGCCACGTTGCAGTCCTCGATGGCCTGCAGCGTCTTGACCACCGAGAACTTCTCAACGGTCTCGTGCACCTTGCCCCGGCGAGCGAAGGCCGGCCGTGTCGACGAGTTGATAGTCGCGGTTGCGATAGCGGAAATCGACGGTGATCGAGTCGCGTGGTACCGGGCTGGTTGAAGGCGATGAGCGTTCCTCGCCCAGCAGCGCGTTGATCAGCGTGGACTTGCCGCCGTTGGGGCGACCGACCACGGCCACGCGGACAGGGCTTGCGCTCGTCGGCCTCGGCATTGCCCTTGCCGGCAGCCCCTCGGCAGCCTCTGCGGTCCGTTTCCCGCTTTGCCGAGCGCCCATCCCGCCGAGCTCGTCGTGTCCTGCGCCTCGCCAGCGGCCTCATCCAGGCCTTCAGTTTCATCGGCCAAGCCGGCATTGGCTTCAGCAGCCTCGGCCAGCAGGCGTTCACGCTCAGCGCGCCAGTCCTCCGAGGCACTCTTCCATCAGCGCATGCACGCCGTCACCATGGGTGGCGGAAATGGGCATGGGCACGCCCAGCCCAGCGCATGGAACTCAGCGGCCGCTACCGGGCGCGAGATGCCCTCGCACTTGTTGACGGCCAGCACCACCTTGCGGGCGGTGCGGCGCAGCTCCTGGGCGATCTCCTCGTCACGGGCCAGCAGGCCCTGACGGCCGTCGACCACGAAGACGACCACGTCGGCCTCGATGACGGCCTGGCGGGTCTGACGGGCCATCTGTTCGGCCACGCCCGTGGCGGCCACGGGCTCGAAGCCGCCGGTGTCGATCAGCGACACGCTGGCCGTCGAGCGTGGCCGAGCCATAGTGCCGGTCACGGGTGAGGCCCGGAATGTTGGCCACCAGGGCGTCGCGCGAGCGCGTCAGGCGGTTGAACAGGGTGGACTTGCCCACGTTGGGCCGCCCCACCAGCGCGATAACCGGTACAGATGGATTCATGGTCAGCGCAGCGCGATGGCCGCGATCGTTCCTTCCTGGAGTTTGCACATAGGCCTCGTCGCCCGCCAGCAGCGGCGGCGTGGCCAGGGCCGAATCGTCGATCTCGATGCGTGCAAGCGTCTGGCCGTCGTTCATCGACAGCAGCGACAGGTTGCCGAAGCGGTCACCAAAGAGCAGGCGCTTGTCGGGCACGATGACCGGGGTGGAGAACCCGCGACGCACGTAGCCGTCCTGCCGCCAGACCGTGCCACCGCCCGGACGCAGCAACTGGATGACCTCGGAAGCATCGACGATCACCAGATCCCGGTCGTCGGCCGCGATGCCGACGGAGGAGCTGAGCGCCCGACCTCGGGCCAGCTCGCCGTCCGTCGTGCGCACGCAGGCCACGCGGCCCTGATAGGCCACGCGCACAGGTCGGTGCCCATCAGCACCGGTGCGCCCACGATGTCGATGAGGCGCTCCAGCTCGGTGGCCCCAGCGACGAGGCAATGGCCACATCCAGCGGGGCACGCCAGCGCAGATCCAGCGCCACCAGCTTGGCATTGGGCAGACCCACGTAGACGGTATCCACGTCCGTCACCATGGGCGAGCTCTGCCAGAGGTTGAGCAGTGCAGTGGGCGCCTTCCAGCTCCAGCGCGTGGAACCGCTGCTGCGCTCCAGCGCCAGCACGCGCCCCTCGATGGTGCGCACCAGCACGGCTGAATCGGCCAGCACGGGCGCCGTAGCCACTTCGCTGTCCAGACGTGCTTCCCATCGCTGTTCACCCTTCGGGGACAGGCCCTTCACGGTGCCGTCACGGCTGACCAGCACGACCAGCTCGTCATCGGCAGCCAGACCGGCGATGGCCTTTGCCGGCCTTGAATTCATGCTCGACCCGACCATCCTTGCGCGACAGGCGCCGCACGCGGCCCTTCTGATCGACCACCCACAGGCTGTTGCCGCTGATGGCAGGCTGAAAGCCCACCAGGGCATCGCTGCCGCCGGTGTTCTTCCACAGAAGGCGCATGCCCTTCTCGTCGCCCAGTCTGGGCACCGGGTACGGCGGCGGCTCGGCTGCATCATCGCCGAACATCGAGCAGGCCGACAGCGGCAGCAGCGCCGCGCCCATGGCCAGCGAGCCCAGCAGCCGGCGACGCGACGGCTGGATCAGCCCTGAAGCCTCGGCAGACACGGACGATGCCGAGGCCACACCTTCAGCGGACAGGTCGCCGCGAGCACAGGAAGCCCCGTCCGCATGGCGGACAGGAACGAAGAAAACGGGAACGAAGTGCGTGCGCCCCGCATCAGTCAGTCACCGCGTCGAGCTTGTACTGCACCAGCGAGCGCAGCTGGTTGTGCCGGGGCAGCAGCTTCAGTGCCTCTTCCCAGGCCGCCTTGGCGTCGGATGCCTTGCCCTGGGCCGCCAGGATGTCGCCGCGGCGATCAGCCACGCTGGCCGCCATCTCGCCCGAGACGGGGCCGATGTTGCCGGAGTCGATGGCCTTGGTCGCTTCGTCGTACTTCTTCTGGTCGAGCAGCAGGCCTGCCAGGCGCACGCCGGCAATCGGCTTGAAGCCCGGCTCGGTGCTGTTCTTCATGACGCTTTCCAGCGCAGCCACGGCGGCATCGAGCTGATTGGCCTTGGCAAAGGCCTCGGCCGCACGCAGGCCCGCCATGCCCGCGTAGACGCTGCTGCCATAGCCTTTCTGGATGGCGTCATAGCGCTCGCGGACCTGCTCGATCTTGCCGGAGTCGGCCGCCGACAGCAGGCCAGCGTACTCGCGGGCAGCATCCCGGGCCTGGCTGTCGTGGTACCAGTTCCAGGCACGCCAGCCGGCAAAGACCGCCAGCGCGATGACGGCCAGCCACATCAGGCGGTTGCCGTTGTTGGCCCAGAACGCCTTCAGTTCGTCGATCTGTTCCTGATCCTGAAGGTTGTATGCCATGAGATCTTCCTGTTTCGGTTCGATGTAAGGTGGGCGGCGCCGTGTCGCAGCCGCCGCTCAGTCCTCGTCGGTCTGACCCAGCAGGGCACGACCCACGGCCTCGGGCGCGTCATCGAGACGGATGCGCACCCTGCCGGCCGCCCTGCCCGCCTTCGCCCTCGCGCAGCCATTTCAGGGTTGCCTCGCCGGCCTTCAGCTCATCTTCGCCGATGACCAAGGCCAAGGGGGCCCCGCTGGCCCCGGCCCGCTTGAACTGCGACTTGAAGCTGCCGCCGCCGGCGTGCATCAGCACCTCGATGCCCCGGGCACGCAATGCCCTCGGCCGTGTGCAGCGCAGCCGCCATCGTGCCGTCGCCGCTGCTGATGAGGTAGACATCAGGTGCATCACCCTCGCCCAGGTCGCCGGCCTGCTCTACCAGATCCAGCAGGCGCTCGATCCCGATGGCAAAGCCACAGGCAGGCGCCGGCTTGCCGCCCAGCATCTCGATGAGCGCGTCGTAGCGGCCACCGCCGCAGACCGTGGCCTGCGCACCCAGCCGATCGGTGACCCACTCGAAGACGGTGCGGTTGTAGTAGTCCATGCCGCGCACGAGACGCGGGTTCAGCGTGGCCTCGATGCCCAGCCGCGCCAGGTAGCCGCGCAGCTGCTCGAAATGCTCACGCGACGGGCCTTCCAGATAGTCGATCAGGCGCGGAGCCTGCTCGATGATCTCCTGCATGGCCGGGTTCTTGCTGTCGAGAATGCGCAGCGGATTGGCGTGCAGCCGCCGCCCCGGGCCTCTTCGTCCAGCAGTTCGGCATGCTTCTCGAAGTGGGCGATGAGGTTCTGACGATGGCGCGCGCGCTCGGGTGCATCGCCAATGGAGTTGATCTGCAGCTGCAGCCCTTCGATGCCCAGGTCATCCCAGAGACGCTGGCCCATGGCGATGACTTCGGCATCGACTTCGGGACCGCCGTAGCCCAGCGCCTCGACACCCACCTGATGGAACTGGCGATAGCGACCACGCTGGGGGCGCTCGTGCCGGAACATGGGCCCCGTGTACCAGAGGCGCCGCGGACCATCATAGAGCAGGTTGTGCTCGATGACGGCACGCACCACACCGGCGGTGCCTTCGGGACGCAGGGTGAGTTCCTCACCATTGAGGGCGTCGCGGAAGGAGTACATCTCCTTCTCGACAATGTCGGTCACGGTGCCCAGGCCCCGGGCGAACAGGGGTGGGTTCGACGATGGGCGTGCGGATCTGGCTGTAGCCATAGCTGCGCGCCCAGAGGCGACGATTTCCTCGAAGCGCTGCCAGCGCGCCGAGGTCTGCGGCAGCAGGTCGTTCATGCCTTTGACGCCGGCGAGTTTTTGAGCTGCCATAGGGGTATGCGGGTTCCTGCGCGCAAGGGTTGCGCGGCTTGTCAGTGTGAAATGCAGGCAAGCTCGACATTCTAGCGGAGAATGTCGAGGAAGACGGCTTCGTTGCGGGTGCTTTTTGCAGGACGACTCCGGCGAGGGAGTGCTTTTTCAAGACGACTCGCTGAGCGAGCGCTCGGGGCGGGTGCCTCCTCGGCTCATGCTGTCCGCTGACGCTTCCAGAGCGCCTGTGGAGGCACCCCACCCCGAAGCGCCGAGATTGTTGGAGGACGACTTCGATGGAAGACGCCCTGCTCCCCGGAAAGCGCTTATACCTTGGCGCCGTAGCGGCGTTCGACGTAGTTCTCGACGATGGCCTGGAACTCTTCGGCGATGTGGTCGCCCTTCAGGGTCACGGTGCGCTCGCCGTCGATGTAGACCGGCGCCACCGGTGACTCGTCGGCGCCGGGCAGCGAGATGCCGATGTCGGCGTGCTTGGACTCGCCGGGGCCGTTGACGATGCAGCCCATGACGGCCACGTTCATGTTCTCCACGCCCGGATACTGCGTGCTCCAGACCGGCATCTGCTCGCGCAGGTAGCGCTGGATGCGGTCGGCCAGCTCCTGGAAGAAGGTGCTGCTGGTGCGGCCGCAGCCCGGGCAGGCCACCACCATGGGGGCGAACGAGCGCAAGCCCAGTGACTGCAGGATCTCCCCGGCGACCACCCACTTCCTTGCTGCGATCGCCACCCGGCTCGGGCGTGAGCGAGATGCGGATGGTGTCGCCGATGCCCTGCTGCAGCAGCAGCGACAGCGCGGCGGAAGAGGCCACGATGCCCTTGCTGCCCATGCCGGCCTCGGTCAGGCCCACATGCAGCGGGTAGTCACAGCGGCGGGCCAGTTCGGTATAGACGGCTACCACGTCCCTGCACGTTGGAGACCTGGCCGACAGCACGATGGCATCGCCGGGAAGGCCGATGCGTTCGGCCTCCGGGCGCTTTCGATGGCAGAGGTGACAAGGGCCTCGCGCATGACGGCCTGGCGTCCCAGTGGCTGGGCGCGTGCCGAGTTGGCGTCCATCAGGCGCGCCAGCACGGACTGGTCAAGCGAGCCCCAGTTGACACCGATGCGCACCGGCTTTCCGTAGCGGCAGGCGGTCTCGACCATGGCGCGGTAGTTGTCGTCGCGCTTGGCGCTGCTGCCCACGTTGCCCGGGTTGATGCGGTACTTGGACAGTGCCTCGGCGCACTCGGGGAAATCGTGCAGCAGCTTGTGGCCGTTGTAGTGGAAGTCGCCCACCAGCGGCACCTTGCAGCCCATGCGATCGAGCTGTTCACGAATGGCGGGAACTTCGGCTGCGGCGGCCGGGGTGTTGACGGTGATGCGGACCAGCTCGGAGCCGGCCTTGGCCAGCGCGCGGGTCTGGATGGCCGTGGCGATGGCCTCGGCGGTGTCGGTGTTGGTCATCGACTGCACGACCACCGGCCCGTCGCTGCCGATCAGGACCTGGTTGTCATCCCAGCGCACCACCACCTGGCGGGTGCGGCGGCGCTGTCCGGGGCCTACCGGCATGGGATCGGGATGGGTGGTCGAGGGCCTTTCTTCGCCTGCGTGTGCAGTCATCTTCCAGTCTGGTGGCTTTCACTCCGAACCTGCCGCACCGGCGGCGGGTGCCTGTTCTGCGGGCGCCTCAGCTCCGGTGACCGGTTCAGTCACCTTGCCGGAGGCGCGACGCACAGAAGGCGATGATTCTACCGGCTTGTCGGCCGACATGAAGCCATCAAGCCACTGGCGGCTGCCAGTGCCTGTTGTCCATGCTGCCATACCAGACACCCAGGGCCACCACGGCCGCCAGACTGGCCATGCCCCAGAACCACCGGCTGGCGCGGCTGCGGTTGGCGGGCTCGTACTCGGCGCCCATGTCGGCCTGAAGCGCTGCCTCGGAGTAACGCAGCCGCACGGTGAGCGGCGCCGGCTCGGCATGGCCGCCAATGGTGGCCAGCAGCGGCGAGGCATCCATCTCCAGCACGGAAGCGTAGTTGCGCACCGCCGCCCGCACGAAGGCGCGACCGGGCAACTGGTCGAAATGGCCTTCTTCCAGTGCAGCAATCTGCCGCACCTGGAACTTGGTCAGGCGGGCCACGTCCAGCCGGCTCCAGCGGCGCGCCTCGCGGGCGGCCTGCAGATCGGCGGGAAGCATGACGCGGGGCAGACCGGCGCGCTCGGGCGCCGGCACGTCGATCCTCGGCTCGGCCGACATGTCACTGCCCGTTCTCGGGATCATGCGGGCCATTGCTGGACGGTGCCCCGCCCTGGTAGGTCTGCGGCTCGTTGTCGCCCCCCTGCTGCCCCAGACGCGTTGCCTCGGGCGACTGCGGGTAGCGCCGGCGCAGCTGATCGATCAGCTGGTGGGCATAGGCCGTGTTGTTGCCCAGACGGGCCACGCGAATGCCCTGCCACAGCGTCTCGGCCGTGGGCTGGTAGGTGGCCAGCAGGCGGTCGGAATAGAACTTGGCGCGATCGTAGGTGCCGCGCTTCAGGTACAGCTCGGCCGGTTGTACATGGCCACGGCGTTGGACGGATCCACCTTGAACGCGCGCAGCAGATAGCCTTCGGCGCCGCTCTCGTCACCCATCTGCATCAGGCAGATACCGGCGTTGTGCAGCGGCTTGGCAGGCGTGGTGTAGGCGTGATCGGCCGCCGCGACGTCGAAGTAGCGGATGGATTCACGCTGACGGCCCGTCTGGCACAGGTACCAGCCGTAGTTGTTGTTCAGCTCGGGATCCTTCGGCGACAGCTTCAGGCCCTGACGGAAGTTGGCGTCGGCCTTCTCGGAATCGTTCATGGCCGCATAGACCAGACCGCGCATGCCATGAGCGGCTGCGTAGTCCGGGTCGATCCGGATGGCCTGATCGATTTCCTGCAGCGCCAGCGGCATGTTGCCGCCCGGTAGTGGTTGACGGCCAGCTCCAGTGCGGATGCGGGCGCGACGGCGCTTCTCTTCGGCCGGCGAGACCGGCTGCTGACCGAGGAGACGCCTTCGGCCGCCGTTCCGCCGGCCCGGACGGCCACCGCCCTTGTTGTCGACGGTCTCGGTGGAGACGCATCCGGCCAGACCCGGGCCCAGAGCCAGCACCGGGGCCTACCCCGACCCGCCAAGGCACGTCGAACGCGCATCGTGGTCATCGTGCGGGCAGCTGCCATGCCCGTTCCGGCCGTGTTGTCGGTTCCGATCGATTGTGCTTGTTGCTTCATGGTCCCTATCCGAGAAAAATTTCGTTGCGTCCTGCCGCTGCACCCTGTGCGCCTGGTCCAGGCCCTCAAGCCGGCCGGCACACGACGCCCGGTCCGGACCGTCAGGTGCCGGCCCGACAGCCTGCCCTGACCCGAACCGCAGTCACGACCGCGTTCAGGCCCGTGCCGGCTGCCCGTTTCCGCCAGACCGCCCGCCCTGACGTGCTACAGGCCGGTGGAACTGCACCGTGCGCTCGCGCAGCCGCGTGCGGTCGACCACCTCGCCTCGCCAGCTGCCCGCAGGCGGCATCGATCTCGTCGCCACGCGTGCGTCGCACCGTGGTGACGATGCCTGCCCTCAGCAGCACATCACCGAACTGGCGGATGGTCCGGTCGGAAGACCGCGACAGCCCGGAGTTCGGGAACGGGTTGAACGGAATCAGGTTGAACTTGCAGGGTACATCAGCCACCAGCGCCGCCAGTTCCCGGGCATGCGCCACCGAATCGTTGATGTCCTTGAGCATCACGTATTCGAAGGTGATGAAATCCCGCGGCGCCACCTTCAGGTACCGCTGGCAGGCAGCCAGCAATTCCTTCAGAGGATACTTGCGATTGAGCGGCACAAGCTGGTCGCGCAGCGTATCGTTGCTGGCATGCAGCGAAACTGCCAGTGCCACCGGGCAGTCTTCCGACAGACGGTCGATCAGCGCACCACACCGGAGGTGGAAACCGTGACCCGGCGGCGTGAAAGCCCGTAACCGTGGTCGTCCAGCAACGCCCGCAGGGCTGGCAGCAGCGCGTTGTAGTTCAGCAGCGGCTCGCCCATGCCCATGAAGACGATGTTGCTGATGGGGCGCAGCGCGCCGGCATCGTCGACATCCTCGTCGAGCTGGGCCATGTCGTCGGCACCACTCCAGCGGGGCTGTGCACCGGGCTGGCGCAAGAGCTGGTTGGCCAGCCAGATCTGACCAGGATCTCGGCCGTGCTGAGGTTGCGCGAGAACCCCTGCTTGCCGGTGGAGCAGAAGCTGCAGTTGACGGCACACCTGCCTGCGAGGACACGCAGAGCGTGCCACGACAGGGCTTCAGGGGATGAAGACGGCCTCGACGGCATTGCCGGCCCCACGTCAAAAGAGCCCACTTGCGCGTGGCATCGGGTGCGGTGTGATCCTTCAGCACCGACGGTGCCTGGATCAGCGCCTTGTCCCTGAAGGCGTTCACGGAAGCTGCGGGCCAGATCGGTCATGGCCGACCAGTCGGCCACGCCACGCTGGTGCACCCAGCGCATGAGCTGGTGGGCACGGAAGGGCTTTTTCACCCATGCCCCCGCAGAAATCCAGGAAGCCCGGCGATCGAGCCCGAGCAGATTGACAGGGCCCGGCGGGCGCCCTGCCGCGGAGGTGGGCGCTGCTGGCGCCGTGGTGCCCTCCCCGGGCGCGACGGTCACGGCCGGCTGCGCCGGCGTGCCGCCCTCCTGTCCGCCCTGCGGCGAAGCGGAGGGCTCCAGAAAGGCGGAAGCGGGTTCCGGGCGGATTTCCCGCTGGGCCAGGGGGGCTTGCATGCAGTATCTCCTGACATCAGACCCGGACGCCCGCACCTTGCGCGACGCCGGGAGACCGGGTGACCGGATCACCCGCAGGAGAGATGAAGCGATGTGCTCAGCGCGAGCGAGATCTGCATCGAGGGAGAAGAAGGCGATTTCGTTGGCAGCCGTTTCCGGAGCGTCCGAACCGTGCACGGCGTTGGCGTCGATGCTGTCGGCGAAAATCGGCACGGATCGAGCCTTTCTCGGCTTTCTTCGGATCGGTGGCGCCCATCAGCTCACGGTTGCGCAGGATGGCGTTCTCGCCTTCCAGAACCTGAACCATCACGGGACCGGACACCATGAAGGCAACCAGATCCTTGAAGAAGGGGCGCTCCTTGTGGACGGCGTAGAAGGCCTCGGCTTCGGCCTTGGAGAGCTGCATCATGCGGGCAGCCACGATCTTCAGGCCGGCAGACTCGAAACGGGCGAGAATCTGGCCGATGACATTCTTGGCCACGGCATCGGGTTTGATGATCGACAGGGTTCTTTCAACAGCCATGGTGAGCTCCGTTGTGCCAACGCCGAAAAGCGCAGGCAAATGAGGGTTGTGCGAGGGCACGAATGCCATTCGCAGGGTCAGAACAATCGTCCATTATAGCGGATTGGCGGCCGATGGAAGGTGGTTTTCGGGCGAACACCGGTTGCCTGACCATTCTGGCTGCCACCCTTGCAGCAAGGCCCGTCCGCCCTCACCTGAGCCCTGATGACGGAAGGTCGCCCCGACAGGCCGGAAAGCGCATTCCGTCAACCGAAACAACCACTCGGACGTCTATAATCCGCAACGGCCCATTGTCCGTCCGTGGCCCCCTTCCCTTTCCGGAGACCATTCAATGGCGATCGACCAAATCTCACCCCAGTACCAGAACACCGCCGTCGGCACCGAGACCCGCAATCGCGTGCTGCGCAACACCTACGGCCTGCTCGCCCTGTCCATGATTCCCACCGTCATCGGTGCCTGGATCGGCGTGGCCACGCGCTTCACCTTCTTCGCGGGCAGCCCGGCCATCAGCTTCATCGCCTTCCTGGCCATCGCCTGGGGCTTCATGTTCGGCATCAGCCGCTACCGCAACAGCAGCGCCGGCATCCTGCTGCTGCTGGGCTTCACCTTCTTCATGGGGCTGATGCTCTCGCGTCTGCTGGGCTTCGTGCTGGGCATGAGCAACGGTGCCTCGCTGGTCGCGATGGCCTTCGGCAGCACCGCCGTCATCTTCGGCGCCATGGCCACCATCGCCACCGTTTCCAAGCGTGACTTCTCCGGCATGGGGCGCTGGCTCTTCGTGGAGCATGATCGTCATCCTGCTGGCCGCGTTTGCCAACATCTTCCTGCAGATCCCGGCGCTGATGCTCACCATCTCGCTGCTGGCCACGGTCGTCTTCTCGCTGTTCATCCTGTTCGACCTGAACCGGGTCGTCACCGGGGGCGAGACCAACTACGTCATGGCCACGCTGTCGGTCTACATCAACCTGTACAACGTGTTCAGCAACCTGCTGGCCCTCTTCGGGATTGCTGGCGGCAACAACGACTGATCTCTCTCCGCCGGTCTGCCCCTTGGGCAGACCTCCTTCAACCGGCCCCGCACCTCTTGCTGGGCCGGTTTTTCATGCCCGCAGATGCAACCGTGCAAGGAGACCGCACACAAGGAGACCCATGCGACCTGCCTCATGCACCGACGGTGCGCCGCCCGTCAAGCCTCCAGCAGCGCGATCGACTCCACATGCGCTGTGTGCGGGAACATGTTAGCCACGCCGGCCATCCGCACCCGCCACTTGCCCTCGTTCACCATCAGGCCCAGGTCGCGTGCCAGCGTGGCCGGGTTGCACGACACATAGACCATCCGGGCCGGGCGCTGCTCGGGCGGCAGTGCCGCCAGTACCCGGGCCACGGCCAGCGCCCGTCCCGCGGGGGATCGATCAGCAGCCGGTCCACACGTCCCAGCGCCTGCCAGGCCGCCCGGTCGAACTCGAAGAGATTGGCCACGCGGAACTGCACCCCGTCCTTGCCGGGCGGCGCCAGCAACGCATGGCGGTTGGCCAGCGCATTCTGGCGGCCGCGCTCCACCAGCGCCTTCACCCCTTCCACGCCGATGACCTGGCGTGCGCGCGTGGCCAGCGGCAGCGTGAAGTTGCCCAGCCGCAGAAGAGATCCACCACCCGATGCTCGGGCCGAGGGTCCAGCATCTGCACCGCACGACTCAGCAGCTGGCGGTTGATGCCGGCATTGACCTGGGTGAAATCGGTAGGGCCAAAAGGAATGCGGATGCCGAATTCGGGCAGTTCGTAGGCCAGTGCCGACGTGCCGTCGGTACGCCCTTCAGCAGGTCGCACAACAGGCGTGCCGTGTCCGGCCCGCCCGGTTGCTGCCAGATCTCGGCGCCATGCTCGCGGCCAAAGGCGATCAGGCGGTTGCGGTCCTTGCCGGTGAGCGGCAGCAGCGTGCGGAACACCAGCGCCAGCGGATGCCGAGGCGGCTGCTGACAGTCCCCCACCGCCACCTCGATCTGCGGCATGCGGTTGCGGATGGAGAGCGACTCGACCAGCGCCTTCAGGGCCGGCAGCAGCACTCGAGACCTGCGCCGGCAGCACCGAACACTCGTCCAGATCGGCCACGTAGCTGGATTTCTTCTCGTGAAAGCCGATCAGCACGCCGCCGCGTGACGGCACGTCGCGCACCGCCAGCCGGGCGCGGAATCGGTAGCCCCAGGTGGGGCCTTCGATGGGCGCCAGCATCTGCGCCGGCCGCACCCGCCCCAAGTGCCAGAGCGTGTCTTCCAGCACCCGCTGGCTTGAAGGCCACCTGCGCGCGCGAGGTCGGCATGCTGAGTTGCAGCCGCCACGGTGCCGTCAATGCGGGCACCGGGGCGCCACACGGTTCGGATTGGGCCGGCGGATGGCCGCGATCTCGGCCACGTCGTAGCGCGGCTTGCTGCGCACCGAGCGCGCCTCGATCTCCTCGCCGGGCAGCCCGCCCTGCACGAAGACCACCTTGCCGTCCCGGTGCGATGCCCTGCCCATCCGAGTCGACCGACTCGATGTGACAGCGAACCGGCTCGGCCGGGACGGCGCTGGCAGACAGTCTGCCAGACGTTTCAGAGGGCGTTACTCAAGGACGATGAATACCCGCGAAGGAGGACATCAACGCAGGCAGCGCCAGCCGGATCCACTGGCCAGCGCCCTGACGCACCTCGAAGTGCAGCGCAGGCTGGCCATTGCCGGCATCGCCGAGCTCGCGATCTTCTGGCCGCGCGTGACCTGCTGGCCTTCCTTCACCGCCAGACTGCGGTTGTGGGCATAGACCGACAGCATCTCGTTGCTGTAGCTTGATGATGATCAGGTTGCCATAGCCCCGCGGGCCCCGCCGCTGAAGATCACTCGGCCGTCGGCGGCCGCCGGCACAGCGTCACCCACCTTGCCCGACAGCAGCAGACCCTTGTTGGAGACGCCATCGAAAGGCTGCACCACACGGCCACCCACCGGCCAGCTGCAGCGCACGCCGTCAAAATTGCGGGTGGCCGACGGCACGGGCGGCACCTGGCAGCGCCTGCGCATCCTTGCCCGCGCTCGCTACATCCTTTGCGTCCTTCGCGGCGTCCTGCCTCGCATCATGGCCGATGCCGCAGCGCCCTTCGCGCCCGCAGCACCAGCCGCACCCGCGGCGGCTGTACCCTGCACGCCCAGGCCCTGCATCGGCCGGCGCCTGCGCCACCACCGTGGGCTTGGGTCGTCCCGTAGGGACGTTTCATGCCCTGTGGCCCCACCTTCCAGGTTGGGATCCTGCGGCGCCGTGCTTGCCCGGGGGCATTGATGGCGCCCCCGGTAGATGGGCGTGACCTCTGCCGCCCTCGTCAGCCTGCCCTCGTCGCCGGCCCGTGCGGCATCACCGGCCACGCTGCCCGATCAGCGGAATGCCCGTCCAGTGGCGGGCACCACCGGTGCGGACTGGGGAGCCGTCGCCACCGGTGCCGGTCCCGGACTGGTGCAGTGAACCACCGGCGGGCCGCGTGGCCGCACATCCGCCCAGCAGCAGAGCCACCGAAACCCAGCAGCAGGGTGCGACTGTTTCTTCAGCGCATCGCTTTTCATGCAGAAAAATTCTCCGTCTTCGCCGCTACCAGGCAACCCGGCACGCAGCGGTACGAATCGTGACCGGATCCAGAACCGTCAGCGACCATTCGTCCGGGCTTACCTGATCCACCACATGCAGGGTCTGCGCGTCGCTGTCAGGGTGCCTTGCAGAGCGCCACCAGACGCCCGCCCACCGCCATCTGCCGCAACCAGTCCTTCGAGATCGACTCGCTGGCCGCAGCGCTGATCACCACATCGCCAGGGGCCCAGCCGTCACGCCCGCCGTGCCGTCCCCGAAAATCAGGCGCAGATTGGGCAGCCGGAACGGGCGCACGTTGACCTTGGCCAGCTCATGCAGCCAGTGTACCGCTCCACCGACACCCACGTCCGCAAACAGCCGGGCCATCACGGTCGCCTGATAGCCGCAGCCCGTGCCGATCTCCAGCGCCCGCAGCTTGCGCACCTCCGCGCACCGACTCTGCCAGCAGCCAGCAGCATCCGTGCCACCGTGGACGGACGGGAGATGGTCTGGCCATGCCCGATGGGCAGCGCCACGTCCTCGTAGGCCCGGCTGGCCAGCCCTGCTCGACGAACAGGTGACGCGGCACCTTCATGGCGACTAGCACCAGCTCGGAATCGATGCCCTGATGCGCCAGCTGCTCGACCATGCGCAGCCGCGCACGCTCGAAACCAGACCGTCGCTGTCGGAACGCTGGATCCGCCAACCATTGCCGGGTCTCTTTTTCCAGCTGGGCCGTGGACGTCAGGTCGATCTGCAGCGGGCTGATCGACACCTTGCCCTGCGCTGTGGCGTGGAAGTCCGTGCCTTCCCGTTGTCCGCCACCGGCGGCCTTGCCGATCCAGTAGACCGTCTCACCACGCGGGTTCAGCGCCGGATGACGGCTCGGTGTGATGCGCCGTCAGCCGCGTACTGTCCCTTCAGCTCCTCGCCACGGCACGGACGGAATGTTGATCGTTGAGCAGCACCGGCTCCGGCCGGGGATCGGCCAGCTGCCGCACCACCAGCTCGCGCGCCACGCATCGCCGTGTCCGGTGCGCCTACCCGCTGTCCACCAGCGAGAAGGCGATGGAGGCACACCCAGCAGGTAGCCCTTGTGCGGCTGCACCGTGCCGAGAATAGATGGTGTCGTCGCCCATGTTGGCGCCGTCGTTAGATGCGAGACCACAGGTCAGGCGGCCCGTCCAACAGGCCCGGTGACGGCCACGCACGCAGTCGGTGGGCGTGCCATCGACGAAATGAAGCCGTTGGGTGCCTTGCGCACCGTCAGCGGCCGGCTCAGCGTGAGCAGTTGGACGCGCCCGAACGGTCGCGCTCCGGCGCGAAGACGACGACTTCTCTCCAGATTGGCCAGCGCGCTGGCTAACGCCTCATGCCCGGCGAAAAATAACCGTCATCATTACTGATCAGTATCCGCATCGGCTCATTCTATCAATGCCCGGCCGCTGCAGCTGCGCGACACGCCCCCTGAAGCGTCGCATCTGTGCACCGTCTCAGAGCCCGCCACTGCGGTGTTGTTCTCGTCTGCGCCAGTCGCGGATATAGGCCTTCAGCATCCTGTTCTCGAAGCTCTGGGCCTCCAGCACCGAACGGGCCACATCGTGGAAGGAGAGGATGCCCATCAGCACCCCGTCGTCCATCACCGGCACGTAGCGGGCGTGCGACTCCACCATCACCCGGCGCAGCTCGTTCACCTCCGTCGACGGCGTCACCACCACCGGGTCGGACACCATCACGTCACGCACGCGGATCTCGGCCACCGGCCGGGTGGGACCACTGCGGTGCTCCAGCTGGCGGCGCGCCAGCATCCGCACCACCTCCCGGAAGGTAAGCATGCCCGCCAGCGCCGTTTTCCATCACGGCCACCGAACCGATATCATGCTCGTCCATGGTCAACACGGCGTCGGACAGCATCATGTCGGGGTTGACCGTAAAGAGCGTGGTGCCCTTCAGGCTCAGAATATCGGCGACGATCACGACGATTCTCCTTGTCATTCCTGTTTCCGGCCCCTGCCCGAACCTTGCTGCATCCCAGGCAAAGGCCAGGCCAGCACTGTAGCAAATTTCCATCGCTCCCCCGGCCTTTGGCAACCCGTCGCGTGCTGCCTCTCTGCTCTGGCCGCATGGGTACATGCGCTGAGCCTGCTATCTTCGGGGGTCACTTCCCACATGCACGAAGCTTCCAGACGCTGCTCCAGCCACTTCCTCCCGGCGCCTTCTCCAACCGCCCGTCCTGCCGCTGCCATGCCCCGTTCCCGTCCTGCCCTCATCCCCTCCGATCCGGCCGCCCTGCGCGCCGCCTGCCAGCGCTGGCGCCTGCTGACGGTCGTCTGGTGGCTGCGCTGATCCTGCTGGGCAGCCTGTGGGAACTGTGGCTGGCCCGCTGCGTCCGGGCGGCTCGATGCTGGCCCTGAAAGTGGTGCCGCTCGTCTTCGTGCTGCCTGCCCTGTGGCGCGGCTGGGTGCGCGCCTATCAGCTCTGGACCATGCTGATCCTGCTGTACCTGTGTGAAGGCATCGTGCGCGGCATGAGCGACCCGGGTCTCTCGTCCACCCTGGGATGGATCGAAACCGCGCTGGCCGCCGGCAGCTACGCCACCCTGATGCTCACGTGCGCAGCTTCCGCGCTGGGACAGCTCCGTCCGGACAGCGCTGAGCAGCCACCCTGGCCACCTCGGCCTCCACCGCCGCGCAGGCCTCGCGCAGCGGCCCCGGATCATTGCGCGACAGCGCCCGGCTCTCGCTCAGCATCCGCCGCCACAGCCGCGCCGCCGGCTGACCCAGATACAGCCCCAGCACGTGCCGCGCCGGTGCCGCACCTCCACACCAGCGCTGCACCCGTTCAGATAACCCACCAGCGCCTCCACCACCGCGGCCCGGGTCAGCAGCTGGGCCGCGTCCGTCACCGGCGCTCCGCCGCATGCCGGGCCAGCGAGTCATCCACCCGGCCAGCAGCCGGGGTCAGCGGTGGCACGACGGCCCGCACATCGCGCCTACCAGGGCGCGTGGCGAGCTGTCGGCCTCGGTCCCCACTCGTCGCATCCGTCACCGGCAACCCTTCGGAAGCCGTGCCGAATCCAGCTCTGATGCCTCGTCGGACACCGCCGCCAGCCCGTGCGCCGAGTCCTGCAGCGCCGTTCAGCTCGAAAGGCGCAATGCGGAAAATCCGCCAGCGGTGCACCACCTATAGCGCAGCGGCGAAATCTCGCGGTTCTGCCGGGTCCAGCCCGTCCAGCCAGGCGTGCGCTGCACCACAGCGCCGGCAGCCAGCCGCAGCCACCATCCACGAGCGATGCGCAACTCATAGTCCTCGCCGGTCGATGCCGATCGACGCTGACCGTCACCGGCACCTGCACCACCGCCTGCGTCGCCGCCACGATCAGCCACCGCTCAGGCTCGGCCATCAGGCAGGCGCCAAAGGCCCCTCGCGCCCGGTCACTGGGGCAGCCGCAATTCAGGTTGATCTCGTCATAGCCATGGGCCTGCCCCTCACGCGCGGCCCGGGCCAGCAGCTGCGGATCATTGCCGCCCAGCTGCAGCACCACGCGGTCGCCCTCCTCGCCCCGCCCCAGCAGATGGTCCAGATCGCCATGCGCAATGGCCGTGCCGTCACCATCTCGGTATACAGCCGGGCCCGCCGCGACAGCAGCCGGTGAAAAGCTGCGGCAATGGCGGTCGGTCGAGTCCATCATCGGCGCCACCGAGACGCGGAAACCGGCAGGGACAAGGGCGGGGTGCAACGGACATCAGGCAGGCACCAGACAAGAGAAAGCGCATTCTAGAGTGAACCGGCGGCGGCCGATGTTCCGTTCCCCGCCATCCCTGCCGTTCGTTAACATCCCCGGCGGTCGTTCCCAACGCGTCCACCATGAGGCCGAGCCCGCCGCACCGAGACCCTCAACGCCGGGTTGTCGATGGCTATGCCCAGACTGGTGCTTCGGCGTGCATGAGGCCTTCCGCGCTCCGCTGGACATCAGCACGGACACCCGCATGGACCGCGCCGCCAACGGCGAGAACAGCCGACGCCTGGGCCGCAAGCCCACGACCGCCGAACGCATCACCCGCACCGTCTACGCAGGGCAACCCGCCCGCCTACGCGCTTCTCGCGTGGGCAGCTGATGCATCGAACCCGCCATCGTCACACCCTGCCGTGGCAGGAAGCCCTGCCACGGCTCGCAGCTCGGTCGCGGTGCTGAACGCCCAGCCGATGCCGGCGCCCTGCCCGAGGCGCTGGAAAGAAGCCAGCCAGAACGGACGAAGCTTGATGACGGGCCCCGTCAGCGGACGATGGCTCGGCACGCCTCTGGCACCGCCTCCGGCTGGTCGACATCGAGCTGTACCAGCTCACGGTCAGGGCCGCATCAGCCGGCGCGAACGCCGCCTGAGGCGGGGCCGGCTTCGTGCAGCTGCTGAAGGACGGTGCTGCCGGAAAGCTCGGGCCTCGAGCCTGATGAATATCCAGGATGCCTGACCCCATGCGCCCTTCCGCCATTCTGGAGCCCAACCGGGCTGCCGTGCGTGAAGCGGTGAGCCGCTACCGGCTCACCAACCCGCGCGTCTTCGGCTCGGTGCTGCACGGCACCGACAAGGAAGGCAGCGACATCGACATCCTCGTCGACAAGCTTCCCGGAGCGACCCTGTTCGACCGGGCGGCCTGTTTGAAGAACTCGCAAAGCCATCCTCGACTTCAACATCGATCTGCTGACGCCCGGCGACCTGCCGAAGAAGTTCCGGGACAAGGTCATCGCGGAAGCGAAGCCCATTTGACCCCCTGTTCTGCGTTGCCGCAGATGCTGCCGGGTACGGTGCTGTCGTGGATAGGGGGAGGATATCGGATCGAGAGCAACGCGGTGCAGAGTGTGCGAGTCAGATGGTGGGTTCGACGGGCCAGCGTGTTTTCAACCCGCTGCGTAGACCCAAAAAGGAAGAAGCGCTGAAGGGGCCAGCGAGCAAAAACCGGCAACGTGAACAGCAAGAGCAGCCAGACCCTGCAGGGTGGGTCAGGGGACTGCGCCGGGGAACAACAGCATAAAGTAAAACACAATTTGCCCCGGTCTGCGTCACGTACAGCCAGGGCAGTGATCGACGATATACGCAACTCAGCTCATCAGAGCTTCCTGAATGAGTCTGCAGGGTCTTGGGCGAAGCATTCATAAACTGGTCATCTTGATGAAGTTCGCGATCGAGTATACCTAGCCATCAGGTTTTCCGCCGTCTCGCTTGATGAGTGTTTCTTGAACGCACGCAGGATGGCCTTCTTAGCCCCTGGATTTTTCCCTGATCAGGTTTCAATCGTGTCAGTGAGGCGTACGAAAGCCCCGCTGGTTGTATGCCTTCATGTCAGCCCGAGCCTGCACCCTGCTGCTGCAGATCCTCAATCATCTGCTGGCTGCTGATCGACGACAGTTGGCCTGCCTGACTGGCTGGTTCCATCCAGCGTTGCGGCCTTGCTGGAACCCCTCGTCCCTGCCGGGTTGCGGCCCGGGCGACGTGAGACCTCGAGGCCAGTTCGAGGATTTTTGTTGTTGAGGGACAGGGGCGTCAGGAAACATGATGGGACTCTTGAGCCTTGAAACCTGCGATTGAGGCTACAGAACACGTTCAGCCGATGTCCAATCCCGAGGGGAATGATGCGTGCCGAAATAACAGCAGGATAAACTTAATATTTTCTCATGAGGGCTGACCGACACGATTGTTGAAACAATGTTAAATAATGGCCCGACCGCTAGCTCTCGTCCTCCACCAGCAGTGCCAACAAGACCCACTGGCACCGGTCCGTGATGATAACAATGGACGCCCTGCAGAATCGGTCTCCCAATAGCCGGGCAATCTGTCCGCCGGAAATCAACTTCACAGCCTTTCTGTCGAACGACACGAAGGTTTTCATCCCCAAGCCAGAATCCTTCGTATACCATGATGCCGTCCGCGAAGTCACCACCTGCCTCAAGGATGGCCAGACCGGCCTCCACGGCGGGCGGTTCATGACGACATTCTCGGCGGCCAGCAAATCCCGACAACGTGGTGGCCACCTCATCCTTCGAGGCTTTGCGCTGCGCGACGAAGCACCCAGACCAGCTCGCACAGACAGGGCAATGACACGGCGAATGACTGGAGCCTGCCTCAGCAGCTGGCTGGCCAGCCGTCCTCGGTACTCATCATCCTGAAGAACCGCGCGGACCAGAACGTTTCGTGTCGACCGCGACCTTCACGCTTTCTCACCCGCCCAGCCTGCAGCTGCAACCTCATTCATCTCCTCGATGCTGATGGGTTGCGGACCTTGCCGACGCATGCCGTAGCCCGATAGAAAGTCATTGAGTTGACCCGGTCAGCGCCGCCTGATCAGATCTCGCCCCGGCATCTTGTCGAACTCGATCCGCTCACAGGCCTGACCCCAGATGCTGAGCGGCTCGCTCGAGCGTGACCTCCTTTCATCGTGACTGCTGCGAGACGACATGCCACCTCTTCCGTTTCCGGCTTCATCCGTTGTACAACTATAACTTGCCCTCAGTCCCCTGCCCTCATCCTCCACCGGCGGGGCCGTGACACCGCCGCACCGGCCGCGCAGCGGGCGGCAGGCCGTCCTCGCCGGCGGCGCCCGTCGGAACACGCTACACGCGCCAGCAGCATCCCGCGTCACCGGCACCGTGATGGCCTAGAACACCACCACCAGCCGGGGCCCGCAGCACCAGCGTCTGGTGAGGTGAACGAAAAGCACAGCACCAGCGCCGCGGCACGCACCACAGCGCCAGCGTGGAGCCCAGCACTCACGCGGGGTGCAGCCGCGTGAAGAACTCGCGGATGCTCACCAGTCCAGCGCCCCGGTGAACGACAGCAGGCCGCTGATGATCAGCAGCACCCGATCAGCACGTCGGCCCACACCGGCAGCGCACTGCCGACATCGGGATCTGGTACTCATTCGATCACCCTCGCCGCGCAGCGGAACTTGGCAATGGCCGATGGCGACACGAAGCCGAACATCGACATCAGCAGCGCCGACTCAAGTAGGCATCCGACGCGTAGATGATGCCGCCCGCCAACACCATCAGCATGCCGTTCACATACAGTAGTCCAGCGCCGCCGGCCCGGTCCTGCGCCGTGGGCTGACAAACAGCGGAACATGGCGATGGCCATGGCCGCCAGAAAGCAGCCCAGCGCAAAAATGCACGTGACCCGACAGCCACAGGCTCATTTCGATCTCCATCAGGAGCACCTCATAAGCGTTCCTTGTGCAGACCGCAGAAGTCTGGCCCTCCGGAACGTGAAAGACATGGAACAGCAGCCGGCTGCGGTCCGCGGACAGCTCGCTCCAGACCGTGCCGGGCACGATGGCGGCAATGACGTGCCGCCGGCTGGCGGGGTCCGCAGCTGCAGCGGAATCACCACCACTGCGTGCGCGGCGGATGGCGCGGAGAACCACGTGCCGAGCCACCTCGAGGTGGAGCGGATCCGTCACGAACACCCGGCCGATGAGCAGGGGCTGCCTGCCGGGCCGGCGCATACTACGCGTGAACCGCAGCGTCTCGAGTCATCAACGGCACCACGATGGCACCGCGCCCCAGCATCACGTACGCGGGTCGACCGACCCCTGCAGCATCACCCACAGCGCATGACAGCGACAGGCGACAGGAAGCAGCTGTCGGCGTGTCTCCATCATCCTTCAGCAGCGGAATGCCCACGGCGCAGGATGCGTGATGGACCGACTGGCGGCGGCGGCGGCCGCCGCCTGCACCGCCTGCAGCCGTGCGGGTCCTTCAACTCGCTGGCGGCAGCCTGCAGGTAGCGTGCCAGCGGCTCGGCATGGAAGCTGATCAGAAGGCGCAGCGTCAGCAACAGGCCGATGGGCGGGCACTCGCGCACCTTGAGCTGCGCGTGCCGGCCGGTCACGCGGCGTCCAGAACATGCGGATGCCCGTGCGTAGAGTGCCACCAGTGCGGCGAAGCCGGACATGCGATCACCAGCGCCAGCATGACCCACGCAGCCGTGCTGACCGGCTTCCCGCAGGGCGCTGCCCGCTTCCTCGGTGGACAGCAGCCCGAGAGCATCGTGAACTGCCGATGAAGCCCGACAGCAGCGGCGGTGTGCCGGTCAGCACGCAGCGTGCAGGCGGGAACGAAGCGGGGAAGGCGGTGGAGGCCGGAACGAGCGCGGTGAGCGCCTCCTGCTGTTCAGTCGGTTGGTGTCAGCGGCAGCTCGATCTCGTCTGGAAGAACGGCACCGGGGTCGGTATCGTCGGGGTTGGGGAACTCGCTCTCCAGACCGGCTGCGGTCGATCAGCTCGATGAGCGGCAGCCCTGGCGGCCATGGTGGAGCTGAGCAGGTGGTACAGCGCACCGCCCGTGACGGTGGGCTGATTGAAGCGCGATGCGTCAGCAGCGTGCCGGGTGACCATCACGCCAAAGCCGGTGACGCGCAGCTGGCGTGCCTGCAAGCCCTAGCAGGCCGAAGGCCACCGTGGCGTGACCGCCGGCCGCCAGCCAGTCGGCGGCGCAGCGTGCCCTCCTCGCCCGAAGCTCCAGCGACCACAGCCGCAGGATGGCGTAGATGCCCACCTTGGTCATGAGTGGAAAAGAGCGCCGCCACCGCGCCCGCCGCAGATAGGGCCGGCACCAGCGAAAGCCCATCATGCCAGACGGCCGCCTTGGTGAAAAGGCCATGCCGGGATGGCCACACCGGCATGCAGCATGGCTCGGTCACCGCCACCTCGGGGAATGCGTACGCGCACGGGTCGTATGCAGCGTGCCCGTGACGCCGCACAGCATGGCCGCGCCACCGAGCAAGAACGACGAGGCTACCGGGTTGATGGCGATGTGTACGTCCCGCCCCACCCGCTGGCGTGGCCCATGCAGCAGCAGGCCGCAGGAAGGCCAGCCGCACCTCGAGAACACGACAGGCAGGTTGAAGAGGTCGCCCGTGAGGAAGGCGCCGTTCAGGCCCATCAGCTGGATCTGGAAGAGCGGATGAAATGCGCCGATCCGGTCCCAGCGGGCCACGGCAAAGATGAGGGCCCGCCGTGGCCGCGACCGAGGTGAGCAGCGGCACGCGCCGACGACAGCCTGTCAGCACCAGCACGATGCCGAACGGCGTGGGCGGTTGGCCGGCAGATGATGCCCAGCGTACCGATGGGCTCGGCGTCTGCCCCGGCGAAGCAACGCGGCGCCATGGTTGCACCGACCGGTCAGCAGGATGGACAGCGCCAGCTCCACGAGCATGAACCCACGTTCAGCCCGGCAGTCTCGCGCCGCTGCTCGCCAGCGCCAGCATCAGCGCGGCCGTCAGCACCGGCAGCAGCACCGGGGCGATGATCAGATGGGGCGACATCACGCCGATCATGCGTGGTCTCCCTATGGGCAGCAGCCGCGCGACCGGACTCGTGCGTTTCGTCTGCGTCATCGTGCTCACTGCATTCCATGTCGGTTTCCGTCGACGTGGTCGGTGTCGGACGACCCGCGCAGGCCAGCATCACCGCGGTACGCCGGCGTCGTCAGCAAAAGCCGATGACGATGGCCGTCAGCACCAGCGACTGGGGGCATCGGGTCGGCGGGTGGTTGTCGAGCTGGGCGCCACGTCCGCGCAGCACCGCAGCGCACTGTCGACCTTCAGCCGGCCCATGCTGAAGATGAAGAGGTTGACACGCATACGAGATGAGCGACAGCCCGCATGATCACGGAGGTACGGGGCCGCAGCGGCAGCCAGACGCCCGAGCCGCCCAGCACGCCGATGGCAATGGCCAGAATGATTTCCATGTCTACCGTGCTCCTTCAGGGGATAGAGGGTGTCGTCGCCCCGTGCCGCGGTGGCGGCATCTCCTTCGGGCAGACCGGCCTCGCCGTCCTCACCGGCGATGGGACGACGAGGTGCGCCGGATGGACTGGCGCGACAGGGCGGTGAGGATCAGCATGGTGCCGCCCACCACCACCGCGAACACGCCGGGTCGAGACGCCGCACTGGGCAGATGGGTCTCGCCGAAGATGGGCGGATTCAGGTGGCCTGTGTGGGTGGTGAGGAACGGATAGCCGAACAGCGAGCGCAGAGACCGCAGCCGATGGCAGTCAGCAGGCCATGGGCGATCCAGCGCGGCGACCGCAGCTTCATGTGCGATTCCACCCACTGCGTGCCGGCACCATGTGCTGCGGATGAAGCCGATGGAGACCACCAGACCGGCAATGAAACCGCCGCCCGGCTGGTTGTGGCCGCATGAGCAGGTGAGATGGCCACCACCAGCGCCAGCAGCCGCAGCGAGCACCAGCACCGCCGGCACCATCATGCAGCCCAGTGCCGTGTCGGCCCGCCTGCTGAGGGTTGACCAGATCGGTGACGATGTCGGCGGCAACCGCTGCTGCGATGGCAGCCGGGTGCTTTCACGCGGGGGACGGAAACGGCGCAGCAGCGCGTAGACGGCCAGTGCCACCGCCGACAGCACGGTGATCTCGCCCATCGTGTCGTAGCCACGGAAATCCACCAGCATCACGTTGACGACGTTGCTGCCCCCGCCCTCGGACAGCGCTCGGGCGAGGAAGAACGGCGAGATGCTCTGCGAGAAGGGGCGCGTCATCATAGCCCACGACAGCAGCGCCATGCCGCAGCCCACCCCGATGGACAGCACCAGGTCGCGGCCACGGCGCATCCGCACCAGCAGCGGCGGCGTGCTGTGCTGGCCGGGCATGTCCTCGATCCGCCGGGGCAGCCAGCGCAGACCCAGCAGGAAGAGCACCGTCGTCACCGCTTCCACCGTCAGCTGGGTCGGTCAGATCGGGGCCGAGAACCAGAGGAAGGTCAGACGGGTGACGACGCCGGCGCCGTCATCATCATCGCGCCGCCAGCAGGTGGTGCCAGCCTGCCGGGCCGCGCCCGTCACCAGCCCGCCGATGTCCATGCCCACGAAGTACGGCGGGACGGCCAGCGGCGGGCGCGTGCCACCTGCGGCAGCTTCGGCTGCGGGCTGGCGCTGACCAGCAACGCGCAGACCGCCGCGATGAGAAAGAGCTGCTGCTGCGGCGGCGCGTGCCGAGCCAGCCGCATGCCCAGCTGCACGCGAGCGCGGCAGCCGCGGCAGCACCTGGCGCACGGCCATCGAAGGGTTTCAGCCAGCGCAGCGCTGTGAGTCGCGGGTGCGCGGGTGCGACGGCACAGCAGCACCCACAGCAGCACACCACCATCGCCGCCGGACTCGCCGGCCAGCGGCGGGTTCAACGCGATGCCACAGCGCGGGCTGTGGGCCGGCAGCTCGCCGCCACCACTGGCCGGGCAGCCGTGTCGAGGATCGGACCGATCCAGCGTGGCCGACGGCGCCCACCAGCAGGCGACACCACCAGCAGTCAATCGGCATCGCATCGAGTGCACCGGCTCGCTTCGGTTCGCGGCAGATCGGTGGCCTTGGGCCCCAAACACGTCGATCGGAAGCGCAGCGCGGGTGACGCTGAACATGGCCGCCGTGGCCACCACCGGTAACACCGGGCCCACCGGGTGCGAGTGTCTGAGTCGATGGTGGCGGCAAGAACATTTCCTTGGACAGAGGCCGTTGAGCAGCGGCACCCGGCCATGGCCGCACTGGCAAGGCCAGCGCCATGGCAACGGCATGTCGGATCGGCCCCGAGCCGGCGGATGTCGCGCGATGCCGCTCTCGTGGTCGACGATGCCGGCCGCCGCGAAGAGCGAGGACGCGAAGGTGGCGTGGTTGATGATGTGAAAGACCGCAGCCACCGCTGCCGTGGACTGTTCAGTGCCCAACGCAGCGGCGTGATCAGCGGGTGGCTGATGGACGAATAGGCCAGCAACGCTTCAGGTCGGTCTGGACTTTGTGGCGAACGCCCCGAGCAGCGGGCGGCGCCGCCCCATATCAGCAGGAACCAGTCGTCGGTGCCGAGCACCACCAGCCGGGCCAGCAGGAAGAGCAGCTTCACCATGGTGGCCGGTGCAAATAGGCCGAGACCGGCGTGGGCGCGAGCCATGGCGCGCAGCAGCCAGAAGAGGAACGGGAACTGGGCGCTCTTGGTGACGCCCCAGCGCGACCAGCACCAGAATGGGGCGATGAGGCGCATGCTCGCGGATGATGTTGCCCGCTGGACGGGATGCGTTCCAGCTCGCAGCTGCCCACCACGTGACCGATCATCAGCACGCCGGCGAACAGGCGCAGGCCGCCCGCCCCGTCACCAGCAGCGCCATCCGCGCACCGCGCCGGGCATCGTCACGATGGTGCCAGTAGCCGATCAGCAGGAAGGAATAGGGTGCTGGTGAGGTTCCCAGGGCAGCACCAGCTGCACGGACTATCGACAGCACCACGCCCGTCATCGCCCCCGCAGACGACATGAGAAAGGCGAAGAAACGCGGCACCGGATCGGCCGAGCGACGTAGTAGCGCGCATAGAGCACCACCAGCGCGCCGATGCCCAGCACCAGCATGGTGAAGAGCCACGCCAGCCGTCCATGCGCAGCGCCAGATCCAGCCCCAGCGTGGCGGCCGGTGATGCGCTGCTCGATGACCTCACCGCGGGCGATGGCCGGAAAGTAGAGCGCCGCCTGCCAGCGCTGCCGGCGATATCACCCCGGCCGCCGTGGATTCCGCATTGCGGGCGTTGGACAGCAGCATGAGCGGCGACAAGGCTGCCAAGCCACGGCAGGATGACCAGCAGGACGAGGCATGGGGGTATCGGGCCGAGCAGAAAGGATAGTAGCGCGTCAATTGTGCGAGATTCCGATCGATCCGTCGGCTAACGTCAGCTAAAAGACGTGAAGTGACCGGCTGTCACGCCTGTTTTCGATCGACGAGGCCCGCCCGTCGACATGCCCGCAACAACCCGCGTTCGCGGCGGGGTCGGCGTAAACCGGCGCGGCCCACGCCGCACGCACTCAGTTGAGTGCGTCGCGGAAACTCGACAACGCGCGCCGGCACCGCCTGCTCGTTCTGGGCGTACTCCATGCGGATGGTGGCATGCCCGCCAATGACGGCAAACGCACTGAACCTGATGGACGCGGCCGTCGATGGTCGCCGTTCCGGGCCCGACACGGCGCATTTCGGGCGACTGCGACCCGCCGATAGATGAGACGGCTCTCGTCCACGGCCAGCCTCAGCTCCAGCGCCTGCCCCACCACCAGCCGGGTCTCGGTGCCCGGCCTGCTGATCGAGTCCGGATGATCCGCTCGCGTCGCCAGCCGTCGTCGTCACTATCGTGACCGCAGGCCGCCAGCAGCATCCGCCTCCCGGGGCAGCCATGCCCTGCAGAACAACGGCGCGCCAGCTCCTGATCCCAGTTCGGTCATCGTTGTCTGCATGTGACGCCTGATTCACTGCATGGGCGCCTCCGATTCCTGTGCTTCCGACGCCCTGCCGAGGCCTGCCCACCGCGAGGGGCTCCTCGGCAGCGGCTGGCGCCGGAAACAGATACCATCCCGGACGGACCGTGTCTATCAACCCTCCCCAAAGTCCGGGTTGCATCCTGCATCCATCACAAGATTGAAACAGGATTTACACCGACAGGACCAGCCACCATCGCACCGGCCGTCATGGGCTTAACGCCAGATCACCAGGCACTTTGGGTAGACTTCAGAAGGTCTGGACAACCGGCGGAACATCCCCTCCGCCGTACGCCCCCACGGTCGCACGGCCCGTTCCCATATGACTTCTTACGATGGACAATCCTGCCAGCCTGCTGCCGCCCTGCAGAACCGCCTCTACCAGCGTGCGCACGGCATATCGGGCGTGTTCTCAAGGCGCTAGCCGTCTTCTCTGGCCGTCGTGGCGCGACGGCCTTCGGCCAGCTGATGCTGCGATGCGACCGGCACGGTCTACACCACGCTGCTGTCCATCGTGCCCGTGCTGGCGCTCACCTTCCTCGGTGTCCAGGCCTTCGGCGTGCGCAGCCAGATCGGCACGGCACCAGCGCTTCATGGAGCCGCTGGGCCCCAGGGGCGCCGGATCACCACCAACATCATGAGCTTCATCGACAACATGCACGTGGGCGTGCTGGGGTCGGTCAGTATGAGATGCTGCTGTTCACCGCCGTGTCACCGTCCTCCAAGATCAAGCTCCATCAACACCATCTGGCACGTGAGGGACGATGCGCCCGCTCGCTCGCAGCATCGGCTACTACCCTGTGCGTCATGCTGCTGGGCCCCATCACGGTGGTGTCGGCGCTGGGCCTCAACGCCACGCTGGCCTCGTCCCACTTGGTGCAGATGATCATCAGCGTCGAGCCCTTCGGGCACTGGCGGTGCTGGCCGGCCGACTGCTGCTACGATGCTGGTCATCGAGGCATGTTCTGTTCCTGTACCTGTTCATGCCCAACACGCGGGGTGCGCCTGCTGCCAGCCTCACCAGCGCGCTGGTGGCGGCGTCTGCTGGCAAAAGCGCCGGCTGGGCCTTTGCCCGCTTCGTGGCCAGCTCACCGGTACGCCGCCATCTGTTCCAGTCTGGCCATCCTCATCATCTTCGCTGAGTCTGGCTGTACGTGAGCTGGATCGTCGTGCTGGTGAGCGCCAGCGTGAACTTCCATGCAGCACACCGAATGCCTGATGGCCCCGGGCGAAGCCGCACCTGTCGGCTGCGACGGGACCAACTAGCCCCGGCCATCATGCCCATGCGACGCTGGGGCGAGCGCTCCATCTGCGACAGCGCGGCCCTGCGCACCGAGAGCTGGCCCGGCGCCCACACCCGGCTATGCCGATTGGCGGGATCACGAAACCTGGTGAGCCCGCGGCATCGTCGTGCGGGTGGACAAAAGCGAGCGGCAGCACGGATGCCCGGCCGCGACTGAGCAACATCACGCCACGGCGGGTGCTGGAGGCCGTGCGCCGTGCCGGCGACATCCATCCGCGCAAACCGGACGCCGACCGGATCATCCAGACCTTCTACGCTCAGGACCAGATGCTCGGCGGTACTGTCGACCATCAGTTTCCATGACCTGCTCACCCGCCACCACGGGAACGTCAGCGGTGCGCAGCAACATGCGCATGGCATCGGCGGCGACCTGCACACCAGGCGGCGCCGTCGTGACGAGCGCCGCCAAAGCAGCTAGCCTCACCGGACACCGGCGTTAGCACGGCCGACGAGGTGGGTGGCGTGCGCGCCTGCTACCGCCCAGCGCCGTGCTGCGCTGCAGCTAGCGAACGCCATGCCCAGCGTGATGCCGACGATGCCGCCCGCCTGTCGCCAATCTTTGCCGACGCGCCCCCGGCGGACCACCCGTTCGACGGCAGCCGGCTGAAGCGGGGCCGCAGGCAGCCGAGACGTGCACGTGCAACCCGCCGGGCGGCAGGTGCGCACTGGCACAGCCCGGAAAAACCGGAACCCCTGCGGGGCAGTCGCTTTCGGCCTCACTAGCGCAGCCGACAAGGGCATCGCGTCCCGGCGGTCCCTGCGTCAGGAGCACCCGCCTGCCGTGAGCGCACTCGACGCGCAGGCCCCCAATGTCAGCGCGGACCTGCCGCAGCCCTTCGGGCCGGCACGCCGCCAAGGGTGCATCCCGGCCCGCCAGTGCCCTCCACCGAGCCATGCCGCGACCTGTTCCGCGGGTCGCTGGAGCAAGCCTGAAAAACCGCTGGTCGCCCGCGAGCCGGGGCTTGATGCGTGCCCCGGCAGCCCGCTTGAACACGGGCGCCCTCGTCCCAATACACCCTGAACCCGGGTTCTTCTCCCCATTCAGACCACTGACCGCCGCGCTGGCCCATTACTACCATCGAGACGCCGTGCCCCATTTGTCCGCGCCGTCCTCCTCATCAACACCATCTTCTACCTGCTGCAGCAGAACTTCTATTACGAGATGATGGCACGGTTCGCGCTCTGGCCGACCAAACTCCATATTGCTGGCCCATCACGGCGGATCCTCAGCTGACAGCGTGCTAGCCAGCAATTTCACCCATCTGCTGTTCAGCATGTTCGCCGTCTGGATGTTCGGCTCACGCATCGCGAAGTGGTCTGGGGGCCACGCCGCAGGCCCATCCACCTATCTGCTCATCGGCGTCTTCGGTGCCGTGCCCAGATACTGGTCGGTGACCTCCTGTCCGCCAACGGTGCTCGATCATTGGCGCCTCGGCCGGCGTCTTCGGCATCCTGCTGGCCTATGCACTAGTCTTCCCGCACGAGCGGGTCATGTTGCTGATCCGCCATCCACTGCCAGCCCGCGTCTTCGTGGCCATCTACGCGAGCACTGGAACTGTGGTTCGGTCTGACCGGCACGCAGCGAGGGCGTGGCCACTTCGCCCACACGGGCGGCCTGCTGGGCGGCTGGATCGGCTATCGCTACATCCGGCGGTAAAGGCGCAGCCGGTAAAAGGCGTATTCGGCGGTGGCAGGCACCATCACGATGCGGGTCTGCTGCGAAACAAAAACGACTGCCAGCAACCCGGCAGCGCAGGAACGCCTTATGAGCAACGACCACTCCATGCCCTGATGGAACACACGGGCTGGCCCTGCCATCCTGCAAGCCCCCACGAGCCGGCGTGGCCACACCCGAACTGGCGGCTGCCGTCAGCAACGCAGAGGACTGGGCGGCACGGGTGCCGCGCCAGCTCGCCTGAAGACGCACGTCCGGATGATCAAGCCACCCGAGTCCTCACCGACCGGCCTTCAGCGTCAACGTCTTCTGCCGTCGGACGCCCACCCCGATCCGGCCGGCGATGCGGCTGGCTACGCATCTGGCACCGCTCTATGCCCGTCTGGACATGGCACCGCCCACCCGACTGGTCGAGGTCTATCCAGCTTCGCGGATGACGACCGGATGCTGGGTGTCCTGCTGAAACCCGTCCGGCGGTGGTGAGCTTTCATTTCGGGCTGCCAGCGCCTCACCAGCTGCGGGCATTGAAGAAGGCCGGCATCTGCCTGCTGGCCAGCGCCACTAGCTGGATGAGGCCGTCGGATCGAAGCGGCTGGACTGGATGCCATCATCGCGCAAAGGCATCGAGGCCGGCGGCCACAAGGCTGCTTCGATCCAGGCCCGGTGTGCCGCTCCGCCGACGAACACCCTGAGCTACTGCCGTGCTGGGTGAGACAGCTGGTCCTGGTTACCGGACTGCCCATCATCGCCGCCGGGGGCATCGCGGACAGCCACGCCATTCGCGCCATGCGAGGAACTGAGCGCCGCTGCCGCAGCTGGGCACCGCCTTCGTGGCCTGTCCGGAATCGGCCGCCAACGCGGCCTACCGTGCACGCCTCCGGAGCGCCGACGCAGCCCTGCCGACGGCCCGGGTACTTTCGGGCCGTCCGCCCGTGGCATCGTCAGCCCGTTCATCGACTACGGCGAAGCGCCGGATGCACCGCCGCCTGCCGCCTACCCTCATGCCTACGATGCCGTAAAGCGAGCTCCATGCCGCTGCCAGCCGCCGGGGTGAGCCATATGCCGCCCACTGGGCCGATCGGGGTGCACCGATGATCCGCGAGATACCGCTGCGCAACTGGTGGCCACGCTGGCCGGAGTGGCGGACAGCCTGATCGGGCTGGGGTTCACCCCAGCCGATGACGAGAACAACCGGGCGGCCAGCGGCGCGTCACTGCGATCATCACGGAAAGCGGAATCAGGTGCGGCACGATGTCGACAAGCGTTGCCCCTCGGTACACGCCCGCGCAATGGCCACGCCAAAGCGCGGCAGTTAGCATAGGTGTCACCTGCGGCAACTCGGGCATGTTGCGGACCGGCGTGAGCATGCCCGAGCATCATCAGCAACGCATGACCACGAGGAAGGTGTAGAGGCATGGCCTGCTGCATGGTCAGTGACAGCGCCGACAGCGACAGCCCCACCGACGGCGGCCACCGTGAACACGAGGCGGGTACAGCGTCGATCGACCCTGCCATCGGGATCTGGAACCAGAGCGGATGATCACCGGGATGATGGTCGACTGAAGAGGCCCGCCAGCACCGACGGCACCGCCTTGCCCACGGGATCTGCATCGGCGTGAGCGGCGTCACCAGCAGCTGGTCGAAGGTGCCCTGCTCGCGCTCGCGCGCCACCGACAGCGCCGCCAGCAGCAGCGTCTGTATCAGGCTCAGCGAGGCGATCAGCGTCGGCATCAGGGACCAGCGCGACTCGGGTTCGGATTGAACCGAGCTCGCCGCTCGATCTTCACCCGCCGTGCCGGAAAAGCCCCGCCGCCTGCCGCAGCGTCTGGTTGTAGCTACCCACGATGCTGCCCACGTAACTAGACCAGCCCGCCGTCACCAGTGCGGCCATCGAGAATGAGCTGCACCGCCGTGGTCTGTCCCTGTGCGAGCCGGGACGCGAGAGTCGACCGGAATGCTCACGACGAGGCATGGCCGACCCTCATCGATCACGTCGGCAATCTGCCGGGCATCGCCAGTGTCGCCACCTGCCGGGAACAGCCCGTTGCTCTCGACGCGGGCCAGCAGCCGGGCCGAGGCCTCGCTGCGGCTCTGGTCCAACACCGCATAGGGCGTGTCGTGCGGGTCGTAGAGTACAGCAGCGCAGCCATAGAGCGGCGCCTGCAGCAACGCCGCACGAACAGGATGATGCGATTGGCCGGCTCATGCAGAAGCGCCACCAGCTCCTTGCGGATCAGCGCCCCGATCTGGCGCAGCGCCAGCCAGCCAGCACCCCATGGATCGAATCCATCCTCTGGTCCCTCCGATCAATCCGGGCGCTTGCGCACCGTACGCAACGTGGCCCCAGCAGCAACACCACATACAGCAGCAGAATGGCGGGTCCTGCGCGATGGTCGGCCAGTGGTTGCCCATCAGGAACAGGCTCTTGGTCAGCCCCGCGAAGTGCGTGGCCCGGCGGCAGGTGCCCGATGACCTGAACCAGTGCCGGTGCGTTGCGCAGGTCGAAGATGAAACCCGACAGCATCATCGACGGCAGCAGGGCTCCCCAGCAATGCCACCTGACTGGCACGGAACTGGTTGCGCGTGCGCCCCGAAATGAAGACCCCATCAGCAGCGACACCACCGGTGGCGTGCCTCAACACCATCGCCTTGTGAGCCTCGCATCGGCACCTCGAAAATGCGCTGCCAGCAGGCGCTGGCGAGTCCACCAGCTACGCCCGCGTAGGGAATCAGCTTAGCCGGCACGATCTCCGGCAGCCGCACCGGCGTCACGACGACTCCATCGTGCCGCGCTCCCATTCACGACGGCAATGAGCGAGGGTGAGAAAGGCCCCGATCAGCGTGAGCACCAGTACCAGCGGTCCGGCACGGGGACCGGGTGCTCTCGCCGGCCTCGTTGAACCACAGCCGCTGCACCTGCACGCTGCCCTGCCGCCACGGTCTGCCCGGCCAGGCCCGATCCGCCTCCTTCTGCGCCCAGGGCGCAGCACGCCATTCACGTAGGACTCGATGGTGGCGGCCGACGTGGATTCATGCCGTGACCACCAGCTGCGCCGTCGCGTCGCCGGTCTGCAGCCGCCCGGAAAAGTCCGATGGCACGCGCAGGATGGCCTCCACCTCGTGCCAGCGCAACCATTGTTCGGCCTCGGGCATGCTGCCTGCCCAGCGCGGCTCCATGCGGTGGATCCACGCAGTCCGGCTAGCACCTGCTGCACGGGGCGACGCATCTTCCAGCACCATCGCCACCCGCACGTCCTTCCCGTCGAAGGACATGCCTGTAGCCGAACAGCAGGATCAGCGTCACCGGCAGCGCCAGCCCGACCAACAGGTTGCTGCGGTCGCGCAGCATCTGATGGAACTCCTTCTTCACGAGCGCCCACAGGCGGTGCCAGAAACCCGTCGCCCTCATGAACAGCTCTCCTGCGTCCACAGGTCAACAACAGGGTACCGAGGGTGAGTGTCAAACAGGATGGTGCACTTCCTTGCCCGCAGGCGGGCGCCCAGCCCGGATGTCATTCGCCTGACTGACAGATTCACGATAGCAATCCTGGTCATGTCACAGCCTCACGGCGTCCCTGCTCGACAATGGCGATGAACGCCTCGTTCATGTCACTGCGCGCCCCGCCCGCCAGCTCGCGCACCTCGTGCGGCGTGCCCAGCGCCAGCATCCGTCCCGCATCCTGGATGGCAATGCGGTCGCAGTATTCGGCCTCTTCCATGAAGTGCGTGGTGATGACGATCGTCACACCCTGCGCCGACAGCGCCGTGATGGTGCGCCAGAATGCACGCCGCGCCAGTGGGTCGATGCCGCTGGTGGGCTCGTCCAGGAACAGGATGTCGGGCGCATGGATGAGCCCTGCCGCCATGGCCCAGCCGCTGGCGATAGCCGGCTGGCAGCGAACACTTTCGGCCTCCGGATCCAGATCGAAGCGCTTCGCATGGCCTGCATCCGCTCGGTGAGCTGACGGCCGTGCAGGCCATAGAAAGCTGCACCGCCAGAACGCCGAGTTCTCGCGCACGGTTAGCGTGGCATAGAGCGAGAACTTCTGCGCCACGTAGCCGATGCGTGCCCGCGCCCGTGCCGGCGCCATCCGCAGGTTCGCGCCAGCCACCTGCAGCGAGCCGCTGGTGGCCGGCAACAATCCGCACAGCATCCGGAATGTGGTGCTTGCCCGCCCCGTTGGGCCCAGCCAGCCGAAAGTCTCGCCCCGCCGCACCTCGAACAGTGCTGGCCACCACCGTGAAGTCACCGAAGCGGCGCACCGAATCGCGCGACGACGATGACGGGTTCAGCATGGTCTGACCCACCGATGAAGCGGTCGATGAGTCCGTGGGCACGCCGGACGCTGCCCGAGTGAAGCCCTGCCCCCTCATTCGGGGCGGAATGCCACGGACCGATCAGCTACTTCTGGCAGCTGGCAGCTTTTCCACAGGACCGTCAGAGCATCGTTCCACGATCCGTGCAGGGTGCGATCTGCTCCGGCCGCAGGCAGCCCTTCCGAAGATGATTGTCCACCAGCCTCCTCTGCGTGCTGGCGCAGCATCAGCATGAAGGCATCCTCCAGCTCGGCCGGTCGGGGATGCACCTCCGCGTTCTCCAGCAACGGCTGCAGCGCCTCCTCATCGACATCCGGCCGACGGATGAAGCGTACCTGCCCGCCACGGGGCACGGCGTCCACCACGACAGACACTGCATCCAGCAGCCGCGCCTGCAGCATGCGCGCGGCCATGCCATCCGGCGGCGTCGCCACGAAGGTGAGGCCCTGCGCCCGCTGCGCCAGCGCCTGCGGCGTGCCGTTGGCCAGTACCTGACCGGCGTTCATCACGTGAACGTGCGCACGGCGTTCAACCTCATCCATGTGGGCGGTGCTGACCACCACGCTCAGCTGCTCGTCCCGCACCAGCTGCAGCAGGATCTCCCACAGATCACGGCGTGACAGCGGATCCACCCCCACGCTGGGCTCGTCCAGCAGCAGCAGTTCGGGCGATCGCACCAGCGATGCAGGCGGGCCCAGTTTCTGTTCATCGCCGCTTGGCGCAGGCGGGACGCGCCGTGAAGCGCGCCAGATCCGTCATCGCCATCAGCCGGGCAAAGCGTTCGCGGCGCACCGCCTGCAGCACCATGCGAGATCAGCGTACAGGTCGGGTTCTCCTGCACGCTCAGATCCTCATACAGGCCAAAGCGCTGCGGCATGTAGCTGATGCGGTCCTGCACGGCCTGCGCGTCTCGGGTCACGTCCAGTCCCAGCACACGGAGACTGCCCTCATCCGGCGCCAACAGCCCCGCCATCATCCGCATCAGCGTGGTCTTTCCCGCGCCATCCGGCCCAACCAGGGCCGTGAGCTGCCAGGTCACCGAAACAGCGATGCGATCCGGGCCACCCTCGGACGCCCATCCGGACCCGTGAAGCGCCGGGTCAGGCCCTCGGCGCGAACCACGAATTCATCCGGCCTCATGGTTCCGGTCCGCTGTGCCTGACTCCAGCCGCACCGTCACCGGCTGCCCCAGCCGCAGCGCATCATCGGGGTCATCCACCAGCACCCGCACCTCGTACACCAGGCTGGTACGCAGCACCTCGGTCTGCACCGACTTGGGCGTGAACTCGGCCACCGACGAGATGTAGCCGATCTTGCCGGCCAGCGTCCGTCCCGGCATCGAATCAACGCTGAGCTGCGCCGCCTGCCCGGGCTTCACCTGCCCCAGGCTGGACTCATCCACGTAGATGCGCGCCCATTTGGGAGTGGTCACCGCCAGCGCCAGAACCGGGCGCTGTGGCGACGCCATGTCACCCGGCTCCAGCAGGCGCGAACGCACCACGGCCTCACTGGCGCCCGTAGTTCCCCTGGTCCAGCTGGTGGCGCAGCAGGGGCCAGCTGGGCACGTGCCGCCGCCACCTGGGCATCAGCTGCATCAATCTCCTCGCGGCGTGCGCCCTCCTGCACCAGTGCCAGCGCATCCTGCCGCTCCTTCACGGTGGCCTGCGCCACCCGGGCCGCACTGCGCGCCCGGTCCACATCCTGCACGCTCACCGCGCCGGAACTGGCCGTTGCAATCCGCTCCAGCCGCGCCTGCTCACGGCGGGCACGCTGGGCATCCGCCCGGGCAGCCGCCAGCCGGCTACGTGCCTGGGCAATCTCGGCCGGCCGTGCACCGTTCTTCAGCCGCCGCAGGTTCTCTTCCTGCGCCCGCAGCTGGGCCGCCGCCTGATCAGCCTGCAGTGCCAGCGTGCGCGTATCCAGCACCGCCAGCACCTGACCCGGCTGCACCCGGTCACCTTCCTCCACACCCACCTGCGCCACGTCCGCTGCCCTCGAAGGCCAGCGACACCTGCCGCACGTCGATGTTGCCGTGAAACACCGGCGTCCTGTCCCTACGGACGCCAGTGCTGCCAGCCGTACCAGCACGCCGCCACGGCGGCCAGCAGCACGATCATCACGATGGGTTTCTTCATGAGCGCATCCCCGGACGGACAGTGGGCCATCTCGTGGAACCCATCTTACCTTAAAGTTAAATTGAATTGAAATTGGCCCTATGGAAATATCAAGTGAATGCTGCTTACGTAAATGGCGACCATACGTCATAGATCACGGGCCTGCCTGCACCCCAGCCGGCACACCCAAGATGGCACAGGATGGCCAGAGCGCCGCAAATCAGGAACAATGCGCCCATGATCCCCAACACCGCCAATGCCCGTGCCTCACGTACCGACGGCGAAGCCACCCGCGCCCGCATCCTGCAGGCCGCGGGCGAGCTGTTCGGCAGCCAGGGCTTTGCCGAGACCACCAGCAAGGCGGTGGCGGCCCACGCCGGTGTGGACCTGGCCTCCATCAACTATCACTTTGGCAGCCGCAGCGGCCTCTACCGAGCCACGCTGATCGAGGCCCACCGGCGGCTCTTCACCGTCGACGCACTCAGCCAGCTCGTGCATGCACCGCTGCCGGCGTCCGAAAGGCTTCGCATCCTGATGACCCAGCTGGTCAGCCAGGCCACCAGCGCACAGACCAACTGGCTCCTGGGCCTGCTGGCCGCCGAAGTGATGGCCCCTTCCTCGCACCTGCAGGTGCTGTTCCAGACCGAGCGCCCTGAAGCTGTCGCTGGTGCGCCAGCTGGTGGCCGAGATCATCGGCATCAACGCCGACGATCCGGTGGTCACACGCTGCATGTTCGGCGTCGGCGCCCCCTGCATCATGATGCTGATCGCCCGGCGAGGCTGCCGGAGCCACTGCATGAGCTGCGACGCATGCAGCCCGACGTGCTGGTTGACCACCTGCATCGCTTTGCGATGGCGGATTGGCGGCCATTCGCGCCAAGCTCTCGCAGCCGGCTGATCCTCAGCCCTGAGGATTCAGGGACTTGTCTGCCGACTCAGGATCTGCACGGCGTCTGCACCGAACATCGATATCAATCCAACAGCGCCCACCGGCCTTAATCGCAGTTCTACACCTGATGATGGGCCGCCAACGGCTGTGGCGCCACCCGCTTCATTGAGCGTCCCAGACCGGCGGCCGGGAAAACAGGTCGGCCAGCCCCGGGTTGTCCTGTTCCGGACGGTCCAGCATGTCGAGGATGGCCTGATACTGGCTGCCAGACACCATGAACGAGGCGCTGATCAAGCGGTGCCTGCTCGGCATGCTGACACGCCGTCAAGCGCCAGCTAGCCTCACTCCGCCAGCAGCTGCTCGGCCGGGACCTTGTCGCCGTAGACCGGGCGCAGGAGTCTTCTCGTAGGCGGCTTTCAGATCGACCGTCCTGCTTGAGCATGGCCACTTCCTGGTCGATCCAGGCGCGCAGGGCGTCATCACCTTTCTTCACCGCCGGAGCGATGAACTCCGGCTCACCCAGCTGGCCGATGGCGACCTCATGGCCCGGATTCTCCTTCGCCCAGGCCCACAGCAGCGCGTTGTCGTGCGCCAGCGCCGCGCCACGACCATCCTTCAGTGCATCGAAGGTCTCGGTGTTCTGGTCATATTTCAGCAGCGAAATATCCGGGTACTTCTTGCTGAAATATGCATCGGCCGTGGTGCCCTTGTTCACCAGCAGCGTCTTGCCTTCCAGCTCGTCCACGGACTTGATCGGGCGCCTTGGTAGGAAGACCACACCCAGCGAAACCTTCATGTAGGGCGCGGCGAAGTCCACCACGCGGGTGCGTTCCTTCGTCTGCGTGAAGTTGGCCAGAATGATGTCCACCTTGCCGGATTTCAGGTATTCGACCCGGTTGGCCGCCTCGGTGATCACATATTCCACCTTGTCGGGGCTGCCCAGCAGGTCCTGGCAAAGATCCTTGGCAATTTCCACGTCGAAGCCTTGGCTCTTGCCTTCGCTGTCGATGTAGCCAAAGGGTGGCTTGTCGCCGAACACGCCAATGCGGATGCGGTCGCTGGCCTTGATCCGTGCCAGCCCGTCATCAGCCGCCATCGCATGGCTGCCACTCACCACACCGGCCGCCAGCAGGGCGGCCATCAATACCAGCGAGATGCAAATTTCATGATGTCTTTCCTTTCCGAGTTGTTTTGGATGCTTACCACTCAGACACGCGGTGCGGTTCAGACCGCCCTTGCTGCTCAAACTTGAGGCACGACTACCGTACCCCACAGCATCCATCGTCCATGCCCTTTCAGAGCCAGAACACTGCCAGAGTGTGGAACGTCAGATCGCCACACACCAAACGCCGTCAGCCATCGGCGTCAGCCTTGTCTTCAATAGTCAGCCGTTCCAGGGTCACCGGGCCGTTCGGTCTGTGGCCGGGCAAAAAGAATGCGGCGGGAGCTCCTTCCTCGATGATCCGTCCTGATCCATGAACACGATCCGGTCCGCCACCTTTTCGGCAAAGCCCATCTCGTGGGTGACGATGATCATGCTCATGCCCTCGCGCCAGCTCCAGCACCACGTCCAGCACCTCGCGACCATTTCCGGATCCAGCGCCGCCGTGATCTCGTCCAGCAGGATCACCTCGGGTTCATGCACGGTGCCCGCGATGGCAATGCGCTGCTCTGACCGCCCGACAGCTCGCGCGGCGGGGCCTGCTTGCGCAGCCAGCCCCACCCGCTCCAGCAGTCGGTCCGCCTCGGCCTCGGCTTCCGCACGGTCGCGCTTCTGAACCTTCAGCGGTCCCAGCAGGATGTTGTCGATGACGTTCATGTGGGCAAAGAGTTCATAGCTCTGGAACACCATGCCCACCTTCTGGCGCACCTGATCCCACGACACGTCGCGCCCGAAGACGCCCACACCCGCCATGCTGATCTCGCCGCCTGGATCGGTTCCGGGCCGTTGATGATTCGCAGCAACGTGCTCTTGCCGCAACCCGACGGCCCGGATCACCACCACCTCGCCCCGGTGCAGCGTCAGATCAATGCCATGCAGCGCCACGACCTCGCCATAGCGCTTGTGCACGCCATGCAGCGTCAGCAGTGCCTCGCCGGACTCATCGCCCGCGGACTCATTGCCCGGCGCGGTGCGATGCGTTTCTTCCTCGTGCCTCATCCTTCACGTTCTCCCGTCCCGTTCCTGCGCCCTTGCCTCACGTTCTCCGAACCCTGACCTTGCGCGCCATGCACCGACCATGCGTCCAACCCGCGGCGCCCGGTACATGGCATCCGTCCTCGCCCTGTCATGCCGCCCAGCGTCGTTCCAGCCGTGCCGCCCACCATGACAGCGGCCAGCACACGGGGAAATACAGCAGGAAGATCAGCCCGTAGATCCAGAACGAGGCCGTCGGCACCTTCGGCTCGATCATCTGCGAGCGCTCGATGATCTGCTGCCCTATCACCACTTCCATCACGCTGATCAGCGCCGCCAGCGGCGTGGTCTTGACCATCCGCGTGAACAGGTTGATGGCCTCCCGGCAACACCCGACGCAGCGCCTGCGATGCCTCACGTATCGGAACACCTGCGCCCGCGTGCAGCGCGGGGCCAGCGCGACGTGCGCTGATGCGGCGGCAGCGGCGACGAGCGCTCCGCGCGAGTCTCCATCTCGGCCGTGCCCCACAGCAGGCACGCCCACGCACACCCACAGGGCATCACGTGCCAGCCCGTCGGTGGGCGGCGAGTACAGCACGAACAGCCACACGAGGATCGGCACGATCCGTATCGTCTCCGGTACAGGCGGCAGCCGGCACGCACTACCAGCACTCCCGCTGCGCATCAGCAGCCCAGTCCGTGCCCAGCAGCGCCGGAGCCGCCACCGAGATCACCGAGATGTGGGGCGTCAGCCACAGCCCGTGCAGCAGCCGCGGCACGTTCTGCCCGGAGAGCAGCACCTCAAGCGCCGCCATATTCCGCCCTCCGCATCCGTTTCTCCACCCATGCCGCCAGCCACGACAGCGGCAGCACCAGCACCGGGTACGACACCAGCAGCATGAAGAGCGCCTCGTTGGTCATCTGGTCGGTGCCGATGATGTCCTTGGTGACGAACAGCAGCTCGGCTACCGACACCGCGTTGATCACCGAGGTTTCCTTCACCAGGAAGAGCGCATTGGCCGTCAGTGCCGGCAGCGCGATGGCCAGTGCCTGCGGCAGCTTTCACATGCCACAGCACGGGCCCCGCTTCAACCCGATGGCGCGCGCCGACTCCACCTGTCCACGCGGCACCGCCTGCAGGCCGGCCCGCAGTGCCTCGGCCATGTAGCTGCCGCCCAGGAAGGTCAGCGCGATCACACCGCAGGTGAAGCCATCCCAGTGAATGCCGATCTTGGGCAGCCCGTAGTACAGGAAGAAGAGCTGGATGAGCAGCGGCGTGTTTGCGCGACAGCTCGATGTGAGCCCGCGCGGGGCTGTCGAAGGGACGCACCCGGTGAGCTGGTGACAAGCGCCACGGCCAGACCCAGCAGCAACGACAGGCTCACGCCCCGGGCCGAGAGCCTCAGCGTCCTCAGTGCGCACTGGACAAAGCGCGGAATGATTTCCTGCACGTAGGACCAATCCATGCGGCGGATTCTAGGCGCTTACATATGCGAAAAACGATGAAGCAGACCGCTTGCTCATGCAACTTCCGAATATGGCCCGTTCTTGACCCCCAAGAACGGCTCCTCGACGCGCTTCATGCCCCTGGCCATGCCCGTACCGTGTCCCATGACCGGCGACACGGTCCTTCGCTTCAACAAGAACCCTGTCAGCACGGTTTTTCCGAATCGGGACAGTGAACGTCGGTCCATCATCCCGGCCAATGATTTCCATCCACCTTGCAACGAGATTCGGGTCAAACGCACTGCCTTGCCTGCCGTGAGGTTATACTGATGATTGTGTGTCACAGGCCGACAAGCTTGGCAGAAAACACCGTCCTCCCTCTCCCACGGAATAATCCCCATGCAACTGACCGATCGGCAGACCGGGTCACGGTCACCATCGCCACGATCACGGCCGTCTCGATGTACGTCTCCTACATCCCCCAGATCCAGATGAACCTGGCGGGACAGAAAGGCAGCGCCCTGCAGCCGCTGGTGGCCGCCATCAACTCACCCTCTGGGTGATCTGTGCGCTCTTCAAGCCGCAGCGCACGTCCAGTGGCGCTGGCCGCGCACCCGGCATCGTGCTGGGCCTCATCACCTTCTGGACCGCACTTTGAGGGACGGACGCCATGAAACTCTCTGCAAAAAGCCGCCAGCATCACGGGCATCATCGCCACCATCACCGCCATTGGCATGTACGTGGCCTACCTGCCGCAGATCCAGATGAACCTGGCCGGCCAGAAGGGCACCCCATCCAGCCGGCCGTGGCCTGCGTCAGCAGCCTGCTCTGGGTCATCTACGCCCTCTTCAAGAAAGGGCGTGACTGTACCCGTCACCATCTCAACGCTCGGGCTTCATCTCGGGCGCATCACCTTCCTGACGGCCATCCTCTGACGTGCGACATCCATGGCACGCCGGGCAACGCCCGCATCGCCATGGCAAAAACACCGCATGACGATATGCGTCTGACGCATATGGAGCCATCGCCCTGGCATTCAGCTCGGCGGGCTGGCGCTAATATCGCCGGGACCGAATCATTTTCCCGGAGAGCACGTCATGCACCTTCCCGCCGTCGCTTCGTCGGCGCCGCGCTGTCCGCCGTCATCGCATCGAGCCACCCTGCCGCTCCCGATCAGACGCTCCCGGGACCGCCGACCCCACCCACACGCACGGTTCTGCACGCCACGGCTGGCTACAACTACGACGTGCTGAAGAAGGCCGTCGTGCCCCAGCTGGAAAAGGACGGCTACACCGTCAAGCTGATCGAGTTCAACGACCATCAGCCCAATCTGGCGCTGGCCGAAGCTCGCTCGACGCCAACCTGTTCCAGCACATCACCTACCTCAAGCGTTTTGCCGAGGACCGCAAGCTGGACCTCGTGGCGCTGGTACCCAACACCACGAGCCCTCCCCATGGGCATCTACTCGGAAAAGGGTGGGCAAGTTTTCCGATGTCGAGAAGGGACAGCGTGACCTGCCCAACGACCCCGCCAACTGGCGCGTGCCTGCAGCTTCTGGCCCAGCAGGCTCTCATCACGCTGAAGGGCGGTATCGATCCGCTGCGTGTGGCACCGGGATGGCCGAGAACCCGAGAGCTGCGCTTCGTGCCGGTGGAAGCCGCCCAGCTGCCGCGTACCGTGGGTGATGCCACACTGGCCATCGTGCCCGGCACTACGCCACGGCCGCCGGCACGGACTTCACCGCGCCCTGACCCCGGAGAAAACCCGGTGGCCTACCAGCAGGTGGTGGCGTGCGCCGAGCCAGCAGAACGCCCCCGGGCCCGGGACCTGAAAGGCCTTCCGTTCGAGCCTTCCGCCGAGCCTGGACCAGCACTTGAGCTATGTCCGCCCCGAGGACTCTGACCCTCCCTTCGTTTTTCTCCGGCCGACCGAAGCGGTCGGCCGGTTGCCACTACGGGACCATGGTCTTTCCATGCGAAATGATCATCCGGCGCACCGTGCCGCGTGCCAGCTTCTGTAGCCTTCGCCTACGTTTTATCGTTGTTTCAATGATTTGCGGAAGTGCATGAAAATGCGAATGCGTCAGCGACTGCATGTATGAAATGAAGCGGGCGTCATCACGGCAGATTAACAGAAAGACTGCACGTTCGCAGAAATCGAGCACAATCCCGCCCATGGCGGGCCTGCCTTTCCGTATCCTCGCGGCCGCCGTCCGTAACTGCACACACATGGCTGCCGATACCCCCGTCACCTTCACCCCGCAGACGCCGCCGGGCGTCGTGCTCGCGCATTTCCGTCCCTGGCTCACCATCGCCCATCAGGTGCCCGGTCGCCTGCGTCTCAAGCTCGGCAAGGGCGCCCTCAACGGCGTCAGCTTCGAGGGGCCCGAAGGCCGCTCGGAGGCCATCACCACGGCCCTGCGCCGCATCCGGGGCGTGAAGAACATCAGCTGGAACCTGCTGGCACGCTCCTGCACCATCGAATACGATCCCGCCGTGATCCCGAATGCCGCGTGGCCCGATCTGCTGGCCAATGCCGACACGCCCGCGGCGCAGACCCTGCGAACCATTCTGGATGAAGCCCGCGAACAACTTCGCCATGCCGCGCCCTGACACGGCCTACGGTGGCTGGCGATCCTCGCTGTCGCCCTGCAGGAACAGCAGGGCCTCACGGGCCTTTACACGTCGGCCGTGGCCACCCACGGCAACCGAGCGCCGCTGCAGACCCTGCTCGACAGCACCGCCCAGCGCATCACGCTGCTGGGCAACCTGTACCAGCAGTTCGGTGTTCCGCTCCCGGCCCTGTCCTCGCCACCCGCAGGCCGCGTCGCCGGCTGGCGTGGCTTACGGAGCGCGCCATGCTGGGCACGTTCAGCAGCGCCGGCGTCTATCAGCAGCTGGTCACCCTCCCCTGACCCCACGCTGCGCCGCGAGTTCGAACGTCTGCGGTCCGACCTGCTCACCCGTGATCTGCCCGCGCTGCAACGTGCACGGCGAGGCTGCCGTCGACCGTGAGCGCCTGCATGCCGCCCGGGGGCATCGACCCGGCGCAGGCCACGTCAGCCATGCGGCGTCATCGGTGACGCCATGGAAGCGTTCTTGCCCTGCTCACCCGTCGGGGGCGTTCTGGGCTTCACAGGCACCGTGCTGCGCGCGGCCCACCCCATGCTGGTGGCGCGCGCCGTCGTCGGCAGCCGGCGGCCGTGCAGGGGCGGGCGCCGCCCGCATCCTGCGCGAGACAGCGCGCCGCCTGCGCCGCCGCCTGCGACTGCAGCGGCAGTCGCTGCCTTCGACCATCCGGACGGAAACGGACGATTCCACCGATGCCGCTGGTCTCCCTCCCGCGGCCGGAGGAACGTGAACCATGCTTCCCATCCTGCCTGATCATCAGCGCCGCCGCGACGCTGCCACTCATGCTCAGTGCGCACCAAAGCCGTTCAGCAAGGCCTCAAGAGGCCGGCAGCCAGATCCGTCAGGCTGGCGACACGCTGGAAACGAAAAGCCAGCGACGGTCTGGACACCGTGCGCAGACCGGCGCCGAAATGCGCCGCAAGGGTGAGCCGACAAGCCATGCAGCTGCAGCGCCGCACGCGGGCGACGCCGACAGCGCCTGCATGAAGACGCCAGCCCTGCTGCTGCCGCGCACGGGAGGCTCCGGCACGAAGAAGGCGACCGCAGCGCAACGGGCACCACGCAGACGTGCCGCGCGCAGCGGCAGCACCTCGCGGGCGGGCGGCGCCAGCTCAAGAGAGCAGCCGCCGCACCACCGCGGCGCCGAGGCTTCCGAGAGACGCCGGCACCGCGCCGTCGCCCCCTGCAAGCGTCCTCAGACCCCCAAGACCAGGCAGGCCGCGGCCTCCGCCACGCCTTCGACCGAATCCGGATCGAATGACGACGCCGGTAGCGCTGACCTTTCGCCAGCGCTGACGCTTTCATGAGACCCCCTTCAGCCGTTCCGGCTACCCCCTTCGGCACCAACCTGCCACCCCGGCTCTGCACGCCCGGTCCGGCCTTGCCCGCCAACGTGCCCGCCACGTTGCGCAATCTGGGCGCACGAGCCTTCCCTCGCTGCGCGGCAATCGCCTCGGCACTGGGGCAGCACCGCCGTGAAGACTTCTTCAGGCTGCATCACCACGGGCCTGCTCGTCACGCTGCGGAACGCGCCGAGCGTGCCCGACAACGCCGACGGCGACCCGCTGGCGGCGCCTGACCGCCGCGCCGTGCGCAGTGCCCTGCAGGGCGGGCCGCGCTCTCGGCCGGCACCGCTGCCCGCGCCCTGCGCCAGTCCGCCCCGTGCCCGCCCTGCTCACGGCGAGCCGCCGGTGCCGCCGTCGTTCTGGCCGCCGAACGCTGGCTGGTCGATCGCCCTGCCCGTCCGGCAGTCGTCGAGGTGGACAACCTCGTCGACGACGCCCCGCAGCCGAGGAGACGCGTCCCCACCACATCCAGATGGCTTTGCACCCGCGTGACGGGCCTGAACCCAGCACGCCCGCATCAATTTTCAGGATCCGCCCTCACGCTTTCGCTCGGACGCGGTGGTTTTCTGTTCCCGAACACACGCTTTGTCCATGACGGAGAACTGAAATGGCCAAGAAAAATCAGAAAAGTGATCCGAACCGCAACAATCAATTCAATACGGAACAACGACAACCGGGATCAGGATTCAACGACAACCGAACTACTCAACCGGGCTTCGACAGCGGCTACGGCAATGGCGGCTTCAATCAGGCTGCCTGCGGCAACGCTTCAACCCGCAAGGTTTCAACGGTCAGCTGTCTAATGCTCAGGGCTTCAATGCTCAGGGCTTCAACAGCGAGGCTTCAACGGCCAAAGGCTTCAGCAGCCCGGGGTTCAACGCCAGGGCTTCAATGCTCAAGGTTTCAACAGGCGGGGTTTCAATAGCTTCCCGCAGAATGCCGCACGCCCAACGCCAACGTCATGGCGCCTTCCCCCAATGCCGCTCAGGCCAACGGTCACAGCGCCCGGCAAAAGCTCGGGTCTGTCGGAGCCTGTTCGGTGGCAACCGTCGAGACCGAACAGTTTCATCACGGGTCTGCTGCTGGGTGGCGCCGCCTATGTGCTGGGTGATCCCGAGCGCGCCAAGCTCATCCGCATGGGCGTGCTCTACGCCGGTGCTGGCCGGCGGCGTCGAGAGTTCAGGGAGCAGATCGCCGACCTGAAGGCGAAGTCGCGGCCGAGCAGGAAAAACGCCGAGACTGAGTCACGCGAGCCAGCCTGCCCCGGGGCAGCCGGTGCCATGACTTCCGTCGGATGCACCGGTCCAGCCGGTCTTTGCGGTTCCCACCACGCCGCCATCCACGCATTCAGTGACGTCATGCCTGGAACAACAGCCCGGACGCCAGGGCGCCCTTTCTTCCTCCAACGCACGCAGCCCCTGCTGTTCGAGACGCTCGATGTGGCTCACCAGTCGCTGTACGGCCGAGTCCGCTATCGCTACGCTGCCCAGGGCAGCGCCAAGCTGGCGCCTCAGGCACTGGAACGCGTGGTGCGTGACCAGCCCGGTGTTACCGGCGTGCGCCTGAACCCGGCAGCACGTTCCATCGCCATCCAGTTCGACGGCAGAAGACCAGCATCTAAGCTGCAGCGCGTGCTCTCGCACATTCCGCCTCGGTCTGCACTGGCGCCAGCGCGCTCGCCGTCGAGCTGCCAGCTGACGAAGCGCAAGGCCGGCGAGAACGTGCTGTCCACCGGCGGTGACCTGCTGGCCAGCGCGCTGCTGCTGCTGACCACCAACAAGGTGCCCCAGCCGCTGGCAAAACCGGCCACGCTGGCCGTCTCGCTGCCGCTGTACAAGGACGCCATCGAGGATCTGCTCAGGAAAGGCCTCAGCAACCACGTGCTGGAAGCGATGGCCGTGGCCATTCCACCGCCAGCGGCGACCGGATAGCGGCCAACGCCACGCTCTTCACTGCTGGCGCTGGGCGAGTCACTGAAGAATCCATCGCCCGCCGCTCCGACGACCTGCTCAAGCACCTGCTGCGTCCCGATGCCGACACGGTCTGGGTCGAGCGCGAGGCGAGGAGAGTGAGTCGACGCCGCCCGGTGGTGGTCGGCGATACCGTCATCTGTGCAGCGGGTGCCGTCATCCCGGTTGACGGTACTGTGCTCAGTGGCGAGCCACCGTCAAGCAAGCCAGCATGACCGGCGAGCGCGTGCGGCCCTGCGCCAGCGGCGACAGCTGCTGCGCAGCACCGTCATCGAGCCGCATCCGCATCTACGCCGAGCATGTCGGTACCGGCACGGCCAGTGCCCGCATCGCCAACTCCCGTCCAGCACGCTGCGCAGGTCAAGAGTGGCACCACCACCGCCGACAGTCCGCCGACAAGCTGGTGCCGGATCACAGGTCTGGCCGCGCACTGGCTGGTGTCGCCTGCAACTGAAGCGGGCTCGCCGCCGTGCTGCGCAGGCCGACTACGCCTGCGCTCAAAAGCTCTCACCCCGGTCGCCTTCAAAGTCCGCCATGCACACCGGCCCGGCGACGGCGTGCTGTTCAGGCGGTGACGCACTGGAGCGCCTGTCGACCGACACGCTATCATCTTCGACAGATACCGGTACCCTCACCACGGGCGCTGGTCGTCACCGACGTGCTGGCCTTCGACCCGAGTTCGATCCACGACGTTCTCGACACGGCTGCCTCGGTGGAACGGCATTACTCCACCCGCTGGCCCATGCGCACGTGGTCGAGGCCGCCCGCCGCGCAGCGCGCACCGCTTCCCGCACGAGAGGTCGACTTCATCGCCGCCCACGGTGTAGCCAGCGTCATCCGGGGCAAGCGCGTCGTGGCTCGCGCTCGCTTCCTCGAGGAGCATGAGTCCATTGACGCATGGGCGCCCACGAGGAGGACATCGAGCGCCACGCAGGCTGAAGGCAGACCGCTCTGCATCGCGCCGGGTGGCCGGCTGCTGGGCATCATCGCCCTGAAGGACAGCCTGCGCGCCAGCCACGGCCCAGACGCTCAGCGCCTGCGCACCGCAGGCGTCAAGCGCATCCTGATGCTGACGGGCGACCACGAAGTCCGTGCCGAGCTGGCCCCGTGACGGCTGGGTCTGGACGCCTACCATGCCCAGCTGATGCCCGAGGACAAGGCCGCATCCTGCGTACGAGCTGACCGCAAGCGGTGCGAAGATCGCCTCGTGGCGACGGCGATGAACGACGCCTCGGCTACGGCCGGTGCACGTCGGCATCGCCATGCAGAGGGTGCCGACACGCGCGCTGACCTCCGACATCGCGCTGCGCGAAGACGACGCATCGCCCGCGCGTGAGCCGATGCCAGGCCATCGCCAACCGCCGATGAGCAGATCGACACCAACTAAAGCTCATCGTCGCGCCAACATGCCATCGCTGGTGCCGCCACCGCGCAAAGCTCAGCTATCGCCACCTCGGTCCTGCACAACGGCAGCACTCATCGCCATCCTGCTCAACGCCCTGCGCGGCTGGCCTGCAGGCTGTTCCGGGTTCCACGCAGAGGACAAGAAAGGTGCCAGAGGCATCGCCCAAGGCCTGCCGCCCCGTGAACCACACGGCCCGGCAAGGCGGCGGGCTGACGGCCTTCCTCCTCGGCTACGGCAGACAGGCCCGGCACGGTTCATACCTGTGCCGGCTTTTTCTGCTTCGAACAGGTATACGCGCTCATTCCAGGGGGCAGCGGCGTACATCACGGCAAGCGCTGGACTCACGGAATGACCCATTTCTGGGGACCAGAATCTGTCCGAACGCCGGATTGCAGCCGGTTGCGCCCCCTTCTGAACCATGAACGCCCCTGACTCCGGACCACGTCCACTTCGCGGCATCCTGCGCCGTATCGACCTGAATCTGCTCGTCACGCTCGACACCCTGCTGCGAGAACGGCATGTCACCCGTACCGCCCAGGTCCTGAACTGGCACAGCCCGCACATCGGCATGCAGCTGGCGCGCCTGCGTGAGCTGCTGGATGATCCTCTTCTGCTGCCCAGCCCGCGGGGCATGCAGCCCACGGCTACGTGCCGAGCAGCTGCGCATCCCGCTGCACGATGCGCTGCATGCACTGGGTCGAGCCGTCGCGCCTCGAGGCCCTTCGATCCCGCCGGCACACCACACTGGCGACTCGTCGCCACCGACTACGATTGATGACTGGTCCTCCAAGCCCATCCTGCCCCGGCTTCGAGCAGCAGGCACCCGGCATGCGCATGGCCATCCACGCAGCTCTCGCTGCGCTCCTGTCGCAGCGCGCTCGGCAGGATGACTTCGATCTGGCTTTCCACATCACAGCCAGCGCCGCCTCACCTGAGACGCCGCAGCCTTTTCCGCCGAACGCTACGTGCTGGCCGCCCGTGCGGGGCACCGGTCCTCAGCGGCGGCCCACACTGGCCAAAGTTCGTCGTCTGGAGCATGCCATCGTCTCACCCGGAGGAAAGGCTTTCAGGGCGCCACCGACCGGGCACTGGCTGCGGTCGGCCTGCAGCACAACGTCGTGCTGTCGGTACCCCACTTCCTGTCGCTGCTGCATGTCCTGGCCAGCACTGACCTGGTGGCCATGGTGCCTGAACGTCTGGCAGGCAACCATCCCGGTGTCGGGGTTGTGTCTGCCCCCCTTGAGATCCCTGGCTTTGAGATGCTGATGCTCTGGCCGGAACGTCTGCACCGCGACCCGGCCCACCAGTGGCTGCGCGCGCTGGTCAGCGAACGATTCCGGAACGAGCCGTCCGAGTGAATCCTGTGCGTGGCGCCTTCAATGGCGTTGGCCGATGGGCACGCGATGACGAAGCGAAGTTCAGGCCGTTGCCGCCCTGTTTCAGCCTACCTTGCGCTGATTGACCACCCAGTGCGAATCCGTGATGTCGTAGATCTTCTGGATGTCGTCCATCAGGTGCGCGAAGTCGATATCCAGGTCGATGAGCCGGCCATTGCGCAGGTTGAACACCCAGCCATGCACGATCGGATAGCCGTCAGCCACATAGCGCGCCTGCACGCAATCATCTTGATGACATTGATGCACTGCTCCTGCGTTCAGCTCCACCAGACGGTCGCAGCGCTGGTGCTCGTCCTCGATGGCATCGAGCTCGTCCTTATGCAGCCAGTGAGACATCGCGGATGTTTGCGCACCGTGGATTCATCAGCCCATGGTCCTGGGGCAGCATGGCGGCCCGGATGCCTCCGCAGTTGTAATGGCCACAGATGATGATGTGCTTCACCTTCAGGTGGCTGACCGCATACTCGATGGTCGACGAGACATTGGGGATCCATGCCGATGACCGAGATGGCCACGTTGCGATGGACGAGACACCTCGCCCGGCTCCAGCCCCATCAGCTCCTCGACGAGCCCACGACTGTCCGAACAGCCGATGTACAGGTAGGAAGGATTCTGAGAACCGAGACAGGCGTCGGAAATGAGTCGAGTCAAGTTCCTTCTTGTACTCGGCCCATTCCCGAGTGTTCTCGAGATATCACACGAGTAGGAATGACATCATGCAGGTTTCCTCAGTTGCAGGAGATGGCTTCCATGAAACATCTTCATGGACATGGATTCTGCGACATCCGTACCGATGTTGGTTTGCATGGGCGTCACGAAGTTCCGCATCACGGATGCATTCAATACCAGCACGTCGTCAGAATCCTGCCGGTATCTTTGACAGGCCGCACGCCCAGCCCGACGTCCGCAGCTACCCTGTTCTGCGCCACACTGTCAACATGGTTACAACTCCCTACTGACAGTATCGTTAATCATCCTCATTCTGAAACCATACGCAATCCATCACGTTCCGTAGAGACAGTGTCTGGCTTTCTTTCCACGGTCAGCGTTTCGCTGCCATCCTGCAACGGGCGAGCGTCCCAGCTTCTGTTTCTCAGGAACGCGCCACCAGACGGCGTGCGGCCCGGGCACCATCCCATCGTACGCACGCCACCGTAGGGCGGCTCTCTGTGTGATTCCCTCGATGATGTCTTGTCCCCCTTCGTATACCGGAGAACTTTAATGAGAAAGTCTTCTATTGATATTCGCACCAGCGCCCGCCTGAAAGGCACGGCACTTGCCGTTGCCCTGGCCGCACTGTCGTTCAGCGTCGGCGTGCAGGCCGCGGCCTCACCCGCAGTCGATCCGGACTGCTACCAGCCGCGTTTCGGTGACGGGCGTTGCCTATCCGGGCGAGACCGTGGACGTGACCGGCCGTGGCTTCAAGCCGGGCCAGCAGGTTCAGCTGCTGAGTGATGGCGCCACCATCACCACCCAGGCCATCCTGAGTGTCGACGCCGAAGGCCGCATTGCCGGTCAAGTGGAGATTCCGCCCGAATCGCCGGTGGGCATTCACCCGGTGGTGGTGCAGACGGTGAACCCCGGCTATGCCGAGATTCTGGATTTCAAGATCTCGCCCAAGCTGCCGATTCACGGGCGTCAACGCCTACCATATCGCGCGCACGCTGAACCCCGGTCTGTGCGGGCGCCTGCAGCAGTCACGCAGCGCCGTGACCTCGGCCGTCGGTCGTGCGCCCGTCAAGCAGTCAGCCTGATGAAGGTCAGCCCCAGCTCGCTGGCCATCGAACACCAGGTCACGCCGCCGGCTGATTCGACCGGCAAGGGCCTGGAAGCGGTCTATGGCGTCGCCGTGGATGACACCACGGGTACCGTCTGGACGGGCAACACGCGCACGGGTGCCGTGGCCGTGTACAAGCAGGATGACCTGTCGCTGGTCAAGCAGTTCCCGGACAAGCTGTTACCGCATAACCACGGTGTGCTGGTCGACGGTCCGCGTCATCGGGCCTATGTGGCCGCCCACGGCAAGAACTACGTGAGCGTGTTCAACACGCAGACACTGGAACACAAGGTCAACCTCACGCTGGAGTCACCGACCCGCACCAAGACCCCGCCGGCGCCGCTGAGCTTTGCCCTGGATCATGAGGGTGGCAAGCTGTTCGTGGTGGCCACGACCGACCAGATCTACGTGATCGACGAGCCGACCGGGAAAATCGAGAAGGTCTACAACCTGAAAGGGGCCAAGGGCGCCATCAGCATCGCCTATGCGGAAGAGAAACTGCTGTTCGTTGTCTCGCAGACGCCGACAACCTGCGAGATTCTGGACGCCACCGATAGCAAGCTGAAGGCTGACGTGAAGGTCGGTGCCCGAGCCGCTGGCCGTGGTCTAGAGAACCGGTGCGCAGCGACTACGTGCCAACCGCGGCGGTGACTCGGTGGCCGTGGTGAGATGTGAACAGCGGCACTGGTGGCGAACCGCCCGGTGGTTCGTATGCCAACCACGTCTTCACCGACGGCAAGGGCACGGTGTGGAGCGTGAACAAGGCACGCGGCCTGAACGATCCGCAAGGCGATCACATCAGCCGCTACGCCGCCAAGTGATCTGACCGTTTCCAGCGCATCCTGTTGGTGGCCGGATATCGGAAGTTCACGACAAAGCGCTGTCTGGGGATGACTCATCCGGCGGCGGCGCTTCTTCTAAACACGGCGTCGAGTCCCGGATGGACAGTTGGGTCTGCGCCGGCATGGCCGTCACGCCGCCAGCAGCCTGCGAGATGCTCAGCTGCCGCACCGGCAGGTCGGCCACGCTGCGGACATGGAACTTGCGGTCTGCCTCCAGCGTCACCTCAATGGTGCCAGCGGTGGCGATGTAGCTGGTTTCCTGCCGGGTAGTGGTGTCACGCACGGCCACCCGCACCACAGCCAGACGCGCCTGGCGGCCGGCATTCTGGAAGCGGTTTGCGTCGGTGGTGATCTGATAGGTACCTGCGTTTCGACCGGTGAATTCCACCCGCAGGAGGCTGTCCAGCGATCTCGGTGGCCAGCCCGGCGTGCCACTTGTCGTGACTGCAAGCCGAACCAGCAGCACCATTCACGGGCGTAGCCGGCGGAATCCGCCCATGGATCTCGAGCGTTGATTCGACGTGGTCATTCACGTCCACCGTCGATTTTCGGACTGGCCGCTGCGCTGGAAGATGCGCCCTGCCAGTTGCCAGTAACCGGAGGCATTCGGTGCAACGTTGTTGTTGCCCGGGTTGCCACTGCTGGCCGAAGGCGCCTGCGCCGTCTGATCGCCCGGATGGATGTCGCTGCCACCGCCGCAGGCCGACAGCAGCACGGCCAGCGAAGCCGATGCAAGAATCATTGAAACCGGACGCATGCGCACCATGATCGCTCCTTCAGGAAAGGGGCCGATCATAAGTGCGCACTGCGTGCGCCGGCGTGACATTGTGCCGCACCGGGCACGCCATTCCGCCCGGCGGTATCAGTACGCCGGACGGACGGGCCATCAGGCCAGCATCAGAAGCTGATGCGTGCCACGCTTTCCTTGTCGGTCATCGACTTTTCCTTGGGCAGCTTCACCGTCACGTAGACCGTGCCGGTCTTCGGGTTCAGCAGCAAAGCTGTTCGGGTGCGTGGGCAGGTCGATGGTCTTGATCTCACGGCCGGTGCGCGGATCCACCACCGAGATATTGCTGGAACACGGTTTGCTCACGTACGAGGCGATTGCGCGGTGCGTCCAGCATGGCCACCGGCTGCGTGCCCTGCCCTGATGTTCTGCAGCACCTTGCCGCTGGACGGATCCAGGGCCAGCACCTGGTTGCCCTGGGTGCGCGTCTGATAGTTGAGGCCGCCCCGCTCCTTGCGAACCACGTCGAGGCGGTCGAAGCCCTGATCCACGGCCAGCAGGCGCTTGTTGTCGTGGTCCACCACCGGTTCAGGAGCTGATCACCCTGCACCTCGAAGCGGTCGGTGATGGCCAGCGTGCCGATGTCCACGACAAAGGCTGCCCATCAGGTTGGAGACATACAGCTTGCCGGCGCCCGAATCCATCGAGATGCCGGTGGCACCGAAGTTGAAGCCCGGGATGGTGCGCTCGACCGTCAGCGTGTCGAGGTTGACCACCTGCAGCTTGCTGTCGTGATAGGACATGGCGGGCGGGTACAGCCGGTTGTTGGCGCTTGTCACGACGATCTCGCGGTACTCGATCTTCTCGGGCTTGCCCTGCGCGTCCAGCACGGGCGGCATGGTCACCGAGGACGTGACCTGACCGAGGTGGTGTCGTAGACCATCAGCGTGCCGCCACGGGTGTCCACGATGTAGAGGCGATGCGCCTCGTCATCCAGCGTCAGGCCATAGCCGGGCTTGGGCAGCTCGATTTCCGCCTTCACGGCCAGCGTCTCGGGGTCCAGCTTGAAGAGCTTCGACTTCACGCCGGAAGCCGGATCGCGGGTTGCCCGCCGAGACGGCGCAGACCACGTTCTCGCTGGGCGAATAGGCCCATGATGAGCGCCAGGGGCCACGTCACGGCGAGCGACTGGGCTGACCGTGGCCGACTTGACCATGTTCATGGCGAATGACCGGCATCCTGCGTGGCGGCGCAGCCTGCCAGCGCAGCCGCCACAACCAGCGCCGAGGAAGGAAGGGGTACGGAAAGACTTATGGAACGATTTCATGGACTGGGTCTCCTGTTTCTGTAACAAAGGATTCGACACGGCACCGGGAAAATGCCAGCTGCACTGGCCGGGCTGCAACCTCCGGGCACGGAGAAACCAGAAAGTTCCCTCCCGGCTTCCGGTCCGGACCGCCGCTGATCCTGCAGGCGGCCCGACCTCATGTTGTCCCGGCCTCATGCCGGGCGGTTGAGAATCAATACTGGATCCGCGCCACGCTCTCGTTGCTGCCGCGCGCGCGCGTCACAGGGCGTTCTTGATCGTCACGTATACCTCGCCCGTCTTCGGGTTCAGCGTCAGAGCTGTTGGGGTGGCGCTGCGGGTCCACGGACTTGAGCAGCTGGCCGGTGCGCGCATCGATGATCGAGACATTGCCCGAATCACGGTTGGACACGTAGAGGCGGTTGCGCTCGGCATCCAGCAGGGGACCACCGGCTGCGTGCCGACAACGATATTGCGGGTGACCTGCCCGTTGGCCGGGTCGATAGCCACCACGGTTGCCCTGCCCGCCGCGCGGCGTGTGAAGCAATGCCGTCCTGCTGGCGCTTCTCGTCCAGACGGGCCATGCCTGATCCACGGCCAGACACGGCCTGCCGCGAGTCCACCGCGAGTTCAGCAGCTGGTCGGCCACCTCAGAACTTGCCGGTGACGGCCAGCGTGCCCAGTATCCACCACGAAGAGCTGACCGACCAAGTTGGAGACGTACAGCTTGCCGGCCGCCTCATCCAGCGCAATGCCGGTGGTCCCGAAGCCCAGGCCCGGCACCACCTTCTGTACCTTCAGCGTATGGGCATCGACCACCTTCAGCACCCCATCGCTGCCCGCCTCCAGGCTCATGCCCGGCAGATACAGACGGTTGTGCGTGCGGTCCAGCACCACCTCGCGGTACTTGTACATGCCGTCCTTTTCCTCGCCAGCGGGCTTGGCGGTCTTCCGCCTGCCAGGGAGGCCTTTGCAGCCCTGTCTGCGAGGGAAGCCTTGGCAGGTTTCTGGCCGGAAACGGCATCCGGCGCTTCATTCAGCGCCACCGTGCCCACCACGGTGTCGCTGGCCACGTCCAGAACCGTCAGCGAGCCGGCACGGGTATCGGTGATGTACAGACGGTGCGCGGCATCATCCAGCACCAGCCCGAAGCCATTGACGGACAGGGGAATCTCACCCTTCACGTCCAGCGTCTTCGGATCGAGGCGCAGTACCTTGGAAGCCGGCGCATCCGGCCCGAAACCACCGGCCGACACGACGTAGACCACGTCCTGGCTGGGCGAATAGGCCACTTCATACAGCGCCGGCGCCACCGCCTGGCGGGTGACCTGTGCCTGGCCTGCCAGCGACTTGACACTGCTGACAGCGGACTGGGCTGCATCCTGCGTGGCGGCGCAGCTGAGGACGCGGCGGCAACGGCCAGCGCAACCATGGAAGAAACCCGGAATGCCTTCATGAAAGAACCCTCTGGTGAAAGACAGGGAAAGGGACGGCGACGAATTCTCGAATGATAGAACGTGAGCGAATGGGAATCCAATGCAATACCATGCCCGAGGGCAGGTTTGTGCATCCTCAGACCCCCACGTCACGCATGCACGCCGCCATCCGCGACACCGCCTCATCCGTCAGATGCGTGACGTTGATCCGCGTCCAGGCCCGGAAATCCTGCGACACGGCAAAGGCCGAACCCGGCAGCAGCAGAATCCCTTGACGGGCCAGTGCGGCGATGAAGGCCGCCAGGTCCTCCAGCCGCGGATGGCGGATCCACAGGGAACATGCCCCGTCAGGCTGCGTGGCGCACTGCCAGCCCAGCGCGGCCAACCGTCGCTGGGCCTGCTTCTGGTGCTTCAGCATGCGGCGCTGCAGCTCCGCATGTAGCCCGTGCAGAGGATCCGTCCACCAGGATGGTGTTGACGAAGCGTTCACAGAAGCCGGGTACCGCCACCGTGGTCATCAGCTTCAGCTCGGTCAGCCAGCCGATGATCTCGGGCTGGCCACGACATGACCGATGCGCAGCGACGCCGACAGCGACTGGAGAAGCTGCCGATGTAGATACCGTGCTCCAGCCCCGACAGCTCCACCAGTGTCTGCCTGCGCTCCGGATGGAAGTCCCCATAGACATCGTCCTCCACCACGCAAGCCGTGCTCAGCGGCCCGCTTCATCACCCAAAGCCGTGCGCGCCGACAGCGTGCCTCAGTGGGGTTGTGAAAAAGGTGCTGTTGCAGATGAAGAGCCGGCAGGGGCTGCCCATCCTTCAGCGCCTCATCCAGCGCCTGCGGGTCCGGCCCGTCGGCATTGCGCCGCACCCCACGGGCGTGCCCCGGCCAGCCTCACCGAGGCGCACCGGGGAGCCGTTGCAGGGCTCATCCACCAGCACCCGGTCGCCCGGACGCACCAGAAGGCGGATCACCAGATCCAGCGCCTGGGTGGCCCCCACCGTCGTCAGCAGCTGCCCGGGCGGCACGTCGATGCGCGTGGTGCGGCGCAGATGCACCGCCAGCTGATGGCGCAGCGGCACATGCCCCTGGATGTCCCCATAATCCGTCAGCGTCCGCTGCCCCATCCGTGCCGTCTTGCGCACGCCCGCCGCCAGGGCCTCGGTGTCCCGCCATTCGGACGGCAGCCAGCCACAGCCCAGCTTCAGATGTTCCGGTCCGCTTGCAGCAAGCGGGAACAGGGCATCTGCCCAGCTGGCGCGGTGTCCTGCGATGCGGAGGACATGTCCGGCGGCGTGGCAGGCAGGCCTTTTGCCGGAGGCGACACGAAGTACCCGCGCCCATGCTGCACGTCCAGCAGCCCCTCGCTGACCAGCTGCGCATAGGCGCTGGCCACGGCATGCAGGCTGACCTGCTCGCGCTGCCATCTGCCGCAGTGACGGCAGCCGCTCGCCGCGGCCCCACTCGGCCATCGGCCGAACGCTGGCGGATCTGATCGACGAATGCCTGGCCTGCTCCTTCGCACGAAAAGCGCTGATTCTGACCGGGCTCTGACGCTTGCCGCGTTCCGGAACCCGGCAAGATGCTGCTCCATGAGCAGGCCCGTTCGGGCGGTAAAGCCCGGCATCCGTGGCTGTACCGGCGTCGGCACCTGCAGACGCGGCGACTGTCAGCGACTGTCCGGACACTTTGCTGCAACTGTTTGACAAACAGATGCCGACTGTCTGACGAAGTGCGAAGCAGCCAGTAGCATCCCCATCCATCAGGACGTCAGAACCTGATCGGCAGGTTCGCGGTCAGCCCGACTTCCCAGTGGTCCAGCCCCGTTTCCGCTTTCAGCCGTCGTCGACCGCACGTCCATCGAGGCTTTCATCCTGCACCCCATGTCCGCTCAGCCTGCCCCGCCCGCACGTGGCTGTACTTCATCACAGTCCATCAACCTGACCACGGCCGTGATGGCTGTCACCATTGCCGCCTTGGTGGGCGCCGTGGTAGCCCGCGACCATGGATGGCCACCCTGCCTATGGGGCCAGTTCACGGTGGTGATGCTGGCCACGCTGCCGGTGGCGCGACTGATGCGCCGCCATGGCGCATAGCGCATCTTTCACGGCGCCACGCTGCCCACGGCTCTGGCCGGCATCACCGGCTACGGCCGTGCAGGACCGCTCGTTCGGGCTGCTGATCGTCTCCATGCCCTGCTGAGGCTATACATCGCCGTAGCCAACTTCTCGCGCTTTGCCGCCACGGACGGCCTGTCCACCACGCTGAAAGCCCCGCGCCATGTCCCTGGTCATCGCTGGCGGCGTGGTGGCCGCCTCACCGGCCCCAGCACGGTCAACAACCTGAGAATGGGCGGGCATCCGGGACTTTGCCCTCTGCTACGCCGCCTTTGCCGGGCTGGCCGTGCTGCACGCTCACCATCCTGCCCATACGCACCCGGAACAACGACCCCCACCAGCCGGGCCCTGCCAGTGTCCAGACGCATGCCGCCACGCCTCACCCGGCCGCCGCCAGCGCCTGGCAGCTGGTGCTGCACGACCGGCCGCTGGTGGCCGCCATGCTCTCGGCTGCCGTCGGCTACGGACTGAGTGAACCTGCTGATGATCCAGTCACTCCATGAACATGACCCAGCTGTGCATGGCCTTTTCGGACGTGAACCGCGCCATCCAGTGGCACGTGCTGGCCATGTTCCTGCCCTCCTTCGTCACGGGCTCCATCATCCAGCGCATGCGTGCCCACGCCGTCATCGTGGCCGGCTTCATCCTCATCGCCATCAGCGCGGCCTTCAACATGGGCAACGATGGCTGCGCCCTGCTCAGCACCTCGCTGATCCTGCTGGGCACGGGCTGGAACTTCACCTACATCGGCGGCAGCGCCATGCTGAACGAGCGGCTGGACCAGCTGCGGGCGCAGCCGACTCCCCTGCCTCGGCCACGGATTCTGTCAGCACCAGAGACACGCCCGAGGCCGCCCACCGACCGGATCCGACCGTCGAGGTCGAGGGGATCAACGACACTGGGCATTGCCGTGATAGCCTACAGGCGCCTTCCTGCCCGCCCCGCTGATGAGCTGGCGGATGACAGCGGCAGCCTGCTGGGCGGCCCGCCAACGTGCTGCAGATCGGGTTGGTGGTGGGGTGTGGCGGCGACGGGCGATGGGTTGAACACTGGTCAGATGCGGGAGAATTGCCCTCGTGGACGCTGACTGAGAGATGGGGGTATCAGGATGCAAAGGGGGTATCAGGACGGACCGGCGTCCCCTGCCATGCCGCAGACACGGCCTCGACCACTTCGGCCGCCACCGGGTTCAGCCGAGTATCAGGTCTCGCGCGCCAGCACATTGCTGAGGACGCCTCGTTCTGCTGCAGCGAACGAATCACCCGATCCGCACGGGCATCCGGCATCTCCACAATTTCCTTCGGTGCGGCACGTGCCGGGGCGTACAGCTGAAGATGGCGATCCTCCCGCATCTTCGTAACCAGCGCCTTTCCAGAACATCTGCCGGGGAAGCAGACGTGCAGCCCCAGATCAGGGTATCGCCACCACAGGCGCGCCAGCCTCATCGAAAAAGCGAAGTGGAACTGACACCATCGGGATACACGATGGGCTTTGCGAGCAAAAATCGACATGCTCGCGCACCAGCAGCATCAACGGCGAGACACGCCGTCAGCACCTGATCGTAGCGTCGACGTACGGGCATCATCGGCGATCAGGGCTGAAAACCGGCAGGGATCATCGCTCCGGCACCGCGCCATCACGCCGCAGAATGTCGTTGATGAGGAGCGGTGACTCGCCCATTGCCAGTCGGCCAGCGGGTGGATGTAGACGAATCCGAAAGCGACCACCGCGCTGCGCATCACGGCGAACTGACCACTGCGTCCGATCCAGAAAGACCCGCAACCCTTCGAGCATAGCCGCCACGTCTGCAGCGGGCGGCGCCACGTAATGGACGATATCCTGATGGCGCGTTTCACCCACGAACACGGGCGACTGCCGAAGTCAAAGCTGCGCGGGAGGATGCGCCTGCGGGATCTCCTGCTGCAACTCCGCCGGAACATCGGCCGACAGGCACCGGCCCTTGCCCCAGCCGGCGAGCCATTACATCGGCAAAGCGCTGCACACGGCTCACCTGATGGCCCTCGCCCTCGATGCTGAAACTGGCCCGGCTTTCGCGCAACGTCAACCCACACCGCCGAGACGCATCAGCGGATCAGGACCGAACTCCGCCAGCTGAGCCCGTCCACCAGCTGATGCCATCGAGGGACTCCGCAGACCTGATCGCCTCCGTCTTGACCGCAGAGGGCGAAATGGCGGGTTCCCGGCGGATTGTCGACAACCCGCCAGCGGGACCCCGCTGACCACGGCCGGTGGATGCCACCACCGTCGCGTCCCATCAAGGGCGTCCCGCATGATTGCCTGCAAGACCCTACGAGGCACTGCGCAACGTCTGGCCGGTCAGCCCTCAGCACAGAAAGGCGGCTCGACGCGTACTGCCAGTGGGCTCGGCGTCCGACCGAGCTGGATAATGTCCGGCCCGATTTGCTCGAACAGACGTGCAAAGCAACCCCGGAGTGCGGTACCTCGTGCCGCAGGTGAAACAGCAGATGCGAGACCACATCCGCGGATGGGCGAGCCGCCAGCCGCGGTTTCAAAAGCCAACCGTTGGCCGTCACCTGCGTGGCACGACGCCCCCATCCGGCTGACGACGGGCAGGGTCTTCCAGGCCACGGCAGCTGGAAGGCCTGAACCAGCGAGGCGCTTCGAGAGATCTGAAGGCGAGGCGGTCGTGAGCGTGGAGAGATGGCCAGACGTGCGCGGAATCGATCATTCTTGCGTGAAGAGCGAGTTAACGCATACAGGGTTTTGGCGTGGGATCAATTGGACGGTCTCCAACGCCTACGAGACCCTATGCCGTCCGATAAGAGAATCATGTAGCCGCGGAACAATCAGAAACGTCTGCCTCAGTATCAACAGTGGCTGACGAGTCCCTGAGGCTGAGAAAACATCAGGGCGGACACCTCAACGGCGATGAAAATTTTGCAAAGAATCCGAAGGAAAAAGCAACCAATGTAGCGGCTGTTTTTACCGATCGAATTATTAAATCCCATTAAAACCCAGATCGCTCCTGTATAGCAGCCTCCACATCTTGTTGCTTGCCTTTCCTGCTCATACACGGACCATTCGCTCAAGCAAAAATGACGACACAAAGGGGTGAAGAACTGCAAGGGCATCAGCCCAGCGTCGATACTTATCTGCTGCTCGTTCCTCTGCCCACCTTCTCCCGCAAACGAGTACCGCGCGCATTGTAGCAGCCCTGCACCCCTTTACTGACATCCTCAGACCGCAACTCCTCCAACAACTCACGAACAGGTTCACTCGGCCACACGCCGTCCTCTCCAAGTGGCGCGCGAGATAACATAACACAAGGTTATAATCAGCAGCCTCAACAAGCTCAGGCTGGGCACAAGATAACCTTATCCGCTCCACCCAATCAAACAATCTCTTTTCTTCACATCCAAAATCTAACTCATCCTGACCCGAGGAATGCGAGCAATGACTCTAAGAGAATGCGTCCATGCTGATCCAATTTCTCAAAGCCCTTTGTAACAACCAAATCCAAAAGCCCCTCCTCGCCTCACGTCGTTTATAAACACAAACTAAAAGCTTATACAAATAACTCAGGATGTTCTTCGATATATAGCTCAGAGACTCAAATTCCATGTCGACCTCGCGCCAAATAACAGGAAGTATCAAAGAAAATTCAAATACCCCAGCTGCAGCACGGCCTTATCGTACGAAAGCGTCCAAACGAGATCGAAAGTCTGAAATGCCCGCTGCACGTCGTGGTCGCACGCAACCGCACCCACCGCTCGTCACGCCTTCTTCCGTCATGGTATCTGCTAGCTGAACCAGAAAAACCGACGTTATCGATTCAGAGTTTTGGACGTCACGGACACAAACGCAGCAACAGGGGCGTTAACTTCTAACAGGCGGACAACGCTCGTGTTCTCCTCAGGGACACGGAACACACTGCGGGACCACATTGAGCCAATACTTTCTGCGGACTTCTCTGAGAGCATCTACAAGCTCCCACGTAAACCCGATAAGGAAAAGAAGTAAAAGAAACGTAGCGTTTCCTCGTCATCAACCTTAAAACGCAGGCCTCCTCATACCTCAACCCTCTACCATCATCAACTTTCAAAAAGCATCCCAGAAACTATGTTCTGACGACTACAGCCATTCCCTTCTGGCGCAGACACATCAAAATAATTTCTTCCAATCATCGAATCGTCAAGCAGACCCGATGCCGGTGACTACCAATTATATGCTGACAACTTCCCAGATCAGTCAGCAAAAGAACGCCCTCAACACCTCTCTCATTTACATACGCCTCTCAGGGGCGTTAAAACACAAGCATTTCAATATCGCATCTCGCGCATCTACGTCTTTATCGACCTCATGATTTCTTTCGTCCGCTGACAGCTCAGCAGACTCTTCTTGAAAGCAGCCATTTGTGCCTATAAAAAGACATCACAGGGTTTGCAATGCAAGATAGACCGATTCTTTTCGGCTTCTGAAGGAACCGATCACGAATCTCTCGTGTCTACTTCCGCAAGATCGCGTCATGGGCGTCTTCCTCCAGTGATCGATGATCTCCCATACGCACTGCTCCTCCGATGAAAGAACGTTCGCCGAGACAAAAGATCACCGACCTACCGACTGAGCGGGACGGATCTGTTTTAGCGCAAGCGTTATAACTTCCCTGTGAATGAATCAATCAGTTCAGAAGGTCGACAGGCTCACCGACCTCGACCATCAGAACGCCACTTCGGCTTGTGGGTGCCAAAGTTATGCGATTACAGCGTCTCCAAACTGCTGAATACAAACCCTCCACCAACTTCGGATACTTATCCAAAAATCATAATAACGGCATTTCTTCGATCCTCGAGAGTTGCCGCTGTCTGAAAACACCCTGCACAGAAAGTGAGAATAGCGATTCAATGAGCCTATTTCCCGACTATCGTTTTATCTCCACCTGAGAAGACGCCCAAGAATATTAACTACTCGCGGAAACGAGCCGGACTCGAGCGAGTCCTTCAAATCTGAAAGAATCCGGGGCTCGGTAGTGAGACCACCCCAACTCTCTGAATTGCCTAATGGTTTTATAATTTCAGAATGATCTGACCGAAGGTCACGATCAATGATCATCAGAAACTCTCTGGGCAGCTTCTGCATACACTGGAAGATTGCGCGCAGTGTCTTCAGTTTTCTGACAGTCAAAGGTGAAAGATCACGAACAACCTTGCTAGCCTCGACCTCCCCATCAAAACCAAGACGCGCCCCGAAGGTTTGTTACCATAAACAGCTAGCATCACAAGGCCTCAGAAATACCATTAAACAACATCTCTAGAAACCCATGAAAACTTATTTGCTCGCGTTTAACTCACAACCACCTACCCCCTCCAAATTGATAGCACAACCACCTTCGCCAAGCACGATCCTTACTACACAAACAAACCGATCCAAGTCCTTTCTGGATATCATACTTGCACATTGCAAATAGCAGATCATTCTCGACGCAACTCCGCCTCGATCAGAAATTGACCAAATCAGCGAATCGATTGATCTGTAAATATCTGAGTTATTTTATCTTCTAGATCTACAAAGGCCTGTCACTGAGGCTAGATAAAATTACTCGATCCGCCTCGTTTCTCGTATCCCACGCACCGGCTTAAGCACAAGAGAACCATACCCGTTGCAATTTCCTGATTAGCTGCCCATTCGGGATTACGGATTGCAGGAATACTTGACAGTCGACGCCTTAGAACCGTTAACGAACGCCCCGATTCGTTATATAATTTATTTATTTCGTCGCTTGAGTTTTCCCTATGTATTTCAGAGCTCTGGAAAATACCTCAAAGTCTCAGCGGTTCCAACATGACATCAGGGCTTTTTCACTAAGTAGCATTTCGTGGATGAGACGACAATGGCTCGTAGTGATGCAGCGCCAGACTAGCTCACGCTCCACTTCCCGCGTATGAACGGCTGCAATAAAATTGCGCTGCTTGAGCAGGGTGGGAGAATCTCTGGTTTATCGACACTAGAGCACGATTTCGATCGCTCAAGCTCCGAGAACCAGCAGCACCTGACTCCCAATGAGCGCAAAGTTCTTCGGTCAGGATCCGAGCGCTTCGTACAAAAGGTCTAGAATAGTTCTCCCTGAGAAATGACTTTATCTTGTCCGACCATAGCGTCGATCGCAATATCAAAAGACGAAATAAGGGCAGGAATCGTACATCTGCTCAATCTTTCCAGCACTGATCAACGTCCTGATCCCTAATGATGGACGATTTGTTTGGTTTACAAGCAAACCTGAGCTGCTACTAGTTGTTCCATCCATTGTTCAAGATCACTAGCATCATATGCGCGGACATCTCTCAGTTCTTGCCTTTTGCCTCCTCAACCCGGAAGTCTTTTCCAGCGCCTTGGTGTCACAAAGACAAACGTGATATCTTTCCTTTTTAATTCACTGTTCGCGTCTACGCTTTTATCAAAAATCACCCCCGCTTTTATTTATATCTTTTGTAACTCGAACTCACCAAGAAACCCCGAAAGGTATCAAGGTGTAAAAAGCACTGGTCTCAAAGAACCATCCCAACACAGGCGTTCGCCATCATCAAGCCGGAAAATCTATGTTCTTAATATCTTTATCTGTAGAGTTAATTAAAATTCTTAACAAAACTGACAGTTTGGTACGCGCTGAAATTTCTTCGAGACCACCGTATAATATCATTAGCCTTTATTTTTAAAAAGGAGGGACGTAAAGTATAAACCCTTTATTCCCTTCCGACGAGCCCCTGAGTTCCATCCCCTTATCCGTCCTTAAATACAAGATAGCTAACCATACTACCTCATGCATAAAATTATTTTCAAGGAGAATCAATTATTTTTGCAACGTCCTCAATAGATCATTCTCTATGGATTTATATTATAAAACCTGCTTTCAACAACACGATCTACACCCTATTTATAGCCTACCGGAACTGACGCCACAGACAAATCCCGTCGCATCCACAAACACGCTTTATTAATACGTTACCTCGAGTTTTACGACACGATAACACCCTCGCATGAATGCCAATTTCATCACGACGAAAAGCACATCCCTTCTTGTTACGGGCCTTTTTATCCTCAGCAGCCCAATTGTCTAGACTCTCTCCATCCATGGAAAGCGGAATATATATCGCCATCCAAGATCCAAGTCGAGTGTTTAGACACCTACTTATCTTTGTATTTATTAGGTAATCAAAACGCTCGTCATCAGCGACATTTAGATGAATCGTTGAATATAGCCTGCAACTCAAAGGTCTCTGATCGCCACCAACTTGACCCCAACAGGAGGTTCATAAGCGCTCTATGCCACACAAGGAGCCGGACGCGCCCCGCCAAATAGTTCCTCGGAGGCGTCACTGACAACCGATCTATCAACGCCCTACAGGAAGATCGGATTTAGGAGAATCGTTTCTCAACGCTGTTGTTGTATTTAGGGTAGCTGCGCACGGGTGATGACTGACAGGAAGTGAGGCTTCATTCAAGACGCGGGATGTGCCCGCAACGGGTCAAGCGCCCCGTTCTTACTATGGGTGTAACTGGTTCTGATCTGCTTCCAGACGGACAACGACGTTCTACGGGATGGGAAGTGGCGACGGACCTGCCACGCAGCCCTCGCTTTCGCTGTGGTTTCATCCGACTTCAGCCGCCGTCATAGCCCCTCCTCACTCAATCGTCGCCGGCGGCTTGCTGCTCACGTCGTAGGTGACGCGGTTGATGCCGCGCACTTCGTTGATGATGCGGCTGCTGGTCTTCTTCAGGAGGCTGTAGGGCAGCTCGGCCCAGTCGGCGGTCATGAAGTCGCTGGTCTGGACGGCGCGCAGGGGCCACGACGTGGTCGTGGGTGCGACCGTCGCCCGCTGACGCCGACGCTCTTGACGGGCAGGGAAGACGGTGAAGGCACGGCTGGTGAGGTCGTACCAGCTCTTGCCGCTGTACGGTTCGATGGTGGGCGCAGTTCCTCGATGAAGATGGCGTCGGCACGGCGCAGCAGGGTCGGCGTATTCATCTTCACTTCGCCCGGGATGCGAACGCCGGGGCTGGCCCCGGGAAGGGTGACGGTAGACCATGTCCGAGGGCAGGGCCGGGGCGACGCCAGTTCGCGCACTTCGATCCGCGAAGAGGTCGCGCAGGGGCTCCAGCAGTTTCAGGCCCAGCTGTTCGGGCGGGCCGCCGACGTTGTGGTGGCTCTTGATGACGACAGCCTTCTTGCTCTTGCGCCGCCGAACTCGATGACGTCAGGGGTAGATGGTGCCCTGGGCCGGAAGGTGGCGCCCGCTGACCGGCGCCACTGGCGCCAGAGCTCTCGGCTTCGGCCTTGAAGACGTCGACGAACAGGCGGCCGATGATCTTGCGTTTCTGCTCGGGTCGGAGACGCCGGCGGGGAGCATCCAGGAAGAGCTGGCTGGCGTCGACGCGACGACTGGCGTGCAGCGCGCGGGCATGTCCGCATGACCATGTCGCCTTCGTTCAGCCGCAGAGCCATGGTCGACGAAGACGCAGGTGAGCTGGTCACCGATGGCGCGATGGATGAGGGCGGCAGCCACGCTGGAATCGACGCCGCCGGACAGGCCCAGGATGACTTCCTCGCCGCCCACCTGTTCGCGGATGGCGGCCACGGCTTCCTCGATGTGGTCACGCATGACCCAGTCGGGACGGACGCCGCAGATGTCGAGCGACAAAGCGCTCGAGCATGGCCTGCCCTGCACGGTGTGGGTGACTTCGGGGTGGAACTGCACGCCGTAGAAGTGGCGATCCTCGTCGGCCATGCCGGCGATGGGGCAGCTGGGGGTGCTGGCCATCAGCTTGAAGCCTTCGGGCAGGGCTCGTGACCTTGTCGCCGTGGCTCATCCACACCTTCAGCATGCCGTGGCCTTCGGGGGTGTGGAAGTCCTGGATGCCGTCCAGCAGCCGGGTATGGCCGCGGGCGCGGACTTCGGCGTAGCCGAATTCCCGGGTGTTGCTGCCTTCCACCTGTCCGCCCAGCTGCATGGCCGCGGTCTGCATGCCGTAGCGAGATGCTCAGCACGGGCACGCCCAGCTGGAAGACGGCGTCGAGGGGCGCGGTCATCCGCTTCTATAGACGCTGGCATGGCTGCCGGAGAGGATGATGCCCATGAGCTGGCCGTCGCCGGCGTATTGCCGGACCAGTCGCTGCTGACGTCGCGGGGATGGACTTCGCAGTGAACGTGGGCTTCGCGGATGCGCGCGCGATGAGCTGGGTGACTTGCGAGCCGAAATCCGGGGATCAGGATCTTCTGATGGTTCATGGCGCGTGACAGAGGGGTTGCTGACCCGCCCGGGCCGGGCGTGTCCGGAAACGAAACAGGCTGCCGACCGGGCGGCAGCCTGTGATGAGGGCAGCAACGATCACTCGACGTGATAGTTGGGCGCTTCGCTTGACGATCGTCGATGGACGTGCGATTCACGGATACCGGCGTTGCTGATCTCGACGAACTGGGCACGCTGCTGCATGGCGTCGATGGTGGGGCAACCGCAATAGCCCATGCTGGCACGCAGGCCGCCGCACAGCTGATAGATGATGGCGCTGACCGCACCCTTGTAGGGGACACGACCTTCGATGCCTTCGGGCACCATCTTCTCGGCGGCGACGTTGGAGTCCCGGAAATAGCGGTCGGCCGCGCCCTGCTGCATGGCGCCCAGCGAGCCCATGCCGCGGTAGAACTTGCGGGCGGCCCTTGCGCAGGGACGAGTCTCGGAGGTTCCTCGGTACCGGCAAAGATGGAGCCCATCGCATGACGCTGGAGGCGCCGGCGGCGATGGCCTTAGCCACGTCACCGGAGTAGCGGATGCCACCGTCGGCGATGAGGGGCACGTCAGTGCCCTGCAGGGCAGCGGCCACGTCGCCCACAGCGGTGAGCTGGGGCACGCCCACGCCGGCCACGATGCGGGTGGTGCAGATGGAGCCCGAGGCCGATGCCGACCTTGACGGCGTCGGCGCCATCAACCAGCATGCGGGCGGCGTCACCCGTGGCGATGTTGCCGGCGACGACCTGCAGGGTCGGGGTAGTGGCGCTTGATCTCGCGCACGCGCTCGATGACGCCGCGCGGTGGCCGTGGGCGGTGTCGACCACCACCACGTCCACGCCGGCAGCCACCAGGCGCTCGAGCCGTTCATGGCTGTCGCCACCGGTGCCGATGGCGGCGCCAACGCGCAGCTTGCCGACGCTGTCCTTGGAGGATTCGGGGGTGGGTGTCGGCCTTCAGGATGTCGCCGACGGTCATGGACCGCGCAGCTCGAAGGCGTCGTTGACGACCAGCACGCGCTCGAGACGGTGCTGACCGCATGAGCTTCTGGGCGTCATCCGGGGCTGGAACCCTCGGGCACGGTGATGAGCCGCTCGCGCGGGGTCATGATGTTTTGCCACCGGCTGGTCGGTTCGGACTCGAGCGCAGGTCGCGGTTGGTGACGATGCCGACCACCTTCCTGCTGCCGCCCTCGACCACGGGCAGACCGGAGATGCGGTGCTCGCGGGTGATGGCGATGACCTCGCGCACGGTCATCTCGGGGGTGATGGTGATGGGGTCGCCCACCACGCCGGACTCGTAGCGCTTGACCGCCAGGACCTCGGCAGCCTGCCGTTCGGGCTTGAGGTTCTTGTGGATGATGCCGATGCCGCCCAGCTGGGCCGTGACGATGGCCATGCTGCTTTCGGTGACGGTATCCATCGCCGCCGAGACGAGCGGGATGTTGAGGGCTGATTTTCCGGGTCAGAGCGCGTGCGCAGGGATGCGTCACGGGGGATGAAGTCTGAATACGCGGGGACGAGCAGGACGTCGTCGAATGTCAGTGCCTTCTTGGCTATCCGCATTGCTGTTTTTATCCGCAAAGCGGCATGATAGCAAATTATCCTTCGGACTGGCGCTTCGTGGCGCGGATCTGACGATCAGCCACGCTTCGTCGGCCCCAGCGACCGTCGGTCCGCTCGGCGCGACTTTTTGCCACCCGGGCAAAGCGGGCCGCCCTCGCGTCGGCCAGGATCGGACACCGCGCTTCCACCCGGTCGTCGGGCCGCAGCAGGGTCATCCAGCCAGGCACGGCGACCGGAAGCGTGACAGGCCCTGGGGCCTTGGCCTCGATGGACTGGACAAGGTTGCACGGCTCATCGCCCCCAGGGCATGCGCTGCCCGGGCCGGCCTCATCCATCCGGGATGTCGGATGCTGCTGGGCTGGCGACGATCCAGACACAAGCAGGGCCTGTCGATCCGAAGCGGCCGCCCGTTGCAGCAGCTGCCGGATGGTGGTGCCCGGAGGCACACGGTACACAGTGCGCACCAGCGCGTACCGTACCGGCTGGCCAGCCTCCTCGGGATTGGCAGCCTCGGGATTGGCAGCCTCGGGACTAGTGGCCTCGGGACTGGTGGCCTCGGAACTCGTCGCCTCGTGGGCCGCGGCCTCCGGGTACTGGATGACCAGTTCCACCATCAGGGCTGCCGCGGTGCTCTCGGATGCCGGCTGGTCCGGGGGGGCGGATGGCTGATCCTGCGGAGCCTTGCGGCGCGCGCTGTGGGTCATGAGGCTCCGAAGCCCGGGCCGTAGCGGCGCTCGGCCTCCTTCACGAAGGCATCGACCAGGGTGTTGGCGATGTGGCCGAAGACGGGATTGAGCACCCGTGCAATGAGGCCGCTGCCCACTTCATAGTCCAGCTCCAGGTCGATGCGACAGGCATCCTCGGCCAGCGGCTTGAAAGTCCAGCCGCCCTGCAGGCGCGAGAACGGGCCGTCCTTCAGGCGCAGCCGGATGCTGGTGGGGCGCTGGTGGACGTTCTCGGTGGAGAAGGTCTGGCGGATGCCACGAAGTCGATGGTGATGGCGGCCGACATGCCCTCGTCGGTGCGCGACAACAGCTGCGTGCCTCACACCGGGGCGAAAAACCGGATAATCTTCCTACCCGCTCGACCAGGTCGAACATGGCCTGCGCCGAATACGGCACCAGGGCGGACTTGCGGATCACGGGCATGGCTGGCCCCCGAACACGGATGGGATCCTCTCGGACGGGATCCTTTCAACAGGCACAATATCGACCATGTCGACCATTACAGAAAACCGGAAAGCCGGGTTCAATTATTTCATCGAGGAACGGATCGAGGCCGGGCTGGCGCTGGAAGGCTGGGAGGTGAAGGCCATCCGGGCCGGCCGCGTGCAGATCCGGGAAGCGTATGTGATTGTAAGGCGCGCGAGAGATCTTCCTGATCGGTGCGCAGCATCACGCCGCTGATCACCGCCTCCACCCACGTCAAGCCGGATGTTACCCGCAACCTCAAGCTCCTGCTGCACCGTGCCGAGATCGCCCGCCTGATCGGCAAGGTGGAGCGCGCCGGCTATTCGCTGGTGCCGCTGGACCTGCACTCGACGCGTGGCCGGGTGAAGCTGGCGCTGGGACTGGCCAGGGCAGAAGCAGTTCGACAAGCGCGCCACCGAGCGCGAGAAGGACTGGCGGCGTGAGCGTTCGCGGCTGATGAAGAACAGCCGCTGAGCCTGCTGACGCGGCGCCCGGGGGATCATGCAGCCAGCTTCATTTTTGGGAAGCTTCCGCCGGTTGCGATAGTCTGTCAGAGGACCTGACGCTGCGGGGGTACGCGGCGTTCGACGTTCGTTTGCCCGAGCCGACAGACACGGCGAAAGAAGAACGTGAGGTTCACCCCTTCGGACATGGTGAGCGAATCGCGAGCTTCCGCGACCGGGGAGGCCTCCCCGAAAGGCGACCGCAGGCGCGCCGAGCCTCTGCGCTGGCCGAGGCGTAGAGCCGGGGGTCGGAAGAGGCGGATTTTCAGCCGACCCTGCTGCGCTATCGGCGCCGACACCGCTGCCCCCTGCGACGCACGGCATCAACGCCTTTCCTGCCGCCAGGATCGGGACGACCGTGTCAGCCAGGACCGTCACGAAGTGATCGTCGCCCGGGCGGTCCCGGGGCGAGACCTCGCCTGCCGTACGGGCGGACAGCACCAGCCTTCCTCCCCAGGGCACGGTTCCGGAACGGCCTGCTCCCCATCGGAACGGTTCCGGGCGGTTTGCCACCGGCCGACCAGACAAACCCTCGTGACGATCCGAAGCCTGTGAGGGCACTTCAGGAGAACGCTATGCCCGACGCTCTGGCGAAAATGGATCCGTGAAGACGGGCAATGCTGCCCCCTCATCGGACGCGCCGATGGCGGTCTCCGACAAGAAGGCCAGGAAGGCGGCAGAAAGCCGCCAAGCTGAGGCCCTGAAGGAGGAGTGGGCCCGGGAAGCCGGCGTCGCCGCACCTGCCCGCTGGGTACCGCCAAGGGTGTGGAGACGATGTTCCGCAATGCCTTCCGGACCGAGATGGGCTGCTGGCGCTGGCCGCCACCGAGGCCAACATCGTGATCTCGCTCAACGGCTTCATCGTGTCGGCGCTGATGGTGTCAGGGGCCTTCATCTTCTCGTCGTCGCCCGAGTTCCTGGTGCCCGCCGGCATCTTCATGCTCACGGCAGCCGCCTCGATCGTCTGCGCGCTGCTGTCGGCCTCGCCCGAGCGGGTGGGCCGGTTTCAGGAGACCTGGCGCTGGCTGAAGGACGTGTTCCGGCGCAAGGCCAGGCTGCGCGACTTCAGGCCGGGTCTCCGCACAACCCCACCGTCCATTTCTTTCGGCGACTCCCCAACATCCTGATCTACGAGGATCGTGCCAAGATCCCGAAGGATCGCTACTGGCAGATGATGCAGGACATCATGAACGACCGGGAGCAGATCTACTTCCGCATGAGCGAGGAGCTGTACTGGCTGGGGCTGATGGCCGACAAGCAGTTCAAGTTCCTGCACATGTCCCTACGTGGTGTTCCGCTGGGGACTTCTGGCCTCGGTCATTGCCTTCACGGCCGTGAAGACGCTGCCAGCGTGATTCCGGCGCATGCAGGCGCAGCAAGCAGGCCGCCCATCTTGCAGACGCTGGGCATCAACGTGTTCAGAGCCTGTGCACGAACCCTCGGCGGTGCAGCAGCTGCCGACGGACGCATCCTGGTGGTGGAGGACGAGCCCGCGCGCGGCCAGCATCCCTCACCATCGAGCCCTGACGGTTCGCTGACGGGAGGACGAGGCACTGGATGCGCGCATCATCCGCGATTTCCGTCGCAAGCGTGAACGACTGGAAGCGCTGACCCGCGACCGGAGGGCTACATCTACGCCATCACCTCGCATTCGACCCACCGCAACGGCCAGCGCCGCGCCCGACCGCGACGCTTCCTGCGCTTCCGGATCGGGCACCGACATCCAGCAGCTGGAGGTCGTCCAGCGGGCTGATCGACGATCTGAAGAACTCGTCCGAGCTGAAGGAACTGATCAAGGCCAAGACCGGCACGGAGCTGGACTTCCACAACACCAATATCGAGGGACTGGCTTCGACCCGCACGCAAGAACCGTCGATGCTGGGCTTCCGGGATCCAGAGTTCAACGAACTGGCGCTGGTTGTCTCCATCGACAACCCGAAGGACATGTTCGAGCACGTTCCGCCGCACTTCGTGTCGGTGGCGTTCTGAACATCAAGGGAGCAGCATCCGCTCGTTGAACTACGACCCGGTGCTCGAGAGCTTCATCACGCCAACGGGTGAAGGATGACGATGGCACAAAGTTCTCGCAACTGTGGACCTGGGCGGCAACCCGAACGACGCGCCCAAGGCCATCCCGCTGCCCAACCTGCGCTATCTCAGCAACGTGGAGGCCGTCGATTCGGTGGTGATCAACGGCCAGCACCGGCTGCTGCTGATGGGCGACGAGGGCGACGCCAGAAGAACCTGCCCGCCAAGTACATGGTGGTGGACTGCGCCGATCTGTGACGTCGTGATTGAAGGCCGCACTGCGAGATCCGGTGCGGCGCTTCGTCTGCGATTCTCAGCGACCGGCCGAGGAGGATCACGCGGGCGATGATGCCGGTGGCAGCGGCCTGCGCTGAGTCGCTTCGAGCGGACGGTCGCGGCCGCTGCGGCGCACGGGTCAGCCGATGATCGCGCCGGTCCTGCACCACCATCACCGACTGGCGTGCCTCGGGCGGCAGCCAGTCGCCCCGATGGTGGCGGTGCTCGGGGCCTGCCCCGGCCCCATGCGCATGTCATCGGTCTGAGACCTGCGTATGGACTGGACGGACACGGGGTTTCCTGACGCCTGAATGGCGCGCCTGCCCAGTGCTGGCTCCGGGCCGTGGTGGGGCTGATCGCCTTCCCAGTCGTCACGGCGATCGTCCGGACCATCCGGGCCGTCATGGCGAGCCCGCAGCGAATGACCGTAAGCGATCGCTCCCCCGCCCGGCTCATGCGAGGCTGCGCCGATCACCGCCAGACTGCTGGCGCAGCACCGGGGCGACGGTGGAAGCCACAAGACGGCGGAGGAAAGCGTGTGCAAGACATGTGTCGTGTCGGATCCTTGTCGGGTGGTGTTGAACACAGGCGACATTGTGGGCACCGAGTGTGAAGCAGGCACTGAGCGCAGGTAAAGATCGGGTAAAGCACAGGGAGACATCTGCGGCATACATCTGCGGGGATACATCCGTAACACTTTATCGCTGCAGCCGACCGTCCCCGGGTGATAGCCCTGGCCCGCTTTCCGGGGCGATGTGGGGAAAACGATGATGCTGAGAAACCGACACATTCTTGCTGCCATGGGTGTAGCGACAGGGAATGCTGGCATTGGCGCAGCCGCCGGCCGTGCTGGCGGGGAACCCGACCAGCACGGGTACCAGCAGATCAACCACTACAACACGCCGGCCGGTTTCATGAACGACATCCAGACCCTGTTCAAGGGGGCGGATGGCTACTTCCATCTGTATTACCTGCTGAACAGCAACTACAAGTCCGACAACGACGGCACCGAGTGGTACCACGTCCGGACCGACTGGGAGCATTTCGAGAACCGAGGCGCGTAGCCATTCCGAAAGTTCACGCATGGCTGGTCGGCCGTGGCCACGGGCTCAGTGATCGACAACGCCAGCAGCTTCTTCAGGATCTGCCAACGGCAGCCATCGTCGCGTACTTACGAGCTACACCGAAAGCGGGCAGCATCAGTACGCCGCCTATTCGCTGGACTTCGGCGAGAGCTATGTACCCTACGCGGCGGGCAGCCGGTCCTGAAGAGCACCACCGCCGCCTCGGACAACCGCGACCCGTACATCTGGCGCGACGCTCCCCGCGGCAAGCTGATGATGTACCTGGCCGAAGGCGACAAGATCGGTGTCTATGTCAGCAGCGACGGCAAGGCCTGGACCTATGAAGGTGCGACGATCCTGAACGCGGGCGCACTGGGCGGCAAGGACCTGGGTCTGGTGGAATGCCCGAACCTGAAGACGATGAAGGCCTCGGACGGCACGACAAAGCACGTGCTGTTCTTCGGTGCCAACGGCTACCAGTATGGGTCAACCACCGGTACCTACTACATGGTGGGGCACCGGACGACAAGAATGTGTTTGTGGCGGAAAGCCAGCCGAGGCGCGTGGACCGGGGCACGGACTGGTATGGCGCCAACTTCCTTCAGGAAAGCGACACGACCGTGAAGGCGCTGGCCTGGCTGGGCAACTGGGCGTATCTGCAGGGCGACATCCGCGACCAGAATGGTGAGGTCTCGAAGCACCTGAGCGGCATCAGCGCTGAGCCCGCAACCTGACGCTGGTCCGGGAAGGCGAGGCCTACGTGATCAAGTCCGCCGTCGTAGAACGCCGCAGACTTCGGTCGATACGGGCTTTGCGGACACCTTCAACGCGAAGATGGCCGCGACAACTTCACAGGTGCTTTACGACGTGAAGCGCTGGACGTCGCAGGATCTTAATCTGGCATTCACCGGCGTGAATGGGCGGCCCGTGAACGGGCGCATCCGCATCTTCCTGAATCAGGCCGACAGTACAGTGTTCATCGATTACGACGCGGACAACGGGCAGTATGAGGTGCGCCGCACCAGCACCCGGATTTCCGGCGATGCCAAGGCCAACTACGAAAAGAGCATGGTCGTGTCGTCGGGTTACGCCAGCCCTGCATCGTTCCGGATGAGTCTGGTCGTGGACCGGACAAGCGTGGAGCTGGTCTGGCAGCGGCGAGCTATTCGCTGACGAAGCTCTCGACCGAAAACGACGTGGGCGTGCTCATCGAGACCAGCGGGGAGAACCGGCTGGATTACTCGATGAGCAATCTGGAGGGCAAGTAGGGCCGATTGAGCAGCGAATCGATGGGGGCCACTTCGCTGTGTGGCCCCAGCCACGATTGATCAGTCGGTAAAATGGATTCAACAAAGGGCACCGACGTTTCGGTGAAAATCGAAACGATTGCGGGTCACCAGCGTCAGGCCGTTGACCCGGTGCCGTGGCTGCAATCAGCTTGTCGATGGCGTGCTCAGGATGGGGAACGCGCAGGCGTCCCCAGAGCAAGGCGGCCTCGGTATCGATGCGCAGGGATGCGATCGCGGTATTGCTCCACGATCAGCGTGAGCCAGTCATCAAGCAGGCGGGACTGGATGTGGTCTCCTCGATGCCGGATGAGATCCACCCCGCGCCGCAGCTCACCGATAGTGATGACGGACAGGTAGAGTGCGCTTCCCTTCTCGGAAGCCTCCCGAAGAAGGCCTGAACGCCTGCATTGGCCCGCCTGCCCTTGCGGAGCCTCGCTCAGTGACGTTGATGTCAATCAAATACATGCCGGTGGACTGGCCGTCGTCCTGTTGACGCTCGAAGTCTGAATCCGGGCCAACATCCGGCATGCTGGCCAATATCTCGGCCAGTGATTTCTGGGCGGCCGCTGGAGGGATTCAGCAGGATGGCTCGATGCTCGGCTTCAGCACTGCGGCCGTTGGCGGCTGCGCGCTGCTTCAGGGCCTGCACCAGGGATTCGTCCAGTCCACGGACCAGCAGGCTTGTCATGGTCATCTCCAGGCAGGAATCCCCCGAACAAGTCCCGTACTGCATACCGGCGCGCAGAGCGGGCGCCTGACGTGTTCGGAGGATCGTCAGGTGATAACAATGCTATCACCTTAGCCCTTGTTCCCAGCCCCCGTGCCCTGCACGGTCTTCATGGCGGTGGCGATAAGGCCGGCCACGTCGCCGAGGTTGGCGGGCACGATCATGGTGTTGTTGGTGCGGGCCAGCTGGGCGAAGGCCTCGACGTACTGTTCGGCCACACGCAGGTTGACGGCGGTGTCGCCGCCGGGAAGCTGAGCGGCGTTGCCGACGCGCTCGATGGCACTGGGCGGTGGCTTCAGCGATGGCGGAGATGGAGGCGGCTTCGCCATGGGCGCGGTTGATGGCGGCCTGGCGCTCACCCTCGGAGCGCTGGATGGCGGCTTCGCGTTCGCCGGAGGCGATGTTGATCTGTTCCTGACGGCGGCCTTCGGAGGCGGCAATGACGGCGCGCTTTTCCCGCTCGGCCGTGATCTGGGCCTGCATGGCGCGCAGGATCTCGGCGGGCGGGGTCAGGTCCTTGATTTCACAGCGCAGCACCTTGACGCCCCAGTTGGTGGCGGCTTCATCCAGCACGCTGACGACGGCGGGTTGATGGCCTCGCGTTCCTCGAAGGTCTTGTCCAGTTCCATGCGGCCGATGACGGGCGCAGCGAGGTCTGAGGCCAGCTGGGTGATGGCGTCGATGTAGTTGCTGGAGCCGTAGGAGGCGCGCATGGGGTCGGTGACCTGGAAGTACAGCACGCCATCGACCTGCAGCTGGGTGTTGTCACGGGTGATGCAGACCTGGCTGGGCACGTCCAGCGGAAACTCCTTCAGTTCATGCTTGTCAGGCCACGCGGTCGATGAAGGGCACGATGATGTTGGAGACCCGGCATCAGGATGCGGTCGAACTTGCCCAGCCGCTCGACGACCCAGGCGTGCTGCTGGGGCACGATCTTGAGGGTCTTGACGGCAAAGACGATGGCCAGGACCAGGATGGCGATGGAGACGGTGGTAACAGGTGGCATCGACGGTCACTCCTGAAGGATGGTTATCGGGATGAAGGCAGGATAGGCGTTCTGCCCGGGCAGCGCGTGCCTTGCGCGATTGCCGGCCGGCCCGGGCGGTGCGTCGGCGGCGTGGCGGCTGGCATGGGCGCGGGCTTGCCGGCCCCAGGCCGCCGTCACGCCCTGAGGGGTAAAGGGATCAGGCGACGGCCACCGGCGCGGGAGCGCTGCTCGTGGCGCGCGCCAGCTCGACCGGAATCAGCACGAGGGCGGCTGCCGGCGATGGCGTGGATGCGGTGGGTGCCGATGCGGCGCGGGTAGCCGGACAGCAGCTCGGCCTGCCAGATGGTGCCGCGATAGTTGATGCGGGTCTGGCCGTTGTCTTCCCAGCTTTCGACGGTGACGGTCTGACCGATATCGAGATTGAGGTCGGGGTTGCGCTCGGGCGCCTGCTGCGACGGGGCGATGGGCCGGAGGTAGCGCACCAGACCTGCGCCCCGGGCACTGGCGACGGCGGCGACCAGCAGCTGGATGCTGAACGTGGCACCCAGCCGGCAGACAGAGCCCCGCCGGGGCCGGAGCCACGGCGATGACCAGCAGGTAGAAGGAACCGACGAACAGCTCGGTGATGCCGAGCACCACGGCGAGAATCCACCAGCCATAGTGTGTTGCCATATCTGCCATCTGCGCCTCCATCTGCCTTGCCAGAAGGTCCGGGCTCCTGCCATGCGGATGCGGTCTCTGTGCAGATGCGCGCAGATGAGCTCCGTTCATGGGGGAAGCGGCCGGAAGAGCCTTCCGGGGCCCTGGTTTTCATTTTGGGACACTTTTACCGAGTGTCAAGGCAAAGCCGCACAAACGGCTTTCCGGGGTGGAGATTTGGCGACAATGCGCAGACAGTCCGAAGAAATGTGCACATTGTCACCACAAAAAACGCCACCCGAAGGTGGCGTTTGCGTGGCCGGCGCGATGCACGTCCTTTCGGTCGGCGCACCCCGGGCAGCGCGGTAGCAGGACGTCCCGGTGCCCCGGTAGATGGCGTGATGCCAGCCAGCCGCCGGGGCGACCGGGCAGCCAGCGCTACTTCCCGGCCCGGTCCCACGCCGCTGCCAGGTGGAGACGACGGTGTCGGGGTTGAGCGAGATGGAGGTGATGCCCTGGTCGACCAGCCATTCGGCGAAGTCCGGATGGTCGGACGGACCCTGGCCGCAGATGCCGACGTACTTGCCGGCCTTGCGGCAGGCCTCGATGGCACGGGCCAGCAGCGCCTTGACGGCAGGGTCGCGTTCGTCGAAGCCTTCGGCCAGGCCCGAGTCACGGTCCGGCCCAGAGTGAGCTGGGTCATGTCGTTGGAGCCGATGGAGAAGCCGTCGAAGTGCTGCAGGAACTCGTCCGCCAGGATGGCGTTGGAGGGCAGCTCGCACATCATGACGACACGCAGTGCGCCGGTGCCATCCGGTGCGCCGCCCTCGCCCCGCTTCAGACCATGGCTGGCCAGCAGCTCGATGACGCGCGCGCCTTCCTTGACGGTGCGCACGAAGGGATCATCAGCTGGACGTTGGTCAGGCCCATGTCCTCACGCACGCGCTTCATGGCCTTGCATTCCATCTCGAAGCAGTCGGAGAAGGTGTCCGACACGTAGCGCGATGCGCCCCGGAAGCCCAGCATGGGGTTCTCTTCCTCGGGCTCATAGCGCGAGCCGCCGATGAGCTTGCGGTACTCGTTGCTCTTGAAGTCGGACAGGCGCACGATGACCGGCTTGGGGCAGAAAGGCAGCCCGCGATGGTGGCTCACGCCCTCGGCCAGCTTCTCGACGTAGAAAGGCGCGGGCTGGCATGCCCGGGCCACGCTCTCGACGGCCTGCTTGAGGTCGGCGTCGACAGCGGGGTAGTCGAGAATGGCACGCGGGTGGATGCCGATGTTGTTGTTGATGACGAACTCCAGCCGTGCCAGACCCACGCCGTCGCTGGGCAGGGCCGCAAACTCGAAGGCGAGCTGCGGGTTGCCGACGTTCATCATGATCTTGGTGTCGATCTTCGGCATGGTGCCGGTCTGGACATCGGTGACTTCGGTCTCGAGCTGGCCGTCGTAGACGTAGCCGGTGTCGCCACCGGGCGCACGAGACGGTGACAAGCCGGCCATCGGCCAGCACGTCGGTGGCGTTGCCGCAGCCGACAACGGCGGGAATGCCCAGCTCACGCGCGATGATGGCGGCGTGGCAGGTGCGCCCGCCCCGGTTGGTGACGATGGCCGAGGCACGCTTCATGACCGGCTCCCAGTTGGGATCGGTCATGTCGGTGACGAGGACGTCGCCGGGCTGCACGCGGCTCATCTCGGACGCATCGCCCACCAGGCGCACGCGGCCGGTGCCGATCTTCTGGCCGATGGCGCGACCGGAGGTCAGCACATCGGAGCTGCTCTTGAGGACAAAGCGCTGCTGCTTGCGGTCCTGCTCTGCGACTTGACCGTCTCGGGACGGGCCTGCAGGATGAGACTTGCCGTCGATGCCGTCCTTCCTCGATGTCCATGGGACGACCATAGTGCTTCTCGATGATGGTGGCATAGCGGGCCAGCTGCGTGACCTCCTCGTCGGAGAGCGAGAAGCGCGCACGCTGCTCGGCCGGCGTGTCGACGGTGCGCACGGTGCGGCCCTGGGAGGCCGCATCCTCGAACTCCATCTTGATGAGCTTGGAGCCCAGGTGACGGCTGATGATGGGGTACTTGCCGGCGGCCAGCATGGGCTTGTGGACGTAGAACTCGTCCGGGTTGACGGCCCCCTGAACGACGGTCTCGCCCAGGCCCCAGCTGCTGGTGATGAACACCACGTCCTCGAAACCGGATTCGGTGTCGATGGTGAACATCACGCCCGAGGCGCCCAGGTCGCTGCGGCACATGCGCTGGATGCCGGCCGACAGGGCCACGCCCTCATGGGCAAAGCCGCCCTAGTGGACACGGTAGGAGATCGGCGCGGTCGTTGTAGAGCGAGGCAAAGACCTCACGGATGCGGTCCAGGATGGCGTCGATGCCGACGACGTTGAGGACGGTCTCCTGCTGGCCGGCGAAGGAAGCATCGGGCAGGTCCTCGGCGGTGGCGCTGGAGCGCACGGCGAACGAGACGCCAGCCGGGGAATCCTTCGTGAGGCGGGCGAAGTGCTCGCGGATGGCCTTTTCCAGATCAGGCGGGAAGGCGGCCTCGCTCACCCAGCTGCGGATCTCGGCGCCGGCACGGGCGAGGCCTTCACGTCGTCGGTGTTGAGGGTGGCCAGCCGGGCGTTGATGCGCTCGGTAGAGGCGGTTGTGATCGAGGAAGTCCCGGAAGGCGTCTGCGGTGGTGGCAAAAGCCGCGGGCACTGGACGCCCGATGCCGAGAGCTGGCTGATCAGCTCGCCCAGCGAGGCATTCTTGCCGCCCACGACCTCGACATCGGTCATGCGAAGCTCTTCGAACGGGATGACGAGCCGTCCTGCGTGCGTGTTGCTCATGGTTGAAGTACCGGATGGTTGAAAATTCTGATGTCCGATATTCTAGGGCCAGTCCATTTCCGGCATGTTTCCTCGTTCCACACTTCCATGTCTGCCACCCCAACTTCCACGCCGCAGGGCCATGAACGGACGGCCTACTTCATTTCCGACGGCACCGGCATCACCTCCGAGACCGTGGCGATGTCGCTGCTCAGCCAGTTCGATGACCTGAAGACGCGCAACGTGCGCCTGCCCTTCATCGACAGCGAGGCCAAGGCCCATGAAGCCGTGGCGCGCATCAACCTGGCCGCACAGAACGACGGGCGCCGGCCGCTGGTGTTCTCGACGCTGGCCATCCCGGCGATCAGCGAGATCGTGCAGACGGCCCTAACGCGTGCTATCTGGACCTGATCGGCACCTTCGTCTCCAGCCTGGAGACGGAGCTGGGGCGCGAGGCCTCACGCGGGGTGGGCAGTTCCACCGCATCAAGAGCCCGGACGAGTACCAGGCCCGGATCGACGCGATCAACTTCTCGCTGTCGCATGACGACGGCCAGCAGCATGCGGAGCTGGGCACGGCGGACGTGATCCCCGGTGGGGTGTCGCGCTGCGGCAGACGCCCACCAGCCTGTACCTGTCCATCAGCACGGCATCAAGGCGTACTACCCCCTCATCCCCGAGGACTTCGAGCGGATGCGGCTGCCGGAGGTGCTCTATCAGTACCGTCACAAGCTGTTCGGGCTGACCATCTCGCCGGAACGGCTGCACGAGGTCCGCAGCGAGCGCCGGCCCGACAGCCGTTATGCGGCGCTGGAAAAACTGCCGTGACGAGGTACGCCGGGCCAGAGTCGATGATGCGCCGCGAGGGCATCTCGATGCTGTCGACAACCACGAAGTCGATCGAGGAGATCGCGGCGACGATCCTGACGGTGATCCAGCTGGACGAAGGCGGGAAGTAAGCACGCAGACTTTTCGACCCTCCCCTCGGTCAGTGCCCGCCCTCCTCTCCCGGCCCGCCGCTCAGGCGAGTGTCACCGCCGAGGGCCCGTCAGGAGCGCTGGCGAGCCGCCTCGCGCCGCTGCTCGAACAGGCAGACGGCGGCGCTGGCCCGCAACGTTGAGCGATTCGACCGGGATCCTGCGGGATGGTGAGCCGGTAGCCCAGCTGGGCCTGCAGCTCAGGATCGATGCCCTCGCCCTCGTTGCCGAGGCCCAAAGCCAGCGGCTGGCGCGAGGTCGGTGGCGCTAGAGCGACTAGCCGTCCTGAAGGACAGTGCCGGCCGGGGCAGCGCGCCGACCCATGCCTTCAGCTGATCGCGGGGATGTTCTCGTGGATGTCCGGCACGAAGTGTCCGCCCATGCCGGCACGCAGCACCTTGGGCGCCCAGCAGGGCAGCTGTGCCGGCCGTGGTGAGCACGGTGCGAATACCGGCACCGGCAACCGTGCGCAGGATGGTGCCGACGTTGCCCGGATCTGGATGCGGTCAAGGATGACGAGGTCGTGGCCGGGGAGCGGAAGCCGGCGCGCCGGCCGGGCGTCTCGACCACGGCCAGCATCGGTGACAGCGACGGGCACGATGTCGAGCTGGTCGGACAGCCGGTCGTCCAGAACCAGCCAGCGGGCACAGGCCGCCAGAGTGGCCATTTCAGGGATTCCCGTTCATACCGGCGGCTTCACCGGACAGGGATGCAGGGGCCGGGTGCCGTTGCGGCGACGCGCGCTGCCATGGGAGGGCGGACGGGGATCGATCCTGTTCCCGCGGGATGCCGAGGGAAAGCTTCGCCGCCTGAGCCTTCTACGGGAACGTGCGCGGGGCAGGACCAGTTGCAGGGACGGGCCCGACCACCGGCCAGCCAGGATTCAGCAGATGCCAGCCCTCCAGCACGGTCTGGCCGCTTCGACGACGCTCACGGCCGGATTCGAGCAGCTCACGCAGGTGACGCAGACGCGGATTGGCGGCGGACTCGATCTCGACGGGGCTGTGGCGAAGCGCTGGCGGGCGTGCGCCAGCAAAGGGAGTGGGATCGGACATGATGGGCAGAGGGTTCAGTGACCGGCCAGCACGCGGGCCGACGGGGCAAAGCTGCGGCGATGGATCTCGCAGGGGCCATGCTCACGCAGGGCCGCCATGTGCACCGCCGATGCCATGACTCATGTGCCGCTCGAAGCCGTAGGGCGGGAAACTGCTCGGCATGCTGGCATCAGGTGGTCACGGACCGTCTTGGCCAGAATGGATGCTGCGGCAATGGCCGGATCCAGGTCATCACCGCCAATGACGGTCTCGACACGCAGGCCTTCCAGCTTCGGGAGCGCGGTTTGCCGTCGATGCGGACATGACGGGGCTGGGGTTGCAGGACCCGGATGGCGCGGGTCGCAGCCAGCAGGGTGGCATGCGAGGATGTTGAGGCGGTCGATCTCTTCGACGCTGGCGCTGGCCACCGCAAACGCCAGGGCCTTCTCTCGGATCTCGTCGGCCGGGGGCTTCCCGGCGGCGGGCGCTGAAACTTCTTCGGGTCCGCAGGCCCTCGATGGGATGATCGGGCGAGGGAGGACGGCCGCCGCCACGACCGGGCCGGCAGCGGCTCGGCCGCTTCATCGACGCCAGCGATGGTGGGATCGGCGGTGAACGGCAGGGTCGGCGGTCGCGGGTCGGGAGGCTTTGAGGGGCCCTTCAGGCGCGGGACAGATCGTCGAGCACGGTCTCAGCCACGCAGCGGCGCAGCCCTGGGCGCAGCGTGGTGCATCTCGGCAAAGCGGGCCACCAGGCGCTCCCGCCCGCCGGCATCGTCGTGCTGGCGGACGATGGCCTCGGCCAGCGCACGGGGCGTAGCGGCGTCTGGATGAACTCGGGCGCAGGGAACTCGCCCCGCCGAGGGATGTTGGGCAGGCCGAACCACGGCTGATGGGCGCTTATTCTTCATCATCCGGTAGGGACAGCGGGGCCAGCCGGTACGCATGACCATCAGGGCGCTTGAAGAGCGCGGCTTCCAGCGTGGCGGTGCCGCTGGCGATCAGCGTCTGGTCGCAGGGCCGCCAGCGCGGTATGCGACTGGCGGACAGCAGCTGCAACGGCAGTGTGCGCCGGGCAGGATCGGTATCGATGAGCGCGCAAGCTGGGCCAGACGGGCCTCAGCCGGCGGCAGGGGATGAGTGCCAGTCCGGATGCTGCTGGTGCATCAGCGCGGCGGCTGCAGGAAGGTGGGCGCCAGGTGCTCGACCTCGGCACGGCGGCTGCCGGGCATCAGCGCGATGACCGTGCCTGTGCCCGGCAGGCCCCAGCGCCTGGCGGGCGGCGGCCTGGTCGGGCTCGAGGGATCTGGTCGGCCAGCGGATGGCCGCAGTAGGTGGCGGGATGCCCAGCCTCGCGGTAGATGGCTTCCTCGAAGGGAAAGACCAGCAGCATGTGGTCCACCGCCGGCGGATCTTCTCGATGCGTTCACGCCGCCAGGCCCAGATGGAAGGGACTGACGAAATGATAGAGTGCGCACGCCGGCGGCCCGCAGCCGGGCTCCAGCCCAGGTTGAAGTCCGGGGCGTCCACGCCGACGAAGGCCTGGGCAGGGCCAGTTCAGCAGCCGCTGGCGGGCTGGCGGCGCACCCACAACAGGCGTGGCGGTGCCTTGAAAGGCTTCGGCGTAGCCATGGACAGCCAGCCATTCGAAGGCCACGAGGCCTCGAAGCCCTCGGCCTGCATGCGCGGGCCGCCAATGCCGGCGCAGACCGCGCGGTCCGTGCCGGATGACGGAGGATACGAAAGCGTGCCCCCTGCCCCGGACGATACGGCTGCGTCGTCAGGCTGGCTGGCGGAAAGGCGTGGCGCTGGAAGCGCCCTGCCCGCGCCAGCAGGCCAGCACGGAGGCCGCCAGCAGGTCGCCGGAGGCCTCGCCGGCCACCATGCCGATGCGGGGCGTGGCCATGGTGCGGCTCAGCGGGCGATGCCGCGGGTGGCGTCGCCCAGGAAGCGCACCAGCGGACCCAGGCACTTCTCGTGGGTGGTGTCGGTGGCAGCCTGGGCCTGCAACGCCTCGCGGGCCTCGGCCAGCGTGAGCCCCTGCCGATAGAGCGTCTTGTAGGCGCGGCGGATGAGGGTGATCTCTTCCGGCGTGAAGCCGCGGCGACGCAGGCCCTCGCTGTTGATGCCATGGGTGGCCAGCGGGTTGCCGGAGGCCATGACATAGGGCGGGATGTCCTGCAGCACGATGGAACCAGTGCCGGTCATGGCATGCGCCCCGATCTTGCAGAACTGGTGAACCTGCGAGTTGCCACCCAGGATGACCCAGTCACCGATGTGGACGTGACCTGCCAGGTTGGTGGTGTTGGCGAAGATGGTGTGGTTGCCCACCACGCAGTCATGCGCGATGTGGACATAGGCCATGATCCAGTTGTCGTCGCCAACCCGGGTGGTGCCGCCGTCCTGCACGGTACCCCGGTTGATGGTGACGCACTCGCGGATGGTGTTGCCGTTGCCGATCTCGAGTGCGGTGTCCTCACCCGCGTACTTCTTGTCCTGCGGCGCGGCGCCGACGGAGCAGAAGGGATACAGGCGGTTGTTCTCGCCCAGCGTGGTGGGGCCTTCGAGCACCACATGCGCCCCCACCTTGCAGCCGGCGCCGATGCGCACGCGCGGCCCGATGACGGCATAGGGGCCGACCTCGACGCTGCTGTCCAGCTCGGCAGCAGGGTCGATGACGGCGGTGGGATGGATCCGGGGCTGCTCCATGCGGTCAGGCCTTGCTGGTACCGACCTTGCCGGCCAGGGGCGACTCGGCGCCGGCGGCCTCCTGGCTGATTTCCCGCAGGGGCGCACATCAGGTCGGCCTCGGCCACCTTCTGGCCGTCGACCGTGGCCACGCCATGGAACTTCCAGACCAGGCGCGACTTGCGGGCAATGCGCACGTCAGCACGAGGCTGGTCGCGAGGGCTGACCGGGCGCTTGAAGCGTGCCTCGTCGATGCCGGCGAAGTAGTAGACCGAGTTGGAGTCGGCATAGCGCTCCCATGCTGGCAAAGGACAGGATGCCGGCGGCCTGCGCCATAGCTTCCAGCACCGGGGACACCGAGCGCGGCCGGCAGGGTGCGGGAAGTGGCCCTGGAAGAAGGGCTCGTTGATGGTGACGTTCTTGATGGCGAGGATGCGCTCGTCGTGGACGATCTCGGTGACCCGGTCGATGAGCAGGAACGGGTAACGGTGCGGCAAGTAGCGAAGATTTCCGAAATATCGATCGCCGGCTGATTTTTCACTCATGCTTGGACAATTCTCTGGCTGCTTCTTTTCTTCATTGGACGGCATCGTCGTTGCGGGTGCCACCTTCTGCCGTCGCCGGGGCATCCGTGCCTGCGTGAGCAGTCTGGACCTGCTGCTCCAGCCGACGCAGGCGCCGGCGCATGTCGGGCAGCTGCCGCACCACTGCCGCAGCCCGCTCCCAGTCGGCATTTTCCATGGACGGGAAGATGCCGCTGTAGAAGGCAGGCTTGGTGATGGACTTGGAGATCAGGGTCATCGTCGAGACCACGGCATCGTCGCAGATGCTGATGTGGCCGAAGATGCCGGATGCTCCGCCGATCTGGACCCGCTTGCCGATGACCGCGCTGCCCGCGATGCCGGCGCAGGCCGCAATGGCCGTATCTGCTCCGATCCGGACATTATGGGCGATTTGCACGAGATTATCGATCTTGCAGCCATCTTCGATGACGGTGTCGTCAAGCGCGCCACGGTCGACGCAGGTGCAGGCCCCGATCTCCACACGATTGCCGATGACGACCGCTCCCAGCTGGGGAATCTTGGTCCAGCCGCCGCCCTTCTTCGGCGCAAAGCCGAAGCCGTCGGCGCCGATGACGGCACCCGAGTGGATCAGGGAATCTTCGCCCACGCTGCAGTCGTCACCCAGCGTGACGTTGGCATGCAGCCGGGTGCGAGCGCCCACCGAGGCGCCAGCCCCCAGCACGGTGTTGGCTCCGATCCAGGCGCCCTCGCCCACCACGGCACCGGCACCGATGACGGCACCGGGCTCAATGACGGCGCTGTCGGCCACCCGCGCATCCGGATGGACATGGGCTCCAGCGGCAATGCCGGCAGCCGGCCGGGGATTGACCCGGGCGTCGAACCACTGCGCCAGGCGCGCATAGGCCCCGTAAGGGTCGGGTCGATCAGCAGGTTGGCGTCGGCCGGCGGGTCATCGACCAGAGCGCGGCGAGACGATGTGAGCCACGGCATGGCTGGCATGGGCGGCCTCGCGCTGCTGGGGCCGCACCAGGAAACTGATGCTTCGGTATCAGCCTTCCGAGGCTGGCGGGCGGCATACCGTCACGGACGGATCGCCACGCAGTTCGGCGCCCGAGGACCGGGCGATCTCCGCCGAGGGATACCGAGGGTCTGAAGGTTCCGTTTCATGAGGTGCTCTGCTCTCCCGAGATGCTGGATGGGTCCGGTCAGACCCACGGAATGGTACGCCCGACCCACCTTTGCGTGCTGCGCCCTGTGCGGGCGCACGGACCAGCGCCACGAGGCGCGCGAGTTGGCGGTGCATCACGCGGCCGGCCGATCAGGCCAGGGACCGTCCGCTCAAGAGGCGGCCGGCCCTGGGGCATAACGGATCAGCGACCGGCGTTGAGCTGCTTGATCACGCTGTCGGTGATGTCCAGCTTGGGACTCACGTAGACGGCGTCCTGCAGGATCAGGTCGAACTTGTCACGCTCGGCGATGGTCTTGATGGCCCGGTTGGCCTTGTCCAGCACGGCGGTCAGCTCTTCGTTGCGGCGCTGGTTCAGGTCCTCGCGGAACTCGCGCTGGCGACGCTGGAAGTCCCGATCCATGTCGGAGGCTCACGCTGGCGGCGGGCACGGTCGCTGTCGGACATCACTGCGCTCTCCTTCTCGAAGTGCTCGGAGGCGGTACGCGGGCGGGCGCCGAGATCCTGGATCTCCTTGTCGCGGCGCGAGAAGTCCTTCTCGATCTTGGCCTGGGCGGCCTTGGCCGGCGCCGAGTCACGCATGATGCGCTCGGTGCTGACAAAGCCGATGCGGGGGCTGGTCTGGGCCATGGCCGGTCCGGCCACGGAAGCCAGGCCGACCGTCATCGCGCAGGCCAGCGCGGCCCGATGAAGCGTAGCAAAGCGGGGGGTCTTCGGGATGGAAAAGGTCATGGGTAGAAAAACTCGGTTTGGGTTCGATGGAAGGGTGCGGGGCCTGTGGGCACGGAAAGGACCTGCGCCGTGGCTGGGCACCCGGACACTCGACGGGTGATTCTTGCACACTTCAGCAAACTGCATGCGCAATGCCGGGCGCATGGCGCCATGCCTGCGCAGCGGGTGCCCGCCCCGGCAAGGGCCGGGACACGCCGCCGGTTGCGGCCTCGTCAGAACGAGGTGCCGAGCTGGAACTGCACGCGCTGGGTATCGTCGCCGGGCTTGCGCCTGAGCGGGTAGCCCAGCGACAGCTTGATGTCGGCCCCGATGGGCGCGAACCAGCTGATGCCGATACCGGCCGAATAGCGCAGGTCGCCGAAGTCATAGCGATTGTCGAAGACGTTGCCTGCATCGGCGAACAGGAAGGCGCGCACCGTCTTGTCGTTGCCGGTACCGGCAGCGGGAAGAGCAGCTCGGTGCTGGCCACGAACGAGGCGTTGCCCCAGCGCGCTGTTGTCCTTCACGTCGCGCGGGCCCAGGCTGTTGGAACCGAAGCCCCGCACCGAGCCGATGCCGCCGGCGTAGAAGTTCTTGAACACCGGATAGGGCTTGCCGGCGAAGCCACGGCCGTAGCCGAGGTCGGCCGACAGCAGCCAGGTGTAGTCCTTCGTGACGGGGATGTACCAGGCGTGCTGGTAGGTGGCACGGTAGTAGGACAGGTCCTGTCCCGGGAAGGTCACGTCGAAGTTGAAGCGCTGCAGACGGCCGCGCGTGGGCATGTAGCCGCTGTCACGCGAATCACGCGACCAGCCGAAGGTGAGCAGCCACGCATCGCTGGTGGTGCCGAACTGGTTCACGTAGTCGATGTAGCGTTGCGGCAGCCCGTGGTGCCAGCGCAGTCTGGTTCTGCTCGAAGACGAGGCCGAAGCTGAGGCGGTCCAGCTCGGTGTACGGGATGCCCAGCCGCAGGCCCGCGCCCGAGGAGCGGATGCGGTAGTCGCCCAGGCCCGAGTTGGAGGCGTTGAAGGTCCGGGAGTAGAGATCCGCGCCCAGGCTCACGCCGTCGTTGGTGAAGTACGGGTCCACGTAGGAGACCGAGGCGGTGCGCTGGGTCTGGCCGGTATTGATCTCGACGCCGAAGGTGTTGCCGGTCCCCAGGAAGTTGGGCTCGTTCAGCGCCACCTGCAGGAGCAGCTTGTCGGTCGTGGAGTAGCCGGCGCCAAAGGTCATGTTGCCGGTGGGGCGTTCGGTGACCTTCACCAGCAGATCCACCTGGTCGGGCACGCCCGGCACAGCGTTGGAGATCTGCACGTCACTGGAAATGGCAGACGCTCGACCCGGTCGCGCGAGGCGCGATCTTGTCGGAATCGAACCAGGCTCCCTCGAACTGGCGCAGCTCGCGGCGGATGACCTCATCACGGGTGCGCTGGTTGCCGGCGATGGTGATGCGCCGCACGTAGGCACGCCGGCCCGGATCGATGTTCAGCGTGTAATCGACCTCGCGCTTCTCCCGGTCGATGGTGGGCACCGGGTTGACGCTGGCGAAGGCGTAGCCGATGGCCCCGGTCATCAGTGATCTTCTTCCTCGCTCTGGGTGAGCTTCTCGCCCGAGAGGTGTCACCAGGGCTCAGCGCCAGCGCCTTGCGGAACTACTCCTCGCGTCCCAGCGTGTTGCCACCAAACTTGGTCGCGCGACCTTGGCGCTCGCCTTCCCGGATGGTAAGCGTGACGTAGACCTTCTCGCGGTCGGGGTCGATGGAGACCTGTGTGGACTCGATGCCGAATTCCAGATAACCGCGGTTCAGGTAGAACAGGCGCAGCGTCTCCAGATCGCCCGCCAGCTTCTCGCGCGAGTACTGGTCGGTCTTGGTGTACCAGGACAGCCAGTTGGGCGTGGTGAGCTTGATCTGGTCGAGCAGCTCGGATTCGTGAACACCTTGTTGCCCGGGATGCGGATCTGGGCAATACGGGCGCTGGCGCCCTCATCGATGGCCAGCGACACCGCCACCCGGTTGCGGGCCAGCGGCGTGACGGCCGAGGTGATCTTGACCGAATACTTGCCGCGCGACAGGTACTGGCGGCGGATCTCCTGCTCGGCCCGATCCAGCACCGAGCGGTCGAAGATGCGCGCCTCGGCCAGACCGGCCTGGCGCATGGCCTTCTTCAGCGCCTCGGCGTCGAACTCGCGCGAGCCGCTCACGTCGACGGAGGCGATGGCCGGGCGTTCCTCCACCCGCACCACCAGCACCTCGCCGTCACGCGCAAGCTGCACGTCCTTGAAGAAGCCGGTGGCATAGAGGGCCTTGATTGCCTCGCTGGCGCGCGCCGGCGTGAACTCGTCGCCGACGCGGATGGGCAGATAGCCGAAGACGGTACCGGCTTCGGTACGCTGCAGGCCCTGTACGCGGATGTCGCGGATGACGAACGGCGAGAACGCCCAGGCCTGGGCCGACCACGCCCGAGGGTGGCAGGGCCGGCCAGCGACGGCGGCACCGTGGCTGGCCCAAAGGGGAAGATCGCGTGTTTGATACCCGGTTCTCGGCGCGAGACCAAGGCAGCCGGAATCGTCTATCGCGCAGTCAGAGATTCTGTGGAAATGACTGTGGCCGGCGCGTTACCCAAACAGGCGGGAGAGATCGTTGAAGAGTGCAACAATCATCAGGCCGACCACCGCGACAAGGCCCACCTGCATGGTGACCTGCCGGAAACGCTCGGAAAACGGGCTGCCTTTGAGCGCTTCGAGCGCGTAATATACCAAACGCCCGCGATCGAGCACGGGCACCGGCAGCAGATTCAGCACCCCCAGGCTCACGCTGATCAAGGCCATGAAGCCCACATAGGCGAACCAGCCGATGGCAGCGGACTGCCCGGCATAGTCGGCAATGGCCACAGGGCCGGAAAGGTTTTTCCAGGACAGGCTGCCCACCACCATCTTGCCCAGCATGCGCAGCGAGAAGACCGACATCTCCCAGGTCTTGGTGGCGCCATAGCCCAGCGCCTCGATCGGGCCCAGGTCCACCGTCACCATCTCGAACTGCTGAACCAGACCGGCACCGATGCGCCCCTTGCGCAGCGGCGGAGCACCAGCGTCCTGGCGTCCTGCTCGTAGACAAGCTGCGGCGTGACCGGCACGGTGATCTCGCCGTTGCCACGCGCACCGCAGCTGCAGCGGCTTTTCGGTGTCGTCGAAGCCTGCACCTGCTGGATGAGCTGCTGGGCGCGCGAGATGGGCTGGCCATTCACCCGCAGCACTTGGTCACCCAGCTGCAGACCGGCGCGGGCCGCGGCGCTGCCTTCCTCCACCGAGGCCACCTGCACCAGACCGGCCTTCAGATCCACGCCCAGCGTGCGCGTGAAATCACGCTCCAGCTCGCCCGCCGGCAGGCCGCTGGTGGGGATGCTGCGATGGTGACGGCCATCAGGCCCTCCACCTCAGCACGATCGGGCGGCGTTCGACGATCGGATCGATCATCTTCAGGCGCATTTCGCTGAAGGACTGGACGGCATGGCCATCGACCGTCAGGACCCGTTCACCCTCCTGAATGCCGGCAGACGCCGCGGCCGTGCCAGCAGGCGGGGTGGCCAGCACCGGCGCGGGCTCCTGCAGACCGGCCATGCCCAGCACCGCGTACAGCACGATGGCCAGCAGGAAGTTGGCGGCCGGACCGGCGATGACGACGGCCGAACGCTTGAGCAGCGGCAGCCGGTTGAAAGCGCGATGCACCTCGGCCGGGTCGATCTCGCCCCCCTCCTCTTCATCGAGCATGCGCACGTAGCCGCCCAGCGGAATGGGCGAGAGACTCCATTCGGTCTGGTCCTTGCCGACTTTCCAGGTCAGCAGCGGCTTGCCGAAGCCGATGGAGAAGCGCAGGATCTTGACGCCACACCAGCGGGCCACCAGGTAGTGACCCAGCTCGTGCACGAACACCAGCACGCCCAGGGCAAAGAGAAAGGCAATCAGGGTGGTCATCGGCGCAGACTCCGGCGGAATTCGGGGTATTGAAGGGATGGGGGCCGAACGTCCCAACCCCTGACAGATAGGGCATCATGCCGCAAAGCACAAGGCACACCGCCTGACCGGATGGTCCGGACCGACCGGCAGCCGCCCTTGCAGGGCCAGCCCCAGCCGGGCTCGGCGACGGATGGTCCCCAGGGACACCCAGGCTTTCCGGCCCGATCGGCTTGCTCCAGCCGCCCCGCTGCTCAGCCACTCGGTCGCGCCATCGCCCGGTTGCCCGTCAAAAGCCCGGGCGGCGACAACCCCAGGCGACGAAAGCGCTCAGGCGGCGATCTGCTGCTCGGCCAGCCGGCGTGCGGCGGCGTCCAGTGCCAGGGTATCAGCCAGCGAGTCGGGCGCCGCGGGGTTACCCAGCGCAGTCAGGACAGCCTCATTGATCCGGGCAATATCGGCAAAACCCACGCGGCCGTCGAGGAAGTTCTGCACGCTCACTTCGTTGGCGGCATTGAGCACGCAGGGAGCGCCACCGCCGGCCCGCATGGCTTCGCGGGCCAGACGCAGGCACGGGAAGCGCGTCTCGTCGGGCTCCTCGAACTGCAGCATGCCGGCTGCCACCAGATCCAGGGAGCTGACGCCACTGTCGAAGCGTTCGGGATAGGCCAGCGCATGGGCGATGGGGACCCGCATGTCGGGATTACCCAGCTGTGCCAATACCGAGCCGTCGACATATTCCACCATGGAATGGATGATGCTCTGCGGATGGATGATCACATCCAGCTGCTCGGGCGACATGTCGAAGAGGAACTGGGCCTCGATCAGCTCCAGCCCCTTGTTCATGAGCGTGGCCGAGTCGACCGAGATCTTGCGGCCCATCGACCACTTGGGATGCTTGCAGGCCTGCTCGGGCGTGGCGGCGGCGATTCTCTCCGGCGTCCAGGTCCGGAACGGCCCGCCCGAAGCGGTCAGGATCAGACGCCGAACGGCACGGCGCGAATCCACGCCGGTAGCGCGATCCGGCAGGCACTGGAAGATGGCGTTGTGCTCACTGTCGACCGGCAGCAACGTGACGCCGGACTGGCGGCAGGCAGCGCCGAAAAGCGCGCCGGCCATGACGATGGATTCCTTGTTGGCCAGCAGCACCGAGCGTGCGCCGCGCGCCGCCGCCAGCGTGGGCGCCAGGCCTGCCGCACCGACGATGGCAGCCATGACCGCGTCGATGCCCGGGGTGCCAGCCACCTCGACCAGCTCGTCGGGGCCGACCGCCAGACGGGCCGTGACCCCAGCTGCGCGCAGCCGGGCCTCGAATCGGTGGCCGCCTGAGCATCCGACACGGCCAGCACCTCGGGCCGGTATCGCTCAGCCAGCGCCAGCAGCTTGTCGACATTGCGATGAGCCGAGAGCGCGTGCACCCGATAACGGTCGGGGTGGCGGGCCACGACATCGAGCGTGCTGTCACCAATGGAACCGGTGGCGCCCAGAACGGAGATGGTCTTCATGAGTATGGTTGGATTGAGGCGGGAAACGGCCGCCAGGCAGGGACTGGGCGGGCGAGCCGACGACGTCCGGCCTCTCGTTGCGCTGATGGACGTTCAATGCACCATCAGCAGCCAGATGAGCAGGCACAACGGCATGGTGGGCACGAGCGCATCGATGCGGTCGAACATGCCCCATGGCCCGGCAGGCACGTGCCGCTGTCCTTGACACCGGCATGGCGCTGGAGCAGGGCTCTCGTACAGGTCTCCCGCGACCGACAGCAGCACCAGCAGCATCAGCACGACCGCCATGCCGATCAGCCCCAGGTGCTGGGCAACGACGGTGGAAAACAGCGGCAGGCTGCCCTCGGCGGCCCCTGCCCCGGCTCGGGCCACGACCAATGCCGTCCCGATGCACAGCACGGCACCACCGGCCACGCCCTCCCAGGTCTTGCCCGGTGAGACGCGCGGTGCCAGCTTGCGCCGCCCGAAGGCACGACCACTGAAGTAGGCCCCGATGTCGGCCAGCCAGACGATGGCCATGGCGGAAATCAGCACGCCGGCACCCAGGTTGCGCAGCTCGAAGAGCGACACCCACAGCAGCAGCATGCTGAACGCGGCCAGCCAGGGAGAACTGCAGGACGGCCTCACCCGGAACACCGAGCGAAAGGCCACGAAAACCCAGGCCGGGACGCCCACGCCCAGCACCGGCACCAGCCATTCGGGGGCGGGCGCGGCATCGCTGCGCCAGGCGCCATAGGCGATGGCAACAGCCAGTGAAACGGGAAGCGCAGGCGAGGCCTGACGGCCCAGCAGGCGGGTCCATTCATGGATGGCCAGCGCCATGACGGGCAGCATCAGCACCCCCGAGGCCGTGGTGCCACCCAGTGCCAGCACGCCGATGATGACGGCCAGCAGGATGAGGCGGTGATGACGCGCTGCTTTCCAGCATGACAAGGCGCCTCCTGCGAAGAATGAAAGGGTGGCGACGGATCACCGTGCCGCGTCCTGCCGAGTCTGGACGCTGGTCCGACCGAAACGACGCTCGCGCTGGCCGCATACCACTGGATGGCCTCCTGCGAGGCGCTCGTCGTTGAACTCGGGCCGAAAGCACTCGCAGAAGTACAGCTCCGTGTGGGCGAGCTGCCAGAGCAGGGAAGTTGCTGATGCTGCTCGCCCCGGTGCGGATGAAGAGATCCGGCTCGGGTGCGTAGGGCCAGCGACAGGTGGCTGGCCAGCTCGGCCTCAGTGACGGGCTGATCGGCGGGCACGCCCTTGGCCGCCCTTTCGCGCAGCAGCGCGTTGCCGGCCTGCAGGATGTCCCAGCGGCCGCCGCCAGTTGGCGGCGATGGTCAGCGTCATCGGGTGTTCTGGGCCGTGCGCGCCTCGGCATCGGCGATCAGCTTCTGCAGGCGGGGCTCGAAGCGCGCCAGATCGCCCGACGATCCGCAGACGGATGCCGTTACGGTCGAGCAGCGCCACTTCACGCTGCAGCGCCGACAGGAAAAAGCCGCATCAGCAGCGACACCTCGTCGGCGGGCCGACGCCAGTTCTCGGAACTGAAGGCAAAAAGCGTCAGGAATTCGACACCGCGCCGGGCGCAGCCCTCGACCGTGGTGCGCACGGCCTCGACCCCTGCGGTGGCCGGCGGCGCGGGCAGGTGCCGACAGTTGGCCCAGCGCCCGTTGCCGTCAAGGATGACGGCGATGTGGCGCGGCACGGAACCGGCGACAGGGAACGGACTGCGTCGAACTGGTGAAAGCTCATGATGGCAGGATGGGATCCGGGGAAAGAAACGAAGGGGACGACGGATCAGACCGTCATGATCTCCTGTTCCTTGGCGGCCAGCAGCTTGTCGATCTCGGCGATGAAGCGGTCGGTGGTCTTCTGGATGTCTTCCTGACCCCGGCGCTCGTCGTCCTCGGAGATCTCCTTGGCCATGGCGGCAGCTTTCAGCTCGTCGTTGGCCTCGCGGCGCACGCACGGATGACCACCTGGCGGCCTCGCCCTCGTGCTTGGTGACCTTGACGATCTCGCGGCGGCGCTCCTCGGAGAGCGGCGGCATCGGCACGCGGATGGCGGTGCCCATCGACTGCGGGTTGACACCCAGGTCGGAGTCGCGGATGGCCTTCTCGACGACGACGGCCATGGACTTCTCCCAGACGTTGACCAGCAGCGTGCGGGCGTCAGCCAGCGAGATGTTAGCCACCTGATTGATGGGCGTGGAAGTGCCGTAGTAGTCGACGTGGATGTGATCCAGCACGCCCGGGTGCGGACGGCCGGTACGGATCTTGGAAAGTGCGTTGCGGAAGGACTCGATGCCCTTCTGCATCTTCTGTTCAGCGGTTTTCTTGACTTCGGCGGGTGTGGGCATGGGTGCGTGCGTTTCTGGCGTGTCGGTCGGAAAGGCGGGCAGAAAGCCCGGCAGAGGCTGGGCGCGAGCCGGGTCAGACGTGGACCAGCGTGCCTTCGTCCTCGCCGCACACCACTCGGGTCAGTGCGCCGGTCTTGAAGATCGAGAAGACCTTCAGGGGCAGCTTCTGGTCACGGCACAGCGCGAAGGCAGCGGCGTCCATCACCTTCAGGTTGCGCATGATGGCCTCGTCGAGTGATCTCGCGATAGCGGGTCGCGGACGGATCCTTGACCCGGGTCGGCCGTGTAGACACCATCGACCTTGGTGGCCTTGAGGATCAGCTCGGCGTTGATCTCGGCACCCCGCAGCGCGGCGGCCGTGTCGGTGGTGAAGAACGGGTTGCCGGTGCCGGCCGCGAAGATGACGACCTTGCCCTCTTCCAGGTAGCGCAGCGCCTTGGGCCGGATGTAGGGCTCGACGATCTGCTCGATGTTGAGCGCCGACTGCACGCGGGCCTCGACGCCGGTCTGGCGCAGGGCATCCTGCAGGGCCAGCGCGTTCATGACCGTGGCAAGCATGCCCATGTAGTCGGCCGTGGCGCGGTCCATGCCGGCTGCGCCCGAAGACACCCCACGAAAGATGTTGCCGCCGCCGATGACGACGGCCAGCTCGACGCCGAGCCGATTGACCTCGGCGACCTGCTGACACATCTGCTCGATGGTCTGGCGGTTGATGCCGTAGCTGTCGCTGCCCATCAGGGCCTCGCCGGACAGCTTGAGCAGGACGCGGCGGTAGGCAGCCTTCGTGCCGGCGCCCTGGGCGCCGGAAGTCGATGCGGAATCAGTCATGGGGGTGTGCTCCGGGTGCGTTGGACGAGATCAGCGGGCGGCTGCCACCGGGCAGCCCACTCAGCAGCGAAGTCGTCCTGTTTCTTCTCGATGCCTTCGCCCACCACGTACAGCGTGAAGAATCCACCTTGGCCTGGCGGTTCTTCAGCAGCTGCTCGACGGTGGTCTTGTCATCCTGACGAAGGGCTGGCTCAGCAGGGTCACTTCAGTCAGGTACTTCTGCACGCGCCTCGACCATCTTGGCGGCGATCTCAGCAGGCTTGCCGGATTCAGCAGCCTTCTGCTCGGCAATGGAACGCTCCTTGGCGATGACCTCGGCCGGCACCTGCTCCTTGGAGAGCGCGATGGGCTTGGTGGCTGCAATGTGCATGCCCGGTCGCGGGCCAGGCCTCGTCGCCGCCCTTCGAGATCGATCAGCACGCCGATGCAGGGCGCCGCCGTGGATGTAGCTGGCGAGCTTGCCCTTGGCGGCGGTGCGCACGAAGCGGCGGATGCTCATGTTCTCGCCGATCTTGCCGACCAGCGCGGCACGGGTTTCTTCCACCGTGCGGCCATCGGCCATCGGCAGAACCGACAGGGCAGCCACGTCGGCGGGGTTCTTCTCGAGCACCAGCTTCGCTGCGGCAGCCGGGGCGAAAGTCGTCGTTCTTGCAACGAAGTCGGTTTCGCTGTTCATCTCGAGGATGACGCCCGTCTTGCCGTCGGCAGCGAATTTCGATGGCCACGACGCCTCGGCAGCCACGCACGAGGCAGCCTTGTTGGCCTTGGTGCCCAGCTTGACGCGCAGGATTTCCTCGGCGCGCTCCATGTCGCCGTTGGCCTCGGTGAGTGCCTTCTTGCACTCCATCATCGGTGCATCGGTCTTCTCGCGCAGCGTCTTGACCATGCTTGCGGTAATTTCCGCCATGTCTTTCTCTCTATTCCTGTTCTTGAATTCCAAATGGCACGACAGCCGGGACGCTCAAGGCGACACCGGCTGTCATGCCTGACTCGGTCCAGGCTGTGCCCCTGACGGCCGGTCGTAGCCAATCAGGCCTCTTCCTCCAGTGCCGACCTCGACGAACTCGTCTTCCTCGGTGGCAGCCTTGACGGTTTCCTGCAGGCGGGCAGCCTTGCCTTCCAGGGATGGCGTCGGCGACGCCACGGGCGTACAGGCGCACGGCGACCGGTCATCGTTGCCCGGGATGACGTAGTCGATGCCTTCGGGCGAGTGGTTGGTGTCGACCACGCCGACGATCGGGCACGCCCAGCTTGCGGGCTTCGGTGACGGCGATCTTGTGGTAGCCGACGTCAACGATGAACAGCGCGTCCGGCAGGCCGTTCAGGGTCCTTGATGCCGCCCGGGCTGGAGGTCAGCTGGCGGTTCACGGGTGAAAGACGGCGCTTCCTTCTTGGTCATCTGGTCCGAGGCGCCGTCTTTACGGCCTGCTCCATCGTCCTTCAGGCGCTTGATGGAGCCCTTGACCGTCTTGAAGTTGGTGAGCATGCCGCCCAGCCAGCGCTCGTCGACGTAGGGCATGCCGGCGCGTGCAGCTTCTTCGGCGATGATCTCGCGCGACTGGCGCTTGGTGCCCCACGAACAGGGATGGTGCCGCCATTGGCTGCCAGCTGACGCAGGTAGCGGGTGGCTTCCGGTATTTGACCAGGGTCTTTTCGAGGTTGATGATGTGAATCTTGTTGCGATGGCCGAAGATGTAGGGGGCCATGCGCGGGTTCCAGAACCGGGTCTGGTGTCCGAAGTGGACACCGGCTTCGAGCATCTGGCGGATGGTGACTGACATGAAGGGAAAAACTCCGATACAGGGTTGACAATACCCCGGGACCAGCACGGAACCAACCCGAACCCGGCAGCCTGTGAATGGTGTGTGGCCGACAGGACGGGCACCCTTGTTCCGCGGCAGGGGGCCGCCGTACCGCAGGACGCGGCGGCAGCCGGAAGTCGCATCGACCCGGGGCCTTCTGAAAGCCGCCGGTGCCCGGACCCACCTGGAAGGGGGGCCGCGCCCAGCAGCGCCCGTGATTCTAGCATCCAATGCGCCCGCGTGCCGATGCCATCTGACGGGAGATGACATCAGGATGCTGCAGATTGCAACGCAGAACCGGACAGGAGGCCAGCCGGACTTCCCGTGCCGGCAGCCCCAGTGGTCCGGGCCGGCCGGCCCTGCGACGGCGAATCAGTTAACATGCAGTCCTGATCCCGCCTTGCTCCCCACCATGTCCATCAGAATAAAGACCCCGGAAGAAATCGAGAAAATGCGTGTTGCCGGCCGACTGGCGGCCGAGCTTCTGGACTACATCACCCCCTTCGTGGTGGCGGGCACCACCACCGAGAGCTGGACCGTCTCTGCCACGCCTACGCGACCGACGTGCGGGCACGATCCCGCGCCGCTCAATTACGCCCCGCCGGGCCATTCGCCCCTACCCCAAGTCGATCTGCACGTCGATCAACCACCAGATCTGCCACGGCATCCCCGGTGACCCGCAAGCTCAAGAACGGCGACATCCTCAACATCGATGTCACGGTCATCAAGGATGGCTTCCACGGCGACACCAGCCGCATGTTCATGATCGGCCAGCCTCGGTGCTGGCCAAGCGTCTGGTGGATGTCACCTGGCAGTGCCTGTGGCTGGGCATCGAGCAGGTGCGGCCCGGTGCACGCCTGGGCGACATCGGCCACGTCATCCAGACCTACGCCGAAGACAGGGGCTTTTCCATCGTGCGCGAGTTCTGCGGCCACGGCATCGGCCGCAACTTCCATGAGGATCCCCAGGTGCTGCACTACGGGCGCCCCGGCACCGGTCCCAAGCTGGAGCCCGGCATGATCTTCACCATCGAGCCGATGCTGAATGCCGGGCGCCGCGAGATTCGCCAACTGGCCGATGGCTGGACGGTCGTCACCAGGACCACAGCCTGTCGGCACAATGGGAGCACATGCTGTGCGTGACACCAACCGGCTACGAAGTGCTGACCGTGTCGGCGGGCGCCGCCAGAGCCCAGAACTGCCGGCCTGACGCCTGACGACATCGCCGCCCTGCGCGAGAGCGCGAACGGATGCGCACGCGCGCATCGAGCGCTTCCGTGCCGATCAGCGCATCGGGCTGCTGATGCACGGGCTGGCCCGTGACACCGACCACCTGCTGAAGAAGCTCTGGAAGCTGGCGGACATGCCGTCCGACTGGGCGCTGTTCGCCGTGGGTGGCTATGGCCGCGGCGAACTTCAGCCCGCTTCCGACGTGGACCTGCTGCTGCTGGCGCCAGGCAGAGCCGGCCCGCGATGCAGCCGCATCGTCGGCAATACTGCCCTTCGGCACCCCAGCCCTCCCGGCTGACAGCCCATCGGCTGACGTCACGACACGCCATCTGCCAGCGCCCCTGGCCGACGCCACGACAGCACCTCCCGCCCCTGCCCTGTCCGACGACACCATCGCCCACATCGAGCGCTTCATCGGCGCCTGCTGGGACATTGGCACGGAAATCGGCCACAGCGTGCGCACGCCTGCCCAGTGCGCTCAGGCCGCCCGCGAGGACATCACCGCGATGACGGCACTGCTGGAGCGCCGCCAGCTCACCGGCCACCGGCGGGCCGCACGCCAGCTGAGCGAGGCCATGGCCGGCCAGCTGCAGCTGCCGCTCTTTCTGCGCGACAAGCTGCTGGAGATGCGCCAGCGGCACCAGAAGTACGAAGACACTCCCTACAGCCTGGAGCCCAACTGCAAGGAAAGCCCGGGCGCCCTGCGCGACCTGCAGGTGGTGGCGTGGATCAGCCGTGCCGCCGGCTTCGGGCGAGGCACGGGTGTCACTGGTGCGCGCCGGCGTCATCGAACCGCTGGAAGCCAGCTAGCTGCAGCGCTACGAGCGGCTTCTCAGCGCATCCGCGCCTGGCTGCACATCCTGTCGGGCCGGCGTGAGGATCGGCTGATCTTCGACCTGCAGCCCGCCGTGGCCCAGGCCATGCACCTGAAGGGGGAAGGCCCGCGCGCGCTCTCGGAAAAGCTGATGCAGCAGTACTACACGGCGGCCAAGGGCATCACGCAGCTGAGCACGCTGCTGCTGCGGTCGCTGGAGATCCGCCTGCTGCGCCAGCATCCGGGTCCAGCCCGCCGGCTGGACGACCATTTCGACCAGATTGACGACCAGCTGGACCTGCGCGATCACGCAGGACTTCGAGCGCGATCGGCTGATCCTGCGTGCCTTCCGCGTGCTGCAGCAGAACCGCTCGCTCAACGGCACTGACGGTGCGCACGCTGCGTGCCCCTCTGGCATGCGCGCTTCCGCATCGACGGCGCCTACCGGCACGATCCGATCAACCGCGCCTGCTTCATGGCCATCCTGCAGACCCCGCCCGGCATCACCCACACGCTGCGGCTGATGAACCAGTGGTCGGTGCTGGGACGCTATCTTGCGCCCTTCCGGCACATCGTGGGCCGCATGCAGCATGACCTCTTCCACGTCTACACGGTCGACCAGCACACGCTGATGGTGGTGCGCAACCTGCGCCGCTTCATGATGGCCGAGCACGTGCACGAGTACCCGTTCTGCAGCCAGCTGATGAGCGATTTCGAGTCGCCCTGGCTGCTGATCGTGGCGGCCCTCTTTCATGACATCGCCAAGGGGCGCGGCGGCGACCACTCGAAGCTGGGCGAGCGCGACGTGCTGCGCTTCTGCCGCTACCCACGGCATCACCGGCGACGACCAGCGTCTGCTGGGCTTTCTGGTGCGCGAGCACCTCACCATGTCGATGACCGCCCAGAAACGCGATCTGGCCGACCCCGAGGTGATTGCGGGATTCGCCCAGCGGGTACAGACCCCCCGTCGGCTCACGGCCCTGTATCTGCTCACGGTGGCCGACATCCGCGGCACCAGCGCCCGGGTCTGGAACGCCTGGAAGGGCAAGCTGCTGGAAGACCTGCTGCAGGGCCAGCTGGCCCCACCTCAGCAGCCACACCACCCGCCCGCCACGCAGATGGATGCCGCCGCCGAGCTCAGCGCACTCCTGCGCGAACGCGGCATTCCCGACGACGCCTACAGGGCCTTCTGGAACACGCTGGACATCGGCTATTTCCTGCGCCATGACCCGCAGGACCTGGCCTGGCACACCGAGATGCTGCATGCACACGCCGACGAGCGCCGCACCAGCGTGCACACCCGCGCCAGCGGCGTGGGCGACGGTATCGAGTTCCTGATCTTCACGATGGACAAGCCGGCGCTCTTCGCGCATCTGCCGCTTCTTCGACCAGCAGCGGCTCTCCATTCTGGAGGCCGCGTGCACCACCCGCCACGGCATGGCGCTGGACAGCTTCGAGGTCATGACGACCGACCAGCGCCGCCTGCCTCCCGAGCAACGGGACTCGCACGAAGCCGAGACGGCCCGCCTGCTGGATGCTCCTGGACCCGGGGCAGCTCAAGCCCGCCGGTCCCAGCCGCCTGTCACGTCGTTCGCGTGCCTTCCCGCTGCCCCCGCGCATCGACCTGCGCCCCGACGAGGCCGGCCAGCGCTACCTGCTGTCGATCACGGCCACCGACCGCCCCGGACTGCTGTACGACTGGCGCGCATTCTGGCCAACAACGCGGTGGAACTTTTCGGGGACGCATCGCCACGCTGGGCGAGCGCGCCGAAGACAACTTCACCATCGGGATCCGACAACCTGCATACCGAGGCCGAGCGGCTGAAGCTGGAAAAGGAACTGCTGGAGATCCTGTAGCCCGGCGGCAACCCCAGCTGCTCTTTCCGGGGACTCTTCCATGTCCAGAGCGGAAATGCCCGCCCACGGCCAGCATCGGCACCGGGCGGGCATCTTTCGAGTGGACGATCAGGCCGCTTCAGGCCAGCTGCGTCACGGCCCTCGTCAGCACCTTCAACAGCTTGGGCATCGCAGCTGACAGCGCCGCCGAAATCTGAAGCGCCAGATCATCCTGGGCTTCATCCTTCGCACCGCCCGTTGGCCTGGGCAATGGCCACGTCCGGCACGATGCGCCCCGGCCGCCCCATCGGGTCGACATCACCCGCGGCAAGAGCCTGCGGGCAGACCGGCACACGCGGTTGGCCACTGCCGCCAGCATCGCATACGGCGGGTCCAGCTCACGGGCCAGCGCCGCCTCGGGCATGGCCGTCATGCCCAGCATGTCGCAACCATCGCTCCGGTAACGACGCACCTCGGCCACCGTTTCCAGACGGGGCCCCTGGGTGCAACCGTAGCAACCATCCGTTGCCAGCGGCTGGCCCACCGCCTGCGCGGCCTCGATCAGCCGGCGACGCAGCGTGGCGTCGTAGGGATGGCTGAAATCGATGTGCACCACGGGCTGGTCCTCGCCACTGAAGTAGCTGACAGCGCGCCCCCAGGTGTAGTCGATGATCTGATCGGGCACCACCAGCGTGCCTGGCAGCAGGTCATCACGAATGCCCCCCACCGCCGAGCAGGCGATCAGGGCCTTCACGCCAGCCTCGCGCAGCGCCCAGACGTTGGCCCGATAGTTGATGTCATGCGGCGCGATGGTGTGGCCATAGCCGTGCCGTGCCAGGAAGACCACCGGCACCCCGGCCAGCCGTCCGAACGACAGCGCGCCGGAGGTCTGGCCCCAGGGCGTGCGCGCCACCTTGCGTTGCACGTCTTCCAGCCCCGCCAGGTTCAGCAGGCCACTGCCACCGATGATGCCGACCACCGGCCGGTCCACCGGCGTGCTGGCCGCAGCCAGCGCCGGTGCCATGCTGTCATCGATGCCGTCGATCACTTCACCAGACCCAGTTCGGCTGCCTTCTGCTCGAGGAAGGTCCGGAACTCGGCACCCACGTCCGGGTGCTGCAGGCCCAGCTCGACGGTGGCCTCCAGGTAGCCGATCTTGGAGCCGCAGTCGTAGCGGCGGCCCTCGAAGGCATAGGCCAGCACCGGCTGGTCGTGGATCAGCTGCGCCAGTGCGTCGGTGAGCTGGATTTCGCCGCCGGCGCCAGGCTTCACGTTGGCCAGGTGCTCGAAGATCATCGGCGACAGCAGGTAGCGGCCCACCACGGCCAGCGTGGACGGGGGCCTCTTCCGGCTTCGGTTTTTCGACCATGCCGGTGATGCGGCTGGTGCGCTCGGCCCACGGCGTGCTGGACACGATACCGTAGGCGCTGGTTTCTTCGCGCGGCACTTCCTGCACGGCCAGCACGCTGGCATGCTGGCGGTTGTGCAGGTCGACCATCTGCTTCAGCACCGGGTCGCCGCCGGGGGCGGGCTGCATCAGGTCGTCGGCCAGCAGGATGGCGAAGGGCTCGTTGCCCACCACCTCACGGGCACACAGCACGGCGTGGCCCAGACCCAGCGGCTCGGCCTGGCGGATGTAGACACAGTTGACACCGGCCGGCAGCGAGTCCTGACGGTTTCCAGCAGCTTGTCCTTGCCCTGGCCGCCAGTTCGGCTTCCAGCTCGTAGGCCTTGTCGAAGTGGTCCTCGATGCGCGCTTGTTCCGGCCGGTGATGAAGATCATCTCGGTGATGCCGGCAGCGGCAGCCTCTTCCACCGCGTACTGGATCAGCGGTCGGTCGACGATCGGCAGCATCTCTTTGGGCTGCGCCTTGGTGGCGGGAAGGAAGCGGGTACCCAGCCCGGCGACGAGGAATACAGCTTTGCGAACGCGGTTGTTGGCCATGATCAATTACCGATTTTGTTGAAAAAATCTGCTTCTGCAAGAACGGAGATTCCCAGACTTCGGGCCTTGGTGAGTTTCGAGCCGGCATTCTCCCCGGCCACGACGAAGGCGGTGCGTCCCGAGACCGAACCAGCGGGCTTGCCGCCCAGCGCGGATCATCGCCTCCGCACGGTCGCGGCTGAGATGCTCCAGCGTGCCGGTGACGACGATCGACTGGCCGGCAAACGGCTGCCGGGCCACGGCGGCCGCCCAGGTCGCGGCATCCAGACCAGGCGGAACCGCTTCGCCCACGCCGGATGTCTCATCCACAACGCCCGGACTGGCCACCCGCCGACAGCCGAAGCATCGACGGTTGTCGGATCGGCGCCGAGGCTGCCCATCCTGCGCCGCCGAGGCGAGCTCACCCTGCCCGAAGGACGGCACGCCGGGACGTGCGGCCGACCGTGCACCCTGCACCGGGCGGGGCTCGACCCCGACGGCACGCAGATGCGCGATCGAATCGGTTGTGCGCCTCGCCCAGGGAAGGCCGAGACGCTGCCGATGATTTTCAGGCCCGATGCCGTCGAGCGGCACCGGCAGGGGTCGTTCACCCCGGCTGCGACGGCGCTCGTTCTCCTGCAGGCGTCGCCGCCTTCTCTTCCAGCAATGTAGCCCAATCGGCCGCCGAAACCTTCCGAAATCCCCAAAGGCCCGTGCCAGCACTCGGGCAGCCTCTTCGCCCACCGCACGGATGCCCAGCGCGAGACAGGAAGCGCTCGAGCGACGGGTGGCGCGATCCGTCGATGGCAGCCAGCAGATTGGCCGCGGACTTCTCGCCCATGCGCGGCAGGGCCTGCAGGGTGGCGGCATCCAGCCGATACAGGTCGGCAGGCTCATGCACCAGGTTGCCATCCACCAGCTGCTCGACCAGCACGTCCCCAGACCGTCGATGTCCATGCGCGCGCCGGTGCGCGAAGTGCCACAGTGCGCGCTTGCGTTGCGCGCTGCAGAAAAGACCGCCCACGCAGCGCCAGTTGGCCTCGCTGGGCAGGCGCTGCACGGCCGAGCCGCAGACCGGGCACTGGCTGGGCATGCGGAACTCGCGGGCGTCGGCCGGGCGCTGATCCAGCACCACACCGACCACCTCGGGAATCACGTCACCGGCACGACGCACGATGACACGGTCACCGATCAGGAGCTGCTTGCGGCGGACCTCGTCCTCGTTGTGCAGCGTGGCGTTGGAGACGTTCAGGCCCCCCACGAACACCGGCTCAAGCCGGGCCACGGGCGTGAGCACCCCGGTACGCCCCACCTGCACGAAGATGTCCTGCAGCGTGGTGACAGCCTCTTCGGCCGCATACTTGTGGGCCAGCGCGAAGCGGGGTGCGCGGGCCACGAAACCGGCCTGCTCCTGCAGGTGACGGTCATCCAGCTGATAGACCACGCCATCAATGGCGTAGGGCAGCGTGGCACGCGCGCTGCCGGTATGACGGTAGTAATCCAGCAGCGCCGAAACGCCCTGCACGCGCTCCGCCCCCGGTGGCGGCAGGAAACCCAGCGTGCCCAGCCACACCAGCATGCCATGCTGCGAGCCGGGCACCCTGGTCGGGATCGCTGACCTCGCCGATGCCATAGGCATAGAACGTGAGCGGCCGGCTGGCGGTGACACGGGCATCCAGCTGGCGAAGGCTTCCGGCGGCCGCATTGCGCGGGTTGGCGAAGCTTCTCGCCCCGTGCCTCCTGCGTGCGATTCAGCGCCGGAAGTCTCCTTCAGCATCAGCACCTCGCCCCGCACCTCCAGCACCTCGGGTGCCGGGCGAGACAGCTGCTCGGGCACGCCGCGCACCGTGCGCAGATTGGCCGTGATGTTCTCGCCGGTGACGCCATCGCCCCGGGTGGCACCTGCACCAGCCGGCCGTGCTCGTAGCGCAGCGTAGCGGCCAGGCCATCCAGCTTGGGCGTGGCGCTGAAGGCAAAGTCCTCCGTCACCCCCAGCAGCGACTTCAGTCGGCGGTCGAACGCCGGGACATCGGCCTCGCTGAAGGCATTGGACAGCGAGCGCATGGGCAGCCCGGTGCGTGACGGTGCCGAAAACCGGCCGAGGGGCCGAACCCACCCGCTGGAGTGGGTGAATCGGGGGTCAGCAGCGCCGGCCAGCGGGCCTCGAGCTGCTGCAGCTCCAGGAAAAGACCGTCGTAGACACTGTCCTCGACCGTGGGGGCGTCTTCTTCGTAGTAGGCCCGGTTGTGTGCCAGCAGCTCGGCACGCAACGTCTGGACGCGCGCCCGAATGTCGGCAGGGACATCGTCGGGCGCGGCGTCGGCAGGCTTGGCAATCGGGACAGGTTCAGTGTGCATCGGGCAAGTGTAACAAGCCCGGCGCGATTACTCAGTGAAATACTCGTAACGCAGCGGCATTTCCCGCCGCAAGGCCGACCTGGGCCAGTTCAGCGTAGCGACGGGCCAACTGACGCGACACGGTGCGATCATGCCGACCGACAGGCCACGGCCGCTGCTGTCCACCAGCCGTCCGCCCAACGCACGGGCCATGCTCTGGGCGCAGGCCACCATGCCCTCCCAGGCCTCGTACTTCTCGGCCGTGCGGGGCACGTCCAGCACGAAGTCGATCTGATCGCGCGTCTGGTTGAAAGCCAGCGTGAACAGCGAATCCCCCGAATCGGCAAAGGCCTCGTAGCGGCCGTTGCCACGCTCGGACAGCCCCAGCTGACGCACCACGCCGGCCACCCGGCCGGGGTCGGCTGCCTCGGGCAGCTCGACGCGCACCTCGATCTGGGTATCAAGCCGCGCCGCCAGCGTATCCAGGTCACGGGCATTGCGCAGGATCGGCGCCATGTCGGGAATGCTGACCGGTGCCTGAAGCTTGCTGGCCAGCGACTCGATGGCCGCGTTGAAGTCCGACAGCTCGACCGCATTGAGCGGCCCCTGGCGGTTGGCCAGCAGCAGGCTGCAGCGGATGCGCACCGCCTTCTCGCCCGCTGTCAGCGGCCCCCAATGGCTGCCCAGCCGCTCGACCTCGATGCGGACCGGCTTGCTGCCCACGTGACGCAGTGACGAGGTGAGCGCCACCAGCCGGTCGGTGATCTGACCGGTGCGGGCGGCTCGAGGATCACCACGTGCTCGACACGGGCGTCAGGCAGCGGATCGGGCTCAGCCACCTCGGCCGGTACGGCCTCTACCCCTCGGCCTTGATGTCATCTGCCTGAGCCGGCGACACGTCGTCCACTCGACGCTGCACATCGGCCTCGCCATCATCTGCCGCAACCGATGCGGGCAATGCGTCCCGATGGCTGCCGCGCCGGTCATCGTCCTCCGGCGCTCACTGGCTGGCCGCACCACGCGTCATGCGCTGTGCCGCCGACGAATCCTCCTCTGCCGGATCCTCGGCCACGCCGCGGTCATGATCGACCGCAGGGCGTGCCATCGATGCCTCCATCCGGGAATCATCCGCGTCTGCCCTGCGAGCGCCCGCCGTGCGGCCTCGGCCCACCCGGGTTCCGGCAGCCTCGAACGGTGCATCACGGCCCTCGTCCCGTGCACCAGGACGGTCATGGGCCGCATCCGCATGCGCCGATGCGTGCCCGTCACGGGCCGACTCCCGGCGCAGGCTGTCCGGAATGCGGCGCGATGCCAGCGCCTGGGCCTCGGCCCGGCGTGCGGCCTCGACACGGGCTCCATCCTCGGCACTGCTCCAGGGGCGCACGGCCGCCGGGTTCTCGAACGGCGTCTCGATATAGTCCTCGTCATCCAGCGCCAGGGACGGGTGCCGGTCGGCCGGATCACTGGACGGCCCGCCCTTGCAGAGCGAGCGCGAATCCTCGCCCTCGAAGCGTGCCGGACGGGCAGCCAGATCGGGCGGCACCTGCCGTGCCGCCCCCGCATCACGGGCTCGCGGCGACCGCGCCCCCGGCGCGGGGACGACTCGTCATCCGGACCGGCCCCGCCGGTCAGCGTCTGGGGATCATCATCGAAATACCCTTGCGCAGGCCGAGTGCAGAAGGCCTGCTGGCGCCGACGACGGCCCTGCCACAGGTTGTGGGCAATGACGATGACCAGCACCACGACGACTCAGCGCGATGATGCTCCATGTAAGCGTGCTCAAAAGTGTTCCCCTGACTGTAAATGACGACCGGATTCCACCGCAGGTGTGAGCATCCGGTAACGATGCTGTCGATCCTGCGGCATCAGGCGGCCTCGGCGAGTTCGACCGCAGAAGTCAGGTCCACCGCCACCGGGCGGGACACCCTTCTCCTGCATCGTCACGCCGATCAGTTGATGGGCCATTTCCATGGCGATCTTGTTGTGCGAGATGAAGATGAACTGCGTTTCCTCGGACATCGCCGCCACCATCTTCGCGTAACGTTCCGTGTTTGCGTCGTCCAGCGGCGCATCCACCTCGTCCAGCAGGCAGAACGGCGCCGGATTCAGCTTGAAGATACCAAAGACCAGCGCAATGGCGGTCAATGCCTTCTCACCCCCTGAAAGCAGGTGGATGGAAGCGTTCTTCTTGCCCGGGGGCTGCGCGAACACCTGCACCCCCGCATCCGGATTTCACCACCGGTCAGCACCAGCCGTGCCTCGCCGCCCCCGAAGAGCATCGGGAAAAAGCCGACCGAACTCGGCGTTGACGGTATCGTAGGTGGACTGCAGCAGCGACCGGGTTTCACGGTCGATGGTGCGGATGGCGTTCTCCAGCGTGGCCATCGCCTCCTGCAGGGTCGGTGGACTGGGTGTTCAGGAACACCTCGCGCTCGCGCGCCGCCGTCAGCTCATCCAGCGCCGCCGAGTTCACCGGCCCCAGCCGGCCACCGCCTGCGCCAGGCGGCTCACCCTCGCTCTGCAGCCGACGGCGGGCCGCTGCGGCAGCGCCGCAAGCGACGCCTTCAGCTCGGCCAGATCGGCCGAAGCCTCGGCCAGCGCCTCGCCCATCTGCTCGGCCGTGAGGCGTGCTGCCTGTTCCTTCATGCGCAGCTCGATCAGTCGCTGACGCAGCGGGCTCCTGCCCCCGCTCGGCACGCAGCCGCTCCTCATCCAGCCGGCGCAGCTCGCCCTGAACGCTCGTCGGCCAGCCCGCGAGCTTCCGAGCGCCTGCTCGGCTTCCATGCGCCGCTCCAGCATGACTTCCAGCTGCTCGCGCAGCTCTCGTCCGACATGCCCTCCAGATCGGCCAGCAGCCGCTCGCGGTTGCCGTCGGCCTGCGCCAGCTGCTCGTCCGCACGGGCAATGCGCTCGCGCAGATTCTCGATCTCCTGCTCCAGCGAGCGCACCGCGTAGGCACTCTCGCGCACGGCCAGCTCGCTCTCGCGGGCATGGTCGCGCCGGCTCGACAGCGTGGTCTCCAGCATCTCGGCCGCCTCGCGCGCCGCCGCCAGTTCCTCGCTGGCCACCTCGGCCTTCTCCTCGGCCTCGGCCAGCCCATCCACCAGTGCCTGCAGCGCTTCCTCGCGCCCCGTCTGGCGCAGGGCCAGCTCCTCGATCTCTTCCGAAAGCCGCTGACGGCTTTCCTCGCAGCTTCTCACCGCTGGGCCAGTCGCTCATGCTCGATGGTGGCCGTTGACACCCGTCGCACCGCCCGGGCGCTGGCATCGCGCGCTGCGCGCACCTGCTCGGCCAGCTGTGTGGCCATGGCATCGATGCGCTCGGCCTGCTGGCGGGCCTCGTCACCCAGCAGCTGCTGCGCCCGCAGCTCGCGCTCCAGGTTCTGCAGCTCCTGCTGGCGGGCCAGCACACCCTCGCCTTCCGAATCCATGGCGAACAGCACCACGTCAGAAGCGCCCGATGGCATGACCTTCCCGCACCACGAAGCGCCCGCCCGGTGGCAGCTGCCCCCGACCGGCAAAAGGCCGCCTCGGTGGATTCGGCGCTGAAGAAGCCATCCAGCCACTCGGCCATGATGGGCTTGAGCCGCGCATCCTGGCAGCGCACCAGCGAGGCCAGCGGCACCAGCCGCCCGGCCGGTCGGGCCGGCAGCGGCGCTGCCCCCGCAGGCAGGTCCGTCAGGAACAGCCCCACCTGCCCGGCAGGGCCTCCTGCAGCATGGCCGCCACCTGCGCACGCTCTTCGCTTCCAGCGCATGAACCCGCTCGCGCAGCTTTCGCTTCCACGGCCGTTTCCCAGCCGGGCTCGATGCGGATGTACTGCCAGATGCGCTCGGTGTCCTCGCCGAGGCCGTGCTTCTCCAGCCAGGGGCGCATCTGGTTCTCGCCCTGCATGCGCGCCTGCAGCTGCTCCAGCACTGCCATCCGGGCCTCGATGGTGGTCGTCTTGGTCACGGCCGCCTGCAGGGCCTCCTGCGCGGGTCCCCGCTCGGCCCGGACCTCGGCCAGACGAGCCTCCAGCGTCTGCTGCTGCTCGGCCGTGCGCCTCTTCCTCCTGCGCAGCGCCCAGCTCCAGCGCCAGCCGCTCCAGCTGATCCGACGCATCGTCACCCAGCTGCGACAGCGACGCCTGCAGCCGCTGGCGGCGCTCCTGCATCTGCGCCAGCGCTTCTTCGTGGGAGCGACGCTCCACGCGCCCCACCTGCAGCGCCTGCTGGGCCGTATGCGCGGCCTGACGTGCGGATTCCAGCGCCTCGCGCCGTTCGCGCTCCTCGTCCTCGCACGCCGCCAGCTGCTCTTCGGCCTCGGCCAGCGCCATCTCGGCCGTGGCCTGCTGCTCGCGGGCTTCCTCCAGCTGCGCCTCCACTTCCTGGCGGCGCTGCAGCCCGCCCTCGGACAGCGCCCGCGCCGACTGGATCTGTTCTTCCAGCGACTTCAGGCGTGCCTGGGCCTGATTGCGGTTCTGCGCAATCATCCGGATCTGCGATTCCAGCGTGGAGATCTCGCTGTTGACCTCGTAGTAGGCGGCCTGACAGCGGCTCACCTCGTCGTTGGCCTGGTGCACCGCCTCGCGCAGCGTCTCCATGCGGTTCTCGGCCGAGCGCAGCCCGGTCTGCAACCCCTCGATCTCCAGATCCAGGCTCTCGGCCGTCTTTTCCAGCAGCTGCTGCTCGGCCTGCGCATCATCGCGCTTGATCAGCCACAGCCACTGCTGCTTCTGCGTCCGCTCGGCCTCCATGGCACGATAGCGGCCAGCCACCTCGGCCTGTGCATCCAGCTTGCTGATCTGCCCGTGCAGCTCGCGCAGGATGTCCTCCACGCGCGTCAGGTTCTCGCGCGTGTCGGCCAGCCGGTTCTCGGTCTCGCGCCGCCGCTCCTTGTACTTCGAGACACCGGCAGCCTCCTCGAAGAACACGCGCAGCTCGTCGGGCTTGGCCTCGATGATGCGCGAGATGGTGCCCTGCCCGATAATGGCGTAGGCGCGCGGCCCCAGGCCCGTGCCCAGGAAGATGTCGTGCACGTCCTTGCGACGTACCGCCTGCTGGTTGATGTAGTAGGTGGACTGCCCCTCACGCGTGAGCACGCGCTTGACCGAGATCTCGGCAAAGCCCCCCCACGCGCCGCCAATGCGGCCCAGGCTGTTGTCGAACACCAGCTCCACGCTGGCACGCGACGAGGGCTTGCGCTCCAGCGAGCCGTTGAAGATCACGTCCTGCATCGACTCGCCGCGCAGCTCGGTGGCACGCGACTCACCCAGCACCCAGCGGGTGGCATCGATGATGTTCGACTTGCCGCAGCCATTGGGACCGACAATGCCCACCAGCTGGCTGGGCAGCTCGAAGGTGGTCGGATCACAGAATGACTTGAAGCCTGCGAGCTTGACTTGCTTGAGGCGCACGAAAACCCTTTGGAACGGACGACGGATGGCGGACGGTGCCGAGGGGGCCGTGCGGGCCTGGACAGCCCACTTTCGCATCCGGGAAAGGCCCGTATGATAGCAAGGCCCTGCCCGTTCCCGCCCCGGACTGCACGGTTTTCGACGCGTGTGTCCGGGGCAACAAACATCGCGGACTCACTGCACCGTGATGGTGCGCGTCGCCTCCAGCGTGAAGCCCTCGTCACCCTTCCACGACAGGCGCAGCTCGCCGCTTTCACGCGCCAGGAAGGTGAACTCGATGTACGGGTTGCGGGCCGTGGCCGGCCCCGGCTCCCAGGCGTACAGCAGCCCCTCGCCCAGATGGGCCTCGAAGCGGGTCACGATGTCGCGCGGCTTGATCTGCCCGTGCTCGTCCAGCCGAAGGCCGGTCTCCATGCGGTGGCTGATCTGTGCGCGCACGCGCACCATCTCGCCCTTCTTCGGCGTGAGCGTGCTGGTCCAGATCCGCGGTGGTGTGGATGTGCTCATCGTCTTTCCCCGCACATGCCGCAGCCGCTGGCGGCCACCGTCACGTCCTTGCGGGCCTCCAGGATCTGCCCATCCTTCATCCGCGCCAGTGCGTGGATGGCCTGCGAACGCGCCAGCCGTACCCGAACCGCCGCCTCGGCCACCCCGGCCAGCGGCGTGAAGTACATCCGGCAGGCCAGCGGAATGGGGTTCTTCTCGGCCAGGATGATCAGCTCCTCGCACCAGTTCGATTCGGTGATGAGAGACGGATCGACACTGACGCGCACCGGCACGGCGCTGGGGTTGTCGGCCAGCGTGGCCACATCCAGCAGAAGGCCCTCGGCCTTGGGCTTTCCCTGCCATCCACAAAGGCCGTGATCACGTTCTGCACCGCATCCGGATGCGCCAGAAGCATCTCTGCCTGCCGCTTGGCCAGCACCTCGGGTGACAGCACGCCGGCTGCGGAAGAGGCCTGCGCCAGGGCGCGCAGCGGCAATGCCAGCGTGGCACCCGCGGCCACGGCACCGGCGGCCAGCAGGCTGCGCCGGCCGCGGTCATGCACGGGTCCCGGGCTGCCACGCGGGACGAGAAGAAGCGGTATCCGCATCCGTGCGGCCGCTCATGTCGGAAAGGGGATGAAGGGTCTGCATGTTCCTGAAGGTCGGCTCGTCGGCGGGGCCCCCGTGGCCGGGGCATGCCCCGCCGGATTCACGAAACCGGACGGTTGGATGAAATGAAGATGGCCAAAGAGGCCATGTCCTGAGAAGTCCCGATCTTACGGCACCAGGAACTCGCTGAACTTGCCGTTGATCCAGGCGAAATCATCCTTGACCATGTCGGCCGACCGCACGTCCACGTCCACTGGTTCTGCACGATCCGCCCCAGCGCGTCCAGCTCGTGAGTCAAAGAGCACCGAGATCTCTTCCTGCGGCTCCAGGTTCACCATCATGTAGCACAGGGTTGTCGGGCAGGATGCGCTCGACCGTCTTGCCGGCCACGCGCTGCGACAGGTTCTTGGCCACGATCCGGCCGAGGGTGGATGCCACGTGCGCGCTCTTCGGATAATGGCCGAACAGCGGCGAGACCTGTCAATCGAGATCACCGATGATGTAGACCCGGTCGTCCGACTTCGCCGTGAAGAACTTGTTGTCGATGTCGCCCCGGGTCGTGGGCTTGCCGTCCGGTCCCTTGCCGATCAGAGCCGGCGTGCCAGACCATGTCGGCCGCCCGGTGTGGCGGCATCAGGATAGCCTCGTCGAAATCGAAGTCACCTGCCTTGGTGCTGATGTGGCGCTTGTACGGATCGACCGACTTCACCTGCGCATTGGGCACGTGCACGATGATGTCCGGATACAGCTCGTCGAAGGCCTGCTGATAGCCGGCGCTGATCGGCGCCAGACGCGGTTTCGGATCCAGGATCACCACCTTTGCCCGGAATCTTCTGCGCTTGAAGATCGCGGCAATGAGACAGGCACGCTCATAAGGCGACGGCGGGCGGCGGTGCGGCGGCGGCGGCATGGTCATCACCAGCGTGCCGCCCCTTGAAGGCATGCACGCGCTGCTTCAGCGACATCATCTCGCGGTTGGGCAGATAGGCGCTGGAATAGTGCATGCGCGTGTGAGTCGATCGTGCGCTGGTCGTTGCCGAACCACACGTCGAAGGCATCGCGGATGCCGCCGGCCAGGATCAGGTAGTCGTAGTCCAGCCAGCCCATCGAGGTCTGCACCCGGCGCTTGTCGCGCTCGAAGGCCATCACCTCGGCCTGCAGCGGCGTGTAGCCCGGTACGGGCCGGACGCAGGATGTCGCGGTTGACGAAATCCGTGCTGACCACGTCCGCCAGCCACTTGTTGCTCAGTGGCCCCTGACCAGAAGGTCGGGTTGCGATCCACCAGGATCACGTCGGCCTGCGGGATCCACTCACGCAGGTAGCGGGCAGCCGAGAGCCCGCCCCAGCCGCCTCCACAGATGACGATGCGCGGCCCCTTGCCGCGACGGGGAATGAAGCTGCTCTTGCCCGAGACCACAGCCGGTGCGGCCGATGCCAGCGGCGGCAGGGGCCGCCGAGGCGGCAAGCATGGAAGTCAGCGCAAGCGCTGACGGCGTTTCATGACACGGATTCCTATAACACTCGCAAAGACGGGTCCTTTGACGCGCACCCTCCCGACAGGATGCTGCCGCCCGAAGGACTGACGGGATGAAAACCTCGGTAGCGGCGACCCCACTGCAGCAGCACAGCGCCCCCAGCACGATGCCGAATGCGGCCGGCATGCTGGCCAGCGACAGTGTGGACAGCCGGGACAGACCACGGCCGATGGAGCAGCCCATGGCCACCACCCGCCCAGACCCATCAGGATGCCCCCCAGCGCACTGCTGGCCATCCGGCGCGGACTGCCAGCCTTCCCAGCGGGCCGTGCCGCTGACCAATGCCGTCACGCAGGCTCCGGCCAGCACACCCAGCACCAGCGCCACCGCGGCCGCCAGCTCGCGCCCCACCGCCACCTGCAGATACAGCCAGCTCTCGGCCACCGGGCTGATGAAGCTGAGCGAGGGTGAGCGGCCGTTCCTCGAACGGATCAACATCGATGTGGGCACTGATCCACCAGCCCGCCACCACCATCGCCCCACCAGCAGCGCGCCCACCCATTACAGCGGCGCATGACGCAGGGGCCGGGCGCCGCAGCGCATACACCAGCAGCAGAAGGACGATCAGGGCCGTCACCGCCACCGTGGCCACCGACTCCGGGCACACCCAGGGGCGGCCAGCCAGCCCGGCAGCGTGGCGCCCTGCGGCTCGATCACCAGCAGGCCCTGCAGCGTCTGTCGCACCGGCGCCAGCACGCCGGTCATCGTGGCCTGGGCCGTCAGCCCCAGCCACAGCAGCACCCACAGCGACCGCAGGTTGCCGCCCGCCAGCAGCACCAGCGCCCGTGCGCCACAGGAATGCGCCAGCGCCATGCCCACGCCGAACATCAACCCACCGGTCAACGCCCCCAGCGGCGAGAAGCGAGTCCGCACCACCAGCACCTGCGACAGCGAGATCTCCCCGAGCATCGCCAGCACCTGCGTGCCGACCAGTGCCACCGCCAGCGCCAGCGCGAAGCCTGCAGCGCCGGCGCGCCCAGGGGCGCCTGCTCTCGCCCCAGTCCGACGGCTCCGGACGCACCAGGGTCTGACGCAGCCCGCGCAGCAGGCAGAAGTTTCCAGCCCGTGCCGCCACGCCGAAGACGCATCCCAGCGCGAAAGTGGCCCAGAAAAGGTCCAGCGACGGCATCATTGATCCCAGATCTCCGTGCTGATGCTCTCGTACCAGCCCATGCTGTTGCTGGCCTCCTGGGCGCGATAGGCCGCATCTGCATCCAGCGGGCTGGTGCCCAGTCCCGGCAGCTCGACCAGCTGGTCGTCCTTCGCTTCGTAGAGGCCCGAGACCGAGATGGCATAGCCCGGCGCCACCCGAGGCTGTAGCAGGTGTTGGCATAGGTCGGCTTCGGACGCGGCTGCCCGGTCAGGTCGGCAGCGATCACGCCCGCCGCCATGCGACCCTGCACGTTGGCCACGAAGCCCGACTTGGGCATTGGCGCCGCAATCGTGGCATCGCCCAGCACATAGATGTCCTTCACCTGACGGGACTCGAAGCCATCAGGATGCACCGGCACCCAGCCGCTGGCATCGGCCACGCCGGCCCGCTCGGTGATGATCCCGGCCCGCTGCGGCGGGATCACGTTCAGCACCGAGGCCTTGTGGATGGTGCCGAAGAGCGTCTCCACCTCGCCCCGCTTCACATCCACGCGCTGCACCTGGCCATCATCCGACTGGCCCACCCACTCGATCATGTTTCCGTATTTGGCCGCCCAGCCCTGCTGGAACAGCGCCTTCTTGGAAAAATTGTCCTTTGCGTCCAGCAGCAGGATCTTGCTGCGCGGCTTGTTCTGCTTGAAGTAGTGCGCCACCATGCAGGCCCGCTCATAGGGACCCGGCGGGCAGCGATACGGCAGGTCGGGAATCACCATCACGAAGGTGCCGCCATCGGGCATGGCGCGCAGCTGCCTGTACAGCAGTTGCGTCTGCTTGCCTGCCTTCCAGGAGTGCGGGGCAATCCACGAGGCCGCCTCGTCATAACCCGGCAACGCATCCCAGCGGAAATCGATGCCCGGCGACAGCACCAGCCGGTCCCACTTCAGCGTGCGGCCGTTGGACAGGCGCACGGTCCTGGCCGTCGCATCCACGTCCTCGGCCCGCGCATGCACCACCTCCACGCCGTCGGCCCGCAGTCCGTCATAGCCGTGACCGATGCTCTCGAACGTGCGCAAGCCCCCCAGATAGAGATTGGAGAACGGGCAGGTATAGAAGCGCGTCGCCGGCTCGACCAGCGTCACCTTCACTCGGGGGCCAGCTGACGCAGATAGCGGGCCGCCGTGGCACCGCCAAAGCCGCCGCCCACCACCACCACATGAGCCGAGGCCGCCCGGGCACGCACGAATGCCGGCATGGCCAGCATGGCAGCCCCGGCGGCCAGCACCTGTCGGCGACCGGGCCGGAAAGCCTCATCCGTCTGCATCTGGACATCGCCATCCCGAATGGACAGGGCGGTATCGAGGGAATCGGGCAGGGAGGCATCCGCCGTGGGGATGCCGTGGGCTGTCGTCTGCTGGTCATTGCGCTGCTGGTGCTCCCGGCTTGTCGCGGCCAATGTGTCTGGCCGATGAGTTCTTTTTCGGGTCTGCTGCCGGGTGCCATCCGCTGCATGTCGGTACTGCAATCGGCCAATCCCCCGGATCAGGCCTGCTGCAGAAGCGCCGCCGTTCACCGGTCCCGCTCCTGTTCCGAGCATTGTACCGTTCGTTTCATTCTGCGACGAATTCTCGCTCCTTATAATCAGCATCCCTTGCCTGAAACGACACCCCACCCGCGTGAGCCTGCCCGCCAACCCCCGTCTCGACCTCCTGCAACCCTACCCGTTCGAGCGCCTGCGTGCGCTGCTGGCCGCCACGCCCGCGGGCCAGCAGCCGTCCGGCCTGCCGCTGGTGGATCTCTCCATCGGTGAGCCGCGCCACCCACGCCACCCGTGGTGCTGAACGCCTCCCGGCTGGCGCCACGGACGGTCTGGCCAGCCACCCTGCCACCGCCGGCACCCCGGCACTACGCGAGGCCATCGCCGCCTGGATCCGATGCCGCTACGACACCCCCGTCGATGCCGCCACCCAGGTGCTGCCCGTCAACGGCTCGCGCGAGGCCCTGTTCTCCTTCGCGCAGGCCATGCTCGACCCGGCGCCCGCCGGCACCCAGGTCGTCATCGCCCCCAATCCCTTCTATCAGATCTATGAAGGCGCCGCGCTGCTGGCCGGCGCCCGCCTGCACCTGCTGGACCAGCGCCCAGACAACGGCTTCCGGATGGACTGGACCCAGGTGCCCGACAGCCTGTGGCCGCAGGTGAAGCTCGTCTACGTCTGCTCGCCCGGCAACCCCACCGGCGCCGTCATGGATCTGGACGAATGGCGCACCCTGTTTCGCGCTGGCCGACCGGCACGGCTTCATCATCGCCTCCGACGAGTGCTATTCCGAGATCTACCACGACGAATCCGCCCCGCCCCTGGGCGCCCTGGCGGTGTGCCGGCAACTGGGCCGCGCCGACTATCGGGGCGTGGTGGTCTTCTCCAGCCTGTCCAAGCGCTCCAACGTGCCCGGCATGCGCAGTGGCTTCGTGGCCGGCGACGCCGCCCTGCTGGCGCGCTTCCTGCGCTACCGCACCTACCACGGCTGCGCCATGAGCCCGATGTTCCAGCAGGCCTCCATCGCCGCCTGGAACGACGAGGCCCACGTGGTGGACAACCGTCGCCTGTACCGCCAGAAATTCGACGCCGTGCTGCCCATCCTGCAACCGGTGGTCCCCGCCCTGCAGATGCCGGCCGCCAGCTTCTACCTGTGGCTGCCCGTGCCCGGCGGCGATGACGAGGCCTTCACCGCCCGGCTCTTCCATGAAGCACACGTGAAGGTGCTGCCCGGCAGCTACCGGGCCGCCCTCCAGCCTGCACCCTGACGACCCCGCCAGCAACCCTGGCCACGGATTCAGTGCGCATCGCGCTGGTGGCCCCGCCCGAAGCCTGCATCGAGGGGGCGCGGCGGATTGCAGCGCTGATCGGGTGATGCCGCGCCCTGTTCCTGCTGCTTGTCAGGTTGATGGGCGAAGGTCGCGTCTGCCCGCCGCCTTCAACCGACAGAGGGCAGCCGCCCTCTCGTTATTTCGACTTCCCCGACCTGCCCGGATCCGTCAGCTCCGGCAGCGCTCCGCCCGCAATCGCCCACAGATACAGGCTGGCCGTGCTGCCATAGGGGCTGTAGCGGCGACGGTAGCGGGCAAAGAGCTGCGGCGTGATGGCCCGGTGACGATAGAGCATGCGCATGCCGCGCAGAATGGCCAGATCCCGTAACTGACGATGTCCGGGCGCTGCAGCGAGAACAGCATCAGCATCTCGGCCGTCCACGCCAATGCCCCTGAACTGCGACAGCGCGTGGCAGAGTGCCCCATCGTTCAGCTGGGCCAGCGCATGCAGATCGGTACGACCCTCGACGATGCTGCGCGCGATGTCCTGAATGTAGCCCGCCTTTGCGGAAGGTGATGCCAACGCCCTGCAGCTCGTCCAGCGCGCATGAGAGCCATGACCTCGGGGCTCACCCCGGGAAACCGGGCCTGGACCTTGGCCCAGATGGTGACCTGGGCCTTGGTGGAAATCTGCTGACCGATGATGCTGTGCACCAGCGCATGAAAGAGATCCGGCTGCACCTCGCGTCGGATCAGCCCGATGCGGTCGATGGCCGTGGCCAGACGAGGATCCCTGGCGCGCAGGTGGTCTAGCTCGGTCTGGCCGTAGCGGAAACAGGGCGGGTTGTCGGCATGCACGTCCATGCGGACATGATACGAAAGAACGCCGCCCACCATCCCCGATAGAGTCCCGCCCGTACTCCCCCGCTGGGATGGCCGCCACGCAGCCCGTATCCCCGTTCACGTATCAGCCATCCCGGCGGCCCACCCTTGCCCCTTCAGGAGATTCCCGCAGACCGACCCGAGACAAGCCTGATCAGAATCCGCCGGGACAACCGCCAGGCGCTCAGCCCTCTGCCGCACCGCAGGACGTGCGCCAGGCCGTCGAATCGGTGCTGGCCGACCTGGACGCCGGCACGCTGCGCGTAGCCACCCGCTCGGCCGACGCCGCTGCCGAGGGCGCAGCACGCTGGAACGTGCATCAATGGATCAAGAAAGCCGTGCTGCTGTCGTTCCGGCTGGCCGACAACGTGCCGATGCAGGCCGGCATGCTGCAGTTCTTCGACAAGGTGCCACCAAGTTCGACGGCATGAGCGCCGAGGACTTTGCAAGGGGCAGGCTACCGGGTGGTGCCGCCCGCCGTCGCCCGTCGCGGCTCGTTCATCGGCCGGAACGTGGTGCTGATGCCCTCCTACGTCAACATCGGCGCCTATGTCGACGAAGGCACGATGGTCGACACCTGGGCCACCGTGGGCTCGTGCGCGCAGATCGGCAGGAATGTCCATCTTTCCGGCGGGGTCGGCATTGGCGGCGTGCTGGAGCCGCTGCAGGCCAACCCCACCATCATCGAGGACAACTGCTTCATCGGCGCCCGCTCCGAAGTGGTCGAGGGTGTCGTCGTCGAGGAAAACTCGGTGCTGGCCATGGGGTGTATCTCAGCCAGTCCACGAAGATCTACGAACGCGAGACCGGCAAGGTGTACTACGGCCGGGTTCCTTCCGGATCGGTCGTGGTGCCGGGCAGCCTGCCGTCGAAGGATGGAAGCGTCAGCCTGGCGTGTGCCGTCATCGTGAAGCGGGTCGATGCCCAGACGCGGGCCAAGACCGCCATCAATGACCTGCTGCGCGGGGCGGATGCCTGATTCCGGTCCGGCCTGATCCGGACTGGCCGCACGGCGGCCCTCGGGCCTCCTCCCTTCCGGATACGCAAAAGACCATGAGCGGCACCAACCCCGGCAGCACCAGCAGCCCCTTCAACCAGCTGCTGGAAGTGATGGCCCGGCACAAGGCCTCCGATCTGTTCATCTCGGTGGGTTCACCGGTGCAGATGAAGTCAGCGGCAACATGGTGGCCGTGACGGCAGCCGACAAGCGCCTGATGCCGCAGCAGGCCGAGGCGCTCCTGCGTTCGGCCATCAACGACCAGCAATGGCGGCGCTTCCGGGAAGAGAACGAGCTGAACATCGGCTACGGCGTGAAGGACGTGGGCAGCTTCCGTATCTCGCTCTTTCGCCAGCGCGGCACGGCCGCCGCCGTGGTGCGCTACATCCCGGGTGACATCCCCGAGTTCGACACGCTGGGCATGCCGCCGGTGCTGAAGGAGCTGATCCTGCAGCCGCGCGGCCTCTTCCTGATGGTGGGCGCCACCGGCGTGGGCAAGACCACCACGCTCGCCTCGCTCATCGACTACCGCAACGCCAACCGCACCGGTCACATCCTCACGCTGGAAGACCCCATCGAATTCGTCTTCCGCAACCAGCAATCCATCGTCAACCAGCGCCAGATCGGCTCGGACACGAAGGACCTGCACACGGCGCTCAAGAGCGCGCTGCGCCAGGCGCCGGACTGCATCCTGATCGGCGAGATCCGGGACATGGAAGCGATGGGCGCCGCCATTGCCTACGCCCAGTCGGGCCACCTGGTGCTGGCCACGCTGCACGCCAACAATGCCGCCCATGCGCTGAACCGCATCCTCAGCTTCTATGCCCCCGAGAACCGGGGTGCGCTGCTGGCCGACCTGTCCACCACGCTCAAGGCCATCGTCTCGCAGCGACTGCTGGCCAGCACCGACGGCTGCCGGGTACCGGCCGCTGAGGTGCTGATCAACACCCACCACGTGGCTGAACTGATCGCCACCGGACGGCTTTCCGAGATTCCGGACGCCATCGCCAACAGCCTGGCAGCCGGCTCGCTGTCCTTTGACCGTTCGCTGACCCGGCTGCTGCGCGCCGGCCGCATTTCCCGCGAGGATGCGCTGCAGCACAGCGACTCGCCCACCAACCTGCTGTGGCTGCTGGACAACAACGCCGAGGAGCTGGCGCGGGACGCCCCCACCACGGAGAAACCGCATCGGGCCTGATGCTGCCCGACCTGCTGCAGAAACAGGCTTCCAGCTTCGAGGTCGGCGCACCGGCCCGTCGGCCCGTGCCGGCTCGATGGCACGTCGAGACGCTGGCCGACATGGATGCTGCCGGCGAGGCGCCCGCAGCCGCAGCCGCACCATCGGCTCACCCTTCGCCAGCGCGGTCAGCCAGGCTGCCATGGCCGTGCCGTCAGCATGAATGCTGCCCGCTCCCCAGCCTGCACAGGCGGGCGGGTGGCTAGCACTGCCACGTTTGCGGCCACCGACGGCGTGCAGGGTCCGGCCACGCAAACGGCCCCCTGCAAGCACCGCCAGCCCGGCGAGGCAGCACTGCCCCGGCGGCTACCAGCACGCCCTTCCCCACCTCCGGCCCGGCCCTTTGCGCCCAGCAGAATCCCAGTCCAGCCCGCCGGTTTGCCAGCAACCCGCCCACCGGCATCTTCATGACGGACCCGACCCGCAACGCGGCAAACATGGCACACTGCCAGCCCGGGCAGCCAGTTCGCCCGCGCCCGGCCAGGTGAGCCGGCTGCCCATGAAGCGCCCGCCCCACGCAGGGCGCCTCCTTTGCAGAGTTCCTCATCAAGCTCGAATGACAGTCACCGTCTACGGCATTCCCAACTGCGACCAGATCCGCAAGACCCGACGCTGGCTCGACCTGCACGGCGTCGACCATCGATTCCACGACTACCGCAGCGATGGCACGGACCGGGCCACGCTGGAGGACTGGCAGGCGCGGGTGAGGCCTTTCCGAGGTGATCAATACCCGCAGCCAGACACGGCGCACGCTGGACGAGGCGCAGCGCAAGGCCGTGGCCGACGTCGGCACCGACGCCGCCTACGAGCTGCTGCTGGCCCATCCCACGCTGATCAAGCGCCCCATCGTCACCACCGACGCCCGGCCCGACGAACTGCAGATCGGCTTTCAGGAAGACGAACTGCACGCCTTCTGCGACTGCCCTGAGCCCCACCCCATGAGTTCCGACAAGTTTTCCGTTTGCCCAGGTGGCCCCGTTTTCCCCGTACCGTGCCAACTACAGCCCGCAGTCGGCCAGCCTGATCGACGCGCAGGAAAGCCTGCGCACGCTGCGCGACTGGGTGCGTTACGCCATCAGTCGCATGCAGGGCGGCCCGGCGCCTCGTTCGGACACGGCACCGACAACCCCTTCGATGAAGCCGTCTGGCTGGTCTGCTGGTGCCTGCACCTGCCCGTGGAGCAGTACGACGAGGCTGGCCAACGCCATCGCTGCTGCCCGACGAGCGCCGCAAGCTGCGCAACCTCATCGACGCGCGTGCCCAGTGCGACCAGCCGCTGGCCTACCTGATCGGCGAGGCCTGGCTGATGGGCTTCCGCTTCCGCGCCGATGCCCGCGCCCTGGTGCCGCGTTCGCTGCTGGCCGAGCGCTGGTCAGCCATGCCTTCGATCCGTGGCTGAACCGAAATGCTGCAGCCCTTCCACGACCCGGCCGAGGAGCTGGACCGGGGGCACGGGCACGCAACCGCCCGCCTCGGCCCCCTACCGCATCCTGGACCTGTGCACGGGGGTGGCAGCACGGCCATCATCGCTGCCCACTACCTGCCGGATTCGGAGGTGGTGGCCAGCGACATCTCGGCCGACGCCCTGCAGCTGGCCGCCGAGAACATCGCCGACTACGGGTCTGGAGCAACGCATCCGTCTGGTACAGGGCGACCTGTTCCAGAACCTGCAGGGGCCAGAGCTTCAGCTCATCCTGTACAACCCGCCCTACGTGAATGCCGATTCGATGGCGGCGCTGCCCAGCGAAACCGTGCCGAGGCCCGAGAGGCACTGGGGTCCGGCCCCGACAGCATGGACCTGATCACCCAGCTTCTGCACGAGGCGCCCGAGCACCTGTGGCCGTGCGGTGTACTCGCGCTGGAGATCGGCCACGAGATGCCCAACTTCGAGGCACGCTTCCCCACGCTCACGTGGACCCAGCATCGGTGGCCCGGGTGATGACCGTATCGTGCTCATCACGGCCGACGACCTGCGCCAGTGGCGCGAGCAACAGGGCTGAAGCCCGGTCCGGACTGCCCCACGGGTCACGGGTCGCCCGATCGGCGCGGCCCGATGCCCCGAGCCTCAATTTGGGATAATCAGGGCTTTGCAGGCCGTCCGGGCCTGCCTTCCGCCGTCCTGACACCTTTCGGGCCCGCCCTTGATCCGCTTCGACGACCTCAGCCGGCCCGTGCCGGGCGCCCCTCTTTCCCACGCCTCGCTCATCATCAACCCCGGTGAGCGCGTTGCCCTCATCGGCGCCAACGGCAGCGGCAAGAGCTCGCTGCTGGCGCTGCTGCGCGGCGATCTCGCCCCCGAACAGGGCAACGTCGACCTGCCCAGGCTGCGCATCGCCTGGCTGGCCCAGCATGCGCCGCGCGCCAGCATCAACCCGGTACGCTTCGTGATGAACGCCGATGCCGCCCTGGTGGCCGCCGAACAGGCCATCCAGCAGGCCGAGGCCCGCCACGACGGCGAGGCGCTGGGCGAGGCCTATGCCCGCTGGGTCGATGCCGGCGGGCCTTCCGCCGAGGCCCGCGCCGCCGAACTTCTGGACGGCACGGGCTTCGGGCAGGCGCAGCTGGCACGCACGGTGGACGAACTCTCGGGCGGCTGGAAGATGCGCCTGAACCTGCCTGCGTGCTGATGGCGCCCAGCGACCTGCTGCTGCTGGACGAACCCACCAACCACCTGGACCTGGACGCCGTGCTGTGGCTGGAGCGCCAGCTGCTGCGCCATCCGGCCATCCAGCTCATCGTCTCGCACGACCGCGACTTCCTGGACCGCGTGGCCAACGCCAGCCTGGTCATCGAGGATGGCCGGCGAGACGCTACCCGGCGGCTACACCGCCAGCGAGAACATCCGTGCCGAGCGCGCCGCCCAGCGCGAGCGTGCCCGCCGTGATCAGCAGGCCCGCATCGAGCACCTCAACCGCTTCATCGCACGCTTCCGCGCCAAGGCCACCAAGGCCCGCCAGGCGCAGAGTCGCCTGAAGGCCCTGGAGCGCATGGAGGCCATCGCGCCGCTGCGCGCCGCACGCGGCATCGACTTCGAGTTGCCCAGCCCCCCGAGGGACCGGATCCGCTGATCCGCGCCCACCATCTGGCCTGCGGCCACACGCCCGGGCAGACCGTCGTCACCCTGCCCGAGCTCATCGTGCGACGCGGTGCCCGCATCGGCATCCTGGGGCGCAACGGCACCGGCAAGACCACCCTCATCCGCACCCTGATCGGTGAGCTTCCCCCGCTTTCCGGTGAGCTGACCCGTGCCAGCACGCTGGACACCGGCTATCTGGCCCAGGAGCAGATCGAGGACCTGCGCCCGGATGAATCCCCGCTGCAGCATCTGTCGCGGCTGGCACCGCAGGAGCGCGAGCAGGTACTACGCGGCTGGCTGGGACGTTTCGGCTTCCCCGGCGACGACGCCCTGCGTCCCACCGGCCCCATGTCGGGCGGCGAGAAGACGCGACTGTGCCTGGCGCTGCTGGCCTGGAAGAAGCCCGGTTTTCTGGTGCTGGACGAACCCACCAACCACCGGACGCCAACACCCGCGACGCACTGGCCGATGCGCTGGCCGAGTTCGAGGGCCGCTGCTGCTGGTCTCGCACGACCGCTATCTGCTGCGCAGCACTGGTGGACGAGTTCTGGCTGGTGGATGACGGCATCCTGCGCCCCTTCGACGGCGACACGGACGACTATGCCCAGTGGCTGCAGAAGGAACGCAGCGCGCGTCAGCGTGGCACGGATGCCGACCCGTCAGGCAGCGCCTCGGGACAAGCCGGGTCAGAAGGCACGAACGCTTCCGGCAGTGATGCCCCCGTTCGCAGGGAGGTGCCGGGAAGGCGGCGCGTCCGGCCAGCAAGAGCGCCTCTGCAGGGGCTCGCGCGCCGACAACCGCCGCGAGCGTGCTCAGCAACGTGCAGCCCTCGGCTGCCCGCAAGAAGCCTGTCGAACAGGCCATTCAGAAGATAGAGCGCCAGATGGAAAGCCTGCAGGCCCGCGCCACGACGCTGGACGAGCAGCTGGCTGCCCTGATGCGTTTGCTGACCGCGCAGCAGCTACCGAGCGCCAGCGCGAACGCGCCCAGATTGCCACCGAGCTGGAGAATCTGAAAACGACTGGCTGGAGCGCCAGGCGGAAATCGAGGACATCGGGCGTCAGGCGGCCGAAGGGTAGGCTTTCCGCCTACTGAAGCCGCCCTTTCAGCGCCGGCGGCAGGGGGAGCGTCAGCACCTCGATGCCCTCCTCGTGCAGCGCCTTGGTCTCCTCAGGCGTGGCCACGCCCCGAATGGGGCGGTCCGGCACCCTCGTCAAAATGGATGCGCCGAGCTTCCTCGGCAAAACGGTCACCCACATCCTCGGTCGCATCGATCAGCTTGCGCAGCCCCCGCATCAGCTGCCCCTGCAGCTCGCGGATCTCGGCCGTCACCGGGCCGGAACGCGCTGCCTTCTCGCCACGAGCCCCGGCTGCCTCGTCAGCCGACGGGCTGCCATGGGACAGAGTTCAGCCGGGGTGCCGACAGGAGCTTCTTCACCTGCCGGGACCCGCACATCGGGCATTCGATGAGCTGATTCTCCTGCTGCCGCTCGAAATCTCAGCGGAAGAGAACCAGCCCTCGAACTGGTGTTGCTGCTCGCAGCAAAGATCGAAGACTTTCAGACGGGCCTCCGTTCACTCCGCATCGCCCGAACCGCTGTCCTTCTCCAGATGGCGGTCGATCTTCAGGGTGCTCTTGAGGGTATCCACCCGGGCTGGCGCTCGGCGTTGGCCATCAGCTGCCGCAGCTGGGTACGGTAGGTGTCCAGACGCTGACGGGCCGCTTCATCAGGCGACAGGGCCTTCTCACATGGATGAGCTGATAGCCGTCCTTGCCCAGATCGGCGCCCACCCGGGCAGGGCAGCTGATCGGCCGGCACGCCAAAGGCGGCCTTCAGGGCCGGCTGCTGCAGACGGCCCGGCTGGGAACGGCTGATGGTGTTCTCCTCGCTCAGGCCCGACGGCAGGGGCCGCCTTCGCGTCCTGGCGCCTTCAGCCTTGCGCAGTTCAGCCGGGCGCTTCTCGCCCGCCTCACGGGCCAGTCGGGCCGCCTCATCGGCAATCCAGCGCTGACGCACCGTGTCCTTCACCTCATCCAGGGTCTGGCGACGCTGCGGATGATGGGCATCCACCCGGGCCGACACCAGCACGCCCGGGCTCACCTCGATGGCGGTGGTGTTGCGCTTCTCTTCCAGCGCATCAGGCGCGTAGAGCTGCTCCAGCAAGCGGGCATTGGCCAGTGGCGAACCCTCCGGCGCATTGGCGGCCGGCTTGCGGCCCACGCCCTTGGCCTGCTCGATGTTCAGCTTGAAGCGCTCGGCAGCCGGCTTGAGCGACTCGGCCTGCTCGTAGACCATGTTGGACAGGGGCCTCGGCAGCTGGTTGTAGCGCCGTGCCGCCTCTTCCTCACGCCACATCTTCACCAGCTGGGGCTTGACCTCGGCCAGCGGCTTCTCGCCACCGCCCTTCACGCCCGTCACCTGGATGACGTGGAAGCCATACTCGGTCTCCACCACGTCGGTGAAGCCCGGCTTGTCCAGCCCGAAAGCCGCATCGGCAAAGGGCTTGACCATCGTGTCACGCTCGAAGAAGCCCAGATCGCCCCCTGCTCGGCCGAGCCCGGGTCCTCGGAGTTCTTCTTCGCCAGCTCGGCAAACTTGTCCGGATGGGCCTTGGCCTCGGCCAGCAGCGCCTCGGCGCGGGCCTTCACCTTCTCCTTGGCCGCTGCGTCGGCCCCTTCCGGCACCTTCAGCAGGGATATGACTGGCCTGACGCTCCTCAGCCTCGTTGAACTGGTTGCGGTGCTTCTGGTAGTAGGCTTCCAGCTCCTTTCTCGGACGGCTCGACATCCTTGGGCAGCATGTCGGTGCGGCGCAGCGCCACATAGCTGATGTCCACCGACTCGGGCAGGTCGAAGGCGGACGCATGGGCGTCGTAATAGGCCTTGAGCTGCTCATCGGTGGGGTTCCAGCCCCTTCTCGTGGTCACGCGGGGTCACCAGCAGGGTGCGGACCACCCGACGGTTCTCCTGGGAGGCAAACACGCCGTCCACCACGGTCTGCGGCACCATGGCCGAATCCGCCACGGCACGCTCGACGGCGCCCACGGCCAGCATCTGGCCCATCTGCGCCTCGTACTGCGCCGGCGTCAGGCCATTGGCTGCCAGCAGCCGCTTGTAGCCCTCGATGTCGAACTTGCCGTTGGCATCCCGCAGATCGGCGTGCTGCTCGAGGATGGCCTTCTGGATCTCGCCCGGCGTGACCGTGATGCGGGCACGGCGTGCATCGCCAGCAGGGCCCGGCGGGTGATCAGGTTCTCCAGCACCTCCATGCGCGTGGCCTGGTTGTCGAAGACGGCGGCATCGTAGTTGTCGCCCATCATCTGTTGCATCTGCTGCACCTGCTGCCGGTAGGTCTGCTCGAAATAGGCACGCGGCACCGGCTCGCCATCGACGGATGCCACCGAGTCGCCATCGCCGAACATCCGGTCGTAGCCGGAGATGCCGAAGAAGACGAAGGCAGGGCATGATCAGCACCAGCAGCAGTCCCCTGGGCCAGGCGCTGGTGGGTTCGGACGAAATCAAACATGGAGATGGGGATCCGATCGTGAAAAGGAAACGTAGATCCCCGTAGTTTTATTCGAGATGTCGGCAACTGCACGGAACATCATGGCCCGCGCACTGCCAGATGCAACAGGGGACAGGCAGCCCCCGGTCAGATCCTGCTCAGATCTCGGCCAGCCAGCCGTCGCGGCGGGCTGCCTTCACCACGCGATGCGCACACGAGAGCACGCCGAAGGCCACGGGCGCCGCCAGCAGCAGCGAACCCCACAAGGGCGAAGCCGCAGCCACGAACACCGAGGGCACCAGAACCAGTGCCTTGACGAGAAAGCGAGCCCAAAGCAGCCATTCATCGACCCCGGGCTATCGCGGCGTGTCCGGACCGGACAGCCCCTTGCATTCGATTCACCCGGGAAACCCATTGTTTCAGATTGCAGACAAGGGCATCGTACCGATGTCCCTCCCCGCCATCCGGTCCCGGCCGACAATCAGCCTGCCTCACCCCCTGAACGGCAAGCCGGTTGAATGCCTCCAGCGGCCGCCAGCACCCGATGCACCCGATGCGCCGAATGTGCCAGGCAGCATCGGGCCACGCAGAAGGAAGCAGCGCACCGTCTCCGCGCCCTACCCCGGGACAGCCTCACTCCTTGGTGCCCTTGGGCGAACGCTGCATGAAATAGTGGTTGTAGGCCATGCGCCGGTCGGCGGTTGAATCCGTATACCACCCCACGCAACGCTGGGCGTAGCGGCGCATCGAATCCAGCACCCGTGCAAACACCGGGTCGCCGTTGCTGTTGCGCACCGTCACCCGGTCCCAGGCCTGCAGCTGGGCGCGCAGCACCGACTCGGGTGTCTTGTGAAGCGCACGCCCTGCACCTCGCGCATCTCGATGTAATGCGTCGCGCCCTGATTGATATGCTGCCCGATCAGCGTGGCCGTCACGGCCTGCGTGGCCTGTTCCACCATGGCCTGCCAGGCGGGCGGCAGTGCGGCCCAGCGCTCGGCACTGATCAACAGCTCGGTCTGCTCGGCCACCTGATGATGGCTCTGCAGCATGCAGACCTTCAGCACCTCGGGCAGGCCCAGCGCACGGTCGCCGGACAGCGTGCTGAACTCGGCCGCCTCGATCTCGCCCCGGCGCAGCGCCGGGATGATCTCGTCGATGGGCAGCTGAAAGACGGTCGCCCCCAGCTCCTGATAGATCTGCGCGGCCAGCCCCCCGGCATGAAAGCGCATGCCGTTCAGATCCTCCACCCGCGCAATGGGACGCTTGAACCAGCCGAAGGCCGGCGTGGGCAGTGCCCCGTACAGCAGCGAATGCACCTTCAGGCCGGACGCTGCATAGATTTCCTGCAGCAGTGCCTCGCCACCGCCGTACCGATGCCAGGACAGCAACGTCAGCGCATCCATGCCGAATGCGGGCCCTGCTGCCCAGCAGCCCGATCGCGGGCTGCCGCAGGCTGTCGAGCGTGAGCGTGCGGTGGCAGGCATCCAGCCGTCCACCGGAAACGGCCTCGGCCAGCGCATCGGTGGGAACCACCTTGCCGGCCGGCAGAATCTCCAGCTGAAGCCGCCCTCGGTCAGCATGCCCAGCACGTCGGCCAGCGTCGTGATGTAGGCGTGAAAATCATCCTCCAGCGACCGGGCGGTCTGGCAGCGCCAGACCACTGGCTCCGGGCTGGCATCGTGCCCTGGCTGGCAGCCGCACGACTGCGCGCCAGCGCCGGGGACGACAGTGCCAGTGCCGCCATGCCGGCGGCACCGACACCGGCGCCCTTCAGGATCTGCCGCCGTCCCGGCACACTGCCCTCGGGAACGGCATCCCGGGAACGTGGCATGACCTGATCCTGCTTCATGGCATCGGTACCTGCTGGAGAATCCTGTACATCATCGTGTCCGATCGCCGATCAGCGCACGTCACGACGCCAGTACACGTGGCCGCTCTCGCCGTGGTAGTACTCGCGGTCATCATCGATGAAGACGCCACGATCCACCAGCGGCTGACCGGCCTGCCAGCCCGACGGCACCTGCCAGGTCTGGCAGTACAGACGGCCCAGCGTGGGCAGCGCATAGTTCCAGCACAGCTGGGCCTCGTTCTCGCCCTCGCCCCGGCGCAGCATCAGCTGCACGAAGGACTCGTCGTTGCGCCACTGCTGCAGCACCTTGCCGAACGGCACCTCCTCGTCCTTGCGGACGCGATAGGCGCTGTGCGTGGTCAGCATCAGCGAGCTGGTGGCGGCCGGCGCCGGCGACCAGAACTGCGTGCCGTACTGGAAGCCCACGTTGGTCGAGAGCATCGTGCGCGTGGCCAGCCAGTTGCCCAGCACCACGTTGTTGGGGCCCTCGGCCAGATAGGTCAGCACCCACAGGTCGCGGAAAGGCTTCGTGGCCTGCGTGCTCAGCTTGTTGTCGTTCTGGACCTGGTGGCGCTGGTCGTAGCGGAACGTGCCCGACAGCGACGCATAGCGCTCGGCCACGTTGTAGAGCGGCGGCATCGTCGGATTGGACGGACGCGAATAGCGCGTCACGCCACTGCGCGCATTGACCGGCGGAACCGCCACATCATTCGTAACCGAACCCTTCTCGCCGCTCACTGCATCGGCATGGCTGCTGGCGCTGCCCGCGCTCTGATCCAGCATCGTGGCCAGCACCGCACCGCTCACGCCGGTATTGCTGAACGGTGCCACCGTTTGCCTCTGGACATTGCCTGCCAGCACGGCCAGTGCAGCAGCCGTCACCCACCCTTTCTTGTTCATCTTGAACATGTGTGTATCCCTGATCCGTGTGTTGATCACTGAGCGGCCGAAAGCTGCTGCCAGTACAGATTGCCCGAACCGCCCTGCGGCTCGCGGTTGTCATTGACGAAGTTGCCACCGTTCTGCAGCACGCTGCCTGCAATCCAGCCGGCCGGTACCTGCCAGGCCTGGCAGTAGGTGCGCTTGAGCTTGGGCAGCCAGAAGTTCCAGCACAGCTGCGGCTGGCTGCTGCTGCCATTCTTCAGCAGCCACAGCTGCACGTAGGTGTTCTCGGCACTCCACTGCTGGATCATGCTGCCGTAGGGCACCAGCTGATCCTTGCGCGCCACAAAGCCGATGGGCGCATACAGGTTGCTCTGATGGAAGGCGATGCGCGAATCGCCCGGCAGCACCGTCACGCCCGGCACCCCGGCGCGACTGAACGTGCCATTGGCGCGCTTTTTCCGGCGTCCACGACAGCACATGCAGCATGCCGCCCACCGAGACGCTGTTCTCGTCGGTGGACACCGCGGTGTTCATGTTGAACTCGCCGAACGGCGTGGTGGCCTGCGCGCTGGCGCGACCCAGGTTCTGCACCCGCATGTACATCTGCAGCTGCTGGCGGCTGCTGGCTGCACGGTACTGCCCATCCACGTAGTTGTCGGGCGTCAGGCTGTAGCCCGCCGTCACGAACGGCAGCGCCGCATCGTTCACCTGACCGGCATTGCGGGCCGTCACCGGAACCAGCATCGTGCGATCGGTCGGGCCGATCTCGTCCAGACGATTGCCCACCCGCTGATCCAGCATGGCCGACAGCAGCGCGCCGCTCACACCCGACACCGAGTACGGCGACACTGCCTTCACGGCATGGGCCGAGGCCGGTGCAACCGACACCTCGGTCTGGCCCGGCACGAACGCCTGCAGTTCCTGACCGGCTGCCCGCTCCACGTTCGCCTGCAGTTCGGCGGCATCGGCATCCGTACCGCCGGCTGCCTTCACCACGGCCGCCAGCGTTGCGGCCTCGGCCGCCTCACCCGTGAAGGCAGCCAGCTGGGCCGAACGACCTTCCACAGCCTTGGTCGACGACGTGCTCATGCCGGCATCGGCACCATCACCACCGCCGCAGCCCGCCAGCAACGCCAGCAGCGCTGCCCCCATCGTGAATTGATTGCGCTTGCTCATCTTTTTTTCCCTTCTACCCGGTTGAAAAAGGAACTGCAGAAACACGTCGTCGCGTCATGCAGCCCCAGCCCCGGCGGGCAGACACTGCTGACGAGGCAGAAACCTTTAACCAACCCGACACCGGCGGCCAACTTCAGGGGCGACGAACGGCACCTGCCTCCCGTCCTTTAGGCCTGCATGCCGAAGTCGCTGCCACAACCGTTTCATCAAGCAACACCCCGGCTTGCGCCCACCTGCGCCCTCCTTCGTCTTCATGCACCGCGTCGGCTCCGCGTCCGCCTTTTCCCGACGAGCGGTTCCCCGAGTGCCAAATAAGTCACACCTCGGCCATTCATTCGCCCTCATCGGCCACTCGTCTTCATCCGGATGTGACCAATTGCCGCGCCCTCTTCGGGATCAGCCCCTACGATGCACGGCACTGACAGCCCGACGAAAGGTCGTCGATTCGACCTCTCGCGCTGCCCCTGATCCAGAAGCTTCGATCACTGCCTCCCCTTCCCCTCACGCCGGTTGCTGCTGGCACCGGCCCTTCGGAACACAGGTGCACACCATGTCGATCAACACCCGCAAACTGCAACTCAGCGCTGCCGTCATGCTGCTTCTGGCCGGCTGCGGTGGCGGCAGCAACGGCAGCTCCGAGCCCCTGGCCACCAACACGCCTGCTGCTGCAAACACCACGACCACGGTAAACAGCACCGCTGCTGCCCAGCCCGCGCCCTCGCAACCGGCTACCACCGTCTCGCAGCCGAGCACGCAACCCGTCGCACAACCGGCCGCTCCGACAGCTCCCCGTACGGATGCGTCCCACAACAGCGCCCAGGTCACGCCGGCCCAGCCGGCTGCCCAGCACCCGGCCTCCGCCATCTCGGCCACCGGCATCACCGGCGCCGTGCTGGCCACCATGCTGGACCAGCGCAGCACCGACGTGGGTGATGACGAACATGCCGCCCACGCCTACCCGGCCACGCTGGAAGGCCGGATCCTGGACGGCGCTGCCGCCCCGGTCGTGCAGTCCGTCCAGATCCGCAGCACCCCCTACGCCGGTGAAGGCCAGCGTCCGGGCGCCGGCGGCAGCTACACCCGGCCACGGGCAGCTACACCTACACCACCTTCAACGGCACCAAGGTCAGCGACGGCAGCAACCCGCATTTCGAGGTCAACTCGATCGGCATGGACCCGGAAGTGACCAACACCGAACACGCCGTCACGCTGGCCACCCATCTGGTGGCCCTGGACGAAAACGGTGGCAACTACCTGGAAGGCCCGACCTACACCGGCGCAGGTGCCAGCATCGGCAAATCGGACTCGATCCACTTCGGCAGCGTCGTGGCCGAATGGAAGAACGGCGCCCACAATGTGCAGCTGCTGGTGAACCGTGTGGCCGATGATCAGGCTGCCCTGTGCTGGAACTACCACCCTGCCCGACACCAACCGCCTGTACTGCAACAAGTGGACCGTCCCCCACGGCTGGAAGGAAGGTCAGCCCCTGGTCAAGGCCGGCCACTACCTGGTGGAAGTGCGCGACGGCAACACGACCTACTGGCACACCCGGAAGCTGGGCCAGTAAGACCTTGCATCCACGCTGACGGGCCGGCAGAACGGTCGGCAACAACCCGCACCGACCGTTCCCTGATCACCGCAGCGTCCGATGCCGAAACCGCCAGCCCTTGCTGGCGGTTTTCTTTTTGTATCTACCGAGCAACACAAGAACATCAAATTATGTTGCACATCGACATGAGTGAATCAAAGTGTGAATTCGGCTATTAAACTCGCCGCTTTCGCATTATGAACAGCCCTTGGTCGCCTCCTGCAGACCGCAGGGCAGCCCATCGAGGTAGATCATGTCGACGACAAACAACAGACTTCAGATCAGTGCAGCCGTGCTGCTTCTCCTGGCAGGTTGCGGCGGTGGAGGCGGCGGCAGCGAAGCACCCAAGGCCGTCTCGGCCAGTCCGTCGGCGACGACCGACACGACGGCGCACCAACGTAGCCGCTAGCAAACACTGCTGCTCAGCGTGCGGCCGAACAGGCTGCCACCCGGGAGCCAACGCAGCCCGGAGCGCCGCCAACCAAGCTGCCGCTGCCCTGCAGGCAGCCCAGGCTGCGGCTCAGGAAGCCAATGCCAAGCGCGCCGAAGCCGAGGCCGCCAACAAGCGTGCTGCGGAGGCAGAGGCCGCACTCCAGAAGGCCACCGCCGAGCGCAGGGCTGCGGAAGAAGCCCAGGCCAAGGCTGCTCGTGAAGAAGCCGCCCGCAAGCAAGCTGAAGCCGCAGCTGCCGCCAAGGCTAAGGAAGAAGCCGACGCCAAAGCCAAGGCAGAAGAAGAAAAAGCCAGCGAAGAAGAGGCCCGTCAGGCAGCCGCACGGAATGCCGTGCCGGCCAGCTCCAGCGACGGCGTGAGTGGCCTGCTGCTGGCCACCATGCTGGATCAGGCCATGACCACCAACCGCACCCAGCAGGCCAATCTTGAAGCCCTGCCGGCCGAAGGCACCCACGGCGATTTTGCTGGAGGATGCCGACGCACCGACCGTCAATGCGGCGCAGTACACCGATCCGAGCAACTACGCTGGGCGGCGCAGCGGCTGCTGGGCAACTATCAGCCGGGCCAACGGCACCTACAACTATCACCTGTTCAATGGTGGCGTGGTCAAGGCCGGCAAGGATGCCGCCTTCCCGATGGCGACCGTGGGCATCAAGCTGAAAGTCGAAGCTTCTGCTGAGAAGGTGGAACTGGATAATGAGCTGAAGGTCAGCGACACCATCGGTGCAACCAGCATCGAAAGCCGCGCCCACCTTCTCCGGGCGGTGAACTCAGCGTTCAGAAAAACGAGCTGGTTTCCCGCATCGAGAATAGCGGTGTGATCGCCAGCTGGTTTGGGCAGCAACGGACAGAGCGTTCAGCTGATTCTGCGTGATAGCAGCGCAAAGCGAGCGCCACGCTGTGCTGGAACTATACCCTAGACCAATACCAACCGCCTGTACTGCAACCGCTGGCAGATTCCAGCCGGCTGGAAAGGCAGGGCAGCCGCTCACCTTCCTGGGCTACTACATCCACGAGACCCGCAAAGTGGACGGTGCCAACAAGAACTACTACTGGCACACCCGCTAAGACCTGAACCCCAGCGGCGCGCGGCCAGATCCGCGCGCCGTGCCTGGCAGGACAAGGCGCTCTTCGGAGCGCCTTTTTTTCTTTCCAAGGTCTCCATTCTCAGCCTCATTTTTCCCGGGCACTCTTCCCACCCCTTCTTCCCGAAAGGACGTCCTTTCTTCCCGAAAGGGCAATCTTCCCGATAGCGCCTGTTCGTTGGTCTCCTGTTCGTTGGCCTTCTTCTCGTTGGCCGTCCTTCCGATTGCTTTTCCATTCGCGGGACCACTCTTTCCAATGATCGTCGTCCCTGAGCACCGGATGTCCGGCGGCATGACGACGTGCTCGCTCAGCCCCATCGTCACATCTACCGACAGTGCGCCCCCTGCCCAGGTGCCCTGCCCCTGGCCGTTCACGGGCTATTGACGACACCTTATCCACCGCCGTCGGCCCCTATGACACAAGCCAGTTTCGGCCAAGCAACACTCTAAGGAAGCGAACATTAATGAATGTTTCTTCCCGGCAAAGCCCGATGAATGGTGGGGTTTACCGCTAGACTCGCCTCCTGCTTCACCGAAAACGGACCATTTATCAGTATTTGCCGTCCACAGGACGGACAGACCGGGTTAAATATGTCGACTACGAACCACAGAATCCAGATCAGTGCCGCCGTCCTGCTCCTGCTGGCGGGATGCGGCGGTGGCGGTGATGGCAGCGATGCACCGACCGCCGTCTCGTCCAGCCCGTTGGCGCCTGCCAGCAGTCCGGCAAGTACCGCCTCGAATAACGTCATCACGAACAGTACGTCCGCAAACGGCAGCTCGCTGACCGGCAGCGCAGCGACCCCGACTACGGCTCCGAGCGCCGCACAGACCGCGGCTGCCCGGGCTGCTTCCCCAGGCGGCCGCCGCACAGGCAGCCTCGGCCCAGGCGGCAGCCACCCAGGCGGAAGCCAACCGCGTCGCTGCCGAGCAAACCGCTGCCGCCCAGGCTGCAGCCGCTCGGGAAGCCCAGGCCCGCGAAGCGGCCGCCCGTGAGGCTCTGACCCGCGAACAGGCTGCCCAGGAAGCTGCCCGTCAACGTGCCGCCGCCGCCGAGGCTGCCCGCCAGGCTGAAGAGGCCCGCCTGGCCGCCGAGCGCGCCGATGCCCAGAAGCGTGCGGAAGAGACGCGCAAGGCCGAGGAAGCCCGCCTGACTGCCGAACGCCAGAAGGCCGAAGCGGATGCAGCGGCCGCCCGGGCCGAAGCCGCCAAGGCCGAAGAAGCACGCAAGCAGGCTGAAGCCGAGGCCGCCGCCAAGGCCAAGGCCGATCAGGATGCGGCTGCCAAGGCTGCCCAGGAGCGTGCCGCCGCAGCCAATGCTGAAGCCGAGCAGGCCAAGCGCGAAGAGGCACGCAAGGCAGAAGAGTCGCCAAGGCCCAGGAGGCACGCAAAGCAGAAGAGGCCCTGAGCGAGAGCAGAAACGCCAAGTCCCAGCAAGCCCAGCAACGGCAGCAAGCTGCACAACAGGCACAAGCCAGCACTCAGCAACCGCCCAACCCGCAGGCAGACGCCGCGGCCGCCCAGGGCGCCGGCGACAAGCCCGCTTCGAACGGCAAGCCCGCTGCCGATGAAAAAGCCGGCTGCCACCGACAAGCCCACGGCCGAGGAAAAGCCGGCTGTCACCGACAAACCCGCTTCCGACGAGAAGCCGACCACCAACGCAAGCCCGCGCCAACGACAAACCGGCTGCTGAGAAAAGCTGCTCGACTGCCGAGGAAAAACCGCCGCAAACGACAAGCCCTGCTGCCGACGAAACCGGCTGCCGATGCCAGACGGCCGACAACGCAGCCACCGATGCCGGCGAAACTGCAAACGGTGAGGCCGAGGCCATCAACCGCAAGCCGCTGCGGCACCCCACCGAGCCGATTGGCAGTGGTGGCGTCAACGGTGCCGTGCTGGCCACCATGCTGGACCAGCACAGCGATGGGCAGTCGAATGACCCCAAAGCCATCGGCTACCCGCAAGGCATGGCCACGCCCCGCGAATCAGTGCTACCCAAAGCCGAGACAAGGGCTATGCCGGCGAACGCAACGGTACCCCGGGCGGCTACACGCCGGCTGAAGGCGGCTACACCTACTTCACCTTCAACGGCGGCAAGGATACCGACGGGGCGGTGATGCGAACTATGACGTGGACCAGGTCACCATGTCCCTGCCCGTCACCAACGGCGCAAATGGCGTCACCCTGGGGGTACGCTGACGGCCACCGACGAACCAACCTTCAGCTACGACAAGGGCGTGAGCTATACCGGCAAGACCGAGACCATCGGCTACGAGGAGCAGGTGGCTGCGAGCAAGCACGTCTTCGAGTGGAAGAACGGCGGAAACACGGTACAACTGATGGTGTTGGTCAATGGTAAGGACATCGCCGATCTCTGCTGGAACTACAAGCTGCCGAAGACCCAGCGCCTCTACTGCAACCGGTGGCAGGTGCCCGCCGGCTGGAAGAAAGGCCAGCCGCTGGTGCACCTGGGCTACACCATCAAGGACGTGAAGGCCGGCGAGGAACGTAACTGGGCCAGCCGCTGATCGACTCAAACCCCAGAGCATGACCAGAACGCGCCCACCCGGGCGCGTTCTCGCTTGGCGGGCACGTCACAACTTGCCAAGCCCGGCGCAAATAGCCAGGCCCGGTACGCCATGCGCGCACAAGAAAAAAACCCGGCTGCCGCGACGACAAGCCGGGTTTCAAGGCACCGAAGAAGGCCATCTGAGCTGCCCGCCCTTCTGAACGAAGGAAACTGACAGGAAGTGGCTGGATCTCAGCGCGGAATGTGGCGGAGAGAGGGGATTCGAACCCCCGAAGGGCTATTAACCCTTACACGCTTTCAGGCGTGCGACTTAAACCACTCATCCATCTCTCCGAATTCGGCATTATAACAAAGGCTGAGACGCGTGTCACGGCGTTTCGATTAAACAACAAGGCCACGCCTCGTTAGGGTGAAGCCGCGCCCCACCGCCGGGACGCAGCAAAGCGGCAAAAACTGCCAAAAGCAGCGTGGCAGCCCTGGCAGCCGAGCCGGAGGCCGGCCCCAGGCTCCCCTGCCATCAGGCCCCGGCGACGATCGCGTCGACGGCAGCCTGCGCCACTTCCAGGTCCTCGTTGGGCTTCACGCCCGAGACCCCCACAGCACCAGCCACCTGACCATCGATGACGATGGGCAGCCCCCCTTCCAGGGTGCCCTTCAGCACGTCCACGCACAGGAAGGCGGTACGGCCGTCGTTGATCATCTTTTCATAGCCGCCGCTGCCCCGCTGGCCCAGCGCAGCAGTGCGCGCCTTCTCGGGCGAGATGTAGGCTGCCACGGCCGCGCAGCCATCCATGCGCTTGAGGCCCAGCAGATGGCCGCCATCGTCGACCACGGACACGGTCACGGCCCAGCCTTTCTCGGCAGCCTTGGCCAGGCCAGCCTTCAGGCCATTCTCCACGTCGCGCAGTTCGAGGGTGGGTTTGGTTTTCATGGTTGATGTCTCCCTTGATGAATGAAAGATGCCCGATCTGGCCGGGCGTGGATTTCAAAAAGCTCAGCTACAGCAGTACGGCAGTACGGCAGTATGGCTGCACGGCTGCACGGCAGCACGGCAGCACGCCAGCACGGCAGCACGGCAGCACGGCAGCACGGCAGCACGGCAAGCAGGATGATGCCACCTCCGCACCCGGTTGCCTGTTTCCGTCAGGACGAGGCCTCCGCATGGACGGCCGAGGCATCGTCGGCGCGCGCCCGGCACACGCCCCGCGCGATGTCGACGTAGGCCAGAAGCGCCAGCGCCGCCACGAAGAAACAGCCGGTAAACAGCAGTGCCCCCCGATGGTTACCCTCGGTGGCCCAGCTGATGATGCCATAGGTCAGCGGCCCGACAATGGCGGCACTGCGGGTGGCAAAGGCCCACAGCCCGTAGAACTCGCCCAGCCGGTGGCTGGGTGCCAGGGCACCAGCCAGCGCCCTGCCCGCCGACTGGCTGGAGCCCATGCAGACCGGCCAGCATGGCTGCCGCCCAGAACACCGTGTCGCTGTCGGCCATCACCGCCAGCGCCACCACGGCGATCCAGCCCACCAGCGTGAGGCCCAGCGCACGCCGGTGGCCGATGCGATCTTCCGGTAGCCGAACAGGAAGGCCCCCAGAGCCGCCGCGATGTTGACCACGAAGAACAGCATCATGGTCTGCTTCGGTTCGAAGTGCATCACCTGTTCGGCATAGACGGCGGTGAGCGAGATCACCACGAACACGCCGGCATTGAAGAAGAAGCCCACCAGCAGCAGCCGGCGAAAGTCGATGAAGTCGCGGACGCGCCGCCGGGAGGTCCGGATGTCGAACACGGACAGCACGGCGCTGTCGGCGTCCTGAACGCAGGGCTCGCCCGGTCACGCACGAAAAGGAACATCGGCAGCGCCGCCAGCAGGTAGATGATGGCCGTGATCAGCATCGTGCCGGGCACAAAGGCTTCGGCATCGCCTCCGCCCGCCTGCACATGGCTCACCCAGGCCAGCGAGCCCCCAGTGCCAGCATCCCGCCCACGTAGCCAAAGCTCCAGCCCCATCCCGAAACGCGGCCCATCGCGTCAGGCTGCGCCAGCTCCGGCAGATAGGCTGCCAGAAGGTCTCGCCCAGGGCGTAGCAGTAATTGGAGACGATGATCAGCAGCACCGCCGGCAGGATGTCGCCTGCATGAACCCAGTACAGCCCCACCACGCAGGCCACGCACACCAGCGTGACCGACAGCAGCCACGCCTTGCGCGAGGCCCCGGCATCCACCTGGGCGCCAATGGCGGGCATGGTCAGCATCACCGCCAGGTTGGAAAGCCCCAAGATGAAGGTCCACAGGAAAGTGGCCCAGCTGGCATTGCCGGCCACCACTCCCACGAAATAGGCGCTGAACACCGCCGTGGTGACCACGGTGGTGTAGCCGGAATTGGCAAAGTCATAGCCGGCCCAGGCCAGCACCTCACCCTTGGTGACGCCGTCGCGCAGCTCGCGCTGATCGAACAGATTCATCGTGCCCCTCCCGACACGCAGCGGATCGGCGAACGGGGCGAGCGCACCGGCTTTGCAGAAGGACCGGGGCTACGCCGGCCTTGCACGACCGGACTATCAGGTATGCCGACCATCAGCCCGGAAAAACCGGCAGGACAGCCATGGCGGATGGATCGTACCGCAAATGCCCGCTAAACTGGCCGCATGATGTCCCAGACAGCCCCTTCCCCCCACCACACCGGCGCCCTGGCGCGCCGGACGATGCTGCGCAGCTTGGCCGCCCTGATGCTGGGCGGTGGCCCGTTGCTGCTGGCTGCGTGCGCCAGCCATCGGGCGGAACCGCTACCCCGGCGGGCTGCCAACGACGTCACGAAGGAAGCACTGGCCCAGGTGGGCAAGCCCTATCGCTGGGGCGGTTCCAGCCCCGCCACGGTTTCGACTGCAGTGGCCTGGTCCAGCACGTCTACCGCGAGGCGCTGGGCATCGAGCTGCCGCGCACCAGCCGCGAGATGGGCATGCGAGGCACGAAGGTTGCCCGTGCCGATCCCTGGCCCCGGGCGACCTGGTGTTCTTTCAGACGGGCCGACATCCCAACTCGCACGTCGGCATCTACATCGGCCGGGGCGCTTCGTCACGCCCTTCGTCAGGCAGCATCGTGCGCGTCGAGGCCATCGACAAGCGCTACTGGATGAAGCGCTTCAACGGCGGCCGCCGTCCCGTGAAGATCTGAGAAACGTCTCCGCACGCGGGTCTCCCCACGCTGCGGCCACCTCGGCGACCCCCGCCGGAAGTCGGGCCGCAGTCGTCCCGGCGATTCGATCCGTGCGATCGGACCGCGGCCGTCACGATGAATCAGACCGCGGCCGTCACCACGATCTCGACCAGGATGTCGGGCGATGCCAGGCGCGCCTCGACCGTGGCACGTGCCGGCGGATTGCCGGGCGACACCCAGGCATCCCAGGCTTCGTTCATGGCGGCAAAGTTGCCGATGTTGGACAGGTAGACCGTGGCGCTCAGCAGCTTGCTCTTGTCGCTGCCCAGCTTGGCCAGCACGCTGTCGATGGAGGCCAGCACCTGACGGGTCTCGGGTCAGCTGGGCCCCTTGCTGGTGTCTTCCGGAATCTGGCCAGCCAGATAGGCCACGTGGTTGTACACCACCGCTTCAGACATGCGCTTGCCGGGTTCCAGACGCTTGATTTCCATGTGATTGCTCCTCCTTGATGGCATCTGTACAGATGAAGAAAGTAAGCAGCCCCCAAAGGGCGCGCGTCCCGAAGCTTTACCATTCCCCGCCCTGCGTCGTGCCCCTCACGAGGTACCGAACGCACCATGGAGACGACCGATTTTCCTAGGGATCCTCTGAATAAGTCCCGCGAACGGCGCGCCACGGAAAGGGATGCAGGACACAGCGACATTTGCTGTCAATAGCGGCGCTGGATTGACGGCAAATGCAGCCTGATCACGCGCCCGTGCGGGGGATGCGACGCCGCGGACTTGTTCAGAGGATCCCGGTCAGTCGCCTGTTCCGTCAGTCTCATCATCCAGCCGGACCCGCCAGTAGGGCGCACCATCGATCCGGCTGCGCGTGACCTGCGGCGCCTGTCCCTGGCGCAGCACGATGCGCACCGCACCATCCCGATCCGTGCGCAACAGCGGTGTGCCCTGGTTCTCCAGACGTTCCACCAGTGCGGCATCCGGCTCCATGCTGCTGGCGATGCGTCGTCTGCACCACCGCCAGCGCGGGGCTGCACGAGCCGCCAGCAGCTGCTTCGCCCGTTCCCCTGGCGGCCACCTTCCTGCGGAACCACCAGCACGTCCGCCGGCAGACGATCCCTGCGCCTTCACCAGCGCCGCCTCCGCCCGTGCCGGCAGGTCGCCGGCCAGCAGCACGCTGCCTGCCGAACTGCGCACCCGGATCACGCAACTGTTCTGGTCCTGTCGCGCATCCTCGGCCGTATGGACCATCTGCTGCGGCTGCAACACCTCGATGGCGCCATCAACCCATGGCAATACGACACCTGCCAGGCAGGGCTGGAATCGTCCCTCCGCCGAATCACTCATGCCCAGCAGCCGCGGGTCCATGGCCGTCAGCAGCACCGATGGATTCAACACCGCCATCGCGCGCGCTGCGCCACCGGCATGGTGCGCATCCAGATGCGACACCACCAGCACATCCACCCCGTTCAGGCCCCGGCTGTTCAGCCACGGCACCAGGGTCGCGTCGATGGCGCTCCGCCCGCCAAGGCGTGACGCCCCCGTGTCATACAGCAGGCGTCGCTCGCCCTGCTCCACCACAATCATGCTGCCCTGGCCAATGTCCAGCGCCGTCACCACCAGCGCATCCGGCGGCGCGTGACGGGGGCTGGCCAGCAGCAGCGGCAGCAGGCACAGCACACCCAGCCTCGGGCGGCGCAGCCCCACGGGCGCCAGCAGCAGCACCGCCCCAGCAGCGCACACCCCAGCGCGAACACCCGGGCCGGGGCAGCTGGATACTGGCCAGCGGCAAGGGCATCCAGACTGCGCAGAAACGCCATCAGCCAGCCCAGCTGCAGCAACAGCGCCTTCAGCAGCCAGCCGGCCAGCCAGGGAAAGACCGGTGCCAGCAGCATCACCCCAATAGCCATCGGCGTCAGCACCAGCCCCACCCACGGAATGGCCAGCACATTGGCCACCGGACCGATCAACGACCAGGTGGAAAAGAAGGCAATCGTCAGCGGCGTGAGCAGCACCGTCGCCGCCCACTGGTTGCGGGCCCCGTCACGCAGTGCCGCCCACCATTGCCCCACGCGGCCCCTGCTGCCACCATCGGGTCCCGGAGAGCGCATCGCCTTCTTCCATCCCCCCGCCCAGCGGCTGCTGCGCACACCAGACCAGCGCCAGCACCGCACAGAACGAAAGCCAGAACCCCGCCTGCGCCACCGACCATGGATCCAGCGCCACGATGGCGGCCGCTGCCAGCAGCACCGGCGTCACCGCATTCTGGCTGCGCCCTCCCACACTCAGTACCGCAGCTGCCAGCAGCATGAAGCAGGTGCGCTGAGACGGCACGCCCCACCCCGAGAGCAGCGCGTAGCCAAAGGCCGTCAGCACACCAGGCACCAGCACCAGCCACTGACGCGGAACGCGCGACATCCGTGCCAGCCACCGTCCGCTCGCGCGACGTGCCAGCGTGCGATGCAGCCCCAGGCAGGCTGCCGACACGACCATGGCCAGCAAGGTCACATGCATGCCGGAAATCGCCATCAGGTGGCTCACGCCGGTCCGGCTGAAGAGCCCCCACTGCTCGGCCCCCATGGCGGCCTGATCCCCCAGCGACAGCCCCGTGACGATGCCCATCAGGGCCCAGCGCCCTTCATCCTGTCCCCGCGCCGGATCGATGCGTGCCTGCAGCGTCTCCAGATGCTGCCTCAACACCGCACGCACCGATTCGACCCAGCGCATCAGCCCCGCCATGCCCTGCAGCCAGGCGGGTTCATCCTGCAAGCGCTGCCGCTTCACGACCCTGCCCACGGCTCCGATGCCCTGCTGCAGCATGCGCTGCTCGGTATCGAAAGCGTCCGGATTCACGGCCGCCACCGGCCTGCGCAGTTTCACCAGCAACCGCCAGCGCTGGCCCGGCTCGGGCCAAACGTCATCCGCGGACGCCCCGTCCGCCTCATCCTGCGCCCCGGACTTCGGCGTGCCCCACGATAGCGACACCTGCCCCAGACCCTCACAGCCAGGCAGGGATGCTGCCTCATCCAGCGGCCCGCAGGCCCTGCACCGCAAACAGCACCCGGTCGCCAAAGCCCTGACGCGACGGCAGGCTGCTGACCGTGCCCTCCACCACCAGCGGCACATCCTCCAGCGACGGATCCAGCCGTGTCTGAAGCGCCTGATGGATGGACAACGCCAGCGCCGCACTGACCATCACCCCCATGCCCAGCGGCCGCAACCGCGCCGGCAGCACCAGCAACGCCCCCAGCAATGCCCACCCCGGCAGCCAGCCCACGGGCGGCAGCCAGCCGGAGAACTCCAGCGCGCAGGCCGACACCAGCAGGCAGCCAGCCAGCAGCGTCAGACGGGGAATGAAGGATGAGGATGAATCACCCCGCAAGGCTAGGGCAAAGCGCCCGCCCGAAGGGGTTCAGGAAAGATGACGGGCCTAGGCCGGATGGCGGATTGCCCTGATGCCTCGCGCGCGCAGCTCGGCCGGTTGGGCATCATCGAAAGCAGGGCCACAAGACCGCTCAAGGGGATCGTCGAGGGAGGGCGGTCGGGGGCAGCGGGGCATCGATGCAGGGCCGCTACAAGTCGTTCCGTGCGGTCCGCAAAAGCACCCCAAAAAGCAGGGCTCACCGCTGATCGGAAGCGCCCTTCACCTCGTCCTTCTCGTGCAGCTCCACCAGATCGAGAGCCGGCGGCACCGGACGGTCATCGGCCTCGGCATCCGGCGGAGGGCGACGCAAGCACAGCCGGTCCGACCACGTGGCCAGCCAGCTGGGCTTGAACGCCACGAAGATGGCTGTCCACATCCCGGTAAAGAAGCCATCGCCCCAGGCCAGCAGCCAGCGCGCCACCATGGACGAGAACTCGTCACTGCCATGCCCCAGCCGCATGCCGGCCCACTGCGCCAGCGCCCCGCTCAGGAACAGGCAGATCACCGTCGTGAGAAAGCCCCGACCCAGAATGTAGACGAACAGATGCTCGCCCAGCAGGCGGCGCACCAGCGCCCCCAGCAGCATGGCAAAGGTGGCCGGTGCCACGCCCAGCCACAGGATGCTGTCGAACACGTCTGGCCACGGCTGCGGCACGAACCATCCCGACAGCACGCCCACCAGGCACAGCACCGGGATGGCCAGCGGCCAGCCCAGCATCAGCAGCACCAGACAGGCCCCCGACCATTGCAGCTGCACCGGCGCAATGTGCAGGCGCGGCAGCGCCCACATCCAGGGCAGGAGCACCAGCGTTGCCAGCACTGGGGTCAGCAGTGCGCCCCCCGCAACATCCGCCAGGGACGCAGAGCCAGCGAGATGCCCAGCGCAATCAGAACGATGTAGAAAGATCCGTGCATGCCGCTATTGTCCGAGTATGGTCAACGCCACACAAGCGGCCCCCAGACCCGCCCGGGCCGCGCCAACCGCATGAGCTACCCGGCCCCTGCTGCAACAGCGCCCCACCCTTCCCCGGCTTTCTCGTTGACATGCGGGCAAGTTCTGGCATAATCCGATGTCTTGACCGCAAGGACACGGAGAGGTGGCAGAGTGGTCGAATGTACCTGACTCGAAATCAGGCGTACCGGTAACGGTACCGTGGGTTCGAATCCCACCCTCTCCGCCAGAACATGAAAACGGCCCCTGATGGGGCCGTTTTTGTTTTCGCGGCTTCGATGGGATGAACGTGTCAGCCGGACCAAGGTGCTCAGCCGGCGTGACCATTCATGATGAGCGCTCCGGATCCGTCACACGCGACGGGCCACGCCTATCCGACCACCACAGCCACTTTCCCGTGGAGCAGCACGCCTCCCAGGTAGCAGCAGACGACGAAAGCCCACGAAACGGAGGATGACACCCAGGCTATGGCAGAAAAGCATCCGATCGATATCGGCGCGCGTTGCTTTGGATCTTGCAATTGCTTCATCAGCTCTCCGAAGGAGGTCTGACTGCTCTTCGTTTCGTGGATCCATGCCGTGCCCTAGTCACCTTGCCTTGGGCGGGCATTATGAAGGACGTGGTGCGCGTGATATCCACGGTATCAGACAAGCGGCCTCGCGACCCTGAATAAACGACCGCATGATCATCCTGACCTCCCCGATTGCGCATGGCAGGCGCATGCGCCTCGGCTTCTTACTTGCGCACACCGGCCGGTCGCGCCGACATCTCCACGCCCAAGCGCTTTCATCACTGCCAGCAGGGTGCGCAACGTAGGGTTGCCTTCCTCGCTGAAGGAGCGATAGAGCTGCTCACATGACAGCCGGTCTGGTGCGCCAGCTCGCTCATGCCCTTGGCGGGCGGCACTGGCCACGCTGTTCTGTACCGGAAAGACTCAAAACAGAAACGGCCCCTGATGGGGCCGTTTCCGCTTCCATGATGCTGCGCCTCAGGGCTTCAGCACTTCCACCCCGCCCATGTAGGGCTGCAGCGCCTTCGGAATGCGCACCGAGCCATCGGCCTGCTGGTGGTTTTCCAGCACGGCCACCAGCGTGCGGCCCACGGCCAGGCCGGAGCCGTTCAGCGTGTGCACATGCTCGGGCTTCGCCTTGCCCTTGCCGCCCTTGCCCTCGGCATCGGCCAGCCTAAAGCGTGCCTGCATCCGCCGGGCCTGGAAGGCCTCGGTATTGGAAATGGACGAGATCTCCCGATAGGCCGACTGCCCCGGCAGCCACACCTCCAGGTCATAGGTCTTGGCGGCCGAAAAGCCCATGTCGCCCGTGCACAGCGCCACCACCCGGTACGGCAGCTCCAGCGCCTGCAGGATGGCTTCGGCATGGCCCACCATCGATTCCAGCGTCGCGTAGGAGTCCTCGGGGCGCGTCACCTGCACCATTTCCACCTTGTCGAACTGGTGCTGGCGGATCATCCCGCGCGTGTCACGACCATACGAGCCCGCCTCGGAGCGGAAGCACGGCGTATGCGCCGTCAGCCGCAGCGGCAGCGCCTCGCCCGGCAGGATCTCGCCCGCCACCAGGTTCGTCAGCGACACCTCGCTGGTCGGAATCAGGTACATCGTGGCCGGCACCGCCTGACCCGACGCTCCTCCGCTCGCCCGGCCGCCGGTCCCTGGTCGCCCAGCTTCTGCACCCGGAACAGGTCTTCCTCGAACTTGGGCAGCTGCCCGGTGCCGAACAGTGCGGAAGCATTCACCAGATACGGCGTGTAGCACTCGGTATAGCCATGCCGCGTGGTGTGCATGTCCAGCATGAACTGGGCCAGTGCCCGGTGCAGGCGCGCCACGCCACCGCGCATCACGGTGAACCGTGCGCCCGAGAGCTTGGCCCCAGCGGCCGCGTCCAGCCCCAGCGGCTCGCCCACGTCCAGGTGGTCCTTCACCGCGAAGTCGAAGGTGGCCGGCGTGCCCCAGCGGCGCACCTCCACGTTGTCGGCCTCGCTGCGGCCCACCGGCACCGACTCGTGCGGCAGGTTGGGCAGGCTGGCCAGCAGCGCATCCAGCGATGCCTGCACCGACTCCAGCTCGGCCGGAATGCCGGCCTGCTCCTGCGTCACGGCGTTGACCTCGGCCAGCAGCGCACTGGCATCCTCACCCTTGCCCTTGGCCTGGCCAATCTGCTTGGACAGCGCGTTGCGCTGCGCCTGCAGCGCCTCGGCACGCGTCTGCAGCGCCTTGCGACGGGCCTCCAGGGCCTCGTAGCCGGCGCGGTCAAAGACGAACCCACGGGTCTTGAGACGACTTTCCACTTGTGCGGCGTCTCGGCGCAATGTTTGAATATCGATCATCCCGCCATTCTAGTCGCTTGTCGGCCCATTCAGGCGCTGCCGCTGCCCGTCGGCTGCGCCCAACGTATCATCTTCACCAAGGAAAGCGCATCGCCGGGCGCGTGACCTCGGCATGGCGGATGTCCAGCCCTCCCCATGCCGGGACATGGAGGCCAGGACTGCTCGGCGCCTTTCGAGGGCTTTGTCCGGATCTCCCCGAGGATCGGGCATAATGCCCGCAGCGCCGCCGGGCTCGGGACCGGCAGGTGCTGGTCTGCGCCCCTGCATCACCCGAATGCCCGATCCGGAGGAAACCGTGTCATCGAAACCCAGTTTTCGAGGCTCCCGAAACGCCGAACCCCTGCAAGCAGCGGGTCCTCGGCGTCCTGCTGCTGGCAGGCTGCAACGTCATCAGGCCCGCAGCCCTCGATACACACCCGTCCATCCTGTTCGTGCACGACAACGGCGAAAGCGCCGCCAGCTGGCAGACCATGCTGTGGCGCTTCGAGTCCAACGGCTGGCCCACCGCCAAGCTGCACACGCTGAACCTGCCCTACCCCTACGCGCGTGACGACGACACCCAGCCCCAGGCCGGCCGCAGCAGCAGCGCCGACTACATGGCCTACCTGAGAGCCGAAGTCGCCGCCATCAAGGCCCGGGACAAGACCGACAAGGTCATCCTCATCGGCAGCAGCCGCGGCGGCAACGCCATCCGCAACTACATCCAGAACGGCGACGGCCAGGCCAGCGTCAGCTACGCCATCCTGGCCGGCACGCCCGCCCACGGCGTCTGGGCCGTCAAGGGCCTGCGCGAACAGAGCGAGTTCTCGGGCCTGTCCAACTTCCTGAAGGGCCTGAACCGGCCTGGGACGCCCGGGCAACGAAGTGCCCACCGGCATCCAGTGGCTCACCCTGCGTTCCGACAACAACGACAAGTACGCCCAGCCCACCGGCGAGTGGATCGGCAACCCGCTGCTCAGCACCAACATCCGCCCCGAAAGCCGGGGCTCAAGGCGCGGAACCAGGTCCTGCCCGGCGCCGACCACCGTGAAGTGGCCTTATTCCGCGGCAGCCTTCGGCGTCATGCATCAGTTCATCACCGGCAAGGCGCCCTGCCCAGCCCGAGATCGTGGCCGAACAGGACGTCACGCTGGACGGCATGGTCAGCGGCGTGGAGGGCCAGAACGGCGGCTTTCCCCACCAACCTGCCGCTCAAGGGCGCTCAGGTTGAGGTCTACACCGTCGATGCCAACACCGGCATCCGCACCAGCCAGACCCCGGTCCACAGCCAGCGCACCGGCACCAACGGTCGCTGGGGCGGCTTCCAGGCCAGCGGCAGCCAGACCTATGAATTCGTGATCAGTGCGCCGGGCTGCACGCACCACATCTACCGGAGCCCCTTCCCGCGCAGCAGCGACATCGTCAACTTCCGCCTGCAGCGCATCGTGCATGCCGACCCGGACGCCCGGGCCATGGTCATCATGAGCCGGCCGCGCGGCTACTTCGACATGCGCCGCGACACCATGTCCTTCGGCCGCGCGTCCCGCCCGGGCATTCCGCCCCGCGGCGCTGCGGGTGTCTCCACCTCGCGCATGAAGTCGCTCAGCGACACGCCTGAGACCGTCGTCGCCCGCTTCAGCAACGAGCGCATCGCCGGCCGCACCGGCCGCTGGCCGACAAGCACGTCGTCATTCTCGAACTGACCGACTGAACCGTTTCCGACCTGCAAGCCCGGGCCAATCCTCATGCCCGGGCGGAGCTCGTCGGAAGGCCAAAGGCGGGCGGCACATGCCCGCCCGGATCACACCTTCGGCCATGGCCTGCCGGCCCCTCCTTGGCCCCCCTGCGCTCAGAGCCACCTCCCCGGGTTAACCTGCCTCGCGCGCGCCGAGGGAGGCGATGAGTGCTGCAGGCAATATACTGGGAGCAAAAACGACATCGAGGCTTCCAGACCATGACCACCGCAGCACGCACGGCCACCCCGCTCGACCTCAGCAGCACCCGCCGGGTGGACGACACCGCATGAAGGCGATACGCCCTCATCACCCCCGGCCCTGCTGCAGGAATGGCTGCCCGCCCCGACACCACCACCCAGCTGGTCGAGGACAGCCGTGCAGCCGTCTGCCGCATCCTCTCCGGCCGGGACGATCGCCTGCTGGTCGTCGTCGGTCCCTGCTCCATCCACTGACCACGCCGAGGCCATGGACTACGCCCGCCAGCTCAAGGCGCAGGCCGACGCCCTCTCCGACGACCTGCTCATCCTGATGCGCGTCTACTTCGAGAAGCCCCGCACCACCGTCGGCTGGAAGGGCTACATCAACGACCCGCACATGGACGACAGCTACGCCATCAACGAGGGGCACGGAAATGGCCCGCAGGCTGCTGCTGGACGTGCTGCAGCTCGGCATGCCCGTCGCCACCGAATTCCTCGACCTGCTCTCTCCCCAGTTCATCAGCGAACTCATCAGCTGGGGCGCGATCGGCGCACGCACCACCGAAAGCCAGAGCCACCGCCAACTGGCCAGCGGCCTGTCCTGCCCCGTGGGCTTCAAGAATGGCACCGACGGCGGCGTGAAAGTGGCAGCCGACGCCATTCTGGCCGCCCAGCCTCGCACGCCTTCATGGGCATCACCAAGATGGGCGTGGCCGCCATCTTCGAGACCCATGGCAACCCCTACTGCCACATCATCCTGCGCGGCGGCAAGGCCCCCAACTACAGTGCCGCCGACGTGAACGCCGCCTGCCAGCTGCTGGCGAAGAACGGTCTGCGCGAACAGGTGATGATCGACTTCTCGCACGCCAACAGCAGCAAGCAGCACCGCCGCCAGATCGACGTGGCCCAGGACGTGGCCGGTCAGATCGCCTCGGGCGATGCCCGCATCACCGGCGTAATGATCGAGAGCCACCTGAACGAAGGTCGCCAGGACATCCAGCCTGGCCAGCCGCTGCAATACGGCGTTTCCGTGACCGACGCCTGCCTGAGCATGGAACAGACCATTCCCGTGCTGCAGACACTGGCGCAGGCGGTGCGCAACGGCGTCAGACACAGGGGACGGTAAAGCGGTTCAGGCCCTTTCAGCCACGACAGGGCCGTGCAGGGGCAACATAGCCCCTGCAACGTCGAAAAGCACCTGAAACAAGCTGCTCCACTGCTTGCTCTACTGCTCTTCCTGGTTCGGCGCCGTATCATGAGGTGACGCAGTGCTTCTTGCCTTGCTTCTTTCACGCCGCCGAGCCTCCGCATCCCACGCCCGCAGCTGCGTCAGCTTCTCGCCGATCTTCAGCTCCAGTCCGCGCGGCACGGGCTTGTACCAGCCCGTTCGCGCATTCCTTCCGGCAGATAGGTTTTCACCGGCGGCACAGGCATTAGGCTCGTCATGCGCGTAGCGATAGGCATGGCCGTAACCCAGCTCCTTCATCAGCTTGGTGGGCGCGTTGCGCAGGTGGGACCGGCACCGGCCGTGACTTGTCCTTCTTCACGAAGGCAGCCGCCTGGTTGTAGGCCATGTAGCCCGCATTGCTCTTGGCTGCCATGGCCAGATAGATGACGGCCTGCCCCAGCGCCAGCTCGCCTTCAGGGCTACCCAGGCGCTCATAGGTAGCGGCCGCATCGTTGGCCAGCTGCATGGCCCGCGGGTCCGCCAGCGATGTCCTCCACGCCATCCGCACGATGCGTCCGGGCGGTACGCGGATCGGCCCCCCCATCCAGCATTCGGCACAGCCAGTACAGCGCCGCATCCGGATGGGAACCCCGCACCGACTTGTGCAGGGCGGAGATCTGGTCATAGAAGCTGTCGCCGCCCTTGTCGAAGCGTCGCGCATTCAGGGACAGCGCCTGCTCCAGGAAGGCCGGCGTGATCTGCGCCACCCCGGCGGCGCGTGCGGCGGTGGCCGTCTGCTCCAGCAGGTTCAGCATCCGTCGGGCGTCGCCGTCGGCATAGCCCACCAGCGTGTCGATGGCCGCCGGCTCGAACGCCAGTCCTGGCAGTGCGCGCGCCCGTGCACGTTCGACCAGCGCCTTCAGCTCCTCGTCATCCAGCGACTTCAGCACATAGACCTGCGCGCGCGACAGCAGCGCGGAATTCACCTCGAAGGACGGATTCTCGGTCGTTGCCCCGATCAGCGTGATCAGTCCCGATTCCGCATAGGGCAGCAAGGCATCCTGCTGCGCCTTGTTGAAACGGTGGATCTCGTCGATGAAGAGGATGGTGGCGCCCGCCTGTAGGTTGCGCTCAGCCTGCTCCATCGCCGAACGGATATCCTTCACCCCCGAAAAAGACAGCCGACAGCGCAATGAATCTCATGCCCGAAGGCGTTCGCCGTCAGCCGTGCCAGCGTGGTCTTGCCCACGCCCCTGGCGGCCCCAGAGGATCATCGAATGCGGCTGCCCCGACTCGAATGCCAGCCGCAGCGCCTGTCCGGTCCCAGCAGGTGCTTCTGGCCGATCACCCTCATCCAGCGTTGCGGGCCTCAGCAGCTCGGCCAGCGGCACGCCACTGCTGTTTCCGGCAGCAGCCCCTCGCGCCTGCGTGGCGGTCTGAGCCTCGGCACGGGTCTGTCCGTGATTGCTGCGGTACCTGTTCCGGCACCGCCTCGCAGATCGTCGAACAGATCACCATCCATCACGCTTGCTCCTGTCGCGCCACTCACCCAGCACATCCACGCCGGCCGGCACCTCTGAACTGGAAGCGCTCAGCCGGGAATCCGCTCATTCGTGGACAGCTGGAAAAACTCGAAGCGGTTGATCTGCCCGAAAGCATCCACCACCTCCATCACCGGCAGCCCGTCCCGCATCGATCCGGATCCGGTCAAAACCGCTGTCGGCCGAGCGGGGCACCGCTTCCACCCAGGCAACCCCGTTGTACTGGCCCACCTCCGACAGCTTGAATGCCTCGTCCAGGTCACCCACGCCGAACAGCACCGCCGCCGGTGTCGCCTGGATCGCTTCGCTGGCCTCGCGGACCGTCACCTGCCGAAGTCCTTCATCGTAGAAATACAGCTTCTTCCCGTCCGTCACGATCAGCTGCGGATCGGGCTTGTCGATCTCCCAGCGGAAATTGCCCGGCCGCGCGAACGCAAAGCTGCCGCTGGAACGCGCCGAACCGCCGCGCCCGCCACCTGCCAGCTGCGTCTGCACGAACGTGCCCGTCGCGGCCGGCGTTCGGGTGGCAAAGCGCCGCAGCTGGGCGATTCCCTGCCCCTGGGCTGCCGTCTCCCGGGAAGCCGAGGCCTTCCCGGCCCCCGCGGTCCCATCGGCCGCCTGCACCTCATCACCTTCCCGGACGGCACCACCTGCGTCTGTGCCATGAGCGCTCCCGACGTCCCAGTCCACCCGCCACCATCAGCGACAGCACAGTCCCTGTCCGTTGCCTTGCGGCAACACGGCGCGCGCGCCTCTGCAACGATCGGAAAGCACCGGAAACATCAGAAACAATGACAGGAAAACGGGCGTTGTCAGGCATGGATCCAGGTCGAAAGTGAACGAATGGCCTAGCTTAACAGACACTCCTTGACCCCCATCAAGCCCACAAACCCGACCATCCCCCTAGGCCTCTGATCATCCCTGATAATGTGCAAAACTATGTCAATAACCGGACAGGGAGCCTCATGCATACAGCAACGGCAGACATCATCGTCCTCGGGGGCGGCGGTGCCGGACTGCGCGCCGCCATTGCAGCCGCCGAACTCAACCCTGGGCTGGAGATCGCTCTGGTCTCCAAGGTTGTTCCCATGCGTTCACACACCGTCGTGGCCGAAGGCGGCTCGGCAGGCGTCATTCGCCCCGACGACAGCCTGGACAACCACTTCGACGACACCGTCTCCGGCGGTGACTGGCTCTGCGAACAGGACGTGGTCGAATATTTCGTCGAGCACTGTACTGAAGAGATGATCCAGCTGGAGCAGTGGGGCTGCCCCCGGAGCCGCAAGGATGACGGACACATCAACGTCCGCTACTTCGGCGGCATGAAGGTGCCTCGCACCTGGTTCGCGGCCGACCGCAGTGGCTTCCACATCCTGCACACCCTCTTCCAGACCTCGCTCAAGTACCCGCAGATCCGGCGCTACGACGAGTTCTTCTGCACCGACCTGCTGGTCGAGGACGGCCGCGTGCGTGGCGTGCTGGCCGTCGAGATCGCCAGCGGCGAGCGTCTGGCGCTCTTTGCCAATGCCGTGGTCATGGCCACGGGCGGCGCAGGCCGCGTGTTCCGGCAGAACACCAACGCCGGCACCTCACCGGCGACGGCATGGGCATGGCCTATCGGGCGGCGTGCGCTGCGCGACATGGAGTTCGTGCAGTACCACCCCACCTGCCTGCCCGGCTCCGGCATTCTCATGACCGAAGGCTGCCGCGGCGAAGGCGGCATCCTGGTCAACCGTGACGGCTATCGCTACCTGCAGGACTACGGTCTGGGCCCGCTGGATCCCTGGCCGCGTCCGAAGGCCATGGAGCTGGGCCCGCGTGACCGGCTCTCGCAGGCCTTCTGGCATGAGCGCCAGAAAGGTCGCACCGTCGACACCCCCACGGCCCGGCCGTCCACCCGGACCTGCGCCACGGGCGAGAAGAAGATCCACGAGCGCCTGCCGCTCATTGCCGAGGCCGCCGAGACCTTTGCCGGTGTCGACCCGGTGAAGGATCCCATCCCCGTCTGCCCGGCCGTGCACTACACCATGGGCGGCATCCTCACCGACGGCCGCTGCCAGACCCCCATCCAGGGGCTCTTCGCCGCCGGCAGAGTGCTCCAGCGTCAGCATCCACGGCGCCAACCGCCAGGTTCCAACTCGCTGGCGGAGCTGCTGGTCCTCGGCCGTCTGGCCGGTGAAGGTGCGGCCACCGTGGCGGCTGAGCGCGGCCGTGGCCAGCCGACACCGCCACGCTCAAGCAGGCTGAAGACGCCGAGCGGCGATCCTGGCCCGGCTGGACCCGCGGCTCGCAATGCCGGCTCCGGCGCCGAGCGGCCCGCCACCATCCGCGACGAGATGCGGGTGGCCATGGAAGACGGCGTGGGCATCTACCGCGACGAGAAAGGCATGCAGGCCACCTGCGATAAGCTGGCCGAACTGCGGGAACGCTATCGCCGCGTGCGCATCGATGACCACAGCCCGGCCTTCAACACCGACTGGCTCACCACCCCGGAGCTGGGCTACTCGCTGGAAGTGGCGCAGGCCATGGCGCATTCGGCCCTGCAGCGCAAGGAATCCCGGGGCGCCCACCAGCGACTGGACGGCTACACCGAGCGTGACGACGCCCAGTTCATGAAGCACTCGCTGGCCCACTACACCGGCGATGGTGCCCCCGACATCACCCTGCAACCCGTGGTGATCACCAAGTCTCAACCCCGTGCCCGCGTCTATGGCGGTGCCGGCAAGAAAGCGGAGATGTCCTGACCATGACGACAGCCACCGTGACAGCAATGGAAACCCTGCAGGAAACCGTCCTGCGTCGGGTGCGGCACGACGAGACCGGAGGCTGGCGGACACCACCGGCCCGCCACGACCAGCGCCGCAACCCCTGCATCGGCCGGCAGCACGCCCCGAGCCTCGACGGGCCAGGCCGCTGCAGCCACGCATGCTCAGGGCGCAGAGACGCGCACCATCACCATCGAGTGCATGCGCTACAACCCCGACACCGACAGCGCTCCGCACTACCAGTCGTATGAAGTCCCCTTCACGCACGACATGTCGGTGCTCGATGGCCTGCAGTACATCAGGACCATCTGGATGGCAGCCTCACCTACCGGTGGTCGTGCCGCATGGCGGTCTGCGGCAGCTGCGGCATGATGGCCAACGACATGCCCGTGCTCAGCTGCCAGGCCTTCCTGCGTGACTACTACCCCGGCACCCTGCGCATCGCGCCCCTTGTCGCACTTCCCCATCGTGCGCGACCTGGCCGTGGACCAGAGCGACTTCCTGGCCAAGCTCGAGCGCGTCAAGCCCTACATCATCACCGAAGAACCCAGGACGCCGGCGGATGGTCCCAATCTGCAGACGCCTGCGCAGATGGACCAGTACTACCAGTTCTCGCAGTGCATCAACTGCATGCTGTGCTATGCCGCCTGTCCGCAGTACGGGCTTAACCCCGAGTTCACCGGCCCTGCCGCGCTGGCGCTTCTGCAGCGCTACAACGCCGACTCCCGGGATGAGGGCAAGGCCGAGCGCATGCCGGTCATCAACGCCGAAAGCGGCGTCTGGGGCTGCACGCTGGTGGGTGAATGCTCGGTCGTCTGCCCCAAGGGCGTCGACCCCGCCCGCGCCATCAACCTCAACAAGGTCAACTCCACCCAGGACTATTTCTTCCGCTTCCTGATGCCCCGCGCCAAGAAGAAGGCGACGAACAAGGCCCCGCAGTAACGGCGGTGGCGGCCCTGTCCGTCCCCGCGGAAGCAACCGACAGAAACCGCATTGGAGTCCGAAGACCATGAATCAACCCAGACGCAGAGTCGCCCCCCTACGGCAGGTCAAGACCTACCACCGTCCCATGGCGGGCTGGTACATGCACGGCCGCAACGCCTACAAGCGCTACATGGTGCGTGAGCTCACCTCGGTGGCCGTGGCCTACTACGCCCTGCTGGTGCTGTATGGCCTCTTCCAGCTGCACGCCGGCCCCGAAGCCTTCGACGGCTTCATCGCCAGCCTGCGATCGCCGCTGTGGATGATCATCAATCTGGCCACCCTGGCCCTGGTCACCTACCACGCCATCACCTGGTTCCCGGTCATGCCCAAGACGGCCCCTGCTGCTCTTCATCAAGCGCCGGCCCATGCCCGACAGGCTGATCGTCAACGGCGCGCTGGCCGGCTTTGCCGGTGCCAGCATCGTCCTGCTCGCGCTCTTCCTGCTGACGGCGCCCTGATCACGCCACACGCGGAAAGACCCTTCACAAGCCCAAGACAACAGACAGGCAGTTGACCATGACCCCATCCCATACCGTCGACGAAGCCCCGCTCAAGCGCACCCACGAACCCATCGTCTGGTCCCTGTTCGGTGCCGGTGGCGTGCTTTCGGCCATGTTCGGCCCCATGCTCATCCTCGTCACCACCATCCTGGTGCCGCTGGGCATCCTGCTGCCCACCGGAACACTCAGCTACACCCGCGTGCTGGCCTTTGCCCAGTGGTGGCCCGGCAAGATCGCCATCCCCGCCGTCGTGGCGCTTCCTCTACCACGCCATGCACCGTCTGTGCCATTCGCTGCACGACCTGGGCTTTCACACGGGCACGGGCGCCCAGATCGTCTGCTACGGCTTTGCCACCGTCATGTCCGGCGTCTGCGCCGTGCTGCTGCTGACGTTCTGAGGTGTCCCATCCGGGCTTCCTCACGACAGGGAAGCCCTTCAGAGGCCTGGACGGAGACGCCAGGCACGGGGGGCAGATTCCCATGGGGAGGCAGACCCCCATACGGGAGCAGAAGATTCCCCACGGCCCCTGTCGGGAAGATTCCAACGGCCTTCCGAAAGCCCTCTGTTGTCTGAACAGGGTCGGAATGCTCAGAAGGTGTAGCAGAGCCCCACCACCGCCGTCACGCCCGAGCTGTCCCGCACGATCGGGCTCTTTCTTGATCTTGCTGGAAAACTGCTGGTACTTTCACCCGCAACCAGCGTCGCCCAGTGCTCGTCGATCACGTGTGTCCACTGGGCCCCCAGCGAATACGCATACACGCCGCTTTCGGCATTGAACTGCCCATAGCGGCTGCGCAGTGACTGCTCCGGGGTCACGCCAAAGTACGTCCTGTTGTAGTCCTTGTCCCCGAACAGGGCTGACAGCCCAAGTTCCACCTGGTCGGTTTCCGTCGTCCACGGCCGCAGGGTCACGCCGGTCATGTACTGGTTGCCGCGGTGCTTCTGCCCCGAGATGGCAAACTCTCCACCCACCTTCACCGCCAGCCAATCAGCCACGTCCTGCGAAAGCTCCACGTTGATGGTGGCACCGCGCTTGATCTTGCCCATGCCCCTGCAGCTTTCTCACTGCCACTGCTCCAGTAGTTCCCGCCCTCGTTCTTCTCGGCACGGCCTGGATCATAGGACAGTGCCGCACTCATGTGCAGTCCGAAGGGCGTACTGTACCCGCGCCCAGCCCGCGCATCGAATCCAGGAAGAAAGGTCCGTACTGCACCGAGAAGATGGCCGACGGGCCGGTTGCCGTCTCGTCAGACCCGAGGTAGCGCGGTCGGGTAGCCAGACCCACGCCCAGCGCGTACTGGACGCCATCCTTCGGCGCCGCCGCCGGATTCTGGATAGGCCTCGGTCATGCTCGATGCCCGTGCCCACGTCGGATTCAACCTGACCAGCCGCGCTCGCCTCGCCCCGGATCCCGGGGCCTGCAGTGCGCCCTGCTCGCCAGACGGCACGCCTTCCGTGCCGTAGGAAGGTGATTGGCCATAGCGCCACCTTCACCAACCTGACCTGAATACCCGCTGTCCTGCGCGCAGGCGCCAGTACTCAGCAGGCCAAGCCCGCCCAGCACCACACACAGCTTCTTCCATGCCAACGATACGAGACAGGACATTCATGACAACCAGACCTCCAGAAACGCAATACCCCTTCATGGCCGCCATTTCATCGATCCGTCATGTCGCCTGAAACAGGGCTGGATCGGCCCCGCCAGGCCAGCGGAATGGAGATTGCAGCTCGCGAAGGGCAAAAGGTCGATTGTCACACGCTGCAAACAGCGCGGTGCTGTAAAGCCCCCGAACACCCGTTAAAACAGGTAGGTCACAAAGCTCCCTGAGACAGGGGCCCACATCAGCCGCCCCACCCACTGAATGCAGACGAGCGCGCGCAGGCATGGGCCCGGCAGTGCAGGATACCGGGCGGAGTTGTTACAGGCAGGAATGAAGAGGACGGGGCTCGGCCAAGCTACTGGGCTACCAGGCTGCCGGACGGACTGTCGGACATCCGGTAGCCCGGGCACGCATCAGCCCTCTGCCTCGCCCCGGCCCCCATTGACCGGGACCAGGATGTCCCGGTTGCCGTTGCTGGTCATGGCCGAAACGATGCCGGAGCGCTCCATCTGTTCCAGCAGGCGGGCAGCGCGGTTGTAGCCGATGCGCAAGTGACGCTGCACCAGCGAGATGGAGGCGCGGCGATGCTGCAGGACGATGGCAACAGCCTGGTCATACATGGGGTCGCTTTCGCCGTCCATGCCGGCTTCGGCCAGGGTGCTGGAGAGACCGCCGAAGCCGACGGCGCTGCCGGTGTTGGTCTCTTCGGGAACGCCACCTTCGAGGATGCCTTCGATGTAGTCGGGCTCGCCACCGACTTCGCGCCAGCTGGTGACGACCTTGTGGACTTCGTCGTCGGCGACGTAGGCGCCGTGAACGCGCTGCGGCAGGTTGGTACCGGCAGGCAGGTAGAGCATGTCGCCCTGGCCCAGCAGGGTCTCGGCCCCCATCTGGTCAAGGATGGTGCGCGAGTCGATCTTGGAGGAAACACGGAAGGCAATCCGCGACGGGATGTTGGCCTGATGAGGCCGGTGATGACGTCGACGGAAGGCCGCTGGGTGGCCAGGACAAGATGGATGCCGGCGGCACGGGCCTTCTGCGCCAGACGGGCGATGAGTTCCTCGATCTTCTTGCCGACGACCATCATCAGGTCGGCCAGTTCGTCGATGACGACGACGATGATGGGCGGTTTGGAGAGCGGCTCAGCGCGTCCGGGGTGAGCGAGAAGGTTGAGGATGAACTCTTCGCGCTTCTCGGCATCGGCGATCTTGGCGTTGTAGCCGGCCGTTGCGCACGCCAGCTTGCTCATCAGCTTGTAGCGGCGCTCCATCTCGCCAACGCACCAGTTCAGGGCGTGGCCCGCCTGGCGCATGTCGGTCACGACGGGCGCCAGCAGGTGGGGGATGCCCTCGTAGACGCTCATCTCCAGCATCTTGGGATCGATGAGGATCATCCGGACCTGGGAGGGGTCAGCCTTGTAGAGGATGGACATCAGCATGCGTTGATGCCCACGGACTTGCTGGAACCGGTGGTACCGCCACCAGCAGGTGGGGCATCTTGGCCAGATCGGCCACGACCGGGTTGCCGGCGATGTCCTTGCCCAGTGAGACGGTGACGGGGGACTTGGCGTCGACGTAGACGCGCGAGCCGATGATCTCCGAGAGGCGCACGCCCTGACGGCGGGGGTTGGGCGGCTCCGGGCCCATGAGGTTCTTGCCGGGGATGGTCTCGACCACACGCAGCGAGATGATGGAGAGCGACCGGGCCGGGGTCCTGGCCAGTTGACGATCTGGCTGCCCTGACGCCGGTGGCAGGTCCCGATCTCGTAACGGGTGATGACGGGGCCCGGATAGGCGTGGACGACGGTGGCCGAGATGCCGAAGTCGGAGAGCTTCTTCTCGATGAGGCGCGAGGTGTATTCAGCGTCTCGGGCGACATTGTCTCGACGGTGGCCGGCGGTCATCCAGCAGCGACAGGTCGGGCAGCGAGAGTCCTCGCCCCGGTGACGATACACCGGGCGGGCTGAGGCTTGCTGATGGTCGTGCTTTCGCGCACGGGCTCGCGCTGGACCCCGACGGTCTGGCCAACGTAGGCGTTGCCGTGCGATGCGCCGCCATGCGAAACGTTTGTGGTGGGTGCGTGGCTGGCACCGACGGACGGGGCTGCGCCCTCCGATCCGCGCACCGAAGGGGCAGGATGCGGTTCCTGCCATGCTGCGCCTGCGGTGGCGCCGCGAGTAACAGGCATGCCGGGATCGTCATCCAGCCCGGGCTCACCAAAGCCGGCAATGGTGGGCTCGACGGCGCCATGGCGATCGGTGACACTCTTCCCGGCCGCCCGAGACGGCGTCCTTGGCAGCGCCGGCGACGCGACTCAGAAGACCGCCGAACAGGCCCCCACGGGCGGGGGTCTCGTCGGCATCTGCCGCGCCAGCAAGGTGGCTGCCCGATCCACCAGCAGCATCATCAGGGTCGGCGGCATGCACGCCCTGCCCCCTGGGCAGTTCCGGTGACAGACCATCCAGGGCTGGACGATGCGCTGGCAATGCCGTCGGTCGCAGCGTCGGGAGCACCGGCATCGCGGCTGCTGCGCCCTGCCCTGCGGCCCTGAGCCGGCAGGGGTGTCGTCATCCAGATAGATGTCGTCTTCGTCGGGTTCGTCGGCGCTGGCAGCGCTACCGGGTCAGTCGGGCAGGGACGGATCAGCGGCGCACCGCCTCGTCACCGTCCAGGTCCACGGGCGCGCGCCCCAGCAGGTTGCCCCGCTGACGGGCCGCACGCGCACCAGCCTGACGATCGGCACGCGCAACCAGTTTCTGGCGGATGTAGTCGACGCTACCTTCCAGGACGGCCCCGGTGCGCTCGAAGATGGACATCCAGGAGACGCCCGTGGCCAGGCTGAAGCCGATGGCGATGAGCAGCAGAAGCGCCAGCGTGCCACCGACGGCACCCAGCATGACGTGGACGGGACCGGCAACCAGTGCCCCCAGCAGCCCTCCGGGGGCCAGCGGCAGATTGGCGCTCAGGTTGTAGAGACGCGAGCCTTCCAGGGCGCTGCACCCGACCAGCAGCAGGATGAAGCCGATCCAGCGTTCCCAGGCAAAGCGGGAAGGCGGCAGTGCCTCCGGCGCATCGGCACTCTGGCTGACCGTGCGGCCGCGACTGGCCGGCTTGGCATCGGCCAGCGGCAGCGTGCGTGCCAGCTGGGCTTCCTGGTGCAGGCGCCGGTAGCTGGCCAGCACCCGCAGCATGAGAAAGAACGAGAACAGGTAGGCCGAGAGCCCGAACAGGTACAGGATGAGGTCAGCGAACCGGGCACCGATGCGCCCACCCGGGTTGTGGACCTGGCGGGTGGTGACGGCGTGCGACCAGCCCGGATCGACCGGGTTGTAGCTGAGCAGGATCAGAAAGAGAAAGATGGCAGAGCACAGGACGATCCAGCGGGCTTCCCGCAACAGGCGGATGGCCCGCCCGGAAAGCCCGATATGCCGACTGGCCCAGTGTTCATTGGCGGTTGCCTGAGCTAGCGCTGCGCGCCATCGTTCCCTCGTCCTCCGAAATTGGGTGGAACCCTGATCACTACCGCCTTGACTGGGGACGGGACGAATCCTCCGGGGGTTTCGGTCGTGTGTAGGCGATCGTTCAGGCCAGATAGCTGCTGAGTTTCTCGCGCAGCAGCACCTTGCCTTCGGGCAGCGGCACGATGTAGCCCTCGGTTTCCATGCCCTTCGCGACGCGTGAGACCATCTCTCGGGAGGCGCTGATCATCTTGGCAATCTCCTGACGCGGCAGACGGCTGCGGATCATGCGCTCCCTCGCCGACCTTCTCGACATGTCCAGCAGCACGCGGGCGACACGGCCGTAGACATCCAGCAGCGCCAGCGTCTCGATCTTCTTGTCGGCCTCGCAGGCGGCGCACCAGGCCGCCATGATGCGCAGGGACATCTCGGGCTGAGATGTCCCTGCGCATCATCGACTTGAAGCTCTCCTTGTTGATGGCCATGAAGTCACTGGTGTCGATGGTGATGACGCTGGCCGAGCGCGGCGAGTCGTCGATCAGGCTCATTTCGCCGAAGCACTCGCCCGGGCCGATGACGGCCAGGATGACTTCCTTGCCCTCGGTGTCGGAACGCTGCACCTTGGCACGGCCCGACAGCAGGATGTGAGGACTGCGAAGGCTCGCCTCGGTGACGATGACCCGGCCCTGGGGAAAAGTTGCGGCGGATACTGCCGGCGGCCAGACGCTCGATCTGCTGCTCGGTCAGGCCGGAAAACAGCGGTACCCGCCGCAGGAATGCAATGTTCTGCTCTTGTGACATGCCAGTTCTCGATGGTTCGAGGTGGTCGGGCGTTCCGGAAAGGTGTCATGGATCTGTTGTGCCGCCGATGCGGTCGCGACAGGAACCTGTCCGGAATGCCCCCTGGATGTATGAAAGTTGAAAACGACGACCTTCGCCTTCAGGTACATGGCGATAGCTTCTTATAATTTCCGTCCGGCGGTCGATGGGTCCGACACCTACGGCCTTCTGGCCGCCCAGTGGTTGTTTTTGGAATTTCTGCAACGTTCAGCCAAGGAGAGCCTTTCGATGAGCGCCCCACGTCATACCCGTCTGCTGATCCTGGGCTCCGGCCCGGCCGGCTACACCGCCGCCATCTATGCGGCGCGCGCCAACCTGAAGCCGCTGCTGATCACCGGCCTCATCCAGGGCGGACAGCTGACCACGACGACCGAGGTGGACAACTGGCCAGCCGACGTGAACGGGGTTCAGGGGCGGAGCTGATGGCGCGCTTCGAGGCCCACGCCGAGCGCTTCGAGGCCGAGCTCGTCTTCGACCACATCAACAAGGCGGATCTGTCGCAGCGTCCCTTCGTGCTGACGGGTGACAGCGGCACCTACACGTGCGATGCGCTGATCATCGCCACCGGAGCCTCGGCACGCTATCTGGGCCTCGAGTCCGAGACAACCTTCGCCGGCAAGGGCGTCTCGGCCTGCGCCACCTGTGACGGCTTCTTCTACCGCAACCAGGAAGTGGCCGTGATCGGCGGCGGCAACACGGCCGTGGAAGAGGCGCTCTACCTGAGCAACATCGCCAGCCGCGTGACGGTGGTGCATCGACGTGACCGACTGCGCGCCGAGCCGATCATGATCGACCGGCTGATGGAGAAGGAAGCCGAGGGCAAGGTGCGCATGCTGTGGGACAGCGAGCTGCAGGAAGTGCTGGGCGATGCCGTGGCGCGACCGGCATGCGCGTCAAGAACAACAAGACCGGCGAGGAAAGCACGGTGCCGCTCACCGGGGTGTTCATCGCCATCGGCCACACGCCCAACAGCGAGCTGTTCACGGGCCAGCTGGAGATGAACAACGGCTACATCCGCACGCGCAGCGGCCTGGACGGCAATGCCAGCCACCAGCGTGCACGGCGTGTTCGCCGCCGGCGACGTGCAGGGACCACGTCTATCGGCAGGCTATCACCAGCGCAGCCACGGGCTGCATGGCAGCGCTGGACGCCCAGCGCTACCTGGAAGGCGAGGACTGATGCCGATCCGGCTGCGGCTGGAAGACCTGGGCAAGCTGGCCGGCGAGATGAAGGCCCGGGCCGCCGCCGAGCGCGCCCAGACCGAAGCCCGACGGCGCGAGGCCGCCCGGCTCAAGGCCGAGGCGGAAGTCTTCCAGCGCGAGGTGGCGGACGTGACGCCCTGCGGCCCACCGGACGCCGCGAGCCGGAAACGCGCCATCGTTCACCTCAGGCACGTCAGCGCCAGCAGGACGAGCAGCAGGCGCTGGCGCAGTCGCTGTCGGACGAGATCGACATCGAGCAGCTGCTGGAGGCGGACGAGGCTGCTTTCCTTTCGGCGCGCCGGTGTGGGACAGGATGCGCTGGCACGGTTGCGCCGGGGACACTGGACGGTGCAGGCCCAGCTGGACCTGCACGGGCTGCGCACCGACGAGGCGCGTGAACAGGTGGTGTATTTTCATCAGCCAGGCACGCTGGAACGGCTTGCGCTGCGTGCGGGTGATCCACGGCAAGGGGCTGGGATCGGAGGGGCGTCAGCCGGTGCTGAAGGACAAGGTGCTGCGCTGGCTGCCGCAGCAGAAGGAGGTGATCGCCTTCTGCCAGGCGCCGCCCTCCATGGGAGGCAGCGGCGCGCGTGCTGGTGCTGCTGCGGCAGGCCCAGCCGGCCGCAGGAGGCGGGCTGAATCAGACGGCGGCTTCGTCGATCTCGCCGGTGCGGATGCGGATGACCTGCTCGACGCTGCGCACGAAGATCTTGCCGTCGCCGATGCGGCCCGTCCGCGCAGCCTTGACGATGGCGTCGATGACGGCATCGAGGTTTTCATCGGAAACCACCACGTCGATCTTCAGCTTGGGCAGGGAAGTCGACCACGTATTCGGCGCCCGATACAGCTCGGTATGCCTTTCTGGCGCCCGAATCCCTTCACTTCGGTGACCGTCAGGCCGGTGACACCGACCGCGGCCAGGGCTTCACGGACTTCATCGAGTTTGAACGGCTTGATGACTGCCGTGATCTCTTTCATGAATCTCTCCAATTCGTTGTACGCCGGGACGTCCAGACTGTCGACACGGAACCCGACTAGCCTAACCCCTTTCAGGCGCCCCTGTCCGCTGACTGGTTCACGGAAGGCCGATGTGATGGGATAGCGCCAGTCACGACCGAAAGGCCCGGGCCGTGACCCGCGGACCCACCGGCCCCTGCTGACGCTTGTACTCGGCCAGCCGCAGCAGACGGACCACCTGGGCCACGGCGTCGGCCGGCAGACCATCGGCCACCAGCGAAGCGGCCGGGCGATCTTGCTCCATGTAGCCCTGGATGATGCGGTCCAGCACATCGTAGGGCGGCAGGAAGTCCTGGTCGGTTTGGTCGGGACGCAGCTCGGCACTGGGCGGCCGGGTGATGATGCGCTCGGGAATGACGGGGGACTGGGTATTGCGCCAGTTGGACAGTTGATAGACGACCGTCTTGAGCACGTCCTTGAGCGGCGCAAAGCCCCCGGCCATGTCGCCATAGAGGGTGCAGTAACCGACGGCCAGTTCGGACTTGTTGCCGGTGGTGAGCACCAGCCAGCCCGTCTTGTTGGAAATGGCCATCAGGAGCGTGCCCCGGATGCGGGCCTGGATGTTCTCTTCGGTCAGATCCTCGGGCAGGCCGGCAAAGGTGCTGGCCAGCGTCCCGCGGAAGGCGTCGAAGCACGGTGCAATGGGCAGCACCTCGTGCTTCACCCCCAGCCGGGCCGCCATGTCCTTGGCATCGGCCAGCGAAATGTCGGCCGTATAGGGCGACGGCATCATGACGGTGCGCACCCGTTCGGCCCCCAGCGCATCCACCGCCAGGGCCAGCGTCAATGCCGAATCGATGCCACCCGACAACCCCAGCACCACCCCGCCAAAACCGTTCTTGCCAATGTAGTCGCGGATGCCCAGCACCAGGGCCTGATAGATCTCGGGCAGACGCTCCAGCGCCGGGGCCATGCTGCCGGCAAGTGCCAGTGCACCATCGGCGCCCCGTTCGACCGTGACCAGCAGCAGATCCTCGACAAAGGACGGAGCCCGGGCTGCCAGACGCCCCTGGGCATCCAGGGCCAGACTCTGACCGTCAAAGACGAGCTCATCCTGACCGCCCACCAGGTTGCAGGCCACGACAGCCATGCCCTGTGCACAGACATTGCCGCGCAGCTGTCGACCCGCAGGTCGCCCTTAGCCGACTGGAACGGCGAGGCATTGAGGCTGAGCACCAGCTCGGCCCGGCGGCCTCGGCGCGAGCCGGTGCAGCCGGCAGCCGGTGTCCTCACAGGTCAGCGGTGCACAGCGCACGCCGCCACCGTGAAGACAGTGGCATCGGCCTGCGGCTGGAAGTAGCGCGTCTCGTCGAAGACCCCGTAATCAGGGCTCGGCGCTCAGGTATTCCCGCCACCGGCGTCCCTGATGAAAGACACCGGCGGCACTGTGGCGCCGACCTTCGCGCAGCACCGGATACCCCACCACCCAGTGCAGTCCCGGCTGCTGCCGAGGAGCTGTCGAATGGTCTCGACGGCCGCATCGACCTGCTGCTGAAGGCGGGCCGGAACAGATTGTCCCCGGCAGATAGCCGCACAGCGACAGTTCGGGGTGAGCAGCACTGGGCGCCTCCCAGCTCGCGCAGCCGCAGCGGCGATGATGCGTTCGGCATTGCCGGCCATGCTCACCCACACGCTGGTTCAGCTGGGCGCACGCGATCTTCAGGCTCATCAAGGGGTATCCGGGGACGGGTGGGCAGGGACGCGATCAGGCTGACTTGTGGGCCTGCGCGCTCGATGCCGGCCAGGATTTCCTGGCAGCGCCTCGGGGCCTTCCCAGCACCGACCTTGACCCACTGCGGGCTCCGAGGTCCTTGTAGTGCTCGAGAGGTGCTTGATCTGGGCCAGCACCAGCGGAGTTCAGGTCATCGGCCGTCTTCACGTTCTTGTTGGTGGCCAGCAGCTTGTCGATGGGCACGGCCAGCAACTGGCATCGCCACCGCCCTCGTCTTCCGTGTTCAGCAGGCCGGGGCGCGGCAGCTGACCGCAGCCATGCACCAGCGGGTACGGCGTGATCACCAGTACGTCCACCGGGTCACCATCCTCGGCGATGGTCTCGGGGATGTAGCCATAGATTGTGCGGATAGCGCATGTTGGTGTCCACGAAACGATCCACGAACAGGGCACCCGTTTCCTCGTCGACCTCGTACTTGACGGGATCGGAGTTCATCGGGATTTCGATGATGACGTTGAATTCTTCGGGCAGCTTCTTGCCGGGACCGACGCGATCGAGATTCATGATTTTCCTGTCTGTGGAAGGAGTTGAGGAAGAGGGAGTTGCCACCCACGGACGACGGCCGATGCGGCAGGGATGCCTTTCGTGCTGGCAGCAGCAGGCTGCGCCTTAGCGTGGCTGGGGCAGGCTGTGCCGTGCTGCCTGCGGAGGCCTGGGCGGACGTCGATGCGCCACCTGAAGCCGGAGACATCGAAGCCGGCGTCGTCGCCTGCGTCAGGGTGCCGCGGGCGGCCTCGACTTCCTGGGCCGAGGCCTGCAGGGGTGCCCCACCCTGTCCCAGACGGGGCGGTGTGCGGGCGGACTGACCCCTGCAGCCGGGGCGCGGGGATGTCCGGCGGCGGCGGCGAACTGCGCGCTGCGCCCGCGCCCGGCGCCGGCTGACGCCCGGCAACGACGCAGCGCCGATCGGCTCAGGGCAGCGGGGGCCGCTCGCCCAGCGACAGCCGTGCCGCGTACTGGAACTGCAGCGCGGCTTCCTGCGGACGACCGACCGATTCATAGAGCTGGGCCAGGGCAACCCGTGCCGAGACGGAATCACCCGCCAGCAGCGAATCCACCGGGTAGCCTTTCGGCCTTGCCCACAGGCGCTCGGATGCGCAGATGCGTCCCAGCATCTCCAGCAGCCGGGGCTTCTCGCCGTGGCGCAGGCGCCAGCGTTCCAGCTGCTCCAGCCGCTGGCGAGCCGGCAGGGGCCTCAGGATGCGTAGGCTTCAGCACGCCCTCGTCATAGCCCTCGTCAAGCAACCCGATGCCGATGCGACGCGCATCGCCCGTGGCATTGGCTTCCGCCAGGGCCGTCATGGTGGGAGCGGCCAGCATGCCCTTCTTGCGTTCATCGGCCGAGAGCGACTTCCAGAGTGCATTGAGCGCCTCGGCATCGCCGGCCCGGCGCGCCAGCAGCTGCCGATAGGCCGCAGTCGCTGAGTTGTCCGCCTCATTGGCGGCCAGCTTGCCCCGACGCGTGAGCTGACGGACCGTTTTCCAGCACCTGATCCCAGCGACCAGCCGCCAGCCAGCCAGCGCCGTCTCCAGCGCGGCCACCTGCTGCTCGCCCCCGGCCGTGATCTGGCCGACGGCCATCAGGGCCTTCTCGGGCTGGTGATCTTCGAGGGCAAACTCGGCGCGCGCCATCAGGGCCGCATTCTTGCCACCTCGACGCACGGCCTGGCGCGTCCAGTCATCACGGCGGGCATAGTTGCCCAGCCGGTGGGCCGAGAGCGCAGCCAGCAGTGCTGCCGCCGCCCTGATCCTTGCGGTTGCCTTCGGGCGTATGGGCCAGCACCGCAGCCGACAGCCGTTTCGCAGCGCTCGAAACGCCCTTCGAGTAGGGCAGCACGGCCTCCTGCAGTGAGCGGTTGTTGCGTTGCAGACGGCGCTGCTCGCGTTTGCGACGGATGCGCTGGGGCAGCCCAGCGTGCGCAGCACCAGCAGCAGGGCCAGATGCAGGATGAGGAAGCCGATGATCAGCAGCACCAGCAGCATGTTGCTGGAGAGCTCGATCTGGTACGGGGGCCGGTCAGCGTGACGTTGCCGTGATTGCCCTGGAAGAACAGGGCCAGGACGACGGCGCCGGCAAACGCCACCAACAGCCAGATTGCGTTACGGATCATCAGAATCGCTTCTCGCTTTCAGCCCGTGCCGCGGCCAGGGCCGCCATGCTGTCGGACAGCGTGGGCAGCTTCAGCTGCAGCGGCTCGGATTGCAGTTCGGTCAGGAGGTTGATGGAGGACTTGACCTCGGGCTTCTCGACATCGAAGAAGCGCTGGATGGTCTCGACGCTCTTGGCCAGGTCCTGCCGGAACAAGGCTTCGTTGCGGTTGAGCAGGTTGATGCGCGCGCTGAGCAGCTGCAGGCGCAGGCCCTGACGGATGCTGCGCTTCTGGTCCGGACCCAGCAGGTAGCGATCGGGCTCGTCGATGCGACGGATCTTGACCAGGCTGGTGAACTCCTCGTGTGCCGCGGTGGCCGCTCGCGAACCGGCGCCCAGCAGATCGTGATACCACCGTTTGAACTTGCCGGAAAGACTGTCGTCGGTCGGCTCATCGGCCACCGGCGCTTCGGCAGGCTCCTCCTCGGGGGCCGCTTCCTCGGTGGCGGCCGGTGCCATGGCCAGACCGCCAGGGGCGTCGGCCGCCGGGCGTCCGGATCCCCCAGGAAGGGCAGCGTCTCGACGCGCGACAGCACCTCGTCCATGCGGGCCACCGAACGGACCAGATCGACTTCGGGCAGCGACTTCAGCTTCTCGATGTCCTGCAGGATGACGCGACGCAGGCCGATGGCACTGGGACTGTTCGCTGTCGGCCAGCTGCTTCTCGGCACCTTCCAGCGCCAGCAGCGCCCCCTTCACGTTGCCCGACACCGCCAGGTGCTGGTTGGCCAGCGTGATGGCGCGCTCGACTTCGGCCAGGCGGGCATCGCCCCGGACCCGGGCCACGTCGTCATAGAGGGCCTGCAGCTGCTCCTGCTGGGCCGAGGACTCGGCCACGCGGGTTTCCAGCGCATTGCCACGCGTCTGCAGCTGCTGCTGGAGGTCGCGCAGCTGGCGGACCTGTTCCTCCAGGCTGGCAGCCCGGCTTTCGGATTCCTGCAGGCGCAGGGCATTCTGGCGCTCCTGTGCGAGGAAACGCTGCTGCATGTACCACCAGCCCGCAGCAGCCACGATCACGACCAGCACGGACACGCCAGCCAGCCCCAGCCGCGCCGCTGCACAGAGCAGTCTCGGCCTCGTCACGGCCTGAGCCGCCGCCCTCGAATTGGCCTTGATGGAGGGTTCGAAACGACCAGCCCGGTGCCGAGGCTGCGGCACGCAGGGGCTGGGGGCCGCAGCAGCCCTTGCCGGCCTCGGCGGGCTTGCTGCCGGCCGGAGACGCCGAAGCCGCGGCAGGCGATGCCGTGCCGGGCGCAGACACTGCAGGGCCGGACGACGTGCTGCCGGCCGTGGCCGACGAGGTCTTGCCGAGAGCGGATGCGGCCGATGCGGGGCTGGCCGAGGCAGAGGATGGGGTCTGACCGACCGTGCGGCCCATGGGGGCGTCACGGAGATCTGCTTTCCCGATGCGGGTGCGGGAGGTGCCGGCGGCTTGCCGGTACCAGCAGCCGCGGCGGGGCGGGAGGATTCAGCGGGCTTGCCACTGCCGGCCCGGCCGGCAGCCGGCGTCTTGCCGGCAGGCGCACTGGCGGACGATGCCGTGGCGCCGGATGACCCCGGTGCGCCACGCTGCGGGCTGTTTTGCTGCTCGGAACTCAAGACTTCGTATCCTCAGGAATGGATGCGCCCTGCCCCAAGGCCATCAGGGACGGTGGCGCTGACGAGGCCCGAACACGATGCCGGCTGCTGGGCAGACGACCCGCCCGACACCCACCGGGTGAGCAGTATCATCGTTTCGAGCGAAATTCCTCCGATTGTAGCCGTTCGATCAGCTGCCGCCGATCATGGTAGACCCGGGGACTGTCGAAACCCGGTTTCGGGCCGCCTCGATCAACCTCGGATGCGGCAGCCAGACCGGGCGATACGCCGCAAAATGCGCCAACCGAGGCGGCAGCGTAGCCAGCCATCCCGCCACGGTACGCAACACCGATGCCGAGCCGATCAGCCAGTGGGGTACCACGCGACAGGACCGTATCTTCATCGGCCTCGTCCGGATCCTGCACGGCTGACAGCCCGGATACCTCCGCGTCGGGCGCAGCCGCCTGCCAGCCCTGCCAGGCTTCCATGAAACCGGCCGGCGCCGCCGTGCACCACCGGGCCTGGTAGGCAGGCTGCCAGTCCACCCGGATGCCGGCATCCTGCAGCACGCCGGCCCACTCGCGGCGCCCATCCGGGCGGTTGAGCACCACGATGCGCTGCGGTAGCGGCTGAAGGCAGAGCACGAGACGCGCCAGATGGGCACGCGTCCTGATACGGCGGAGGCGGCACCAGCAGCCGAGGACCGGTACCGAAAATGCCGCGTGAAGGCATGCGCACTGCCTGCCCCGGCAGCCCGGCCCAGACAGCGGACGGCCAGCGACGCCCGCCCCGTTGCAGTGCACGGGCCACGACCCGTACCGCGGCCGGACTGGGCAGCACGACACCCTCCGCGCCACTATCGAACGCCGCCAGGATGTCTGCGTCGGAGAGCGCCTCGATCTGGAAGGCCGGCCAGTGACACGAAACGAGGCCAGCCGGCTCGAGCAGCGCCCGCCATTCGGCCGCGCTGGCATCGTCTGGGTCAGGATGAGGGTTCGGAATGGGCGGCGCCCCATCCGATGCAGCGCGCGTCCCCGAAGCTTCAGGCATCAGGACTGTCCGGACGGCTTCGGAGCGGCAGCAAGCTGCGCCTTCAGTTCGGCGGCCACGGCCTCGCCCATCACGCGGGCCTCCTCCGGATCGGCCACCTTACCCACACGGGTGACGCGGGCAATGCGTCCGTCGTCATCGGCCAGCAGCGCATCCAGCTGCATCTGTCCGGGACGCGGTGAAGCGGGCATGCGCGGCCAGCGGTGTCTTGCAGTTGCCCCCAGCTGGCGCGACACGGCGCGTTCTGCCGCCGCAATGCGCGCTGCCTCGGGATCATTCAGGAAGGCCAGGGGCCCGGCGCACATCGTCACGATCGGCCCGGATCTCGATACCCAGCATGCCCCTGCCCCGGTGCCGGCAGCATCTCGTCCAGCGGCAGGTACTGGCGAATGCGGTCCGCCAGCCCCAGACGGGTCAGTCCCGCGGCGGCGGGACGATGGCGTCATCTGACCGGCATCCAGCTTGCCCAGGCGGGTGTCGAGGTTGCCGCGCAGCGGCTGGATGCGAAAACCCGGGTGCCGCGCCTGCAGCTGTGCAGCCCGGCGCAGGCTGGAGGTGCCCACCACCGCATCGGGCGGAAGTTCATCCAGCGAGGCATACCGGGTGCTCACGAAGGCATCGCGCGCATCGGCCCGCGTCATCACTGCCGCCCGGTCGAAACCTTCAGGGCAGGGTCCATCGGCACATCCTTGAGCGAATGCACGGCCAGTTCGGCACGCCCGTCGAACAGCGCCACCTCCAGTTCCTTGGTGAACAGCCCCTTGCCGCCGATCTCGGCCAGCGGCCGGTCCAGGATCTGGTCCCCGCGGGTGGTCATGCCCAGCAGCGCGACGCCTGCAGCCGGATGGCGGGCGCGCAGCAGCTCGGCCACATGGTTGGCCTGCCAGAGTGCCAGTCGGCTTTCGCGCGTGGCAATGCGCAGGGGGGCGGAATAGGCGGATTCGGTCATGCGGCGCGCGCTCCAGAAAATGACAGGATGCCGGGGCGGCATCAGGGGCAGGATCGGGGATTCGACCCCGCCAGCGGAATTCTAGGAGCTTGGGCGCCAGAACGCACGCCAGCCGCGCCAGAAAGACAGGGGCCGGAAGAACCGGCCCCTGCGTGCAACCGGATGGAAACCCGGGCGGGAAGATCTCGACTGAAGCGGGTCAGCTGACCAGGCCCTTGACGATGGACCACTGACGACGGCTGACCGGCAGACGATCGGGCACCTCGCGCAGCACCACCTGCCAGTACGGGTCGCCCGACTCGCCCTTCGCCCGAGGGCGAGACGCGCTCGAAGCCGGCGATGGACGGGCGTGCCACCAGCGCGTTGCGGTGGATGCGCACGAAGCGGTCACTGAATTCCTCTTCGAGCGAGGGTGAGCGATTCCTCGATCAGGTATTCACGCTCGCGCGTGCGCACCGTGATGTATTTCAATTCGGCCTTCAGATAGATGACCTGCTCCAGCGCCACCAGGATGACGCGACCGCGTTCGTGCACCGACAGGTGACGACGACGGGTGTTGGTGGCCTTGGCCAGCGCGTCGATGGCGTCCAGGTGCTCGGACGGGATCAGCGTGCGGGCACGCAGCAGCGCAGCCAGCAGACGCTGGGCGCGCACGGGCTTGAGCAGGTAGTCCAGCGCGTTGACTTCGAAGGCATCGACCGCAAATTCGTCAAAGGCCGTGACGAAGATCATCAGCGGCATCGGCTTGGGATCACTGCCGTCGCTTTCGCCGGCACGCGCGGAAATGTGACGTGCCAGCTCGATGCCGGTCATGCCCGGCATCTGCACGTCCATCAGCACCACCTGAGGACGCTGCGACTCGATCTGCGCCAGTGCTTCGGGCGCTTTCGATGCCTCGCCGACGATGCGATGCGGAAACTCCGGCGCCAGATCGGCCAGAACCTCTCTCAGCCGGGCGCGCGCAGGCGCCTCGTCATCAACGATCAGGATTGAAGTGGCGTCGGACATCTCGTCGTCGTCTCTCTTTGCGGTAGGGGAATTCAAGCAGTACCTGATAACGGTCGCCCTGCGGACCCGTTCTCAGTTCGGCCGCCATATCATAAAGCAGCATCAATCGCTCCCGCACGTTGGACAGGGCCATTTGGTTACCTGGACGCGACGCTACTGTTGTAGAAATGGGATTATCGATCTCGACCCGCACGCGCTCCCCCACCGGGGTGATGCAAATATTCAACACCCCGTGTCGGTGCGTGGTTCGATGCCGTGGTGAACGGCATTTTCCAGTAACGGCTGCAGCAGCAGCGAAGGCACCAGCGCATCGCCCGGCATGCCGTCGATCTTCCAGCAGACATCCAGCCGCGGTGCCAGTCGCAGCTTCTCGATCGCCAGATATTCCTTGCAGGTCACCACCTCGTCGTCCAGCGGCACCATCTCGCGGGCATCACGCATGAAGACGCGGAACAGGTCGGCCAGATTCTCCAGCGTGCTCTCGGCAAGCTTCGGGTTTGAACGGATCAGGCCCAGAACCGTGTTGAGACTGTTGAAGAGAAAGTGCGGACGGATGCGGGCCTGGAGCGCCTGCAGCCGCGCCTCGGAAAACGACGGGGCATACGCACGACCGCGAAGGCGGAAATAGCGATAGATGCCGCCGGCCACCAGCACGGCACAGAGGAAGCACCCAGCGCGTCATGCAGGGAGCGGCACGTAGGCATCACGATGCTCGCCGGCCGCCACGCGCTGCACATTGCCGACCACCAGACTGACCACGCCCCCGATCGCGCCGGGAATGAGCAGGCCAAGGATCCACTGCATGCGCTGGCTCAGACCGTTGACCTTCTTGCGCGCCAGACACAGCAGCAGCATGGCCAGCAGCACCGAGGGCTCGAAGATGGTCAGCAGATAGAAGAGCGTATCCAGCGCCCGGTTGCCGTCGTCCCAGAGACCGACGGAAGCCCCCAGCACGGCCAGCACGCCCGGTGCACCAGCAGCAGCGTGCGCGAGAACACCCCTGGGCTGCAGAACTCGGGGATGACCGGCGCAGGAGCCCCCTCGCTCTGGCGGCGTGCCTTGGCGCCCTCTCCCGAATCAGCCGGGCCGCCCGCAGCAGGCTTGTCCTTATAATTTGCAGCGACATCGCCATTCCCGCTCCCAGGCTGCGGGCTGGTGCCCGAACCCGTCGGTTCCTGCGCACGGTGCCGGCCCGGGCCGACTGCATCACACTACTCATGAAGATCCATCACATGACCGGACAATTTGGCAGCAAGAACAAGGCATGGTCGGCACGGTTCTCCGAACCCGTGTCCGATCTGATGAAACGCTACACGGCCTCGGTGGACTTCGACCAGCGCCTGGCCGAGGTCGACATCCGGGGTCGCTGGCCCACGCCGCCATGCTTGCCGCGACCGGCATTCTGAGTGAAAGCGATCTGGCGTCAATCCAGCGTGGTTTTACAACCATTCGTGAGGAGATCGCCGCCGGCCGCTTCGAGTGGTCGCTGGATCTGGAGGACGTTCACCTCAACATCGAGAAGCGCCTGACCGAGCTGGTCGGCGACGCCGGCAAGCGCCTGCACACGGCCCGCTCGCGCAACGACCCAGGTCGCCACCGACATCCGCCTGTGGCTGCGTGACGCCACCGACGAGATCCTGACCCTGCTGCGTGCACTGCAGGAAGCGCTGCTGGCGCTGGCCGAGACAACACGCCGACACGATCATGCCCGGCTTCACCCACCTGCAGGTGGCGCAGCCTGTCACCTTCGGCCACCACCTGCTGGCTTATGTGGAGATGCTCGCGCGATGCCGGGCGCCGGCCGACACCCGCCGCCGCATCAACCGGCTGCCGCTGGGTGCGGCGGCCACGCCGGCACGACCTTCCCATCGACCGCGAACACGTGGCACGCACGCTGGGTTTCGATGGCGTGTGCGAGAACTCGCTGGACGCCGTCTCCGATCGCGACTTCGCCATCGAGTTCTGTGCCGACGCCAGCCTGCTGATGATGCACCTGTCGCGCTTCTCGGAAGAGCTGGTGAACTGGATGTCACCCCGGGTCGGCTTCATCGACCTGTCGGACCGCTACTGCACCGGCTCGTCGATCATGCCGCAGAAGAAGAACCCCGACGTGCCCGAGCTTGTCCGCGGCAAGACCGGTCGCGTCTATGGCCACCTGATGGCCCTGCTCACGCTGATGAAGGGCCAACCGCTGGCCTACAACAGGACAACCAGGAAGACAAGAGCCGCTCTTTGACACGGTGGACACCCTGGTAGCCACGCTGCGCCTCTTTGCCGACATGACCACCGGCATCCAGGTGCGCGCCGAGCGCATGCGTCAGGCCGCGGCCGAGGGCTTTTCCACCGCCACCGACCTGGCCGACTACCTGGTCAAGCGCGGTCTGCCCTTCCGGGATGCCCACGAGCTGGTGGCACAGGCCGTTCGTGAAGCGTCCGACGCCGGCGTGGACCTGGCCGGTCTGGGCCGCGAGCGCCTGAAGGCCCTGAGCCCGCTGGTGGGCGATGACGTGCTGGAGACGCTCACCCTGGAAGGGTCGGTGAACGCACGCAACCACATCGGCGGCACCGCGCCAGCCCAGGTGCGCGCCGCCATCGCACGTCACCGGGCACGACTGGCCAGCGCCTGAGCACGCCCTCGGGCAGCCTCCCCTGCCCGACACGTTGTCCGACACGCTGCCCGGTACGGCATGCACCGGCGCTGGCCCGGTGCATCGCACGGCACCCGAGGCATGCCCGAACATGCTGGACGGCACAGCGCCTTCTGTCCATGCCTTCCTGCCGCCGGACGGCGCCGTCCGATCCGGCACGAATCGTTTCCCCATAAAAACACGACAGCCGGGGTCCAGGCTTCGTGATGGGAAGGCTCTCGTTATCATCGGCCTTCCCTAGCACTTTTCGGACCACCCCGTGCCGGCCCGCCCAGGGCTCATCCAGAAGCCCGGCAGGCAGTCAGGGCACGTGCCACGGTCCGTGTCGATGATCACCGAGCCAGAGCCCCCGTCCCGCCAACGTTGCGGCACCTTTTTCACTCCCGCCTTCAGGCAGCCCGCCGACATGGATGACCGGGCGCACATGTGCGGATCCATGATCACGGCCTGCATCCCGTCCCGCCAGGTCCTGTCCCTCCAGGAGAGCCGCTGATGGAAGCTGCTGTCCTGCTGGGCCTGATCGTGCTCAATGGCCTGTTCGCCATGTCCGAAGTGGCGCTGCTCACGGCGCGCAAGGCGCGACTGCAGCGTCTGGTGGCCGAAGGCGACAAGAGCGCCGCAGCCGCCCTGGCCCTCGGTGAAGACCCCACCCGCTTTCTCTCCACCATCCAGATCAGCATCACCTCCATCAGGGTGCTGAACGGTATCGTCGGTCAGGCCGCCTTCGCGGAACCGCTGGCACGCTGGCTGCTGTCGCTGGGTGTGGCCCAGAAGACGGCCGAGATGCTGGCCACCACGCTGGTGGTCGTGCTGGTCACCTATGTGGCCATCGTCGTCGGCGAACTGGTGCCCAAGCGCCTGGGCCAGATCAGCGCCGAGACCGTGGCCCGGCTGGCCGCCCGTCCCATGGGCATCCTGTCGCTGGTCTCTCGCCCGTTCGTGATGGCGCTCACCGGTTCCACCAACCTGATCCTGCGCAGCATGGGCGTCGATCCGGACACCGAGCAGAAGGTGACGGAAGAGGAAATCCACGCGCTGCTGGCGAAGGCTCCGAATCCGGGGTCATCGAGCAGAGCGAGCACGTCATGGTGCGCAACGTGTTCCGCCTGGACGAGCGCCAGATCTCCTCGCTGATGGTGCCCCGCAGCGATGTGGTGTACCTGGACGTGGAAGATCCGCAGGAGGAGAACCTGCAGAAGGTCGCCGAATACGAGCATTCCCGCTTCCCGGTGTGCCGTGGCGGCCCGGATGACGTTCTGGGCATCATCCACGCAAGCAGCTGCTGGCACAGTCGCTGCGCGGCGAGAGCATCGACTTCTCGCAGAACCTGCAGGAAGTGCTGTACGTGCCCGAGACCCTCACCGGCATGGAACTGCTGGAGAACATCCGCAACTCCAACACGCAGATTGCCTGGTGCTGGACGAGTACGGCGAGGTCCAGGGTCTGGTGACGCTGCAGGACCTGCTGGAGCCATCACCGGCGAGTTCACCTCGCCCGACGATGATGACAGCTGGGCACTGCAGCGGGCCGACGGTTCGTGGCTGCTGGACGGGCTGATTCCCATCCCCGAGCTGAAGGATCGGCTGAACTGGCCACCGTGCCCGAAGAGGACAAGGAACGCTACCGGGCACTCTCGGGCATGATGATGCTGCTGCTGGGCCGCATGCCGCAGACCGGCGACATCCTCACCGGGGACAAATGGAAGTTCGAGGTCGTGGACATGGACGGCAAGCGCATCGACAAAAGGTGCTGGCCACCCGATCGCTTCCGGGGAAGATGCCGACGAGGAAGATCCTGACGTCGAACGTGACGGGCACAGCCGATTCGATGGCGACGATCCGCGCGAGGACGCTCACCGGGGCACACCGAGGACGGTGCCCATCGCCACGACGGCGATTCGCACCGCACCGGACAGCACTGAGGCGGTTCCACCCAGTGCCGCAAGTTTCAGAAACAGCCGTTTCCCGGGACATGACCCATGACGCATCGCGGCCGCCCGGCGGCCGCGTCGCTTTCCGGACGATGCTGCGATGACCGGGCGTGCACCGCACTGCGACTGGGCGAGGACCGCGCCACGGGACACCGGCGTGCGTGCGGCACGCCGCAGCCGGCGCACCGTGGGCCTCGATGGACGGGCCGATGACGAAGCCGGTTTCGGGCTGCCCGCACTGCCAGCCGCCGCCTGTCATGGTTTGCCCAGCCGTCATGGTTTGCCCTGCGGTTGAAGTTTGCCCGCAGTTACCGTTTGCCCAGCGGTTGCAGCTTTCCCTGCAGTTACGCTCTGTCCGGCCGTGACGGTTTTCCCCGCCAGGACGGCCTGCTCCGCAGCTTCGGTCTTTCCAGCCTTGCCAAGCGGGTGGGACAGCACCGGCGGCGACGCACTCGCCACTGTCTTCCACCACGCGGCCGTCATGGATGCGCACCCGGCGCACGGTCCGCCACCTTCTGGTCGTGCGTAGATCAGAATGACGGTGTGCCCGGCATCAGCCAGCCCGTTGAGCCCCGACACCACCTCGGCCTGCAGCCGGTCACGCACACCCACCTTCACGGTGCGCTGCCTTTGCGAGCCATTCTCGAGAACCTGGGCCTCGAAGGTATTGCGGTCGGCCGTGGGCTTCAGCGCCGCCAGCGGTACCACCAGCGCATGGCTGGCCGCGGCCGACACGAAGAACACCCGTGCCGTCATCTGCGGCATCAGCGCGCCGTCGGCATTGTCCACATCGAACAGCGCCGTGTAGCCCACCACCTTGCCCGACGCCGGCTGGGCGTCTTCCAGGCACCCGCACCTGCACGCTGCCGTCACGGGCTTGTTGGGCGGTGCCGGCAGCACCTGCAGCGATGCTCTCCCAGCGGCGTGGCTGACCCTGCGCGTCCATCAGGCCCATCGTCGTGAAATACGCCGGCATGTCCACCTTCACGCGACCAATATCGGCCTCCGACACCTCCGCCCACCGTCATGCGGGAAAGGTCACCAATGCGCATCACCACCGGTGTCTGGTGAGCGCATTCAGCGTCTGCCCTTCCGGGCATCCAGTGTCACCACCAGTGCCGGACATCGGCGCATAAAGTGCGCGTATGCCCCAGCTTCGCCTCGCTGCCCTTCAGGCGCGAGGCCGCGCCTTCGATCTGCGCCGTCGGGCTCTGCACCCGCCTGCGCAATCTTCAGTTGGCCTCGGCCGTCTGGAAATCCTCCATGCGGGTCGAACCGTCTTCATGAAAGTTTGCGAAACATTTACGATCATCTGGTTACGATTTGCCGGTTGCAAATCATATTGATACTGCATATATGTTAGATCTGGAGAGACCACAACTATGTGTTAAACGCCCTCGAGACGGGGCCCGTATCAGGGATCTGCGCCAGTTTCCTTAACTCTTTTTGCTCAGGAGATGAGCCCATGAAAACCTAAGCATTTTTCCCTCAGACCGCTGGTCGTCAGCCTTGGCGCGTGTGGGATTCTGTTCTCCGGAAGCAGCATCCACGCCCGGGAAGTGTCCACGGAAGACGATGGCGCCATCCGTGCCACCAGCGACGATGGTGCGATTCGTGCGACGGGTGACGACGGCGCCATTCGCGCCACCAGCGATGACGGCAGCAGCGGTTCCGGCCTGAAGGTCAAGGCGGCCACGCTGCCGGAGATCAAAGTGACGGATCGCAGCCGGGATGTGAACGGTGACGGGCTATGTGCCGACGAGTTCCTCGGCCGGGACGCGGACCGAGACGCCGATCACTGAAATTCCGCGGTCGATCAGCGTGATTGGTGCTCAGCAGATTCAGGATCAGAATTCCCGTAGTGTTCCGGAAGCGATGCGCTACATGCCGGGCGTCAATGCCGGTAACTTCGGGGCAGACCCATTCGGCGACTGGATTCAGATGCGTGGTTTTGGTACCCGTGCTTTCCGGACGGGATTCCGACGTCATACCAACAACGACAAAGGTGAAGTTCGGACGAACCTTTCCTGTACGAGCGAATGGAGGTTTTGCGCGGGCCCAGCGCTGCGGTTTCAGGCAACAACAGCCCCGGTGGTGTGATCCACATGGTGAGCAAGCGGCCACAGGCTACCAAGTTTGGCGAATTGAACGTCAGCTACGGCACCTACGACACCAAACTGATGTCTCTGGACTCCACCGGACCACTGGACAAGGATGGCCAATGGCTATATCGCTTGATTGCCTTGGGTAGCAAGGGTGGCGCACAGGTTGATCACGCCAAGAGCGAGCGTGCCGTTTTCAAACCCATGTTGACCTGGGTTCCTACCGCTCGCACCAACGTCACCGTATTTGCCGAATACCAGCGTGACTACAACAACACCGTACTGGGATATCTGCCAGAGTGGGGAACGCTGTTCGACCGTGCGCCCGGCAAGCTCTCTCCTCGCCTGTTTGTCAGTGAGCCAGACTGGGATCGTGGCCGTGGTATCCGCAAACGCGCCGGCTGGGAAGTGAACCAGCAGCTGAGTGACAACTGGAGTCTGCGTCATCACTTGCGCTACTCCAAGAGTGAACGGGTTCTCCGGTCCATGTACCCGATGTACGATCTGAAACAAGAAGTCTGGACCGATGAAGAAGGGAACACGGACTCCGATGCAGGTCAGTACATGAAACGTTACTACACGTACGAAGCCGGCAAACGTAACACGTTGACCGCAGATCTGTTGTTCGAGGCCGATTCAACACAGGAGACATCAAACATACGGCCCTGATTGCCTTCGACATGAATGATGTTCGCGGCGTCAGCAGAGAAAGCAATGAAGAGTCCACGGCGCTGAATGCCTACAACCCGGTATACGGAAACTTCGAGGCACCAGATCTTTCAGAACTCGTCCCGACGACCAGAAGTTCAAATTCTACGGAGTCACCCTTCAGGATCAAGTCAAGTTGACCGATGCTCTGACTTTGGCTGCAGCGCTTAGATACGACAAAACCGAACAGCGAGTGACGACACCGAACGACACGGAAGAAACTGTCACGAAGCAGAATGACCATCAGCTTAGTCCCAACATTGGCCTGATGTGGAACATCGGTAACGGGGTCTCACCATACGTCAGCTACTCAAAATCTTTCGAGGTGCAGGACGTCTATGGATTGCGGACTCCGGACGGTTCTCTTCTCAAGCCCGTCACCGCCAATCAAACCGAAATTGGTGTCAAGTGGATGTCTGCTGACAAGCGCGTTCTTGCCAATGTAGGACTATTTGACATCACGCAAAACAAAAATCCCGTCGAGACCGAGCCAGGCGCCGGAACATACAGACAGGACGGAAAGCGAAAAGGCAAAGGTATCGAGCTTGAAACCGCCCTCAACCTGAGAGCATGGAACATCACGGCGCAATACACGTTCACTCGAAACTACAACACACAGCTTCCAGAAGATGGCAGAATGAGTATCGTGCACAATTCGCGACGATCCCCAAAAACGCAGCGTCGCTCTGGGCAACCTATCGGTTCAGTGACTTTGGCCTTCCCAATCTACGCATCGGCGGTGGCATTCTGTACAAAAATGGAATGGGATACGGAACCAACGAAAACGTGAAGATCCCCTCCATTACAACCGGTGATCTGATGGCGAGCTACGAAGTGGGTGATGTAACCTTCCAGCTGAACGCGAACAACGTTTCGGATAAAAATATCTCGCATACTGCACCTACTCGGGTGACTGCGGCTGGGGGGCCGTCGCAGTATTACCGGCACGATCACGTATCGCTGGTAAGCGCTTTTTCCACGAAGCGTACGGCACTCCCGCATGGGAGTGTGTAATGACCCAGCGGAACCTGCACAGTTCAGGCCGCTAAAGCGTAAGCTTCGGCGGGGGTCTTCATGTTCAGCGCCTGATGTGGGCGCTGCTGGTTGTAGAACCGAATCCAGTCACCCAGTACACGGCTGTGCTGCAGGGACTCGAACCGGTGCCGGTGGGCACACAGCTCCTTGATCGTTCGGATGACCCGCTCGACCATGCCGTTCTGCTCAGGACTGTGTGGGGTGATGAACTCCTGCTGCAGTCCGTAGCTTCTGACCAGGCTGGTATAGCTGCGGCTGGTGAACACCAGGCCATTGTCCGAGCGCAGCAGGAAGGGGCGTGGAACCCGCCCCAATGTGCCGAACCGTGCGATCAGGGCATGCTCCAGCGCTGCCTCGGGCGTTTTGGCCCGGGCGCTGCGCGAGAGCTGCCAGCCAAGCAGTTCCCTGCTGTAGCAGTCAATGACGACTGCCAATGTCACCACTTGTCGCCCTGCTAGCCCAGATGCGGCACAGGTCGGTGGCCCAGCGCTCGTTGGGGGCCTGCGCCACGGAGGGCAGTGCCTGAATCCGGGGCCGGAATCCGACGGTCCGTTTGCGGACCTGCCAGCCCTTGATCTGGAAGATGCGCTGCACCGTGTTCCTGTTCATGCCCAGCAGCCCCGCTACGGTTCTGTATCAAGGAAGGGGTCTCCTCGATCCATCATCCATCTTTCATGGGATCATTTGAAAGTCGAGTCTACACACTCATTCGTGGCTTGCACTGTTGCCCGAATGCGTCAAACACTAGTCGGAGATTGTTTAGTTGTTGTATTTTCGCAGCGCTTATTGAGTGCGGTTTTATGTTGTGCAACTATGCGCTATTAGTTATCGTTCTGGTTTCGATGTGACATGGGTTTCAGGTTCAGAAAATCGATGAAGTTGATGCCCGGTGTTCGGGTAAATTTTGGAAAAAAGGGGGCTAGTTACACAATTGGCCCTAGGGGGGCTAGTATAAATTTAAGCAAAAAGGGATTTATTGTAACGCGAGTATTAAAGGTGCAGGATTATCGTACCGAGCGAGGTTGGATGGAGGTGCTCGTGAAGTGGCGGAAAAAGAGTCTTTCTTTAAGGTTTTTTTCGGGGCTATATGGGCATTGTTTATTGCGGCTTTGAAGTTGGCCTTTATGTTATTTATATTTATGGCTGTTTTGGCCGCTATTATTAGTATGTCGAAATAAGTCTGTTTTTATGTTCTGTCCCCTTGTAATGCCCCAGTAGAAACCTGCTCAGGTGTTATCGTAACGAGGAGAGCACAATGAGCACGTTGATGGACGAAGAGATCAAACGCTGGACAGCGCGGCCAGCAGGGCGGGCGCGGACAGACGTGAGGCGGAAAAATTCATGGGACCAGGCCAGAGAGAGCACCGCAAGGGATACTGCGGACATCCGGACGGAAAACCGGATACCCACGCTGTTTCCGGGGTCATTCACGGGGAAGCGGCACGACACGCAGGCCCGACCGGAGCCTCCCCGGAAAAGAAAGCGCGCAGGGTGGTGCGGGCGCGGGGACGAAAGCGTCCGGGGCGCGCGCCAGCGCAGGTGTGCGGAAAAACGGATGATAGTATTTCTCAACACGACAGCCATACCCGGAAACCTGCACCCATGCGGCCTGCCCATCTTTGCGCCCTTCTTGCCACGACCCTTTCTGCTGCGTTCCCTGCGGCCCCTGCCCCTGCCGGCCAGACGACCGGCCAGGGCATTCAGGGAACCTGGGGCTCGCGAAAAATCGAGCATTTCGACCCGGAATGGCAGGCCTACAACGGAGACTTTGGCCTGAACCGGCCGGATGCATACAAAAACATGGTCCGATCTGGGGTTTCTACCAGATGCGGCTGGTGGGCGACACGCTCTACGCCACCTTCGGTGGCGATGTGGAAAACCCGCGCGGCACGACACCCGGCGCCCTGGTAGCGCTGGATGCCGAGAGCATGGCATTCAAACGCCAGATCGCCCTGCCCTTTGCCGCGCATGCGCTGGCCATCGATGGCGCAGGCAAACACGCCGTGTGCCACCATACGGCTGCCAATGCATTCAGCCTGATCGACACGGATCGCAGGCGGGTGAACTGCCGCAAGGCAGACACCACCTTCCGGGGCGAGACCTACCGGGGCCGCTACGTGGTCATGGACGACGAGGGCAGCTTCTTCATCAATTACAACAATTTTGCCGACGAGAACGAGGCCGGCGTGATCATGAAGTACACGCCCGACGGCGAGCACGCCCCGGATTTCGACGTGCAGGTCACGGAACGGGCCATGACCATTCCGCTGGCCGCCCTGGACGGGCGGCTGCTGACCGGCGGCAAGAGCGTGAAATCGGTTGATCCGCGGTCCGGCGAGATCACCACACTGACGGCGAGCGCAGCTCGTCGGCCGTGTACAACTACGCCCGCGGACCACGTGGCCTGCTGCGGCCCGGCGACTGCAACGCCGCTGCACGCCCCAACCTGATGCTGATCGATCCGGCCACCGGCGCACGCAGCGAGCTGCTGACGGCAGCCGGCTCCGTCGAGGTCGCTTACGTGCCGGAATCCGGCATGGCCCTGGCCACCAACAATACCAGCGGCTCGATCACCGTGGCCGCCCTGCCGGCAGACGCCACGGCCTTCACGCCCGGGCAGTTCGTCAACATCCAGTTCGACGGCGACCCGGCCACGATGACCACGCGGCACACGGCCCAGGGCACCGACATCTACGTGTCGGTCAAGCACTGGAAGCCCACGGAGAACCGGCCCAAATCCACGCTGCTGCACCGGGTCCGGATTGCCCCATCGGTTCAGGGCATCGAGGGCATCAGCCGTCCGGGTGCCTGCATGATCACGGTCTTCAACCTGGCCGACCATTCGGTGGCCGAACCGCAGCCGTGCCGGATCACGGATGCCGCCACGGGCTTCCAGCGAACCCACGCCCGCCTCGAGCAGGAAAAACAGCTGCTGCTGCCCGAGCTGGACAAGGAACGCAAGACACTGGCCAGCCAGCAGAAGGAGCTGGAAGACGCCCAGAGCCAGCGGAGCAAGAACCCCACGTCCAGCACCGGGAACCATCAGACCATCAGCCGTCTGACCACCGCCGTGGCCAGCCAGCAGGTGACGGTGCAGGCCCTGGAGCGCGAGCTGGCCGAGGACGAGCGGGGACTGCAGATTTTCCAGCGGCTGGGCAATCCGTCGCAGGCGACGGCCCTGTCCGGCGCTAGAACGCCCCTGCGAAAGTCTGCGAGTGGCGTTGGACCCCGGGATCGGATGGGCCAGAAGGCGCCCTGCCGGCAATGGCAGGGCCATTGGCAGCAAATGACGACGCACAGGATCGCCCGGGCATGAAGGCCAAAGTGCCGCAGGATCTTTGCAGAGGCGCCCTGATGCCCGGAGCGGCAGGGCCGCGAATGCCGGGGCTGACGATGACCGGATTCGCGGGCAACTTTTTGAGGCCGTCCGTACAAACTGATACACTAGCCCCGCTTTTGGGTGAATGTATCTCATTTTAATGTGGTGCCCCGGATGACACCTTCCCCTTGCCCGCTGGCCATGATGCCAGCCACCAATATTCCCGTCTGCTGCGACTGCGCTGGGTGCTGCTGGCCGCCTTCGTGGTGATCATCCTGCTGTCACTGGTGGCCGACTTCATGCTGGGGCCGTCGGGGCTGGAGTGGTCGGAGCTGGTGCGCACCATCTTCTCGCCTGCGCAGGCCAGAACCCACCACCGCCGTCATCGTCTGGGACGTGCGCCTGCCCTGCCATCATGGCGGCGGTGGTCGTGGGGCTGGGCCGGGGCTGGCCGGCGCAGAGATGCAGACCATCTCGCCAATCCGCTGGCCAGTCCGTTCACGCTGGGCATCTCCTCGGCCGCCGCCTTCGGGGCCTCGCTGGCGCTGGTGCTGGACTCTGAGCCTGCCCGGGCTGCCGCCGGGCTGGGCCGTGGCCGGCAACGCCTTCCCTGTTTGCCATCCTGTCTGCCGTGCTGCTCGACGTGCTGGCCCGCTGGGGTGGCATGAGCGGCTCCGGCATGGTGCTGGTGGGCATTGCGCTGGTGTTCACGCTTCACGCACTGGTTTCGCTGATGCAGTTCATCGCCAGCGCCGAGGACCTGCAGAACCTCGTGTTCTGGACGATGGGCAGCCTGTCGCCGCGCCACGGCCCAGGTGGGCGGCATGCTGCTGGCCTTCGCCGTCATCCTGCCGCTGTGCCTGAAGGATGCGTGGAAGCTCACCGCGCTGCGGCTGGGCGAAGAGCGCGCACTGAGCTTCGGCATCGACGTGAAGCGCCAGCGGCTGGTCTGCTGCTGCGCATCAGTTTTCTGGCGGCGCTGGCCGTGCCGATGGTGGGCACCATCAGCTCATCGGGCTGATCGCACCGCACATCGCCCGGCGGCTGTTCGGCGAGGACCACCGCTTCTACCTGCCCGGCAGCGCGCTGATCGGCGCCATGATCCTGTCGCTGGCCTCCATTGCCTCGAAGAACATCGTCGAGGGCGTCATCGTGCCGGTGGGCATCGTGACCTCGCTGGTCGGCGTCCCCTTCTTTGTGTCGGTGGTCATGCGCCGGCGCGCCGGCTGACAGAGAGCACCATGCTGGAAGTGAACGACCTGAAGGTTGCCTACCGCAGCCGCACCAGCCATCGAGAAGCTCACGCTCTCGCCCATCGCCCCGGCCAGCTGGTCTCTGCTGCGGGGCCCAACGGTACCGGCAAGTCCACGCTGCTCAAGGCCATGGCCGGCCTGCTGCCGCCCCGCCATGGCACGGTACGCCTCAACGGCACCGATCTCGCCTCGCTGGATTTCCGCGAACGTGCCCGCCACGTCGTCTACCTGCCGCAGTCGCTGCCGGGCCTCGGTGCACCTGCGCGTGATGGAGTCGGTATTGAGTGGCTGACGCGCCTCGTCGCTCTCTCAGGAGGCCGAGCACGTGACGCTGGAAGCCGTCATGGCGCTGCTCAAGCGCCTGGGCGTCGACCATCTGGCCATGCGCTATCTCGATCAGCTCTCCGGCGGCCAGAAGCAGCTGGTGGGCATTGCCCAGGCACTCATCCGCCGTCCTCGACTGCTGCTGCTGGACGAGCCCCTGTCGGCCCTGGACCTGAACTACCAGTTCCACGTGATGGACCTGCTGCGCCAGGAGACCCACGAGCACGGCCTCATCACCCTCATCGTGCTGCACGACCTGAACATCGCGCTGCGCCACAGCGACGGTTGCGTGCTGGTGCGCGACGGCGGCCTGCTGGGCGGGCGCCCCAGCCGATGTCATCACCCCGCAAGCACTGGCCGACTGCTACGGCGTGAATGCGCGCGTGGAGCGTTGCTCGCACGGCGTGCCCCAGGTGGTGGTGGACGGGCTGCTGAAACCCGTGCAGTGACCCGATCCGGCCAGCCCGCCGGCCCTCGTGCCCATCATCGCAGCGGGGGCCTTCCGAGCCCTGCATTTAGCCCTCATTCTTCATCGAACATGGCCTCCCTGTTTCCCGCTTTCACTCTGCCCCGGACTCCGCCAGCCATGCCGTGACCGCCCCCGCGGCGTCGCCTGCGGGACGTGGCAGTACCGCTGTCCGCCGCACCTGACGGCCGCCTCGGCGCTGCCGCTGGCAGCGTGCTGCTCCAGCCCGTCCCCTCAGCGGCCGAAGCAGCCGGTACGGCGCAGTCGGCTGCTCAGGCAGCTACCCAGACCGCCCGATCACCGTGACCGACGTGCTGGGTCGCCGAGGTGACGCTGAAGGCCCCCGCCAGACGGGTGATCCTGACGCAGGGCCCGGCACCTGCCGGTGATGGCGCTGCTCACGCCGGATCCGTCTCCTCCCGCCGGCTGGTCGGACGAATTCAAGACCTCCTTCTCGCGCGAGTATCAGACCTACCTGCAGCGCTTTCCGGCCATCGCCAAGGTGCCTGGTGGGGCGGCACACCGCCGACAGCTTCTCGGTGGAACAGGCGCTGGCGCGCGACCGGATCTCATCGTGCTGACGGCGCGCTTTGCCGGCGGTACCGACTGGCAGAGCGTCGAGGAATCGCTGATGATGAAGCGCTTCGCCGCCGCCGGCATCCGGTGCTGGTGGTGGATTCTTCGTGAAGCCGCTCGAGAACACCGTCCCCAGCCTGAAGGCGCTGGGTCAGCCATCGGTCAGCCGCAGCGCACGGCCGAGTTCATCGATTTCGCTGAAAGCCACGCGAAGGCCGTGACCAACCGGCTGGCCGACCTGCCCGAGGACCGCCCTCCCGTGTTCGTGCATGCCCATGCCGGCAGTACCGACTGCTGCAACTCCCCGGGCCAGGGCACATTCAACGAGATGATCAGCTACGCCGGTGGTCACAACATCGGCGCCGACGTGCTGAAGACACCCACCGGAAAGCTGGGCTTCGAATACATCAACAGCCGCAACCCGCAGGTCTACGTGGCCACCGGCACCGGCTCGGGCAAGCGAACCGGCCAGGGGCTCAACATCGGCACGGCATCACGGAAGCCGATGCCCGCAGCAGCCTGCAGCGTGTCATCGACAGCAACCGTCTCTCGGCGCTGGCCGCCATCCGACAGCAACGCCCACGGCATCTGGCACGCCTTCAACGATTCGCCGCTGCACGTGGTGTTCATCGAGGCGCTGGCCGGCTGGATCCATCCCGACCGTTTCGATGAACGCATGGCCATGAAGACGCTGGACGAGGTAAACCGGCGCTTTCTGACCGTGCCACTGGATGGCACCTATCTGGTGGACCTGAAAAAGCCCTGATCCGGCAGACGCTGCACGCCCGGTTCAGCACCCAGGGGCGTGTTCCGGATGATAAGATTCAGTCGTTTCCAGATTGATAATCGTTAGCATGACTGATCCCATCCAGCTGCATCAGCCCTGGCCCGAAGACCTGGCTCGTCGTTACCGCGAGGCCGGCCACTGGCGGGGCGAGACCTTCGGCGCGTGGCTGCGCGAACGGGCCCAGCCCATCCCGACCGCATCGCTGTGGTGGTGAAGGCGAGCGCATCAGCTATGCCGAGCTGGACCGCCGGGGCATCCGCCATCGCGGCCGGCCTGCTGGCCCGCGGGCTCCGCCGCGGCGATCGGGTCATCGTCCACCTGCCCAACCTGCCGGAGTTCATCAGCACCATCTTCGGCATGTTCCGCGTGGGCATCATCCCGCTGTATGCGCTGCCCGCGCACCGCATTGCCGAGATCGCACATTTTGCCGACACGGGCGATGCACGCGCGACATCTGCGCCGGTGACTCGGGGCGGCTTCGACTATCGCAACCTCGCCACCGAACTGCAGACACGCTGCCCGCAGGTCAGCATGTCATCGTCACCCGGGGCGACGCCGGCAGCTTCACCCCGCTGACCGAGCTGATGCGTGCCGGCACGGCACCGGCCAGCTCATGCTGCTGAGCCATCCCGGCCACCGACGTGCGGGGCGAGGACACGGCCTTCTTCCAGATCTCTGGCGGCAGCACCGGGCTGTCTAAAGCTCATTCCGCGCACGCGACGACGACATCTACACGCTGCGCGGGCGCTGCGCATCTGCGAGCTGGACGAAACGAGGCGTCACCGTGTGCGCTGCCGCAGCGCACAACTTCCCGATGAGTTCACCGGGCTTTCTCAGCGCGCTCTACGTGGGCGGGCGTGATGGTGCCTGGCCCAGCCCCACGCAGCCGTATGCTTCGAGCTGATCGCCGCCGAGAAGGTGACCGACACCGCCACGGTGCCGCTGCTGCTGCTGCGGCTGGAGGCGCCGCCAGCGCCAGGCCGGATCTCTCCAGCCTGAAGCTCATCCGGTGGGTGGCGCCAAAGCTGATTCCGGAAGTGGCGACGCGTCACGCCCGCACTGGGCGCCGCGCTTGCAACAGGTCTTCGGCATGGCCGAGGGGCTGGTCAACTACACGCGCATCGATGACGGTGCCGAGACCATCATCCAGACCCAGGGCCGCCCCATCAGCCCGGATGACGAGATCCGCATCGTGGACGATCACGACCAGCCGGTCCCGGCGGGCGGGGCCGGCAACCTGCTCACGCGCGGCCCCACACCATTCGCGGCTACTTAGCAATCCGGCAGCCAACGAGGCGTTCCTTCACCCATGACGGCTTCTATCGCACCGGCGACATCGTGCGCCGCACCGAAAGCGGCCACCTGGTGGTGCAGGGTCGCGCGGGCGACCACATCAACCGTGCCGGCGAGAAGATCTCGGCCGAAGAGATCGAGAACCACCTGATGGCCCATCCGCAGGTCTACGACGCTGCCGTGGTGTCGGTCCTGACGGGACTTTCACAGGCGAGCGCAGCTGTGCCTTCATCATCCGCGCGGCGAGCGTCCACGGCCAGCAGAGCTGAAGTGGATCCGCGCCCGAGGTCTGGCCGACTTCAAGGTGCCCGACCAGTTCGTCTTCGTCGATCACTTCGTGGAGACCGCTGCCCTGAAACTCAGCCGTAAGGCGCTGCGCGCCCACCTGCGCGCAACTGGATGAAAAAGCGTGACGACCCTCGCCCTTGAACAGATGCGTGCCGACGGCCGCGATCCTGCTGGAAGACCCGGCCGACATCCGCGGCGATGACAGCACCTGATCGACTGGGTCTGGACTCGATGCGTGCGATGACACTGGCCAGCCGCTGGCAGGCGGCGGGCGCTCGGCTGGACTTCTCGGAAATGGCGCAGAACCCCACGCTGGGCCACTGGTGGACACTGATTCAGCAGGCCGGCTGACGCCCCCCGATTCACTGTCCCGCTTTGCGCCTTTCCCCTTCGCCGCAGACCCCTGACGGCTGCCCTGCTGGAACGAGGCTCGCGCGCGCCCGCCCTGAACGACGACACGCATGGATAGCCCCTCGGCGCCGTGCTGCTGACCGAAGCCCAGGAAGGGCTCTGGTACGCCCAGCAGCTGGACCCGCGCAACCCGATCTTCAACACCGGCCATTGCACCGGCATCCGCGGTGAAGTGGACGTGGAACGGCTGGCCAGCGCCATCGAACGGACCCTGGCCGAGGCCGATGCACTATCGCTGGCCTTCATCGACTACCGAGGACGGCCCGCGTCGGTATTTCGACGCGGCCCGACGTCCAGTGCTGGAGCGCCTGACGCTGCCCAGTGACGCGGCGGGCCGCGCCGGGGCTATCGCCTGATGCAGGCCGACCTGCGCACCCCATCGATCCGCGCACCACGGCTCTGGCCCGGCATCTGCCGATCCGGTTCACCTCCTCGGCAGGTGCGGATAGCTCGGACAATGCCTTGCCCACGGTGCTGTGGTTCCAGCCGTCCACCACCGGCGGCTGACGGCTCGGCATGGCGCTGATCGAGCAGCGGGCCGTACACGCACTACCGTGCGCTGGCCGGCGCGCCCCTGAGCTCCTTTGCAGCCGTGGTGGCCGATGATGCCCGCTACCGCGACAGTGCGCAGCGCAGACCGACGCTGCCTACTGGCGCGAACTGCTGGCGCCGCTGGACACCGTCGGCAGCCTCTCCGAACGCAGCGCCGCCACGGGCGATCACGCGCTGCACGCCGAGATCGACGTGCCCGAGGACGTGCTGCAGGCCCTGCGCCAGAAGGAGCAGCAGACGCTGGTGAGCTGGCGCGACGTGCTGACCACGCTGCTGGCCGCCTATGTGCAGCGCCACATCGGTCAACAGCCGGTGGTACCTGGCGTGCCGTGGATGGGCCGACTGGGCAACGCCAGCGCCCGCAGCGTGGCCACCGTCATGAACATCGTGCCGCTGGTGCTGGACATGGACCAGGACCGGCCGCTGGACGAACTCATCGTCCAGACCGCACGCTCAGCTGAAGCAGGCTCGACGCCACGGCCGCTACCGCAGCGAACGAGATGCGCCGCGACCCGAGCTCGCCCCGGCGGGCAGGGGCCGCATTCATGGGCCGCGCTCAACATCACTGCCGCTTCGACGCCCCCTACCGCCGGGCCGGTCTGGGATGCCGACGGGTGCGTCACAGCACCGGGCCCGTGGAGGACTTCAACCTGAACGTGCGCGCTGCGCCCGATGCCAGCGGCATGCGCCTGCAGGTGGAAGCCAACCCGCGCCTCTACGCAGCCGAGGAGATCGACCAGCACCCGGCACGCCTGCTCGCCTTCCTGCGTGCCGCTCCTGCGACCAACACCTGCGCCCCGTGCGAGACCCTGTACGGCGAGGCTGAGACGCACTGGGTGGCCGGCGTCGCGCGCGCCCGCGGTACCGGACTACCAGCTGGTGGCCACGGTACGTGAGGCCAGCCGGCAGCATGCCATGGCGAGCGGCCCTGCGCCAGAACCGAACTGTGCGGACTACGCCACCTTCGACGCCGGTGGATGCGGCCGCCCGCCGCACGGTGCAGAGCTGGCGATGCGGCCACGTGACGTATGTGGCAGTGGCCCTGCCCCGCAGCCCACGCATGGTGATGAGCCTGCCATGCCATCCAGCGTGCCCGGCGCCGCCTACCTGCCGCTGGACATCAGGCAGCCGGCAGCACGCATCCAGCGCATCCGGCGGCTGCACGGCAGCCCCGTGGTGGTGAACACGCGACCACGCGCACCCTGCTGGAGGGCGCGGACGTGGCGCTCGGTCGACGTATCGGCGCTGTTCGCCCTCCCTCACCCCGGGAGTTCGGCCGCCCATACCCCACAGGACGCCACCGACCCATCGTCGGCCCCTTCCCCTGCCCATGGTGCAGCCCGCGGACCCGCCTACGTCATCTACACCTCGGGCAGTACCGGCGAGCCTTAAGGGCGTGGTGGTCGACCACCATGCCATCATCAACCGGCTGCTGGGGATGGAGGAACACTACGGTTTCGGCCCGCAGCACCGTTCCTTCAGAAGACACCCTACACCTTCGACGTATCAGTGTGGGAGCTGTTCCTGCCCATGCTGTGCGGCGCCCCGCTGGTGGTGGCTGAACCCGACCTGCACCGCGACCCGCAGGCGCTGGCCGCACTGATCCGCCGGGAAGGCGTGGACGTGGTGCACTTCGTGCCCTCCATGCTGGCTGCCTTCCTGGACGAACCGGCCAGCGAGCTCGCAGATGAACTGCCGTCTTCTGCACGGCGGCGAAGCCCTGCCCGCCACCCTGCGCGACCGCTTCCATACCCGCATGCAGTCGGCGCTGCACAACCTGTACGGCCCCACCGAGGCGGCCGTGGACGTGAGCTTCTGGGACGCTGGCCGCACCGACCGCAGCGACCCGATCCCCATCGGCTTCCCGGTCTGGAACACGGGCCTGTACATTCTGGACGACTGCTTGCGCCCGGTGCCCCCGGGCGTGACCGGCACCCTGTATCTGGGCGGCCGCCAGCTGGCCGACGGCTACATGGGCCGCCCGGACCTGACCGAGGCCCGCTTCATCTGCACCCGGCTTCGGCGCCAAAGACTCGCCTCGCCGTCTGTACCTGAGCGGCGACTGGCCGCGCTGGCGACGGGATGGGGCGGTGGAGTACCGCGGCCGACTGGACCACCAGGTCAAGCTGCGCGGTCAGCGCATCGAGCTGGGCGAGATCGAGGCCGCCTTCTCCACCCATCCGCAGTGCCGCCAGGTGGCCGCGTCATCGCCGTGTCGACGACGGGGCGGTCAGCGCTGGTGGCCTCGTGGTTCGCAGAGCGAGGCCGAACCGCGGCCGGTCGTCATCACCGACGCACCCGTGCGAGCCTGCTGGACCACGCCCGCACTGCTGCCGGCCGCCATGGTGCCTTCGGCCGTCGTGCTGATGGCGAGCGCTGCCCATCAATGCCAGCGGCAAGATGGACCCGCAAGGCGCTGCCGCCCAGTCTCTTGCCGTGCGAGCACTGCACGCCTGCCCGTGCCCCGGGAAAAGCAGGTAGCCGCCGCCTTTGCCGACATTCTCAGGCCTGTCCGAACAGCACTGGCGTGAAGAACGACTTTTCATGCTGGGACGGCCATTCCCTGATGGGCCACCGGCTGGCAGCACAGCTGCGCGACCAGAGCGGTGTCGAACTCACGCTGGGTGCCGTCTTTGAGCACCCGGAAGTGACCGGTTGGCCGCGGATCGAGCGCTTGCAGCGCCGCGAAGACCGATGCCGCCTCAGCCCGGCTTCGGACCGATCTTTCCGGCTGCGGGCGATCTGCCGGCCACAAACGCCGTCAGCGCCGCCCAGGAGCAGGCTGATCCCGCAACTGCGCATCCGCTGCACAGGAGGCCTTCGCCGGCCTGTTCTGCATCCACCCGCAGGTGGTCTGGCTGGTGCTACGGGCTGCTGGCGCGTCGGCTGTCGGGCGACCGCCGCGGTCGGCCTGCAATCCCGGCACGGGCGAGCACGCGCTATCAGCCTGCAGGTGCTGGCTGCCCACTATGCCGACCTCATCCTGCAGATGCAGCCTGACGGCCCCCATCACCTGCTGGGCTGGTCCACCGGCGGCATCCTGGCGCAGGAAATCGCCTGCCAGCTGCAGGCCGGACACGCCCGCGTGGGCGTGGTCTGCCTGCTGGACGCCTATCCCGCCGACGCACTGGGCGTGATCGGGCGCCTGCCGAGGCCCGACGTCTGGCGCGCCATCACTGCACATCGCCGGCGGGGATCCGGACGTGCTGGCTGCCGAAGACGCCGCGACGCGGGAGCGCGTGATCGGCTTCCTGCGTGCGCAGAAGCACCCGCTGGGCGACCTGACCGATGCCCAGCTGCACGGCATCTTCGAGGCTGTGGCCGCCAGCAACACGCTGGTCAAGGCCCACCCTCACCAGCGCTACGACGGCGAGCTGCTGTATTTCCGGGCCGCACTCGACCACGTGGGCGAGAACCTGCACCCCGACATGGGGCACCATGGACCAACAGCCGGCCGTGCGACGACGCCCAGCCTGCACGCCCACATGCCGGGCGAGGCAGCACTGGCACACTGGCTGCCGGTCCTGGAGAAGGCGCTGACGGACAAGGAACGGGGCTGAGGCGCGGGCTGGCATCACGCTGCCAGCACCGACACCAGAAGATCCGCCACCGCCCGTACTGCGGCGAGTGCCTGCACGTCCTCGTGCATGACCAGATACAGCGTCTCTTCAGCACCTCGGGCGAACGGCCATTCACACCACCGGCACCAGACCGTCATCGGGCTGCACGCAAAGATGGCAGAAAGTCAATGCCCATCCGATTGCCGGGCAGCCTGCCGGATCAGCCTCGAAATCATTGCAGCACAGCAGAATGTCGGCCTCCAATGAGCTGTTTTGCCGCATGCCCTGCTGCGGATTGACGGTGGAAAGCATGAAATGCTCGCCGCTGCCGCGCAGTCCGCTTCGAGATAACCGGGGTGCGCAAAGCCGAGCGGATGCTACGCGGCGCACCACCAGATCGTTCTGGCGCGGGCGTGCCAGCCTGCAATGCGATGTCGCCTGACGCCCGTGCAGATCGCTCAGGTCGCACTTCCCTGCAGGACCAGACGGATGCGGCCATGACGAAAAGGCCGGCAGATGCGGCATCAGGCCATGGCGCAGAATGACGGGCGGAGCGGAGACGACCACGTCACCCACATGCGTGGCCTGCTCATGAGCCAGCCGTTGCAGCCCTTGCATGTCCTCGTACAGCTCGCAGGCATGCTCATGAATGCGCTGCCCGTCTTCCGTGAGCCAATGGCGCTTGCCCATGCGGTGAAAGAGCCGCAGGCCCAGAGTCCGCTCCAGGCGCGCGATGCGCCGCGACACCGTACTGTGCTGCACGCCCAGCGCCTCGGCTGCCGCCGAGAGCGTCTGGTGCCGCGCCAGTGTCACGAAATGCAGCACGTCGTTCCAGTCGAGATTCATGTTCGGTGTGTCGTGGCCCGGAAGGCGCATGAAGGCTGCCATGCCCTTTGTCCCTACTCCCTGCTCCCTGCTCCCTGCTCCCTGCTCCCTGCTCCCTGCTCCCTGCTCCCTGCTCCCTGCTCCCACAAAGTGTGCAAAAACGATCCGTGACTGTCAAAAATGCCGCTTCTGTCGATGAATGAACGGTACTAAAGTCAGTTGATCGGAACCCTCCAGGTCCGACGATGCAGGAATCCATTGCCTGCCGTGCCCGAAAGACTCACGAGGAGATCCATTCGCTGCAGAACACAGACGCCATCGGCCATCCATGCCACACCACGCCTCCTGGAAGGAAAACATGCTGTCATCACCGGTGGCAGCGAAGGCATCGGCTTCGGCATTGCGCAGGCCTTCGTCCACGCCGGTGCAAGCCTCATCCTGATCGGCCGAAGCCGCCAGAAGCTGGATGCTGCCCGTCATGAGCTGATGAGCATCGGACAGACGTCACAGAACCAATCGCCCAGCGTTCATCTGCTTGAGGCCGATCTGCAGCATCCGGAGCGGGTGCAGCACGTAGCAGATGTCGTGCTGGCACGCTGGCCCCGCGTGGATATACTGGTCAACAACGCCGGCATCGGACGCTTTGCCGCCTTTACAGACACGGATGAAGCGCTGTTCGACCAGCACGTCCACCTCAACGTCAAGGCACCCTATTTCCTCACGCAAAGGCTGCTGCCTGCGCTGATCAGCGCCCAGGGAAATGTCATCAACATCTCCTCGTATTTTGCACACCGGATGCTTCCGGGCCGAACCACCACCGCCTATTCGATGACCAAGGGCGCTGTGGATGCCTTTACCCGGGCGCTGGCTTTTGAGGTGGGACACCTGGGCGTTCGCGTCAATGCCATCGCGCCCGGCAGCGTGGAAACCCCGCAGCTTCAACACAACCTGCAGGCCATGCCCGTGGAAGCACAACAGGCATTCCAAAGCATGGTCGAGACCATCTACCCGCTGCAACGCATCGGCCGCATCGAAGACATCGGCCGGGCAGCCGTATTCGCCGCGTCCGCGGCTGCCGGATGGATCACCGGTACCGTGCTGGCCGTGGATGGAGGGCTGACGACAAACTGACAGGGCCCTGGTCGATCGGCACTACGCCATGCCGAGGCGCTGTTCAATCCATTGGACGAGACGGTGCCCCGCTTTCCCTGCCATCAGACAGCGCTGAAAGACCAGCGGGTATCATGACAGGATCGGGTAGCGTGGTCGGTCTTCGCGTCCGGCCTGTCGCACCTGCATAAATCGATCCCCATTCTCTGGAACGCATCAGCCCATGAATCCTGTTCTCCAGACCCTGCGTGAGCATCGCACCTATCGCCAGTTCTGATCCGGCGCACAGAATCCCGCCGAGCAGGTGCAGGCCATCCGGATGCACCCGCCGGGCCCCTCGTGGATGAATGGCCAGCACTACCATCATCCGCATCACCGATCGGCGCTGCGATCAGAAGATCGCTGCTGCCCAGCCCAGCAATCCACAGATTGGCACCTGCAGCGAATACTGGATCTTCGTGGCTGACGCCCTGGCGCGGCCATGCAGTGCAGCGGGCCGCCGGTGGACTTTGCCGCTGCGGGCACACCGAGATGCTGATCACGCTGGTCACCGACGCGGCGCTGGCGGCGCGGAATGCCGTGGTCGCCGCCGAAAGCCCGGGCCTTGGTACCTGTTTCACCGGCGGCATCCGCCTGATCGCGCCCGAGCTGACCGAATGGCTGGGGTTGCTGGCATATACCTATCCGCTGTTCGGGTTGTGCATCGGCAAGCCGGCGGTGAAATGCAGGTGAAACCTCGCCTTCCGCAGCAGGCAGTTGTTGCCGAGAACCGCTATCCGTCGGATGACGTGCTGTCGACGGCACTGGCCAATCAGAAGCCACCATGACGGCTTTGGCGAGAAGCGCGAGAGTTCCCGTTCCGCGAGAAATTCGCCCGCTACTACAGCCGGAATACGCGCCCCGCAACACAAGCTGCTGCGTGACCGCGGTCTGCTGACGCAGCCGGAGGGGTCGAGCAAAACACTGAAGGGCAAAACGCCTGAACATGGGCGAGCTTACGCCCCTGCACACCACCGCGCATTTCCTGAAGACCAGAGCACGGGCCGGCTCATGCGGAATGAGACCGGCCCGTGGTGTGCTGGCGTGTCCGTTACGCGGACAGGATCAGCGCTTCTTCTGCGGCGGCAGGGTCGGTGCAGACGCCCTCGAAGACTTCGGCAGCCATGCCGATGGACTCACCCAGCGTGGGGTGCGGTGGATGGTGTGCTGATGTCGGCACGCATCCGCGCCCATCTCGATGGCCGAGCCAGTTCGCCGATCGCGTCACCCGCATGGTGCCAACAATGCCGCCCGGGATGCGGTGGGTCTCGGGATCGAAGAGCAGCTGGTGAAGCCTTCGTCGCGACCGCATGGCCACGGCACGGCCGGAGGCCACCCACGGAAGACGCTCTCGCCGGGTTGATGCCCTCGGCCTAGCTTCGTCCTCGGTGATGCCCACCGGGCCACTTCAGGATCGGTGCAGGCCACGGCCGGAATGACGCGGGCGTCGAAGTGGCGCTTCTGGCCGGCAGCGGCCTCGGCAGCCACGTGGGCCTCGTGCACGGCCTTGTGGGCCAGCATGGGCTGTCCCACGATGTCGCCGATGGCGAAGATGTGCGGCGTTGGTGCAGCTGCTGTGTCGACCTCGATGAAGCCACGCTCGCCGACCGCCACGCCAGCCTTCTCGGCATCCAGCTTCTTGCCGTTGGGCGTGCGTCCCACGGCCGACAGCACCGGTCACAGACCTGCGGGCGCTTCAGGGGCGTTCTCGCCCTCGAAACTGACCTCGATGCCTTCGGACGTGGCCTTGGCGGCGGTGGTACGGGTCTTGACCATCAGGCGGCCCAGACGCTTCTCGTTGTACTTCTGCCAGACCTTGACCATGTCGCGGTCGGCACCGGCCATGACGCCATCGAGCATCTCGACCACGTCCACACGGGCGCCCAGCGAGAAGCAGACGGTGCGCCATTTCCGGGCCGATGATGCCGCCGCCAATGACCAGCATGCGCTTGGGCACGAAGCGCAGTGCCAGCGCGCCGGTGGAGTCGACGATGCGATCATCCTGCGGCAGGAACGGCAGCCGAACGAGCTCGCTGCCGGCCGCGATGATGGCTACGGTTGAAGCGACCACCTGCTCCTTTGCCGGTGGTCTGCCAGCGCTGCCCTCGGTGAGATCCACCACGACGTGGGTGCGGATCGAGAAGCGTGCGCAGCCGCGCACGATGGTGACCTTGCGGCCCTTGGCCGTGCCGGCAAGACCCGTGGTCATGCGGCTGACCACTTTCTCTTTCCAGCCGCGCAGGCCGTCGATGTCGATCTCAGACGCCGAACTGATGCCGTGCGCCTCGAAACCCCTGGCCTCCTCGACGACCGAGACGGCATGCAGCAGGGCCTTGGACGGGATGCAGCCGACATTGAGAAGACACCGCCCGAGGGTGGCATAGCGCTCGACGATGACGACCTTCATGCCCAGATCGGCGGCACGGAACGCGGCGGAGTAACCACCCGGGCCGCCACCGATGACGAGCATGTCGCATTCGACATCGGCCTGGCGGTCGGTGGCCGGCGCGCCTGCGGGCTGGGGCGCGCTGCCGGTGCGGCAGCGGGCTGGCGGATGCAGGCGCAGCGGCCGTGGCGGCCGGAGCAGCTGCTGCGGGTGCCGCGGCGGGGGCCTTGGCAGCGCCCTCGCCGGCTGCCGCCTCGATGACGGCAATCTCGGAAACCCTTGGAGACCTTGTCGCCCAGCTTGACCTTCATCTCGACGATACGGCCCGCCTCGGTGGCGGGGATCGCCATGGAAGCCTTGTCGGACTCCACGGTGATGAGGCTCTGCTCGACGGCGACCGTAGTCACCGGGCTTGACCAGCACCTCGATGATTCTCGACATTGCTGAAGTCGCCGATGTCGGGCACTTTCAGAATCGTTGTCATGGGTTCTCCTCGCTCAGAGCATCACGCGCCGGAAGTCGGCCAGCACCTGCGCCAGATAGGCGGCAAAGCGTGCGCTACGCCCGTCGATGACGCGGTGATCCCACGACAGCGACAGCAGCAGGATCAGGCGCGCACGAATTGCCCGTGCCTCGTCCCAGACCGGACGCTTGCCGAGCGGCACACGCCCGGGATGGCCACCTCAGGCGCGTTGATGATGGGCGTGAGTAGATACCGCCAATGCCGCCGCGTGCTGGAGATGGAGAAGGTGCCGCCCCTGCATGTCAGCTGGACCCAGCTGCCGTCACGGGCTTCTTGGCCAGCTGCTCGCCCATCTCGACGGCAATCTCGAGCACGCCCTTCTTGTCGGCATCCTTGCTGACCGGCAGCGACCAGCCCGTTGGGCGTGTCGGCGGCAAAGCCGATGGTAGTAGTTCTGTAGACCAGCGTCTCGCCGTCAGGCGAGGCATTGAACTCGAGGAACTTCTTCAGCGCCGCCACCGACGCCTTCACCGAAGGCCAGCATGGTGAGCTTGATGCCCGCCTTGGCATTCTCGGTGTTGGAGCTTGACGCGGAAGGCTTCCGGGTCGGTGATGTCCGCATCCTCGTGGTTGGTGACGTGAGGAATCATCACCCAGTTGCGATGCAGGTTGGCGCCCGAGATCTTCTTGATCCGCGACAGCGGCTTCTTCTCGACGGGGCCGAACTTCTCGAAGTCGACCTTCGGCCAGGCAGCAGGCCCAGCGCCGCGCCGGTGCCACCGGCGAGGGCTGCTGCCGCACCGCCAGCCGCACCGGAGGTGAGCAGGTTCTTCACGAAAGCCTTCACGTCGTCGGCGGGGATGCGGTCCTTCGGACCCGTGCGCCGCGCACGCTGTTCAGAGTCCCACCAGCTCGCGCGCCAGTAGCCGCACCGAAGGCGAGGCACGCGGCAGTGGCCGGATGGCACCATCAACCAGCTCGGCCCGGGGCCGTCGGGGCACGCGGTGCGCCTGCCGCCTGCAGGGGCGGCCGGGGCAGCGCGGTCGACGCGGCTGCGGGTGCAGCAGCACGGGCCGGAGCTGCCTGCGCTGCAGGCGCTGCCGTCTGGACCGGGGCGGCTGCAGGGGGCCGCCGGTGCGCCTGCGCTGGCGGCGGAGCCGCACCACCGGCTTCCAGCTGCCCAGCCGAGCCCTTGGACGCCTTGTCGCCCAGCTTGACCGTCGGCGAGACGATGCGCCCAGCTGTCGTGCGGGGATCTCCATCGAGGCCTTGTCGGACTCCACGGTGATGAGGCTCTGCTCGGCAGCAACCTCGTCACCTTCCTTGACCAGCACTCGATGACTTCGACATCCGAGAAGTCACCGATGTCAGGAACCACAATATCAATCGCGCTCGGCGGCGTGTGCCTCCAGTCGAGTATTCGTCTCGTCAGGCCAGCACCGGGTCGACCTTCTCGGATCGATGCCGTGGCGCTGGATGGCCTCTGCGGCGCTTCGTGATGGGGATGACGCCGTCCTCGGCGGGCGGTGAGGCGCCGCCAGAACCACGAAATGGCGATTGACCTCGAAGTGCTGCGCGCAGCTTTGGCGCGGAAGTCGGAACGACCGAAGCCATCGGTAGCCCAGCACCTTGAAGGCGGCGGCCGGCCCGGGATGTACGGACGGATCTGGTCGGCAAACAGCTTCATGTAGTCGGTGGACGCGATGACCGGGCCGGCCGGCCGGCGGTCGAGCTGCTCGCGCACGTACGGTACATGAGGCTTCTCGGTCGGGTGCAGCAGGTTCCAGCGGTCGCAGGCCATGCCACTCGCAGCGCAGCTCGGTGAGGCTGGTGGTGCTCCGGATGTCGGATTCAGTGCTGCAGTCTTCCTTCAGCAGGCGTGCGGCCTCGATGACCTCGCGCAGGACGACGCCCGAGGCCGCCAGGAGCTGGACACGCGGCGCCTTGGCATCGACCTGGGCGGCCTTCGTGCCGTCGGCCGCCGGCGCACCTTCATGCAGCAGGTACATGCCGCGGATGATGCCTTCCTCGTCGCCCTGCCGAAGGCCGGATGGGCGTAGTTCTCGTTCATCACCGTGACGTAGTGGTAGACGTTCTCACGGCGCTCGACCATGCGCATGAGCCTTCGTGCAGGATGACGCCCACCTCGTGCGCGAACGACGGATCGTAGGAGACGCAGTTCGGGATGGTCAGCGACATGATGTGGCTGTGGCCGTCCTCGTGCTGCAGGCCTCGCCGTTGAGGGTGGTGCGGCCGGCGGTACCGCCGATGAGGAGCCCGCGCCTGCATGTCGCCGGCTGCCGGGCTGAGTCGCCCACGCGCTGGAAGCCGAACATCGAGTAGTACGCGAAGAACGGCAGCATGATGACGTTGCTGGTGGAGTACGACGTGGCCGCCGCAATCCAGGAGCAGAACGCACCCGCCTCGTTGATGCCTTCCTGCAGGATCTGGCCGCTGGCGTCTTCCTTGTAGTACATCACCTGGTCCTTGTCGACCGGCACGTACTTCTGACCCTCGGGGCGTAGATGCCCAGCTGGCGGAACATGCCTCCATGCCGAGAGGTGCGGGCCTCGTCGGGCACGATGGGCACAACGCGCGGGCCCAGCGTCTTGTCACGCAGCAGCAGCGTGAGGAAGCGCACGAGGCTGGGTCGTGGAGATCTCGCGCCCCTCGGCGGTGGGATCCAGCACGGGCTGGAAGGTCGACAGCGGCGGCACGGACAGCTGCTCGTCGGAATGGGTACGACGATGCGGCGAACCCGCCCAGCGCCTGCGACGCTCGAACATGTACTGCATCTCCGGGCTGTCCTCGGGCGGACGGTAGAACGGGATCTCATCTGAGCTTGTCGTCAGGGATGGGAATGTTGAAGCGAGTCGCGCATGCCGCGGATGCTGTCGGCGTCGAGCTTCTTGAGCTGGTGGGTGGGGTTCTTGCCCTCGCCCATGGCCCTCGCCGTAACTTCGACGGTCTTGGCCAGAATGACGCGTGGGGCGGCCATGGTTGTTGTAGCACGGCCGAATGGAAGGCGGCGTACACCTTGTACGGATCGTGGCCGCCGCGGTTCAGGCGCCAGATGTCCTCGTCGGACATGCGTGCGACCATTTCCAGCAGCTTCGGATCCTTGCCGAAGAAGTGCGCGCGTAGCGCGCCGTCATTGGCACAGTGAGGCACGGTATTCGCCGATCCACCGTTTCCATCATGACGCGGCGCAGCGTGCCATCGGTGTCGCGGGCCAGCAGCTTGTCCCAGTACGAGCCCCAGATGAGCTTGATGACGTTCCAGCCGGTGCCGCGGAAGTCGCCTTCCAGCTCTGGATGATCTTGCCGTTGCCGCGCACCGGACCGTCCAGACGCTGCAGGTTGCAGATTGATGAAGATGAGGTTATCGAGCTTCTCGCGCTGCCAGACCGATGGCGCCCAGCGATTCGGGTTCGTCCATCTCGCCATCGCCGCAGAACACCCAGGACCTTGCGGTTGGCGGTGTCGGCGGAGCCGCGGGCATCGCAGATGCTCGGAGCGTGCCTGATAGATGGCCATCAGCGGTCGAGGCCCATGGAGACGGTGGGGAACTGCCGAAGTCCGGCATCAGCTTCGGGTGCGGTATGACGGCAGACCGTGACCATCGACTTCACGGCGGAAGGTTCAGCTGGTCCTCGGTGAGGCGCCCCTCGATGAAGGCACGGCTGACTGACCCGAGGCGAGGAGTGGCCACGAGAGTAGATCAGGTCGCCGCCGTGGCCCTCGTGCGGGGCATGCCAGAAGTGGTTCATGCGGCGCCGATCATCGTGGCCACCGAGGCGAACAGGCGATGTGACCGCCGAGCTGCCGCCATCAGGGGTTTCATAGCTTTTGTTGGCACGCACCACCATCGCCATGGCGTTCAGCGGATGAAGCTGCGGATGCGCTCTTCGTATTCGTGGTTGCCGGGCGAGCGGACTTTCCAGCGCGGGCGGATCGGGTATCACATCAGGCCGTGGTGGCCGAGGCGGCGTATCGCCGAACTGCACCGCCGGGCGGTGTCCAGCAGCTGCTCCATCAGGGTGGTGACGTTCGCGGCCCTCACGCTGAATGACTGCGTCCGAGCATCGAGTACCTCCGGGTCTCGATCGGATCGGTGTCGGATGATTCGACGGGGTTGCGGTGTTCTTTGCAGCTTCAGACATGCTGGCCTCTCACCGGAACGGAAACATGGATCCCAGCGGATTCTAAGTACGGCGGAATGGAAAGCAAGCCGAATTTCAGGAACGATATCCTGCACCGCATCGCAAAATTCGCCGCAAGTGCGCAATTCCGTGGAAAATGGCGGGTGGCGCGGCCGCACGCCATCAGCCGGCTCGTTTCTTGCTGCAGCACGGCATGACCCTGATGACGACCTGCCGCTGACGCCCGACGACGACGCGAGCCCCACCACCGAGGCCACCAGCCCGCCAGCGCCCAGCATGCCTCCCTGTCGAACATCGCATTTCCGTCCGACTGGCTGGCTCGGCGCTTTCCTGGGCCTCGCGCATGGCAGGGCTGGTGCTGTTCATCGTGATGATGGCCGGTTTTCTCTGGTATGTGGGCCATATCGAACGGCAGGGCGGCGGACCTCGCTGCTGCGCGACACCGACTGGGCCCAGCAGTCGCTGAAGCTGTCGCTGCGCGGAGCTGCAGGCCCACGGGTCGCTGGCACCGCTGTGGCTGGCCGACCTGCGCCGGAGCCGGCAACCGTACCACGCCCGGCGGGCGGCGACGAAGGAGCCGGCACCGCCAGAACCCGCGGGCTTTCTGGCGACCTACCCCAGACCCGGTACGTGGCCTGGTCACACCGAGGGACGCGTCCTGCAGGCCACCGTGGCGCGCGCGGTGATCAGCGGCAACGGCACGGGCGAGCCCACCGGGATGGTGACACCCTGCTGCTTCCGCCTTCCGGGGACACGCCGGTGCGTCCGCCCGACGCAGCGCACGGCTGGTCACTGCGTCGTGGCAGCCCCGCTTATTCGGCACCGCTGCTGATTCCGGGCGGAGGTGGTGACCGAGCTGTACCTGCCCGTGGTGCAGGGGCGGCGGCGTCTGGTGGCAGTGGCCGTAGCCGGCATCGGACTGGAGCCGCTCTGCTGGCAAACATGCTGCCGAGAACCTGCGCGACCGCTATCGGTTTTCAGCCTGGTGCGGGCCGCACGCCCGGCTGCTGGCGAGCACGGCCTCGGCACACCGCATCGACACGCGCGCCGACACCAGCTTCCTGAACCCGCCGTGACGGCCTGATGCGGGCGGTGGCCTGCGACGACGACTCCTCCCCGGCGAACGACGATTTCAGCTGGGGCTGTTCACGCGCTGGCTGACGTCGATCCTGCCGCTGATCCTGCTCTGGCGCAGCGCCCCATGACCGGCTGCAGGCCGAGGCGAGCGCGCGACTGGCTGTTCGAGCTGTCGCAGGACGTGTTCTGCGTGATCCGCCTGGACGGCACGCTGGTGCGCGGCAATCCGGCTAGCGTGGAGTATTTCAGCAGGACACTGAGTAACACGCGCTTCTGGGACTATGTCTATCCGGGAGGACCGGCTGGACGGATCGGAGGCTTTCACCACGCCCCGGGGAGCGCATCGGCGCCCTCTGGAATGCCGGGTACGCTTTCGCAATGCGCGCGCTGGCTGAGCTGGTCCATCAGTCGCGGATTCCCGCTCGCTTTGAATCGCTCCTAATACGCGGTGGCCCCGCCGACATCACGCGGCCGCAAGCTGGTGGAGCAGAGCGCTGACCACCGAAGCCACGTTCCGCCGCGCCATCGAGTTCATCGGCACGGGCTGTGCGTGATCGAACGATGGCCGCATCACCCACGTGAACCGTGCGCGTGCCGATCCTCGGCTATCCGGCCGAAGATGGTGGGACAGCCTGCCACCACCCTTACTGGATCCCGAGGAACATGACCTCCAACATGGCCCACCTGAATCTGACGATCTCGTGGCGCTCCTCAGCTCGGGCCTAGCAGACGCGGCACGGCGCAAGTCAGCCCGGATCATCGATGTTCGGCTCTATGTCTCGCCGCTGATCGACGTACCGAGGCAGGCAGGCAAGCTGGATGGCTTCGGTGGCCGACATCACCGATCGGAACCGGATCCGCGCCAGGCTGATCGACGCCCACGGCGTTTTCGAGACCGATCTCCGAACCAGCTGGCACCGCCGTCTCCGGTGGTCCTGCCCGCCGCCCATCGTCCCCTGAACATCATCACCCCATCGACGGACGAATAGTCGCCCGGCGCCCGCCTTCCGCCCGCTTTCTGCCGCAATTACACTATCACGCGCTGTTCGGCGCGACGACATTGCCAGCCACCGGCGCTGCTCAACAGCTGGCCGGTGCGGACTCGGATGGGCGAGGGATCTGCATCCGCGCATCGACCGCTGGTTCGAGTGCGTACAGGTGGATCTGCTGGTGGACGCCAGCGCCCGAAGCTGGTGGCCACCGACATCACGGCACTGCGCCCCATCCGTGAACGCCCAGAAGCAGCGGGAGAACAGCTGCAGCAGCGGGCGCGGCTGGTGACGATGGGCGGATGGCCTCCTCACGCCCATGAGCTGAACCAGCCGCTGGCGCCATCGCAGCTACACCCTGCGGGCGCCCAGCGAGCTTGACGCAGCACGAGCCCTGCCCCCGCCGATCCAGCCAGTCATGGTGGACCAGACGCTGGACCAAGATCGCCCGGCAGGCGCAGCGTGCCGCCTCGGTCATTCAGCGGGTGCCCAACCGTGCGTCGCAACACGGCCGAGCAGCGAGATCGCCGTGGACGGATCCTGACGAGGCGCTGGCGCTGGCCGAGATCGCTGCCAAGCGCTATGGCGTGGCCATCACCATCGACGGCTCCGGACCCGCCATGTCAGCCGACCGCATCCTGATCGAGCAGGTGCTGCTGAACCTGATGAAAGCCGCCATCGACGCCGTGCGCGGGCGGGACCGCCGCCCTGACGCTGCAGGTGGGCCGCCACGCGACAACGTGCTGTTTGCCGGCGGCATCAGGGGCTCGCATCCCGGAGCAGGGAAAAGGTCTTCAGCCTTCTTCACCACAGCGAAGAGCATGGGGCATGGGGCTCAACATCTGCCGCAGCATCATCGAGATCCCGCCGCCACGGGCTGTGGTGTGGAAAGCAAGCGCCCAGGATGCACTCGCGATCTCGCTGCCGGTACACGGTCGACTCGATGGCGGCACCTACTTGATACCGCATCCGCATACGACCCTTCTCTGCATGCCTCACGCCTTGCCTCAGCCATCGACCGGCCTCGGGTCCGGTCCGGATCCTCCCGGTGCGGAATGCGCGTTTTCCCGCAGTGGCAGCCTGTGATTGATCGATAATTTCCAGAGCTACGCGCTTGCGAACCGCGATCCCGGCGCGCCTGGCGCCGACGCATCATCCTGGATAGACGACGGAACCGCACGAGCCCATCAGGCGAGGCCTCCACCGCCTCCGCAGCTCAAAGGTTCGCGATCACCATCGCTCGACGACGACGAAGCCGCGAGCGATTCGCCGCGCTGGCTGCTGGAAGTGCGAAAGCGGCTTCCAGCGTCTGCACGCCTTCCGCAGCGCGCCGAGACTTCCTGAACGCCCTGGCACGCCCGGACATTTCGCAGTCTGAATCGACGCGACGCATGGGCGCGCCATGAGCGGCATCGAGCTGCACGACGAGCTGTAGCTGCCAGCCGGCGCCGCGCACCTGCGATGCTGATTCGCGACCGCCGTACGGTGACGTGCGAGCATGGCCGTGGGCTCGTGCTGAAACTCAGGCGCCGTGGACTCTCGACCCTTCGACGACGCGCAGCTGATGTCAGCGGCACGGTGTGGAGAACGCTTCTAACCAAGTCCGCGGACAGCAATCGATGCTTAGCTTGGCGCGAGCAGCGCTCGGGAACTGCTGGCCCGCCTGGCTCGCGCGAGCAGCAGGTGTGGTGCTGAGCCATCGGTGCGGCCAGCCGCGAATAAAGCGATTGCCGGCGACCCGACCTCAGTCATCAGACGGTGGAGGTGCACCGCGCCAACATCATGGGACCAAGTTCGAGGTCCGCACTACGATGCCGACCGATGTGCAGCGCGCTACGCGCATGGCGGACTGAGCCGCCGCACACGAGAGCCGACAGACAGCGCCTGGGCCCCACGGGGTCAGGCGGCATCTCGCCCAAGCACGCTTTGCGGGAGTGGCTTGCGTGCACGTCAGCCCGAGGGCAGTCGATCAGCATGAGCGCAGCCCTGCGCTGCACTCACCCGGCATGCGGGTCCCGCGGGCAAGGTTCGAGCAGAACAGCATGACGCTGCCAGACGGGCAGGCGGGCCATCGCCTGTCAGCGAACCGCCACAGGGTCAGCACACTGATGAGGCTAGCATCGCACTGTTGGCTGCCACCAGCGCCGGCATGTTTGTCGCTACTCTGCCGGGCCACTTCCGTGTTTCGCGCCTATGGCGCAACTCTCCTGAACATGGTCTTGCTGCTTCGCTGCCACCGCCTACGGATGGCCTGCAGCCGGTGGCGCATCCATTCGTCCAGCTTCCGCCATGACGCCCGTCGTTTTGCGCCAGTCGAAATGCAGTCTCCATCCCGGCAGCGGCGCGACGCGCCATCGAGCCACCTGCTGCATGCTGCGTCCCGCCACTGCGGCGGGTCGCCAGCGCACACCGCTGCCTGAAAGGTATCACCGCCTACAGGCTGTATCCTCCGTTTGACGACCCTTTCAGAGCCATCCAGAAGCTGAAGCCCAGTAACCGTGCGTGCCAGTGAAGACGCATGGCCACCGCACTCTGGACCCGTCGATCCGCAATGCAGCCTGCCGTAGCAATGGCGCAACGGCTTCATCACCCGTTCGCCCGCGCTGACTGTGCACGTATACGTTGCAGCCATCGGCATACGAAACTGTGAGCACGCCTGCTGCGCTCCAGCGCCTGTCCACCCTCATCGAGCAGCAGGCTGGTCGGCGGCGGCGACAGCAGTCCACCGCTGCGGTGTCCCTCGTGTGCCGCCTCTACGACTGGCCGCCATCCATGATTCCCGCGTTCCGGTACGCCCGGATCGTGACGACGCACACGCCATCATCTCCGATGCGGGCTTCTGACGCGATCCATCAGGACGTCGGCGGGTGATCGGTCAAAGAACCTCCAGATCGACATCCACCACGATACTACCGCCGGACTGGATGTACGACTGCGCGGCTGGGTCAACACCGCGTCGCGCACGTCGCCGTCCTGGCCGAAAAGCCGTAGCTGTGTTCACTCGACGGATCAATCTCGGTCGGCACGTTGCAGCGGTGCCCGCTGGATCAGTCATGTCCGCGCCGTCACCGGGATGCCCAGCTCGCGCCGCCACCGCGATTTCGGAATCATGACCCGTCATGCGGACTGGGCGCTTTATGTCCCTGCAACAGTGCCTTTGCGCGGATTCGCGGCCATCTCGGTCTTGAGCTGCCAGGATGTCTGGTCGATGTCCGGACCATCCAGCACGCATTGTTCCCTCCCGATTGGCTCTTCACCCGCCTCCACGCCTGCTGTGGCATGTTGGCCTCTTTTCAGAACTGGCATCAGGCGTAGCCCTGCTCCGCAGGTTCGATTGTCAGTCGTCGTCGGGCCGCAGGCTGTCATCACGACATGCGCCCTCGGGGCTTCACCCTACTCACTGCATGTCGCCCCACTCGTGCAGGCTTCTGATGCATGGCCTTTTGGCATCTCTGACATGATCCACCGTCGCACATCCTCCTCGTTCGAGTCCTTCGCCTGCCTGTGTCCCATCAAGCTGGGTCCTGCTGCTACCGACCTCTGCTGACTCTCTCGCTCCGGCTCGACACCGTCGCCCTTTCGAGCATAAGGCGGGATCTCCCGCAAGAACGCACACCTTCAGTCTGCGACCGCCGCTGATTTGACGCCCACCTGCGCCGCATGCCAAGAGACTTCGCGCTACATGCCGCCCGCTGCCAGCAGCATAACGCCTCAAAATCCGGTTCGCACATCGGCCTGCAGATTACGCTCCACGCTTCCTTCCCACACTCGTCGCCCTCGCAGCGGTAGCTTCGCTTCACTCACTGTGGCCAGTCTGGCGGGACGCGCACCCGCAGTGTGCGCCATGCTGGGCGCACAGGCGGGCCTGATTCGCTCTGCAGGCCCGCCAGATGGGTCGCGCGCCGGCAGTGATCTCGACCCAGCCCTTGGTTCGTAGCCAAGTACCCATCCAATGTGAGCTTACGGGCGCGACGCAAACGCATAATACCATGAGTCGCGGCCGGCCGCCCGGGCAAACGCAGATTGCCGGGCGACCTGAACATCCATAGCATCAAGACGGTGAAGGCGCAACCGCGCCAACATCATGGACAAGTCTCGAGGTCCGCACCATGGCCGACCTGATGCGGCGCTTCCCCGGCGGCAGCTGACCCGATCCGCGCCACACGAGAACCGTATTTCAGACAGCGCCTGGCCCACGCAGGATCGAACTCTCATTCTACCGCAGCGCACGCCCCTTTCGGGAGGACTTTCGTGCGTCCAGCCCGAGCGTAGAAAGAGGGTCTGGAATTGCCGACCCAGGCCCTTGAATGCGGGCCCTGGCGCGCCCGCAGGATTCGAACCAGACCCCTTGGTTCGCAGCCAGCACTTCCACCCAACTGAGTCTACAGGCGCGACGCAGAACGGCAATAACATGAGATTCGGGTTTGTCACGTCGTTTGGAAAATTTTGCAGACGATTGTCAAAACTGAGCATGAGCATCCGATTTTCACCGAGCGAGGTGAAATGACCGACAGTTCTCGCTCGTGCTTGTCGGAATGAAGGGGCGCCTCGCCCGAACCGGAGAGTCTGCGAGGCGGTCTCACGGTCGGCACCTCGACGTCGATCCGGCGCCAGCGCGCCCTGATAGCCGCACAAGTATGTAACGCTTCTGAATCCGCGCTGAGCGGGCCGCGTCGCGGGCATCGTAGACTTCTAGGTCGGCAGCTACCTCGGTGGCGAGGCAGCGTCGCCGGCATCCGAAGCGGCCGCCCGCCCGCAGCGGCAGCCATCGCCGCACGACATGCGCAGCCCCTGAGGCTCTGCTGCCCGGCTTCCTGCGCCTCGCACGTCACGATCTTTTCAGACTGATCATCACGTGAATCAAGGAAAGTGGTTTTGAACCTGAACTGGAACGATCGCCCCTGATCACGACCTCACGCGCGGCGGTTTGCCAGCCATTTCACCGTTCACCGACGACGGACCGGATCTGAGATGGCATCCGCCCAGATGATTCAATCCCCGTCGCGTCTGCTGGGCGCGGCCTGAGGCCATGTAGGCCCACCAACGACGAGCGCCTCTCGGTGGTCCGCGCTGGCAACCGCACCTGAACGGCCGCATCGGCCATCGTCGACATCTCCTCGCCAGCATCGACAACTCTGGCGCTGCTAGCCGGCGGGTGATGGATGCGGCGCAGCCGGCGTGCATCAGCCCTGGATGTGACGCTGCGCACCGACGAGGACACTGCAACTATTTCCGAGCGCGCAGCGAGCGGCTGGGCGAGATCCACGGATCCTGCACAGACCAGCTGGTCGTCACCGGCGTCACCATCGCCTCGTACCTGCTCATCCGCTGCGCGGACTTCGAGCGTCCGTGGGCCAGGTGCCCGCCTGGCCGGGATATGGCGAGGCGCGAGGTGCGACGCCGAGACTTCGGGGACAGGTGCTGCCTGGACCGCCTCTCGAGGGCAACGACGGGCCGCATTTCCCGCAGGCACTGACTCGCACGGTGGATGGCGCCTTCAGCGTTGCTCACCCTGAGGCGCTGATCGCTGCAGGAACTCTTCGAGGCCGGAAGCGTGACGACGCCGAGATGTCTTCGATGCCTACCTGCCGCTGAGGTCGCGTATAGCTAGTCATCGGCCCGGCTGCGGCCACAGCCGCTGAAGGTGCGGGCGCGATCCGTAGCGCCCTGGCCGCGTGAACCGGGCCCGTCGGCTGGACTGAGCTCGAGCGAGAGGACATCTGAGCTTTCTGGTCGCCGGATGGAGCGCCGCACGCGGCAGCTGGGCATCGCTCACCCTGTCCGCAGTGCTCGGGCAGCTGAGCCCGCCCTCGCGTCCCCGCCTACGGGCGGATGCAGGATGAGCGCAGCCGCCAGCCCGCGCGACCTTTCTGCGGTGCGCTTCTTCGGCGCCTTGGCCTGAGGGCCGCCTGTCCCTTCGCCCGCTTCTACCGGCAGCCTCTCGTCGCCATCCAAGCGCACCTGCACCGGCGGGTCAGCCATTGGGCGGAGTCCTGACGTCCTGCACTCGGCGGCACGGCGTTGTTCAGGCGCCATCCTCGGAATCCGACACGACTGGAGCTCATGAGAGCGCTGGCTGTCGGCAGCGTTACTGTCGCCCTGCCGCGCCGCGAGCTTGACCTGCCTGCGGTAGATGGTGCGCTGGTAGTCGAATAGCCCACCAGATCATAGCCACATCGGCACCAGTCTCCCAGTAGGTGACGACCGCTGCGCGTTGGCGCCGGTACGCTGATGCGCCACCCGCGACAGCTCCCCGAAGACATAGAGCATAGTTGGGCTGGCTGAAGTTGACCGGCCGGCCGTTGTCCACCGAATAGTCCAGCGTCACGTCACGTCCGGACGGCTGCTGCCGGTTTCTTCAGGCCGTGCGCCAGCACGCTGTTCGCGCACCAGCGCGCACGAGGTCTGTATTCGAGACTGCTGGCCTGGCCGCGTCGGGCTTGAAGGAAGCTCAGCCTGCAGGGCTGGTTCCCGCTGGTGGTAGGCCGTGACCTCGGCGCTGAAATAGGTGCGCACCTGCCCAGCAGCAGCGCGTTGCGCCATCGTGGCCGCCAGCCCCAGCTGGCGCCGCGCCCGACCGTGCCATCAGATATATGCATCGACGCGCCCATGGATCTTCCCTCTGCATACAATCATATCGGGGCCTGCCCTGATGGCGGCGGATAACCCGACGTATCCCCGGCCCATCCGGGGTGCGGTGCGGAAACCCCTGGGAGACGAAAACCTGCCCCCGGGCACCCGCAGCCGGTGCCGGGTCCTGAACACGGGAGCACGTGACGCTGACCTCGCACCCGCCACGCCCACGCCGCAGGCCGGAAGGTGCGTGGAGCCGCTCGCCACCCTGCCCAGCATCCGAACGAGTCAGCCTGCCCGCCCAGTGCCCAGCATCATGGCTGTGTCCGCCCGCCGCCCCGGCCAGGTTCCAGTAATCGTCTAAGTCCTTTCTCATGAGATGCCTCACGTCAGACGCGCCCGACGTCAGGCCGGACGACTGCCAGGCACCCGTACCGCCTCGCCGATTCACCTGATTCTACCCGCGGCCGACTCTGCCCATCATCGCCACCAAGCCCACTGCAAACCCAGTGCCTCACGCGTCATCGAGGTCCACCAGTACCATGCACGCTGCGCGCGCGCGCCTGCGCCTGGTGATGGGGCGTGCGTAGCGCAACGACGAGCGGCCCCATCGCCATCCGGCAGATCCAGCGCGGAAAATTCCGCCGAGGGCCGTCGCATCCTGCATCGCGGCAGCCCTCACCTTCGTGCCGGTCGCCAATCCGTGCTTTCGGGCTGCCGGCCGCGAGGCGACTCGCAACCTGAACCGCGACTTCCGCCCCAGCCTGTCGCCCGAGAACGTCGAGGATCGCATCGCTACCCGGCTGACGATCCTGCCGCCACGACGCGACGTGATCGTAGCACTCTTCGGCGCCAGGCGCTCGTGTTCTTCGGCCCCGCTGACAACCAGATGGAGCTGGCTTTCAGGCGTTCCGGCCGAGGAAGAGCCTTTCGGCGTATCAACGTCGGCTGGCGTCTATGGCTGGCTGGGCTCCCACGCCAGGCCGCGTGCCGCCGCCAGACGGCAGCATCATGGGATCGGCATCACCGAATACATGCGCATGGCGGCTACGCTGTCACGGTGGAATGCGGTCAGCACTCTGATCCGAGAGCACCGGCCGTGGCGCGCTACCGATCATGCGACTGCGTCTGCTGGACATGCGGGCTGCTGCTCGAGATGGCTGCGCGCCACCTGCCGCGGCACGCGACGCCCCGCCAGCAGCCGACCTCCCGGATTTCTCGCGCAGCGAGTTCACCTCGCCAGCTGACGACGCGCGACGCGCGAGCTGATCGAGCTGATGACGCCTTGACCGGCGCGCCACGGCGACCGCTTTCGCCCACGACTGGCGCTCGTTCGACCGCGTGCAGCAGGCGAACCGCTGCGTTCCGCTGAGCCGACCGGCCTGCGCATGACGCCGCCGGGAATGATACGCTGCGCTCTCTACGCGGTACGACCGCCGGACGAGAATCGGACCTACTCGCCTGACACGTACGCAGTCGGCGGCTGCGCTGAGCAGACTCTGCCAGCGAGCGGACATACGGCCCTGGGGCAACCTCTACTCGGACAGGCTGAAGCGTCCGGCTCAGCAGCGCGCGCGATTTCACGGACTGGATCGTGATGTCCAGACTTGATGCGGTTGAACTCGTCCACCATCGCGGCGGCCCAGAGGCCAGTCTCCAGACCGTTCCGGCATGGCCGTCGCCGATGACGGCATTCAGCTCATCGCCCTGCGTGACGCCCACCCGCGCTGCCGGAAGCTTCACGTGCTCAGGCCGGCCGGGCTACTCGCATCAGCCGCGCACCGAACCAGTGGCGGAAGAAGGCCCGGTCATGTCGAAGAAATGCACGCCCTTGGTGCCTCGGCGATCTGGCGCAGGCGCTGGTCGTAGAGCATCGAGCACGGCGGCGATGTTGGTTCGTCCTGCGCGTTGCGGAAGCTGCGGCAGCGGCGGCCAGTCGACTGTTCAGGATCCCCACCAGATGATGTCCGCCGGAGTCACGGGCTTTCAGCGCCGATACGGCCTGGGCCACCGTGCTGGCACAGGCCTGCACCCGGGCCAGATTGCCGGCATCCGCCCTGCTCCCGCAAAAAGGCCTGCAGGTCCTCGCGCTTGCGGCTGTTGATGCCGATGCGGATCAGCACCCCTGACGGCATCGTCCTTCCAGCCTTTCGGATCACGGCCATCCGCCAGTGGGCAGCACCTGCCCGAAGGTAGTGTTGGCGCACCGCAGGCGCGCGCCACTGAAGGCGAAGTTGTGCAGTCTCCCTGTGCCGCACCAGACGCCCATCACGTCGCGCCGCAGCCAGCGCCGGCCCTGCTGCCGCCCACCTCCGAAAGGCCCCTGATCGATGTCACGGGGACGCAGCCTCCCGAGGATCTCGGTCCACCGCCGTGTACTGCGCCTGCCGTGCGCCCACCGCGCGCCTCGGGCGTGCGTAGTGCAGCGACACCGCATCAGTGGAAGGAATGACTGTCGGAGTCCCCGGGACGGCCAGTCGCAGTTTCGGGCTAGATCGCTTTCCGCCATTGAAGAGCGACGTGAATTGGCTCACCTGCGTCGGTACACACGCCATGAGGTGCACTGACGTGGCTGCGATGCGCAGCCGCCGGCGGATCGCTGTCGGTGCGGTGCAGCGGCCGTGCTGCTACCAGCACCGATGCCGAAGCACCACCCTCAGCATTGTTTTACCGAAAATATGTGGCAAATGCTCGTTGCCGACGCCTGAACAGTCACGCGGCATTGGCGGGATCGGGCAGGCTGCGTCTCCCTGCTAGTCGGTGATGCGTCGCGGAAAACGCTACCCTGCCACTGGCCCCTATGTTCAAAAACCGATCATGCGTCTATAGATTGCTTGTTGGAATGAAATCACCTACCCTCAGGGAGGACTGAAACCATCCGGCATCTTTCATCCAACCGATTTCTCGCCATGCTGCCCGATCTCGATCAAGCTTCCGCCAATCGACCACGGCCCTGGCAGTGCGCCGAGGGCAGGACGAACCCCGGCTTGTCCTCGGCTGGCCGCCCGGATGCTGGCTGACCACGCATCGGTGGCGGCACGCGCCAGCGCACTGGGCGACACCGCCAGCCTGCTGGCGCTCGCAGCGCCAGCATGTGGACAACGGACGCGACACCTGGAAGGCGAGACCGGAGCTGGCGCTGTTCGTCGAGAGGCAAGCTCGACCGCGCTCGGCCGACACACGACGCCGTGAACGCCGCGCCTATTGCGGCGATGCTGCATCCCGTCCGATACCGAATCGTCGACGCTCCGTAAAAAGCGCTGACATTTCGCCGCATTTTGTCGGCGAAGACGTAACCATCCGTTCACCCAGCGGCCGCTGTCGATAGCCGTGGCGCTGCATGGCTGGCGGCGGCTGCTGCGCCACCTGCCGATCGAGCTGGTGCTGCAGGGCCCGCAGCAGCTGCGTCGTTCTCCAATCCGTCACCAACATCCGGCCGCTGGTGCTGCAGACCTGGTCCGGCCCATCGATGGGGGACGTGCGCCCGCTCGCAGGCCACCGTCATCAGAACGCTTCGACCTGCGACTGCCGCCACCCGATGCCTGACGCATGTGCGCATGCCCGGCACACCCGGCGTCACCTGGAGCTACGAGACCCTGCGCGAGATCCGCTATCGCCACGCTGCCGCCTGCAGGCGCGCTGGACGTGGGGCCGCGACCGCGGCCATGCTGCTGTCACGCCGGCCCGAAGCCATCGCCCTGATGCTGGGGCATCCTGCGCCCGGCGCGTCTAGTCCCATCGGACCCGGGCCAGCCCGGGAACAGCGGCTGTCGCTGATGCTGGAAGACAGCCAGCCACGCTGCTGCTGGTGGATCGCACACCCAGCCCCACCAGCTGGCGCGCGCCAAGGCACGCGGCATCCGACGCTGGACATCGAGGCCATCGACAGCACGGCGACACCGATACGCTCAGCGGGCTTCGACACCGTGCCCTGCCCGTCGGAGCGACTGTCCGAGCAGGAGCTGGCCTGCACGGCAGCCCGGCGCGCCAACCTCGCCCATGTGATGGTACCTCCGGCTCCACGGGCACGCCCAAGGGGTGGTCATCCCATCGTCTATCGTCCGGCTGGTCTACCGCCAGTACTACGCCGCTGGGCCCCTGAAAGCGGTGATGCTGCACGCAGCGCTGGCCTTCACGCCCCTGACGCTGGAGATCAGGGGCCCGCTGCTCAATGGGCGGGCACCTGCGTCGCTCCGGCCATCCCTCGTGCTGAGCCATCGCACCGCCGCGCCAACGCCACAGCGGCTGGCGACCGCGCTCATCGCATCGCCGACGAGGATCCGCTGCACCCGTGGTCTGCGCACGCTGATGACCGGCGGTGAGGCCCCTGTCGCCCCGTCATGTGCGCGCGGGCGACTGCAAACGCCCGGGCTGCAGCTGATCACCCACGGCCTCCCAGCCGAGACCACCACCTTTGCCGTCACGGGACGGTGTCCGAACGCGATCTGGACAGCCACGTCCTCCGTGCCGCTGGGGCCGCCCTGATCAACTGGACCCCTGCGCGTGCACAGAGCCTGCGCTGGCGATGCCGTTCCCCGGCCTGACCGGCGAGCCTACATCGGTGGCCGGCGTGGCCTGCTGGGCTACCTGAACCGCCGGATCTCACGAAGGAACGCGTCGTTGCCGATCCGTTCGGTGGTCCTCCGACGTGCTCTACCGCACCGGCGACGCCGTGCGCTGGGCTCGACGATGGCCGCCTCGAGTACCTGCGGCTGGATGTGGCCAGCCTAGATCCGCGGGCCGCATCGAGCTGGGCGAGATCGAGGCCATATGGCCAGCCATCCGGCCGCGTGGCCAATGCCGCCATCACCGACGAGTGCCGCGCCCAATGGCGAGCGCCGCCGTGCCCGGGCTGGTGGCTGCCGCCGGCGTGACCCTGCCCGATGACGACACCCTGCGCGACCACTCGCCGCCAGCGCCTGCCCATTCGCGACGATGCCCGCACGTTTCGTGGCTGTCCCGCACCGCGATCACGCTGAACGGCAGCTGGACCGCCGCGCCTGCAGGCCATGGAGACCAAAGACGAACATCCCGTAAACTACGCCGACACCGGTTTTACAGAAGACACGGAGGTTACAGACCGTGACGTAAACCAGTTCGATACAGATCTCTGCACATTCAAACCAGAGTAAACGCGAGATCGCGGCATCCGCTGCGTCATCGACACTCATTAACTGCATCCGGCACACCTGCACGACCGAGACGCCCCCTCGCCCTGATGGCCGGCAGTACTCGACAGCGGTGCCTGACCCGACGCCCGCATGGCCGGCTCCGAACAGCGCATCATGCGCCGCTGGAACCCATCCTCGCCATCCGGGGCCTGCGCCCACGACAACTCTTCGAGGTGGGATCGTCCCTGCTACGCCCAGGCGGAAGCCCTGCAGCAGACTCGGACCGGCCATCGCATCGAGACTCTCTGGCACTCCCCACGGTGACGCCTTTTCGCCGCGCGTACGAAGGCGTGCCGGCCGCCGAGCTGCAGCACATCCTGCGCTCGGGTGACGCTGCGGCCTGCACCGTGCATCCCACATCAGGCCCTGCCGACGAGCACGATTACATGCCGGGAACGCATCGGACAGCCAGTCTGCCTGACGACGACGCGCCCCGCATGCCGACCGCCGGCCAGGCGCACGCCGCGCCCCTGACGGACGAGGGACGAGCGCACCATCGCCATCATCGGCATGGCCGGGCGCTTCCCGGGCGCCGCCAGCATCGAGGAACTGGCAGAACCTGATCGCCGGCGACGGCATCCGGGCTCATCTCCGGCCCAGGAGCTGGACCCTCTGCCCGCCAGCCTCACCGGCGACCGACTACGCGGCGGCACGCGGCGTGCCTGACGACGGGCGCGCTCTGATGCCGCCTTCTTCGGCTATGGCCCGCGAAGCCGAGCTGATGGACCCGCAGCAGCGCATCTTCTGAAACCGGCTGGCAGTGCCTTGACAGGGCGGGCAGCCCGCGCGACGGCGACCGTCAGATCGGCGTCTACCGGCATGTACACGCCACCCTACTCCAGCGTCACTGCAGCACTACCCGAAAAGATCGCCGCCCCAGCGGAATCGGTGATGCTCGAGCAACGAGAAGGACTACATCGCCACCCGCACCGCCAACCGGCTGGACCTGCGGGACCCGCCGTCGGTGCGCACCGCCTGCTCCACCTCGCTGGTGGCCATCGTCCAGGCTGCAGGGTGCAGCGCGCCGTCAGCGCCGATGTATGGCCGGGGCGCGCGTCACCGCGCTGGTCAGCAGCGGCGACCGCCACGAAGCTCGGCTCGATGCTCGCCTGACGGCTTCACCCGCAGCTTCGATGCCGATGCCCGTAACGGGTGTCTTCCGACGGTGCCGCGTGCGTGCCTGCGCCTGGCTGACGCCCGCCGACGGCGACACCGTCTCACGCCGGTCATCCGCGGCGTGGGCATCAACAACGACGGCGGCAACAGGCCAGCTTCACCGCGGTCAGCGTGGAAGGCCAGTATGCCGGTCATCCGCGCGCTACTGACGCCGGCGTCGCCCGCCCGCGCATCCGGGTCGTGAGGCTCACGGCACCGCCACCCCCATGGGCGACCCGGTGGAGTACGCGTCCTCGCGTGCCTGGCGTGAAGAGACCCAGGACTACCGCTTTGCTGTCCCAGCCCGCCTCAGAGCTCACATCGGTCCCACGGTCATCGCGGCTGGTGCCTGCCACTCATCAAGACGGTGATGGCCCTGGCACATCCTCGTCCCGGCACCCTGCACTCTGCGCAAACCCAATCCCTCGGCCTGCAGCTGGAACAGAGCCTCCGTCACTGCAGGTCACGCCATGGCCCGCCACCGGCACGCCTCGCGACGTGGGCCAGCTGCCTCAGCGCGTGGGCGGCACCAACGCCCACTATCATCGAAGCGGGCCGACCCGCGCTGGTGCCCTGCAACTGGTACTGCGCAGCTGCTGCCCGTCTATACCGCAGACGCCCGCCCGCCTTCCCACGCTCAGCGCACACGCCCACAGCCCTGCCACCCAGCGTCGGCAGTCGCGGAGCACGCGCGCCTGCAGCAGCAAGCCCGGATGCAGGGCTGACGATCCTGCAGACAAGAGCGCGACTGCGCCGGCCAGACGCGGACCGTTCCTGTCGATGGCGCTTGCCAACCTGAGCGACATCTCGCTTCACCGGCGCACGGCCGCAGTCCGCTACCGCATCGCCAGTGCAGTAGCTGGCCCGGACACTGGACGAGGCTATCGCCGCGCTGGAAACGACAGCGCCCCTGACCACATCCATGCCACGGCGGCGCCCACGCCCCTGGTCTGGCTCTCCCGGGTCAGGGCGCCCAGTACGCGGCCATGGGGCGTCAGCTCTACGAGCAGGAGCCCGTCGCCTGCGTCCTCGATGAAGTGGCCGAGCCACCGGCACCTGCCGCGCCAACGGTCATCCGGCTGGAACACGCTCATCCAGTCCGCCGAGAACAGCGGCCCGTGACAACGGACACACGTCCGGACGACCGTCACCAGCGGACATCCGGCTGCATCCGCAGTCGAGCCCTCTGCCGATCTTCATCGCGCCACGGCGGTGCCGACCTGCGTGCCCTCGTCTGTTCACGCCGGCAGCGCCGGCTTTCACGCAGCCTGTGAGCAGCACTGACCCAGCCGGCCCTCTTTGCCATCGAATACGCACTGGCGCGCAGTGCGCACCGTGGCGCTTTGCCCTGACCTGCTGGTGGGTCACAGCTCAAGGAATTCTAGCCGCCGTCATTGTGGGCGGCGATGCTGCGGCTGATGCTGCCCCCTGGCTGTGCCTGCGTAGCCCGTATTTCCAGGCCGCCGGCCGGTGCCATGCTGGCGTGCGCGCAACCTGCTGCCGAGGTGCGCCACGACCCCCTCGAGCCGTCGATCGCCACCCATCAGTGCGCCCAGCCTGCGTGGTGGCGGTCCTCGAAGCCGCCATCTGACGCGCTGGCACGGCAGCTGGAAGCCGGCTGTCGCCAACCAGCGACTGAAGACCTCGCACGCCTTCCATTCGGCCATGATGGAGCCGCCGTCTCGCCCTTCGAGCGCCGCGTGTCCTGGTAAGCCTGTCGGCCCCGACCATCCCATCGTCTCGGGCGGACCGGCTGAACGCTGACTCGATGCCGAAGCCACGACCCGCACTTGCGGGATGCGCAGCTGCGCGACACCGTGCGCTTTGCCGATGTGCAGCAGCATCCGGCCGAAAAGCGGACAGCACTTTCCTCGAAGTCTGGTCCCGGCCGCATTCTGGTCAACTGCTGCGCTGCCGCGTGCAGGTTAGCGCCAAACCGCTCCCCGGAGTCGGCCGATGACGAGGTGAGGTCGACTTGCCCGCGCCCATGCCCGGATGTGGTGTCGTGATCGCCCGCCGGCGGCCAGCCCTCGCGCCCGGTCCAGGCGGCGCATTCCGCTGCCCACCCACCACTTCGAGGGCAAGCGCCTGGCTGGATGCACCGGCCGCGAGACGGACGTCGCCAGCATCCCGCCCTGCTAGCACACGCCACCTGCGTGACGAGGCTCGCGCGAGACGCAGCCGCAGCCGTCTGCCAGCACGACAGCCCCACCGCGACGAGACACACGTTCCCGCCCGTCCGCTGCCCGGTCGCCGACCGCTGCGCACCATCTTCCGTGCTGGTGGCGCGTCATGCGCACCGGATCACGGGACCTGATCTCCGCGGGCTGAAGCCGCCATTGTGCGCCCTGCGTGCCGCCCTGCAGGCGCATGCCGCTCAATCGGTGAATGCCGCAACGGCAGACAGCGGATCCGGGCCCTGAGCATGGGCCCCGGACGCTGCTACCCTCCACGCCACTGGGCCTGTGCTGCCCTCAGCTGCGACAGCCGTCCATCTGTAAAACTGAAACCTCCCAAGCAGCACACGAACACCATGAGCACGAACGATCGCCAAGCGAGATTGCATCGGAACTGCCCGATACCATCGATGACGTCTGCGGATCACCGTCGGACCCGAGGGCACGGCGACAGCGCCTTTCGTCGACCTCGACCGGACCCCTGCCGCTCACCCAGCCTGGCCCTGCAGATCATAGCGCCATCAACGCGCCCATCAGCTTCCGCCAGCTGATGACCGACCTGCCCAGCCCCAACGCCGTCGTCCAGCACCGGACGGCATCCTGCCGGCCGATGCCGCTGCGCCGCCCCCGCCGCGGACAGCGCGTCGCCGCAGCGCCCCAGCTTCCGCCGCGTCTGCACCGACGGCCCTGCAGGCTGGCCGACCGCTCGAGCATGCCCGCCCGGCACCGCTGTTGGCCCTGCTCGGTCCGGCAAGTCGGCGATATGTGCTCGCACCTGCTCAGCCAGCATGCAGCTGATGGAAAACCAGCTGCGCCTGCTGGACGCCAGCCCGCCAGCGTCGCGCCCGCCGGGCCGTCATCACCGCCACCGATGCCCCGTCGCCCTCCGGCGGGCCCAGCACCACGGTCCGGCCGGGTTGCCCGCTGCAGTAGCTCCGCCTGAGCAGCGTTCGAGGCCGACGAGCGCCCCATCGATGATCCGGGGCGCCTCGGCGCCATCGCCCTGCATCTACCGCCAACAGCACGACGCCCACCCCGCGCCAGCGAAGCCCGTCGATGCCTTCACCGCGCTACGTCGACCGCACCGCGCCTCGCGCGACTACACGCAGCAGCACCGCCCGCACTCAGCCGACTGACCCGCGCGTCGTCAACGGCTTCCGCCCGCGCCTGAAGGAGATGATCTACCAGATCGTCACAGCGCCCAAGGGCTCGCACCTGTGACCCGGACGGCAATGAGTACGTCGACGCCCTGAACGGCTTCGGCATGAGCCTCTTCGGCTGGCAGCCCGACTTCGTGCCTTTGATGCCGTGCGTCGCCAGCTCGACCTCGGCTACAGAGATCGGCCCGCAGCACCGCTGGCCGGCCTGCCCTTCACCGAACTGGTCTGCGAGATGACGGCTTTTGACCATGCCGCACTCTGCAACACCGGTCCAGTCGTCACGCACCGTGCGCATCGCCCGCACCGTCACCGCGTGAGCGGCATCGCCGTCTTCACGGGTTCCACCACGGCATCTTCGACGAAAGTGATACGTGCGCCTGGGCGCCTGCCGTGCCACGCCGCCGCCCCCGGCATCATGCCGCCCAACACCCGCCGCCAACGTCGTCATCCCGGAATATGGCGGTCCCGACGCCCTGCAATGGGTGCGTGACAACGCCGACACACCGCCTGCTGTGCTGGTCGAGCCCAGAGCCGTCGCCCGACCTGCAGCCTGCAGTTCCTCACCGACGCGCGCATCACCGGCGTGAATCCGGCGCTGATCTTTGCGAGGTGGTCACCGGCTTTCGCACTGGCCCCGGCGGCGCCCAGCCCACTTCGACGTGCGCGCCGACCTGGCCAGCTGCGGCAAGTGGTGATCGGTGGCGGCTTCCCCATCGGCATCATCGCGGCGGCGCCAGTACATGGATGCTCGGATGGCGGCGCTGGCAGGATGGCGACGACTCTGATCCCCACCGTCGGCGTCACCGACTGGCCGGCACCTTCGTGCGAGTACCCGCGGCTGCTGGCCGCCTGCCACGCTAGTGCTCTCGTACCTGAAGCGAAGAGGGTCCTGAGCCTGCAACGCAAGCTCACCGAGACGCCTACAGGCTGGGCTGATCGCCCAACGCCTTCCTGCCAGAGCACGGGGCGCCCATCGCGTCTGAGCACCGCTTCGGTCATGACGGATCGTCTCACCGAAGACCACCACCAGGACCTGCTGCGTTTACGATGGTGCAGCCGCGGGGCATCCACATCCTCGACAACTTCCCCTGCTTCGCGACTCACGGCGCACAGCGGAGCTGATGTCGAAGCCATCCGCAAGGCCTTCCTGTCGGTGACGTCGGTGCTGAACTGCAGGCCGACGGTTTCCTGCCCGCAAACTGCGTGCAGAATGCCGCGTGCGTCTCCAGCTTCGATCCCACCCGTACCGGTGTCCGGCGAGTGCCCCGCACTGACGCGACCCGAGCAAGGCCGCCTGGTTCATCGCCGACCCCTGACCGGCCCGGCAGCTACATGCAACTGAAGACCAGGCGTCGACACACATAACCACAGAAGGCATCGACGGACACCACGGCACACCCGGCCGGGGTGTCCCCGAGATGACCCCATATCCACCAGAGAGAAAAGCCATGAGCCACGAATCCAACCTCGCACCCGCTGCCCGCCGGCCCCGGTGGGCGTGGCGGTGGATTTCGACCCTCTCGCGGCCGACCTGCTGCCGCAGCCATCGAACAGGTCATCACGCCCACCGATGCCCAGCGCAAAGTCTGGCTGGCTGATCATCTGGGCCGCGAAGCCTCACGCCTACTAACGAAGCCGTCGAGCTGGACCGCGCGCCCGCCTCGACGATGCCGCCGTCACCCGTCTTCAGGGCGCCCTGCCGAGCCGTTCACCGGGCCCACCAGGCCCTGCGTGCCGTCTTCAGCGACGACGGCTCCGAGATGCTGGTCCAGCCCGCTGACGCAGCCCCGCTCGTCTTCGACGTGGTGGATCTGCGCATGCAGGACGAGTCCACCCGCAACCGGCGCCCGGCCGACTGGCGTCAGCAGTGGTCACTGCCCCTTCGACCCTGCAAACGGGTCCGCTCTCGTGCTCACCTGCGCGTCTGACCGACCAGCATGGCGTGCTGCTGCTGGCGGCCCATCACCGGTCTGCGACAGCTACTCCTTCGGCATCGTGCTGCGACTCGGCGCGTGCCATGCGGGGTGAACCGCTGACCTCGTCCGCCTATGCCGACTACGCCGCCGACGAAGCCCGCTTTGCCCAAAGCGCCGAAGCCGGCGCCAACGTGCATTTCTGGACCGCGCTACATGCCAGGGCGACGCCTGTCACCGATCTGCCCACCGACCACTCGCGCCCGGCCCGTCGCCGGTCACGGCCAACCGCATCGACCACCTCATCCCGGCCGCCGACTTCGAGCGCTCTGCAGGGCAGCTCTGCAGCCTGCGCATCAGCCTGTTCCCGCTGCTGGGTGGCTTCGAGCTGCTGATGTCGCGCCTGACCAGCAGCCCCGACGTGGTGGTGGGCGTGCCCGCCGCCGGCCAGATGGCGGCCGAGCTGCCCGACATCGTCGGCCACTGCGTCAACCTGCTGCCGGTGCGTGGCCGCATCGACACCGAAGCCACTGCCGCCGACTGGCTGGCCGGCGTGCAGCGTGAGCTGCTCGACGCCTTCGACCACCAGCGCTTCACCTTCGGCACGCTACTGCGCCACCGCGCTCTGGCGCGACCCAGTCCCGGCTGCCGCTCGTGTCGGTGATGTTCAACCTCGACCAGCGGCTGGATCCGGCACCTCACCGCACTGCCCGGCTTCGACACCACCATTCACCCGGTGGCCCGCCGCTTCGAGAACTTCGAACTGTCTTCAACCTCACGCCGCTGGACACCGGCCTGCGCATCGAGTGCCAGTACAGCACGCGCTCTTCGACGATGCCAGCATCCAGCAATGGCTGCAGAGCTACGCCGCCCTGCTGGCCGGGCATCGCACAGGACCCGCAGCGCCCGTCGGCCACCCTGCCCGCGTTGGATGCTGAGCAGCAGGCGCTGCTGGCCCGCTGAACCGGACGGAGCATGAACAGGGTCTGGGCCGCACCCCGGTGGCTCTGCTCGATCGCATCGGCATCACCGCAGCCCTGAAAGGACGGCTCTGGTCGATGCCCGCCATCAGCTCAGCTACCGCGCCTCGCCGATGCCAGCCACCAGCCGCCCTGCGCCCTGCAGGAATACTGGTGTCGGCCTCTGACAGCCGCGTGGGTCTGTGCCTGACCCGTGGCGTGGCCATGGTGGTGGCCCAGTGGGCCGTCTGTGCGTACCGGTGCGGCCTCACGTGCCGCTTGATCCGCACTTCCCGCAGGATCGCCTCGTCCCATCATGGCCGAAGACGCCGGCCCGGCCCTCGCTGGCCGATGCCGAGACCGTCGAGGTCTCGTCAGCAGTTCAACTGGCCGGCCGAGCGCACGCTGACCATCTCGGCCGACGAGCTGGTCCAGATCTGCCGCACAGCGGTGAGATCGAGAAGCGTCTCGACCTCGTCCCGCCCGGGAAGCGGCCGCCTACGTCATCACACCTCGGCTCCACCGGCAAGCCCAAGGGCGTGGCTGTACCGCATCGCGCTGCCGCCAACTCTGCTGTCCATGCAGCGCAGGCCCGGCATCCGTGCCAGCGACCGGTTGTTGGCCGTCACCACGCTGTCCTTCGACATCGCGCTGCTGGAGCTCATCACCCTGCTGATCGCCGGCGGCACCGTCCACGTGGCCGACCGTGACGACACCGGTGACGGCCATCGTCTGGCCGAACGCCTGCAGCAATGGAACATCACCGTCATGCAGGCCACTCCGGGCACCTGGCGCCTGCTGCTGGCCGCCGACTGGCAGCCGACCGAGGGCTTCCGTGCCCGTGGGCGGCGAACCGCTGCCGCTGGACTCGGGCACGAGACCTCACCGCACTGCCGCTCACGCTTTGGAACATGTACGGCCCAACCCGAGACCACCGTCTGGTCCACCTGCTGGCAGGTTCCGCCGCAGCCGTCGTACATCCGCATCGGCGGCCCCATCGACAACACCCGCATCCACATCGTGGACGCCCATGGCCAGGAAGTGCCGGTGGGCGCAGCCGGCGAGATCGTCATTGCCGGCGAAGGTGTGGCGCTGGGCTATCTGAACCGCCCGGAACTCACGGAAGATCGTTTCATCCCGGATGATTTCATCAAGAATCATTCTGAACAGAATCAATCTGCACATGTCGTCGGACGTCGTGCCTACCGCACCGGCGACAGCGGCCGCTGGCACCACGACGGCACGCTGGAGCACCCGACGTCTGGACCACCGGTGAAGGTGCGCGGCTACCGCATCGAACTGGGCGAGATCGAATCGGTACTATCCACCTTCGAGGGCATCACCCGTGTCGTCACCATCGTGCGCGAGGATGCCCGGCGATCAGCGCCCGGTCGCCTACATGGTGTCCGACGATCCCGAGGCCGCCCCGCGCGAAGCCAACCGTGAAGAAGCCAGCGCCCTGCGCAGCCACCTGCGCAAGCAGCTGCCTGACTACATGGTGCCGCAACACTTCGTCTGGCTGCCCACCACGCTGCTGCCCAACGGCAAGATCGACCGCAAAGGCCCTGCCTCGGCCCGACCAGCTGGCCCGCAGCATTCCCCAACCGGCATGCCAGCACCGTCATGCCCCAGCCATCCGCCCGCCCGGAATGCAGCACCGCGTTCACCCGAACAGCCGCCCGCCCCAGTGCCAGCGCACCCGCTGCCAGCACGCCCCTCGGCAACGGCAGGCGAAGCGGGCTGCCACGATCGCCGCAGCCTCCGCGGCGCCCGCGCCGACCAGCTCGCCCGCACAGGCTGCTGCCTCGGCGCCCACGCTGCCGCCTGCGCTGCGCGCGCGCTGATGGCCGAATACCTGCGCCTGCCCGAAGTGTCCGACGACGACGACTTCTTCGCCGTGGGTGGTCATTCGCTGCTGGCCGCCCAGCTGCTGCAGGCGCTGGGCCGGAGCTGGGCCGCAAGCTTCCGCTGGCGGCGCTGTTCGAGGCTCCGACGCCACTGCAGCTGGCTGCCCGGCTGGAGGGTGGCGACGACCAGCCTTCCGCTCAGGCCACCGAGCAGCCTGCTGCCCCTGTCGCCAGCCACGTGCCGGCTGCCGAGCCAGCCGGACACCATCGCCCGTCGCGCTGACCGCAGTGTCGCGCCGCTGTCGCCGATGGCAGCGGCTGTACTTCCCCGGAGTCGATCAACCCGGCACCGGTCTACAACACGCCGTCGGCCCACCGTCTCACCGGCAAGCTGAATGAATACGCCTTCCAGCGCGCCTTCAACCAGCTGATGCAGCGCCAGCCGATCCTGCGCACCGTCATCGACACCGATGCCCGAGGCATGCCCGAGCAGCGCGTGATGGACAACCTGCAGGGTCTCGCTCTTCCCGGCCATGGACCTGAGCAAGCTGCAGGGCGTGCCCGGTGAAGCGGCCCTGCGTCATGCCATCGATTCGCTGGCTCAGGAACCGATTCCGCTGCACGGCGCACCGCTTTTCCGCACCCGCATGTTCCGGCTGGGTGAAGAGCAGCACGTCTGGTTCTTCACGCCGCACCACATCATCTGGGACGGCTGGTCCTTCGACCTGCTGTATCAGGAAATGGCGGCCCTGTATGCACACCAGATGGAGAAACCTGGCGCAGCCGATCCGCCGCCGCCGCTGGCCATCGATTACGGCGATTTTGCCGGCTGGCACCACCAGTTCCCTGAAGAGCGACGCGCTGCAGAAACAGGTCGACCACTGGCTGTCGATCATCGATCCGAAGCTGCCACCGCTGGACATTCCGACCGATCGCAAGCGCCCGGCCCGGGCATGAGCGGGCCCGGGCAGCACGGAATGGCTGTACCTGCCCGGAGCCCCCGGTGGCCTGGCTGCGCGAGCACGCCCGCCAGCAGCACACCACCCCGTTCAGCGACTGCCAGCTGGCTGTCTGGGCCCTGCTGCTGCACGGTCTGTCGCGCCAGCCCACGCTGCGCATCGGCACCCCGCGTGGCCGCGAGCTGCCCGAGCTGGAGCAGGTGATGGGCTTCTTCGTCAACGCTCTGCCGCTCACCTTCAACTTCGGCAACGATCAGGCCCTCGTCCCGGCAGGGGCCCACGCCAGCCCGGGATAGCGCCACGCCTGCGGGCACATGACGCCGGCGCCGGCAGTTCGTGAGCACGCTCCGCGCACCATCAGCCAGCTGCTTGAGCAGGTCCGCCAGACCGTCGTGACCGCCTTCGGCAACAGCGACGTGCCGGCCGACCGCATCCTGCAGGCCATGGGCCCGTCCCGCGACGAGTCCCGTCCCCGCTCTGGCAGGCCTTCTTCTCGTTCCAGAAGCCACGGCACGCCAGCTGCAATGGGAGCAACCTGCACGACAAGCCGCTGTACGTGCTGCAACCGGGCACCGCCGAGGATCTGGGATTGTGGTTCCTAGCCAATGGCAACCACCTGGTGGGCGGTCTGCAGTACAACACCGACATCTTCGACGCACTGCGCGTGCGCCGGATTGCCGAGGCTCACCAGCTGCTGCTGACCTGCTGGCTGGACAGCGCGCCCGACACCCTGCTGGCGGACATGCTCACGCATATTCCGACGGCCGTGCTCTGCTGGGGTTGACCATCCGGTCACCACCCTGCCGTCCGCACCAGCAGCTGCACCGCAGGCAGGTTCAACCCAGCCTTCGTCGACCGCACCCGTGCACCAGCCCGGCTTCGGTGAAGAAATCGGCATCGAGAAAGTGGCGGCCCGCACGCCCCCCTCGGGAGCCGCTCCGGCCCGGGAAGGAATCGGCACCGGGCACGCCGCCGCTCGTAAGTGATCGCGACTGCCCGAGCTTCGGCAGCCGCCGACACGCCGGCAACCATGCCTGCGACCGCTTCGGCATCTGCCACCGAGCAAGGTGACGGCGTACAGACCCCGAGCTGTCCCGTCCCCGGATGCCGCCGCAGATGGCGCGGCCACGGCCGAAGCGCCTCTGCCCGCCGAAGAGGCGGGTTCGATGGAAGCCACGCTGACCGGCGTCTGGGCCGACCTGCTGGGCACCGATGACATCCGGCCCGATGACAACTTCTTCGATCTGGGCGGCCACTCGATGCTGGTGATGCAGGCCATTGCCCGCATGGAGGTGCTCACCGGCCGTCGCGTCAACCCACGCCGCTTCGTCTTCGAGACGCTGGCCCGTGGCCCACGCCTACGAAGAGGCCCAATCCGGTCCCGCGCCCGAGGCGGACACCGCCGGCAAGAAGGGCGGCCTGATGGCCCGCATGCTGGGCGGCCTGCGCAAGCGGCACTGATCCGAAGCGCCTTGAAAGCGTCCTGAATGGCGCCTGACAGGGCGGCCCGACCAACGTGTCGGGCCGCCCCTGTCCGTCGGGGAGCACTGAAGGCCGGATGACGGAGCCGTGATCGAGCGGTACCGATGACCGGAGCCCGCAGCCCGGGGATCGTCCGTGCCGATTCACCCCGCCATCCGCTAAGATGACATCCATCATCCCAAACCCACCCAGAGACCTGACCGACATGTTGACCGTCATCAGCAGCACCACCGACATCAGCAACGCCCAGAAAACCCTCGTCCATCAGCGCTGCAGACCGCGCTGCCCCAGCGCATTGCCTGCACCGTCGGCGGTGCCGGCGGCGGCTTCGAGGCCGACGTAGCCTACGACGACACGCTGGGCCTCTGGTTCGCCGGCCAGTCGCAGGACACCAAGCACTTCAACGGCTTCGGCACCGACATGCCGGTAGCCGGCAAGAAAGTCTCGCTGGCCGCAGAAATCAACTTTCCCGTCCAGGGCATCAGCCGTGCCATTTCCGGTGTCTTCGCCCGGGATGAAAACGGCCGCATCGCCGTGCTGCATCGGGGCAAGATCCGTGGCGGCGCCATCTTCTTCCAGCATTACCAGTGGCGAGTGCGTCGAAGCCGACGACGGCGGCAAGCCCGATACCTTTGCCCTCATCGGCTGGCTGGATGACCTCGCCTTCGCCCGACGCATGAACGACTTCGTGCGCGAGATCCTGCGCATCAAGGCCGCCGCAAAATAAGGGGAAACACGGATCCCCCCGCAGGCAGACGGCCAGGCACACGGCAGTAAACTCGGAAGATCAGTCCCGATCCCTTCCTGATACCGTCATGCCGGACGCGAACCTTCCTGTTGTCGATTGCTGGCGCATCGACCTTGATACGCCCCGCCCTCCGAATCCGACCACTGGATCGCTGCGTCCGAACACGCACGCGCCGAGCGTTTCCGCTTCGAGCACCTGCAGCGCCGCTACCGCGCCACCCGTGCCGGCCTGCGCGCCCTGCTGGCACGCCAGCTGCATGTCTCGCCCGCCGACGTGCGTTTCGTGCGCAGCCCAAGAGGCAAGCCCAGCCTCGGATCCGGCGCATCAAAGCCCCTCGCACTTCAACCTGACCCACAGCGAACATCGTCGCCTGGGTGGCCCTGGGGCCGCAGGAACTGGGCATCGACCGAAGTGTTGGGCGCGAGGTGAAGATGCTGGATTCGCTGGTCCATCGCGTCACCCGCCCCCACGAGGCCCAGCGGCTGCTGGCCATGCCCGACAGCCTGCGCGAACTGGCCTTCCTGCTGATGTGGACCCGCAAGGAATCCACGCTGAAGGCCCGGGGCGAGGGCATCAGCGGCATGGGGTCGCTCAACACCCGGACAGCCAGCCGCCCGACGCAGAAGCACTCACCGCCTTCCTGCAGCGGCATCATCCTGACCGGCTGGATCCGGCCACGGCGGTCCGCAAGCCCGCCTCACCGCGCCAGCTCGGTGATTTTTCCGGCCGCGAATACCACGGCCCCCACCTGATTCCACTCGGCGCTCCTGACCGATCACCCGGAAGCGCACCAGCTGCTACAGGTCCTCATCCATTACCCGGACGTGCGCCTGCCCACCGCCGAGGGCGAACGCCCGCCGCCGTACGCCACCACCCTCGACTCGGGTTCCGAACTGATCACGGTTTCATCGCCCACCCCTTTCGTGCCAGAATCCATCGGTTTTTCCTACTGAAGGCGTCCCTCCCAGACCCGCCGCATGCCGGCTTCAGCCCGTCGCCCGATCCTGTCATCTGCCCATGCCCACCCTGCACCTCCGGACGTAACACCTCACACGCGGCATCACGCCCGTCTCTGCCGGCCTGCAGCTGGAACTGACCGAGGACCGCATCGGCCTCTATCGGCAACAACGGCGCTGGCAAGACCAGCCTGCTGCGCCTGCTGTGCGGCCCGGAAGCCCCGATCAGGGCAGCATCCATATCGACGGCCCGGACATCCATCAGCGCGAGGGGCGCATGAAGCGCAGCCAGCGTATCGGCATGATGTTCCAGAACCCCTGACGACCAGATCATCTTCCCCACCGTGGAAGAAGAGCTGGCCCCTGGCCTGCCCTGGCCTGAAGAAGCGCGAGGCCCTGCAGAAGGCCCGCGAGTTCCCGCGCAACGCGGTCTCTCCGATTGGGCGCAACGCGCCATCTCTGCGCTGAGCGAGGGCCAGCGCCAGCACGTCTGCTGGCTGACACTGCTGCTGGCCGGTCCCGCCACCCTGCTGCTGGACGAGCCCTATGCCAGCCTCGACCTGCCTCGGCCAGGCCCTGCCTGACCCATGACCTGAACCGGAGCGACCGCCAGCTCATCGTCTCCACCCACCTGCTGGACCACGTGCGCACCTACCCACGCGTACTGTGGCTGGACCAGGGGCAGGTCTGCGCCGACGGCAACGGCCCGGACGTCTGCGCCGCCTACGAAGCACATGTGCGCCAGCTGATCGCTGAAGCCGCTCACCCTGCGGAAGCCCCCCATCCCGCTGAAGCCGCTCAGCTCGCCGAAGGCGCCCGCACCACTGAAACCGCTCATCCCGCCCAAGGCACGGCGCCTCATCATGGGTAGCCTCTACAGCGACATCCCTAGCTGGCTGCACCGTGTGCCGGCCGGCCTCAAGCTGGCCCTGCTGGTACTGCTGGGCCTGGTGCTTTTCTGGGTGAAGGACCCGCTGATCCTGGGCATCATCGCCGGCCTGGCGCTGGCCCTGTGGCTGAGCCTGGGGCGCGCCACCCGTCCGGCCCGACGCCTGATGTTCTCGGTGCTGGTGGCCGCCGGCCTGGTGGCGCTCTTTTCAGCTGTGGATGGGCCGTCCGACCTGGGCCTCGTCCGCCACCGTGCGGCTGGCCTGCACCTGCAGCCCGGGAGCAGTGCTGACCGTCACCACCGTCCCGCCGCGCTGCTGGACGTGCTGGAATGGCTACTGCAGCGCTTCGCTCGTGGGCCTGTCGCCCGAACGCTCGGCCCTGCAACTGGGCCTGATGCTGCGCTTCATCGAGCATTTCTTCGTGCAATGGAAGAAACTCGACGACGCCCGCGCCTGCGCACCGGCTGGCCTGGCGGCTGGCGCCTCATCGCCCCTCACTCATCCAGATGCTGCAGACCACCCGCCGCGTGGCTGATGCGTTGTTTGCGCGGCTGAGGGATTGAGCAAATATACAACATAAAATTTCATTTTTATTGGATTAAAAATAACATGTTTTCAAACCCTCTCGATTCACCATGAAACCGATTAAAGAACTGAACCTTGGATTCTCCGATGCAGAAAAATTATAAACGCAGGGAAAAACAAGGATATATTTAACCAAATATTCATCAGAAACAACTACCTGAAAAACTATGCGAACCATCAACATCATTTTAATCGGGGAAAAAGGAACAGGAAAGACTGCATACGCAGTTTACCTATCGAACAATGAATATAAAAACACCCTCTCATCCATCAAATACACAAGGAAACAGATTATCAAAAATTCTACGCGCTAAAGAAAACAAATCAACTTGAATTCTCTAACTACGAGAACATATGGAAGGTCATAGTATATGTTCTTATAGCAACTCAAATCATCGATCGAGAAGACAGTAAGTACAAAATTCTATCTAGATTCTCAAAAATGAATGAGCTAAAGTCCGCCCATGATGAATACTATGAAAACGGACTTTCACCAGAGATCACACAGTTTCTCAACTATACAAGATTCAGAGGCAGCCGCTGGCGTTATCGCCAAGTATGAACACCTCTTTATCCAGAACAAGCAGAACATCGTCTGAAAGCAAATTTCAAATGAACTTACTCTATATAGAGAGAAAGCTTGAAGACGCACTAAAACAGGTCAGATGCTCACGCAATCACATTCTGTCTATGAGATGGAATTGACATCGGCCATCATCAATCCCATACAGCGAATACCTAGAGTGCATAAAAGGACCTCGCTAATGCAATATGGGCGGCAAACAACGATATCTTTCCATCCATAAAGGAGGAGAAGGGCGATTGCGTGCGTTTATTAATTCGCCCTGACATATTTGACTCTACTCGGCCTCCAAAACCAAAAATACAAAAACTTCGCAACAATTCTGTATTTTTGGACTGGAGAACAGAGTATATAAACCACAGAGAATCCGACCTATTCAAAGTAGTCGACAATCTCCTGTCATTTTCTCAAACCGAAAAGCTTCCGGCTGGCGAGACATGGAACTCATATTTCCCTTGGAATACCCAGAATGTATCATCGGAATACCCTTCCAAGCTCTTTTGTGAGCTTTCGAGTGTGGTCTTACCACAGACCCAGAGACATAGCTACTGCTAACATCGCTCCGTGAATTCGCTCTACAAAATGAATCAAACTGCAATAAGACCAGCTTTGACTATGAACTATTTGATAGCCCAAGTTTTTAAAACGCGATTATTCTCAATACCTCCTTGGAGAAATCAAAGACCAATTGACATTCTACTATACACCCGAAGAATACGAAGTATTCCTGAACTTCTTTCCACTTAAACGGAATGGCCGAATTTGATTATAAAGAATATAAGTCAGTATTCTCAAGATTCCGCTCTTCAATCGAATCAAAAAGAAAAGAAGTTCCAAGTTTTATGTCTGACCAAACAACCTTTCTGCAGTTCCTATATGACCTCAACGTGATTTGCTATATTGAGGAGCCGAAGACGACAAACGTTATTTCCGATGGTGCTTTCGGGAAAGAAATAACAATACATTTCACCCAAAGTCAAAGAAAATGTCAAGTATCAAGTATTCTACGGCCTTCGCAAAGCACTCAACGTAGGCAGCGAGTTTTCTTCCTAAAACAGAACACGAAAGAAAACCTCTTCGCTCTGATAAAGGTAAGCTTTTATAGACCTTCCTTTCTCAGAGCGAAAGGGCAACGTATCACACCCCGAATACGCCCCTGCCTCACACCACCACCTGCGCGATCAGCATCGCCACCACCGTGGCCACCCCCACGCCAATCAGGCCGGGCATCACGAAGCTCGTGATTCAGGATGTATTTGCCGATGTGCGTGGTGCCGGTACGTCGAAGTTGATCGTCTGCCAGATCACTCGGGTAGAAGCAGAGAAAAAGTACGCATAGCTGGCCGGCACCGATCCCAGCGTGTGGCTGGAGAAAGCCCCAGCGCGAGCCCAGCGGCAGCATCACCGTCAGCGTGGCCGCCTGAGACTTCAGGAAGGCCGAGAAGGCGAACATGGCCAGTGCGAAGGTCCACGGATGGCGTTCCACCTCGGCCTTGAGCAGGTCCGTGATGGAGCCCTTGTTGCCCGAGATGACGGTATCGCTCATCCAGGCAATACCCATGATCATCACCACCGCGATCATGCCGGCATTGAAGACCTTGGAATCCGAGATGGCCTTGGGCGACGCCGGTGAAGAACAGGATGAGCGCGCCGGCCGCCAGCATGACGAACTGATCACCGGGCACCATCGTCAGCGGCTGTCCTGCAGCATCCAGCGGCGGCAGCGGCTGCGCCACCGAAGCCAGCAGACGATGGCCACGATGCCCAGCAGGAAGATCGTCAGCACTGCGCGCCTGCGAACTCACGGCCTCACCCAGCACCGAATGGCTGCCCCCCTCGATGTACTCGCGCATCTGGGATCCTGCATCCGGGCCCGAAATCCGGATCGTCGGCCAGTTCCTTGCCCCGCTTCAGGCTCCAGGTGGCCGCCACCAGCATGCCGATGATGCATGAAGGCACAGTCACGCACAGCACCGGGGCACGAGATCGCCACATGGTTGGTGGCAGCGATGGCACCACCGTGGCTGTACGGCGGACACACGGGCTAGCCGTGATGCCCATCTGGCTGGCCACTGAGGCAGGCCATCATGCTCGGGGCGAATCCCTGAATCACGCCACGTCATAAATCACCGGCGGAGCGGATAGACCGCACGGCCGGTCCCCACCAGCATCGTCAGCGAAAAGGTGCAGATCGGCGCCGTGCAGGTGACCCTGCCCAGGATGGCGGCGCAGCAGCTGGCCAGCCGCACGATCAGGTTCAGCGCCCCAGTGGCTTCCAGTGTGGCCGAGGTGGTCACCACCGCGATGATCATGGATGACATCGATGGGCGCTCGCCCGTGCCACGCCAAACAGGAAGGCCAGCAGCGTGATGCCCAGCCCGCCCAACAGGCCCAGTGCCACCCCACCGAAGCGGATGCCGAAGTAGATGATGACCAGCAACAGCAGCAGCTGTGCCCAGAATGGATGGATGCCTCATCTGTTGCATCAATGTACTCAACATGATCGCTCCTCTTCGGGGATCGGTTGCCACCCATTCTATGACATAAATTGACAATCCGATTCTATACCGATGGTAGCCCGGAAGCCGGACGGTCCCTGTTCATTTCGCAGTCGAACCATCGGTCGTCCCGCGCACGCTCCTTTGAATGCAGACGATGCCTGGCCAGGCAGGCAAACTGACTGTCGGGCGGACCGTTGCCGACGGACAATGCCGCAGGCGTACCTGAAAGCCCGCCAGCGTGAAGCGCCCCATGCGGCCCCATCCGGCAAAAACCCTGATTCCCGAAGGCCGCACCAGCCACCGTAGAATGACACCCATTCCAGACAGCACAGATCCGAGGGAGTCCGCCGGACCCGTACAGTCGGCATCTGTGCTCCATTCCTTTTCTGACAGACATCTCCTCATTCATGGACCGAACCCTGTCGCGCCAGAGTGCGCAGCACATCTCGCAAGTTGCCCTCTTGCCGCCCTGCTGGCGGTGATTTCTTGGGCTCATTCCCAAGATCGACCTGCCCTTCGGCGTCCCCATCACCGCCCAGTCGCTGGGCATCATGCTGGCCGGCGCCCTGCTGGGCCCCCGGCGCGGCTTCCGGCAGTGCTGCTGTTCGTCGTGGCTGCTGCACTGCCTGCCGGCGCTTCCTGCGGCCGCGGCTCGGCCCCGTTCATGGCGCCGTCAGCCGGCTACCTGTACGGCTATGCACCGGCAGCCTTCGTCATCGGCTGGATGATGCTGATGCTGCCACGTGCCCGCACCGCCGGACGGATGGCTGCCAACGCCTTCATCGCCTCCATGGCCGGCGGGCTCTGTATTCCTGCACTCACGGGCATCATCGGCCTGACCATCTTCGCCGACATGACCTTCGACAAGGCCTTCCCCGGCTGACATGGCCTTCGTGCCCGGCGACACCATCAAGGCGCTGCTGTGCGCCCTCATCGTCCACACCGTCGCGCGCGCCCTGCCTGACTGGCCCTTCCCGGGCAGCGAAAGCCGCGCCACGCGCCGTTGAACGCGATCCGATCTGCCGATCCCGCCGATCTGGTCCATGGCCCGCTGCTCGCGCTGGGCCCGTGAACATCCTGATCGGCCGGCCATCATCCGTGATGCCCGCGCAGCAGCCATGCCCGGCAGCTGGATTTCGGCCAGCTTAGCGGCCGTCAAAGAACGGGGCGCGGCGCCCACCGGCCGCCCCTCGGCAACAACGTGCTGCTCACCAGCACCGCTGATCCGCTGGCGCTGCTGATCGATGTCCCGCCGTCATCCGCACCGGAGCTGCGCGGCCGTGGCCGACCCGGACTGGCCCACTGGAGGTCCATGCCCGCATGGAGGCAGCACTGCGCGACATGGGCGACCAGTCCCTGGCCCTCAGCCCGCCCCCCACGCCGGAAACGCCCTTCACATCGGCTTCACCTCTGGTAGCACGGGCTGCCCAAAGGGCCTCCGGCGCCACCACATCACTCGCGGGCGGAGACCTTCCGCATCACCCCGGAGACCTTCGGCCCGGTGGCTGGCGGCCGCGTGCGGGCCTCGGGGCGGATATCGCACTCGCTCTTCCTGTTCGGCGCACTGCTGGGACTCTGGGCGGTGGCGCACCTCAGTGCAGAGCCGCTTCGGCCAGCCGAACCCCCGGCCACGCTAGCCGACGGCAGCTGCCTCGGTCATGGTCAGCGTGCCCAGCCAGCTGCTGATGCTGCTGACAGCCGCACGCCGTCGCCGGCTCGGCCCCATCCCGCAGCTGAAGCTGCTGCTGATCAGCGGCGCACGCTGGGCCCATGAGAACACCGCGCCGCTTCAGGCGCTGCTTTCCACAGGCACGCATCATCACCTTCTATGGCGCCTCGGAAACCAGCTACGTGAGCTGGATGCAGGCCACACCTGACGCCCTGCCCCGGCGGTCGGCCGCCTTTCGGCAACGTGCAGGTCCACACTCGGAGCGGCCGAGACGCTGCCCCGTGCATCCGGCTCAGGGCAACGCCCCCATGCGAAACAGGCGATCACGCTGATCCGTCAACCCGCCCCAGCCCAGCCTCATCTGGATCCGCAGCCCCACTGCTGTTCATCGACTACGTGAACGGCGCAGACGCCACGGCAGCCCGCCGTGTGGGCGAATGGCTGACCGTGCGCGACATCGGGGTGCGCAGGATGCCGCAACCTGTATCTGGTGGGGCGCGAGAACCGCATGATCGTCACCCAGGCCCGGAACCTGTTCCCCGAAGAGGTCGAGGCCCGTCTGATGGCCCATCCGGACATCTCCCAGGCCGCGGTGCTGGGTCTGCCCTGATCCGCAGCGCGGCCAGGTCGTGCATGCAGTGCTGATGCGTCCATCCGATGACAGCAGCCACGCCCCTTCCATGACCGGCAGCACCGAGGTCGAAGCACCGGCACTCGTGTCCATGACGCCTGCTCCCGCCGACCTGGTGGCCTGGTGCCATCAGGCACTGGAGTCCTACAAGGTGCCCCGCCACTGGTGGCGCTGGCAGGACAGATGGCCAATGACCGCCAGCGGCAAGACCGATCTGACCGCCATCCGCCATGCGCTGGAAGGCGCCGCCCGGATTCGCCCCTGATGCAGTCCCCTCTGTCCGTTCCGCTCCTTTGCCGGGTGCCGCACCCCAGTCGCACCGCGTCATGGGCGCCGCGCATCACACACCACACACGCTGGCTGCGCCTCGCTGCAGCATCTGCTGCAAAACAGTCGGGCTGCCGCCGAGGCGGTGGACACCCTGATTCTGGCAATGCGCTGGCGCTGGCGGCAACCCTGCACGCATGACGGCACTGGCAGCCGGCCTGCCACAGCGGTGCGCCACCTTCTCGGTGGACACCCAGTGCTGCTCGGGGCTGGATGCAATCGCCCTGGCGGCTGCACGCATCCTGTCGGGCCAGTCCGACGTCGCCATCGCCGGTGGCGCCGAAGCTCGGACCCGATCCCCATCCGCCAGCACCGGCCCGCATGGACGCCACCCGAGCCGCCATTCCTGCGAACGCCCCGCCTTCACCCCATGGCCAGAACGATCCTCGATCCACTGCAGGCCGCTGCAGACTACGCTGCCCGCCACGGATTCACGCGCCACCAGCAGGATGAATACGCCCGCGACAGCCACGCCCAGGCCGTCCGTGTCATGGCGGCGCGCCCCGACTGCACGCCGTCCGCCATCCTGCCCCTGGAAGGTCTGTTGCATGATGCTCATCCCCGGCTGCTGACTGAGCGCCGGGCATCGCGGATGCCAGTGGCGGCACGCGCACCAACCAATACCCACAGCCCGGACGCATCGGACCCTCGACTACGCTCTCAGCCGTCTGGCCATCTCCCCGCAAGCTGATGGCGCCGCACTCGTGCTCATGGCCTCCGCGGAATTCTGCGCCCGGCACCGCATCAAACCCACCAACCACTGGCTCGGCGGGCTCAGCCTGGGCACTGATCCCGAGAACCCGCTGACCGGCGCGCTGGCCGCCGCGCAGGGCCTGTTGCAACGCCATCGGCTGTCCCCCGACGCCCTGCACGCCGTCGAGCTGCATGACGCCTTTGCCGTGCAGGGTCTGGCCTTCCAGCAAGTCCTACAACCTCAAGGGCTGGATCCTGAGCGCATCAATGCCTGGGGCGGCGGACTGGCGCGCGGCCACCCCATCGGCGCCTCGGGCGCCATTGCGCTGGTGGAATTGCTGGCCCGGCTGCATGCCCCCCATCCCCCATACGCTGCCTCGACCACCTCGGGCATGCCGGAAAGGCCAGAGCACTCGGAAATTCCGGCGGCACCATCCCATGTACCGCATCAGGGCCGTCCAGACATGCCGGGCACGAAGACCGCTTCCACGCCCCACCATTCGCGAACGGGTCTGGCCTGCATCGCTGGTGTGGGTGGCCTGGGCAGTGCGGCGCTGGTGGCGGCTCATCGGTAGCAAGGCACCGTTGGCAGGGACCTTGAACGCGTAAGGTAACCCCACCAGCCGCTCATCCATCTGGCCCATGCCGACCATCCAATCGATGGATGGCGGCTCGACTTCAGGCGCACAGTGAGCGAACCTCGCTCCATCCTCTTCACGGTGCCTGTCGCCATGAAAACGCCCCTCGCCTGCAACCGCTCCCCCCTGTACGCCGCCCTGCTGGCCGCCTTCTCACTGGGGCTGTCTGCCGCATCGCTGACCTCGCCACATTCCGCGTCTGCCGCCGAGCCCAAGGCGGCAAAAATGAGTGGAAATGAAATCTGCTGACGCCGGCACCAGCCAGCTCTTCTTTGACGAAGCCGGCCGACCGATCCGCGAGATCGACGCCACCGGCGCCCGCCTGAATATCCAGTACGACAAGCAGGGCCGCATGATCGAAAAGCACCTGTCCGACAAGCAGGGGTTTTCCGAAACCACGACCTACCACTACCAGAACAATCAGCTGGTCAAGGTCGAATCACCCTCCATGACCGAGCGGATGGAATACGATGCCCACGGCCGGCTGATTGCACGCACGGCCGAGATCCATCCGGTTGATTCGGGCAAGAATCAGATTTTCGTCACCCGCTTCCAGTACGATCCGTCCAACAACAGCCGGGATGCGCGCCCCAGCGGAATCATGCTGCCCAACGGGGCTGCAATGAGCATCAACCGTCAATCCAATGGCTCCATCAATGTGCTCTCCGCGAACTTCCGGCTGGGCGAACGGCACAACGGTTTTCTGTATTCCAATCGCGAGAGTGGCAACGATGGCCCACAGCGCTTTGCAACGCTTGCAAACGGCCTTTTCGATGTGATGGCGTTTGAACGCAACGGCCAGCCGATCGGGGGTGGTGCCGCCATCTTTTCGGATTCTCCATCCTACGACAGCCACCTGACCGAATACCGCCTGCAACACCACGACAACGGGCGCTGGCAGGCGATCGGCACCCGCTACCACGGTCAGATCTTTGACTATGATGCGCAGGGTCGTCTCACCCGCACCGAATGGCAATCCACCGACAGCAAGGAGAAACTCGACAAGCTGCGAATTTCTCCAACTGCCGTGGGTGACAGCCAATGGCAGTACCGCCATGACGACCGGGGCAACCGCATCGCATCAAGCTGGACGCATCAGCCTGCGCTGAAGGGGAAATCGGCTGACCGCAAGCAGGAAGCTTCCTTCCCTGCCGGGCACCCACCGTTGACAGAACGTACCCTACGACGCCGCCGGCAGGCCGCTGAATGGAACGGCTGGAAGCTGCGCGGCATCCAGGCAGCCAGATCCCTGTCGATGACGCACATGATAGTGCAGCATCAGTACAGCCACAACCACCGCGGTGAACGGGTGTGCGCGTCGAAGGCAAGCAATGGACCTTCTATGACTATCAGGACTGAATGCCTGCAGGCCGAGATCGGCGCTGGCGTCCGTTGATGCGCACTCGATGCTAATTATCAGGCATGCCCTTGCTTGATGATCGAGACGCGCAGAACCCGTGTCGGCGCGGGAAAGAAAGAGATGCCGGCCACCCGGTTAGACGGGCACTGAAAGCGCTCCGGCAAACGATCGCAACAGGTCACGTGCACCGCTGCCCAGCAGGCTCAGTCAGCCCGATCGTCAGGATCCCGATGGACCGTCCACGCTGCAGCATGACGCCGGCGGTTGCGCTGATCTGCTTGATCCGCGTGGCCTGCTCTACGTGTAGCCGGTCCGCGTACCGCCGTCAGCTGAGCCAGTTGTTCGCCCTACAGAGGAGCCACCGATACCCCCATCAACCACGCCGAAATGGTGTTGAACCGTGCTGTCGACGCCGAGCGTTCGACAGGCAGACCTCCTGTGGTGCGCTTCCTTGGCCACTGGGGTGGTGATCCCACCACGGGGCCGCATTTCACGAAGCGGGTGATTACGACCTGATATTGGGCCGCCATTCGGTGCCGTAACTGATGCCCGGCGGCGCAAATCATGCATCTGCTCGCGAACGGTGGTATCCGACGGTGCGCCCCTCAAGCCCTTTAAATCGTACCGATGCCTACCTGCGTACCATCAACAGTAGCCCCTGACACGATCAGCGGTCAGTGCCGATCGCCAAAGGGGTGATGGTCTTCGCGGTAGGGATCCAGTTAGGGATCGTGGCTACCACCACGCTGCCTGTCGATCAGCGCCACGGTACACCGCCCTTCCTTGATGGGCCCTGGTAGAAGATCCATGAAAGCGCGGTACGAAATGCATACCGCTGATCAGGCCGCGTTTATTCAGTCAGCAGTCTGGGTCCGTCCACGAACACTTGGCAACACGGAAGATCAGCAGACGAACAGTGCACGCTGAGTCCCAGCCTCTATGGAAATGCCCTCCAAGCGCCCATCTGCAATGACGGAGAAGCCCAAATGCATCGAGGAGCGCAAGTGTGAGGAACCCCAGCGTTCCATGGTCTCTTCCTCTGGAGCGTCTTGCGATTGGTCAGGTCTTATCCAGCGCCTGCGCGATGTCGGCCGTATGTCTCTTGATATCCCCGATGCCGATGGACAGCCGCACCAGACCGGCCGGAAATCGGCACGTTAGTTCTTCCTCGTTCAGCTGCTGAGTGCGTGGTGGAGGCTGCAGTAGTGCCAGCGTCTGCATCACCGATGTTGACGAGGCAGATTACCCAGCGTACCGATGATGCATGCCGGCGTCGATGCCTTCAGCCTGGAAGCCGAGGATGCCTGACGCGCGATCGCTGCAGATGCGCCTGGCCGTTTCCTGTGGCATGCCTCCGGCAGCGCGGCGTACTGACCCGCGTCACCTTTCTGCAGCTTCTCCAGCCACTGCGCCACCTGGCAACGCATTGCCGCGGTGTTGTTCCATGCGCAGCGAGCAGGGACGGTCCCCTGCAGCAGCATGAAGGCGTTGAAGCGGCGAGGAGCGCCCACCAGCCAGCGTAGCGGCACCACGCGGCAGTGGCGATGAAGCCAGCCCCCACCGAAGGAGCTGGTAGACGACGTATGGTGCAGGACGGTCGGCTGGCTGGAAGATGGGAAGCGTGCTTCTTCCAGTCGAAGCGGCTGTCGATATCGGCGTCGCCGAGCGTGGTGCCGTGGCCATCAAATGTACTTGGTGAGCGAATGCACGATGATGTGGGCAATTCATGCCTGAAGTGGGCGGTACGGTGCAGGGGTGCCACCGCTATCGACGATGAGCGCGGTACCGCCATGACGGCTACCCGGCCTGAAGGCTTCAGTCCACCATATTACGCCGGGCCGGGCTGCTGATCGATCCGCAGAGCGCCCGGGTGCTGTCATCAATGGCCGCCCAGCGCCCAGATCGCCGGTCCACAGCGGGTAACCTGAATGCCCCGCTGGGTAGCCAAAGCGAACAGGCTGTAGGTGCCGCCACACATTGGCTGGTGGAGGCGATGCTGCCGCCCGCGAGCGCCAGCCTGCAGCGCAGGGTGATGGCTGCCGCGCCGAGGCCAGCGCCAGCGCACCGATCGCCACCCTCCTACGCCACGCCTCAAGCACCGCATTGCGGGGTTCGCGATGCGCGGGAGTTGGCGGGCACGGCCAGTTGAAGAGGTCCGCGCCATGCTGGCTGTCGTCGAAGTTGCATGAGGTGGTTCAGACCGTACCGGCGGCCGCCTGCGGTGGGGTCGCTGGTAGCCTGCGTGATGGCGGTGGCGGTGAAAATTTCGCGAGAGCCTCCTGAGATGAATGCCCGGTAGACCGCAATGCACCGGCTGGCCCTTGACGCGCTGGGGGCATTCTGCCGTCGCTGCCACAACCCGGTGGATCTGCGGATCCCAAGGCGTTCCTGCATTCCGAATCTGGATGATATTGCAACCCGGGTCGCCTTCGCCAGCCGCCTGTCCCTCCTGCTGGCTGCTCCTCGTTCGGGCCTCGCCTGCCGCTGGATGCCTGTGCAGCCCAGACTGCCCCGGTCATGCCTTCGCTTGCCCCACGCTCAACAGCTTTGGCTGATGTCTCTGCTGGCTGAGGCGCCTGCACAGGTCACGTCCAGCACTGAGGACATCACGGTGCGATGTGCTCGTAGGGCGTCATCTGCCGCAGATCTGGTTTATCGTGCGGCCGTCGTGGCTGGTGACGCAGTGCTATCTGCATCGGATGCGGCGGGCTGTGTGCCGAAGGCTAATCCATTCCCTGCAGCGCGACTGCGCCTTCGAGCGCGATGGCATGTTGGCCATGGCCCTGACCGAGGCGGGCCACACTGCAGTGCGCCGGCGTACCCAGCTGGTGCGGGCCGCCGACATGCGCTGCGGTGGATTGCCACCGCGCCGTGGCGCTACCTGCCCTCATCGCGATGAACTGGCCCTATCGCTATGGTCAGCCACCACACCCTGGCTTTCAGGTTGTTCCGACGGTGGGCGCGAAGCGCTGATGGCCAGCAACGCTATCCGAAGGACTCGACGGCGTGGTGGCATGATGCACCGTCCCCGTGTTCACCATCCAGAACAGCATGTAAATGCCGGCTGGAATGCCTGCATCGTGCAGCCTGACAGCACCAGCCCACATCCGCGAGGACGATTCACGATCCTGCACCGCTGCGTGCGCAGGCCTGCGATGCGCTGACGGCACGACTGATGGCTGTCAGTGACCGACCTGCAAGGTCGATCCGGCAATGGTGCCGACAAGGCAGCCCGATCCTTCCTGGATCTCGCTGAACGCGGGCACCATCCGCCCCGCACGCCGGCTGCCGCGGTGGCCGAGGTCTAGTCAGCGCCCGCGATGGCGACTACGTTGCCAGCCTTGCGCGCCCGGCTCGAGCTGGCCCCACAGTGCGTGCTGGTGCTGCGTAATGCGGTGCTGCAGCGCCAGATTTCTGCAGCGCCTGTCGCATCGACATGAGCACCCCTGCTGCATCCGTCCAGCGCTCACCCGCCGCACCGCTGCCCTGCCGGTCTCCCCAGCGCGTACGCTGCGGGTGCCCGATACCGCCACGGCCACGCGCCTGCCCAGCCCTGAGGGAACGCCCATCGATCAGGTGGTGCTGCCACCCACGGCCCGCACCGTCAGCCCAGCGTCTTCCAGCGACATCATTCCGGCGCTACTCATCCGGGGCCTGCTGATCCGCACTGAAATTGGCGAACTTTCGCTTGTACCCGCGAATCACCGTAGCGGCTGGCCCTTACGCATGCTCCTGCTGGATGCCAGCAATCTGGATTCGTCCGTCAATGCGAGGCAGGCGTGCGTTGATTCGGCATGGTCTGGCTGACCTGAACATCACGCCAATGAATGCCATTGCCTACTGGCAGGCGGTGTGCGACCCGACCTGCAGGCTACCTATGCTGCACGGATCCCCGGCATACCACTGCGACCGCGGCGACGGGTCTGGCAGCCCCGATGTGACCACGCCGCTGATGGACTGGGTGGAAGACGGCTCGCCTCGAGACGCTTGTTTGCCTCGGCTACTGAGGTGATGCCTGCGCGGCTGCGGCCGGCCGGATTCAGCGCTTCTGTACCTGACGTACTGAAGTTGGGGCGATCTGGCCAACCTCGCTGACTGGCAGCGCGGCTGCACCATCGATACCGACCCGGCGCTGTACCGAACTGCGCCAGCGCCGAATTTTCAAACCGGGCTTCCAGGCTTCAGGGAATTTCTGGGCTGCAGTTCGTCCACAGCCCTGAATGCCAGCTGCCCAAAATTGACTGGCACCAAACGACGGACGATCACGTCGGTACTCAACGAAGAGGATCCCACCACGACGGAGCACCGAATGATCCGCGCGACCCCTGACGCTGCCCGCTGGTCATGCGGAACGGCGAAACGCAATCTCGAAGGCGAGATCCATGCATTGCCGAGGCCCCGCGAGGATGACTGAACCACCGTTTCCATCAGGACGGAAGACGGCACCATGCAGACGGGCAGCCTTTGCATACAGGACGACGCCGGCTGTCACAGACATGGTCAAACCAGGTACGATGCAGTACTGCGAGGCCGAACGCGCCTTCCTGACCTGAGTATCACCGCCCTGCATGGAGGAAGCCACGCGAGCTGCAGCAATGAGGTGCCATGCAGGCCCCGCTGGCGGAACCAAGAAACCGCTGAAACCCACCCAGTTTTGGTAGCCTCAGATCAGCTTGCTACCAGACACCATGACCAGAATGTATTGAGCGGCCGGCCCACGCTGACGGCAGCCACCATCTTTTGGGACCGCGCCATCAATTAACGCACGAGCGCACCGAACCGCTGCCGACGCGTCATCATCCCACTGCAGATGCGCTATTCAGCCAGATCGGCTGGCAGTACGGCCTGCTGGACACAGCACACATCCGCGATTTTCATACGCCGGTGCGTCACCGCAGACCGAACGGAGCGTCGCCGCAGCCTGCCTGGCAAGAGCCGCGCGGCGCGGCGGCTTGGCTGCCAGCTGCCAGTCAGCATGAGCTGCCGCACCCAGCCCGGCGCGGCGTGAGCACGAGGGCTGGCGGACGCCGGTCCACCCCAGATGCTGGAAGGACGCCCATCATGACAAGGCATGGCTGCGCGCTGCAGTCGCAGTACCCGCCCGGATCGAGGCCGAAGTCACGCCAGCTGATGCGGCCATGTGATAGCGCTGGTGCGCGCCGTAGACGTAAAGACGGTACCGGCCTGCCGTACCCCGCCGTTCCGGTCACCGTGGCGCCGATGCAACGGTACAACGCCGCTGACGCGGAAGCGGCGTGGCCGGCATCTGATCGCTCGCGGCTTTGCGCCGTCGCGTGCACGGGCGCTATAGTGGGCCTCGTACACCCTTCCGACAACCATGTCTCCGCATCGCCCACACGCTGCCGAGGTTCCGGCCCGGCGCTCCACAAGCTTCCTGCATCGCCCGCCGAGTGCGGCCCCTGTCCAGCTGAGATCAGCTCTGGTGGCTGCGTCCGCTGGAGCGTGAGGACCTGCCCTCGTGCACCAGCGCTGGAAACAACGCCAACGTGATGTGCCACGGTCTGGAGGGAGCCCGAGACCTTTTGCCGAGCTGTCGGCGCTGTACGACGAGCTATCTTTCCACGACCAGCGCGAAAGCGCCTTCGGTGGAGGCTTCATGGTAAGAAAGCGTGGGCCCGTGGCTGGTAATCGACTACGTTCCACCGGCGCTGAGTTCCAGATCATCATCGCCCCTCGCGACCATCAGGGCAAGGGCATTGCCTTCAAGGCGCCTGGCTGGCCATGAGGCGCGCTCATGTTGAACCTGTAAGCAAGATCTACCTGACGTCGACCGTAGAACCAGCGGCGATGGTTATTTTCACCAGAAGCTGGCTCGAGGGAAGGCGAGTTGAAGCACGAGTTCTCATCAACGCGTGCGCCCGGCGACAAGTCATCCGGATGCGCCCTGTTCCAGCACGATTCCTGTCATTAAACTGTCCCCGCAGGTCGGGCTGGTGACTGACGGCACAGTGAGAGGCGGGTATTTGGGCATCGTCGACATCGAGGAACATCCCTTTCCGCTGCACCGAAATCTCCCCACCGCTGGCTGCTGATGATGGTGGGCCCGGGCCTGCTGCTGGTCACGGTGGACATCATCATCCTGCTGATGCCTCTGCCGCGTTTCACGCATGAACTGCACGCCAGCGGCTGAAGGGCTGTGGATCGTCAACGCCTATCCGCTCAGTACCGGACCGTTGCTGGGTACCGCTAAAGGACTGACTGGCCACTACATGTACCG